>JAESFR010000002.1_pt1 | contig 1147233 bp, 1109 predicted proteins | sample 9266191 | NCBI WGS metagenome assembly JAESFR01 (sample SAMN14503063, study PRJNA617104) | algae metagenome | isolation source: Pleurocapsa minor HA4230-MV1 and co-occurring heterotrophs from cement on... | place: USA: Nuuanu Pali Lookout, Hawaii | collected 2009-07-20 | reverse complement strand
GGCACTCGGGCGCTCCGCGCAGTGGTGTGGTTAGGCGCCTCCGGGGGCGCATAACCACACCACTAGCTTTCGAGCAGCTTCTCGGTCGCGGCCAGCAGCACGCAGGTCGCGACGCCGTCCATCGACTTCTCCAGCTCACCGAGCGACGGGAAGCTCGGGGCGAGGCGAATGTTCTTGTCTTCCGGATCTTTTCCGTACGGGAACGCCGAGCCGGCGGCCGTCAGCGCGATTCCGGCGTCCTTGGCCAGCGCGATCGACCGAGCGGCCGTGCCCTCGAGCACGTCGAGGCTGATGAAGTAGCCGCCCTTGGGTTCGGTCCACGACGCGATCTTCGACGCACCGAGACGGTCTTCGAGGATCTGCTGCACCAGAGCGAACTTCGGGGCCAGGATCTCGCGATGCTTGGCCATGTGGGCCCGCACGCCGGCGGCGTCACCGAAGAAACGCAGGTGCCGCAGCTGGTTCAGCTTGTCCGGCCCGATGCTCTTCTTGCCGAGATGCTTCTGGTACCAGGCGAGGTTCTCCTCGGAACTGCCGAAGAAGCTGACGCCCGCACCGGCGAACGTGACCTTCGACGTCGACGCGAACACGAACGCGCGGTTGGGGAAGCCTGCCTCGGCCGCCATGCCGAGCACGTCGTACGACGGCGCGAACTCCTCGGTCAACGGATGGACCGCGTAGGCGTTGTCCCAGAACAGTCGGAAGTCCGGTGCAGCCGTGGGCATCGTGGCCAGCGCTCGCACAACTTCCTCGGAGTAGACGGCACCGGTGGGGTTCGCGTAGTTCGGCACCACCCACATGCCCTTGATCTGCGGGTCCGACGCCACCAGGTTGGCGATCTCGTGCACATCGGGGCCGTCGGGTCCCATGGGAACAGAGATCATCTCGATGCCGAAGCTCTCGGTGATCGCGAAGTGCCGGTCGTAGCCGGGAGCCGGGCACAGAAAGCGCACGTTCGGCTCGGCCGACCAGGCTCGCGGGGAGTCGGGCAGACCGTGCAGCAGCGCCCAGACCACGAGGTCCTGCATGATCTCGAGGCTGGCATTGTTGCCGGCCAGCAGGTTCTTCACCGGGATGCCGAGCAGTTCACCGAAGATGGCGCGCAGTTCCGGCAGACCCGCGAGCCCACCGTAGTTGCGGCAATCGGTGCCGTTGCCGTCCTTGTAGTCCGCGCCCGGGAGCGTCAACAGCTCGGCAGCGAGATCGAGCTGCTCGGGTGACGGCTTGCCGCGGGTGAGATCCAGCTTCAGATTCTCGGTCTTGAGCTGCGTGTACTTCGCGCTCTGCCGCTCGTGCTCGGAGGCAAGCTCCTCATGGTTCATCAGACCCAACTGGGTTTGCGCTGACATGCGGAGCGGCCTCTCGGTGACTGGGTTCCCCGGACAGTGTTGCTGCCACTGAATAAAGGGGACCCCGCGCACCCGGCAGAGCCCATTGACCCTTGCTGCCTTCCGGCCCTGGGGGAGTTCACAGGATGCGCGCCGCGCGGGATCCGTTAGGAAGTGTAGCCGCCTCCCGCCGGGCAACACATCACCACCCTTCGCGCCTCCCGATTTGGGAGATGGTGGGGGTAACCGGGTAAGCTCCCCCACGGAGGATTCGCCTAGTGGCCTATGGCGCTCGCCTGGAACGCGGGTTGGGTTAACGCCCTCAGGGGTTCAAATCCCCTATCCTCCGCCAGAGAAGCCCCCGTGACATGTCACGGGGGCTTCTTGCTGTTCGGGGGCGTTCCCATTCGCCCGCCCGCCCTGGTTCGCGCCTACCCCGTTCGCGTCAATGGACCCTTGCACCGGTCAGACGTGTGCAAGGGTCCATTCACCCAGTTCACGATTCCGCGTCGATGGCACATTGACACGCTCAGACGTGTGCAGTGGTCCATTGACGCGGGGCGCGGACTATCGAGCCGACCAACCACCGTCCATCGTGTACGACGCTCCGGTGACCATGCCTGCGTGCTCAGAGGTCAACCAACCCACCAGTGAGGCGACTTCGGCGGGTTCGACGAGTCGCTTGATGGCGGCCTCGGTCAACAGGACTTTTTCGAGTACTTCGTCCTCGGGGATGTCGTGTGCCTTGGCCTGATCGGCGATCTGCTTCTCGACCAGCGGCGTGCGCACGTATCCCGGGTTGACGCAGTTGCTCGTCACACCGTGGGCGGCACCTTCGAGGGCCGTCACTTTCGACATGCCTTCGAGTGCATGTTTGGCGGTGACGTAGGCGACCTTGAATTCCGATGCCCGCAGTCCGTGCACCGAAGACAGGTTGACCACTCGACCGAAGCCGCGAGAGTACATGTGCGGCAGGGCAGCTCGGATGAGCAGGAACGGAGCCTCGACCATCAGAGTCTGAATTCTGCGGAACGCGCCTGGGTCGAAATCGACGATCGGTGCGACGGTTTGAATGCCCGCATTGTTGACCAGGATGTCGACGTCCAATCGGAGGTCGTCGAGAGCGGTGGTGTCGAGCAGATCCACCGACCAGACATCACCACCGATCTCCGACGCCAATTCCTTTGCGGCAACGTCGTTCACATCGGCGACGGTGACGCGTGCGCCCCGGCCGGCGAGCTCGCGTGCACACGCGGCCCCGATGCCGGACGCTCCCCCGGTGACGAGGGCGGAGCGTCCGGTCAGGTCGGTCACTGCTTCACATTCTGATCGAGCAGACCAGCCTTGGCCAGCTCGGCTTCGGTGGCCAGGTTCTTGGCGTCGGCGATGTCGATGCTTTCGAGCGCCAGTCCCTTTGTTTCCCTTGCGATGACGACGGCAACCACGGTGATCGCGCAGGCCACGGCGAGGTACACCGCGATCGGCACGGACGAGCCGTAGACGTCGAGCAGCTTCACCGCGATGATCGGGGCCAGCGAACCGGCGACGATCGAGGTGACCTGGTAGCCGAGGGACACACCGGAGTAGCGCATCCGCGTCGGGAACATCTCGGCCATGATGGCCGGCTGTGTGGCGTACATGAAGGCGTGGAACATCAGGCCGATGATGATGGCCAGCATGATGACGACGTTGTGTCCGCTGTTCATCATGGGGAAGGCGAAGAAGCCCCACGTGGCTGCGGTGATGGCACCGGCGAAGTAGACGGGGCGACGCCCGACGCGGTCGGCGAGCTTGCCCACCAACGGAATCGTGCAGAAGTGGATCGCGTGGGCGATGAGCATCCACCACAGGATCGTGGAGGTATCCGTTCCCACTTCCACCGAGAGGTACGTGATCGAGAAGGTGACCACGAGGTAGTACATGACGTTCTCACCGAAGCGCAGGCCCATTGCGGTGAACACGCCACGGGGGTAACGCTTGACGACCTCGAAGACGCCGTACGACGCGGCCTTGATGACCTCGGCCTGCTTGTGGGCCTCGAGGAAGATCGGGGCGTCGGAGACCTTGGTGCGGATGTAGTAGCCGACGAAAACGATGACGGCAGAGAGCCAGAACGCGACGCGCCAGCCCCAGCTGAGGAAGGCCTCGTCGGACAGGGTGGTCGTCAGGACGAGCAGAGCGACGGTGGCGAGCAGGTTGCCGGCGGGCACGCCTGCCTGCGGCCAGCTGGCCCAGAATCCGCGGGACTTGTTGGGGCTGTGTTCTGCGACAAGGAGAACCGCGCCGCCCCATTCGCCGCCGACGGCGAAGCCCTGGATGAATCGCAGGGTCACCAGCAGGGCCGGTGCCCAGTAGCCGATCGCCTCGAAGGTGGGCAGGCAGCCCATGAGGAACGTGGCTCCGCCGACGAGGACGAGGCTGAACTGCAGCAACTTCTTGCGGCCGTACTTGTCGCCGTAGTGGCCGAAGACGATGCCACCCAACGGTCGTGCGACGAAGCCGACGGCGTAGGTGACGAAGGCAGCGAGGATGGCGTCGAGCTCGCTGGTTCCGGCGGCGAAGAAGATCTTGCTGAACACCAGTGTCGCGGCGGTTCCGTAGAGGAAGAACTCGTACCACTCGACGATGGTGCCTGCCATCGATGCCCCGACGACCTTCTTGAGGCCTGCGGGGGTGGCATCGGGGTCCGGTTCGGACCGTTCTGCCAGCGGCTGATCGACGCTCATTGACTCTCCTGTGTTACTCGGCACTCGATGGTCACTGTTGTGACAGACCACACATTGGCGGGTTGCTCTGAGTATTGGTGCAGATGTTTCTCGGCGCAAGAGCCATGAACGCAGGTCGGATCTGCAAAACTGCAGACATGACGCTCGGTGGCGCGAAGATCCCCAGTGCAGACGACCTGCTGGTGCTGCTCGCTGTCAGTCGAACAGGTCGCTACAGTTCTGCGGCCGACGACCTGGGCATCAACCACACGACCATTTCCCGACGCATCGCCGCGCTCGAGGACACCCTCGGTGGCCGGGTCCTGACGCGGGGTGCCGGTGGCTGGGAGCTGACGCAGTTGGGCCGCGGAGCGCTGGCCGCTGCCGAGGCCGTCGAGGACGCGCTGCGCACCCTCGTCTCGAGCGACGCGGGTGCGTTGGAGGGCGTCGTGCGCATCTCGGCGACCGATGGCTTCAGTGCCTACATCGCGGCCCCGGCCGCGGCGCGGGTGCAGCGCGCTCACCCGCGGGTGAGTGTCGAGATCGTCGCGGTCACCCGACGGGCATCGCAGCAGCGATCGGGCCTGGACATCGAGATCGTCGTCGGCCAACCGCAGGTGCACCGCGCGGAGGCCATCCGGCTGGGGGACTATCTACTCGGCCTCTATGCCTCCGAGGCCTATCTGAAGGACCACGGAACTCCGCAGGTGCCGGCCGACCTCTCCGCGCACCCGTTCATCTATTTCATCGACTCCATGTTGCACGTCGACGATCTCGATCTGGCCCCCAACTTCACCCCGACGATGCGCGAATCGGTCACCTCCACCAACGTCTTCGTCCACGTCGAGGCGACCCGCGCCTCGGCCGGCATCGGACTGCTGCCGTGCTTCATGGCCGACCGCCACTCCGACCTACAACGAATCCTGCCCGACGCCATCGCGGTGAAACTGACCTACTGGCTCGTCACCCGAAGCGAAACGTTGCGACGGCCGGAGGTGTCGGCGGTGGTCGACGCCATCCGCGCGGTGGTGAACGAGCAGCGCGCGGCTCTGTTGGGCGAGAACTGACAGTGTCGGCGCGGGTATACCGTCGACCACACGGAACTTCCGTCCCAGAAGGAGCGTCCCCTCGATGGCCGATATCGACTTCTACTTCGATCCGGTGTGCCCGTTCGCCTGGATGACCAGCAAATGGGTCCGCAAGGTCCAAGCCCAACGCGACTACACCGTCGACTGGCGGTTCATCTCGCTGCGCCTGCTCAATTCGCACATCGATTACGACGCGCACTTTCCACCCGAGTACGAGGCCGGTCACACCGCAGGTCTGCGACTGTTGCGGGCTGCCGCCGACATTCGTCGCGAGCACGGGTCGGACGCGATCGGGCCACTGTACGAGGCCCTCGGCACGCACATCTTCGACACCGAGGTGGTGCCCGACGACGCTGCGAGCCACGGACATCGCGGCACCGCGGAATTCCTCGGGCCGATCCTCGAAGAACTCGGGCTACCCACCCGTCACACCGCAGCACTGGATGACTCGTCTCTGGACGAGGAGATCCGAGCCGAAACCGATCATGCACTGTCACTGACCGGCAAGGACGTCGGCACACCCATCATCGCCTTCGAGCCGCCGGACGGAGTTGCCTTCTTCGGCCCGGTGATCAGCCGACTCCCCAGCGACGAGGAGGCAGTAGCACTGTGGGACAACGTGATCGGCCTCGCTCGGTTCCCCGGCTTCGCCGAGATGAAGCGCAGTCTGCGTGAGCTTCCTCAGTTGAAGGCCCTCGGGGTGCAGGACGACGAAGCGGGCGTGGTCCAGGACTGGCACGGCGGGAGCCGACGCCAGAAGAAGTGATGGTGCGGCCGGCTTGCTCGTTGTTCGTTTTCACCCCAACGCTTTTCGCAGGCTCTCGGCGAATCGGGTCCGATCAGGTGACCGCAACGCACGTGCCGTCGTGATCGGGTGAACCTCGGCCCGAGCGAAAAATCACCGGAGAGTGTCGCCTAGTCGTAGAGAACGGCAGTTCCCGTTTGCCGCAACGCCTCCAGACCGTCTCGGAAACGCTGCAGGTATTCGGGCGAATGACCGACCCAGTCGGTCATCTCCGCGACGATGCGTACCGGTTCTGCACTGCGATAGGAGTGGGTCGGGTTGCCGGGAAACTTCTTGTCCGTGACGTTCGGGTCGTCCTCGACACTGCCGGTCGGCTGCACGATGTAGACCCGCGGATTCCCCTCGCCGACGGCCATCTCCGCCGCGAGCACGGCACCGTCGAGCACCTTGGTCATGTAGACGTAGTTCGAGATGTGCTCGGGACGGTAATTCGAGCGATAGCCGGGGACCAAGAAGCCACCGGCCTCGAGATCGGCTTTGGTGCCATGGAAGTAGGCATCCGATTCGTGCACGCGAAAACGCTCCGGTGTATCGGCCATGTCTGCCATGGAAACTCCTCCGTGTCGGTAGCCGGAAGAGTGTGCACCGCCGACGGGGTCTTGCCGCAAGCCCCCTACCCGGCGATACACTGAAGGCAACGGTGGCGGGCACGGCCATGTCACGTCGCGCGTTCACTCGAGACGAGAAAGTCACGCGTAGTTCGTGGTTCGCGACCGAGCAGTTCGCCCAACAGCGGGTCGGTCCCGGCGAATCGGCCGTCGTGGGCGGCGACAAAGATGCCGAGGGTGAAGCGAGCCATGAACTCGTTCGCACCTGCAGCCACGCGGTCGGCGACCCACTGCTCCTCACCCACGATCGAGACCTGGATCTTTCGACCCACGACTTTTGACGCGATGGCCGCTACCTCGGTCATTGTCGGGGCATCGCGGGCCGTCAACACCGTAGGGCCCTCGTATGCGCCATCCGACGTGAGTATCGCGGCGGCAGCTTCCGCCGAATCCGCTCTGTCGGTCCACGAAACAGGGCCGTCCACGGGTATGGATACAACGCCGGTCTCGCGCCAATCGCCCATGACGAAATCGAGGCTGTGTGCGTAGAAACCGTTGCGTAACGACGTCCACGCCACACCGCTGGCGGCCAACATCTGCTCGGTCGCAGCATGATCGCGCGCAGGCTTGAACGGACTGTCGAGCCCCGCGCCCTGGTGACTCGTATAGAGAATGCGTCCAGCACCGGCGGCGACCGCCGCATCGATCGCGTTGCGATGCAACGCTGTCGCGTCGGCCCCGGGATCGCTGGACGAGACGAGCAACACCTGGTCTGCCCCGTCGAACGCCGTCGTGAGCGAGTCCGAATCGTCATAGTCGCCTCGACGCACCTGTACGCCTCGATCCGCAAAGCGCTGCGCCCGAGCCACATCGCGAACCGCGACGGCGATCTCCGAGGGGGGAAAGCGTTCGAGTAGATGGTCGACGGTGGCACCGTTCAATGCCCCGGTGGCTCCGGTGATGACGATCATGACAACCTCCTGTTATCAATGGAATCACCTAGAAGCTAACACCGGAAACACGACGATAGCAACAGTGCGTTATCGTCGATACGTGAGGGATTCGTCGACTAGCACCAGAGACAGCACACGTCAACGAATCGTCGATGCCGCAGCTCGGCTTCTGCAGGAAAACGGCCCGGGGGCGGTGACCACTCGCGGCGTCGCCGAGTCGGCCGGGGTTCAGGCACCGGCAATCTACCGATTGTTCGGGGACAAGAATGGTCTGCTCGACGCCGTGGCCGAACATGTCATGGCCACCTATGTGTCCACCAAGTCCGACATCGCAGACAATGAGCTCGCCGAGAATGGTGACCCCGTGGAGGATCTGAGAACCGGATGGCGCGCACAGATCGAGTTCGGGATCGCCAACCCAACCTTGTTCGCACTGCTCAGCGACCCTGCTCGAGTGCCCGATTCTCCCGCGGTCCGGGAAGGAGAAGCGGTTCTCGCGGCACGGATTCGCCGGATAGCCCGCACCGGCCGACTTCGGGTCACCGAGCAGCGCGCGGTGGAGCTTGTTCATGCCGCGGGTACGGGTGCTGTCCTGACCATCCTCGGCACACAGCACGATCGCCGAGACGTCGGATTGGCCGACGAGCTGTTCGATGCAGTCATGCGCCACATAGTCGTCGACACACCTCGGTATCCCGAGAGCTCTGCGCACGGTGCAGCGATTGCCTTGCGAGCCTCGATTTCCGACATCGACGTACTGAGCAATTCGGAGCGGCAGTTGTTGGCCGAATGGCTCGATCGCATATCCGGGTAACGATGCACCCGATGCGCGGACGCTGGCGGTATGGCCGAACGCATTGACTCGATCGCCGTTCGACAAGGCAGACCTCGCGCGCCGAAGTGCCGTTCGACGCCACCGTTCATGAACTCGGCTCTGCCGAGCCGGAGTTGACCGTCCCGACGCGAATCTGGATATGGGCTCCGCGGACAGCGCGGGCCGACAGATTCTGCAGTAGTGGCGTCATCGCCGTCCACGGATGAGCCTCGATGTCCGACCCTCCCAGTCGACACGCAAGCTTCGCCAACGGGGTCCACCCCGCCGACCATCCGACGGGACGCTGCATGTCGACGACAGCCACGACGCCGCCCACTCTCGTCGCCGCGATCATCGCCTCGAGGGCCGCCTGCCACGGCGTCATCAGCGACAGCGCGTAGGTGCTCAGGGCCGCATCGAACGGGGCCTGTTCCCCCAGATCCGCGGACGTCAGGGCGGTGGCGTCGGCTGCGACGAGCGTGACGTTGCCCCAACCGAACCGGTCGGCTCGCCGTCGGGCCTGTTCGAGCATCTGCGGGCTGGCGTCGACTCCGGTGATCGAGCCGGTCGGGCCGATCATCCGCTGCAGCCCCGCGAAATTCAGCCCCGTCCCGCAGCCGAGGTCCAGAACATGGCTCCCCACAGGAAGATTCAGCAACTCGAACGCCGCCTCCCGCCCGGCGCGATACACCGGCCACTCGAAGGAGATCACGTCGTACAGGCGCGCCGAGACGGTGTACTTGGTCGGTCGTCTCATCTCGGGTCTCTCCAAGGCGCAGGCATAGTGGGAGGTATGGGAATCCGTCGTTCGTCTTCGAGTGTGCCCGACAGCCGCACCGACGTGGTCGTCGTGGGCGGCGGTACCGCCGGCATCGTGGCAGCGAAGACCGCGGCGGGCTTCGGTGTACGTGTCGTACTGATCGAGCGTGACCGCACCGGCGGCGACTGCCTGTGGACCGGATGCGTTCCGTCCAAAGCATTGCTCGCGGCGGCTTCGGTGGCCGCGACGGTTCGATTCGCGTCCCGCTTCGGCATCGACACCGAACCGCCGCGCGTCGATTTCGCGCGCGTGATGCGGCACGTGCACGGTGCGATCGCCGAGATCGCGCCGATCGATTCACCTGCGGCCCTCACCGAAGCCGGAGTACAGGTGATCAGCGGCGACGCGGTCTTCACCGGTCCGAACACTGTGAGAGTCGGAACGCGGATACTGCATTTCGGTCAGGCAATCGTGACCACCGGCGCGCATCCCACGGTGCCGGCAATCGACGACATCGAGCACGTGGACTACCTGACCAGCGACACCCTCTGGGATCTGACGGACTTACCGCAGCGACTGCTGATCGTGGGAGCCGGATCGGTGGGTTGCGAGATGGCGCAGGCATTCTCGCGTCTCGGGTCGGACGTGACCCTCGTCGGGCGGTCGGCCACGATCCTTCCCCGCGAGGACCGGTCGGCCTCGTCCGTACTGACTCGGACCCTCACGAACGAGGGCGTGCGGGTCCTGACCTCCACCGCCGTCGTGCGCATCGACGACGGCTCGGCCACCACCGACACGGGCGTCGAACTCGGATTCGACCGGGTTCTGATCGCCACCGGACGAACGCCGCGCACCGCGGCACTCGGCTTGGACACGGCCGGAGTGGCTCTGAGCGACAACGGATTCGTACAGGTCGACGAAAATTTGCGGACCACCAATCCTCGCATCTGGGCGGCCGGGGATCTCACCGGTCACCCGCAGTTCACGCACACCGCAGGCGTGCACGGCAGTCTGGCCGCGAGCAATGCAGTCCTCGGCCTTCGGCGAAAGGTGAGTACCACGGGAACTCCACGAGTGACGTTCACCGAGCCCGAGATCGCCTCGGCCGGAATCGATGTACGCACCGCCAGGCAGTGCGGGTTGCGACTGCAGACCCTCGACCACCACCACGTCGACCGCGCCGTCACCGAGGGGGCAACGAACGGATCGACGACGCTGGTGCTCGACGCCAAGCGTCGTATCGTCGGGGCCTGCGTGGTCGGACCTCGAGCGGGCGAGACCATCGGGGAGCTGATCATCGCCATCGAGCAGGGGCTGAGGACCCGAGACCTCGCCGGAGCCACCCACCCGTATCCGACGTACAACGACGGTCCGTGGAACGCTGCGATCGCAGACGTGAAGGCGCAGTTGAGTTCTCCCGTCATCTCGCGGGCAACGGCCGTACTGGCGAAAGGGCGGAGCAGATGGATCAGGCGAGGGCGCGATAGCCGGCGATGATCCGCTGACCGGAACTGACCGCAACCACTGCCGCCCAGACCACCGCGATCTGCCATGAGATACCGGGCAGCAGCAGCCAGAGACTGTGCACCGCAATCGTTTCCGCACCCTCGGCCAGGCCTCCGAGGAACGACAGCGAGCGGCCGTCGTCGATGGTGCGGCCGTTGCGTTCGGCGATCGAGGAGAACGCGAGAAACGCGGTGCCGTTGATGTAGTACGCCAACAGCACCAGCAGGAACGGCCACCACGGGGCGTCGTATGCGGCCGAGGCACCCACCGCGACGCCCACCACGGTGGTTCCGTAGACCACGAAATCGGCGGTGATGTCGAAGAATCCACCGGCACCGGCAGTTGTCGCCCGCCTACGCGCCAGCGGCCCATCCAGGCCGTCGGCGGTGCGGGAGACGATCCACAAGGCCAACGCGAGCAACCAGAACTGCAGGCCGGCCGCCAGTGCACTACCGAGACCGAGCACCAGTCCGGCGGCGGTGATGCGGTCGGGCGTGATCGACGGGCGGTCGAGCGTGCGGGCACAGCGATCGAGCGGGCCTTCGAGATGGCGGCGCAGAAAGCTGTCGATCATTCGGCAGCTCCGGTGAGTCCCAGGCGTCGCGCCAACAGGGCCGAACCGGCCGCGATCGCCAGCACCGCGAGCAGTGCGATAGCGAACGGCCACGACAGCGGAGACGTTCCGTAGGCCCCGAGTGCGGTGTAGGCGACGGTCGCGGGCACGATGCCGATCATGGTGCCCACCACGTAGTCGCGCTGGCCCACCGCGCTGACTCCGGCCGCGTAGTTGACCAACGAGAACGGAAGCGGCACCAGACGCACGAGCAGAACCGACAGCAATCCCCGACGGCCGAGCATGGCGTCGAGCCGGCGGAGCCTGTCCCATTCGGTGCGGGCCACCTGCCCGCGGCCCAGCGCCCTCGCTCCCCAGTACCCGAGATACGCCCCCATCGTCGCGGCGAACACCACGACGGTTGCGCCCACCGCCAATCCGAACAGCAGTCCCGACGCGATGGTCAACGTGCTGGCGGGGAACGGAGTAGCGGACAGGACGGCGTAGAGCACGACGAACAACGCGATGCCCCAGGGCCCGGCCGACGCCACTCGGTCTCGGATGTACGACGGATCGGGCAGGTCGACGGTGCCGAGCACGATCACCAGAGCGACGACGACCACGGCGGCCCCGAGCAATTTCAGGGTCGTGCCTCGCCGGCGACGCGTCGGGCGGTCCTGCGTCACGGTGTGTGCCTCTCGTCCGACGGTTCACGCTCTATTGTGCACACGGCCGGTCTGCCCGCGTGTTCAGCGGTTGTCTCATTCGACCGATTACGGTGGTGAGGGCAGCGTCGTCGACGGCTGCTTCGGTTGATCTGGAGGCCCACGGTGATTCGTTCGGTACGGTGCGCAGTGACGATTGCCGCGAGCGCAGGGCTGCTGCTCACGGCCTGCGCTGCGCCGGATTCGGAAGCTCCGATCGCCGAGGCGCAGTCGTGGAGCGAGATCGAACAGCAGGCACAGGGGCAGACCGTCTCGCTGTGGATGTACGGCGGCGACGAGCAGGGCAACGCCTACGTCGACGATGTGCTCACCCCCGCGGCGGCCGAGGAAGGCGTCACCCTGCGGCGCGTACCGGTGGAATCGACCACCGATGCCGTCAACCGCATCCTGTCCGAGCGGCAGGCCGGGGTCACCGACGGCGAAGTGGACCTGGTGTGGGTCAACGGCGCGAACTTCGGCACCGGCAAGCAGGCGGGCGCGTGGCTGTGCGGGTGGACGCAGAACCTGCCGAACATGGAACTGACCGATCCCGAGGATCCACTGTTGCTCGACGACTTCGGCACACCGGTCGATAACTGCGAATCACCCTGGCACAAGGCGCAATTCACTTTGGTCTACAACGCGGCGGCCATCCCCGATCCGCCGACGACATTCGACGGCGTGCTCGACTGGGCTCGCGCGAACCCGGGCCGCTTCACTTACCCCGCTCCCCCGGACTTCACCGGATCGGTGTTTCTGCGTGAGGCGTTGATCAATGCCTCGGGCGGCGTCGACGAGGTACCCGCTCGGTTCGATCAGGACTCCTACGACCGCTTGGCCCCGGCTCTGTTCGATCGACTGAACGAGCTCGCCCCGTCACTCTGGCGAGAAGGCACGACGTATCCACAGTCCTCCTCCGAGCTCGACGCCCTCTACGCCGGCGGTCAGGTGGACATGACCATGACGTACGGCCCCGCGACCCTCCCGAAACTCGTCGCCGACGGCACCTTCCCGCCGGAGACTCGCGTCCTGACTCTCGACGAGGGAACCGTCGGGAATGCGAGTTTCCTTGCCATTCCGTCGACGTCGGGGAAGTCGGCGGCGGCACAGGTGGTCGCCAATCTCGCGTTGTCGCCCGAGCAACAACTCGCGAAGGCGACGCCGGACGTGTGGGGTCAATTCACCGTTCTCGATCTGGATCGGTTGACGCCGGAGTCTCGCGCGCAGTTCGAGGCGTTGCCGAGTTCGACGGTGCTGCCCTCCTACGAGGAGTTGTCGGCCAATGCGCATCCCGAACTCTCGGCGGACTGGGTCTCGCCGCTCGACGAGGGTTGGCGCCGAAGCGTGCTCGCCGGTCAGTGAGCGCGTCCACGAAGAGCTTTCGCGGCACGGCGGCGGTGCTGCCTGCCGTCGTGTTGGTCGTTCTCGTCGTCGGCGGCGGTCTCGGGACGGTGGTGCTGCAGAGCCTGGGTCTGATGCCGTTGGTCGGCACCCCCGAATTGTCGGTCGGCGCGTATTCGGCGCTCGGCGGTGACCTGTGGCGCTCAGTGGGGCTGACGCTGTCGATTGCCATCGTCTCGACGGCTCTTGCCGCGGTGATCGGGCTGGCCGTTGCACTGACGGCCTTGTCGGGTGGACGCGCCGCGTTGGTCGCGGCCGGCGTGACGGTCACGGTGCCGCACCTGATCGGTGCCGCCGCGATGGCATTGTTGCTGGCCGATTCGGGGATGCTGCCCCGCATTCTCGGAATGACCGACGGTGGCTGGCCGGAATTGGTCGGTGGGAAGTGGTGGATCGCCGTGGTCCTCGAATACGCCTGGAAGGAATCGGCTTTCGTGGCCGTCGTCGTGGCGGGCACGCTCGCCACCCGAATAGCAGCATTCGACGAGACGGCCGCAACCCTCGGCGCAGGCCGGTGGGCTCGGCTCCGTTTGGTCACGCTGCCGTTGGCCCGGCCCGCACTGATCGCGTCGGCGGCCATCGCGTTCGCCTACACGGTCGGCTCGTACGAGGTGGCCCGTATTCTGGGTCGCCCGTATCCGGAGCCGTTGTCGGTGATGGCGATTCGCCTGTTCACCTCGATCGATCTCGAGACGCGTCCGCAGGCTGCTGCTGCGGCGACCGTTGCCACCGCTCTGACGGTGGTCGTGGCCGCGGTGGCACTGCATTATCTGCGCAGATCGGCAGCGTGGAAATGAATCGCGTTCCTCCTTTCGCCGGCCGGGCCGTGCTGGTCCTGTGGTTCCTGCTGCCGCTGATTCCGGTTGTCCTGTGGGCCATCAGCAATCGCTGGTCGTTTCCCGGTTCGGTTCCCCAGGAATGGGGATTCGACGGCGTTCGCAGCGCCCTCGATGCCGGGGGTACCGATGCTTTCATGCGATCGACGCTTCTCGCTCTCGCCGTCGCCGCCATCGCAACGCCATTGGGCGCGTTTGCCGCTCGCGCCCTGGTGAACGGTACCGTGCGCCTTCCTGCTGCCGTGGCCGGTGTTCTGTTCGCGCCTGTGGCTCTACCCCCGTTCGCCGTGGCGTTGGGGCTCGACGTCCTGGTGCTGCGCTCGCGCATTCCGAGCACGGTGGCGGTGATCGCTCTGCTGACCGTCGCGGCCATTCCGTACACGACGTATCTGATGCGAGTGGCATTCGGCGCGTACGACATCGGCTACGAGGAAGAAGCTCGCACACTCGGTGCGTCGAATGCCATGGTGCTGAGACGGATTCGCATTCCGCTGTTGGCTCCGGCGTTGGCGGGGGCGGCGTTGCTCGCGTTCCTCGTGGCGTGGAGCGACTACGTGATAACCCTGCTGATCGGTGGAGGCAGACTGGTCACCGTGCCCATTCTCGTCGCGTCGTTCGCTGCCGGGACCGGCAACGATTCGGTGGTGGCTGCACTGTCGGTCGCCGCTGTGGTGCCGCCGTTGTTGCTGGTGCTCATGCTGGCCCGGTTGCGTCGTAGGAGTGCACGATGAGCGTCGAACTGTCCGTTCACGGACTCACCAAAGTCCATGCCGGTCAATCGGTTGCGGCTCTCGATTCGATGGATCTCACCGTGCCACCGGGTTCGTGCACGGCGATTCTCGGGCCGTCGGGATCGGGCAAGAGCACTGCACTACGACTCATCGCGGGACTCGATTCACCCACTGCCGGCACGGTGCGCATCGACGGACACGAGGTGAACGACGTCGCGGCCGAAAATCGCGGCGTCGGCATGGTGTTCCAGCGTCCGATGTTGTTCCCGCACATGTCGGTACTCGACAACATCGGCTTCGCCTACCGCGCCGCCGGGGACAGTCGCAAGCGGTCGCGCGAACGTGCCCGGGAGTACCTGGACCTGGTCCACCTCGGCGATATCGGAGGTCGTGCGGTGTCCGAGGTATCGGGCGGGCAGGCTCAGCGGGTGGCGTTGGCGCGTTCGCTCGCCGGCTCCCCGCGCGTGTTGTTGTTGGACGAGCCCTTCAGTGCACTGGATCCGTTGTTGCGCACCGAGATGCACGACCTGGTTCGCGAACTGCGTTCGACGTTGGATCAGACTCTGTTGCTCGTCACTCACGATCAGCAGGAGGCGGCGGTGCTGGCCGATTCGGTCGCGGTGCTCATCGACGGCCGATTGGAGCATCACTCCGATATCGCGACGGCCTACAGCCGGCCGACCACCCTGGCGGTCTCGCGACTGATGGGCGGGATGAACGAACTCGAAGGCGAGTGGGACGGAGTTGGAGTCCATCGCTCCGAGCTCGGGGACTTGGAGGTCGAGGGAGTTTCTCTGCCCGCCGGGCCTGCCGTGTTACTGGTGCGGCACGAGCTGATCACTCTGGATGGCAACGGGATTCGTGGGGTTGTTTCCAACCTGCGGCCCACCGGGTTTCGCAGCATCGCGGATGTGACCGTGGGATCACTGACTGTGAAAGTGGAGTTGGCGGCGGGGTCTGCGTTGCGGGTCGGGGATGCGGCGGGGTTGCAGATTCCGCGTGGGGCGAGGTTCGTTGTCACGGATTGAGTTCGTGAGTGGGGCGATTCGCAGAGAACGTGGCCGAACTCGATGAGCGCTCGGTATGCGGTCGATGCTGTTGTTCTGTACCAGGCCGGCGAGCGGATCTCGCAGTTCGAAGGGGTTGAGGGTCTTTCCGAGGCCTGTCCGGTGACGCGGCCGACGCCATGCTCCGCATCAGCACGTTCGTCGTCGAGGGGTTGCTGACGCACGCGGCGACACCGGCAGGCTCGCGAGCGGTCATCGAGCAACTCGTCGCATCCATCGCATCGGGTCACCCAGGACACAACCCGCCCTGAGTGACCCGATGCCGAGTGATGGAGCTACGAGCCGCTCGTCCTGCTCACCGCGACAATGCCGTTGCGACGGTGACCACGCGAGTAGCCATGTGCTCCAGGGCCGCAAGCGTGGCATCCTCCAGTTCGTTCTGGTTGTCGCCCCCCGTCACATGGCTGACGCCATAGGGGTTGCCGTCGGCGAACTTCAGACCGTCGGTGTATCCGGGCGGGACCAGGACGCCGCCGAAGTGCATCAGCGAGGTGTACAAACCGATGAGCGTCGTCTCCTGGCCGCCATGCAAAGTCTGGCTGGAGGTGAACGCGGCATACGCCTTGTCCGCAAGTTGTCCCTTGGCCCAGTAGCCACCGAGCGAGTCCATGAAGGTCTGGAACTGTCCCGCGGTGCTACCGAAACGCGTCGGCGATCCGAAGATGACGCCGTCGGCCCAGACGATGTCGTCGCCGCTGGCAGCCGGAAGATCCTTTGTTGCTTCGTACTGCGCCGTCCAGGCGGGGTTGTCGGCAAAGGTGCTCGGGTCACGTGTCTCTGCGATGTGCCGCACGCGGACCTCCGCTCCCGCAGCTGTGGCTGCGTCGGCGAGCTTGTTCGCCATGGTGGCCCCGTGACCGGTTGCCGAGTAGTAGATGATCGCGATCTTGGTCATGTGATGACGCCTTTCGGTATGCGGAGCAGGTCGGCCCTCGGCGGGTGTGACTTCTTGACGTCTCACCGGGCGCTTCGGCAACGTGCGCCGTCGGCCTGCAAGTCGTTGCGATGTCAACAACTTCGACCGTACCCGAAGTAGTTGCTTTGTCAACCATCTACCTACCGGAGCGTGCTGCGATACTGGCGCGATGGACGATCTCGGAAGCGACACCGATCGACGTTTCCGGGAATGCGGCGTCGTCGTTGTCCAGGAAAAAGAGAACCACCACAAGGAGCTCAGTTCGTGACCGATCCCGACAACCCGAACATCTCGCCTGCGCTGCGTCGACCACGCGTGATCGTCTTCGACGTCAACGAAACGCTGTCCGACATGTCGCCGCTGTCGCATCGCTTCACCGACGTGGGAGCCCCCGCAGAACTCGCGTCACTGTGGTTCGCGAGTGTCCTGCGTGACGGCTTCGCCCTCACCGCAGCCGGCTCGGCGCAGCCCTTCGCGGACGTCGCATCCGGGCTACTTGCAGTGATGCTGCAACCTGAAGCGCTGAATCGGGAGATCGACGACGCCGTCGAGCACATCATGGGCGGCTTCATGGGCCTGGACGTGCATCCCGACGTAGCAGACGGCATCAGAGCACTGGCTGCGCTCGAGATTCGGCTGATCACCCTGAGCAACGGCGCGGTCGGCGTTGCTCGAAAACTGCTCGACGGTGCCGGAGTTTTGGAACACGCAGAGATGCTGCTGTCCGTCGACCAAGCCGGGGCATGGAAGCCCGCCGGACAGTCGTACCGATACGCACTCGATCGGTGCGGCGTCGAACCCCACGAGGCCATGCTCGTCGCCGTCCACCCCTGGGACATCGACGGTGCCCACCGTGCCGGACTGTCCACGGCCTGGATCAACCGCACCGGCACCACCTACCCGCAGCACTTCACCGCGCCGGACCTCGAGGCGACCTCACTGCTGCACCTCGAGCAACTTCTGCGGCACTCGACCTAAGGTTGTCCCCGTGCCCGCCGGACGCTTCGCTCCCAGTCCTTCGGGCGATCTGCATCTCGGCAATCTCCGAACCGCGGTTCTGGCTTGGCTCTTCGCCCGCTCCACCGAACGGCGGTTCGTGATGCGCGTCGAAGACCTCGATCGCGTCAAACCCGGCTCGGAGCAGCGGCAACTCGACGACCTCGCCGCCATCGGAATCGACTGGGACGGGCCGATCATGCGGCAATCCGAGCGTCGGGAAATTTACGACGCCACGATTCGCACGCTCACCGCAGCCGGGCTCACGTACGAGTGTTTCTGCACGCGTCGGGAAATCCTCCAGGCCGCCTCCGCCCCGCATGCTCCCGACGGCGCGTATCCCGGAACCTGCCGCGACCTCACCGCAAACCAGAGAGCAGCGAAGGACCGCCCACCTGCCATTCGATTGCGTTCACAGGTAACCGAATTCACCATCGTCGATCAGCTGCACGGACTGTTTCGGGGGCAGGTGGACGACTTCGTCCTGCGTCGATCCGACGGCGTGCCCGCCTACAACCTCGCTGTCGTCGTCGACGATGGCGCGCAGGGCGTCGACCAGATCGTGCGCGGCGACGACCTGCTCACCTCCGCGCCGCGACAGGGCTACCTCGCTCAGCTCCTGGGCCTGACCCCCGCGACGTACGTCCACGTGCCCCTCGCTCTGAACGTCGAGGGCAAGCGTCTGGCCAAACGGGACGGCGCGGTGACGCTACGCGAACGACCCGACGCGTGGGCACTCATCACCACTTCCCTCGGTGTGCCCGACGTGAAGAACGCCGAGGAATTACTCGAGCGGTGGAAGCCAACGCAGGTACCCCGCGAACCGTGGGTGTTCGACCCCGCGAATCCCTGATCCACGAACCGATCGAGATCACGTTGCAATGTGACGGGACCCAACTCGGGATCGATCGGACGTACAGTGACCGCGACAACTCTTCCCGAGGGAGAAGGACACGATGACCTCAGGCGGTTACGACCCCGACAAGGATCCACAGAACCCCGGTGGCTATCCGCCGCCGCAGGGCGGTTACCCACCACCTCCCCAGGGCAACTACCCACCTCCCCAGCAGGGCGGCTACCCACCACCCGGCAATTACCCGCCGCCCCCGCAGGGCGGCTACCCACCGCCCCCGCAGGGCAACTACCCACCACCCGGGAACTACCCGCCGCCTCCACAGGGCAACTACCCGCCGCCTCCGTCGTTCGGTGAGTCGCCGATGCCGACGCAGTTGTCGGTCGGTTCCGCCATCGGATACGGCTTCGAGAAGTTCAAGCAGAACGCCCTCGTCTGGATCGGCATCGTCCTGATCGCCGCGATCATCCAGGGCGTCCTGAACTTCGTGCTGACCTCCGACAACTTCGTCCTCAGCTTGATCTTCAGCGTCATCGTCGGAGTCGTCGCCCTCCTCATTCAGGCGGCACTCGTCCGCGGCGCTCTGCACGAGGTGGACGGGATCAAGCCCGCTTTCGGGTCCTTCTTCCAGTTCAACAACGTCTTCGCCATCGTCATCGCCGGCGTCCTCGTGGGCATCGCAACCGGCATCGGCTACATCCTGTTGGTCATCCCAGGACTCGTCGTCACGTTCTTCACCTGGTGGACCTTCCAGTTCGTCATCGACCGCGGCGACGAGCCGATCCCCGCCATCAAGGCCAGCGCCAAGGCGATCGCATCGAACGGCGGGACCATCTTCGTCCTCGCGCTCGCCCTGTTCGGCCTCAACATCGTCGGCGCGATCCTGCTCGGCATCGGTCTTCTGGTGACCATTCCGATCACGATCATCGCCGGCACCTACGCCTACCGCGTCACCGTGGGCGGCCGCGTCGCCTGACCGGTGATACGCCTCGATGGGCGCGCATCCCTCACCCGGGATTCGCGCCCATCGTCGTCTCGGTGCTTGGATCGAGCGGTGACTACTACCGAACACACCGCCCCCGACGGCGGCACCGAGTCTGGGCAGGCCACATTCGCTCACATCAGCCGGGGTTACTACCCCACCATCGTCGCGCTCTTCGTCGCGACGCTGCTGATCTCGAATGTGGCCGCCAGCAAAGGTGTCGCCTTCTTCGCCTCGTCCGACGTCATGCTCGGACCCTTCCAAATCCTGCCGATCAACACCGACGGCGCATTCTTTCTGTTCCCCCTCGCCTACATCCTCGGAGACGTCCTCAGCGAGGTGTACGGCTTCAAGGCCGCGCGCCGCGCGATCTACCTCGGCTTCGGATCGTTGCTGCTCACCTCGGTGTGCTTCTGGATCGCCATCGAACTTCCCGCCGCGTCCTTCTACGAGAACCAAGAGGCCCTCGAAACCGTCGTCGGAGTCGTCCCCCGCCTCGTTCTCGCCGGTCTCGCCGGCTATACCGTCGGGCAGCTCCTGAACTCGGTCGTCCTGGTCAAGATCAAGGAACGCACCAAGGAAAAGCACCTGTGGGCGCGACTGATCGGGTCGACCATCGTCGGCGAATTCTTCGACACCCTGATCTTCTGCTCCATTGCCGCCGGAGTCATCGGCATCAGCACCTGGACCGATTTCATCAACTACGTCATCGTCGGATTCCTGTGGAAGACCCTGGCCGAGGTCATCGTCATGCCGATCACGTATCGCGTCATCTCGTACATCAAGAAGCGCGAACCGTCGTATCGACCCATACCCGACTGATCTCCAGGTAGCGCTCACGCGCCACATCGAAAGTCGCGACGGCCCGGGTCCCCGGCCAGTCCTCCGGTGTCATGCACGGAGGCAGGCCCGGGTCGACGTAGGGAATGACGCGCCACTCGTCGAGCAACGGCACGAACGTGACGAACGCGTCGCGGGGGTTCCGGGCCGGCGACCCGCCGTCGTGAGCGGCAAGGAATGCCCGATGCCGAGCGGCGATGCCCGCCAGGGGCCACCACTGGGCGGCGCTCTCACGCAGTGTGGCCGGTGGCGCTACCTCGGAGGCCACGAAGCTCGTCACGTATTCCGACAACTCCAATGCGTCGATGATGTCGCCCGCCTCACGCGCGAGGTATTCGGGCGCGATCCACAAACCGGGTGAGACCGTTCCGCATCCGATTGCGGTGAGTCGACGCCTCAGTTGGTGGCGCGCGGCACGTTGCGTCTCCGGAATGGTGAACGAGATGAGCCGGAACGGATCGCCGTCGGCCATCCGACGGAACCCGAAGATCCGACCATCACCGCGCGCGAACATGGTGTCGGCCTGCTCGGTGATGCGATAGCCGGTGCGGCCCTCACGATTATCGGATTCGACGACGCCCTTCTTCTTCAGCCTGGTCATCGCGATGCGCGTACTCTCCGGTGCCACTCCGACCGCATCCATCCACACGACGAAGTCGGCGATGGCAAACCACCCTCCGAGGGGCCGAACGTACGCCCCGAGCACCGTGCGAACCAGTGAGGTGGCGCTTCCCGGACGAGAGTCGAAATCGTCGAGAATTGCCCCGGCGGTGCTAGGCGCGGAGTTCGTCACGGATCGCCACGATTCCCAGGTACACCTCGCGATACGAGGTGCTCAGTGGACTCAGGCCTAATCGAATACCCTGTGGCGCGCGGTAATCCGGGATGACACCTCGCTTCCACAGACGAGCGGTGATGGCCTCGAACTCGGGATGGTCGATGGTGACGTGCCCGCCGCGTCGCGTCGAATCCTCGGGTGAGGCGATCTCCACTCCCAACGGCACCAACATCTCACGCACCAGTTCGAGGGCATACTCGGTGAGCGCAACGGACTTCGCGCGTATCGCGTCCATCCCCACCTCGGCGATCATCTCGATGGTGTCCTGCATCGCGATCATGCCGAACACCGACGGCGTTCCACTGATGACCCGTCGAATACCCTGTGCCGGAACGTAACCCTGCGCCATCTCGAACGGATCGGCCCGACCCATCCAGCCCCAGATCGGCTGGACGAACTCGCCCTGAAGATCACTGCGCACGTACGCGAACGCGGGCGATCCGGGACCGCCGTTGAGGTACTTGTAGGTGCACCCGACGGCCAGATCCACTCCCCAGGACTCGAATTCGAGCGGCACCGAGCCGACGGAATGGCACACGTCCAGCAGCATCAGTGCGCCGGCCTCGTGCGTGATACGCGTCGCCTCGGCCACGTCGACGAGGAAGCCGGAACGGTAGGCAACGTGGGTGATCACCACCAGGGCGGTGTTCTCCCCCACCACTTCGGCGAGTTGTTCCGACGTGACGCCACCGCGGCGATCGGTCTCGATCCATCGCAGCGTCATGTTCGATTCCGCCGCAATGCCTTCGAGAAGATAGCGATCGGTCGGAAAGTTGTCGCGGTCGATGACGATCTCGGTGCGACCCGGCCGCATGGCGATCGCCGCCCGTGCCAGCTTGTACAGCAACACCGTCGTCGAATCGCCGATCGTGGTCTGCCCGGGCGCGGCTCCCAGGGTGGCGTCGGCCAGGGCGTCGCCGATGGTGACGGGCAGGTCGAACCACTGCTCGTCCCAGCCGCGGATCAGGCGTCCACCCCAGGCGTCGGTCATGAAGGTGTTGATCCGTTCGACGCTGGCCTTGGTAGGCCGGCCCAACGAGTTTCCGTCGAGATACGCGCTGATCGACGGGTCGTCGCTACCGAGGAATCTGTCGCGGTAGCTACGGAGTGGATCCTGGGCGTCCAGTTCGTCTACGCGTTGCATCATCGTCCGATATCCGTTCTCACAGCCAGCAATTCGGGAAAGAAGGTGAGCTCGAGCGCCTTCTGCAGAAATCCGACTCCACTCGATCCACCGGTTCCGCGCTTCATTCCGATGGTACGGAGCACCGTCCGCATGTGACGGAAGCGCCAGAGCTGGAAGTTCTCCTCCAGATCGACGAACTCCTCGAAGGCCTCGTACACCGCCCAGTGCTCGGTGTGGTTCTCGTAGACGAATGTGATCAGCGGCATCAGGTCCTCGTTGAACGTGTATGCCGCAGTGACGTCGCGATCGAGGGCTGATGCCGGTACGTCGTACCCCTGCCGCGCCAGCGACTGCCACAATGTGTCGTACAGGCTCGGCTGGTGCAACAGCGTCGACAGCAGCTCATGCGCAGCCGGATCCGACTCGAAGACCTTCAGCATGCCCGCATTCTTGTTGCCGAGCACGAATTCCACCGCCCGGTACTGATACGACTGGAAACCCGACGAGTTACCGAGGAAGTCGCGGAACTGCGAGTACTCCGTCGGGGTCAATGTCGCCAGCACCGACCACTGCTCGGTCAGTGTCTTCTGGATGTGTTTGACCCGGGCGACACACTTGAGTGCGGTGCCGATGTCGTCGACGTCCAGAGCCGCTCTGGCGGCCAGCGTCTCGTGAATGACCAGCTTGAGCCACAGCTCGGTGGTCTGGTGCTGAATGATGAACAGCAGTTCGTCGTGATGCTCCGGTTTACTCACCGGCTTCTGGGCGCTGAGAAGAGTGTCGAGGTCCAGGTACGAGCTGTAGCTCATGCGGTCACTGAAGTCGGTGACGACGTTCTTCTCTATCGCGCGAGTATTGGCTTCGACGCCCATGAGTAGTCCTCGGGGTGGTGGTCCGACAGGGCCAAGAGTATTACACGATCACGCCGCCCGCTAGATAAGTGACATATCCACGCCTCGAAGACGGGCGTGAACGTGGCCTATCCTCGAAGTAATCGACTGGAGTGAGGAAGTGCAGTGCGTAGAGCGTCCGGACAGTTGGAGGAATCGATCCTCGAGTTGCTCGGCGCGCACACGGAACTGTCGGTGGCCCAGGCTCGCGAGCATCTCGGGTCCGACCTGGCCCACACCACCGTCATGACCGCACTGGTGCGTTTGCACGGCAAAGGCCTCGTCGATCGCGAGCGCCGTGGGCGGTCCTTCGTCTACACCCTCAACGCTCCGGTCGACGAGATCCCCGCGCTTCGGGCTGCAATGCGCATGCGCACCGAACTCGGAGCCAGACCAGAACGCGCCGACGTGCTGGCCAGCTTCGTCGCCTCACTCGACCCCGAGGACGAGGCAACGCTGCGCAGCCTGTTGGCGAAGGCCGACGAGACTCGGCCATGACCCTCCTGCTGGTCGTCGCGGCCCTCCCGTGGCTGCTGTCGATCGGTCTCCGATTCGGATCCGAGCACATCGACCGGCGACTGAACCCACAGACCGCCGTCGTCCTGTTTCCGCTGCTGTCCGTGATCACCGCCTTCGCGGTCCTGTCGTCGATGGCGGCACTCGCGGCGGTGCTGCTGGCGTCGGGCGAGATCGCATCGGTAGCGCTGGGTGCCGGTATCGCCGTATGGATTCTGTGGCGCATTCTCGAAGTGACACAACATGTTCAACGCGTCGCCGTGGGGTCGTCCATCGCATCCGAGTTCGGGGCACAGGCACGGGAATCGGGCGGCGTCGTGCTCGTCGAGACCGACATGCCCGACGCGTTCGCCGTTCCTTCCGGCGGCGGTGCCGTCGTGATCACGACGGGACTTGCACAGGCGCTGTCGGACAACGAGTTACGCGCAGTGATCGAGCACGAACATGCGCATCTTCGACACCGCCACAGCTTCTGGATCCAGATGTGCGAGATCGCAACGCAATTCGATCCGATCCTGCAACCGATCGCCGCCAGGGTGCGCCACGCTGCGGAGCGTCATGCGGACGAGAGCGCAGCGGCACACAGTCGTCCGGACACGTTGTCCGCCATCGCCAGAATCGCTCTACTGCGTGCCCACGTCGAGCGGGGTCCGCGCACCCTCGCCGGCACGGGCGGAGATGTCGTACGCCGGGTGCGGGCCCTGAGCGAACCACCGCCGTCGCGTCAGGATCGCCGAGTCTTCGCCGCCGGAGTGATCTTGATTCTGACGTTCGCGGTCATCTCGGTGTCGCTGTTCGACGTCGTCCAGGACGTCATCGCACCGGAAACCGGCGAAGCGGCGACAGCGATCTTTCGCTGATCTCAGATACCCGCGACACCCGCCAGTTGGCCGATCGCATACGTGACGGCCATCGCGATCGCGCCACCGATCACGATTCGAGTCACCGCCGGGCGACTCGGCGCTCCACCGAGCCGTGCGCTGATGGTTCCGGTCAACGCCAGAGCCAGCAACACGACGACGAATGTGACCGGAATGCGTTGCGAAGCAGGCAGAAGCAGGATCGAAAGCAACGGCAGAAGGGCACCGCTGATGAACGACACCGCCGACGACGCGGCCGCTTGCCACGGATTGGTCAACGCATCCGGGTCGATTCCCAATTCGATGTCCACGTGTGCGGCAAACGGATCGTGGTCGGTCAGCTCCTGCGCAACCTTCTGCGCGGTCTCGGTCGAGAGCCCCTTGGCCTCGTAGAGCGCGGCCAGTTCCGCCAACTCCTCCTCGGGCTCCTCTGCCAGTTCCCGCCGCTCCTTGATCAGCAGAGAACGTTCGGCGTCACGTTGCGTGCTCACCGACACGTACTCCCCGAGCGCCATGGATACGGCCCCCGCGACAAGGCCAGCAACGCCCGCGGTCAGCAGCGACCCGCGGTCGGTGGTGGCAGCAGCGACACCGACGACCAGACCGGCGGTGGAGACGATGCCATCGTTGGCACCCAGCACCCCGGCCCGCAGCCAGTTCAACCGACCGGACAGATCTCCGTGTGGTTCGTGCTCGTGCAGGCTCGGCTCGGGCTCACTCATCGCCGGCGGTCACCGATACGTCGTCCCACGCGGCGCGCGCGCCGGACTCTCCGATTCTGTACACCTGGACGATTGTGGTCGCTCCGATCACCACTGCCAACACCACCACTGCAATCGACTGCCACCGCACAGGCGCGTTGCCGCGACGCTCACGAAGGTGCAGGAACACGAGCAACGCAGCGACGATCACCAAGCCGACCGAGAAGTAGATCATCCAGTCACCGATCTCGGTGTGCTGTTCGACGGCTGCGGTCTCGGGGACACGCTTCTCGAGCCACTCGCCTGCCTCCGTCGTCAGTGGAGTGAGCACCAGGGTGATCACCGCCAGGGCTGCGATGAGCCACACGAGCCGGCTGCGCACGCCGGACCAGATGCTGGCGGCGACGGCGAGGATCGCGGTCAGCGGTGCCAGCACCACGATGAAGTGAACGAGCAGAATGTGGGCCGGAAGGCCGTTGAAGGTGGACATACGTTCTCCCGCTGGCTTCGAAGTCGCGTGCACCTCACGCACCGCACATGCTACACACCGTGTAGTAACTACGTCGGCGGTTCGATCGCGAGCAGATCCCGCCACGCCGAGTCGGGAGCTGCGATCATCGCCTGCACGATCCGCTCGAAACGCCGGCCCAACTCCAGCGCGGTATCAGCGTCGAACAGTGTTGTGGGATAGACGATATCGACCGAACTCTCGATAGCCTCACCTTCACCGTCTCGATGTTCGGTGACGTGGAAGTGAAGGTCGCACTTGGCGATGTCGAGGGGCCGCGGCGTGATCTCGAATTGCACGTCCCCGACGTCGAAGGCTGCGGCGGTGAAGACATCCAACGACAGCGCCACCTGGAAGATCGGGTGCCGCGCCTCCGTCGACTGGGCACCGAGGTGGGCGACGACGTCCTCGAACGGTACCGATGCGCGGTCGAAGGCACGCAGTTCACTGACCCGAGCCGACTGCACAACGTCCTCGACGCTCGTTGCGGACCCGATGTCCGTCCGTATCGCAACGGTATTGGTGAAGGTACCGACCAGCTGCTCGAGTCTCGGGTCGTCGCGACCGGCCACCGGGGTTCCGACGACGAGGTCGGTCGATTTCGTCGTCTCTGCGAGCAAGATCAACAGCGCCGCACGAAGCACGGTGAATCGGCCTGTCCCGCAACGTTGCGCCAGATCCGACATTCTCTCGGTGGCGTCTGCATCGAAACGAAGCGACGTGCGGGAGCCGGTGAAGTCCCATTCCTTCCTGCGCGGTCGGTCCAACGGCAAGCCTCTCGAGCTGGGCATGTCTGCCAGTTCCGTGCGCCAGAAGTCGAGATCGGCCGACACGTCGCGGTCGGCGGCCCAGACGCTGTAATCGGCGTACTGCAGCGGTAGTTCGGGCCACGACGGTGCGGTGCCCGCGATCCTGGCGTGATACGCCAGGACGAAATCCGACGCCAACAGCCCCAGCGACCAACCGTCCGCCGCACTGTGGTGAACGGCGCACGCGAGTACATGGCGGTCGGGCGCAACCGCGAACAAGCGAGCCCGGATCGGGAACTCGGTGCGCACATCGAACGGTCTCTCGAGGGTGTCCCACACTGCGATGTCGTCGAAGTCGACAACGTCGAGGTTCACCTGCTCCACAGCGCAATTGGGCTCGACCACCTGAGCCGGGGCCCCATCGACATCCGGATAGCGCGTACGCAGCGTGCTGTGCCGATCGATCAGGTCGGTCAACGCTTCGAAGGCCACCTCGCCGTGGAACCGACCGGAGATCGTGACCGAGAACGGCAGGTTGTACAGCGGTAGCGGCGCGCTCCGATCGATGTGCCGCTGCTGCGGCGCGAGCGGGATGGCGGCGACGCCGTCGGACGTTCCCGCCTCCGGTCGCGAATTTTGCTGCAGCCCATGGAGTCGACGAGTATCGATCCGAGCCGCCAGCGCCCGAACGGACGGGGCCTCGGCGAGGTCTCGCACACCGATCTCGACCGAAGCCTCGGCCCGCACCGATCCGACGACTCTGGTCGCCGCCAACGAGTCACCTCCGAGATCGAAGAACGATGCCGCGCAATCGATACCGTCGCGGCCGAGGATCCGTGCGAACGCTGCCGCCACCATTTCCTCGGTGGCACCGGACGGCTCGATCGGAGTACCGATCGACCTCGCGGTCGGGCTGGGAACAGGGAGTGCGCCGCGATCGACCTTGCGATTGATCGTCAACGGAATCTCGTCGAGGATCGTGAGTGTCGACGGCACCATGTGGGCAGGCAATCGACCGGCGAGATCCTTGCGAATGCGATCGGTGTCGAGCACGTGCTCGCTGCTCGCGGCAACGACATAGCCGTCGATACGCAGACCCCCAGTGTGGCTGCGTCGCAGAGCCGACGACGCTGCAGCAACCTCGGGAAGCGATCGTAGCGCTGCGTCGATCTCCCCCAGTTCGACGCGATTTCCTCGAATCTTGATCTGATCGTCGGAGCGGCCGAGGAATTCCAGTGTCCCGTCGCCGCGCAGACGCGCCCGATCTCCGCTGCGGAACATCCGCAGTCCTGCACTGCTGAACGGGTTCGCGACGAAGCGCGCCGCTGTATCCGGCGTGCGACCGAGATATCCGCGCGCGACGCCGAGGGTCTCGATGTAGATTTCGCCGACCGCACCCGACGGAACGGGCCGCAGAGTTCGATCGAGGAGGTGAATCACCGCCCCCACCATGGCTCGACCGATCCCGTCTGCGCTGCCCGGGTTCAGGGGCGCCGTCATGGTGACACTGCAGGTTGTCTCGGTGGGGCCGTACGCATTGAGCAGTCGTCGATCCACCGACCAGCGGTCGACCGTATCCTGCGGGGCCGCTTCACCGCCGATGACGATGGTCCCGACGTCCGCCAGTGCTGCGGGATCCAACGTCGCCAGCGCGGAGGGTGTGATCAGCAGATGTGTAATTGCTTGCCGGGCAATTAGTTCCGACAGTTCTGCGCCGCCGTAGCTGTCCGGCGGCGCGATCACCACTGCCGCGCCTGCGGTCGCTGCGGCCAACACTTCGACGATGGCCGTGTCGAATCCGGGCGAGGCCAGATGACAGACTCGTGACTCGACGTCGAGGTCGTAGCTGCTCCGAATCTGTTGCACCAGAGCGGCGATGCCATCGTGGGTGACGACGACGCCCTTGGGAGTGCCGGTGGAGCCGGAGGTGTAGATGACGTATGCCGCTCGGTGCGGTGCCGTCGGCGTGGATTCATCGCCCGGGCCACCCTCCGCGAGAACCTCATCGAGGTCCAACCACTCCACCTCACCGAACTGGCCGCCTCCGCTGCACAGGCCCACCACCGCTCCGCTGTCTCGCATCACGAACTCCGCACGCTCGCGGGGGTGGCTGGGGTCTACCGGGACGTACACCGCACGCACACGTGCGATCGCCCAGAACGCGACGACTCCCTCGACGGATCGGCCGATGCGCACGGCGACCCGGTCCTCGGTGCCGATTCCTCGGGCAGTCAATGCGGATGCGAGTGCGGCGACTCTCGTGTCCAACTCTGCGTAGGTGACCGACACCTCCCCATCCTGGATCGCAATTCGGTTGCCGTGCTGCGTGATTACCGTCGAGAACACGTCGTTCAGCGATCCCGGCTCCGTCGAGGCGGCACCGACCGACGCGGGTGTCGCACGCGGCTCCTCCGGCAAGAACAGGTCCAGGTCCGCCACCGCCGTGTCCCCGCAGCCGGAGTCGGCGAAAAGGTCGAGGAAACGCAGGAACCGTTCGTGGCGGCGAGCGAGGTCACTCGGTGTGTAGACGTTCGAATTGGCCTCGAAGGCGATGCGCGGCCGCTCTCCACCTCGACCGGGATAGATGTTGACGGCGAGGTCCGACACCGGGCCGGTGGTCAGAATGTCGATCTCACCGTCGAAGTCGCCGACGGCCACAGTGTTCGCGAACATCATCACGTTGATCGTCGGCCCGAAACGCCCTGCGCGCACTGCATGTCCACTCTCGGACACCGGTGGTCGGCTGCGCTGATGCCGAAGTACGGCTCCGATCGCCACCTCGGCCGACTTGACCACGTTGTTCACCGTCGCCGATCCGACGCCCGGCAACCGCAACGGCACCACATGAGACAACGACGACCCGGCCCGACGCAGCAGTGCTGTCGGCCGCGCAGAGACAGGCAACGACAGATCCACGTCGTCGGCGTCGTTCATACGCGCCAGGTACGCGGCGAACGCGGCGATCACCACCGTCGACGTCGCACGACCCGAAGCGGTCCGAGAGATCGATCGATCCTCGCCGACGACGATCGCCACCGATGCAGGCTGGGCACTTCGCCCCCATGGCGCGCCATAGCCCAGATCGGCGGAGGCCCAATGCGCCCGATCGCGTCGCGCGCGGGTGGACGTTCGGTAGCGCTCGTCCTCGGCCAGGAGCTCGGCCGGTGAAGTGGCATCGATCGGCTCGGGCTGGACGCCACCGAGCATTGCCGAGTACAGCGTCGCCGCCCGCTCGAGCACCTTCATCGACGCATAACCGTCGAGCGCGATGTGGTGGGCTCGGGTGTACCAGAACACACGGTCGTCCCCGACGCGCAGAACCCGCAAGCGCACCAGCTTTCCGTCCATCGAGAAGGGCGTTCGGCAGTCGTCGTTCATCCACTGTCGGGCTGCTTCTTCCGGACGTTCGTGTTCACGGAAGTCGAGAATCTCCACCGCCTCGGTCTCCGCGTCCACGAATCGTTGCATCGGAATGCCGTCGACCTCGGCGATTCGCATCGTCGACGAGGAGAATTCTCGATGCGCCGTGCTGCCGCTGGCAGCCAGGGTGTCGACGTTCACGGTGCCGACGATGTCGACGTAGTACGCAATCGCGAACGAAACGTCGGGCATGAACTGCTGGGCCAGCCAGATGTCGGTCTGCGACGAAGTCAGCGGCAGGGCGTCGAACATGGTGGTCCCCCCAAGCATCACGAATTACTACACATTCAGTAGTACCACGTTCAGCGAGTCCCGCGTTCGATCCCGTTCTCGTCGGGGTTGCGGAGGGCTGCATCCAGTGCAACGAACATGTCCAGAAACGTCGCCGGACGAGCGCTTTCCCGATCCTCATCCTGTTCGTCGCCACCCGACGCCGTCATGCTGCGACATCCTCGTGCGCGTCGCTCCGCGGAACCGACTGCGCTGGTCGGTTCGGAATCAGAGCGGTGGCAAGCAGTCCGAACGCGACGAAGCCGGCTGCGATGAACCCTCCCAGGTTGACCCCGTGCGTCATAGCGTCACGCGCGGCGTCGGCGACGAACTCCGTTTCGGGGAGGCTCGCAAATCCGGCGATAGCTCCGCCTGCACTGTCGGTGATCGACCGCGCCAGCATTTCGGCATCCGGAACTCCCGTGAGCGAGTCACGTACCTGCGAGCCGAGAGTGGTGAAGAAGGTCGTCGTCAGGACCGCGATTCCCAGGGCGGAACCGAGTTGCCGGAAGGCACTCTGAATTCCGGATCCCTGACCGGCACTGGCGGTGGGCACGTCGTCGAGAACGACGTTCGTAACCTGAGCAGTTGCGAATCCGACACCGATTCCATAGAAGAACAACACGATCGCGATGTGCCACCACGGACTGTCCACCGCCGCGACAAACCCCAGCCCGGCAAGCCCGACCACCTCGAGGCCCAGCCCGATCCGAACCAGGTTCAACGGCGAAAGCGAGGCTGCGAGAGCGAAACTCGCCCCGCTGGCGACGAAGCTGCCGATCGCGATGGGAACGAGCATGGCACCGGCCTGGACTGCGCTGTATCCCAACGTGAATTGCAGCCACAACGGTAGTACGGCGATGATTCCGAACTCACCCAGCCCGATCAGCAGTGTCGCAATATTGCCACCGCGGAACGAAGCGATGGAGAACAGGCGGGTGTCCATCAAGGCCTTGTTCGTATCGGCACCGCGGCTGAGGGCTCGTTGTCGAACAACGAAGGCCGCCAACGACAATGCGGACAGCGTCAACGACACGAACACCACGGAGACGCCCACGCCCCAGGTTGCCCCGAACAACTCGAATGGCTCCGTGGACACAACCCAGCCGTATGTGCGCCCTTCGATGAGCCCGAACGCCAACAGACCGAGTCCGGCGATCGACAGCACCGCACCGAGTGCGTCGATTCGTCCGGATCCACGCGGTGACCGATCGATGAACAACAGCGAAGCGACGAGAATCAGGGCGACGAGGGGGATGTTGATGCCGAATGCCCAACGCCACGATGCGTGTTCTGCAAGCCATCCACCGAGGAGTGGGCCGAGGGCCGACGCAGCTCCGATTGTCGAGCCCCACACAGCAAACGCCTGCCCACGGGCCTTCCCGGTGAACGTCGCATTCAGTAGCGCCAACGACGTCGGCAGGATCAGCGCGCCACCCACACCTTGGAGAAACCTGGCTCCGATCAACAACTCGCCACTGGTGGCGACACCGGCCAACAGACTCGAGATTCCGAAGACAACGACGCCTGTCACGAAGACTCTTCGTGCACCCACGATGTCGGAGATGCGGCCGACCAGCAGGAGCAGCGCGGCGAAAACGATGGCGTAGGACTCCTGAATCCATTGCGCCTGAGCAGAATCGATACCGAGATCGTCGATGATCGAGGGCACGATCACGTTGACGATCGTGGTGTCGACGACGATGAGCGCGACACCGAGCGCGATGGCGATCAGACCGAGCCAACGGCGCAACGAAGGGGACATCGTCATCGAAATACCTCCACGGTAAAGTTACTTTATGGTGAAGTTATATCGAGGATCGGTAGATTGTCAACGCAGCTCCGTGCACGCGGGGCACCATGCAGCAGAAGCGAGGCGATTCGATGAGCGACGATCGGTCCGACATTGCCGAACAACGAACCCGCCTGATGGAGGCGCTGCGAACGTACGGATCCGCCTTCAATCAATTCAGCCGACGGTTCGCCCAGTGGTCCGGACTGCATCCCACCGACGGAGAAGCGCTGATGGAGATCGTCTACGCCGAAGAACGCGGCGTCCCGTTGTCCCCGTCTCGACTGGCAGAGCGAGTACAACTCACCTCAGGGGCCACCTCGACACTGATAGACCGACTCGAACGGGCCGGACACGTTCGGCGCACACGAGAGGGCACCGATCGACGTACCGTGACACTACGAAGTGGGTCCAGCGTGCACGAGATGGCCGACGAGTTCTTCGGCCCCCTGGGTAACCGTCTCGACACGATGATGGCCCGGCACCCACCCGACATGCTCGCGGAGTTCGAGAGCTTCGTCGGCGAGCTCGTCGACACCATGCAGACCGAACTGACCGATCCCAGGACACCGTGAGATGCCGCAGAACAACCACTATCACCATTTGATGTTCGGTCCTGCCGCGATTGCGCGGCAGAAGGTCGACGGCAGCTACACCGCCTACGGCTCGCAGACCGAGCGTCCCGACGACGGCCCGACGCCTCTCGACACTCGCGAGAAGGCCATGATTCGCGCGTTGGATCAGTTCCAGATCGCCACCGTCGCCGAGACCGGGTGGCCCTACATCCAGTATCGAAGTGGACCGAAGGGCTTTCTGCAGGTCCTCGACGATCACACTCTCGGCTTCGCCGACTTCGCCGGCAACCATCAGTACGTCACGGCGGCCAATCTCGACCACGATGACCGCGTCGCACTGTTTCTGGTGAATTATCCTCTGCGGCAACGTCTCAAGCTCTACGGGCGGGCCCGTACCGTCGAAGCGGCGGACGATCCCGAGCTGTTGGCCCGACTGAGAAGGATCGGCGACACGACCGTCGCCGCCACGTGCGAACGCAGCGTCGTCATCGACGTCGAGGCCTTCGACTGGAACTGCACCCGCAGCATCATTCCCCGCTACGACGCGAATTACCTCGCGGAGCTGTCCGAGGTCTACCAGCGCAAGGCAGTCGAGCGGGAACAGGAACTGCTACAGCGCATTTCGGAGCTCGAAGATCAGCTCACGCACTCTTCGCAGCATAGAACCGACCCAGAAACTCCGTCCTGAATTCGGCGAAGCGCCCCTGCTCGATCGAGGCGCGAATGTCGTCGACCAGTTTGACCGTGAAGCGCTCGTTGTGGATGGTGCACAGCGTCGAGGCGAGCATCTCCTTGGCCTTGAACAGGTGATGGATGTACGCCTTGGTGTAGTGCGCGCAGGTGTAGCAGTCGCAGCTGTCGTCGATCGGGGTGAAGTCGCGTCGATGCTTGGCGGTGTTGATGTTGAAACGGCCCGTCGGCACGTAGATCGCCGCATTACGCGCCACCCGTGAGGGATTGACGCAATCGAAGGTGTCGGCACCGTTCTCGATGGCCGTGAAGAAGTCGTCCGGCTCGCTGATGCCGAGCATGTGACGCGGCTTGCGCTCGGGCAGTTCCTCGTTCACCCACCGGGTGATGGTGCCGAGGTTCTGCTTCTCGAGTGCGCCGCCGATGCCGTAGCCGTCGAATCCTCTGCCGGTCTCTCCGGTGATGGTCTCGAGATCGTGTGCAGCCTTGCGTCGCAGATCCTCGTACTGCGCGCCCTGGACCACCCCGAACAGGGCCTGGTACGGCTTGTCGGCGCGCTCGACCGTGAGCCGTTCGTGTTCGAGGACGCACCGCTCGGCCCACGCCTGCGTCCGATCGACCGACTTCTCCTGGTAGCCGCGGGTATTCATCAGCGTCGTCAGTTCGTCGAACGCGAACATGATGTCGGCACCGAGGCGATGCTGAATCTGCATCGAGACCTCGGGGGTGAAGCGATGCTTGGAGCCGTCGAGGTGGGACTTGAACGTCACCCCGTCGTCGTCGACATGCGCGAGGCGTTCCTTGCCCTCGGCGATGACGTCGTCGGACTCCACCCGCGAGGCGTCCATCGAGATGACCTTCTTGAAGCCGACGCCGAGGGACATCACCTGGAATCCGCCGCTGTCGGTGAATGTCGGCCCGTCCCAGTTCATGAACTTGCCCAGCCCACCCGCCTCGTCGACGATGTCCGAGCCCGGCTGCAGATACAGGTGGTACGCATTGGCGAGCACCGCCTGCGCGCCGAGTTCCTTCATCGCTTCCGGCAGCACTGCTTTGACGGTCGCCTTGGTACCCACCGCGATGAACGCGGGGGTGGCGATGTCACCGTGCGGAGTGTGGATGGTGCCGGTACGACCGAGCTCACCGTCGAGCCGGGTGCCGATATCGAAGCCGAAGCTGGAGGGACTCACCGCGTCAGTATGCCGCTCCGCGGCTTGTGAGTGGAAATTCGTAGCCTGCTACGAGGCAGGAGTGGAGCCTGCGGAACGACCGGTGAATCAGCCGTGCACCTGCGGCGCAGCCGCTCCAGCTGCATTCAGCCGGAAGTAGGCACCCCTGGCCGCGAGCAGTTCCTCGTGATTGCCCTGCTCGACGATGCTGCCGTTCTCCATCACCACGATGGTGTCCGCGTCACGGATGGTCGAAAGCCGGTGCGCGATAACGAAACTGGTGCGATCGGTGCGCAGCTTCGCGGTGGCCTTCTGCACCAACAGTTCGGTGCGGGTGTCGACGGAGCTCGTGGCCTCGTCGAGGATGAGGATCAGCGGCTTGGCCAGGAAGGCGCGGGCAATGGTGATGAGCTGCTTCTCACCGGCGCTGACGTTGTTGCCTTCCTCGTCGATGATCGTGTCGTAGCCGTCGGGCAACGAGTGCACGAATCGGTCGACGTAGCTCACCCGCGCGGCCTCGAGGATTTCCTCCTCGCTGGCACTCGGGTCGCCGTAGGCGATGTTGTCGCGAATGGTTCCGCCGAACAGCCAGGTGTCCTGTAGCACCATTCCGGTACGGGCTCGCAATTCTTCGCGGGTCATCTTCATGGTGTCGACGCCGTCGAGGGTGATACGGCCGGAATCGATCTCGTAGAAACGCATGATCAGGTTCACCAGCGTGGTCTTGCCCGCACCGGTCGGTCCGACGATCGCGACCAGATGCCCTGGATCGGCAACCAGCGACAGGTTCTCGATCAGCGGGCGGTCGGGCGAGTAGCCGAACGAGACGTTCTCGAATTCGACGCGTCCTCGGCGCTGAGCGGGTCGAACGGCATCGGCCGGGTCCGCGTCCTCTTCCTCGGCGTCGAGCACCTCGAAGATGCGCTCGGCCGACGCCACACCCGACTGCACCAGGTTGACCATCGAACCCACCTGGGTGAGCGGTTGCGTGAATTGACGCGAGTACTGGATGAACGCCTGCACCTCACCGAGCGTGAGCGTGCCCGACGCGACCCGCAGCCCGCCGACGACGGCGATGACAACGTAGTTGATGTTCCCGAGGAACATGATGACGGGCATGATCATGCCGGAGATGAACTGCGCCCGGAAGCTCGATTGGAACAGCTTCTCGTTGCGGTCGCCGAATTCGCGTTCCACGTCGGCCTGACGGCCGAAGGCCTTGACGATCTCGTGGCCCGTGTAGGTCTCTTCGATCTGCGCGTTGAGCTTGCCGGTGTGCTTCCACTGCGCGACGAAGTGCGGCTGTGAACGCTTGGCGATGACGGCGGTGACCGCGAACGACGCCGGAATGGTCAGCACCGCAACGAGAGCGAGCAACGGCGAGATCCAGATCATGACGCCGAGGATGCCCAGGACGGTGAGGATGCCGGTGATCAATTGGCTCAGCGTCTGCTGCAGGCTGGTCGAGACGTTGTCGATGTCGTTGGTGACGCGGCTCAGCGTCTCGCCGCGAGCATTGTTGTCGAAGTACTTCAGCGGCAGTCGATGCACCTTCGCTTCGACGCTGCCGCGCAGCAACAGGATTCGACGCTGCAGCGCGATGTTGAGGATGTATCCCTGCGCCCAGGCCAGCACCGCAGAGAGCACATACAGAACCAGGACCCACACCAGTACGGTTCCGACTGCACCGAAGTCGATTCCGGCTCCGGGAGTCAGGTTCGTGCCGGACACCAGATCCGCGATGGAGTCGTTGCCTTGGGCGCGCAGCTGGTCGATGGCCTGGTCTCTGGTCTGACCCGGATCGAGCTCGCGGCCGACCACACCGTTGAAGATGAGGTCGGTCGCGTGTCCGAGGACGCTGGGCGCGGCGACGGTCAGGACGGTGCTGGCGATACCGAACGCCAGCATGATCGACAGGAGCACTCGCTCGGGCGCGAGCAGGCCGATCAGTCGTTTGAACGAGCCCTTGAAGTTGCGGGCCTTGGTTCCCGGCTTCACAGTCTTGGAGACGGGAGCGATGTCCTCCTCTTCCGCCTTCTCCACCTGCGCGGTCACAGTGCACCCACGGCATGCTGCGAGTCGACGATCTCGGCGTAGGTGGGGCAATCGGCCATCAATTGGTCGTGGGTACCCACACCTACCGGCTTTCCGTCGTCGAGTACGAGTATCTGATCGGCGTCGATGATGGTCGAGACGCGTTGAGCGACGACGATCATGCACGCATCTCGCGTCACTGCCTTCAGCGCTGCACGCAGATTGGCGTCGGTGGTGAGGTCCAGCGCGGAGAACGAATCGTCGAACAGATAGATGCTGGGTTTGCGGACCAACGCGCGGGCGATGGCGAGGCGTTGCCGCTGACCGCCGGAGACCGTCGTACCGCCCTGCGCGACGGGTGTTTCCAGTCCCTCGGGCATGGCCCGAACGAAGTCGGCACCCTGGGCGATCTCGAGTGCCTCCCACAGTTCGGCGTCGGTGGCGTCGGATTTGCCGTAACGCAGGTTGCTCGCGATGGTGCCCGAGAACAGGTACGGCTTCTGCGGAATCAGACCGATCTCCGAGCGCAGCAGGTCCAGATCGAGTTCACGAATGTCGACCCCGCCGACGCGTACCTCACCGCCGGTGACGTCGATCAGTCGCGGAATCAGGTTCACGAGAGTGGACTTTCCCGAGCCGGTACCGCCGATGATGGCGGTGACCTTGCCGGCCTCGGCCCGCAGGTTCACCCCGCACAGCACCGGATATTCGGCTCCGGGAAAAGAGAATTCGGCGTTGACGAGCTCGACCGTTCCCGGGGAGGACGTGAACGTCTTCGGCTTGTCGGGCAACACGACCGAGGATTCGGTGGCGAGTACCTCGCTGATGCGATCGGCGCACACCGACGCACGGGGCACCATCATCGCGATGAACGACGCCATCATCACCGACATGAGGATCAGCATGATGTAGCTCAGAAGTGCTGTGAGAGAGCCGATCTGCATCGTGCCGTCGTCGATCGCGTGGCCGCCGAACCAGATGACGGCGACGCTGGTGACGTTGCTGATGAGCATGACCGTCGGGAACATCAGGGCCATGAGCCGTCCGACGCGAAGGGCGGTATCGGTGAGCGCGCTGTTGGCCGCCCCGAAACGGTCGACCTCGAAGTCCTCGCGAACGAACGCCCGTACCACGCGGATGCCGGTGATCTGTTCACGCAGAACACGATTGACGGCGTCGATGCGCTTCTGCATGGAGCGGAAAGCCGGCACCATCTTGACGATGATCAGACCCATCGAGATGGCCAGTCCCGGCACTGCGATGAGCAGGATCCAGGACAGCCCGAGATCCTCGCGCAACGACATCACGATGCCGCCGACGCACATGATCGGGGCCATCACCACGATGGTGAACCCCATGACGATCACCAACTGCACCTGCTGAACGTCGTTGGTGTTGCGGGTGATCAGCGACGGCGCACCGAACTGGCCGACCTCACGGGCGGAGAACGTACCGACGCGATGCAGGATGGCACCGCGCAGGTCGCGTCCGACACCCATGGCTGCGCGCGCACCGATGAACACCGCCGCGACCGAGCTGATGATCTGCACCGCCGACACCAGCAACATGACGCCACCGGCCGAGAGGATGTAGCCGGTGTCGCCGGTGGTCACACCCTTGTCGATGATGTCGGCGTTGAGACTGGGCAGGAACAGGGCCGCCAGCGTGGCGACCAATTGCAGCAGAACCAGCGCGACGATCGGCATCTTGTACGGAGCCAGATACGTGCGCAGCAGGGGAATCAGCATGATGGCCGAAGATTACTCGTACACATGGATAACAGTCTCTCCGTTTTTCGAGTGTTGCGGGTAATCTTCGGCCGACCGGCTCAGACCGTTACTCGGGCGTTCTTCTCCGGTGCCGTCTTCAGCTTGGCACCTTCGATGTCGACGTTGGGCAGGATCTTGTCCAGCCACTTCGGCAGCCACCAGGCCTTGTCGCCCATCAATGCCATCACCGACGGAATCAGCACCATCCGCACGACGAACGCGTCGAAGAACACGGCCGCGGCGAGCGCGAATCCGATGGACTTGATGAACGAGTCCGGCTCGGCGATGAATGCGGCGAACACCGAGATCATGATGACCGCAGCCGAGGTGACCACGCGTGCGCCGTACTTGAACCCGTTGACGACGGCATCCTTGGCGGCGGCTCCGTGAACGAATTCCTCACGCATACGCGAGACGAGGAACACCTGGTAGTCCATCGCGAGACCGAACACCACACCGATGAGGAAGATCGGCATGAAGCTGACGATCGGCTGCGGGTTGGAGATCAGGCCGAGGCCGCCCTCTTGGAAGATGAACACCGTGGCACCGAAGGTCGCGAGCACGCTGAGCAGGAACCCGAGCGTTGCGGTCAGCGGCACCAGGATGGAGCGGAACACGAGCATCAGCAGAACGAAGGCCAGGCCCACAACCACTGCCAGGTACGGGATCAACGCGTCCTGCAGTCGTTCGGAGACGTCGAGCTCGAGTGCCGTCTGACCGGTGACTCCGTAGGAGACGCCGTCACTGGCCACCACGCCCGGTTCGGCGTCGCGCAGGTTCGCCACGAGGTTCTTCGTCTGCTCACTGTTCGGTGAGGACGATGGAGTGACCAGGATCTGTGCGGTGTCCCCGGCCTGGTTGACGGCGATGATCTGGGCGTTGGTGACGTCGGGCTGGCCGGTGATGGTCTCGACGACCTTGCCGAACGACGCCGTGCGATCGGCCTCGGCCACGCCGGAAGCGTCGGCGATGACCAGCAGCGGGCCGTTGCGTCCGGGACCGAAGCCCTCGTCGACGATGTCGTAGGCCTGACGTGCAGGCGTCGACGGGTCGGCGGTGGCGGTGGACGGCAGTGCCAGCGACAGACCGGTGGTGGGTCCTGCGATGACACCGAGCAGGACGATGCCGCCGATGAGTCCCAGCGCGGGCCTCTTGACCAGGAATCGGGCCCAGCGAAGTCCGTTGGTTGGCGTGGCGTTCGGGTCTTCCGGGTCGGTTGTGTTGACGAACTTGATCTTGCCCGCGAAGGCCTTGCCCTTGTAGAGGCCGAGCATCGCCGGCAGGAACGTCAGTGCGATCAGGACCGCGATGAACACCGCGAAACCTGCGGCGAGGCCCATCTGGGAGAGGAACGGAATCCCGACGACGCGCAGGGCGACGAGGGCGATGAGCACGGTGGCACCGGCGAACACCACAGCCGAGCCCGCGGTTCCCACGGACCGTCCGACGGCTTCCTCTCGGTCGTCCGTCAACGTCAGTTCGTGGCGATAACGCGCGAGGATGAACAGCGAGTAGTCGATCGCGACGGCCAGACCGATCATGATCGCGAGCACCGGCGTGAACGACGACAGGCTCGCGAAGCCGGACGCCGTGGTGATCGCCAGGCTCGAGATACCGATTCCGACGATGGCGGTGATCAGCGGCAGGCTGGCGGCCGCGGCGGATCCGAACATGATGAGCAGCACGACGGCGGCGACGGCCAGACCGACGATTTCCGACGTACCACCGGGCGCGACGTTCTCTTGCGCGACGGTGCCGCCGAGGAGGACGGTCAGTCCGGCGTCACGAGCGGGCTGCGCGGCCTCGTCGAGTTCGGTGCGGATCTGGTCGGTGACGTCGGCGAGTTCGACGTTGATCGGCACGGTGACGGTGCCGACGTTGCCGTTGGGGCTCAGCGGTGACGTGGCTGCCGCGTCGGCGGCCACCTGGTCGGCCGGGGTGCCCGCTTCGGTTGCCGCCTCGGTGTATCGCTCGATGATCGACTGATTGGCCGCAACCGGATTCGCCAGCGGCTGCGCACCTTCGGCGGGTTTGGCGGCGTCGATCTTCTCGATCTCGGCGATGGTTGCGTCGATCGCCGAGGTGTATTGCGGAGTGTCCAGCGTCTGCCCGTCGGGTGCCTGGAACACGTACTCGGCGCTGACGGCGGTGAGCGGGTCCTCGGCGGAGCCGAACCGCTCGGACTGCAGATCCAGCGCAGCCTGCGCGGGCGTTCCCGGGATGCTGAACGAGTTCGCGGTGGGGCCGGACAGCGTCGCTGCGCCCACTCCGGCGAGCACCAGAATCGCCAGCCAGAGTCCGAGGACGATGCCCTTGCGTCGGTACGCGAATCTTCCGATTCGGTAGAGATAGGTGGCCACTGTCAAGCTCCTCGGTTGGGTTCGGACGGTTGCGGCTCGGGAAGTCCAGCGCGCAGTTGGTCGAAGGCGTCCTCGATGAGGGCCCTCGGCGTCGATGCGCCTGCAGAATCGGTGACCCAGATGTTGAGTGCTGCCGTAACGGCACCACCGACGGCCATCTGGAGCAGGTTGGGGTAGAGGTCGGTGTCGATGTCGGTACCGGTTCGCTCGGCGATGGCTTCGCCGAGTTTGCGGGTCAGCGATTGGTGCATCTCGAGCTTGCGGGCCATCAGGGCGGGGTTGGCTTCGATCAGCCGCGCTGCCGCGAAGGTGTCGTCCAGATCCCGGCCCGGGTCCGCGACGAGGTCGATTGCGATGTGCCGCAACGAGTCCCAGATCGGTTCGGTCGACGGCCTGGCGCGCAGGAGCTCGAACCATTCGAGGGCAGACACTTCGATGTGGTGAAGAACTGCTTCTTCCTTGTTGGAGAAGTAGTTGTGGAACGTGCGGGTGGAGACTCCCGCTTCGTGCGCGATGGCGTCGGCGGTGACCGCGTCGATGCCGTGCTCCTTGCCCAGACGCACGGCAGCCATGCCGAGCGCGTCGCGGGTGGCCGCCTTCTTCAGATCGCGAAGGCCAGTCGGAGAAGTCACGATTACCAACCTACGGAACTTGCACTGTTCTGCAAGTTTGCAGTGGTGTGCAATTTTGTCGATCCCGCCACAGCCGGCACCGGATGTGACTCAGGTCATCGACGCGCCCACGCGGTCGGCTCGCTGATCAGCTCTCCGACGAAGTCCGGCAGCTCGTTGTCGACGATGTCCGCCAGCGACACCGCCTCTAGCACCGCACGCAGATTGACGCGTACCGCCAGCCACACCCGGGTGAGCGGCTCGGCCGGACCGGAATACTCCGCATCCTCGGGCCGCTGACCGCGCACCGACGCCAACGGGCCTTCGACGGCCCTCATGACATCGGCAACCGAAATGTCCGACGCCTCCCGCGCCAACCAGTAGCCGCCGTCGGGCCCCCTTCTACTGCACACGAGATCTGCGCGACGCAGATCCGAGAGCACCGATTCGAGAAACTTGTGCGGGATGCCCTGCGCCATGGCCAGCGCCTCGGCCTTCGCGGGCCGCTGACCACCGACGGCAGCGAGTTCGACGAGCGTGCGAACCGCATAGTCCGCCTTGGCCGTGATGTGCACGTTCAATTCCTACCATCGCAGTAGGGAATTAGCGAGCGCGTGCGGGACACCCCGACGCGTCAGGAACCGTCCGGTACCGCCACGACCACCTCGTTACGACGCAACGGCGCCAAGGTCCACGGCGGATCGTAGAACCAGGTCATCGGCTCACCCAGCATCTCGATGCCCTCGGCGCGCAACGCTTCGGTCAACGCCGCGATCTGCGGTTGGACATCGCCTCGGCCGCGGCCACCGCTGAAACGAAGTACAGCGACCGTCTCCGCCGGAACCTCGGTCAACGTCACGCGGTCGTCGTCGGGCTCGGGCAGCGTGTCCATCGTCCACTCGGCAGGCATGAAGAACCGGACAACCCACCCGTCGCTGCCGGGCGTACTCGATACCGGCGCAGTCATGGCGATCTTCTGCGACCCTGCCGGCGATTGACTGACGGGAGCGGTCATCGCGACCCGTTTCTTTCCTCCGTTCCCGCCGAAGATGTAGCGAGCCAGGCGGCGGAAACCCTCCTGCCGTGCCTCTTCCTCATCGGCGTCGACGACTGTCTGTGCCGCGATGCGTGGTCGGTAACGACGGATCTCCACAGCATCGGTCAGTCGACGGCTCGTATGCGGCGGTTCCTCGGTACCGACCCGGATACCGACGACACCCAACGCCGACCCGACCACCTGTCCGATCGTGGACGCGATTTTCTGCAACAAGTCCGACTCCGCTCTCTCGGCCGATTGGTGCGCCGCCTTCCACGGTACGAGCCCTGGGGAAACCGAACAGAAAAGCGTTACACTCAACCTCTAACTGTCACGCAGGAGGTTTCGATGAGCGAGTGGATCGGTTCGGCGTGGAATGCACTCCCCGAACCGCTGCGCGATCCCGTGGCCCTGGCCATTCCCGCGTTCGCACTGTTGTTGGCGATCGAGTGGATCGCGGCCGCGAAGCTCGAGGACGGTGAACGCGGTAGCTATTCCGCCAGGGATGCGCGCTCGAGCCTGAGCATGGGACTGGTGTCCATCGCGACCACCACGGCATGGAAGGCGCTCGCCCTCGTCGCCTACACGGCGATCTACGTCTACGTCGCGCCGTGGCATCTTCCGGCCGACGCCTGGTACACGTGGGTGATCCTGATCCTGGGCGTCGACCTGCTCTTCTACGGATATCACCGCATCGCGCATCGGACCCGAATCATCTGGGCGACGCATCAGTCCCACCATTCGAGCGAGTACTTCAACTTCGCCGCGGCGCTGCGACAGAAGTGGAACAACAGCGGCGAGGTCATCATGTGGCTACCGCTACCCCTGTTGGGCATGCCGCCGTGGATGGTGTTCGTCGGATTCTCGATCAACCTCGTCTACCAGTTCTGGGTGCACACCGAGCGCATCGACCGAGTGCCGCGTCCGTTCGAGTACGTCTTCAACACGCCCTCGCATCACCGCGTCCATCACGGCCGCGATCCGCAGTATCTCGACAAGAACTACGGCGGCATCCTCATCATCTGGGACCGCCTGTTCGGCACCTACGCCGAGGAGGTCGAGCGCCCCAACTACGGACTCACCAAGCCCGTCGACACGTTCAACATCTGGACCCTCCAGACACACGAATACCGCAACATCGCGCGGGATGTTGCGGCATCGCGGTCATGGAAGGAACGCATCGGATATCTCGTCGGACCGCCGGGATGGACGCCCGAGCCCGCGCGAGAACCCGCTACTGCTGATTCAGATTGATCAGGAAATCGATGGTCCCGGACGGATCGACGGTGACGAAGCCGAGTGACGGCGGCTCGATCTGGTAGTCGGTCCACGTCGTCGGAATGGCACCCGACGCGATGAGCGTGTCGCCGGACTGCAGCACTTCCATCTCCACCGAGACCGGACGTGTCTGATCCTTGAGCGTCAACGTGCCCTCGGCGGTGACCGTCATGGTGGTGCCGTCCTTGGGCAGTGCGGACAGATCGATCGGCGAGTCGATGTTGAACGTCGCCGTCGGATAGGTCGCGGTGTCGAAGATGTTGCCGCGGAACTGACTGTCGCGACGGTCGCTGTCGGTGCTGATCGAGTTGGTCATGACGACCACCTGCCCCTCGGTGAGCGTGTTGTCGGCTATGACGACATTGCCCGCGACCTCGGTCGTCGACCCGACGACCGTGACATCGGACCCGTTCAACAGCTCGTCGACGGTGTAGCCCGCGGCAGTCGTGTTGGCGGCGTCACCCGGAGTGACGATCCACCGTCCGTCGATGTCCTGTGTGGTCGCGGCCTGCGCGCCGGAGGTCGACACGGTTGCCGCCGGTGCGTCGTCGCCCTCGAACGAGGCATAGATCTTGGGGCCGAAATACAGTCCGAGCGCCACTACGACAACGACGATCGCGCCGACAATCCACCATTTCTTGGTCATGACTGCCGATGGTAGTTGCAGCTTCAAGCCTATGGGGAGTGAGCGACCTGGCAAGTCCCTGAGAGTTTTGTCCGTTTACCCCGTGAACACGTGTCGGTACCGCCAGGCACAATGGACCGCATGGATCCGGTGGACGCACTTCGAGAGATCGGCTTCTGGCTCGAACGCTCCCGCTCGGACACCCATCGAGTCAAGGCCTACCGTCGGGCCGCAGATGTGGTCGAATCCCTCACGCCCGCACAACGATCCGAGCACGAGAAGGCAGACAGCTGGTCCTCGCTGACCGGTATCGGAGCCAAGACCTCGCTGATCATTCGCCAGGCACTGACTCAGGACGTCCCGGACTATCTCCGCGAGCAACGAGACGCGGCAGAACCCATCGGAGACAACGAACTTCGCGGTGCATTGAAGGGCGATCTGCATACCCATTCCAACTGGTCCGACGGCGGCAGCCCCATCGAGGAGATGATGCGCACCGCCGCGAGGCTCGGTCACCAGTACTGCGCTCTCACCGACCATTCCCCACGCCTCAAGGTCGCCAACGGCCTCACCGCCGAGCGTCTGCGCGCACAACTCGACGTCATCGCCGAGCTCAACGAGCGGCTCGCACCGTTCCGCATCCTCACCGGAATCGAAGTCGACATTCTCGACGACGGATCGCTCGACCAGGACGAGGGTCTGCTCGCAGAGCTGGACGTGGTGGTGGCGAGCGTGCATTCGAACCTGCGGGCCGACTCCAAGACCATGACCAAACGTATGGTCACCGCCATCGCCAACCCGCATGTCGACGTACTCGGTCACTGCACCGGACGGCTCGTCGAGGGTGGCCGCGGAACCCGACCCGAATCGACGTTCGACGCCCCCGTGGTGTTCGAGGGATGCCGCCAGTTCGGCACCGCAGTGGAGATCAACGCCAGACCCGAGCGCCAGGATCCCCCGGAGCGACTGATCGACATCGCCCTCGAGCGCGACTGCCTGTTCTCCATCGACACCGACGCGCACGCACCCGGACAGCTCGACTGGCAGGGCTACGGCTGCATCCGAGCCGAAGAGCGCGGCGTCCCCGCGGAGCGCGTGATCAACACCTGGCCGCTCACCGAACTGCTCGACTGGACGGATCGGCACGCGTGAATCGTCGCCACTTCCTCTCCGGCCTGCTGGCGGTCGCGCTGGTCGGCTGCAGCTCGGCCGACACCGACTCCTCACCGAGTACCGCAGAGACGTATTCGGCTGCGCTGCAACCGGTATCGGGCCCGGCCGGGGATCCCATTCGACTGAACTACGGATACGAACCGGACAACATCGGCGACCTGTACCTCCCCGACAACAACGCCACCTCGCTCCCGGTGGTGGTGATGATTCACGGCGGCGGATGGCAGGAAGACCTCGACCTGTCGTACTTCCAGCAGATGTCGACGGCGATCGCCGACGAAGGCATCGCCGTGTGGAACGTCGAATACCGACGCGGGCCGAACAATTGGGCCAACACCCTCTCCGACGTCGACGACGCCACCGAGGCACTGGCAACCGTCGTCCAGAATGCTGCCGATGGTCGCCTCGATCTCGATCGCGTCCACGTCGCCGGACACTCGGCAGGCGGCCAACTCGCCGCATGGGTCGCGGCTCGACACCTCATGCCGGTCGACGCGCCGGGCGCAGAACCGAAGATCCGACCACGCAGCGCCACCATCATGGCCGGCGTCTTCGACATGAAGCGGGCAGCCGACATCGGCGGCGACAAGTTCGTGCCTGCCTTCCTCGGCGGCATGCCGAACGAGGTGCCCGGACGCTACGAGATCGCCTCCCCCATCGAATACCTCCCCCTCGACGTTCCGCTCACTGCGCTGCACGGTGACGCCGATCAGACCGTCTCGGTGAACCAGAGCCGCGTCTACATCGACGCATCGACGAAGGCGGGCAGCACCGACCCCGAGCTCGTTGTCCTGCCGGGAGCGGGGCACGGAGCATTCCTCGACCCGAAGAACCTCGCCTGGTCGACGGCGCTGAGCACCATCACCGGACGTGCGCAGACCCTGCTCTGACGTCGGTGGTTCCGCCGGGGTGGTACACAGTTGCGATGAACGGAAAAATCGCGACCGGATTGCTCGGGCTGATCGTGGCCGTCTCGATTGCCGGATGCAGCAACGACCCGTCGAGCGAGGAGGCGTCGAGCACCACCGTCGCCGCAACGACGACGACCACTGCGACTTCCACGACTGTCCCCGCGACCACCACGGTCGACGCGCCCTCACCCGAGCCCGCTCCTGTGTCCGAGTTACCGCCCGCTGCCGAGCCTGCCGCTCCGACCGACGCGACCTCCGGCGTCACCGGTGAAGCGCTCTACCAGCAGACCTGTACACAGTTTCTGCCGTCGATCGATGCGCTCGAGCAAACCGGAATCTCCGATCGCGCCAAGTCGGTCGAGGGTCTGCGCAGCGAAATGACCACCGCGCCGAGCTGGAACGACGTGCCACCCGGCGATCAGACCGAAATTCTGCGGGGACTCGACGCCGCAGGTGCGGGGCAATGCTGAGTTCCTGAGTTGCCGCGAAGTTGGGGTGGGGGCTCTGCGATCCCGCAAACGCGCGCGCACTTGCCAGGTGCGCGCGAAATAGACCCCGAATCGATAGCGAATCCGAACGCGTCTGACAAATGCGCGCGCGTTTGCAACGGACACAGCCACACAAGACCGAAACCCGCACCCGTGAACCCAGCACCCGTGAACCCAGCACCCGTGAACTCCTGACTGCGCCGGTGATCCCACCCGCCCAGCGATCCCACCCGCCAAGCCCGCAAACGCGCGCGCACTTGCCAGGAGCGCGCGAAATAGACCCCAAATCGGTCGCGAATCCGCAGGCAACCGACGAATGCGCGCGCGTTTGCGGCTGAACCCCACCCCAGACTGCGCACACAAAAAACTCCCCACCCGACGGATCGGGTGGGGAGTTTTGGCGGTGGCGGAGGGATTTGAACCCTAAGCAGTGCCCAGGCTGGAGTGCCATTGTCCACATGAGCTGCGCTTTCTGATCACCGCGAATCACTCGTTGTCACCCTGCTTGACTATCAAGTGTGGTCAAAATGTGGTCAACTTACCGCCGCAACAAAGACGCCGCGACGGGCAGTCCGAGCCTGTCGAGCGCCTCCACAAGTTCACCGACCGTCATGGCGGGTTTTGAGTACGCGCCCGCTGCATCGCTAACAGCCTGGTGGGTGCGGGCCCCGTCAATATGATAGATATCCTGCAGAAACGCATCCGCACTCTTTGCCTCGATGTCAAATTCGCGGAGAACTTCAGCTGGGAAGTGCTTCAGATTCTCGGTCACGATCACTTGCGCGCCGCATCGAATCGCCACCGCCAGTACATGTCGATCGTCCACATCGGGAAGGGTAAGCGCGGGTATCAGCGATTCGTAACCCGTCACGAGACAGTCGGGGACTGCGAGGACCATGACGTCTCGCGTTCGTTTGAGCTTGACGCTATCGAGGTCCGGGCGGTTCAACTCGATATTTCGGAACACTTCGTCAAGGATCTCGTCTGACCACCGCGCCCTGACTAGGCCCATCCGTGCTACGCGGATTAGGACATCGCGTAGCACGGATGGGTACAAAACGTTTGCGTCGTAGACGACGGTGAAGCTCACCGGTCGTACAGGCCCAACTCTTCGGAAAGTTGGGTCAGTTCATCGGCAGCATTGCGGCTTTCGATCTCCATCTTGCGCGTGTACTCCCTTAGTGACGAAGCTAGGATGCGGCGGTGCGTACCAACTTTTCGGTATGCCAATTCGCCGGCCTCTAGCAATTTGATTAAGTATGGCCGCGACACACCCAGGATGTCTGCGGCTTGCTGAGTAGTGAACTCTGCATGAGCAGGAATCACTGTCACCCCACTTCCAGCCGCCGTGGTTGCCAGAACTTGCCTTAAGGTCTCAGCTGTGGATCGCGGAAGGCGAACAACTCGATTGCTATCCCCTACGGAGACGTCAACCGTTTCAGTGGCCTCAGCGTTCTTGAGGCTTAGAATCTCATTGAGGTCGCACAGCGCCTTGTTCGCTAGGTGGACCGCGACGTCATTCACTGGTTCCACACCTTCCGCTTCTTGGGGCTGGTTTTCTCTAAGGTCCATAACCGAAATATACGAATCATTCGAAACAAGCGCAACGGCGTTGACCTGGCCGTATCTCCCCACGAGCCCGCAAAGAAGCGGGTTGCCAGGCCCCTAACACGAAAGGTCGCCCCCTCATCGATAGGCGGCCTGTAGCTTACCTAGACGTCAGAAAACAGCCTGTCAGCATCGGCTCCAAACCTTGAGCAAACCGTTCTGTGTGATCTACGTCACACTTTGTGAGGATTTGGAAGTCGTCGCCATAGTCGGTCAGCCGGATGTCGTAGCTGCGCGGCCTCGGGGGATGTGGACTCCGACGTACGGCTAACTATCGACCCCGTGTCGGCCAGCGTGGCGCTCCCCTGCTGATCCAGTCGGTGACGTGATCCTCGGTGAACTTGTGTCGGCGACCGCCACGCGGAAGAGACTCGAGCGCGCCACTGTTCGCGGCATCTCGAACCCAGTCGGCGGTGTGCGGAACCAACTCGGCGACATCGGCGACGGTGAGAGGCTTAGAGATCATCGGCAGACGATATCCCCGCGACCATGTGGGGAGAGTCGCGCGTAGCGTCCAAAGCCATGGGCGTGGGTCGAACAGTGGGGAACGAAACTGACCGTCTGATATCTGCTCGCCGGGAGGTGGAGGAACTACGCCACCGGTGGACTGCCACGTCTGCCGAACTGCAAGAGGTGACGACGTTGCTCGCAGCCGCCGTCGAGCGCGTAGCTGATCTGATTGCGGAGACGGAGAGCGGTGACGTCAGACGCGAGCGCCGCGGAGAGCTGAATCGAACGGCACGAGAAGTGCGGGTGCCAACATCGCCATGGCTCACCCCACGAGAGGCAGCGGAACGAGCACGCTGCAGCCGGGAGAGTGTCTACGAGGCCCTGTGGCTTCACCAAGAGAAACCAGACTCAGGGCTCAAGGGCCGACAGAAGACGGCACCGCAGGGTGCGTGGCTGATCCATATCGACGACCTCGATGCCTGGACCGCCGGCGAACCCGCACCCAAAAGGCAACCCCGGACCAGATAGAGGTGACGGACACGTCTTTCCACGTCCACGAGCGCCCTCCCCGCGGCGAAGCTTGAGGGGGTGAGGAGGAGCCATTGGGGGTGGGTCCGTGCGCTGTGTGCATTGTGGTGCCGCACATTGCAGATGCTCACAACGGCGCGGTTACGGCGGTCTTTCCATCCAACGTCATTTGATCGGATTAAGCGGTCTGTATTCGGCGCACCATGACCACACAAGCGTGAAATGCTCGCCGCTTCAACGAGTATTTGGAGGCTGCTATGAGGGCATTCGACGCCAAGACGTACGTACCGATCCTGCTGACGAAACGTGCAGAACTCACTGCTATCTCCGAGCTACCTGCTCCGCTGAAGTCGACGACCAAACCTTTGTTCGTAGTGCACCCACGGGATATCGACTTTGACGGTGGGTCGCCCAAAAAGTCGGTTGCCGACCATATCTCGAAGCTTCCAGCGAGTTTGATCAAGGCGTGGGGGCCGGGAGAAGCCTTTCTGGACTTGATTCATATCGACGACGACCCTGTAGGTGGTGGTGAGCACGCTCTGGAGTGGATCGTCGACGAGTGCGCCACGTCAGGACTCCTCTTGACACCAGCCTGTTCGCCCACTCGATCGTCGGACTACCTCGCGGCCGTCGGCAGGGTGGTCGCGAAACACGGCAGTGGGATTTGTATTCGTGTCACGGCCGACGAGTGGCCAGGGAGTCACGGCCCCGGGGCAGTTGACGGGTTGATGTCAAGGTTCTCGATTGGGAAGCCCTCGACTCACCTTGTGCTCGACGTCGAGGGGGAGACAGGCAACACCGCATCGACTGCGCTGTCCGCAGAGCTGCGGCTGCTACCTGACGTCGGCGACTGGGCATCGGTGACAATGGCGGGTTCCGGCAGACCATCTGCCTTGCCAACGACCAAAGGTCTGCACGAGATCGATCGCACTGAGTGGGCGATGTATCGGGCTATCGCAGCAAGTCATCCGACACGCGTTCCGTCGTACGGCGACTATGGGATCGCGTCCTTGGAGACCTTAAACATCGATCCGCGGGTGATGTCCATTTCAGGCAAGATCACCTACACAGCAGACTCTGTCTGGTTGTTCGCGAAGGGTGATCTGTTCAAGGGACCGGCTGGAAGGAGTATGGGTGGGAACTCGGTCGTCGAACCCTGTCGCCTCGTGGCAGCCAGCTCAAAGTTCACTAACGGGCACTGCTACTTCGAGCAGTGGGTTCGCGAAGTTGCGGCAGGGACAACCCAAGGGAGTGGCCCCGAACAATGGCTACGGCATGGAACGCTTCATCATCTGATTACCGTCTCAGAGCAGATCGCCAGTCTGCCCTAGCTTTGAGCTGCTCTCGAACTAAGTCGCGGAGTTCTTCGATAGGGAGTGTGTCGGCAAGCCGTTGGCAGATCAAGCTGCGTGATTTACTTCTTACTCCTTTGTCCAGCTGGCGTTCGGCCAACGCCGACAGTGCCTCGTCCCTCCATAGCAGGAGCGCGAGGGAGTACGCGTCTATGTCGGGGTTGCGTTGTGGTGCCCGTGTAACAGTGAGGGCAACCTGCTCGCCGGCCGCAACTGCAAGGGTCAATCCCCACCACTTCGGTAGTAGCTCTGCCGCAGCTTCAGCGTGGTTATCTGCGACGACAAGTACGGCGAAGTCGAGCACCTTCGAGTAGTACTCGACTTGCTTCGGTAGCCGTTGCAGGGTGTCGGCTGCGCTCTTGAGTTCGTACCCGGACAGTGCGCCATTCAAGACTGCGACGTCGACGCGCACCTCACCGCATAGCCCTAGCTCGTCCACAAAACGCGTGTTCGAGAGCTCCGATGCGTGCTGATCTTCAAGTTCCCGGTAGAGCGCGCACCTCACATCTTTGTCACGCATTCGCATAACCTACCTCGCACTGAACGCGTTCGAGACAACGCGCCGAAACCGCGACGGTTCGCGTATATGTGTCTACTCGGCGCTGGTCGGGTCTCTGGTGATGCAAAGGAGACGAGTACCCGAGTACCGCGGCGTTCTGTGTCGCCACTTCGCCGACCATGCATCCGCTGCACTGCCATGAACAGCCGCGGTGAGTTTGACGCCGAAGTCTTGATGGGCCGGACATCGCAGTGCTCGCAACGGTCAGCACCGAAGCGCCGGACGCAAAACCTGCTCCAATAAGCCACGGTGTCATTGCAGCTCCAGGCGGTGCATCTGATTGCCGCCGATCACAGGCAACTTGCGTTCACGCGTAGTCAGATCGCCGCTGTACGCGTGCTCGTAGACCAACCACACGTCGTTACGTCGGCCGGCGCGAAGCATGTCCGCAAACTCGTCCATCGACATACCCGACGCGTCATAGAGGTCGATCACTTTCACCACCCCGGCGCTGTTTTCGAGCCCTCTCGCGATCTGAGCGAGGTCACCGACCGACCGGGCACGCGTCGGAGTCGCCGAGGGCGGAGTGACGCTCGGTGCAACGGCTGCGACACGGCCCGTCGAGCCACGGCCGCCCATCACAGACCACCAACCGACACTGCGTCGATCGCGTCGCGTCGACGGCGGTCCCAGTGAGTGGGGTACTCGACCGTGGGCGGTAGCTCGATGCCGTCGCAGTGCCACAACCGGCCATAGACAAGCAACGTTGACGGCCGCAGCCGCTCGACAACCTGCTCGAGTCCGTCACGGAATGCACGAATGCTGTCGGTATCGCCCGACCGCACACCAACACTCGACACAGCCACAGTCGCGCCTGCCTGCAGCCCCGCAAACGCGTAGTCGAAGCTCCCACGATCGGACCAGGACACCGTGGGGATCACATCGACACCGAGCGCCTGCCAGTACGCGGCCACCCACCGCGACCGGTACACATTCCACACCGACGCTGCCCGGGGCATTCCACGCCACAGCGAGAAGTCGGGAGACAGTGCGCAGCCGACAGCGACAGCGCGGCGAGCAGCTCTCTCGGGTGAGGACCACGCCGTCTCGAATCGGTAGTCGTCGAGGAAACAGTGGACTGCGCCACCGGTTTCGGCGGCGTGCTGACGCTGGCGTTCGACATGCCAGGCGGCGAGATTGGTCGGAACCGTCAGCGACGGTGCAACGTCTGGGATCCCGTGCTCGTTGCTCGACGGGAGCAGCGTTCGGAGATTGAGTGCGTCGAGTCGGCCGGGGTTGCTCCGCCACCGTGAACTCGAGCGGGTGCCGTGGATGCCGGTGATAGTCGTCATTACTGCTGACCTTTCGGAGAGATCTCAAGCTCACATGAATCGCGGGTTCAGGTACGTCGGGCGGATCGGCGCGACATCCCGCACACCGGAGGACTTCTCGCGATTGCACTGCCGACACACGCCCTGGAGGTTGTCCAATGCGTCGGCTTCGATCTCGGACCAGCCCACACGCTTGGCCTCGTCGGACGACACGATGTGGTCAACAGTGAACGATCGCGGATGCGGTGGACGAGCCTCGTATTCGATCTGCCCGCCGACGGCCTGACAGTCGGCAGTGATCTGAAGCGCACACGGAGCATCCCCGTCACGGCGGCGAACCTCAGCGCGACGGCGATTCCGGACGGCGGTAGACGCGAACGGCATTATGACCCCGCCGACTTGCGGAAGCGGCCCGAGTCGAACGGCACGACGTTGCTGTCGTCGTCACTCGGCGGCGCATCACGCTTGGCGAGAGCACGCAAACGAACGATCTCCGCCTTCGCCCGCTCCAGTGCCGGGTTCAGATTCGCGCGGAGCTGCGGCTGATCCTTGAACACCTCCGCCAACATGCGGTATCGGATCTCCACCTCGGCGAGTTCGTCACCAGCGGTCATGGCCGCGGTGAGCGTTCGGTGCTTGGTCACGGGTCGATACCTTCCGGGGCTCGAAAGTAGGGAGGGGGGTAGGGGGTGCCACACACACAGCGCCCTATGGCCCGAGGGGCGCGCTGCGATGGTGCTGGGGGTACTCCCCCTGGGGGCGACGTCGGCGCAGGTCAGGCTCTGGATGATCGTTGCGCATCCGTCGTGGCCGGCCTTGGCGAAAAGGAGACGGGAAACGCGTTGACGCCGACGCCGCAGGTTCATGTGTCAGGACAGTCCGAGCCGGCGTGCCATGGTGTCGGCGAGCGAGGGGACGCTGCGGGCGGGTGGTGCTGAGGTCTGGCCTCCGAGCTTGGGGAAGCCGGCTGAGTGCGGCAGGTTGAGCGATGGCGGCAGGTACTGCGCTGTCACCGCGAGTGGGTTCTCCGAGTATTGGGCGAGTGCGGTGAGGTCTTCGAGGTCTCGCTTGGATGCACTGTTGCGTTCGAGGTAGTCGTTGGTGATGGTTGTCCACCCTCGGACCATCGCGCGCTCCAGCACTGCGGCGGCGAGGATGGTGTCGCCTGATCGCTTGGCGGATTCGTACAGTTCGGTGGCGTCGTCTCGGTCGTCGAGTTCTCGGGCGCGGGAGGCTGCGTCGCGGTAGGACACCAGCTTCGCCGGGTCGGTGCTCGCGGAGGGTGAGAGGCCGAACACGTTGCGTTCCAACGATTCCTTGAGTCCCCGTACTGCGGCTTTCTCCTGCTTGTGCAGCGCGCTCATCTTCTCGGCCACCTCGCGGTGGAGCGGTTCGAGTCGCTCTCGCTTGCCTGCAGGGGTGAGGTTGTCGTCGGCTGCGACTTCGGCATGGACGCGGGAGAATTCGTCGGCGAGTTCGCCTGCTTGTGCTCGGTATCCGGCGACTTCTGTGTGGAGTTCGGGCAGGGTCATGGTGCTGTGTCCTTTGTGAGTGGGGTCATGCTGGTGGGGTCGATGAGCCATCGGCTGCCGATCTGCTGGGCGTGCAGTCGTCCGGTGGTGCACCACTTTCGGATGCATCGGTCAGTGACGTGCAGCGTGTCGGCGGCTTGACGACTGCTGATCCATTCCTGCAATTGTGCGCTGTTCGGTTGTGGCTCAGCATCTTTCGTTCCGCTTTCGGAACTGAGTGCGGACAGGTGCAGGGCTGCCAGCGCGACGTATGCCTCGGGGTCGTTGTCACGCAGTCGGATCCGACGGTCTGCGGTCATGCCCGCGTTGTGTTCGAGCCAGCGCGCGATACGTGGCGGGATGATGACGGACCCGTCTGCGGTGAGACGTCGCGAGATCCGTACTTCCAGTGATGCACTGGTGGTGGGTGGTGTCGTCATGCGCTCTGCTCGCGGGCCGACATGTGTTGTGCAGCGATGATCGTGTCCGTGGCAGGTTCGGTCGCTGCCCAGCCTCGGCACTGATCGAGTGCAGGACACGTCCAACACAATCTCGCTGCGGCGCGGTGTCTGGCATCGACGGCGTCTCGTGGTTCGCCTTCACTGGGTGGGTCGAACAGCTCGGAGTGTCCGGTGCAGGCCGCCCCGTCGAGACGAACCGTGTCGGTGAGGATCGCCGTCAATGTCAGTTCGAGCGGAGTCTGCTGTCCGGCAGTCGGGGTGGTCTTGAGGCGTGCCATCAGGGCTCCGTTCGAAACAGGTGGGGCTTGCAGAGAATGCACGGAACGGGCCGTCCGTCGAGATCGGTGCCGAGCCATCCACGCCTGCATCGGGGATCGTGTGGCTGCTGGGTCAAGTCATCGAGCCGTTCGCCGAAACGATCGTGGGTCATGACGCGTTCGCCAGTCGGCACTCGGCACACCGTCCCGTGGTGTTCGACGGCCGTAGTTCTGCCCCGCAATCTCGGCATCCTGAGATTGCGCGTATTTCATCCCCGTTATCCCCGCCTGACCCGTCTGCGCTGGTCAGAGCGCTTTTTCTGGCGGGTATTAAATCGGTCGGCGGGTTAGCGGCCTGAGTTGGCGGGTTAACGGGGTTCGTCGGCGGGTTACCGGGATCCGCTTTCCCCGCCGAATACCCGCCACGTTGCACCCCTTCTGAGCTGGCGTTGTTCGCCTCTGGCGGGGATGGCGGGGAAAGCGGGTGTTCGATACGGGCAGTCTCAGGACGAGGGGCCATCAACCGCCATCGCACAGTCTTGTCCTTGTTCGCCGACCCCAGATTCTCGACAGTCCATCCCGTGGAGCGCAGTGCCGGCGCGGACCGTCGCAGAATCGAGGTGACCGAGCGCGCGGAGCGCGGCCACCCTCTCGGTGCCCGCCAACGGTCGGAGACGGGGGTGGCCATCGCGAGGATGTCGGCGGCCGAGCCCTCGAACTCCGAGACCACAGAATCGGTGACCGCGGCGAGGAACGGATCGGATGTGATGGTGTCAGCGGCCAAGGTCTCCGACTGCCGTGCGTACCGGTCGAGACCGGTCGTTCCCAAGATGCGGTCGACGGCAGCAAGGATGCGCGCGAAGTCTGCCATGCGCGGGGACTCGGTGAGCACGATGCTCGGAAGGATCGAATACACCGACGCGGCCAGGTCGAGCAGACCACCGAGAATCGTGGGGTACACCTCGGCCCACGTTGCGGCGAGGTCCGATTCCGATCGTCGATTCTGAGCCGGGATCCGCTCGAGGGTGACGATCAGTGACCGTTCGGCGAGGTCACCGCGCATGGCACCCCAGTCGATACCGTTCACGACGATCACGCGACGGAACGCGACGACCGACAGACCGGAATCGGTGTAGAGGGCGCGCTTCACGTCACCTTCACCGGTCGCTGCCCGGCACAGCGAATCCGAGAACCAGTCTCCGATCGTGGAGATGTTGTCGATACCGACCACCCACGATCCGGCCGCCGCGGTAACCCATGAGTCCATATCGCGTGGCGGTTTGCGCACCGGAACAGACGATGGATCAGTCAGCGAGACAACTGTTTTCGTGGTTGTCGTCTTGGCCGTGCCTTGCTCTCCCGCAAGGGCAAGGACCGGATGCGGGACGTCGGGAGCGACGAGCGCGGCAACCATCGCGGCGAGCAGCAGCGGTCGATCGGATTCGGCAACGTTCAGCGTGGACCACAGCGGTTCGAGGTCACCGTCGCGTGAGGGTTCCGGGTATGCCCCGGTGAGGACTGTGCGCCGGAAGAGGACCGGCACGTCGAGATGACCGTGCTCCCACCGGCCCTGGCGGTCGATGCGAATCACGGACTCGGCGACATCGCCCATGTCGAGAAAGACCGTGTCGTCTGCCTCGGCGACGCGCAGGTGTGTCGCCTGTGGTTCGGCCTCGGCACTCTCACCCTCGAGCACCAGCAGTGCATCAGCGAGGGCCTGCTGCGGCGCTGCCTTCTCGAAGGTGCGGAAGTACTCGCGAGAGAGCTCGGCGCGTAGTCCGGTCTTGCCACCTCGCAGCGACCGGGCTACGTGACCACCGGACTTCGGGATCGCATACGGCTCGCCCTCGGGTGTGACGCCGAGGCGGTAGCGTGCCATGGCCAGCTCGACGAGCTGGGTAGCTGCGCTCTTGCGATCCGGCTTGTCCTCCGTCGTTTCGGCATGCGCGGAGTTCATCTCCGTGGTTGCCGGTGCCGAGGTGACGACGAGCTCGTCGACACCGAGGCCGGCGGCGACATGGTCGGCGAGGTCTTTCCCGACCGAGGGTTCGGCGATCGTTACCCCTGCCGTGGTACCGAGGAGCTCAGCGATCTGGTCGGCGTGTGCGCGGCCCGCCTTGTCTCGGTCGGCCACGATCACCACTGTCTTGTTGCGGAGCGGTGACAGGTCGGCGAGGTGCGCTTTACCTGCTCCCATCGCCGAGCATGTGGCAACGAGGCCGATCGACTCCGCCGCATGAACGTCCTTCTCCCCCTCCACGACGTAGACCACTGTCGCGTCTGCGAGGCGATCCGCGCGGAACAGGCTCGTCCCTTTGGTGTTGCCGGACTGTCGAAACTTCTTCTCCGGCGTGCGGTGCACCTTGCGGCCGTCCGGATAGTCGTACGACGTTCCCTTGGGTTGGTCGAACAGATCCCGTGGTGCGAGATTCAGCGATTCGAGTACTTGCTCGGTGGGGTCGGAGTGGGAGTAGACGAGAACCTGCCCGGCTATGCCGGTGATAGTGACCGACCGATCGGCCGCACTGTGGCCGGGTGCTTGCGCGGCGGCGCGGCCGTGACCCTTGTCGTCGACGATCAGGCTAGCGTCACGGAAAGCGCCGACGACGCGGTCGAATGCAATCACGCGACACCTGCCTCGGCCTGCGCGTGGCGGGCGCAGACAGGGCCCAGGTGCCGTTTGACCGAGGCTGGTGCAACGAGCCAGGTGCCGCAGCGTTCGCACTGCACGGCGAGCCGGAGATGGCCCTGGGCGAGGGCCGACATCAGAAGCTTGTCGGCGTGCGGACGCAGCAGTTCGAGGCGGTCGACGAGCAACGGGTTCTCGCGCTCGATTTCGGTAGGATTGGGGGTGTTGGGCATCTGGGGCCCTTTCTCGGGTGGGGGGTTCGGCTGGTGCCCGAACCCCCCGGTTCCGTTCATTGAGTCGGCAGACCTTTTGGACGGGAGTTCTTCTATTCTGTTGCGTAGGAATGGAACCCGGACGCAATGAGTGCCAGGTTCTCGACGATCAGCACGACCGTGAGGACGATCTCGGTGGGCGTCATCGCAGGGTCTCCCTCGCCTGGTCACGTGATTCGACGAGTTTGCCGCGGAAATCGAGGTGCGGGGCGAGTTGATCGAGCACCTCGAGCACTGGCCCGAGGATGTTGCGGGCGAGCAACGACAGCGCTGTGGCGCTGGTGTAGCCCATCGAGTCCGGGTCGAGCTTCTCAGTCCATTCGATTGCGACAGCGTCTACGGCGTCGTCATCTCCGGCGGCGGCCGCCATGTCATACATGAGGAGCGTGGCGTCGGATTGAATGCGGTCGATGTCAGCGACCCCGCGGGGTGTCCCGTCGTCGTTGACGATCATTGCGTGCGAAGGGGGTGTGCTCATTGCAGGGCCTCTCGAATAGTTGCGGCACTTCGTATCTGGTCTTCGTTGCGCCGCAGTTGAGCCTGTGATTGGTGGTCGGCTTCGGCCAAGACGTCGACTACGGCGGTGACCAAGTCGACGGCCTCTCCGATGTCCAGCAATACGACGACACTTCGGCCGTAGGCGATTCGCACGCGGCCGACGTTGGTGAGCTCGGCGCGAACAGGCTCGTCGGTCATTTCGTCTAGTTGAGCGAACATCAGGCACCACCGGTTCCGTCAGCGGTTTCGGTTGCGAGGTCCACGAGCAGCAAGAGGCCGCGGGCGAGATTTGCAGCTTCGGCCAAGGTGAGGGTGTACCGGTGAATCCCCGCAATGCTTTCGACCTTGCCGTTCACTTCCTTGAATCCGTACCGCTCGAACGCAATACGCGGTTCGGCGTCTCTCGTGGACTGCCGAACGTCCGCCATGATCGAAGCAGTCTTGAATGAGCCGTTCTGCTGCCACAGGCCGTAGAACTGGCTGGTCAGCGGCATCACGATCGGTCGACTTCGCCAGGACATCTCCTGCACTGCGGCGATCTCGTCGCCGATCTCGAGTACACCTTGGTCGGAGTCGCGATGAGCCCAGTGCGGCCGACGGTTCTCAAGGTAGGGGTTGGGCTCGCCTGCCTTCACCACCAATTGGGGATTCATGTCCCGCTGGAAGGCGGCGACGTTGATCATGGCCTTCGACGGCTCGACGACCGTGGCCAGCTCTTCCTGTCCGGCGCGTGCAATCGCGTGGGATTGCTCGATCTCGTCCGCGAACTTCGCTCTAGCGACCTTCATCAGGCGCGACTTGGCCGGCCCCTCAACGGTCCTCCCGAACTTGTCGAACATGAAGTCATCGAGCTTGGCGTGCGTGTACTTGACCGGCGGAAGGTGCGACGAGCCCTGCTGGTTTACGATAGTCATGATTCGTTGCCTTTCGGGAGATTGGTTTCAGTCAGTTCGCCCTCGATGCCCTGGCCGGCGTCGGGGGCGGTTTCGTTTTCTGAGATCTCGTAGGGGTCCGGCGTGAGCGGCATCAGGCCGCGCCGGTCTTGGTCGCCACGTGCGACTCGATGTACTCGTCGACGTCGGACCAGCGGTAGAGGACTTTCCGGCCGATCTTCACGAACGGAATACCCTCCCCCTTGTAGCGAGCCTGAGCGAGCGAACCCTCCGTCGAGTGGATCTCTCTCGCAACTTGTTTGGCTGTTGCCAGACTGGAATTTCGTGCCGTCATCTTTCGCCTCTCGTCTCGAGTCACTTGATTTCGAGTGACGTTAGATAGAACACCATGAGGCTTGACTGATGTCAAGTCACTAGTAATCGAGTAACCTCGCCAACCATGGACGAACCAGAATCGATGTCGGCCGTGGCGGGTCGCAACGCGCGCAAATTTCGACTGTCAGCCAATGCCACCCTCGATGACGTGTCGCGTGCGGCTCGGATCTACGGGCTGAAGTGGTCCAACGGCAAGGTGGGAGACTTCGAATCTGGTCGCGTAAGCCCTTCAGTGCCAACACTATTCGCCGTTGCGCAGACACTTGGCGACGTGACAGGAACACGCATCTCGCTGTCGGAGTTACTATCTACCGAACAATGGGTTCGCGTTAACACCAGTCTCGTCATCGCGGGTCCCGCGTTGCGTTCGGCAATGGTTGGAGATCCGGTAGATCTCTCAGCCGAGGACACGCAGGGGTCCATGCAACAGCTCGGTGAGATCGCCCGAGCTTCCCTCGACGCAACAGCGGAATGGGAGCAACTACCGACCCCCTTGAAAAAACAGAGCCGTCGTCAAGTTGCTGCCGCCACAAGCCGAGCCGGACTATCAGAGCGGCGCATAGCGCAGCAGCTCGAGATCAGCCTGATTTACCTCTCGGCAATGTCCCTGCACCTCTGGGGTCGATCGTTCACCGACGAGCGCGATGCTCGCTCTGCTGGCGATAGTTCGCATTCTCGCGGCAGGGCTTCTCGGGTGCTCAAGGAAGAACTACGCGTTGCGTTGGAGGCTATCCGTGGCGACAATTGAGCCGTACCCCACGAAGACCGGCAAGCGATATCGCGTTCGCTACCGGACACCCGATCACCGACAGACCACCAAACGCGGATTCAAGACCAAGCGGGACGCCGAGGCGTTCGCGAACACCGTCGAGGTACAGAAGCTCAGCGGCGAGTACGTAGCCCCAATCCTGGGTCGAGTGCCCCTGGCAGACCTAGCTCCAGAATGGCTGCTGCGCAAGGAATCTGATGTCGCACCCTCGAACTATCGCACTCTCGAATCAGCCTGGCGGACCCATGTCCGGCCACCGTGGGGACAAACGAAGATCGTTGAGATAGAGCCCGCGGGAGTCGAGCGCTGGATTGCCGACATGACGCGGCGGGGGTGCAGTCCGACGACCGTAATTCGGGCCTATGGCGTGCTCGCCGGGATTCTCGACGACGCCGTGAAGTCGCGTCGCCTGGCCAAGAACCCGGCTCGAGGTGTGGAGAACCTCCCGCGCAAGACGGCAAAGCGGCACGTGTACCTATCAGCCGAGGATGTCGCACGCCTGGCCGAGGAATCTGGGCAGCACCGTCGATTGGTGCTCACGAAGGCGTACACGGGTCTGCGATGGGGCGAGCTGATCGCACTACGCGTGAAAGACATCGAGTTCTTGAGGCGACGGCTCAGCGTGCACGACAACGCAGTGCAGCTCGGGGTCGACCACGCCGAAGGACTGACGAAGAGTCGTCGCGGTCGGTCGGTGCCGGTCCCCCAGTTCGTCCTCGACGAGCTCGCGCAGCAGTGCGAGGGCAAGACCATGACCGATCTCGTGTTCCCGGGGCCCGATGGCAGGTACCTCCCACGGCCGAAGTCGGACGGCGGATGGTTCGCCGGCGCGGTGAAGCGGGCCGAGGTGCAGGCCATCACTCCACACGATCTGCGGCACACGACGGCAAGCCTCGCCGTCAGCGCCGGGGTGAACGTTCTCGCGCTCGCCAGGATGCTCGGCCACACGTCCGCGAAGGTCACTCTGGATACGTACGCGGACCTCTTCGACACGGACTTGGATGCAGTGGCGGTGACCATGGATGACAGCTACTCACCGGCGAGTGTGGCCAAAATGTGGTCACGTGGGCACGCTGTCGGCGAAGATCGGGCACAAAAAAGCTCCCCACCTGCGTGAACAGGTGGGGAGCTATGGCGGTGGCGGAGGGATTTGAACCCTCGGACGGGGATTACCCGTCACACGCTTTCGAGGCGTGCTCCTTAGGCCGCTCGGACACGCCACCGCAGAAGACTGTACCGGAATGACGGCCTGAGGCTAAATCGCCTGCTCAGCACGCGAATCCATCGGTCATTCCGCAGGCTCCACTCCGGTGACTAGTTGCCGGTGAGCTTGTCCTTGATGTTCGAGGCTGCGTCCTTGACCTTCTCGACGCCGTCCTTGACTGCTGCCGAGGTCTGGTCGCCCTTGCCCTCTGCTTCGAGGTCCTTGTCTCCGGTGGCCGAACCAGCGGCTTCCTTTGCCTTGCCGCCGAGGTCTTCGGTCTTGTTCGAGATCTTGTCGCCGATTCCCATAGTGCTCTCCTTCGCAGAGGTTGGAGCGCGTCGTCGCACCCCTGCTCTCCACACTCCTGAAAACCGACGGACCCGGCCACCTCGCCCCTCACCTCGAGACGGGATCGTTATCTCTGGCGAGCGAAGAACCTGGTCAACACTTCGGCGCATTCGGCTTCCAACACCCCGCCGCGCACCTGCGGCCTATGGGTGAGTCGACGGTCTCGCACCACGTCCCACAGCGACCCGACGGCCCCGGTCTTGGGTTCCCACGCTCCGAACACCACTGCTCCGACGCGCGCGAGCACCAGCGCCCCGGCACACATCGTGCATGGTTCCAAGGTGACGGCCAGGGTGCAGCCTTCGAGTCGCCAGCCGTCCCCGTGCACGGCCGCTGCTCGACGCAGGGCGATCACTTCAGCGTGTCCGGTGGGGTCGCCCGACGCCTCCCGCGCATTGCAGGCCCGGGCGATCTCACGTCCGGAGGCGTCGAACACGACGGCTCCGACGGGCACGTCGGCATCCGACGCCTCGGCGGCAGCCGCCAGCGCTGCGCGGATCATGTCCGCGTCGGATACCGACATGGACTACCGCCGCAGCTTGTTCACCGCTGCGGTGAACTCGTCCTCGAAGCCCAGGCGTTCGGCAATGGACTGCAGCTGCTCGTCGGGGTAGTCGTCGGTCTCGGCGACGATGATGCCGAGCACAGCTTCGGGGAGTCCGAGATCGGCCAGCAACGCGAGGTCACCCTCTTCGTAGGGTTCGATGTCGTCGAGCTCGTCGGGGTCGACGTCGGGGATCTCGATGTTGAGCGCATCGAGGACGTCCGCGGCGATTTCGTAGTCGACGGCGGCGACCGCGTCGGAGAGCAACAGTCGGGTGCCGTTCGGTGCGGGACGCAGGATGACGAAGAATTCCTCGTCCACGTCGAGCATTCCGAACACCGCTCCAGAACTGCGCAGCTCACGCAATTCGGTCTCTGCCGCCGACAGACTGGTCAGTGCGTCGTCGGACAGCGGCGTGACGGTCCACTTGCCTTCCTCTCGGACAACTGCAACGCCGAATCCCTCGAGGTCGTCGTATTCCGGTGCGGATGCGCGGTTGTTGTTCGCGCGCTGTGCGGCCATGCGCGCAACGGTAGTCCGGTAGGGGCCTGTATTCGAAGTCCACGTCCGATCGACGTCACCCACCTGTGCCAATCTGATCGGGTGACTTCTTCTTCGGTGTGCGTTCTGGGGCTCGGACTGATCGGTGGGTCGATCCTGCGCGCGGCATACGATGCGGGCCGTCCTGCATGGGGATGGAACCGATCGGCCGACGCGATTGCAGGTGCTGTGGCCGATGGATACGACGTCGGCACCGACCTGGTAGCTGCACTGAGCAGGGCCGCAGCCCAGGACGCGTTGATCGTCGTCGCCGTTCCGATGCCTGCCGTCCAGTCGATTCTGACTGCTGTCGCCGAGCATGCCCCCACAGCTCCGCTGACCGATGTCGTCAGCGTCAAGGCCGAGATGGCAGCCGCCGTCGAGGCGCAGGGTTTGCAGGCACGCTACGTCGGGGGACATCCCATGGCCGGCACCAACCACTCGGGGTGGTCGGCCACCGATCCGACACTGTTCACCGACGCGGTGTGGGTGGTGTCCACCGACCCGGGAGTCGACGCCGACGTGTGGGTTCGGGTGGCCCGTCTCGCCCTCGACTGCGGTTCGGTGGTGGTGCCGGCAGAGAGCGGCGAGCACGATCGCGCCGTCGCCAGAATTTCGCATCTTCCGCATGTGCTGGCCGAGACACTCGCGATCGTGGGCGCGGCAGGCGGACCGCTGGCGTTGGGCCTGGCTGCGGGCTCGTTTCGGGACGGGACGCGGGTGGCGTCCTCGTCGCCGAATCTCGTTCGGGCGATGACCGAGGGCAACGCCGCCGCTCTGCGGACCGCGCTGGACGAGGCACTGGACGCACTCACGGCAGCGCGCGAAGAACTGGACGAAGGTTCGACGAAATCACTGGTCGACGCCGGAAACACGGCGCGCCTGCAGTACGAGCAGCATCAACGCTTCGAGATCACCGACATCACCCCGGGCGAACCGGGGTGGCGGGAAAAACTGCAGGACGCGGGTCGACGCGGTGGCGTCGTGCGTCAGATCCGCTCGGCCAGTCCCGGGTAGTCGAGAACGAAACCGTCGGCGTCGACCGTGACGGACGACGTCGAGACCGGTGAGATGACGTGAATTCCCTCGGAACCACTGCTGTAGGTCAGCGTGGCTTCCTGGATGCTGAGGTCGAGCAGGTTCACGTACACCGTGGGCACCTCGAGGTCCTGGACCTGGGTGTGCAGACCGAATCGACGGATCGGCAGGGTGTTGAAGAACGGGCTGAGCACCATGTCGACGTCGAGCGCGCCACTGTAGGTCGAGCGCTGATGGCTGGTGCTGTTCTCCACCATCCAGTAGCCCTCGTCGTCACGGCTGACGGAGGCCTGGCGGTCACCGGACGCGAGAGATGTGCGCACCGAGAGCCTCTTGGTGACGCCGTATTCGTCGGTCACCAGGTCGTAGGACGCGCTGAACGCGGGGTGATCGCTACACGCGCCACCGATGATGCGTCCGGCAGCCTTGATGCGGTTGCCGGAGAGCTGGACCCGCACGGACTCCATGCGAGGAACGTCGTGCGCTCGCCACGTCAGGATCGACGGCCAGGTTTTCGCGTCTGTGGAATCGGTCGCGGGGATGGAGACTTGCTCTGCACCCGATGCTTGAGTGATCACCCACCTACGGTAGGCGACGAGGCCCCCAGAAGATCAAGCGGACGTGCCTTTTCTCGCAGTTCATTAATGTTGTGCCCGTGACGACAGAGAACGCGGGCGGCGGGCAGTTCGATTTCGCGCACTCCGAACAGGCTGCGAAGAGTCGGCAGGACAAGGCGAAGGCTCTGGCGCGCTACGTGTGGGATCGCGGCATCACCGGTGCCGAGCTACTCGACCTCACCGACGCCGTCCGCCGGAAGCTGGCCCGCGCTGCCGACCTGCATCCGCCGAGCACGATGGAGACGTGGACCATCGTGGCCGAGTTGCTCGACCGTAAATCCGTGTGGGCGGCCGAACACCCGGGCCACGACGGTGCGACGCCCCAGCACGCCGACGAGAAGATCATGTGGGTCAAGCCGCCGATCACTCCGTGGACCTGAAACAACGGGACCTAGACGAGCGAGTCCTCCCACGCCTCGTGCAGGTGCGCGAAGCGTCCCTTTCCTGCGATGAGGTCCTCGGGGGTTCCGTCCTCGACGATGTTTCCGTCGGCCATGACGAGTACTCGATCCGCGATGGCCACCGTCGAGAGTCGGTGCGCGATGATCAGCGCCGTTCGTCCCTGCAGGATGGTCTCGAGCGCGCGCTGCACCAGCCGCTCACTCGGGATGTCGAGGCTCGATGTCGCCTCGTCCAGCACGATCACCGACGGCGCAGCGAGGAACACCCGCGCGAAGGCCACCAATTGCCTTTGACCCGAGGACAATCGGCCACCGCGCTTGCGCACGTCGGTGTCGATTCCCTCCGGTAGCGACGCGATGAACTCCGTCAGTCCGACGGCGTCGGCCGCGGCCCGAACTTCGGCATCGGTCGCGGTGGGACGTCCGAGTCGGATGTTGTCCGCTACCGAACCGGAGAACAGGAACGACTCCTGCGTCACCATCACGACGTTGCGACGCAGGTCATCGTCGCTGATGTCCCGCATGTCGACGCCGTCGAGTCGGACGGCTCCGGCCGTCGGATCGTAGAAGCGCGCCAACAGCTTCGCCAGTGTCGACTTGCCCGCTCCGGTGGCTCCGACCATCGCGACCACCTGTCCGGCGGGTACGTGCAGCGAGAACTCGGGCAGCACAACGCGCTCGGAGCCGTACGAGAAGTGCACATCGTCGAACGTGATGTCGCCCTTCACCGTTCCGATCTCCACAGGATTCTTCGGGGCGATCACCGACGGTTCTTCCTCGAGTACCCCGGAGATCTTCTCCAGTGCAGCCGCAGCGGATTGGTAGGCATTGAACACCATCGCCAGCTCGTCGAGAGGTCCGTAGAACCGGCGCAGATACAACACGTAGGCGGCGAGCACACCGATGTCCATGTGGCCGTTGATCACTCGCCAGCTACCGAACACCAGGATGATCGCGAGCGTGACGTTGCCGATCCAGCGCACGATGCCGGTGTAGCTCGCCATCCCGCGCAGCGCTGCGGTGGTGGCGTCGCGGTACTCCGAATCCTCGGTGCTCAGAATCGCGTCGTTGCGGCCCTCGCGCCGGAACACCTGTACCGCGCGGATACCGCCCATCGACTCCACGAAGTGAACCACGACGCGGGCGATCGCCACCCGTGTTCGACGGTATCCCTGGCGTTGTCGACGCTGCGACCACCGGGTGACGAGGACCAGCGGAACGAATCCGGCCAGCACGATCATCGCCATCGGAACGTCGAGGTACACCAGGATGATCGCGATCGACACCATCGACAGGATGGCCGTCAGAGCATCGTTGAGCGCACTTTCGAGCAGCGTCTGCAGAGATTCGACATCGCTGGTCAGACGCGAGATCAACCGTCCCGAGGTGTACTTCTCGTGGAACGACAGGCTCAGCTTCTGGGCATGGTCGAACACCCGACCGCGCAGGTCGTACAGGATGTTCTGACTCAGCCGACCGGAGACGGTGAGGAAGGCGTAGGTGGTGAGCATCCCGAGCAGACCGAAGCCGGTGTAGCCGCCGATCGCCCACAGCAACGGAGCCCAATCACCCTGTGCTGCAGCGCCGACACCGTTGTCCAGCGCATAGGCGATGAACAGCGGACCGGCAACGTAGGTGATGTTGTCGACCAGAATGATCAGGAACGACAGCAGGGCCTGCTTCTTGTACGGCCGAACCAACGAGGCGAGCAACCGGCGAGAACGCCCGGCCAACACCAGGTTTCCGGTTGCGTCGACCTCCGATTCCTCGCCGCCGACGCCGCGCCAATCCGCGGCTGCGGTTTGCTCAGCCATGAATCGACCCCATCACTTCGCGGTACCGCGGCGACGACGCCAGCAGTCCCTCGTGTGTTCCCTGCTCCACAATTCGTCCGTTCTCGAGATACAGCACGCGGTCGGCCAAGGCAGCGGTCGACGGCCGGTGCGCCACCAGCAGTGTCGTCGAGTGCGCCAACACGCGTCGTAATTCCTTCTGCACTTTGGCTTCGGTGTCCACGTCGAGCGCAGACAGCGGGTCGTCGAGCACCAGTACCCGGGGCTTGCCCAGCACCGCCCGCGCCAGTGCGAGCCGCTGCCGCTGCCCACCGGACAGGCTCATTCCCTGCTCACCGATGCGAGTGGCCAGGCCCCACGGCAACTGCTCGACGAAATCCGTTGCGTGCGCGATCTCCAACGCCTCGGCGACCTCGGCATCGGAGGCTCCGGGCGAACCGAGCGCGATGTTCTCGCGCGCACTGGCCGAGAACAGCACCGGATCCTCGAACGCCACCGTGACGATCGACCGCAGATCGGCCAACCGCATCGAGGCCACGTCGATTCCGTCGATGGTGATGGAACCCTCGGTGGCGTCGAACAGCCGGGGTACGAGGTTCGTCAGCGCGGTCTTTCCGCTACCGGTGTTGCCGACCAGCGCGACGGTCTCCCCCGGCTCGACGACGAAGCTGACGTCCTCGAGAAGCGGTGCGGACGCGTCGGGGAAGGTGAATCCGACGCGATCGAATTGCACTCGGCCACGGATCTTTTCGGGCAGTTCGACGGGATTGTCCGGATCGGTCACGGTTTCGGGAGTATCCATGATCTCCCAGTACCGATCCGCCGCCGTGCGCGCGTTGTTCAGCTCGGCCAGGAGATACCCGAAGGATTCGATGGGCCACAGCAGGAAGGTGACGATGGCGATGGCGGCGACGAGGGTGCCGACCGTCATGGTGCCCTGGACGATGGAGTACGTGCCTACGGCGAGGATCGCGCCGATGGTGATCGGCTGCAGCCCGACGATCACCGCCCAGATGATCGCCAGGTAGCGCACCTTCTTCAGCTCGGTGCCCCGCAATGTGCGGGCCTGACGCAGAAACTGCTTGCCCAAGTGCGCACTTCGACCGAACGCCTTGAGGACACGAATACCCTGGATGGATTCCTCGACCGTCGTCGTGACGTCGCCGGCCTGATCCTGAGCGTCGCGGGCCACGACGCGATAGAGCGTCTCGAACTTGGTGCAGGCGATCACCAGCGGTACCGACGTCGCCAGCATGATCAGTCCCAATTGCCATGACTGCACCAGCAGTACGCCGATGCCTGCGACCAGTGTGACGGCGTTGATGATGATGAACGGGCCGATGAAGGCCATGAACCGCCGCAGCGAACCGAGGTCTGCGATGGCACGAGAAAGCAGCTGACCCGATTCCCAGCTCTCGTGAGCCGCGACCGACAGTCGCTGGAGTTTGTCGAATACTGTTGCACGCGAGGAGATCTCGAACTGACTCGACGGGCGGGAGACCAGGTAACGGCGAACCCAGATGCCGAGTGCATCGATGGTGCCGAGCAACAGGACGAACGCCGCGGGCCACCAGACGGCCGAGAAATTGCGATCGGTGATGGGCCCGTCGATGACGCGTTGCATCACCAGCGGTATCACCAGACCGGTCATGGTGGCGATCAGCGAGACCACGATCGAGGCGATGTAGAACCACTTGTACGGCAGCAGAAACGGCGCGAAACGGCGCAGCGAGCTGGGCGGCTTCGCGGTGTCCGGGTATGGCTGATCGAGGGTTCGGGTTTCGGGATCGAGCACACCCGTAGACACAGTTCTTCTCCTTATTGCTGTGCTCGAATGCTTTCATTGCACAGGCTCAGTTTCCAACCGATTTTTCGGCCCTCGCATTCCAGTGTGAAACCTCGAGCTCGGTCGAGGTCAAGCGAACCGACTCTCGAGTAACGTAGGGCCGTCGGGCAAGGGAAGGGCATACGTGAGCGCACGGTCGATGGTCGGGTTGTTCGCGGGGATCGGCGGGCTCGAGCTGGGGTTGGCCGACGCAGGGTGGACGGCGCAGTTGCTGTGCGAGATCGATCCCGGAGCCGGGGCCGTCCTGCAAGCGCGCATGCCCGAGGTACCCCTGCACACCGACGTCACCACTCTTCGAAGCCTGCCCGCCGACACCGAACTCGTCGCAGCCGGCTTCCCGTGTCAGGACCTCTCCCAGGCCGGCCGCACCGCAGGCATCACCGGTGCCCGTTCCGGCCTGGTCGACGAGGTGTTTCGGCTGGTCTCGCGTCGACGCGGCCCGCGATGGCTGCTGATGGAGAACGTGCCGTTCATGCTCCAGCTCGGCCGTGGGGCGGCCATGCGACACATCACCGACGCGCTGGAGGACCTCGGTTACATGTGGGCATACCGCGTCGTCGACGCCCGCGCGTTCGGGTTGCCGCAGCGTCGGCAGCGGGTGGTGATGCTGGCCTCGCGTACCGACGATCCACGCGAGGTGCTGTTCTCGCAGGATGCAGGACCGCTGCCCGACGGCGACCCGGCCACGCAGCCGTGCGGCTTCTACTGGACCGAGGGCATTCGCGGGCTGGGCTGGGCCGTCAATGCGGTCCCGACGCTCAAGGGCGGATCCTCGCTCGGCATAGCCAGTCCGCCGGCGGTTCGGTTGCCGTCCGGGGAGATCGTCACTCCCGGGATCATCGGTGCCGAACGTCTGCAGGGATTCGATCCGGAGTGGACGCTGCCCGCCGTCCAGCAGCCCGGCGTCCGCAGCGGACATCGCTGGAAGCTCGTCGGCAACGCCGTCAGTGTGCGCATGGCGTCCTGGGCGGCGAGCGCACTCGACGATCCCCAGCCGTACGACGCCTCGAACGATACGGCTCTGCTGCCTGGTCAGGCCTGGCCGACCGCAGCCTGGGGACGCGACCGCACCAGCTATCGGGTCGCGGTGACGACCATGCCGGTGCACGAGCCGTACGAGGACCTGATCGATTTCCTGGACGACGCGAAGCTGCTCTCGGCGCGAGCGACCGCCGGGTTCCTCAAGCGAGCCAGAGCGGGCAATCTCCGTTTCGTCGACGGCTTTCTCGACGACCTCGACGCCCATCTCGAACGCATGGGCGGGTACGCCGAGAGGGTGTCGGCGTGAGCGGAGACCGGCCCGCCACCGACGCCAGGACCAGCGCGCGACTGAGCAAGCAGAAACGCCGCGACACCAAGCCCGAGGTGGCGCTACGGCAGGCACTGCACCGTCGAGGTCTGCGCTACTTCGTCGATCGAGCTCCGTTGAAGGGCATGAGGCGTCGAGCAGATCTGGTCTTCCCCAAACGCAAAGTCGCGGTCTACGTCGACGGTTGCTTCTGGCACAGCTGCCCGGTGCACGCGACCAAGCCCCGCAACAACGCGCAGTGGTGGGCCGACAAACTGGCGGCCAACGTCACGCGCGATCGCGACACCGACGACAAGCTCCTCGCGGAGGGCTGGCGCGTCGTACGAATCTGGGAACACGAGGACCCCGCCGAGGCCGCCGATCGAGTGGTCGACGAACTTTCCGGAGACTGAAACAACCTGTCCGGAGACTGAAACCATCTCCGGCCCCCGCGCGTCCAACCCCATGATCGGTTGATTCGAGTTCCGGGGGAAACGGTGCGTAGAAATTGGTGGCTTGCGGCAACAGCGCTGGCGATGGCCGTATCGACGAGCGGGTGCGCGGTGGTCTTGCTCGGCAGCGCCTCCCCCGTCAGCAGTGCGCCGCAGAACCGGTACGGATTCGTGCTGTCCGAGGCGGACCGGTACCTAGCGGACTCGGCGGCGTTCGTACGCAGTCTCGACCCCTGCGGTTTTCTCACCGAAAACGACCTCGCTGAGCTCGGCACGGTGGTGCAACTGCGCCCCGACGGCGAATTGAGCGCGTGCTCGGCCAGTCTGAACCCGGCGAACTCGAGCGCCACCGACTCCGTCTCGATCGATCTGAACGGATATCAGCCGACGCCGGACGACCCGGACACCGAGCGGATCACGATCGGCGGCGAACAGGTGTATCTCCACGACCTGTCGCAAGGGCAGTGCCGCGTCAGCTTTCCGCTGCGCGACGAGTTCGACGGGGCCGCCACCGGGGCCATGGACGGCTTCCTCACCGAATCCGGTCGTAGCTTTGCCACGATCGACGTCGATCGGGCCGTCGCCGACGCGTGTGCCGCGGCGACAACCTTCGCCGAGACCGCACTGAGCCTGTTGGACGATCCACCACTGCGGGCCGACTCGAAGTACAACCTTCCGCTGGCCACGAAGGACCCGTGCGCCGTCCTCGAACACCTGCCCGCAACCTGGACGGTGGCCCGCTGGAACCCCGCGTCCGATCCGTACCGTTGCCACTTCACGGCGTCGTCGTCGACGTTCGAGGACTCACTGGCGATGCTCGACGTCACGCTCACGTACGTCGACTCGGATCTGCGTTCGACCGACAGCGAGCCCGTCCAGCAGGGCGGCTACACCGTCGAGACACGCGCCTCGGATTCGTCGTGCTTCGCGGACATCGTGCTGGGCAACCCCGTGCTCGGCATGCCCGAGAAAGACGATGCTGCCGCGCGCTATGCCCGCACGGTTCCCACACTGTCCGTCCTGACCGACAGCTGCGAGTCCGCCGTCGCACTGGCGGTGGCAACCGCCGAGGTACTCACTGGCTAGCCTTGGTCGGTGCGTTCGAGAACCGAAGGCGTGGATATGCGCCGCGTCGTAGTGGCGATCTGCTTGATCCTCGCCGGCCTGCTGTACTCGGCCTGGGTGGCCGAATTCTTCCTCGACACCGGTCTCGACCCAACCACATCGTTCCTCAGCGAACTCGACGCCCGCGATCAGCCGTACCGCGAATTCTTCTCCACCGCAGACGTCGTCACGGGTTCGTTGATGATTCTCGCGGCGATTCTCGGCTTCCTGGCAACCCCGCGACGACGGCTCGTCGTCACCGGCTGGGTGGCGTCGGGCATCTTCGGCATTGCGACCATCGCCGACGCGAAACTCCCCCTCGAGTGTGTGGCGGCCGACGATCCGAGCTGTCCGATCGAGCCGAGCGGATTGTTCCCGCAACTCCATCACCTGCATGCGCTGACCAGCACCATCGCGGTGTTCGCGATCTTCACCGTCATGATCGCGTTCACGGTGGCCGCATTTCGCTACCGGCTCTACCCGCTGCTGCGCACGCTGGGCCTGGCCGTCCTGATCGTGACGTCATTGGCTACCGCGTGGCTGCTGATCGCCGACAATCTGCCCGGTGAGTACGGTCTCGGCATCGCGCAACGGATACAGGTAGGCGGCATGTCGGCGTATCTGGTGGTGCTGGGGTGTGCGCTTAAACTCGGCGCATGTCTTTCACCGCGACCGAACTGAACGGATCCAAGGTCGAGCAGTATCAGCAGCTCACCGAGCAGGCCCGTGGCCTGGTGTTCGAGGAATCGAACCTCGTCGCCAACGCCGCCAACCTGTCTGCGCTGGTGTATCACGCTCTGCCCGAGGTCAATTGGGTCGGCTTCTACCTGTTCGACGGCACCGAACTGGTGGTCGGGCCGTTTCAGGGTCAGCCCGCCTGCGTGCGCATCGCCCTGGACAAGGGTGTCTGCGGAGCAGCAGCGACCACCCGCGAGACGCAGCGCGTCGCCGACGTCCACGCTTTCCCCGGTCACATCGCGTGCGATGCCAATACACGCTCCGAGGTCGTCGTACCGCTGTACCAGGGCGAGACCCTGATCGGTGTGTTCGATCTGGACAGCCCTGTTCCCGACCGCTTCGACGCCGACGATCAGGCCGGCCTCGAAGCGATCGCGGAGGTCTTTCTCAGTTCGCTGAGCTAGCAGCTGCCTCGAAGAACCAGGCCATGACCAGCGCACCGGGGTCGACGACGCCTCGCGCGGCCTCGCCGACGTAGCTGGCGCGGCCGCGGTTGGCGGTCATGTCCTCGGTCGATTCGGCTCCGGTTTTCGCGGCGTCCGCGGCCTGCTGCAGGGTGCCGCCGTCCTTCTCGAGTGCATCGACGGCAGGGGCGATGGCGTCGACCATCGTCTTGTCGCCTACCCGTGCGCCACCGAGTTCGGTGATGCTGTCCAGGCCTGCCCGGGCCGCGGCCGCGATGGCAGCAGTACCTGGCTCGGATTCGAGCATCGTCCGGTAGAACTGGCGGAACCAGATCCCGAACAGCGCGCCCGAGGTACCGCCCGCGTGGCCCAGGTAGGCCTCACTGACGGCCTCGAATACCGTTGCTGCCGAATAGGTGTCCTTGACGGCATCCAGATCGAGCTGTTCGAGGGCGGCCACCATGTTGGTTCCGAAGTCGCCGTCGCCTGCTTTGCGGTCCAGCTCGGTCAGGGCCGGTTCTTCGTCGAGTAACCGCTGCGCCCAAGTCCCGATCCACGTCGAGGCGAACGCCGAAACCTCTCCGGCGTCGGAGGGCTCGAACGAGGGTCCGAAGCCTCCACGTTCGCCCACCGACTTCACGCCGCGGCTGTGCGCGTTGGGCCAACCGGGTGCGTCGGTGGGGGCGTCCCAGAGCTCGAGCATCTCGTCGTCGGCGCGCACGAGGGTGATCGAGGCTCCACCCATGTCGAGCGCGGTGACGAAGCTGCCGACGAGCGAGCGGGAGATCTCGATCCCTTTGCCGTGCAGGTACTCCGAGAGTTCACCGAACAGCAGATGCAGCTCCAGCGGATGCGTTGCTCCGAGCCCGTTGACCACCGCGATCACCGATTCGCCCGAGTTCAACCCGAGCGAGTCCACAATGGGATCGGTCAGTTTCGCGACGATCTCCTGGGCCGGCAGGCGCGGCACCCGGTCGGTGCCGCGTTCTCCGTGGATGCCGATGCCGAGTTCGATTTCCTCCGACGGGAGGTCGAACGACGGTTCGTCCGCTCCCGGCAATGTGGGCGGATTCATCGCGACGGCCATGCTGCGTGCGTTCTCCGCGGTTCGACGCCCAAGCGCGACCACCGCCTGCAGGCTGTCTCCGCGTTCGGCCGCTGCGCCGCATACCTTTTCGACGACGATGGTCGCTGCGGTGCCGCGGCGGCCGGGGCCGTCCTCGCTCTCACTGGCCACGTCGTCGTCGACGAGAACGACGTCGGCGACAATGCCGTCCTCCTGCAACAACTCTCGGGCGATCTTGAAGTTCATCACGTCGCCGGTGTAGTTCTTCACGATGTGCACCACGCCGCCGCCCGAGTCCACGGCCTTGGATGCCTCGTGCACCTGGAGGGCGTTGGGTGAGGTGAACACCAGGCCCGGGCACGCGCCGGTGAGCATGCCGCGGCCGATGAAGCCGGCATGCAGCGGCTCATGGCCCGATCCCCCACCAGACAGCAGCGCGACCTGGCCGTCGGAGATGCGATAGCGACGCGTCAGGTAGCCGGGGTCGGCATGCCAGGCGACGTCGTCGGTGGCGGCGACGAAGCCGCGGAGGGCGTCGGCGACGAATGTTCGAGGGGAATTGGAGAACATACCTCCAGCCTAACCACCTGCGCCTGAGTCCCGTCGTCGGTTCTGCGGGACGGATACAGTCGGGGGATGAGTACCGAGACCTGGACGCTCGACGCATCCGACGGCGGGCAGTTGGCTGTTCGCACGGATGTCACAGGAAGGGCATCCAAGATGGGGCATCGCCTCACGATCGCGATGACCTCCTGGGCTGCGGCAGTCGAGTGGGCCGGGGACGCACCTACCGCAGTCACCTTGACCGCCGAGGTGAGTTCACTCGACGTGGTCCACGGCGAGGGTGGACTGACACCGTTGATCGGACCGGAGAAGATCGTCGCGAAAGCCAACGCGCTCAAGAGTTTCGACGCCGACCGATATCCGTCGATTTGTTTCCACTCCACCGAGATCACGGCCGTCGACTCCGGATTCCGGCTGGCGGGCACGGCCGAGATCCACGGTGTGTCGAGGGAGATCACCGTGAATGTGGACGTCACAGACCTCGGCGATCGGTGGCGTGTCGGGTCCGAAACCACTGTGCGTCAGTCGGATTACAAGATCACTCCGTATTCGCAGATGTTCGGAGCCATGAAGGTGGTCGACGAGGTCACCGTGACGTTCGACGCCGAGTATCGCAAGCCCTGAGCCTTTCCAATTCACCTGCAATGGTGGACACTACGGCGGTGAGTCGAAACAGATGGTTGGCCGGATCCTGCGCATCGGCCCTGGTGCTGGCCGTAGCCCTGACTGCGGGCTGCAGCAGTCCAGCGACCACGTCCCCCGACGGACCTCCCGGTGTGAACGTCAACGGCGTCGGAGAAGTCCAGGGCGCACCGGATACGTTGACAACCCAGATCGGCGTCCAGGCCACGGCCGAGGACGTCACCGCCGCGATCGAACAGGCTAACGCTGCGGTGACCGAAGTGACGGACGCGGTCATCGCGGCCGGCGTCGCTCGCGAGGACATCCAGACTCAGCAGGTCTCGATCGACCCGCAGTATTCCGGTGCTCTGCCGGGCGGTACCTCGGCCATCTCCGGATATCAGGCCACCAACACCTTGCAGGTGACGGTTCGCGACCTGTCGAAGGCGTCCGAAGTGTTGGGCGACGCCACATCGGCCGGTGGCAACGCGACCCGAATCTCCGGGGTCTCGTTCAAGATCGACGACGATTCCGAGCTGATCACCGATGCCCGGTCCAGGGCGTTCGCCGATGCCCGCGATCGCGCCGAGCAGTACGCGACGCTCGCAGGCGGCGAACTCGGTGACGTCCTGTCGATAACCGAGTCGATCACCGGCCAGGAGCAGCCGAGGACGTTCGGCGACTCCGCCAGTTCGTTCGACACGGCGGTGCCCATCGAACCTGGCCAGCAGACGGTCAGTGTGTCCGTGTCGGTGAAGTGGGCGTTGAACTAGAACTCGGCGGGCGGTGGCAGGCGATAGTTCACCGGTGTTGCCGAGAAGTCCAGTGGGTTGCGGACGCTGTCGGCCACTGAACCCGGAACCTGCACGCGCGGTTCGAGACCGAGTGATTCCGCGAACGCGAAGGCCTCCTCGAGAGAATTGACCGGTCCCGCGGGAACGTTGCGGGCCATCAGTTCTCGATACCACTCGTCCGCGGTGCGGGCGCTCAACGCCGAGGTCAGAACGTCGACCAGCTCGTCTCGATGTTTCACGCGAGCGGAATTGGACGAGAAGCGCTCGTCCGCGGCCAGTGCGGGCGATCCGAGAACCTCGACCAGGGCAGCGAATTGCCGGTCGTTGCCCACGGCAAGTGCGAGGGGTCGATCGGCGGTCTCGAACACCTCGTACGGCACCAGTGAGGGGTGCTTGTTGCCCATCGGCACGGGCACGACACCGGCCCCCAGATAGGCCGACGACTGGTTGCTCAGTGCGGACAGCACCGACGCCATCAGTGAGGTGTGCACCTGCTGGCCGGCACCGGTGTTCGATCGATGATGCAGCGCCGCAAGGATTCCGCTGAGCGCATGGAGTCCGGTGACGATGTCGACCATCGCCACACCCACCTTGGTCGGTGCCTCGGCGTCCGGGCCGGTGACGCTCATCAGCCCGCCGACCGCCTGAACCACCAGGTCGTAGCCCGGCAGCGCTGCTCCCCCGCCGGTGCCGAAACCGGTGATCGAGCAATAGATCAGACCGGGATTGCACTGCGAGAGCGTCGAATACCCCAGGCCGAGGCGGTCCATCGCGCCGGCCCGGAAGTTCTCGATCACGATGTCCGCGCCGGCGACGATCTCGCGTGCCTCGGCTACGCCGGTCTCGGACTGCAGGTCGATGAACCTCGACGTCTTGTTGCGGTTGACCGAGTTGAAATAGGTTGCCGTACCGGCAGAGTCGTACGGGGGACCCCATGATCGGGTGTCGTCTCCGATTCCGGGTCGCTCGATCTTGATCACCTCGGCACCCATGTCGCCGAGCATCATCGTCGCGTACGGTCCGGCGAGTACACGAGAGAAGTCCGCAACCACGAGTCCTGCGAGTGGTCCGGTGGCAGCTGTCATCGGTCCACTGTATTGCGCGGCACCCTGCAGTTCAGTTCAGGTCGGGAACGAAGGCTCCCAGCACGGCGACCATCGTCTCGACGATGAGCTCGATGGGTGGCCGGGGCGGGGCGGTACGGGACCAGTCGGAGACGATCTCGGTGAGCGCTCCGAGGAATGCTGTTGCAGCCAAACGGTATCCACCCGGGGGAACGAAGTCGGAACCGACTTCCGAGCGCAGGGTGTTCTCGAAGAATTCCACCCACTGTGCACGGCGGCGCGTCCGGTGCTGTTCGACGGCATCGCTGACACCCAGCATCTCCAGATACGAAATCCGCGCTCGCCGTGGGTCACCTCCGATCGATCCGACCAAGGCGGTCATCGCGGCGACGACCAGCGCGCGTCGGTCTCGGTCGACGTGCCCGTCGAGTGCGGCGACGACTGCAGCCAGCGCGTCGTCTTGGATCAGGTCGTAGACATCCACGAGCAGCGCCTCACGGTTGGCGAACTCACTGTAGAACTGACTGCGCGCCAAACCGGCCGCGGTGCAGATATGGGCGACCGAAGTGGCTGCGTATCCGCGCACCCCGATGACCTCGATCCCGGCCTGCAGAAACCGTGCGCGTCGATCTGCTTTGCGCGCGGCGGACGATTGTCCGGCGTAGATGCGGCCCTGATCGTCGGCGACAGTCACCGGCGGAGTCTACCGCCGGTGACTGTCTAGCGGGCCTGACGCCGATCGGGCCCGTCACGCCCCGATCGGCTTGCCGAACAGTCCGGCGATTATCTCGCCGACGGCATCGACGAAGAGCGGGTGTGCACGTGTGTCGAGCGCCATCGAGCCGACATCGTTCGTTCGGCAACCCGGTTCCACAGGAACACCGGCAAACCGGTCGCGCATCCACAACACCGCGCTCGGAAAGGCAATCAGCTCCAGAGTGATGTGCTCGCTGAAATGGTCACGGGTGTAGGTGACATCGGCACCGGGACGGCTGCAGTACGAATCGACCATCGCGTTGACCGGCCCGATCGGCACCAGCCAATCCGGGTTCGAGTGGTAGACGTAGAGCGGCATGTTCGGGGTGGTGCCACCGAGTCGCATCGCGGACAGGGCCTTCTTCACCACGGGTTGTTGAATCGGGTCTCCGTCGGTATGCAGGAAACCCTTCAGGTTGACGAACGGGAGCAGCGCCGACGAGTAGCCGACACAGAGATTGTCCTTGGCCGCGAACAAAGTTCGGCCGAGCGGATCGATGTGCCGGTCGATGAAGTCGGCCAACTCGGGATCTTCGCGGCTGGCACCGATGATGCCGGCAGCGACGATGCCGGAGCCGAGGGCGTTGTTCGCGTTGTCGACCAGGGCCCCGAGTTCAGCCGGGGTTCCGCCCTCGGTGACGCCGACGATATCGAGCTCGGGCGCATAGCTTCCGGCCAGCTCGGCTGCATGACCGGTGGCTATCGCGCCACCGGAGTAGCCGCTCATCCCCACCTTGGTGGCCTCCCCGGACAACTGCATCGGCGCGAAGTTCTCGGCCGCTCGGATGCCGTCGAGGGTGATCCGACCGGCGACCGGCCCCGCGGCGAACGAGTTGTTCGGACCTTGATGGTCGGGTACCGATACCGCCCAGCCCTGAGCCAACGCTGCCTGCACCTCGAGGAATTGAGCACCCGACGTCACTGCGCCCGTGACCGGCCAGGGAATTGCCCCCGCTCGCATCGCATACGAGGGCGCGCAGTAGGCGGCGAGAGAATCCTCGGCCAATTGGATGGATATCAGCGGGCGCGGTGCCGCGGGCACGCCACGGGGCTTGATGACCGTGGTGACCGCAGCTATCGGCTCGTCGCGTCCGTTGTTGGACCGAAACGACAGCTGCCAGGCGTCCACCTGTGTGGGGATCACGTTGAGAGTGGCCAGCTCGACGGGCCGAGCGGCGATGATCTGACCTGGTTCGGCCGCGGCCACGACGTCGGCGGGAGGACGGTAGAAGCCGGTGTCGAACTCCGGGATCGTCGGCCACGTGAACGGTGCCAGAGGCGGCTGAACCACCACCTCGGGCGGATCGCTGACGTCGGGTGCAGCGGCAACGGGACTGGTCGTCGCCGCAATGGCGGCTACGACCGTCACCAGGCCGATTGCGACCCGAAGCGTCCAAGATCGAGCAGAAGACACGGCAGTACTCCTTCGCGCCGGAGGACGGGCTCCGTAGGACGCGCGCCCGGCGTCGGTTCGTACAGCGCATCCGACCATCTTGGACACCGATGTCCGAGATGGTGCTGAGAACTGTAGAGCGAAGTGGTGTGGATAACAATCCCCGGTTCGAAAAGAATTCAGAAGTGAACCGATTCCAACTCCAGCCGGCCGTGCCCGCCCCTCCTACGACATCACGCGACCGCGAAGGACCTCTTCGCCAAACCGAATTGAAAGCCGGTGATAGCGGTGGTCACCGGAGCTTCCGGGTTCTCGGCGGCACCCAGAGTGACGAACAGTGGCGTGAAATGTTCGACGGTGGGGTGGGCGTACGGCATCCCCGGCGCAGCACTACGGAAGTCCGCCAGAGTCGCGACGTCACCGCGCGACAACGCGTCGGCCGCCCAGAGATCGAAGTCCTCCGACCAGGTCGGCACAGTGTTGGTGGCGAAATTCTCCCGGGACAGGAACGGCAGACCGTGCGTCATGAACCCGGAACCGATCACCAAGACTCCCTCGGCGCGAAGTTCCTTCAACGCGGCGCCGATCGCCATCAGCCGATCGGGAGCGTGCGTCGGCAGGCTCAACTGCAGAACGGGAACATCGGCGTAGGGGTACATGACCTTCAGCGGAACCCAGGCACCGTGGTCGAGGCCGCGGGAGTTGTGCTGATGCAGGTTCTCCGACGCCGGAATGGCCGCGGCAACGCGTGCGGCCAGCGCCTCGGCGTCGGGCGTCCGATATTCCATCGAGTAGTAGCGCTGAGCGAATCCACCGAAGTCGTAGACCAATGGGGTTGCAGCACCCGAGGCGGACAGACTCAGCGGTGCCTCTTCCCAGTGTGCGCTGACGATGAGGATCGCTTTCGGCTTGGGCATCGACTGCGACCAGGTGAACAGCTGGTCCATCCACAGGGCGTCGTCGAAGACCGGGGGTGCGCCGTGGCTGATGTAGAGGGCGGGCATCGGTCCGTCGTTCGGGGTCCACAGTTTCTGCGACCGGCTCGCGGGCGCGGCATCGGCGAGAAACGCGTCGAACGCAGCGCCCGCGACCGGCGGGTTGATCACAGATGGCATGACAGGTCCTTCGAAGTGCTTAAGTTGAACCTTCAAGTTAGCACCGATCGTGCATTCTGGCCAGCATCGCTACGCTCGGACCTATGCCGGACGCCGTCTACCGCGCACCGATGCCCGGGGGTGTCGAACGTGCCCTCACCTTCGGACTCTGCGGGATGGCGGCCGACGACGAACGATCACTACGACGGGTAGAGCGCTTCGAGCAGGTCGCGGACGGCTCCTGGGTCTGGACGCGTACCGAGCGCGGCGAGTACTTCCTCGGCCGAATATCCGGTCCGCTTCGCCAGGACCACAGCGCCGATGCGGTGGCGTCGAACATGATCTTCGTGCGTGACTGCGAGTGGACCGACGAGCCTGTTCCCGAACATCGGGTACCGGCCGCGACGCTGCACACCTTCGCCCGTGGCGGACGGAACTTTCAGCGCACACACGACCCTGAGGTCGCCGCGAAGTCGGCTAACGTGTGGCGAGCGCTAGGTCGCTGACCTGGGGATCGACCTGCACGACGGCGTAACCCTGAATCTCGAACTTGTTCTCGCCCTCGGGCGGCCCGAGCACGGCGCGGACGATCAGCGTTGCAGCGGCAGCGACGAGTGCGATCACGACGACCACCGCGGCCACGATCAGCAGAGTCCGGGGGCCGCCGAACAGGTTCTTCGAGCTCATGCGTCCATCATGACTCCTGCGGGACGAAGCACGAATCGCGCCCAGCGAAATGATAAAGGTGTTGATCAGATGGTTTCGTGGTTACAGTGAATCCGTGACCGACTCACCCGAGCCCGATTTCTGGTCGTTCATCGAGACCGCCAACAGCACGTTGGCCCGGAAGTACGGATTCGAGCATCAGCTGGCCACAGAGGTTCTACTGACGCTCAACCGCGCGTCGAACATCGTCACGTACGACCTGGAGTCGACGGTTCATCGCCCGCGAGGCTGGTCGTGGTCGTCGTTCCGGCTGATGTTCGTCACGTGGCTGGCGGGTCCGATCGAGCCGAAGAGGGCCGCCGAATTGACCGGCATGAGTCGCGCGACCGTATCGAACCTGTCCAAATCCCTGATCGCGGGCGGTTTGCTCGTCAGCACCCCCGACGAGTCGGACGGGCGTTCGGTTCGCCTCGCCCTCACCGAGCGTGGTCACGCAGAGATGGTCGAGACGTTCGCCGAGCAGAACGAGCGGGAGAACGCGTGGGCCAGCGCGCTCACCGAGCCCGAGCAGCGGATTCTGGTGATGTTGTTGACCAAGCTGATCACGAATCGAAGCCAGTTCGACGTCCGCGGACGCAACTGAGGGTTGCGTAGATCACGTCAAAATAGTTAATGTATTTACTACATCCGGTGAACTCGACCCAGGAGCGACGACGTGGCCTACTACCGGCAGCTCGGATCGGTGCCGCCGAAGCGGCACACCCAGCATCGAACTCCAGAGGGCAACCTCTACTTCGAGGAACTGATGGGCGAAGAGGGCTTCTCCTCGGACTCGTCTCTCCTCTATCACCGCCACATTCCGTCGGCCATCGTCGATGCCACGATCTGGGAGCTTCCCGATCAATCGACGACGCCGAACCATCCGCTGAAGCCGCGACACCTGACGTTGCACGAGCTGTTCCCGGACTCCGTCGTCGCCGACACCGACGTCGTCACCGGCCGGCGACTCGTCCTCGGTAACGCCGACGTCAGACTGTCCTATGTTGTCGCGTCGAAAACCTCACCGCTGTATCGCAATTCGATCGGTGACGAGATGGTGTACATCGAATCCGGTTCTGCTGCAGTGGAAACGGCATTCGGAACCCTCCAGGCACAGCAGGGTGACTACGTACTCATTCCGCGCTCGACGACGCACCGTTGGATTCCCGACGGCACCCTGCGCGCGTACGCCATCGAGGCCAACAGCCACATCGCGCCACCGAAGCGCTTTCTGTCGAAGTTCGGCCAGCTGCTCGAGAACGCGCCCTACTGCGAGCGCGATCTGCACGGTCCATCCGAGCCCCTGCTCGCGGAGGGAACGGACGTGGAAGTGCTTGTCAAACATCGTGGTTCAACGGGGATCGTCGGAACGCGCTACGTCTACCCGCAGCATCCGTTCGACGTGGTGGGATGGGACGGGTGCCTGTACCCGTACACGTTCAACATCTCCGACTACGAGCCGATCACCGGCCGAGTGCATCAACCACCACCGGCGCACCAGGCGTTCGAGGGGGCCAACTTCGTGATCTGCAATTTCGTTCCGCGGAAGGTCGACTACCACCCGCTGGCGATTCCGGTACCGTACTACCACTCCAACGTCGACTCGGACGAGATCATGTTCTACGTCGGCGGCGACTACGAAGCCCGTAAGGGCTCGGGGATCGGGCAGGGATCGATCTCGGTGCATCCGGGCGGTCACGCTCACGGACCGCAACCCGGTGCGTACGAACGCAGCATCGGTGCCGAGTTCTTCGACGAACTGGCCGTCATGGTCGATACGTTCCGCCCGCTCGAACTCGGCGAAGGTGCGCTCGCGTGCGAGGACACCGGCTATGCGTGGACGTGGGCCGGCCGGGGACCGAACCGATGATCCCGAAGTTCCTCCATCGTCTGTGCGACGACGCCGCTGTCTTCCCTCCCGGCAATGCGCCGCTCGATGTTGCTGTGGCACAACACCTCGAGTACCGGGCCAGCGCCTTCGCCGACCTGGTGGGCCCGCTGGTCGTTCCCATGGACCGGGTGACCGAACTCGACCTGGGTACCCGGATGGAGGTGGCGTTGACCGCACCTGCCGGACCCGGCAGTGTCGAGGCCGGCCTACGCGCCGCCGACCGCACGGCCGGGGTGACCGTCGTGGCCATCGAAGTGGCAGTCCCCGACGGCACCGACATCGATGCCCTGCGCACCATCACTCAGGACATCGACATCTACGTCGAGATTCCCCGAGATGCCCGACGAGACGACATCTTCGATGCAGTCGACGAGTTCGGGTATCGCGCCAAATTCAGGACCGGCGGTGTCACGGCCGACCAGTATCCGGACGAACAGGAGCTCGCCGCGTCCATTTACGAGGCGGCTCGGCGCGAGGTTCACTTCAAAGCGACCGCGGGGTTGCACCATGCGGCTCGTAACACCGATCCCGACAACGGGTTCGAGCAACACGGCTTCCTCAACGTGATCCTCGCGGCGCAGGCCGCCCACAGCGGCGCGCGAGTCGGCGAGCTCGAGAAGATACTGGCGATCCGCGATGCAGACGTCCTCGCCGGGCTCGTCGCCGGGATCGAGGGCCAACGCGCTTTCGCCTCCTTCGGTACCTGCAGCGTCCGCGAACCCCTCGACGATCTCGTCGCCCTCGGCCTCGTGCCACCCCTGTGAGCCCCACCCCCGTACATCAGGAGCGCCGTCCATGACGCACATCGACATCCCCGCCGATTCCGAGTTCGGAATCGACAACCTCCCCTATGGCATCTTCAGCACTCCCGGTACCGACGCACGCGTAGGAGTTCGATACGGCGACACCGTGATCGATCTTTCCGTCGCTGTGGACGATCCCGATTTCGCCTCGCCCAGCCTCAATGCGTTCATGTCCCGTGGACGCACCCGCTGGGTGGAGGTGCGCACGTCCGTCACCGACATGCTCATCAGTGGCACCACCCCCACGGACGCAATCGTGTCCGTTTCCGATGTCACGATGCACCTGCCGTTCGCGGTGGCCGACTACGTGGACTTCTACGCCTCCGAGCACCACGCGTCCAACCTGGGTCGACTCTTTCGCCCCGATGCCGAACCGCTGCTACCGAACTGGAAGCACCTGCCCGTTGCGTATCACGGCCGGGCCGGCACGGTGTTCGTCTCCGGTACCGACGTCAGGAGGCCGTGCGGTCAACGCAAGGCACCCGACGAGGCGTCGCCCACGTTCGGTCCGAGTCGGCGACTGGATATCGAGGCAGAGATGGGCTTCGTCGTCGGTGTTCCGTCCGACGGACCCATACCGCCGGATCGGTTCTCCGAGCACGTGTTCGGTGCCGTCGTCGTCAACGACTGGTCGGCTCGCGACATCCAGGCCTGGGAGTACGTGCCGCTGGGGCCGAATCTCGGCAAGAGTTTCGCGACGTCCATCTCACCGTGGGTGGTTCCCCTGCTCGCGCTCGAACACGCGCGAACCTCGACGCCGGTTCAGGATCCGGAGCCGCTCGAGTACCTCCGCGAATCTCGTTCGTGGGCTTTGGACATCGATCTGACGGTCTCGTGGAACGGCCATGCCGTGTCCCACCCGCCCTACAGTGCGATGTACTGGTCGCCGGCGCAGATGCTGGCGCACGAGACCGTCAACGGCGCAACCAGCCGAACCGGCGACCTGTTCGCCTCCGGCACCATCTCGGGACCCGAGAAGGATCAGCGCGGTGCCTTCATCGAACTCACCTGGGGTGGTAAGGAACCGGTGTCACTCGGCGCGGAGACCCGCACCTTCCTCGAGGACGGCGACGAGGTCGTCATTGCCGCCAGCGCCCCGGGGCCGAACGGCTCGCGCATCGGCTTCGGTGACGTCCGGGGCCGCATCGCGCCGGCCTGAACGACTGGCTACCACTCGGATCGCACGACCAGAGATTTCTCGATCTCCAGCGCTGCGTCGCGCACGGCCTGCCCCCACAGCAGGCCGGCCGACGTCGCCACCCTCTCGATCGGACCCGCGACACAGACGGCGGCGACGATGCGCTCGTCTCGGCGGACCGGTGCACTCACCGAGGTCAGGCCCGGGGTTCGCTCCGACGCCGATTCCCACCACCCGCGGGCCCGACGCTCGGCGTCGGCGTCGAGGTCGCCTGCCAACACGTGACCGGCCGACCCCGCTCCGAGCGGAAGTAGCGCCCCCGCGGGCAAGGACGCCCGGAGTTCGTGCTCCGAATCCTCCGACACCAGACACAACCGATGCGATCCCCGCAGTACCCACAGCTGCGCGGATTCGCCGGTCTCCTGCCGCAGACGCCTGAGAATCGGCACGGCGAGTCCGCCGAGAGTGGACGTACCGAAGCGATCACCGGGATGAACAAGACCGTCGTTGTCCCGGCGCAGCATCGAGTACCGCACCATCTCGCCGACCAGCCGATAGACCGTCGATGCAGACAGACCCAGCATCTTGGCGAGGTCGCCGGTGGTCCGCGGACACGCCTCGACGGCGTTGAGAATCGCTGCCGCCCGAGCCAGAACCCCGGTGGTGGTGTCGGCGCTACCGTCCGTCACTGCTGTCGACCTCCGTTTTCGATTCCGGCACTGCACCGGCGACCTGACCGACACTGACTACGCAGCATAGGTGTCGGACCGATCCGCGACGCCGTCAGCAGCGCCGAGCACCACGGTGGACTCCGGCCAAGGTGCGGTAGGTGAGCGCGTTGGCCGTGCAGTGCTCGACCTCCTCGTCGGTCAATTCCCGCCGAACCTTGGCGGGGACACCCGCCACCAACGATCTGGGCGGAATACGAGCGCCTTCGGTCACCAGCGCGCCCGCCGCAACGAGGCAGCTCTCTCCCACCACTGCGCCGTTCATGATGACGGCAGCCATGCCGACCAATGTTCCGTCGCCGACGGTGCAACCATGCAGGACGGCATTGTGTCCCACACTCACGTTCGCACCGATCGTGAGCGGATAGCCCGGATCCACATGTGCGACAACGCCATCCTGAATATTGGACCCGCTGCCGACCGTGATCTCCTCGGAGTCGGCGCGGAGAACGGCCCGATACCAGACACTGCTGTCCGGCCCCAGATTCACTCGTCCGACGAGCGTCGCAGTGGGGGCGACCCACGCGGACGCGTCGACGGTCGGAGATCCGCATTCGAGCGCGAGCAGCGTCGACCCTGAGCTCGTATCGGTCATGAGTTCCTGTTTCCTTCCATCGGTACAGCTATTTCTGGAATCCCTGTCACAGTGCTTGTCATAAGTGATCCAGCGCACTATGGTCATTCCTACCAGAAGATAATGCATTTATCAAATACTGATAATCGTCATCTTCACTCGGACCTACCACCCAACTGCAGGGAGTGACCACCGGTGTCCACCACTACCGAGAACGGCCCATTGCACGGAATCCGTGTGATCGAGCTGGGCAACTTCATCGCCGCCCCGTTCGCCAGTCGTCTTTTCGCCGACTTCGGTGCCGAAGTCATCAAGATCGAACGCCCCGGCGTCGGAGACGAACTCCGCGGCTGGCGTCGAAGCCGCGGAGACACCTCCATGATGTTTCGGACCATTGCCCGCAACAAGCATTCTGTGACCCTCGACCTTCGAACCGACGACGGCCGCGATCTGGCGCTGCGCCTGGTCGAAACCGCCGATGTCGTCGTCGAAAACTTTCGACCCGGCACACTCGAGCGGTGGGGTCTCGGGCCCGATCGTCTGCAGGCAGTCAATCCCGACGTCGTCCTGGTGCGGATCTCGGGCTACGGTCAAACCGGCCCGCATCGCGATCGCGCGGGATTCGGAGGTGTCGCAGAGGCTTTCGGCGGACTTCGCCACGTCACCGGGCACGCAGATCGCGACCCGGTGCGCCCGGCCGCACCCATCGGAGACGTCCTGGCCGGACTCCACGGAGCTGTCGGCGCTCTGGTGATGCTGCTCGCTCGAGAACGCAGCGGAGATCATTCTCGGCCCAAGGTCGCCGACGTCGCACTCTACGAAGCAGTGTTCATGGCCATGGAATCACTGGTCCCGGACTTCGACGCATACGGCACCGTCCGCCAGCGCACAGCGGGCAATCTTCCCGGCGTGGTCCCCAGCGGGATCTATCCATCCCAGGACGGCAGCGTCATGATCGCCGGTAACTCGAGCAGCGTGTTCGGCCGGCTCATGACCGCGGTCGGCCGAGCAGACCTGGCCGCGGACCCCGACTTGGCCGACGGCGACAGACGATTTCAGCGCGAGGCCGAGCTCGACGAGGCGATCTCGTCGTGGACATCGGCGCGCCCCACCTCCGTGGTCGTCGACGAGCTCGGTGCTGCAGGCGTTCCCGTCGGAGAGGTATTCGACGCAGGCCAGATCGCCGAGGACGAGCACTTCGTCGCCCGCGGCATGGTGCAGCCTCTGAAAGTCTCGGTGGAACAGGGCAGCACCGAGGAAGTGCGCTTTCCCGGAGTGGTTCCGCGCTTCGGCGACACCGCCACCGCCGTCAAGTGGGCGGGCCCGGATCTGGGCGAGCACACCGACGATGTTCTCGGCCGCACACTCGGTCTCACCGAGGAGCAGCTCGACGATCTCCGCGCCAGGAAGGTGATCTGAAATGCCGCGCGTACACATCACCGACGTCTATCTCCGCGATGGTCTGCAGGACGAGAAGTGCATCGTCCCCACCGCGGACAAGCTGGCGGTGCTCGATGCCACCCTTGCGTCGGGCATCACCTCGCTCGAGATCGCGTCGTTCGTCTCTGCCACCCGGGTGCCGCAGATGGCCGACGCCGAAGAAGTCGTGAAACGCGCACCCCGCCGAGACGGAAGTCGTTACAGTGCACTGACTTTGAACAGTCGCGGTGTCCACCGGGCAGCCGAGACGGACATCGACGTGATCCAGATCGTCACGTCCGCCAGCGAGAGCCACAGCCGCGCCAACGCCGGACGCTCGCCCGACGACGCCTTGCGCGATCTGAGTTCCGCTGTCGCACTGCATCCGGACCGCACATTCATCGGCGGGGTCAGTACCGCATTCGTGTGCCCGTTCGACGGCGTCATCACGCCCGAGCGGCTCGTCGAAGTGTGTGAACGCATGGCCGACATCGGTGTATCGAGCCTCGGTCTGGCCGACACGCTGGGGATCGCCACCACCGACCAGGTACTGACCGGTGTCGATGCCGTACGAACAGCGTTGCCCGAGTTGACAATCAGCCTGCATCTGCACAACGCTCACGATCAGGCCCTCGACACAGCGGTACGTGCAGTACTCGACCTCGAGATCGAATACTTCGACAGCGCACTCGCCGGGTACGGCGGTTGTCCCTTCGCCCCGGGCGCGCACGGAAACCTGGCCACCGAACAGCTCGTGGATACGTTCCATCGCGCCGGAATCGACACCGGTATCGACACTGACGGTCTCACCGCCGCTGCCGATCTCGCTCGTGCAGTGGTCGATCGCGCCCTACCTCTCCCCACCCCCGCCTCCGCACTGTGATCAGGCGGGCTCCGGCCCGCGCATCGCCGCTTCCTCCGCGGCACAACCTCATCCTCCGTCCGAAAGGCCAGCCATGGTCTACGCAATCTCGATCGTCGCCCTCATCGCCATCTTCACGGTCGCGACGATCACTCCCATCAACATGGGTCTACTCGCCTTCGCCGGCGCGTTCCTCATCGGTGGCGCGATATCCGGCATCCCCATCGACGACATCATCGACGCATTCCCCGGTAGTACGTTCATCATCGTCGGCGGCATCACCTTGCTGTTCGCCATCGCCAAAGCCAACGGAACCATCGACGTCGTCATCGATCGTTCCCTCCGACTGGTGGGCGGGCGACGCTGGGCCATTCTGTGGATGATGTTCCTGCTGTCCGGGCTGCTGATGGCCCTCGGCTCCGTTCTCGCCGTCGGCATGCTGGCACCGATCGCGATGCCACTGGCCAAGCGCAACAACATCAATCCCTTCCTCATGGGCATGGTCGTGAGCCACGGCGCTCTTGCGTGCTGCTTCTCCCCGATCAACCTGTACGGCGCTTTCGTCAACGGCCTGATGGATTCCACCGGGGTCGGCTCACATCCGCTGGCCCTGTTCCTCATCCCGTTCGTGCTCAACACCTTCATCGCTCTCGTGCTCTTCCTCGTTCTCGGCCGCGACCTGATCACAGATCGAACGCGTGCGTTCGACGTTCAGGACCTGCGCGACCAGGCGGGCGGACTGCCGACGCCGTCCGGACCGCGTCCGGGCCACACCGGGTTGCCCGAGGGCAGCGGTGGCGGCACCGCAGTGCAAGTCGAGGCCGATCCCATCGAAGCTGCCTCGGTCACAACGGTTCCCGATCAGCCCGTTCCTCTGAATCGAGTGCGTATCCTCACGCTCCTCGGCATCGCCGCCCTGGTCCTGCTGTCGGTGACCTTGGGTGTCGACATCGGCGTCAGCGCGATCTGCGTGTCGGTGGTGCTGCTGCTGTTGGCACCCAAGACCCACCCCAAGGTGGTCGACAACATCGCCTGGCCCGCCGTGGTCCTGGTCTGCGGCGTCCAGACCTACATGACGGTCATGACCCAGAACGGCACACTGGGATTCCTCGGCGACGCCGCGTCGGCCCTCGGCTCACCACTGCTGACGGCACTGATCCTCTGCTACGCGGTGGCCATCATCTCGGCATTCGGATCGTCGATCGGCACCATCGGTATCGCCCTACCCCTCGCTGCACCGATGCTCGCCGCCGGTGAGCTGGGTGCCATCGGATTCGTTGCTGCCATTGCTTTCTCGGCGACGGTGGTCGACGTCAGCCCGTTCTCCACCAACGGTGTCATGGTCCTGGCCGAAGCACGAGTGGACGACAAGGCCCGATTCCAGCGAAAGATGCTGGGGTACTGCGGACTCGTCGTTCTGCTCGCCCCGCCGACGGTCTGGCTTCTGACTGTGGTTGCACCGTCGGTCACCTGACTCGGCGAACCGACACGCCCCTGCTCACCGCCCTCATTCCCGCGAGGGTCGGTAGGCGGGGGCTTTCGGCGTTCGATCGGTCTCTGCGGTGTTCAGCAGCGGCATCGTTCGGAACTCGACCAGCTCCGAAAGCACCACCACACTCGTCGACCGGGCGATCGTACGAGACTGGTTGAGTACGATAAGAGTTCGTTGCAGATCGTCGTGCGAGGCAGCCGCGACTCGGCACAACACATCACCGGCACCCGTGGTGGCGAAGGCTTCCAGGACGCCGGGGATCTGCTCGAGCACAGCGACGACGTCGCCGAGCGCACCTTGCGCGATCTCCAAAGTGACGAACGCCTGGACCCCGTAACCTGCTGCAGCCAAACCGATTCGCGGCCGGTATCCGGTGATGACACCGCTGTCCTCCAGCCGTTGCAGCCTCGCTGTCACCGTCGCCCGTGCCACCCCGAGGTTCCGTGACAGCTCGAGCACCCCGATTCTCGAATTGTCCTGCAGCGCAGCGAGTATTGCGCGGTCCAGCTTGTCGAGCGTCGGTTCCATCGTGCACCTCGGTGGTCATCGTATTTTCTAGACATATCGTATAGCAAAACGAGAGATCGTCTGCGCTATCCGTACAGCTGAGACAGTAGAAACGGGGTCGATTGACGACCTATCCGCCAGATGTTTTGCTCGACGGAACAACTGGTCGACACGACGCCAGCTCGGCAACAGGGAGATTCAATGAGCCTCGACAACATCCTCAACGACGACGAACGGTTGGCCGATCTCGACGCCGAACAATTGCGTCAGCTCGTCGGCCTGGTCGAGTACGACGACAAACGCGACCCCTTTCCGGTCAGCGGCTGGGACGCCATCGTGTGGGTGGTCGGCAACGCGACGCAGACCACGCACTTCTTCCAGTCCGCCTTCGGCATGGAATTGGTGGCGTACTCCGGCCCGACGACAGGCCAGCGCGACCACCACGCGTACGTACTCAATTCGGGCGCAGTGCGATTCGTCATCAAGGGAGCCGTCGATCCTGACAGCGACCTGGTGGCGCACCACACGCGGCACGGCGACGGCGTCATCGACATCTCACTGGCCGTCCCAGATGTGGATCGATGCATCGAGCATGCGCGGGCGCAGGGCGCGCGAGTACTGCAGGAACCAACCGATATCTCCGACGAGCACGGCACGGTGCGGACTGCGACCATCGCCACCTACGGCGACACCCGGCACACGTTGGTCGACCGATCCCGGTACACCGGCGCGTACCTCCCCGGCTACGTGCCGCGGACGTCGACACTGCAGCGACCGGTGGGCGCTCCCAAGCGGATCTTTCAGGCCCTCGATCACGTGGTGGGCAACGTGGAGTTGGGCAAGATGGACGAGTGGGTGGACTTCTATCACCGCGTCATGGGATTCACGAACATGGCCGAGTTCGTCGGAGCCGACATCGCAACCGACTACTCGGCGTTGATGAGCAAGGTCGTCTCCAACGGCAACCACCGCGTGAAGTTCCCGCTGAACGAGCCGGCCGTCGCCAAGAAGCGATCGCAGATCGACGAGTACCTCGACTTCTATCGAGGCCCGGGCGCACAGCATCTGGCGCTCGCGACCAACGACATCCTGTCTTCGGTCGATGCCCTGCGCGCAGCGGGCGTCGAATTTCTCGCCACCCCCGATTCGTACTACGAGGACCCGGAACTGCGGGCCCGCATCGGCAACGTCCGGGTACCGATCGAAGAACTGCAGAAGCGTGGGATTCTCGTGGACCGAGACGAGGACGGGTATCTGCTGCAGATCTTCACCAAGCCTCTGGTCGATCGCCCGACGGTGTTCTTCGAGCTGATCGAACGCCACGGCTCACTCGGCTTCGGCATCGGCAACTTCAAGGCCCTGTTCGAGGCCATCGAGCGTGAGCAGGACGCTCGCGGCAACTTCTGACTCGTGATCTGTTCGATGCCGCCCACCGTCAGCGTTCGGTGGGCGGCGTCGTGCGTCCCAGACCGCCTCGGTCCTCGTCGAAGATCAGCCACGTGCGAGTCGCGCGGACTCCGTCGAGTGATTGCAAACCCTCCAGCACCACCTGCCGCAAACTCTCGTTGTCGGGAGTCCTGATGAGCACCAAGACGTCGAAATCGCCACCGAGCAAACTGAAATGGTCGACGAATTCCATTGCACGCAAACCCTCGGACACGGTCCGCCACGAGTCCTGACGGATGGACAGCGCAATGAACGCCGAGGTCCCCAGCCCTGACGCCGCATGGTCGACCTGCACGGTGAACCGCTCGATGACCCCCGAGTCTTTCAACCGATCGACACGCGTATAGGTATGTGCACGAGAGAGATTCAATCGATCGGCCAGTACCCGCATCGAGACCCGACCGTCGGCGGTCAGCTCGGTGAGGATGCGCCGATCGGTGTCGTCCAGCTCCACACGCCTCGAGACGTCGTCCATTCGTCCGCTCCTACCTGGCCGTTCTATGCACTGATCGGACATATCGCTGGTGAACGCGAGGATCGGTAGCCATATGTCTGCAATTCTACGACCATAGGACTTCTTCCTCACCGAATCGGCCAGAATCGCCGTACAAGCCGATTTCAGGAGAGTGCGCCATGACGACCGTCGAGAAGGTTCCGGCAACGTCCTATCAACAGTTCATGCCCGCCGACCGTCCCGTGCAGTATCTCGCACCCGACGGGACAGGCGTCGACAGCGCCGCACGGTATGCGCGCCCGTCCGACGAACGGCTGCTGGAGATGTATCGCTCGATGGTGCACGGTCGCCGATTCGACCAGCAGGCAACGGCATTGACCAAGCAGGGCCGGCTCGCGGTCTATCCCTCCTCGCGTGGACAGGAAGCCTGCCAGATCGCCGCAGCCCTCTGCCTGGGTGAGCAGGACTGGATGTTCCCGACGTACCGGGACTCGATGGCTCTCGCGGCGCGAGGCGTCGACCAGGTGGAGTTGCTCGGTATGCTCGCAGGCTACTGGCACTGTGGTTACGACCCGACCGCCTACAAGGTCGCTCCCCAATGCACACCGCTGGCAACACAATTGCTGCACGCGACCGGTTTCGCGTACGCCGAGGCCAAGCAGGGACGAGACACCATCGCCCTGGCATTCTGCGGAGACGGCGCAACCAGCGAGGGCGACTTCCACGAGGCCCTGAACTTCGCCGCCGTCTTCCGGGCCCCGGTCATCTTCCTGGTCCAGAACAATGGTTTTGCGATCAGCGTTCCGCTCGCGCGTCAGAGCGCGGCTCCGTCGTTGTCGCACAAGGGCGTCGGCTACGGCATCGGTAGCGAACAGGTCGACGGCAACGACCCCGTCGCGATGATGGCCGTCATGGACGAGGCAGTGAAGTACGTCCGCGCGGGCAAGGGACCGGTGGTCGTCGAGGCGCACACCTACCGCATGGACGCCCACACCAACGCCGATGACGCCACCCGCTACCGCAAGGCCGACGAGGTCGAAGGATGGTTGGCCCGAGATCCGCTCTCGCGCTTGGATTCCTATCTCGAAGGCCGAGGAATCCTCACCGACGAGCTCCGCGAGCAGATGACGGTATCCGCCGACGCCGACGCCGCAGCACTTCGAGCCGGCATGAACGTCGAGCAGGACGTCGACCCCGAGGATCTGTTCCGGTTCGTCTACTCCTCCCCCACCCCCGGATTGACCGACCAGCGCAATCAGGTCGCCGCCGAAATCGCTGCAGGAGAACTGTCATGACCACGATCACCATGGCCGGAGCCCTCAACGCCGCCCTGCGCGACGCGTTGACCGAGGACGAAAGGGTCGTTGTTTTCGGCGAGGACGTCGGCACGCTCGGCGGCGTCTTTCGCGTCACCGACGGACTGACCCGCGACTTCGGTGACGACCGCTGCTTCGACACCCCGCTCGCGGAGTCGGGCATCGTCGGATTCGCGATCGGGATGGCGATGTCGGGCTACAAGCCCGTCGTCGAGATGCAGTTCGACGCGTTCGCCTACCCGGCATTCGAGCAGATCGTGTCCCATGTGGCCAAGCTGCGCAACAGAACTCGTGGCTCGCTCACCGCCCCGATGGTCATTCGCATCCCGTTCGCGGGCGGCATCGGCGGCGTCGAGCATCATTGCGACTCGTCCGAGGCCTACTACGCCCACACCCCGGGGCTGAAGGTCGTCTCTCCGTCCACCGTAGCCGACGCGTACTCACTGATGCGTGACGCCATCGCGGATCCCGATCCGGTGATCTTTCTCGAACCGAAGCGGCTGTACTTCTCCAAGGACGACATCGAATTGGGAAACACCGAGCCGATCGGCACGGCGGTCGTACGCAGAGGCGGTACCGACGTCACGCTTCTCGCCTACGGACCCACCGTGTCGGTCGCCATGCAGGCCGCGGAATTCGCGGCCGAGGACGGCCGGAGCGTCGAGGTGATCGATCTGCGATCGCTCAATCCGTTCGACGACGAGACCGTCGCGGCCTCGGTTCGTAAGACCGGACGCTGCATCGTGATTCAGGAGGCGCAGGGCTTCGCCGGCGTCGCTGCCGAGATCGCCTCACGCGTATCCGAGCGCTGCTTCCATCACCTGCACGCCCCTGTACTCCGCGTTGCCGGACTCGATATTCCCTACCCGGCACCGAAACTCGAGCACTTCCACCTGCCGTCCGCAGACCGCGTACTCGACGCGATGGACCGGCTGCAGTGGAACGATGCTCCCGATCTCAGCAAGGCGGTCACGGTATGAGCATGCAGGTGTTCCTGCTCCCCGATCTCGGTGAGGGACTGACCGAGGCCGAGATCGTCGAGTGGAAGGTCAAGCCCGGCGATACCGTCACCATCGATCAGGTCGTCGTCGAGGTCGAAACTGCAAAAGCGTCCGTCGAGGTGCCGTGTCCCTTCGAGGGTGTGGTCCGCGAACTGCATGCGGCCGAGGGCACTTCACTGGCCGTCGGCGCGCCGCTGATCAGCATCACCGGCGGCGCTATCGCCGATACGCCTGCCGCCCATGAGCGGTACCGCGAGGAAGAACGCGCAGGCTCGGGCAATGTGCTCATCGGCTACGGCACAGGACACGGCCCGACCGGTCGTCGCAAGCGGAGTGCGGCTCCGCCGCCGCAGAGAGCGGCTGCGCCGCAGGTGAGCGGAAACTCGACCCAGGCTACGAATTTCCACTCACATGCGCCGAAGGTGCTCTCCCCCATCGTTCGGAGCATGGCGTTGAAGGGTGGGCTCGATCTGGGCAGTATCGACGCAGAAGGCAGCCACGGCGTCATCACTCGTGCAGACGTCGAGCGAGCTTTGGCAAGTTCGACGGTTGCTTCCTCGCCGGAGGGCGTCACGCGAATACCCATCACCGGTATTCGTAAGACCATCGCAGACAAGCTCTCTCGCAGCCGTTCGGAAATTCCTGAGGCCACCGTCTGGGTCGACGTCGACGCGACGGCTCTGCTGCAGGCCCGACGCGACCTCGATGCCTCCATAGACGGCGTCAAGGTGACGCTGCTGGCGGTCCTCGCGAAGCTCACCATGGTCGCGCTGGCCAAGTTCCCGGAGCTCAACAGCACGGTCGACACCGCTGCAGGCGAGATCCTGCGTTACGAGAACGTCGGACTCGGCATCGCCGCGCAGACCGACCGTGGACTGATGGTTCCCGTTGTGCCGCAGGCCGACAAGGCCGACCTGAAGGAACTGTCCGAACGGCTGGCCGAGCTGACCGAACTCGCACGGACCGGCTCACTGCCCGCAGCACGGCTGAGCGGCGGAACGTTCACCCTCAACAACTACGGGGTGTTCGGGGTCGACGGCTCGGCCGCGATCATCAATCATCCCGAGGCCGCGATCCTGGGCATCGGCCGCATCATCGACCGTCCGTGGGTGGTCGACGGCCAATTGGCCGTGCGCAAAGTCGCGCAGCTGTCGTTGGCGTTCGATCACCGCGTGTGCGACGGCGGAGTGGCAGGCGGGTTCCTGCGCACCGTGGCCGATTTTGTCGAGAACCCCGTCGTGGCATTGGGATCCGTCCGATGAGCGACGTGGACGTTCTCATTCTTGGTGGAGGGTCGGGCGGCTATTCGTGCGCCCTGCGTGCCGAACAACTCGGCCTCTCGGTCGCGCTGGTCGAGGAAGACAAGCTCGGCGGTACCTGCCTGCATCGCGGATGCATCCCCACCAAGGCGCTGCTGCACACCGCCGAGGTTGCCGATGCAGTGCGCGGTTCGGCGCATGTCGGCGTCACGGCATCGTTCACTGGTGTGGACATGCCCGCGGCACTGGGCTATCAGCGCAGCGTGGTCGCCGGCCTGTACGCAGGTCTGCAGGGATTGCTGAAGCGTCCCGGTATCGAGATCGTCTCCGGTCGTGGCCAGGTGGTCGGTCCTCGCACCGTCGAGGTCGACGGTCGACGCATCACCGGGGGCTCGCTGGTTCTCGCCACCGGGTCGTATTCACGCACCATCCCCGGTATCGAACTGGGGCCTCGCGTGCTCACGAGTGACGGGGCGATGGCACTCGATCGGGTACCGGAGTCGGTCGTCGTGCTCGGCGGCGGTGTGATCGGTATCGAATTCGCCAGTATCTGGGCATCGTTCGGTGCCCAGGTCACCGTCGTCGAGGCGCTCGATCGCATCGTGCCGGGCGAAGACGAATGGTCCTCGAAGCAGTTGACCAAGGCATTACGCAAGCGCGGCATCGACATTCGTATCGGCACCAAGGTCGAGTCCGTCACCGAATCTCCCGACGCAGTCTCTGTGTCACTGTCGTCCGGGGACACCCTCTCGGCCGACCTCGTCCTGGTGTCCGTCGGACGCGGACCCCGCACCGACGGCCTCGGCCTGATCGAGCAGGGCATCGCCACCGAACGCGGCTTCGTAAGCGTCGACGACAATCTGCTCACCACCGTGGACGGCGTCTATGCCGTCGGCGACATCGTGGCGGGATATCAGTTGGCACACCGCGGATTTCAGCACGGCATGTTCGTCGCCGAGCACATCGCCGGCCTCGCACCGGCACGCATCGACGGCGATCTCATTCCGCGCGTGACCTATTCACACCCGGAGGTCGCGTCGGTGGGACTCACCGAAAAGGCCGCGGAGCAGAAATACGGCACAGTGACCTCCGTTGTCTACGACCTCGGCGGCAACGGCAAGAGCCGCATCCTGTCCACCGCCGGCGGAGTCAAAGTGATTCGAGCCCGTGACGACGGCCCGGTTGTCGGTGTTCACCTCGTCGGCGACCGCGTGGGCGAGCTGATCGGCGAGGCACAACTCGCCGTGGCATGGGAAGCACTGCCATCAGAAGTCGGGAGTTTCGTGCATGCTCACCCCACGCAGAACGAGGCACTCGGTGAGGCGATGATGACACTCTCGGGAAGTCCGCTGCACGCGCACAGTTGACCGCTGCCGGAACAGGTTTCGTCATGGTCGACCCGATGTCAGGTCGGGCCCGGGTCGGGTGGGGCTCGAACTGTGCACGATCAGTGTGCGCGCAGAGTCGCAGACCTGGGCCGGATCGGTGCTGAAGAAATACCTCCACTCGTTCGACGGCGACGCTGGAGCATCGGGGTCGAGCGGGGCGGCGACCAGGGCGCAGTAGAACCGTTGGCCGATGACGGCGATGGCACCGATTCTTTCCGAGGGTTGAACCAGGTCGGCGTGGCGCACCCCATCGGTGGCAGTGAACAGTGCGCGCGGTGCGTCGAGCGCTTTGACGTACGGGTGTCGGCGCGCCAGACGCTGCAGTTTGCGCGCCATGTCTGCGCTGCACAATTCCGGTTCGCGGAACGCGACAACGATCGTCAGAGTCTCGGTGGTCGTCATCGCGAAGTCGAGCAAATGGTCGGAGATGGACGTGAGGAGCGAGATCGACGTCGTGTCGGTGGCGCGGTCGTCGAGAATGTCCGTCAACGGTCTCGTCACAGGAGGGCGTGGCTGCACAGGGAAGGAGGAGGTCGGGGATGCATCGAGGGGGCCGGGACGGCCGAGATGAAACCCTTGCCCGTAGTCGGCACCCCACGCCAAGGCTTTGTCCTTCTGTCTCTCGGTTTCGATTCCTTCGGCGATGAGTGTCACCTCGAACCGGCTCGAGTATGCGAGCGCGGCGAGCAAGGTGGCGAGCTTGTCGCCGGGGAGGTCGTCGTCGAGCAACGATCTGTCGAGTTTGATCACTTCCGGTGCCAGAAGGGGCAGCAGTACCAGAGAGTCGGGGTCGGCACCGACGTCGTCGAGAGCGATGGTGACTCCGTCACGTCGGAGTCGGTCCGCCGATCTGAGCAGGCGTGCAGGGTCGGTGAGCAGGGAGCGTTCGGGGAATTCCGCAACCGGCCGAACCTGGGAGCCGCCTGCGCGGAGCAACTGGCTGAGGCGGCGGACCGAGGCCGACGAGTTCTCGGAGGACATCGCTTCGGCTTCGATGTTGACGAACAACGTACGCGGCGCGTGGTCTGCAGGGGTGAACTGTGCCGCTGTGGTGACTGCCGACGCTATGCATCTGCGGTCCAGCTCGTCGACCATCCCCATGGTCCGAGCGATGTCGAAGATCTGTTCGGGCGAGGTGTCCGGAAACGCCGGCCACCGGGTGAGTGCCTCGTGCGCGACGACCAGCCCGGTCCTCGAGTCGACGATCGGCTGAAAGATCGAGGTCAGTGAGCTGAAACGCTCGTCGAAGCCCCTGTCGACGCCCAATTCTCACCCCACGTTCTCGGTACCACCGCTGCACGTACACAGAGACTTTCGTTCCCTGTGCCGCGGCACGCGGGCGCGTTGTCCGTACGCGGGCTTCACCACAGCGGATGGACGGCGTCTGATTAGTTCTTATCAAGCGATCCGCAGCCTGGCAATGATTGCCGCCCGTTGTTCAGTAACGTGAACCAGCCTGGTGTCGCGTCCGGCTGTGGGACGTGATCAGTGCCGCCCGTCGGCGACAATCATCCGAAAGATGCGGAGACTCAGCAATGTCAGAGCACAGAGTGTTCGATCCGTCCGAGCACGAACACGACTCGATCGTCCGTGGTCTGATCGACGATCCCGCCATCGGCGTCGTCGACACGACACCCGACCAGTTGGCCTCGCTTCGTGGGCTGCTTCCCGCGATCGCGGGCGACCTCGCGGAAGAGCCACGGTGGGTGTACTACCCATGGCGGCGCTCACTGGTGCGGGTCCTCGGTCCACGCGGCTTCGATCGGCTGCGACTGGACCGCAACAGAAACAAGATCACCACCGAAGAGCAAGCCCGGTTCAGAGGTCTGCGGGTGGGAATCGTCGGGCTGAGTGTCGGTCATGCCGTCGCGCATACCCTCGCACTGGAGGGATTGTGCGGGGAGTTGCGTCTGGCCGACTTCGACGAGCTCGATCTGTCGAATCTCAACCGCGTCCCGACTTCGGTGCTCGATCTGGGCGTGAACAAAGCGGTCGTGGCAGCCCGACGAATTTCCGAGCTCGACCCCTATCTGAATGTGCAGGTCTTCGCGAACGGTGTGACGGCCGAGACGCTCGGTGGCTTTCTCGACGGACTCGATCTCGTCGTCGAGGAATGCGACTCGATCGACACCAAATTGCTGGTCCGCCAGCACGCCCGCGCCCGAGGTATTCCTGTGGTGATGGAGACCAGCGACGGAGGCGTCCTCGATATCGAACGCTTCGATCTCGAACCCGACCGACCGGTGTTTCACGGACTGCTCGGCGAAATGGACACCGAGGATCTGGCCGACATGACCATCGAGCAGAAAAGCACAATTGCAGCGACGTTGCTCGAACCGAGCAAGCTGACCCCTCGAATGATTGCGTCGGTGCCGGAGATCGGGCGCACGCTCTCGACGTGGCCCCAGCTCGGCGGAGACGTCGCACTCGGGGGTGCCGCTGTAACCGCTGCCGTGAGGGCATTCGGCCGCGGCGAACCACTTCCTTCAGGTCGGCGGCGGATCGATCTGGATGGGTTGGTACGCACCGGCCTCGACCCTGCCGCCGGTCCTGCAAACGTGTGAGCGGGCGCACCACCGGCGAGGAGCTCCGACAGATACTGTTTGTGGGGTTCGCCCAACCCTGATCCGAGGAATCATCCGATGAACGTGATCGACCAGTCGCCTCGTCGGCGCACGAACTTCTGGCGATCACGGCTCGACACCCGCACGGCCGCAGTCATCGCGAGCGCCACCGGTGCGGTGCCGCTGTTGGCCATTGCGCTGCTGTCACCGACATTCCTACGGCCGAACGCACTTCCGGTTCTCATCGCCGTGCTGACGTTCACCGCAGTCACCGTGCTCTTCGCCGCCAGGGTGGGGCGGTTGAGCGAACGCCAATTCGCGGTCCTGGGTTTCGGGGGTATGACCGGAGTCGCGATCAGTGCCTACCTGATCGCGGATCCGGCAGGAACGCGTGCGGTCACCTCGATGTTGGCCATCGTTCCGGCCATCGCCGCATCGAGCTCACCACCACGTGTGACTGCCGGCCTGTCCGCGGTCTCGGTGGTGATGGCCACGGCACTGTCGGTGATCAGTGTGGGGTCTTCCGGGTGGGCAGTGACTGCGGTCGCTATCGGTGCCGCCGTGACCACGGTGCTGGTGCCGGTCGCGCTCATCGGTGGCCTGCGCCGAACACTGTCGGTGGTCAACCGGAAACTGCAACAACTGGCCGACACGGATCCGCTGACCGGTCTGGTCAATCGACGCGGACTGCTGTCGAACGCCGGGATCCTGGTGCACGAGGCCTGCGAGCGAGGGAAACCGTTGTCTGCGCTCGTAGTCGACGTCGACTACTTCAAGGCCGTCAACGACACGGCCGGTCACACAGCCGGCGACCGAACGCTCGCCGCGGTTGCCGCTACCCTGGCGAATGCGGTGCACGCGGTGGTCGGCGCATCGGATGCGGTGGTCGCCCGGACCGGCGGCGAAGAGTTCCTGATCCTTGCCACACACCGAGAGGATCACGAGCTCACGCGGCGGATACTCGACCGAGTCCGGTCCGACTGCACGGTGACCGTGAGTATCGGAACGGTGACTGTGGACGTGCGACCGGCCGCGTCCGATGACGGTGCGTCACCCGCGACAAGCTTCGCTTCGACCGAATCGGGCGGTCTCGATCAAGTACTCGATGCAGTCGTCCGCGCCGCTGATGCCGCGCTCTACCGAGCCAAGACCGACGGCCGAGACCGCGCCTGCCACGCGGGGACCTTGACGATCAGCTGGCAGGGCACCGTACAGGGTCGGCAACACGAAAATGGTCGAGGCCAGTGATGTAGCGAGCCGCTATGCCACGCACAGGACGTGCCGATCGTCCCCACACAGTGCGCGGACCTCGTCGACCATCGAGCGCCACACCTCGGGCTGCGCGGCCTGCGCGAGGGTAGTTCGGTCCCACCACATCATGACGGTCCGGTACTGCTCACTCGGATACGCGGCAGCGGGGATGCCGTGGTCGATCCGCCCACCGGAACTCTCCCACAAACGCAGGACGTGATCGGCCGCGCTGGCGAACAGGTACCGGCTGCCGGTCAATTCGAGCGTCGGCAACGCTGTTCGAGCCAGGACATTCGACACCGTCCGCCCTGCGGCCCCCGCATCGACCCACGCGCTTTTCATTTCCACGATTCCGTGGGGAAGTCGAGACCGAAGCAGGTCGGTAACCGGTGCCAGTCCGGGCGAGTCCTTCCACTCGGTGAGGACATGGGATTGCTCGACCATCGCGTACGGCCCCTGGGCTCGAACGCCGCCGAGCATCTCTCCTGCCTCATCGCACACCACGTAGAACAGTGCTGTCGTTGCGCCGGAAGCCACTTCTTCCATGTCGAGAGCCGCGGTGACACCGTGGCGTGAATACGACTCCCACGCTCCTTCGACGTAGCGGGACCACAGTTCCGGGGAGCCCGACGGCGTCGCGGCTGTCAATGTCAGGGCTCCGTCCGCGCAGGGCGTCGACCGGTGGACGGAGTCCAGGCCTCGCCCCCGGACGAGGCTCGTCCTGTCCGTCGGCACACTGCAAACCGAGCGGGGACGGTCTACGTATTCGATGGTGCGTGCCGAGGGCACGTCGGGGAGGAGGGGGGTAGTCATGGGCGCACTCCTGGCTGATCCCTCGACGCCCTTCTGGGGCAAAATCGAGGGCATGGTTGATTCCTGAACAATCGTCAAACCTATTGTGTCCAGAAAACAACCCTACGGACCAGCGAAATAGCCTAAAACGTACTGCAGACCTGTTATTTGTCGTCACTCTGTGACATATCACTGGGCGAGTCCGACGGAAGGTCTGCGGTCACTGTGGATAGTCACATATCCAGGTCATGATGTCCGAGGCGGTCAGCGGCACGCTCTCCATCAGGAGAGTGATCCGTGTGAGCATCTGAATCGAACGAGCTGTGTCGATCGCGAGTCCAGCTGACCCACGGCTGCGTCCCTGAAATCTGCATATGTGCGCATTGTTCGCTGGAACCGAGGATGCTGTCCGGCGGCCGTGGGACCCCGCATGCTGGCCGATGTGTGCTGTTCAGTGCGGGTAGCGCCGCAGAATCGCTCGGGCGGCTTGGGTGACGGTGGCTCGGTCGAAGGTCTGCACGAAGTCGAAAGTGCGGTCGAGGTCAGGGCCGTTGTCGTGGCGGTCACGTGCGGACAGAAGTGCCGCGTGGTGTGGACCGAGGGTGATGACGGTCCATTCCTGGACGAGTGGGTCGCCGGGGTCGAGTGGGGCATGTCGAACGTTTCCGTCGACGAGGGCGGGTAGGCCCACGCCGTAGACCCCGGCGAAACCAATGGTTTCTGCGAGATGATGCCATCGAGCGGAGGTGGTGGGTGTGAAGTGTTGTGCGCGTTGGAAAGTGCCGAGTGCGATCATCGATGATCCGGACGCTGCGGCGTGCGCTTCGAGGGATTTGCTCATCTGAATCAACAGCTTTTTCGTTCCGCGCCGGGCGGTGGCGTGTGCCGAGGCGATCGCGTAGGGGGTGCTCGAGTCGGTGGTCGGTGTGGTCCAGACCGGGTCGGCGGGCATAGGAACGACCGGCTCGTCGAGGAGTTCGGCAGGGTCTTCGACTGCCGGGAACAGTTGCCCCGTTCCGTATGTGGCTCCGATGGTGATCGCGGCCAGGCGGGTGGCTTCGGTGTCGACGCCTTCGGCGACGATCACTGCGTGGGAGCGCTCGGCGTAGGCGGCGAGGGCATGAGTGGTGGTTCCGACGTCGTGTCCGGTTTCGGTGAGCAGGTCCGCTGCGGTGATGACGATGTCGGGCTCGATCAACGGCAGAAGGGTCGTCGCGTGGGGGTGGTCTCCGACGCCGTCGAGTGCGATCAGCTTTCCACCGGTCCGCGCGGATGCTATTGCGGCCATGGCCTGGTGGGGGTCGGCGAGGACGGCTGAGGCGTCGACGGTGACGACGACGCGTTCGAGCATCGTCGATGTGCGTTCGCGGTCGCTGTCGTCGAGGGCGCGGCGTGACTGCGCGTCGACGGTGAGGATCAGGGGCAGGTGTTCGGCGAGGGTGCGTGCAGGTGCGGTGTTCGCAAGTGTGGTCTTGTGCAGATCGAATTGGGGTCGCTGTTGCATCAGGTGCGCGGCGCGGCGCAGCGCGTCAGCGGAGTCCAGTGCAGAACCGGCAGGGCCTCGTAGTTGGAGTTCGGCTCCGGCAAGGGCGTTGTCGTCGAGTCGTCGGATGGGTGCGAACTGCATGGTGACGACCAGTCCTATCGATTCCGAGAACGAGGTGGACGGTGAATGCGCGGTCTCGGTGTCACGATGTGCTGCCATGCAGAATCCTCCCCGGCCACGCGAGGTCGCCCTGGCCTTCGTCGAAAAACCGATCCGAAGTCAGACGGATAGGTCGATACGAGTGCCGGCGACTCGACACCGAACCGACGATACCGCGCGAGGCGATCGCGCTGCCACGACACGTCTTCGAGCGGTCGCCTCCGGCTCAACTGGTCGCTGTGGAACTCTGAGTGCGGACCGTCTGTAGACGCACGAACGCGCGTACCGGACCGTTAGCGCCGATGCGGAACAATGACCGTGATGCCGAACGAACCTGTTGACGACGACTCCGAGACAACCCAGCACGCCCGCTTCGGATTTCCCTACCGCTGGAGACAGATCGACCCGGCGCGCCGCGGAATCGTGCTGGCGTGGTTGGCATTCACCGTCACCTTCGGCGGTGCCCGGCTGGTCACCTGGCTTATACATATCGACACCAGCGATGTCGGCGACATCAGCGCCGGCGGAGTGCACCTGCACCACTACCTGTGGGGGATTCTGTTGCTGGCAGCCGTCGCCGTCTTCGGTCTCGTGGACCGTTCGCCACGGACACGGTCGTGGATGGGAGCGGTACTCGGGGTGGCCCTGGCGCTGATCGTCGACGAAGCAGCATTGCTCATCACGCTCGAAGATGTGTACTGGCACAGCGAGGGCTGGTCATCGATTGCGCTGGCGATCACCATCATCGGCGTCGTGGGGACCGGACTGGTCCTCACACGCAGTGGCGTCGAGCGAGCCGATTGAAACGCACACTCCATACGTGCCGAGTATTCGAGCGGCCCGTTCACAGTTCGGGTCGAGCATGCAACCACAGCGCTCCAACGGCAAAACGATGGCGTTGTCGGGACGTCCGTTGCACGCGCACAGGTAGGACGTCGAATTGACCCCTTGACGCCGCACTTGCATTTTGCAAGCATCGGGGGCATGAGCCTGTTCATCACCTGCCCCGTCGAGAGCGTGGAACGCGCGACCGCCTTCTACACTGCGCTCGGTTGGACCCTGAACACCGAGATGTCCGATCACAACGTGTCGTGCTTCGCCATCACGCCGGGGCAGTACGTCATGCTCGGCAGTCGCGAGATGTACGCGAGCGTGGGCGGCACCGAGGAGCTGATCGGCGGACCCGACACCCCGTCGAAGGTCACGGTCTCGTTCGACCTCGGTAGCCGAGAGGCAGTCGACGAGTTGACCGAGCGCGCCGGCGCTGCCGGTGGACGAATCGGAGACACCGATGATTACGCCTTCATGTACCAACGCCAGTTCGACGACCCGGACGGCTACCACTACTCGCCGTTCTGGATGAAGCCGGATACCGATTCGGCCGAATGAGTGACCTGGCCTACGCCCTCGACGTAGTCGGCGCTCGTTGGGCGCTGCTCATCGTGGAGCGGCTACTCGATGGGCCGCAACGCTACGGAGATCTGCAGCGCGAACTGGGCGTTCCGACGAACATGCTCGCGACCCGGCTACGCGAACTCGAAGCGGCAGGCGTGTTGACTCGTCTCCCCCTCCGGCACAACACTCGGGCGTATGCGCTGACCGAGAGAGGTCTCGCTTTGCGTGACGCAGTCGGCGCACTCGAGCGCTGGGGCAAAGAAGCTGCGCCACCAGTTCGTGATTCCGACGTGAGCGCGACCTGACCGGCACCCTCATCGTCGGCGACCTCATGGGAGTGATTGCACGCGCGGGACAACACACCGAACAACTGCGTGAGAGGGCTGTGGAGACGAGTGAATACGGGACAAGCCCTGATGGTGTTCTACATCGCGATCTGGGTCGGAGTGTCGGCGGTCGCGGCGATCGTCGGCAAACGGGGTGCGCTGTCCTGGGTGGCTGCGGTTGCATGGACCGTTCCCGCCGCCTGGCTGACGCTCGTCGGAGCATGGATACTTCCGGACCGAAATCTGTACGAGCCTGCGGCCTCGGTCGCACCGTCCGAGCTGTGGCCGGTCTATCTTGCGTTGACCGTATGGGTGACGCCCTTCGCGGCCGTGGCTGTGTGGCTGCGAAGCGGGAAAGCCGTTCGTAACGCTTGCACGGTCTGTGGCATTGCTGCTGCGACGGGCGTAGCAGTGACCCTCTTCCAGATGACCAACCCGGATGAACTGATCTTTCTGACAACTCGAAGCGACCGGCCGCACGTCTACATCATCGTTGGCTTCGCCCTCGCCGTCATCGGGCTGGGGCTCGTCGCAAGCGTCGTCCGGCAACCGGGGACACGTCACCTCAACCGTCTGGTCGCGGGCGCGGTCGCCGTCGGGGGTGCTGGCGCGACCACCTCGATCGGCGGTCTGCTCTGGCTCAGCTGGCTGTGCGTTGTCGCCGCGACAGTCACACTGGTCATCGCGGCGATCCGCGCCGATCGTCGACGCCACATGCCTCGTCGGTACGAACAGATCGCAAGCGAATTCAGCCAGGGTGGACGCGCGCAGTCGGCGTGAGCGTGCACTTGTGCGGTTTCATCCACTGCACGGGTTCAGCGTCGCGGAAGGTCTTGCGTAAAGACGGCGAAAGCCCCTAAACCACAGCGGCTTCGGGGCTTTCGAGCAGATTCGTCAAACGTTCAAATCCTCGTCCCTACGGTTCTTGATGCGAGAGGTAGCCACGAAGGAAATGGCCGCCAGGATCATCAGGTAGATCGAGATCGACATCGAGGTGCCGGTTCCCTTGAACAGTGCCTCGGAGATCGTGGGAACGAAGGCTCCACCGAGCACCGTGCCGATGGCGTATCCGATGGATGCGCCGCTGAATCGGACTGCTGCGGGGAACATCTCGGCGTACAGGGCCGGCTGCGGACCGTACGAGAGTCCGAGTCCGACGGCAAACAGTCCGAGGGCCAGGTAGATCCAGTGCAGTTCACCGGTGTCGACGAGCAGGAAGAACGGGATGGCGCACAGCACCATTGCCGCGTTTCCGAGGTTCATGATGGTGGTCCGGGCGTAGCGATCGGACAGATACGCGCCGAGGAGGGTGAAAATTCCCCACACGATGGCCGCGAACAGGCTGGCCACCAACACGTCCACGCGAGCGAGACCGTGCTCTCTGGTCGAGTAAGCCACGATGAAGCCGCCGACGATGATGTAGCCGTTGCCGTTGGTGCCGATGAACGACAGCGCGGCCAGCATGACCTGCTTCTTGTTGGTGCGCCACAGTGCACGAACAGGAGTGTGGTTGCGCTCCTTGCGTTCTGCGAGCTCCTTGAACACCGGAGTCTCCTCGACGCGGCGTCGGATGTAGAAACCGACGAGGATGAGCACGAAGCTGATCAGGAACGGGATGCGCCAGCCCCAGGCCTCGAACTGCTCCTCACTGAGCAAGCCGGTGCACAACGCCAACGTTCCCACCGCGATGAGCATGCCGAGCGGAACGCCCATCTGGGTTGCGGCACCGTAGATTCCGCGCTTGCCCTTCGGGGCATGTTCGACGGCCATCAGCGCCGCGCCGCCCCACTCGCCGCCGGTGGAGAATCCCTGCAGGATGCGCAGCACGATCAGGATGATCGGGGCCCAGATGCCGATGGTCGCGTAGGTCGGCAGCAGTCCCATACCGACGGTCGCCGCACCCATCAGGGTGAGGGTCGCGATGAGGACCTTCTTGCGACCGATCTTGTCACCGAAGTACCCCGCAACGATGGCCCCGAGAGGCCGGAAGACGAAGCTGATGCCGATGGTGACGTAGGCGACGAGCTGCCCGGACGAGCCCATGGGCGCGAAGAACAGTTGGGCGAAGATCAGCGACGCCGCCTGCGCGTAGATGAAGAAGTCGTACCACTCGACCGTGGTTCCGACCATGCTGGCCATCGCGGCGCGGCGGTGCTCGCGCGACACCCCGGTGGGCGTCTCGACCTGTGTTGACATCGACTTGTCTCGTTTCGTTCGGGCTCCGGCGCTCGGATACTGAAGGCGATTCGGAGTGTCATGAGGCAGGGTGAAAGGGATCGAACACGAACAATCTCGGCGACCGAAAACCGGATATAACTCACCGTCCATTCGGTCGGTAATCACTGTGACCGCCGACACGATGGTTTGTCAAGGTGGCACGGACGATGCCGAGAGTGGGTGCCTGCACATTCGTCGAAATCCACCGATCAACGCGCTGATGTTGGTCCGAAACGACGCAGACGCCGCCAGTGACGGAGGGTCATACTCGGACTCATGACTGCACCCTCGTCGAGGCTCGTGCTCGACTCGCCGATCCTCGACGAACTCACGCAGGCCCTCGGCTCCGACGCGGTGGTGACCGATCCGGACATCCTCGAAAGCTATCGACGCGACGCGGCAGCCCTCTGCGAATCCACACTTCCGCTCGTCGCGGTAATACCGACCACCGAGTCCGACGTCCAGGCGATCATGAGAATTGCATCGACACACCGCATTCCAGTGGTACCTCAGGGAGCATTGACCGGCCTGGCGGGCGCCGCGAACTCCAGCCACGGAGCCATAGCACTCAACACTCGCCGCATGAACGAGATCATCGAGCTGGACGTCGTCGACCGCGTTGCCGTCGTGCAACCCGGCGTGACGAACAAGGAACTGAAAGACGCTGCCCGTGAACAGGGTTTGACGTACCTGCCCGACCCGTCCAGTTGGGAGGCGTCGACGATCGGGGGCAACGTTGCCACCAATGCGGGCGGCTTGTGCTGCGTGAAGTACGGCGTGACAGCTCGGTTCGTGCGGGGATTGCGCGTGGTGCTTGCCGACGGCCGAGCGACGTTCGTCGGTCGCCGCACCGTCAAAGGTGTTGCGGGCCTCTCCCTCGCGGACCTGTTCGTCGGATCGGAAGGAACCCTCGGCATTATCACCGAGGTCACCGTCGGCCTCGACTTCCCCAGCGCTACTCCGCTGACCATGGCCGCGACCTTCCCGTCGACCGTTGCCGCCGGCGAAGCCGTCACACAGATCCGTGCGGCAGGTATCACCCCGAGCCTGTTCGAGCTGTTGGACCGCACCACCATTGCCGCGATCGACGCCTACGCACGGATGGACTTCGGAACCGACGCGGCGGCAGTGCTGATCGCGCAGTCCGACATCGGCGACGGTGCCGTGCAGGAACTCGAGGCCATCGCCGCACTGTGCACCGAATCCGGCGCCACCGACGTGGCAGTCGCCGAGGACGAGGTCGAGTCGGAACAACTCGTCCAGGCCCGTCGCCTGGCTTATCCCGCGCTGGAGCGCCTGGGTTCACCGTTGGTCGACGATGTGTCCGTACCCATTTCACAACTTGCGACGATGATCGACGAGGTGGGTCGGGTGGCGGACCGGCTGGGCATCGTCATCGGAGTCGTCGGCCACGCCGGTGACGGAAACATTCATCCGACGGTCATCGTCGACCCCAGCGATCCGGCATCGTTGGCCAAGGCTCACCGAGCGTTCGACGAGATCGCGGCCTTCGCTCTCTCACTCGGCGGAACCATCACCGGCGAGCACGGAGTCGGGCTGCTCAAACGGGACCTCCTCGAAACCGAACTCGACCCGGTCGCAGCCGAACTGCAGCGGGGCATCAAGGAACTACTCGACCCGCACTACTTGCTCAATCCGGGGAAGGTCCTGTCCGCTCGGCCCTGAGCCGCAGCGACATCCACACGAGCAATCGAGTATCGGGGTCATCGAGATCGAGATCGAAGAGTTCCCTCGTCCGCCGCAGCCGATAGCGAAAGGTATTGGCGTGCAGATACAGCGATGCCGACGCTGCGGCGACGTTGGATTCGTGCGCGAGTAGCGCCAGCACCGTCGCGCCGTAGTCGGTCCCTTCGGCAGCGTCGTAGGTGAGCATTCGTTCTACGGCCGGAATCGCCAGCGGCACGTCCGAGAGCGCATCGGACGCCCTCTTCAGGGTGACCGGCACCCGACTCTGCGCGAACGTCGTGGTGTATGAACCTGTCTCGATCGCTCCCAGCGTCCAGTGCGCGTGGGCACGCGCCACCGCGGGCCGGGCATGCGGCCCACCGATCGCGAAGGTCACCGGAACACCGAACGCCACCTCCGCCCGGTGCCGCACCTCCTCGGCCTCCTCGGCGACGCCCGAGTCGTCGTCCCTCGCCACGACGAAGAACACGACGTGACCATCGACGATGAACCCGGAATCCGCATCTCCGCCGAACGAGAGCTCCAACAGACCCCCGAGCCGCACCAACAGGGACTCGGGCTGCGCCGAGTCGACCGTCGCGGCCACAACCGCGAATCGGCTACCCGGCGAGGTGACGACGGCGGGATCGGTCAACAACGCACGGGCCCTGGGGTTACCGGGTCCGGTCGGACGGAGTCGAGCGAGGAGCAGCGGTGCCGCGGCAGCCGCAGCGCGCGTCAATGCGGTCACCACACCTCGATCGGGTGGACCGGAGGGAGGTGTGGACACGATGCACCAGATGGAGCCGAGGTACTCACCGTCGACCGAAACCGCTACTGCCAGACGCGGCAACGCTCCCGCCACATCGACCACATGGACCGTCGAACTACGCCGGAAATCCGGATCGATGTGATGCACCATGTATCGGGCCGGGACCTGCTTGCCCAGGATGCCGTCGCGCCGTACGTCGTCGATCGGCTGCCCTGGAACCGACGAGTACGCGACCACGTAGCCCTGCGGGTCCATCACCGACACGGCACCGCCCACAGCTGCGGCGGTTGCGTCTGCCAGCGCCGAGAGGTCCGCAGTGGTCACCGACTCACAGTACTTCCACGGGTTCGATCGCTACCGCGCTATCGTGCGACTGTCGCCTCGGAATTCTGCGACCAGCTCACCTCGACACGACACCGACACGTCGTACAGCCCGTTGCGGCCGAACCTCGCACGCTCGACGGCGTCCGCGACCAGGACGTCGCCGGTCTTCGTCGGACGCAGGTAACGAATGTCGCAGCGGGCTGCGACGGCCGAGTCCTCGTGGGAGTTGCAGGCCATCGCGAACGTGGTGTCCGCCAACAGGAACACGTAGCCGCCGTGGGTGATGGCGTATCCGTTGACCATGTCCTCGGTGACGACCATCGACATCCTGGCATGCCCGGGTGACAGCTCGATCAGCTCGATCCCGAGCTTGCGCGATGCGGCATCGACCTCGAACATCTCTCGAGCGATCCTCGAATCCGTCACGGCTGCAACACCGATCGCTCGTTCTGGGTGAACATCGTGACGCCACCGGTCGCGAAGTTGCGCAGATCCTTGCCTGCCGCCTTCATCTCGGGCGAGGCCAAGCCGGTCTTCAGCGATGCCTCGTCCGCGAAGTACAGGCTGGCGATCGCGTAGTACGGCGGCGGTGAATCGTCGAGTGAGTCGAGCGTGCCCCAGGTGAAGTCGATCAGACCGGGGACGGCGCGAGCGAGGGGCACGTGCACCTCGGAGTAGTGACGATCGAACGCGTCAGAATCCTCGGGCATTCCGTAACAGACCGCGACTCGCATGCTCATGATGCGGCCTCGGGCTTCGCGACGAGAGTGAGAACATCGTAGGTGGCGACGGGATCGCCGCCCTGGTTGACGACCACTGCGTCCCAACGCACCTCACCGTAATCGGCACTCTGACGCGGAGTGATCAATTTGGCGGTCAGTGTCACCGTCAATGAATCCTCGGCCTTGACGGGCGTCAGGAAGCGCAGGTTGTCGACGCCGAAGTTCGCCAGGACGGGGCCCGGTGCCGGGTCGACGAACAGACCGGCTGCCAGCGAGACCACCAGGTAACCGTGCGCCACGATGCCGCCGAACAACGGGTTGGCCGCTGCCGCTTCGGGATCGGTGTGTGCGTAGAACGTGTCGCCGGTGAACTCGGCAAAGTGATCGATGTCTGCTCGGGTGACCTGTCGTGGGCCACCGATGATGGTGTCGCCCAGTGTCAGCTCGCCCAGGTTCTTGCGGAACGGGTGGACGTCCCCGGTGGTCTGCTGCGCGCCGGTGACCCATTTGTTGCCGACCGCAGTCAGCACGTCAGGGGTTCCTTGAATTGCGGTGCGCTGCATGTGATGCAGTACGCCGCGGATACCGCCGAGTTCTTCACCGCCGCCGGCCCGTCCGGGCCCGCCGTGCACCAGTACCGGCAACGGCGAGCCGTGGCCTGTGGATTCCTTGGCGTCCTCGGAGTTCAGGACCAGGATGCGGCCGTGGTACGGCGCACTGCCCAGCACGACCTCGCGGGCGATCGCAGCGTCCTTGGTCACCAGAGATGCAACCAGAGAACCCTTTCCGCGGGCCACCAGATCGAGCAGGTCTGCAGTGCTGTCGTATCCGATGACGGTCGAGACGGGCCCGAAGGCCTCGATCTCGTGCGGTTCGGTGGCGGCTTTGTCACCGGCCTTCAGCAACACCGGTGCCATGAACGCACCCGCTCGCTGATCCACCGTCTCCGGGTCGCCGAACACCACAGTGGCGGACTTGGTCAGTCCACGAATGGATTTGAGGACCTCGTCTCGCTGATCGATGCTGGCGAGGGCACCCATGGCGACCCCCTCGTCGGCCGGATCACCGACGACGACCTTCTCCAGCTTGGTCTTCAGTGCCTCGATGACGAGCTCGACAGAGTCCTGCGGAACCAGCACCCGGCGAATGGCTGTGCACTTCTGCCCGGCCTTGGACGTCATCTCGGTGAAGACACCCTTGACGAAGAGATCGAACTCTGGATCGTCCTGTGCCACATCGGATGCCAGTATCGAAGCATTGAGGGAATCCGCCTCGGCCGTGAAGTGCAGTCCTTCGCCCACGACGTTGGGATGAGAACGCAGGGTCGCAGCGGTATCGGCGGATCCGGTGAAGGCCACCGAGTCCTGGCCGCCGAGGTGGTCGAGCACACCGCGGGCACTGCCGCACAGCAACTGCACCGAACCCTCGGGCAGCAACCCTGACTCGATGATCCGGCGGAACACCAGCTCGGTGAGGTACGCAGTTTGGCTGGCAGGCTTGACGATCGACGGCACGCCCGCGATGAACGCGGGGGCCAGCTTCTCGAGGAAGCCCCAGACTGGGAAATTGAACGCATTGATCTGGACGGCGACGCCGCGCCTCGAGGTGTAGATGTGCTGACCGAGGAAGGTGCCCTTCTTACCGAGCTGCTCGATCGCGCCATCGAGATAGACCGTCTCGTTGGGGAGTTCGCGTCGGGCCTTGCTCGCGTAGCTCAGCACGGTTCCGAATCCGCCGTCGATGTCGACGCCGGAATCGCGGGTGGTGGCGCCGGTGTGCCGGGAGAGTTGGTAGAACTCCTCCTTGCCTGCCATCAGCGTCAGGCCCAGTTGCTTGAGCAGGGCTGCACGCTCGTGGAACGTCAGGGCTGCGAGCGCGGGCCCTCCGACGGTACGGGCGTAGTCGATCATGCCCGCAACATCGAGTCCACTGGATGACACCCGGGCGATCTCGCTGCCGTCGACGGCGCTCAGCAGCGGCGCGCCCTCATCGGTTGCGGAATACCACGTGCCCTGGGCATAGCTTTCCAGAAGTCTGCTCACAACGCCTCCATCTCACCGTACGTTCGGTCGGTAATTACCATCGCCGTCGAACGCCGAGATGTCAAGACTCGCCGCCCTACGTGCGGCGCAGGCCGTCGAAGGTCAGGGCCACGACGGCGTCGGCCAATTCCTCGACGGATCCGCCGGTGCGCGGGCGGTACCACTCGATGAGCGAGTTGACCGTGCCGAACACGAGCTTGGACGCCAGGGCCGGATCCACCCCTGGACGCAGGTCGCCCTCCTCGGCGGCGGCCACCACGAGCCCGGTGACGAACGAGTCGAATTCGCGCCGACGGGCGAGGGCCCGCCGCTCGACGTCGGTGTTGCCGCGGACTCGCAGCAGCAGCGTCACGTAGGGCAGCTCCGCACACAGGATGTCCACGCTGCGACGCACCAGGTATTCGAGGCGGTCGATGTATCGCCCGGTCGTGGCCCGATCCTCGGTCGTCACGGCGAACAGCGCATTGAGAGCCCGCGACAACGCGAGTTCGAGCAACTCGGACTTGCCGGACACATGGTGATAGATCGAGGACTTGGTGATGCCGAGCCGCTTCGCCAGAACTTCCATGCTGGTGCCGTCGTATCCACGGTCGTTGAAGACCTTGACCGCCACTGCCAAGAGCGAGTCCAGGTCGTATCCCGGCCGCCCTGGCTGTCCGGTCTTGCGCGGCGCGCGTGCGGTTGTCATTGCCACATCTTCCCAGCCGTCGGCCGATTCCACAGCACCGTGGGCAGCAAACCTTGCCAAACGACCGAATGTTCGGTTATTAATGACGCAACCGTACGGAGGAGATTTCAAGTGGGCGAAGTATTTCTCGTGGCCGGCGCACGCACGCCGCACGGACGCTACGGCGGAGCACTGGCGTCGGTGCGCCCCGACGATCTGGCCGGGCTGGTCGTCGCCGAGGCGGTCCGGCGCGCGGGTGTGCCCGTCGACCGGATCGACGAGGTGATTCTGGGTGCCGCGAACCAGGCAGGCGAGGACAATCGAGACGTAGCGAGAATGGCGGTTCTGCTCGCAGGTCTTCCGCACACGGTGCCGGGATATACCGTCAACCGCCTGTGCGCGAGCGGACTGACTGCGGTTGCGAATGCCGCCAGCACCATTCGCAGCGGTGAGGCCGACATCATCGTCGCCGGTGGCGTCGAGTCCATGACCCGCGCGCCGTGGGTCATGGCCAAGCCGGGAACCGCGTGGGCCAAACCCGGAGAAATCTTCGACACCTCCCTCGGCTGGCGATTCACCAATCCGACCTTCGCCTCCCACGACGCAGGGACCGACCCCAAGATCACCCTGTCGATGGGCGAAACCGCCGAAGAAGTGGCGCTCAGCGAGGGCATTACCCGCGAGGAGTCCGACGCCTTCGCGTTCCGCAGTCAGCAGCGTGCCGTCGCCGCCCAGGACGCCGGACGCTTCGCCGACGAGATCGTGCCCGTCACGACCAAGAGCGGCGAGGTCACCGAGGACGAGACGCCGCGACGCGGAACCACTGTGGAGAAGCTCGGCACCCTGAAGACCGTGTTCCGCAAGAACGGCATCGTCACCGCCGGAACGTCCTCGCCGTTCACCGACGGTGCATCGGCACTGGTGGTGGCATCGGAGGAGGCCGTGAACAAGTACGGCCTCGAGGTGCGCGGACGCATCGTCACCAGCGCGAGTGCCGGTATCGCGCCGCACATCATGGGGCTCGGGCCGGTGCCCTCCACACAGAAGGCGCTCACCCGCGCAGGATGGTCGGTCGAGGATCTCGGTGCCGTCGAACTCAACGAGGCCTTCGCGGCACAGTCCCTCGGCGTCATCCGCCAGCTGAAGCTCGACGAGAACATCGTCAATGCCGACGGCGGTGCCATCGCCCTCGGACACCCTCTCGGCTCGTCGGGTGCTCGAATTCTGTTGACGCTGTTGGGCCGGATGGAACGTGAGAAAGCGTCCCGCGGACTCGCGACGCTCTGCGTCGGCGTCGGGCAAGGCGTGTCGATGTTGATCGAGGCACCGTGAACACGCTCGTCGTCGAGGAGCTGACGGACCGCGTTGTCGTCACTCTGAGTCGCGAGAAGCAACGCAACGCAATTGATTCCGAGATGATCGGCGAGTTGCACGAGGTGTGCGCGCTCGTGGAGCAGGATCCGAGAATCGTCATCCTGACCGGCGCGGGCGAGCACTTCGCCGGGGGTGCCGACATCAATCAGCTGCGGGCCCGCACCCGCGACGACGCATTGCGCGGCATCAACCGAAACCTGTTCGACCGCATCGCCGCACTGCCCCTGCCGACGATCGCAGCAGTGCGCGGTTACGCGCTCGGCGGTGGAGCAGAGTTGTCCTACGCCTGCGACATCCGCATCGCGTCGCCGACGGCCGTGTTCGGCAATCCCGAACCGGGCCTGGGCATCATGGCTGCCGCCGGGGCCAGCTACCGGTTACCGACACTGGTGGGAGTGTCCGTCGCGAAGCAGGTTCTCCTCGGTGGCCGGACGCTCGACGCCGAGGTGGCACTCCGCTCCGGCCTGGTGCTGGACGTCGTCGACGAGCCCTTGGCCGCAGCGCATTCCCTCGCGGATCGCATCGCCAACCAAGCACCGTTGGCACTGAAGCTGACCAAGAAGATTCTCGATGCGCCCGGTTCGCACCCGTGGGCCGACGACATCGCGCAGGCCGTGCTGTTCGAGACCGAAGACAAACAACGCCGAATGACGGCATTTCTGGAGAAGAAGAAATGACAGTTCCCTCTAACGTGGCCGTCGTCGGTGGTGGACGCATGGGCGCCGGTATTGCCCAGGTGTTCGCGGCTCTCGGCTCGAACGTCGTCATCGCCGAAGCCGCCGACCAGCAGGCCGCCCTCGGACGAGTCTCCACCGGACTCGACCGGGCGCACGAGCGCGGCAAACTCAGCGAGGATCCCAATGCGATTCTCGCCCGGGTCTCCACCGTCGCCGGGCCCGCGGATCTCCCGGCCGAACTCGACCTGGTTGTCGAAGCCGTTCCCGAGATCCCGTCACTCAAGGTCGAGGTGCTTGCTCTCGTCGACAAGATCGCCGGGCCCCAGACCGTCATCGCGTCGAACACGAGCTCGATCTCCATCGCCGAACTCGGTGCAGCACTGGGTGATCCGAGCCGCTTCATCGGGATGCACTTCTTCAACCCGGTTCCGGCGTCGACTCTCGTCGAGATCGTGCGCGCGCCTGCCACCTCCGCGGACGTGGTGGAGCGAGTACAGCAGTGGGTGTCGCTCCTGGGCAAGACCGAAGTGCTCGTCAACGACTCCCCCGGCTTTGCGACGTCACGGCTCGGCGTCTGCCTCGGACTCGAAGCCATTCGGATGCTGGAGGAGGGCGTCGCCGACGCCGAATCCATCGATCGCGCCATGGAACTCGGCTACAAGCACCCGATGGGCCCGCTGCGGTCGACCGACCTCGTGGGGTTGGACGTTCGGCTCGCGATCGCAGAACACCTGGCGTCGACCCTCGGCGACAGGTTCACACCCCCGCAGTTGTTGCGAGACATGGTTGCTCGCGGCGACATCGGACGCAAGTCCGGTCGCGGCTTTCACGATTGGACGAACGCATGACGGTACGGTTCGACATCACCGACGGCCTGGCGACCATCACCCTAGCGCGCCCCGAGGCACACAACGCCCTCGACGTCGCGACGAAGCTCGCGTTGGCGGAGGCCGTTCAGAACGCCGCCGCACCCGAGGTGCGTGCCGTATTGATCACCGCCGAGGGCAAGAACTTCTGCGTCGGCCAGGATCTGGGTGAGCACGTCACCGCGCTCGAGGCCGATCCGGCCACGGCGATGGATACCGTCGGTGAGCACTACAACCCGGTCATCCGAGGGCTCGCAGCGCTCGAGGTGCCGATCGTCGTGGCCATCCCCGGCGCATGCGTCGGCGCAGGTCTCGGGATCGCACTGGCCGGCGACATCCGAGTGGCCGGCACCAAGTCGTCGTTCGCGACGGCATTCACCGGCATCGCCCTGGCCAGTGACTCTGGATTGAGCTCCACGTTGGTCGAGGCACTGGGATCGAGCCGGGCCGCGGGTCTGATGCTGCTCGGCGACAAGGTCACCGCCCCGCAGGCCCTCGACTGGGGTCTAGTGCATCGCGTAGTTGACGATGCGGATGTTCTCGAGACTGCGCGCACGCTGGCCGCGTCACTCGCATCCGGACCGACCCAGGCCTACAAACAGGTCAAGGCACTGATCGCTCGATCCGGACTGTCCGACGCACTGGACCGCGAGGCGCAGGCGCAGACCGCCCTGGGCCAGACGCAGGACCACAAAGCGGCTGTCGACGCGTTCCTTGTCAAGAAGAGAGCCTCCTTCGTCGGCATGTGAGCGGGAGTGGAGCCTGCGGAACGACCCATGTGAACAGAAACTCGATCCCTGCTACGAAGTTCCACGCACGTGAGGCGCAGCCGCTCTTGTGCGCGGAGCCGCACTCGAGGCATACTGGTTACCAACCGATCATTCGGTAATGAAAGTAGGACTTATGACCACGTCAAACACCTTGTCCGCCGAGACGCTGCAGGACGGGTTCGACGACACCGTTGCCCGCGAACAGCGCGTCGAGCCCCGCGACTGGATGCCCGACGGCTACCGCAAGTCGCTCATCCGCCAGATCGCCCAGCATGCGCACTCCGAGATCATCGGTATGCAGCCGGAGGGCAACTGGCTCACCCGTGCGCCGTCACTGCGCCGCAAAGCGATCCTGATGGCCAAGGTGCAGGACGAAGCCGGCCACGGCCTCTACCTGTACTCCGCCGCCGAGACGCTCGGTGCAGACCGCGCCGATCTGACGGTCAAGCTCATCGAGGGCAAGCAGAAGTACTCCTCGATCTTCAACTACCCCACCCTGACGTACGCCGACGTGGGCACCATCGGCTGGCTCGTCGACGGTGCAGCGATCTGCAACCAGGTTCCCTTGTGCCGCAGCAGCTTCGGCCCGTACGCACGCGCGATGATCCGCGTCTGCAAAGAGGAGTCGTTCCATCAGCGACAGGGCTACGAACTGCTCGCCACGATGATGCGCGGCACCGACGAACAGCGCGCCATGGTTCAGGAATCAGTCAACCGCTGGTGGTGGCCGGCTCTGATGATGTTCGGCCCGCCGGACGACGAGTCCCCCAACACCGAGCAGTCGATGAAGTGGGGCATCAAGCGCCACACCAACGACGAACTGCGCCAACGCTTCGTCGACATGTCCATCCCGCAGGCGAAGGCCCTGGGCGTCACGTTCCCCGACCCGGACCTGAAGTGGAACGAGGAGCGCAAGTCGCACGATTTCGGCGAGCCCGACTGGTCCGAGTTCATGCAGGTGATCAAGGGCAACGGTGCCTCCAACGTCGAGCGCATCGCGAACCGGCGCGCAGCTCACGACGGCGGAGCCTGGGTCCGTGAGGCCGCAACCGCATTCGCCGAAAGGAACGCAGCATCATGACCGAATTCACCGCCGAGGGCGGCCACGGAGCGGTGCCCACCGAGGGTGTTCCGGTCGAGCCGAAAAGGGAAGCCGTCAAGGCAGATTGGCCCCTGTACGAGGTGTTCCTGCGCGGCAAGCGCGGCCTGAACCACGTGCATGTCGGATCGCTGCACGCCGCCGACGACCACATGGCGCTGCGGCATGCTCGCGACGTCTACACCCGACGCAACGAAGGCGTCAGCATCTGGGTGGTTCCGTCCAACTCGATCGTCGCGTCGTCGCCGTCGGAGAAGGATCCGTTCTTCGCTCCGAGTGGCGACAAGGTGTACCGCCACCCGACGTTCTACGAGATCCCCGACAACGTTCCCCACATGTGAGACCCACACTTCAAGAGGACACGCACTCATGACTGATCACGACAGCGCCTACGAGGGCCTCGTCGACGAGGATTCGCACGGGCAGTGGGCATTCGGGACGAGCTTCGACGACCCGCTCGCCGGAGTCGACACCACCGTGCCCGACGACGTCGACCTGAAAGCCCTTGCCGCGTACTGCCTCATGCTCGGCGACGATGCGCTGATCAGCTCACAGCGCCTGGCCGAGTGGAGCACCCGCGCACCGGAACTCGAAGAGGAAGTGGCACTGGCCAACGTCGGCCTCGATCTCCTCGGCCAGGCCCGGCTACTGCTGGCCCGCGCCGCCAAAGCCGACCCGACGGTCGTGCCGTTCATCTCGGACACCTCCCCCGCGCCGGCCGAGGACGCGCTCACGTTCTTCCGCGACGAGGCCGACTTCCGGAACGTACGACTCACCGAGCTCGACAACGGTGATTTCGCCAAATCTCAGGTGCGCCTTCTGGTGTTCTCGACGTGGCGTCTCGCACTCTTCACTCGGCTGCAGGATTCCCGCGATCCCGTTCTCGCCGCGGTTGCGAACAAGGGCGTCAAAGAGCTGACGTACCACCGCGACTACTCGGCACGCTGGGTCGTCACCCTGGGGTGCGGAACCGACGAATCGAAGCGACGCGTCCGCGACGCGGTGGCTCGGATCTGGCCGTACGTCTCCGAACTGTTCGTGCCGACGGACGAGGAAATCGCACTCGCGAAGGTCGGTGTCGGCGTCGACCCACGCGACGTGCGCGAGGAGTTCGATTCCGTTCTGGCACAGGTGCTGCACGCCGCCGAGTTGGAGGCACCCGAGGGCAAGTCCGTGGGCACCATCGGCGGCCGTGGAGGCAGGCGAGGTATCCACACCGAGGCAGTCGGGCCGCTGATCGCCGAGATGCAGGTCGTGGCGAGAGCGCATCCGGAGGGAGTCTGGTGACCACTCTCGAACGAACGGCACGCGAGATCGCCGCCACCGTCATGGATCCCGAGATGCCGCTGCTCACTCTCGACGACCTCGGCGTCCTGCGCGACGTCGAGGTACGCGAGAACGGCAGTGTGCTCGTCACGATCACACCGACGTACTCAGGATGCCCGGCGATGGCGACGATGCGCGACGACATCGCGCACAAGCTCACCGACCACGGCTACTCCGAGGTCGAGATCGTCACCAGCCTCTCCCCCGCGTGGAGCACCGACTGGATCTCCGAGGAGGGCCTGCGCAAGCTTCGCGAAGCCGGCTACTCCGTACCCGGCCCCGCCCCGGCGCGGACGAGTGGTCCGGTCCCGTTGACCCTGACAGTGAAGCCGCGGCAGATCGCCTGCCCCCAGTGCACTTCCACCAATACCCGCCTCACCTCCGAGTTCGGTGCCACCCTCTGCAAAGCCCAGTACCGGTGCGACGACTGCCTCGAGCCCTTCGACCACGTGAAGGAAATTTGATGACCGTCACCGCTGAACCCGTACAGAAGAATCTGCGGAACAAGCCTTTTCACACGTTGACCGTCGCGGATGTCGAGTCACTGTGCGACGACGCCGTCGCCGTCACGTTCGACGTGCCAGAACACCTCACGGACGAATTCGACTTTCGCCCAGGGCAATCCCTGATGCTCAGCCGCACGGTGGACGGCGTCGAGCACCGTCGCTCCTACTCGATCTGCGCACCGGTGGGCGCGCGTCCCCGCGTCGGTGTGCGGGAGGTGAGCGACGGCCTGTTCTCCTCGTGGTTGGTCCACGACGTCAAGGCAGGCGATCGAATCGACGTCCAGGGCCCGAGCGGTAGTTTTCACGCCGACCCGGCCGCAGGCGGCCGACACGTGCTCATCGCAGCCGGCTCGGGCATCACCCCGATGCTCTCGATCGCCGCTTCGGTGTTGGCGAACCCCGACGCCGAAGTCGTTCTGCTGTACGGCAATCGGCGTACCAGATCGGTGATGTTCGCCGAGGAGATCGCCGATCTCAAGGATCAGTACGGCAGCCGGTTCGACGTCATTCACGTCCTGTCCAGGGAACCGCGCGAGGTCGAACTGTTCAGCGGAAGACTCGACGCCGACCGGTTGCGCGAGATACTCGACTCCGTCGTCGCGACCCCCGAGATCGATCACTTCTGGCTGTGCGGTCCGTTCGGAATGGTGACCGACGCCCAGCAGGTACTCGGCGATCTCGGCGTGGCCAAGGACAACGTCCATGCCGAACTCTTCTACGTCGGCGATGTTCCGCCACCCCAGGAGAAGCATCGCGAACCCGGCGTGACCGGACCGAGCAGCGAGGTCACGATCACCCTCGACGGCCGCTCCGTGACGGGCACTCTCCCCCAGGACGAGTCGATCCTCGATTCCGGTGAGCAGCTGCGCTCCGATCTCCCCTTCGCGTGCAAGGGCGGCGTGTGTGGCACCTGCCGCGCGAAGGTCACCTTCGGCGAGGTCGACATGCGCCGCAACTACGCCCTCGAAGACAACGAGGTCGCTGCCGGCTTCGTGCTCACCTGCCAGACCTTCCCCCTCAGCGACACCGTGACCGTCGACTTCGACGCCTGAGACACGAGAGAGCAATCATGACCAGTGTGCTGTCCGCCCCCACCGATACCCCCGATATCGAGTTCGCGTCTCGCGATCGGATCTCCACCCTGCAGTTGGAGCGCCTGCAGTGGTCACTGCAGCATGCGTACGACAACGTTGCTCATTACAAGAAGGCCTTCGACGACGCGGGGGTGCATCCGACCGATCTGAAGGACCTGTCGGATCTGGCGAAGTTCCCGTTCACCGCCAAGGCCGATCTGCGGGAGAACTACCCGTTCGGCATGTTCGCCGTCCCGCAGAACCAGGTCTCGCGCATTCACGCGTCCTCGGGAACCACCGGCCGACCCACCGTCGTCGGCTACACCGCGAACGACATCAGCAACTGGGCCGACCTCATCGCTCGCAGCCTTCGTGCCGGCGGGGTGAAGCCGTCCGACAAGGTGCACGTGGCCTACGGCTACGGACTGTTCACCGGCGGCCTCGGCGCGCACTACGGCGCGGAACGTCTGGGCTGCACCGTCATTCCGATGTCCGGCGGTATGACCGATCGTCAGATCCAGCTCATCGAGGACTTCGAGCCCGACGCCATCATGGTCACACCGTCGTACATGCTCACGATCGTGGACGCGATGATCAAGAAGGGCATCGACCCGGCCAAGACCTCACTGAAGACCGGTGTCTTCGGCGCGGAGCCGTGGACCGAGGAGATGCGCAAGGAGATCGAGAAGACTCTCGACATGGACGCCGTCGACATCTACGGCCTGTCCGAGGTGATGGGGCCTGGCGTCGCGATGGAATGCGTCGAAACCAAGGACGGACTCCACATCTGGGAGGATCATTTCTACCCGGAGGTCATCGACCCGGTGACCGGCGAAGTCCTGCCCGACGGCGAGGAGGGTGAACTGGTGTTCACGTCGTTGTCCAAGGAAGCGATGCCGATCATCCGGTACCGCACCCGCGATCTGACGCGACTGCTGCCGGGCACGGCCCGCACGATGCGTCGGATGCAGAAGGTCACCGGTCGCACCGACGACATGATCATTCTGCGCGGCGTCAACCTCTTCCCGACGCAGATCGAAGAGCTGATCCTGACCGTGCCCGTGCTGGCACCGCAGTTCCAGTGCGTGCTCGAGAGGGCAGGCCGCATGGACTCGTTGACCGTTCTCGTCGAGGCCCGCCCCGACGCCGCACTCGACTCGCACGCACCAGCAGCGGCGACACTGAAGAAGCTCGTCAAGGATCGCATCGGCGTGAGCGTTGCGGTCGACGTCGTCGCACCCGCGGCCCTCGAGCGTTCCATCGGCAAGGCTCGCCGTCTGATCGACAACCGTCCCGCCGTATGACATGAGCCCGGTGGCACAGAGTTTCGAGCAATGGCGCGAGAACGTCTCGACGGCGTTCGTGCCGTTGGACGCTGTGTCCACCGGGCCGTCGTCGTTCGAGGGCACGCTGGTGTCGTCGACGCTGGGGGCCTTGCAACTGAGCGAGGTGACCGGCCGCGAGGTCGACGTCCGGCGGACCCGCGCGACCATCCGGCGGTCCGATCCGGGCTTGATCAAGGTCGGTCTTCAGCTGACGGGGCGCGGCACGATCGTTCAGAACGAGCGCGAGGCCGTGCTGAACCCGGGTGACTTCGCGGTGTACGACACCAGCGCCCCGTACGAGCTGCATTTCGCCGGCAATTTCGAGATGTTCGTCGTGATGTTCCCGCGTCGAGAACTGCGTATCGACTCTCGTGAACTGACCACTGTGGCGGCGCGGTGCATCGAGGGTGCCCGCGGCGTGGGCGCGTTGGTGTCGCCTTTTCTGCATACCCTGCGCCGCAACGCCCTCGACGGCACTCTGCCCACCACGCCGATGCTCGAGCACGCGGTACTCGATCTTCTCGGTGCCGCTCTCGACGACGCAGCACCCCACGAGGCTCCGGGTTCGACACTGCTGATCGAGGCCAAGGGCCTCGTCGAATCGCACCTGTCCGATCCCTCGCTGTCCACGGCCTCTCTCGCTGCGCGCCTGCACATCTCGACGCGCTACCTACAGAAGCTCTTCGAGTCCGACGGTCGCACGGTGGCCGGATGGATCAGATCCAGGCGGCTCGATCGCTGCCATCGCGATCTCCGCGACCCTCGATTCGCCGCGGACAGCATCGGAACCATCTGTGCGCGCCATGGTTTGATCGATTCCTCGAACTTCTCGAAACTGTTCAAGGAGACATACGGGATGTCACCGCGGGAGTATCGCGCCGGGTGAGAGCGCACGCCCCCTCACCCGACTACGATCTACCTCCCCAGAATCAGATCCGAGGCCCGCTCACCGACCATGATGGACGGCGCGTTGGTGTTGCCCGATGGCACCGTGGGCATGATCGACGCGTCCGCGACCCGCAGCCCCTCGACGCCACGCACTCGAAGATTGGCTCCGACAACAGCATTAGGATCCGAGTCCGCACCCATCTTGCAGGTGCCGACCTGATGGTGGTACGTGCCGGCGGCCTGTCGAACATAGGCCCGCAGGTCGTCGCGTGTGCGCGCACTCGGCCCCGGAGCCACCTCGGCCTTCCGCCACGGCGCGAACGCGTCGGAGGCACCGATCTCACGGCAGATCTCCACCGCGTCGACCATCGCTTCGAGGTCGTACGGATCGGACAGAATGTTCGGATCCGCCAGTGGCAGTTCACTCGGGTCCGATGACGCCAACCGCAACGTCCCGCGCGAGCGGGGAGCGACGATGCCGGGTGCGATGGTGTAGCCGTTCTCGGGCACCGGGTATCCGTCGGCCGGGTACGGAATGTGCATGAACAGGGGCTGCAGATCCGGTGCAGCGCCGGCCCATCCATTGCTGCGGGCGTAGAGCTGCGCCTCGAGCAGATTGTTCGTACCGGCTGCGAGCGGCGCGAGGGACTCGTAGATGTTGCTCAGCAGCAGGTGGTCGTGCAGATTCTCGCCAACACCCGGCAGGTCCACGACCGTGTCGATCCCGAGTTCGGCCAAGTGCGCGGCGGGTCCGATTCCACTGAGCAGCAGAGTCTTCGGTGATCCGAGAGCTCCACCGCAGAGGATCACCTCGTGATCCGCGAACGATCGCTCCACCTCGGAACCCCCGCGGCTGTACTCGATTCCCACCGCACGGCCGTTCTCGAGAACCACCCGGTGAACGAGTGCCCCGGTTGTGACAGTCAGGTCAGGATGCCCGATCACCGGGCCTACGAAGCTCTTCCACGCACTCATCCGTTCGTCGTCGCGAGTAGTGGTGTGGTTGTAGCCGGCACCCACCATCTCGTCGGCGTTGAAGTCGTCGATCAGCTTGTGCCCGTGTTCGACGGCCGCGTCGACGAAGGCGGCCGCCAGTGGATGCGGGGTACCCATGATGGACACCGGCAGTGGCCCGTCGCCGCCGTGGAACTCGTTGGCCCCTAGTTCGTGCGACTCCGAACGCTTGAACAGCGGCAGCACGTTCTCCCAGGCCCACCCGGCATCGCCGGTCGCGGACGCCCACCCGTCGTAGTCGCTGGAATGCCCTCGTACGTAGATCATTCCGTTGAGGGACGAGCTGCCGCCGAGTACGCGTCCGCGCGGCCAGAAGATCCGTCGATCGTTGGCGTGCTTCTGCGGAGTGGTGAACAGTCCCCAGTCCTGCGAGCCTCCCAACAGCGTCGGCCAGCCCTGCGGTGAGTGGATCGCCGGATCGGTATCCACAGGTCCGGCCTCGATCACGTGCACGGTGTGACCGGCATCGAGCAGCCTCCTGGCGATGACACTTCCTGCTGATCCTGCTCCCACTACGATGTAATCCGTCGACATGCGCTCCCTCTTTCTGTTGTGACCGTCGACACAACAGTGGCCGAATCTGCGAGCCCATACATGTCGCTGCGCGCACACATTGTGGGTCAGATGCGCACCGAGAAGAGCGACGATCGGAGCGAGCTCGGTCAGAAGGCCATCGGTGCCATTCCCAGGATCATCAGCGCGGAACCTGCTGTCACTCGTCGCCCGGGCGGGTTCGTGCGCAGCAGGTGGATCGTCACGGCCATCCACCCCACCAGGAGCAGCGCGGCGATGATTCTCGGATCCACTTCGACTCCATGCTCGTGCCGCATCGACGACTGCGGTTCCGCGTGGGAGTGCATCGGCCACAGCATCATCAGCAGCACGGCCATACAGGTCAGGTCCACAGCGCACGGGATCGACCGTGTTCTGTTCTGCCGGTCTGCGGTGACGTGTACGGCAGCCGCAACAAGAGCGAGTATCGAGATCAGCGCCATGGACGGGTCGGCACCGAGGGCCACCATGGCGACCATGACAGTGCCCATGCACAGGTGTGCCCACCGCACCCGCCCCGTGTGGTGGCCGCGTCCGAGCAGCGGAAGAACGGCACCCACTGCACCGAGCGCCATCAGCACCGTCATGAGCACGGGTCTCAGACCGCCGTGGATTCGGGAGTGCGCCGCCGAGTCATCCGCGCCGTGACCGTTCCCGCCGCGAAGAACACCGCCACGACGACCAACAGCAGCGCGGCGAGCACCCCTGAACCGCCGATGAGCAGTGTGAAATTGTCCAGCACCAGACCGAGAATCCCCACCAACCCCACGGTTCCGAGCGCCGGGGCGACAACAGTGTGCCAGGTACGCGTATCGACGGTCGATCGACGGAAGAACGCGATGATCGCGCCTCCGGTGAGGATCATCAGAACCAGGATGCTCACGGTGGCGAGTCCGGACATCCACGTGAACAGTTCCAGCACCGGGTCGGCGCCTGCGGCCGCGAAGACCACGAGAACCACCGTCGCCGAGGCTGTTTGGAACAGCGACCCCATGTGCGGGGAGCCGTGCCGCGAGTGCGTGCGCGCCAGCATCGACGGGGCGACACCTTTGCGAGCGAGCGCGAAGACGTACCGGCCGATGGCGTTGTGGAACGCGAGAAGGGCGGCGAAGAGACTGGTGACCAACATTATTTCCATGATGTCCGCCGACATCGGGCCCAAGTACTGGGCTGCAGCCGTGAAGGTCAATCCCGCCGTGTCGTCGGCAGCGGCCTGCGCGACGGACGCACTGCCGAAGGCGAGTACCACGGCCCAACTCGACACCGCATACACCAATCCGATGGTGATGACGGCGGCGTAGGTCGCGATCGGAACGGTCCGAGTGGGGTTACGTGCCTCCTCACCGTAGATCGCGGTGGCCTCGAAACCGATGAACGACGCAATGGCGAACATCAGGGCGATTCCCGGGGATCCGCTGAAGAAGGCCGAGGGCGTGAAGGATTCGACGTCGATGCCGGCGGCACCGCCCTTGGCGAACACCGCGATCGACAGGATCACGATGATGCCGATCTCGAGCACCAGCAGGACCCCGAGCACCTTGGCACCGAGATCGATGCTGCGGTAGCCGAGTAGCGCCACGATCGCGACGAGCCCGAGCGCCCAGACCCACCACGGAAGATCGGGACCGCCGTACTTCACGACCAGGCTGTCGACGGTCGATGCAGCGAGGCCGTAGATGCCCGCTTGAATGGCGGTATAGGTCAGCAGCGCCAGACCCGCCGCGCCGAGGCCCATGGTTCTCCCGAGCCCCTTCTCCACGTAGGCGTAGAACGCACCGGTGTCCACCATGTGACGGCTCATGGCCGCGTAGCCGACGCTGAAGATCAGCAGGACGATCGCCGCGACGATGTAGGCGAGCGGAGCACCTGCACCGTTGCCTGTCGCAATCATGACCGGCAGAGCACCACCGATCGCGGTCAACGGCGCCGCAGCGGCGATGACCAGGAACACTATCCCGACGACGCCGATGGAACCGCGCAGTGTGCCTGCCGAACTCGACTGTGTCTCAGACATTCTGCTCACCGCCTGCGCAACTGGAGACGGCACAGTGTGCAGACGTCGAGCGCGGCACGTCGAGGGTGGGGTTGCGGTCGAAGAATCCTGCTGGCTTCAGTTTGAACCCGGTGTAGTCCACCGGCATGATCGGCCAATCCTCAGGACGCGGGAAATGGGTGAGCCCGAACGTGTGCCACAGAACGATGTCCTCGTCGACGAGGTTGCGGTTCGATGCCACGAATGCAGGCAGGCCCGCTCCCCCGTGGTGCTGATTGACGAAATCGCCTGCGGCATAACGTTCGCTCCGGTCGAACTGCGTCACCCAGAGATGCTTGGTGGCGAACGTGGCCCGTCGCGCGATCGACGAGTTGTCATCGGCCAGCAGCAGCGGCTGCCCCTCGGGGTGCAGCGTGTATCCGACGGGCTTTCCGAGCCGGCTCAGCGAGGTGGGATTGGTGACGTGCCAGACGCGGCCGACCGCGCCGTCGGCGACGCGTTGGGCCTCGGATTCGGTCGCGAGCAGTGTGTGTTGCAGGGCAAAGGCGTTGCCGTGCAGGTTGTCCGGCCCCATCGACACCCGGCGGGTCTCGACCTCCTCGACGGAGTTGCCGATGCCGTCGACCATCATGTCCAGTCGCGCACTGAACAGGTGCTGATGGCACGGCGCACCGAGTCCCGGGGCGATCTGCGTCGCGTACGGGTAGTCACCACCGGGATGCCCCGACGTGAACACGATTCCCGTTGCCTTGACCTCGAATTCGATGGTGCCGTCGAGGTAGAGATACCAGAAGAACCCGTAGTCGTAGTTACCGATGGTGGTGAAGAAGGAGATCACGAGTCGGCGCTGACGACGGGTCTCGTGCGAGCCCGACCACAGATCGGTGTGCTTCCACAGCACCCCGAAATCCTCTTCGTGCATGCACACGGCGTTGGTCAGCGTTTTCGGATTGCCGAATTCGTCGGCGATCACGGCGTCGAAGTACGTGATGTCGCCGACGCAGTCGCAGCCGAGTTCGAGTGAGTTCGCGTACCGTCCCACCAGGTACTCACCGGTATCGAAGTAGTTCTGCCAGGACCGAACGGGCGATGGATCGCCATAGGGGACAACCATTTCGGCGATCGAAGCGCGGTGGACGATCGGCCGGACGGTACCGGCGTCCTCGAACCCGATCTGGTGCAGTACCAGACCTTCTCGCACATCGAAGCCGACTCGGAAGGACCACTTCTCCCAGTCGACGCGATTGCCCCGAACCGTGAAGCTCGGACCGTCGGGCTGGGTGATCTCGATGGGCTTCTGCGTGCTGCGCAACGGGCCGGTGACGGACAGATCGTCGAAGTTGCCCGACTCCTCCGGGATGGGAACCACACCCAGGTCGACAACCTTGTCCACCGTCCGATTCATCACGTCCACGAAGGCGACCAGTCCGTCGATGGGATGCGCCCACGCGTGATCGGCGGGGTAGTCCTGCCGAAAAGCCAAGCCGCGCAGTATGCGTCGACCATGCTCGCCCGGGTAGTCGAATACGCCTGCCGACAGGGGAGCCACTCGAACGTCGGTTACGTCCAGTCCGCGCGCGGCCAGTGCGGCAAGCCAGTCCGGGTCGGTGGAGAGCACACTCTCGACGAGCTCGAATTCCTCGTCGAGCACCGGCATCTGGCCGTCACGGATCGCGTCGAGCCGGGTGGAGCCGATCACCTGGTGCTCGTCGAGGGACACGAGAAGGTCGACGGCGTCGGGTGTCGAAATGTCGTGCAACAGCACCCGGAAGGTGCGTCGGGTGGTCGGTTCCGCGACATACAGATCGGCCTTGTCCGGTTCGTCCAGTCCGACGTAGACGAACCGGGTTGCGGCAGTGACGAATCCAGCGGCGTCGACGATGCCTCGAACCTGTGCGATCTCGTCTTCGGTGGGTAACGACAAGGCGTGGTCGATTGCGTGGGGCGTAAGGGTTGGCATGAGTCATCCTCGAGGTCGGGTGTTGGTTCTACATACGTTGAATAAAGAAGACATGCGAGAGAACACGAGTCGTCCGCCCGCAGGGTGGCTACAGCTGAGCTATGAACCGGTCGAGCATCTCGAACTGCCGCTCGGCAGTGGTGTCGTCGGGGGTGAGCACGCCGAGAATCTGCATGCCCATCATCATGTTGAGCAACGTTTCGACGGCGAGATCGACGTCGAAGTCGCCGGCGTCACCTTCCTCGCGAGCCTGCTCGAGAAACTCCGCCATCCGCGCCCGCCACGAGACCAGGGATCGACGGTTGGTGTCGTCCATGTGCTCGTCGTACATCGCGCGCTGCCACAACGAGACTGCAATTCTCGCCTCGAGCAGAGTCTCTTCGGTCGTCGGCATCACTTCTCGGCAGAAGATGCGGAGGGCATCGAATCCCGTTGCGTCGCCCAGAGCTTCGTCGATACGGCGGTTCGTAGCCTCGAAGACGTGCTCGAACGCGGTTCGGAGAATCTCGTCCTTACCCGCGAAGTAGTGGCTCAGCGCGCCGTTCGTGTATCCCGCCTCGGTCGCGATGTCCCGCATGTTCGCGGCATCGATCCCCTTGGCAGCGATCAGACGCCACGTTGCCGCGGTGATCGCGCGGCGGCGTTCGTCGTGATCCACGAGCTTGGGCACAGCCCTACGGTAGCGGCTCCCTGCTCGGACCTAGGGTTCGGGCATCGTCATCATCGCCTTCCGATCCGTTCGCACGTTGTTCTACGTCCGTTGAATCAAAGCTTGAGGCCTACTCGTTACGAATCGAGTTTCCTTCGGTAAACACCGCGTTACCCCAGGTGAGCGGAACTTCGACCCCTGCTACGAAGTTCCACTCACATGGGTCGTTCCGCAGGCTCCACCCCCGCTCACCTGCGGGGGCTCTACAGAACGATCGTCACGACCTTCTCCTCGGTATTGGCCTCGATGCCTGCCCACCCGAGCTCACGGCCCGTGCCACTGGACTTCATGCCGCCCCACGGGAGTGCGGGATCGATTGCCGCCCAACCGTTCACCCATACCGCGCCGGAGCGGACCTGCGCGGCCAGGGTGTGCGCCCTCGACACGTCGCGGGTCCAGATCGAGGCGGCCAGTCCGTACACGGTGTCGTTGGCGATGCGGATCGCTTCGTCCGCGGTATCGAACGGAATCACCGTACCGACGGGCCCGAAGATCTCCTCCTGGGCGATCTTCATGCCGTTGTCGGCGTCGGCGAAGATGGTCGGCTCGACGAAATACCCGGCCCCGTCGGGACGGCCACCTCCGGCCGCCACTCGGGCACCGCCGTCGCGTCCGGCCTGGATGTACCCCAGCACGCTGTCGCGCTGCGTGGCGTTGACGAGTGCACCCATGGTCGTCGACGGGTCGAAGGGATCGCCCAGTACCTGAGCCGACGCAGCAGCGGCCAGACCGTCGACCACCTGTGAGTACAGCGAGCGATGCACCAACACTCGGGTGCCGGCCGCACACACCTGGCCCTGGTTGAAGAACAGGCCCATCGCGGTTCCGTTGATCGCTGCCTCGAGGTCCGCGTCCTCGAGGATGATCTGCGGCGACTTGCCGCCGAGTTCGAGGGTGGTCCGCTTGAACGTGTCGGCAGCCTTCTTTGCGATGAGCTTGCCGACTCGAGGACTTCCGGTGAAGCTGATCTTGTCGACGTCCGGGTGACCGACCAGCGCGTCGCCGGTCACTTCTCCCAGTCCTGGAACAACATTGACGACTCCCGCAGGTACGCCCGCCTCGTCGATCAGTCGAGCCAGGTGCAGGATCGACAGCGGTGCGTCCTCCGGCGGCTTGATCACTACGGTGTTTCCTGCGGCCAGTGCGGGCGCGAGCTTCCATCCGGCGATCATCAGCGGCGTGTTCCACGGGACGATCATGCCGATCACGCCGACGGGCTCGCGAACGGTGTACGAGTGCGTCGGCTGCCCGAAGTATCCCGCAGTGGGAATGGAGCTGCCGGTGATCTTGTCTGCCCAGCCGGCGAAGTGCCGGAAAGTGGCTGCTGAATTGGGAATGTCGAGCATCGCCGGTTGACCCACCGGCTTGCCGACGTCGAGGGCCTCGAGTCGAGCGAGCAGGTCGCCGTCGCGCTCGATGAGATCGGCAATCCGGTTGAGCAGCTTCCCGCGGATTGCTCCAGGAGTCGCGCCCCACTCACCACCGAGCTGGGCCCGGGCCGCGCGCACCGCTGCATCGACGTCCGACGCGGTAGCCGCAGCAACCTCGGCCAGGGGCTGTTCCGTCGTGGGGTTGATGTCGGTGAAGGTGCCTCCGTCGGATGCGCCGCGCCACTGCCCGGCGATGTAGAGCTCGGTGGCGGTGCCGGTCGGCAACGACGGTGCGGCCGATTCCTGTACTGCAGTCATGTTTCTTGGCTCCTTCTCGGGTGCCGATCGCGGCACCTGTGGCGTGTCTGCTCCAGACTGCGCCCGTGCCTACGAGAAGGTCTTGTGTGATCGCGCACACATTGTGCGGCAGATGCGCACCGCCCATCGAGCTCCACGCGTGACGATCGTGTGTCCACACACGAGGTCCCGGTTACCGCAATGTTTCGGTATCCGACCGTGCGACGGAGAGTCAATTTTTCCGACACTTCGAGGCCATCGAATGGCCTTTCAGCAGGCAAAACTGGGGCACTCCCAACGAAAGGCCCGTCCATGAACCACCATCAGTTCCGCGCCGCAGCAGTCCAGGCCGCGCCGATCTTTCTCGATCTCGACGCCTCGATCGACAAGGCGATCGGCCTGATCGAGGACGCAGCTCGCGCCGGAGCCGAGCTCGTCGCGTTTCCCGAGACCTACCTGCCCGGCTATCCCTGGTACATCTGGCTCGACGCCCCGGCATGGGGATTTCAGTTCACACAGCGCTATTTCGACAACTCGCTCGAGTACGGAACTCCGCAAGCAGCTCGAATTGCGCAGGCCGCCAAAGACAACCACATCATGATCGCGATGGGCCTGAGCGAGCGATACAAGGCCAGTCTCTACATCGCCCAGTGGATCATCGACGCGGAAGGCAAGACCGTCGCTATGCGTCGCAAGCTCAAGCCGACTCACGTCGAACGCACCGTCTACGGCGAGGGCGACGGATCGGATCTGTCGGTGTACGACACGGACCTCGGACGAGTCGGCGCACTGTGCTGCTGGGAGCACTTGCAGCCGCTGTCGAAGTACGCGATGTACGCCCAGAACGAGCAGGTTCACATCGGAGCCTGGCCCAGCTTCTCGCTCTATACCGGAGCGGCCTACGCCCTCGGGCCAGAGGTCAACACGGCCGCCAGCCGCATCTACGCCGTCGAAGGCGGCTGTTTCGTCATCAGTCCGTGCGCGACGGTCTCGCCCGAGATGATCGACATCATGTGCACCGACGACGCCAAGCGCGCGATGCTCACCGCGGGCGGCGGGCATGCCCGCATCTTCGCTCCCGACGGCCAATTGATGCACGAACCGCTCGCCCCCGACGCCGAAGGCCTGGTGTTCGCCGACATCGACACCAGCCTGATTTCCATCGCCAAGGCCGCCGCCGACCCGGCCGGCCACTACTCGCGTCCGGATGTGACGAGACTGTGGCTCGACAAGACTCCCGGCGACCGCGTCGTGTCGGGTGCGCAGCCAGTGGCGAACGCGCGCTACGACTCCACCGAGGACGTCGCCGCCGAGGTACGGCTCGAGATCACCGAGCAGCTCGCTCACGACGAGGACGCCGCCCGTGTCTGAGCTCGAATCCGCGATACCCGATCACCTCGTCGTTCCACGGTCGTGTCCGCGCAGAACACCCGAGAGCTACCAGCCGCCCTTCCCGTCGTACGTGGCTCGCTTTCCGGTATCGACCGAGCGAGTCGTGATGGGCTACTTCGGAATACAGGGCGTACCCGACGCCTCCCCGTGGGGTGACGACGGCCCACCCCGGACGGACCGGGCGCGCTACACCGACGAGGAGGGCATCGACACGACGGTGTTCATCGGCTACTGGGACGACGTGGCCGCCTTCGACCGCTGGTTCGACTCCGTCGGCCGGCACTGGACGAGCGTCCGAGGCCGCTTCGTCGAGATCATCAGACCGACCGTCGACCGTTACGAGACACTGTTCTCGTCCACCGGACGAATGGAAGGTGTTGCCACTCTGACCGATTCACTCAGTGGAACCATCCTCGAGCATGCCTACTGGGGCGGGGTTCGAGATCGAATCCCATTGTCGCAGAGTGACTCGCTTGCTCCCGGCGGGGAGCCTCGGGTGGTGCGCGAGGGCGACAGAGTCAGGATCGTGCCGCAGGAGAACCTCTGCCTCATCCGATCCGGGCAGGATTGGGCCGATACCGCCGGGGCCGAACGAGAGATGTACCTGCGGGACGTCGAACCGGTATTGCGTGCCGGCATGGACTTTCTCCGCGACGACGGACTGGCCATCGGATGCTTCGCCAATCGGTACATGACCGTCTTGACCGACGACGGCACCGATACCGACAAATCGTTCGGTATGAGCTGGTGGCGCAGCCTGAGCGATCTGGAGGAATGGGCCGAGTCGCATCCGACGCACGTGGCCATCTTCGGTGCCGCGCTGAAGTATCTGTCGACGATGGGCCCCGCAGCCGCCCTGAGGCTCTATCACGAAGTGACCGTCGCGGCGGCGGACGAGCAGTACTTCGAGTACTTCGGCTGCCACGACCGCACCGGTCTACTGCGCACCGCTGCCGAGCGTTCTACTCTGTGACCGGACGGGAGGTACCTGACATGGGCGATCCGCTGCGCACCGATTCGGTAGACCGGGCCGACAGCGTCGACTTCTGGACCGCGGCGGTGAGCCGGACGTACGTCGATCTCGAGTGCACGATTCCGGAGGACGCATCTGCGATCACCGGCCGTATCGAGTCCACCGGACTTGCGACTCTCGGATTGTCGCGAGTGTCTGCGACGGCTCAGAATGTGCTGCGGACGCCTGCAGGTATCTCCCGAACCAGTGACGACTACTTCCTGGTCAGTGTCCAGACGTCGGGAACCGGGTTCGTGGTCCAGGACGACCGAACTGCGGTCCTGCAACCGGGGGACTTCGCGCTCTACGACACCACCCGGCCCTACAGTCTTCGCTTCGACGACCCGTTCGCCCAATACGTTCTGATGCTCCCCGGAGCAACGCTGAGGACGCTCGTCCGGGATACGAATTCTCTGACCGCGCGCGCTGTGTCCGGACGGCACGGAGCGGGAAAACTGCTCGTCAGCATGATCTCGTCGATCATGGACGACGCCGACATGAGTACCGCGTCGGCCGAGGCCGTGTCGCAGAGCGTCGAGTACATTCTGGTCGCGGGCCTGGTCGGACTCACCGGGGTCGAGAAGCCCGCCCCGTATGCGGCGTCGGAGAGACTCGGCGAGATCAAGCGCGCGATGACCGCGCGACTGCGTGATCCGGACCTGACCGTCACGGAAGTGGCTGCCTCGCTGCACTTGTCGCTCAGTACGGTGCATCGAGCATTCGCCGGTGAGCCGTGCACCGCCAGTGAATGGATCTGGATGCAGCGACTCGACGGCGTCAAACGGGCACTGTGCGAGCCGCAGAATGCCCGCACCACCATCGGCGCGTTGGCGGCATCGTGGGGATTCACCGACCCCGCGCATTTCAGCCGCGCGTTTCGTGCGCGCTTCGGCTGCACCCCCAAGGACTTTCGCGACATCAGCCGCAGCTGAGTCGGCTCAGATCCCGAGCGACCCGGTCAGCGTCGGCCAACTCTTGGGCAGCTGCTCCACCCAGTACGGCCACGAATGAGTTCCGGTCTCGGTGAAGTCGAATGTCGCCGGGATGTTCAGCTGGCCGAGTCGGTCCGCCAGTCGATGGGTGCAGTAGTTCGCGCCCACTTCGATGAGGCCGCCGACCACCACCACATCCAGTGCCGCTGCGCTGTCGAAGCTTTCGTGCGGTCCCGGCGCTCCCGTTCCCACCGACACGTACACGTCGGTGCCGCGCAGACTTTCGGCGTTGACTACCGAATCATGTTGCGCCCACGCGGGATCGAGCGGGCCACCCCACATGTTGTCGGCGTTTCCGCCGAATGCTCCGACGATCGCGCGGATACTCGCCTGCCCCATGGGCTCCGAGGAGGCGAAACAACCACTGTACGACGCCACTCCGGAGTAGAGGTCGGGGTGACGTGCGGCCAGCATCATGGCGGACTGCGCACCCATGGACAGCCCTGCGATCGCGTTGCGTCCGTTGCCGTCCACGGCTGCGTCGATCAACGGGGGGAGTTCCTCGGTCAGGAACGTCTCCCATTGGTATCGGCCGAGTTTCGGATCGTCCCGTTGCCAGTCGGTGTAGAAGCTGCCGGGGCCTGCCAGCGGTAGGACGACGTTGACGTTCTTGTCGGCGAAGAATTCGGCCGCGCCGCCCTTGCGGAGCCACATGCTGTTGTGAGGGTCCTCCTCTCCGATGCCGCTGAGCATGTACAGCGTCGGCCGCGAGCCGGACTGTGCTGCCGGGGTGAGCACCTGCACCTCGACGACGGCCCCCATCGCTGGCGATTCCACGCTCAGCGTGCGCAGGGTCTGCGACGCGATGGACGTGTCGACGATCCGCGCGACCGGCCCGACGGGATCGGCCGTCGCGACGCCTACCGAGGACACCGACAGTGCTGCGGCGACGACGAACGTGGTGAAGATGCGTCGACGACGCATGGCGATCCTCTCGGGAGGTGTCAGCAGGGCGGGATTTGTCACAACGAAATGGCGAATTGCATGGAGCATTGCACAGCAACCGACCGGATGGAATGCCGAACGTCGATCCGCCCGATTCGGACCGACCGGGACTCTGACAACACCTCGCCGCGCGAGCATTCGCCCTGCTTTGCAACATCTTTCGGGCATCGAGTATCGAGTTTCGATATCGCATCGCCCACTAATGGTTAGTGCACTACTCAATTCTGGTATCCTGGCACCGTGGCCACCGCTGAAGATCCACTCGCACTCGATCGACAGGTCTGCTTTGCACTCGCCGTCGCCAACCGTGCCGTGCTGTCGGTGTATCGGCCCCTGCTCGAGCCGATGGGGCTGACGCATCCGCAATATCTGGTGATGCTGGCACTGTGGGGCGAGTCGCCGATGTCGGTCAAAGCCATCGGATCGGCACTGCAGCTCGACTCCCCCACCCTGTCGCCGCTTCTCAAGCGTCTGGAGTCGATGGGGTTGCTCACCCGCAATCGAAGCGTCGAGGACGAGCGCGTTCTGCTCGTCGCGCTCACCCCGGCCGGGGCCGCACTCCGCAAGAAGGCCGAGAAAATTCCACCCGCCGTCGTGGCGAAGCTCGGCGCGTCGCTCGCCGAGCTCGACGAACTGCGACGCGTCCTCACCCGCGTCAACGACGCGGCCATCGCAGCAGGAGCACTGTCGTGAACGCTCGCCCGACCCGCACCCGTCCGCCCCTCGGCCAATGGCTGGGCTACGCCGTCCTCGGCCGCAAACTCCCCGACGAGTTCCAGGGCTGGGTCCGACGCGACCTCGTCGGTCCGGGAGCGACGCCGCGTCACATCCTGCGCTCGATGATTCCGTTCCTGCCGATCTTCATCGGATTTTTCGTCCTGTTCCCAGGAGCGATCTGGCTACGCGCCTCGATGGTGCTGCTCAGCCTGCTGCTCGCGCTGTTCTACACGGCGGCGTACATGGACCAGAACCGTGCCCGACGCCTGGAAATCCACGGGCTCCCGGCCGATCTGAAGAGCGAGAAGAAGACGGCCGAAATGGAACGGGAACGCGAGAATTACCGCCGCAATCACTGACGCTCTCGGTCGAGCCCGGCGGTGAAGTCGTCGACGATCATGGTTGCCAGGTCGCGGGTCTTTCGGTTGGAGTTCTGCGACAGTTCGGTCAGCTGGGTGAACGCGGCATCTTCGTCGATGCGGTAGACCGACATCAGAATTCCCACTGCCCGGCCGATCGTTCCGCGGGTGTCGAGGGCAGTGCGCAGCGTCGAGGCCTGGTTGTCACTTTCGGCGAGGATCTGTTCGCGCATACGGGAGAGTTCGTGGTGTACCCGCACACGGGCGACGAGTTCTCGATCGTGGAACGGTTTGACGATGTAGTCGTCGGCCCCGCGGCCCAGGCCGTCGAGCACGAAGTCCGTTCCCGCTCGCGCGGTCAGCAGTATCACGGGCACACGCTGCAGGCCGGTGTCGCGGCGGATCTCGTCGACCAGGTCCAGTCCGCTGCGCCCGGGGAGCATGACGTCGGTGAGCACGATGCCCGGCGGCGTCGACCGTGCCAGATCGAGTGCGGTCTCGATATCGCCTGCGGTGGCGACCGACCACCCTTCCTCGGTCAGCAGCCTCAGCAGGTAGTTGCGCATGTCGACGTTGTCCTCGACGAGCAGAATGTCCGCTCGATCGGGCGTCGCCTGCGTCGATTCGTGGGCCACGAAGATCGCCGACACCGAATCGGTCGGTGTTGCCGGACGGTCGACGGGCACCGCGGCCTCGACCGGCTTCCGGGGCACGACCACGGTGAACGTGCTCCCGATGCCCACCTCGCTGTCGACATCCACATGCCCGTTCAGGGCTGTGAGCAGGTCCGATACCAGCGCGAGCCCGATGCCGAACCCTTCGATACTGCGCGCTCCCGCGTGCTCGACCCGGTGGAATCGATCGAAGATGCGCGACAGATCGTCTTCGGGGATTCCGAGCCCGGTATCGGCGATCACGAGCCGAACGGTGTCGGTCTCGGCCCTCAGACGCACCGACACCCGGCCCGTGGGGGTGTACTTGATGGCGTTCGCGACGAGGTTGAACACGATCTTCGACCACATCTCGCCGTCGCTGAGCACGACGACGTCCTCGGACGTATCGACTTCCAGGTCGAGACCGCGGTCCGACGCCACCGTCGCGAACAGCGTCGCGCAGTCACGCGTCACCGCCGTGAGATCGGTGGGTTCGAGACGGGCCTCGAGTCGGCCCGCGTCGGCGCTGACGGCATCCATCAGATCGTCGACGAGTCGGCGTAGTCGTACCGATGCGCGGTGGACCACGTCGAGGGATTGCCGATCGGGTTCGCTCAACTGCGAGGAAGCACTCTCGCGTACCGAGTCCAGCGGACCGGCGAGAAGGGTCAGCGGTGTTCGGAATTCGTGCCCAACGGTTTCGAGCAGCCGCGTCTTCGCCGCATCGGCCTCGGCCAGCGCCACGACGCGTTGCCGCTCCATCTCGAAGGCCTGGGAGGCGGTCAGCGCAGTCGATACGCGTTCGGCCACGACGCCACAGAACGAGGTGAAGGCATCGTCGATCACTCGGTGGCTGCTCACCCCGATCAGCAGCGCACCGACCGGCTGCACACGGCCTGCCATCGTCAACGGCACGACGACGGCCCGAGGAACGTTGCCGTCCACGCCGACCGTCGCCACGGCCACTGCGCCGTCGGCGACCCGGGCGAGATCGGCGCACTCCCACGTCGAGCGCTCGTAGCCGACGTCGCCGCCGGTCACGACACACTCGACGCGGCCGTCCGCATTCATGCCTTCGCGGAGGTAACCGGAGACGAGCGGAAACTCCGATGCTTCGGCCGCGAGCGCGCCCACGGCCGCCCGGCAGATGTCCTCGGCACCGTCGGTGTCGATGCCTGTCAGCGTCCCCAGGCTCAGCAACGCCTGCATACGACGGTCACCGAGCACCTGCTGGGTGACCTCCGACGTGGCGACGAACACGCCGAGGACCGCGCGTCCGGGACCGTGGATCGGGCTGTAGGAGAAAGTGAAGTACGTCTCTTCGAGGAATCCGTACCGGTTCATCATGAACCGTTGGCGAGCACCGTGCACTGCCGTGCCGCCGTCGACGACCTGTCGGGCCAACTCTCCGATCTCGTCCCAGATCTCCGCCCAACAGACCTTGGCCGGCTGCGCTGCGGCCGCGGGGAACTTGTCCCCGAGGAAGTCGGTGTACGTGTGGTTGAAGATCTGCACCAGGTGAGGACCCCACCAGATCAGCATCGGAATCGTCGACGGCATGACGGTGCGAATCGCGGTGATCAACTCTTGCGGCCACCGGTCCACCGGCCCCAACTCGGTCGCCGCCCAGTCCAGTTCCCGAAACCTGGCGTCGGTCGCGTTGTCACCCGGAAACAGCTCGTCCAGGCGGGCCGAACCGGCATCGGGTCGTGGGGAGTTCATCGCATCGTCCTTCGTAACTTGCGCCCGCTGGTGCTCGGCGGCCGCAATCTCGCCGTCGATAGTAGCCGAACGCTCGGTATGCAGGCGTTTCGCTCGAGCCTTACGGGGGTACTGCCGCGACCATGCCCTCCTCATTCAGTCTCCCGTACCCCTTGGGCGTCTCACGTCTGTCGAACGACGGTGCCAACCTTGCCGTCTACTCCGAAACAGCGGACTCGGTCTCCGTGGTCGTATTGAACGACGACGGAACAGAGCGCAGTACAACGCTTTTGACGCAGCGCACCGGCCACGTCTTTCATGATCTGGTTCCCGACGTCACCCCGGGAGCGCGGTACGGTCTGCGCGTCGACGGTCCGTGGGACCCCGCGTCGGGGTTACGGCACAACTCGGCGAAGTTGCTCCTCGACCCGTACGCCACCGCCATCACCGGTCAGGTCGACTGGAACGAGTCGGTCTTCTCGCATCTGCACGACGAGCCGGAGACCCGCAACGACGAGGATTCGGCACCGTACATGCCGTATTCCGTTGCTGTGCAATCGAACTTCGATTGGTCGGGAGACGAGTCACCGCGCACACCGTTGGACAAGACGGTCGTCTACGAGGTGCACGTCAAGGGATTCACCGCCACCAATCCCGATGTGCCCGAGGACATTCGCGGCACCTACGCCGGACTGGCACACCCCGCAGCCATCGCACATCTGAAACGAATCGGCGTTACGGCAGTGGAACTGCTGCCGATCCACCAGTTCGTTCAGGATTCGCATCTGCTGGAGGAGGGCCGTCGCAATTACTGGGGCTACAACTCCATCGGCTTCTTCGCCCCGCACAACGAGTACAGCAGCACCGGCGACACCGGCGGCCAGGTGGACGAGTTCAAGGCCTTGGTCAAAGCCATGCACGACAACGGCATCGAGGTCATTCTCGACGTCGTCTACAACCACACCGCCGAGGGCAACCATCTCGGACCGACCCTCTCGCTCAAGGGAATCGACAACGGCTCGCACTACCGACTCGTCGACGACGACCGGAGCGCGTACTACGACACCACCGGTACCGGCAACAGCCTCAACGTCGGTCACCCCGCCGCCCTGGCACTCATCCTCGACTCACTGCGCTACTGGGTGACCGAGATGCACGTCGACGGCTTCCGCTTCGACCTGGCCAGCACCCTGACTCGTCAGGACTCGGACCTCGACGTGCACAGCGCGTTCCTCAGCCTCGTGCATCAGGATCCGACGCTCGCGCCGGTCAAGCTCATCGCCGAACCGTGGGACACCCAGGGCTACCAGGTGGGCGGCTTCCCGGCGCGCTGGTCGGAGTGGAACGGCAAGTTCCGCGACGACGTTCGCGATTTCTGGCGCGGCGAGAGCGGCGCTCTGCCTGCACTGGCGCAACGTGTCACCGGAAGCCCGGACGTCTACGAGAGCACCCGTCGACCCACGTTGGCCAGCGTCAACTTCATCACCGCACACGACGGCTTCACGTTGGCCGACCTGAACTCCTACGACGACAAACACAACGAGGAGAACGGCGAGGACAGCCAGGACGGCGAATCCGACAACCGCTCGTGGGGTTGCGGTGCCGAGGGCCCGACCGACGACGAGGGTGTCAACGCATTGCGAGCTCGCCAGCAACGCAATCACCTTGCGACGCTGCTGCTCTCGGCCGGTGTGCCGATGATCCTCGGCGGCGACGAGCTCGGCCGGACGCAGAACGGCAACAACAATGCCTACTGCCAGGACAACGAGGTCTCCTGGTTCGACTGGAGCACAGCCGATCAGGACCTCATCGACTTCACCACGCACCTCATCGCGCTTCGCACCGAGCACCCGGCACTGCGCCCCACCTGGTTTCGGCACGACAGCGATTCCGACGAGGAGGGAGCCGGCCCGGACACCGTCGACTTCTATCGCGCCGACGGCGAGAAGCTGTCCGACGAGGATTGGTCCGACGGCAACGCCCACAGCATTCTGGTCCTCATGCGCGCCGGGGAAAGTGATGCCTCGTTCGCGTGGATGGTCAACGCCTCACCCGGAGCCGTGGAATTCACTCTGCCGAAGGGCACCTGGACTCAGACGATTTCGAGCGACCCGGATCAGGCCTACGAGGCCGGTGGCCCGTCCATCCTGATCCGCGAGCATTCGTTCACGTTGCTGCAGGGCTGATCGAGGCGGAACACTCTGCTGTCCACCGGTCTCGAACAGCCTGCCATCGATTCGAGTCCGATCGTCCGGCCCATGCGATGTATCCATCGGGCCGGACGAGCACAGCCGGACCGCGGTCGGCTCGACGGGGGATGTCCGTTCGGCCGCAATCGTTCTCGCCGATCATCAGAAATGCGGAGTCGCGCAGTGCCGTTGTGACGGTGCCGTCGGTGAGGGGTATCTGCACGGCGCGCCGGCCGACCAGCGGGTGCTCTCCACGTCGGCGTGGGTACGAGATCGAGATACCGGAAAACATCCCGGCTATTCTGCCGACCGCACGTCGTCTGCGAAGCACCCGTGCGGAGACGATGTTGCGCAACGTCCGCGCTACCACCGAGCGCAGCAACAACATGCGAATCGTCGCGCCGCTACTGCGCAACACCAGCTTTCCCACTGGATGCCGCTCGTCGTGATAGGTGTCGAGGATCTTCTCGTCGGCACCGCCGAGGACGGCTGCCAGCTTCCAGCCGAGGTTCATCGCATCCTGGATTCCGGTGTTCATACCCTGTCCCCCGGCAGGCGAATGTACGTGCGCCGCATCGCCGGCCAGGAATACCCGGCCCACTCGGTAGCGCCGGACTTGCCTCTCGTCGCAGGAGAAGCGCGAACTCCATCGCACGTCGGTCCAGCCGTAGTCGGTTCCGAGTGCGCGGCGCACCACGTCACGAAGCCGCGTCTCGTCGACGGATGCAGCTACATCTGCGGTGTCGGTACGGTCGCAGGCGATCACTCGAAACCACCCGTCGCCGAACGGCGCGACGAACGCAAAGCAGTCCTTGCCTGCGCCGATGTTGATCAGACCGTTGGGCGGATCAACCAACCGGACATCCGCGAGCATGATCGACCGCAGCAATTCCCTGCCGGGGAAGTCGAGTCCGATCGACGTGCGGACGATACTGTGCACTCCGTCGGTTCCGGCCGCATACGACGCCGTCCACTCCTGCACGCTGCCGTCGGCCACCGTCCCGCGCACCACTACTCCGTCGGCATTGTGCTCGAGACCGGTGACCTCGACCCCGCGCAGAATCCGCGCACCGGATGCCCGCGCGTACTCCTCGAGTCGAGAGTCCACGTTGGTCTGTGGCGTGACCAGCAGATACGGAAACTGCGACGGTAGTGCGCCGAGGTCGAGGGACAGTCCGTTCCAGAGTTTCAGTCCCGGCGTGTGCGCTCCGGTGGAGAGCAGGTCCTCGGCCAGACCACGACTGTCGAGAATCTCCAGCGTGCGGGCATGTACTCCGAAAGCTCGCGACAGCGGTGATGGTGCATCGTGTTTCTCGAGCACCGTCACCGAGCGGCCGGCACGCGCGAGTTCCCCCGCCAGCATGCAGCCCGCCGGACCTGCACCGACGACGATCACGTCCGAATGGTTCATGACGCACTCCCACTGTGGTCAGCGAATTCCTGGGTCAGCGAATTCTTGGTCAACGACTGTTGACTTCCGACGATAGACCCGCCGAGCACCGTGGTCAACGGTCGTTGACTTAGGCTACGGAGATGACCGAACGACAACCTCGATCCGCGACCGCCACCCGGGCTCGCATTCTCGACGCAGCCCGCGCCCAATTCGCGGCCGACGGCTACGACCGCACCACCATGCGATCCGTCGCCGCCACCGCGGGCGTCGACGCGGCGATGGTCGTCAGGTATTTCCGAACCAAGGAAGCGTTGTTCGCCGAGGCCGCCACGTTCGAACTCGACATTCCGGATCTGACCCACGTCCCACCGGAGCGCATTGCAGAAGTGTTGATGCCCAGGTTCTTCCAGGTCTGGGAGGAAGACGGAACGTTCCTCGCCCTGATGCGCGCTGCGGCTACCAATGCCGCGGCGGCAACGACCATGCAGCAGGTGTTCGCCACCCAGGTCGCGCCGGCGCTGGCCGCAGTCTCGCCAGATCGGTATGCGGAGCGGGCTGCCCTGGTGGGAACCCAGGTACTCGGTCTGGTGTTCGCACGCTACATCCTCGCAGTACCTCCATTGGCCGAGATGACACACGAGCAGTTGGTTCGGTGGGTAGGACCGACGCTGCGGCGCTACCTCACCGAACCACTCGACTGAGTAGGTCAGCTCACCCCGGCACGCACGTCCGGTGCGCCGAGTCGGGCTGCGTCGGCAGTGTCGTCATCGGGCTGTTGCTGCGAATCCCGTTCTGCCAGAACCCGAAGCCGATAGTGCTCGATCTCTTCGGCAACGTGCTGGTCGTCCCATCCCAGGATGGGTGCCACCAACCGGGCCACCTCGTCGGCCGCCGCTTCACCACGATCGGGAACCTCGATGGAGATGCGGGTACGACGCGTCAGAATATCTTCGAGGTGCCGCGCGCCTTCGTGACTCGCGGCATACACAGCCTCGGCCTTCAGGTACTCCGGCGCACTCTCGAGAGGCTCGCCGAGCTCGGGGTTGCCGTCGATCAAGTCCAACAACTCACCCATCAGAGTGCCGTACCGACCCAGCAGATGCTCGACGCGTGAGACACGCATACCGGTGCGCTCGGCCGTCAGGGCACGGGAGTTGAACGCCCCGAGGTAGCCATCGGCACCGACGAGCGGAATGTCCTCGGTGACGCACTTCGGTACCGTCCGCTCGAGCCCGTGCACTGCGGAATCGACTGCGTCCTTGGCCATCACGCGATAGGTGGTGTACTTGCCACCCGCGATCACCGTCAATCCGCGCACCGGACTGGACACCGCGTGCTCACGCGAGAGTGTGCTGGTGGAATCGGATTCACCGAACAGCAACGGTCGCAGTCCCGCGTACACACCGACGACGTCGGTTCGGTCCAACGGATCGGCGAGCAGCTTGTTCACGTGACCCAGGATGTAGTCGATGTCGCTCTGGCTCGCGGCCGGGTGAGCCAGATCGAGCTTCCAGTCGGTATCGGTCGTACCGATGATCCAATGACTTCCCCACGGAATGACGAACAGCAGACTCTTCTCGGTTCGCGTGATGATGCCGGTGGCACTGTTGATGCGATTGCGCGGCACCACCAGGTGCACACCCTTGGACGCGCGAACCTGGAATTGTCCACGCCCACCGACCATCTGCTGCACCTCGTCGGTCCAGACACCGGCAGCATTGATGACCTGCTTGGCCCGTACCTCGAAGGAGCGGCCCGTTTCGAGGTCGCTCGCCACGACGCCGACGACCTTGTCGTCCTCCCGCAGGAAGCCCGTGACGCGAGTGCTGTTGGCGCACAACGCACCGTAGGCGGCCGCCGTACGGGCGAGCATCATCGTGTGCCGAGCATCGTCGACCTGACCCTCGTAGAACTTCACCGCACCGCGGATCGCCGAGCGCTTGCCGGACGGGAAGGACTCGAGTGTCTTCTTCTTGCCGAGGTGCTTGTGATGGCTCGGCACGCCGCGTCCGGCACCCATGACGTCGTACACGCCGATGCCGAGCCCGACGTACGGGCGGTCGATCACCTTCTCCAGCGGATAGATGAACGGCACCGGACGAGCGAGATGCGGGCAGAGCTTGTTCAGTACCAGCGAACGCTCCTTGAGCGCCTCGAACACCAACGCGAAGTTGAACTGCTCGAGGTAGCGCAGACCGCCGTGGAAGAGCTTGCTCGAGCGGCTGGACGTGCCGGCCGCGTAGTCACGCGCTTCGAGCAGACCGACCTTCAGGCCGCGTGTGACGGCGTCGAGTGCGGTGCCCGCGCCGACGACGCCGCCGCCGATCACCAGGATGTCGAGCTCTTCGGCTTCCATCCTCGCCAGCGCGTCGGCGCGCGACTGCGGGCTCAAAGCCGTTGTGGTGGAACTCATTCTTCATCAACCCAATCGAGAGTACGTGTTACTGCCTTCTTCCAGCCGGCGTAGAGCTTCGCCCGCTGGTTCTCGTCCATGGACGGCGTCCATGTCTTGTCCTCGGCCCAGTTCTGACGGATGTCGTCCTCGCTCTCCCAGTACCCGACGGCGAGGCCGGCCGCGTATGCCGCTCCGAGAGCGGTGGTTTCGGCCACGACAGGCCGAACCACGTCGACGTTCAGGATGTCGGACTGGAACTGCATCAGCAGCTCGTTGACCACCATGCCGCCGTCGACCTTGAGTACCTCCAGATCGACGCCGGAGTCTGCGTTCATGGCCTCGATCACCTCACGCGTCTGATATGCGGTGGCCTCGAGGACGGCGCGGGCCAGGTGTCCCTTGTTGACGAATCGCGTCAGTCCCACGATGGCACCGCGCGCATCCGACCGCCAGTGTGGGGCGAAGAGACCGGAGAACGCGGGGACGAAGTAGGCACCGCCGTTGTCGTCCACCGACCGTGCGTCCGTCTCGATGTCGGCGGCCGAGGAGATCATGCCCAGGTTGTCGCGCAGCCACTGCACCAGCGAACCCGTCACGGCGATGGAACCCTCGAGCGCGTACACCGTCGGCTGGTCGCCGATCTTGTAGCAGACCGTGGTCAGCAGGCCGTTCTTGCTCATGACCTTTTCGGTGCCGGTGTTGAGGAGCACGAAATTGCCTGTGCCATAGGTGTTCTTGGCCTCGCCGGGAGACAGGCAGGCCTGCCCGAAGGTGGCTGCCTGCTGGTCGCCCAGGATGCCGGAAATCGGTACCCCGCGGAACGGACCGCGCTCACGGCCGGTGCCGTACACCTCGGAGCTCGAGCGAATCTCGGGCAACATCGACATCGGGATGTCCATGTCCGCACAGATCTGCTCGTCCCACTGCAACGTGTCGAGATCCATGAGCAGGGTACGCGAGGCGTTGGTCGGATCGGTGTAGTGCAGCCCACCGTCGGTTCCGCCGGTCATGTTCCACAGCACCCACGTGTCCATGTTGCCGAAACACAGTTCTCCCGCTTCGGCTTTGGCGCGTGCACCGTCGACGTTGTCGAGGATCCACTTGACCTTGGGTCCGGAGAAGTAGGTCGCCAGGGGCAGCCCGGTCTTCGCGGTGTACTTGTTGGCGTCGCCCCCACCCAGTGCGGTGGCGATCCGATCGGTTCGGGTGTCCTGCCAGACGATGGCGTTGTAGATCGGCTTGCCCGTCGCGCGCTCCCACACCAGGGCCGTCTCACGCTGGTTGGTGATGCCGACTGCGGCGATGTCCTCGCGCGTCAGATCGGCAGCGGCCATGGCACCGGCCGCGACGGCGCGCACGTTGTCCCAGATCTCCGACGCGTCGTGCTCGACCCAGCCGGCCTGCGGGAAGATCTGCTTGTGTTCCTTCTGATCGACCGCGACGACGGTACCGGCGTGATCGAAGATCATGCAGCGTGAGGACGTGGTTCCCTGATCGATCGCGGCGACGTACTTTCCTGCGAACTCGGTCATGGCTTCTCTCCTGTGGTCTGGGTGTCTGCTGGGAGTCGTGATGGCGGCTCGGGCGTCGAACCTTCGTCTTTGCGCAGGTTCCTACCGATGAGCAGGTCGTACAACAACACTCCTATCGGTCCGCCTACGAGAGGTCCGACGATCGGGACCCAGAAGTACAGGCCGCCGTATTGATCTCGCCAGGCTCCACCGTATCCGGTGATGTACGACGCCAGGCGAGGTCCGAAATCTCGGGCCGGATTGATCGCGTATCCGGCGTTGGTGGCCCATGCGAAGCCGATGGCGACCACGATGAGGCCCACGATCAGCGGAGCCATGTTGGCCATCGGCGCGGTGCCGAGCGAATCGGTCACTGCCACAATGAGGAACAGCAGGATCGCGGTGCCGATGATCTGATCGATCAGTGCCGAGGAGACGCTGACAGGCAACGTTCCGTTGCCGGGAAGCGTCGAGAAGATCGTCTGGGTGGCGGTGGTGTGCCCGGGGTCGACCGCATTGATCATGTCGTTGTAGTTCCAGCGCACCAGCAGCGCGGCCACGAAGGCACCTGCGGTCTGCGCGAGGATGTAGGGCGCAACCATCTTCCAGCTGAATCCGCGGAAGAGTGCGAACGTGATCGTGACCGCGGGGTTGAGGTGCGCGCCGGTGATTCGACCGGCGACGTAGATGCCGAACATCACCCCCAGGCCCCATGCCCAGGCGATCGAGTCGTGGTCTCCGAGACTTCCCGATTCACCGCCCGAGACCACCTGCGCGACGACGCCGACGCCGAACAGAATGAGAATCATGGTTCCGGCGAACTCGGCAGCCATGTGCGCCGGCAGTCCCCATTCCGGTTCCTTACGAGCCATTGTGTAGCCTCCGCAAAGTTGGTGATGCACGCCACATTGCGTGCTGTTTGCCACGGTAGACGGCCTGCACTGCGTTGCACAGCTGATGCACATATGTGCAAATCGGTCGTATACTGGTGCCGGTGACCGACCCACTCAGCGTGCCCGAATCGGACCTACGGACCGGCCATGCCACCCAGGCAGCGCGCCTGTACTACTTCCAGGACATGACGATGGCGGCGATCGGCCGTGAGCTGGGCGTATCTCGCTCGACGGTCTCACGACTCATCACGTTCGCGCGAGCATCGGGACTGGTGGAAATCAAGATCTCCACCCCGCTCGGTCAGGCACCGCGAATCGAGCGTGCATTCGCCGATCTGTACGACATTCGTGCACATGTCGTCCCCGTATCGGAAACCGTCGACGAATTGCAGCGCCTCGATCGCGTCGCCACCTTCGCAGGACGATTGCTGACATCGTTCTTCGAATCCGACATGGTGATGGGCGTCGCCTGGGGAACCACCGTCAGCGCCGTCAGCCGCAAGCTCGCACCCAAACGAACCCACAACTCCACCGTCGTGCAGCTCAACGGTGCAGCGAACACCCGAACCACCGGAGTCTCCTACGCCACCGACATCGTCCGAACCTTTGCCGACGCCTACGGTGCTGTCGCGCAGGGATTTCCGGTGCCCGCCTTCTTCGACTACCCCGAAACCCGCCGACACCTGTGGCGCGAACGCAGCATCAAGCGAGTACTCGAACTACAGGATCGGATGAACCTCGCCGTGTTCAGCATCGGCGTCATGAGCGGTGCCGTTCCGAGTCACGTCTACAGCTCCGGCTACCTCGAGCGCGAGGATCGAGCCGAGCTCCAACGCGACGGTGTCGTGGGCGACATCGCCACCGTGTTCCTGCGCTCCGATGGCAGTCACGACCGAATTGCGTTGAACGACAGATCGAGTGGACCGAGCCTGGATCGGCTCAAGGTGGTTCCGCGCCGAGTCTGCATCGTCGCCGGAGCGTCCAAACTCGATGCCCTCACCGCAGCGCTGCGCGGCGGATTGATCACCGACCTCGTCATCGACGATATCAGCGCGGCCCAGTTGATCCTTCGCTCACGCGGCTGACCCATGTGAGCGGAACTTCGTAGCAGGGGTCGAAGTTTCGTGCACATGGGTGCCCTCTTGCGCTCACCCGATTCTCGTGTCACTCTTTTCTTCATGACAACCGGAAAGGCGGACACCGCCTCCCTCACGTGAGCGCCGTGCCGATGCCGTCGACATTTCCCCGTCGCGGCACATTCAGTGACAATCCCGATGAATACGCCGAGAGCATCAGTGCGGTCTGCGCGCAGCGCGATCGATGGCTCCGCTACGGCCTGAAGGCCGGCCCCTCCGATAGAACCACGGCGGAATCAGCCGTGGCACAGTTGTATCGAAGAGCCGGTTTCGACGCGCCCGAGTTCGTGTGGGTACCGTCCCCCGCTGCCGCCGCGTCGTTCGTTGCGGCAGAGCAACCGGTGAACGAAATCCCCACGACCGCAGCAAAAGCCGAGAAGTCACCTGCACGCATCGCATCGTTGCTGTCGAATTCCCGTCGACGAATGGACGAGCGAATCGACAAGCGAAGAATCGAATGGCCGCGGTGGTACTTCCACCAGAATCCGAACATGCCGAGCGATCGAGAAGCACGGATGACCGTTGCAACACGTTCACCGGAGGACGCGGCCCGAGCCGGCATCAGTCCCGATCCCATCATTCGCCGGACAGTGTGGGATTCGTTGCGCACCAGTCTGTTCGACGGTGTCGCTTCTGCGACGAGAAGCCTCGCTCCGCAGTCGTTCGGCAGTATCACCTGGTACGGCCAGCAGGAAGCGCATCGCGTCGCCTACTACGACATCTATCGCACCTTTCACCTCGCCGCGTTCGAGCGCGAGGACAACGAGCTTCTCGACATTCAATCGGCCCTCGTCGAATCGACGGGATGGTGGTGGGCGTTCGACGACGTCGCAGTGATGTCCGAACGCCCCACCGCAGTGCACACCGAGCCGGTTCCCGATCCGGTGCACGGTGAAGTGCGCCTTCACAATTCGTCTTCGCCAGCAGTCGAGTTCGGTGACGGCAGCGGTGTCCATGTCCTGAACGGGACCGTGGTTCCCAAGTGGGTGATCCACGAGCCGACGGTCGAGCGCATCACCGTCGAACGCAACGTCGAGGTCCGACGGAGCGCCATCGAACGAATCGGTTGGGACAATTATCTCGACCGAGCCGGTTTGCGACTGGTCGACACCGACGCCGATCCGGGCAATCCCGGTTGCGCCCTGCAACTGTTCGCCACCCCGGCGGGCTGGGGCAGCGAGGGTCGAATCCTTCTCGCCGTCAACGGCTCTCGCGAACGTGACGGCGAGCGCCGACGCTACGGACTTCGGGTCCCCGGCGCGTTCTCGTCCGCGGTCGACGCCGCGGGCTGGACCTACGGCCTGGCCGGAGCCGACTACGGCCGGCTACTCCGCAGAACCTGACACCTCACCGCGACACCACACCCCGACAACACACACCCCGACGACACCCAAGGTGACTCACATGAACTCGAACATCACACTGTCCGCACTGACCGACCTCACCGGCCTCGACGTATTCGACTATCTCGACAAGGAGATCTCCGTGCCCGTCATCGACGGCCTGCAAGCTCAAGGCGATCTGATCGTCGTTCCGTACGTACTGCTCGACGGCATAGTCGTCCCTACCGGCCAGACGCGACGCGAGAAGGTGCCGTTGACGGGAATCGAACTACTGCGCAGCGCCGCAGGCGGTAACCCCCACAGCCTGGTGGCCGACGGTGGCGTCTGCTCGTGGGCCAGTCCCGTGCACGACGTCCGCGGGCTCGCCCTGGGCATCCTGACCAACTCGCAGACGGCATACCTCATTCATCCCGAACACGGAGCCACCGGAATCGCGCCGGGGACATACGTCATCGGCCGGCAGCGAGAACGCGGACAGGGCGGCTGGTTCCATTCGACCCACTTGGTTGCCGACTGAGAATAGTGGTACCCATCACATTTCTGCCGGAGTGCTAGGTCCATCTCACAAACCGATCTTCGGTAGTAAGTGTTACGATGTGTACCACTAAGGTTCGCGACATGGCTGCTGTTGTCGTCTCCACGGTCGCATGACCGGCTCTCCCTCGCCGGTCCAGAACCGACTCCTCGGAATCGCCCTTGTCCTGCTCATCATCATGTTCGTCGGGTGGAGCGTCACCTCGTACAACAAGACGTTCGAGGACGTGGTGACGGTGTCGCTCGAGACCGACAGCGTCGGCAACGCGCTTCCCCGCAATGCGGATGTGAAGGTTCGCGGCATGATCGTCGGCGAAGTCCGCTCGGCGACGACGGCCGATGGCGTCGTCACCTCGGAGTTGGCCATCGAGCCGGACATGGCCGAGATGATTCCGTCGAACGCCACCGCGCGACTGCTGCCGAAGACGTTGTTCGGGGAGCGGTACGTCGCACTGGTCCTGCCCGAGGGTAAGCCGGCGTCCGCGATCACCGAGGGCACCGTGCTGAAGCAGGATCGCAGCGGTAACGCCATCGAGGTCGGGCAGGTACTCGACGGCCTGTTGCCGCTGCTCCAGGCGGTTCCGCCGGAGGACCTGTCGAACACCCTCGGTGCGTTGGCTCAGGGACTGAGCGGGCGTGGTGAGCAGCTCGGTCTCACGATCGACAGACTCGAGAACATTTTTGCCGGCCTCAACACGGAGTTGCCCGCAATCCAGGAAGACCTGCGCGGGCTCGCCGATTTCTCGCAGACCTACGCCGATGCCGCTCCCGAGCTGATCAACGCACTGGACAACCTACGGACCACCGGCAATACCGTCGTCGAGAAGCGCCCGGCCCTCGAATCGCTGTACGCCTCGGTGACCTCGGCCTCGTCCACCACTGCCGATTTCCTCGACGCCAACTCCGCGAACGTCATCGGATTGGCCGCGAACTCGCGAGAGGCCCTCGAAGTCCTCGCCGAATTCTCGCCCGCGCTCGGTTGCACCGTCGCCCAGTTCGCCGAGGGGGCCAGGCGTGGACGGATCGTCACCGGGGTCGGGGACGAGTACCCCGGCATCAACGTCTCGATGCCGTTCGTCAACCCGAAGGGTCGGTACCTACCGAACCAGGACGAGCCGAGATTGTTCGAGCAGAACCGCGGCCCGACCTGCCCTACTCCCATCGAGCGTTCGACCGGCGAGTACTTTCCGCAGTATCCGGGCGGCTCCGCGAACGACGGCTCGTACCAGGTGCCGACTCGAAACCCCGGTGACCAGGACATTCCGACGCTGCCAGCACCGCAGCTCTCCCCCGTGCCCGCCTCGTATGCGAATTCGGTCACCGAGCAGCAGACCCTGGCCGTCGTCTACGGCGGGGCCACCGGAATCGACCCCGCCGCGGTGCCGTCCTGGACCACCACGGTCGGCGCTCCCGCGCTCAGAGGAACGCAGGTCACGTTCGAGTAGGACCAACTGATTGAATGGTCCGCATCCCCCGTCGACGAGCGCGGCGGGTAACGATTCAGGAGTGCAGATGTCAGCCGATACGAACACCGCCGGATTCTCCATCCAGTCCAGCAACGACGGCCGCGCGGCCGTCATCGCTGTCGCCGGTGAACTCGACGTCACCACGGCCCCCGCGTTGTCGAACGCGATCGACGCCCAGATTTCCACCACGCCTGCCGCGTTGATCATCGATCTGAGCAAGGTCTCGTTCTTGGCCTCGGCTGCCATGACGGTGCTGGCATCGACGCAGAAGAACCACGGGGACAGCGTCGCCTTCTCGGTCGTCGCCGATGGGCCGACCACCAGCCGCCCGATCAAACTGATGGGTCTCGATCAGGAATTCGCGCTGCACGCAGATCTGGCGTCAGCCCTCGCCGCTCTCGACTGACGACACCCCCAGCGCCATCACTGCTGCATCGTCGGCCAATCCGTCGCCGAAGCTGTTCAGTAGGACTCGCAGATCCTCGACGATGATCGCTGCCGTCGCCGGGGCGTGGGCTGTCGCGAACTCGAGCAGCGCGCCCTCGTCGTCGTACCGACCCGTGCCCACCCGGGCCTCGGTCAAGCCGTCGGTGTAGAGCATCAGGGTGTCGCCTGCGCTCAACGTCACGGTGGCAGGCACGAAGCGGGCGGCACGCAGAATTCCGACGAGTTGCCCACCCGTCATGTGTACGTAGTGCGCGCTGCCGTCGGCCCGCATCACCAGCGGAGGTGGGTGACCGCCGCTGGCCATCGACACCTCGAATCCTCCGTCCGAGCGACTGAGCACTCCGAACACCGCGGTGCAGAACTGCGCATCGTTCTCGCGGAACTCCTGCCGCAGAACCGAGTCCAGGTTGTGCAGAACAGCGACCGGATCGTGGTCGTACACCGCGGCCGCGCGCAGGGTGTACCGCGTCAACGACGTCACGGCTGCGGCCGACGCACCCTTGCCGCACACGTCGCCGAGGAAGAATCCCCACCGGTCGTCCGACAGCGGGAACAGATCGTAGAAATCGCCGCCCACCTCGTCGCTCGATGCCGCGTGATAGTGCGCGGCAGCGGTCATTCCCGACGGCGGCAGCAGGGCAGGCGGCAGCAACGACCGCTGCAGGGTCTTCGCCAGCAGCTCCGCTCGAGTTCGGGACTCGAGCAACTCGCGTTCGTAGGTGCGACGGTCCCTGGCGTCGAGCGCGGTGATGCGAATCAGTACCGGCGCACCCGTCTCGTCGGTCTTGACGTTCGCGGTCATGAACACGGGCAGCCGTCGCCGATCGGACGTCACGAAATCGATCGCGATGCCGTCGAGCTGGCCGTACATCCGCAGAATCGGACCGAAATGGGTCTCGTAGTGAATCCGGCCACCAGCGGTGAGGAGTTGGGTGAAGTCGGTACCGATCAAGGCGTCGACCTCGAATCCCAGCCAGTTCGCCAGCGTCGAGTTCAGTCTCACGATCCGCATGTCCGGCAGCACCGAGAGGTAGCCGCACGGCGCGTTCTCGTACAGGTCCTCGATGTCGAGTTCGTGGATCACGACGATCTCACGAAGGTCGCAATCGCCTCGGCGGTCTGTTCGGGCTGGGTGACGTGCGGGCAGTGCCCGCTGGCGTCGAGGGTCTGCAGAGTGCTGCCCGCGATGTGTTCGTGGACGTATCTACCGACCTGAGGCGGTGCCAGCGAATCCCGAGCACAGTCGACGATCATCGTGGGCAGGGCGACCCCGGCCAGATCGGCGCGATTGTCGGACAGGAAGGTGGTACGGGCGAACACCCGTGCGCACTCGGGATCGGTTCGGCAGAAGCTCGCGGTCCACATATTCTCGAGATCCGGCCGATCCGGTGCGTTCACCACGATCGGTGCCATCGACGCGGACCACCCGAGATAGTTGCTGTCCAACGACTCGAGCAACTCGTCGATGTCCTCGCGGCTGAAGCCACCCCGGTAGTCACCGTCGTCGATGTATCGGGGGGACGGCGTCAGGAGAAAGAGTTTGGAGAATCGCTCGGGAGCCGCCTGGACCGCGAGAACACCCATCATCGACGCCACCGAATGCCCCACGAACGTCACATCGTGCAGATCGAGTTCCTCGGCGATGTCGACGATGTCGCGGACGTAGGCCTCCAGCGGCGCGTACTTGTCGGCATCCCACGCCGCGGGGTCCGAGGCTCCCGACCCGACGTGATCGAAGAGCACGACCGAGAAATTCGGAGCCAGGATATCGGTCACCGAACGCCACAGCGTCTGGTCGCAACCGAAACCGTGAGCCAGCATCACCACGGGCCCGTCGACAGCCCCCACGACCCTGACGTTGTTCCTGATACGCGCACTCACCCGCACAGTCTGCCATCTGCTTCCGACACCGGGGAGTGAGACTGCTCCGACGGGGTATGGCCTGTGTCTACAGAAACGAGAAAGTCATGCGAGTGCTGGTCACCGGCGCAACCGGATACATCGGGTCTCGGCTGATCCCGGTCCTGCTCGAACAGGGTCACGACGTGCACGCTGCGATGCGCGATCCGAGCAAGAAATCGCGCTTCGCCTGGGGCGCTCACGTCACCGCCGTGCACTTCGACCTCGACGAGCACGAGACCTTCGACACCGCGACCGAGAATGTCGACGCGGTCGTGTACCTCGTGCATTCGATGGACGAGGGCGACTTCGTCGAGAAGGATCGGCATGCCGCGCAGGCCATGGCCGCCGCGGCCGAGCGCAACGGTGTGCGCCGGATCGTCTACCTCTCCGGACTCATTCCCGACGACGGCACGCCGCTCTCGGATCACCTGCGCTCTCGCCTGCAGGTAGAGGAGACGTTCCTCGACAGTTCCGTCGATGCCACCGCGCTGCGGGCGGCGATCATTCTCGGTTCCGGATCGACGTCGTTCGAGTTGGTGCGACGGATGACCGAGCGCCTGCCGCTCACGCCCATCCCGACGTGGATGCGCAGGCAGGTCCAGCCCATCGCCGTCGTCGACGTGGTCGCCATCATCGCCCGCGCTCTCGGCGACACCGCACGCCCGGGAACGTTCGACATCGGCGGAACCGAGACGATGAGCTACCCCGAACTACTGCAGGCGTACGGCAGCGTCGCCGGTCTGCGTCGCATACAGATTCCGGTACCGCTGTTGCCGACCGGTCTGGTGGGGCGTGCCGTCGCCAAGATCACCGCCATGCCTGCCGGCACGGTGATCTCGTTGGTCGACAGCCTCACCCACGACATGGTGGTGCGCCGCGGGAACGCAGCAACAGAGGTGTTCGCCGAGCCCGATACGTCGCTGATGAGCGTCCGAGAGGCCCTCGAGCGTTCGATCACCGTCACCGCCGAGGAGGGCACCGATGCCCACGCCGATCCCCAGGCTGCCGCCGACACCGATCCCGAGTGGGCAGGCGGAGTCGTCGATATCGTCGACGGCCATGTGCGGCAACGCCCGTCGGGCATCGTCGGAAAGGCTCTGCTCGGAGTGACCCGCTAACCGATATCGGCGTAGCGGTGGGCCCACGGCACGGCTCGCTCCAACTGACCGGCCAGTTGGACGAGCAATGCCTCGCCGCCGAGGGGTGCGGTGAAGTGCGCGCCCATCGGAAGACCCTCGGGGGTCCAGTGCACGGGAACCGACAGCGCCGGACGCCCGGTGACGTTTCCCAGCTGCGTGTAGGGAATCCACGAGATGTTGTCGTCGATCATCTGATCCACGATGCCGGTGTAGCGCAGGATTCCTGCAGTTCGGCTGCGCAGCAACAACTCCGATGCCAGCTCCAACGGCTTCGCGAGATCGAAGGCACCGATCTTCGGGGGGAGCTCCGCGAGAGTGGGCGTGAGCAACAGGTCGTAGGTCTCGAAGAAGGTGGCCAGCGCACGCACGTGCAGATGGCGACCTTCCACTGCTTCGAGGTAGTCGACACCACTGGCGGATCTGCCCAGCGCCGCCATGATGCGGGTGTCACGCTCGAATCTGTCGTCGCCGCAACCGGTTCTGCGTTTCACCTCGTCCATCTCCCACGCCAGGTAGGTGAACCAGGCCAGCAGGAATTCGCGGTTGAGATTCGCGTCGTCGTACGGTGGCGCGTCGAGAAGTTCGACGGTGTGGCCGAGATCGGTGAGTGCCTTCGCAGCCGACTCCATCGCGGCGACGGCCTGCGGGTGGGGCGACGGATTGACCGATGTCACAGCGTACATTCCGATGCGTAAAGGCTTGGGGTCCTTGTCCACTCGGGACAGGAACGTTTCGTCCGGACGCGCGGGCAGATAGCCGGACGTCGCCTCACCGCCCGCCAGCACGTCGAGCATCGCGGCGGTATCGCGCACCGACCGCGACACGACGCCCTGCACTGCTGCCCCGTGCATGGGTTCGCCGAACGTGGGGCCCGACGGCACCAGTCCGCGTCCCGGCTTGAGTCCGACGAGACCGCAGCACGACGCCGGAATCCGGATGGAACCGCCGCCGTCGTTGGCTCCCGCCACCGGGACGATGCCGGACGCCACCGCGGCGGCCGATCCACCCGACGATCCACCGGGAGTTCTGCTGCGATCCCATGGATTTCGAGTCGCGCCGTGCACCGCCGGTTCGGTGATTCCCTTCGCCCCGAATTCCGGAGTGTTGGTCTTACCGAAGATCACCAGGCCGGCATCGAGCCAGCGCTGCACCACCGTGGAATGCTCGGGCATCGGCAGGTTCGTCAACGCACGCGATCCACTCGATGTGGGCAGGCCTGCGTAGTCCTGCGAGAGATCCTTGATCAGGAACGGCACGCCGGCGAAGGGGCCCTGCAACGGTCGCGTCAGCTGGTCGTCGGCTTGCTCCCGCATCACCCGAATCACGGAATTGATCCGCGGATCGATCGATTCGACCTGCGCCAGTGCGCAATCGAGCAGTTCGCGCGGTGTCACATCTCCTGCGGCCACGAGACCGGCCAGACCGAGGCCGTCGTACTGGCGATACTCGTCGATGCGCATACCGGCCACAGTATCCGAGGCCATGTCGGCCTCGGTGCGGAATCAATGCCGCGAGTTCGACCCAGCGAGGGGCCGCAATGCCCCCATCACGATCAACGAACACGCCAGGAGCGCAGCGACCACGAGCAACGCTCGAAGTACGTCACCGTGCCCGCCGAGGAAGCCGATGAGGGGCGGACCTCCGAGAAAGGCGAAGTATCCGATGGAGGCGACCACACTGACGCGAGCGGCGGCAGCTGCCGGCTCGTCGGCCGCCGCACTCATGGCAACCGGGAAGCCGAGGGAGACGCCCGATCCCCACAGAAACGCGCCCAGAAACGCAAGCGGCACAATCGGACTGAGCACGAACAACAGCACGCCGACCACCGAGACGCCCGCGAGACCTCGCAGTACGACGACGCGACCGTACCGATCCAGCAGACCGTTGCCGAACCACCGCACCGCGGTCATGGCGACCAGGAACGTGGTGAACGCCAGGGTCCCGGCGACGGCCGATGCGTCGTATCCGTCGATCAATGCGATGTTGAGCCAATCGTTTCCGCTGCCCTCGGCAAACGCGAACGACAAGGCCACGACACCGATCAACAGGGTGCGCGGCTCCTTCCACCGAGCGAGGGCATGTGGCCGCGAGGTGTCGGGGGCGGGCTGTTCGGGTTCGGCGTCGGACTCGTTCAGAAAGTTACGGACTCCCCACGGGATGGCTCCGACGATCGCGGCTGCGACCGCCAGCAGATGCACCGTCACCGAGACGTTCAGCACCACCATCAGTGTTCCGATCAGGGCTCCCACCACGGTGCCCGCGCTGAAACCCGCGTGAAAGCGCGGCATGATCGATCGCCCGAGCCGTCGTTCGGCCACTGCGCCATGGACGTTCATGGCAACATCCCATGCGCCGTTGGCGAATCCGAGCACGAACAGCCCGAGAAGCAACGGCACCACACCAACGAGATAGCCGGTGGAGATGATGGTCAGACCGGCCGCGAGGACGACAGACATCACAGTCACCGTGAGCCGAGACCCGAAGCGGTTGATGATGATGCCGGACAGCGGCAGGGCGAGCAACGACCCGACGGCGATGGCCAGCAGCACGATGCCGAGTTGGGACGACGTGAGCTCGAGCCGGTCCCTCACCTGCGGAATACGCGATGCCCAACTGGCGAAGGCGAAGCCGGCTCCGATGAACGCGATGTAGGTGGCCCGTACCGCGGTGGTCGTGCGCGCCGAGGTCGCGTCGATATCAGACACTGTGAAATTACCCTGTTTCTCTCGCTGTTCCGCAAGGGTAACGAACAAGGGGCCGGCCGCAGCGATCGCCGCCGAACTCGAAGTTATGGATGGATTCCGGCCGAATTCTGTCCATAACTTCGAGTTCGACAGTCCACACGCTCAGAATCCGATGGGCAGTCCCGCATAGTTCTCCGCCAGTCCCGTTGCTCCTGCCTCGCTGGAGGCCACCCAACGCAACTGGGAGAGCTGCAACTGCGCGTCGAACGGATCGTCGCCGGTGTGCAGCATCGTCGTCATCCACCACGAGAAGTGCGTGCAGCGCCAGACGCGTCGGAGTGCGTCGTCACTGTAAGCATCGGCGGCACGGGAGTCGTTCTTGCCCAGCAACGATGTCAGCGCCGGGGCCAACAGGGCCACGTCGGCAACCGCGAGATTGAGGCCCTTCGCTCCGGTCGGCGGCACGATGTGCGCGGCGTCGCCGGCCAGAAAGAGTCTTCCGTGTCGCATCGGCGTCTGCACGTAGCTGCGCATCGGCAGCACGCTCTTCTCGGTGATCGGTCCCGGTGTCAGCTCCCAGCCGTCCTGACCATGACCGAGCCTGCGTGCCAACGCATCCCAGATCCGCTCGTCGGACCAGGTGGCGATGTCGGTGCCGTTCGGAACCTGCAGATACAGCCGGCTGACCGTCGACGATCGCATCGAGTGCATCGCGAATCCATCCTGATGCCAGGCGTAGATCAGCTCGTCCGTCGACGGTGCGACGTCGGCGAGCACACCGAGCCAGGAGTAGGGGTACGTTCGCTCCCAGGTGTTACGCACCGAATCCGGCATCGCCGCCCGGCTCGGACCGAAGGAACCGTCGCATCCGGCGATGACGTCGGCGTCGATCCGCATCGATGTTCCCGACGCGTCGGCGAACGTGACGTACGGGGCGTCGGACTCCACGTCGTGCAACGCGGTGTCGGAGACGTCGTAGTAGATCTGCTGACCGGCTTTCTCGCGGGCCGCAACGAGATCCTTCGTCACCTCGGTCTGCCCGTAGACCCACACGCTTCGGTCCACCAGATCGCGAAAGTCGATGTGGTGTCGCTCTTCCGGCCACTGCAGATAGATTCCGCGGTGCTCGTGGCCTTCGCGATGCAACCGCTCGCCCAAGCCGTGGTCGTCGAGCAGCCGAACCGTCGAATGTTCGAGGATGCCTGCGCGGATTCGCGAGAGCACGTACTGCTGCGTGCGCGACTCGATCAGAACGGAGTCGATTCCCTGCTCCCCGAGCAGGTGGGACAGCAGCAGACCCGCGGGCCCTGCACCGATGATGGCGACCTGTGTACGCATGCATCGAGTACACCGCGCATGCGACCTCCGGACAAGAGGTAGTTTCCACTCAGTGAAAGCCCGCGTTCACCCCCGTAGGGTTCGCTCGATTCCTCGGGCCGCAACCTGCAGAGCTGCAACCAGTCTTGCGCGATCTCGACCGATGCTCGGAACCACGATTCCCAGTGCGGCCACCACCGTCTCGCTCTCGCCGCGGACGGGTACGGCCACCGAACACGCTCCCAGTGTCATCTCCTCGACCGTCTGCGCATACCCCTCGCGGTGCACTCGGCGTAGTTCGCTGTCCAACTTTCCCGGGTGAGTCACCGTGTACGGGGTGATGCGGGCCAAGTTCCCGAGCACTCGGTCGTGCACCTCGCGCGGAGCGTAGGCCAGCAACACCTTTCCGACTCCGGTCGCGTACAACGGCAGACGGGCTCCGACCCGGCTGATCGCGGGCACCGACGCGTGTCCGGCCAACCTGTCGAGGTAGAGCACCTCGTCGCCGTCACGAATGGCCAGATGCACCGTGGCGAGGGTGGCTCCGTAGAGATCGTGCAGGAAAGGCGACGCGATCTCGCGCAGGTCGGATTGATCCGGGGCCAACATACCCAGCTTCCACAGCCGACGTCCGACCACGAACTTGCCGTCGTCGCCGCGAACGAGTGCTCCCCAGCCGAGAAGCTCGTGCACCAAGCGGTGAGCCGTGGCGATGGGAAGACCTGCGCCGTCTGCCAATTCGGTCAATGTCAACGCAGGCTTCTGCTCGTCGAACACGCCGAGCAACGCCAGCAGTCGAGACGCCACCGAGACCCCCGGATCCCGCGCATTGCCCGCCACCTGCACGACGATAGCCTCCCCGGTCATCGGCGAGCTCGAAGTTATGGACGAATTTCAGCCGAAAGTCATCCACAACTTCGAGTTCGGCGGCCATCAGACCGCGGCAGCCGCGAAGCCGATTCTGTTGAAGCGCTTTTCGCGGGCGATCATCCGCATCGACGGATCCTGGGCGATCAGGTCGGCGAGCTCCCGGTGCAGCACCGCACCCACCCGGTCGCAGAACTGCTGCGATTCGTCCGCCGCGTCGGGCAGCTCGGGAATGATGATGTCGACGACACCGGCTCGGAAGAGATCGAGCGAGCGCACTCCCTGCTTGGTGGCCATCTCGGCCGCATGAGCAGTGTCCCGATGCACGATGGCCGACGCACCCTCGGGCGGCAGCGGCGAGAGCCACGCGTGTTGAGCAGCAAGAACGCGATCAGCGGGCACCAGTGCCAGAGCGCCACCGCCCGTCCCCTGCCCCAACAGCAACGACAGCGTCGGTGTTTCGAGGTCGACCATGTCCGCGATGCACCGAGCGATCTCGCCGGCCAGGCCACCTTCCTCCGCCTCCTTCGACAGCGCCGCGCCCGCGGTGTCGATGACGGTGACGAGCGGAAGCTTCAGATCCTGAGCCAGACGCATACCGCGTCGAGCCTCGCGAAGCGCTGCGGGACCGAGCGGGGTCTTGGTCGTCTGCCCACGTCGATCCTGCCCGAGCAGTACACACGGCATGTCGCCGAACCGAACGAGAGCCAGAATCAGACCCGGATCCGACTCCCCCTGCCCGGTTCCGTTGAGCGGCAGCACATCTGCCGCCGTACTGAACAGCAACTCGCGCACGCCGGGACGATCGTTCCTACGGGAGGCCAGGATCGACGTCCACGCGGGCACGTCCTCGATCGTCCATTCGAGCGCCTCGACGGTGCGGGGCCGGCACGACGGGATGTCGGTCATGATGCGCAGCGCCCGATCGACGATTTCGCCGAGCTGCTCGGGCGGGCGGATGGCGTCGATGAGCCCGTGGGCCTGGAGGTTCTCCGACGTCTGTACGCCCGTGGGGAATTTCGCGTCGTAGAGGGCCTCGTAGACGCGAGGCCCGAGGAATCCGACGAGGGCACCGGGCTCGGCGACGGTGACGTGTCCGAGCGATCCCCAGGACGCGAAAACTCCACCGGTGGTGGGGTGCCGCAGGTAGACGATGTACGGCAGGTTCGCCGCCTTGTGCGCAGTGATCGCGGCGGTGATCTTGACCATCTGCAGGAACGCGACGGTGCCCTCCTGCATGCGGGTTCCGCCGGAGGTCGGCAAAGCGAGCAGCGGCAACCGCTCGTCCGTCGACCGGTGCACGGCGGTGACGAGCCGTTCACCCGCCGCAACCCCGATCGAGCCGGCCAGAAATGCGAACTCGCCGAGCAGGATTGCGACCTTGCGGCCCCGAATGGTTGCCGACCCGGTGAGGACGGATTCGTCGAGACCGGTCTTCTCACGGGCCGCCGCGAGTTCGCTCGCGTACTGGTCGTCGATGACGTAGTCCGCGGTCGGGGTGTCCCAGGAGTCGAAGCTGCCGGGATCGATCACCAGATCGAGCAGTTCGAGGGCGGTCATTCTGGTCATCGGATCGCTTCTTTCAGCCAGTCGCGGACGAGCTCGTCGTCGGCACCGAGTACCGGCGGAGCCAGATGATTGGTTTCGGTGACCTCGGTGCCGTCGGATTCGAAGAAGCGCAGCGGCGGCCCCGGAAGAGTGACCGTGCCCAACGTCGCGTGCTCGACGTCGACCAGCAGGCCTTGAGATTTGGTCTGCTCCCACTCGTACACCTCTTGCACGTTGCGCACTTTGCCTGCGGGAACTCCGATCTCGTCGAGAAGGGCCAGCAGCGGTTCGGTGTCGTAGGTGCGGAAGATCTTGGAGACGAGTTCGATGACGTCGTCGCGACTGTCGACGCGTTGTGGGTTGGTGGCCATGCCTTCGAGATCGGGGTCGATACCGAAGCCCTCGCAGAACCGATGCCACAGGCCCTCGCTACCCACGGAGATCTGCACTGCGCCATCCGAGGTCGGAAACAATCCGTACGGGCAGATCGATGGGTGATGGTTGCCCTGCGCCGTGCCGATCTCGCCGGCAACGGTCCACTTGGTGCCCTGGAAGGCGTGTACTCCGACGACGCTGGCGAGCAAGGAGGTACGGACGACCTTGCCGCGTCCGGTGCGGTCGCGTTCACGTAGTGCGGCGAGAACGCCGAAGGCTCCGTACATTCCGGCCAGCAGGTCGGCGATGGGAACGCCGACGCGTTGGACGTCCTCGGGACCGGAGCCGGTGAACGACATCAGCCCGGCCTCACCCTGGGCGATCTGGTCGTAGCCGGAGCGGCCACCCTCGGGGCCGTCGTGACCGAATCCGCTGATCGACAGCACGACCGTGCGCGGGTTGATCTCGGCGATGCGTTCGGGCGAGAAGCCGAGGCGGTCGAGCACTCCGGTGCGAAAGTTCTCGAGCAGCACGTCGGCTCGTTCGATCATGTGCTCCAACGCTTCTCGGCCGTCGTCGGTCTTGAGATCGAGTGCGATGGATCGTTTGTTGCGGTTGGCCGAGAGGAAGTAGGTCGACTCACGTTCGGCGTCACGCGGAGTGACGAATGGGGGACCCCAGACTCGGGTGTCGTCGCCGCCCTTGGGGGTCTCGACCTTGATGATGTCTGCGCCGAGGTCGCCGAGCATCATGGCCGCGTGCGGGCCGGCGAGGGCACGGGTCAGATCGACCACCACGGTGCCTTCGAGCGGTCCGGTTCTGCCTGTCGTGTTGAGGGGCATCGAATTGATCCTTACGTCGAAGCGAGGTGGGAGCCGGACCCGAAGTCCGATTGGATGACTGGGCCAGTGGACTAGCCAATTCCATTGGACCAGCGAACCCCAGAGAAGTCAAGTAATGATTTGCGGGCGTTTGCCCAGCTCAGACGCGCGATGGCGGCACGTCGAACACACGTGCCGCCATCATCGAGAACCGCATCCGAGCTACTGTCGAGCTACATCCAGCCGGGTACCACCAGCAATCCCCAGGCGACCAGTGGGCCGATGACCACAACCAGAGCGCTGTACTTGAGGATCTGCTTGTAGAACACATCTCGGTCGATGTCCTGGGCGTTGGCGAGCACCAGGGCTCCGTTGGTGGAGAACGGGCTGACGTCGACGATGGTCGAGGCGATGGACAGGGCCACGATGACTCCGATAGCGCCTACTTCGCCCGCGAGCAGGAACGGGACGGCCAGCGGGATGGTGACGCCGAGGATCGCGGTGGACGACGCGAAGGCCGAGACGATGGCACCGATGTAGCAGAGCAGCAGCGCCACCAGGAGCGGGATACCGATGCTCGCGACCGAATCGCCGACGTATTCGACGGTTCCGGCTTCCTGCAGGACCCCGACGAACGTGAGCACGCCGCCGATGAGCAGAACCGTCGACCAACTGATCTGGTTGATCGCACCCTTCTGCGCCTTGGGCGATGCGAGAGCGAGAACCACGGCCACCGTCATCGCGATGAAGCCGACGTCGAGATCGAGTACGAGTGCGAACAGCGCCAGCGAGGCCAGGCCGACGAGCGTGAGAATCTGATCGAAGGTGATGGCCTTGACCGCGGTGGCCAAGGGCGGAGCGTTCTCGACCGTGACCGTCTGACCGGATGGACGAGGCGTCGAGGCACCGAAGCCGCGCATCACCGTCCGAGAACCCGAGCCGCCGACGCCGCCCGAGTCGCCGTCGGGACGACTGCCGTCCTCGTCGTGCACGCTGCGTCCGATGAGGGAGCGGCCACCGAGGAACATGAACAGCAGCGCACCGATTGCGGCGTTGAAGAACAGGCTGCCGAGGAAGAGTGTGAGCGGACTGTTGACGAGACCGGCGTTGGCGGCGATGTTGTTGACCGTGACGCCGTAGATGCTGATGGGCGAGAATCCGCCCGCCTGCGCGCCGTGGATGACCATCATGCCCATGAGCAGGGCGTTGATCTTGTAGCGCGCGGCAAAGCCGAGCGCGATGGGGGCCACGATGGCCACAGCGGCAGGCCCGAGCGCCCCGATGGAGGTCAGGACGCCGGTGATGCCGAACATCACCCAGGGGATGAGCGCCACCCTGCCACCGACGAGTCGAACGGCTCCGCGGACCAGCAGGTCGACAGTGCCGTTGTTCTGCGCGATGGCGAACAGGTAGGTGATGCCGACGAGCGTCAGGAAGAGACTGCTCGGGAAGCCGGCAATGATGTCGTCGGCACCCATGCCCACGGCAAGTGTTCCGACGAAGAACGCCGCCACGAACCCCAACGCACCCATGTTCACGGGGAACACGGTTGCGGCGAGGAACATGACGACGAGCGCAAGGATGGGTATCAACTCGGTCGACATCGAAGGTCTCCGGTCCGTCTCTGGTGTCACTCGAGCGGTCGCCCGAGATCTTCAGTGGCTAATTGGACTGGCCACTGAGTCAATAGGGACTCAACCAGTGAAGTGGATCACTTGTCAACCCCGAATGTGTCTGCCGTTACCACGTGGGCGGCGGCTAGGGTGGAGGTCCAGAGGAACAGAGAGCGAGTGACACAGTGGCTGAGCAAATTCGCCCCGTGACCCGACCACGGCTGTACGAGGTCATCGTCGAGCAGCTGTGCAAGCACATCGCCGATCGCGACATGAACCCCGGCGATCGACTTCCACCCGAGCGCGAACTCGCCGGCCACCTGGGAGTCAGCAGAGCGTCGCTGAGTCAGGCCCTCGTTGCACTCGAGGTGCAGGGCATCCTCGCCGTGCGCCACGGCGATGGGGCGGTACTCGTCCGACGGCCCGTGGGCGACATGGCAATTCGCGCCCTGCGCGAGCACGCCGATCGACTGCCCGAGGTGATCGAAGCCCGCGAGGCACTCGAGGTCAAGCTGGCCGAACTGGCCGCAACGCGGCGCAGCGACGACGAGATGGCAGCCATCGACCACGCGGTGTCCGTGATGGCCACCGAGATCACCGACGGCGATCGCGGAGACTCCGGCGACGAGCTCTTCCATCACGCCATCACCGAGGCCGCGCACTCACCGCTGCTCGCTCGCCTGATGGGCGAGATCGCCGAACTGATTCGCGAGACCCGCATCGAGTCGCTGTCGCAGTCCGACCGCCCCCAGGCCTCGCTCGAGCATCACCGACGCATCGCCGAGGCCGTCCGCAATCAGGATCCGGCCGAGGCGGGCCGGGCAATGGCCGACCACATCCGACTCGTCTCGGACGTGGCGCTACTGCGCTCGGTCGACGGCTAGAGAACTCCCCGCCGAGCTCGAAGTTATGGATGAATTCTGACCCGAATCCGTCCATAACTTCGAGTTCGGCAGCTCGGGCAACACCCATTGGTTGACATCCACGACATCGTCGCGCCATCATTATTGGCACAGCGCCAATAAACTACAGTCGCGCTTCGAGCCAAGGACCCCCATGACTGCACTCGCAGACCGCTCCACCGACGACCTCGCCACCGAGCTCGCCGACGTGCGCCAGCTCGCCCGAGGATTCTTCGAGAAAGAGGTCGCACCGCACCGGGAGGAATTCGCGGCGGCCGGACGCCCCAGCCGCGAGGTCTACCGCACCGCAGGCAGCCTCGGGCTGCTCGGCATGTCGGTACCCGAGCAATACGGCGGAGGCGGCGGCGACTTCCGCCACGAGGCAGTGCTATTCGAAGAACAGGTCCGCGCCGGCGACTCGGCCATGCAGCTCGGCGTGCACAGCGGCATCGTTCCGCATTACATCCTGGCCTACGCGTCCGAGGAGAAGAAGCAGCGGTGGCTGCCGAAACTGTGCTCGGGCGAGTGGATCGGTGCCATCGCCATGACCGAACCGGGCACCGGATCGGACCTGCAAGGCATTACAACCCGCGCCGTGCGTGACGGCGACGACTACGTGGTGACCGGCGGAAAGACGTTCATCTCCAACGGAGCTCACTGCGATCTGCTCATCATCGCCGCCAAGACCGATCCGTCCGCGGGAGCCCGGGGACTGTCATTGCTCGTCGCCGAGGTCTCCGATGACACCGAAGGTTTTCACCGCGGACACGTGCTGCACAAGATCGGCCAGAAGGGCCAGGACACAGCCGAACTCACCTTCGACGGCCTCCGCATCCCTGCCTCGAACATCCTCGGCGACGCAGAAGGACGCGGCTTCGCACAGTTGATGCAGCAACTCCCCCAGGAGCGTTTGATCTGCGGCATCGCCGCCGCTGCGATGATCGACGCCGCCGTCGCGCAGACCGTCGAGTACACCAAGTCGCGCAGCGCGTTCGGCAAGACACTGTTCGATCTGCAGAACACCAAGTTCGAGCTCGCCGAATGCGCCACCATCGGCCGCGTCGTGCGCACCTTCGTCGACGACGCCATGGCACAGCATATTTCGGGCACACTCGACGTCACCACGGCCGCAATGGTCAAATACTGGACCACCGACCGACAGTTCGAGGTGGTCGACCGGTGCCTGCAGCTCTTCGGCGGTTACGGCTACATGGAGGAATACCCCATCGCCCGCATGTTCGTCGACGGACGCATCGCCCGCATCTACGCCGGTGCCAACGAAGTCATGAAAGACCTCATTTCCCGTTCCTTGTAGAACTCGGTAATTCTGTAGCCCCCAGAAAGGCACCCCATGGAGGCATTCCTCTACGACGCAGTGCGCAGTCCACGTGGCCGCGGCAAGAGCTCCGGCTCACTGCACACCATCAAACCGGTCGACCTCGCCGCGAATACGTTGTCCACGTTGCTCTCTCGACACTCCCAGCTCGATCCGACCCTGATCGACGACGTCGTGCTCGGTGTCGTCACCCCGGTCGGCGATCAAGGCTGCGACATCGCCCGAACCGTCGCGATGGCGGCCGGCCTACCGGACAGCGTGGCCGGCGTTCAGCTCAACCGCTTCTGCGGATCGGGGCTCGAGGCCGTCAACACTGCGGCGCAACGTGTTCGGTCCGGATGGGATCGGCTCATCGTCGCCGGTGGCGTCGAATCGATGTCTCGTGTGCCGCTCGGGGCGGACGGCGGCGCGTGGCCGTGCGACCCGCTGACCAACTACGGCAGCTACTTCGTCCCACAGGGAGTCAGCGCAGATCTCATCGCGACGATCGAGGGGTTCGATCGGGACGAGGTCGACGCCTACGCGGTACGTAGCCAGCAACGAGCGGCGCATGCCTGGTCGATGGGTCACTTCGAGAAGTCGGTCATCCCCGTCTTCGACACGAACGGCCGGCTGATGCTCGATCACGACGAGATCATGCGACCCGAGACCACCACTGCCGACCTCGCCGCCCTGACACCATCGTTCGCACAGATGGGTTCGCTCGCCGGGTTCGACGCCGTCGCGATGCAGAAGTACACCGAGGTCGAGCGCATCGATCACGTACACCACGCCGGTAACTCCTCCGGAATCGTCGACGGCACCGCGATGGTTCTGATCGGTTCCGAAGAGGCCGGTCGCGCAGGTGGATTGACCCCACGCGGACGCGTCGTGGCCGGGGTCGTCGCCGGATCGGACCCGACGCTGATGCTCACCGGCCCGGTTCCGGCCACCCACAAGGTGTTGGCCGCGGCGGGACTCGGTCTCGACGACATCGCGGTGTTCGAGGTCAACGAGGCATTCGCTTCGGTGGTGCTCAACTACGCGAAGAAGCTGGACGTCGACCACGAGCGCATCAACGTCAACGGCGGCGCGATCGCGATGGGCCACCCACTGGGCGCAACGGGAGCAATGCTCACCGGAATGGCTCTCGACGAGCTCGAGCGCCGCGGCGAGCGCTATGCGCTGATCACGCTCTGCATCGGTGCCGGAATGGGCGTCGCCACCATCATCGAGCGCCTGTGACCACCCCCGCGCTCGAACAACGACCCGAGGACACGATGAATACCTCTGCTGCACTGACGACGTCGACGATCACCGGCGAGATCGGGACCGACCGCGTACTCGTGGTGACGATCGACGACCCGACGCAGTCCACCAACACCATGAACACCGCGTTCGGCGAATCGCTCGGTCGGACCGTCGACTGGCTCGAAGCCAACGTCGATGACTACGACGGCATCATCGTCGCCTCGGGAAAGGATTCGTTCTTCTCCGGTGGTGACCTCGAGTTGTTGCGCGACGCGGGCCCCGCAGACCATGCACGCATCGCCGATGCCCTCGACTTCACCAAGGACAAGTTCCGTCGGCTCGAGAAGCTGGGCAAGCCCGTCGTCGCTGCACTCGGCGGCACCGCGCTCGGTGGCGGCTTCGAGATCGCGCTGGCCTGCCATCACCGAATTGCCGTGAACAGAAGCAACTCTCGCTTCGGCCTTCCCGAGGTGACCCTCGGTCTGCTCCCTGGCACGGGCGGCGTCACCCGAACGGTGCGGATGTTCGGAATCGTCGGCGCATTGACACAGGTGGTGGGCCAGGGCCAACGCTACCGGCCGGCCAAGGCACTCGATATCGGACTGATCGACGAGGTCGTCGACACCCACGAGCAGATGATGGCGAACGCACGTGCCTGGATCGTCGCCAATCCCGTTGCAGTACAGCCCTGGGACAGGAAGGGGTTCGAGATTCCCGGCGGCACCGCGGCCTCACCCGCGTTGGCTGCTCAGCTGCCTGCCTTCGCGGCCACCGTACGCAAGCAGGTCAAGGGTGCACCCATGCCCGCACCCATCGCGGTGGTTGCTGCCGCGGTGGAAGGGTCGGTGCTCGACTTCGAGTCGGCGTCGATCGTGGAAACCCGACACTGCACGGCACTCGCCTGCGGTCCGGTCTCGGGCAATCTGATCCAATCGATGTTCTTCGATCTCGGATCCATCAACAAGGGCGGCTCTCGTCCGAGCGGCGAACTGCACCGGGTACCCGAGAAGGTGCTGGTGATCGGTGCCGGGATGATGGGTGCCGCCATCGCCTACGTCGTTGCGTCGGCCGAGGTTCCCGTCGTACTGCGTGATATCTCGATCGAATCCGCCGAGCGTGGAAAGGATTACGCGCGTTCGATTCTCGGCAAGGCTGTCGCGAAGGGGCGCACGACCCAGGCCGACGCCGATGCGGTGCTCGCTCTGATCACACCCAGTTCCGACGCGGCCGATGCCGAGGGGTGCGATCTGGTCGTCGAGGCCGTGTTCGAGGATCCCGCCGTCAAGCAGGGCGCGTTCGAGGCCGTCGAGAAGTATCTGACCGCCGACGCACTGCTGTGCTCGAACACCTCGACCCTGCCCATCACCGAGCTGTCGACGGGAGTCTCGCGCACCTCGGACTTCGTCGGCACGCACTTCTTCTCTCCGGTGGACAAGATGCCGTTGGTGGAAATCGTTGTGGGAGAACACACCAGTGATTCCACTCTGGCCCGCGCATTCGACTTCGTCCGTCTGATCGGCAAGACGCCGATCGTCGTCGGAGACAGTCACGGCTTCTTCACCACTCGCGTCATCGGCCGGTTCATGGACGAGGCGATCTCGCTGGTCGCGGAGGGCGTGCACCCCGCCACCGTCGAGCAGGCCGCTCTCCAGGCGGGCTACCCGTCCGGTGCGTTGGCTCTCATGGACGAGATCTCGTTGACCCTGTCCAGGCACATCCGCGAGGGCATGGCGCAGGCCGCCCGCGCCGAGGGTCGACCGTGGATCGTGTCGAATTCGTATGCTCTGGTCGATCGGCTGGTCGACGAGTTCGATCGGCCCGGCCGCAAGGGCGGTCGCGGCTTCTACGAGTACGCCGAGGACGGCACCAAGGCGGGGCTGTGGCCGGGCCTGGTGGAGCACTACCACCGCCCCGATCATGGAATTCCGTTCGAGGACATGATGGATCGGATGTTGATCGCACAGTCCCTGGACTCGGTCGCATGCCTGGACGAGGGAGTCCTACGCACGGTCGCCGATGCGAACATCGGCTCCATCCTCGGCATCGGCTATCCCGCCTGGACCGGCGGGGTGCTGCAGTTCGTCGATCAGTTCGACGGCGGGCCGCAGGGGTTCGTACATCGAGCCGACGAGCTGCGGGCACGGTACGGCGATCGGTTCGTCGTACCGAGGTCACTGCGCTCGCGCACCGAGCGGTACCTCTGACGCCTCACGGAGTCGGCTCGGTGCGATCATGAGAACCATGCCGGCTGCAAGTACACCCAAGTGGAATCGACTCGAACCGGACGAGCGTCGGACACAGATCCTGGCCAGCGCCGTTCGGTTGTTCGGCGACAAGCCGTACGCCGAGGTGTCGATGTCGGACGTCGCCGCCTCGGCCGGCGTCGCCCGCGGGCTCATTCACCACTACATCGGCAGCAAACGCGATCTGTACCTCGAGAGTGTTCGATTCCTGGTCACCGTGCCGCCGATCGAGGACGTACATCTGCCCACGGGCTCACTCGAGGAGCGGGCCCGTGGCAGTGTGCACTGGCTGGTGGGGGTGATCGAGACACACGGCACGGCGTGGGTGTCGATGGCGAGTGGTTCGGGTGTGGACGAACAGGTGGCGCAGATTCTCGACGAGGCCGACGATCTGGCTGCCGAACGCGTGCTCGACGCAACGGCATTCGAGGGCAGAGGCGGTGACCGTCGCATCGCGACGTCTGCGGTGCGCGCGTTCGGCGGCATGGTCAAGGCAGCGGGCCGCGAGTGGTTGGTCCGCGGAACACTGACCCGTGAACAGGTCGAGACTCTGCTGACGGATGTGCTCGTCACCGTTCTCGCAACCGCACGTTCCTTCGACGACACTCGGGAACGTTAGCAAGACAACCGTTTTCGCGGAATCGCCAGCCGGGTCGCCCTACACCTCCGCTATTGACACAGTGCCAACAAGGTGGAACTGTGACGGTATTCACCCGGGCGCCCTCGCCCCCTCTCGCACAAGGGACTCGACATGTATCTCACCCAAGGCCTGCATCGCTCCGCCGCAACGACTCCGAACCGCGCAGCGACGGTGTTCGGCGATCGCGTTCGCACCTTCGCCGAACAGATCGACAGAGTGGCACGACTGGCGGCAGGCCTGCACTCCATCGGCGTCGAGTCCGGCGATCGAGTTGCGATGCTGGCGTTCAACAGCGACCGCTACTCGGAGTACCTGCTCGCGGTGCCGTGGGCCGACGCCGTGCTCAACCCCGTGAACATCCGATGGTCGCCCGTGGAGGTCGCGTACGCACTCAACGACTCCGACACCAAGGTCCTGCTGGTCGACGACACCTTCGGTGCGATGGTCCCGGCACTGCGCCCGGCATGTGCCGGCCTGCAGACCATCGTCTACTGCGGAGACGGCACCACCCCCGAGGGCATGGTCTCGTACGAGGACCTGGTCTCGTCCCACGATCCCGTCCCCGACGCCCGCCGTAGCGGCGACGCACTCGCAGGACTCTTCTACACCGGCGGCACCACCGGCTTCCCCAAGGGCGTCATGCTCTCGCACGCGAACCTCGTCACCTCCGGCCTGGGAACGGTGGCGACCGGACAGCTGCTCGACGACGCATCGATCCTGCTCCATGCCGCTCCGATGTTCCACCTCGCCGATCTGGCCGCGTGGGTGGGGCAGGTCATGCTCGGCGGTACCCACGTCATGGTTCCGTTCTTCGAGCCGACCGCCGTCCTCGGCGCGATCGCCGAGCATTCGATCACCGATGTGTTGTTGGTACCGACGATGATTCAGCTTCTGGTCGACCACCCCGCATTGAGCGAGTTCGACACCTCCTCGCTCAGTCGTGTGCTGTACGGAGGGTCCTCGATCTCCGCAGGCGTCCTCGAGCGCACCCTCGCACGCCTCCCGCAGGCCCGTCTCACTCAGGCCTACGGCATGACCGAGCTCGCACCGGTCGCATCGCTGCTCTGGCCGGAACACCATGTGGGAGAACGCATCGGCTCGGCCGGTCGCGCGGCCCCGCACTCGGAGATCCAGATTCTCGGCCCCGACGACGAGCAGTTGGCCACCGGATCCGTCGGCGAGATCTGTGTTCGCGGTGGACACGTGATGCTGGGCTACTGGAACAAGCCGGACGAGACCGCCGCGGCCGTTCGCGACGGTTGGATGCACACCGGCGATGTGGGCTACCTCGACGCCGACGGATTCCTGTTCGTCGTCGATCGACTCAAGGACATGATCATCACCGGCGGCGAGAACGTCTACAGCGCAGAGGTCGAGAGCGCACTGAGCCGCCATCCCGCCGTCCTGGCCTGCGCCGTGATCGGTGTGCCCGACGGCGAATGGGGCGAGCGCGTCCACGCCTGTGTCGTGTTGGCCGATGGCACCTCGCCGACGGTCGAAGAACTTCGCGATCACACCCGCAGCTACGTTGCCGGATACAAGACCCCGCGCACCATCGAGTTCGTCACCGCGCTGCCCATGAGCGGCGCGGGAAAGATCCTCAAGCGCGAACTGCGGGACGCCCACGTGGCGAAGGACGCGCTCGGAGCGTCCCTGTGACCAGCCAGGTCCAGGCGCGAACCACGTTCGATTCCTTCTCCCCCATCGACGACGGTCCGGTCGCCTCGTTCCCCGTCGATGGGGCGGAGTCCGTCGCGCGGACGGTCGGACTCGCGCGAAAGACACAGCGCACATGGGCCTCGCTGCCGCCACGTTCTCGCGCCCGACACCTGCGGGCATGGCGACACGAAATCTGGAGTCATCGAACCGAATTCGTCGATCTCATTCACCGCGAGAACGGCAAACCCGCCGACGATGCACTGCTCGAGATCGTACTGACCCTCGAGCACATCGCGTGGGCGGAGAAGCAGGCACCGAAGCTCATGCGGTCGCGCCGAGTCGGCCCCGGGTTGCTGCTCGCGAACTACTCCGCTCACGTGGAGACGGTGGCACTCGGTGTCGTGGGCGTCATCGGTCCGTGGAACTACCCCCTGTATGCACCCAACAGTGCGATCGGTTCGGCGCTGGCAGCAGGTAACTGCGTGGTGTTCAAGCCGAGCGAGTACACCCCCGCGGTAGCGGCCCGATACGTCCGCGCGTTCCACGAAGCCAATCCGTCTCTGCCACTGGGCATTCTGTCGCTCGTCACCGGATACGGCGAGACGGGTGCCGCACTGTGCCGATCGGGTGTGGACAAGATCGCGTTCACGGGCTCGACGAGAACCGGCTCGAAGATCATGGCCACGTGCGCCGAGACGCTCACCCCGGTGGTCGTGGAATGCGGCGGCAAGGATCCGGTGATCATCGCTGCGGACGCGGACATCGCGGCAGCAGCCGAGGCGGTGGCCTGGGGAGCATTCGGCAACAGCGGGCAGACGTGCGTCGGAGTCGAGCGGGTGTACGTGGAGCGAAGTGTCGCAGCACAATTCACCGGCGCTCTCGTGCAGCATGCGCGCTCCATCCGGCCCGGTGGTGATGCCTCGGCCACCTACGGGCCGATGACGATGCCCGGCCAGATCGACATCGTTCGACGCCATCTCGCCGACGCCGAGGCGGCGGGTGGTCGAGCACTGATCGGCGGACTGTCCTCGATCGGCGAGCGATTCGTCGGGCCCACCGTGTTGGTGGACACCCCCGAGAGCTGTTCGGCCGTTCGCGAGGAGACCTTCGGCCCCACGGTCACCGTCCGTGAGGTCGACAGCATCGACGAGGCGATCGAGCTGAGCAACGATCATCGGTACGCTCTCGGCGCTTCGGTGTTCTCCCGCAGGCAGGGCAAAGAGATTGCGGCGCAGCTGGTGTGCGGTCAGGTCACCGTCAATTCGGTGATCGCGTTCGCCGGAATGGGATCTGTTCCGATGGGCGGTGTCGGTGCCAGCGGCTTCGGGCGGGTACACGGCGACGAGGGGTTCGCCGAGTTCTGCCGCACTCACAGCCGCGTCACGAAGCTGTTCGACATCCCCGGATTCGAGCTGGTGACGCTCCACCGCAAGCGCTGGGTCATGCCGCTGATCGACCGCCTGCTCGGGCTCCGTCACCGTCGGTGATCGGTCAGTCCTCTGCGCGCCGCGCGGTGGTGCCGTACGACCGTCGCACCACCTCGTCGAGGGTCGCCGCCAACTGCGCGTCGGTCATGGCGCGTGGCGTCGCCGCTGCGGCAGCGGACAGATACACCCCGCACAGCCATTCGAGCAGTTCGATGTTCGACAGTGCGGCCGCGAGATCGTGACCGGTGGCCACCGATCCGTGATGGGCCATGATCACCGCCGACCTCGAGCGCATCGCGGTCACCACCAGGTCGGCGAGCTCCGCCGTACCGAACGGCGCGAACGGCACCACCGGAACCCTGCCGCCGAGGGACAGCTGCGCGTAGTGAACGGGCGGCAGTTCGTCCGCGACGAGCGACAGTGCAACGGCCGCCGAGGAATGCGCATGCACGACGGCACGAACCTCGGACGACGCGTAGATGCCGAGGTGCAGACCCAGTTCCGAGGTCGGTTCACCTGGTCCTGCGCGGACGATTCCGTCCGTACCGACGAGCGTGACGTCCCCGATCGTCGCGTCCGCCAACACCAGCCCGGTCGCCGTCACCGCCACCACATCACCCGCGCGTGCGCTGACGTTGCCTGCGGTGCCGAGAACCAGGCCCTTGCGGCCCAGTTGCCGGGCGGTCTCGGCGACGGACTGCCGTAGCTCCTCCACGTCGACCGACATCAGACGGTCCGGCAGGTGCGTGCGAACGTCCGAACGTACTCGAGGTCGTAGGTGCCGAAATCGGTACCGAGTCCCTGCGCAACCTGAGCCGCGGTCGCATTGCCGAGTTCGGCTGCCTCGACGACGTTCATGCTCAGGGACAGGCCGCGAACGAACCCGGCCGAGAACGCATCTCCGCATCCACTGGTGTCCACCACGTCCACGGAGAACGCGGGGACCTCGACGACACTGTCGGTCGTGACGACGAGAGTGGGCGACGCGCCCGCGGTGGCCACCACGCAGGACGCTCCGAGCTCGAGCAGTCGACGACACCCGTCCTCGACAGTGGCGCAGCCGGTCCAGCCGAGGACCTGCTCGTCGTTGGGCAACAGGTAGTCCACATGGGGCAGCGCGGCCGCGAACGCACCGAGCCCTTCCGGAACGGACGGGGCCAGGCTGTCCACGGTGACGACGACACCGTCCTCGTGGGCGCGGCGTGCGATGTCGCGCGCGGTGTCCGGTCCGTAGAACTCGGGCCCCCCGAGATGCAGGAAGTCGACGTTGTGAAACATGTTCCACGGAACATGCTGAGCCAGATAGCCGTTGGCTCCGATCACGTGCAGAGCCGGCCGGGATCCGTCCGGCCTGATCGGCAGTACCGATGCCGAGGTCTGGACCCCGTCCATGCGGTGAACGAGGGAGACGTCCACTCCGTCGTCGATGAGGAGCTGCAGTAGGAACGTGCCTGCCGAATCACCACCGACCACTCCCGCGGTGTGTACCGCGGCACCCAGTCGGGACAGCACCAGTGCCGTTCCCGCGGCCGTACCCGCGGCCGACATCGCGATCTGCTCCGCCAGGACCGCCGCCTGACCGTCGGGAATCTCGGTCACCGGCCGCACCAGAGTGTCGAGTATGTGCACCCCCAGGGTGAGGACCTCCGCCGGTGCTCTCATCGGATCGTCGCAGTTCGCTCGGAGAGGATCAGCGCCTCGAGGTTGCACATCGAGACGTCGAATCGTGCGGACATCCCGGCGGTCGCGATGGGCCGCACCACACGCCCCATCCAGCTCGGTGCAACATCGAACCAAAATTCGAAGGTCATCGCGGTGGAGGTACCGCCGGCGAGCGGCGCGAAGCGAAAGACGTTCGCCACGTTGACGAGTGGCGCGAAACCCTGACCCGAATCGATTCGCAGTCGGTTCGGTTGCAGCTCCCGGACGGTCCATGTGGCGTGAGTGGTGAAGCGGCCGAGCGTCGCCACCTCCTCCGTGTACACACCACCTGTGCGTGCGGTGCCATGATGAGCGATGACCGACCGGACGTCGGTGACCCACTCTGCGTACCGACCGGTGTCGGCGGTCAATGCCCACACTTCCTCGGGGCTCACCGAGAGGGTGCGATGGGCCGAGACTACGAAGCGTTGTTCCACGAGAGTTCTCCTTCGGTCGAAAGTAGTGCTGCTGCTGCGTTTTCACCCGAACGCACGGCCCCGTCCATGTACCCGTTCCAGTAGTCGGAGTGTTCGGCTCCTGCCCACTGCACTCGGCCGAACGCAGCGTCTCGCCACCGGCCGAGTTCGGTCAGCACTCCGGGGGCAAGCACGGCGGTGGGCCCGCCGCGGGTCCAGTGCTCGCGCGTCCAGTCGAGCTCGATCCATTCCGTCGGTTCGAGTGCGCGCGGCCCGACGGCGGAAGCGAAGGCGCGCAGCACCTCGCCGCGTCGTTCGGCGTCGGTGCCGTCCGACCAGTTCCGACCGCCGCGGTGGCGTGCACCCCAGGTGCCGACGAATCCCATCAGCACTCCCTGGCTTCCGTCGGGTGGTGAGTTGTCGAACATCGAGGACACCGGTACGTCGCTGTCGCGAAAGAGCGCCTGGCCGGAGAGCCCGCTCGCGCGCCAGAACGGTTCGGGGTACACGGCCTCGCACTTGGCCAGGCCGCCGAAGTTCATTCGCTGGAACAACGCCTCCTGCGGTGCGGGAAGCGCGGGGCTCCAGTCGATTCGGGTGACCAGAACGGGCGGAATCGCGACGACCGCCGATCGAGCGATCCATGATTCGGTGTCGCTGCACACCACCACGCGATCCGGATACTGCTCCACACGTCGAACCGGGGTGTCGAGCCGGACGGCGTCACCGAGCTGCTTCGCCATTTCGATGCAGATCGCCTGTGAGCCACCGAGGAATCTCCACTGTTGTGCTCCACCGGCGACACTCATCAACCGATCGACGGTACCGGGGGTGTACTCGTTTCCCGCCCCGGCTACGTACGCCAGGCCGAAGAGCGCCGATGCGTCGGCGGACGTGCCACCGAACACCGAACCGAGCAGGATGTCGAGCAGTTCCACGCCACCGGCGGTGGCCGAGTGCCTCCGGGCCCAGGTGGCGAGAGTCTGGGTGTCCCACTCGCGTGCTCGGGGTGCCGACCACGGTCGGTCGACGGGGATTTGGTTGGCAGCCCGATCGATTCGCGCCACGAGCACACCGACGTCGGGTAGCGCCGCCAGATCCGGCGGCACCCCGCCGTCGAAGCGTCGAGCGTTTCCGTTCTTGACGTACATGCTCGATCCGGTGTCGTACGCGGGGAACGTCCCGACGCCCACCGATGCGGCCAGGCGGAGGACATGGTCCTGCGTCGGACCCACGAACTGCCCGCCGGTCTCGACGACCGAGTTCTCACCGAGTGCGTGGTTGACCGTGCGCCCACCCACCCGGTTCCTGGCCTCGAGGACCTGCACGGTCAATCCTGCGGCCGTCAGTTCCCTGGCGGCGGTCAGACCCGCGAGTCCTGCGCCGACGACCACTACGTCCACGTGCGGGGCCTGCGACATCTCGGTCATGGGTGCTCCTTTCCGGGCTGTTCGATGTAGCGGCGACAGTAACCCAATATTGGCCATCCGGCCAGGATTGACCAAAAGTGCCTGCTGGAGAGCACAGCGATGGAGGTGGAAGACAGCACTCCGACTAACGTTGCAGCCATGACCGAAGAGCGCCGGAAGACTCGATACGCGCGCGGCCGGGAGCGCCGCGACGCGCTGGTCGACGCGGCCATCGGCGTGATCGGAACACGCGGACTCGAACGCGTCTCGTTTCGGTCCGTGGCCGAAACCGCCGGCTTCCCGCCGTCGACCACCAGCTATTTCTTCGGCTCGGTCGGCGAACTCATCGATGCCGCAATCACTCGTATCGCCGAGAACGTGACGGCGAAGGTCACGGCCCTACTCGACGTCGCGAACGCAGGCGGGCTCACTCGCGACGATCTCGCCGACGCGATCATGGACCTCGTCTCGCTGCTGTCCTCCCCCGAGGACGACGACTCCCTCGTCCAGTTCGAGGCGTACCTCGCCGTGCGCAGACGGCCCGAGCTGGCGGATTCGGTGCATCGAATCATGCGGATGATCGAGGAGGCGGCCGAAGCGGCGTTGGGGGCATTCGGGATCGCCGAACCACACCTACCGGCTCGACATTTCCTGGCCCTGATCGACGGCTACACCCTGCACGAGATCGCCAGGCCGACGCCGGGTGGCAATCGGACCGAACTGAAGGACGCCCTGCTGCGCGTGCTCGACTCGTACGCGCCGCGAGGTTGAGCCCGGATACCGCTAGTCGAGACCTACGAGAAGCGGCACGATGCTGCGGTGCGCGAACGCGAGCAGCTCGTCGTAGGTATCGAGCGGGGCGGCGGCCGAGGGTGTCAGCAGGATCGAATGGACCACGCGCACAACAATTTCCGGTGCGTCCGGCACGGCGAAGGTGTCCGATTCCAGTTCACCCCTGGTGATGTGCGTGGCAGCGTTGATCGCGGTCACGAGCAGTGCCGATGCGTTGGTGGTCAATTGCTCGAGCACCAGCGAGCTCTCGGAGTCGAACATCTTCAAGAGCACAGGGTTCGTTCGCACCGAGTCGATGGTCGTGGCGAATCCGTGTGCCGCCCGATCCGCACGTGACCTCTGTTCGGCAGCCGCAGCTGCCACCGCCGCGAACAGCCGCGACGACTCCCGCGCCATGACGGCCCGAACGAGTTCGTCCTTCGATCCGATGCGGCGATAGACGGTCACGCGATTGATCTTGGCGCGCTTCGCGACGTCGCCGATGGTGGTTCGAGGAATTCCGACCTCACCGAACAGTTCCAAGGCGGCATCGAGAATCGGCCCGTCGTCCCCATCTGGATGCATCGCTCGATCCTATCGGCCGTCCACCGTCTATTCGGTGCAACATTGCAACATAATATGTTGCTATGTAGCATCGCTGGCAGCAGCAGCACGATCTCGAAGAAACGGAGTTTCGAATGTCTCGGAACAAGGCGGGCGACTCGGACGAGCAGTACACGGACGAGTCCTACGCGATAGTGGCGCGCGCGGTGACATTCGACTGGTCCGGAGTTCCACTCCAGTACATCCCCCACGAGTGGTACGCCACCCACTTCTGGAACGTGATGCACCTGGTTCTGCCCGAGGGAGAACGAGCGATGGCGGACGTGTTCGCCCGCGCGCTGCCGTACATCGACGACCGCAGACTGCACGAGGAAGTCGTGGGATTCGTCGGCCAGGAAGCCACGCACGCGTCCTCCCACGAAAGCTTCCGCACCTACCTCGTCGCGCACGGAGTGGACATCGAACCGATTCTGCAGCGCATCCGCTTCGCCGTGGGTGTGGTGTTCGGCGATCACGGCCTCACCGGCCGCGCAGGCAAGGCATGGCTGAACGAGCGCCTCGGAATCTATGCAGCAGCAGAGCATTTCACCGCAGTGGTAGGCGAGTGGCTGCTCGACAATGCCGAATTCGACCGCATCGGCGTCGACCCGACGATGCTGGATCTGCTGCGTTGGCACGGAGCGGAAGAACTCGAACACCGCAATGTCGCATTCGATGCGTTCCAGTACGTCGACGGTGGCGCATTCCGCCGCGCCCGAACCGCGGTGATCGCCAGCGCTGGGTTGGCCGTGTTGTGGTTCAGTACCGCCGCGTACCTGTACCGGAATTCGGTCGCAACGCCACGAACCGGTACGCGGCGGCTGCGCGCCCCGTGGCCGATCGCGTTCGCACGAGCGTCACGCAAGCACCTGATACCGGGCCTGTCGTTCTTGTTCGTGCAGCTCGCCCTGTACATCCGTCCCGGCTTCCACCCCTCGAAGATGGGCGACATCGACAAGGCCGTGCAGTACCTGGCAGTCTCCCCCGCGGCGCTGGCGGCCCAGCAGTGACGACCACAGTGCCTCCGGTGCACAGCCATCTCGGCGAGATCACCGTGACGGCACCGGGACGGGGACTTCGCGCCATCGGTGCCGCGTCCCGTTTCTACGCCAGGCTCGTCACCGATTCGCCGATCGTGACGGCCCTGTCTCCGGCGCGGCCCCGACGAAGCGTCGGATACGAATTCGAGACCGTCGTCGACGATACGATCGACGAGGCCGAGGACGTTCGCTCGCTGCTGCTCTCGCGCAGGGACGGTGCACCACTACCGACATGGCAACCCGGAGCGCACATCGACGTCACCACTCCGTCCGGTTCGGTGCGGCAGTACTCACTCGCCGGTCGACCCGGGTCAGGTGATCGCTACCGCATCAGCGTCCGCAAGATCCCCGGCGGTAGAGCGTCCACCGAGATCCACGCGCTCTCCCGCGGCGCTGTCCTGCGAGTTCGAGGTCCCCGCAATGCCTTTCCGATGGCGGAGGCCGAGCATTACCTCTTCGTGGCCGCCGGAATCGGCATCACCCCCATCCGGGCGATGATCGAACGCGCCGTCCGGGACGGGGCGCGGTGGACGCTGTACTACCACGGTCGCTCTCGGGCGAGTCTGCCGTTCGTTGCCCTACTGCAGCAGTTGGCACTGACCTCGCGCGGGCATGTGATCGTCAAAACCGATGATATCGACGGGTTTCCGGTTCCGGAGGACATCGTCGATCTCGGGATGGGCAACTCCGCGATGTACGTCTGCGGGCCCGCGGCGCTGTCGGGCAGACTCCGCGACGAGTCCCTCGCCAGTACGGCCGTTCGTGAATTCCACACCGAGTTGTTCGCGCCTGCAGCGGTGGTCGACGGCATGCCGTTCGTGTTACAGCTCGATCGCTCGGGAGACACCATCGAGGTCGGTGCGCAGGAGACCGCTCTCGACGCACTCCGCCGGTCCAGGCCGGATCAGCCGTTCTCGTGTCGGCAAGGCTTCTGCGGAGCGTGCGTCGTCGGTCTCGTCGCCGGACGCGTCGAGCACCGAGATCGCGTCCTGAGCCCGTCCGAACGCGAGAACTCACTCACCCTGTGTGTCTCGCGCGCTGCCGTCGACGGCGAAGCTCTCGTCCTCGATCTGTAGAAGGAGCCCATACCCTCATGCCTGCAACACCATTCGACAGTGCCACGCCCGTACCGCACACCGACGTCGCGATCATCGGCGCGGGCTTCGGTGGCCTCGGGGCCGCGATCAGGCTCGAGCAGGAAGGCCGCAGCGACTTTCTGATCTTCGAGCGCGATACGGCGGTCGGTGGAACGTGGCACGTGAACACCTATCCCGGTGCTCAGTGCGATATTCCGTCGGCGCTGTATTCGTTCTCGTTCGCACCCAACCCCGACTGGACGCGGCTCTACCCACTTCAGCCCGAGATCGAGGCGTATCTCAACGATTGCACCGATCGTTTCGGTATCCGCGATCGCATCCGTTTCGGGCACGAGGTACTCGACGCGACGTGGAACGACGAACAGGCCCAGTGGGTGGTGCGGACGAGCGAGGGAACATGGTCTGCACGCATCCTCATCGGAGCACTCGGCCCGTTCAGTGAACCGGCAACTCCCGACATCGAAGGACTGGAATCGTTCTCGGGCACCGTGTTCCACTCGGCGAAGTGGGACCATCAGCACTCCGCCCAGGGCCGACGCCTCGCCGTCATCGGCACCGGAGCATCCGCGGTGCAGTTCGTTCCGCGTCTGGCCCCCGAGGCCGCGCACCTGACACTGTTCCAGCGGACACCGACGTGGATCCTTCCGCATCCCGACCGGCCGATCTCCGAATCCGGCAGGTCCCTGCTCAGGAAGTTCCCCCGGGCCCAGCGGGCGATGCGCCGCACGTTCGATCTGTTCCAGGAAGCGTTGGTTCCCGGACTCATCGGCCATCGATCGTTGCTCGCACCGCTCACGGCATTGGGGCGCGCACATCTCCGTCGTCAGGTGAAGGACCCTGCACTTCGCGAGAAGCTCACACCTGGTTACGAATTCGGTTGCAAGCGACCGACGTTCTCGAACAAGTTCTACCCCGCCCTGTGCCGAGAGAACGTCACCGTCGAAACCACGAGCATCGCGCGGATCGTGCCCGAGGGCATCGTCACCACCGACGGGACCGTGCACCAGGTCGATGCCATCGTCCTCGGGACGGGATTCACCGTGTCCGGCCACACCGGCTTCCGGCGGATCGTCGGTCGTGACGGAAAGTCGTTGGCGGACCACTGGCCAGACGGGGAAATGTCGTCGTACCGGGGCACCACGGTGCACGGCTTCCCGAATTTCTTCATGCTGCTCGGCCCCAACTCGGTGGTGTACACCTCCCAGGTGGTCACCATCGAGGCTCAGGTGAACTACATCCTTGCGGCACTGCGCGCGATGGACGACAACGCACTGGTGGCGCTCGAGGTCAGCATGCGGGCACAGATCGAATTCGCGGATCACACCGACGAGCGTCTCGCGGGATCGGTGTGGAACTCGGGAGGATGCAGCAGCTACTACCTGAGCCCGTCCGGACGCAACGTGACGTACTGGCCCGGTTCGGTACGCAACTTCACCCGGCGTATGTCCACCATCGAACTACGCCATTATCACTGCCGCAGTGCGCTTTCCGAGGTAGATCCACTGCTCGCGACCAGCAAGGAGCTCGCATGAGCGGCACCATCGAACTCGCGGGAAAGGTAGCACTGGTCACCGGCGGAGCCCGTGGAATCGGAGCCGCGACGGTCGAGAGATTGCGCGCGGCGGGAGCGTCTGTCGCGGTGGTGGATCGAGATTTTCCCACGGATCCGACCGGTACGGAAAGGACACTTCTGCTCGTCGGTGACGTCACCGATCCGGCAGCGATGGCGAACTGCGTCGCGGCAACGATCGACAGGTTCGGCCGCCTCGACATCGTGATCGCCAATGCCGGGATCACCCCGCCGCCGGCCACCATCAGGTCGATCGACCGCGCCGTCTTCGACTCGGTGATGGCGGTGAACTTCGGCGGCGTCCTCAACATCGTGCGGGCCGCCGCAGACGAGATCGTCGCGAGCGGCGGGCACATACTGCTCGTATCGTCCTGCGCTGCATTCACTCCCGGGATGGGTGGGTCCGCGTACATGGTGAGCAAGGCGGCCGTGGAACAGCTGGGCCGCGCTCTGCGCATCGAACTTGCTGCCGTCGGCGCATCGGCCGGTCTCGCGTACTTCGGAGTGGTGGACACCGATCTGGCACGGCACACCCTCGACGACGATCCGATCGGTCGGCGAATCGGAGGATTTCTTCCGTGGCCGCTGAGCCGACGCCTGCCGTCTCAGCGAGCCGCCGAGTTGCTCGTACACGCGGTCCGGACCCGTCGGGCACGATTGATCGCCCCTGCCGTGTGGACTCCGTACTTCTGGTTCCGGGGAATGCTCAACCCGATTCTGGAACGCAGGCTCGTCCGGGACCGTCGGGTTGCGCAGATCATCCGGGATCTGGAGGAGACACACTCACGCTGACCTTCCGCAGGCGCGTGGGCTATGCGCTCTCACCGTCCACGCTGGGAACGTCACTCATCGGCGGGAGCGGCCGGGCGCACAGGTCACGCGCATCGGCGTCGGACATTCCCAGCGCGAGCAGCACGCTGTACGCCATTCGATCCACGGCCTCGTTGTCGTCACGATCAGGTTGCTCGAGCAGTAGCTGGCCCAGACCGAGCAATGCGCCTGCCACCAGAGCCAAGGACAGCTGTATGTCCTCGACCCGGAAGTACCCCGCATCGACTCCGGCGACGATGTCCCTCGCCGCACGTGGACCGAGACCGTGCTGCGAGGTGATCAACTCGGGACCGGAGTGGATGAGCACGCGGCTGAGTTCTGGTTGCAGGCGGAAGAGTCGGCCGGAGATTCGAAACGATCGAGTGAACGCCTCGGCGGGGTCGGCGTCGACATCGGTCAGTGAATCGAGGTAGCCGCCCAGCAACTCCAGGGCACCGTCGACCGCCGACTGGAACAGCTGCTCTCGACTGACGAAGTGGTTGTAGAACGACCCCATACCCACGTCGGCGGCCTGGGTGATCTCTGCGATCGGCGCGTTCAGTTCGCCGCGGGCGATGAAGCCCTGCGCCGCTTCGATCAACGCTCCACGCGTGCGGGCCTTGCGGCGCTCGAGTCGATTCGGGGTTTCGGTCATGGTCCCTACTTCTGTCTGCGCTGGTCGACGGCCTGACTCTTCCTCATGGCTGACGATTCTGTCAATACTATTGACTGACGGCACTGTCATAGGTGACGATATTGTCACCAACGAGGGAGGCTCAATGGCACAGGACGTCGACGGCCACAAGGACATGCACGTGGACCAAGGCGCGCTCACCGGCGAGCACCCCGGTCGCGCGAAGGATCCCATCATCAAGGTTCGGGACATCGCGTGGTTGGAGTTTCGCAAGCCGGATCTGACCAAGGCCGAGGCGTTCGCCGTGGCCTTCGGTTTCACCGTCTCGCTTCGCACTCCGGAGGAGATCCATCTGCGAGGTACGCACGTCGGCGCACCGTGCGTGATCATCCGTCGCGGCAAGCGAACACGCTTCGTGGGCGCAGCCTTCGCCGCCGCAGACGATGCCGACCTGATGAGGCTGGCCGAGGCCACCGGGCAGCGCGTCCAACGACTACCCGACACACTCGGCGGTGTCGCCGTGAATCTCACCGACCCGGGTGGACAACCCGTCCAGGTGGTGTCCGGGTACACCGAGCATCCCGAGCTGCCCGGCCAGCCAGCGCACACCTACAACTTCGGCGACCCGCGCTACCGACTCAATGCGACGCAGCGGCCTCCGCGTCAGCCCGCCCGAGTCCAACGTCTGGGACACGTGGTGCTCCAGCGCACCGGCTACCTCGAGAACCTGAACTGGTACCTGCATCATCTCGGACTGATCGTCAGCGACTTCCTCTACTACGACGGCCAGCGTGATCGCGGTCCGGTGATGAGCTTCATCCGCTGCGATCGTGGCAACACTCCGGCCGATCATCACACTCTCGCAATGACTCTCGGTCCGTCCAACCGGTACGTACACTCGGCCTACCAGGTGTCGGATCTCGATGCCATCGCCGCGGGCGGGGAGTACCTGACCCAGCGCGGGTACCGGCATTCGTGGGGTATCGGCAGGCACATCCAGGGCAGCCAGATCTTCGACTACTGGCGGGATCCCGACGGTTTCCTGGTGGAACATTTCAGCGACGGCGATATGTTCGACAGCTCCCTCGAGCCCGGCTGGGCACCGATGACCGCATCCGGCCTGGCTCAGTGGGGGCCGCCTGCGTCCAAGGACTTCCTCGGGATCGCGCCGAGCAAAGCGTCTCTGCACGAGCTCAAATCGATCATCTCCTCGCTACGCACCGACAACGAATTCGACACCGAACGCCTTCGCGGCCTGATGAAAGTGGCTTCCTCATGAGCATCGCTGTACTGCGCACCGCCGACGCCTGGTGGGTGGAGACCCCGGCCGGGGCGTCCCGAATCGACACCTCGGCCACCACCACCGCCGAGCTACTCGCCGATCGAGCAGCCATCGAGTCGGCGCGCGAGTCCACCGATGTCGTTGCCGTGGAGACATTGTCGCCGATCTCGCCGGTCACCGCGCCCTGCCGAATCATGGCGAACATGACCAACTTCGTCTCGCATGTGAAGGACTCGGGAATGAACCCCGAGACGGTGCCGCTGACGTTCTTCCGCAAGACCTCGGGCTCGATCAGTGGACCCACCGACGACGTGATCAAGCCCGCGCACGTCAAGCTGCTGGACTACGAGATCGAGATCGGCTTGGTCTTCGGCAAGACCCTCACCGTCGGCACCAAGATCGACGCGTCCAACGTGGCCGAGTACGTGGCCGGGCTCGTGATCACCAACGACGTCTCGGCGCGCGATGTCCAATTGCCCAAAACTCAGTTCTACGAGGGCAAGTCGTACCCCACCTTCACGCCGGTCGGGCCGCGCCTGGTATTGCTCGAGGCCGGCGAGTTCGACCGGTTCGGAGACCTCGCATTGACCTTGCGCGTCAACGGCTCGGTCCGACAGGACAGTACGGTCGCCGACATGATCTACCGTCCGGTCGAATCGCTGAAGGCGCTGAGCAAGTTTCAGCGGATCGATCCGGGCGATCTACTGCTCACCGGCACGCCGGGGGGCACCGCACTGAAGGCCCCCGCCAAGCCGATCGAAATGATCGGATCGCTGGTTCCGCCGTCGGTCAAGTGGAAGGTCTTCTTCAAGAAGCAGGCCAAGAATCCGGCGTTTCTGAAGGACGGTGACGTGCTCGAACTGACGTGCTCCACTCCCGACGGAGCCCTCGATCTGGGAGTCCAGCGCACCCGGGTCTCCTACCGATGACCGAAAACACGTCCGACGGTCGCCACTTTCCCGTGGTGATCGTCGGCGCCGGTCCGACGGGCATGACCGCTGCGTTGCTGCTGGGTCGGTACGGCGTGCCCTGCCTCGTGTTGGACAGGTGGGAGGACGTCTACCCACAGCCTCGCGCGGTCCATCTCGACGACGAGGTGTTCCGCATTCTCGGCGATATCGGCCTGGCCGAGGACTTCGCGGGAATCTCGCGCCCCGGTCGCGGATTGCGATTGTGCGACAAACAGATCCGCACGCTTGCCGAGTTCGAGCGGGATCCCGACGATCGACCGCACGGGTATCCGCAGGCCAACATGTTCGATCAGCCCGATCTCGAACAGCTGATGCGCAAACACATCTCACAATTCGAGTGCGTGGAGATGCGCGGCAATTGCGAGATCACCGACGTCCAGAATCTGAAGAATTCGGTGCGGGTCCGGTACGACTCGACCGTGGACGGGACCCCACACTGGGTGACCGCCGACTACGTACTCGGCTGCGACGGGGCCAACAGCATCGTTCGAGCCTCCATCGGTTCGAAGATGCACGATCTCGGCTTCGCACAGCGATGGTTGGTGGTCGACATCGCCACCGATGCGGACCTCGATCAGTGGGACGGCGTGCACCAGGTGTGCGATTCCGAGCGATCGGCGACCTACATGCGCATCGGCCCCACCCGCTACCGCTGGGAATTCCGTCTGCACGACGACGAGACCATGGACGCCTTCACCGACCTGGCGTCGATCGGTCCACTGATCGCGCCGTGGCTGGAGTCTGTGGACGAGCCCGAGATGGAGCTGATTCGCTGCGCCGAGTACACCTTTCGGGCACAGGTGGCCGACCGGTGGCGTGATCGCCGGGTTTTCCTCCTGGGCGATTCCGCGCATCTGACGCCGCCCTTCATCGGGCAGGGGATGGGCGCTGGGCTCCGAGATGCGCGCAACCTGGTCTGGAAGATCGTCGGCGTGCTCGACGGGCATCTGAAGGAGACCTCGCTCGACAGCTACGAGACGGAACGAAAGACGCACGCCAAGCAGATGATCGAGTTGGCGGTCGCGATCGGATGGGCCATGACCGGCGGCAGCCGACTCACCGGCATCATGCGCACGAACATCGCACCCGCTCTGGGGTATCTGCCGTTCATCGGCGCGAAGGTCACCGCCAGCACCACGCCGTCACTCGGCCGATCGCAGTACGTGTTGCGTCCGCCCGTGCCGGTTCGCACTCTGGCCGGAAAGCTCTGCCCCAACAGCACATTGGACAATGGAATGCGCCTGGACGACCTCGCGCCCGGCCAATTCCTGTTCGTCTCGTCGACGCCCTTGTCCATCGGGCACCGTCGAGAGGTCGAACGTCGCGGAGCCGTCGTCGTCGAGGTGGCGGCGTCGTCGGATCTCGGGGCCTGGCTGCGCAGCGGGCATGCTGTCGCCGCCATAGTCCGACCGGACCGCACCGTCATGGCGTCGGGCACCTCGGTACCTTCCCTGCACACCAAGGTACCGACCACCGCTTTTCGTCGGCAAGACTGCCCGGCACACGTTGCGACGAAGCCGAGACCTACCCGCACAGCAACAAAGAGGCGTAGATGAACACTGCACTTGTCACCGGAGCGACGTCGGGAATCGGCGAGGCCGTCGCCGAAACTCTCATCGCCCGCGGCTATCACGTCATCGGCACCAGCCGTAACAGCTCGAAGGTGGCCGCCCCGATCCCGGGGGTCGACTACCGCGATCTGGACCTGACGGATCCGCAATCGATCCGTGCGTTCGTGGACGAACTCGGCGACTCCCCGATCGATGTGCTGATCAACAACGCAGGCGAAAGCCAGTGCGGTCCACTCGAAGAACTTCCCATCGAGGCGATCACTCGACTGTTTCAGCTCAACGTGTTCGGCGCGATCGAGTTGACCCAGGCCGTATTGCCGGCCATGCGTGAGCGCGGCCGCGGCAGAATCGTCAACATCGGCTCGATGCTCGCGAGCTTCCCCCTGGCCTACCGTTCCTCGTACGCCGCAACGAAGGCCGCGATCAAGGGCTTCAGCACGGCGGCACGGTTCGAGCTCGAACCGTACGGAATCGACATCACCACAGTCGAACCCGGCTCGATCGCCACCGGCCTGTCCGCCCGTCGCACCAAGTACTGCGGACCGCATTCGCCCTACCTACGCGATTTCACCACGGTGATCGCGAAGCTCGACGCGAAGGAGGCACAGGGCATCACGGCCGAGACGGTCGCGAAGACCGTGCTGAGAGCGGTCGAGGACAAGAAGACCCTCCCGATCTACGCCGTCGGCAGCAATGCGCCCGCAGTGTTTCTCGCCAAGCGGTTGCTACCACGCACCGTGCTCGAGAAGTTCACGGCCCGCGCATACGGATTGCCCGGCAAACGCCCGGTCGGCTAGCGAAGCAGTCCTGCGACGAACGGGATCGTGTCGGCCTGTGACTGGACGAGGGCTCCACTGTGGTCGGTGTTGTAGGCCCGGAACGTCACCGGCTGACCGTTGGCGGTCAGACGCGCGACGTAGGCCGCGGTGGTCGGAAACGGAACGTCGATGTCCTGGAGACCGTTTCCCATGAAGAAGGGCTTGTCGAATCCTGTTTCGGGCATCGCCATGTAATCGTCGAGCACGGCCGTGAAATTGGGCAGGCTCGTCAGTGGCGCGGTGAAGAAGTCGCCGATCGTCACACCGTCGAGTTGTTCCTCGAAGTCCGATACGCACTCCGTCTCGGCCAGGTCTGCGTACTTCTTTCCGAGCGGGGTCAGGATGTTGTCCAGTCCGAGCTCGGGATGCGCGTAGCGCAGTGATGCGCCGATGTACGCGACGTAGGCGGTCAGTCCCGACGGCAGCTCCACCGGCGGAACGCCCGGTCCACCGATCGAGACCAATTCCTCGATGTACGCGGGAGTTCCGGTGCCGACCGCCCCTCGGTAGTCGAGCTCGGGGCCGCCGAATTCCGTTGCGTACCGCGCGGTGTAGATCGCTGCTCCGCCGCCCTGCGATTGGCCGACGGCCACCCAGGATCGCGACAGGGCTTCGCTGTGGTTGCGGCCCGCCTTGACCATGTCCACGACGTTGTGTGCCGTGGTTCGACCGTCGAGATACGTCGGCAAGCCGGGTGTTCCGAGGCCGGCATAGTCGCTGGCCACGATGGCGTAACCCTGCGCGAGCCAGTTTCCCAGGTACGGCAGATCGCGCTCGGCGTACGCCGGACCGATCATCGACGGCGCACACGAATCCCCAAGACCGGATGTGCCGTGGGCCCACGAGATCACCGGCCAACCACCCGCGGGCGGCGTGCCGGGCGGCAGGAAGACGGTGCCGGTGCTCAGCGCTTTGTCGCCGAACGTGTCGGTGGTGACGTAGGTGAGCACTTCGGCCGAGGCCGCGCCGGGAACCCACAGTTCCTGCGGCAGATCACGAGTGGAGACGACGTCGCCGATCTCCTGAGTGATCGCCGGTGCTGCGGAAGCAGGTGCGGCCAGCAGCGCCGTCACCATGCTCGACGCGACAGTCGCGGCAACTGCGAGAGCACCGATCCGACGACGAGAGGTCACTGGGTCTCCATTCCGTTCGAGTGCGCGAAGCCACCGCGTTCGTCGATGCGCGCCACCTTGTAATACACGACCGCACCGATCCACACGACGAAGAACGTGCCGACGACGAGTTGGCCGGCCAGATTGAGATCGATGACGGCCAGCGCGTCCCACAGGCCGCCGGTCAGCTCGAACTGCTCGGCGAGCAGCGACAACAACTGCACCGTGCCGATCACCAATGCCACGAAGACGGACAGTCCCGTCATCGTCATGTTGTAGTAGATCTTGCGCACCGGCGTCACGAAGGCCCATCCGTACGCCTTGGACATGAAGATGCCGTCGATGGTGTCCATCGTGGTCATGCCCGCGGCGAACAGAACCGGCAGCGCGATGATCGCCATCGGCGGAAGTCCGCCTGCCATGGCCGTCGTGCCTGCGATCGCAAGCAGACCGACCTGAGTGGCGGTGTCGAATCCCAGCCCGAACAGCAGACCCAGCGGGTACATCTGCCACGAGTGGTTGATCAGCTTGTCGTAGCGGCCGCGGAACAGTCGATTCATCAGCCCACGCTTGGCCAGCAACTCGTCGAGGCCGGCTTCGGTGAACTCACCTCGTTTCGCGCGTCGCCAGACTCCGACGATTCCCGCGAGCACGGCGATGTTCAACGCCGCGATGAGATACAGGAACGTTCCGGACACGAGCGTGCCGATGATGCCGCCGACTCCGGCGAATGCGTCCTGGAACGCCGTGGCCTGGGACGCGACGAAGGCGATAGCGGCGACGAAGACGAACACGACCGTCGAATGACCGAGTGAGAAGAAGAGCCCGACGGCCAACGGCCGCTTGCCCTTCTGCAGCAGAAAGCGGGTGGTGTCGTCGATGGCCGCGATGTGATCGGCGTCGAAGGCGTGCCTGAGTCCGAGTGTGTACGCCAACACGCCTGCTCCGGCGTACACGAGGGTGCCGTCGGCCCCGGTGAGTCCGTGGATGCTCGGAATGGAGTCGTAGTACGTGAACAGCCCCCATCCGATCACGTGCAGAGCGGCTACGAAGCCGGCCATCGCCAACAGGCGGGGAATCTCGTCGAGAGTGAATCGACTCTGCCGTCGGCCGACCTCGGCGCGCGAAAGCTCAATCGTCATGGAGACATTGTGGCCGACGACAACGAATTACTCTTCCTGCGCGGCCGCGGCCAGGACGCGTCGCGCATCGGGTTCGACGGACCAGTAGGCAAGGAGGGCCAAGATCCCGCCGACGGCCAACAGCGGTAGCAGCGGAACCAGGCCGACGGTGAGTGAATCGGCCGCGTCGGACACCACGCCGACCAGAAGCGGCCCGACGGCACCGCCCGCGGTCGCGGCGATCTGAAGCATGCCGAATCCCAGACCCCGATCCCGGGCCGGGACCACGTCGGCGACACATGCGGTGAGCGTGGGGAGGGCAAAAGCCGAGAAGAAGGCGAAGACGGTGAGAAGTACGACGAACACCACCGTGGCGTTCATGCCGAGCGCAATCGACATGAACACACTGCCGAGGAGAATTCCACCACCACCCAGCACTACTCGCCACTGGGCGAGGCTGTTCCCGATCACGGCCCTTCGGGTTGCCATCGCCGCGACGAGCGTGCCGAGAACGATTCCCACAAGCGTCATTCCACCGCCCGCCGTCGCGGCGGCCGATTCGGACAGGCCGTACCGGCGTTGCAGCAGACTCGGAAGCCAGAAGGTCAGGCCACCGATCGACAGGCTCATGACCGTCAGAGCCGCACCGGTGAACCACAGCGTTCGGATGGGCAGCAGTCGGCGGAGCTGGGCGGCAAGCGGGCCGGACGGCGTGGGAGCCTCCAGGCTCGGGTCCGCGCGGGCCGCCAACCTGTCGGCGTATCCGCGTTCCGGTTCCTTCAGACGTGAGACGAGCACTGCGACAAGCAGTCCCGGGATCGTCATGACCATGAACGCCCCGCGCCAGCCCAGCCAGTCCGCCAGCACACCACCCAGAACGATGCCCGCACCGCCCAGATACGCCGAGGTTCGCCACCAACCGAACGCGGTGGATCGTGTTGCGGGCGGGTAGAAGTCGGCAAGCAGGCTCGCGCTCGCCGGGTTGTCCACCGCCTCCGCCGCGGCAAGACCGACCCGCACGAGGTAGAAGATCAGGAACGTGGGCGCAAGCGCGGAACCCAGCGTCGCCAGAGACCACAGAACGACGACCCAGGTCACGATCCTGCCGCGATCGTGACGATCGGCGAAGTACGCAGCCGGTATCGCCAGAACGCCCGCGGCGATCGCGGATGCACTGGGCAGCGATCCCGCCACCGCGTCGCCGAAACCCCATTCGGCCTGAAGCTGAGGGAGAACGGCGGCAACGAGGCTGAATTCGATCCGGTCCACGAAGGCCACGAGGACCAACACGATTGCCGGTCCCCAGCCGAAGGGAAGAAGAGCAGACCCGGGCCCGGACCGCAGTGTCCCGATGGTTCGCCAACGGCTGCCGCGATCGACCACTGGGCCTGGATCGATACCGGTCGCCATGCGTCGTCCCTCGATTCAGCGTCGTTCGAAACCAGTGTGCACCGCCGGGCACAATCTCAACATCGGTTGATGTCTCTGTCATTTCCCTCGAACGTGCTGACAGTTCACAACGCGGAAGCGGACATTCGACGCTTTCGTCACGGCAGGATGAGGTGGCCGAAGCCGAAAACAGTGGGGACGAAGTTCATGTCACGGGTGAGAATCGCGATGTGCCTGCTCGCAGGTCTGGGATCCTTCGCGATCGTCGTTGCGCTTCTTCTGCCCACCCTCGTGTACGACCGTCTGGCGGTCACTCCCCTCGACATCGCCGCCACCACAGTGGCCACCACGGCAGACGGAGCGGGCGGCGAGGTCCTCGACTCGAAGACGATCGCCGGCCCGGGGCCCTTGTCGATCGCAACCGATGTTCCCCTCGTTCTCCAGCGGTACATCACCGTGGAGGATCCCTCCGACGCAGACCGCGTCACCTTCCAGGTCGGAGCCACGGTGCGACGCGCCGACCGCGACGGCGATGAAGGCCTGCTGACCGCCTCGGTGGATCGAGTGACCAGCGACCGACGCACCGGCCTACCCGTCGAGCCGGCGGGATCATTGCAGACCAACGTCGACTCACCTGCTATTCCGCTGCCGCGCACTGGATTACAGCATCGCTTCCCTTTCGATACCCAGCCGATCACGTACACGGTCTACGACTCGACGGCGTGGACGAGCTTCGAGGCGAACTTCGTCGAGGAGATCACCATGGAAGGTCTGCCGATCTATCACTTCCGATCGATCGTGACCGAAGCCGACCTGTCGACCACGACGCAGTCACCGATCAACTCGGTGACCCTCCCGGCATCGAAGTGGGGACTGGGCGACGGGGACGAACCGATCACGATGAAGCGGTGGTACTCCAACGTTCGCGACATCTACGTCGAACCCAGAAGCGGAAGCCTGGTGTGGGGCAGAGAAACCCCGTACCAGTACTTCGCGAGAGATCCGCAGGTCCCTGAGGTCACCATCTTCAAGGCGTCACTCGCTCTGAACGAGACGGGTCGCCTGGAGCAGGTGAACTCCGCACGCGACGCTGCGAACAGCCTGGCCTGGTTGACGTCTCGCGGACCACTCCTGGGATACGCGGTCGGTGGAGCCTGTCTCGTCGGTGCCGTCGCCGCCGGAGTGATCGGATCCCGTCGCGCGCGTTCGCCCGAGCCCACCCCACAGCGAGCGGACGAATCCGAGCGCGCGTCGGTGTAGGTGCGCTCGGCGTCCACTATTCGGATCCGCAAGCGGGATCGCGATCGTGTGGGCACGTTGTGGACACTCAGGTCGGTGCGTCAGGCAGGAAGCCCCAACGCCCTCAGCGCCATTGCTCGCAAGACGGGCCTGGCAGTACGTGACGGACTGCGCCCCGCGCTGTAAGGCGTCGAATTGATCAGACCGAACACGCCGTGTGCCGCAGTGCGAGCGTCGGCTTCGTTCGACGTCGGGTCGACGGCGCACAGGACCTCGACCCACAGTTCGACGTACTCGCGCTGCATTCGGCGTACCTTGCGTCGAGCGCCCTCGGGCAGACTCTGCAGGTCGCGATCCTGGATTCTGATGAAGGCCGGTGTGTCGAAGGCGAAGTCGAGGTGGAACTCGACCAACGCGGACAACGCGTCCACGGCAGCCCCACCACGATCGACCACCGCACGGCCACCGTCGAGCAGATACCCCGAGATCCCGACCATCAGCTCGACGAGCACGGCCTCCTTGTTCGGGAAGTGACGGTAGACGGCGGGTCCGCTGACACCGACTGCCGCGCCCAGATCCTCGAGGCGCACCGAGGTGAATCCGCGTTCGGCGAACAGTGACGCCGCGGCGTCGAGCAACTGCTGCCGACGCTCGGCCTTGCGCTGCTCACGCACCGTGGTGGGCTTCGCCTCCAACTCCTGCACTGACTCCCCCTCGACCCTGGACTCTCGGTTAATCGTAGTTTACTATGATGTCAGTTATCAACCATTAACTGAACTCCTGTGACACCGGCGTCCAACCCCTAAGGCGTGCACCTCATGGCAATCGATATTGCTGCCAACCGGGCAGATCACGAGCTGCTCACCAGCGAGCTGGCCGCACGGCTCGCCGCGGCGGCGCTCGGCGGTAGCGAGAAATCCCGGGAACGACACATCGCGCGCGGCAAACTGCTCCCCCGCGACCGCGTCGACGAGCTGCTCGATCCAGGCAGCCCGTTCCTGGAGATAGCACCACTGGCTGCCAACGGTCTCTACGACGACGAGTGCCCCGGCGCGGGAGTGATCGCCGGCATCGGACGCGTTTCCGGTCGCGAATGCGTGATCGTCGCCAACGACGCCACCGTCAAGGGCGGCACCTACTACCCCATGACGGTGAAGAAGCACCTGCGCGCGCAGGAGATCGCCCTACAGAACACCCTGCCGTGCATCTACCTCGTCGACTCGGGCGGCGCGTTCCTGCCACGCCAGGACGAGGTGTTCCCCGATCGCGATCACTTCGGCCGCATCTTCTTCAACCAGGCGACCATGAGCGCCAAAGGAATTGCGCAGATCGCCGCCGTCATGGGCTCGTGTACAGCAGGCGGCGCCTACGTGCCGGCGATGAGCGACGAGGCCATCATCGTCAAGAACCAGGGCACCATCTTCCTCGGCGGACCGCCACTGGTGAAGGCAGCGACCGGCGAGGTCGTCACGGCAGAAGAACTCGGCGGTGGTGATCTCCATTCGAAGATCTCGGGCGTCACCGACCACCTCGCCGAGGACGACCGAGACGCATTGCATCGCGTACGCCGCATCGTCTCCACGCTCGGGCCCCGCACACCCCGGCCGTGGGACGTCGTCACGACGCGTGACCCGGTAGCCGACCAGACCGAGCTCTACGACGTCGTACCCACCGATCCTCGCACGCCGTACGACGTGCGTGAGGTGATCACCCGGGTGGTCGACGGCGGCGAATTCGACGAGTTCAAGGCCGAATACGGCAAGACACTCGTCACCGGGTTCGCCCACCTTCACGGTCATCCCGTCGGCATCATCGCCAACAACGGTGTGCTGTTCGCCGAATCTGCCATGAAGGGCGCACATTTCATCGAACTGTGCGACAAGCGCAGTATCCCGCTCGTCTTCCTGCAGAACATCTCGGGCTTCATGGTCGGCCGCGACTACGAGGCAGGCGGCATCGCAAAACACGGCGCGAAGATGGTCACCGCGGTGGCGTGTGCCCGCGTCCCCAAGATCACCGTCGTCATCGGCGGTTCCTACGGTGCAGGGAACTACTCGATGTGCGGCAGAGCGTATTCACCGCGCTTTCTGTTCATGTGGCCCAACGCGCGAATCTCGGTGATGGGCGGCGAGCAGGCGGCGTCGGTGCTCGCGACGGTGCGCAGCGAACAACTCGATGCGGCGGGAAAACCGTGGAGCGACGAGGACCAGGAATCGTTCAAGGCTCCGATTCGCGAGCAGTACGAGAGCCAGGGCAACCCCTACTATTCGACGGCCCGCCTGTGGGACGACGGCATCATCGACCCGGCCGATACCAGGCAGGTACTCGGACTGGCCCTCGCAGCGTGCGCCAATGCACCGCTCGAGCCGGTCTCCTACGGCGTTTTCAGGATGTGACGGACATGACCACGATAGACACCGTTCTGATCGCCAATCGCGGCGAGATCGCCGTGCGGGTGGCGCGAACGCTGCGCCGCATGGGGATTCGCACCGTTGCCGTCTACAGCGACGCCGACGTCGACGCCCGCCACGTCCACGAGGCCGATACCGCGGTACGCCTCGGTCCCGCCAACGCTCGCGAGAGCTACCTCGACATCGCCAAGGTGATCGCGGCCGCGAAAGCCACAGGAGCGCAGGGCATTCATCCGGGATACGGATTTCTCTCCGAGAACTCCGAGTTCGCATCCGCCTGTGCCGAAGCCGGAATCGCCTTTGTGGGGCCGACGGCGAAAGCCATCGAAGTGATGGGCGACAAGATCGCCGCCAAGGCCGCGGTCAGCGCCTTCGGGGTCCCCGTCGTCCCCGGTATCTCCCGTCCCGGCCTCACCGACGCCGACCTCATCGCCGGCGCTCCCGACGTCGGATTCCCGGTGCTGGTCAAACCCTCCGCCGGTGGCGGCGGAAAAGGTATGCGTCTGGTCGAGCGTGCCGAGGACCTACCCGCCGCATTGACCAGCGCCCGCCGGGAAGCGGCGTCGTCGTTCGGCGACGACACCCTCTTCCTCGAGCGATTCGTGTTGCGGCCTCGGCACATCGAGGTGCAGATTCTCGCCGACGAACACGGCAACGTCATCCACCTCGGCGAACGCGAATGCAGCCTGCAGCGCAGGCACCAGAAGGTCATCGAGGAGGCACCGTCCCCCTTGCTCGACGAAGCAGCCCGTGCACGCATCGGTGAGGCGGCCTGCAACACCGCCCGCAGTGTCGACTACTCCGGTGCCGGCACAGTCGAATTCATCGTCTCGGCCGACCGCCCCGACGAGTTCTTCTTCATGGAGATGAACACTCGCCTGCAGGTCGAGCACCCGGTCACCGAGATGGTCACCGGCCTCGACCTGGTCGAATGGCAGGTGCGGGTGGCATCGGGCGAGCCCCTGACTCTCGCGCAGGACGACATCACGCTCACCGGACATGCGATCGAGGCCCGCGTCTACGCCGAGGATCCCGGCCGCGGATTCCTCCCCACCGGCGGCACCGTCGTCGGACTGCGCGAGCCGTCGGCGCCGGGGATTCGAGTCGACTCCGGTCTTGCCGTCGGCACGGAGGTGGGTAGCAACTACGACCCCATGCTCTCGAAGGTCATCGCTCACGGACCCGATCGAGCAACCGCACTGCGCAGCCTCGATCGTGCACTGGCCGACACCGCGGTACTCGGCGTCGTCACCAACATCGAGTTCGCCCGGTTCCTGCTCGCCGACAACGATGTTCGTGCCGGCAATCTCGATACCGGACTGCTCGACCGTCGCGTCGAGGACTTCGCAGCGGCCGAGGCGACCGACGAGGCGCTGATCGCCGCCACCGCCGTGCAGTGGCTCGACGCGTGGCAGGCTGCGGGACAGGATATCTGGGCAACACCATCGGGTTGGAGAGTCGGCGCGAAGGCTTCGTTCCACCGTCGCGTCGCGTCCGAAGGTCGGACGGCGCACGTGTCCATCGCCGGATCACTCGACGCGGCGACGGTCGTCGTCGACGACGGATTGCCGCGCACCCTCCGGGCAACGGCCACCGAGGATTCCGTGAATCTGGTGATCGACGGTCTACGCGAGTCGATGACCTTCGCCCGAAGCGGCTCGGCCACCTGGATTTCCAGTTCTCGCGGCACCTGGCGCATCGATCGGATTGCCGAGGCGAGCGTCCGCGAGGACGATGCGCACTCCGGTGACGCCGAAATCCTCTCGCCGATGCCGGGTTCGATCATCGCGATCGGAACGACCACCGGCAGTGCGGTCACCGCGGGCACCGCCGTGGTCGTCGTCGAGGCGATGAAGATGGAACACACTCTGACCACCCCGATCGACGGCACGGTCGAACTCACTGTCGCAGTGGGCGATCAGGTCCGCGTCGATCAGATCCTCGCCCGAATCGTTCCCACACCCACCGAAGAGGACCAGCCATGACCGATCACCTGTCATCCGCGAATCTGCCCGACGAGTACCAGCAACTGGTGAAGTCCGTCGCCGACTTCACCCGGACGGTCGTGGCCCCGGTCTCGGCGAAACACGATGCCGAGCACTCGTTCCCGTACGAGGTCGTCGCCGGGATGGCCGAGATGGGCCTGTTCGGTCTGCCGTTTCCCGAGGAGTACGGCGGAATGGGCGGCGACTACTTCGCCCTCTGCCTGGCCCTCGAGGAGCTCGGCAAGGTCGACCAGAGCGTCGCGATGACGCTCGAAGCCGGCGTCTCGCTCGGTGCCATGCCGGTGTACCGCTTCGGCAACGACGCGCAGAAGGAGCAGTGGCTGCCCAAGCTCACCGCAGGCAAGGCCTTGGCCGCGTTCGGTCTGACCGAGCCGGGTGCCGGCAGCGACGCGGGCGGCACCAAGACCACCGCCAAGCGTGACGGCGGCGACTGGATCATCAACGGCAGCAAGCAATTCATCACCAACTCCGGCACCGATATCACCGAGCTCGTCACCGTCACCGCGGTGACCGGCGTCGACGAGGCGACCGGACGCAAGCAGATCTCGTCGATCCTCGTTCCCACGAACACCCCCGGGTTCGTCGCCGAAGCGGCATACAACAAGGTCGGCTGGAACGCCTCCGACACGCATCCGCTCAGCTTCACCGATGTGCGCGTACCCCAGGAGAACCTGCTCGGGCAGGAAGGTCGCGGGTACGCGAACTTCCTGCACATCCTCGACGAGGGTCGCATCGCGATCGCCGCGGTATCGGTCGGTGCCGCGCAGGGTTGCGTCGACGAGAGCGTGAAGTACGCCAAGGAACGTGAGGCGTTCGGCGCTCCGATCGCGCGCAATCAGGCGATCTCGTTCAAGATCGCGCGCATGGAGGCACGCGCCCACACCGCGCGCACCGCGTACTACGACGCGGCAGCACTGATGTTGGCGGGCAAGCCGTTCAAGAAGGCCGCATCCATCGCCAAGCTCGTCGCCTCCGAAGCGGCCATGGACAACGCGCGCGACGCCACGCAGATCCACGGCGGCTACGGTTTCATGAACGAATACGTCGTCGCCCGTCACTACCGCGACAGCAAGATCCTCGAAATCGGTGAGGGCACAACCGAGGTGCAGCTGATGCTGATCGCCCGGAGCCTGGGACTGTGAGCGACAAGCGGATTCGCCAGCGCGGCCTGTGGTTCGACGAGATGGAGCTCGGCACCGTCTACGAGCACCGGCCGGGCCGCACCATCACCGAGGCCGACAACACCCTGTTCACGACGCAGACGATGAACACTCAGGCCCTGCACCTCGACGCCGCCTACAGCGAGACGACAGCGTTCGGCCAGCGTCTGGTGAATTCGATGTTCACCGTCTCCACCCTTGTCGGACTGTCGGTGACGCAATTGACCCAGGGCACCATCGTGGCGAACCTCGGCTTCTCGGAGGTGTCGTTTCCCAAGCCACTGTTCCACGGCGACACCCTCTACGCCGAGACTGTGATCTCGGACAAACGCGAATCGAAGTCCCGACCCGGCGAGGGCATCGTGACGTTCACGCACACCGGCCGTAATCAGCACGGGGATATCGTCGCAGTGGCGGTGCGCAAGACGCTCGTCCGCATGCAACCACCGGAGGACGCGTCGTGAGCTGGGTTCCGCCGGGGCCGGCGTGGCTGTTCTGCCCGGCCGACCGTCCCGAGCGCTACGAGAAGGCCGCAGCGCGAGCAGATGTGGTCATTCTCGATCTGGAGGATGCCGTCGGCGCGGCGGACAAAGCGGGTGCTCGTGAGTCCGTGGCCACTACCCCACTGGACCCGTCGCGCTCCATCGTTCGAGTCAACGCACACGGCACCGACGAGCAGGCTGCGGACCTCGAGGCGCTGACGCGCACCGGATACACGACCGTCATGCTCCCCAAATGTGAATCGGCCGAACAGATCGCGGCCCTGGCTCCGCTGAATGTCGTCGCGCTCATCGAGTCCCCGCTCGGTGCGATGACGGTGTTCGACGCCCTCTCCGCCGACAATGCGATCGGTGTCATGTGGGGTGCCGAGGATCTGGTGGCCGCCATGGGCGGTAACTCGAGCAGGCAGGCCGACGGCTCGTACCGCGATGTCGCACAGCATGTTCGGTCGCAGACGCTACTGGCCGCGAAGGCACGCGGGGTGTTCGCGCTCGATTCGGTGTTCCTCGACATCCCCGACCTCGACGGGGTGCGCGCGGAGGCCGACGACGCCGTGGCCGTCGGGTTCGACGGCAAGGTGGCCATTCATCCGAGCCACATCCCGGTCATTCGCGAGGCCTATGCACCCACTGCCGAGGAACTCGACTGGGCCACCGCCGTGCTCGACGCCGTCTCCCGCAATCGCGGTGTCTTCACCTTCCGCGGCCGGATGGTCGATGCCCCGGTGCTGGCGCATGCTCGGCGCATCGTCGCGCGCAGTTCCCTCTCCTAGCCGAGTACTTGCACGCGCCGTTAATTGCCGGCGCGGTATGGTGGGTGGTCACGAGTACAGGTATCGAGAGGCACGACACATGAGCGCACACGACCCCGCCCTGACTGCCCTTGCGCAGAATTGGCTTGCGCTTTCCGTTCTGCACGGACGTATCGAGAGCCGCATCGAGCGTGCGCTACAGACCAACCACAATCTCAGTGCGCGTGAGTACTGGCTGCTCGACGTCCTGGGCAGGCAGCACGACGGGGTCGGCGGCCACCTGCAGATGAAGCAGGTGGCCGATGCCGTCGTACTGAGCCAGAGCGCCACGACTCGCCTGGTCACTCGCCTCGAGGACCGAGGGCTGCTCACGCGATACCTGTGCCCCACCGATCGACGCGGCATCTACACCGACGTCAGCGAAGAAGGCCTGGCCCTGCTCGAGGCCGCGCGGCCGACCAACGACGCGGCGTTGCGCGAGGCTCTCGACGACGCATCCGACGAGCCGGATCTCGTTCCGTTGGTCGACGCCGTTCGACGCGCAGCAAGCTGATTCACTCCACCTGTTGCACGGCTGCTCTGGTCGCGTCGGCTACCAAGGGATTCATGGCCGGCGAGTCTTCCATCCCCGACGTGGTCGCACTGAGCACGACCAGCAGGATCCTCTGCCCGTCCGGCCCGAGCAGCAGTCCGGCATCGTTGGATACGCCGTAGCTTCCGGTGCCGGTCTTGTCGGCCGAAGTCCATTGTGGCGCAATGCCCGCCCGGAACCGGGCGGCGGACGTCTCGGTGTCGCCCATCCACGCGAGTAGCTGCTTGCGCGAGGACTCGGTCAGAACGTCGCCGTCCAGCAGGGTTCGGTAGCCGGCGGCCAGCGAGTCGGGTGTTGTGGTGTCCCGTGGATCACCCGGGATCGCCGTGTTCAATTCCGGCTCGATGCGGTCGAGGCGAAACTCGGTGTCGCCGAGCGATCGTGCGAAGTCGGTGAGCGCCGCGGTGCCGCCTGCCTCGCGAATCAAGAGATTGCCGGATGTGTTGTCACTCTTGGTCAGTGCGGCCGCTGCCAAGTCTGCGATGGTGACGACCGAGCCAGGCTCCCAATCGACCGCGGATTCGGGCACCTTGTCCTCGGCGGTGATCGTTCGGGTATCGGTGAGCTGCAACCTGCCTGCATCGACGGCGGCGAGTACGGCACCGACGGCATACACCTTGAAGGTGGAGCAGAACGCGAAACGTTCGTCCCCGCGGTAACTCTGCGTGGAACCGGTCTCGAGATCGAGCACACTGACGCCGAGCCGCGCGGTATCCCTGGCCTCGAGCTCGAGATACGCCTGCTCGGCACTGGGCTGTTCGCTCGTGGACTGGGACACACTCGTGTCGGATCGCGGTGGTTGTGTGGTGGCCGTCGAGGAACAGGACACTCCGGCGGTCAGCGCCGCCGCTGCGATCACGGTGATCAGTCGGGTGGATGTCGAGGTAAGCATGGGGTCATGCGATCACACCCTCGTGCCTCCGGGCCAAGTCCCGAGGCATGGCATCGTCATTCCTCTTCGGTATCGCGGCTGGTGGACGTGTTTCAATAGGTCGATGGATCTTGTTCGCCATCTCGAGTATTTTGTCGCCGTCGCCGAGGAACGCCACTTCGGCCGCGCAGCGGCGACTCTGGGGGTGACGCAGCCACCCGTGTCTCGGGCGATCAAGACCTTGGAAAAGCACCTTGGTCTCGTACTCGTGGAGCGAACACCCGACGGTGCAGCCATCACCGAACACGGGGCTGCACTGTTGCCACGGGCTCGCTTGATCGTCGACGATGCACGCCGATTGACCACCACGGCAGAGTCGCTCACCGCGTCCGAGACGGTCCGCATCGGCCTCATTCCCCAACTGGACGATGCACTGGCCGCACGTATCGCCGCGTCCGTCGGAGTCCAAGCGCGGGTGGAGACAGGCGGAGCAGTGTCCTTGCTGGACCGTGTCAGATCACACGAACTCGATGTTGCCGTGATCGATCACCCGGTGGTACTCGATCGACTGGTGGCCGGACCAGTGATTGCGCTACCCCGGCGGGTCAGCGTTCCAGTCGGTCACAGGTCGGGCCGAGCGGCGCGGCCGCGACTGACCATGTTGTCCGACCTCGCCTTCGCCACCACACCGCGGGCTGCGAATCCACCTGCACACGACCTGCTGCTCGATGCGTTTCGGCGCCACGCCCTCGATCCAGAGGTGTTCGTTGCGAACACCTTTCGCGCCGCCACGATCGGGGTTGCGTCAGGTCGATGTTTCGGGCTCGTACCTGCCGGGAGTCCGGTACTGCCTGGCACCGAACATCTCGACCTCTCTTCCGACGACGTTGCCCTGCGGGTGCGTATCGTGCGCCGCAACGACGAGGCCGAGTCTCTGGTGAATCTCATCGACCGAATCCTGTTGCAGGCCGGCAAGTGACTACGACCGACGAACAGCTGCGCGCCGTATTCGCCGACGCAGGCTGTCGTGGTTGGGTGCGCGCCGAGCGGATCGACGGCCCGGGCACGGTCGTCGACAACGAGGGAGACGACCCCGTCGTCGCCGCGTCGGTGTGGAAGATCGTGCTGCTCGTTGCCACGGCGCGCGCATTCGACGAAGGATCCTTGACTGCAACCGATTCGGTGCGACTCGTTCCGGCACAGTGCAGTCCCGGGCCGACCGGTATCGCAAGTTTCGCGGATCCGGTGAGCATGAGTTGGCGAGACATCGCACGCTCGATGATCACCGTCTCCGACAACGCCGCTGCCGACGCACTTCTCGGCGCAGTGGGGCTCGATGCAGTTGCCCGAGTGATCGACGATCTCGGACTCGAACACACGCGCATCGTCGGTGGCACGAAACAACTGGGTGATCAGATCGTCCGTGATACCGGCCGGTTGAACGCGGACGAAGCGGTGGGTCTACTGGCCAGCAATTACACAGTGGTCGACAGCTCGGGCTTCGATCCGGCGTACACCTCCTGCACCACACCCCGTGACAGCAACACCGTTCTGCGCTCGGTCTGGCTGGGCACCGCGGCATCGCCGGCGCAGTGCCGGTACATGAAGGAGGTTCTGTCTCAGCAGGTATGGCCGCACAGGATTCGTAGCGGAATCCCGTACCCGGATGTGCAGGTCGCGGGCAAGACCGGCACCATCGGGCCCATTCGCAACGAGGTCGCCGTGGTGTCGTTTCCAGGCGAGACGCCCGTCGCGGTGTCGGTGTTCACCAGGGCAGCGCGGATGGACCTGAACCTCCCGCTGGTCGATCAGGCCATCGGCCATGCGGCCAGAATCGCAGTGACAGCAGTACGTCAGGCTTCGTGCTGAGTAGACCCCAGTGGTTCGCGGGTCCGAGCGGTCACTGCGCGGTCCAGGTTGGATCGCGTTTCTGCAGGAATGCGGTGATTCCTTCGATGACGTCCTTCGTGGTGGAGAGTCGATCCAATTCCCGACGGTTCTGCTGCCACGATTGTTCCTCGTGCGCGATGGTGCCGTCGGAGATACGTCGCGCGAGCCGCTTGGATGCGCGCACCGCGAGCGGCGCACCCTCCGTGCACAGGCGAGCGAGACCGAGTGCCGTATCGAGAACGTCGTCGGGCGCGACAACCCGGTTGACCAACCCCCATCGCGCGGCTTCCTGCGCAGAGATCGGCTGACCCGTCAGGATCATCTCCAACGCAATGTGTTCCGGTACCGCAGTCATGAGCCTGAAGGCTCCCCCAGCACCGGCGACGAGTCCGCGGCGAATCTCGGGTAGGCCGAATACGGCCGTGTCCGAGGCGACGACCATATCCGAGACCAGAGCGATCTCGGTTCCACCTCCCATCGCCGACCCGTTCACGGCCGCGATGATCGGAACCGAAATCGGGTGTTGGACAATCCCGGCGAACCCCCAATGCTCGGTCTCGGGCGGGGTCACCGCGCCGGGGCCTCCGGTGCCGAGGGCTTTCAGATCAGCACCCCCGCAGAAGGCCGCCGATCCCGCACCGGTCAAGACGATGGCACGGACGTCGCGGTCGGCCTCGGCCGACTCCCAGGCCTGCCCGAGCAGCGTGTGCACGCGTGCGTCGATGCTGTTGGCAGCTTTCGGTCGGTTGATCGTGACGACGAGAACATGACCCTCACGCCTCGTCAGTACAACAGGTTCGACGCTATCGGCCTCGGACACGAATGTTCCCCTCGTTCGACTCGACACTGACTGTTGCTCCGATGATTTCGCGTGCAGGTTCGCTTCGATAGAGGGACAACGCATGCGCACTGGCCGTGTCTCCGGGTGCCGTCTGCGCGGCAACGCGTCGTCCGCGCTCGTCCCTCCCGACGAGGAAGGCCTGGTTCGGTTCCTGCTGCCGTGAATGCTCGATGGAGACAGTCTCCACCACGAGATCCCCGTCCTCGACAGGTGCTCGCGGTGGCGGATTCAATTTCAGCACTGCGGGTTCGGGATTTCCGGTGTAGCCGAGCGGATGTTGGTCGCCGGCCAACAGCACGGAGTGGTGGTACGTCAGATAGCCGCCGTTCGCGTGCACCAGCGCAAGGCTCTTCCCGCCACGAATCTCCCGAACCGATGCGGTGATCGAATGCAGCGAATGACTACTGAGCGGTCCGCCGAAAGAGGAGTGCCCGCCGGTCACGCTGGGAATCAACGACTTCGGCGTCCCGAGGTGGCGTGTTGCGAGGGTCGGCACGATCGGGAAGCAGCTGTAGACGTCCAACACGTCCAGTAGCTCGACCCCGATCTCCGCGCCGTGCAACGCCCGATCCATCGCATCTTCCATCGCTGCGGACCGGCCGAAACTACTGCGGTCGAGGATGTCGACCGTGTCCTCGGCACCGGCACCGCCCCAGACGTAGACGATGTCGCTCTCGGGCACGCCACGTTCGCGGGCTTCGGCCAAGCTCGTCACAACGATGCACGCCGCCTGGTCGACGAACGGCATGGCGTTCATCGACAGCGGATACGGCTCGCACACGATGCGGTTCTTCGGCGACGGCGCTCCGATGTCCGCAGCCGTCCTCGCTCTTCCGTTCCACGAGTACGGATTCTTCTCGGAGACAACGGAGAATGTCGCATACAGCTCGCTGCACTCGGCCTGCCGCGTTACCGGATCCACGCCGGACTCGAAGCGAAATCGGCTCTCGAACAACGGATAGATCCGGACCGGTGAGATCAGACCGGCTTCTTGCATTGCAGCGCTGCCGAGTTGATCGAGGTCGAAGGTGGGCGGACCGCCCGGATCGGTGCTCCACCCGCCGTCGTCGACGGGGTCTCGACCGGCCTTGACCAGTGCGCTCATCGAGGCCTGGGCTTCACCGCCTGCGATCACCGCCACCGTCGACTCTCCGGAAGCGATGCGTGCGGCCGCGCGATCGAGGAGTCGGGCCGGCCATTGTCCACCGATCGGAGCGTCGAACACGTCTGCTGGTGTGGCACCGAAGATACGTGCCAGCGCCGCGGCGGGACTGGCGTAGGCCCAGCTGGCGATATGGCAGAACGCGATGCTGTCCGCGCGGCGAATCCACGGCTCCGAGGTCGGCGAGTCCTGGACTGCCGCAGTCGCAGCGAGCGTGATCAGTTCCATGGGTTCGACGCCCACGGGTTCGCCGCGGCCGCTTGTTTCACCGACAGCCACGATCACCGGAATACGCGTCGGATCCACCGTCGACGCCTCCGGGCGTACAGAACTCATGGACGCAAACCTATTACAGACAGCGATTGTCCGCAATGCAACCAGGTGCGACAATCCGGGGGTGACCGACGAAGCCAAGAGCCGACGAGGACGTCCTCGCGATCCGCACCTGGAAGACCGCGTCTACGACGCGGTGCTCGAGGTGTACTGGGAAAAGGGTTGGTCCGGTTTCACACTCGACGCCGTTGCCCGCCGTGCTTCGGTCGGTAGAGCCGCGCTCTATCGTCGCTGGGAATCCAAGGGGGCCTTGGTCGTCGATGCGCTGGAAGCCAGGAGTCCACTCGCGACGCCGATCGACCTCGGCACGCTGCGGGCGGATCTCGTCGAACTGGCGGTGCAGCTTCTGCACGGTTACAGAGGGACAGCTGGTCTGGTCAGTCTGAGGGTCGCCCTCGACGCGCGGGTGCACCCCGACCTTCTCGGACACATGATCGACACTCTCAATCGGAGCCGACTGGTCGCAGCGCGCCTTATCGTTCATCGAGCTCAGGCTAGAGGTGAACTACCGGAGTCCGCCGATACCACCCGAATCCTCGAACTGGTGACCGGAGCGGTGTTCAGCCATGTCATCTTCTCGCATCGCTCCGATGCCGACAGAGCCGAGACCGACCGCGCCTACGCCGAAAACCTGGTCGACGCGGTCCTGGATGGCATCGGCACGACATGACACGTACGGCCGCCGAGTCCGGTGGACTCGGCGGCCGCACATGAGCTGGTCTACTACTCGTTGTAACCGAAGATCGCGTTCCAGGCCTCCTGGTCGTCGGCGGAGTTCTCGATCGACTCGGACTGCGTGATTCGGTTGACCTTGGGGTCGGTGAACTTCGGCAGTTCGATTCCGCGGATCACCGGCGGGTCGATATCGTTGCGCACCGAGTACTCACCGAGATCACTGAAGACCTGCTGTCCCCTCTTGGAGAGGTTCCAGTTCATGAAGACCTGCGCGGCCGCAATGTTCTTCGCTGTGGATGCAACCCCGGTGTAGTAGTCGTAGGCGGTCAGTCCCTCCTCCGGTACCACGAAGTTGACCGGCGCATTCTCGTTGTTGGCGATGTTGACGCTGCTCACCACGACGGTCCCTGCTTCGATCTCACCGCGGGCGAGCGCATCGAGCTGAGCTCCGATGGAGTCGAACACCCTTGCCTCCGAGGAGTACTCGCGGAGGTAGTCGTCGCCGAGTACCTCGCGCTGGAACCGAGTCAGCGCCAGTGCACTACCGCCGGCTCCGGCCTGAGCGATACCCAGATTGCCCTTCCACCGGTCGTCGAGAAGATCTGCCCAGGACGCCGGCCTGTCGTCGCCCTCGATGAGCGCACTGTTGTAGCCCATCGTGTAGATCGGATCGAAGGTGCGGTAGTAGTTGCCACCGTCGAACACCACGTCGTCCTGCAGCTCGCCGGCCGTGGGCGGTGTGTACGGCTGGAACACACCACGCTCGCTGAGTCCGCTGACGAAGCCGGCGTCGGAAATCCTGACGACGTCCGCATCGAGGCGACCGGCACCGTACTCGGCCACCAGGCGCTCGTAGAGCCGGTTAGGGGTGAGGCGCACGAGCTTGACGTCGAGTCCGGTGTCCTTCTCGAAGTTCTTCAGCACCGTGGCCTCGGTGACCGCGGTGTAGCCGCTGTACAGGGTGATGCCACCCTCGGCCTGGGCCCGCGTCCACAGATCCGGATCGGCGATCTGTTCGCCGTCGATCACGAGGCCGTTGTCGGTGACGATCTCCTCCGCCGCTCGAGCCAGAGCGGGGCGTTCGGGTGGCGGTGAGCAGGCCGTGGCCGTTGCCACTGCGATACCCAACGCGATTGCTGAAACCAATTTTCTCATCAGACAGTTTCCTTGGATCCGAAGCGACGCGAGAGGACGGCGAGCACACCGATCACGACGCAGTACAGCAGGCTCAACTCGGCAGCCGACTGGAACGAGCCATTGTCGTAGGCGTCGAAGATCGCGATCGACAGCAGCCTGGTGTCGGAGGTGAACAGGAACAGCGCGGCGGTGAGCTCACGCATGGACAGCATCAGCAGCAGCAGGAAGGTCGAGGACAGACCGACCTTGAGCAACGGAGCGGTGACGAACGAGATCGCCCGGTGCCGCCGTGCACCCAACATGACGGCACTGTCCTCCAAGTCCTTGTCCAACTGAATGATCGACGCGGAGACACCGCGGTACCCCTGCGGGATCGTCACTGCCACGAACGCGATCACCAGCACCGCAAGCGTTCCGTAGATCGGCAGTGGAAGCGCCAGCCACGTCCACAGCAGACCCAGGCCGAGCACGATGGCAGGAACAGCCAGCGGCAACATCGCCAGGTACTCCAACAGCTTTCGGCCCGGAGCGTTCGTGCGGTACCTCGTGTACGCCAAGGCGAAGCAGAACGCGGTACCGATCGCGGCGGTCGCGACACCGACGATCACGCTGTTGGTCATCACGCTGTGAAAGTCGGCACTGCGCAACGTTTCTCCCAGTCCCCAGAACGACAGCGCTCCCGAGTCGAAGAGCTGACCGATGTTCGCGACGTACGGGCTGGTCTGCAGGGCCGCCAACACCAGGGCGACGAGCGGCAGGAGAACGGCGAGGGTGAAGTACACCCACGCGAACACGGCAGCCGGGATACGCCATGCCCGCAGCGGAACCTGACGCGCCCGAACACCTTTGCCGCTGACTGTGGTGTATTCCTTGCTGCTCATCGCGCGCTGCTGGAACGCGACGACGGCGACCAACAGGACTGTGAGAACCACTGCGACAGCGGCGGCGTCGTTACCGCGGGCAGGCGATGCGTTCATCAATCGGTAGATCAGGGTCGGCAGTGTGTCGACTCCGCCGGGCACACCGATCACCTGTGCCACCGGGAAGTTCTCCACGGTGAGCGCGAAAACCAGTATTCCCGAGCCGATCACGGCAGGCATGACGAGCGGGAACGTGATCTTGCTCAGCATCTTCGTCAACTTCGCACCGTGCAGACTGGCGGCGTCTTCGAGGTCCGGGTTCATCAACGAGAGCGCCGAGTGGACCATCAGGAACGGATACGGCGCGTAGTAGATGCCGAGGATGAAGATCATTCCGCCGAAGCTGTAGATGTCGATGAAGCCGGGCAGACCGATGGCAGTCAGAATCAGGTTGATGTAACCGGTGGCCGGGCCGGCCAGCAGTGCCCAGGCAAGTGCCCCGACGAGCGCCGGGAGAAACAACGGCGCAATACCGATGCCGTAGATCATCTTTCGACCCGGAACGTTGGTACGTGCTGCGAGGAAGGCGAGCGTGCACCCGATCGCCAGCGCGACGATGGATGACCCGATACCCACCAGTGCCGAATTCCACAGGGCACTGCGTGCCGTCGAGGATCCGAGCAGTGCGAAGTTGTCGAGGGTGAAGTTACCGAAGTCGAACAGCGATGTGCGCTCGGCGTTGTCGGTGAATGCGCCCATCACGATGAAGAACATCGGGAACAGCACGATCACGGTGAGCAGAGCCAACTGCAGAAGCGTCGGAATCCACTTCTTCGGACCCGGCCTGCGTTGGGGTGTCGGGGTGTCGACCGGCGGCTTCGTCGTGGTGACGGGCCGATTGTCGGTGGGGGCGCTCATACCGGCACCGCCTCGGAGGCGACGCGATCGTCGACGAGAACCTGAGCTCCGCCGGCTACTGCTGTGACCCGTGCGCGTTCTCCCATTCCCAGGATTCGGCTGGCGTGTCCGGTGGCGACGGCTTCGATCTCGGGGCCGTCGTCCAGTGTGACGCGGTATCGAATGGACGCACCCTGGTAGCTGGCGACATCGACTGTGCCCATCCAGGACTGGCCCTCGGGCTCGGCATCGTCCAGCGGGGTGACCAACAGATCCTCGGGCCGCAGGCACACCACGACGGGCCCGTCGGCCGCCGACCCTGCATCGACCGACACTGCAATCTGCCCGAAGTCCGTCAGCTCCATCGTCGAGCGCGGGCCCGAAGCAGGCGTGGCGCGGAAGATGTTGCCGACACCGAGGAACTCGGCCACCGAGGCGGACATCGGCGAGGTGTAGATGTCCTCGGGGGTACCGATCTGCACGATTCGGCCGTTCTGCATCAACGCGATTCGGTCGGCAAGGGCGAACGCCTCGACCTGATCGTGCGTGACGTAGACTGTGGTCAGTCCGAGACGGAGTTGAAGCTCTCGCAATTCCATCCGAAGTCGTTCGCGCAGTCGGGCATCGAGGTTCGACAGCGGCTCGTCGAGCAGGAGCACGCTGGGGCGCATCACCAAGGACCGAGCCAGCGCCACCCGCTGCATCTGACCACCACTGAGCAAGCTCGCGCCGCGGTGGGCCATTTCACCCAACCCGACGAGGTCGAGGGCCTCGAGAACGCGCTGGTTCATCTCGGTCTTGTTGACCTTCTGCATCTTCAAGGAGAACGACACGTTGTCGAACACGGTCCGGTGCGGCCACACTGCGTAGGACTGAAAGACCATGCCCACGTTGCGTTTGTGCGGCGGGATCGTCTTGTTCTTGTCGGAGTCGTGGACGACGCGGTCACCGATCGTGATGCGCCCGGCGCTTGGGGTTTCGAGCCCTGCCACACAGCGCATCGTGCTGGTCTTACCGCAGCCGGACTGCCCCAGCAGCACCAGGGATTCTCCGTCGGCGATCTCCAGGTCGAGGTCGCGGACAACAGTGTTTCCCGAGTAAGCGAGGCTCAGGTTCTCGATGCTAACCTTCATGATCTTCCTTTTCTTCAGTCGTCGAAGCCGTGTTCACAGGTCGAGCTATCCGATCGAAAGTGCCGTTGCCGCGGCGGAAACGAACAGTTCTGCTGTCGCGATACGTCGTGCAGCGCGGTGCAGGGTCACGCTGGTGAGGTTGCCGTCCGCAGCGATGTCGACATCGACGGCCAACACACCTGCCGGCGTCCCCAGTCGCAGCGTCGAGGTGGTGGCACCGTGGACGACCCGATCCACCACACCGTCGCGTACGGTTGCGGCGGCGGCCACCGCGACCGCCGACGTCAGGCCGATGGACGGGTGCGGTGCCATCATCGAGAGCATGCGCACGCACACGTCGTACTCGCCGGCCGAGACGAGCGTTCCGTCTTCGAGGTGGTAATCCACCGGAGGAGCGATGATGCCGACCTTGGGCACTGCGTGCGTGATCGGATCCTGCGGGCGCGACAGCCCCATGAGCAGTGCTGCACTACGGCGCAATTCGACCAGTAGCGGAACACGTTCTGTCAGTTGGGCGGCGGTCTCGGCTCCGGTCATACCCAGGTCGGATGCATCGAACAACGCAGCGGGAGCGCCGGCGACCACCATGGTGCCGCGGTACTGCGATCCATGTAGCTCCACGGTGTCCTCCACCGCCCCGGTGGGGAGCAGCCGAGTTCGATCGGCACCCAGGTCGATGAACGTCAGTCCGACGGGAACTCCGAGGGCCGATGTTCCGGCAACCTGGGCCGACCCCTCGGTCGGAACCACGCCGCCCGGTGTGTCGATCTCGGTGAGCAGCACCGCACCGGTGTTGCGGTTACGAAGCCGTACGACGGTGGTGATCGGATCGATCGGCACCAGTCCTTGCTGGAGTGCGTACAGGCCGATCGCGGTGGCACAGTTGCCACAGTTGCTTCCCCACTCCACCTTTCGGTCACCGATGGCAACCTGAGCGAAGAGGTAGTCCACGTCGATTCCGTCCTCGGAGGACCTGCTGACGATGGCCGCCTTCGAAGTGGTCGAGCTGCCGCCGCCGACGCCGTCGAGCTGGCGGGGGTCGCCGGATCCGAAGGCGGAGACCAGAATCTCGTCCAGAGATCCTGCTTGTTCGATCAGTGGCTCGACGTCGACGGAGCTGAAGAGCCAGCACTTGCTGGTCCCGCCCCTCATCCACGTGCCACGCAGTGAATACATCCTCGGATACCTTCCGATCGTTACTCTCGAAAACGTTCTTGGAGTTGAACATTCGAGGGAGCCTTGCGGTCATGTGACGCAGCTCTCGTGCGGTTGCTGTACATAGCCTGCATCACACAGCCGTCGAGTACAATTACGAAAAAGTCGAGATCCCTTAACTGTCACTTAAAGGTGGTTCGATCATGTTCGACACCCGACGCCTGCTGCTTCTGGTGGAGGTCGTGCGAACCGGATCCATCACGGCGGCCGCAACTCGGTTGAGCTTCACCACATCTGCGGTCTCGCAGCAGTTGAGCAAGCTCGAGATCGAAGCCGGGCAACCACTGCTCGAGCGCCACGCCAGGGGAGTTCGACTGACCGAGGCGGGTGAGGTTCTGGTGCGTCATGCAGAACGAATCGAGACGCAATTGCTCGCTGCACGAAACGAACTCGAAGACCTCTCCGGCCTGCGCGCCGGGACGCTGCGAATAGGAACCTTCCCCACCGCAGGGGCCAGTCTGCTACCGCCCGTGGTGAAGCTGTTCAAATCTCGTCATCCCGCCGTCGCACTGACGGTGCGCAGCTCGCGGTTCGCCGGGCTCCGGGGAATGCTCGACACCCGTGAGGTGGAGCTGTCCCTACTCTGGGACTACGAGTGGGCCAGAATCACCGACTCGGACCTGACGGTACACCAACTCATGATCGACCCGCCCATGCTCGTCGTATCCGTCAATCATCATCTTGCCGAGCGTAGTTCGATCCACATGAACGAGCTGGAACACGAGCAGTGGATCACCAGAGAGGACACTCATCCGGTGGGTGCAGCGCTCGAACGGGCATGCCATGCTGCCGGGTTCTCGCCGTCGGTGTCGTTCGCAGCGAACGACTATCAGGAGGCTCAGGCCATGGTGGCGGTGGACCTCGGCGTGTCGTTCGCACCCCGGATGGCGCTGTCCAATATTCGAGACGATGTGCGATTGGTCCCGTTGACGGGCGCACCGTCGCGTCGAATCTTGCTGGCCCACTTGGCGGAACAGAAGCTCTCGCCGAGTGCGACCGTGCTACTGAAGATGTTCGAGGACGTCGCCGCCCGATTCTGAGAAGCGATGTCGCTCAGGCCTAGTGTGCACCGACGAGAGTGGGCATGGGCACGACGAACAGATCGGCGGTGGCGATACGACGCACCGCTCGATGAAGGGTGACCGAGTGCAGAAATCCGTCCCGATCCGTGACGTAGTCGACGTCCAGCACACCTGCCGCTGTGCCGATGCGGAGCGATCCGGGCCAGCCGATGCGGGCGTTCGCAATGACCACACCACCCGTGACCGTGGCGGCCGCTGCAACAGCAACCGCCGACGTCAGCCCTATCGCCGGGTGCGGTGCCATCATGGAGAGCATGCGCACCGAGATGTCGTAGTCCGCGGCGGCGACGCGCTCACCGGTGGTCGTGGTGTAGTGGACGGGAGGTCCGATGATTCCGACCTTCGGAACGGCATGCGAGACGGGCTCTTCGGGCTTGCTCAGTCCCATTCTCAGCGCTGCCAGCCGACGCAGCGCAATGAGTGTGGGGACGTGCGCGGCGACGACATCGTTGCTTTCCGAACCGTCCAGCCCGAAATCGGCAGCATCGAAGAACGCGGCGGGTGCACCGGCACGAACGAATGTTCCTCGGAACTCACAGTCGCCGAGCGTAACTCGATCGATCTCTGCGCCTGTCGGAAGCATCGTCGGTCGGTCGGGGGCAGGGTCGGTGAAGGTGAGCCCCACCGGCACACCGAGGGCAGTGGTTCCGGGGACAGCCGCGCCGCCCTCGGCAGGAATGCGTCCGCCCGGGGTCGAGATCTCCGCGGTGAGAATTGCACCGGTGTTCTCGTTGCGCATGCGCACCACGGTGACGCGATCGTCGACGGCGACGAGACCGGTCTGCACGGCGTACAGCCCGATCGCCGTCGCACAGTTTCCGCAGTTGCTGCCCCACTCGACCGTGCGGTTCTCGATGGCGACCTGAGCGAAGAGGTAATCGACGTCGATACCCGGAGCGCTGGAGCGACGAACGATCGCGGCCTTGGAGGTCGTCGAACTGCCCCCACCCACTCCGTCGAGTTGCCGTGGATCGCCGGAACCGAACGCGGCAGTGAGGATGTTGTCGAGCCCGCCGGCCTCGGCGACGTACGGGTCGATATCGACCGCGTTGAACAACCAGCACTTGCTGGTCCCCCCACGCATCCAGGTTCCACGAAGAGTGAACATCTGCTGTGCCTTCCGATCAGGATCCGATGCTTCCACCCTGGGCCAGAGGATGATCAAGCACAATTACGAAATATGTTCATGCCGTGCAGCAACACTTAACGCACTGGTACCGGTTCAGAACAGGGCGGGGACGACAACCAGGATCAGCCAGCACAGAGCCGGCGCGATGGCCACGACGACTCCGGCATTGAGCAGCAACTGGCGATAGAAGCGTGGGCGTTCGATGTTCTGCGCGTTGGCCAGCACGAGCGCACCGTTGGTCGAGAAGGGCGAGACGTCGACGACGGTGGCCGAGATGGCCAGAGCAGCGACGACACCGACGACCGGCAGTGCACCGGTTCCGAGCAAGGGCATGGCCAGCGGAATGACCGCGGCCAGCAGGGCGGTGGAGGACGCGAATGCCGAGGTGATGCCGATGACGTAGCAGAGCACCACAGCCACGATGATCGGAGCGCCGATAGTGATGGCCATCTCGGCGAGATGGTCGATGGTGCCTACCTCCTGCAGGATCGAGATGTAGGTGACCATGCCCGCGACCAGCAGAACCGTCGACCAGCTGATGTCTGCGATGGCTTCGTTCTGCTTCTTCAGATCCGTGAACGCCAGGACTGCTCCGGCTCCGATGGCGATGAAGCTGATCGGCAGGTGCAGGACGAGAACGAGCACCAGGAGTGCGCCGATGAGGAACAGCGTGAGCTTCTGCACGAACGTGACCGGGGCCGGCGCGTCGACCAGCGTGGTTGTCGTCGGACGAGTGAGTACCGCAGTGCCGCCGCCTGCCGTGCTGCCACCGCCGGTGCTACCGCCGGTGGGGACGGACGTCTCGATCGGCGATCCGCCCACCGGGCCACTGCCGGGCGCGGGGTCGGTGGAGCCTGTCGCGGTGTACTCGAAGCCCTTCATGCGGGCCAGTGCTGCGTAGCCGACGACCGTCAGCACCGAGAGCAGCAGGTTGATGCCGTAGCTGGCGAAGAACAGCGTCCACGGGTTGAGCGCGAGGCCGTTGTTCTCGACGATGTCACGAACCAGAACGCCGGATACGGAAATCGGGGAGAACGCGCCAGCGTGGGCACCGTTGATCACCATGATGCCCATGACCAGCGGGCTCATGCCGGTTCGTGCTGCGAACGCCATGGCAGCGGGCACGATGAGCGCGACTGCAGCAGGACTGAATGTGCCGAGCGCCGTCAAGACCGAGGCGACGAAGAAGAACACCCAGGGCACCACCGTCACCCGACCGTGCACCGCCCTGATGCAACTGTTCACCAGCAGATCGATGGTGCCGTTGCGTTTGGCCATACCGAAGAAGTAGGTGACGCCGACGATGGTCAACACGATCGAGCTGGGGAACTCGTTCAAGATTTCCTTGTCGTCGAATCCCAGCGCGAAGTATCCGACCACGAAGGCACCGATGAATCCGAGGATGCCGATATTGATCGGAAAGAAGGTTGCGATCACGAACATCGCAACCAACGCGATGAGCGGGAGGATCTCGATGGAAGTCATGGGCGTCTTTCGGGTGGCTGGGTAAGTGCTCGGTTACATCCGCACTCGAACGTTGTCCCTGTCACATTATTGACGCGACACTTTTAGGACAATATCGTTTTGCTACCCGGTCGTTTAGCTGAGCTGAAAGATGTGCGCATGAACCACACGTTCGACGTCGTGACGTTGTTCCTTCTGCTCGACATCGCCGAGGCCGGCTCCCTGACCGCAGGTGCCGAGCGAGCGAACATGACTCCCTCGGCAGCGTCTCAACGCATCAGCAAACTCGAACACGGCATCAAACAGCCGGTCCTCACTCGCCTGCCGCGCGGCGTACAGCTCACCGAAGCCGGCGAGATCCTGACCAGCCGGGCCCGCCTGTTTCGCCGCGAGATGCGTGCCGCGAGCGGCGACCTGGAAGCGATCCGGGGCCTCGAACGCGGTTCGGTCCGGCTCGGCTCGTTTCCCACGGTCAGTGCGTCGCTCCTCTCCGACGCGTTGAAGGACTATCACTCGCGATGGCCGGGGGTGGACGTTCGTGTTCGGTCGGCCGTTCGACCGCAATTGCTGGACATGCTCCATTCGAGCGAGATCGACCTGGCACTGCTGTGGAGCTACGCCTGGACGGAGGAGGCAGAACGATCGCTGTCACTCGAGCCACTGATGGAAGACCAGACCGTGCTGCTGCTTCCGATAGACGACGATCGCCGGGGACGGGATGTGTCCTTGCACGACCTCCGAGGCGCGCGGTGGATCATTCGGAGCAACGACCACCCGGCAGCGGAGGTTCTCTATCGCAGTTGCCGCGTAGCAGGATTCGAGCCCGACGTCGTGTACGAAGCCCACGACTACCAGGAAATCGAGGCCATGGTGGCCGCAGGCGTCGGCATCGCCATGGTCCCCCGACTGTCGGTGGTCCACCACCGACCCGACGTCACCACCATCGCTTTCCTCGACACCGATCGTGTTCCGACCCGGGTCATCTACATCGCATCACTCGCGCGACGCCAGTACACCCCGGCGATGTACGCGATCTCGACCGCTTTACGCGGTGCTGCCGAACGCAGTGCGCAGACGCCCGCGGGGTCGGATCGAACAGCTGTCGGCACTGCAGACAAGGATCAAAGAAGTTCTAGCACCAGAGCTCGGTGATCGGACACTTCCGGCGCGGCGACGATCTCGAAGCTTCGTACGGCGGTCGGTGACGACACCAACACGTAGCTGGCACTGCGAATTGCTTTGGTGTAGATGGATGTTCGAGTGTCGGCGTCTCCCACGAGGTCGGTCATCCCATGTTCGGCCAGCAGTGCGAACGTCTCGCTGGTCGGCAGCAGGTTCAGATCGCCACAGAGCACAACGACGTCAACCGACGGACGAACATGCTCGACCATCTCCGCCAATTTCCTGGCCTGCTCCAGCCGAATGGGACTGTCGCCCTTCCCTGCTGGATCGCGCAGACCGTGACATTGGATGACGGATACGGACTTACCTGCGACGCGATCCCGAACGGTGACCGCCAGAGCAGCTCGTGGACGGTCATCTACATCCCAGACCGTGTGATCGACGAACCGGGAATGGACGAACCGCGCGTCGAGCCCTACGACGGGAACGTCGTCACGCACCCAGGTCGCGATCCCGAAGTCCTGACGCAATTCGACGCCCTCACCGTCGGTGACAGGTCCGGCGTCGTTGGCGACGAAATACGGCGTGTACCCGGGGAGCACGGCCGACACGTCGTCAAACAGGTTGAGCCGCTGCGGCAGTGTGCGCTCGCCGTCGGCGAACGTCGACCATCCTGACCGATCTGCGGTGCGCGTGACTTCCTGGAGGCAAATGGCCTCCGCGTCAACGGTTTCGAGCCAGGCAACGAGCTCGTCGAACATCGCGCCGCCCCATGCATTGATCGAAATGATCTTCACAGCACGATGATGTCAGACGTGGCGTGACTCGCGCGCTTCATTTTCGGCTGCGCCGAGTGGACCCCTGGCTCGACTGCCGGACGGACCGGACGTAACGTCATCGGCAATACGCACTGCCCGTGCGAATAGCGCACCGAAGGAGACGCCGATGCCCGATCCAGATGCGGGAACCATTGCCGAGGTCCAGCTTTTGTACGGCAGACAAAGCCACGCAATCGATTCCGGACGCGCAACGGAATGGGCAGAGACATTCACCGCAGACGGCGTCTTCGATTCACCCAGTTACCCCGAACCCGAGGTCGGTAGCGACCAGCTGACCGCCTTTGCCCAAGGCTTCTTCGACAGCGCGGCCGACGCGAACGAGAGGCGCCGGCACGTCATCACGAACATTGCCGTCGATCTCGTGAGCGTCGATGAACTCGCAGTCGACTGTTACCTCCAGATCATGGCAACACCGCGTGGCGGCGAGACCCGGCTCGTCCGATTCACCTCGGTCCGGGATCGTGTGGTGCGAGTCGATGATCAGTGGCGCATCCAGCACAGGACCGTGTCACGCGACGACGCCTGACACGACCCGTCGTCGCTGACTAGCGCAGCAAACGCCCCAACCGCGCCGCTGCAGCGACGACGGCCGCACCGAGCTGTTCTTCGTCGCCGATCTCGAACACCGACGCACCCAAGCTCGCCATCGCGTCTCCGCGGCGACCCGGCACGACGGCGGACACTCCTCCTACCGATGGAATCACTTCGCCGTGGGTGACCGCGTATCCAACGCTTCGCGCCCGCGCCACTTCCGCACGTTCGCCATCTTCCGGGGGCAAGGACGCGAGCATTGCCAGGCCTGCAGACCCCCGGTCGATCGGGTCGACCTGCCCTCCACGAAATGCCACGTGGACCTTCGCCCCTCGTGGCTCGACAACCATCAAAGCTCTTACTTCCGTTGAATTCTCGCGAACGACGAGATGGACGGTCGCGCCCAGTTGATCCGCCAGTTCTTCGAGTACCGGGCGTGCCACGGTTCGCAGATCCTGCTCGACGGGTTCGGCGAGTGCCACCAGCCCGGCACCGAGGGCAATTCGCTTGAACTCGTCTCGCCGACACAGATGATGAGCCTCGAGCGTGCGAACCAGCCGATGCGCAACGGTGCGGTGCACACCGATCCCGTCGGCGATCTCGGTGATCGACAAGCCGTTCGGATGCTCGGCCAACAGCTCGAGCACGACGAGGCCGTGATGCAGCGTTTTGGACATCCCCGAATCGATGGACACCGTGGTTTTTCCGTCGGTCATGCACTGCCCCCTGTTGACGACTGTGAGGTGGACCACCTACAGTTCGATCTGAATCGCACACTGCGTGCGATTATCGCACATAGTCGAGGTCGGTGCAAACGGACCCGGCCGAGATCTTTTGCACGAGGAGAGCGCCATGAACAACCCCAATCCAGGACGCGTCGTCGATCGCACGATGACTGCGGTGTACCCCGAACTGGCGGGCAAGGTTGCCGTCGTCACCGGGGCCGCCCAGGGCATGGGATCGGTGTTCGCCAAGGGACTTGCGGCGCGCGGCGTACACGTCGTCGGTGCCGACATCAACGACGCCCGGATGAAAGAGACGGCCGAGCAACTGAATACGGAGCTGAGCAGCGACTCACTGGTCGAGCGACCCGGGACGATCATCGGCGCTCGAGCCGACGTCACCGTCGCCGATGATCACGAGGCTCTCGCCCGGACAGCCCTGGCCGAATTCGGCCGGATCGACTTCTGGATCAACAACGCGGGAATCTTCCCGTTCGCCTACGCCGCGGACATCACCCCCGAGCAGATGGGTGCCACGCTCGGCGTGAACGTCGAAGGCGTTCTGTACGGCTCGCAAGCAGCGGGTCGTCACATGCGCGAAGGCGGCGCGATCGTCAACATGTCCTCGGTATCCGCACTTCGTGTCCGTAAGGGCCGCGGTGCCTACTGCACGTCCAAAGCAGCCGTCGCCCACCTGACGGAATCCCTTGCCGTCGAGTTCGGAGATATCGGTATTCGCGTCAATTCCATTGCACCCGGCTACATCGACACCGAAATGACGCGGTGGGTGCAGGAAGATCCCGAAGCGCTTGCCAAAGCTCTGGATTCGGTTCCTCTGCACAGACTCGGAGCACCGGAAGAAGTCTTCGGGCCTCTTCTGTTCTTGCTGTCGGACAGTGCTCGCTACGTGACCGGGCACAGTATCGCGGTGGACGGCGGGTCGCGTCATGTCTGACACCGATTACGACGTCATCGTCATCGGTGGCGGTGGAGCTGGGCTGGCGGCGGCGGTGACGGCGGCCGAGAACGGTGCGTCCGTGATTCTCTTCGAGGCGCGCAAAGAACTGGGTGGATCGACGGCCCTGTCGGCCGGATTGTTCACCGCCGCAGCGACGAGCGTTCAGCGCGACCTCGGAATCGACGACAGCGCAGAGAAGTACTTCCAGCATTACATGGATCTCAACCAGTGGATGCTCAAGCCCGGCCTGATCAGGACCTTCTGCGAGCAGGCCGGACCGACACTGGAGTGGCTTCTCGGACTCGGATTGGACGTTCCCGCAAAGATTTCCGGTAACGCGCATCAACCGGGACTGAGCCAGGCGGGCGTCGAGGACGTCTGGAGGGGTCACGTCCCGAAGGACCAGGGATACGGACTCGTCCAGGTTCTGGACGCAGCGCGCCGCAGGCACGGAATCGAGGTCGTTCTCGACACTCGCGTGCAAGCGCTCCTCACCGAGGGCGACCGGGTCGTGGGAGTCGTAGCCGACGATGTCGAACTCCGTTCTGCAGCAGTCGTCGTGGCCTCCGGTGGTTTCGCCCGAGATCCCGAGCTGGTCGATCTTCATTTTCCGGCAGCCAACCGAGCCGGCTCCGCTGCCTTCGTCGTTGCTGCCGAGGGTAGTCGCGGCGACCACCTGCGCTATGCACCGTCGGTGGACGCGTCCATAACCGGTGACGGGTGGGGACTCATGCTGCCCACCGTCTACTTTCAGCGATACCACCACTGGCAGTCCGGGTTCCCCCCGAAATCACGTATTCACGTCAACGCTGCGGGGCGTCGATTCATGGACGAGGACGCCTCGTACGCCGTCTCGACCGGAATCATCGACGGTCAGGGTGGCTCCGCCTGGATGATCTTCGACGACAACGCTCGACAGAATCTGCCTGCGGGATATGCCGATTGGGCACCCGATCGCATCGAGGACGAGGCAGACGCCGGCCGGACGCTTCGCGCATCCTCCCTCGCGGAGCTGGCCGTACTCATGGCGGTGCCCGCCGCGGCCCTCGATTCCACGGTCGAGCGATGGAACGCGCATCTGCCCCACGGCGAGGACCCCGACTTCCTTCGCCACCGAACACTCGCCAACAAGGGCAGTACGTCGAATCCCGAACCTATCGACACCGCCCCCTTCTATGCCGCACGAATCCTCCCCGCCGAATTGGTCTGCACACATGCAGGTTTGGAGATCGATTCCGATTCCGCCGTGCTCTCGACACGAGGCACCCGCGTACCCGGCCTGTTCGCTGCAGGCGAGGCAGGAGCGGGAGTTCTCGGGCAGCGCTATGTCGGTGGCGGCAACGCTGTGGCCAATGCACTCACCATGGGCCGGATCGCCGGTCGCAACGCCGCCCTCCACTCCGTCGATGCACAGCCACTGACGGCCTGACCACCCTGACCTCGAGGACACCGATGACTACGAACGAACCTGCCGTGCAGCCCGACTCGGACGCACACACACCCGGGACGAACCCGAAGCAATCCCCCCTGACAGTAATCCGTGCCGCCGTCGTCGGAACCGTCGTCGAGTACTACGACTTCGGTATCTACGGCTACATGGCCACCACCATCGCCGCACTGTTCTTCGTGTCCGACGATCCGACGGCCGCGCTTCTCGGCACGTTCGCCGCGTTCGCCGTCGCCTTCTTCCTGTGAGTTCCGGGCGGCATCTTCTTCGGACACATCGGCGACAAGTACGGCCGAAAGAACGCGCTGTCCTGGACCATCCTGCTGATGGTGATCGCCACCGCCGGAATCGGATTGCTCCCGACGTACGTCACTCTGGGAGTGTGGGCCACCTCGGTTCTCGTCCTGTGCAGATGCCTGCAGGGCTTCGCTGCAGGTGGCGAACTAGGAGGAGCCAACGCGTTCGTTTCCGAGTCCGCGCCGACGCGGTGGCGCGCGACCCAGACGTCGATGGTCAACACCGGCACCTACATCGGATCGCTGCTCGCCTCGCTGTGCGCACTGGCACTGAACTCGGTGTTCACCGACGAACAGATCCTCTCCTGGGCGTGGCGGATCCCGTTCCTGCTGAGCCTGGTGATCGGCGGTGTCGGCATCTGGATCAGGAACCGCCTGGACGACACCCCTGAATTCAAGGAACTCGAGAACAAGGGAGAGACGAAGAAGCTTCCCCTCTCGGAGCTACTGAGCACGTCCGGCGGCAGTGTCGTGAAGATCATCCTGCTCGGCGCGCTCATCACCGGTGGTTACTACATCGCATCGGTCTACGCGGCCACGTACCTCAGGACCGAGGGCGGCCAGACCTCTCAGGCAGCGTTCCTGTCGACGTCGCTTGCCTTGGTTCTCGGAGTGATCACCCTCCCCATCTCGGGCTACATGGCCGACAGGTACGGCCGAAAGCCCGTGCTGTTCGCAGGCAGCTTCGCAGCCATCGTTCTCGGTGTCCCGATGTTCATGATGATGGCCGGTGGCACTCTGTGGCAGGCCGTCGTCGGACAGTCGGTGTTGTTCATCGCGGTGTCCGTGGTGAACGGGGCCTCGTACGTGACATACGTGGAGATGCTCAAGACCTCGGTGCGGTACACCGGCCTGGCTCTGGGGAACAACACCACGAACATGTTGCTCGGTGGCACAGCGCCCTTCATCGCCACCTACCTGATCTCGCTCACCGGTAATCCGCTCGCACCGGCCGGCTACTTCGTGTTCTGCGCCGTCGTCACCTTCGCCACGGTCTTTTTCGTGACCGAGACGAAGGGGACCGAACTGAAAACAGAGTGAGAGGCCCTCGCATGAACTTCGAGAACAAGACCATCGTCGTCACCGGCGCAGGCAGCGGCATGGGCCGAGTCGAATCGGAGATGCTGGCAGGCCGGGGAGCGAAGGTCTGGGTCACCGACATCTCGACGGCCACAGGTGAAGCCGTCGTGGCCGACATCCTCGATGCGGGCGGCCGGGCAGAGTTCTTCCAGCTCGATGTCACCGCACCGCAATCGTGGACGGCGCTGGCGAAGGCAATCGAGTCAACGGACGGTGACCTCGACGGGCTGGTGAACAACGCCGGGGTCAGCCACCGAGCGGGTATCGAGGACACGACCGTCGACGACTGGCACCGCGTCATGAACATCAATCTGAGCTCGGTGTTCTACGGAATGAAATCCTGTGCGCCACTTCTGAAACAAGGTGGCGGCGGTTCGATCGTCAACGTGTCCTCCATCGCCGGGATGCTCGGCTACTTCGCGGCAGGATACGGTGCCAGCAAATGGGGAGTGCGTGGTCTGTCCAAGGTGGGCGCGCTCGAATTCGCCGAGTACGGGGTCCGAGTCAATTCGATCCACCCCGGTCTGGTCGATACTCCCCTACTGCATTCCGGCTCATCGGCTTTCGTGGAGACCAGTCTGCAATCGGTACCCGCGGGGCGCGTCGCGGACGCCGACGAAATCGCAGAATCGGTCGCGTTCCTGCTGTCGGATTCATCGCGGTACATCACCGGCACCGAAATCGTCATCGACGGTGGACTGACGTCGGGCGGCATCTATCACCGCATCACCGACGAGTTGAAGGCGACCATTTGACACCTGCCACGCCGCGGCCGCTATGCGCGCAGCATCGCCCACACTTCGGGTCCTCCGTCGGGGAGTTGCACAGACGCGGTCACCCGGAATCCCAACCCTTCGTACAAGGCGAGGTTCGCTGTCGACGACGTCTCCAGGTAGGCCGGACAACCGTGCTCGCGGGCCTGCTGAAGACCGGGTTCGAGGACGGCGCGCCCCAAGCCCTGCCCTTGCACGGATGGATCGACGCCTACCGTCGCCAACAGCCACACCGGCTCCGACGGCTTCAACGATTCGGTGGCTTCGTCTGCTCTTCGCGCGATATCGATGCGGTCACCATGCAATTGCTCGATGCGTTCGGCGACGGACTCGAATGCGTCGCCTACGCCAACCGAAGACGGGGTGAGCCATACCGCCACCGCCGCAACATCATCGGAGACCCACACTCGGCCGCATCGCAAGCCGATCGTATCGAGATAGATGCGTTGCAGCGATGTCACCCGCTCGTGGTGATCATCGGCCGCGACGGTGTGCCGAGTGAACGGATAGTCCGAGAAAGCAAGGCCCAGTGACTTGGCAGCACGGTCCACGTCTGCCGGAACTGCAGGACGAATTGTCGGTTTCGCGTTCACATGCAACAACTCTAGCTACAACCCGATGGGTTGCATCGATGCGCCGTCCCACGCGCCGCCGAAGAGCCGAAGTATGTCTCGGGTCCTGTGCTGTGTCTCCACCGGAACGCCAGGTTGCCTCCCCTTCACCTCGCATGTGGGAAAGTGTGGCGGTGGAACCCATGCGACCGGTCGACTACGTGGAGCAGTCGACTTCGGGAGCCGAAAGGCGCAAGCAGCGTTGGTGGCGAGTGCTTTTCGGATGCCTGGTGATCTATCAGTTCATTGCCTTCGTCGTGTACGACGTCGGGTCTTGGTGGGTGGCTCTGACGAGTGTTGCCCTGTGCGGATTGTACGAACTCCTGTGGGCCGTGCTCGACCGCTCCAACTCCCGCAGGAGGTAGCCGTTGAGTACGGCCGATCGAATCGCAGGAAGTCAGCGCTTGGATCGCTCGCCGATCACGGACGCGGCTGCCCCGACGACGAAGACGAGCGCCGTCAGCAGGATGTTCGACCACAAGCTGAAGCGGCTGTCGAATGTAAGCGTTTGTGGCACAAGATTCTCCACGTTGTAGAGGTTCGACACCAGACTCGCCGCGACGGCCGCGACTCCTACTGCGACCACTCCTCGCGACCGCAGGGCAACGCCCCAGACCAACACCGCTACCGACATGGTCAACAGCGGAAGAAGTCCACGAATCGTCAAGTTGCCCATGTAGAACAGCAGTCCGCCCTGCACGACAACGACCGTGGCAACACACAATCCAACACTGACCGCGAGCCAGACACGAACGCGCAGTTCGGTGCCCGATCTACGTTCACTCCATGTGCAGTAGAGAGCGACTGCCCCGATGCACACCGGCAGTGCAATCAGCCAATAGAGACCCGCTGCCGGTCATGCGAGATACGCAGATCCGCCGAACCACATCGGACTCGATACCGATTCCCCGGAACCGAACGGCTGCCGAACGTAGAACGGCAGGGCGCCGATGAACGTCACCGCGATGATCAACAGCGGGACGGACAACCGCGCGGGCACGGCATGCGGTCGAGGATCGGCCCCAACCCCGCCCAGCCGACCGCGTTCGCTCGAGATTCTGTCCGGTCGATCGCTCACGCGCCCTCCCTCGAAGGTTTCAGCAAACCCTACGCCCGGTTTGTTTCGATTGTCCACGTATCTGCCGAGTCGGCCGCACACGCCGCGCACAACGACAGAGCCCCGAACCGCATCGCTGCAGTTCGGGGCTCGTCGTCTCTACGCCGAAGGGATTGAGATCTCGAGCGGCCCCTAAGCCACCTTGTCTTTCTTGCGGTGAGGTGGCGGGTTCAGAACCATCGGATCGTTACTAAGGTCCCGGTACAACGAGACACACAATCCGATCATGACGACCACGAAGGGTGCCGCTGCAATGATGGTCATCGTTTGGAGGCCGTTGAGCGCGTCGGAGCCTCCGGTCCACAGGATGATCGCCGCTGTTGCGCCGGTCAACGTGCCCCAGAACACCACGACCCACTTGCTCGGCTCGAGCGTTCCGCGCTGCGACAGCGATCCCATCACCATCGACGCGGCGTCGGCACCGGAGACGAAGAAGATACCGACGAGCACCATGACGAGAACGGTCGAAATGCCGAACAGGGGCAGGTTTTCGAGCATCCCGAACAGCTGCGACTCGGTGCTGTCGCGGGTCGCGAGGTCGATGCCGTCCTGCTGTTCACCGATACCGGCACCGCCGAAGATCGCGAACCACACCAGTGACACAGCACTCGGGATCAGGATGACACCGACGATGAATTCACGAATGGTGCGGCCACGGCTGATGCGCGCCAGGAACATTCCGACGAACGGGGTCCACGAGATCCACCACGCCCAGTAGAAGATGGTCCACGACGAGAGCCACGAAGCCGTCTCGGGATCCGAGTTCGCCGCCGACCGGGCGGACATGTCGAACAGTTGAGACGCGTAGTCGCCGATACTCGTCGGAATGATGTTGAGGATGAACACAGTCGGGCCGACGACGAACACGAAGATGGCAAGGACCAACGCAAGCACCATGTTGGTGTTGGAGAGCCACTGAATCCCCTTGGAGACGCCGGACACCGCCGATGCCACGAACGCCAGCGTCAACAACGCGACGATGGCGACGAGCAACAGTGTGCCGCTCTCACCGATCCAGCCGACCACCTCGAATCCGGAACCGATTTGCAGCGCACCGAGTCCCAGCGATGCTGCAGTACCGAACAGCGTCGCGAAGATGGCCAGGATGTCGATGATCTTGCCGATCGGGCCTTCGGCGCGGCGACCTATCAAAGGAATGAACGCAGAGCTGATAAGTTGCTTGCGACCGCGGCGATACGTGCCGTACGCGATGGCCAGGCCCATCACCGCGTAAATGGACCACGGATGCAAGCTCCAATGGAACATGGTGGTGGCCATGGCAGTTCCGACGCCACCGCCCGTTCCCGGAGGCGGTGTGACGAAGTGAGTCAGTGGCTCGGAGACGCCGTAGAACATCAGGCCGATGCCCATGCCTGCACTGAACATCATCGCAATCCAGCTGATGGTCTTGAATTCGGGCTTCTCGCCGTCTGCACCCAGCGGGATACGTCCGAACTTGGACACCGCCAGATAAAGCGAGAAGATCACGAACCCGGTGGCGGCGAGGATGAAGAGCCAGCCGAGGTTGGTCACGAGCCAGTTCAGTGTCGAGGACGAGACGGACTCGAGATTGTCCGGCACCACCAGGCCCCACACGATGATGGCAACCACAACGACGGCTGCGACACCGAAGACCACTCTGTCGAGTCGAGGCGGGCGGATGGCGGAGGTCGACGTCCCGTTCTGCCCGGCGTCGACCTCGTGACGGTCAGGGTCGGAAGAGCCGACCGGGATGTGAGTTCGGGAAGTCATAGATGCCCAGGTAACGCCGTATTTCGACTGTTGGCAACTCGGAACACCGAGTCGTACCTGGAATGTGCCGCGACAACGCAGACGAAAAAGCCCCGAACCGCATCGCTGCAGTTCGGGGCTTTTTCTTCTGTGCGCCCGAAGGGATTCGAACCCCTAACCTCTTGATCCGTAGTCAAGTGCTCTATCCGTTGAGCTACGGGCGCATGTTCAGTTATCCAACTGGTCTAGCTGAACGGCAACGATCTACCGTTCGTGGCGGAGGCGAGAGGATTTGAACCTCCGGTCCCGGTGAAAGGACAAGTCATTAGCAGTGACTCCCATTCGGCCGCTCTGGCACGCCTCCTAGGCTGCCGGCCCTCTCGGACCGCCGAGGAAAGAGATTACACACGGCAAAGGCCAGAAGGCAAAACGGCTGGTCGACGCCTCCGGTTCGCGCGGCGTTCGCGTAAAAGATGCTTGTTGCTCTTCAGCGCATGAAGCTGTCGAACCAATCGAAGATTCGGGTCTGGGCGTCGACGAGCGCGGCCGCTGCGGGGTCGCTGTGATCGGAACTGCCGGGTTGTTCGCGGGGATGATCGGCTCGGTGCTTCAAGCCCGAATAGCTGACGACGTTCGTGGCCACTGAGGCACGCGTGGCGGCGTCGCGAAGGGCTTCGATGTGATCGGGTGGGGTGTGGGGGTCGTCCTCGCCGTAGAGACCGAGCCAGGGGGCCTGCAGCTTGGGTGCGGCCTCGACCAACGCGACCGCGTCGGAGTTGAGCGGCTCGACGATGCCCGCTGCCGCAACACTGACCGCCGCCCCGACCGGACGACTGGTGGCCACGATCAACGCTGCCGTACCTGCGTCGTCGAACCCGATCACCCCGACACAATCGGGGTAGACACCGCGCTGGACGAGCCAGTCGGAGGTGGCGTCGAAGTCCGCGAAGAGGTCGTCTCCGAAAACTTCCTTCTCGTCGCCGTGGCCTCGATGGAACAGGTTCGGCGCGACGGCGAGCCAACCTTCCAACGCCAGTGCACGGAGGAGGTCGAGCAGAGACTCGGGCACCTCACGCGCCTCGTGCAGTACGACTATTCCGCCGCGAGGTGGACCATCGGGTTCGACGGCGGTCAGCGGTACTTTTTCCTGCGGGGGAGATTCGTGCGCGGACGTATCCACCTCGTCGTCCGCGCCGATGGTCGGCGCGGTGGCGGAACGAAGGACTGCGGCGTCGCTGAAGATTCCCGACATACTTACCGAAGATAGGACGATCTGCCCCGCCGCGCACAGCAATATCACGGACGCGCAGAAGTCAACCCCGAACCTGGGCGCATAATGGCAGCCGTGACCGCGCGCATCCGCCCCGACCTCGACGCCATCCCCGCCTACGTTCCCGGCCGCACCTTTCCTGGTGCGATCAAACTGGCGAGCAACGAAACGACGCAGGGACCGCTGCCGAGCGTGCGCGACGCGATCGCGGAGGCCGTCGGCGGCGTCAACCGCTACCCCGACAATCGAGCGACCGCCCTCGTCGAGTCACTGGCGAAGAAACTCGGCGTTGCGACGGAGAACGTCGCTGTCGGAAGTGGTTCCGTCTCGCTGTGCCAGGAGGTCGTTCAGATCACCTGCGGCCCCGGCGACGAAGTGCTGTTCGCCTGGCGCTCGTTCGAGGCGTACCCCATCGTCACCAGCGTCGCAGGCGCGACACCCGTCTTGGTTCCGTTGACCGCCGACCATGTGCACGATCTCGACGCGATGCTCGCCGCCATCACCGACCGCACCCGGCTGATCTTCGTCTGCAACCCGAACAACCCGACCGGAACCGTGGTCCAGCGCGAGAGGCTCGAAGCGTTTCTCGACGCGGTGCCGTCGAACATTCTCGTGGTCCTCGACGAGGCCTACTTCGAGTACACCCGACCCGACGCAGGCAATCACACCGACGGAGTGGAGTTAGCACGCGGACGACGCAACGTGATCGTGCTGCGGACGTTCTCGAAGGCCTATGGGCTCGCCGGCTTGCGAGTGGGTTATGCGGTGGCCGATCCCGAGGTGATCACGGCGTTGTCGAAGGTGCGGATCGCATTCGCCGTCAGCACCGTGGCACAGCAGGCGGCGGTGGCGTCGTTGGAGGCGTCGGCGGAGCTGCTGGCCCGGACCGATGCACTCATCGTGGAACGGGACCGGGTACGCGATGCTCTGGTTGCGGGCGGCTACGACGTCGGCGCATCACAGTCCAATTTCGTCTGGCTGCCGCTGGCCGAACGCTCGGGTGAATTCGCCGCTGCTGCTGCCGAACAGGGCGTACTGCTGCGCGCCTACGGAAACGACGGAGTGCGGGTCACCATCGGCGACCCGCACGAGAACGACGCGTTTCTGAAGTTCGCTCTACAGCCCTAGCGCGCGCTCGAGCGTCGGCCAGGATTCGCGCAGGTCGTCCTGCCAGTACGGCCACTGATGGATGCCGTAGGGGCGATAGACGACCGTCGCGGGGATGTCCAGCGACCGGAGTCGAGTATCGAACACGGTCGTGCAGTACAGCGCGGCGGCTTCGAGTGGTCCGCCCATCAGCGCACCCTCGACTCCGCTACCACCGGGGCCGAGCTCGTACGGACCGGGCAGGCCGGTGCCGACGGACAGATAGACGTCCTTGCCGCGGAGTGCTTCGGCGTTACGTGACGGATCGTGCTCGACCCACTGCGGATCGGTGTTCTCGCCCCACATGTTGGTGGCATTGCCGCCGTTGGTGGCGACGGTGGCGCGCACCGCATCCTTGAAGTTGGTCTGCGAATTGTCGTAGCAACCGCTCAGTCCGGCGACGCCGGTGTACAGGCTGGGGTGACGGGTGATCAGGTCCATCGCGGCCTGGGCACCCATCGAGACACCCGAGATCGCGTTGGTGCCGTTGCCGTTGAAGCGCGCATCGATCAGCGGCGGCAGCTCCGACGTCAGGAACGTCTCCCACTTGTTCACACCGAGCACCGGATCCGGAACATTCCAGTCGGTGTAGTAGCTGCTCGATCCACCGACCGGGAGCACGACGTTGACCTGCTTGTCCGCGAAGAAGTCGACGATGTCGGTCTTCTGCGTCCAGGTGCTTTCCTTGTAATCGGACTCCTTGCCGGCACTCACACCGTCGAGCATGTAGAGCGTCGGGCGGGACACGGCCTGCGCGGCCGGAAGAAGAACCTGGACCTGGATGGCGCGGCCCATGGCAGGCGACTCCACCCACACCGCTGCGCGGCGGTCGGTCAACATGTCCACACGATCGATCCGTGCCGACGCCAGAGGCAGGGACTGAGCTGTGATTCCGGGAGCCACACCGCCGCCATCGGAACTGCCGGTACCGGGGAGCGGCTGCGCCCCGGCGAGACCCGACCCCAGCAGCGACACTGCCAGAGCAGTGCCCGCTACTGCCAACACTCGGCGGTGCATCAGATTGCCCATCCTCCCCCGGCGCACCCTCACGGGGCGCAACACGAACAACATCCGTCACTCAACGTACCCACCGATATGCGCGCACGCTAAAGCTGTGGGTTCGCTCACAATAGCCGCGCACATGCAGGTCCAAAAGTCCGCGTGATCCTTTGTTACATGTACTCGAGACAGAACGGTCTACCTGGTCGGATGCACTCGTGGACACACTTCCCATGAGGGCACTCGATGTGACATTCGGTGGACTTTCGGGGGGTCGATATCACATCGAGTGGACCTCTGGGGGTCGATTCAGCCGCGGCCGGTTTCGCCCTGCAACTTGTCGATCATCTCCGAAGCCTGCGCCTTGTTGAGACCCTCGGGAACGTCTTCGCCTGCTTCCTGCGCGAGGGTGCTCAGGTAGCTCTTCTGTGGGCCGGTCATCGGCTCGTCACCGGTGACCCAATCGTCGGGATCCTTCTCGGGGTTCTGGTTGACCTGCTCGTTTTCGCTCATACGTTCGTAGATACGCCGATTCCACGGGTTCCAAACACCGCCGCCCCTTCCGAGACGCGACGTAGATCACCCGAATGACTTGATTGACAGTTCAATAAATGGTCGAGGATGCTCCAGATCACACCCCCTCGATTGGAGTTCCATGAAGACGAAGAATCTGCTGGTCAAGCTCGGTATCAGCAGCGCTATCGCTGCAGCCGCCCTGGTGACCGCACCGGCCGTCGCCTCGGCCGATCCGATCACCGATTTCCTCTGCAACAGCGGTTCGGCTCAGTTCTGCCCAGTGCTCCCACCGCCTCCGGCCCCGCTGGCGGCACCCACTCCTGCACCACAGCCTCAAGGTGCTCCTGCCCCGGCACCCCAACAGGGCGGCGCCTTCCAGTACGAGAACTGCGATGCGGCCCGCGACGCCGGTGCCGCTCCGGTCTATCGGGACGAGTACGGCTACGGGCCTCATCTCGATCGCGACAACGACGGCATCGGCTGCGAGTAGCGAATTCGCACTTATGCGGGCAGATCATCGCGAAATGCCTGCATAAGTGCGATCTCGGCGGGCGGATACGCTCACTCGGTGAGACGACGCCAGCAACCACCCCTGGCGAAGCGGCACGGTCTCGATCCCGCCCGACTCCGGATGCCGGAGGACGGAACCTGGCGCACCGTCCGCGACTTTCTCACCGCCACCGAGTCACGGATTCCTCCACAACGGATCGACGCCATGTTCGCGGCCGGTGACATCGTCGACATGACATGCCCCATCTCACCGGATGCACCGTACGTTCCCGGTGAGGCGGTCTGGTTCCACCGCGATCTGCCGTCGGAAACCGTTGTGCCCTTCGATATCTCGATCGTGTACCGCGACGACGCGCTGCTGGTGATCGACAAGCCCCACTTTCTTCCGACCATCCCCCGCGGCGGCCACATTCTGCAGACCGCGCTCGTGCGATTGCGTCTCGAACTCGACCTGCCACAACTGGTGCCCGCTCACCGACTCGATCGCGTCACCGCGGGCCTGGTCCTGTTCGTCGTCGATCCGACCCTGCGCGGCGCATATCAAACGCTCTTCCAGGATCGAAAGGTCCACAAGGAGTACGAGGCGATCGCTTCGTACGACCCCACACTGACCCTGCCCACCGCCGTTCGCAGCCGAATCGTCTCCGAGAGAGGACAATTCACGGCCCACGAGGTGCCCGGAGAACCCAACGCGCACACCACCGTCGAACTACTGGAGCATCGAGACGGACTCGGTCGCTATCGATTGACACCGTCGACCGGTCGCACCCATCAACTGCGATTGCACATGAATTCACTCGGTGTGCCCATCATCGGTGACGACCTCTACCCGACGGCCACCGGCCGAGCCGTCGACGATTTCACCGATCCACTCCAATTGCTCGCCAGTGCAATCGAATTCACGGACCCGATCTCGAAGGCAATCCGACGCTTCGGGACCGGACTGGGCCTCGAGCGTTGGGAGACCGGGATACGTTGACGTTCAGAGTCGATCCGATCTGTCGGGTTCGGTCGAGTGAACGCCCCGTTTGGCCTCGAGCAGTCGAGCATCCGCCCGGGCCAGAAGCGAGTCCATGGTGTCGCCGCGCGAACTCACTGCCGAACCCGAGGACCAGGCACTGGAGGTGAGCGCCTGCAGACGACCCACCAGCCCGTGCGTGCTCTCCTCGTCGACTCCGGGCAGGATGATCGCAAACTCGTCTCCGCCGATGCGCGCGACGACGTCGGACGCACGAAGGCCGCGCCGAACCTCGGTGACGAAACGGGCCAGCACCCGGTCGCCGGCATGGTGCCCGTACTTGTCGTTCACCAGCTTGAAGCGGTCCAGATCGATCATCACCAACGCCAGAGGTGCCCCGGACTTCGCCGCCCACCGCAGGTAGTGACTTCCGTTGCGCTCGAACCCGATCCGGTTCACCGCCCCGGTCAGCGAGTCCGTCTCCACCTGCCTCTGCAAGCGGCGGTAGAGATAGCTCGCAGCTTCCAGACAGAACAGCGACGCGAGCATCAGATTGAGCCAGGTGACCGTCAGCGATCCACTGGGGCTGAGCGCCACGCCTATGCCGGACGCCGCAATTGCCACTCCTGCAACCGACCTGGCGATCAGACGACGAAAGAACCACCCGAGATAGCACGCGAGCAGCGGATAGAACACGAGGTTGTTGACCGCGACGATTCCTTGGGTCGATGTGGCCATCTGGACCGATGTGACGCAGATGAACAGAACGCAACCCAGCAGAGCAATGCTTCGCGGAAACCTCTCACCCATCGCCGCCGGGATGAGAACCACGACAACGGCGACAGCTGTCCACAGCCACGTCCACCACTGACCGAGAACACCAGGAATGGACGTGACGGCGTCGAGCACGCCACTGGCAGCCACGACCGCTGAGGCGAGCGAGGTGACGTTCGCGAACGGTGGATTTGTCCACAAACGCGTCTTCAAGTGCAGCAACGGTCGACTGCGGCGCGTCCTCATGGCGACAATTGTGAGCGCATAGGAAGGAACCCGCCGACCGGGGCGGCCTCGACGCCTCGTCCCGAGCAAACAGAACCGGCCCACCCTCGCGGGTGGACCGGGATCGAACGACGAACTTGTGGCGGAAGCGGAGGGATTTGAACCCCCGGACGCTTTTACACGTCTCTCGCTTTCAAGGCGAGTGCATTGGGCCGCTCTGCCACGCTTCCGTGTGCGATCTTAAACGGCCCGGCGGGCCGAGGCCCAATCGCCCCTCGTCGTCCGCCTCTCATCGTCGCGGTGTGGAACCGGACGCGTCCATCGCGGCGTCGACCTTCTCGAAGATGTCTCCGAGCACCTCGAGTTCGTGGGGCGAGAGAATGTCGATGAGGTGCCGACGGACGCTGCGGACGTGGGTCGGTGCCGCCTCCGCCAATCGCCGACGGCCTTCCTCGGTGATCACCGCGAGCACGCCTCTGCCGTCGTTGACGCAGGTACTGCGAGTCACCATGTCCTGGAGTTCCATTCGCCTGATCTGATGCGTCAGGCGACTTCTCGAGGACAGGACGCCGTCGGCCAGCTCACTCATTCTGATGGAGCCGTCGATCGATTCCGACAACATCACCAGGATTCGGTATTCCGCCATCGACAGGTCGTGGCGATCCTGCAGATCCTTGTTCAATACCCCCATCAATCGTTGCCCGCCGTCCATATAGGCGCGCCATGCTTTCATTTCCGCAGTGTCGAGCCACTGCGGGTCCCCCCCGGGACCAATGGCTAATTCGGCCGTCACGCGTGTCATCTTAGGCAGGAAATCTACCCACGAGTAGGTTGACGCGGTTCGAGGCCCTGTTCGGTACAGCGCCCTAAGGTCGAAGAATGACCGATCCCAACATCGACCCGCCGTACGTTGCCGCCGCCGATCGCTACGAGTCCATGCTCTTCCGCCGAGTGGGCTCACGTGGCCCCCGACTTCCGGCGGTGTCGCTAGGACTGTGGCACAACTTCGGTGACGACGTACCGCTGATGAACCAGCGCGCGATCCTGCGTCGCGCATTCGATCTCGGTATCACGCACTTCGATCTGGCCAACAATTACGGCCCGCCGTACGGCAGCGCGGAGAAGAACTTCGGCCGCATCTTCTCCGAGGACTTCGCCGGGTATCGCGACGAGCTGATCATTTCCAGCAAGGCCGGCTGGGACATGTGGCCCGGCCCCTACGGCTTCGGTGGCTCTCGGAAATACCTGCTGTCCTCGCTCGAGCAGTCGTTGACGCGGATGCGACTCGATCACGTCGACATCTTCTACAGCCACCGGCCCGACCACGACACCCCGATCGAAGAGACTGCAGGCGCACTGATCAGCGCTGTCCAGCAGGGCAAAGCGCTGTACGCGGGCATCAGCTCGTACAAGCCCGAGGGCACGCAGAAAATGGCGGACCTCCTCGCCGACGCGGGCGTTCCCCTGCTGATCCATCAGCCGAGCTACTCGATGGTCAATCGGTGGATCGAACCCGAACTGCTCGACACCCTCGATGCCGTCGGCGCAGGCGTCATCGCCTTCTCACCTCTGGCCCAGGGCATGCTCACCGACAAGTACCTCGACGGCGTCCCGTCGAATTCGAGAGCAGCGCAGGGCAAATCGCTGAATCCGGACTGGCTCACCGACGACCACATCGGGCACCTCCGGGCGTTGAACGACATCGCCTCGACTCGCGGCCAGTCCCTCGCACAACTCGCCCTGAGCTGGGCCCTGCGCGACCCGCGCGTGACCTCGGTACTGATCGGCGCATCGAGCGTCGGACAGCTCGAGAACAACGTGGCGGCACTGCAGAACCTGGACTTCACCGATGCCGAACTCGCCGAGATCGACACGCATGCCGAGGACTTCGGAATCAATCTCTGGGACCTGTAGGTGCCTGCGGCAGTGGTGCGGGCGAGTGCCCTCTGGGGCACCTAACCGCACCACTGCTCATCTGGGTCGTGCCGCAGGCTCCACTCCTGCCGCCGGAGGCGCAGTATGGAGACATGCGTGCCATCACACTCAAAGAATTCGGCGACCCCGACGTCATGGAATGGACCGAGGTTCCCGACCCACGTCCGAGCCGCGGGCAGGTGATCGTCGACGTCTCGGCCACCGCCGTCAACCGTGCCGATCTCATGCAGCGTCAAGGCAACTATCCGCCGCCCCCGGGTGCCAGCGACATTCTCGGACTCGAATGCTCGGGCATCATCTCCGAGCTCGGCGAGGGCGTCAGCGATTGGAACGTCGGCGACAGGGTGTGCGCTCTGTTGGCGGGCGGTGGGTACGCCGAGCAGGTCGCCGTACCCGCCACCCAGCTCTTTCCCATCCCGCAGGGCCTCGATCTGCATGTGGCAGCAGCACTTCCCGAAGTCGCATCCACAGTGTGGTCCAACCTGGTGATGGATGCACACATGCGCTCGGGCCAGGTACTGCTCGTCCACGGTGGTGGTAGCGGAATCGGAACTCACGCAATCCAATTGGCCAAGCAGATGGGCGTCACCGTCGCCGTCACCGCCGGCTCGAAGTACAAGCTGGACATGTGCGCAGACCTCGGAGCCGACATCCTGATCGACTACAAGAACCAGGACTTCGTGACCGAGATACGTTCACAGACACAGGATCACGGTGCCGACCTGATCCTGGACAACATGGGAGCGAAGTACCTCGACCGCAACATCGACGCCTTGGCCATGGACGGCACCGTCGTCACCATCGGCATGCAGGGCGGCGTGAAGGGCGAGCTGAACTTCGGAAAACTCCTCGCCAAGCGCGGCTCGGTGCACGCAGCCGGGTTGCGTGGCCGCCCCGAAACCGGGCCGTCGAGCAAGGCGAACATCGTCGCAGACATGACCGCGCACCTATGGCCGATGATCTCCGAGGGCCGCGTCACTGCCGTCGTACACGCCGAAATCCCGATAACCGAAGCAGCGCAAGGACATCGAATGCTCGACGAGGCCGAGACCATCGGGAAGGTTATCCTGCGCGTGCAGTGATGTGCGCCTCAGGTCGTGCATAGAAGTTCGTAGCCCACTACGAACTTCTATGCACGTGCGGCGGAGCCGCTCCCGCTAGAGCGCGAGAGCGGACAGCGAAGCCTGGAGCTGATCGATCTCGTAGCGGGTGGTGTACGGAGCCAGACCGATGGTGACGGCACCACCCTCGTCGTTGACGCCCAGTGCGTCGAGCAACCGACTGCCACCGTGGACTCCGCTGACACTGCCGATTCTGGCCTGTGCGAGTTGCTCGGACACCTTCACCGCGGGAACACCATCGACGGTGAAGCTCAAGGTGGGAATACGCGTCGGCGCATTGCCGAGCACCATGACGTGGTCCAGGGATTCGAGCGCCTTCATCAGGTAATCGAACAGGCCGTCGTGGTAATGCTGCAGGGATCCGATCGACAGCTCGAGGCGCTCGCGACGCGTCCCGGTCGCTGCGTCGTCGAGATTGGCCAGATAGTCGATGGACGAGACCACACCCGCCAACAACGCGTACTGATGCGCGCTGACCTCGAGCCGCTGAGGCCCCTTCGCCGACGGGTTCAGCGACATCGAAGGCAACTGTTCCAGGAGCGTCGGATCGCGGAAGATCAGCGCACCGACCGACGGCCCGCCCCATGCGGCGGTGTCGATCGCGACGACGTCGGCTCCGAGTTCCTTGATGTCGACGTGGGCGTAGGGGGCCGCTCCGGCCGCGTCGACCACGATCAGCCCACCGACCTCGTGCACCAGATCCGCTGCGACGCGAACATCGGGTGCGCTGCCGACGATCGGCGACGCCGCAGTGACCGCGACGAGCCGAGTGGTCGAGGTGATGAGGTCATCGAACTGCCACGTGGGCAACTCGCACGTATCGATTTCGACCTCGGCCCATCGCACGTGCGCGCCGGATCTGCTGGCGACCCGCAGCCACGGCGCGACGTTCGCTTCCTCGTCCAGTCTCGAGAGCACCAAGCCGGTTCCGAGCCCCAGCCGCGAGCTCATCGAATCCGCGAGCCAGGACAGCAGCGTCGCGCGGTCGGGACCGATGACCACACCGGACGGATAGGCACCGACGAGATCGGCGATGGCGACGCGAGCGGATTCCAGTAGAGCTGCGCTGCGCTTGGCCGCGGTGTTGCCGGCCGAATGATTGGAGGCACTGTGCCGGAAAGCGGTGGACACGGCGGTCGACACGCGGTCCGGGATCAGCATGCCCAGCTGAGGGTCGAGATGAATCCACCCGTCACCGAGCGAGGGGATGGACCCTCTCACTCGCGCGACGTCGTAACCCATGCCGGACACTCTAAGCGCCGACCGGTGCAGCATGTGTTCCACGTCCTGTTTCGCCAGGGAACGGTTGCCCACCTCGCACGCTCGATCCTCCCGGCCTCCACTTGTTCCCGACGACCGAACCAGGATAATCGCCCCAGACGATCGCGCAACGGCGAGCGAGGCGTAAAGATGGATATATGACTCAATCCGAGCCGAACAGTGCGCCCGACGACCACGTTGTTGTGATCGGCCCCAACGGAGAACCGCTCGCCCTGAGCCGCGAGGAAGCGACGGCCGCTGCGGCCCGCGCCGCAGGATCCTCCACGAACGATGGATCGGACGATGGATCCGGCCTGTCGGAGATGGTGGAGCAGCCGGCGAAGGTGATGCGTATCGGCACGATGATCAAGCAGCTTCTCGAGGAAGTGCGCGCCGCACCGCTCGACGACGCGAGCCGGACGCGGCTGAAGGAAATCCACAAGTCCTCCATCCACGAACTCGAACAGGGCCTGGCACCGGAGCTCCGCGACGAGCTCGAGCGCCTGGTACTGCCCTTCGGCGACGACGTTGTCCCCACCGACGCGGAACTGCGCATCGCGCAGGCCCAACTCGTCGGCTGGCTCGAAGGCCTGTTCCACGGCATCCAGACGGCCCTGTTCGCTCAGCAGATGGCCGCACGAGCTCAACTCGAGCAGATGCGGCAGGGCGCGTTGCCTCCCGGCGTGATGGGCGCTCCTGGTGGCGCGGGTCACGGTGGTGGTGGCACCGGCCAGTACTTGTAAAGAGTCGACACCTGTGAAGAGGTAGTGTCGACCGTCGTGTCGGCACCAGCGAAGGATCCCGAGAGCGAGGCAGGGGAACAGATGCCTGCTCCGGTTTCGGACTCACAGACTTATCGGCGCGCGTTCGGCGACCTCAGAACCGGTTTCGCTCAGCGCGAGCTGTGGCTGCATCTCGGCTGGCAGGACATCAAGCAGCGGTATCGCCGATCGGTGATCGGTCCGTTCTGGATCACCATCGCCACCGGTGTGCAGGCGATCGCCATGGGTCTGCTGTATTCGGTACTCCTGGACATCGACCTGCGGTCGTTCCTGCCGCACGTCACCGTCGGTCTGATCATCTGGAACCTCATCAGTGCCGCGATCCTCGAAGGCGGAGACGTCTTCGTCGCCAACGAGGGTCTGATCAAACAACTGCCCAGCGCGCTGAGTGTGCACGTCTATCGCCTGGTGTGGCGTCAGCTGCTGCTGCTCGGCCACAACATGCTGATCTACGTGATCATCATCGCGATCTTCTGGCCCGAGGGCGGGCTGCACTGGACCGTGGTCTTCGCGATCCCGGCGCTGGTGCTGATTCTGCTGAACGCGATATGGGTGTCGATCCTGTTCGGCATCGTCGCCACCCGCTACCGCGACATCGCCCCGATCCTCGGCAGCTTCGTCACGCTGATGTTCTTCATGACACCGATCGTCTGGACCACCTCGGGACTCGAGTCGATGGGCGGTGAGGCTGCGAACCGCGCCAAGCTCGTCGAGATCAACCCGCTCTTCCACTACCTCGACATCATCCGAGCCCCCCTGATCGGCGAGGATCAGCAGGCGTACCACTGGTACATCGTGCTCGGCTTCACCGTCGTCGGATGGGCGCTGGCCATCGTCGCACTCAAGAAGTACCGGGCCCGCGTGCCCTACTGGGTTTAGGGGTATTCGAGTTGTCCATCAGCATCAGCACCCATGACGCGTGCGTCGACTTCCCGATCTTCGACGCCAAGACGCGGTCTCTGAAGAAGGCGTTCCTCGGCAAGGCCGGTGGCGCGATCGACCGCAACTCCTCCGACGTCGTCGTCGTGGAAGCACTCAAGAACATCACGATGAACCTGAAGGACGGCGATCGCGTCGGACTGGTCGGTCACAACGGTGCGGGCAAGTCGACGCTGCTGCGTCTGCTCTCGGGCATCTACGAGCCGACGCGGGGCAGCGCCACCATCCGCGGCCGCGTCGCGCCGGTGTTCGATCTGGGCGTCGGTATGGACCCGGAGATCTCCGGCTACGAGAACATCATCATCCGCGGCCTGTTCCTGGGTCAGACCCGCAAGCAGATGCTCGCGAAGATGGACGAGATCGCCGACTTCACCGAACTCGGTGACTATCTCGACATGCCGCTGCGCACGTATTCGACGGGCATGCGCGTGCGCGTCGCGATGGGCGTGGTCACCAGCATCGACCCGGAGATCCTGCTGCTCGACGAGGGCATCGGGGCCGTCGACGCCGAGTTCATGAAGAAGGCGCGTCATCGGCTGCAGGAGTTGGTGAAGCGCTCGGGAATCCTGGTGTTCGCCAGCCACTCCAACGAATTCCTGGCTCAGCTGTGCGACACCGCGATGTGGATCGATCACGGCCAGATTCGCCAACAGGGCGGGATCGAGGACGTGGTGCGGGCGTACGACGGTGATGACGCGGGCGACCACGTCGCCCAGATCTTGAAAGAGATCGAGCGGGAGGACGCAGGAGTGAAGCCTGCGGAACGACCAGAGGATACGGCCGGTGGCTGACAAGATCGTCGGCGTCATCGTCACGCACAAGCGGCGTGAGTTGCTGGCACTGTCGCTGGACGTGATCGGCGCGCAGACGCGTCCGCTCGACCATCTGGTCGTCGTCGACAATGCCGATGAGCCCGCTGTACGCGAACTGGTGGAGTCGATCGACCTGCCGACGACGTATCTCGGCTCGCAGCACAATCTCGGCGGTGCAGGCGGGTTCGCGCTCGGGATTCTGTATGCGCTCTCCCTCGGTGCCGATTGGGTGTTTCTCGCCGACGACGACGGCCGCCCCGAGGGCCCGCAGGTACTCGAGACTCTCTACGACTGCGCTCTGACCCACGGACTCGATGAGGTCTCCCCCGTCGTCTGCGACATCGACGATCCGGACCGATTGGCCTTCCCGTTGCGCCGCGGAGTCGAATGGCGTCGGCTGCGGTCCGAATTGATCGACCCGGCGAACCCGGACGACGATCTTCTCGAAGGCATCGCGTCGCTGTTCAACGGCGCTCTGTTCAAGGCGTCGACGATCGATGCGGTGGGCGTGCCGGATCTGCGCCTGTTCGTCCGCGGCGACGAGGTGGAGGTGCACCGTCGGTTGCAGCGCTCCGGTCTGAAGTTCGGTACCTGCCTCACCGCCGCCTACGTCCACCCGAACGGGGCCGAGGAGTTCAAGCCGATCCTCGGCGGCCGGATGCACACGCAGTACCCGGAGGACGCGACCAAGCGCTACTTCACGTACCGCAACCGCGGCTACCTGATGTCGCAGCCAGGTATGCGAAAGCTGCTGCCGCAGGAGTGGATTCGCTTCACCTGGTTCTTCCTGATCACCACCCGCAACCCGAAGGGTCTGGCCGAGTGGTTCCGGCTGCGCGGGCTGGGGCGTCGGGAACACTTTCGGCGACCGTAGAGCCGTCCACCATGGGGTGCGCGCACCCGCGTGATACCGCTACCGTGTGCCCATGACGGAACCTCGGAAGCTCGCTGATCGCATCAAGTCGTCGGCACGGGAGAAGCTTCAACGAGCGATCGGCGAGGTTCTGGCTCAGCAGACCGCCCAGTTGGCCGAGCAGACCAGCGATCAGCAGGCGAAACTGCTCGACGTCCTCGAACGCCAACGACGCGAGATCGACGATCTGCACGCGTTCATCCGCGGTCTCGAGATGCGGATGCGTCGGGACATCCCGTACGCCTCCGACGTCGAAGCCGCCGCCCAGAGCGCAGAATTCGCCGAAGAGATGATGCCGCAGGCCCCGACGTTCCTACGGCCGCACGCAACGCTGCGCTTCGCCCTCGGCGAGATCTCCATTCGCGGTATGGCACTCGAGTTCGGCGTCGCCAGCGGGACCACACTCGAGATCATCGCCGAGGAGTTGAGCGCGCGGAAGGACATCACCGTCGTCGCCGGATTCGACGTCTTCTCCGGCCTACCCGAGACGTGGCGCACGGGCTTTCCGAAGGGCCTGTTCGAGCAGGACACCATCCCCGAAGTGCCGGGCGCACAGATCGTCCCCGGCCTGTTCGAGGACTCGCTGCCGGGCTTTCTGAAGGGTCACCACGAGAAGTTGGCGTTCCTGCACCTCGACGCGGACCTGTACTCGTCGACGGTCACCGTGCTGGATCTGGTGGCCGATCGACTGGCCGTCGGCACCGTCATCGTGTTCGACGAGTACTTCAACTTCCCCGGCTGGCGCAATCACGAATACCGGGCGTGGACGGAATTCGTCGCACGCACCGGCACCGAGTTCGACTACCTGGGCTACACCGCCGACAACGAACAGGTCGTCGTACGGATTCGCACGGCCCCGAAGGTCCGCGCGAACTAGCTACTGCCCGTACAGGCGAGCCCAGTTCTCTCGGCTCGTGAGCTGCGGCACGGCGGCGCGGTAGGACGCGGCGACCGTCGGCGTCTCGGTGCGCAGACGCTTGAGTGCGGTGACGCCGCGCTTGAGCAGTTCGGTCGCATGCGCCTTGTTGCGCTTGCGAACTCGGACGCCCTCCTGTGAGCGATCGGTGACGATGGCGTGGGAGAACAGCGACACGTGCCACCAGTGGGCATCGTCGGCCGAGATGGCAACCGGGCCCGGATTCACGGTGCCACGCCACTGATTGAGCACGCGCTTGGCCAGGACCGCGAACTCCATGCTCTTCTTCGGATGCGGACCGGCGGGGGTGATGAACATGTCCGCCGGACGAACCCCGGGAACGTCGTTGGCGTTGTGCCGCTTGGTTTCTCCGTAGGCAGCGCGCTCGCGCCGGATGGAACCGGCAGCGTCCATTCCGCCGTCGAGCAGATAATCCGGACCGGCCAGGAAGTCCTCGACGGCCTTGATCAGCGTGTACGCCATGCCGTACTGCATCGACACCAGGTAACGCAGCAGATCGGTGAACAGCTGCTTGGCGAGCGCCTTACCGTCGAGTTCGATGTGCAGGGCGGCGGTGATCATGCCGTTGCGCAGGTTGAAGTAGCGGTGCCACTCGTCCCAGTCCTTCCACGCGAAGTCGGCATGCCACACCGCTGCGCCCGGGAGCGTCACCGTGGCGAATCCGTTTGCACGCGAGCGGTATCCGTACTCGATGTCGTCCCACTGGAAGAACAGCGGCAGCGGGTAGCCGACCTGCGCGACGATCTCGGACGGGATGAGGCATGACCACCAACCGTTGTAGCCTGCGTCGACCCGGACGTCCTGCTGCCGCTTGCGCTTGAACGCACTCTTGTCCGAGATCGCGTTCTTGACGTGCACTCCGGCTTCGAGCTTCTGCAGGTTCGCCACCTCGGCACCGACATGCACGCGATCGGGATGCAGCAGGTACAGCATCTGGGCGCCGATGATCGCCGGCTCGACGGTCATGTTGGCGAACGAGTTCATGCGCACGATCGCCTCGGGCTCGCACAGCACGTCGTCGTCCATGAAGATCACATTGGCCGGGTCGCCGCCCTTGCCCTGCACCTCGTAGAGCCCGCGGGTGAATCCACCTGCGCCGCCGAGGTTGGGCTGAGTGATGTAGACGAGCTTGCTGCCGAGCTCGGCCGCGACGCGCTGGAACTTTTCGCGCGTCTGCACCTGATCGGTGCCCTGATCGACGACGTAGACGTTGTCGACACCGAGCAGAGCGATGGGATCGTCGGCCATGGCGGCAACGGTGTTGGCACAGTCGTCGGCGCGGTTGAACGTGCAGATCACCACCGAGGTGGGACGCAGCTTCTCCGGCGCGGCAACGGTCCATTCCGCGTCCTGAACCGACAACTCGGTCGAGGTCGTGGTGAAGCGGACGTACAACGCACCGCCGTCGAGGAACTGCGTGGTGGCGACGGGGACGGCCACCTGAGTCGACGCGTTCGCGGAATCGACCGTTGTACTGGCCATCGTGCGCTCGTGACCCTTGTAGTCCGTGGCCACCAGATCGATCCGACCCGCACCGGCGACGGTCGCCCGGAACACCACCTCGGTGACGGTGGTCCACCGCTGCCAGTAGCTGGCCGGGAACCGTCCGAAGTAGCTGTTGGTGTGCACCACGCTGCGCTTGGCGATCCGAACGCCCGTACGGGAGCGCTCGGCGTTGCCCTTGCCGACCGAGCTGTACATATCGGCACTGACCAGGGGCGACGGACCGTCGAACAGCAGTCTCTGGACTGTCAGTTCGGGCTCACCGTCACCGCCGGCAACAGCCGACGAATTCGACGCGGAGCCGAGACGATCGAGAGCAGTGCCGTCCATACCGAGAAGTACCCCATCCAGTTCGAGTAGTGGCTCTGTGCGGCCGTGGAGAGAAGAAGACCACTGACCATGGTTGCACAGCCCCCGACCGATCCGTCCGACGCTCGCCGTCTACTCCGCTTCCCGCACCCTCGCCATCAGCACGCGAGCGGCGTCGACCGGGTGCGTGTACGGCCACCAGTGGCCCGCCTCGACCTGGTCGACGCGCAGGTCGGGGATCCATCGATCCAGACCGTCGGTGAGATTGGGCGAGAGCATGCGGTCGTGAGTCGGGACGACCACGGTGGTCGGGACGGCGCAGCGCGGGACGGGTCCGCCGAGCAGACGCCTGAGCACGTTGGCGCGGTACAGGGCGATGCCGCGCTGCTGGTCGGCCACCGTCGGGGTCGGCTCGCTCGCGGCATTCAGGCGCGCCAGCAATCCCGGAACCCGGGTGCCCAGCACGGGCACGTGGAACCCGAAGACGTACCAGGACCGCGCCAACTGGCCGAGCAGCGACGGCCAACGCTGCGGTCGCACCAGCCGCGCCCGCGCCACCTGCCGCAGGTGATCCAGGCTCGGGCCCGATACCGACGTGTACGACGCGAAAGCGGTGGATGCGCGAGGCGAGGCCATCGCCTCCCACATCTGGACCGACCCCCAGTCGTGGGCGAAGACGTGGACTTTCCCGGGGAGCCCCGGTATCGACTCGACCACCGCGAAGGCGTCGCGCGCCAGTTGCTCGATGGACACGTCCGCTGCGGTCTCGAGCGCGGACGCTCCGCTTCCTCGCGTGTCGTAGGCGATCACCCGGACCCGATCGCCGAGCTCGGCGATCAGCGGATCGAACACATGGCGGTTGTCGGGATAGCCGTGCACCAGCAGCACCGTCGAGCGCGCCTCCGGGTTCCCGTGCTCGACGACGGGAAGTTCTGCGCCGGGCGTGCGCACCGTCCAGCGGGTCATCCCGCGTCGCTCAGGGCATGCAGAGTGCCACCGCGCAACAGGTGCGCAATCATCCTCAGCCGCATGGCCTCCTGTTCGGGCTGCGGGTGCACCACGGCGGCCAACGCCTCGCCGTCGAGCAGATGCACCACGCTGAAGATCACCGTCTCGAGATGCCGTGGGTCGAGCACGCCTGCGACCGGTAGTGTGCGAGCGAGTTCGGCGATCTGCTCGTGATAGCGAACGGTGAAGGGCTGCAGCCTCTCTCGCAGCTCTTCGTCACTGCGGGCTGCGGTCAGGAGCTCGTACCAGGCACCGTTGATCGGGGCTCGGCACGCAGCCCTGAGCAGTTCGAGGCAGTGTTCGATCGACGCGCTACCGAAACCGGACAGGCCATGACGGAACTCGACGAACTGGCGTCGGCGAACCTCGTCGGCCGCAGCGACGATCAGGTCGAGCCTGGTGTCGAAATGTCGGAACATGGCACCGGAGGACACCCCGGCGCGGCCGACGATCTCACTGACGCTGGTTGCGGCATAGCCCTTCTCGCACAACGACGCGATCGTCGCGTCGAGCAACTTTCCGATCGTCTCGGTCCGGCGCTGCTGTTGACTCGGGCTCACACACGCTCCCGGCGACGAGGAGCCGTCGGGGTACCCGCCCGCAGGAAACTGCCGGCCCGCTCCGACACACCGAACCACGGAGCGAAGGTGCCGCCGGAGAACACCACTCGGCCCGCGACCAGAGTGGCGGCGACAGCGCGATCGTTGCGGTTGACCATGCGGCTCAGGCCCCCGAACTCCGGCATGGTCTCCTCCCGATAGGCCAGGACCTCCTCGTCCAGCCCATTCGGATCGATCACCACGATGTCGGCTCGATCACCCACCCGCACGTGTCCGGCGTCGACACCGTAGAAGTCGGCCAATTCGCCGCTGAGCTTGTGCACGGCCTTCTCCACGGTCATGAACGGCCTGCGATCGCTCTGCGCATCGTGCACGCGGTGCAGCAATCGGATACCGAAGTTGTAGAACGCCATGTTGCGCAGATGAGCGCCTGCGTCGGAGAACCCCACTGTCACCCCGGGCTGGTTGATCAGCTTGTCCATCTGACGCTTGCGATGATTCGCCACCGTGGTGTGCCAGCGCAGTTTTCGTCCGTGTTCGACCACCAGATCGAGGAACGCGTCCACCACGTGCACACCGCGCTCGGCCGCGACCTCGGCGACGTTCTTGCCGACGACCGACGCGTCGGGACACTCGGTGATCTCGGCGTCGGCGAAGTCTCGATGCCAGACGCGTGAGCTGAACTTCTTCTCGAAGTCGGCGCGGAACCAGCGGCGGTACGCCTCGTCCGAGAGCAACTCGTTGCGTCCCAACTCTTCTCGTAGATGCAGAGCTGCTCGGCCCGATCCGAACTCCTCGAACACCACCAGGTCGATGCCGTCGGAGTACACGTCGAACGTGGTGGGCAGATGCTGCCAGCGGAACTGGCCCTTGCCCGGTCCGTTGACCATGCGCGCGAGCGGGCCGAAGACGCGATGAATCCACGGCGACGCCTTGGCATCGGCCGCCGCCAGCAGCGAGATCTTGAGCGGAGTGCGGCCGATCCCGGTGGCCGAGGCGAGGAAGAACAGCATGTCGTACTTGGTGTTCAGGTTCGGAATGCTCTGCAACAACCGACCGCGTCGACGCAGGATCTTGTGCAGCGCACGGAACTCGCTCCACCGCGCGTACGAGGACGGCAACGACCGAGACCGGTACCGATCGCCGTCCAACTTGTCCCACGGGTTCGTCATCGTCGACATCCCCAGCAGTCCGGCATCGAGTGCCTGCTCGAGCGCGTCCGACATGGCGCGCCACTCCTCGCGGGTGGGCCGCTGACTGCGATCGGTCGAGCGATCCAAGCCCATCACGTGCGCCCGCAGATCCGAATGTCCCACCAGAGCAGCGATATTGGGACCGAGAGGCAGTCGTTCGAGCGCAGCGATGTACTCGTCGGGGCTGGTCCACGTCTTGTGCGTATCGACGGCTTTGAGCACATGATCTCGAGGCAGCGCCTCGACCCGACTGAACAGATCCGCGATGTCGACCGGAGTGGAATAGAGCGTCGACAACGAACAGTTCCCCAGCAGAACCGTCGTGACCCCGTGTCGGACGGACTCTTCGAGACCCGGGCCGACGAGCACCTCCGCGTCGTAGTGGGTGTGCACGTCCACGAAGCCCGGGGTGACCCACTTGCCGGTGGCGTCGACCACCTCGGTCGCCGGACCCACCTCGAGCGGCGTGGCCGACACGGCCCGCACGACACCGTCGACGATGCCCACCTCGGCTCGCACTCCGGGACCGCCGGACCCGTCGTAGACGGTGCCGCCGGTGATGACGACGTCGAAATCAGTGTTCGAGTTCAATGTGACCTCCGTCATATTGTCACGTCAATCTAACTTAGAGAGTGATCGCTCGCAATAGTCGGTTTTCCGCCAACACCTGCGGGTCACACGCGTCGACGTTTCGGTTCCCGGACACCTCGGGAGCTACAGTCGGGTGTCTTTGCCCGCACTCACGGAGTTGACCCTTGACCCCCACGGATACCCAGATCGCGCGCGCCGCCCTGCCCGACAGCAGGAGAGAGCGCCTCGCGTGGGGAGCAGCGGTCGCTGCAGTCGTCGTTCTCGGCTACCTCCTTGTGCTCAGCGTCGATCCCCGCTTCTTCTACATCGACGACACCGAATCGGGTGCCGTACCCAACTGGCTCCAGCTCGGACGCATCATGCGCGACGGGCACTTCCCCTCGCTGGTGCTCGATCAGTGGATGGCAGGCAACTACCCGGTCGAGGGCCAGGGCGGCCTGTGGAATCCCGTGCAGATGGCGATCAACTACATCTCGCCGTCGATCGACAACTTGGTGCTGCTGGCCACGGTCGTCAAACTCGGCTTCTCGATTCTGTTGGCCTGGGGCGTTTTTCGCGTCGCTCTGGCCTACGGAGCGCGGGCGAACTGGGCCGCGGTAGCGGGCGCGAGCGCACCGTTCGTCGGCTTCACGCTGTTCTTCGAGAACACCTCGTGGGTGACCGCACTGATGGGTACCGCGTGGATCATGAACGCGTGGGCGAGCTCGGTGTCCTACGCCCGCGGTCGCAGCGGCCCCATCGTGCCGTTCGTCTTCCTCTACCTCGCCATCAGCGTGGGATACGTCCACGCCGCGGTGATGGCTGGAGTCATGATCGGATCCGTCGCGATCGGCGAACGCCTGTTCCAGCGGCTGTGGCGTCCGGCAGTGAAGGTGTGTGCCGTAGGCATCGCCGCCGCGGCCTGCGGGGCCGTCACGTTCCTGCCCGGCGTGCTCACCTCGGCGGTCACCTGGCGCAGCGGCGACGAAGGCACGTTCAACGACAACTTCCTGACGGCACCGTGGTCGGAATCGCTCACCGCGAGCATCCCGACCGCGGTGACGAGCATCGAATCCTGGGCGGGCGAGACCACCGAATCGCCGGTCACCTACATCGCCTGGTTCGTGGTGCCCGCGCTGGCGTTCATCGCATGGCGTCGAGTACCCGCGGCTCTGCGCGAGCTGGCAGCCCCGCTGATCATGCTGGCGTTCGCACTGATCTTCACCGCGGGCCCCAGCGACATCGGGCCGATCCGCTGGCCCGCCCGCATCCTGCCGTTCGTCGCCCTCGTCGCGCTGATTCTCGTGGTCACCCTGATCAGCCGGTACGGCACTCTCGACAAGCTACGGCCCCGGCTGCTCGCCGCCGGCCTGTTGACGCTGGTGCTGCTGCTGCGGGCCGGTTCTTCGGGCCCGGAGTTCTTCGGCCGCCATGTCCTCGCTGCGCTGGTGATCCTGCTCGTCGGAGCACTCGCCCTGCTGTTGGCCCACCGGTTCTCCACGCGCGCGACCGCGGCACTGCTGCTGGTGACCATCGCGCCGGTCGCGATGTACCAGGTGGCCACCTACGAACCACCCTTCGACAAGTGGTGGCTGCCCGCGTCCCAATCCGAGGCCACGGCCGAGTTCCCGCAGTGGCAGGGCGCGACTCTGCAACTCGGCAGCCGTGCGCTCACCGAGACCGAGGCCGACGGACCCGACGACCCCAAGCTGCCCTGGCACTCCCAGGTGTACGGCAACTCCGCCAAAATCCTGGGCCTGGACTACGTCAACGCGTACACCCCGGTCGGATACCTCGACTTCGCCAACCTGCTGTGCTTCGAGCACGAGGGATCGACCTGCGAGGACGCCTTCCGGCGCGTGTTCGAGATCGAGCCGTACACCGGCAAGACCTACGCCGATCTGATGCAACTCGATCGAATCGTGCTGCAGAAGAACCAGTATCCGCTCGCGAATGCACGGCCCGCACCCGCAGGCTGGGAGTGGGTGACCGCTCCCACGCCCGAGTCCGCCCGCCAGATCTACGTCCTCGAACGCGTCGACGGACTGATTCCCGCCACGTCGGGACGCGTCGTCGCGACCGTGAACGCCACGGCCGAACCTCGATCGTCCGACGCCGACTCCGAGCACGTCGACGTCAGCGCTCCGAACGGCGGCAGCGTCGTGTTCTCCCGTCTGGCCTGGCCCGGCTACACCGCGACCCTGAACGGTGAAGAGCTGCAGACCAAGGGCTTGGCCGACATCTTCCTCTACGTCGACCTGCCGCCCGGTACCGAGAACGCAGATCTGCACATCACCTTCCGGCCGCCCGGCGAACGTCTCGGACTCGCCGCGATGGCGGGCGGGGTGCTGCTGCTGGTCGGTCTGGTGGTACTCGATGTGCGACGACGCAGAAGCCCTGCCGCGCCGGAGTTCGATGGCGACAGCGGGAACGGATAGGGTAGGCCCTCGTGATGTCCGACGATTCTGTTGCTGATCCGCACCGCATTTCCATCGTGGTGCCGGTCTACCAGGGTGAACGGACTCTCAGTGCGTTGATGGACGAGATCCTTCCGTTGACGCAGGTGACTCACACCCCCGTCGGGCGGCCGATGATCGTCGAGGAAGTTCTGCTCGTCTTCGATCACGGACCCGACGATTCCGCTGCGGTGATCAGGCGGCTGACCTCTGCACACCCGTTCGTTCGTGGAGTGTGGCTGAGTCGCAATTTCGGCCAGCACCCCGCCACCCTCGCCGGCATGGCGTCCAGCGGCGGCGAATGGATCGTCACGATGGACGAGGACGGGCAGCACGACCCGGCAGCCATCGGTGGCATGCTCGACACCGCCCTCGACCGGCAGTCCACAGTCGTCTACGCCAAGCCCACCAACGTCGCACCGCACGGACTGTGGCGCAACACCGCCTCCCGCGGAGCGAAATGGTTGATCGCCAAGGCCCTGGCCGGGGACAACACCGTGGACTATCAGAGCTATCGCCTGGTGCTGGGTGAGGTCGGCCGCTCCGTCGCGGCCTACGCCGGTTCGGAGGCGTACCTGGACATCGCACTCGGGTGGATCGCGGGCGACGTCACGACCAGCCCGGTGGCGCTGCGCGAAGAGGTGGACCGTCGATCGGGCTACCGCCTGCGCACCTTGCTCTCGCATTTCTGGCGGATGGTGCTCTCGAGCGGCACCAAGGGCCTGAGGCTGGTCAGCTTCATCGGCATCGCCTTCGCGGTACTCGGGCTGATTCTGGTGGCCTACGTACTGGTGTCGTACTTCGTCTTCGACTCCGGTGCCGAGGTGCGAGGCTGGGCATCGACGATGGTGATTCTGCTGTTCGGCTTCGGGGCGACTCTGTTCTCCCTCGGTGTGGTGGCCGAGTACGTGGGCGTCAACGTCAAGACGGCCATGGGCAAGCCGCCGTACCTGATCGTCACCGATCCGGGAAACGGCCCACTCGGACGCACCGCGCCTGCAGGATCAGTCGAAACTCCACAGTCGACCGACAACACACCGTCGGCGTGACCGCAACGCACACGTGGATCGTCGGCAGCGGCGGACTCCTGGGCGCTGCGGTGACCCGCGAGGCCGGTCGTCGCGGGCACCGAGTGCACACCAGCACCATCCCGTGGTCGGACAGGGAATCTGCCGAACAAGCTCTGCTGCAGCGCTGTTCGGAGTTCTTCGACTCTTTCTCCGACGGTACGTGGAACGTGATCTGGGCCGCCGGTGCGGGTGTGAACGGAACCAGCGCAGCGCAATTCGCCGAAGAGAACGGCCTGATCCGAGCCGTGCTGGCGCGCATCGAAAGTGCCGCCGGCGACCGCGCGGGCACCGGAACCGTGTTCCTCGCTTCGTCCGCCGGAGGCGTCTACGCCGGTGCATCCGGAGCCCCGCATCACGAAGGAACACGGCCGGTTCCGTTGGGCGACTACGGCTTCGCGAAGCTACAGTCCGAGGCCATCGCGACCGAGTTCGGTGAACGCACCGGGATCAACGTGGCCATCGGTCGGTTCGCGAACCTCTACGGGCCCGGCCAGAACCTCGCGAAACCGCAGGGCCTCATCTCACACCTGTGCCGGGGCTACCTCATGGCCTCACCCGTCTCGATATACGTACCGATGGACACGTTGCGTGACTATCTGTACGTGTCCGACGCGGCAGAGATGGTCGCCGACACCCTCGGTATGTCTGCCACGCAACGACACTCGCCGACGATCAAGATCTTCGCCTCCGGTGAGGCCGTCACCATCGGCTCGATCCTCGGAGCCTGCCGGACGGTGTTCCGCCGTCGACCGAACGTGGTGCTGGCGGCGTCGCCGCTCGCGGTGTTCCAAGGTCGCGATCTGCGACTGCGCTCGACGGTCTGGCCGCAGATCGATCGTCGAACGCACCGCACGTTGCCCGCAGGAATCGCCTCCACACTGTTCGCGACCCGTGAGGCATTGGGGGTCGGTCGATGACCGAACCACAGACCCCCGCTCCCCCGGCCGGGATGAACGGGGCACCGGGGCCACTGATGCGCATCGTCAAGAATCAGAAGATCGCGTTCCTGCTCGTCGGCGGCGTCAACACTGCACTGGGTACCGCGTGGTTCATCTTGTGGCAGTTGCTGATCGGTGAGCGATACGGATATCACGCCGCGATCGTGCTCGGCTACCTCTGCAACGTGCTGTGCGCGTTCGCGATGTACCGATACCTGGTGTTCCGCGTGCGTGGGCACTTCCTACGCGATCTGCTGCGCTTCTTCGTCGTGAACTTCGGCGCGTTCGTCGCCAACATCTCTCTGATGACGATCGCCGTATCCGTCTTCCACTTCCCGCCCATCCCTTCACAATTGGTCGTCACAGCAGTGATGGCAGTCGTCAGCTTCTTCGGCTACCGCGACTTCTCGTTCCGCAGAAAGAGCCAGGCCCCCACACCATGACACCCCGTGTATCCGTCGTCGTCCCGGCGTACAACAACGCCGAGTACCTGGCCGAGACCATCGATTCGATTCTCGCCCAGACCTTCACGGACTTCGAGCTGGTCATCGCCGATCATTCGTCGACCGATGGCACCCTCGCCGTCGCGCAGAAATTCGACGACCCGCGCATTCGTGTGCTGACGACCCCGGCCGGTGGCGGCGCGCAGGCCAACTGGAATCGGGTCACCGAAGAGGCCACGGGCGAATTGATCAAACTCGTCTGCGGCGACGACACCATCGCGCCCACCGCGTTGGCGACTCAGGTCCAGGCATTCGACGACAACCCGACCGCCGTTCTGGTCGCCTCTCAGCGGACGTTGATCGACGCCTACGGCAAGACGGTGATCGCCGCCCGCGGGCTCGGCGGCCTGCACGGAACGGTCTCGGGTCGAGTTGCCGCGCGAACCGCAGTCCGAGCCGGTGCCAACATCTTCGGCGAACCCGGCGGCGTCATGATGAAGCTCGCGGAGCTCCGCGAAATCGGGCTGTGGGACAACAGTCATCCCTACCTGATCGATCAGGCCACGTTCATTGCTGTCGCGCTCCGCGGCGACATCGTGGCAATTCCCCGGCCACTGGCATCGTTCCGTATCAACTCGGGGCAGTGGAGTGTGGAGCTTGCGACGCAGCAGGCACGTCAGGCCGCCGACTTCCACCGCTCACTACAGGCCAGCGACCCGAGCCTGTTGTCCGACAACGACGTTCGCATCGGAAACGCCAAGGCACTGATGACATCGTTCATGCGTCGCGCGGTGTACCTGCTGCTGCGCCACCGGATGTCGCGCAGCAGCTAGGCCCTGCTTCAGGGCAGGACCGACTCCTTCGCCGCATAGACGGCCTCGGTGGCGTCCTTCTGCGGTCGCCACCACTGCTCGTTCTCGCGGTACCAGTCGACGGTCGCCTTCAGTCCGGCACGGAAGTCTACATACGTTGGCGTCCAACCCAATTCGGTGCGGAGCTTGGTCGAGTCGATGGCGTAACGCAGGTCGTGGCCGGGGCGGTCGGTGACGAAGTCGAAGGCGTCGGGTGCGTTGCCGGTCTCTTCGAGAATCGCTTCGAGGACGGTGCGGTTGTTCGCTTCGCCGTCGGCTCCGATGAGGTAGGTCTCGCCGATGCGGCCGCCGTCGATGATGGCCCAGACGGCGCTGTTGTGGTCGTCGACGTGGATCCAGTCGCGCACGTTCTGCCCGGCGCCGTAGAGCTTGGGCCGGGAGCCGCTGAGGATGTTGGTGATCTGACGCGGAATGAACTTCTCCACGTGCTGGTACGGACCGTAGTTGTTGGAGCAGTTGGAGATGGTGGAGCGGACCCCGAACGACCGGGTCCAGGCGCGCACCAGCAGATCACTCGACGCCTTGGTGGACGAGTACGGGCTCGACGGGTTGTACGGAGTGGACTCGGTGAACCGCGCCGGGTCGTCGAGTTCGAGGTCGCCGTAGACCTCGTCGGTGGAGATGTGGTGGTAGCGGACGTCGTGTTCGCGGACCGCATTGAGCAAGGTGGTGGTACCGATGACGTTGGTGTGCACGAACGGCCACGGATCGGTCAACGAGTTGTCGTTGTGGGATTCGGCGGCGAAGTGCACGACCAGGTCTGTCTCGCGCACGAGGCGGTCGACGAGATCGGCGTCGGCGATGTCGCCGTGCACGAACTCGATTCGATCGGCCACTGGATCGAGGGAAGCCTTGTTGCCGGCGTAGGTGAGCTTGTCGAGCACGGTGACCTGGGAGTCGGGACGCTGCGCGAGGGTCTGATGTACGAAGTTCGCGCCGATGAACCCGGCCCCACCCGTGACGAGAATTCTCATGAACAGGCACTTTACCGGTGGATGCTCGTGCGGGCCGATCTTGTCTGCCCCGCGTGCTAGCTTTTCTTCGACTTCGGGGGGAGCGGTGATCGGATGGGTCTGGGGAAGATTCCTGTTCGTCTCGCGGCATCGATAGCGCTGTTGTTCGGCCTCATGTGGGCAATCCCGCAGCTGGCACCGGAAGTGCCCGAACCGTACGAGGGAGTGCCGTGTCGGCCCTACCGAATCACGTAGGCCGATGTCGCCGACTCGGTTGAGCGATCGGCCGTCGGAACTGTCAGGAGCCTCGGACAGTGCGGCCGGCGAAAGCCGCCAAACGCTCGTACGCGTTCGCGTCGTCGGGTGCCGGTTGCTCTGGATCGAAGGCACCACCGCGCCGTTCGTCGGTCATGTTCGCCGACATGAACACCATCCCCTCCTCGGGCACGGTCTGGTCGAGATCGTCGGTGCCGCGACCGAGTGCGGTCGCGAGATCCCACGCGTGCACCGAGAGTTCCGCGGCAACCATGCCGAGCGGCAGCGGCGAACCTGCGTCGATCTCGGCCAGCAGTTCGCGAGTCCGCTCGGTCCACAGCGGAATCGGATCCGAGGACGACTCGGGCGTCGCCGACCAGTCGATCTCGCCACCCCGAGCCATGGTCACCAGATTCGCAGCGGTGTTCACCAGGTGATCGGTCAGGTCGGCGACGGTCCACTCGGTGCAGGGCGTCGCCGATGCGCGTTCGGCTTCGGTCACTGTGGAGAGCAGAGCGGTGACCTGATCGATACCGGTGGCGATCTGGTTCGTCGTCGTCACGTGGCTTGTCCTCGGTTCTCGGTGGTCAGTCGGTCCCGTTCCCCACAGCTGCGGGGCAGGACGAAGTTTAGAGGCGGATTCCACATCGCGCGCGGAAACGGAGCGGCACAAGCGAGCGGGTGATCGGAGGGTCTGGAAGACTTCGCCGTCATGCGGGGAATCATTCTGGCGGGCGGCACGGGCTCGCGTCTTCATCCGATCACGATGGGCGTCAGCAAGCAGCTGGTCCCGGTCTACGACAAACCGATGATCTACTACCCGCTCTCGACTCTGATCCTGGCCGGGATCCGCGAGATCCTCGTCATCACCACACCCCAGGACGCCGACCAGTTCACGCGTCTGCTCGGTGACGGCTCCCAATTCGGCATCGACTTGACCTACAAGGTCCAACACGAGCCCAACGGACTCGCCCAGGCGTTCGTGTTGGGTGCCGACCACATCGGCACCGGCTCCGCGGCATTGGTGTTGGGCGACAACATCTTCTACGGCCCCGGCCTGGGCACCCAACTGTCCCGCTTCGACACCATCGACGGCGGAGCCGTCTTCGCCTACGAGGTCTCCGACCCCACCGCCTACGGCGTCATCGAATTCGATGCGAACCGAAAAGCCATCTCCCTCGAAGAAAAACCCGCCGCCCCGAAATCGAACTACGCCGTCCCGGGGCTGTACTTCTACGACAACGACGTCATCGCCATCGCCCGCGACCTGCAACCGTCCGCGCGTGGGGAATACGAGATCACCGACGTCAACCGCCACTATCTCGAGGCCGGCCGCCTCCAGGTCGAAGTCCTCCCCCGCGGTACCGCCTGGCTCGACACCGGCACCTTCGACTCGCTGCTCGACGCCTCGAACTACGTGCGCACCATCGAACAACGCCAAGGCCTGAAGATCGGGTCCCCCGAAGAGGTGGCGTGGCGACGCGGATTCATCACCGACGACGAACTGCGCGCCCGGGCGGAGACACTCGTCAAATCCGGGTACGGCCGCTACCTGCTGGATCTGATCGACCGGGGACACCGAGCATGAGCTTTCGCGAGTTGAGCATCGCCGGTGCCTACGAGTACACCCCACGCCAGTTCGGCGACGATCGCGGTGTGTTCTTCGAATGGTTCAAAGCGAGCCTCTTCGCCGAGACGACGGGGCGGTCGTTGGAGCTGCTGCAGGCGAACTGCTCGGTCTCCGCAGCCGGGGTCCTGCGCGGGATCCACTTCACCACCAACCCACCCGGACAAGCGAAATACGTCACCTGCGCCCGCGGAGCATTCCTCGACGTCATCGTCGACCTGCGCGTCGGATCCCCGACGTTCGGGCAGTGGGACAGCGTGCTGATCGACGACATCGACCGCAAAGCGGTGTTTCTGTCCGAAGGACTCGGCCACGCCATCCTCTCGCTCGAGGACAACTCGACTGTCATGTACCTGTGCTCGTTGGAATACACCCCGGCCCTGGACCGCGACATCAACCCACTCGACCCCGCCCTGGGCATCGACTGGCCCACCACCGCACGCGACGGCACACCCCTGACCTACGAACTGTCCGACAAGGACACAGCCGCCCCCACCCTCGCCGAAGCACTCGCACGCGGAGCCCTGCCGAACTTCTCGTGAACGGCGGGGCGAGGCGGCGACGCCAGATCGGGCAAACGCGCGCGCGTTCGTCAGACGCGTGCAGAATCGCCCGTGACCGTTGACGAGAATGCGCGCGTTCAGCAAGTGCGCGCGCGTTTGCGAACCTCACGGGGGCGAACCCGCGTCCGGCAAGTGCGCGCGCGTTTGCGAACCTCTGCGGGCGAACCCGCGCTTGCAGACCCCCCGCGCGAACCCGGAGGCTCAGCGAATTTTGAAGATCACGAATCGCTGAACGAGGAAGTTGATGACCGTCGCCGTGCCCTGCGCGATGACGAAGGCCACGTTGGCGTACCAGAAGCCGTCGGGAAGGGCCTGGTAGAGCCAGGTGTAGATGCCCACTTGGACGGCGAAGGTGACTCCGTACAGCGCGACGACGGCGAAGAACCGAGCCCGCGACGGGGCCGCGTTGAACGTCCAGCGGCGATTGATCAGGTAGGCCGTCGTCGTTCCGAGTACGAAGCCGATGGCCTTGGCCAGCGTCACACCGACGCCGAACACGAAATGCAGGAGCAGGTTGACGCCCTGGTCGACGATTGCCGACAACACACCCGTCGCCAGGAAACGCAGCACCTGCGTCTCGAGGTCGAGGGCCGCGTCGGCGATGTTCTCGGTCAACGGCAGCTCGACGGGTAGCGGGACGTGATGCTGCAACTCTTCGTCCTCGGGCGACCAGTCGTCGCCCGTCGAGCCTTCTTCTGCGGAGCGGTCGGGGGTGGACACGAGGACTGACACTAGCCGCTGCTGCGGTGCGGGTACCCTCTTGAGCGATGTCCACGACAGCCGACGACGCACTCTTCCCCCTGGAACCACAGGCCGGGAACACTGCGCCGCTACCCACGCAGACCCGCACACTCACCGGTTGGGGCCGCACTGCTCCCTCCACTGGAGAGGTGCTCTCGACCTCCGACCCCGAGCTCATCGCGAACGCGGTCAAGCAGGTCGCCGAGCAGAACGACTCCAAGCCGGCCTACCTCCGACGCGGCGTCATCGCCCGCGGCCTAGGCCGCTCCTACGGTGACAACGCGCAGAACTCCGGCGGCCTCGTCATCGACATGAATGCGCTGAACGGCATTCACAGCATCGACGCGTCCACGCGCATCGTCGACGTCGACGGTGGCGTCAACCTCGATCAGCTGATGCGTGCTGCGCTGCCGTTCGGTCTGTGGGTACCGGTGCTGCCGGGGACGCGACAGGTCACCATCGGAGGTGCGATCGGCACGGACATCCACGGTAAGAACCATCACAGCGCGGGTAGCTTCGGCAACCACGTCCGCTCGATGGAACTGCTCACCGCGGACGGTCAGATCCGCCACCTGACGCCGTCGGGCAAGAACGCCAAACTCTTCTGGGCGACGGTCGGCGGCAACGGACTGACCGGCATCATCCTGCGCGCGACCATCGAGATGACGCCCACGGAAACGGCGTACTTCATCGCCGACGGCGACGTCACCAGCACCCTCGACGAGACCATCGCACTGCACAGCGACGGCAGCGAGAACAACTACGACTACTCCAGCGCATGGTTCGACGCGGTTGCTCCGCCACCCAAGCTCGGTCGCGCGGCTGTGTCTCGTGGATCGTTGGCGCGCCTGGACCAGTTGCCGGAGAAGCTGCAGAAGGATCCGCTGCTCTTCAACGCGAAGCCCTTGGTGAAGTTCCCCGACATTTTCCCGAACGGACTCGCGAACAAGTACACCTTCTCGGCCGTCGGCGAGGTCTGGTACCGAAAGTCGGGCAACTACCGCAACAAGGTGCAGAACCTTACGGCGTTCTATCACCCACTCGACATGTTCAGTGAGTGGAACCGCGCCTACGGCTCCAAGGGATTCCTCCAGTACCAGTTCGTGGTGCCGCCGGAGGCCGTCGACGAGTTCAAGAAGATCATCGTCGATATCCAGAAGTCCGGGCACTACTCGTTCCTCAACGTGTTCAAGCTGTTCGGGCCCGGAAACAAAGCGCCACTGAGCTTTCCGATTCCGGGTTGGAACATCTGCGTCGACTTCCCGATCAAGCCGGGCTTGAACGAGTTCGTCCGCGAACTCGACAAGCGCGTGCTCGAATTCGGTGGCCGTCTGTACACCGCGAAAGATTCGCGCACCGACGCCGAGACGTTCCATTCGATGTACCCGCGAATCGACGAATGGATCAAGGTTCGTCGATCTGTAGACCCCACAGGCGTTTTCGCCTCCGATATGGCTAGAAGGCTGGAACTGCTGTGACGATAGACGCCGTAGGTAACCCCCAGACGATTCTCGTTCTGGGTGGCACCAGCGAGATCGGTCTCGCGATCACCGAGGAGTACCTGTCGAAGTCGCCGGCACGTGTCATCCTCGCCGCGCTGCCGAACGATCCACTGCGCGAGAGCGCCGTCGCACAGCTGAACGCCAAGGGCGCGAAGTCCGTCGACGTCATCGACTTCGATGCACTCGACACGGCCTCGCACCCGAAGGTCATCGACGCGGCATGGGCCAAGGGTGACGTCGACGTCGCCATCGTGGCCTTCGCCGTCGACTTCGATGCCGAGCAGCTCTGGCAGGACCAGCGCAAGGCCGTCCTCGCCGCGAACATCAACTACACCGCTTCGGTGTCGGTCGGTGTGCTGCTGGGCGAGAAGATGAAGGCGCAGGCCTACGGCCGCATCATCGTCATGTCCTCGGTGGCGGGCGAGCGGGTACGACGCTCCAACTTCGTCTACGGCTCCACCAAGGCCGGACTCGACGGCTTCTACCTCGGACTCGGAGAAGCGTTGCGAGAGTTCGGACCTCGGGTCACCGTCGTTCGTCCGGGCATGGTGCGCACCAAGTTCAGCGCGCACGTCAAGGAAGCCCCGATGACCGTCGACAAGGAGGTCATCGCGAAGCTCGCGGTGAACGCGTCACGCAAGGGCACTCCCCTCATCTGGACTCCCGCGCCGTGGCGTCTGGTGATGATGGTGCTGCGGCACGTGCCGCGGCCGATCTTCCGCAAGCTGCCCATCTGATCTCGATGACAATCGGGGTTGCACCGGCTCGCAGGACCGCTTCTGCCGTCGGGGAGATCGCTCTCGGTGCGCTTGTCGCAGTCGTGGTGGCGACGGTCGGGTTGTACGCCTTCTCACTGGTTCAGTGGCCGGCGTTCAACTCGTCCAACGTCACCCGCGCGATCACGACGCTCGGGCAGGTGGTTGCCGCAGCACTGTTCGCCGCGTCGATCTACCTGTACCGAATTCACAAGTGGCCGTGGGTCGCTCGACTCGCAGCATGGGTCGGGCTGAGTGGTTTCGTCACCGTCACCCTCGGGATGCCGCTGGCTGCAACCAAGCTCTATCTGTTCGGCATCTCCGTCGACCAGGAGTTTCGCACCGAATACCTGACTCGGCTGACGGATTCGGCGTCGTTGCGGGACATGACGTACGCCGACATCCCGCCGTTCTACCCCGCCGGCTGGTTCTGGCTCGGCGGACGCGTCGGCAACATCCTGGGCATGGACGGCTGGGAAGTGTTCAAGCCCTACGCAATCGGGCTGCTCGCCGTCACCGCCGTCGTGTCGTTCGTGCTGTGGAAGGCGCTCATCCGAGCCGACTGGGCTGTCGCCGTCAGCGCCGTCACCACCGCACTCGTCGTCGCCCACGCCTCCCCCGAGGCATACAGCGCCGTGATCGTGATGCTCTTCGCTCCGGCACTGGTTCTCGCGTGGGGAGCGCTGCACCGAAGCGCATCGGGTGGGTGGGGCGCGGTGGTCGGCACCGGACTCTTCCTCGGTCTGGCCGCAACGTTCTACACGCTGTACCTCGGTTTGGCGGCGTTCACCGTCGTACTCATGGCACTGTTCGCCGCGGTCCTCGCATATCGCGAGCGGAAGTCCTGGAACGTCCTGGTTCCCATCGCGATCAAGGTCGCCGCGATCGCAGCGATCTCGGGCCTCATCGCCGCGACCGTGTGGCTGCCGTACCTGATCGAATTCCTGCGCGGTGCGCCGTCCACGTCGGGCACGGCATTGCACTACCTGCCCGAAGCCGGTGCGACACTTCCCTTCCCGATGTTCGAGTTCTCCCTGATGGGCGGACTGTGCCTCATCGGCACAGTATGGGTCGCGGTGCGGTTCTCGTCCTCACGTCGGGCACAGGCACTCGGCGTCGGCGTCGTATCGATCTACCTGTGGACTCTGCTGTCCATGGCAGCCACTGCTGCGGGCACCACCCTGCTCTCGTTCCGCCTCGAAGCAGTCCTGATCGTATTGCTCGGCAGCGCAGGCGTTTTCGGCTTTCTCGAAGGCAGCCACGCGATCTACCAGGCCATCAACGAGCCACCCAAGTTCCGTATCGCGGCCGTCGTCGTAGCGGCCATCGGTGCCATGACCTACGCGCAGAACATCCCCCAGGTACTGCAGACCGAGATCACCGTCGCCTACTCCGACACCGACGGTGACGGCAACCGCGCCGACATGCGCCCACCGAGCGCGGTCTCGTACTACCGCGAGGTCGACGAAGCCCTGACCGAGCAGACCCAGCGTCCGCGCGACGAAACCGTCGTACTGACCGCGGACACCTCGTTCCTGAGCTACTACCCGTACTTCGGCTTCCAAGGACTGACCTCGCACTACGCCAACCCGTTGGCGCAGTTCGATCAGCGAGCCGACGCCATCGAGCAATGGACCGAACTCGAGACACCCGATCAATTGGTCGACGCGCTGGAGAGCAGCCCGTGGCGCGCACCGGACGCGTTCCTGTTCCGCCGCGGCGCCGACGGCTACACCCTGCGCCTGGCCGAGGACGTCTACCCCAACGACCCGAACGTGCGCCGCTACACCGTCACCTTCCCCGAGGCACTGTTCGAGGATCCACGCTTCACCGTGACCGACATCGGCCCCTTCGCGCTGGTGGTGCGCACTGCATGATCATGTGACCCAGGTCGTTCGAGTTTTCGCCCACCGTGATGTTTCTGTAACCTCGACGCGATGACCACCCACGACCAGAGAGTTCTCGAGCGGCAGCCGACAACGGCACCGGCTCGACACTCCGGCGTCGGACGTGGTGACGTCGTTGCAGCGGTCGGATTTCTGGTCGCTGCCGTCTACGTCCTGCAGGGCCAGTGGCGCAATCTGGGTGGCGGCTACCTCTACAACAGCGGCCAGGACCAGACCATGTGGGAGTGGTTCTTCTCCGTCGCCGCGCATTCGGTTGCTTCGCTGAGCAACCCGTTTGCGAGTGACCTGCAGAATTACCCGCTCGGGGTGAATCTGATGGCGAACACGGCGATGTTCGGCATCTCCATCCCGCTGGCCCCGATCACGTTGCTCTTCGGACCCACGGTGACCTGGGCAATTGCTCTCACCGTCGGACTGGCAGGAACGTCGTTCGCGTGGTTCTGGCTGTTCTCCCGCCAGCTCAACTCATCCAAGGGTGCCGCGGCCATGGGCGGTGCGCTGTGCGGCTTCGCCCCCGGCGCGATCTCGCACGCCAACGGGCACCCCAACTTCGTGGTACTGTTCCTGCTTCCGGTCATCGCCATGCTGGTCACCCGCATCGCCCGCGGCGGCGGTACCACCAAGAACACCGTCGGCCTCGGCCTGATCGTCGCGCTGCAGGTCCTGCTCGGCGAAGAACCGCTGCTGATCTTCGCGATGTCGTTCGCCATCTTCGCCGTCGTCTACTACCTGTCACGGCCGCGATCGCTGTGGCCCGCCGTCCGCAATGCCGTGCCCCGACTCGCCGTATCGGCCGGCATCGCGTTGACTCTCGTGGCGTTTCCGCTGTGGTGGCAGTTCTTCGGCCCGCAGTCGTACTCGTTCCTCGAACACGGGCCGATGGGCAACGACGCCAAAGCGCTGTTCCAGTTCCCGACGCAATCCCTCGGCGGCGAGGCGACGCCGGGGCAGAACGTCCGCATCAACGCCACCGAGGAGAACGCGTACTTCGGTTGGCCGCTGCTGGTGCTGTGCCTGGTTGCCGCGGTGTGGATGTGGCGAGTCGCATCGGCCCGTGCCGCCGCCGCGACCGCGATCGTCATGAGCGTGCTCTCGCTCGGCGCGACGCTGGTGATCGGCAAGAACGACACCGGCATCACGCTGCCGTGGACGAAGCTCGCCGAGTACCCCCTCGTCGAATCCGTGCTCGAAACCCGCTTCGCGTTGGGCGCGGTGCCTGCCCTGGCCCTGCTGCTCGTCCTGGCCACCGATCGAACGTTCCGCAACGGACTGCGTCCGCTGCCTGCATTCTGGATCGCCGGACTCGCCCTCGCGCTCGTGCCCCTCATCCCGACGCCGCTGGTCACCGTCGACAAGTCCCCCACCCCGGAGTTCTTCGCCGACGGTGAGTGGGAGAACTACGTCGACGACGGTTCCGTCGTCACCGTTCCCCTCCCACGGCCCGAGGACGCGCGCCCGCTGCGCTGGCAGATGGACGCCGACATGGGCTTCAAGCTGGCCGCCGGATACTTCGTCGGACCGAGCGACCAAGAAGACAAGGTCGCCAAGTACGGAGCCGTCGACCGACCCACCGCACTGCTGCTCGGCTCGGTCTACGACTCGGGCACCGTTCCCGAGATCACCGACGATCAGCGAAGTCAGGCAGCGCAGGACATGGCGTTCTGGGAGGCCGACGTCGTCGTCCTGCCGCCGAGCAAGAACACCATCGCCCTACGCACCACCGTGACCGACCTCGTCGGTGTCCAGCCTCGATACACCGGTGGCGTATGGGTGTGGGATGTGCGGACGCTCGTCCCATAGCATCGTCGGCGTGCCCGAGACCGCTCCGAACCCGAAAACCGCCCGGCTGGTAGCGATCGTCACCGGCATCATCGGTGCGGTTCTGGCCATCGCGACTCCGTTGCTGCCGGTTCAGCAGGACGTCGCGACGCTGTCGTGGCCGCAGAGTTCGTTCGGCAGCGTCAACGCCCCGCTGGTGAGCTACTCGCCCGTCGACCTCGAAGCAACCGTTCCGTGCAGCGCGGCCAGTGCTCTCACCGACGGCGGCACCCTGGTCTCCACTGCACCCATCGCCGCTGCGAAGACCGAGCAGAAGGCACTGATCGTGCGGGTCGACGACGGCCGACTGCAGGTTCTGCTGCGCGATCGGGTTCTTGCCGAGACTCCCGTTTCCGAGCTGAGCGGCAATTGCGCCCTGACCGTGTCGTCCAACGCCACCAACACCATCGTCGACCTCGACGGCGAGGCGATCACGGTGGACGGAGACATCCGGCCGCAGGTCGTCGGCATCTACACCGACCTCACCGCCCCGGTCGACGGCCTGACCGTGCGCGCGGACATCGACTCGCGCTACTCCTCGAGTCCCACCGCGTTCAAGTTGCTGGCCATGATCGTCGGCGCACTCGCTGTGATCGCATCCCTGTTCGCGCTGCATCGCCTCGACAGCATGGACGGTCGACGCCACCGCCGATTCCTCCCCTCACGCTGGAAGTCGATCACCGGCGTCGACGCCGTCGTGGTGGGCGTGCTGGTGCTGTGGCACTTCATCGGCGCGAACACCTCCGACGACGGCTACCTGCTCAACATGGCCCGCGTCTCCGAGAACGCCGGCTACATGGCCAACTACTTCCGCTGGTTCGGCGTCCCCGAAGCACCGTTCGGCATGCCGTACTACGACATGCTCGCCGCCCTCGCCAAGGTCAGCACCGCCAGTATCTGGATGCGCCTGCCCGCCACCATCGCGGCCCTGCTGTGCTGGCTGGTGATCAGCCGCGAGGTCATCCCCCGCCTCGGCCGCGCGGTGCTCACCAACCGGGTCGCGCTGTGGACCGCCGGATTCGTGTTCCTCGCCTTCTGGCTGCCCTACGACAACGGACTGCGCCCAGAACCGATCATCGCCCTCGGTGCCCTGCTCACGTGGTGCTCGATCGAACGCGCCATCGCCACCGGACGACTGCTGCCCGCCGCCATCGGCACCCTGATCGCCGCGTTCTCCCTCGCCGCCGGTCCCACCGGGTTGATCGCCGTCGCCGCCCTGCTCGCCGGACTGCGCCCGCTGGTGATGATCGTGGTCAACCGAGCTCGCCAGGTGGGACTGCTCGCCGTCCTTGCGCCGCTGGTCGCGTCGGGACTGGCGGTGCTGATCGCGATCTTCGCCGACCAGACTCTGAGCACCGTCCTCGAAGCGACCCGGGTGCGCTCGGCCATCGGACCGAACGTGCCGTGGTTCGAAGAACGCGTCCGCTGGGACGCATTGATGACCATCTCGCCCGACGGCTCGCTCGCCCGACGATTCGGCATGTTCGCGATGCTGCTGTGCATCGTCGTGTGCATCGCGGTGATGCTCCGCAAGAACGGACGCATCCCCGGCACGGCCACCGGGCCGTCGCGTCGGATCCTCGGAATCATCCTGGGCGCACTGGCTCTGATGATGTTCACGCCCACCAAGTGGACCCACCACTTCGGTGTGTACGCCGGTCTCGCGGCATCGTTGGCCGCGCTGGCTGCCGTTGCCGTCACCGCGGCGACCGTCCGATCCCCGCGCAACAGAACGCTGTTCACCGCCGCCGTACTGTTCTTGACGGCCGTGGCGTTCACCAGCTCCAACGGATGGTGGTACGTCTCGAGCTACGGCATTCCGTGGTTCGACAAGCCGCCGTCCATTGCCGGAAAGGGCTTTTCGACGATCCTGCTCGGCCTGACGGTTCTGACACTGCTCTACGCGGCCTACCAGCACGTCCGATTGCCCTATCGCCGAAAGGAACCCAGCACGCGTCGACGCTTCGCGCCGTCCGCGCTGACCATCGTCGCCGGCGCGGTCGTTGCCTTCGAGGTGCTCTCGTTCGTCAAAGGCGCTGTGGCGCAGTACCCGGCGTACTCCATCGCCCGATCGAACTTCTCCTCCCTCGCCGGAAACTCGTGCGGACTCGCCGGCGATGTGCAGGTGGAGACCGACGTCAACGGCTCGGTCCTGCAATCGCTCGATCCCGCAGCCGACGCACTGGGTGCCGGCGGCAGTACCGGCTTCACCCCCGACGGCGTCGCCCAGGACCTGACCGCAGACTCCGAGGACACCGCGCAGGGCAGCGCCAACTCCATCCGCCCCGAGGACTCCGAACAGAGCGCGGCGGCCACCTCGTCGAACTCCGCCGGCACCTCCGGCGGAACCAACGAGAACGTCGGAATCAACGGCAGCACAGTTGCTCTGCCGTTCGGCTTGAATCCTGCAACCACTCCGGTGCTGGGCAGCTTCGGAGCCACCGAGCCTGCGTCCCTGACCTCGGGCTGGTACGAGCTTCCTGGAGACGGCGACCTCATTGCCATCGCCGCCGCAGGCCGCATCCGATCGGTGGACAAGGACGGTGTCGTCACCCCGGGCCAACGCGTCGAATTGGAATACGGACGCCGCGACGGCGGCGACGTTCAGGCATTGGGCCGCGTCACCCCGCTCGATATCGGTCCGTCGCCGTCGTGGCGCAACCTGCGGGTCCCGATGAACGACCTGCCCGCCGACGCGGACGTCGTGCGCATCGTCGCCGAGGACAACGACCTGGCCGGCGATCAATGGCTCGCCGTCACCCCGCCGCGTGTCCCGAAGACCCAGACGCTGAACTCGCTGGTCGGTTCGACAGATCCGGTGTTGCTGGACTGGGCCGTCGGACTCGCGTTTCCGTGCCAGCGCCCGTTCGATCATCGCGACGGCGTCGCCGAGGTACCGAAGTACCGCATCCTGCCCGACCGCACCGGTGCCGAATCCACCAACGCCTGGCAGGACTCGATCGGCGGCGGCCCGCTCGGCTGGACCGAACTGCTCCTCGGAGCGCAGACACTGCCGTCGTACCTCGCCGACGACTACTCCCGAGATTGGGGCTCGATCGAGAGATACATGCCACTCGATCCCGACGCGGCGACGGCCGAGATCGCCGTCGAGCAGCAGTCTCGGTCCGGATTGGCCAGCGACGGGCCGATGAAAACCGACTGATCCCCTGGTTCTGTAACGATTCCGGGGACGGTGCCTGTGTGACCTCTTCGTCACGCTCGCATAACATCGACTCTCGTGCCCGACGTCGTGACAGATTCATCAGCTGGTCCACCCGTTCCCGCTCCACTGCGAGCCTCGGACGAACTTCGTGCTCAGGTACGCGTTCCCCGGCTGATCGCCATGGTGGCCGGCGTTCTCGGTGTGCTGTTCGCGCTGATCACTCCGTTCGCACCCGTCACTCAGACCACCGCCACCATCGCGTGGCCGCAGAACGGGCTCCTGCAGGACGTGGACGCCCCGCTGGTGTCCCAGGCACCACTGAGCCTCACCGCGACCCTCCCGTGCTCTGCCGTCGCAGCACTCCCCGCGTCGGGCGGGCTACTGCTGGCGACGGCACCCCCACAGGGTGAAGGCGCGGCACTGAACAGTCTGTTCGTTCGCGTCGGCGAATCGAACGTCGACGTTCTCGACCGCAACGTGGTCGTCGCGACGGCACCTCGCGCCGACGTCGAGAGCACCCGCTGCGCGACAATCGAGATCACCTCGAACGACCAGTACACCTCCGCGGCATTCACCGGACTGACCGACGACGACGGCCAACCGATCCAAGGCCGTCTCGACGGCGACCTACGCCCCCAGGTCGTGGGCATCTTCAGCGATCTCAGCGGTGCGGCTCCGGCCGACATGTCCGTCACCGTCGACGTCGACTCGCGGTTCTCGTCGTCGCCGACGCTCCTGAAGTCCCTCATCATGATCCTCGCGATCGCCTGCACCCTGTTGGCCATCGGCGCGCTCGGTCGACTCGACGGCACCGACGGTCGCGCGCACCGCCGCTTCTTCCCGTCGCACTGGTGGAAGTTCACCGGCGTCGACGTCACCGTGCTCGGTGCTCTGGTCGGTTGGCACTTCGTCGGCGCGAACACCTCCGACGACGGCTACCTGCTGACGATGGCCCGCGCCGCCGATCACTCCGGCTACATGGCCAACTACTTCCGCTGGTTCGGCGTCCCCGAGGCCCCGTTCGGCTGGTACTACGACGTACTCGCCGTCTTCGCCAAGATCTCGACCGCCAGCCCGTGGATGCGTCTACCCGCCCTCATCGCAGGCGTCCTGTGCTGGATGGTGATCAGCCGCGAGGTGGTGCCACGCCTCGGCCGTGCCGTCCGCAAGTCCAACGTCGCCCTGTGGACCGGCGGACTGGTGTTCCTCGCGTTCTGGCTGCCGTACAACAACGGTCTGCGCCCCGAACCGATCGTCGCCCTCGGAGCACTGCTCACCTGGTGCTCGGTGGAACGATCCATCGCCACCGGCCGATTGCTCCCCGCAGCCGCAGCATGTCTCATCGGAGCCTTCACCCTCGCCGCCGCGCCGACCGGATTGATGTGTGTGGCAGCGCTTCTCGCCGGAGCCCGGCCCATCGCGCGCATCGTCGTCCGACGCCACCGCCAGGTGGGCACCCTCGCGATGCTGGCACCACTGGCCGCAGCAGGCGTACTGGTCCTCGTCGTCGTCTTCGCCGACCAGACGTACGCCACGGTCATCGAGTCGACCCGAGTCCGCACCATCATCGGCCCCAACGAGGCGTGGTACCAGGACTTCCTGCGCTACTACTACCTCTTCGTACAGACCGTCGACGGCTCGGTCGCACGCCGCTTCGCATTCCTGACGATGATCCTGTGCCTGTTCACGACACTGTTCGTGCTGCTGCGTCGCCGACGCATCCCCGGCATCGCGAACGGTCCGGCCTGGCGCCTGCTCGGCGTCGTGCTCGGCACCATCTTCTTCATGATGTTCAACCCCACCAAGTGGACTCACCACTTCGGTTCCTACGCCGGAATCGCCGGTGGCCTGGCCGCGCTGACGGCCGTCGCCGTTTCGGCCAGCGCCCTGCGCTCGCGGCGGAACCGATCGCTGTTCACCGCCGGACTGATGTTCGTTCTCGCACTGTCGTTCTCGGGCATCAACGGCTACTGGTACGTCTCGAGCTACGGCGTTCCGTGGTTCGACAAGACGGTCTCGCTCGGTGGCAACGAATCCGGCACCCTGTTCCTCATCCTCTTCGGACTCGTCCTCGCCGTCGCCGCATTCCAGTACCTACGCGAGGGATACGCTCCCCCACAACCGAAACCGACATCCGCGCGCGGCAAACGCATCCGCAAGTTCGCTGCCGCACCGCTGACCGTCATCGCCGGAATCATGGTGCTCTTCGAGATACTCTCGCTCGTCAAGGGAGCCGTCTCGCAGTACCCCGCCTACTCGCTGGCACGCTCGAATGTGCAATCGGTACTGGGTAATTCGTGCGGACTCGCCAACGACGTCCTCGTCGAATCGAACCCCAACGCAGGCGTGCTGAGCCCGCTACCCGAGGACTTCGACCCCGTCGCAGGACCACTCGGCGGATCGAGCAGCACACTGCGCAACTTCACCGCCAACGGCGTTCCCAGCGACCTCAGCGCGGACGCCGTGGAAGTCAAACCGGGACAAGGCAATACCGACCAACAGGCCGTCGGACCCGCCTTCGAGGAAGGCCAGAGTTCGGGTACCGCAGGAGGCACCGGCGAAGTGGGCGTCAACGGCTCCTCCGCCGCCCTGCCCTTCGGACTCGACCCGGCCACCACGCCCGTCCTCGGCTCCTACCAAGAAGGCATCCAGGAGCCCGCGTCGGCCACCTCGAGCTGGTACCAACTACCCGCCCGCAGCGACGACGCACCCCTGGTCGTCTTCTCCGCAGCCGGACGCATCTGGTCCTACGACGACACCGGGGCCCTCACCTACGGACAGTCGCTACTGCTCGAATACGGCAAGCGCCAGCCCGACGGTAGCGTCCAGGCCCAGGGCACCTACCTGCCGCGCGACATCGGACCCGCACCCTCGTGGCGCAACCTCCGAATCCCGTTGGCGGACATCGCACCCGACGCCGACGCCGTCCGCATCGTCGCCAACGACCCCAACCTCACCGGCGACCAGTGGCTCGCGTTCACTCCGCCGCGAGTGCCCGTGATGGAAAATCTGAACACCCTCATCGGCAGCGAACAACCCGTGCTGCTCGACTGGGCCGTCGGACTCCAATTCCCGTGCCAACGTCCCTTCGACCACCGGTACGGCGTCGCCGAGGTACCCGGATATCGCATCCTCCCCGACCGCCCACTCGCCGTCAGCTCCACCGACACCTGGCAGTCCGGAGAGAACGGCGGCCCCCTGGGCTGGTCCGAACTACTCGCCAAGCCCGTCACCGTCCCCACCTACCTCGAGAACGACTGGGCCAGAGACTGGGGTTCGTTGGAGCGCTACGAGCAGTACTACCCGAGCGCCGTGCCCGCTGAACTCGAAACAGCAGACGTCACCCGATCGGGCTTCTACAAAGACGGACAACTGCGAGTATTCGAGGACTGACTCCGCCCGCCCCCGCTCCGCTCCGCGTCAATGGACCCTTGTATGCGTCTCGACCGTGCAAGGGTCCATTCACGTTTCGGCCCGTCGTGGGTCAATGGACCGCTGCATACGTCTGAGCGCGTCAATGGTCCATTCACCTTCCGTGGGGCAGGGGCCACGCCCGCAGACGGCCATCGGAGTTGGTAGCGCCATCGGCCGGCCTTAACATCCGAGCCCGACAGCGTCGTCCACCTCGAGAGTGGTAACGGCCAATCCATCCACAGAGTGGTCGTTGATCCACAGACCGCCCGCGGCAGCGCCGAAGGCGACGAACGTGTCGGAGCCGAATTCCACTCTTCAGGCATGAAGAGACGATTGTGGAACGCAGATTCATTGTTCGACCTGAGCTCGGCCGGCGTTGTGACGCGCCGACAGCTACGCGAGGCGGGCGTGAGTGATGCAGCGATCGACAGCAGATGCGCGCCCGGCGGTCCGTGGCAGCGGTTGCTACCGGGCGTCGTACTGCTTCGCAACGGTCATCCGTCGACGCTCGAGCGCTCAGCCGCGGCGCTCGCGTACGGCGGACCGACGAGCATGATCACCGGCTGCGTCGGACTCGATTCGTTCGGATACGGGACCAACGGGTCCGCCGGGGAGGTTCATCTGCTGCTACCCGCGCAGATGCGTCGGGCATCGGTGTCTTTCGTGCGCGCAGAGCGCACGTGGCGGCTTCCGAAGCCCATAACCAAGGGCAGCATCCGCGTTGCTCCTCTGGTGCGTTCACTGGTCGACGCCACGCGGGCCGCGAAATCCGAGACAGGGTGCGTTGCCCTGCTGACCGAGGTACTCCAACGAGGCGGCGTGTCCATCGACGAGATCGCCACCGAATTGGCCGAAGGTCCGCGCCGCTACAGCGCACTCACCCGGCGTGTACTTCTCGAGCTGCGGGACAACGCGCACTCGGTGGCAGAACTCGAAGACCAACGCCTGTACCGAAGCAGCGGGCTGCCTCCAATGACACACAACTGCGACATCTACGCCCCAAGCGGAGAGTTCATCGCCAAGACCGACGGCTGGATCGACGCCGTGGCACTGGCACGTGAAATCGATTCCGTGACCCATCATCTGTCACCGGCCGACTACCAGCGGACGCAAGCTCGACGCAACCGAATGCAGGCCCACGGACTGATCGTCGTATCTCATTCACCACAAGACATCCGCGATCGACCGACACAGGTGCTCGACGACTTACGAAAGAATTACCAACACGCTCTCGCCAGACCTCGACCGGATGTCGTGATGGTTCCACGCCAATCGGCCGGGTGAATGGACCATCGGACACGTCTGAGCAGTGCAGTGGTCCATTGACACAGCCGCGGCCGGTGCGTGAATGAACCATTGCACACGTCTGACCGGTGCAGTGGTCCATTGACGCGAACGGGAGCGGAGCGACCCCGACAAACGAGGATCGCCCCACTTCGGTTCGACTAGATCGGAAGCAGCGAGTGCTTACGTGGACTCTTGTGCACTTCCTTGTCTTTCAGGATGTGCAGGGCCTTACGAATTTCGAGGCGTGTTTGCGAGGGCTCGATGACCGCGTCGATGTAGCCACGTTCGGCGGCGATCCAGGGCGTTGCCACGTGTTCGTTGTAGAAGTTGATGAGCTGCTTGCGCAGGGCCGGTGCGTTCTCTCCGGCCTCGGCGAGTTGCTTGCGACTCATGATGTTGATGGCACCTTCGGCACCCATGACGGCGATGCGGGCGGTCGGCCAGGCGAGGTTGATGTCGGATCCGAGCTGCTTCGAGCCCATCACCGCGTATCCACCGCCGTACGACTTGCGGATCACCACGGTCAGTTTCGGCACCGTCGCCTCGACGAAGGAGAAGATGAAACGGCCGCCGCGATGGATGACGCCGAGAGTCTCCTGGTCGACGCCGGGCAGGAAGCCGGGTGTGTCGACGAGGAAGATGATCGGAATGTTGTAGGCATCGCTGAGGCGGATGAAGCGGGCGCATTTGTCCGCTGCCTTGGCGTCGAGCGCCCCGGACAGGTGCATCGGCTGATTGGCGACGATGCCCACCGGCCGACCGTCGACGCGGGCGAAGCCGGTGATGACGTTCGGTGCCGTCTGGCCCGACAGTTCGTGGAATTCACCGTCGTCGAATATGCGCAGGATGATGTCGTGCATGTCGTAACCGGCGTTGTCGGCGTCGGGCATGAACGAGTCGAGCTTGCGGTCGGATTCGGTGATCTCCGGCTCGAGCCCCGGGTTGATCACCGGCGACTCCTCCTGGCAGCTCGACGGCATGTAGCTCAGGTAGTTCCGGATCCACTCGAAAGCGGCCTTCTCGTCGGCAGCGACGTGGTGCACGTTGCCGTTGACAGCCTGGACGCGGGCACCGCCCAGCTCGTCGAGGCTGACGTCCTCACCGGTGACGGACTTGATGACGTCCGGACCGGTGACGAACATGTACGCCTCTTCGGTGGCGACCACGATGTCGGTGTTGATGGGCGCGTACACGGCACCACCGGCACACTTGCCGAGGATCAGGGAGATCTGCGGGCACAGACCGGACAGCGCCTCGTGGCGTCGACCCAGCTCGGCGTACCAGGCCAGGGACGTGACCGCGTCCTGCACACGAGCTCCACCGGAGTCGTTGATGCCGACGACCGGGCAACCCATCTTGATGGCGAAGTCCATGATTCCGGCGACCTTGCGGCCGAACATCTCGCCGACGGTTCCGCCGAACACCGTCTGATCGTGCGAGAACACGGCGATCGGACGACCGTCGACGGTTCCGTGGCCGGTCACGACGCCGTCGCTGTAGAGAGCGGCCGGGTCGTTCGGGGCCTTCACCAGTGCGCCGATCTCGACGAAGCTACCGGGATCGAGCAACGACTTGACGCGATCGCGGGCACTGGGGATGCCCTTCTTCGCACGCTTGGCTACGCCGATGTCGCCGGCCGGTTCCTCGGCCTGTTCGAGCTTCGTCCGTAGTTCGGCCAGCTTCTCCGCAGTGGTGCCACTCAAGATCTACGCTCCGGTTCTTGCAGACTCGATGTTCTCGAGCGTCTTCGACAAATGGGCCGCAATTTTTCCAATGTACGGCTCGTCGACGACCGCGAGGTGATCGCCTCCGACGTAGACGATCTCCAGGTCCTCGACCACCGGTCCCCAGCCACCGTGCTCTTCGCGGGTGGCGTACGCGGGCTCGAGAGCGATCGCGTCGTCGTGGTACTTGTCGGCCATGTACAGCGTCACGTGCCCGCCGTACTTCTTGAGCTCGGCCGTCTGGATGGCCCGATTGTCGAGCCACGACGTGCGCTGATGCTCGATGATCCCGCCGGGGATCTTGGCACCGCTGAGCTTGACCAGATCGGTGATGATGCGGATCTGTCCCTCGTCGTCGGAGTCGACCAGCTTGTCGTAGGGAATCGGGTAGTCGACGTTGTACGTCTTCTTCGCGAACGCCGCGTAGCGCTCCCAGCGCTTGCGCACCTCGTCCTTGGTGTCCGGGATCTGCGTGCCGGGCATGACGGTGTCGAGCAGCCCCACGTAGGCGACCTCGATGCCCTCTTCCTCCATCTGACGCGCGACCTCGTAGGCGAGGATGCCGCCGAGCGACCAGCCGACGAACACGTACGGTCCTTCGGGCTGGATCGCCTTGATCAGCGGCACGTACTCCGCAGCTCGCACGGCGATGGGGCCTTCGACGCGCTCGAGGCCGTACATCGGCGTGCCGGCAGGCAGCTTCCGCAGCAGCGGCTCGTAGGCGACGGTGGAGCTGCCGGCCGAGTGGAACGCGAACACCGGTGTGGCGGTGGAGCCTTCGGGCCGGGCACGCAGATTGCGTACGACGCCGTCGATCTCACCGTCCTCGAGGTGCGGACGAACCTTGTCTGCGAGCTGCTCGATGGTCTCGGAGTCCAGGACGTCGTCGAAGGTGATCTCGCCGCCGGCCCGCTCGGTCAGACGAGCGGCCAGCTTCTCCGCCGTCTCGTCGTCGAGGATCGGCAGAGTGTTGAAGATTCCCTTGGCCGATTCCTTCGTCACCACAGCCCATGTCGCGAACGTCATCCGCTCGGCATTGTCGCGCGGAGGCACGTCGGATCCGGCGGCCTCGGCGAATGCTTCCTTGCCGCCGAGATCGGTCTGCGCCGCGGCAGCAACCGCCGGGGCAGCCTTCTCGACGGGGGCAGCGTCCTCGGCAACGGGGGCAGAGTCCTCGGCAACGGGGGCAGCGGGGGCAGGCTCGACGGCGGCCGGCGACGCAGCAGCCTGTTCGGCCGCCTTCTCCGCCGCCTGCTTGTCTGCCAGTGCCTGCACCTCGTCGCGGTTCTCGATCGCGTAGCGCAGGTACTTCTCCACCTCACGCAGGTTGGCGTCGCGCACGGCCTGCAATTGCACTGTAGGGATATCGAATTCGTACTCGACGCGGTTCTTGATGCGCACGGCGCTGAGCGAATCCAGACCCAGTTCGATCAGCGGAACCTCGGGCGGCAGATCCTCGGGCGCGTAGCCCATGGACTCCGCGACGATGACGGCCAGTCGGTCCTCGAGCTTCTGGTTGCCGTTCGGATCCCAGCGATCACCGAACGTCTCGACGACCTCCGGCAGCTCCTCCATGGGAGACGAGGAGCGCTCTTCCACAGCCACAACGGGTTCCGGTCGAACGTCACCCGAGGTGACGACGGCCTCGTGCAGCAGGGTGAACGCCGAGCCCTCGTGCGCGTGCACCTGTACCGACGCGCCACCGAGGTGCGAGGTCAACGTGGTGACGACCGTACCCGCCTTCGGCACGCCGGCGTGGGAGACCGAAACGCCCAGTGCCACATCGGAGAACACCTGCGACGCGGCAGCAGTGACCAGTGCATCGAAATCGGCGACGGCGGAGGCCTGGACCTCCCAGACGTGCCGGCCGTCCGGCAATGCGACGCGGGCACCGGGAACTCGCGCGTTACCGCTGGAGCTGACCTGGGAGTTCAGCCAGAACTCCTTGCGCAGGTAGGCAGTTCGCGGGATGTCCGCGTACGGGCCGGACTCGAACAGCGTTGCCAATTCCAGTGCATGACCGTGAACGTACAGCTGCGCCAGAGCGGCGAGGAAGGTCTCGGACTCGTCCTCCTTGCGCTTGAGCGTCGGAATCAGAGTCGAATCGGCGACGCCTGCAGCCCATGCCGTGGCGGCGACCGACATCAATGCGACGGGATTGGGAGCGAGCTCGACGAACGTCGTATGCCCGTCTCCCACAGCGACATTGACGGCCTGGGTGAACCAGACCGGATGACGCATTCCCTTGGTCCAGTACTCGACGCCGTGGATCGGCGCATGCCCGACGCGATAGTGGGCCTCGCGATCGACCGAAGAGTAGACCCCGGCCGTGAGCTTGCCGGGTTCGATTCCGGCGAGTTCGGCGGCCAGCTCACCGAGCAGCACGTCGACGGCTGCGGTGTGTCCGGCACCCTTGACGTCGAGGAGTCGGGCCATCTTGCCTGCGGCCTCGGCCATCTCGACGAGAGCCTCGACCTCGGCGCGCGGTCCGCCGACGGTGGTGTGGGTCGGTGCTGCGTAGACGCAGGGCTCGACGTTGGGGAACTGATCGGTGAGGGTCTTGACCTCGTCGGGGGTGTACTCGACAAGAGCCATTGCGCCCTGCGATGCGGCTCCGAGTCCGTCCTGGCCCTCGGCCAGCAGTCGCGACCGGGCGTAGATGATGCGCACTGCGTCTTCGAGGTTCAGGCCGCCGGCGACGTATGCGGCCGCGACCTCACCCATCGAGTGTCCGATGACGGCCGACGGCTCGGCACCGTGCGCGCGGAGCGTTGCGGCCAAGGCGATCTGGATGACGAAGATGCCCACCTGGGAGTTCTCGAACTCGTAGGTCTGCGAGTCGTCGAGGATGATCTCGCGGATGGAGTAGCCGGCCTCGTCGACCAGCAGCTCGTCCACCTTGTCGACCTCGGCGGCGAACACCGCGTTGGTGCGGTAGAGGCGCGATGCCATCTTGCGGTGCTGTGAGCCGAAGCCGGAGAACACCCACACTGCACCGTTGGAGGCCGGTGAGTCTGCGGAGAACACTCCGGGTCCGGGCTTTCCTGCGGCGATGGCGCGCAATCCTGCGATGGCCTCGGCGGTGGTGGATGCCAGAACCACTGCGCGCGAACGCCCGTGGTTGCGGCGGGCCAACGTGCGGCCGACGTCGACGAGAGGCGTCGTGCTGCCCTCTTCGGTTTCGAGCCAGTCGGCCAACTCTCCGGCGGCTCGCTTACGGCGCGACGGAAGGGCCGCGGACACAGCGAGAATGACTGTCTCCGAACCGGTTTCAGCATCGGACAGAATCGTCTCGGCCTCGGCTACCGGATCGGTTGTCTCGACCTCCGAGACGGCAGGTTCGGGCTCGGGGTCGGCGACGATCGGCAGCTCGGCACCGGAGACGTCGGTGAGGCCTTCGACGAGAACGGCTTCCGGGTCCACGGCCGCGGGGTCGAATGCGCCGTCGGCCTCACCCGGGACGTACTCGCGCACGACGACGTGTGCGTTGGTGCCACCGAAGCCGAAACCGGACACACCCGCGACGGCCTTGCCGGTGTACCGCGGCCAGTCGGTGGCCTCCGGAATCACCTTCAGGTGTGCCTTGTCGAAGTCGATGTACGGGTTGGGGCCCGCGTAGTTCAGCGAGGCAGGGAGCTTGTCCTGCTGCATCGCCAGGACGACCTTGATCAAACCTGCTGCGCCCGCGGCAGATTCGAGGTGTCCGAAGTTGGTCTTCGCCGATCCGAGCAGGGCCGGCTTGTCTGCGTCACGGCCGCGACCGACCACCCGACCGAGAGCGTCGGCCTCGATCGGGTCGCCCAGAATGGTTCCGGTGCCGTGCGCTTCGATGTAGTCGACGCCCGACGGGTTGATACCGGCGTCGCGGTATGCGAACCGCAGCGCATCGGCCTGTGCGTCCGGGTTGGGCGCAAGCAGACCGTTGGAGCGGCCGTCCTGGTTGATCGCGGATCCGGCGATGACGGCGAGGATGTCGTCCCCGTCGCGTTCGGCGTCCTCGAGTCGCTTGAGCACGACGAGTCCGCCGCCTTCGGAGCGGATCATGCCGTTCGCGTCGGAGGAGAAGGCCTTGATTCGGCCGTCGGGCGCGAGCACACCCGTCTGGCCGAAGCCGACGGTGATGGGCGGCGCGAGAAGCATGTTGACGCCACCGGCAACGGCGAGATCGGATTCGCCGGTACGCAGACTGCGCACCGCCTGGTGCACGGCGACCAGCGATGACGAGCACGCGGTGTCGACGGCGATCGACGGCCCGCGGAAGTCGTAGAAGTAGGACACTCGGTTGGCGACGATGGCGGTGGACGTACCGGTGAGGGCATACGGGTGCACGGCCGGGTCGCTGACGGCGATGAGCTGGTAGTCGTTGGAGGAGCTGCCGATGAAGACGCCGACCTGGCTGCCCTTGATCGAGCTGGCCGGAATGTGCGCGTGCTCCAACGCTTCCCAGGTCAGCTCGAGTGCGAGCCGCTGCTGCGGGTCGACGTTGACGACCTCGTTGGGCGACATCGCGAAGAATTCGGCGTCGAAGGTCTTGACGTCGTCGAGGTAACCACCCTTGGTCACCGTTGCGGCCACCGCGGCGGCGATGACCGGATCGGACGTGAATTCCTGCCAGCGGCCGTCGGGCAGATCGGTGATGCCGTCGCGGCCCTCGATCAGCAGCGACCACATCTCCTCCGGAGTCTGTCCGGTGCCGGGGAAACGGGACGACAGGCCGACGATGGCGACGTCGTGCGCGTCGCCGGAATTCCCGCCGCTGGTGTAGAACGCGTCGTCGACGGTGCCGACAGGCTCGTCCGGCTCGCCCTCGATGATGATCTTGGCCAGCGAGGCGATGGTGGGGTGCTGGTAGACGACGGTGGCGGTCAGCGTGACTCCCACCAGCTCCTCGATCTCGCCGCTCAATGCGACGGCATCGCGAGAGGACAGACCGAATTCCTCCATCGGGCGGTCGTCGGAGATGGCCGACGCCGGTTGCCCGGTCGCGTCTGCAACCCAGTTGCGCAGCCAGTCCCGCAGCTGCGCAACCGTGAGGTCTCCGCCGTCCACGCGCTCGATTTTGTCTGTCTCTAGTTCAGCCATTACTCACCAAGTCGTGTCGGAGGAAAAACGGAGGGTGCGTCCGTCAGTCGGGCAGTTCTGCGTCCGGGAAGGCCGTCTGCTGGTAGCCGCCACGCAGCGTGCCCTCGATGTACGCGGCCTTGCATGCGCGTCGAGCGATCTTGCCGCTCGAGGTGCGCGGGATGGAACCGGCCGGGACGAGGAGGACGTCGCGAACGGTGACGCCGTGCCGTGCGGAGACCGCGGTACGCACCTCGTCGGCGATCGGAGCCGGATCTGCCTTGCCGGAGCCGGGTGCGCGCTCGGCGACGATGACGAGCTGCTCGGAGCTGTCGTCGGGGTCCTTGGTCAGGGCTGCGCCACTGAACTCGAAGACGATGTCCGGGAGCTGGTTGAGCGGGACGGCGAAGGCTGCGACGAAGCCGGGACGCAATGCCTTGCTGGCTTCCTGGGCCGAGAACTCGAGGTCCTGCGGGTAGTGATTGCGGCCGTCGACGATGACGAGGTCCTTGACGCGGCCGGTGATGTAGAGCTCGCCGTCGTGGTAGACGCCGAAGTCGCCGGTACGCATCCAGTTGCCACCCTCGGGAGCGCCGTCTGCGTGCGAGCCTTCGGGGTTGCGGTGGACGAGCTTGTTGTGGAAGGTCTCGGAGGTTTCGGTTTCGCGGCCCCAGTAGCCCTTGCCGATGTTCTCGCCGTGCAACCAGATCTCGCCGACGTGCTCGTCGGCAACCTCGGTGCCGGTCTCGGAATCGACGATGGCGGCCCACTGGCTGCGAGCGACGGTTCCGGTGGACACCTGCGGGATGGCACCGGGGGCGTCGGGGGCGACGACGACGAAGTTGCCCGCATTGAGCTCGACGCGGTCCACGTAGACAACCTTGGCCTCGTCGGCGTGCTTGCTGGTCGAGACGAACAGGGTCGCCTCCGCCATGCCGTACGACGGCTTGATCGCGGACTTCGGCAGACCGTAGGGACCGAACGCCTCGTTGAACTTCTTCATCGACGACGTGGTGACGGGCTCGCTGCCGTTGATCAGACCGATGACATTGGACAGGTCGAGGCTCTCGCCGTTCTTCGGCAGACCACGCTGGGCGGCGTGCTCGAACGCGAAGTTCGGCGCTGCTGCGAAGGTGCCTGCGCCGTCGGACACCGCGGCGAGTTCCTTGATCCAGCGCCAGGGCCGCTGCACGAACGCACGCGGGCTCATGATGGTGATGTACTTGCCGCCGAGCGCCGGGAGAATGACGGTGAGCAGACCCATGTCGTGGAACATCGGCAGCCAGGTGACGCCGCGGGAGTCGTGGTTGATCTCCATGCTGTCGACCATCTGCAGCGCGTTCACACCGACAGCGCGGTGCGTGATCTCGACGCCGGCCGGGGTCCGCGTCGAACCGGACGTGTACTGCAGGTAAGCGATGTCGTCGAGCCCGGCCGTCGGCTCGACCCACGTCTCGCCGACGCTGTCCGGGACCGCGTCGACGGCGATGATCCGGGGGCGCTCCGCGGCGGGGAGCGCGCGGAAGAAGGCGCGTACGCCTGCTGCCGAGTTGCTCGCGGTGAGGATGGCGCTCGGCTTGCAGTCACCGAGAACGGCATGCAGGCGATCGGTGTGCCCTGGCTCGTCGGGATCGAACAGCGGTACCGCGATGGTGCCCGCGTAGATCGCTCCGAAGAAGGCGATGACGTACTCGAGGCCCTGCGGTGCCAGGATGGCCACTCGATCACCGGGCTGGGTGACCTGCTGCAGGCGAGCAGCGACAGCTTTGAGGCGAGTACCGAACTCGGCCCAGGTCAGCTCGTGAGCTTCGCCGTCACGTTCCCGGGAGTAATCGACGAACCGGTACGCGAGCGTGTCGGAATTCTCCTTCACGTTCACCTCGACGTGGCGGACGAGCGTCTGCCCCTCGCCGATGGTGATATGGCCGTTCTCATCGATGAAATCGTCGAACGTGTGGCTCATTACTTCAATCTCCTCCGACACGAATCCGCTGCCACACAGCCTGCGTGACCTGGGCCCGCACGACCGGCTACGTGCATGCGGACACCGAACAGCGTTTTATGTTACTGACTAGTAGCTCTTATGGTGTCGGTTTGGCACCTGGTTTGAAAGGCCAGCTACATGGTACCGACACGCGCCTACGTCACTCGCCTTTCAGCAAGTCGACAACCGGCGCGAATGCTTCCATTTGAGTAGGGAAAACCCCGACATAGGACATCGTCGTCCGCGCGCGAACGTTACGGATCTGATCGGCAATTTCCTCGTATGTCCCGAATGCGAGGTACGGAGACGACAGGATGTCCTCGACGGTGAGCTTGACATCGACGTCCACGTTCGGCGGGTAGCCGTTGTCGAGTGCCGCGAGCGCCATCTCGGCCATCTGCTCACGGTCGTCGGTGACGACGATCGTGGTGATGGCCCAGTTCAGTTCGATGTCGTCGAACCGATCGCCTGCTGCTGCACGAATGAGCTCGACACGCTCGAGGGTCTTCTCGATGGTCATGCCCGAGAGCAACAGCTTGCCCTCCTTCGAGGTGCTCGGCACCACGGAGATGATGTCGGCGTGCTTGGCCGCCAGGGCGAGCATCCTCGGACCGCCACCGCCGATACAAATGGGAGGACGCGGTCCCTGGCGGGGCCGAGGACTGCCCTTGAGTCCTGCGATCGTGTAGTGCTTGCCCTCGAAGTTGCATTCCTGACCGCGCAACAGGACGTCGAGAATTTCGAGGGTCTCCTCCAGCTTCTCGATCCGCACGCCAGGACGGTCGTACGTGATCCCCGCCTTGTCGTATTCCTCACGCATCCACCCCGCACCCAGACCGAGCTCGAGCCGCCCACCCGAGAGCACGTCGATGGTGGCCGCATCCTTGGCCAGCACCGCGGGATGCCGGAAGCCGTTCGCCAACACAGCAGTGCCGAGCCGAATCTTGTCGGTGGCCACGGCGAGCGCGCCGAGTGCTGCGATGGGACCGACCTGGTTGCCCAGGTGGTCGGGAATCATGAAGCTGTCGTAACCCAGTTCCTCGGCCTGTTGCGCCAGCTTGATGAACTTCCGAGCCCCGCCCTCCTCGGCGTTTCCCTCTCCGCCTGCAGCGAATCGGAATTTGCGCGGCCCTGCGGTCGCGGCCTCGGCGGAACTCATCTATTGCTCTCCTCGGAGTGTGCAGCGGTCTTGTTTCTGGTGGCGAGAGCAGCCCGGCCGAGGCCGATCTGCGCAGGTCCAAGGCGCCACTCTAGCCGCTGACCCGAGTCGATCACACCGGCTGGGGGCTTCGCGGCCAAGGTTTGTGCGCGGCACCAGATCACTGCACGTCGCGTTGTGACGTTTCCGTTATAAAGCGCCGACACTCACGAATGCGCGGGCGTCGGGGCATTCTCGATCAGTCCGGCGGCCCACCCAGCGGTCCACTGAGTGGCCGTCGTACCGGATCCGTCGACGACGAAACTGTTGTACGACGCATGAACCGGGTTGCCTGCAGCCCCGATCAGAATCTGGATGCTTTGCGGAATGTTGCGGAGCGACAATCCATCCGACGGCGACGAGCAGATCAAGTCTCCTGGTGCACAGATCTGGTTGGTCCGGTCGTCGAGGGCACCGAAGCCCCCTTCTCGACGCCCCGTCATCGTGATGCCGGGCAGGTCGAGTCCGCCGAGAGCGACCTCGGCACCGACGCCGTCGAGCGGAGCCGGAACATCGGTACCGGAGACGCCGTCGCGTCGACCGTCGGCGATGAGGGTGACGCCCAGAACACGATCGGCGGAGATGGGACCGTTGCCCGCTCCGATGTCGGCCGCGATGTCGCCGGAGATGACCGCGCCCTGCGAGAAGCCGGTGAGGACGAAGTTGGTCAACGGGCAACGCGCACTGACATCGGTCATCTTCTGCACGGCGACGGCTTTGCCCTCGGTACGACTGTTGTTGTACGACTGCTGACCGTCCGGCGGCAGCGCGATGGGATTGGAGAACTGAGCCACGTACGGCACGGTGTAGACGTCGGCTCGCGAACCGGGGAACTGCTCCTGCAACGGGCGGGTGACGTTGAGCATCAACGATGCCGGATTGGCCGTCGGGTTGTACGGATCGTCGGTGGACGACGATTCCCAGGTTCCGGGGATGGCGATGACCTGGACGTCGGGGCAGTCGGCCGGCTGCGACGTTGGCTCCTCCGGTCCCGGTGGCACCGGGATGCCCGGTTCCTTCGGCAGCCGTCCGGCCAGCAGGTACCACAGGGCCACGATGATCAGACCGATGATCGCCGCAACGGCGATCACCGGAAGGATTCTGCGCTTACGCTTGGCCATCACCGTTGATCTCTACGGCCTGCAGTACGTCGCCTGCGCGGCGGCGATATAGGTCTGGGCTGCCTGCTGAGCCTGCGTCTCGCTCATCTGCGTTCCGGAGGCGCTTGCCTCCACGCCGACGTTCGCGGTGACGAACGTCGAGATCTCCTCCGCCGTGACGCCCTGCGCCTGCGCGGCACAGATGTAATTGGCCGTCGACACCGCGATGTCGCCGTTGCCCGCCGGGGTGATCCCCTGCTTCTTCAGCTCCTCCAGGAAGCTCGCGCCGCGGTCGTCGATCTGGCTTTCCGTCGGCCCGGGGAAATCGTCCGGGACGGGCTGCGGCTGCTCGGGCGGCGCGGTGGCCGCCTCACCCGGACTCGTGGTCGGCGCAGCAGTGGTGGTCTCTGCAGCCGACGTCGTCGACTCGGCCACGGTCGTCGTCTCGGCAGCCGAGGTGGTGGTCGTCGGCGCTCCGGTAGCCGTCGAGTCGTCACTCCCGCAGGCCACCAGCATCGAACTCGCCGCAAGGGCGAACACACCGAGCGACAGAGTCCTGGTGAGGGAATTACGCGTCATCGATCGAAATCCTTCGGTCGTCGGGTCGCAGGCGAGAGTACCGCCACGCTCTGAGAAGACTCTGAGCTGATGTCGTTTCGCAAGCAACTACGGCGCGATCGTGGCAACGCCGTCCTTGACGGTGATGATGCCGAACTGGAAGTTCTGCTGCTTACCGCCACCGTCGATGTCGAACTGATCGCTGGTGGGGTAGCCCAACCGGCCGCCCTCGTAGCCGACCGATCCCCATGCATCGAAGATCGGACCGTACGGGGTGGACCAGGCTCCGCTCAGCGGGCTCCAGTAGATGTTGCCCGTCTCGAACTGGTTGAAGCGTCCGCCGTCCCTGATCGGGCCGAGCTCGTTGGACTTGGGGAACCCGAGAGCTCCACCCTCCCAACCCAATTCACCGTACTTGCCCAGAATCATGCCCTGCACCGAGTGCACACCGGCATCGGGCGAGGTGTAGATGGCACCGATCTCGAAACCCTGTACCGATCCGGGCTTGGTCGGCGTCTGAACCTCGTCGAGCACCGGGTAGCCCAGCGGCCCGCCCTCGTAACCCTGGGCAGCCCACTCGTCGAGCACAGCACCCTTGACCACGTGTGCGCCGGTCTGCGGCGTGAAGTAGACCATTCCGTTCTGGAAGGCGTTGAATCGTCCGCGACCGTCCGGAGTTCCGATCTCGCCGGTCGTCGGGAATCCGAGTGCACCCTCGGGGCCCCTGTTGCCCTGGTAGATGCCACCGATGGCTCCGGCGACGACCTGCGCACCGGTATCGGGAGTGAAGAAGACCCGGCCGAAGGTGAAGTCCTGCGCGCGACCTCCGGCCACGTTGTACTCGGCAGTCAAGCACGGTCCGAGCCACGAGTTGGCACCGCTCGCGTTGCCGATCATGCCGGCGACGCTGCACGCGGGCTTGTCGACCTCGACTCCGAGTGCGGTGGCGAGCTGGGGCCAGAGCTGATGCAGCTCGAACTGCCAGTACGGCCACGAGTGCGTGCCCGACGGCCGGTAGTTGACCTGAGCGGGGATGCCGAGCTGGTTGAGCTTGGTGGCGAAGGACTGCGAGGTCAGGCGCGAGAGGATCTCGAGCCCCATGCCGGCGTAGTTGGTGCTCACGCCCGGAATGCCCGACGGCTGGTCGTACGGTCCGGTCGAGCCGTTGCCGCTGGAGATGTAGAGGCTGACGCCCTTCAACTTGTCGGCCAGCAGGTACGGATCGTGCTGCGCCCACAGGGAGTTGGACGGCGAGCCCCACATGGCGCTCGAGCTGTAGCCGCCCGCGTCGGTCATCGCGTACTGGATTGCCTGCGGCATGCCGAGCGAGGTGGTGGTCAGGATGCCCGAGAGCGAACCCGCGAACTTGAAGAAGCCGGGGTTGCGCGCGGCGAGGAACATCGCGGACGTACCGCCCATGGACAATCCGACGACTCCACGGGTGTCGGTGCTGCGCCAGTCCCGCTCGAGAATGGGTGGGAGCTCCTGGGTCAGGAACGTCTCCCACTGGTAGTTCTTGCCGTTGTCCTGATCGAGCCAGTCGGAGTAGAAGCTGGACTGGCCGCCGATGGGGAGGACCACGTTGACGTTCTTGTCGGCGAAGTACGACTCGGCGTCGGTCTCGGCCGTCCAACCGTTCTCCTGGTCGGTCGCGCGCAGACCGTCGAGCATGTACACCTGCGGGAACGTGGCCTGCGGGTTGATGTTCCAGTCACGCGCGAGCAACAGCTGAACCTGGATGGGCGTTCCCATCGAAGGCGACTGGATCCACAGCGCGACGCGACGATCGGAGAGCCAGTCCACCGACGTGACGGTGGCACCGGACGTCTGCGTGTAGGCGGGGCCGGCCAGCGCGACAGGGGCCGTCCGCGCGATGGGGGCAGCGGAGGCAACGGTCGTCGTCGCGAAGGGGATCATCAGCGCGGAAGCGACGGTCAGTGCTGCTGCCGCTCGCCGAGCCCGTGTACCGGCCGATGTAGTCCGACCGAACCGAACAAGCTCAGTGCGCATGATGGTGACTCTCTTTCGACGTGACTTTCGAAGGTCTCCTATCGAGACATGCTTCGTATGTCTTTCTACACGTGCCCGATGCCGACGAGCAGCAGACGCGCTGTGACTGGTGGTGCAATTGTGAACTGAGTCGGCATGGCGACCGTGGCCGGGACCGAAAAATGCCGCCCTGCGCACAGACGCGGAGCGGCATTTCTCGAAGAACGACTACTCGATCGGTGTCAGGCGTTGAGCGCGTCCAGGATCTGGCCGCGAGCCTTCCACAGCTCGGCTCCCCAGTACGGCCATGCGTGAATGCCGTTGGCCGGGAAGCTGTACGTGGCCGGGATGCCGAGAGTGTTCATGCGGATCTGGAATGCACGGGTGTTGGCGAGCGAGAGTGCCTCGAGCGCCATTCCGTTGGCGGTGTTGTAGAAGTCGATCGGCGCGGCCGGGCGATCGAACTCGCCGGGCAGCCCGCTGGCTGCCGAGATGTAGAGGGACAGGCCCTCGAGTCGCGGCGCGAAGACGAACGGGTCGTTGCGCAGCCACGCCGGGTTCCAGGGCGGTCCCCACATGGAGTCGACGTTGAAGCGACCGGCGTCCAGCATGGCGACGCGGATGGCCTCGCGCATGCCGGGCGCGGAGATGTTGAGGTAGCCCGAGAGCGAACCGGCGAACTTGAACTGATCGCGGTGGTACGCGGCGAGCGTCAGTGCTGCCGAACCACCCATCGACAGTCCGAGCACACCGTTGTTGCTGCGCGAGACACCGTAGTTCTCGAGGAACGCGGGCAGCTCCTGGGTCAGGAACGTCTCCCACTTGTAGGTGACTTCCTGGCCGTTGAAGTTCGACGAGGTGTACCAGTCGCTGTAGAAGCTCGACTGACCGCCGACGGGCATGACCAGGGTCACGTCGTCGTTGGCGAACTGATCCTGCGCGTTGGTCTCGAACGTCCAGGCGTTGCGGTCGTCGCGGGCACGCAGCCCGTCGAGCAGGTAGAGAGCGGCGTTGCCGCCACGGGCCGCCCACTGGACCTGAACCTTGATGGGGCCCATCTCGGACGGGACGATCAGGTCTTCACGGCCACCGGCAGGGGTCTGATGCGCGACGGGAGCGGGTGCTGCGACAGCGACCGCTCCACCGACGACACCGGCTGCGAGGGGAAGGACGAGCGCTGCAGCACCGACGCCGAGCAGGCGCTGACGCCAGCGTGAAGACGCCTTCGGTGTTCTGCTGAGGCCGGCAAATCGCATGAATCGTGCTCTCTCTCATCTACGCGGTCTCCGCGACGTGCGGCCCCCGGCAATCGAACAGGGCTTTCCTGGTGGCCCCTCCGGGCCGAAGGACGACGTGGTCCTGAAAAATCTGAGGTTCTGCTGTGAAACAGGCGAACCGCTCGATGGAGGTTATTCCATCGAGCGGTTCCAAGGCAAAACTGTGATCAGCGTCCCAGTTTCACCTCGACGTTTCCCTGAAACAGGAGACTATCCTGCTCGGTCCCCGCTGAACAGCCCTGAAAAGTCGTGAAGTTTCACGAAGGGCCGAGAAGCGGGCGAAACGACCGAAATGATCCGTGAGCCGGTCAGTTACCGATGTTGGCGCTCAGGTCCGGTGCCATGATGCGGATCTGCTCGCCCCAGTAACCCCACTGGTGGGTACCGACGGCCGGGAACGCGTAGGTGACGTTGTTGGCACCGATGCTGGCCATCCGGATCTGGAACGCCCGACTGTTCGCCAGTGCGATGGCCTCGAGGCCCATGCCGTTGGCGGTGTTGTAGTAGTCGATGAAGCTCCGCGGGCGATCGAGTCCGCCGGGCAGGCCGCTACCTGCGAACACCCACACGCGGGTTCCGTTGTCGCGCAGACGAGGGGCGAAGACGAACGGGTCGTTGCGCAGCCACGCCGGATCCCACGGCGGTCCCCACATCGCGTCGATGTTGTAGCGACCGGAGTCGAGCAATGCCAGGCGCATTGCTTCGCGCATGCCGGGAGCGGAGATGTTCAGGTAGCCGGACAGCGAGCCCGCGTAGCTGAACTGGTCCGGGTGGTAGGCCGCGAGAGTCAGAGCAGCCGAGCCGCCCATCGAGATACCGATGACGCCGTTGCGGTTGGGGTTGAAGCCCCAGTTCGCGCGCAGGTTCTCACGCAGGTTCTGCGTCAGGAAGGTCTCCCACTTGTACGTGGTCTGCTGGCCGTTGAAGTTCGACGGTGCGTACCAGTCGGAGTAGAAGCTCGACTGTCCACCCACCGGCTCGACGACGTTGATGTTCCAGGAGGCCAACACGGCACCGGCGTCGGTCTCGTGCTCCCAACCGGAGATGTCGTTGGTGGCCCGAAGACCGTCGAGGAGGTAGACGACGCGATTGGTGTTGCCGTCCGCGGCGCGCCAGACGCGGCTCTTGATCGGACCCATGCTCGAGTCCGTCCAGACGTCGATGGCATTGCCGTCGAAGGCTGCGTTGGCAGTTGCGCCACCGCCGGCTACAGCCAATCCCAGTGGGAGGACCACCGCCATCAGCATGGACGTGGCGGCGCGGCGGCCCCAGGAGCCACCCCGCTTGTCCTCGGACCGGCTCTTCCTTCTACCCAGCATGCACTCGACCTCTCAGCTGCTTCATCGTCACATCGGTTACGCAATCAACGCTTGATCTCGCAAGTTCACCATGTCTGCCGTCCGACCCTCGGGTCGGTCGCACACACATCCTCAGCGCTTATCGCACCGAGGGCGGCCACCGTTACAGGATCGAGATAGCTCATCTTGGCGTCGAGACCATTTCGGCGCAACCCGGTGACCTTTTCGTGTTCGGACACCTAATTGTCCGCCTTCAATATCGGGGCCGGAAGATCACATCGTTGTATTTCGTATTTCGGCACCCGATCGAAGCGATATCCGGCATAGAAGAGCGAACGCTTGAAATTGCGGACGAACAGATCCTTCGTCAGCGGGGCCCGATACGAGGTGAGCAGCTCCTGGGTGTCGGGGCAGGTCAACGCCACCTGAGCCTCGGTGACCCAGTCCTCGTCCATGTACCAGGGCAGGTACGGATGGACGGCGACGAGTCCGAGATCGGCCACCACCCAGTCCGGATACAGATTCTTGTCGTGCCCGATCCGGCCGTTCTCGAGCCGCTCGGTGTGCGACGCCAACGGGTATGCCAGCCCCATCTGGTCGATGACCCGCACGTCGAGGCCGACGTTCATGCTGGTCATTCCGAGGTTGAGGAAGAAGACGGTGTGACCGAATCCACCCTCGGGGATCGGCAGCGGCGGTGGAACGACATCCCAGTACGTGAACTGGGCCGAGGGCAACAACAATCCGCCGTCGGGAGTGTCCTCGATCGCCTCGACCATCCCTCGCATCCGCGGGTAGTCGAGGTAGTCCGAGGCCAGAATCGGATGAGCGTGCCCGGTGTTGAGCGAGTAGAACGCCCGCTCGTCGACGATGCCACTGCGTCCGACGATCGAGCCCTGCGGCATTCCAGTCGTGTTGGCCGCCACGACGGCCCAGATCACGATGCCGGCCCAGACGAACAGATCGGCGACGAAAACCGCTGTGGCGCGGTCTGCAGCCCAGCGTTTCGGGAGAGCGACCGGCAGCACGGAAATCGGCAACAAAAGCGTGAACAATGCCGGCAACAATGTCCGACCGTGCATGAAATCGCCACCGACGCGAATCGAATACAAAGCCAACAGAAGGCCACTGATCAACACGAAGACGACCACGGCGGTCGGCGTCCGCAGCGCGGCGAGCCAGCCGCCGACGGTACGGGGCAGGGACAACCGCACTCGCGAGGCCGACAGCACGGCACCGACGCCGAGCAGTATCAGTGGCAGCCACAGCAGATACGGGCCGACGAGGTTGGACAGGTACTCGAACCCCTGCGACCACTTGGCTCCGCCTGCATCCTTCGACACCGCGGTGTTGGGGTACGGCAGGCCGTAGTAGCCCATGCGCCAGATCTGATAGAGCACCGGCACCGCACCGGCGAAAGCGAACACTCGCAGCCTGGACAACCAACTCTGCGGAGCCAGGAAGATCATCGCCAACGCCAGTACCGCCACGATGGACAGTTCCGGACGCACCAGCGGGCCGAGCCCGGCGAAGAAGGCCAGCAGCAGCAGCTCGACGCCACCCGACCGTCGTTGACCCCACCGGACCATCAGCAGCCACAGCATCGCCAACCAGAAGATGACCAGGCAGGTCTCGAGGCCGGACGTCGCGAAGTCGCGGGCGGGCGGAACCGCGATGTAGACCAGGACTCCGGCAGGCAGGAACAGAGTCTGCGACGCGGTGCGACCACGCAACGCGAACGTGCCCATCATCGCCAGAACGACGGCCGCCGTGGACAGGATCAGTGCGATCGTCAGGACGACGTACTCGAGTCGACCCTCGCTGAGCCAACTGCCCGCGTACACGAGGTAGGTCCAGATGGTGCTGGTGTTGGTTTCCACGCGCTCGCCCGCGTTGAACACCGGTCCGTTGCCTGCCAGCAGGTTGCGGACGGTACGCAGAACGATCAGGCCGTCGTCGGCGATCCAGCGGCGCTCCCACGCACCCCAGAGGAACAACGCCCCGGTGACCACGGTCCCGATCCAGAAGACGGGCCTGGTGATCGATGCCCGAGCGGAGTTCTCTTCTCGCGCGTCTCGCTGGTCAGGCGAGGTAGACAGCGACACCAACCACTCCGATCCACGCTATGGCGAGTAGCTGCAGAACCCTGTCTCCCAACGCGATCTCTTCGGGTTCGCCTGCCTCGCCGCCATCGACATCCACTGCGTATCGCAGGATTGCGATAGTAAACGGAATCATCGAGATGGCGAACCAGTTGGCACCCGTGCCCGCGTCTTCCTGGAACGCCCACAGGCCGTAACAGATGACGACGGCGGTCGCGGACAGTGTCCAGACGAATCGCAGGTACGTGGTGGTGTAGTTCTCGAGCGATTTGCGGATCTTCGCTCCGGTGCGTTCAGCCAACTGCAGCTCCGCGTAGCGCTTGCCTGCCGCCATGAACAGCGAGCCGAACGCCATGATCAGCAGGAACCACTGCGACAGCGGGATCGAGGCGGCGACGCCACCGGCGATCGCACGGAGCAGGAAGCCCGAGGAGACGATGCAGATGTCGAGCACGGCCTGGTGCTTGAGACCGAAGCAGTATGCGAGCTGAATCGCGATGTAGACGCCGATGACCAGCGCCAGTTTCCAGTTCGCGATGAACGAGAGGCCGATGGCGAGACCGAGCGAGACAACGGCCATCGCGTAGGCGATGTTGACCGGCAGTACGCCCGCGGCGATCGGTCGAAATCGCTTGGTGGGGTGGGCGCGGTCGGCTTCGACGTCCATGGCGTCGTTGACCAGGTAGACCCCGGACGCGGCGAAGCAGAACACGACGAACGCGAGCGCGACGGACAGCAGAACGTCGGGGTCGGTGACCGAGCCCGCCGCCAGCGGTGCGGCCAGCACCAGTACGTTCTTGACCCACTGACGCGGACGAAGCGCCTTGACGATGCCGTCCGCCAGGTTCTTCGGCGGTGCGCCTACGGGTGCGGCATCCTCGCTCATTTGTCTCCTTCGAACTTCACGACGGCCGCAGCCGTCAACGCGCCGAGTGCCGATCCTGCCAGCACGTCGGTGGGGTAATGGACTCCGAGCACCAAGCGCGAGAGCAGCATGGGTGGGACGAGGACCGCCGGTAACGGTAGCCCGGTCACCCGGCCGAGGAGAACCGCGGCGGCTGTGGTCGATGTCGCATGCGAGGACGGAAAGCTCAGCTTGCTGGGCGTCGAGACGTTGACGCGGACGGCCGGGTCGTGAGGACGTGGCCGGCGCACGATGCGCTTGATCACGATCGACGCGGCGTGGGAACCCACTGCCCCTACCGCCACCGAGGCCCATTGACGCCGACGCGGCCGGTCCAGTGCAGCTCCGATACCGGCGATCGCGACCCAGCCGAGGGCGTGTTCGCCGAAGTGCGACATGCCGCGGGCGACGGTGATCGCGCCGGGGGCACTGCCGACGGTGCTCTGCACCTTCTCGAGGATCCTGACTTCCGTCGGAGCCTCGGTCTGTCCCTTACGCCTGGTAACGAAAGACACGTTCCCACGTTTCCTTACTGGTCAGGTGCGGCACGGCATCGCGGTACCGGGCCTTGAGGGCGGGGAATTCGGCTGCCAACTGCTTGCGTAGCGACAGGGCTTCCTTGAGCAGCGCCGCAGCCTGCTGACGATCCCGCTTGCGGTACACGACGCCCCGGCCGTCGGCGGTGGTGACGGTGACACCGTCGACCTGGGACAGCAGGAACCAGCGCGCGTCGAGAGTCGGGACGTTGAGCTGCGGGCGGTCGTGATGCTGGGTGTGCGCAGGCTTTGCGTTGTGCAGCAGCCCTTTTGCCAATCGGCCGATCTTGGCGAGTGGGTTGGTCGGCAGCCCGACGGCTCCCACCTCCTCACCGGACGCGAGCGGCAGTTCGGTGGAGCTGCCGACGACGACCGCGTCGGGGAACTCCTTGCGCAGTGCGTGCACGGTCGGCAGCGCGGTGGGCAGGATCTCGAGGATGTGCTCGGGGCCGGCGAGGAAGTCGCGGATCGCGAGGTTCTGGATCGCGACGGTCGAGTACTCGAGGCACAGCAGATGCTTGACCGTGGCCTTGATCGTGTCGAGCACCAGCCCCTTGCCGTCGCCCGGCATGTGCAGCGATGCGACCACCAGGCGGTTGCGCAGATGGAAGTACGCCTGCCAGTCGATGGCGTCGTCCTTGTCGCTCCACGCCATGTGCCAGATGGCCGCGCCCGGCAGCGTCACCGTCGGATAGCCGGCTTCGCGTGCGCGCAAGCCGTATTCGGCGTCGTCCCACTTGATGAACAGCGGCAGCGGCTGCCCGAGTTCCTCGGCGACGACCCGCGGAATCATGCACATCCACCAGCCGTTGTAGTCGACGTCGATGCGGCGGTGCAGCAGTTTGCTGGTACGCAGTGGATCCTCGGAGAAGTCGTGGTCGTACTCCACGTTCTGTGCGCCGGTCCACATGAAGTTGCTGCGATCGATCACTTCGCCCATGACGTGCAGATGACTGCGCGCCTGCAGGTTGAGCATCTGGCCGCCGACGAGTGTGGGGACCTTGGCGAACCGAGACATGGCCAGCGCCCGCAGAATCGAGTCGGGCTCGATCTCGATGTCGTCGTCCATGAACAGGATGTGTTGGCAGGCGGTGTTGTTCAGCGCCTCGTACATGATGCGGCTGTATCCGCCGGACCCGCCGAGGTTGGCCTGATCGTGGATGGCGAGCCTGCCGCCCAGGGCCGCGGCGGCCTCGTCGAATCCGGGCTCGTCCTTCGCCTTGCGGGTGCCCTGATCGGGCATGATCACGGCCTGGATCACGTCCAGCACCAGGGGGTCCGACCCAAGGGCGACAAGGGCTTTGACGGCGTCGGTCGGGCGATTGAAGGTGGGGATGCCGACGGCGACGGTCGCTTCCCCCGGAGCCTCGATCGGGGCGTACCAGCCCGCACTCTCGAGCACCACCTCGGAGTCGGAGGTGATGTCGAACCAGATCCAACCGCCGTCCTCGAACGGACCGAGATCGATCAGAAATTCCTGCGCCGCATCGCCGTCGACCGCCTCGCGGCCCTCGACGTGGATGCGCGACGCGTCGGCCTTGGACCGGTAGACGTCTATTCGGCAGTGGCCGGAGACCTCGACGCGGAGCACCACCGACTTCAGGACGCTGTAACGCCGCCAGTAGCTCGCCGGGAATGCGTTGAAGTAGGTGCAGAACGACACCTCGGACTCGGAACCGATGGTGACCGAGGTTCGCGAGAGCGAGTGTGCCCGTTTGGCATTGGTGAGCGCTTCTTCGAGGTACAGCGTGCGCACGTCGAGCGGTTCACCGGAACGCGGAAGCAGTACGCGCTGCAACAACGACTTACCCAGAACCGGCGCGGCATCGGTGATGCCGTCCTCGAGCAGGTGCTTGGCGGTCACTTGTCGCCTGCCAGAGGAGCACCGGTCTCGAAGTGCGGAACCAGGGTGTTCTCGTACATGTTCAGTGCGCTCGCGATGGCCATGTGCATGTCCAGGTACTGGTACGTGCCGAGGCGTCCACCGAACAGCACTTTGCTGGACGCTGCTTCGGCCTTGGCGCGATCGCGGTAGGCCTCGAGCTTCTGCCGGTCGTCGGGGGTGTTGATCGGGTAGTACGGCTCGTCGCCGCTCTTGGCGAAGCGGGAGAACTCACGCATGATGACCGTCTTGTCGGTCGGGTACTGGCGCTCGGGGTGGAAGTGCCGGAACTCGTGGATCCGAATGAACGGCACGTCGCCGTCGTTGTAGTTCATCACCGGGGTGCCCTGGAAGTCAGCCGTCGGGAGTACTTCGGTCTCGAAATCGATTGTGCGCCAGCCTAGTTCGCCCTCGGAGTAGTCGAAGTAGCGGTCCAGTGGGCCGGTGTAGACGATGGGAGCGTCGGGGCTCTCGGCCACGAGCTCGGCTTTGACGTCGAACCAGTCCGTGTTCAACCGGACCTCGATCTTCTCGTCGGCGGCCATCTTCTCGAGCCACGCTGTGTAGCCGTCGACCGGCAGGCCCTCGTAGGTGTCGTTGAAGTAGCGGTTGTCGAACGTGTACCGCACCGGCAATCGGGTGATGTTGCCCGCGGGAAGATTCTTCGGATCGGTCTGCCACTGCTTGGCGGTGTAGTCCTTGATGAAAGCCTCGTAGAGCGGGCGACCGATCAGCGAGATCGCCTTCTCCTCGAAGTTCTGCGCGTCCTTGGAGTCGAACTCGCTGGACTGCTCTTCGATGAGGGCGCGCGCCTCGGCGGGCGAGAAGTACTTGCCGAAGAACTGCGAGATCAGGCCGAGGCCCATCGGGAACTGATACGACTGGCCCTTGTGCAGAGCGAAGACACGGTGCTGGTAGCCGGTGAAGTCGGTGAACTTGTTGACGTACTCCCAGACCCGCTTGTTAGAGGTGTGGAACAGATGGGCACCGTACTTGTGGATCTCGATACCCGTCTCGGGCTCGGCCTCGGAGTACGCGTTGCCGCCCAGGTGGTGCCGCCGATCCAGCACGAGGACACGCTTACCCAACTGGGATGCCGCCCGCTCCGCCACGGTCAGTCCGAAGAACCCGGATCCGACGACGATGAGGTCGTATCGGCCGGTCACGGAGGCGTCGGAAGAGGTGGTCTCGGGGCTTACAGCAGTCACGGGCAACCAGGGTATCCGACGATCGTGACCGCTCTGCCCCTCCAGGTGCCCATCGGCGGGCCCGGTGTCATCGAACGGAACGTCGGAGCAGGTAGGTGTCCATCACCCAGCCGTGCTGCGACTTGACCTGCTCGCGGGCGCTGCGGATCTCACCGAGCACGTCGTCGAGCGGACCTGCCACCAGCTTCTCGTCCACCGTTCCCAGATTGGCGCCCCAGTGGATGCCCCATCCTGCGCCGGTCAGCGCGCTGCAGGCCAGGTTGCCGTCGAGCATGACCACGAGGTTGTCGAGGCCGGCGGCGACGTCGCTCGCCAAGTTCCTGCCGGTGGTGATGACGATCGGTCCGCCGATGCGGTTGAGAACGAGGCGATGACTCGCCGCCAGCATCGACACGCTGGAGACACCGGGTGTGACATCGAACTCGATGTCGCCGCGCAACGCGGCCAGCCGCTCGACGACGCGGATGGTGCTGTCGTAGAGCGCGGGGTCGCCCCAGACGAGAAACCCCACGACGGTGCCTCGGTCGAGGCCGTCGAGCACATCGGCGTAGGCGCGGGCGCGGGCGTCGTGCCAATCGAGGACCGCGGTCTCGTATTGCCGGGGTGATCGGTCCCGCGGCGGATCGGGTACCTCGATCACCCGGTAGCTGCCGCCATGGTGACGCTCCAGTATTTCCTGCCTGGCCGCCCCGAGATCGCCGACCGATGCGCCCTTGTCGGCCACGATGAACACATCCACCGCCCGCAGCTTCTGGATCGCCTGGACGGTGATCTGATCGGGGTGGCCGCCACCGATGCCGATCAGGTGAATCCTCACGATCGGTCCCGGCACGCGTCGTACAGGTGGGATTCGGTGACGACACGTCGAGCCAGGGCAGGCCCCACCAGAATCACCGCCGCCTGCCGCAGGTCGGCGGCCTCGACCTGGTCGGCGATATCGGCCAGAGTGCCCCGCAGAATCAGCTCGTCCGGCTTGCTGGCATGGAAGACGACGGTGGCCGGGCACTCCGGACCGTAGAACTCCGTCAGTTCCTCGGTCAGGATGCGCGTGCGGGTGATCGCGAGGTGCAACGCCAGGGTCGCGCGGGTGGCGGCGAAGTTCTTCAGCGCCTCGGTATCGGGCATCGCCGTCGAGCGGGCCTGCGCGCGAGTGAGCACCACCGACTGCGTCACTTCGGGAACCGTCAGCTCGACGCCCAGTGCGGCGGCTGCGGCCGCGTAGGCCGGAACGCCGGGGGTGACGTCCCAGGGCACGCCTGCCGCGTCGAGTCGAGCGGACTGTTCGGCCAGGGCGGAATAGAGGGACGGATCCCCCGAGCACAGGCGAGCGACGTCCTCGCCGCGTTCGTGGGCGGCGACCAGCTCACCGGTGATGGCGTCGAGATCGAGCTTCGCGGTGTCGACCAGGCGGGTGCCTGCCGAGCAGTGGTCGAGGATCGCGTCGTCGATGTAGGTACCGGCGTAGACGCAGACCGGGCTCGATCGCAGGAACTCGACGGCCCGCAGCGTGAGCAGGTCGGCAGCGCCCGGTCCGGCTCCGATGAAGTGCACAGTCACAGCTCGAAAGCGTAGGTGACGCGTCCGACGCGCCGCGCCACCGGAACTTCCCGGGGATGGCTAACTGTCAAGCTAAGGTTTAGCCTTGTGTCTAATGGGACTCATGTTGCTGATGTGATTCATGTTGTTCAGCAATCGGAGATCCTACGACGCGTACCTACCAACAACCAGGGAGTACCGCCTTGCCGAACCGTCGAACGAAGCCGTCGATCGTTCTCGGTGCTGTCGCACTACTGGCCGTCGCGACCCCCTTCGCGGTCGCAGGCCTCACCGACAGCACGACAACCGGAGTTCGACCGGCCAACGAGACAACCCCCGTCACTGTGCCGACCAAGATCGTCGAGACCGCACTGAGCGCTGCACCGGACATCGTGATCCCGCTGCAGGAGCTCACCGGACTGCCGTTGCCCGATCTGCGGCTCTCCGATCTGAAGTACCTGCCGCTGCCGGATTCCATCGTGATCCCGCCGATCGAGATTCCCGACATCCCGGGTCTCACCACCCCGGCCCCGGGCAACGCGACCGCCCAGGCCCCGATTCCTCGGGTGGACGCCTCTGCACCGGTGAACCCCGAAGCTGCCGATCCGACCGGTCCGCCGCTCGGTGCCGCCGTCAAGGAGATCACGCAGGACACCCCGTTCAGCATGGTGGCCCTGACCTCCGAGCAGCTCGACGGTGCTTCCGCTCAGATCCGCCGGCAACTGGAGGACGGCTCCTGGGGCCCGTGGCTGCAAACCGCGCCGGTCGATACCACTGCGAGCGACGCCGTTCCCGCTGCGGAAAAGCAGGGCACCGAACCGATCTTCGTCGGACTGACCAAGGCCGTGCAGGTATTGCTGACGCCGATGACGAGCAGTGCAGCTCCCGAAAGCTTCGCAACTGCACCGGTTCCCGAGGTTCCGGTCGTCGAACTGCCTGCTCCCGGCGCTCCGGCCGAGGTTCCCGCTACCGCGGAACAGCCCTTGGGCTACACCCCGGCGTCATCGAGCAAGCCACTGCGCCAACAGGATCCGGCTCCGGCCGATCCCGCGGCCCCGGCACCCGAGTCCGACAGCTCGGCCGAACAGCTGGCCGCGGCCGTGAACGACATCAGCGCGGTACTCATCACCCCCGGCACGTCGCCCGCCGACTCGGCACTGAGCGACCTCGCCACGCCCGTCGCCGGTGACGCAGGCCCGAACGTGATCACCCGCGCTCAGTGGGGTGCCGACGAGTCGATCCGTTGCGCCACACCGACGATCGACGACTTCATCGGTGGTGCCACCGTGCACCACACCGCAGGCAGCAACGACTACTCCAAGTCCGAATCGGCCGAAATCGTCCGAGCCATCTACGCGTACCACGCGCAGACGCTCGGCTGGTGCGACATCGGGTACAACGCCATCGTCGACAAGTACGGTCAGATCTTCGAGGGCCGCGCGGGCGGTCTGGACAAGCCGGTTCAGGGTGCCCATGCGGGCGGGTTCAACGAGAACACCGTCGGTGTGGCCATGATGGGCGACTACTCCAACGAGGATCCCTCGCAGGAGACCATCGATTCGGTCGGCAAGTTCCTCGGATGGCGACTGGGCAAGGCCGGTCTCGACCCCAAGGGCACCACCACGATGACCTCGGAGGGAACGAATTTCACGTTCGTCGGCAAGGGCAAGAGCATCGACCTGCCGGTGATCTTCGGTCACCGCGACGTCGGCAACACCGAATGCCCGGGTGACGCCGGATACGCGCGGCTCGGAGAGATCCGCGACATCGCTGCGGCGAACCTCGGCGGCGGCGGAGATGCCACTCCGGTCTCGCCCGACGTGACCGACACAGCTCCCGATACCGCAGTGACCGACGCGGCACCGTCCCGTCCGGGCACCGACGTCAGTTCCACTCTGGGCGAGAACATCCCGGCCCTGGTCGCCGAGTTGCAGCGTCTGGCGTCGACCAGTCCCGTCGCTCAGAAGTGGTTGTCCTCGGGTGGCGAAACCGGTGCGCTGGGCGTACCGGTGAGCGGTCTGGTGCAGGTCAGCGGTGGCCGCGAGAAGGCGCAGTTCGCCAACGGTGAGATCATCACCAACATGGCAGGCCAGGCCGTGGCCGTCATCGGCAAGATCTTCCAGCAGTACGTGCAGCAGGGTGGCGTCGACGGCGTGCTCGGTCTGCCGCTCACCGACGAGTTCCGGGTGCCGGAGGGGCTCCGGACCGACTTCGAGAACGGCTCGTTGATCTTCAACGAGCTCACCGGAATCGTGACCACGGTGATCAAGACGTACAACGACACCTACAACGCGGAGATGCAGAACCCCGTTGCAGCACCGGTGGAACCGGCCCCTGTGCCCGCTCCCGCACCGGAGCCCGCACCCGCAGGCTGAGATTCACCAGCGAAAGGGCCGAGTCACCGTGGTGACTCGGCCCTTTCGCGTTCCGGTACTACACCTTCGTGCCCAGCGTGGCGACGCGTCACCACCAGCGTTCGAGGACGTGCGCCACTCCGTCCTCTGCGTTGGTGACGGTCACCTCGTTCGCCGCCGCGACGGCAGCCGGATGCGCGTTACCCATCGCGACACCCAGTCCCACCATCGTCAACATCGGGACGTCGTTGGGCATGTCGCCGAAGGCCACGATGTCCTTCACGTCCACCGACAGGGTCTCGGCGACCTTGGCCAGACCCGACGCCTTGGTGATTCCCGGTGCCGAGAGTTCGATCAGTCCGTTGTCGGTGGAGAACGTCAGGTCGGCGCGACCGGAGATCAGCGGGGACAGGATGTCTGCCATGTGTCCGCTGGTGGAGCCGGAAAGACGAATCAGCAGCTTGACGGCCGGAACGTCGACCACGTCGTCCTCGGTCATCTCGACGTTGTCCGGGTTCAGCCAGGCGTGCTCGTAGCCCGGGGAGCTGACGAACTGCGGGGTGGCCGAGTCGTGTGCCGTCCGGCCCACCCGCTCCGCGGCCAGCCCGCAGCCCGGCAGTGCGCGATAGGCGACGTCGGCCAACCACTGCAGTGTCTGCACCGAGAGCGTCTCGGCGCTGAGCACGCGATCGTTGGCGGCGTCGTAGATGACCGCTCCGTTGGCGCACACCGACATCGGCGCGTATCCCAACTGATCGACGACGGGGTGGATCCACCGCGGCGGGCGGCCGGTGGACAGCACGAACGGCACGCCGTCGGCGACGACGGCCGACACGGCACGCCTGGTGCGTTCGGTGACACGCTCGTGCTGGTCGAGCAGAGTGCCGTCGACGTCGCTGGCGACGAGACGGGGGGCGAGGCGGGTGGTGTTCGGCGCGTTGGTCATCGTGACGTCATTCTGCCCTAGTGTCGAGGTGACCTGTCTTCGACGTGGAAGGAACGGTAGATGACATCTGTGAACCGTCAGATCCGATTGGCTCAGCGCCCGGTGGGACGTCCCGACGAGTCGACGTGGAACCTCACCGAAGAACCGATTCCCACGCCGGGCGACGGCGAGTTCGTTGTCACCGTCGACTACGTCTCTCTCGACCCGGCGATGCGGGGATGGCTCAACGATGCGCGCTCGTACGTACCGCCCGTCGGGATCGGCGAGGTGATGCGGGCGCACGCCGTGGGACGGGTGCTGGAATCCCACCACCCCGATTATGCTGTCGGAGAGATCGTTTCGGGCTCGTTCGGCGTCACCGAGCACGCACTGTCGGACGGCACGGGGGTGCAGAAGGTCGACGAATCCATCGCACCGGCACCCACGTGGCTCGGAGCGCTCGGCTTCCCAGGACTGACGGCGTACTTCGGCCTGATGGACGTCGGCAAGCTCACCGAGGGCGACACCGTGGTGATCTCCGGAGCCGCGGGCGCCGTGGGCAGCATCGCGGGCCAGATCGCAAAAGCCAAGGGAGCCACTGTGATCGGCATTGCGGGTGGTCCCGAGAAGTGCGCGTGGCTCACCGAGGAACTGGGTTTCGACGCAGCGATCGACTACAAGAACGAGTCGGTGTACAAGGGCCTGAAGGCGGCTGCACCCGAGGGCATCGACGTGTATTTCGACAACGTCGGCGGTGAGATCCTCGACGCGGCCCTCTCACGGCTGCGCAAGGGAGCGCGAGTGGTGTTGTGCGGAGCCATCTCCGGCTACAACGCCACCGATCCGCAACCCGGCCCGGCGCACTACCTGTCCCTGTTGATCAATCGGGCGTCGATGACGGGCTTCATCATCTTCGACTACCTCGATCGTTACCAGGAGGGCATCGACGCACTGTCCGAACTGCTCACCAGCGGCAAGATGACGGCGCGGGAGCAGATCGAGATCGGCGGCGTCCCCGCCTTCGGATCGACACTGAACCTGCTGTTCGACGGAGCCAACACCGGCAAACTGGTCCTCGAGGTCGGAGAACGCACCCACGATTCGGAATTATGAGGACGCCTCGTTCGTTGAACCCCACGTATCGATCGATAAAGAGCTAGGAGAGCAACGATGTCTGCAGCCACCGAAACCGCCATTCTCGCCGGAGGATGCTTCTGGGGAGCCGAAGAGCTCGTCCGCAAGCTCCCGGGCGTGATCTCCACCCGCGTCGGCTACACCGGCGGCGAGGTCCCCAACGCGACCTACCGCAACCACGGCAACCACGCCGAGGGACTGGAGGTCGTCTACGACCCCACCCAGACGACGTATCGCGATCTGCTCGAGTTCTTCTTCCAGATCCACGACCCCACCACCAAGAACCGTCAGGGCAACGACATCGGTGCCAGCTACCGCTCGGCCATCTTCTACCTCACCGACGAGCAGAAGCGCGTCGCCGAGGACACCATTGCCGACGTCGACGCGTCGGGACTGTGGCCGGGCAAGGTCGTCACCGAGGTGACCGCGGCCGGAGATTTCTGGGAAGCAGAGCCCGAGCACCAGGACTACCTGCAGAAGTACCCCGAGGGTTACACCTGCCACTGGGTGCGCCCGGAGTGGAAGCTGCCGCGTCGGGCCGACGCCTGACGGTCCAGCGGCTGCGCCCCGAGTGCGCGGGCGGGGCCTGCGGTCGTCCCGCAGGCTCCATCCCGGTCTCGTAGCAAGGGTCGAACTACCGCGCACGCGGGAGCCGAACTTGCGACACTGATCCGGTGACCTCCGACAGAACCCCTCGGTCGATGGCCGACGTCCTTCGTTCGCCGCGTTTCTGGCTCGCGCCCATCCTGGTGGTCTCGGCCCTGATGTCGTTTCTCGCCGCGCTGTATCTGGGCGGCGTGCTCGACCCCAGGGGCAATCTGCACGACCTACCCATCGCGATCGTCAACCAGGACGAGGGCGACACCCTCGCGGGCGAGCAACGCAACATAGGCAACGACATCGTCGAGGGTCTGCTGCAGAACGTCGATCCGGAGAAGGTCGATTTCAGGGAAGTCGGTCCGGCGCAGGCACAATCGCTGCTGTCGACGGCCGAGGCCTACGGTTCCATCGTCATTCCCAGCGATTTCACCAAGCGAATGGGAATCCTCGCTCAGGCGAGCGTGATTCCCGGGGACGTCGAGAAGCCGATCATCACCGTCTACACCAATCCGCGTGCGGGCAGTTTCGGAATGTCACTCGTGACCGGTGTCGCAACACCGGCGTTCGAGTCGGTCAATGAAACTGTGGGACAGCAGATCACCGAACAGGTACGCCAACAGCTCGGCGAAACTCAGCTCGCCGGTGCAAGTGCTCTCACTCTCGCGCAGCCGATCGATGTGATCGTTGCCCAGTACGATCCTCTGCCCGACGGCACCGGCGGTGGTCTGTCCGCCTTCTACTACGCGCTCTTGCTCGTCCTGGCGGGGTTCACGGGTGCGACCATCGTCAGCGCACTCGTCGACGGCCTGCTCGGATTCACGCCGACGGAGATCGGCCCCAAGTACATCCATCGCGGACCGACCCAGATCAACCGCTTCCGGACGTTGCTCGTGAAATGGCTCGTGATGGTCGTCCTGGCCCTGCTCGTTTCTGCCCTCTACCTGCTGATCAGCCATCTGCTCGGTATGCCGATCACCCACGCCTGGACCCTGTGGATGTACGGCGCGTTCGCGATCACCGCGGTCGGCATCACGGCATTGGCGGTGATGTCCGCATTCGGCACGGCAGGACTGCTGATCAATCTGATCGTGTTCATCATCCTGGCGTTGCCGTCCTCGGGTGGCACCATTCCCCTCGAAGCCAGCCCGCGGCTCTTCACCTGGCTCGCGCAGTTCGAGCCGATGCATCAGATCTTCCTCGGCACCCGCTCGATCCTGTACTTCAACGCCTCACTCGACGCAGGCCTGCTGCACTCGGTGGGGATGACGTCCCTCGGACTGCTCATCGGGCTCGTGTTCGGCGTGGTGTTCACCCGCATCTACGACCGCAAAGGCCTCGACCGGAGCCTCGATTCACCGGGCGCTCTCAGCTGACGCCAGTACACTCGCTCCAATGCTTGCTGTGAACACGGCCGGGAGCGTGGCACCACGACGCGCCTTCCACGCTTACCTCGACGTCGCCATCGTCGTCCTCGTACTCGTGGGCACCAACCTCATCGCGCACTTCACCACGGTGTGGGCCAGTATCGCGACGGTTCCGATCGCCGCTGTTCTGCTGGTCGTTCTGGCGAACCGTCGCGGTCTGGGGTGGGCCGAACTGGGACTGTCTCCCAAGCAGTGGAAGACCGGATCTCTGTACGCACTCGGAGCCGTCGGGGTCGTCCTCACCGTCGTCGCGATCGGTGCGTTGCTGCCGCTGACTCGGCCGTTCTTCATGGCCGACCGATACGCAACCGTATCCGCCGCCATCGTCGCGTCGATGATCGTCATTCCGCTGCAGACCGTCATCCCGGAGGAACTCGCATTCCGCGGGGTTCTGCACGGCACGCTGGGACGCATCTACGGAGCTCGCGGCGTGTTCGCTGCAGGATCTCTACTGTTCGGTCTGTGGCACATCGCGTCGTCGCTCGGGCTGACGGCGGGCAACGTGGGGCTGAGCGGGTTTCTCGGCGGCGGGCTGTTCGGGCAGATAGTCGGTATAGCGCTGGCCGTGGTGGCCACTGCGGCGGCGGGTGTGGTGTTCACGTGGCTGCGCAGCCGGAGCGGAAGTTTGATCGCCCCTATCGCCCTGCACTGGTCGTTGAACGGACTCGGCGCGCTGGCTGCCGCTCTGGTCTGGCACGCGTCGGTGAGCTGACGAGCATGGGCGAGCCGACCAGCATGAAAGACGAGCTGCACCAGTACCTGCGGATCGCACGCGAGAACATGCTGTGGAAGCTCGACGGTCTCACCGAGTACCAGAAACGACGGCCGATGACGCCGACTGGGACGAATCTCCTGGGGCTGATCAAGCACCTGGCGATCGTCGAATACGGCTACTTCGGCCTCACCTTCGGCCGCGAATTCCCGGCCAGATTCACCGAGCTGGAGAAATCAGCTGTCGCGCAAGCGAACTCCGATATGTGGGCAGCCGCCGACGAATCCTCCGAGTTCATCGTCGACCTGTATCGCGAGGCCTGGCTTCACGCCGACAAGACCATCGAATCGAACGACCTCGATACCGTCGGACGCGTACTGCACTGGCCCGCCGAGAAGCAGGAAGTCACGTTGCACCGTGTTCTGGTGCATGTGTGCATCGAAACGAATCGACATGCCGGGCATGCAGACATCGTGCGCGAACTGATCGACGATTCCGTCGGGCTGCGACTGGGGAACGAAAACATGGTCGACGGTGATGCAGCATGGTGGGCCGCCTATCGAGATGAACTGGAACGTGTTGCGCGAGAAGCTGATCAGTAATTCGCTTTGAGCATCACCCCCCCTGGACTGCTCGGCCACCGAGATTCGGTGCATCTGCGTTCATCGATCCCCTACCATGGGATACCGACAAGTTCGGATCCACGAATAGTTAAGCAGGACAACAGTTTTCGATTCAACAATGATTGTCAGTCGAACGCGCGTTCGATACACTTCATGGCATGACCACAGCGATCTGGCAACTGAGCGAGGGTGAACTCCTCGCCGACGCCGCCGCGGTCTCCCACCAGATTCAGCTGCTCGAAGCCCGCCGCATCGCCCTCGTCGCAGAGATCGACACCCGCGTGAGCCGGGAGAAGCTCGGCTTCCCCGGCCCCGCCGGCTGGCTCACCTCCACCACCCTGCTCTCACCGTCCAAGGCCACCAAGATCGTCGCCCTCGCCCGCGGGTTGAAGAACTTCCCCGACATCGCCGACGCCGTGAACGCCGGCGTCATGACCATCGACCATGCCGCCCTGATCCTTACCTTCGCCGAAACCCCACCGGAGAACCTGCCGGACGAGGGGCGCGATGTCGCACGTAGAGCTCTGATCGCCGCCGCGACCGGGCCCGACGCGCGCACCGGCCGGATCCGTGCAGCGATCACCAGACTCGAAGACAGCTTCGGCAACAAGAAACCACCCGCCGAGGACACCGACCGCAACGAACTCTTCGCCTCCAAGACCCTCAACGGCCGGCTCGTACTCAAGGGAGACTTCGATGCGATCACCGGAGAAAAGCTGCTCACCGCACTCTCCCCGCTGACTGAACCACGACCCGACCCCGACGGCACCCAAGACGATCGCAGCCCCGCGAGGCGCAGAGCCGACGCCTTCGGACACATCCTCGACCAATACCTTGCCTCGAGTGATCGCCCCATCGAAGGCGGTGAGAGACCGCACCTGAACCTGCACATCACCCTGCGCGATCTCACCGACCTCCGCGACAATGCCGACAGTGCCGACGCAGACGACATCGCCGACGACGAAACCACGCGCGCTGCAGCCGAATCCGACACAGAAGCAGGCGATCCGGTCGACATCAACACCGGTAGCCCCATCATCGACGACGCACCAACCGAGCCGGACAACGGCAGTGGCAGTGGCAGTGGCAGTGACCGCCGTGCAACGGATCGCGGCGCATACAGGGACCTGTTCGGCGACGGCACCACCGTCGGGTGGCTGCCCTGGATGGGACCACTCTCCCGCAACACCTCCCGGCAACTCGCCTGCGACTGTGTCCTGACCGCCATCGTCATGGACGAGCACGGATCCCCGATCAACCTCGCCCGCACCGCACGCACCGTCACCGCCAAACAACGCAAAGCCCTCATCGCCCGCGATCACGGTTGCGCGTTCCCCGGCTGCGGAAAACCCGCCGCCTGGACCGAAGGACACCACATTCGGCACTGGGGCGACGGCGGACCCACCGACATGAACAACCTCGTCCTCCTGTGCGGATTCCACCACCGACTCCTCCACCACTCCGACTGGGAAGTGTTCATCGGCGTCGACAACCACCCGTGGTTCGTGCCACCGGCAACCGTCGACCCGTACCGACAACCCCGACCATCTCACGCCCGCGCAGGCCCCCACATCGCCTGAGCCTGCCCACACGAACCGCAGAAACAATCCAGCCCCGCACCGAGAACACGGTGCGGGGCTGGAAGAGGTTGGTTCAGGAACCCGAGGGAGCTGCCGGCGGAGCGGGAGGAGTCGCGCCATCGGCCGGAGCAGGCGGCGTCACACCGTCACCCTCAGCACCCGGAGTGGGCGGTGCAGGAGGCGTCGCACCGTCGGCCGGAGCAGGCGGCGTCGCACCGTCAGCCGGGGCAGGCGGCGTCGCGCCGTCAGCCGGTGCGCACAGAGGAGCCGGTCCACCCTTGCCCGGGCCACCCTCGCCCGGTCCGCCTTCAGCTGGTCCACCCGGCCCACCCTTGCCCGGACCCCCGGCGGGCGGTGCCGGAGGAGTTGCGCCGTCCGCAGATCCTGGCGGTGTCGGAACGGCGGGCACCGTCGATCCGTCTCCGGAGTCCGGGGTTGCAGGCACCGCAGGGACATCCGACCCGCCGCCGCCGTCGGTCCGCTGTCCGAGGGTCGACGACGACGCCACCGTGGAGACGCCGGGTGAGACGTCCGGACCGGTGGCAGCGAAGACTGCCGACGCCACCAGCGCTCCTACTGCGAGTCCCGCTGCGGCCGTCGCCACCATCGGCACCCGTCCCTTCCACCGCTTCGGTTGGGTCTCTCTAACCGCGTTGCCGGGGACTGGCTCCGGGTTCGATGCGGCGGGGATCGGTTGAGTCTGATCGTTCACGTTCACTCCTTGTTCGAGTCTTTGTCGTTCGTTTCGGTCTGTCATCGACCCTGCCGCCGCTAGCTGAAGTCACCCTGAAGCCGGCCGCATCTTCAGGATCACTTCAGCTGGTGGGTGACAATCGAGGCATGACATACAGTTCCGCTCCCCGGGTGCTGGTGGTGGAGGACTCGCTACCTATCCGAGAGGCGCTGGTGGCCGCGTTCGAGGACGCGGGATTCACCGCTGCGTCCTTGCCCGACGGTGACGACTTCGACACCACGATGGCAGGCTTTCGCCCCGATGTCGTGATTCTCGACGTCATGCTGCCCGGCGCGCGGGACGGGTTCGCGTTGATCGACGTCGTCCGCCAGAGCAGCGATGCAGGAATCATCATGGTCACCGCGAAGGATCAGTTGGAGGACCGCCTGCGCGGATTGAGCGACGGCGCAGACGACTACGTGGTCAAGCCGTTTCAGCTCGACGAGGTGGTCGCGCGAGCGAGATCGGTGCTGCGTAGACGCGGCAGATCCTCGGACGCAATCCAAGTGGGCGATCTATTGGTGGACGAATCGGCGGGGGTCGTCACGCGCGCCGGTCACGTCCTCGACCTGACGGCCACCGAACTCCGGTTGGCGACCTTCCTCGTCGCGCAACGCGGTCGCACGGTCTCGAAAACGTCGATCCTCGAATCGGTCTGGGGCTACGGCGCGTACGACGGCAATCTGGTGGAGGTGCATGTCAGTGCGTTGCGTCGCAAGATGGAAGCCCATGGGCCGCGGTTGATCCACACTGTCCGCGGCCTCGGTTACGCTCTGCGAGCCCCGCAGTGAACCGCACACCCACGCCCTCGTTGCGTACCCGCGTGGTCGCCACCGTCGTCGTGCTGTTCGCAATATTGCTGGTGATCGTCGGGTCGTCGGTGGATGTCGTTCTCGGCCAACAGCTTCGGCGCGATCTGGAGGCCCGGTTGACCGACAGGGCATCCCGTGCGGTCGAACTGGTGGACAGCGGCGTCGGGCCCGGCGATCTGGTGCAGGCGTTGCAGGGCGACGCCATCCGGGTTCGCGTCACCGCCGCGGACGGCACGGTGTACGGCGTACCCGGCAGCGGACCGCCCGGCCCGGATATCAGGCCCGCGACCCCGGCTCCGCCCGCCGGCCAGTCGAAGGCTCCCAGCCCTCCCGGTCCACCCGATCCTCCTGCCCCGCCGTCGGATTCGTTGGAAATCACCGAGCCCCTGCCCGATGGATCGACGCTGTCACTGCTCGGCGACACCACCGCGATCGCAGATGTGCGCCGACAATTGCGCATTCTCATGGTGGGTGCCGGTGCAGTCACTCTGCTACTGGCCGCCGCCGCATTGATCTACGCGGTCAGGCGCGCCTTGTCCCCCCTGGACTCGATGACGTCGGTCGCACGCCGAATCACCAACGGCGACAGAGGGCGACGGCTACTGCCGTCCAAGCCGAAGACCGACCTGGGCCGCACCGCATCGGCCGTCGACGAGATGCTCGACGCCCTCGAGGATGCCGAGCGCAAGGAAGCTGCGGCAGCCCAGTCGGCGCGTCGGGCAGAGGAGGACATGCGCCGATTCCTGGCCGACGCGGCACACGAACTGCGCACACCGGTGGCCGGGATCTCGGCGCTGGCCCAGTCGTTGCAGCGCGACGCGGAGCACCGCCCCGATCGGGTCGGCAGGTGGAGCGACTTGCTGGTCGGCGAGTCCGCCAGGGCCTCGCGTCTGGTGGGCGACATGCTCGATTCCGTTCGTGCAGAGAACACTTCGGAGCTGGAGTTGTCCGACGCGGATCTCGCCGACGTGGTTCGACGCACCGTCGAGCGTGCTGCACTGCTGTCCCCGCAGGTCCGGTTCGAGGTCGACGCCTCGCAACCGGTGCCGGTCAGGGTGGACGTCGGCCGCATCGAGCAGGTTCTGTCGAACGTACTCGACAATGCCGCTCGCTTCACGCCGCCGGGCGGTAGCGTCCGAGTGACGACAGGAACCGATTCACAGGCGTTCGTCACCGTCGACGACGACGGTCCCGGTGTCGCCGAAGCCGATCGTGAGCGGATCTTCGAGCGGCTCGTTCGGTTGAATGCTGCGCGTGACCGTTCTTCCGGCGGCGTCGGGCTCGGGTTGTCCATAGCGCGCACGCTGGCGCGCGCTCATGGCGGCGAACTCGTCTGTGCCGCAGGGCCTACCGGTGCACGGTTCCGACTGACACTTCCTGGCCCTACGGGTCGTTCCGCGGGCTCCACTCCGGCGAACCACCGATAGCTACTCGACGATCAAATCCATCAACAGGCTGTCGTGCCAGCCGCTCGGGCCCTTCTCGTATCGACGCATGATCCCGACCGGCTCGAATCCGACTGCGCTGTAACAGGCTATCGCTGCCGCGTTGTCGGCAGCGGGGTCGATCACCACACGATGATGCCCCAGTTCGGCGGTCAGGTACCGCACCAGCGTGCCCACGGCGTCCTTTCCGACGCCGCGGCCGTGCACTGCCGGGTCGAGGAAGATATCGATCGACGCGTGCCGGTACATCGGATCGGTCTCTTCGCCGTACTGGATCAATCCCACTGGTGCGCCGTCCAATTCGACGACCAGACGCTTCTCGTCGGGGTTGTCGAACGGCCAGTTCTCGTCGGCGTCCTCGTCGCCCCATCGCGCGTACACCTCGGGGGTGTGCAGTATTCGGCGTAGCTCCGGCACATCCTCGGTGGTGACGGGCCGCAACACGACCCGTTCACCACGGAGGTTCATCGCGTGGCTCTACTCGGCCCGCTTGGCCGCACGCGCGGCGAGGTCCTGGGCATCGAGCTTGTCTGCCTCTTCGAGGGTCGGTGCGCTGCCGCCCAATCGCGCAGGCACCCAGTAGGCCCCTGCCTCGTGGTGATAGTTCTCCTGAAGTTCGAGCAGCATCTTCTGCATCACCGTGCGCAGCTTCTCGGTCAGTTCGTTCGGCGGACCAACGGGCGGTAGCGGTTCACCGACGGCGATCGAGATAGGAGTGTTTGTGCGGCCCAACCGTTTCGGGTATCCCTTGGTCCACACGCGCTGTGCGCCCCAGATGACCGTCGGGATGATCGGCACGCCTGCCTCGATGGCCATGCGCGCCGCGCCGGACTTGAATTCCTTGATCTCGAAGCTGCGGCTGATGGTCGCCTCCGGGTACACGCCCACGAGTTCACCGTTGCGCAGGCTCTGGACCGCCGACTTGTACGACTCCGCACCGGCCCCTCGATCGACGGGGATGTGCCGCAGTGCACGCATGATCGGGCCGGAGATCTTGTTGTCGAAGACTTCCTTCTTCGCCATGAATCGGATGTAGCGCTTCACCCGTCGTGGCGGTAGCCCGGCGTATGTGAAGTCCATGTATCCGGTGTGGTTGACGGCGATGACGGCTCCGCCGGTGGCAGGGATGTGTTCCTCGCCCTCGACGTCGAATTTCAGGCCCTCGAACGCGAACACTGCACGAGCGATGCCGATGACTGATCGATAGACGGGTTCCACAGTCCGTTAGCGTAGTCGGTGGACGATGTCGGAGAAAAGGTCCGGGAGATGACAGGTCCGGTCGAAAGCAACGGGGAGAGACGACGTGAAGAACAGTGCGGCACCACCACGGCGGACCAGGGTCGTCCGGACCGCGCTGCCGCTGATCGCAACGCTCGCGCTGGTGGGAGCCTGTGATTCCGCAGTCGGACTGCCGTCCGAACAGTCCGGAGCCTCGAGCACCACCACCGAGACAGCGGCGTCGACGACAACTCCGACCACAGCCTCCGCGACCACCGCGACGCCCCCACCGATCCCGCCAGGCCCACCCGTCGGCGAGGTTCCCGGAAACCCCGCTGCCGCGATGGCGCTGCGTCCGTTCGTGGGCGACCTCACCGGCGGCGGAATCGGCGTCGTCACGGTGCGGTGCTGGACGGTTCCGCCCACCGACATTCCGACGATGTACGTCGACCCCGCAGCGATCCTCGCTGCCGTTGCCGCCCCCGGCGTCGACGGCCAGTACGCGGTCACCTGGACCGGGCCCACCGCAACGGTCAGCGTGAAGCGCAGTGAGATCGCGTCCGGCTACGCGTGCCCCACCGTCTACCCCACCGGCACCGCCCCCGTGTTCGACGCGGCAGACGCGGTCTACACCGTCGATCGCTACCTGGGACGTCTCGCCGGGACTCCGGTCAACCTCGGCGATGTGGAAGAGACGTACCCGATCGTGTGCGACGGCCGTCGGACCTGGGATGCGCTCGGGACCGGCGTTCCCACTGCCCCGCCACTGGTGGACAATCCCGACATCCTGCCCGGCATCACCTCGTTCGACCCCGACAGCGTGTTCGTCACCGGGCAGAACGGCATCTACACCCAGGTCAACGCAGACATCATCGACGCATCCGGGGTGTACCAGAACCGCACGTTCGTACTGGCCATCGGCGGCGAGGGCTACTGCATCGGCGATATCGCCTGAGCCGACCGGACTAGCGCAGGAGTGGAGCCTGCGGAACGACCCAACTAGCGCAGGAGTGGAGCCTGCGGAACGACCCAACTAGCGCAGGAGTGGAGCCTGCGGAACGACCCAACTAGCGCAGAACATCCGTTCCGACGAAGGGCACCAGAGCGTCGGGGACGCGGACGGTGCCGTCGGCCTGCTGGTGGTTTTCGAGGATCGCGACGATCCAGCGGGTGGTGGCGAGGGTGCCGTTGAGCGTCGCCGCGGTCTGGGGCTTGCCGTTCTCGTCGCGGTAGCGCACGCCGAGGCGTCGGGCCTGGAACGTCGTGCAGTTCGAGGTCGAGGTCAGTTCGCGGTAGGCCTGCTGGGTGGGAATCCAGGCCTCGCAGTCGAACTTACGAGCTGCCGAGGAGCCGAGGTCTCCGCCTGCGGTGTCGATGACGCGGTAGGGCACCTCGACGGCGGCGAGCATTTCCTTCTCGTATTCCAGCAACTTCTGGTGTTCGGCGGCTGCGTCCTCGGGCTTGATGTAGGAGAACATCTCGATCTTGTCGAACTGGTGCACTCGGATGATGCCGCGGGTGTCCTTGCCGTAGCTGCCGGCTTCGCGGCGGAAGCACGACGACCATCCCGCGTACCGTTTCGGGCCGTCGGCGAGGTCGATGATCTCGCCCGAGTGGTAGCCCGCGAGGGCTACTTCGGAGGTGCCGACGAGGTAGAGGTCGTCGGCTTCGAGGCGGTAGATCTCGTCTGCGTGTGCGCCGAGGAATCCGGTTCCCGACATGATCTCCGGCCGCACCAGAACCGGCGGGATCATCATGGTGAAGCCGTTCTTGACGGCTTTCTGCGCGGCGAGCTGCAGCAATCCCTGCTGCAGCAGCGCGCCGTAGCCGGTCATGAAATAGAAGCGCGAGCCGGAGACCTTGGCTCCGCGTTCCATGTCGATGAGGTTCAGTGACTCGCCGAGCTCGAGGTGATCCTTGGGCTCGAAATCGAACTCCGGGATCTGCCCGACGGTCTCGAGCAGCACGAAGTCGTCCTCGCCGCCTGCGGGCGTGCCGTCCTGGACGATGTTCGAGATCGCGCGATGGGCCGTGTCGAGGGCTGCGTCGGCCTCGGTTTCGGCGACCTGGGCCGCCTTCACTCTGGCAGCGAGCTCCGACGCTCCGGCGAGCAGCGCGGGACGGTCCTCGGCGGAGGCCTTGCCTACCTGCTTTCCCAACGCTTTCTGCTCGGCGCGCAGCTGATCGCCCGCCAGCACCGCAGCGCGGCGGGAGGCGTCGGCATCGAGAAGTGCGTCGACGAGAGCGGGGTCCTCGCCTCGGGTGCGCTGCGAGGCGCGCACTGCATCGGGATTCTCGCGAAGGAATTTCAGGTCGATCACGAGAACGAACCTTACTTGCCGAGCAACCCCAGGTAGTCCTCGCGTCCGAACATCGTGGCGGCATCGATTGCCGACGGGTGACCGCCGTGTGGATCGGCTCCGCCGTCGACAAGCACGCGCACCACGTCGTCCTCACCTTTGAAGACCGCGCCCGCGAGTGGGGTCTGCCCTTTGTCGTTGGGCTTGTTCACATCGGCACCGCGCTCGACCAGCGCACGCACCGCATCGGCGTGCCCGTGGTACGCGGCGAGCATGACCAGCGTGTCACCTGATTCGTTGTGCAGATTCACCGGAACGCCTGCGTCGACGTAACTCGCCAGAGCGGCCGCGTCACCGGTGCGGGCCATCGTGAACAGTCGGCCGGCGAGCTCGCTGAGGTCGTCGTCACCTGTTGGGTCGCTCATGAGGACCGAACATACTCGGGCATGATGGAGGGTGATGTCCGGATACGAAACAGACTCTCCGCCGAGCGAGAAGTCTCGGCGAACACTGTCTGCAACCACAGCTCGACGCGGGCTCGCCATGGTTGCGGTCGGTGCGGTGCTGGCCGCGGGCGCGACGGTTTTTCTCTCCGACGGGTTCTCGACGCCCGAGAAGATCACCACCCATGCGACGGCCGGTGGGCCTGCGACCGATGGCCCCGTTTCGGCGTCGTCCTTCGGTGCCGCCGATCCGGGCGCATGCCTGCAGTGGACGCCCACCGACGATCCGGAGACGGACCGACAGGATCTCGCAGAAGTTCCCTGCGCCGATCCCCATCGCTTCGAGGTGGCTCGCGACATCGACATGAGCGTCTACCCCGGCGTCGAGTTCGGTCCGGGGTCGCCGTATCCCGGTTCCATCCGGTTCAGCGAACTGCGCGACGAACACTGCGAGGCCGCCGTCGACGACTACGTCGGAGCCAAGTTCGATCCCAACGGACGCTTCGGCGTCGGGCTGATGTTCCCCAGCCAGGCCGGGTGGGCCAAGGGTGAGCGGACATTGCGCTGCGGAGTGCAGATGCCGTCGAACACCGGTGCGCTGATGGAGATGACGGGCTCGATTCTCGACCAGGACCAGTCGAAGGTCTGGCCGACCGGCACCTGCGTCGGCATCAACCAGAACGTGCCTGCCGATCCGGTGGACTGCTCGGCACCGCACGCGTACGAGGTGGCGTCGGTAATCAACCTGACGCAGCAGTTCCCCGGCGGACACCCGTCCGAGGCCGACCAGGACGCATACCTGGAAGCCACGTGCACCGACGCCGTCAACGGCTACCTCGGCTCGGACACCGCACTGCGAGACAAGACGCTCACCCTGTTCTGGGACACCATCGACGTCGCGAGTTGGCTCGCCGGTAGCAGGCAGGTGACGTGCTCGGTGGGCAAGGAACTCGATTCCGGCGGCTTCGCGACCATCGTCGGTACAGCCAAGGGCGACATCCTCATCAACGGTGCAGCTCCCGTCCCGCCGCCCTCCGCTCCCGACGGCCGCGCATTGCCGACACCACTGCCCGGTGCCGCCCCGATCACCACCGGAGGGTGACATTCCCACCCACATGACGCGCGTCGACTTCGAGGAAGCCGTGTCCGACGCACTCGACACCCTGCCGCGCGAACTCACCGACTTCATGAACAACGTGGTGGTTCTCGTCGAGGAGGAACACCCCACCGAGGACATCCTCGGACTGTACGAGGGCATCGCGCTGACCGAACGCTACGAGTACAGCGGCCACCTACCGGACGTCATCACCATCTACCGCAAACCGATTCTCGAGATGGTCGACGACGAAAACGAGGCCCGACGAGAAATCGCGATCACCGTCGCCCACGAAATCGGACATCACTTCGGCATCGACGACGAGCGACTGCATCAACTCGGATTCGGCTGAGCTCACTCACTCCCCCTCACCCGGACCGCTCACCCTCGCACCGCTCACCCCCGGATCGCTCACCCCCGGACGCGTGAATGGACCATTGCATACGTCTGAGCGGTGCAATGGTCCATTGACGCAGAACCGGGCTACGCCGCGACGGCCTCGCGGCGGATCGGGCGTACTGCGCGGTCGGTGAGGAACGCGAATGCCAATCCCAGAGTCAGCCACAGGGTCGCCTGGGTGGCCAGGGACGACAGTCGAAATTCCCAGAGCAGGGTGGCGGGGAAGTCCGAGCCGACCTCGTTCACACCGGGCAACAGTGCGTACCCGATGCCGACGATCACCAGGAACGCGAGCAGCGGTGCGCCGACGCGGATCGCCACCGAATGCTGCGATGCGACTGCCTTGGCGATGTAGATCCCGATCGCGACGGCCAGCAGACCGAGAATCACGGTCGCCAGCCACAGCCAGGTGCGCTGGGTGATGGTCTCCGGATCGCCGACCGCGGGCGGGTTGGCCGGGTACTTGAAGAACGGCACCGCTTCGATGGCCACCCATCCGGCACCGGCCCCGACGAGGGCCAGTACCGATCCCGGCAGGGAGCTGAAGCGTCGCCCGTAGTGCAGTGCCGAGGCGAAGATCGCGCCCAGGGCAAGGCCTGCGAGTCCGGTGGCGAGGAACAGTCCGACGCGTTGTCCGTCGCGACTGACGAGCGGGTCCTCGTCCCCGTGTGAATGTGCGGCAGGGGCGGCCTCGGTGGGATCGGCTCCGGTGTGATGGTCGTCGGCACCGGCTGCTTCTTCGATGGCGATGGCCGAGTCGATGTGCGGCTCACCGACGACGTAGGCGACGGCTCCCGCGAGCAGACCTGCGAGGAGTCCGGCGAGCAGACCTCGCACCAGGAGTTCGACGAAGGTGCCCTGCAGCGTCGGGCCGTGTGTGTCGGTCAGTGGCATGGCAGGCCCAGCAGGTGGCGGCCGTCGTGCATCAGTTCGTGCATGTACATGCCACTGCGGGAGATCGCGCCCTGATCGAAACCGACGAGGTAGAGCACGACGAAAGCGAGCAGAATCGTTGCGGCGACGATGACGGCAAGGGCAGCCGACTCCGTCGTATTACTGGGTGCGTGAATGATTGCCATGGTGTGTCCTTCTGGGATATGCGTCCCGTAGTCCCCGCTCGAAAACGGGGACGGCCATGCGATGAACGAGTTTTCTGACTCTCGAATTCGGACATATGCCCGACGTCGATCACAGTGGCGCAACCGCTCCGGATTTTCACCGGATTACCTGCGTACATCGCGTCTAACCTGCGAACTGTGGCACCGAACGCGATGCTGTGTCAATCGCTGTCCCGATCCACCGCAGCTCGATGCCGCAATGGCACGGTGCCTGCGCCACAACCACACGGTGCCTGCGCCACAATGACCCAGTGACTGCGCCCGTGACCCGACTGATCCTGGTGAGCCACGCCAGAACCGACGCGATGCGCACCGGCCGGTTTCCCGGCGACGAACCACTCGACGACGCGGGTCTGCGGGACCTTGCCGCGGTGACCGACATTCCCCGAGCCGACCGCGTCCTGTCCGGCCCGGAAACCCGCTCGGTCTCCACGGCGCGCATCTTCGGCTCGGACATCTCGGTCGAACCCGCTTTGGCCGACATCGATTACGGCCGGTGGTCCGGTCTCGAGATGACCGATCTGCCCGACGCCGACGCGATGGCCTGGTTGGGCGATCCGGCGTTCGTTCCGCCGGGTGGCGAGTCCCTCGTCGCGCTGTTCTCTCGCGTCGAGACGTGGCTGAGTGCTGTCGGATCGACGCCTGGCCGCACGCTGGCGGTTACCTCTCCTGCCGTCGTTCGAGCCGTGGTGGTGCTGGTGTTGGCGGCCCCGGTGTCCTCGTTTTGGCGCATCGACGTCTCCCCGCTCACGCGCACGGCGGTCAGCCGTCGCGGCGGCGCATGGACTGTGGGCTCGGTGGCCCGGAAGTTCGTCTGAATTTTTCTCGCGTCGAGGGAACCGAACCGAACACGGCGGCGTCCTACCTACCGACAGCGCAAAGTTCTTCGATCAAGGAGCGTGGCTCATGACCGTCATCAAGGTGGATCCGGTGGCACTGCAGCTCGCTGCCTCCGAGCTCGATGCCGTCGCCGCTCGCTTGCAGGCAGCTGTCACTGCGACGGCAATCCCCGTGCGGCCGCTACCACCGGGCACCGACGAGGTGTCGTTGCTGACCGAACGATTCTTCGGCACCGCGGCCGATACCTTCGGACCGGCTGCAGCACAGGGTATTTCGGAGTTGCACCGGGCAGCCGAGGAATTGCGGAAACAGGCCGCGGACTACGTGGCCACCGACGACGACACCGCCGGGGGCCTGCCCGGCCTACCCGGCATCTGACGCACCGAACTCGACCGCAGCAGACAACGCTCGAAACGACACAACGCTCGAACATCATGGGGGCCATCAGATGACGCTCGGAGTGACAGGTGTGGTGTGGCTGCCACGCACAGCGACGGGAAACTCGACGAGATTGCTCGGTCCGGGACCGGTGCCGTTGCATGTCGCCGGCGGTGCGTGGGGTTCGGTCGCTGCGGCGTTCACCGAGGCATCGGCGAGTATCGCCGCCGTCACCGCGGCTTTGACCGCAGGCTGGGAAGGCGAGTCGGCGTTGCTCGCTCAGGCTGCGCTCGGCCGCTTCGCCACCTGGACCGCTGCCACGGCAGTCAAGGCAGCGGCGCTCTCGGTCGAGGCCCCGGCGGCAGGCACCTCGTACGGTGTCGCGTTGGCGACCATGCCCTCGCTCGTCGAAATCGGAGCCGTGCAGGCCGCCAAGGTCACCGCCGCATCGACGGGTGGCGTGATGAACGGCAGCTACGAGGCGGCCGAGGTGGCCGATCGACTGCTCGACATCCGCGCCGCCATGGTGATGGAGGGCTTCGAGCTGGTCTCCTCGCACCGCATCGTCCAGACCACGTTCGACCGGCCGCCGGCCATCGTCTCCGATTCCGGCACCGGCCTCGGCAGATTCGCCGACGGCGCGCTGATGACATCGCCGGTTCAGGCCGCGATCGGCGGCCTGATGGCCGCAACCCAGAATCCCGGTGTTGCCGCGGCGGCAGGTCAGATCGGTAGTGCTGCCACCTCCATCGCCAGTACCGGCGTCTCGACCGTGGCCACCGCCGCGTCCAACATCGGGTCGAGTGCACTGTCCGGTGGCGTCGGGGCCGGTGGTGGATTCGCGCCCGGCGTTTCGGCATCTCCAGCCGTCGGTCCGGCGTCCACGCGTCCGGTGTCGTACAGCGGCGGCGCAGGTGGAGCAGGTGGGCTCGGCAGTGGCGGCGGACTCCCTGGTTCGACGTTGGGGCCAGGAGGTGGTGGCTCGATGCCGGCCGGTGCAGGTCAGAGCGGTCAGACGGCGTTCGGCGCACCATCCCCGGCCGATAGCGGCCTCGCTCAGCGCGGAACGGGCGCGGCCGGTGCCCCGGCATCCGGCACGCGCGGGCAGGCCGAGGACGACGAACACCAGACCCCGGGCTACCTCAAGCAGTTCGAGCACTTCGCGGACGGCCGCACCGTCGCGCCGTCCGTCATCGGCGCGGATCCGACCGTGCCGGACATCAACGGGAACGGCCGTTGATCGACTTGGGAACCGTGCCGGTGGGCCACACATTGCCGATCGCCTCACTCGGTGCGGACGAGATGGACTTCTTGGTCGACGAACTGTCGATCGTCGAGCTACCCGTCGTCCTGAACGTGTTCCCACGTTTCGACGACGCAGCTGCGTGGGATTCCGCATTGGAGCGTGGCCGCTGCTCCCTCGACTCGGCCGGACTGTCGGCCGGCGGCCGCGTCCACGAGGATCTTCGGCAGTGGATGCGAGTTCTCGAACAACCTCGCTGGTATGTCTCGGTCCGTGTGTTCGACGTCGAGAGTGCCGAGCCCGTTCCGGCCACTCGGATCTGCGTTGCATCCGACGGTCGGATGACGGTGTCGGCGGTGCGGCGAGACGACGTGGTCACCATCCGCGCCGTCGACGGTGATCCGGCCCGAGACCTCGCGTCGTCGATCGGCTCGGCTGCGTCGTTCGACCCGGGCAGCATCAACGCGCCAACCGATCTGCTGGCCGAAGCACTCGATGCGGCACCGACCGACGTCGGAGCAACCGCGTCTCGGCTACGCGGAATCGGGATAGCGCCCGACCGCGCCGCGGCTCTGGCGTCGGCGATGGCCACCTGCGCAGGCAGAACCGAGATCACGGCCGTGGCCCGCAGCAACGGCACCCGCCAAGTGGCCGGCAGACCGGTCGCCCTGTTCGACACCCGAGCCGGACGCATACTCGCCACCTCCACCCTCGCCGCCGACGGCACGTCGTGGAGTTCCCTGACCGGCGCAACGGATCGCAGAGTGACCGCTGCCCTGGCCGAGCTGATCGCATCGGCGCAGGGCCTTCTCGCTAACTGATCGGGTTGTCGGCCTTGTCGCTGCCCTTGCCCTCGAACGGTGGCAGGAACGTGCCCCACCGGACGCAGGACCATCCGCCGTCCGGCAGCGGGAGCAGCTCGACGGTGTGAGTGTTGTCGAGATGGTTGTCGGCCGCGAACGTGCCCTCGACGCCGGCCAGCACCGCCGCGACCAGTCGGATTGCGGCACCGTGGCTGACGACGACGACGTCGCCTGCGGTGTCGTCACCCAGGTACTGCGCGCGGAGGCCGTCGAGCACCGGGACGTAGCGCTCCAGAACAGAATGTCCGCTGTCGCCTCCGGGCACGGTCGCCGCCAGATCTCCGGCGTGCCAGCGACTGAAGATCTCGGTGAACTCCCGGTGCGCATCCGGGTCGTCGCGGTCCTCCAGATCTCCCGCGAAGGTCTCCTGGATTCCCTCGGTCACCAGCAGGGGAACCCCGGTAGCTCGCTCGATGTAGCCGGCAGTCTGCTTGGCGCGCAACGCAACCGAGGACACCAGCACCGCGGGTGGGCGTCCGATCCAGGTCTGCGCGTAGGCCTCGGCCTGCTGGTGCCCCAGCTCGGTGAGTTCGGCTCCCGGCGGTGAGGTGTCCAGCACCTTCGCGACGTTGGCCGTCGTCTGACCGTGCCGGACCAGAATCAGTTTGCCCATCACAGATCACCGCGTCCGGCACGAACGTCTGCTACCCACTGCACGTGTTCGTCGATCGGCGGCGGTACCGATCCACCCGTTCCCGTTGTGGTGGGCCAGGATCCGAGAAACCGCAGGGGCATCTTGCGGTGAAATGCGGCCAGCATCTCCGCAACGAGCGGGTCGTCGATGTGACCCGCGCAGTCGACGAAGAACCTGTACGTTCCGAATCGTGAACGCGTGGGCCGTGATTCGATGAACGTGAGGTCGATGTTGCGAATTCCGAACTCGGCCAACGCTGCCGGCAGTGTGCCTGGATCGTTCGGCGGCTCGAGCACCACCGAGGTGCGGTCGGCACCGGTGCGCGCGGGCACCGATTGCGGCGCGGTCACCAGCACGAAGCGAGTCCTTGCGCCCTCCACGTCGATGATCCCGTCGGCCAACTGCGGCAACTTCAGACGCTCGCCGGCGAGCCGCGTCGACACCGCGGCATCGACCATTCCGGCCGCAACGTCTTCCGCTGCACCGGCATTGGACGACGCGGACTGCACCAATGCGTCGGGCATGACAGCCTGCAGCCACTGGCGCACCTGATTGAGTGCGATCGGGTAGGCGCTGACAGTGCGGGCCGAATCGAGGGTGACACCGGGACCGCCGAGAATGGTGAAGGCCACCTCGATCTCGGTCTCGGCGACGATCTGCAACCGGCGGCCCTCCGACAACGCGTCGAGCGTCGGTGGAACCGCTCCCTCGATGGAGCTTTCGATGGGGACCACGGCCGCGTCGGCCGCACCCGATCGCACGGCCTCGAGCGCTGACGGCGGGTTCGACGCCGATACCCGCTCGACCGCCCCGTCCAGGCCGACTGCGCCGAACGTTCCGAGCCTCTCGAACTGAGCAAGCGCCATCTCCGTGAACGTTCCCGATGGGCCGAAGTAAGCGATGCGAGGCACGCCTCGAGGTTACGTTGTCGACGTCCGTGAAGCGATCAAACCGACGTCGACGAGCCGGGCGCGGGCGGCAGCAGCGTCGGCGATCTCGATTCCGAGCAGCACCTCGCGCACCGCCTCGGCCGCCTCGGGAATGAGAGCCCGCAGTCCGGCGACGTTCGGAGCGGCGAGGGCCGAGGCGATGTCGTCCCCGCGCAGCGACGCCACCGTCGCAGCGAGGATCGCGAGCACATCGTCGCCGGAGTCGGCGCGGGCGACGAGGCCCACATCGGCGTGCGAGACCACAGCGAGGACGTCGGCGATGCGCCGTGGGGTGTCGCCGACGTCGATGCCCGGAGTCCGGTGGGCTAGGACGACGGCCTCCGCGGTCTCGGCCACGTCGATCGCGTCGAACATCGGGAAGACGACCAACGGCGAGGGCAACCGCAGCGTGAGCGCATCGGCGAGGTGCTCGACCGGGGCGTCGACGTGGAACCGTACGGCCTCGTAGCCGCCGGTCATACCGGCCCGGAGCTCGTCGGGGTCGATGTCGAGGTGCACCGCGATGCGCCCTAGGTCGTCCGACTCGGACAGTCCGAGCAGGGTCGAAGCCCGCACGACGGGCGGGCCGTACTCGGCTCCACGCGGGGCAGCGGCGAGCGAGTGGGCGTCGGCACAGATCGGCTGCAGCAGTCCGTGGACGAGCGCGTTCGGGTCGGGTCGGTGTGGCACACCGAGGGTCAGCGAAATCGGCACGCCTCAACGGTAGACCCGGCTCTGGGTCGTTCCGCAGGCTCCACTCCCGTGGCCTGGGTCGTTCCGCAGGCTCCACTCCCGTGGCCTGGGTCTTGCGATCCTCGCCACACCGCGCTAACTTAGGTTTGCCTCACCTACTCGCTTGACCGATCGCATCGGAGGAGCCCATGCTCGGCGCAACCACCACCGGACCGACCACCGCCGAACGCGTGCGCAGTGCCTGCATGCGCGCCGAGGGCGCAGCCCTGGCCATCGACGGCAGCGGCCCGGTGATCACGACCCTGCACCACCTTCGTCCCAACGGGGAGATGATCCTCGCCGTCCCCACCGACTCCCTCGACAGTGCGGTCACCGGGCAGTCCTCCCGTGCCGGAACGCCCGCCGTCCTCGAACTGACCGATCACGCGCCGCTCGCCCTGCGTGAGCCGGTGCGGTCGTTGGTGTGGCTTCGGGGCGATCTACGTCCGGTTCCGGAATCGCTGATGCGACCCATGGCCGGAGCGGTGGCCGCCGAGCATCCGCATCCGGCCCTGCTCGACGTCGGCCACACCACCTCGCTGATGCGTCTGATCGTCACCTCCGCCGTGGTCGCCGACAGCACCGGAGCGGAGCCGGTCGACGTCGACACACTGCTGGCCGCCGAACCCGATCCCTTCTGGGAGATGGAGACCAGCTGGCTCGAGCACCTCGACGCCGACCACCCGGACCTGCTGGCCCAATTGGCCCGACGCCTCCCGCCGTCGCTGCGGCAGGGTCGAATCCGGCCGCTGGGCATCGATCGCTACGGCATTCGACTGCGGATCGAGGGCGAATGCGGCGACAACGACGTCCGGCTGGGATTCACCGAGCCCGTCCAGGACGTCCTCTCCCTCAGTCGCGCGCTTCGCGTTCTCGCCGGTTGCCCGTTCCTGAACGGACTGCGCGCCCGCGGCTGACACCTCACTGCACGAAACAGGGCAGACTCGTGCGGTGATCGACTTCAAGAGCTGGTTGACGCCACCGCCGCCCGCGAGCACGGCTCCCCCGCCCGATGCCCGCGAACGCACCACCATCAAGGTCGAGATCGCGATCGTCCTGCTGGTGACGTTCGGCCTGAGCGGTATGAGCAGCATCCTCTCGCTCGTCGAGGACGCGCTGCAGACCGCTGCCCTGTCCGATCAGACCGTGGCGCTGAACTCGTCGCGGTCGAGTTTCAGCCTGATCGATCTGCTGTTCCAGCTGCTGAGCATCCTGCGTCTGTGCGCCTGGGGTGCCCTGGGGTTGTACTTGCTGTGGCGAGCCGATCTCGCACCACGAGCGATCGGGCTGGCCCGTCCGCGGCTGAAGATCGACCTCGGTCACGGCGTCGGACTGGCCGCACTGATCGGGCTTCCCGGGCTGGCGCTGTATCTGGTGGGCAACGCCCTCGGGTTCAACCTGAACGTCGTTCCCAGCGCCCTCGACGACCACTGGTGGCGCGTGCCCGCACTGATTCTGTACGCGCTGGCCAACTCCGGTGCCGAGGAGATCATCGTCGTGGCGTACCTGATCTCTCGCCTGCGCAGACTCGGTCTGAGCGAGAACGCGTCCCTGCTGTGCTCGTCGCTGCTGCGCGGCAGCTATCACTTCTATCAAGGTGTGGGCGGTGGTGTCGGGAACTTCCTCATGGGCCTGGTGTTCGGCCGCTACTGGCAGCGCACCGGCAGACTGTGGCCCCTGCTGATCGCGCACGCTCTGATCGACATCGTCGCCTTCGTCGGCTACGCCCTCCTGCGCGAACATCTGTCGTGGCTCCCGTGAATCGGACGTCGAGTAAGACCGCTGTTTCCGCGACGACGGTTACAGTCGATCCGTGAACGACGACGATCGCTACGGACGGCACGGCGCGCCGGACCGGCGCACGCCGCCTCCCGGTCGAACGCCGCCACCGAACCGAACGCCGCCGGCGGACAGATCCACGCCCGGCCGGCACGGTCGTCCCGATCCCGCGCCCCGGCAAGGTCCACCCCCGCAGCAGCCTCCGGGTCCACCGCGACCCCGTCAGCAGCCACCCGGGCAACAGCCGCCCCAGCCACGGCCCAACCGCCCGCCGCCCGGCCGACAGCCGCCCCCACGTGGGTATCGACCGGGCCAGCCGCCGCCGGAGGGTACCGAGTTCATCCGACGCGACGGCCGCCCCATTCCCGGGCCGGACGGGCCACCTCGGCCGACACCGGTTCCACGCGACAGCCCTCAGCAGGCCTGGTCGCAGGCACCCGAACCTCGTTCGGCACAGTCGTATCCGGCACAGTCGTATCCAGCACAGTCGAATCCGGCTCGAGCGGATGCGGCGAATTCGACGCGTCAGTACTCACGTTCGCAGGACGATCCACCGGGTCGCACCGGATACGCGCCGCGTCAGCAGCCGGAGCCGTTCACCGAGGAGCGCAGGCAACCGCCTGTGCAGCGGGCGCTACGTCGTCCCGAACCTGTTCGGCCGCAACGTGATTCTCGGCCACCGAAAGCGGCGAAGCCGCGCAGGCGCCGACGCTGGGGCCGACGCTTCCTGATCGTGTTGCTGGTTCTCGTGCTGGGTATCGGAGGTGTCGTCTACTACGTCGACAGCTCGTTGACGCGCGTGGACGCCCTCACCTCGTATCCCGGGCGCATCGGCGACACCCCCGGCACCAACTGGCTTCTCGTCGGGTCGGATTCGCGGGCCGGCCTGACGCCGGAGCAGGAAGCCGCGCTCGCGACCGGCGGCGAGGTGGGCCCGAGCCGCACCGACACGATCATTCTGATTCACATCCCCGAGGGCAGCGGCGCGCCGACGATGGTCAGCCTGCCGCGCGATTCGTACGTGTCGATTCCGGGCAACGGCCAGGACAAGCTCAACGCGGCCTTCGCATTCGGTGGGCCGCCACTGCTGGTACAGACGGTCGAGGGTGCAACCGGTGTGCACATCGATCATTACGCCGAGATCGGATTCGGTGGCTTCGCCGGGATCGTCGACGCGGTCGGTGGAGTGAACGTGTGCGTGCAGAATGCAATCGACGATCCGTTGGCGGGCATCAACATTGCCGCCGGTTGTCAGGATCTCACCGGAGCCGAGGCGCTCGGATTCGTGCGCTCGCGCGCGACGGCACTGGCCGACATCGACCGCATGAACAATCAACGCGCGTTCATGTCGGCCCTCCTGGAAAAGGCAACGAGCGCTTCGACTTTCCTCAACCCACTGCGGTTGTGGCCGCTGGTGTCCGACACCGCATCGTCGTTGAGCGTCGACGAGGGAGATCACATCTGGAACCTCGCCGCGCTGGCCTGGGCGATGCGCAGCGGCCCGGTGACCACGACGGTACCGGTCGGCGGATTCCAGGACTCCGACGTCGGAAACGTTCTGCTGTGGGACGACACTCGCGCTCCGGCATTCTTCGACGCCATCGCACAGGATCGCGAGATCCCGCCGGAACTGTTGACCGGCGGCCCCTGATCGACAGGCGGGAGCGGTAGGCGGAAGCGGAACCTGCGGAACGACCCTGGGTTGTAGGTTGAGGACCATGACATCGCCGTCTGCCCAGCCCGCCGCCCCCGGTACGTCGTTCCACGACCTTCTGCGCGCCCAGGTCCGGCACGAGTTCACCGCTTCGCAGCAGTACGTCGCCATCGCGGTGTGGTTCGACCGCAACGATCTACCGCAGCTGGCCACGCGTTTCTAGGCTCAATCCGCCGAGGAGCGTCGGCACGCGATGATGATGATCCGTTTCCTCATCGACAATCGGCTCGAGGTCGACGCGTCGGGCATCGACGACGTGGTGACGGCATTCCGGTCGGTCGTCGAACCGGTGGAACTGGCACTGGCTCAGGAGTCGACGGTGACCGAGCAGATCACCGCGCTCGCGCGCGCTGCCCGGGCCGACGGCGACTACATCGGCGAGCAGTTCATCCACTGGTTCCTCACCGAGCAGGTCGAGGAGGTGGCGGCGATGCAGAGTCTGCTCAACATCGTTCGCCGGGCCGGAACCAACCTGTTCGACATCGAGCAGTACGTCGCACGCGAGATCGGCTCGACGGTGATCCGCGCCACCAATGCCCCGAAAGAAGCCGGAAGAGCGTAGTTTGCGCCCTGCTCAGAGCGGACATTTAGGATTCACTGTATTAGGCTACGTTCGCCTCAATAAGGTTCGACTTGGATGACAACGCCTCTGACCAGGCATATCGTCCTCGTCATGAGCGTAGACATCAAAGAGACCAGCCACACCAAGTTCCATGCACTTCTCCGCGACCAGATTCGCAACGAGTTCAACGCCTCGCAGCAGTACATCGCCACCGCTGTGTACTTCGCGAATGTCGATCTGCCGCAGCTGGCCAAGCACTTCTACGCGCAGTCGGTCGAAGAGCGCAACCACGCGATGATGATCGTGCAGTACTTCCTCGATCGCGACATCACGGTCGAGCTGACCGGCGTCGACGCGTCGAAGTCCGTCTTCACCGATCCCCGTGAGGCCATCGCCCTGGCGCTTGCGCAGGAGGAGACCGTCACCGAGCAGATCATCGCTCTGGCGAGCACCGCACGCGAAGAGGGCGACTACCTCGGCGAGCAGTTCATGCAGTGGTTCCTCAAGGAGCAGGTCGAGGAAGTTGCCAGCATGAAGACGCTGCTCAACATCGCCGATCGCGCGGGCCACAACCTGTTCGATCTCGAGCAGTTCGTCGCCCGTGAGATGAACACCAGCGTGACGGCCGACTCGGGCGCACCCACCGTCGCCGGCGGATCGCTGTAGATCCCGCCGCACGTCTGGGCAAGTAGCGTGCTCATACGGGCGGCCGCCCGAACAAGGATTCTTGTTCGGGCGGCCACCCGATGTGCTTCCTCGAGCAATTCTTCTCGGCCGTACATCCGGCCGGGAGCCGTCAGCGCAACGTGACCTGACGACCGCGCAAGCCGTCACGTGAGCGCAGCTGCGCTGCCGTGAGCGGAGCGTCGACAGCGAGAGCCTCGGCCAGCTTCTCGCCGAATTCCTTTGTGGGCGCTGCCCATTCGGTGGGGTGCATCTCGGGGTCGAGGTCGAACACCGGCACCAGCAGTCCATGTGTGCGGAACGAACCGGCGTAGCGCGAGCCCTCACCCAAGTTGAGATCACCCGCAGCGTGCAGCCGCGCGAGAGCGAGCATCACGTCGTCCTCACTCTCCGGACGAACCCACCGGATGTGCGCCTTGTCGCCGGCATCCACCCACCACGCCGCGACGACGCCGTCGGCTTCGATCCGCGCCGAGGGCATGATCGCCTGGTTCGCGCGCTCCACGGTGGCAGCCACATCGGCTGCGGGAGTGGCACTTTCGGGGATCCACCAGTTGAAGTCCTGATGGACGGTGATCTCGAGCAGCGCAGACGCGTCGAGCACCTCGGTCAATGCGGGGGTGGCGTCGGTGATCTTCGCGGCTTCGAGCGACTCGCCCGCGGACGCGGTGGACACCCAGCCCAATGCGCTACTGATATCTGCCGCAACGTCTTTCGACTGCGTCTGCACCTGTAGGCCGACGAATCCCTCGACGGTGCCCCCGTCTTCGCGCACCAGTGCCGCGACGGCTCCGGGCAGTACCGTTGCCAGTGTGATGGTGCGACCGTCCACGGTGATCGGCGCGGTTGCCGTCGCCGACGGGACGAACTCACGCAGCGCTACGAGGTCGCATTCGGCAGCGAGGCCTTCGAACGGGCGCGTCGAGGCCGATCCGATGCTCGCCCGTTCCGCTTCCCGCTGCGCGAGCTTCGCTGCGCGGTTGCTGTCCTGCTTCGGTCCACTGTTTCTTTTGCTCTTACCCACGCCCGAAAACCTACACGTTCTTCGATTCGAGCCAGGCTCGCGTTCGACCGGGATGGTTGGTGGCAATCCAGCCGACACCGAGCTCGCGGCACAGCTCCACGTCCTCTTTCTCGTCGACGGTCCACACGTAACTGGCCCGGCCGGACGCTGCTGCGCGGTCGATGATGGCCGGGTGCTCACGTAGTGCACCTATCGACGGACCGACTGCGGTGGCTCCGACGGTCGTCGCCGCTCCCCCACCGAGGTAGTGCGAGCTGTCGCCGAGGAGCACCGTCGGAAGCATCGGAGCCGACCGCCGTACGCGCCAGACGGCCGATGGCGCGAACGACATGATGACCGCGCGTGAGTGGTCGGCCGACGCGGGTGCCCCGATCCCGAACGTGTGCAGCTCGGCGAGAACCTTGCTCTCGATCAGCGAGCCGTACCGCACGGGGTGCTTGGTTTCGATGAAGAGTTTGACCGGCTTGCTGGTCCAGTCCAGGACGAGCGAGATGAGGTCGTGCAAGGTCAGGAGTTCGGCGGGTTCGTCGGCGTCGCCGTAGTTGAGTCGGGCGAGTTCGGCGAAATCCATCTCGCTGACGATGCCGGTGCCGTTGGAGGTTCGATCGACCCGGCGATCGTGCACGCACACGATGTGCCCGTCCTTGGTGAGCCGCACGTCGCATTCGACGCCGTCCGCTCCCTCGCGCAGCGCGAGGTCGTAGGCGGCGAGGGTGTGTTCCTTCTTGGCCGCGGACGCACCTCGATGCGCGACGACCAGTGGCCCACGACGATCGGGACTCACGACGCCGTCACCGCCTCGGATTCGTACTCGGGTTCCTTGTCTTCGGGCTGCTTTTCTTCGGGCTGCTTCTGTTCGGGCTGCTTCTGTTCGGGCTGCTTCGGCTTCTGCTCGGTGCCGGTGGCGATCACCCAGCGGGTCGGTCGTGACACGGCGGAGCCGCGCAGCGTGCGGCCTTCCAGTCGGCGCATCACGGCCAGGGTCGATACGGCCGAGACCGCGGCCACCAGTGCCACGAACGCCGACAACAGAACTCCGTCGGCGCGGGCCTGAAGGGAATCACGCAGGTTCCACAGCAGCTGGACGATCACCAGCGCATTGCTCGCTGCCCAGAGCGCCCACCAGATGCGAACCAGTGTCAGTTCGCGGTGCACGTCGGCATCGGCACCGCCTCTGAGGCGGACCACCTCGGTGAGGTAGACCCCTGGCATCACGATGCGGACGAACGGCAGCATCGACATCAGCAACATCGTGCGTACCGAGCGCGGATCGGTGGATCCGGCGGCAGCGAAGGTACGTCTGCGCCGGTCGATCAGCCAGCAGGACGAGGTGATCAGCGCCGCCAGACCGATGAGGAGTGCACCGACCTGAGCGAAGTACACCAAGGCGTCGGACACGGCCAGGGTGATCGGCGAAATCAGTCGCACTCGGTTGTGCAGCAGGATCCCGTACCTGAACACTTCGGCGAACGCGGCGAGCGCCAGCAACATCGCGGTGACGAGGACCAGGTTCTGAGCGTTGGCTGCGTATCGCTCGACGCGACCGATGCTGCGATCGGCCTCGGGGTCGCGGGGTACGTCGCGCAAGCCCCAGGTAGGTGTCGAGGTGTAGTGCGGCGTCGGGGTCGGCGATACGGATCGGCTGCGGTGCTCGGCTCTACTCGACGAGATCGCCGGTCGGGCTACCCATCGGAAGTTTCGGGCACCGTGCGCCGGTGCCCTGGTGGACACCGGTGAGAGCAGTACTCCGTGGCAGCGGGGGCACCACGTACCCGGCCGTGCGCCGACAGCCCAACGAGTGCTGCAGCGGGCACAGACCTGGAACGCCTGAGCGCGTCCCTGCGGTGCCGACATCTAGATGATTCTCGCTTCGTGGTCGTCGTCGCGCTGGATCGGTCGACCAGCGGCCTGCCAGGCGAGCATCCCACCGTCGACGTTGATCGCGTCGTATCCCACGCGGTTGAGGTATTCGACGACGCGCGCCGAGCGACCACCGGCTTTGCAGACGACGTACACCTCGGACTGGTTGTCGATCTCACCGGCGCGCGATGGGATGTCGCCCATCGGGATGTGAACGGCGTCGGGTGCGTGTCCGGCTTGCCACTCGTCGTCCTCGCGCACGTCGAGCAGGATGGCCGCCGTCGGGAACGGCACCGGAAGACGATCGACGGTGACGGCGGGAGACTGCTCGGGATGCGACACACCTCGATCTTGTCACGCGTCCGCGCGGGCCTGCCACCCGTGTCCTTTCGACCGAAGCGCCGTCTCGCTATGACCTGCGTCACTCGAGTCACATAAGTTATCCACAGTATCCACAGATCGATCCACAGAATCGGGGCCTGTGCCGGTTTCTATCCACAGGTCAAAGCTCCGAGTCGGTCTCGCGGTGTACCGAATACCAACTTCGCCTGTGGATCGATGGTGATTTGACACAGCCGTCGTCTGCGCTTCCGATAATCCGCTGTTTAGGCTGGCGAACATGACTTCCACAGAGCTGCGCGTCTTCACCGAACCGCAACAAGGCGCCACGTACGACGAACTGCTCCGCGTCGCGAAAGCTGCCGAGGAGTTCGGCTACGGCGCATTCTTCCGGTCCGACCACTACCTCGCGATGAGCGGCGACGGCGGCCCCGGCCCCACCGATGCCTGGATCACCCTGGCCGGGCTCGCCCGCGAGACCTCGACGATTCGGCTCGGCACCCTCGTCACCTCCGCGACCTTCCGCTACCCGGGGCCGCTGGCCATCAGCGTCGCCCAGGTCGACGCGATGAGCGGTGGTCGCGTCGACCTCGGGCTCGGTGCGGGCTGGTTCGAGGACGAACACAAGGCCTACGGCATTCCGTTCCCGCCGCTCGGCGAACGCTTCGACCGTCTCGAAGAGCAACTTGCCGTCGTCACCGGACTCTGGAACACACCCGTCGGCGAGACCTTCTCGCACGCGGGTACGCACTATCCCGTCACCGATTCCCCCGCGCTGCCCAAGCCGGTGCAGACACCGCACCCGCCCATCGTCATCGGCGGCGGAGGCAAGAAGCGCACCCCGGCACTCGCCGCGAAATACGCCGACGAGTTCAACATCCCCTTCGCCTCGCTGGCCGACACCGAGACCCAGTTCGGTCGCGTCCGCGCAGCCTGCACAGCCGCCGACCGCGACCCCGACTCCCTCGTCTACTCCAACGCCCTCGTCCTCTGCTGCGGCCGCACCGAAGAAGAAATCGCACGACGCGCCGCCGCCATCGGCCGCGAGGTGTCCGAACTACGCGAGAACGGTGCCGCAGGAAGCCCAGCCGAACTCGTCGACAAAATCGGCAGCTTCGGAGCCATCGGCGCGACCCGCGTATACCTGCAGACCATGGACCTCACCGATCTCGATCACCTCGAACTCGTCGCATCCGAGGTTCTTCCGCAGCTCTGACCGACCAGAAACCGACCCGCCCGAGTCCACTCAACGTGACATCGACTGCCCAAAAGTCCACTGAATGTCACATTGAGTACCCATGGGGGCTCGGTCAGGCGGCGGATCGGGTGCGTAGGCGTGAGTAGTGCGCGCTGATGTGTCGTGCGGCGGGCAGTTCGATCCAGCGGTAGATGATTTCGGCGAGTGCGGCGGTGCCGGCCAGGAATGCCAGGACGGCGGCGGTGGCGCCCAGGTGCGGTTCGACGGTTGCGTAGATGCGGTAGAGCACGAGGGTGTGGATCAGGTAGATCGCGTAGCTGCGGGTGCCGATCCATTTGACGACGGGCCAGCGGGTGATGGGTCCCTCGTATCGGGCGAGGACGAGGACGGTGCCGGTGACGACCAGCATGGTCCAGAGGTAGGTGCCGCCCATCCAGAAGGTGTGGACTTCGATGGCCAGTCGGATCACTTCGATCTGGGCGATGACGCCGAGGACGACCCATCGCCAGGTGATCAGTCGTGCCCATCCGAGGTAGATGATCTGGCCGAGGAACAGGGTCGGGAGTACGCCCGCGACCTTGGTCAGGAACGGGATCGTGTAGGGCTGCGGGAGGTAGAGGTTGTAGACGATCACCAGCGCGCACAGTGCTGCGCCGACCAGTGGCACCACGATGGGCCTGGTGCGCAGCGTTCCGCGCATGGAGATGCAGTAGAGGTAGAACACGATCTGCACGACGAGGGTCCAGGTGACACCGAGGACGGCGACCTCGGGTCGGAGGAAGAAGCCACCGAGGAAGAAGCTGAGAAATGCCTCTCCGTTGGTGATGCCGGGTTGGCCGCTGAACATTCCGTTGAGTCCGAGCTTGACGAGGATGACGGCCATCGCGATGGCGAACCAGAGGGCCGGGACGAGGCGGGCGAGACGCGCGACCATGAAGTCCCGACGCGATTGCCGCATGGCGGATCGGGTGATCAGCAGGCCGGTGAGCAGCATGAAGATGCTGACGCCGACGAAGGACAGGTGCATGTTGAGGCCGGCGTCCTGGATCAGGACGGTGTCGACGACGTCGATCATCCACCAGCCGCCGCCGACGTCGTCGAGCAGATAGAACGAGATGTGCGAGTAGAGCACCGCGAGGACGGCGATGACGCGGAGGAGGTCGGCACCGTCCATCTGCACTCGGGGCGCGATCACCGGCTGTACGGCGACGGACTCGTCGACCGTGTTTCGGCTCGGTCGGTCCCCATCCACACCCTGGAGTTTAGGTTCCGTTCATGTATTGGACCAATCCGCAGCCGATGCGCAACTGTTTCGTGATATTCGGAGCGGATTCACAGCCGAACAATTCGACTGTCTCGTTCACGCGAAATTATTCCGAGAAAAGCATCTCGGTTACAACTGTTGCACTGGGGGTAGGAATGAGATTGGGTTGAACCCTACGAATGATCCGCAGTAGGACGAACGTGCCCGCATCACACGATGGGTACGGCGTCGTTAGAGAAGGGAACCACGTGTCCGAGTACACCTTGCCCGACCTTGATTTCGATTACTCCGCCCTCGAGCCGCACATCTCGGGCGAGATCAACGAGCTTCACCATTCCAAGCACCACGCCACCTATGTCGCAGGCGCCAACACCGCGGTCGAAAAGCTCGCCGCAGCGCGTGACAACGACGATCATGCAGCCATTTTCCTGCTGGAGAAGAACCTCGCGTTCCACCTCGGTGGCCACGTCAACCACTCCATCTGGTGGAAGAACCTCTCGCCCAACGGTGGCGACAAGCCCGAGGGTGAGCTCGCTGCCGCGATCGACGACCAGTTCGGTTCGTTCGACAAGTTCCGCGCACAGTTCACCGCTGCCGCCAACGGCCTGCAGGGCTCCGGCTGGGCAGTTCTGGGCTACGACTCGCTCGGCAAGAAGCTGCTCACCTTCCAGCTCTACGATCAGCAGGCCAACGTGCCGCTCGGCATCATCCCGCTGCTCCAGGTCGACATGTGGGAGCACGCCTTCTACCTGCAGTACAAGAACGTCAAGGCCGATTACGTGAAGGCGTTCTGGAACGTCGTCAACTGGGCCGACGTCCAGGCTCGTTTCGAGGCCGCGACGTCGAAGACCCCGGGTCTGATCTTCCCGTAACCGAGGAGATCGCCGACAGTCGAACAACTGCGAGACAGGGCCACCGCATCCATTGCGGTGGCCCTGTCTCGTCGAACGACTTTTGCCTTCGCTGCCGCAGGGATCGCTCGAATCGAGGCGATCCCGTGGTCGAGCGTCGCGAATGCCCGGCAGCGCCGGGGGCGGCGGCTACGTGTCGACTGGCACTCTCCCCATCTTGTGTGCCAGCCGTTTTCACGTCATTCTCTTCCTACCCAACGTCGTGTACCCGGCTTCGAGCCCTGTACCTGTCTGGGAGGAATGCGCAATGGACGATCGAGATCTCATCGGTGTCTCGCCTTTTCACGCCGCCGGTCTGCTGCGCGGATTCGTGATCTCCGGCCGCTGGCCGGACACCACCAAGGAATGGGCACAATTTCTGGCCCTCGCCGTGCGGGTGGCCTCGATGCCGGGCCTGTTGGCGACGTCGACGGTGTTCGGGGTGCGGGAGGAGTTGCCCGACGACCCCGCGCCGGGGACGGTCGGCTTGGTCGTCGCCGAGGGTCCGGTGATCGGAGATTTCGCGTTGGCTCCCGGACGGTTCGCCGCGCAGCAACCCGCCGCATTGCTGATGCTGCATCCACCGTCGGAGACGACACCGACACTCCCGGAGTGTGCGGGCGCGGCGTCCGGCTGCGTTCTGCTCCCCGGTCTTCCGCATCTCGGCCTCGATCACCGGGCGGCGTGGGTGGAGGCCGAATCCGACGGCACCGTGACCTCGATGGTCAGCCGGGTCGGCCTCGATCCGATCAGCGATCCCGACACCGCAGTTTTGGCAATGCTCCTCGCCTCCTGACCGCTCCCCGCACACGATTTTTCGGGTGCCCAAACTTATTGGCGCATTGGACAATTCGCGAAACGGCACTTAAAGTCGTCTGCAGCGAAGGGGAGTAGCCCCCAATCAACGTGTCGACATACTGGTCGTAAAACTGCGACCCGGCACCTGAACCGGTTCTTCCGGTGGGCGAGACCTTCGGTCCGTTCGACGACCGAGGAGTCTTCTGTGCTGTCCGCATTACTGTTGAGTTTCGCTGTCATTTTCGTCGCCGAGCTGGGTGACAAATCCCAGCTCATGGCCATGACATTCGCCCTGCGCTACAAGTGGTACGTCGTCATCGGCGGCATCACCGTCGCCACCACCGTCGTGCACCTGGTCTCGGTCGCGGTCGGCCACTTCCTCGGGGTGTCGATTCCCACCGAGCTGATCTCCATCGTCGGCGGCGTCGCGTTCGTCATCTTCGGACTCTGGACGCTGCGCGGCGACTCCCTGTCCGACGACGAGGGCGCGAAAGCCTCCCGGGTCACCAAATCTGCGTTCCTCGCCATCGCCTCGGCGTTCTTCCTCGCCGAGCTGGGCGACAAGACGATGCTGGCCACCGTCACTCTCGCCGCCGACAACGACTGGGTCGGCGTCTGGATCGGCTCGACGGTCGGCATGGTCGCGGCAGATGCACTCGCCATCGTGGTCGGCGCAGTGCTCGGAAAGCACCTGCCGGAACGCATCATTCAGTACGGCGCGGCCATCCTGTTCTTCGTCTTCGGTGCCGTCCTGTTCTTCGAGGGCCTGATGCCGGGCACCGCAGCCCCGTACATCGCTGCCGCAGCGGTTGTCGTGATGTCCGCCGTCGTCGTCGCCGTGTTCGTTCGACGCTCCCGCACCCGGGCCGCACGTGAATCGGAGAAGCAGACCACCATCGAACGCGCCTGACCTTGGTTTACACTCCTCTCCCGGGAGGGGTGCATGGACGACGACCAGCAGGTGAGCACGACCGATGCGGCGCACCGCTCGACCGATCGGCTGATCAGAATCACCGGGCGATTCGTCGGTGTCGGTTACGGGGCGTACCTGCTGCTGTTGATTCCCGATATCGCACGCACCGGAAACGTCGTTCCCGGGTGGTGGACTCCGACGACAGTGGCCGTCGTGTTCGGCACCGGTTTCGCCTTCGCGGCGTCCACATTTCACCCCAGCATCGGAGTGATTCGTACGGCCGGATCCATCGCCGCGCTGGCGTTCCCGGTCATGGCCGCGCTGTGGTGGACTGCCTGGGACGGCGTGACGTTCGATCAGGGGGGAACGTTTCTCGCGGCATTTCCCGGCGTGGCGGCACTTGCTGCTGCGACTGTGTGGCACCCCGTCCCGGCGTTCGTTCACATGACCGTCAGCGTCGTTCTCGTACAGCTCTCCAATCAAGCTGTGCGAGAACCGTTCCCCCGCAGCAACATCGTCGCGGAGATCTGCTTCGCAATGATGTTCTGCACGGTGTTCGTCGCCGCAACACTGGCCGCGGTACGTACCGGACGCATTCTCGACGCGACGATCTCGACGACACACGACGACGCAGCCCGGGCGGCTGCGGCCACCGCGCGCGAGGTCGAACGCGAACGGTTGGACGCACTGATCCACGACGAGGTCATGTCCTCACTGCTCGCCGTGACTCGCCACGGCCGCACGCCCAGCCTGGCGCGTCAGGCCCGCTCGGCTCTGATGCATCTGGATGACCTGACCACGGGCATCGTCCTCCAAACGTTCTCGGCCGACGAGGTTTTGGCTCAGCTCCGTTCTGCCGCAACGACGGTCGACGAGTCGATCGAATTCACCGTGAAAGACGACTTGCTGGAGCGGACGGAGCAGTACCCGGTCGAGACAGTACGAGCCATCGCTGCCGCACTGGCCGAAGCGTTGCGCAACAGTCTGATTCACGCACAGGCATCGAAACGATCGGTCACAGCCCGGCTGGCTCCGTCGGCGGTGGAGATCACCGTGATGGACGACGGCATCGGCTTCGATCGACGCTCGGTGCCGCCCCACCGACTCGGCGTCGCCGTCAGCATCGAGGGCCGGATGCGTCAGCTCGACGGCGGATCTGCCGACATCGTGTCCTCCGCCGCAGGCACCATCGTGCGATTGGGCTGGAAGCGATGAACGGCGAGGACGTTCGCGATCTGCTGTCGATGAAGTCGGCAGCTGCATATGCGGTTGCCGGATTCTTCATCCTCGCGTGCCTGGTGTGTGCATCGACGACCCTGACCGGGGTGTCCGCGGTGTGGCCCGAATACGCGGCGGTGCTGGCGCTCTCGGCCGCGGTCATCCTGTTGCTCCGCGCGCCGGGTGACCCACCGAGCCTGCGGTCGACCGTACTGATGACCCTATCGGGCCCGGTGGCAGCCGCCCTGGTCTTCGCAGTGGTGCCGGTACCACTGAACGGGAGCCTGCAGACGTGGCCGCTGGGCATGCCACTGGTGATCTACACCTTCATGTGCGTCCGCGGTCGGACGCTGGCAGCGTGGGTCGGGTTGACACTGACCATGTCCGTGGCCATCGGATGGGCGGTCGTGACGGGTCAGGGATTTCTGTACGGACTTTCGTTCAGCGCCATCAACATCGCGCCGCTGTTGATGGCGACGTTCTTCGCGTTCACCATCCGTCCACTGGCCGCGGCAATTTTCGAGCTGCGCAGGCAGTCGACGGTGCGCATCGCGTCCCAGGCTGCCGCGGCGGCAGTTCTCGAGGAACGCGACGCTCGGCTGGCCAGTCTCGACGCGTTGGCCCGTCCGCTGCTGCAGCGCATCGCCGACGGTCCCGATCCCACCGACGAGGAGATCCTCGCGTGTCGGCTGCTCGAAGCCGAACTTCGCGACACCCTGCGCGCCCGCGGTCTGGTTCGGCCCGACCTCGCTCGCGCGGCCAGGTCTGCGCGGGCCCGCGGGGTTGAGGTGATGCTGCTCGACGACCGATCTCCGAACGCTCTCGACGACGACGCCCGAGAACGCATCGTGGCCGCCGCGTCGAGCGCACTCCATGCCGCCGAAGCAGGCGCGGTGACGGTCCGGCTCCTACCTCCTGGCCGCCCCGTGGCGGCGACGATTCTGCTCGACGACCTGGGCGACGGTGCACACCGAGTCGAGTACGACCACACCGGGCGCAACCGAAGCTGACGGCCGGGTTTGGGCGCAGACCGTCGTGGTTACCCTGCGGCGGACCAGTTGGTCTGCCGCACCGGCAGCCGATGAACGGAGCCCAGAAATGCCTCTCGATCGTCGATCCTTCCTGATCGGATCCGGTGCCGCCGCAGTGCCGTTGCTGCTGGCGGGGTGCGGTTTCGTCAAGTCCAGCCCGTCGCAACAGGCCGAGGGCACGCTGACGTTCACCACGTGGGGAACCGACGCCGAGTTGGCCGGCTTCCGAGCCTCGATCAGCGCGTTCGAGGCGGCCAATCCCGGGTCGACGATCACCCTCAACGCGGTGCCGTACGAGCAGATGTTCACCAACATCGACGCCCAGCTCCAGGCGGGCAATCCGCCCGACATCTTCCGCGTGCCGTACTACACGTTCGGCGCGTATGCAGGCCGCGGCCAACTGCTGGATCTGTCGCCGCTGTTGGCGTCGGACACACGTGATCAGTTCACGCCGACGGCGTGGGCTGCGGTGCAGAACGGCGGAATTCCCTACGGCCTGCCGCACCACACCGATACCTCGGCAATTCTGGTGAACCGAAACCTGTTGTCGCAGGCCGGTATCGACTCGGTTCCGACCACTCTGGACGACGCCTGGACGTGGGACGAGTTGGCGTCGATCGGTGACCGACTGCGTTCCTCGCTGCCGGCGGACCAGTACCCGTGGGCCTACAACTGGCAGGGCAACGGTGTCACCCGCTGGCTCAGCCTGCTGTTCCAGGCCGGCGGATCCTTCCTGGCCGAGGACCAGAAGACGCCACTGATCGACTCCGACGAGGCTCGACGGGCCGTCGAATTCTCGTCGTCCTTCTTCTCCAAGGGCTACGTGCCGGCCAACAACACCATCGCGTCGTCGAGTTACGCCAGCGAGGCCTGGTTCTCGCAGTCGGTAGCCATGGTCTGGTCGGGTGCGTTCCAATTGCCCGACGCCGATGCCACGGCCAGTTTCGATTGGACGGCCACCTACGCGCCGCGAGATCGCCGGGGCGGCGGCGACTTCGGCGGCAATGCACTCGTGGCGACGTCGCAGACCTCTCAGCCGGAGCTGGCGGCGTCGTTCCTGGAGTTCGTCACCCAGCAGGAGCAGATGCGGAACTTCTGCCGGGCCGCCTCACTGCTGCCGACGCGCACCGACCTGCTCAACTCCGACCTCGAGTTCGACATCCGGTCGGAGCTGGCCCCGATCTTCGCGGCACAGGCGACCACCGTGCAGCCGCAGGATGCAGCGCAGGTGGCATCGCCGTCGATGTCCGCGATCATCCCGGTTCTGAAGGAGCAGCTCGATCTCGCCTTCGCGGGGTCGCAGGACGCCGCCGCCACCGTCTCCGCGCTGCAGAGCGGAATAGCCGAGGTCACCGGCGCATGACGGCCACACCGATCACCGAGGCCGGGCACGAAACCAAGACCGGGCCGAAAACCAAGACCAAGCGCGCCGGGGCCAGGAAAGAAGCGTTCGCGGCCGCCGGGTTTCTCGCCCCCAGCTACGCCTTGTTGGCCGTGTTCGTGCTCGTTCCCCTCGTCGCCGCGTTCGTCGTCAGCCTGCAGCAAACGGACGGATTCGGTGCAGGCGAGTTCGTCGGGGCGGCCAATTACACACGCCTGGTCGAGGATCCGCTGTTCTGGCGGGCGCTGATCAATACGCTGCTGTTCACCGCGCTGGTCACTCCGCTGTCGATGCTGTTCGGTCTGATCGCGGCCGTACTGCTCAATTCCGCGCTGCCCGCCCGGCCTCTGTGGCGCTCGCTGGTGATCCTGCCGATGGCCGTCTCCGGCGTGGCGACCGGCCTGATCGGCATTCTGGTGTTCGACCAGAACTCGGGTGTGCTCAACAACCTGATCGGATTCCTCGGTCTGCCCGCCATCGACTGGCAGTCCTCTCCGGGGCCGGCTTTCGCGTCGATCGTCATCGCCACCGTGTGGTGGCGCACCGGGCTGAACATGCTGATCTACCTGGCCGGCCTTCAAGGTCTGGGGCCGGATCTGTACGAGGCGGCCCGGTTGGACGGTGCCAACGCATTTCAACGCTTCCGGAACGTGACGGTTCCGCTGCTGGGTCCGACGTCGTTCTTCCTGCTGGTGCTCAACGTCATCTACTCGTTCCAGGTGTTCGATCTGGTCTTCGTTCTCACCGGCGGCGGACCGGGCGGGGCGACATCGGTGTTGGTCACCTACGCCTACGAGACGGGTTTCGTCACCCGCGATCAGGGCTACGCCGCGTCGATCGGCATGGTGCTGTTCCTGTTCGCCCTCGTCTTCGCCGCCGCGCAGTGGCGCGCGAGTCGAACGAAGGATCTGGTCGAATGAGCGGGCCGAGGAACGCGTCCGCTCGCCGGGCACTGGTACTGCGCACGGTGGTCATCGCCGTCATCGGCCTGATCACCGTCGCTCCGCTGTATTGGATGCTCGCCGTGGCGTTCTCGACTCGCGGCGAGTTGCTGGGCGGCGGCGAACTGCGCCTGTGGCCGCGCCAGGTGACGTGGGAGAACGTCACTCGCGTGTTCGACTCGTTCCCGGTCGCGACGTGGCTCGGCAACTCGATCGCCATCGCCGTCGTGGTCACGATCATCACCGTGGTCACAAGCCTGCTTGCAGGATATGCTTTCGCGCACTTGAGGTTTCGATTCTCGACGCCATTGTTCTTCATCGCGCTGGCCACGTTGGTGCTGCCCGTGCAGGTGATCATGGTGGCACTGTTCCGCATCGTCGTCGGCCTCGGCCTGTACGGCACGTACTGGGCGGTGATCCTGCCGAGTTCGGCGTCGGCGTTCGGGCTGTTCCTCGCACGCCAGTTCATGCTCGGCATTCCGCGTGAGCTGCTCGAGGCGGCGCGTCTCGACGGTGCCGGGCATTGGCAGATCTTCCGGCGCGTCGTGCTGCCCCTGTCGGGACCGCTGATCGCTGTCCTCACCTTCATGAGCCTGCTGCAATCGTGGAACGATTTCGCGTGGCCACTGATCGCGCTGCGGGAGAACGAGTTGTTCACCTTGCCCATCGGCCTGCTGTACCTGCAGGGCCAGGCCAACAGCGACTACGGTGCCACGATGGCGTTCGCACTGATCAACGTCGTGCCGATGGCACTGCTGTTCCTGTTCTTCCAGAAGTACTTCATCGCCGGATTCGCTCGCAGCGGGATCAAGTAGGTCCCATCCAGGGTGCCTGAAGGTGGGTGAGGTGTCCCGCCGGTTATGGTGCAAGCGACTACGAGGTCGCTGCCTGTGCCGCGGCCCGCCACCGTGAGCGAAGGGGATCGTACGACGTGGAGATTTCAGGAACAGCAGCACTTGTCACCGGTGGAGCGTCGGGCCTCGGTGCCGCAACGGCCGCTCGTCTGGCCGCCGCAGGCGTCACCGTGTTCGGGCTCGATCTGCCGCAGTCCATCGAGCGCGCCGGAGACAGCGTCCCGGCCGGGGTGACTCTGCTGCCCGCCGACGTCACCAGCGAGGCCGAGGTCGAGGCCGCCCTGGACACGATCGTCGCATCCGGTGTGCCGCTGCGCATCGTCGTCAACTGCGCAGGCGTGGGCTGGGCGGGCCGCATCCTGTCCAAGAAGGGACCGCACGATCTCGAGCTGTTCCGCACGGTCATCACCATCAACCTGCTCGGCACGTTCAACGTGATGCGGCTGGCCGCGAACCGGATGCAGTCGCAGTCGACCGTCGACGATGCGGGCCAGCGCGGCGTCGTCATCAACACCGCATCGGTCGCCGCCTTCGAGGGCCAGATCGGCCAGATCGCCTACACCGCCTCCAAGGGCGGCGTGCACGCGATGACCATCACCGCTGCCCGCGACCTCGCGCAGGTCGGCATCCGCGTCAACACCATCGCGCCCGGCATCGTCGACACCCCGATGCTGGCAGGCGTCACCGAGGAATACCGTCAGGGCCTCGAGGCGTCGGTGCCGTTCCCGTCGCGCCTGGCTCAGCCCACCGAGTACGCGCAGCTGGTCCAGATGATCGCCGAGCACGACTACCTCAACGGTGAGACCATCCGCATGGACGGTGCGATCCGTATGGCTCCGCGTTAACCACTGACCACTCCGCGTGGCCCCGCCGATCGACGCGGGGTCACGCGCGAGCGCGCAGGTCCGCCACCGTCGGGATCTCCTTCTCCGCACGGTCGGACATCCACTCGCGCAACACTTTCGTGGCCAGAACGTCGTCCTCGTTGTAGACGAGCAGTCGCTCGCGCTGCGTGTGGTCGGGCTCGTCGTCGTATCCGACGGCTTCCCGATACCAGCCCATCGACGCCTCGCCGCCGGCCTCGTCGTCACGCCACGCGAATCCTGCGACCGGCGCAATCTTCTTCAGTCCCTTGCCGTTCGGGCAGATGAACTGATCGCTCACGGCCTGGTAGATATCGACCCACTGCTCACTGTCGATGAACTCGCGGATCTGCGCCTCGGTCGGCACCCCGAGAACGTCGGCGAAGCGGCGGGCCGAATCGAGCAACCACTTGTCCTCCGCCTGCCGTGAATAGCAGTACGCGGCAAAGGTTTTGCCGCGCGCGGCCGCATCGGCCCTGGTGTCCATCAACCAGTTCCAGAACACCGCGAACGAGCGGCCCTCGTCCACGGTCGGCAGCGGATCCCAGGTGACGAAGCCGCGATAGGTCGGCGGCGGGCCACCCGCTTCGGTGAGCAGCGTGCCCCACAGGTACGCGCCGTGTTCCTGATAGCTCTCCATGTCCACGTCCACCTCGACGTCGGCGCGGTGCACCGTCACGGTCTCCGAGCGCCGCAGCAACGGCACGTCGGCTCGCCAGGCCAGTGCCGCGGACACGGCGTCGTCGAAGTTTCCGAAAGGCCACTCCTCCGGTGCCGGGCCGGTCCACTGCGCCAACTCGTCGATGGTGCGCGCGCCCGCGCTGCGCAGCACATCGGCGCGGGAACCGGAGGCCACCAGCGAAACGTCACGAACGGCCTCGAGTTGCGGCTTGCAGTCGAACCACCACGAACAGGATCGGCACTCACTGACCTGGGAGGGAACGGTGAACGCGGTGCCCTGTGCAACCGAGAGCCGGTCTGCGAAGCGGGTGTCGTATTCGTCGAGGACCGAGGTGAGATCGTGCACCAGCATGCATTCGCCCTTGTAGCCCACCGCGCCGCCGACGGGCGTGGCCGTGGCCAGGCCCTCGTGCGCCAGCATGCGATACAGGTGAGCGAGCCGGAGCTGGTCGCGGAGTTGGCTGCGCACCTTGCGGGTCTCGTCGATCGCCGGAGACCATCGATCGAGCGGGGTGGTGCGCGCGCCGCGGCCGGGGTCGGTGACCTTGTGGTTGACCACGATCACCGGGATGTAGCCGCCGGACGCGTCGCGGACGAGCAGTTCGCTGCGCCCGCGTCGACCGGTGTCGCGTTCGAGGGGCAGTACCGCGTTCCAGATGCGTTCCACTCCGTCCCGACAGGCGGCGACGGTGGCGTCGGCAGCGTCTCGGGCGGTGGGCTCGTCGATCTCGGTCCACAGCATCGGATCGTCCACGGCCAGCTGCGCGCGGATGTTCTCCCGGTGGGCCTGAGCTGCTTCTCGACGCTGCCGCACCCCTGGGTTCTCGGGTTCACCGCGCAGCAACGATCCGTACGCGGTGTCGAGATAGAGCCGGTGCCTGCACCGCGTCAACGATCCGGCATCGAGCAGCACGGGTGCAGGAGCTCGTCGACCGTTCACACTTCAAGACATTAGGTCAGCCCTCCGACAGCCGGTGCAGATCACCGCCCGTCAGCCTGCGAACACCACCGCCCGATAAGGTGTGTGGAACGCACTTTTCCCGCCCAGCAGCACATGTCAGGAGCCTTGTCGATGGGTTTGTTCCGCAAGCGTAAGGGTCGTGCCACTCGCAAGGCAGAGGCCAAAGCTCTCAAGCACAAGGCAACACTCGAAGCGAAGCTGGGCGCGAAGAACGAGCGCAAGCAGTTGAAGGCGATCGCCAAGGCACAGCGCAAGCTCAGCGCGGTGGAGGCCAAGTCGCAGAAGAACGTCGAGAAGGCGCAGGTCTCGGCCCTCAAGGCTCAGCAGAAAGCTGCGTTGCAGGGAACACTGAGCGTGGCTCAGATCCGCAAGTACCTCGGTATTGCCCGGCTGCTGATTCCGGTGTTGGCCCCCATCCTCTACCGCGGTGCGACCGTCGTTCGTGCGCAGCTCGACAACCGCAAGGCGCAGCAGCTCGGTGTTGCACCCGATCAGCTCAGCGAGTACACCGGCCACGGCGGCAAGCTCAGCGCACGGATCGCCGGTGCCGAGAAGTCGCTCGGCACCATCGGTGCGCGCCACTCCGATCCCGAAACCAAGAGCTTCGGTGCCGCGATCAGCGAGCGTCTCGACGATCTGACCACCGCTGTCCGCGCATCCGAGCAGATGCCGCCCGCTCGCCGCAAGACCGCACACGCCGCTATCTCCGCAGAGCTCGACGGCATCGAGGCCGATCTGCTCGCCCGTCTCGGCGTGCGCTGACCCCCGAACGAACCGATGACCGACAGCTCAGCCGCCTCGCTTCGCGGCGGAGCTGTCGGTATCGTCACCGCGGCGCTCGCGGTGGCCGCACACGGCATGGCCGGCGGCGACTGGCCCGACGGTTCTGCCCTGGCCCTGCTGATCGTCGTCGGCATCGGTATCGGCGCCATGACAGCCCTGCCCAGGCGTTCGACCGTTCTGCTGCTCCCGGCTCTGCTGACCGGCCAACTCGTCGCCCACATCGCGCTGAGCCTCGGCAGCGCAGCTCAGATGCACGCACACTCCCTGCTTCCCAGCACAGCCATGATCGCCTTCCACGCGGTCGCCTCGGTCGTCGCCGGATTCACGATCGCCGCGGCCGAGCGCCTCTACGGCCCGATCACCTCCATCGTCCGAGCGGTTCTCGCCCTCCTCACTCCCCTGCCCGACGGTTCCGCCGTCGGTCGCGTCTCCATGTCCGTTGCGGTTCCGTCGGTGGACGGCACTGCGCTCGACTGGGTCATCTCTCGTCGCGGGCCCCCGGTGTCGATCTACTGACCGACATCCCTTTTCCCGCACATCTCTGCACAGAAATGACCCAATCCATGAAGAGCTCTCTTTCCCGTGCCCTGTTCGTCTCAGGAGCCACCGTCGGCGCGTTGCTGATCGGCGCAGGCGCAGCGTCCGCACACGTCGTCGTCTCGGCACCCGACGCCGCGCAGGGCGGCTACTCGGTGCTGACGTTCCGCGTTCCCACCGAGTCCGATACTGCCTCGACCAGTTCGGTCAAGGTGACCCTGCCTGGCCTGAATTCTGCTCGTACGCAGCCCATCCCGGGCTGGACGTCCACCGTCGAGAAGGACTCGGCCGATCTGGCCGTGTCGGTGACGTGGACGGCGAACCCCGGTTCCGAGGTCGGCCCGGGCCAGTTCCAGCAGTTCCTGCTCTCCGCGGGACCGCTGCCCGAGCAGGAGACCGTCTCGTTCCCGGCCACCCAGACCTACACCGACGGTGAGGTCGTGAACTGGGACGAGCCGATGACCGAGGACGGTAGCGAGCCCGAACTGCCCGCTCCCACTCTGACTCTGGCCGCGGCCGGCGGTGATGCGCACGGCAGCACCCACTCCGAGACCACCGCAACCGCCGAGGCATCGTCGGAGGCGTCGTCCTCCGACAACACCGCTCGCTGGCTCGCCGGCGTCGGACTGGTACTCGGAGCCGTCGGCGCAGGTCTGGGCATCGGCGCGACGATCAGGGCGCGGCGCTCGTGAGATCGCTCGTCGTGTCCACGAAGGCACTGCTCGTCTCGGCCGCAGCACTGCTGGTGCTGTTGATCGCCGCACCGATCGCGTCGGCGCATTCGCAGGTCACCGGGTACAGCCCGGCCGACGGCTCCTCCCTCGACTCGTCTCCGGCGACGGCGTCGGTGTCGTTCAACGAGGTGCCGCAGTCGCAGTTCGCCACGCTCAACGTCGTCGGGCCCGACGGCAACATCTGGTCGAAGGGCGACGCACGCATCGAGGGCCAGAGCGTCGTCGTCGACGTCGGTGAATTGGGACCGATCGGCGAGTACACCCTCGCGTACCGCATCACCTCGGCCGACGGTCATCCCGTGAGCGGCACGGCGACGTTCACGCTGACGCAGGAAGGTTCCGGTACTCCCGGGGCACCGGCCGACGCGTCGGGCACCTCGGAGGAGTCGGCTGGCGGATTCCTCGGCGGCTACGGACACATCGTGTTGATCGTGGTCGCGGTTCTGGCCTTCGCGGGCGCGTTGGGGTTCGCCCTGCGCAAGCCGAAGACCCAGAAGTAGTACCGACGTGGCTGCGGTGGGCGAGAGAAGCGTTCGATTGGTGCTCGCCGCCGCAGCTGCGGCGTTGCTGGGGGTCGCGGCAGCATTCGCGCTGGCGTACCCCACCTTTCCCGGTGGGTCGTCGTGGCTACGGGTGATCGCGGTGGCGTCGGGCTCGGTGGTGTTGGGGTTCGGAGTTCTCGCTGTCCTGGACGCCGGTTCCGAGTCCCGACGCCCCGCCGTCGACCCGCTGGTGATGTGGCGCGCGATCGGCTATCTGTCGGGGCTGTGGGCGGTGGCCGAGTTCGTTCTGCTGGCCGCTGCGGCAGCCGATTCGGCCGGGCGTACGCCACTGACGTTGTCGCCGAGCGCTTTCACCACGTTCGCCACCTCGATCTCGGTGGGCCGTCTGGGTTCGGCGACGGTGATCCTGACGCTCGCTCTGTGCGCCGTCGGGGTGGCCGGGTATCGGTCGGGGGCGAGCTGGTCTCCGACTCCGGTGATCGTGCTGGCGTCCCTCGCCCTGGTGGCGCGGCCGATCACCGGTCACATGTCGCAGTTCGCGTTCGGTTCCTTCGCCGTTGCCGTGCATGTGCTGTGCGCGTCGGTGTGGCTCGGTGTACTGGGTGCGATGGCGCTGAGTCTACGGAGCAAATCGGCGTGGGCGACGCTGCTGCCGGTCTATTCGCGGGTCGCGTTCTGGTGCGTCGTCGGGGTGGCCACCACCGGGGTGCTGGACGCGGTCCTGAAGCTCGACAGCCTCGGTGCCGTGGTCGAGACCGGTTACGGCCGAATCGTTCTCGCGAAGGTTCTCGCCACGGTGATCCTGGTCGCGTTGGCTCACCGGATCCGTGGGACGTGGTTGCCGACCGTCGCCGCACACCGATCCACGGTGGAGCACTCGGTGGGGCGAGCGGCCGCGCATGTGAGCCTGCTGGCGGTGGCGTTCGGCTTGGCGGCGGCGCTGGCGACCACCGCGTGAGCCGGCGGTAGGCACAACCGTGTCGGTGCGCTGTACTAGCCTGAGTGCATGCCGAAGTTGACTGTGGTGCCGGGTGGATCCTCGGCACCTGCGCTCGGCCGCATCCACACTGTCGCGGAGTTCTTCGCCGGTATCGGCTTGGTACGAATGGGCTTGGAGCAGGCCGGTTTCGAGGTCTCGTGGGCCAACGACATCGAGCGCGACAAGCACCACATGTATCGCCAGCACTTCGGTGACGATGCAGGCCATTTTCAACTCGGCGATGTTGCCCACACCCGGGGAGAAGACCTGCCCGACGGTTTGTCGCTGGCGTGGGCGTCGTTTCCGTGCACCGACCTGTCGTTGGCCGGGGGCCGCGCCGGTCTGGCGGGCAAGAACTCCTCGACGTTCCGGCATTTCACGCGGGTGTTGAGCGAGCTCGGTGCCGCTCGGCCGAAGGTGGTGGCGCTCGAAAACGTCGTCGGGCTGGCCACCAGTCACGGCGGCGACGATCTGGCCGCAGCAGTGCGAGAACTCAACGAGCTCGGCTACTCGGTCGATGTCCTCACCATCGATGCTCGACGCTTCGTTCCGCAGTCGCGTCCACGCCTGTTCCTGATCGGCGCGCAGAATCCCCCCGAGGATGCCCGCGATCCCAACAGTGAGCTGCGGCCGGATTGGTTGCAGGCGGTGTACGGCGATTCGACGTTGCTGACGCACCGCGCTCCGTTGCCGAGTCCGCCGATTCCGTTGACCAGTGGCCTCGGCGATGTGGTCGAGCGCATGGACTACCGAGACGAGCGGTGGTGGGACACAGCCCGTACCGCGGCGTTCGTGCAGTCGTTGTCGCCGATTCAGCTGCAGCGCGTAGAGATTCTGAAGAGGTCCCGCAAGGTCAGCTACCGCACCGCCTACCGTCGCACCCGCAACGGCGTCGCGGTCTGGGAGGCTCGGCCCGACGACATCTCCGGCTGCCTTCGTACCGCCCGCGGCGGTTCGTCGAAGCAGGCGGTGGTGAAGATGGGCAACGGCCGGTTGCAGGTGCGTTGGATGACACCGCTCGAATACGCCCGCCTGATGGGTGCCGGCGAGTACACACTCGACGGTCTACGAAACAACCAGGCGCTCTTCGGTTTCGGTGATGCGGTGTGCGTTCCCGTGGTCACGTGGCTCGCGGAGCACTACCTGATGCCACTGGTCAGCGGAACGATGCATGCATCGAATACAGCTGCGGCGCATGTCCAGTCACGGTAAGTCCTCGCTGCGGTCGTCTGCCGTCGCGCCGCGCAAGAGCACTCTTCCCGCGGACGATGTGCAGTCCTTTCGCGCGGCCCTGCGAGAAGTGCTGAGCGAGAGGGACGATCAGGGCCGGGTGTGGTCGGCGGCCAAGTGGGGCGTGTATGCGTTCTACGATTACGACGGCGAGCCGATCTACGTGGGGCAGACCAAGGAAAAGCTCAGCGTTCGGGTGCAGCGTCACCTGACCAACCAGCGAACCGACGCCGTCGCGATGCGGGTGCTCGACGTCTTCGAGGTCGCGGAAATCGAGATCTGGCCGCTGTGGCAGTACGAGGATCTCAAGAAGTCCGACGGAGCAGAACGATTCCGCGCAGCCGAGCGTGATCTGAACGCTCACGAGTACACGGCGTACCTCGAGGCCATCGACAAGTCTCGACACAAGGCGATCCTGAACGAGAAGATCCCACCGGTCTCGGAGCCCATCGCACTCCCGGCCTCGCTGCGTCGATCGTTGATCTCGGAGCAGACCCGCCGCGAGCGCGGGCACCCCGACATCCGCATCGCCCGTCGTGCCGAGACGATTTCGCGATTGGCTGCGGTCACCCGCGAACGCGGCGAGGTCTCCGAGGGTCTACGACGCGTACTCGTGGTCCAGGCCGTGCGCCTGGCCTACCTGTCGGCCGAGCGACTCGCCTTCGTCGAGGGACACCCCATCCCCGACCCCGCAGCCATCGACGTCACCGCCCTGGTGGGTTCGGTGCTGCACGAGCGCAGTGAGCCTGACGATCCCGAAGACACGGAAGATGCGATCGAGTCCGCGGACATCACCGAGCCCGACGGCGAGTTGGACCTGTTCAGCGAGTACTGACTCGCCCCGCCGTAGGCTCGCCCTGTGCCGCTTCCCCCTCACGTCGCCGATCTCACCAGCATCGATCTGCTGCTGTCGGTGGCCGAGCTCGGCAGCATCGGGCGAGCGGGCAGAGCCCACGGCATGTCGCAGCCGGCGGCCAGTGCGCGCATCCGTGCCCTCGAACGCCGCGTCGGCGCGCCATTGCTGACACGGGGCGCGCGCGGAACGGTACTGACCGAACTCGGTGAGCTCGTCGCCAGTTGGGCTGCGCCGGTCGTTCGGTCAGCCGAGGACTTGGCGACGGCCATCGCCACGTTGCACGCCGAACGCATCGGCCACGTGCAGATCGCCGCGAGTCAGACTGTCGCAGAGTATCTTCTGCCGCGCTGGCTGGTCACGCTGCACACGCTTGTCCCGCACATCGTGCCGACGCTGAGCTCGGGTAACTCGACAGTGGTCGCCGAGAAGGTGCTTGCAGGCAATGCCGACGTCGGTTTCATCGAAAGCCCCAGTGTCCCTACGGCTCTGGATCACCGAACCGTTGCCACCGACGAACTGGTGCTCGTGGTGGCACCGGACCACCCCTGGGCCGTCACTGCGCCGTCGGCCGTCGAGATCGTCGGCACCGCCCTGGTGACGCGGGAGGCCGGGTCGGGGACGCGCTCGGCCTACGAAAGCGCCTTGGCCGCAGCGGGTCTCGGGCAACCGGCCTCGCCGCTCCTCGAGGTCTCCTCGACGACGGCGATCAAGTCCGCGGTCGGGGCAGGAATCGGCGGAGCCGTGCTGAGCTCACTGGCCGTCGCTCCCGAGCTGGCTGCCGGGACCCTGGTCCGCGTACCGATTCCAGGACTGACACTGCATCGTGAATTGCGGGCGATCTGGCCGTCCGGCCGCGCGCCGAGTGGACCGGCCGCGGAGTTGCTCACCGTGGCTGCGAAGACGCAGCCATAGCCCTGGGTTATGACTGAGTGTTGAACCGGTGCCTACCGAGCCGGCACGGCACCCCGCAGGCTGAACACATGACCGTGACAGCTCCCACCCGCGTGGCGCATCGCCAGCCCTTCGAGCACATCACCCCCAACTGGTTCGCCGCGGTGATGGGGACCGGCATCGTGGCCACCGCGTCCGCGACGTTGCCGGTGCAGTCCCCGGCTCTGCACGTGTTCGCGGTCGCAGTCTGGGTCTGCGCAGCTACGGCGCTCGTCGTGATCTGTGCGGCCTTCGCGCGGCACTGGATCGGGCACCGCGACCGAGCTGTCACCTATGCCCGGCACCCGGTGATGGTGCAGTTCTACGGCGCTCCGCCGATGGCACTGCTCACTGTCGGCGCGGGAGCAGGCCTCCTCGGTACGGACCTGCTCGGATCCACCGCGGCCACCACGTTGTTCGCCGGTCTCTGGATCGCCGGGACGATCACCGGTCTGCTCACCAGCGTCGTGGTTCCCTTCCGCATGATCACCTCCGTTCACCGAGAGCAGGTCACAGCCCTACCCGCATGGCTGATGCCCGTCGTTCCGCCGATGGTCTCGGCGTCGACCGGGGCGTTGCTGCTTCCGCACCTACCCGACGGCCAGTGGCGGCTGGCGCTGCTGTGCGCCTGCTACGCGATGTTCGGACTGTCGCTGATCGTCGGGATGATCACGCTGACTCTGATCTACGGGCGTCTGCTGCACGGCGGTCTCCCGCCCGTCGACGCGGCTCCGACCGTGTGGATCACGCTGGGACTCATCGGCCAGTCGATCACCGCAGCGAACCTGCTCGGCACCGACGCATCGACGGTGTTCACCGGCGCACAATCCTCGATCGCCGTCGGACTCCACGTCTTCGGCATCGGCTACGGGCTGATCATGGGCGGCTTCGGTGTGCTGATGTTCGCGCTCGCGACGGCTCTCACCGTGCACGCGGCGCGCAGGAACCTGGGGTTCTCGCTGACGTGGTGGTCGTTCACCTTTCCCGTCGGCACCTGCGTCACCGGGGCGAGTGCCCTGGGACATGCACTGAATTTCGGTGCGGTGCAGGCTCTGGCCGTTGCCCTGTACCTCTTGCTGCTCGCCGCCTGGTTCACCGTGGCCACCCGCACTCTTCGCGGCATCCGGCGCGGAGAGTTGTTAAACCCCGCCTGATCTCACATGTGCGAGAGCACGTTCACCACGTTGCCGTCGGAGTCGCGAAAGAAGAATCGGCGTACGCCCCACTCCTCGTTGGTGATCTCGTAGACGATCTCGAGTTCGGCGTCCATCGCTGCCCGGTACGCCGCGTCCACGTCGTCCACTTCGATCGACGCGGACGGATTTACCGGTCCGGTGGGATCGATGGTGATCAGGCTCAGCTGCGCCGCACTGTCACCCGACGGCGCGAGCGTCGCGATCCACCCGTGATTCATCACCACCTCCATGCCGGTGACCTGGACGTACCTGTCCAGCGCCGCATCGAGATCGGTGACCGTGAGCAATGGCATCGCGCGCACAACGTCCATGCCCGGACTGTATCGCCGAAAACGTCCCCGCGGGGACGTCCTCCCCACTGCTCAGGTGGGCGCAAGTCCCACTCTCTCTCCATGGAGTCCATCGGATTGACTGAGCTTCGGCAGCACACGTCCGACTATGTCCAGCGCGCGGAGGCCGGCGAGTCGATGCTGGACCCGTGGCAGCGAGGCACCGAAGAGCTGTCGAGATCCACAGCCCCTGAAGCCATCGCGTCGTTCACCCCGGCGACACGTGCAATTCCCGCAACACACGCCTGCGCGTCGGTTCGGGTCGGAAGCATGAGCAACTTCCGTGCTCGATGCCTCCAGGAGATGTACCAAGTGAACACTGTTCGTCGCGTTGCCACCGGTGGAATCCTCGGTCTCGCCGCCCTCACCCTTGCGTCCTGCTCCGAGCCTGCGGCTCCCGAGGCCGGTGGAAACGGCGACGGGGCCAGCGGCACCCTCACGGTGTACACCTCTGAGCCGCAAGCCAAGATCGACGCGCTCAACGCCGAGTTCACGGCGGAGAACCCCGGCATCGACGTACAGGTGTTCCGCGCCGGCACCGGCGATCTCAACGCGCGCATCGCGTCGGAGCGGCAGACCGGTTCCATCGGTGCCGACGTTCTGCTCGCTGCTGACGCCCCCACGTTCGAGAAGTACAAGGCCGACGATCTCCTTCTGCAGTACACCCCTGCCGACGTCGACGCGCTCGATCCCAACGTCGTCGATCCCGACGGTTACTACGTCGGCACCCGCATCATCCCGACGGTCATCGCGTACAACACCGGCGCCGTCTCGCAGCCCCCGACGTCGTGGAAAGAACTGGCGGATCCCCAGTACAAGGGCCGGATCACGCTGCCCAATCCCGATGTGTCCGGCGCGGCCGCGTTCAACACCGCGGTGTGGCTCGGTCAGGACGACCTCGGCCTTCCGTGGCTCACCGACCTCGTCGCCAACGAGCCGGTGGTCGCCGAGAGCAACGGCCCGGTCGCTCAGGCCGTCGCGGCCGGCACCCAGCCCGTCGGCATCGTCGTCGACTACCTGGTGCGCGAGCTGGCCGAGAAGGGCTCGCCCATCGCTGCGTCGTACCCCACCGACGGTGTCCCGTACATCTCCGAGCCCGCCGGAATCTTCAAGGACTCGGCCAACCAGGAGGCCGCCCAGAGGTACGTGGACTTCCTGGTCAGCAAGCGCGGTCAGGAGATCGCCGTCGAACAGCAGTACCTGCCGGTCCGGTCCGATGTCGGAACGCCCGAGGGTGCGCCCGCGCTCGACGACATCGAACTGCTCAACCCGGACCTCGACACGATCACCGCCTCGCAGCCCGATGCCGTCGCCACGTTCAACGATCTTCTTGGCTGACCGCATCACCTGGGTACGCGCCTGCCTGTGGTTGGCCGTCCTCGCCCTGATCGGCGCTCCGCTGGCCGCTGTGGTCTCGATCGGATTGGGCGGCAACCACATCCAGGAGCTGCTCGACGGCGGAATCGCGTCGGGTGCGGCCAACAGCATCGTGTCGGCAGGTCTGTCCGCGGCCGCGGCGGTGGCCATCGCGACCGTCATGGCCCTCGTTCTCGATCGCACCGATCTGCCGGGCCGGTCGGTGCTGCGCCTTATTCTGCTCAGTCCCTTGCTGATCCCGCCGTTCGTCGGCGCGATCGCCTGGACGGGTCTATTGGGCCCGAGCGGAATGATCAACTCGTTCTGGAACGAGACGTTCGGCGGCGGTCCGCTGTGGAACATCTACGGCGGCGACGGGGTGATCTTCTTGCTCACGGTCCACTCGTACCCGCTTGCGTACCTGATCATCTCGGCGGCGCTAAGGCGCGTACCGGGCGATCTGGAACAAGCGGCCCGCATTGCCGGAGCATCTCCGTTCCGGGCCATGCGCGACGTGACGCTGCCACTGCTGCGTCCGGCCCTGCTGGCGTCACTGACGTTGACGGCCGTATCCAATCTCGCAGACTTCGGCATACCAGCTCTGATCGGATTGCCCGAGCGCTACGTCACGCTCTCGACCATGGTGTACCGATACATCCAGTCGGGCACCGTCGATCGCCCCCTCGAAGTGGTCTCGACCATCGGCATCGGGCTCCTAGCACTCGCCGTGGTCGCAGTAGCGATCGATCGCATTCTCGGCCGCCGATCGATTCAGTTGGACGGCGCAGTCACGGCCCCGCAGCTACTTCCACTGGGTCGCAGTCGAATTCCCGCAGGAATCGTTGCCTGGCTCATCGGGCTCGCTCTGACGGTATTGCCGATCCTGGCATTGGCGACTCAGGCGTTGCTGCCGGCTCCCGGCGTGCCACTCACCTGGAGCAACCTCACCCTGCAGAGCATCGAGAGCGCGGTCACCGCACCGGGAACGCTGGTCGGCATCCAGAACTCGGTGACCCTGGCCCTCGGGGCCGCTGTGGTGTGCGGATTCCTCGGCTTGGCCATCGGCGTGCTCACCACCCGTACTCGTTCCCGCGACAATGTCGGCCTGGATCTGGCAGCGATGCTGCCGCAGGCGATTCCCGGCCTCGTCATCGCGGTCGGCTGGTTGATCATCGGGCGGTACACCGGCCTGTTCGACACCAAGTGGGTCATCCTGTGCGCCTACGTGATGGCGTTTCTCGCGATCGTCGTCCAAGCAGTCCGTGCACCCTTGAGTTCCACTCCGACAGCCCTCGAAGAAGTCGCCAGATCCTCTGGCGCGTCGCATCTTCGATCACTGTGGGACGTGCCTTGGAAGATGGCGATACCGGCTGCGATCACCGGCTCGGTACTCGTCGCCCTCACTGCGGTCCGCGAGCTGACCATGTCGGTGCTCCTCGTCGCGCCCGGCACACAGACCCTCGGCGTATCCATCTTCAACCTGCAGCAAGCCGGCGACTACAACGCCGCCTCCGCCCTGTCCCTACTCGTCGCGCTCGTGGGATTCGCAGGCCTCGGCCTCGTCGCATCCACGCGAGCCGGACGCCCGTAGCTCCGACGCCGAGAAGAAGGAACTGATGTCCGCCATCACGATCGAGCAGCTCGGCCTCCGATACCCCGACGGCACAATCGGTTTGGAGGGCATCGACCTGGAGATCGCCGACGGCGAGTTCGTTGCGCTCGTCGGACCGTCGGGCTCCGGCAAGACCACGCTACTGCGTACCGTCGCCGGCTTCCTCACGCCGACCGCCGGTTCGATTGCCATCGGCCCCGATGTGGTTGCGAACAAGCAACTTTCGACGCCTCCCGAGTCACGCAGGCTCGGCATGGTGTTTCAGCAGCACGCGCTGTGGCCGCACCGCAGCGTCGGGCGGAACGTCTCCTACCCACTCGAACTGGCCAAGGTCACCAAGACCGAACGCGAGAAGAAGGCCGCCGACGTGCTCGAACTCGTCGGGCTACCCGGGCTCGAGAAGCGGGATCCGTCGACGTTGTCCGGTGGCCAGCGACAACGCGTCGCACTGGCTCGCGCCCTGGTCTCCTCGCCGCGGGCGCTGCTGCTCGACGAGGCGCTGTCTGCACTGGACGAGCCCCTGCGTGATCGTCTTCGTCTCGAACTGCGTGCGCTGACGCGGGCCGCGAACCTGACCGTCCTGCACGTGACCCACGACCGCACCGAGGCCCTTGCCCTCGCCGACCGGGTGGTCGTCCTCGATCAAGGTGCCGTCGCACAGATCGGTACGCCCGAGGACGTGGTGCGCGCCCCGGCATCGGCGTTCGTCGCCCGCTTCCTGTCCGACGCCACCCTCGTGGACGGCACCGTCGCGCAGGGCACCTTCTCCTCGGGCTCTCTCACCCTCGCGGCGGAGGGCTCCGGACCCGGGACGCTCGCAATCCTCCCGACCGATATCGAGATCGTGCCCGACGGCGACGTCAGCGGCACCGTGACATCCTCGCTGTTCGGACGTGATGCCAGCGACGTTCTGGTTCGCTCCGGCAGTGTGGACTTCCGATGCTCGGTGCGCGGGGCGCGCCCGCAGGTGGGTGACACTGTCGCGTTGAGCGTTCGGCGGTCGTTCTTCTACCCGCGGTAGCCACCCCTCTACCGCGGATCGACTCCCCAGTTTCGGATTTCCGACTGCGATCGGAGGCATGAATACAGATCCGAGGAGCCGATCCGCGATCCGGCTCCAACCCTGTGACCCACCAGACAGGAATAATGTTTGCTTAGCGCATGTATGTATATATATGGTTGCAGACAGCAAGTAAATGGAACTCATCGTTGGAGCACTCATGGCAGTTCGATCCACTACAGCGGAGTCGCTGGTCGAAGAGGTCTTCCTCTTCGGGCGCACGCTGAAGCGGGCCGTGACCACCGGAGTCGAGGATTCACCCCTGCCGCAGGCCCTGACCGGAGTGTTGGCCATCCTGGCGACCGAGGGCGAATGCAGACAGACCGACCTGGCCAGCAGGCTCTGCGTCAGCCAGTCCGCCCTCAGCCGGCAGATCGCGGACCTCGTCGACCTCGGCTACATCGATCGGCATCCCGATCCGGACGACCGAAGGGCGTCCCGGGTCTGTGTGTCGGACGTCGGCCAGGTTCGACTGAAACAAATCTGGGACAGACGCGCACGTCGCCTGGCAGAGATGCTGAGCGGCTGGAGCGAGTCCGAGGCACTCGATGCCCTCGACTCGATCCGCAAACTGAACGACACCTTCAACGAAGACGCCCACGCCCAGCACCAGGACGTGGTCCGCATTGAATCGATTGCGAGATAGAACATGACTACATCTGCGGAAACTCCGCCCAATCAGGCAGTCGTCGATCCCGACGCGATGTCGCACCGCCAGATCCTCGAGGCACTCACCGGCCTGCTGGCCGCGCTGTTCACCGCGCTGCTGAGCACCACGATCGTCTCGACGGCGCTGCCCACCATCATCGGCGATCTGAAGGGTTCGCAGACCGCGTACGCCTGGGTCATCACCACAGCCCTGCTGGCCAACGCCGCCTCCACTCCCATCTGGGGCAAGCTCGCCGACCTGTTCAACAAGAAGGTGCTGGTCCAGAGCGCGATCGTCATCTTCGTCGCGGGCTCGCTCATCGCCGGCTTCGCACACAACGTGCCGGTACTGCTGGCTGCCCGCGTCGTCCAGGGCATCGGCATGGGTGGTCTGACGGCACTCGTCATCGCCATCATCGGCACCATCGTCTCGCCGCGTGATCGCGGCCGCTACTCCGGCTACACCGGAGCGGTCATGGCCGTGTCGATGTCCGGTGGCCCGATCCTGGGCGGCGTCATCGTCGACAGCCCCCTCGGCTGGCGCTGGTGCTTCTTCGTCTGCGTGCCGCTTGCCGTCATCGCCCTCGGACTGCTGCAGAAGACCCTGCACATCAAGACCGTCCGCAAGGACAACGTCTCCATCGACTGGCTCGGCGCACTCCTGCTCACCGCGGGCGTTTCCGTTCTCCTCGTCTGGGTCTCGTTCGCAGGCAAGGCGGACTACTACGCCTGGATCTCCCGTGAGACTGCCTACCTGGTGGGCGGCGGAGTTCTGCTGCTGATCCTGACGGTCGTCGTCGAGGCTCGGCACAAGTCGCCGATCATCCCGCTCAAGATCGTCACCGAGCGCACGACCGGCCTGGCCATCATCGCCTCCATCGCCGTCGGTGTCGGCCTCTTCGGAGCCACCACGTTCCTCGGCCAGTACTTCCAGACCGCTCGCGGCTACACCCCGACCGAAGCCGGATTGCTCTCCATCCCACTGGTGTTCGGCATGCTCGTGGCCTCCGTCGGTTCGGGTCAGCTCATCACCAAGTTCGGAAAGTGGAAGCCGTTCATCGTCACCGGATCCATCCTGCTGGTGATCGGATTCCTGCTCCTGGGCACCATCGATCACGCCACCAGCCTGGTCACGGTCGGCATCTTCATCACGATCGTCGGCCTCGGTACAGGCATGCTGATGCAGAATCTCGTTCTCGCAGTGCAGAACACGGTCAGTGTGCAGAACGTCGGTGCGGCATCGTCGACGGTTGCGTTCTTCCGCACCTTCGGCGGCGCGATCGGCGTCTCGGTTCTCGGTTCCCTGCTGGCGACCCGGGTGGCCGACAAGTCCGCAGCCGGCCTGGCCCAGCTCGGCGTCGACAGCTCGTCGGGCGGCGGTGGATCGCTCGATCTCACCTCATTGCCTGCTCCGGTCCTCGAAGTCATCCGCACCGCGTACGGTGATGCGACCGGTCGCATCTTCATGATCGCCGGGTTCGTCGCGATCGTCACGCTGATCGCGGTGGTCTTCATTCCGAATCGCCCACTGCGCCAGACGATCGACATCGCGTCGACCCCTGCCCAGGGACCCAAGGATGAGCCGCAGGACCAGCTCGCCGAGATTCCCTCCTTCGGTGCCACCCAGGATTACGTCTCCGCCGAGTACGACACCGACCGTCGCTTCGAGGGCGGCCGCGCCGAGGGTCGTCACGAGGCTCAGCCGGGTCAGCGCCCCTTCGAGGGGCTGAGCACCGACGCACGTGACCGGCTGCTCGCCCTGCTGCTACCCGAGCCGAAGGACACGCTGGCGGCACTGGACGAGGCCGAGACCATTCGCGCCGAAGTGATTGCACTGCAGCAGGAACTCGACGCGAGAATGCTCGATTTCGATGCGGTCTGCGAGCGGCTTCGTCGCCTCGGACTCAGTGAGCAGCAGATTGCTCGGGTATTGGGAGACAACCACATTCCCGACAGTCGCAATCACTACGCACACGCCGGACTGAACGGACACAGCGTCAACTAGGCTCGCGCGTCGACGAAAGTTCCCCGCACCCCCACCGGGAGTGCGGGGATTTTTCGTTCTCTATGCTCCAAGACCGAACCGTCCACCATCTTTCGGTTCTGCACAGGCGGGAGGATCTTTCATGACACGTCGTCTCCGGGTCTCCGCCGCCGCGGTCCTGGTAGCAGCGCTTGCCTGCGCGTCGTGCGGAACCGAGGAACGAGCGTCGACGGCCGGCACTCCCATCGACGGTGCAACAGGACCTGCTCCGACTCCGGGCTGGACTCTCACTCCCTCGGATGTGGGTGTCGAGGGCGGTCAGTTTCGTGATCCCGTCCAGGGCAGCGACACCGATTCGACGGAATCCGGTTCCATCTCCGACGGCTCGACAGTCGTCACGCTCGTCGGCCGCCTCGACGGCAGAGAGTTCGTCGACGCCACCCTGGTGGGATTGCACATCGCCGACGGTGCGGTGCGGTGGCGTACCCCCGCGGAGAACGTCGTCGGCTGCGGTGAGGAATTGGTCGACGGGCAGGTCGTCTGCTACCGCGGCTCCGCAGGCACGACATCCGAAATCCTCACCGTCGACGCTGAATCCGGGGAATCGAGTACTCGGGACGCAGCGTTTCCGATCACCGGTCTGACCACGGCGGACGGCCACGTGTACACCTCTCGGGCGGTCCGCGAGGGCGTCCGGCCGACGGTGTCTCGCGGCACCGCGGACGACGTGGACGCGGACTGGTCGGTGCAGTTCGATTCCACGTCCTCACCCAACACACAGTTCGCCTCGACGCTGCACACCGAGAACGGAATCGGGCTGTTCGACGACGGCCGAGGAGTGTTCGCCTTCGACCTCGCCACCGGGGAGAACCGGTGGTCCAGAACAGCTCCGAACTGCGCTCGCTCGGGCACCGCGTCGAGCGACGGCAACGTGCGGGTGGTGCGGACGGACTGCTCGGATCCCACCGTGGTCACAGGTTCGGAGATCGTCGACGCCGACGGATCCGTGCTCGCTGCAACGGATTCCGTGACCCTGCAGCGGCCGACGTTCGACGCACCCGCCGAGCAGAGCCCGTTGCTGCTCGGGACGGGCGGCTATCGGCCGCCGAATCCGGATCCCGTGTGGACCGACGAGAGTCTGGTCTGGGCTGTTGCGCCGGAGATCACCGGACCCGCCGCTGCGTTCCTGTCCACCAACGGACTGGCATACGCCGTTACGGGTTCGGTGGCGCTGCTGCGCAACGACGACACAGCCACCGAATCCGCAATCGACCTCGACACCGGGAACACGCTGTGGAGTCGCGAATCAGGAGGTTTCGCGGAGGTCGGTGCGCTCGACGGTGACGTCGCCACTCTGTTCGGACCGGAAGTGCTGCGCGGGATCGACGTCGGAACCGGATCCACAGTGTGGGACATCCCCGTCGCGACATTCGACGACGAGGGAATCGATCGGCAGTCGTGGCCGATGTTCGATCGAGTCGGCACCGACTCGATCTTCACCAGGGCCCTGAGCATCTCGGTCCTGCGTACGACCTAGACCGTCCCTCGTCGCCCGACGTCGCCGGGCCCGGTTCTACCGACCCGGGATGTACTTCAGCGCCTTGACGAAGGGCGGCATGATCTTCGCCCACAGCTTCGGCGGAAGTCCGCGCGGTCCACCGAGATTGAGCAGACGCGTCGTCGCGATGGTCTGCGATTCGGTGTACTTGAGCAGGCCCTCGGTACCGTGCCTGCGTCCGACACCGGACACGCCCATGCCGCCCATCGGAGCACCGGTGGTGCCCCACGTCGGTGCGTAGCCCTCGTCGACGTTCACGGTGCCCGAATGCAGCCGTGCCGCAATGGCTTCGCCCTGGGCCTTGGTCTTGGCCCACACGCTGGCGTTGAGTCCGTACTCGGTGTCGTTGGCCTTCTCGATGGCCTCGTCGACGTCGGCGACGGGATAGATCGACACCAGCGGCCCGAAGGTCTCGGTTGCCGCGCATTCCATGTCCTCGGTGACGTTCGTCAACAGCGTCGGCTCGTAGAACAGCGGGCCGATGTCGGGGCGCGCATTGCCTCCGGCGACGACGGTCGCGCCCTTGACCTTGGCGTCGTCGACGTGGGCCGAGACGGTCTTGATCTGATCCTCGGAGATGAGGCTGCCCATCTCGATGCCGAATTCGTACTCGGCTCCGAGGCTCATGTTGCGCACCCGCTGACCGAACTTCTCGGTGAACTCCGCGGCGATCGACTTCTCGACGTAGATACGTTCGATGGAGATGCAGAGCTGGCCGGAGTTGGAGAAGCAGGCCCGCACGGCCGCGTCGGACACTTCCCGGAGGTTGGCACCCTTGGCCACGATCATCGCGTTCTTGCCGCCGAGCTCGGCGGAGAATCCGATGAGTCGACGCCCGGCCTGCTCGGCCAGGAGCTGGCCGGTAGCGGTGGAGCCGGTGAACATGACGTACTCGGTGTTCTCGACGATGGCGGTTCCCACCACCGAACCCGGGCCGGGAACGACGGCGAACAGGTCACGGGGCAGACCGGCCTTGTAGAGCAGTTCGACGCAGGCGAGCGCGCAGTACGGCGTCTGGCTGTCGGGTTTGAGCACGACGCCGTTTCCTGCCAGCAGTGCCGGGATGGCGTCGGACACTGCGAGGGTCATCGGGTAGTTCCACGGGGCGATGATTCCGACGACGCCCTTCGGCTGGTAACGGACCCTGGTCTTGGTCAGCACGGGCAGCATGCCGGTGACCTTCTTCGGAGCCAGCAGCTTCGCGGCGGTGCGCGCGTAGTGCCGCGCGGTCATCGAGATGTCGAGAACCTCTTCGAGAGCGGCGGCGCGGGACTTGCCGGTCTCGGCCTGCGCCATGTCCATCAGCTCGTCGCGGTGGGCGAGCACCAGGTCGCGGTAGCGGTGGAAGATTTCGGCGCGCTCGGACACGGGCCGCTTGACCCAGGCAGCCTGAGCTGCGCGAACGCGCGCGATCGCGGCGGTCGCATCGGCGGCGGTACCGACCGGGATGGTCGCCAGCTCCTTGCCGGTGAACACCTCGGTGATGGTCTTCGTCGGCCGCGATTCGGCGTCGGGGATGGCGATGAGATCGGCGAGCCGGGTGAAGGTCGCAGCTGACGGTGCTGGCATGGACGGGTCCCTACTGGTGAGTAGTGTTCGGAGTAACAGACAACCTACCTGCTTGCTGGCTCAGTTCACAGACCCGAAATTGCGCCACCGTATGGCACGATGGTCACTGGTCTACCGGACGTCGGGGCGTACGGAGCTACAGGGTGGGAATCACATGCGCAAGGCACTCGTTCTGGCCGGAGCCGCAGCATTGATGCTGTCGTTGGCAGGCCCGGCTCAAGCCGATCCTGTTCAGGACTTCGTCGCTCCCCCTTCGGACCCCGCTGCGTACCTTCCCACCCCCCTGGGCGATGCGTGGTTCGATCCCCCGGCCGGGTACGAGAACCTGCAGCCGGGCACGGTGCTCAACCGTCGAGACGTCGCGGTGACGCCCGAGGCGTCGTCCGTTCAGTTGCTCTTCCGTTCGACCGACTCCAAGAACCGCCCCATCGCGGCGGCGACGACGGTCCTGACGCCCACCGCGCCGTGGTCAGGAGCCGGAGATCGTCCCGTCGTCGCATACAACGAGGCAACGGACTCGCTCGGTAATCAGTGCGCGCCGTCGTACACACTGCCGCGGGGCAACAACAAGGAGATCGATCAGGTTCGGATTCTGCTCGGTCGCGGCTACACGGTGGTCGTCACCGACTATCAGGGTCCTCGACAGGCCTATTCGGCCGGTCTCGTTTCAGGGCACACCGTGCTCGACGGCTTGCGCGCATCGCAGAGCGCGGGGGTGGCTGCGGACGCTCCGATCGGCATCACCGGCTACTCCGGCGGTGCCATCGCCTCGGGTTGGGCCGCGCAGTTGGCTCCGGAATACGCGCCGGAGTTGAACATTGCCGGCGTCGCGTTCGGTGGCCCGCCGACCGACTACAAGATTCTGCAGACCTCACTGAACGGCCAGATCGGATCGGGTCTGTTCACTGCGGCGACGATCGGCCTGTCCCGCGAGTACCCGGAGATGCGGCAGCTCGCCAACGACAACGGCAAGCGACTGGCTCTGGCGCAGAAGGATCAATGCGTGGACGTGTTGTCCTACACGGGACTGCTGCTGCTGGACCAGCGAAACCTCTCCAACGTCCCCGACGTGTTCGAGCATCCGATCACCAAGGCGATCGTCGAGGAGAACCGCATGGGCCAGCGCAAGCCCGACGCACCGATCTACATCTACCAAGGACTGCAGGACTTCCTCATTCCCAAGGAGGGTGCCGAGGCGGTGCAGGACCAGTGGTGCGCAGCCGGGGCGTCGGTCCGGCTCGAAGAGATTCCAGGGGATCATTCTCTGGCGCAGACCAACGGCCGTCCCGGAGCGTACGACTGGCTCGGGCAGCGGCTCGCCGGAGAATCGACCTCCGGGTGCGAGCGCGTCATCCGCTAGGAGTTGAGCCTGCGGAACGACCCGCGAGGCTCGTAGCTTGACCCTCACGTCACGGGAGGCGGCACAGTGTCTTTCGTGAGTGATTCTTCCGCGAACGGTTCGGCCGGCTTGCAGGTCGGGGCAGTCTCGAAGTTGGTGGGTGTCAGTGTCCGAACGCTGCATCACTACGACGAGATCGCGTTGGTGGTGCCGTCGGGCAGAACACCGAAGGGCTATCGGACGTACTCGTCCGCCGATGTCGAACGGCTGCACCAGGTTCTGACCTACCGCGAACTCGGGTTCCCGCTCGACGCCATCGCGGCGTTGCTCGACGACCCTACGGTCGATGCCATGGCGCATCTACGCCGACAGCGCGACCTACTGAACGAGCGGATCGATCACTTGCACGCAATGGCTGCGGCCGTGGACAAGATGATGGAGGCGAAAAAGATGGGTATGCAACTGACTCCCGAGGAGCAGCGAGAGATCTTCGGCGACAACTGGCTTGGCGAGGAGTACGCCGAGGAAGCCGAGCAACGCTGGGGCGAGACCGACGAGTGGAAGCAGTCGCAGCAGCGGACGGCGTCGTTCACCAAGGACGATTGGAAGGCCGTCAAAGAGGAGACGGATCTACTGGAAACGGATCTCGCTGCCGCGATGCAGCGGGGTGTGTCGCCGGAGTCCACCGAGGCCGGGCAACTGGCCGAGCGTCACCGGGCATCGATCGAGCGGTACTACGACTGCGGCTACGAGATGCAGGTGAACCTGGCGGAGATGTACATCGCGGACCAGCGATTCGCCAAGCACTACAACGACATCGCCGACGGCTTGGCGCAGTACCTTCGTGATGTCATTGTCGCGAACGCCGCTCGTCAGGGGTGACGCGGACCATCGCAGAACGCTCGTGTGCGGTCGATCCTCCCCAGACTCCGTGCTTTTCGTCGGAGTCGAGCGCGTGTTGCAGGCAGCGTGCGATCACGGGGCATCGTTCGCACACGAGCTTCGCCTGTCGCTCGAGGCTTTTCAGCGAGTATCCCCGCAGTCCCAACGGCGGGTAGAACATCGAGACCGGCATCGAGCGGCAGGCGGCATCGATCTGCCAGTCCCAGTGCTCGGCGATCGGTTGCAGTGCTTGCGCTTTCATCGGCAGTGTCCACCTCTTTCGGATCAGCGATCGAGCAGTCGGCGAGCGTTGCCGGATGTGGTCCCTCGCCAGTTGTCCAGGCCGCCGTTCGCGGCACCGGCGTCGAGTGATTGCAGTTGCTCCTGTACCGCGGCGATCGGCGTGAAGCAGTAGTCGCTGCCGTAGACCAGACGATCGGGGCCGACGGTGGACAGCAAGGCGGGCAGCTGTCTCGGTACAGGAGTTCCGGCGAGGTCGAACCACAAGCGCTGCAGCACATCCGGCGTGGTCGGGGTCCCCAGACCCACCTGGGTTCGGAAGAAATCGACTCGGTCCGCCAGCAGTGGTAGAACTCCGCCGCCGTGAGTGAACACCCAGCGAATGTTGGGGAATCGATCGACCACGCCCAGCAGAAGCAGGTCGACGACGGTTCGTGCTGTGTCGAAGAGGAATTCGATCATCGGTGCCGGACGCCCGAGCGATACTGCCCCCGAATTCGGCGGTGACGTCGGATGTACGAACACGACCGCCGATCGCGCATCGAGCGCCATCAGCAGTGGCGTCAAAGCGGCGTTGCCCAGATACATTCCGCCGGCGTTCGACATCACCGTCACTCCGTCGGCCCCCAGCTGGTCCAGCGCACGGATGGCCTCGACCGTCGAATCGACGACGTTCGGCAGTGGCAAGGACGCGAAGAACCCGAGCCGGGGCCGATTCGCGACCACCCCGGCTCCGAAATCGTTGACCCGTCGAGCCAGTTCGGCCGCTTTTGCGTCGTCACCGAAGTGCACACCGGGCGAGGAGACGGACAGGATCGCGCTGTCGATGCCGCAGCCGTCCATCATCTGCAGGTGCTCATCGACCGACCAGGACGGCCACTTCGGCATGCCGTCGGGCAGGACGATGCCCGACGCGAGAGCTTCGCGGACATAGAAGTCGGGAACCATGTGCGAGTGGACGTCGACGAGCCCGGTCGACGTGAGGCCGGGGGACGCCGATGCCATGGCGGAGGTCAAGGTCGAGAGGGCAACCCCGGAGATCGTCGCGGCACTGAGAGTGCCCAGCAGTGTTCTGCGATCGATCACAGTGGAGGTCCTCGTTTCGATGCCACCGACTCAACTGACGTTATCGTCACATATGAGATAATCCGCAGTCAACGGTGAAATGTACCAACGAAGATCGGACTAGCATTGCGCGATGACCACCGAACGTACGAAGCCGAGCCCGCTGCAATTTCTGGGGTATTCGTTCGGTCGCACGCTGCCCGAGTCCATGCAGGAGTGGGTACGCAAGGACTTGGTGGGCAACGGAGCGCAGGTCCGCTACATCGCGCGGTTCACGGTGCCCGTCATCCCGCTGCTGTTGTTGTTCTTGTTGATCCCGGGACCGCTGTGGATGTCGCTGGCGATGATGGCCTTGCTGTTCATTCCGCTCGTCTACTTCGCGATCGCATTGATGAACGTCTACCGGCGGCATCGCTTGTTGATCCACGGCCTCGATCCGCAGTTGATCAACGCGAAGGCGCAGAGCCGCGCCGACCGCACTCGAAACGACTACGAACGCCGTCACGGCCGCGGTTGATGTCCGGGCGATAGTCTGTGCCGCATGACTTCACCTGTGGAATTCAAGGCAACAGCTGATCTGGCCGATGAGATCGGTCCCGACATCCGCAGCTGCGACACCCAGTTCATCCAGTACGGCAAGCACACCGAATTCGCGGGCCCCATCACCACCATCCGCTGCTTCCAGGACAACCTGCTGGTGAAGCAGACTCTGAGCGAACCCGGTAACGGTGGCGTTCTGGTGGTCGACGGCGACGCCAGCGTGCACACCGCACTCGTCGGCGACATCATCGCGGGCCGGGGCGTCACCAACGGTTGGGCCGGAGTCATCGTCAACGGCGCGGTGCGCGACTCGGCGATCCTGCGCACGCTCGACATCGGCGTCAAGGCACTGGGCACGAATCCGCGTAAGAGCACACAGACCGGCTCGGGTGAGAAGAACGTGCCGGTCAGCTTCGGCGGCGTCACCTTCACCCCGGGCGAGATCGTCTACAGCGACCACGACGGCGTCGTCGCGGTCTAGTCCGACGCAGAAAGGGACGGCGATTTCGCCGTCCCTTTCTGCGTTTGCCTCTACTTCACGAACGCGAGCAGCGCGTCGTTGACTTCCTGGAAGTGCGTCCACAGCAGTCCGTGCGGTGCGCCGTCGACTTCGACGTACGTGGCCTCCGGGAACACCTTGTGGAACTGACGGCCGGTGGAATCGATCGGCAGGATGTTGTCGGCCGTGCCGTGCAGAATCAGCGTGGGCTTGCCCGATGCGCGTACCTTCTCCACATCGCCGCGGAAGTCCTCGAGCCACGTGGGCACGACGGCGTAGGCGGCCACGGGCGCGCTGTTGGTCGCGGTGTTCCAGCTCGCACGTACCGTGGCCTCGCTGATACGGCTCCCGAGGTTCTCGTCGAGGTTGTAGAAATCCTTGTAGAAATTGTCGAACCAGGCGAAGCGATCCTCCCGCGCGGCACTGTCGATGCCGTCGAACACCGACTGCGGAACTCCGGTTGGGTTGTCGTCGGTCTGCAGCAGGAACGGCTCGAGTGAGGCGAGAAATGCGAACTTCGCGACGCGATCCGTGCCGTACTTCGCCGCGTACCGAGCGAGTTCGCCTGTGCCCATGGAGAATCCGACCAGGATGACGTCGCGCAGATCCAGTTCGGTCAGAACCTTGTCCAGGTCCGAGGCGAAGGTGTCGTAGTCGTATCCGACGGTCGGCTTGCTGGATTGGCCGAAGCCGCGGCGGTCGTAGGTGATGACGCGGTAGCCGGCGTCGAGCAGCGCCCGTGACTGACGTTCCCAGGAGTTGCCGTCGAGTGGGTAGCCGTGGATGAGGACGACCGGCTGACCGGAGCCGTGATCCTCGTAGTAGACCTCGACGGGGGTGGAGTTCTCGGTTCCGACGTTGATGTACGCCATGATCCTGCCTTCCTATGTCCTGATCATCGAGCGGGAGAACGGTCGTTCTCTGCGCATGTGGACTACAGTAGAGAACGTTGGTTCTCTCGGCAAGGGGTATGCGATGACCAGTACGGAAATCGGACGCGCACAGGTGGTGAACGCCGCGGACGCACTGTTCTACGCGCGCGGTATCCAGGCGGTGGGGATGGACGAGTTGCGTGCCAAGGCCGGCATCTCCCTCAAGCGCCTGTACACGCTCTTTCCCTCGAAAACTGCCATCGTCGCCGAGGTTCTTCGTGGTCGTACTCGGCAGTGGAACGACGGCATCAACGCCGAGGCCGCGGCCTACGAGTCACCTCGTCGGAAACTGCTGTCGATCTTCGACTTTCTGGACCACTGGTTCCGGGAGGACGACTTCCGCGGGTGCGCCTTCATCAACTCGTTCGGTGAACTGGGTACAACCATGCCCGAGGTCGCCGACGCGGCACAGCAGCACAAGAAGAACTTCATCGACTACGTCACTCGATTGGCCGTCGAAGCCGGATGCGCTCCGTCGGTGGGACTGCAGATCGCGTTGCTCGCCGAAGGTGCGCAAACCACCGCAGCCATCACCGAGCTCACCGAATCTGCCACTGCAGCAAAGGCTGCGGCCGAGGTGCTGCTGGATTCGGGTAAGCAGTAGCGCAGCCCTGGTGTAGGCGGCACCGAACGTGCCACACTCGATGCCATGACGGCATTCGGCCCCGCTGTTCCGATTCTGCGCATCTTCGACGACGTCGAAGCGCGTGCGTTCTATCTGGACTATCTGGGCTTTTCGGTCGAATGGGAACATCGATTCGAGCCGGATCTGCCGCTGTACATTCGTCTTTCGCGCGGGGACTGCACCCTGGATCTGTCCCAACACTACGGCGACGGCACTCCGGGAACCTCCGTCTGGATACCGATCACCGATGTCGCGTCCTTCAATGCCGAACTGCTCCAGAAGAACAACCCACGCAGCCGTCCGGGAATCGATCACGACGCGCCGGGCGGTCCTACCATGACGGTCATAGACCCCTTCTCGAACCATCTCAACTTCTGCCAGGTGAGTCGCTGACTCATCGAAAATCACTGACATTTGACACTGAAATCATCTGCGGGGCGTCGTTAGCGTCGACGACATGAGCAAGCTACGAATCCTCGCCGCCCTCACAGTATCGACGTCCCTGCTGGTCGCCGGGTGCTCGTCGACCGATCAGCCGTCGACCGTCGAGCCGAGCACCACCGCACCCTCGAGCGGAACCATCGAGACCGACGACGTTCAGGCAGCATTGGACGCACTGGTCGACGCCGGTTCCGTCGCCGCGGTCGCGCAGGTACGCGACGGCGAGAGTTCGTGGTCGGGAGCCGCAGGGCTCGTCGAGCGCGACGGCACCGAGGCGGCGTCGGCCGACGACCCGGTCCGGATCGCCAGCGTCACCAAGGCGATGGTTGCGGCCGTCGTGCTGCAACTGGTCGACGAGGGGAAACTCGAGCTCGATCAGCAGGTGGACGAGTTGCTTCCCGGGGTGCTACCCAAGCCGGTGACCGTCCGTCAACTGCTCGATCACACCAGTGGGGTTCCGGACTACTTCACCGGATTCGACTCTGCGGAGCAGATTGCCGCCCGTGCGAACGACGCCGTCGCCGACGACGAGTTGATCGCGCAGGCTCTGGCCATGCCCTGGACGAGCGAGCCAGGCCAGGAGTTCAGCTACGCGAACACCAACTATGTTCTTCTCGGACGGATCGTCGCCGAACTGGACGGCAAGTCCATCGGACAAGCGTTGCAGGACAGGATCTTCGATGCGCTGGAGATGGCCGACACGACGTACCCCACCGATTCCGCTCTGGACGAGAACGGCTTGCACGGCTATGTCCTCGAGAACGGAACCTACACCGACGTCACCGATTACGACGCCGGCATCTGGTCGTCCGGTGCCGCCGTGGTCTCGACCGTCGGCGACATGAACACCTTCTTCAGAGCACTCTTCGACGGCACACTGATCCCGCAGAACCTTATCGACGAGATGCAGGTCGTGACGCCGTCGACGTACGGACTCGGTCTGCTGCTGGGCGGAGACACGTGCAACCCGGGTTCGGGTGAGCTGGTGTTCGGCAACCGCGGCAACGGCTTCGGATACCGCACCTACGCGTTCTCGAGCCCGGACGGTCAGCGTCAGGTATCGATGGCCTGGACCACGGCCGGTCCCAACCCGGCCGCCGATCCACTCGAACAGCCTGCCTCCGAAGCATTGATCGCCGGACTCACCTCCACCTGTCCGGCGTAGCACTCACAGCACACTCACCCAGCCGTGCACTTCGTCGCTGGTGAGCGCGGCCTGGTGACGCTTTCGCAGGGTGAGCGTCACCGGGCCCGACTCCTTCGTTCCTATTGCGCGACCGTCGATTTCGTACACCGGGGCAACTCCCGCCGAGGTGCCGCAGACGAAGACCTCGTCGGCGATGTACAGCTCGGTGAGATCGACGGTGCGCTCCTGAACCGTCAGCCCCTCTTCGCGGGCGAGCGTCAAGAGCGTCCGACGGTTGATGCCGTCGAGGATGTCACTGGTGACGTCAGGGGTGATGAGCGTTCCATTGCGGACGAGGAAGATGTTCGCGGCACTGAGCTCGCAGACGTGACCGTTGATGTCGAGGAAGATGCAGTCGTCGAACCCACTGTCGATCGCATCCTGTTTGGCCAGAACAGAATTGACGTAAGCTCCGTTCACCTTGGCGCGCGAGGGAATGGCATTGTCCGGGATGCGTCGCCACACACTCGTTTTCAGACGCATTCCGTTCTGCGGAACGATGGGGGTGGCGTCGTACAGGAAGATGGACACGGTGGTGTGCAGGCCACGGACCCGAGTTCCCGGGATCGACTCGTCCACGTGGACGGTGGCCCGAACGTAGACCTCGGTCCTCGGAGCGTTGGCGGCGACCACGTCGCGCGTCGCCTGGACGAACCTCTCGAAGGTCCACTGCGACGCGAAGGTGTCGATGCCGATGATCTTGCAGGACTCGACCAGCCGCTGGTAATGGTCGAGCAACCGAAACGCGGTACGCCGATCACCGTCCACCTGTACCGGGAAGACGGTGTAGACACTGAGCCCGTACAGAACGGCCGAAGTGGCGACTCCAAGCGTCGCGTCCTGCGCGTCGACCAGACGGTCGCCGAAATACACCTTCGAGTGTGGAAGAGCCATGTGGCGATGCTAGCCGCCCATCGAATGCGGGCGACAACGGTTTTTCTTCTCTATCGTCGAGTCCATGAGCGCACGCACCGTACCGACCCGAACCCTGTGGAACGACGGCCCCGAAGTCGGTGCCATAGGCCTCGGATGCATGGGGATGACCTGGGCATACAAGGCCGACGATCAGACGCAGAGCCCTGATCGAGTGATCGGTCATGCCCTCGATCTGGGTGTGAACTTCATCGACACGGCCGATGTGTACGGGCCGTTCACCAACGAGGAAGTTGTCGGAAAAGCCATCGGGAACCGGCGTGACGAGGTGATCCTCGCGACCAAGGGCGGTCTCGTCTCCCACGTCGGCGACGCCGGTGAACCCGTCATTTCGGGCCCCAACGGCAAGCCCGATCACCTTCGGCAGGCCATCGACGATTCGCTGCGCCGCTTGGGCGTCGACCATATCGATCTGTACTACCTCCACCGTCCGGACCCAGAAGTGAACGTGGAGGACAGCATCGGCGCGATGGCCGAGGCCGTGCAGGCAGGAAAGGTGCGTGCACTGGGGGTCTCGGAATTCAGCGTCGAGCAGCTGGATCGGGCCCAGCAGGTGCATCCGATTTCGGCGGTGCAGTCGGAGTTGTCGCTGTGGACACGCGATCACCTTGCCACGTCGCTGAAGTGGACGCAGGACAACGGTGCGGCGTTCGTCCCGTTCTCACCGTTGGGCCGCGGATTCCTCACCGGCAACTTCCGCGGAACCACCCCTGCCGCAGACGATTTCCGATCGCGATTGCCACGCTTCAGCCAGGACAACCTCGATGCGAACCTCGTGATCGTCGACGCCATCGCGGGTGTCGCCGACGACCTCGGTGCGACGCCTGCACAGGTGGCCTTGGCCTGGGTTCTGGCGCAGGGCGAGCACGTGGTGCCGATTCCCGGTACTCGACGCACGTCGCGTCTCGACGAGAACGCAGGAGCGGCGACGCTGACCTTGAGCCCGGATCACCTTGCGGCACTGGACGCTCTGCCTGCACCCGCCGGTAGTCGCTATTGAGATCGTCCGCGTCGACCCTGCCGCCGATCGGGGGCTCGCCGAACGGATTCTCGCGGTGCAGAAGAGTTCGTATGCAGTCGAGGCGCGACTGATCGGCGACGAGCGAATCCCGCTGCTGCACGAGTCGGTGGACGATCTGTGCGCTGCGCAGGTCCACTGGCTCGTCGCGCAGGACCAGCACGACATCCTCGGGGCTGCAGCGTGGTCCGAGGCCGAGATCGACCGCCTGGTCGTTGCTCCATACGCCCATCGGCGAGGCATCGGTAGGGCATTGGTCGGCACAATGCTGGAATCGATTGTCGCACAACGCGTGCGTGTGGCCACCGGGCGAGACAATCCACCGGCACGCACGTTGTACGAGGCCTTCGGCTTCGTGCACACCGAGGACACTCAGGTACTGCCCGGGCTGTGGCTCGCCCGCTACGAACTCGTCCGCTGATCAGAGTCAACGGCTTTCGGTCCAGGGCCTGTCCCCACCCGACTCGGCGAGGATCATTCCGACGTTGGAGCGGTACCGAAGATGGGCCAGCAGATTTCGGTTGCGGCGAACGCATACGGCTCCGATGGCGTTGCGCCGATGTAGTGTTCGCGGATCGGTCCTCGGCCGCTCACCAGTCGTTCGTTCACGTACGTCCCCAGGGCCGCGTAGCTGCGGTCGATGCCCTCGTGACCGCCGGAGTGTGTGAGGACCGCGAACTGGGCCTCGGGTAGGACCTGGGCCCGGATACCGTCCGGAGGGTCCGCCGATCCTGGAGCTGCGACGAACAGCGTTGCTTCGCCCCGGGATTCGAGGAAGAGTGCCCGGTCGTACAGGCCGCCCGGCACGACCTCGGAGTCGTCGCCTGTCGCCGCGACTGCATCTCGCAGTTTCCCGACCGTCACCGCGAACCAGCTGTCGATCTCGGCGACCTCGATGGTGGTGCCGATGGACCACACGGCGAGGGCCGGCTCGAGGCGCAGTTCGATCTCGGCGGGTGCGTGCACGGGCGAGAGTAGTTCGCGCAGCGCGCCGACGGTATCGCGAGTGTGCTGTAGCTGCATCTCCATCCGTTCGAGATGACTCGTGAGGATCGCGGTGCGGGCCGCGGCGTCGTCTGCACTCAGCAGCGCCTTGATGTCCGGGATGGACATGCCGAGCGATCGGAATCGGCGAATGATGTGTGCGTGATCGACTTGGCTGGTGTCGTAGAAGCGGTAACCGGTGTGTGCGTCGACGAGAGTCGGTTCGAGGATCCCGATCTCGTGGTAGTGGCGTAGCGCTTTTCTGCTGAGGCTGGTCATCACTGCGAAGTCGCCGATCGAGACCTGTGCGCCCATGGCGTCCTCCTGTCCGTAGCACCGTTCGCATTGTCGGTTGGGCCCATCGTGAAGTTTCCCCCTAGGGCAAGGTCAACAGGAAGCCGGGACCGAGTGTCGGTTACGGATACCGGTACAGACCCAGTGTTGACATTCCCCTTGGGGGAAGCATCACCGTGGGGTCATGACAACAGAATGGGATGGACTCCCGGACAACGTGAAGACGTTCATGACCGCACTCGACGCCCGACAGGGCGCGCGAGCGCTCACCGTGTTCACCGCGGACGCCGTGGTGACCGATGAGGGCCACGACCACTCCGGCCGTGACGAGATCGAGGCATGGCTGTCCGCCTCGGTCAGCGAGAGCGAATACACCTACACAACAGAGTTCACCGGGGCGACCACGACCGGCTCGACAGTCGACGTCGTGCAGCACCTGGAAGGCAACTTCCCCGGGGGAGTCGTCGACCTGCACTACCGCTTCACGCTGGACGGCGCGCTGATCGACCGCTTGGTGATCGAGCCATGAGCAAGCGATGGTTCATCACCGGTGGCACACCGGGCGGCTTCGGCATGGCCTACGCCGAGGTGGCGCTGGAGGCGGGAGACCGCGTGGTACTCACCGCCCGGCGTCCGGCGGAACTGACGTCGTGGGCCGAGCAGTACGGTGACCGCGTTCTCGTCGTGCCCATGGATGTCACCGACGCGGAACAGGTTGCTCGAGCAGTACGAACAGCCGAAGAGCACTTCGGCGGTATCGACGTGCTGGTCAACAACGCCGGCCGCGGCTGGTACGGATCGATCGAGGGAATGAGCGAGACCTCGATACGGGCGATGTTCGAGCTGAATTTCTTCGCCGTACTGTCCGTGACCCGCGCAGTGCTACCAGGTATGCGCGCCCGCGGAAGCGGGTGGATCGTCAACGTGTCCTCGGTGGCCGGACTCGTGGCGGCAGTCGGATTCGGCTACTACAGCGCCACGAAATACGCGATTGAGGCCGTCACCGATGCACTGCGCCAGGAGGTCGCCGAGCACGGCATCTCCGTGTTGGCGGTCGAACCAGGGGCTTTCCGCACGAACGCGTACGCCGGATTCGCCGAAGAGCCGGTCGCGGAGGTGATTCCGGAGTACCACGACATGGTGCAACAGGTGCGGGCCGCCTTCGTCGACATGAACGGGGTGCAACCGGGAGATCCGCATCGCGGTGCCCATGCGGTGATCGCAGCGATGACCCAGGACCCGCCGCCACGCCGGCTGATCCTGGGCAACAGCGGGTACGACGCCGTCATCGACGCGTTGGAACAGAACCTGAGCGACATACGATCGAACGAGATACTCTCTCGTAGTGCGGATTTCCCCGCATAGCGGGACCGCCGAAGCAACGTACGACACCGAGCATCCGGCGCATCCGGGCCTGAATGTTGCTCGGATGGCGACGGATTCGAGGGTGGGCGTCGACCGGAGCCACCTCTCGAGCTGGGTCGATCTCTCGGCTTACAGCACGCCGCCCGTCCGGACGTGCGCGCAACGCTCGACATGGCCGCGCGTTGCGCTGGCTTCAGGCAGGACTGTGCCCCGAGACTGGTTCGGACCGTCAGGCGGGTTGTCGTGGTTCCTCGTCGCCGGGGTCGTTGTGGTTGTCGGGTGGGTAGAGGACTTCTTCTGGGTGGTGGGCGTGGTTGATCAGGCCTCGGCGTGTGGGGTCCATTCCGGTGGGTGGGTGCCACAGGGTGCGGCCTGGGTAGCGATGTCGGGCTCCGGTTTTGGTGGTGGCCCATTCGCCGGGTCCGGTGCCGACGAGTGCGTGGTGCATGTCGCAGCCGAAGGTGAGGGAGTCGATGTCGGTGTAGCCGCCATCGATCCAGTCGGTGACGTGGTGGGCTTGGCACCACGTTGCGGGGCGGGTGCAGGAGGGGAAGCTGCAGCCGCGGTCTCGGGCGATGAGCACGATGCGTTGGTCGGCGGAGGCGATGCGTTTGGATCTGCCGAGGTACAGGGCTCGGCCGTGATCGTCGAAGATGGTCAGGTAGTGGTGGGCGTGCGAGGCCATGCGGATCGCGTCGCGGATCGACACCCGTGATCCGGTGGCGGTCATCGCGTAACCGCAGCCGGCTTCGAGGTCTTTGAGGGTCATGGTGACGATAGCGGTGACGGGTAGGCCTCGGTGGGTGCCGAGGGTGCCGGAGGCGAGGGTCTGCCGGAGCGCGAGTTTGAGGGCGTCGTGTTGGCGTTCGCGTTGGGTGCGGATATCCCGCGCGGCGGCAGCGTCGCGTGCTGCAGCCTTACCCAGCGCTTCGTCGCCGTCGGTATCGGCATCGACTGTGTCGTCGGGCTCAGCAGTGTCCTCTGGTTTTGTGGTGTCGTCGTGCCCTGTGCCGCAACCACAGTCGAGGCCGTCACCGCACCGGCCGTCACCGTCGCAGGGATCGTCGCCGTCGAATGAACCGTCGTTCCACAGTCCCGCATCGCTCCACAGTCCCTGATCGCTCGTCGAACGGTCGTCCGGCTCCGGTGGCGGTGGGGTGTCGGTATCGCAGACGCCACCGGATGTGGCCGAATCCGGTTCGGCTGCTGCAGGATCGGGACGCGCACCGTCGCTCGCAGCGGCAGGGCTCGTGCTGTCCTTGCCGCCGCAAGTGCTGTCGGTCTCGTCGGTCTCGTCGTGGATGATCGATGTGGGGTCTGCGGGGTTGTTCACTCCGGGTTTCGCGGCTTTGGAGAACAAGGCTTCGAGGTAGGCCCGTAGTTCGGGGTCGACGCAGAATTTTCCTTCCGACATTCCGTCGGCACCTTGTTCGCCGAGGTAGAAGAACGCATCCCTGCGTTTCGGTGGTTTCGATGGCTTCCCGTCTTCGTCCTCGTCCTCGTCTTCGTCTTCGTCTTCGTCGTGGTCGCCGTCGGGGTTGAGGATCGAGTCCAGGTGCGCCACCAACGGTGCGAAGTCGTCGGGTCGCCTGGTCGAGGCGTAGCCCGCCAGTTGTTCGTCGGCGAGCTCGCGGGTCTGCGGGTCGACGTCTCGGGGCAGATGGCGGAAGAATTCGCGGATCATCTGCACATGCTTGGCATCGAGCAACCCCGCCCGCAACGCTTCCGCGGTGTGCGGCAGCAACGGCGGCAGCACTTCACCGGAGAAGGCGGTGCGGTCACCCAACTCGGCCGCCAGACGGACCCGTGCTCCGGCTGCTCGTGGGGTGATCCGCAGCATCCATGCCACCGACGACGGCACCGATCCCGGATACACATCGAGGCCGTGCTGAGAGATCAGCTCGTTGAGCCAGGTGTACGAGTACGCGGTCAGCGATCGGGTCGCCGTTTCCATCCGTTGGATCACCGCGCGCCGGTCGGCGTTCGACCACGCTACCGACGACTGTTCCGCTAATTCCGCGATCGCGGACTCGATCCGGTCGACCAGCGCCGACAGGTCGGGATCGGACACCTCGGTGGCGGGCGGCACCGTCTCGATGCCGTCCACCCCTGATCCGCCGTCCCCCGAAAGCATGCACTAAATCTATCGCGACCCACCGACAAACTTTCGAACACACGTTCTCCGCATGGCCATACCGCAGATCGGTCGCCTATCGGGCCTTCGTCACCCATCATGGCGGTAAAGCCGTCACCGAGGTGAGCGATCCTCTCCGTTCTGCCATCGATATGCACGGCCTCGACCCGAGCCGGCACCTCGGCGCACACCTGCGGGGGAAGTTCCATCTGCTCTGGTGAAGCCCAGTACGTCGTGGGTGAGAACACCGCACCTACGGCTGGTTCGTCAGGCCAGGGTTCCATGTCCTCGAGCATCCACAGTTGCGGCATTCGCCCATGCGCCTCAGGAGAACTGCGCCCTCGGAGCACCCATTCCCGGGTCGATTTGGAACGGTCCGCTCGCAGAGGGCGCTATCGGGAAATCGAAGATCGCCGTGGGGATGTACACGGTGGCACAGGAGTTCGGAATGTCCACCACCCCGGACAGGCGTCCTTCGATCGGAGCCGATCCCAGTAGCAGGTACGCCTGCTCGGGGCTGTAGCCGAACTTGGTGAGGTAGTCGATCGCGTGCATGCATGCGTTCTGGTACGACAGGTCGGAATCCAGATACTTCTGCTCACCGTCGACGGTCACCGAAATGCCCGAGAAGGCAATCCATTCCGAGTACTGCGGCGCGGTGTTTCCGGGCATGAAGATCGCGTTCTCGCTCACCCCGTAGGTTTCCATACCGCCCTTGATCAGGTCGACGTGCAGGTCCATGAAGCCACCCATCTCGATGGCACCGCAGAACGTGATCTCCCCGTCACCCTGCGAGAAGTGCAGATCACCGAAGGACAACTTCGCGCCCGGCACGAACACCGGATAGAACACGCGGGTTCCTTTGGTGAGGTTCTTGATGTCCTGATTTCCACCGTTCTCCCGGGGCGGCGCTGTACGTGCGGCTTCACCTGCGACACGGGTGAATTCGTCGCCGCTCAAGGAACCGAGGATTGCACCGTCGAGCTCGGGTGCAAGGGCCAGTGGCGGAACCCGATTGGGATCTGTCGCGATCAACGCACCTTCACGGGCGTTCCACTTCGCCAGCAGGGCAGCCGACGGCGCGGTCCCCATCAGCCCGGGATGGGTGATGCCGGTGTACTTCACGTGCGGCACGTGGCGAGATGTGGTGGTCTGACCGGAAAAGTCCCAGATCGCCTTGTACGCATCGGGGAATCGATCGGTGAGAAATCCGCCTCCGTTCTGCTTGGCGAAGATCCCCGTGTAGCCCCAACCCTGGCCGGCCAGCGGACCCGAATCCTCCTGCGGTATCGGACCCACGTCCAGGATGTCGACGATCAGCAGGTCACCGGGCTCGGCACCCTCGATGTGGAAGGGCCCTGACAGTGTGTGCACGTTTTTGAGCGGCGCATTCAGGATGTCCTCGGCGGAATCGTCGTTGTGGATGGCCCCGTCGAACCATTCGCGACAGTGGGCCCGAAAGGACGTACCGGGTTTGACTGTGACCGCCGCCGGGATATCGGGATGCCATCGGTTGTGGCCGACGACCTCCTGCTCGGTGAAACTCTTCGTCGAGTCGAGCGGAAACAGCAGTTCGGGCACGAGGCACCTCCGGTTGCGCGGATTCTCCTGCCTCGATCATTGCACCGTCGCGGTCCATCCGGTCGGATATGGCATGTAAACCTTGTATGACGTTGTGCCGGAACGTTGCTGATGCGCCACATCGCGCTACTCTCGAATGCGTGCCCACCTACAGCTTCCGCTGCGCGCGACGATGCGCCCCCGTCGAGCAGAGATTCTCCATGGCGGACGCGCCATCCGAGGTGACGTGCCCGGAGTGCGGCGACGCCGCCGCACGACAGATCTCCTCGCCTGCTCTCGGACGTGGGAACAGCGCTGCGATGAAGGCACACGACGCCTCGCGCGCCACTGCGGATACACCTGCCGTGGTCTCGTCTCTACCTCCGGCCGGCAGATCCGCAACAAGGACCACGTCCAATCCACTGCATCGCCGCCTGCCGCGCCCCTGACGACTCCGCGTTTCCCTTTGGCGCTGACAGGGAAGTCCGACGCCATGCCCACGCTTCCAGCTCCCCCGTCGATTGCCGACGGCTCCACCACCGAGGACGTCGTCGACTGGGTCGCCGAGCATCTGGGGGATCTGACTCGCGAGGGTCCGGATGCCATCACGGCCGGCGGCATTCGCGGCGGGCAGTCCGCTGCCGATACCGCGCTGGCCGGACTCGACATCACCGGATATGCGCGCGATCGCAGCACCGTTCTACCGGTGAATCGCCGAGGTGCAAGCCGCATGTCGCCCTACATCCGACACGGGCTGCTGACGCTGCGGGAGGTATGGGACGCGGTCGCCGACGCTCCCCCACGCGACCGTTCCCGCTATCGCGACGAACTGATGTGGCAGGAATACGCGCGTCATCTCTACGCGCGCACCGGATCCGATCTCGGTCGTTCGCTACGCCGTGAGCAGCCGCGACCCCAGGGCTGGACCGCGCAGCCGTGGCCCGAGGAGATGAACTGCATGTCCTCGGTGGTGGGTGAATTGCACCAGGACGGCTGGCTGGTCAACCAAACCCGCATGTGGCTCGCCTCCCAGTGGGCAGTCCGTGCCGGGGCGACGTGGCGCGACGGCGAAGACGAGATGTTCGCCCATCTACTCGACGGCTCCCGCGCAGCCAACCGCCTCGGCTGGCAGTGGACCGTCGGTACCGGAAGCGGCAAGGTCTACGGATTCAGCCGGTGGCAGGTGAACAAGCGAGCACCGTCCCTGTGCCGCAACTGCGCATTGAAAGATGCGTGCCCCATCGAGAATTGGCCCGACGACGAGCTAGGCCCGGCGGTCGACGGTCCCGATCTGAACAAGGCACCGATTCCCGCCGGCCCCGCCCACATGGAAGGCACTGGCGCAGAACAGGTGTGGATAACGGCAGAGTCACTCGGCACCGCAGACCCGGCACTGGCCGCCGACACCGATCGACCCGCGGTGTTCGTCTTCGACGAGCCACTCCTGCGGAAACTCAGGCTCTCCGGCAAGAGGCTGGTCTTTCTCGCCGAGACGCTCGGTGAGATCGCGTCGACCCGCCCGTTGGAGGTACGTCGCGGCAGAGTGTCCGACGAGCTCTCCGGACGCTCCTTGGCTACCACCTGGGCCCCCGTTCCCGGCTTCTCCCGCATCGCCGACGCCATAGCCCCGGTCGAGTTGCATCCGTGGCCGTGGCTGTTCCGACCGACCACATCCTCGGTACGGTCGTTCAGCGCGTGGCGACGCAGTCATTGAACGGCGGTCCTCGACCGGAGCTATCTCCGCAGCACCGAAATCCGGCCTTCTTCACTGCTGACCGATACCGACCTCGGAGAACTCGGATCGTCGACGACGTCGATCTCGACATCTCCCTTCTCCGACGTCGCCTCGACGTCGTACAACTCGGCCGGCGGGAGTTCGATCATGCTGTCGCCCTGCATGTTCTGCACACGTAACGAATCCGGCGGCAGCCTCGAATCAACGGCGACCCGACCGAACGTCGTGTCCACCTCCAGTGCCGACACGGCCGCATCGGTGATGTCCACGTCACCGAATCGTGTTGTTATGTTCAGGGTTCCGGCAGATCCCCGAGAGATCACCGAACCCGCCGAGGTGGACACCGATGTCTGCGCGTCGACGTCGACGAGCTCGACATCGGCTGTGGTGCCATCGATATCGAGTGTCAGGCCCGACGGTATCCGTAGTTCGAGACCTATGTCGCAACTGCTGCGCTTCCGGTAGGAGCATTCCACAGCGATGTTCGACCCGTCGTCACTGATGTCGATGGTCGGAGTGTCGCCTCGATAGGAACCGTCGGCCCGCACGTGCACCTCCGAGTCGGGACTCATGGACACCGACACGTGGGCGAATCCGGTCGTGAGCGAGAGATTCTTCCCGGTGATCGCTGCGTCGGTGGCGTAGTCGAACGACTGCATCTTGGGCATGGTGAAGCCGTAGGCAATCGTGGCCGTCGTCGCCGCGCCCGCCACGCCCACGACAGCTATGGCGATCGACACCGCAACGACGTTGCGCCACAATGACTTCTTCACTGAATCGCTCCCAGATATCGTAGGACGGCCATGACGCGACGGTGATCGGCACTGTCTCCGAGTAGACCGAGCTTGGCGAATATGTTTCCGATGTGCTTCTCCACGGCAGCTTGACCGACCACCAATGCAGCGGCGATTCCGGCGTTCGACTTGCCTTCGGCCATGGCGGTCAACACGTCCCGCTCCCGCGGAGTCAGCGAATCGAGTGGATCCGACCGTGGGGCCCGCGCCAGGATCTGCTGCACCACTTCGGGATCGATGACGGTTCCACCGGTCGCAACGGTCCGCACGGCATCGGCGAACTCGTCCACGTCGGCCACCCGGTCTTTCAACAGGTATCCGACGCCGTCCGTGCTCTGCCGGATGAGTTCGGCTGCGTACCGTTCCTCCACGTACTGAGAGAGCACGAGAACTCCTACAGCGGGCCACCGTTGGCGAATGACCAGCGCTGCGCGCAGACCTTCGTCCAGGAAGGTCGGCGGCATGCGTACGTCGATCACGCACACGTCGGGAAGCGGATCGGCAGCGGACATGGCCGCGAGCAGTTCCGACGCATCGGACACCTTGCCGATCACGTCTGCTCCGGTATCGATCAGCAGGCGAGCCACACCCTCTCGCAACAGAACCGAATCGTCGGCGATGATCACTCGCACGGGATGCTCACCTCGAGCCGCGTCGGGCCGCCGGACGGCGACGTGATGGACATGGTTCCGTCGATTCCGCTGAGCCTGTCCTCGAGCCCGGCCAGGCCGCCCCCCGGTGCCGGATGCGCTCCCCCACAACCGTCGTCGACCACCGTAACTCGCACGGCGGACTGGACTCTCGAGACGTCGACTCGGACGTGGGCGGCCTTCGCGTGCTTGCTCACGTTGGTCAGGGCCTCGGAGACGACGAAGTAGACCGTCGACTCGACCGTCGCGTCCGGGCGTCGATCACCGGAGAGGGCGGGGTCGATACGAACAGTGACCGGTACCGCACACAACGCCGCGACGGACGACAGAGCGGCGTCGAGACCGCGGTCGGTCAGAATCGGCGGATGCAGACCGCGGGTGAGGGTGCGGATCTCGCCGATCGCGTTCTTGGCCTCCCGGTGGGCATCGTCGAGCAGTCCTTTCAGTACCGCATCGTCCGTTGCCGATGCGCGCGACTTCGCCTGCCCCAGTGACATTGCCACCGATACCAAACGCTGCTGGGCCCCGTCGTGCAGATCGCGTTCGATGCGGCGGCGTTCGGCATCGGCAGCGTCGACGACGCGAGCACGACTGACCGTCAATTCGTCCACTCGCCTACTGGATTCGGATCGGCCGAGAAGGACTGCGGCACTCCACCAGTCGAGCCGTGCCAGAGCTGTGAGCAGCAGTGGAACCCCCGCGACGAAGGTCACCAGCGAGGCGAAGCCGACCAGCGCCACGAACGGATAGCCCACCCGATCTCCGATTTCGAGCTGATTGCCGACCGGGTTCGTCACGATCCACGCAACCGGTGCCGCCGCCAGAACCGGCAGGACCACGAACAGCGCCGGCAGCAAGAACAGCAGAACGGCCGAGACCGGAATCCGAAGGAGCCAGTAGCAGAACGACTTCCACAATCCGATATCGCGGAGGCACCAGATGAACCTGCGCCAACTGGTCGGGTACACGGTCGGTTCTGGGCCCTCGATGGAAATTCCACCGGTGAAACCGATTCCGGCACGCGCTGCACGGTCCATCCACCGGAGCGCCACTATCGTCAGCGCAAAGACGAGCACACCACTGAGCGCAAACGGCAATGCGCACACCGCCAGTACCAGCAGTCCCAGGATCATCCAGCCGCCGAGCCCGGCGACCGTCGATGCCAGCAGCGACGCCACCGCCAGCCACCAGTTCGGCGAGATCCATGCCCTGAGCGGATTCAGGGGAATCGGTAGTGCCTCGTTCATGCGGATCAGCCTAAGTCGGGTGTCGTCGGCTTGTCGGCACTGCGAACCCACGGCCCGAGGTAGGGCCAGCCCTACCGTCGGTCCGTGGGTCGATCGTGGTGTTTTACGCGGTCCGGACGACAAGATTCGACAGGTATGAACCTGAACATCCTCGATGTGGACCGGTTGTCCTCCGTGCCCGTGTGGGTCGTCTTTGCCGTCGTCTTCGCACTGCTGGCATTCGAGTCCGCGTCGTTGCTCGGTCTTTTCACACCGGGAAACAGCGTGCCGATCACGCTCGGGGTGCTGACGTCCATCGGTGTGGTGCCGTGGCTGCCTGCCGTCGTCACCGCGGCGGTGGCGTCGAGCATGGGTGCGCAGTGGGCGTTCTGGCACAGTCGCCGCACCGGCACCGTGTTGGGTCTCGGACGAGCGGAGTCGGCGCTGCCTGCCGCGGTGATGAGGGTCGTGCTCGGGCTGACCACACAGGCGAGATCGAGGCCACGCGCTGTCGCCATCGTCGGACACCTCATCGGGGGTATCCGCACCATCACGCCCCGGCTGGTCGCGACGTCCTCACTGCGGCACCGCGAGTACACGGCGCTCAGCCTGCTGGCCGCAGTCGTGTGGGCAGGTGTACTGGTGTCGGTCGGAGCGTGGCTGGGTGACCGGACGGTCATCAGGACCGCGCTCGGATACGCCTGGATTCCGGCTCTGACCATCGTGGCTGCTACCCAGCTCAGGCGTCGAACACGCTCGTCTTCTCCCGAACTTGTCGGAGCCCGGTGATATCAAGGAGATAGAGAGATACGACAGAAAGGGATTCGCATGTCCGCACGCTTCGATACCTGCAACGGCACACTCGTGATCCACGCGGTCGGCGGTGCGGAGTGCACGGAGCCGGACTGCGTGGATCTCGAGTACGTACGTCACTTCCTGGTGCTCGAATGCGAGGAAGTCACCGGCGGTTGCCAGTGCACCGCCCTCGTGGAGTTCGCTCAGGCGTCCTGACGTCGAACCACCGGCTGCTGCAGTTCGGTCACCCAATTCTCCTGCGGCTGCGGCTCGGACACCAGGTAGAACTCGCGGCAGATGCCGGAGAGTTCGTAGCCGTTCGCCTCGATCCACGCGATGAACTGCTCCCAGGTTTCGCCGATCGTGGCCATCGAACCGTGGTGAACGGTGGTCACCGCGAGCTCGACGGGCGGTAGCTCGCGCACCTCGTAGCCCTCACCGCCCACGACCTGGGGTCCCACCTCGAATGCGGCATGCACGGTGACGCCGCTGCCGTCTCCGTCGTCGACGGCCTCGTACATGGCGATGGACGACGGTCCGAACGTCACGCCGTGCCCGGCGAGTGTCCGGGCGAGCCGGGCGTACATCGGACCGATGATCGGTCCGATGTTCTGGGGGCCGAAGCCAGCGGCAGTCTCGGTGAGAACGGCGATACGGGTGGCCGGCAACGACTTGGTATCCACGGTGATCATCGAAATCCCTTCGGTGTGGGAGAGTCGCGCTTCGATGCGACGCAGGCGAGCGGCGTCGAGATCGAGCCGACGAGCGACATCATCGCGCTTGGCCGTGAGCATCTCGCGTAGCCGATCGTCATCGACCTGGCCGTGCACGATCTGTGTCACCTCGTCGAGCCTGAACCCGAGGTCCTTGAACATCAGAATGCGTCCCAGAACCTCGAACTGCGAACCGTCGTACGAGCGATAGCCCGTGAACGGATCAACCCGCGCCGGCGTCAACAACCCGATCTCGTCGTAATGCCGAAGCATACGAACCGACACCCGGCCGATCGATGCGAACTCTCCAATGCTGAACATGACCCTCCGAGGTTCTCGTCTCACACAGTGTGAGGGTCAAGCGCAGGAAGCCGGAAGCGAACCACCGAACCGATGCAGTCGACTTGCTCGCCTCCGGCACGCTCCAGAGTCGCTATCGAGGCCGCGTTGCTCACCTCGCAGACTGCCGTCACCCGGGTCATGCCCATGCCCGCCGCGAGCGTCAACACCTCGCGTACCGCCCACGATGCAACTCCCCGACCTCGTTCGGACGGGCGAACCCCGTAGCCGATGTGCCCGAGTCGGTCGGCGAGTTCGTTGCTGTCGTGTCTGAGTGCGATGCCGCCCAGGACTCGTTCGCCCGCCACGATCCAACGGTACGTGCAGTCCGTATCGTCTCGAAGCCGCTCGACCCAATCCGACAAGCCCTGTGCGGACGCGACATCATCGTCAGCCGTCAACCCGAAACCGTCCTCGTGAAACCCCGGCCCCCATTCGGCGTGCGAATCCCTCCACGCAGCAGCGAGTTCACCGGAGGGAACGACGAGGTCCACTGGCAGACGGTAACACCGGCGTCAGACCCGACGCATGGTAGGTGTTGGCGTCGTCGCCACCAGCGACAGAACTACCACCGCCGATCCGGCGGCCGTTCATCCTGGGCTGATGGAACCGAGGAAGGAGGTAGTCCAGATCGCCGAATTGGCCGAGCCTGCAGCATCGTTCGTCGGAACCAGACCGTTGAGCGTCACCTGGCCACCGGTCAGGCCGAGAGCCGGCTGCGGCGGCAGGGTGAAGCCACAGGACTGCTGTACGGTGCCCGGTTCGATGGGCAGATCGGTACGACGGCACTGCCCGGTGGACGTGGCCGTGAGCGCAGGCGTGACGCCGTAGCTGGTGATGCTCAGCGATGCGCCGAAATCCGGAGTCGACGGGTTCTGATAGCAGATCGATGCGGTGGCGGCCACGTCCGCGGACGGCTCGGTCGATGCCGCGCCAGTGGCAGCGTCCACGGACACGGCGTGGATCTCGGTGGTGCGCACGCCACCCGGACATGCGGGAGTGCTTCCGTTCGAAACCGAGTTCACCTCGCGTCCGACGCTGTACTTCACCGACCCGGTCGGTTGCGGTGTTCCTGCAACGGGTTCCGGCACGGGGGCAGTGCCGTCACCGAGTGTGTAGAGGGTCCACAGCGAGCCGGTGCGACCGTCCGGCAGGCGAAGCGGGTTGACGATGGAGTTGCTGGTCGCGACGCCGTCGACGACCCCGGAATCGTTGGGGTCGACTCGCATCACACAATCGACGGCCGCGCGTCCGGGCGAACCGATCAGGAACTCGAGTCCGCACGGGCCGTACATGGAGAGCGTGCCGAGGCCGGGAGCCGTCAGAGCACCCCACTGATCCAGGAAGGCCTGACCGTCGAGCAGGGGCCCGTCGCACACGTAGATCGGTCCGACGTTCTGGGCCGTCGGGTTCTGCAGGAAGCCCGTCGACGGGTCGTTGGTGAAGGTGTACATCCGTGCGTCGAGCCGTTCCACCACGGTCAGCGAACGCGGGGAGCCGAAGTAGTCGTTGCACGCAGCGTTGTCCTCGGCGGTGGGGCGCTGACCACTGTCGACGGTACGGAAGACGCTGAAGCTACCCGGCCCGTCGTCGATGGACCCCATGATGGTCGCTGGTGCCTGGCTCGGCGCAGGATCCGCCGAGACCGTGGCGATCGGACACAATGCGACCGCCACTGCAGACACCACGACGCCGCGCAACCACTTCTTCGACACGTGTTCCCCCGGAACATCTGGATCCGCAATCGGTGCAGATCGGACTCACCCCGCCGAGGACAGTAGCGCAACAGACGTTGAGAAGCGAGAGTTGGAGGACCACAGCGGTAGCTGAGACTTCGCCGGAAACTTCCAACCCGGCGGTACGACACGGCTAGGGTTCGACCTGCGCACTCACCGACCGAGGAGAGACTTCATGAACAAGCGTCTGGCATCGTATTCGGTTGCAGTACTTGCTGCTTCCACATTCTTCGTGGCCCAACCCACCGGTGTGGCGAACGCTGCCCCGTGCTCGGATGTCGACGTGGCCTTCGCCCGTGGAACCGCGGAGTTCCCCGGCCTCGGTATCACCGGCGGGCCGTTCGTCGATCGGCTGAAGTCGGAGTTGTCGGACCGCTCGATCAGTACGTACGCGGTGAACTACGCGGCCGACGTCACACAGGCCAGCGCCGGACCGGGATCTCGGGACCTCGTCGAACACCTCACGTCCGTCGCAGCGTCGTGCCCGTCGACGACGTTCGTGATCGGGGGATACTCACAAGGGGCCACCGTGGTGACCAACGCTGTGGGTCTGCGGACCAGCAGCAGCAACACCGGAGCCGTCATCCCGGCGGAGATCGCCGACCGCATCGACGCGGTGGTGGTGTTCGGCAACCCGCTCGGGCTCCGCGGCAGCAAGATCGAGACCGCCAGCGCCACGTACGGCCCGCGCACACAGAGTTTCTGCACGGTCGGCGACCCGGTGTGCCAGATCGGCGGCTTCGATGTTCTCGCGCACCTTCGGTACGCAATCGACGGATCCACCACCGCCGGTGCCCAATTCGCAGCGGCTCGAGTTCGTAGCTGACCCGATCTCAGCGGCGCAGGTTCAATCCTGTTGTCGTCGAGAAGTAGTGCACGGTCTCGGCGCGTGGGGCGAGTCGGAGGACATCGCCCTGCGACGGGATCGCGATATCGGGGATTCGCGCGATGATCTGCGCCCCGACGGTTCCGAGGTTCGACGAGTCCTCGACGGTCCGGCCGTAGATGTAGGCGTCCGCACCGAGTTCTTCGACGACATCGACGACGATGTCGGTACCGGAATCGGAGAGCGTCCACGCTTCCGGTCGGACGCCCATCGTGACCCGGCTGCCGTCGATTCGGTCGGAGATCGTGCGCTCGATGGGCACCGACAACGACCCCAGTTTCGCGGCACCGGCAACAACGTCCACCTCGAACAGGTTCATCGCGGGCGATCCGATGAATCCTGCGACGAATGCGTTGACCGGGCGCTCGTAGAGCTCCTTCGGGCTTGCGCACTGTTGCAGCACACCGGCTTTCATGATCGCAACGCGATCACCCATCGTCATCGCTTCCACCTGGTCGTGGGTGACGTAGACGGTGGTGGTGCCGAGCCTGCGCTGGAGCAGCGAGATCTGAGTACGCGTCTGCACGCGGAGCTTGGCGTCGAGGTTGGACAGCGGCTCGTCCATGAGGAACACCTGCGGGTTGCGCACGATAGCGCGGCCCATTGCGACACGCTGACGCTGACCACCGGAGAGTGCCTTGGGTTTACGGCCCAGGTAGTCGGTCAGATCGAGAATCTTCGCGGCTTCCTCGACGCGACGGCCCACTTCGGCCTTGTCCATACCGGCGATCTGCAGCGCGAAGCCCATGTTCTTCGCGACGGTCATGTGCGGGTACAGCGCGTAGTTCTGGAACACCATCGCGATGTCGCGTTCCTTGGGTGCCAGCGAGGTGACGTCGCGGTCGCCGATCTTGATGGCACCGTAGTCGACGTCCTCCAGACCGGCGAGCATCCGCAGCGAGGTCGATTTTCCGCAGCCCGAAGGCCCGACGAGAACCAGGAACTCGCCGTCCTCGATGGCGAGGTCGAGTGATTCGACTGCCGCGACGTCCGATCCCGGGTAGAGCTTGGTCGCTCCTTCGTACGTGACCTGTGCCATGGGAGTGCTCCTTTGTAGAGGTTAGAAGAATCGATGTGCGGAGCCGGCGGGCTCGGCAGTGAGAAAGGTGGGTTCCGGCAGTCCGGATCGTGTTGCACTGGCCGCGATCTCGTCCGCCACGGCCTCGACGAGCTCCGACGGCACCAGCGCTACGGCAGAGCCGCCGAATCCACCGCCGGTCATCCGAGCTCCGTGTGCGCCTGCGCGCAGAGCCGCGTCGACAGCGCTGTCGAGTTCGGGTGAGCTGACCTCGTAGTCGTCTCGCAAGGAGACGTGCGACGCCGTCATCAGCGCACCGAGTTCGGAACCTGCGGCACCGCGGTCGAGGAGTGCTGCAGCCTGCTCCACGCGCCCGATTTCACTGACGACGTGGCTGACTCGGGCGATCAGAGTGCTGTCGACGAGTCCCGATACGGCCTCGTCGAGATCGAGACCACGTAACGTCGTCACCCCCAGTTCGGCATACGCCGCATCCAGGGCTGCGCGTCGTGCTCCGTACTGACCGTCGACCAGGCGGTGCGGGGCGTTGGTGTCGATCACCAGCAGCCGCGAGCCGGACCCGGCCAGATCGAGGGGAATCTGACGCGTCGAACCGTCGAGACAGTCGAGCAGTAGGGCGTGTCCCGGCTGTGCCGACATCGCGATGTTCTGATCCATGCCGCCCGTCGATGCGCCGGCAATCTCGTTCTCGGCGCGAATACTGGCCTCGATCAGTACCTTCCGGTCGACTCGAAGACCGAAGAGTTCGTCCAGCGCGAGAGCGAACGAGCATTCCAGGGCCGCCGAGCTCGACAGCCCCGAACCCACCGGCACCGAGGAATGCACGGCCACATCGACTCCGCCGACTCCGTGCTCCCCAAGTGCCCAGGACACACCCGCCACGTATGCGGCCCAGCCCGATGGGGTTCCCGGGCCTATCTCACCGAGCTCACCGGTCCACGACTCGTCGGTGTGCGTCGACACGGCACGCATGGTCGTGTCCTCGCGGCGGCGAACAGCGACGGCGGTGGCGTACGGCAACGCGAACGGCAACACCAGTCCGCCTGCGTAATCGATGTGCTCACCGATCAAATTGACCCGACCCGGAGCAATCCAGACGCCGTCGGGTTCACCGCCGAACGCGCTGCGGAACAACGCCGCTGCACCGTCGGCGAGATCCGCATCGGCAACAACGTCCAACCAGTTCATGTCAGCACCTCGCGCAGCCGATCGGCGATACGCTCGGGCGTGGTGTCGTTGATCCAGGCTCCCATCGCCGACTCCGATCCGGCGAGGAATTTCATCCGGCCCGGTGAACGCATCATCGAAAACAGTTGCAGATGCAGGCGTCCCAGCTCGCGATCCGCTCCGACGGGTGCCTGATGCCAGGCCGCGATGTACGGCACCTCGTCGACACCCTCGAAGAATGCATCGACGCCGCGCAGCAGGTCGCGATAGACCACGGCCAGTTCGTCCCGCTCGGCACCGTTCAGCTCGGCGAGGTCCGCAACGTCGCGGCGAGGAGCGAGGTGCGCCTCGACCGGCCAGCGCGATGCCGCAGGCACGTACGCAACCCAGTGCTCGGCGTCGATGACGATGCGTCGACCCGACCGGAGCTCGGCGGCGAGGACGTCGGCCAGCAGCACTCGGCCCGTTCGGTCGAAGTGGTTGCGAGACTGACGCATCAACGCATCGGTGCGTGGCGGGAGGTACGGGTAGGCATAGATCTGACCGTGGGGGTGGGTCAGGGTGACGCCGATTTCCTTGCCCCGGTTCTCGAAACAGAACACCTGCTGAACACCGGGGATCGCCGAGAGGGCAGTGGTGCGATCGGCCCAGACGTCGATGATGGTGCGGACACGGGAGAGCTCGAGCGACACGAACGACGCATCGGGATCACTGGCGAAGCAGATCACCTCGCACCGCCCGGTGCCGGGTGCCAGCGACCACAGCGCCTCCCCGTCGACCTCGGTCGGAAGCGACTGCAGTGCCGCGGTTTCGGACAAGGACGGGAATCGGTTCTCGAACACCACCACGTCGTAGTCGGCAGCCGGAATCTCCGTGGCCGGACGGTCCGGTCGACTCGGCGCCAACGGTGACGCGTCGGCCGGCGGCAGGAACGTGCGGTCCATCCGCTGTGCGGCGATGACGATCCATTCACCGGTGAGTACGTCGAATCGCATCTGCGACTGCGATATCGACGGAGACAGGGCTCGCGTATCGACCAGGTCGCGGGTGGCTCCACCGGAGACGTAGGGCTCGGTGTCGTCGTAGTAGATCAGCTCACGTCCGTCGGCCAGAGTGGTCGATGTCTTGCGCATCGAGTGCGTCGTGGCGTCATGCGCGGTCATCGAGTGCTCGTTCCTCGTTCGTGTCGGGGGATTGCTCTCCGGCGACAACCACGTCGTCGACCGTCTCCGACAACGCTTCGTGGACGCCGGGATCGAGTCCGGCATCGGTGACGAACACGTCGACGCGAGAGAGCGGGATGGTGTTGGCGAGCGCGCGAACACCCCACTTGGTGTGATCGGCCAGCACGATGACGCGTCGTGACGATGCGACCAGTGCCTGATTGGTCTGTGCTTCCATGAGATTGGGGCAGGTGAGCCCGGATTCGATGTCCACACCGTGTGTTCCGAGGAACAGCATGTCCAGGTGGATACTCTGCAGTGCACTGACCGTGAGCGGTCCGACGAGCGCGTAGGACGGCGTGCGCTGTCCGCCGGTGAGCAACACGGTCTGATCCGACCTGCCACCGGTGTGGAAGACATCGGCGACGGGCAGGGAGTTGGTGACGACGGTGATGTCGGGAACGTCGAGCAGTTCCTGCGCGAGTGCGTGCGTCGTGGTGCCACCGGAGATGCCGATGGATGTCCCGGGCCGCACGAATCGTGCCGCGGCACGGGCGATGGCGGCCTTGGCATCTCGATCGAGTTCGGACTTGGCCGAGAACCCCGGCTCGAACACGCTGGCCGACCGCGGCAGCGTCACGCCGCCGTGCACCCGCTCGACCAGACCGCGGGCGACAAGCTCGTTGACGTCGCGTCGAATAGTCATGTCCGACACCGACAGTGCGGCTCCCAGGTCTGCGACCTTGACCGCACCCTCGGCCGTCACCTGATCCAGGATCTTCTGCTGACGCTGGTGAGCAAGCATCAGCGTGCTTCGGCAATCACGGCGCTCGCACCGGCAGCCAGGATCAGTTCGCCGTCGATCTGCGCGCCGCTGACCAGATCGGTACCCGAGGCCGGCACGCTGACCTTGTCGGTTCCGTGGTTGAGGACGAACAGCCAGGACTGCTCCCCTGCCGACCGTCGGACGATTTCCACATCCGATCCGAGGTCGCGGCGAGAGTCGATATTCGCAGCTGCGCAGAGCTTGTCGGCGAGCGCGGCCCAGCCTGCCGTATCGGGAACGGTGGCCGCGTACCAGGCAGCGCCGGTGCCGACGGTGCGCTTGGTCAATGCGGGGACGCCCCGCAGATGGCCCTGGGTGTGGCGAGCCAACACGTCGACGTCCTCCGAGGCGGTCAGGTATTCGCTCCAGATCTCGCCGACGGTCGTGTCGTCCAGGACGAGGGCTTCTCCGTCTGCGAGTGGGAAGAATTCTTCGACGCGAACGCCGAGCAGCTCGCGGAATGCGCCCGGGTAGCCGCCGAGTCGCACGTGGTCGTCCTCGTCGGCGATTCCCGAGAATGCGGTGACGAGTACCTGCGCGCCGGCCTCGGCCGCGTCGGCAATCCGCGCTGCGGTCTCGTCGCTGCACAGGTACAGAGCCGGCACGACGACGACGTCGTAGCCACTCAGGTCCGTCGAGGACGGCACGACGTCGCAGGTCACGCCCGCCGAGGTGAATCCGTAATGGGCGCGGCGGGCAATCTCCATGGGCTGCATGGCCATCGACGGATGACCCTCCTGCTCACACGCCCATTGCGATGCCCAATCGAAGAGCACGGCCACCCGTGCGTCGACGGTGCTGCCTACCACCGGGGCCATGCGACGCAGCGCGGCACCGAGCTCGACGACCTCGCGCCAGCGGGCGGAGTCCTCTCCTGCGTGCGGAACCAGAGCCGAATGAAACTTCTCTGCGCCGGCCTTGGAGGCGCGGAACTGGAAGTAGGCGATACCGTCTGCTCCGCGAGCCATGTGTGCCAGTGAGTTTCGCATCATCTCGCCGGGGACCTTGGCGCGGTTGATGTGCTGCCAGTTGACGGCGCTGGTGGAATGCTCCATCAACAACCATGGTCGACGGCCGGCAACACCACGGGTGAGGTCGGCCGAGAACGAGAGCTTGTGATGCGCTGCGGCGTCGCCTGTTTCGGGGCCGACGAGATAATGGTCGGTGGAGACGATGTCCTGCTCCGGGGCCCAGGACGCGTAGTCCATGTTGCCTGCGAGCGCGGGGCCCTGGCCCATGCCCACCATGAAGTTCGTGGTGACCGGGACATCCGGGGTGATTCGGTTCAACACGGCCTTCTCGGCGCGATACTGCTCGAGGAGGGCGTCCGAGCAGAAGCGGCGCCAGTCGAGTTGGTGCGTGGGATTGCCGAACGTGGTGCTCACCGACGGGGGAACGATCTCGTCCCAGTCACTGTAGCGCTGGCTCCAGAAGTCGGTGCCCCACGCGGTGTTGAGGGTCTCGAGATCGATGTACCTGGCGCTGAGCCATTCTCGGAACGCGTGCGCGCTGTCGTCGGAATAGCACAGGGCGTTGTGGCAGCCGAGTTCGTTGGAGACGTGCCACATCGCCAGCGCGGGGTGCTCGCCGTAGCGGTGCGCCATCTTCTCGACCAGCGCGAGTGAATGTTCACGGTACACAGCAGAACTGGGGCTCCACGTCTGACGGCTGCCGATGGCGTACCGGTAGCCGCGCTCGTCCACCGGGCGCATCTGCGGGTACGCAGTGGCCAACCACGGAGGGGGCGACGCGGTCGCCGTGGCCAGGTCGACGCGAATGTCGCCCTGGTGCATCAGATCCATGACGCGGTCGAGCCACTCGAAGTCCCACGTCGACGCGGTCGGCTGCAGGCGCGCCCAGGAGAAAACGCCGACGGTCACGAAGTCGACGCCGGCCTCGTGCATCAGCTCGACGTCGCGTCGCCAGACGTCCTCGGGCCACTGCTCGGGGTTGTAGTCGCCGCCGAAGGAGATTCCCTGGGTCGGCCAGGTGCTGCGTCGCGCTGTGTCCATGCTCACAATATGAACGAGGCTTTCTCAGATGTCAACATGAATGAACATTTTCTTACTGACGCAGGTGAGCGGGTTGCTGGAGGCTTGACAGACGCCCTGTTGTCGTGTTTCTGTAACCTGCATCACCCCGAATGGTTGGATGAACAGCTCAGAACGCACAGCGGACATGTTCATTTCTGATCGTTATCGATACTTCTCGTCGAAGGACTTCCATGAACCCACACGAGTGGCCGCGCACGTGGCAGCCGTCCCGACGCGATTTCCTGCGGTCCGCACTCGTCGCCGCGGGTGCGATCACCGCAGGTGGCGCGCTGTCGGCCTGCTCGAACAGCGTCGACCCGAACGTCACCACGCTCGGGTCACGCCTGTCCGACCCCAACTCCAAGCTGGGTGTCGAGGACTTCGTCGCGATGTACCGGCAGCAGACCGGGCGTCAACTCGCTGTCAACACCGTCGATTCGACGTCCTTCCAGGAGAACGTCAACAACTACCTCCAGGGCACCCCTGACGACGTCATCACGTGGATGGGTGGGTACCGGGTGAAGTACTTCGCCGAGAAGGGTCTGGTGGAGGACCTGTCGCCGATCTGGGCGAACCACGGCGGCGGCTTCAACGAGAGCTTCCGTGAGAACTCCACCGGCACGGACGGAAAGCAGTACCTGATCCCGTTCTTCTACTACCCGTGGGCGGTATTCTACCGGCCGAGCCTGTGGGCCGAGCGCGGCTACGAGCCCCCCGCGACGTACGACCAGTGGGTGGCGCTGAGCAAGCAGATGCAGGCCGACGGCCTCACCCCGATCGGCTTCGGCGCCCGCGACGGATGGCCACCGTTCGGAACGTTCGACTATCTGAATCTGCGGCTCAACGGCGTCGAGTTCCACCGAACCCTGCTCGCCGGCGACGTGAGCTGGACCGACAATCGCGTGCGCTCGGTCTTCGACACCTGGCGTGAACTACTGCCGTTCCACCAGCCGCAGCCACTGGGCCGCAAGATCGCCGATGCGCAGATGGCACTGCTGAACAAGAGCGTCGGCTCACTCGTTGCCGGCATGTTCGTCGCGCAGAGCTTCCCCGCCGGTGCCGAACGCGACGACCTGGACTTCTTCACCTTCCCCGAACTCGACTCCGCCGTCGGAACATCCACGGTCGAAGCTCCCATGGACGGGTTCATGATGCGCACCGACCCGCGCAATCGGCCAGGGGCGGAGGACTTCCTCACCTACATGACCGGACCCGACCCTGCCGTCGCCTACGCGAAGCAGGATCCGCAGGCCATTCCGGCGCACCGTGATGCCGACCTGTCGAGTTTCCCTGCGCTGGTCCGCAAATCGGCGGACCTCGTGCAGAACGCGGAGGAGATCACCCAGTTCTTCGACCGCGACACCCGCCCCGATTTCGCGTCCATCGTCATGATCCCTGCCCTGCAGCAGTTCATCGGCAACCCGAACGATGTCGACGGTCTGGTACGCAGTATCGAGCGCCAGAAGTCGGCGGTGTTCGGAACATGACCGTGCGCAGTGTGATTCGACCTCCATCATCCACTCGACATCGAGATCAGGTAATGCCATGACCGCACCCGAACGGGTCAAGTCGCCGAAGGTTCGGCGCAGTGTTCGCGAGAAGTGGACCATCGCGCTCATGCTCGGGGTTCCCGCGCTGATCGTCATCGGTCTCGTCTGGATTCCGACGATCTTCACGGTGATCCTGTCGTTCGCTCGCTGGGACGGCATCGGCGGCACGTCGAGCATCGAGTGGATCGGCACCCGGAACTACGTCGATGCCGTCGAGGCGTACCCACCGTTCCAACAGGCTCTGCACAACAACGTGCTCTGGCTGGTCTTCCTGTTCCTCGTCCCCACCGTCATCGGCATCCTGCTGGCGATCCTTCTGGACAAGAACCTCAAGGGATCTCGGCTCTACCAGAGCATCTTCTACATTCCCGTGGTGCTGTCGATGGCCCTCATCGGCTTCATCTGGCAGCTCATCTACTCCACCGAGGGCGGTGTCCTCAACAGCCTGCTGGGTACCGACGTCGATTGGCTCGGCGACCCGGACATCAACATCTGGGCCGTGATGGTCGCGGCCGGGTGGCGCCACACCGGCTACATCATGCTGTTGTACTTGGCCGGACTCAAAGCCATCGATCCGTCCGTCCGTGAAGCTGCGGTGATGGACGGCGCGGGACCGATCCGCACGTTCTTCAGCGTCATCTTCCCGCTGATGAAGAACACCAATCTCCTCATCGTCGTCATCACCGTCATCGAGGCACTGCGCGCCTTCGACCTGGTCTGGGTGATCAACAGGGGCAGAAACGGATTGGAACTGATATCGGCGTTGGTCACGGCCAACGTCGTCGGCGAAGCAGGCCGCATCGGCTTCGGCTCGGCCCTCGCGACCGTCATGCTTCTCATCTCCCTCGTCTTCATCGCCCTGTACCTCGCCATCGTTCTTCGGAGCAAAGACTGATGACCACTTCACTCACCCGCACAGCACCGCCCGAGCGCGATCCGTTGACCCGCAACCGCGCCGCCGTCGCCAACCGTCGGCGCGCCGGCACCGCCCAGATCGCCATCTACGTGCTGTTGACCGTCATGGCGCTCGTCTGGATGTTCCCGCTCGTGTGGGCGGTGTACAACTCGTTCCGCGACTACGACTACGTGTTGCTCAACGGATACCTGTCCGTCGGCGGTTATACGTTCAGCAACTACATCGACTCGTGGCAGATCGGCGGAATCCCGCACTACTTCTTCAACTCGCTGATCATCACCGTGCCGTCGGTACTGCTCATCCTGTTCTTCGGCTCGATGGCGGCATTCATCCTGGCCCGCTTCAGCTGGAAGTTCAACATCTTCATGCTCGCGGTGTTCATCGCAGGCAACCTGCTGCCCCAGCAGACATTGCTCACGCCACTGTTCCGTCTGTACAACGCAATTCCCGTTCCGTACTGGATGAGTTCGTCGGGTTCGCTGTACGACAGCTACTGGGGTCTGATCATCGTGCACGTCGCGTTCCAGACCGGATTCTGCGTGTTCGTGCTGAGCAATTACATGAAAACAGTTCCGCACGAGCTGCTCGAGGCCGCCACCGTCGACGGAGCGAGTCTGTTCCGCCAGTACTGGCAGGTGGTCATGCCGCTGTGCCGTCCCGCGCTGGCTGCACTCGCGACACTGATGGTGACATGGATCTACAACGACTTCTTCTGGGCTCTGGCCCTGATGGTCAGTGGCGACAAGCTCCCGGTGACGACGGCGCTGCAGAATCTGCAGGGTAGCTTCTTCACCGACACCAATCTGCTCGCCGCGGGCTCGGTGCTGGTGGCTCTACCGACAGTGCTCGTATTCGTTGCGCTGCAACGCCATTTCGTATCCGGTCTGACGATGGGTGCCAACAAGTGAGTTTTTCCGTCCTTCGCCGTGACGGTGTCATGGTGATTCTCGGCCCGTCGTCCACCGCCGTTCCGGCCGTGCTGCATTGGGGTACCGATCTGGGCGAGCTGTCCGAGAACGACCTGACCGAGCTGCGCAGGGCCGCGATCCCCGCTGTCCCGCATTCGAGCGTGGATGTGCCCCGGTGGCTCACCCTCGCACCCGGCAGCGACGACGCCTGGCAGGGCACACCGGCTCTGGCATTGCACCGCAATGGGTCGGTGCAGTACCCACGGTGGGGCGACGTCGCTGTTCGCGCAGACGACTTCCGTTGTGAGGTCGAGGCGTCCGACTCCGAGTTGGGAATCGCTTGGTCGATCGAGTTGTCGTTGGAGATCGGTGGCTCACTGCGAGTGCAGCAGAGTGTTCGCAACGTTTCGAATGGACCCTTGACCGTCGACGGTGTCGTGACGCTGATGCCGTTGCCGAACAGTGCAACCGAACTACTCGACCTGACGGGACGGCACTGCCGCGAACGCACCCCCCAGCGGCGACGGTTCGATCACGGCTCGACCGTGCGCGCCTCACGACGCGGTAGAACCGGGCACGACGCCACCCTGGTTCTCACCGCCGGTAGCGAAGGCTTCGGCTTTCGCACTGGCGAGGTATGGGGTGCACATGTCGCCTGGAGCGGCGATCACCTGCATCTGGCCGAGCGGCTTCCCGAGCGTGCCGGTCAGGCCTCGGGGGTGCTGGGCGGCGGTGAGCTGCTCGCCCCCGGCGAGGTGATACTCCAGGACGGCGACACCTACACGACACCGTGGGTGCACTTCGTGTATTCCGATGCAGGACTGGATGGTTCGGCGCAGTCGTTGCACCGATGGATGCGATCCCGACCCGCACATCCCACCTCGCCGCGACCGGTGGTGTTGAACGTGTGGGAAGGGGTCTACTTCGATCACGATCTCACCCAACTCCGCGGGATCGCCGACGTCGCCGCGCACGTGGGCGTCGAACGATTCGTGCTCGACGACGGATGGTTCCGACACCGCCGCGACGATCGGGCCGGCCTCGGCGACTGGCAGGTGGACGAGGGCGTCTGGCCCGACGGACTGGCACCGCTGTTCGATCACGTTCGTGAACTCGGTATGAGTCCAGGACTGTGGTTCGAGCCCGAGATGGTCAACCTGGATTCCGACATCGCTCGGGCGCATCCGGATTGGCTGCTCGCGGCACCCGGGCGACTACCCCTCGAATGGCGTCACCAGCACGTGCTCGATCTGACCCGCCCGGAGGTGTTCGAGTATCTGCTCTCGGCCCTCGATACCGTGCTGACGAACGAGCGGCCCGACTATGTGAAGTGGGACCACAACCGGGACCTGATGCTGGCGGTCGATTCCGACGGACTCGCTGCGGTGCATGCCCAGACCTCGGCGTTCTATCGGCTGTTGGACGCGTTGCGTTCGCGGCATCCCCACGTCGAATTCGAGTCCTGTGCATCCGGCGGTGCCCGCATCGACCTCGAGGTCCTCGAACACACCGACCGGGTATGGGCGTCGGACACCAACGATCCACTCGAACGTCAAAGGTTGCAGCGGTGGACGACGCAGTTGCTGCCTCCGGAGCTGATCGGCTCGCATGTCGGTCCGCAGATCGCGCACACGTCCGGTCGATGGTCGACTCTTCAGTTCCGTTGCTTGACATCACTGTTCGGTCACGCCGGATTGGAGATGGACGTCACCGAGCTGTCGTCGGAAGATCACGAGTACCTGCGGTCGTGGACTGCGCTGTACAAGGAATTGCGCGGACTGCTTCACACCGGCAACGTGGTACGCGCCGACCATCCCGACCCGAGTGTCTGGGTGCACGGCGTCGTGGCTGCGGACTGCTCGGAGGCCACGTACGCAGTGGTGCGAATGGACACCTCCCCCGAGGACCGCACCGATCGTGTTCGGCTTCCCGGCCTCGATCCGGCCGTGCGGTATCGCGTCGAATTCGTTCATGCACTGAGCGATCTGGGCAACGGAATCACATTGCCGCCGTGGATCGCCGACGGCGGAGTGGTCGAGCTGTCGGGTTCGATGCTGGCTCGGGCAGGTGTGGCACTACCGGTGCTGTTCCCGCAGACGGGGGTATTGCTCAGGGTGCAAGCCGTCTGAACTGTGAATCGGCTCCTCAGTTCTGGATTTCCGACTGCGATCAGAGGATGGAATCCGAATCCGAGGAGCCGATTCGCCGCTTCAGTCCCAATTCACCCGGGACGCCATGCTCAGCAGCTTAGCTCGACGCGTTTCGTTCGTCTCGCCGATTCGGGCAATTCGCCCGTATACATGCGCCCGAAAGTCGTTGTGGTGATGCCGATTCTGCTCGGCTGGGCCGCTGGCGATGCAGTTGTGCAGCAGTGCCCGGAGAGTGTCGTACTCCTCTCGGGGCACCGCCGGCCACGAGTTGACGACGAGGCCGGTGAGCTGTTGTCGCTGATGAGCGCGCCTGACCCTGGTCTTGTCCGGATGAATTGTGAAGCCTTCGTCGTGGGCGATCTGAGTAATCAACCACAGCAGTCTGTCCACGTCGAGGTCTGGCCCACCGGAGAACGCCAGATCGTCGGCGTATCGGCTGTAGCGGACACCGACGGACCGGGCAAGCCCGGTGGCCCGGATATCGAGTTGTCGCGCAGCCAGATTCGCCAACGCAGGTGACGTAGGCGCTCCCTGCGGCAGGTGGGTGGCGCGAAGCCGCGCCGCCGTGGGACGGTCCACGCCGACCAACTCACGTGCCGGGGTCACCGTGGTACAGAGCGCGGCGAGATTCGCCGCGACTGTCCGCGGATATCCCACGGCCTCGAAGATCGCGACCACTCGATCGAATCCGATGGACGGGAAGAAGCGTCGGAGATCCACCGAGATCACCACGTCGCGTTCGGAATGCGGCATCGCGAATGTACGGGGACTGCGCGCCTTCGCGAAGCCGTGCGCCGCCGGATGAGCCGGGATCCGATCTAGTATGCGCCGCAGTATTTTTCGTTGATTTTCCCGTAGACGTGGCTTCGGCACCTCGAGCAGTCGGATGCCCTGACGCTTGTCGAGCCGTGCAGATCGATAGTGCTGCAACGGGAACGGTGCAGTGCGAAGCCTGCCCTGCAGATCGGCGAACCATTCGATTTCGGAGATCGTCAGGTCCAGCGACCGCGCGAGCTGACCGGTGGTCTCGTACCGCGGTACCTCGAATCGCCAGGGCTTGTCACTGTTGCGCGTCGGTCTCTGTGACGACACCGACGGCTCCGGTATGAACGGAAGGTCGCGCAGCAGAACGAAGATCGATGCCTCGTCGAACGGCGGACTCGGATACAGATTGATGACCCGATCCGCCAACCACGTCGCTTTGGCCGGGACGAGTGGCTCGAACGCCTCCGCGAGTCCGGATCGCGTCCACTCGGCGTCCGAAGCCAGGCGCGCCAGCGTCGCGGCCGCCTGTGGGGTCAATTCGCGTTCGGTCACAGGCGGTCGTCGATCGGATGCAGTGCCGTGGAATTCAACGCCGTGACATGCAACGGCGCGGGGCGACCGAAATCTTTCGTCCTCGGAGCAGGCGGGCACGCGTAGCGTGCTGAGCTGCTTCGGACGCAGTGCTCGATTTTCGTGATGTACCCAGGGGTTACCCCTGAGACCGGTCCCGCGGACCAACTCTCGCCCACGCGCCGCTGCATCCCTCCACCATGCCAAAGGGACGCAGATCTGTCAGCGCGTTGCCCGCAGGACCGTCACGGAAGAAGAGACTCGACTTCGCCCATGAGGTCGGAGATCTGCGGCCGAGTCTGCTGGTTCACCGGCGTCCACCGCGCGCGACTACCCGCCGATCGACTGCGATTCCGAACGCCGAGGTTCGCAGCGAAGGTACTGGAACCGACAAGAGCCGGGCTGCGTCCAAGGACGTAGACGTCCGCGAGAAATGGGTGAGGCAATGCGTAGGGCACGAGGATGGATGCCGGCGATGGCGGTGCTGGTGATCGCCGCGGGCTGCTCGAGCGACACCGACGGCGACGCCCTCGCCGACGCGACATCAAGTGGGGCGGCCAGTACGACCAACCCCGCGCCGACGCCCTGGGACCCATGCACCATCCCCAACGAGGCCATCGAACGAGCGGGATTGAACGTGGACACCAAGGAGTCCGGGGTGTTCGGGCGGGATCAGAATGGATTCAAGATCTGTGGCTGGGAGAGCCAGCCATCGGATAGCAAGTACTACTTCTCGATATTCGTCGGATTGGAAGGTATCGACTACATCGACGATCCGAGCAAGTTCGACCGACTCCAGTCCGTCCGAGTGGGAACACGCGACGCCACTCAATATCAGCAGGTCGGTGCAGATGCGTCCCTCAATTGTGGCGCTGCCTTCACTGCTGGGACAGAACTGATCATGACGACATTGAACACGAGCGCATTGGTCGATCTCGTACCGTACGACCCTTGCACTGAACTCAGCGAACTCACCGCCAGCCTCGATTCCGAGCTACCCGACTAGACCTGCAATCCGAGGATGTTCAGACTATGACCGACGCCGATCCGAACCTCATCGCCCACTGGCAGGGCCTCAACGCTCAAGCGGAAGCCGGGATGATCACCATTCCAGCCGATGTGGCCGCGAAATGCGACGCCGCTTGCGTCACTTACCTCGAGCATCTCGACAAGATGAAGATCGACGCGAAAAAGCTGGCCGTAGTCGCTTCCTGGGGTGACTTACCTTCCGCGCAGGCGCTGCGTGACAAGTTCCTCGCGAAAGCCACCGGCACCGATCGGTCTCTCGACGTGATTCTTCAGCAGCACATCGAGGTCATCGAATCAATGCGGATGCTCTTTCGGCGCTACTTCGACGAGACCGAGGCTACCGATACCCAGACGTCTGCGAACATCACCGCACTCGCTCCGGGAAGCTAGCAGCGCAACACTTTTCGATGGACTTCGACCTCGCGTTTGTCGTTGTCCAGTCGCCGTTCGACCGGCAGATAGCCGTGTGAACGCCACCATCCGATGCTCTCGACCATGCTGACCATCGGACCCACGAACACATGGGTCCACCCCTGCGCCGCAAGCCTGCGCTCGAGCTCCGCCAGCACCGGATTCGCCACACGATCGTGGCCCTCGTCCGCGTCGACGATCAGACTCCCCACCCATGGCTGTCCCTCGCGCGGATGCGGAACAAGCAACGTCACCACTCCCACGATTCGTTCTGCTACACGAATCACCAGGCACTGGGAGTTCTCCATAACCGTGTTGTGCCACAGGAACTTCTCGACATCCTCCATGGTGAATGCGGTGACACCGGTGCGCAACGTACTCGCATCGAGGAACTCGGGATTGCTGTTGAACACCGCCAGGAAGTCCTCAGGACCATCGCTGCCCTCGACCTCCCGGACCGCATACGAACCCACGTCGAATCGGATTTTCATCACGCCACGATAAGTCCACTACCCAATCCACGCCCTTCATCGTCATTCACGCCCGCTACAGGCGGTGTGAATCCCCACGAGGGGCGTGAATCCGCGCGCAAGCACTTCTGGCAGGCGATGCGTTTGCAGGCAGCTACCCGCAAGACGGTCGTGCTTCGCAACCCCTACCTCGAAGAGGCGTCGACGCCAACCTGCCACGGTCCGAAGCCGAAGTCGCTGCAGCTCGAGTCGACTTCTGCTGGTCCCTGGGAAGAATCAGCCTCCGTGTGCCTCGACGGCCACGGGCTGCCATTCGCGCCAGCTCGCGAGCCTCGACTCGTAGTCCTTCGTCGCGATCTGCAGTGGTGCGTCGCCGAAAAAGACTCGCAGTGGCGGCTTTTCGGCGTCGACGACCTTGAGCAGTGCCGACCGTGTTGCACTCGGATCACCGGGAGTCGCCTGCCGGGCACTGCGCAGCTTCGCAGCCTTGTCTCGAATCGAGTCGTACGCGGCGATGTCGGTCGACTTCTTCGCGGACGGGCCGGACCAGTCGGTGGAGAAACCACCCGGCTCGATCAATGTCACGTGGATGCCGAAGTCCTCGACCTCCTGCGCCAATGCCTGACTGAATCCTTCGAGGGCCCACTTGGAGGCGTGGTACGCACCGACGTTCGGGAACGCGGAGATTCCGCCGATGGACGACACCTGCAGGATGTGGCCACTCCCCTGCTCACGCATGAACGGCAAGGCCGCCTGCGTCACCCACAGCGCACCGAAGACGTTGGTCTCGATCTGCGCGCGGGCATCTTCCTCGGAGAGTTCCTCGATCATGCCGAACTGGCCGTAGCCGGCGTTGTTGACGACGATGTCGAGCGAGCCGAACTTGTCGTGGGCCTGCTTCACAGCCGCAAAATCGGCCGCGCGATCGTTCACGTCCAGTTCGATCGGCAGGATGGCGTCGCCGTACTGCTCCACCAGGTCCTTCAGCGTGTCGGTGTTGCGGGCGGTGGCCGCTACCCGGTCGCCGCGCTCGAGCGCGGCGATCGTCCACTCACGGCCGAAGCCCTTGGAGGTGCCGGTGATGAACCATGTCTTCGCTGCCATGAATCTCGTCCCTTCGCTAGCCGGACAGAAGTAGGGACGACGCCCGCTGCAAACGCCTCTCGGCGAGTGGTCGCTCGAAGCGACAAATGGGGTGAGGCCCGGGGCTTGCCAAGCGGACGCCGTCAGGGGTTCCAACGAGACACCCCCGCCGACTATTCCCCACCCGTCAGCTGTGTTCGGTGATCATCACTGCCATGGTGTTCGGCTCCAACGCTTCGAAGATATGCGGCACATCGCCGGGGTAGGCCACGTAATCGCCCGGAGCCAGCTCGACGGCCTCGCCGAGCGGCCCGACCATGGCTCGTCCCGCGCTGAGCACCACGTGCTCGACGACACCCGGCGAATGCGGATCCGAACGCCTAGGTTCGCCGACGTCCGCGCTGATCAAGTAGATGTCTCGGCGGGCGTTCGGCGGAGACGACGCCAGCAGGGTGGCCGTGTAGTCCGCTCTGTCCGACGCGAATCTCGGCCCCTCCCCCGCACGGATCAGGCGGACCGACTGCTTCGCGGGCTCGACCAGCCTGGAGAACGGCACGTCCAGCGTCACGCTGAGCGCCCACAGAGTCTCCAGGCTCGGATTTCCGGTACCCGATTCCAGTTGCGACAAAGTCGATTTGGCGATGCCGGCACGGCGGGCGACTTCTGCGAGAGACAGGCCGACGCGTCGTCGCTCCTGCTGGAGAGCGGCAGCGATGGCCGCAATCGGTGGACCGGTATCCGCCATTCGTTCACTCCATCGGTACGTCCGTTTGATTTGACGAACAGACTAACAGGGTCCACTATAACGACCATGCGTTCGACATGGCGAACCCTGCAGGGGGTCAACATCCGCGACATTGCGTTGGTCTGCTTGGCCGACGCCTTGGTCGGGGCATCGTTCGGTGCCATCGCCGTAGCCGCGGGCCTGCCACTGTGGCTTCCGGTCGTGATGTCACTGGTGGTCTTCGCGGGCTCGTCCCAGTTCATCTTCGTCGGAATTCTGGCGGCCGGAGGAAATCCCGTTGCCGCTGTGGCCAGCGCGTTGCTCGCCAACATCCGACTGGTTCCGCTCGGCTTCTCCATCGGCGAGGTGTTTCGGAACGTCGCACCACTGAAGCGGCTACTCGGCACTCACCTCATCACCGACGAGGCAGTGGCCTTCAGCGTGGCCGAACACGACGAGGGCAGCCGTCGAACAGCGTTCTGGGTGTGCGGGATCGGACTGTTCGTCACCTGGAACATCGGCGTGGCGATCGGCACCCTGGGCGGTGGAGCGATCAGCGATACCGCCGCACTCGGTCTCGATGCCGCATTCCCTGCGATTCTGCTGGGACTGATCATGCCTGCGCTCCGAGACCGGGCAACCCGCAACGCAGCCCTCGCCGGAGCGTGCATTGCGCTCGTCGCGTCGATGTTCCTGCCCAGCGGACTACCCGTTCTCCTGGCACTGATCGCCGTCGTACCGGCCATGCTCTCCAATACCCCTGCCGCACAGAAGGAATCCGCATGAGCCTCACGATTCCCCTGCTCGCGTTGATCATCGGCACCTACGCGCTCCGCATCGCCGGCCCGGCACTCCGCACCCGAGTCACGATCTCCCCTCGCATGGACAAGGTGATGACCACCGCAGTCGCCGTCATCTTCGTGGCACTGGTCGCCACCTCGACGCTCCTCGTAGGCAAGGACTTCGCCGGATTCGCGTTACCCGCAGGAGTAGCTGTCGCTGCCGTACTCGCCTGGCGACGAGCGCCGTTCGTGGTCATCGTTCTCGCCGCAGCCGCCACCACTGCGGGGCTTCGATGGGTCGGCGTCGCCTGAGTCTGCAACACTGGGTTGGTGTCCGAGTCCCCTGTTCAGTCCGTCGATCGCGCGATCGAGGTGCTCGAATACCTTGCCGACCACGGTGAATCCGGCGTGCAGGACGTTGCGGCGCACCTCGAAGTGCACAAGTCCACGGCGTTTCGCCTGCTCAGCGCACTGGAGTTTCGCCGACTCGTCGAACAACCAGGCGAGCGCGGCAAGTATCGCCTCGGCATCGGTTTGATCCGCCTCGCCACGTCGGTATCCGCGCAACTCGACATCACCCGCATCGCCCGACCGATCCTGCAGGAGCTCGCCGACACCATCGGCGAGACCGTCAACATCGCTGTGCCGGACGGCAACGTCACCGTCAATATCGATCAGGTCCGCGGCGGTTCGTCGATCATCAGTCACAATTGGCTCGGTGAGAGATCTGCTCTGCATGCGACGTCCAGCGGGAAAGCACTGATGGCGTACGACGACTCGCTTCTCAAAGCCGGGGTCGACGGTCATCTCGAACTGTTCACCGCCAACACCATCACCACCAAGACCGATCTGCTCGACGAGATCGAAACGGTCCGGTCCACCGGAATCGCCTACGCGCGCGAGGAGTTGGAGATCGGACTGAACGCGACAGCGGCCACCATCCTCAGCTACGACGGCTCCGCGGTGGGTGCGATCACCGTCTCGGGCCCCGCCTACCGACTTGACGAGGACCGCCTCACCGCGGCAGGGGTGTCCGTTCTCGCTGCTGCACAGCGCGTCTCGACGCTATTGGGTTGGTCCGGCCAAACGTGATCCGACCCAGTCGTGAAACGCCCTGATGTGATGCTCCGCCGGCACCAGCACGCCGCCGTCGCGATACATCCGTGACGACATCGCCGGCTGGCACCGCTCGCACGCCTCGAAGTCCTGCTCGTTGACGCGATGGAACAGCTCCACACTCTTGTCCATCGTCGCCGCGCTGTGCGGATCTGCCACGACTGCAGGGGCATAGAGCCAATCGCATTCGACGACCGTTCGATCGACGGACATCGGGAACATGCGATGGATGATGACGTGGTCGGGAACCAGGTTGACGAACACCGTCGGCCTGATCGTGATGGCGTAGTACCGTCGATCCCGATCCTCCCCTACCCCGTCGAGGGCGTCGAATCCGTGGGAGCCGTCGACGGTGAAGCCGGCTATGTCACTGCCGAACTCTGCACCGTGCCCCACGTACGTCTGTGCTGCCATGCCGTCGGCGAACTCGGGCAGCACCTCGGTGAGCTCGGGATGAATCGTGGCGCAGTGGTAGCACTCCATGAAGTTCTCGACGATGAGCTTCCAGTTGGCCTTGACGTCGTAGACGATCCGGCGCCCGAGGGCGAGTGATTCCACGTCGTACGAATCGATGGCACCCACACCTCCGAGTCGTTCGCGAACGTCGCCCTGCACCGTGTCCTCGAACGACGGGGCCTCCTCGGCAACGCACACCCAGACGTATCCGAGCCATTCCCGGACATGCACCTTCCGGAGCCCGTACTCCACCCGATCGATCATCGGCATATCGATCAGGTTCGGAGCTGCGATCAGCTTGCCGTCGAGATCGTACGTCCATGCGTGATAGGGACATTGAAAGTTTCGACGCACCGTGCCCGACGCCTCGGTGCACAGGGTCGCGCCGCGATGTCGGCAGATGTTGAAGAACGCGGTCACGCCGCCCTTCCGATTGCGGCTGACCAGGATCGACTCTCGACCGACCTGAACCGTACGGAATTTTCCGGGCTCTGCGATGTCGTCCGATCTGACGGCGCAGAACCACATCTGCTCGAAGATCTGCTCCTGCTCGCGAACGAAATATGCTGGATCGACGTACGTTTCGCCGCCCAACGTCGGGAGCAGAGTGGGCTGCAGTTCCGGATCGACCATGGTCATGCCGACACCGCGCATCTCGCCGGGTCGAACAGCGCTATCGGGTGTGACGTGGCCCCGTCGATCGCGAGGTCGGCCAGAACTTCTCCGATGACGGGAACGAACTTGAACCCGTGGCCCGAGAAGCCGCACGCCACGGTGACATTGGCGTGGTCCGGATGCTTCGCCAGTACGAAATGCTCGTCCGGCGTCGTGGTGTACATGCAGGTCCTCGCATCCAGGTGTGGTCCCGACAGCGCCGGGAACGTGGTGACGATGCGCTCCTGCAGTCGAGCGATCTCTTCGGGATGCACTGTGCGGTCGATGGTGTCGGGATCACACGGTGTCCCGGCGCGGAAGAACGAGATCTTCACACCGCCGCCGTCCCCGTCGATGGCCGGAAAGCCGTAGATCTGATCCGGCCCGTCCCCGCAGATGTAGACGGGGTGATGCGAGCTGTCGAAGGCCGCTTCGCCCGATTCCGGGGTGACCCAGTGCATCACCTGCCGTTCGACCACCAGCGGTACGCCGATCTCGGCCAACAGCTGCGGTGCCCACGCTCCCGGTGAAATGACCAGTGCTCCTGCGGTGTACGTTCCGGCCACCGTGGTCACGGTCACCGAGGAGTCGGTGGATTCCCAACCGAGCACCTTCTCGTCGTAGCGCAGTTCGGCACCGGCAGCCTCGGCGAGATCGAGATGTGCGGCCACCGTCGTCTCCGGTCGCGCGATGCCCGCCTTCTCCTCGAACAGGGCGAACTCGTCGGACCTGAGTCGGACCGTCGGGAAGCGTCGCTGCGCCTCGGCAGGGTCGAGTACGTCGTGCTTCAGACCCCACTTCTCCGACGCCCGAAGGCTTCCGCCGAACGTGAGCCCGTCGGGCCTTCCCACATAGAGGCCACCGGTTTCGGTGAACACATCGCGCCCACTGTCCGCGGCGAGGTCGTGCCACAGTTCGTACGCGCGCAGGAGCAACGGCACGTAGGCCGGGTCCTCGAAGTACGACTGCCGGTAGATGCGGGAGCCGCCGTGACTCGATCCCAGCGCATGCGCCGGTCCGAATTGGTCGATACCCAGCACCCGCTGCCCGCGTCGGGCGAGGTGACAGGCGGCGGCGCTACCCATGCCGCCGATACCGAGGACGATCACGTCATACGTCATGTCAGCACCTGATCTTGTTCATGTCGGGATCCACCAGCGGTTCGGCCATGACCGTCGCGGGTAGTAGGTCACGGAAGTACTGCACTGCAACGTGTTCGCCGGGTTGCAGCCCTGCCGGTAGCCAGGCGTAGGCCACCGTCCTGCCGACCGTGTATCCGTACGCGGCGCTGGTCACGTACCCGACCACGGTGCCGTCGATCAAGACCGGTTCCTTGCCCATCACCACGTGCGACGGGTCGTCCAACGTCAGGCAGGTCAACACCGGTCCGCCGCGTTCTTCCTGCAGCGCCGAGGCTCCGATGAAGTCGCCCTTGGCCTTTCGTACCGCAAACCCGAGCCCCGCCTGATACGGATCGTGTTCGGTCGTCATGTCGGTACCCCACGACCGGTAGCCCTTCTCGAGCCGGAGGCTGTTGAACGCACTCCGTCCTGCGGCCACGACGCCGTGCGCCTGTCCGGCCTCCCACAGCGTGTCCCACAGGCGCAGTGCGGTATCGGCATCGGTGTACAGCTCCCAGCCGAGCTCTCCCACGTACGACAGCCGCAGCGCCAGGACGTCGACCCCGCCGACATGAATAGTCCTACCGTTGAAATACTTCAGCCCTGTGTGCGAGATGTCGGCCGATGTGAGCGGAGCCAGCACCTTCCGCGCCGACGGTCCCCACAGACCGATACAGGCGGTGGCACCGGTGATGTCGCGAACGTACACATCACTGCCGGCATGGCGCAGCATCCAGTCTTCGTCGAGCGGACCGTTCACTCCCACTTGGAACCGATCCTCGGCCACTCGGGCGACGGTCACATCGCTGCGAACACCACCGGTGGCGTCGAGCATCAGTGCGTAGGTGACGCTGCCGACCTTCTTGTCGAGCTGGTTGGTCGTCAGCTTCTGTAGCAGCGCGAGCGCACCGGGTCCGCCGACCTCGAGGCGTCGCAGCGGCGTCATGTCGTACATCGCCACCGCCTCGCGGGTGCGCCAGGCCTCGACGGCGCTGATCGGTGACCAGAACTTCGCCGACCACGGCTCTCGCTTCGGTGCCTGCCACTGTTCCGGAAGTTGTTCGAGCAGAACGCTGTTCGCCTCGTACCAGTGCGGTCGCTCCCAGCCGGCACCGTCGAGGAACATCGCGCCGAGCTCCTGCTGACGACCGTAGAACGGGCTCACTCTCAGCGGCCTCGGTTCAACCTTGGGCTGCAGTGGGTGGATGATGTCGTACACCTCGACGAAGTTCTGCGCACTGGTGCGCGCCACGTTCGACGGCACCAGGTCGGTCTTCTCGAATCGGTAGAGGTCGCACTCGTGCATGTCGATCTCGCTGTGCCCGGTGATCATCTGCTCGGCGAGCGATTTCGCGACGCCGGCAGAATGCGTCACCCAGATCGCCTCGGAGACCCAGAGCCCCTGCACTTCTCGTGATTCTCCGACGATCGGTGCACCGTCGGGTGTGAAGGAGAAGATGCCGTTGAACGCGTGTTGTATTTTCGCGTCTTCGAGCGTGGGAAGGAGCTCGGTGCTGCGCTGCCAGGCGTCGGCGAAATCGGCTTCGGTGAACGGCATCGACGACGGCATGTTCTGCGCAGTCACGTTCTCACTGGAACCGAGTTCGCGGGAATCGACGGGCATGGGACGGTGGTGGTACGAGCCGATTCCCAGGTGATCGCCGTGTTCGCGGTAGTAGAGCCGCTCGTCCTGATGACGGAGGATGGGCAGAACCGCTTCGGTACGAGCTCGACGCGACGGCAGGTCCAACTCGGTCGTGTGCGCGTACTGATGCGCCAGGGGCTGTAGCGGCACCGTCATACCGAGAAGCTCGCCCAGCTCCGGCCCCCAGAATCCGGCGCAGCAGACGACGATATCGGCCTCGAAGGTGTGATCGCCCGCCCGCACGGCCGTGACTCGACCGTTGCTCCGGTCGATCGACGTGACGTTCATGCCGCCGATGAATCGCGCCCCGCGCGAGGTGGCCAGCTCGGCCTGCGTCGAGCTGGCCTTGACGGCCTTGGCCAGTCCGTCGTCCGGGGTGTGCAGGCCGGCGAGTACCCGGCCGCGATCGAGCAGGGGGTACAGCTCGAGACAGCGTTCGGCGTCCACCACCTCCGAGGTCAGTCCCCAGGAGCTGGCGAAGCCGTGGCGTCGATGCAGCTCGTCGACGCGCTCGGGCGTCGTCGCCACCTCGAGGCCACCGACGTCGAGGAAGCAATCGAGGCTCTTGAACTTGGCGGCCGTGTAGGCCGCGAAGCGCGACATCGATCGGGACGAATTGGTGGCGAACACCAGGCCAGGCGCATGCGAGGTGGAACCTCCGGTGAGCGGTAGCGGGCCCTTGTCCAGGACGGTCACGTCCGTCCAGCCGCGTGCGGTGAGTTCGTCGGCGAGGCTGCAGCCGACGATTCCGGCACCGACGATCACAACCCTCGGGATGCTCGAGGACATGACACGCTCCTAGGGGGTGTACGTCGAGTTGATTTAGTTGCACAATACGAACTGCACTTCGTATAGCGCAACAGATTCACACGATCGAAACTCGAGCGTTCCATCGCCGCAACGGGGTGATCCCACGCTGGGTACAACACGAGCACTGCACACCCTCAGGTCCCCGGAGGCCCGACCATGACCGCAACGTTCTCCACCCGCGTCCTGCTCGACGCCGGTCGCGCCGAGGATCTCCCCGACGGCGAGGCCCTGCGCATCACCCCGGCCGGAGCACCGCCGATCGCGATCTTCAACGTCGAAGGTGAGTTCTTCGCCATCGACGACACCTGCACCCACCAGGACGCCTCATTGTCCGAAGGCTGGGTGGAGGATTGCGCCGTCGAATGCCCGCTCCACACAGCATGTTTCGACCTGCGCACCGGAGCGGCACTGGGTGCTCCCGCGAAGATCCCCGTACGTACGCACGCCGTACACGTCGAGGACGGAGTCATCCGCATCGCGGTCACTCCGTGAAGTCGGTGACCGTGGTCGGAGCCTCGCTCGCCGGGGTGGCCGCAGCCCGCGCACTGCGCGATCAAGGTTTCGACGGCCGCATCACGATGATCGGCGACGAAGTGCACCTGCCGTACGACCGACCGCCACTGTCCAAGAGTTTCCTTCTCGGTAACGAATCCGCACTGCCACTCGACATCGACAGTCTGGACGTCGAGTGGCGTCTCGGTTGTGCGGCCACCGGCCTGTCGGGAACCACGGTCTCGACCGCATCCGGCGATATCGGCGCCGACGCGGTGGTGATCGCAACCGGAGCTGCGGCCTGCCGGCTCCCCGGCACCGTCGGGATCGACGGAATTCACGTGCTGCGCAGCCTGGACGATGCGCGTGCGCTGAGATCCTCGCTGTCGTCGGGAGTTCGGGTCACGGTGGTCGGAGCCGGGTTCATCGGCAGCGAAGTCGCCTCCACTGCAGTAGGAATGGGCGCTTCGGTGACCGTCGTAGAAGCCTCGGAGACTCCGCTCGCTCGCGTGTTCGGCAGTGAGCTGGGCTCACTCATCGCCGGATGGCACCGCAATGCCGGTGCGGCACTGCTGACCGGAGTATCGGTAGCCGGATTCGTCGTCCAGTCGGGCCGGGTACGTGCGGTGGAATTGGCGGACGGTTCGATGATCGAGTCCGACGTGGTCGTCCTCGGCGTCGGTTCGACGCCGAACATCGGCTGGCTCGACGGATCCGGCCTGGACATCCACGGCGGAGTGGTGACCGATCACCGCGGCATAACCTCCAACCCAGCCGTCGTCGCCGTCGGGGACTGCGCTGCAGTGCGCGATGCCTCCGGGGTGATTCGGCGCGACGAACACTGGACCTCCGCCGCCACTCGCCCTGCCGTCGCCGTCGAGGCACTGCTGACCGGTGGGTCCAAGGGGTTCACCGGACTGCCATACGTGTGGTCCGACCAATACGCCGCGCGAATCCAGTTCGCCGGACATCACGGACCCGACTGCATCGCCGACATCGTCGAGGGCGACCCCACCACCGGGCCCTTCGTCGCTCTATACCGACACAACGACCGCCCGGTCGCCGTGCTGGCGGTGTCCTCGCCGCGATCCTTCGGCAAATGGCGCCGTCAGGTGGTCGATACCTCGACCCTGATGACCTGACCGTTCCCTGTTTCCTTCCGCCGACGGCACCCCCCAGGTCCACTCGATGTGACATTGACCCCCGAAAAGGCCACCGAATGTCACATTGAGTACCCACCAACGGGAACAATGGTGATCGAACACGGGAATCGATTGTCGACTTTGGGAGCAGCAATGACCGCGCTGGATGCAGTACGACGACGGTGGCCGAAGACGATGCCGCTGCAGCCGCTGCCGTCGGAGTCGTGGGCCAAGCAGGAGCCCACTTGGAAGGGTGCGAATCCGCAGGTCATCGAGTCTGCTTTGAAGCGTGCGAAGACGCGGACCTCGGGCAACTGGTTCGTGTTCGCTGCCAGTCGTGACGTCAAGGCCGACAAACCGTTCGGCAGGTATGTCGGCACCACCGAATTGGTGGCCTGGCGGGACTCTGCGGGCAAGGTGCACATCGGGCCGGGTGCGTGCCCGCACCTGGGCGCTGCGTTGGATACCGCGAAGATCGAATGCGACACATTGGTCTGCCGCTGGCACGGTCTTGCGCTCGGGCCGAAGGGCAAACCCGGTTGGCGTCCGGTGCCCGCGTTCGACGACGGGGTTCTGGTGTGGGTTCGGCTCGACGAGCTCGGTGGTGAGGAGCCGACGCCCGTCCCCGTGGTTCCGATCCGCCCGCCTGCTTCGACTGCCATCGCCGGTGTGGTCACTCTCGTCGGCAAGTGCGAGCCCGACGACATCATCGCCAATCGACTCGACCCCTGGCACGGTGCGTGGTTCCACCCGTACTCGTTCGCACGGCTGAAGGTGGTCAGCGCGCCCACCGAGATCGATGTGCCCGAGGAGGACGATCGCTTTCTCGTCGATGTGACCTTCCGCGTCAGTCGTGGCGTCGGTGTGCCGGTGCGGGCCGAGTTCGTCTGCCCCGGTCCCCGCACCATCGTGATGCGCATCCTCGACGGTGAGGGAGCGGGCAGCGTCGTCGAAACCCATGCGACGCCGTTGGCCCCCGCACCCGACGGCACACCGCGTACCGCCGTCATCGAAGCCACGATCGCAAGTTCGGATCGACCGGGATTCCAGATGGCGCGCAAGGCGTCCGGTCTCCTGCGACCGGCGATGAACTTCACCGCTGCACGGTTGTGGAAGGACGATCTCGACTACGCCGAGCGACGCTACGAGCTGCGTTCGCAGGGCCGGGCTTGATCTAGCCTTCGACGAACTGGGCGAGTTGCGCGATGACGGTACCCCAGCCGTCGTGGAAGCCGTACTCCTCGTGCATCTTTCGGTCTTCTTCGTTGCGGTGCATCACGTGGGCGTTGTACTGGGTTCCGTCGGGGTGGTCGGACAGGGTGATCACCGCGGTCATGAACAGCTGCGGTGCCGGCCGCCACCCTTCGACGAGGGAGTTGGTGAACACGATGCGCTCACCGTCGTCGACGGCGAGGAAGCAGCCGTCGATGTGCGGAGCGAAGTCGCCACCGGATTCGCTGATGAGGGTCCGGAAGGCCCCACCCGGTCGCGGGTCCCAGCCGTCCACCCGGCACAGAGCAGGCGCAGGGATCCACCACTTCTCGAATTTCGACGGGTCGATCCACGCACTCCACACTGCTGCGCGTGGAGCCTTGATCACGCGTGAAATGGTCAGGTCGAGGGAAGGATCGATCGATGTCATTGCGCTTCACTTTCTTTCGCGGTGTCGGTGACGAACTGTTCGAGGCGATCGGTGCGGGATTCCCAGACGGCTCGTTGCTCGCGTAGCCAGTGATCGGCCACGTCCAGGTTGGCTCGCTCGATCGTGCATGCACGAACACGGCCCACCTTGCGTGTGCGAATCCAGCCACTGCGCTCGAGCAGATGAATGTGTTTCATGAACGACGGCAGAGTCATGTCGAACGGTTCGGCAAGTTCGCCCACCGTGGCCGGTCCCGATCCCAACCGACTGAGCACTGCCCGCCGGGTCGGGTCGGCCAGTGCCTGAAACACATCATCGAGAACGGTCGAATACTGAGCCATAAGGCACACTATCCCCAAGTCATACTTAGCGCAAGAGCTAAGTATCGAAACCGACTTCTCTGATCACGACCCATGCTGCGGCACAGCACTATTGGATCTGAAAAATTTCTGAGAACCTCCAGAAAACCCCTTGGCACTCGAAGGGTCAGAGTGCTAATTTCTGATCTGCACAGTTGAGGAGCGACTCGCCACAGGGGTGAGCGCATCTGGGTACAGGAGGTGGTTGCTGTGCTTCGTTTCGATCCGTTCCGTGATGTCGATTCCCTCACCTCGGCCATGCTGGGTGCCTCTTCCGGTTCGGACCGCGCCCCGCGATTCATGCCGATGGACCTCTACAAAGTCGACGACCACTACGTGCTCAGTGCCGATCTTCCCGGCATCGACCCCGGATCGATCGATGTCGACGTCGACCGCGGTACGTTGACGCTCACCGCTCATCGATCCGCTCCGGAAAACACTGGGGTGCAGTGGATTACCTCGGAGCGATTCGCCGGCACGTTCCGCCGCCAGGTCTCGCTGGGTGACGGCGTCGATACCGAGCGCATCTCCGCGGCGTACGACAACGGCGTTCTGTCCATCACCATTCCCCTCGCCGAACGCGCGAAACCACGCAAGATCGACATCGCACACACCGAGCAGAAGTCCATCGAACACGAATCGACCTGACCCGAAACGGACAGCCGAACAGATCACGAAAACCATTGGGGTGATGCACTATGCCATCCGAGGCGGTGGTGTGGACGGAATCGGCCGACCGTGAGCAGTGGTGGCGCACGGTGGTGGGTGTCGAGACGAGCATCAGGGAATGCTCGACGGCGGATGTGCTCGATCAGTGTCGAGCCGAGCCTCTCGACGACGATCTCTACCCGCACACACAGCAAGCAGCGTGACGAGAAGGGCCGGTACCGAATACTCGGTGCCGGCCCTCCGTCATCGGGACCTCTACAGAGACAACGAGAAGAACGTGCTCGATGGATCGAGCACGTAGTCCGCGAACGGTGCGCACTCGACGAATCCGTGGCGCACATACAGCCTTCGGGCCGCAGCGAAGTAGTCCTGGGTTCCCGTTTCCAGGCTCACCCGCCCGTACCCACGTCGACGCGCATCGTCGAGAACATGCACGAGCAGGCGCGAGGCGACACCCTGCCCCCTCGCCGCCCCCGTGGTCCGCATCGACTTCAGCTCGCCGTGATCCGGGGTGAGCTCCTTCAGCGCTGCGATACCGCACAGTGTGTCGGCATCCCAAGCCGTCCACACGCAGACGTCGGACCCCCGCAGACCCGATAGATCCAGGGCATGCATACTCTCGGCAGGCGAGGTGGCGTTCATGTCCGCGAGATGCTCGGTGAGCAGCGCCTGCACTTGCGGACGCGACAGATCGTCGACCTCGATCCGCATGCCGGAACTCACCTGTTCATGAGCCTCTCGATGGCGTCGAACATCTTGAATCGTCCACTCGTCGGCACTGTTTCGATGTCGTGACCGGTGACGCCCCAGCTCGCCAACAGTGTGTTCGCGGCCTGCAGCCCGGTGGTGGCCGCACGTTCCATCAGCGCCACCGGCAGATCTATACGGATTCCGTCGCCGGCAAGTACCAGTGCGGGTTCGGGGGTGCGGACGGTGGGGCGCTCGGCGAACGCGCCGAGGCCGAACATGGGGCAATCGTCACGCCACTCGGATCGTTCTGCGATCACCTCTGCATCGGCGGTTTCCGGATAGATCTCGTGCATCCGATCCATCAACTGCTGACGCGTGACCTCCTCGGGTTCCTCGGCGGCGTAGGCGTGCAGTTCGACGACGGAGCCGCCGGTGCGGGCAGCCCACTGTGCGGCCTCGTCCTCGAACCGTTCGAGCACGCTGATGTTGTCGATCGGGGGCATGCCACCGGTGCCGATGAAGGCGGGCCGATCGGCGTTGACGGCCTTGCTCAACCACACGCGGTGTACCAGGAACGGCGGTGTGTTCTGCAGCGCAGCAACCTGTTTGCGCCAATCGGGCGTCCCCAGCTCGGGCGACTGCTCGAGCACTCGCTGCAATCCGGCGATGTCGGTCGCCAGTACCACCGCGTCGGCGTCGATGATGCCGCCTGCGTCGACGCGAAACTTTCGCAACCCGCCGCGGCTGATCTCGCCGCACGGAGTTGAGGTTCTGATGTCGACTCCGAGTCCGGTGAGGTACTCCCCCAAGGGGTTCCACAGAGCCTGCGGGTACGGGTCACGGGGAACGTCGAAGATCAGGCCCTCGGAGGAGCCGAGGAAGTAGATGTGGAACATCATGGCGAGCTCGGCGGCAGACATCTTCTCGGGGTCGGCGAAGAAGCTGCGGGAGAACACTCCGAACGCCAGGTGCCGCGCGGCCTCGGGGAAGTTGATGTTGCGCAAGAACTCTGCGGCGGGAGTGGTGTCCAGCTCGTCGAAGGTCTTGGGCACGCTGACCGTCATCAACGGCAGTGCCGCAATACCGTTGAGGTCGGTGAGGTCCTTCCACCGGAACGTCGGACTACGTTTGACGAACGCGAAGGCGTTGAGTGGCGGCGTTTCGGGCAAGCCCTTGAATCCGTCGATCCGGCCGTCACCGTCGATCAGTGGGTAGTCGTCCACCGGACGCAGCCGGGCCAACTCGGGGTCGGTGCGGCGGAGCAGGTTTCGCAGGTTGTAATACTGCCGAAAGAACGCATGGAAGCCGCGGCTCATGGTGGCGGGTGAGCCGTCCTCGAGCGTCGTGTCCCATCCGCCGACGCGGCCGCCGAGGTAGCTCTCGCGTTCGACCACGTGCACTTTCACCCCCCGCTCGGCCAGCGCGGTCGCAGCACTCAGACCCGCGATGCCACCGCCGACCACCACCACCTGCGGAACGTCCGCCAGCTGTGCGGCGTCGGAATATCCCTGCACCGCAGCATGAGTGACTCTCTTGGAATCGGTCAACGCTCTTCCTCCGCGGGACGAGAGCCGAGGAACGTGTGCACCACACCGTTCTGCCAACCGGTCATGGTCTCTTTGGCCACCCCGGTGTAGCCGGCTCGCTGCATCCGCCGCATGAAGGCCGAGGCACCGTCGAAGGTCACGACGCTGCGCCACAGGTGCCGGTACAGGGTGGCGTCGCGCGTCGCCAGCCAGCCGAGAGGAATGATGATGCCCCAGCTCACCACGTTCCAGGAGATCCTGGCCCGCAGCGAGTCGTGCACCGAGTACTCGTGGAATGCGATGGTCGAGCCCGGACGCAGCAGGGACAGAAGCGATTTCAGCTCCGTGTCGGGATCGTCGACGTTCCTGATGAGGTACGCGGCGAGTATCGCGTCGAACGGACCGTCCACCCCGTTGATCGCCAGATCCTCGACGCGTGAGTGCACGAACGTCACGTTCGACGGCCAGTCCTTGCTCCGCGCGACCTCGAGCATCTCGGCCGACGCGTCGGCGGCGACGATCTCGGCATGCGGCGCGGCTTCGAGCAGCGCTGCAGTGGATGCGCCGGTGCCGCAACCGATGTCGAGCAGACGCAGGCCTGCACCGAGGTTCGGGATCCGCAGCCGCTTGGCCGACTTGAGCAGGTGTTCGTGGTAACCGGGGTTCGCTCCGACGAGCCGGTCGTACGCCTTGGCACCGACATCGAATGCCCCGGGAACTTCGTTGCGCGGCAGTCCGCCCTTACCGACCTTCACAGTGCCTCTTCCTTGCTGACGCGGGCCGAGGGCCCACCCTGGACCGATACGACATCACCGTGCTGCAACTGCCGTCCGCGCCGCACATCCACATCCCCGTTGACACTGACCAGACCGTCGGCGATCACGCCCTTCGCCTCGGCACCGGATTCGATGAGGTTGGCGAGCTTGAGGAATTGACCCAGTCTGATCGATTCGTCGCGGATGGGGACATCGTGTGCGTCGGACATGTCTCCATCCTGTACTAGCAAGCCGTTCGCTGCTACCAACCGGTCACATCGACGAACGGAACCGGCGCAACCGCAGGCTGTTGCTCACCACGAACACCGACGACAGCGCCATCGCGGCACCGGCGAGCATCGGGTTGAGCAGGCCCGCAGCGGCCAGCGGCACAGCGGCGACGTTGTAGGCGAAGGCCCAGAACAGGTTGCCCTTGATCGTGCTCAGGGTGCGCCGGGAGAGCCGGATGGCATCGCCCACGGCCCGTAGATCACCGCGCACCAACGTCAGGTCGCTGGCCTCGATCGCCACATCGGTGCCCGTACCCATCGCAAGACCCAGATCCGCCGTGGCGAGGGCGGCCGCGTCGTTGATGCCGTCGCCGACCATCGCCACCACCTTGCCCGACGCTTGCAGTTCCCGAACGGCATCGACCTTGCCCGTCGGCAGGACACCGGCGATGACCTCGTCGATTCCCACCTCGGCGGCGATCGTGCGAGCGGTGGCCTCGTTGTCGCCGGTCAGCATGACCGGGGTCAGGCCGAGTGCCCGCAGTTCCGCGACGGCCTGCCTCGAAGTCGGCTTGACCGAGTCGGCGACCACCAGCACTCCGCGGGCCCTGCCGTCCCAGCCGAGAGCGACGGCGGTGCGTCCCTGCCGTTCGGCGGCCTCGAAAGCATCTGCGAGTTCGGTGGGTAGAGGCATCGACCAGTCGGCCAACAACGAACGACGCCCGACGACCGCGGCGCGACCGTCCACGACGCCCTGCACCCCGAGGCCGTCGAGGCTGGTGAATTCTTCGACGGCCATGGACCGGGTCGAACCCGCGATGGCGCGGGCGATGGGGTGTTCCGAACCCGATTCCAACGCTGCCGCCACGGCACGGACCTCGGTCTCGTCCTCACCGTCGGCCACGTGCACCGACTGCAGCGTCATCTCACCGGTGGTGACGGTCCCGGTCTTGTCGAGTACGACGGTATCGATGCGGCGCGTGGATTCGAGGATTTCCGGGCCCTTGATCAGTATCCCGAGTTGCGCGGCCCGGCCGGTACCGACCATCAGCGCAGTCGGTGTGGCCAGGCCGAGTGCGCACGGGCACGCGATGATGAGCACGGCGACTGCAGCAGTGAACGCGCCCGCTGCGGAACTGCCTGCACCGAGCCAGAATCCGAGGGTCGCGACCGAGATCGCGATGACGATCGGCACGAAGATTCCGGAGATACGATCGGCCAATCGCTGCGCCTGCGCCTTGCCGGTCTGCGCGTCCTCGACGGCCTTCGCCATCTGCGCGAGCTGAGTGTCGGAGCCGATTCGCTTGGCTCGGACGGTGATTCGGCCACCGACGTTGAGCGTCGCGCCAACCACTGCGTCGCCGACGCCGACTTCCTCGGGCACGGATTCGCCCGTCAGCATCGATCGGTCGACGGCCGAGGAGCCGCTCTCGACGGTGCCGTCGGTGGCGACCTTCTCGCCCGGACGAACGACGAACAGATCGCCGACGGCCAACTGCTCGATCGGAATCTGTTGTTCCGTATCGCCTTTCAGAACGGTCACCATCTTGGCACCGAGGTCCATCAGAGCGCGCAACGCCGCGCCGGCCTGGCGCTTGGATCGGCTCTCGAACCATCGTCCGGCCAGAATGAAGGTGGTAACGCCCGCTGCGGCCTCGAGGTAGATGTTGCTTGCCCCGTCCGTACGCGCGATCGTGAACTCGAACGGATGCGTCATACCCGGGGTGCCTGCGGTGCCGAAGAACAGTGCATAGAGCGACCACCCCAACGCCGCGAGGGTGCCCATGCTGACGAGGGTGTCCATGGTCGAGGTGCCGTGCCGCAGATTGGTCCATGCGGCGCGGTGGAACGGCAGCGCGCCCCATACGACCACCGGCGCGGCAAGAGTCAACGACAGCCACTGCCAGTTGGTGAACTGCAACGCCGGAATCATCGCCATCGCGATCACCGGCACGCTGAGCACCGCCGAGACGATCAATCGCTGCTTCAGCGGGTCGGCGGGAGGCTCATCGGCCGGTTCGGCCGCAGGCAGAGAGGCGGTGTAGCCGGCCGCCTCGACGGCCGCGATGAGGTCCTCGGTGGCCACGCCGTCACTGGTGACGCGCGCCTTCTCGGTGGCGTAGTTGACCGTCGCGGATACTCCGTCGAGCTTGTTGAGCTTGCGTTCGATGCGGTTGGCGCACGACGCACAGGTCATGCCGCCGAGGATCAGTTCGGTTTCCTGGCTCATGCCTGCCCCTCCCGTGCTTCGATGGTGAATTCGGCTGTGTGCACGACGCCCCCGTGCTGAAAGTCCAGGAAGAGCGCATATGTTCCCGCGGTCGGCGCGTCGACGGTGAAGTCGACCGTCGGTCCCGGCCGGCCGTCCTCGGGGTGAACGTGTAGATAGGCGAGGTCGTCGGCGCGGAGGGCCACCAGGTGTCCGTACGCACCGAGATACGGCTCGAGATCGGTGACCTCGCGGCCGTTCTGCGCGATCGTCAGGGACACGATGGAGTCCGAGCCTGCTGTGACCGCTCCGGTGAGTGTCACGTCGTATCCGTCGACCCTCGATGTCACATTCGGTGTACTCAGGGGCTCCGGCCGATAGTCGCCGGGAACGGTCAACTCTGCCCCGAGGGTGATGTTCTCCCCGCCGGCCGGGGTGAAGTCGGCGAACAGGCGGTACGGCCCGGATCGGGTGAGATCGAGAGTCGTCGACCATGTTCCCGACGCGTCGCGCGTCGGATGGACGTGCTGGAAGTCGGTCAGATCGCGCCGAACGACGATGAGGTGCAGTTCCTCGGTGTGCATGAGGTCGTAGTCGGTCAGTGCCGCCCCGTCCGGTCCGCTGATCGTGAAGGCGACCGGTACGTCCGGTCCCGATTCGACGACCGATCGTTCGAGCGAGAGTGTGTAGCCGTCCTGGGTGGCCTGGAGCCCGGCTGGCACTGCGGCCGGGGCAGCCGTCTCGCCGTGCGCGTCGTGGCCGGTGTGCGACGCGGCTGCGGTCGCCTGGGCGTCGGGTCCGATCTTGTCCCCGACGAACAGCGCCGCCAGGAACAGGAACGCCATCCCGACGAAAAATCCGACGAGCTTGGTGGGTGCGTCGAGCTCCTGCCGTTCTGTGTTCACGGCACTACCCTACCCCCCCAGGGTATCTATTCGGTAGTTCCGAGTGTCATCTTGTATCCGACGTGGGCGAGCCCGGGCATGACGGTCTACTGCAGCGCTCCCACCACCTCCTCACCGTGCACCGCCACGACCTGCAGGTTTCGCGGGTCCGATGAGATGTCGTCGAAGGCGGTGCGATACCGATCCATGTCATCGGCGCGCTCCCGCGTGAGACCCAGCGGGTCGTCGACGAGCAGAGCCACGATCGATTGGAGGTCCGACGCCACCGCCTCGCGCACGACGCAGGTCGACCCATCGGTCAGGTCGAATTCCGTCGATGTCATTCGTCTGCGAAAAGCCATGCGTACGACGGTAAATGATGCGGTTTGTAACGCGAACGACCCGACCGACGAAACCCCGGGTAACCCATTGGCAACTGCAGTGGGGATCGGTTCGGGCGGACATGATGGGGATCGAAGACATGAATGTTGGCAAGTCGAAGCGTGCGCGCGTCGCGCTGAGCGCGTTTGCGATCGGAGCCCTCGGTGCCGGAGTAGTCGTTGCCGCACCGTGGTCGACTCCGTCCACGAGCACCGAGGCATCGATCGAACTGGTCTCGACCGCAACCTGCTACGACATGGTGAGCATCGCTATCGGCGGCCGCGGCGACACCCCGCGCGAGGGCGTCAAGTGGCTCACCACCCCCGAGGGCGAGCGGCTCCCCGCAGCGATGTCCGGCGACTACTCCAGCGACTGGATCGACCAGGCCGTCCGTGCGCCCAACAACGGCAACGTGGTTCCGGACTCCTACGCCGCGGTGTACGTCGAATACCCGGCAGACCTGGCGAGCTACGAGAACGCCGTACAGACCGGCGTCACCAACTCGCAGACCATCATGAGGACGATCTCGGCGTCCTGCCCCAAGACCCGCTTCGCCATCGTCGGCTACAGCGAGGGCGCAGACGTTGCCCGCCGCACCGCGATGGAGGTCGGTAACCAGGTTGCGTCCGCCGACGGCACCTACGGAATCGTCGACCCCAACCAGGTCGTCGGTGTCGTCATCTTCGCCGACGCCGGCCGCGTCGCCGGGGAAGGACCGTTCCCCGGCGCCGAGAACCCGTTCAGCAATCCGGACGGCTTCGACACCCGGTACCAGAACGGCAACAACGCAATTCCCGGTCAAGGAGCACTACCCGGTACGTCCGGTGGATTCGGAGCGCTAGACGGCCGAGTGGCGTCCTTCTGCTCCGACGGCGACCTCACCTGCGCACTGCCCGCCAACACGTCACTGATTCACCTCGCCGCCAACGTCGGTCGCCAGGTCAACGCCGACGCGCTGCAGAACGAGAACCTCAACCCCGCCACCGGTGCCGATCTGGCGCTGGCACTGGGACGCATCGCCGTCAATGCCTTCAACGACATTGCTTCTCAGCCCAATTGGATGCAGAGTGACGAGACGTTCCTCGACGTGCTGATCAAGGTGTCGGAGCCCGGCTACAAGCCCGGCACTGTGACCACTCCGGTCTCGGCCAAGGTCGACGGCGAGCAGGAGCCCATCGAGACCGGTCAGATGGTCGACATGGTGTACCTGCCGCAGAAGATCTTCAAGGAGATCACCGGATTCATCTCCTCGAACCAGAACACCATCCCCGTCGTGATGAACGACCCGTACGGCCTCACCCTGGCACCCGGATCGGGACACCACTTCGACTACTGGCGCGACGCCGACGCCGCCAACGGCAAGCCACTGACCTCGGTGCAGTACGCAGCGGCCTGGCTGACCCAGCTGGCCGAGCAGGCCAACCGGGGCGAGCCGGTGAAGACCAAAGAGGTGCAGGAGAAGGCCGGACGTGCAGCGGTCGAGACGATCGTGGCACCTGTGACCACGTCGGCAACCACGACTCCGAAGGCCACCACGACCACCCCGGCAACCCCGTCGCCGATCGTGACCACCACCGTTCCGGTTGTGCCTGCACCCGTCACCACCGCCGAGACACCGGCACCCGCCGTCGTCGCGACGACCCCCGAGTGCACGATCCCCGTCGAGGGTGAAACCCCCGTCGAGGGAGCACCGCCGGTCTGCGTCACCGCAACCGAGACGGCTGCCGAGTCCGTGGTTCCCACGACCACCGAGGTTGTGCCTGCGCCGTAGTCCATTGCAGAACGCTCACGACCCCGTCCACCGCAGTCATCGGGTGGGCGGGCTCGTGTGGTTTCGCATCAAGCGATTCGCCGTCGAATTCACCGGACTCAGGCCGTGCCGCGTAGCTTCCCTCGGATCACGATGCCCACGATCCTGGACATGCACCATGGCAATCGCCAGAGGTACCGCTACGACCAGCCACAACAGCGGGGACAGCGGCAGTCCAACCCGGCCGAGCTGCGCGTCGGTGATGAGCGTGGCACCGAAATACGAGGGCAAGAACATCGCGACGGCGACGCAGAAACCCAATGTCACATCGGAGACGTCGTCGGGCAGATCTCTGTTCCGGTTGTGATCGGCAATCCCATGCAGGCTACGGCCACGGTGCCGTCGCGGGAATGGCCGCTGTCGGCAGCTACCGCGCCGCCGGATTCTGGGTGGGTCTGCGCATCAACACCGCGCAGGCAACCGTCACCACCGCAACGACCACGAGCCCGGCCAGCGACAACACCAGGTGGTCGGGCTCGCTCGTGCGGGTGGCGACCGCGTTGTCCGAAGACAATGACAGCCCCGCTTGGTAGCTCGCGGCGAACACCGTCACCGGCAGCGACATGGTGAACAACGCAGGCAACGCGACGGCCAACGAACCCGGCGCCGTCGACAACACGGACACCAGCGCGTACGCGACGACGAATGGCAGAGCGAACTGCGACAACGACGGCAGAGCGACGTAGCCCTCGATCAGAGATGCACCGGCGACGACGAGCAGCCCACCCAGTCCGACGTACAGCTGCGGCCACCGATAGCCGATCCCCGCTCCGACGACCAGCAACGCGACACTCACGGCGAGTTGCAGCGAATCCTCGACCGCGAATCCCATCGACCCGATCGTGGCCGACGCGAACAGCACCAGCAGTACGCGCCCGTCCCGCCCGGGCAATGCGAACGCGGCCACCACAGCAAGCACGGCCATACCGGCAAGTGCACCGAGCCAGACGGCATCCCCACTGTCGTGGCCGCCGGCGAACCAACTCACAACACCGGCAGCTATGGGCAGCGGAAGTCCGACCAGCAGAGTCCGTCGGGTCTCGTGCGACTGCAACGCCACATCGCGGTGTGCCTGGTAGAGCGAGAGCGCCGTACCCAGTGCCGCAATCACCATGACGATCGCTCGCTCCGGAACCACCGCATCCTCGGCACCGGCGACATCCCACACGAACACGGGACCGTCGTCGGCTTGCAACAGGGCATCCAGCGCTGTGCCGAGAAGACCGGCTCCGATCGCGGCGACGGCCAGCGATGCCTGCGTTCCGCGATGTCGCCCCGCGAGTACGGCGGAGGCGCCGAGCAGGGCACCTGCGCCCACTGCGCCGGCCCAGTCGCCGAACATCCCGGTCACCATGCCGACTGTCCGGAACACGACGACGAGTACTGCTCCGATCGCCACGACGAGCACACCCCGCGCACTCGAACGCGCGAGCGCGACGCTCACCAGGCAGGCGGTCAACGCGAGGACGGTGAGCCCGTTGACGATCGTTGTCGGTGAACCGAATTCGGCCGTGCTGCTCAGCAGGGAGTCGAAGGGTCGGATATCACTGACCGCATAGCCGACGACGAAGCCGGCCAGGATCATCGACAGTACTTTCATACTGTCGATCATGCCGTCAGCCGAATTTCACTCCCTGCGCCAGGGGCAGTTCGTTGGAGTAGTTGACGGTGTTGGTTGCGCGGCGCATGTATGCCTTCCATGCGTCCGAACCGGATTCACGTCCGCCGCCGGTTTCCTTCTCTCCGCCGAATGCCCCGCCGATCTCGGCACCGGACGGTCCGATGTTGACGTTGGCGATGCCGCAGTCGGAGCCGGCAGCGGACAGGAAGCGCTCGGCTTCACGCAGGTCGGTCGTGAAGATCGATGACGAAAGACCCTGCGGCACATCGTTGTGCAGTGCGATGGCCTCGTCGAGGGTGTCGTACGTCAGCACGTACATGATGGGGGCAAACGTCTCGTGCTTGACGATGTCGGTCTGCGCGGGCATCGTCACGATCGCGGGCTGAACGTAGAACGAATACTCGTCGACCACGTTCACCCGCTCCCCGCCGACCACCACTGTTCCGCCGTCGGATACCGCGGCTTCGAGCGCCTTCTGGTACCCCGCGAACGCACCGGCGTCGATGAGCGGGCCCACCAGAGTGTCTGTGGCCAAGGGAGATCCGATGGAGAGCGTCTCGTATGCCGCGACCAGCTTTGCGACCAGTTGCTCCGCGACCGAGGAATGCACGATGACGCGTCGCAGCGAGGTGCAGCGCTGACCGGCCGTCCCGGCGGCCGAGAACACCAGTCCACGCGTCGTCAGATCGAGATCGGCCGACGGCGTCACGATCGCGGCATTGTTCCCACCGAGTTCGAGCAACACCCGGCCGAATCGCTCGGCGACCCGAGGTGCGACGGCACGGCCCATTCTCGTCGAGCCGGTGGCCGACACCAACGCAACTCGCGAATCGTCCACCAGCGCTTCGCCGGACGCGCGATCACCGATCACCAGCTGTGCGATCTTGGGGTCCACGCCCGCGGCAGCGGCGGCACGCTCGAACAGCGCCTGCACTCCGACGGCGGTCAGCGGAGTCTTCTCCGACGGCTTCCAGATGACGGTGTCTCCTGCGACCAGCGCAAGAGCGGTATTCCAACTCCACACCGCAACAGGAAAATTGAAGGCGGTGATGACACCGACGACACCGAGCGGATGCCATTGCTCCATCATCCGATGCCCGGGCCGTTCGGTGGCGATCGTGTTGCCGTACAGCTGACGCGAGAGTCCGACGGCGAAGTCGCAGATGTCGATCATCTCCTGCACCTCACCGAGGCCCTCGGAGACGATCTTTCCGGCCTCGATGGACACCAGCGCGCCCAGATCCTCTTTGTGTACGCGCAGCAGTTCGCCGAGTTCCCGAATCACCTGACCACGTACCGGAGCGGGCACCTGCGACCACGACACGAACGCGGTGCGCGCGTCGGCGACGACGGCCTCGACGTCGGTAGCCGAGGCCGACGCCAGCGACGCCAGGTTCCCTCCGGTGATCGGCGATCGCGCGATGATCGCGTCGGGTCCCGCGGGGGCGTCGAGCGCGATCGTGGCACCCAGCCGGTCGAGGATGGCGCGAGTGCGCACACTCAACTCGTCGTGGGTGATGGATGCAGACATGCGCGTACACCTTCCGTGAAGAGAACCGAACCGTCGGAGATCAGCCTACCGACGACGGTCACAACAGTATAATTTCCTGTCATATGGACTTGCTTACGGAATTTTAACGCGTATCTTCGTCTTCATGACGCAAGTATTACAGCGCACCGGAGTGACCATCGATGCCTCCAACGTCCGCGACGTGATCGGCGAACACCTGTTGGCCGACGGTTTCGAGTTGGTACTGGACCTCGATGCTTCGACCGGGTGCACCCTGGTCGACGCCAGAGACGGCACCCGCTATCTGGACCTGTTCACCTTCTTTGCGTCCAATGCGCTGGGCATGAACCATCCCGCTCTGATCAACGACCCGGAGTTTCGGGCCGATCTCATGCAGGCGGCGATGAACAAGCCCAGCAACTCCGACATCTACACCGTGCCCATGGCCCGATTCGTCGACACGTTCGCGCGGGTTCTCGGTGACGCTCGCCTACCCCACCTGTTCTTCGTCGAGGGCGGAGCACTGGCGGTGGAGAACGCGTTGAAGGTCGCCTTCGACTGGAAGTCACGGTGGAACGAGCGCAACGGCATCGATCCCTCGTTGGGCTCGCAGGTGATGCACTTCGAACACGCATTCCACGGACGCTCGGGCTACACGATGTCGCTGACCAACACCGACCCGAACAAGGTCGCCCGCTTCCCGAAATTCGACTGGCCGCGCATCCCGTCCCCCTTCATCAGATCCGACGCGAACATGGACGAACTCGAGGACACATCGCTGGCGGCAGCCCGCATGGCGTTCGAGGCCAATCCGCACGACATCGCTTGCGCCATCATCGAACCCATCCAGGGCGAGGGTGGAGACCATCACTTCCGGCCGCGCTTCCTGCAGAAGCTGCGCGAGCTGTGCCACGAGTTCGACGCGCTGTTCGTGATGGACGAGGTGCAGACCGGTGCCGGAATGACCGGCACCGCATGGGCATTCCAGCAGCTGGGCGTCGTCCCCGATGTCGTCGCCTTCGGTAAGAAGGTTCAAGTCTGCGGCGTCATGGCCGGCGGTCGCGTCGACGACATCGACGACAATGTCTTCGCTGTCAGCTCCCGCATCAACTCGACGTGGGGTGGCAACCTCACCGACATGGTGCGGTCGCGTCGAATTCTGGAAGTGGTCGAGTCCGAGAAGCTCATCGACCGCGCCGGTGAGCTCGGAGCAGTGCTGTTGAACATGTTGCAGGAGTTGGCAACTCGACACACGATTGTATCCGAGGTCCGTGGACGCGGGCTGATGTGCGCCTTCTCCCTGCCCGACGCCTCCACCCGCGACCGAGTGATCGAGCTGTTGCGCACCGAGGAACATGTACTGGCACTCGGCTGCGGCGACGCGGCAGTGCGATTCCGCCCTGCACTGACGATCACCGAAACCGAGCTGACCCAGGCCGTCCAGTCCATCGACCGGGTGCTGAGGATGCTCTGACATTGTCAGGTAACTCTTGACAACATGGTCGGCCTGCTGTCAGGCTTTTCCTGACACAGGAGGTCGGTCATGGATCCCATCACCCTCGCAGCCGAGGCTGATATCACCGCTGCAACGCGGGCGGTCGTAACAGCGGCAGCCACCGAAGCGGGCCGTATCGCAGACGAGATCATCGGCACCGGTCCGCTGCCGGGCACCCCGGAATGGGAGGCCGATCAATCTTCCGATCTGCCTGCACGACGGAGTCTCGCGTGGCATCTACTCAGCCTGCGCGTGCAACTGGCGGCAGGCCTGGACGGCATCGAAACCGTGGTGGTGCTCCGGGTTCAGGGTGCAACGTGGGCGACGATCGGGACGGCCGTCGGCATGTCGCGGCAATCCGCGCACGAGCGGTGGGGTGCCCGCTCGGCGGCGATTCTCGATCCGGTCGGCGACGGTCTGCCCGAGATCGTGCCGAACGACAGTCCGGCCTGAATCACAACAACATTCGCTCTGCGCCCTCTGCCACGGCATCGGCTGCTCGTTGGAGTGCGGCAGACGACAGCGACCACTGCTGCCAATACAGCGTCACGTCGTCGATTCCGTTGTCGTCGAAGCACATCAGCGTCTCGCGGGCCTGAAGATCGGGAATCATGCCCCAGCCGAAGCCGAGGTCGACGGCCCGTGCGTAATCCGAGGACGCAGGCACCAGATGTCTCGGCGGCTCATGCGGTTCGACATCGAATCGCTGTAAGTAGTTGTCCTGCAACCGGTCGTCGGCATCGAACACCACCACCGGCGCGGAGCGCAAGGCCTCTGCCGTCACTCCTGCGGTGAACCACCGTTCGATGAACTCGGGTGTGGCCGACGGCCGGTAGCGCATCGCACCGAGGCGTCGGACGGTGCAGCCACGAACCGGATCGGCAACGGACGTTATTGCGGCAGAGACGATCCCGTCGTGCAGCAACTGCGCCGTCCGGTCCTGATCCTGTCGATGCAGATCGAAGGTGGTGTTGCGCGCCAGTGAAGAGAGCGCGGGCAACACCCAGGTCGCCATCGAATCCGCATTGACGGCGAGCGAAATCGGCGCGGCGACGCCGTCGTCACTCAGTTCGGCACGAGTCTGCTCGGTGAGAGTGTCGATCTGGCGCGCCAGACGCAGCACTGCGACGCCCGACTGAGTTGCGACCACCGGCTTGCTCCGCTGGACCAGAGTCCGGCCGAGTGATTGCTCCAGTGACTTGATGCGCTGACTGACCGCCGAGGGCGTCACGTACAGCGCGCGGGCCGCGGCTTCGAACGTTCCGTTGTCGACCACGGCCCTCAGGGCTCTGAGCTGCTCGATTTCCATCAGATGAAGCTACGCTAATTGTTCCTGAAATACATTCGCTGGACCTAATGACGGCTCGCTCCTAACGTTGCCGTCATGACCTCCCTTGCGGCCGCACAATCGACCCTCACCGGACTGGGCGTCGGACTTTCCCTCATCGTCGCCATCGGAGCGCAGAACGCCTTCGTGCTGCGCAAGGGGCTGCAACGAGCCCACGTCTTACCGGTGGTCGCGGTGTGCGCACTGTCCGATGCGGTCCTCATCCTGGCCGGGGTGGCTGGAATCGGCGTCCTCGTGGATCGATTTCCCGTGGCTCTGCGGATCGTGACCGTCCTGGGTGCTCTGTTTCTCCTCGTCTACGGTCTGATGGCGTTGAACCGCGCCCGAACGCCCGCTTCCATGACCTCCCAGGTGGAGGGAACGGGTTCGCTGATCGCCGCCCTTGCCACCTGCCTGGCCCTGACCTGGCTCAATCCGCATGTCTACCTCGACACCGTGGTGTTTCTCGGGTCGATCGGCAACCGACAGCCGGGGGACTTGAGGTGGTGGTTCGCCGTCGGCGCGATGCTGGGCAGCGTCCTGTGGTTCACCGCCCTGGGCTACGGATCACGGGTGCTCAGTCCGCTGTTCGCCAAGCCCGCGGCGTGGCGAGTACTCGACCTCGGCATCGGAACGATGATGCTCACCCTGGCTGCTCTGCTGGTTTTCGGCTGAGCCACGACACTCGAGACGTTCGCAGCACTTGATCGGTGGTACAACGAGTGATCTGATAGTCGCGAAAGACCGACCGCACGGTCTCGAAAAGACTGGAGGATTCTCCGTGCCGTACCTCGGCCTGCTGATCATGCTGCTGTCGATCTTCTGTTTGATCGACGTCATCACCGCCGACGATTCGAGAATCCGGCACCTCCCGAAGATCGTCTGGCTGCTGCTCGTCATCGTTCTGCCACTCGCCGGGTCCGTTGCGTGGCTCATCGTCGGTCGGCCCGAGAACGGCGGCATCTGGGGTGGCAGCGGTGCACCGCGTACTGCGTCGGCCTATCCCGAGTACGACGCAAGACCCGGACGGGCCGTCGCCCAGTCGCAGGAAAGCGACGAGGAGTTCCTACGCCGCTGCCGCGCCCGCGCCGAGGAGCAGCGTCGCATCGCCCGCGAACAGCGCAAGAGCGAATGAGCCGACAACTAGAGAAGCCATGGCCAAGCTGACGACGTTTCCCGAACCGAACTCCGCCCTCTCCGATCCCGCCGACCTGTTTCGCGATTATCTGCGCTTCTATCGCGGCGAGTTGGTTCGGCGCATCACTGCACTGAGCAGCGATGCCCTGACCAGTACAACCGTCCCGTCCGAGTGGACCCCTGTGCAAATGCTGACCCATCTGGTGCACATGGAGCAGCGCTGGTTCGTCTGGGGATTTCTCGGCAGGGCAGTCGACGCGCCGTGGGGTGACGAGAAAGACGGCTCCTGGCATGTGCCGGCCGAAGTGGACGCCGAGACCCTGCTGACCAGGCTCGACGACGGTGCCCGGCTCACCGAAGAAGTACTGAGCACACATCGGATGGACGAATTGGCAACTCTCGGTGGAAGATTCACCGATGAGCGGCCGACTCTGATCTGGATCTGCTTCCATGTACTCCAGGAATACGCCCGTCACCTCGGCCACCTCGACGTCGCAGTCGAACTGGCCGGCGGGCCGAGAGGTGAGGGACCGGCATGAGAATCAACATCACCAGCGTCTTCGTCGACGATCAGAGCAAAGCGCTGACGTTCTACACCGAGGTACTGGGATTCGTCGTCAAGCACGACGTAGCAATGGGTGGCCCCGATCGTTGGCTCACGGTCGTCTCGCCGCAGGATCCTGAAGGCACCGAGTTGCTGCTCGAGCCCAGCGGTCATCCCGCAACCGCACCGTTCAAGGACGCACTGTTCGCGGACGGCATCCCGTTCACACAGTTCGCGGTGGACAGTGTTGCAGCAGAATACGATCGGCTCATCGGCCTGGGCGTTCGGTTCACTCAGCAGCCCACCGAGATGGGCCCGGTGATCACTGCGGTGTTCGACGACACCTGCGGCAACCTGATTCAGATCATCGCTCCGTCGAGCTGACGCCTCAGAGGTTCGCGTACAGATCGACGGTGGTGCCGTCGGGATCGTGTACGACGGCATAACGCTGCCCCCAGAACGCATCCCACGGCTGCAGGTGTCCGGTGTACCCCGCCTCGGTCACCGCTGCCCACGCCGCGTCCACTCCGGCGGCGGAACCGCAATCGAACGCGAGCGCGACGCGGTGGCCCCCGCTGGGCGGCGTCCACGTCGGATCGAACGACGTGATGGTGGACGGCAGGTCGAACAGCAACCTGACGCCGCCGAGGTCGACCTCTACGTGCTGCTCGGCATCGGCGTCGGCCGGAATGTCCAGTCCCAGAACGCGATAGAACGCCAGAGCTGCGGCCATATCGGCGACGACGATCTCGATTCCTGCCAGACGTGGTTTCACGACGACAAGGCTAGCCGTGTCAGCCCCAGTTCGCGGCATTCGTCAGACAGAACGGATGCCCGGCCGGATCCAGCAGCACCCGCCAGGTATCGCCCGGCTGGTCCTCGGGCAGCGTCGCACCCAGCTCCACCGCAGCCGACGCCGCGACATCGAGGTCATCGACCGCCAGATCGAAGTGAAACTGCTTGCTGCCGTTGGCGTTGGGCCACGACGGCGGTTGGTAATCGTCGACGCGACCGAATCCGAGCGCGCTGCTCGGACCCTGCAGCATCGCGTAGTCCTGCTCCGCGTGCACAACGCTCCAGCCCAGCAACGACGACCAGAATTCCGCGCTGGCCGTAGGGTCGGCACAGTCCAGGGTGACCATCTTCAGCGTGGCAACGGGTGTCTGGGTCATGGTGTTCTCCTTTTCGTGTCGGACCAGGCTCCTACACTGACGCGCGTGCCGGATAGGAAAAACGCGACAGCCACCCAGTCCGGCGTCCTGCGGCCGGATCAGCTGGCTCGGTATGTCGATCTGACAAGGCTGCCGTGTGCAGCGGCGTTGGAACCGTGGGTCGAGAACTACTGGCAGCTGCGATGGGATCTGCCGTCGGACATCTCGTATCGCAGCTCGACGCTCCCACACCCGGCCTGCACGTTGAGCGTCGAGCACGGCTGGACCCGGGAAGGCGTCGTCGAACCGGTGGTCGTGACGGGCGTGCTCACCCGTCGCTTCGACGTCGTGCTCGCCGAATCCGGTTGGGTTTTCGGGGTCAAGTTCCGTCCCGGCGGCTACGCGAGTTTCACCGGAACCGTGGCCCGAAATCTGCGCGACGTCTCGGTCGCGCCGCCGACCCCGTTCCGAGCCGAGACCGTTGCTGCACTGGCCGAGCTGGGAGGACATCTCAATGCCGACCACTGCCGAACCGTCGTCGACTCGGTTCTCGCGCCCTATGCCCGTGACGTGGAACCGGAGTACCGGACCGTCCTGGACATCATCACGACGATGCTGCGCGACCGGACGCTGGTTCGCGTCGCACAGGTGGAACAGCGGTGCGCAATCGGCACTCGTCGATTGCAACGGCTGTTCGAGCGCTACGTCGGTGCGACGCCCAAGTGGGTGCTCGGGCGGTATCGGATTCACGACGCTGTCAGTGAGCTCGACAACGGCTACTCGGGTCCGCTGGCAGACCTGGCCGCGCGATACGGCTGGTTCGACCAGGCTCACTTCACTCGGGAGTTCACCGAACTGGTCGGAATGCCGCCGAGCGCCTACCAACCCTGAGTAACGCCTTCGTCACGCAATGCGACTTTTGCGGATTCGTTTGGCACAGTATCCCGCGGTGCTCGACGAGCATCTCGGTGAGGAACAGCAGCACAGAGGAAGAGTGGGCTTCAACGCATGATCAACATTCTCATCGCCGGTGGAATCGCGTTGGCGGTCTCGATTCTGTTGACTCCATTTCTCATCGCGCTGTTCACCCGGCAGGGATTCGGCCAGGAGATCCGTGTCGAGGGTCCGGCAAGTCACCACGCCAAGCGAGGAACGCCGACGATGGGCGGCGTCGCGATCATCGTCGGCCTGTGGGCCGGTTACCTCGGCTCCCACCTGGTGACGATGGGCGGTGACGGACCGTCGGCTTCGGCGCTGTTGATACTCGCTCTTGCGACGGCACTCGGAATCGTCGGATTCCTAGACGACTACATCAAGCTCCGCATGAAGCGGAGCCTCGGACTCAAGGCGACCGGCAAGTACGTCGGGCAGATCAGTGCAGCGGTGATCTTCGCCGTGCTGGCTCTGCAGTTCCGCAATGGGAACGGGCTGACTCCGGGCAATGTCGAACTGTCGCTGGTACGCCAGTCCACGTTCTTCACCATGGCCCCGATCGTCTTCGTGCTGTTCTGTGTCTTCCTGGTCGTCGCCTGGTCCAATGCGGTCAACCTCACCGACGGTCTCGACGGCTTGGCCGCAGGATCGATGACACTCGTCCTCGGCGCGTACACGGTGATGACGTTCTGGCAGTACCGGCAATCCTGCGCAACCAACTCCGTGGCCGGGTGCTACCAGGTGCGCGATCCACTCGACCTCGCCGTCGTCTGCGCGGCTGCCGCGGGTGCCTGCATCGGATTCCTCTGGTGGAACGCAGCTCCGGCGAAGATCTTCATGGGCGACACCGGCTCACTCGCCCTCGGCGGACTGCTCGCAGGCCTGTCGATCGTGAGCAAGACCGAACTGATCGCCCTCGTCTTCGGAGCCCTGTTCGTCGCCGAGAGTGCCTCCGTCGTCATCCAGGTCGCGTCGTTCAAGAGCACCGGAAAGCGACCGTTCCGCATGGCACCCATCCACCACCATTTCGAGCTGGCCGGCTGGGCGGAAACGACGGTCATCATCCGACTGTGGCTGTTCGCTGCCATCGCGTCGGCACTGGGGCTCGGGTTGTTCTACAGCGAGTTCCTCGCCGCCGTCGGCTGACCTCTACGATTCTGGGATGACTGACGAACTGTCTCCGGTTGCCAAGGTCGACGCTCTCGCCGCCGAACTCGAGCAACTCGATGCTCGACGCGTCGCCATCGGGGTCGAACTCGTCAATCTTCAATTCGGTCTCGACGGAGACGCCAAAATCCGCGCGACAGAGGTCTTCCACAGCGACTACCTGGGCCGACTCTTCTCGCTGGTCGAGGAACTGCGCACCGACGAATAGTTTCTGGCCCCGCTAAACAGCATCCGGGTCAGAGCGAGACACCACGGTCAGCCGGAAGTCTCGCAGCGACAGAGTGAATGCGGCCAACGCTGCAATCGCTACTCCACCGATCGGAAACACCAACCACGGATTGCCGATGGTGGGAGCGAAGGTCGACGGGACCTCTTCATCACCGAGATACGGTACAAACACTGCGTCTGTTTCATACGTTTCGGCCACGTAGGTGTCCGAAACTGAACTACCGATTGACGTCCAGCCGAAGTCAGCTGCAGGAGGCGAGTTGATCTCGATACTCAACGGATGCTCCCACCACCAATTCGACGCGACTTCAGTTGGTTGCGGTGGCCAATGCGTCCAGGCGAGTGCGCTGCCCGCTCCCAGCGCCACGCCGACCACGATCAACACCACGAACAGGTGGACGCGGCTGCGCCGACGATCCTGGACGATTCGCAGACCCGCATCGACGAGAAACGAGGCCACCACCAAGCCGGCCGCCAGTCCCGCAGCGACAAGATAGAGCGACACCGGGAACCAACTAGGACGGGCGTAGGTCACTCCCAGGTCCTGCGGATCGACAACGGCGACATGCCAGACCACCGCTGCGGCTGCGCCCGTCGAGGCCCCGACTGCCGCGAGCATTGCAACCAGCTTCTTCCCTGATGGGCTGTCCACGGGCGGGACTCTACCCTTGACCTGAAGTTAGGTTCAGGTTTTAGGGTCAGCCTCATGACAACGACAACCAGCAGACCGATGCAGCCGCCAGAGCGTCAGCCCATCGGGTTCTGGACCGCGCGAGCCGGGGAAGCCATTCGAGCACGAACCCGCGGCGCACTCCACGAAATAGGCGTCACACAACCCGAATGGTGGCTCCTACATCAGATCTCGCTGCATCCCGCGGGAGCCGATCGCGCCGAGACGATCGAGAAGATCGGTCACAACGACACCCCGGAGGTCATCGTCGAGGCCATCGACTCCGCGGAGTCCAAAGGTTGGATCGTGGAATCGAATTCACGTCTGACGTTCACCCCGGACGGTCGCGACGTGTTCCGGCGCGCAGCCGATCTCCAGAACATGCTGCAGGAGGAGCGCATAAGGGGCATCAGTGAGGCAGACTTCGTGACCACCATCGAAGTCCTGCAACGAACGATCGAGAACGTCGGAGGCAACGCCTGGCATTGGTGACGATCAGGCGGTGCGGGCCACCTCGCGCGGGATCGGGTTACCCTCGAGCCCTCGACATCAGCACGCCTGCAACTAAGCCGACGACTGCTCCCAGAACAGGCAAACCGACTACGAGTGCGCCCAGCGGCCCAGGCATACCCAGGAACTCCGAGTACTGCGAATGGCCTGCGACGAACGCGTAATTCACTCGACGCGGTGCGCCCGTCCACAGGACGATACCGATCGACGCGATGAGCCCGAGTGAGAAGCCGATCAGTGCGGAGACCTTACGCATCCGAGCGGGCTTCGCGGGCCGCTGCTGCGAATGCGGCCATGCTCGGGAATTTCATGTCGACGCTGTATTCCTCGGACGGCTCCGGTGTTGCGCCCCATCCGGGGCGATCGTGTCGCCGATCGATCCACACCGAGGCGATGCCGTGCCGTTTCGCCGGTACGTGATCGTGGAACAGGCTCTGTGCAACATGGAGTAGCCGTGATCGTGGAACACCCAGCGTCTCGAGGACTCCATCGAGCGCGTCGAAGTGGTTGTCGGCCGGTTTGTAGGCCTTGACGTCCTCCGCGGTCACGATGGCATCGAACTGCACGCCGAGCCGGCGGTTGCTACCTGCGAAACCGTCGCGGTGCACATTGGACAGTATGACGAGCTTGTAGCTCTCACCGAGAGACGCCAAGGCGGCGCCGGAGTCCTCGAATGCCGGCCAATCCGAAACGGAGGCCCCGAGCTTGTCCGCCCACTCGGCCGATACAGGTATTCCCAATGCGCGCCCGGTCTGCGCGAAAGCATCGGCGAGTATCCGCGGGTACAGCGCAGAGGGTGAATCCCGCTGCGCCTGAGATTCGTTGACGCCGTGCATCTCGAGAAGCTCGTCGTCGGACAGCGGAGAACCGGCCTGCTGCGCCCATGGTCTGAGCACCTCGAGGATGCCCGCTTCCCAATCGATCAGCGTTCCGTAGCAATCGAAGCTCAGGACGTCGTAGTCGGCGAGATTCATGCGGCCGGTCCTCCTTGCGACAATTCGATGACGGCCGACTGTTCGTGCCGATACCGTGTTCAGGTCACCAGCAGCCTACTGCTCTTCGTCTGTTCTCGAGCGTCCGACCGTCGCTGCGACCACCGGACCGGACGCCGACCGATTCGAGATCAAACGTGTTGCGCAGCAGATGTATCGGGTTGTTCACCGTGGTCTCGTCCGGGAAAGTGTCGGGCGGGGTGAGCTCGTTCGCAGCGATCCGTGCGGACCATCGCCGGGTCACGACGCAGGTAGAATTTCATCGAGCCGACTCGATCGACGACGAAGGGCAGCCCTGTGAGCATCGACCGCGACAGTGCCGACAGCAACAAACGCAATGTCGACGACGCACTGAACAAGATCGACAAGCCCTGGCAGCCTCACCGACTCGTCAGCGTCAACGACTACGACGTGAAGGTCGTCAAGCTGCTCGGCGAATTCGTCTGGCACACACACCCGGACACAGACGAGATGTTCTTCGTCCACCGTGGGGAACTGATCATCCAGCTGCGCGACCGGGACGTCGTTCTCGGACCTGGTGATGTCTTCGTCGTCCCGGCAGGCGTCGAGCACTGTCCCAAAGCCGTCGAGGAGGTGTCGGCGTTGCTGTTCGAGAGGGCGGGCACCGTCAACACCGGGGATGTGGGCGGAGAGATGACTTCGCAGGTCCACGAGTTGTGACTCGACTGAAGCTGCGCGCTGCTGTCCCGTCCGACGCCGATTTTCTCTTCTCGATGGCGTCGGACCCGGAGGTCGTCCGATGGGTCGGTGATGGAAAACCCTGGAGTAGAAACTATTTCGATGGTCGATTCTCACGTGCCCTGAACGCCGAGGACACCCGAACGCCGGACGTGCCGAGGTGGTTCATCGGCACCGCCGAGGATCGACACCCCGTCGGCTTGCTCAGCCTGACTCGACGATCGGACCACATCGAAGTCGGGTACTGGGTGCATCCGACCCATTGGGGTCGTGGCTACGCCGGCGAACTGATCGACCTCGCGCGGGATCACACGGATGGTCTCCCGATGGCGGCGCAGGTGTATCCGGCCAACAGTGCCTCACGTCGGGTGCTCGAGCGTGCCGGGTTCACACTCGTCGACGACGGTGATCCCATGATCTTTCGACGTCCTCCGACGTAAGGATTCTCCGGTTCACCAGGTCCTGATGGGACGGGGCCGAACCGAGGTGCGGCCGGTGGTGACGCCGCGCACCATCGGTCGCATCAGGAATTCGTGCGGAAACCCCAGGTCGATAACGCTGGCTGCGTGCAGTGCATCGAGGTGGGAGTCGTCGAGGGTGACATCGAGCGCAGAGATGTTCTCCTGCAACTGTTCCGGAGTACGCGCGCCGATCAGCGAGCTGACGACCGACGGATGCCTGAGCGTCCATGCCAGCGCCACCTGAGACGCGGACGCCCCAAGTTCGCGTGCGACACCGACGACGGCGTCCGCGACTGCGAGCCCCCGCGTGGTCAGCGTTCCGTTCGCCTTGGCGTGATCGCGACGGGTTCCCACTGGGCTGTCCGAGCCCGCCGTCGCAAGGTCTGCGGCAGAGTATTTGCCCGTCAACACGCCACCGCCGAGGGGAGCCCAAGGAATCACACCGAGGCCCAAACTCGCTGCCATCGGCAACAATTCCCGCTCGGTTGTTCTCTCGATCAAGCTGTACTCCACCTGAAGTGCCGCGAACGGCGGCCACCCGCGCAATTCCGCGGTGGTCTGCATTCGCGCGACTTCCCATGCCGGTGTGTCCGAAATTCCTATGTACAGAACCTTTCCTGAACGGACCAGCTCACCGAGCGAAGCGATGATCTCGTCACTCGGCGTCATACGGTCCCACGCGTGCACATACAGCAGGTCGATGTAGTCGGTACCGAGATTCCTCAGGCTTGCTTCGACGGACCCGCGGAGACTCTTTCTGCCGCCCCCACCTGCGTTCGGATCCGACGGATCACGCGTCGCCGCGTATTTCGTCGCGACGACGACCGAATCGCGGCGGCCCCTGAGAAATGTACCCAGGTACCGCTCCGACTGTCCGTCGGTGTAGATGTTGGCGGTGTCGACCATGTTTCCGCCGGCGTCGAGGTAGGCGTCGAAGATTTTCCTCGAGTCTTCCTCGTCCGCACCCCAACCCCACGCATCGCCGAATGTCATGGTTCCCAGCGACAGCGGTGAAACTCGCAGACCGGAGCGGCCCAGCAGTCGGTAGTCGTCCAAACGTGTCATCGGTCATGTCTCCTTCGTGTCCGGTCCCACTCACCGTCCTGGCACCGAGGGGGAACGGAAAGGACCAGATCATCCTGGGAAGAGCGATACCAGGCCGATCGCGCCCGAGTGCCCTACCGTGGATCGGGTGAGCGGGCACCTGGGTCGAGACGAACTGGCGGCATTTCTGCGCGCCAGGCGCGAGGCGCTGATCCCGTCGGACGTCGGTCTACCACCTCGGATAGGGGCATCACGAACGCCCGGTCTGCGGCGTGAGGAGGTCGCTGCGTTGGCCGGTGTGAGCGTGGATTACCTAGTTCGTCTCGAACAGGCACGTGATGTCAGGCCATCCGCCCAAGTGGTGCAGTCACTGTCGAATGCGCTGAAGTTGTCTGCTGATCAGACGGGCTACCTGTTCACGCTCGCCGGCCATCGCGCACCCGACCGACCCGCCGTCCAGCAGGTGCCCGACGGCATCCGAGCGTTGATCGACGACATCGGTCCGCTGCCGGCGATGGTACTCAACCACCGACTCGACATCCTCGCCGCGAACGACACCATGGCCGCACTCCTCCTCGACATCGACGAACGCCCGGTGTCGGAGCGCAATGTTCTACGAATGTGCTTCCTGGACAGCCGATTCGACGGATTCTACGAGGCACGCGACGACGTCGTCCGAGGCGCGGTGGCAGACCTGCGTGCCGCATGGGTGAACCACTCTCACGACCAGGAGCTCGCCGCCTCGATCGACGAACTCGAACGAGGCAGCGCAGAATTCGCCCGCTACTGGCAGTCCCGTGAAGTGTCGGTGCGCAGCCGCGGTGACAAACCGATGCGACATCCGCTCGTCGGACCGGTGACCGTGACGTTCGATGTCCTCACTCCACTCGGCGACCCTGATCTACGATTGATCGTCTACCGGCCTGTCGATGCGCAATCTCGTTCTGCGCTGGACGAACTCGGCCGGTTACGCTCTCATCGAAAGCAGCGGCACCTGCGCACGATCTGAATCCGACCTTTCGCGGCACGGAAAGTCGAGACTCCATCGGTCCAGTGCTCCTATCGTTTCGGGCAGAACGAAGGAAGGTCACCGGAACATGCTCGAACGATGGAACGCAGCACTCGACTACATCGAGAAGAACCTCGACCGCGAGATCGATCCGACCGAACTCGCTCGGATCACCCGCACATCGGAGTATCACTTTCGACGCGTGTTCTCGGCGCTGGCGGGACTACCACTGTCGCACTACATCCGACAACGCCGAATGACGCTGGCAGCAGCCGACATTCTCGACGGACAGGGTGTGCTCGACGTCGCAACCAAATACGGATACACCGCGGACGCATTCACCCGCGCCTTCCGAGACCTGCACGGCATCACACCATCTCGAGCACGCCGCCCCGGAGCCATCCTTCGTTCCAGACAAGCAGTGACATTTCACCTGACCATCGAAGGACGAAGCACCATGCGATACCGCATCACCGACCTGCCCGCATTCCACATCGTCGGCAAAACCACCCGAATCCCACTCCGATTTCACGGCGAGAACACCGCCATGACCGAATTCCACCGAAACCTGGCCCCCGGAACCGGCGACGAACTGCGCTTACTTGCCGACCTGCCCGAACTCCCCGACATTCTCTTCGTCAGCGACGGCTTCGAACCCGAACGCGAGGACGGCAGTCTCTTCGACTACTACTTCGCAGTTGCAAGCACGTCGGCCGGAACACCCGACTGGGACACCCTCGCCGTGCCCGCATCGACCTGGGCGGTATTCGAGACGAGCAGCAACACCGCACTCGCCCCCGCACTCCAACAACTCTGGGCCGACGCCTTCAGCGAATGGTTCCCCTCCAACCCCTACGAAACAATCCCGGGACCGGAAATCCTGACCGTCACCGAAGCCTCCCCCGACTGGTCCTCGGGAGCGGGAGAACTATGGCTCCCCATCCAACGAAATCCATAGCCGTCCTCATCTCCTCCCCTCCCGGCGCTGCCCCCGTTTGACCACTCAATGTGACGTTCAGTGACCTTTTCGGGGGTCAATGTCACATCGAGTGGACTGCTGGAGGGAGCCCAGCGCACGGCCGATCGGTCTCGGCCGCCGTGCTCGGTAGTCTGACGACATGTTGGCCTGCCGACGAGAGGGGTTGCGTCGGCGATATCTGTCGCTGGGGATCGGCGAGCTGGTCGCAGCCGTAGTCTTCCTGACGCTTGCCCTCACCATGGCGATACCGCGGCTCGACGACCGACAAGACCGTCTCGCGTTGTGGTCCGCCCTTGTTCCGTTGCTCGTCGTGCTCGTACAAGCGGGGGTCTACTGGCTGCTGGCGCGTTCCTGGGTCGAAAACCACCCGATGCCCGTCTTCCTACGCGGGACCTACCGGGTGTGTCGAATCGTCGACGTCGCGTTGCTCGCTGCCGGGTTGGTGGGCATCATCGTATGGCTTCCCGCCGGGATCGGTGCGGCTCTCGCCGTCGTCGCGGTATGGCTCTTCGGAGTCATCGAGTTCGTCAACTACTTCGTCGTCCGGCTTTCCTATCCCGTACGCCATTGGCTGTCGACTGTTCGTCAGCTGCGCACTCCTCGATTGGTTCGCGACATGAACACTGTTGCCTGACTCCGCCGACGGCGTACCCGGTAGACACTCGATGTGACATTCAGTGGACTTTTCGGCAGTCAATGTCACATCGAGTGGACTGCGGTCGACTGGGCGAAACGCTCAGGACGATCGACGAGACAGGATTTCCGTGATGTCGGCCAGAGCAGGGATTGCCGCAGAGAGTGCTCGACGGCTGTCCACGGTCAGCTCGTCGAGTGCGTCGGAAAGGACCTGCGAGCTGACTGCGTCGTATTCGGCGAGGAGGCGGAGGGCCTTGGTCGACGCCGTCAGGGTCGCTCCCCGGAGGTCGTTCGACGAGATCGATCGTTCGACGAGACCCGCGTCGACCATTGCCTTGATCAGGTTGCTCACGGTGGAGCGAGCGAGGTTCAGATGTGCCGCAAGGACGCCGGGGCTCATCGACGGCTTGTCGACCAGCGCCCTCATCACCTCGACGTGCGAGTCGGGGAGGTCAGGCAAGTCCGCGGCCTCGCGGGTCGCGCGGAGCAGCGAGCGTCGCAGCGGCCCCAGTTGTCGCCCGAGTTCGATTGCGGAGGAGTGCATCGTTCGATGATCGCACATGTAGTTTTGCCGCAAACATAGTTTTGTGACAAAATATCCTTATGGATACAGAGACCTCGGTTCAGAATCCGGTCCCGAATCAGGACCTCAGCGGCATCGTCGGGCACCGCTTCATCTACACGTACGCGAACGGCTGGCAGTACGAGATGTACGTCAAGAACGCTACGACGATCGACTACCGCATCCACACCGGCATGGTCGGTGGTCGATGGGTCAAGGACCAGGAAGTCGATCTGGTCCAACTCGATGACGACGTCTACAAGATCTCATGGAACGAGCCCACCGGAACATCCGTCGTCGTCAACGTCATTCCCGGCAAGCGGCGTCTGCACGGCACGATCTTCTTCCCTCAGTGGATCGAGCTGGACGGTACGAAAACTGTTCTGTACCAGAATGATCATCTCGACGAGATGCGCGCCTATCGTGATGCCGGACCGACCTACCCCATTTACGTGGTCCCCGAATTCGCCCGAATCACTTTGTTCGAGCACGTCGGCATCGACGACGAGACGATCGTGTCGGTCGCGCCCAGCGATCTGCCCGACGGATTCGCCGACCGAACGAACTGACGTGGGCCCCGAGCTGATCTTCGTCGCACATCTGTCGGTAACCGTGGGCGAACCGATCGACTTGGGCGAGGTGGTCGATGGTCACCGCCGCATCGTGCCGATCCTCGGCGGGACCGTCGAGGGCCCCCTACTGCGCGGCCGAGTCCTGCCCGGCGGAGCGGATCACCAGATTCTCCGCACCCCCACACTCACAGAACTGGACGCCCGATACGCCCTCGAGACCGATGCGGGCGAACGAGTCGCCGTACACAACATGGGCATACGAAGTGGTGCCGAAGAGGACATCGACGCACTTGTCCGCGGCGAAGATGTGCCCGCCGATCGCGTCTACTTCCGAAGCCAACCGCGCCTGTCCTCCGCCGCAAGCCGCCTCGCATGGATGAACGAACGACTGTTTCTCGGATCCGGCAAACGACTGCCGAACTCGATCGAACTGGACATCTATCAGATCACCTGACCGACGTTATTCCGCGCAGTCAATGTGACATTCGGTGGCCTTTCGGGCAGTCAATGTCACGTCGAGTGGACGGGGAGGGGTGTCAGGCCATCGATTGGCCGTAGACGTGGGTCACCGAGATAGTCACCAGAACTCGTCGGTCGGCGACCATGACTGCTCGGTATTCGTTCCAATCAGGGTGCTCACCGGCCGCAGCGCGGTAGTAGTCGACCAGTGCCTCGACTTCGGGGCTGTTCGGTGACGATCCCGGACCGGTGAGGGTGACGGTGCCTTCCGCCGTCGCCCATGCCCTACCGTCGGGACTGGTCACTTCGAGTGCGGCGCGAGGGTCTCGACGCAAGTTGGCCGTTTTCGCTCGTCCTTCGGTGACCGAGATCGTGATGGTGCCGGCTGCTCGGTCGTAGAACGGCGTCACCGGCGAGAGCTGCGGTATTCCGCTGGCCTTGATGGTGGCGAGCACGCCGATTCGGCTCTGCTCGAGGAGCACATGTGGATCGTTGGAGCTACCGGTCATGGATTTCCCTCGGTCGTCGAAAACAGTGTGCACGATTTCAACGGGGAACGCCGTCGACGACGCGGTTGTTCCGGTCCGAGCTCACGGGTGTCTGTGATCGAACAACTCCGACGCGTAGGCCCCGATTGCTCGACGGTATCTCCCCAGGGCCGGATCTGCGGCATGCAATGCGTTCCGCAAAGCCTGCGCACCGTCTCCCTTGTCCCACAGTGCGAGTGCCACGAATGCATCTCGCGCAGGCAAGTATTCGGTGGAGAACTCGAACTCGAGGAGCACTCCCAACGCGTCGTCCTGTCTGCCCACGTTGCGCAGCGAGCTCGCCAGTTGAATCCGAGCCTGGTTCTCTCTGTCGACATCGAGTCCCTGGGACAACGACGCCTCGTACAGCGGGACGGCCGCGGATTCGTTGCCCAGGAAGTCTTCGACGGAAGCTCGCTCGAACGATGCACGTGCGTCGGAACACGCTCCAGGGGAGAGCAATTGGTCGATTCGAATCCTCGTACCAACGGGATCTGTGTCGTCCGCGGCGCTCCAGAATTCGGCCATTCGATCATCCCAACTCAGCATGGAATCGATCGTCCACGATGCTACGGCCTACCGCCACTGCTGCGTTCTTCGGCGAATGCATGACTCTCGATACACGAGCGACGCACCCGGAGAGGTCGGCACAGCGACTCTCCCGCGTAGCGATGACACTCGACAACTATCGAGCTGCCACGAATTCGATTCGATTGCCCACTCCGTCGCGGGTATGGAACCGTCGTCGACCCTCGATCTCCTCGGGGTCTGCCCAATCGACCGGGTAGCCGGCAGACGTCAACGCCGCAGCGGTTGCATCGATGTCGGCAACGAAAGCCGGGTGCGCCTTCACTGCCGGACGAAAGTCGTCGTCGACGCCGACATGCAACTCACCGTCGGGACCACCCACACCCGGCACCCGGAACCAACAGCCCCCGCGAACGGCCAACAACGGCGGCTTCGGGACCTCCTCCCAGCCCAAGGCTCCTGAGAAGAACGCTCGCTCGAGATCCTCGCCGCCCGCCGGACACGCGACCTGCACATGATGAATCATCGACAGAACGTACCGCCGACTCGATTGACACGTCGATGAACGGTAGGCAAACGTATGGGCATGCAACTGAGATTTCTGGCCGGCATCTCGACGGCCTTCGCATTCAAGCTTCTGCTGATGCGAGCGCTGACACTCAAGCTGCAGCGAGACATCGAAGCGCTGAACAACGGCGACTACCGTCCCCTGCTCGCGTCGTTCCACCGAGACGCAGTGCTCAAGTTCGCCGACGGAGACAGCCGCTGGTCGGGCACCCATCGCGGCCGCGCAGCCATCGAAAGATTCTTCCAGGACTTCGTCGCAGCCGGGATACAAGGACAGATCAGCGAAATCTACAGTGGCGGCGCACCCTGGCGAATGACCCTGCTCGTGCGGTTCGACGACCGAGCCCACGCAGCCGACGGCACCCAGATCTACACCAACCGCACCGTGCTCCTGGTCCGCACGAGCTGGGGGAAAATCATCTCGCAAGAAGACTTCTTCGAGGACACCACACGCATCGACGCATTCGAGAAGAAACTGCGGCAACTCTAGATCCCCCGGCCCGGCGTCACACCGTGCCATCCGCCGGTACTCAATGTGACATCCAGTGGCCTTTTCGGCGGTCAATGTCACATCGAGTGGACTCCAGGGTCGGAGGGGGTGGGGCGGCGATAGGTCACCTGGGGGTAGTTGTCGGCATTCGTGACGCTGGCGTTCACGTTGTATACCGTGCGCACGAGGTGTTCGGTGATCACTTCGTTCGGGGTTCCCGATGCCACGATGGTGCCGTGATCGAGGACGATGATTCGGTCGCAGAACATGGCGGCGAGGTTGAGGTCGTGCAGGGCGATGTAGCTGCTCAGGGGTAGGCCTGCGACGAGGGTGAGGATGTCGAGTTGATGTTGGATGTCGAGGTGATTGGTCGGCTCGTCGAGCAGTAGTTCGGTGGGTTGCTGGGCGAGGGCTCGGGCGATCTGGACTCGTTGGCGTTCGCCGCCGGAGAGGGTGTGCCAGCGTCGGGTGGCTTTCGATGCCATGGCGGTGTCGGTGAGTGCTCGTGCGATGGCGGCGTCGTCGTCGGATGCGTCGCCGCCGAGGATGCCGTGGTGTGGGATGCGGCCGAGGCGGACGACGTCGCGGACGCTGATGTCGACGTCGGTGTCGGAGTGTTGGTCGACCATGGCCACCCGTCTGGCGACGCGACGTCGGCGCAGTGTTCGTAGGTTGTTTCCGTCGAGCAGCACGTCGCCACTGTCGGGTGCGACGATGCCGGCAAGAATGCGCAACAGGGAGGATTTGCCCGAGCCGTTCGGGCCGATCAGGCCGATGGTCTCTCCCGGTTCGGGCGCGAAGCTGATGCCGTCGAGGATCGGGTGTCCACTCCGGGTCCATCGAATGTCTCTGGCGTGCAGTGTCATCGAGATCTCCTGAGCCGAAAGAGAATCAGGGCGAAGGCCGGAACGCCGATGAGGGCCGTGACCACTCCGACCGGAGTTTCCTGTGGTGCGAACACCGTTCGAGCGATGGTGTCGACCCAGACCATGAATATTGCCCCCATCACCACCGTCGTCGGGAGCAGTCTTCGATGGCGCGACCCCACGAGGAAACGAGCAGCGTGCGGTAGCACCAGCCCTACGAATCCGATGGCTCCGGCGGCACTGACGAGGGCGGCCGTGATCAATGCGGTGATGACCAGCAACAGGATTCGCACGTACTTCACCGGAACGCCGAGGGATGCGGCCGCGTCGTGCCCGAAAGTGAAGGCATCGAGGGCCGAGGTGTTGAACAGGCACACCGCCATGCCCAGCAGTGCCACAGTGCCGCACAGTGCCACGTCCGTCCAGTCGGCGCCGCTCAAGGAACCGAGCAGCCAGAACAAGACTCCTCGGGTTTGCTCGGCGTCGGCCGAAGATATGACGATGAACGACGTCAGAGCCGAGAACAGTTGTGTACCTGCCACTCCCGCGAGCACGACGCGGTCGTTGCCGCCGCCCGCACCTGCGGCGAGCAGCATGACCAGCACGAACGACAGCAGCGCTCCGGCGAAGGCTCCGGTGGACAGCGACAGTGCACCGCCACCGACGCCGAGCACCGCGACGACGACGGCACCGGTGGATGCGCCCGACGAGATACCCAGTACGAACGGATCGGCGAGGGGATTGCGCAGCAGCGATTGCATGATGGCTCCGCACAGCGCGAGGCCTGCACCGCAGACGGCGGCGAGCAGCGTTCGGGGCAATCGCAACTGCCAGACGATGCCGTCCTCGATGCGGCTCACTTCGGCCGTACCGATCCCGATGTGCCCCAGTATCACTCGATACACATCGGATACCGACACGCTGGCCGGACCGATGGTCACGGCCACGCCGATCGAGAGCACCAACACCACGAAGCCACCGAGCAGAAGCGGGATCAGCAACCCGCGATCGGTCCGGCTCATGGGGTGGTCGATCCCCAGTTCTGCAGAGCAGCAGCAACTTTTTCGACCCCGTCGATCGTACGGATCGACGGGTTGAGGTCGGCGCCGTTGACGACGATGTACCGCTTGCTCTCGACGGCGGTGAGCCGACTCGTGACGGGATTCGATTCCAGGAAGGCGATCTTGCTGTCGAGAGCATCACCGGCGATGCTCCGTCGGCTCAGGTCCGCGAGCACGAGCGCGGTGGGATCACGATCGAGAACACTCTCCCAATTGACCTGTGGCCATTCGTCGGTGGTGTCGGCGTAGATGTTCTCGGCACCGACGGATTCGGTGATGATGCCCGACGATCCACAGCATCCGGCCATGTAGGGGGTGTCGGTGTCGGCGAACCAGTACGCCAGCGACACACCGGAGGCGTCGACGGCTCCCGATGCCTTCGCGAAGCGATCCTGCAGTTCGGCGATGAAGCGTTCACCGCGATCACGCACGTCGAAGATGGCCGCGAGGTCGCGAATCTCCTGGTAGACGGTCTCGATCTCGAGTGGTGACGTACGCGCGCCGTCGGAGTTGACGCTGTCGTCGGTCTTGCCGTTGCAGTCGGTAGGAGAGAGGTAGCTCGGCACACCGAGCTGCTCGAACTGGTCTCTGTCGGCGACGCCTCCCGGTCCGAGGGTGCCGCCGAACGACGCGGTGACGAAGTCGGGCTCGGCGTCCAACACCACCTCGAGGGAAGGTTTGTTGTCCGCCAACCTGGGCACCTTCGCGTTCTCCGACTCGAGGTTCGCACGGACGGGGTCGGTCCAGGTGGCGGTGCCGACCATACGGTCGGCGAGGCCGAGCGAGAGAAGGATTTCCGTCGAACCCTGATTCAACGAGACCGCACGTTGCGGCGGGGCGTCGACGACGACGTCGCGACCGCAATTGTCGATGGTCAGCGGATAGTTTCCTGTGGTCGGGGTGGCCGCGTCGGTCGTCGCCGTGGACGAACAGCCGGCGAGAACGAGGAACGAGACAGCGCCTAGTACGGCGAGGGTGGTGCGCATCGTGAAGAGCTTCCTGCTGAGGGCTCGTGTCGCGGAGCCACGGTTGGAGGTGGATCGCGACGTCCGAGCATTCGGACTTCGAGCTCTCACTCGTCACCGTTGCGCGCCAGCTCCGGAATTGCACCGGATTCCCTCGTTCGTCGCGTGCTGACCCTATCGTGCGGGGTACCTCAACGGTCAGCGTGCCGTTGCTGTCACCGGCTCCTGTGCGTAGCGACTCGGAAAGGTTCTGCGCGCCACCACGACCACGGCCAGCGCTGCGGCGACCAGGGCTGTTGCAGCAGCGGTGACGGCCCCGATGCCGCTCAGGTCGATCACCACACCGCCCAGCAGTGCGCCCGTCGCGATCGCCAACTGGAAGGAAACGACGTAGATCGCCGACGCCTTGTCCGCATCGGCCGGGGCGGCTCTGACCACGGCCGATTGAATACACACCGGAAGGGTGGTGAAGGCCAGCCCCCACAACGCGATGGCACCGACGGCGAACACGGCCCAGCTGCCCGGAGCCCCGCTCAGAGTGCACCAGAGAATTGCCACTGCCGCTGCGACCGCACCGAGGGCCGCGATGGTCGAGTGCCGGGGCCACCGGTCGTAGGTTCTCCCGATCACCCAGATGCCGACCACCCCGAACAGTCCGTACAGCATCAGCATCAAGGTCAGGGTGGTTCCCGCCGATCCGATGGCACGGTCGACGATCACCGAGAAGTAGGTGTACGCGGCGAAATGACCGAGGACGGCCAGGAACGTCACTGCACACAGAACGGCCAGGGAGCCGTCGAGCACCCGCGGTGTCTTCTTCGTTTCCGAGACCGCTCGGGTGACCGGTAGTGCCGGGAGGACGAAGTACAGCGCCACCGCGATGGCTGCGGCGATGATGCCGAGAATCGTTGCTGCGGTGCGCCATCCGAGCCATTGGCCCAGTGCGGCCGTGAGCGGGTTGCCGGCAACCAACGCCAACGAGGTACCGGCATACACCGTCGCGATGGCCTTGCCCTGCTTACCGGGTAGTGCCAGCGATGCCGCGACCGGAGCGACGACAGCCCAGAAGACTCCGTGCGTTGCCGCGCAGAGCATTCGAGAGATCACCAACATCGGATATCCGACCGATACCGCCGAGAGGAGTTGCGAGAGTGCCAGTGCGGCAACGGTGATGACCACGACGCGTCGTCGGGGCCACTGCCGCACGAACCGGATCAACGGCATCGTCATCACGGCGACGCCGTACGCGTAGAAGGTCAGTAGGAGACCCACGGCGGATTCGCCGACGCCGAGGTCCCCGGATATCTCGGGGAGCAACCCCACGGGCAGCGTTTCCGCCGTGACGTAGATGAATGCGGCTGCGGCGAGCACCAGCAGCTTCGGTAGCGGCGACGACATGCTGTGTATCGTTACACATCGTGGGTGCCGCGCGCTACAGTGGGCCGGTGAACACTCGGGTGACCATGGCCGACGTCGCAGCGTCCGCAGGCGTTTCCACCATGAGCGTCTCGTACACCTACAACCGACCGAGCCGAGTTTCCGCGGCCACCCGCGATCGCGTGCACGAGGCAGCAGCGGCCCTCGGATACGCCGGTCCCAACCGCACCGCGCGGTCGTTGCGCAGCGGCAGGCACGACAGCATCGGAGTCGTCCTCGGCGAGAAGCTCACCTACGCCTTCGAGGATCCCCAGGCTCGACGCTTTCTGTCCGGCATCGCCGAAGCGTGTCTCGACGCCGACACCGCGCTGGTGATGCTGCCGAACCTGCACCGCGACACCGACAACGCTCGCATCCGAGACGCACAGGTCGACGGGTACGTGGTGTGGACCACGGAGATCGACGACCCCTTGCTCGACGTGCTCGTCGAGACCGGCCGCCCCACGTGCATCCAGGGTGGGCCCGACCACCCCGGCCTGAACTCGATCGCCATCGACGACAGGGCGGCAGCCGAGGCAGTGGCCACCGCCGCATTGCACAGCCGATCTCGACCTGCCATCGTCGCTCTCAGGCCCGATACCCGACGCGAATCGACGATCGTGCGTGGCGCGGACGCGTCGGACATCTCGATGCCGGTGACCCGAGCTCGACTCGAGGGTTACCGAGACGCATGCCTGCAATCGGGGATCGAATGGTCGACGGTACCGACACTGTTCACCACCAACAACGCCCGCCCCGAAGGGGACCGAGCAGCGCAGGTGTTGTTGCAGGACAACGCTATCGACACATTGCTCGTGATGAGCGACGAACTTGCCCTCGGGGTGCTCGATGCTGCGGCCACGGCCGGAATCGACGTTCCGGGGCGACTGGCCGTGACCGGGTGGGACGACTCCCCTGCCGCGGCCGAGGCCGGATTGACCACCGTTGCGCAGTCGCTGTTCGATCAGGGCCGGTCGGCGGCTCGGTGGGTGCTCGGACTCAGCGACAGCGTGGACGACGCGATCTGGAGCGTCGAAGAACGAGCATCGACAGGACGCGCAAACGGCCCACAAACCAAGGACACCGTGATCTAATAGTCCTAAAAAAGGGGATGCTCCCTGTTTATAGCGTTCAAGCAGACTCTTCGGCTAGTATCATCCATGGCTGTCCGGCCATGAGGGGGAACAGTGAGCCGAGAGCACGACGCGCCGCCCCGTCATGTCGCCGCGGTTACCTCAGCCGCTGCCGTAGGCGGAACAGCTGCCCAACGCGACGCGCTGACCGGTCTTCCGAACCGCGTCGAGATTCTTGCCCTCATCACCGACGAGCTCGACCGACGCACCCCGGATCGTCAGTTCAGCGTCCTGCTGGTCGACATCGACGGATTCCGAGAGTTCAACGACGCTCTCGGCCCCGCGCAGGGCGACAGCCTGCTGTGCATGGTCGCCGACCGACTGCTCGCCTCCACCCGCCCCGGCGACACCATCGGCCGACTCACCGGCGACGAATTCGTCGTCATCGCGCGGGGCTGCCACTCGATAGCCGCGCGCGCCCTGGCTGCCGGATTCGCGAGCATCTTCGAGCCCGCCTTCGAGCTCTCCGGCCGCCAACTCACCCTCACCGCCAGCGTCGGAGTCGCCTCGAGTACCACCACCGACATCAGCGCCACCCAACTGGTCCACAACGCCACCGCAGCCATGCACGCCGCCAAAGCCGTCGGACGCAACGAACACCACGTCTTCACCGACGAGCTCCACCACACCAACCGCACCCGACTCGAACTCATCGAACGACTACGCGGCACCGCCATGGTCGAGCGCGAACTGACGATGGTCTACCAACCCATCGTGGAACTCGCGACGGGAACGGTCGTCGGGGCCGAAGCACTCATCCGATGGAACCACCCCGAACTCGGCCTGCTGATGCCCGACACCTTCATCCCCCTCGCCGAGGACGCCGACCTCATCGTCCCGCTGAGCATGTGGATTCTCGCCGAGGTCGCACACACGATCGCGGACTGGCAGACCCGCAACATCCACCTCCAAGTGGGCGTCAACATCAGCCCAGCCCACTTCGCCACCGGAACCCTCGCCACCGACGTCATCGACACCGTCGACACCTACGGCATAGAACCCGGACGACTCGCCCTCGAACTCTCCGAATCACAGACACTCCACGACCTCGACGCAGTCCACTACCAACTCCGCGACGTCCAACGCCACGGCGTCCTCATCGCCATCGACGACTTCGGCTCCGGCTTCTCCTCCCTCGAACGACTCGCCACCCTCCCCGTCGACACCCTCAAGATCGACAAATCCCTCACCCAACACCTCGACAGCGACAACCTGCACCGACGCCGCGCCATGACCACGCTCTGCACAGCCCTCGTCGACGTCACCACCACTCTCGGCAAAGACACCGTCATCGAGGGAATCGAGACACCGGAACAACTCCAGATCTGCACCGACATGGGCGTAACCTTCGGCCAAGGACACCTACTCGGACGCCCCATGTCCGTTGCGGCACTCGAACAATTCATCACCCGACACAGCACCCACAGCGAATCCGCATAACCCGAGGAACCGAACGTGAAGATCGACAACGAAGTCCAACGCTTCACCGACGCACCCCGAGCCCAACTCTCCACCATCAACCCCGACGGCACACCACACCTGGTCCCGATCGTCTTCGCCGTCGCCCCCACCGGCGACCGAATCTTCACCGCCATCGACTGGAAACCCAAGACAACGCAGAAACTCCAGCGACTCGACAACATCCGCGCCGACCCCGCCGTCAGCCTCATCGTCGACCATTACACCGACGATTGGTCCCAACTCTGGTGGATCCGCGCAGACGGATCCGCCCACATCGTCGAAACCTCCAGCGCCGAAGGCACATCGGCCACCGACGCCCTGGTCGCGAAATACAGTCAATACAAAAACAACAGACCCGAAGGTCCGGTCATCATCATCGACAAACTGTCCTGGAGATCCTGGTCGGCTTCCTGAACCCCGCCATTGCCGCTGCCCCTTGTCCACTCAATGTGACCTTCGGTGGCCTTTTCGCCCGTCGATGGCACATCGAGTGGACTGCGAGCGGGTGACAGTGCAACGAAATTCGTTGGCAGATCGGGTGCACTGTTGACACACTGCTGGCCATGCTGGATGTACCTCCCGATCGGATTGTCACCGGCCGACTTCTCATTCGTCGCGAGTCGGCCGGCGATGCCGACGCCGTTGCCGACGTGATCGGTCGCAATCTCGCGCGCCTTGCGCCGTGGATGGGGTGGGCGACTGAAGAAGCTGCCCAGCCTTCGGTGCAATCGGCTCGCATTGCGGAGGCCGTCGAGCAGTGGAATGCCGGGGAGATGTTCGATTACGGAATTTTCGAGCGCGACGGCGGTGCGTTTCTGGGCAAGATCGGGATGCATCGCCGGATCGGCCCGCACGGCATCGAATTGGGTTACTGGCTCGACGCCCGGGCCGAGGGACGTGGGATGATCAGCGAGGCCGTCGCCGCCCTCATACGGGAGGCCTCAAGGCTGGACGGAATCAATCGAGTCGAAATTCATTGTGACGCAGCGAATCTCCGGAGCCAGGCCGTACCCAAGAGGCTTGGATTCGTGCTGGACAGGATCGAGCATCGGCCGATCGCAGCTACGTCCGAGACCGGCAAGCACATGGTGTGGGTGTATCAACCCGAGCGACTACGAGCCTGATCCGCTCGCGGTCGGACCGTGACATTCGGTCGCGGTCGCGCCTTGGCCTGCTCGTAACGCGCACGAAGGTCGGACAGAACGCGTTCCGGGTCCTCCCGAATATCGCTCGGCAGATGTGTCACCACGATGAGGCCGGCATTCTGCGCTCGTTCCCGACGCGCCACCGTCGCCCTGTGCGCCGCGGGCGAGAGATGGTATTCGAGCGAATCGATCTCCCAATCCAACGCGACATCGTCGAGCCAGTTGTCGGCTATCAGCAGGAACCTGCCCTGCTCGTCGTGGACAGCCACGTTGTGCTGCATCGTCGGAAGTCCGCTGCGCGCGTACAGCTTCTGGGCCTGAGCCTCCGCCACCGAGTGCGCACCTGCAGCCAGTTCCCTCAGAACTCGACGTGGCATCGCAGTTCCCCGCGTACTACCGGCGTTCAGTTCCTTCATGATCGCGTCCACGGTGGCCGCACCTCGCTGCACGACACCGGCAATCAACGCCATGCACTGCTCGGCATTCTTCATCCGTCGAACTGCATCGCACAGACACCGAACGATCGGGGCGACGCGAAGTCCCGACTTGATTTCCGCCGTCGGCATTCGCCACGTCCGCTCCACGACAGCGAAGCCCACGGACTTGCGATGTTGCAGCTCGGGAATCAGTGCGAACGTCTCCTCCAACGAACCCGACGTGCCCAATCCATGCAACGCCAGCCCTGCCCGACCGCTGATGAGAGCATCCTTGCCGCAGTAGATCGCCACCGCGGTGGCGCGTTCGATCGGCGTCAGCGAACGATTCTTCAAGAACACCAACCCAGGTAACGCCCGTGACCAGCTGCCGTCCGGCTGGGTGCGTCGAACGATGGTCTTCGACGCCACCCCGAGCTCGAGTAAGTGCGCCGTCCTCATGAAGCCGCGATCCGACGCAGCCGCGATCACCTTCGCATCGACTCGTGCTCCACCCCGCTTCATGGCCATGATGATGCACAGTCCGCGCACCCCGAATCCGCCGCGACGACGGGAAACGAACTGCCCTGTGGATAACTCACGCCCTGTGGACGAACTTTCACCCACGCGCGCCGAGGCGACGTCGTATCGAGATCCAACGCACCCGAAGATCCGCCGCCCGCAACCGACCCGATGTCCACTCGATGTGACATCGACTGTCGAAAAGGCCACTGAACGTCACATTGAGTGGGCGGGGGTGCGGGCAATGGGCACCTGACTCGCCTTGGCGGGGATACCGTCTACGGTGCAAGTGCATTCTGACTTCGGGAGTGAGATATGACGGCGACAGCAGTTTCCTCGGAGCGGTCCGGGTCCATGGTTCCGCGGTCGTTCGTGCCACCCGAGCGCGGTCGTTTGAGTGAGGTTCCGCATATTGCGGGGCTGGTGCTCGGTGTGTTCGCGGTGTTGTTGTTTCTGTGGAGTCTGTCGCCGACTCTTCGTTTCCTGATTCACGTTCCGCGTGAGTACGTCGACAGCTATTACTTCGATGCTCCCGATACGAGTTTGTCGTGGGCGCTGGTGGTCGGTTTGTTGGCGGCGGCGTTGGCGAGTCGTAAGCGCATTGCGTGGTGGTTGCTGACGATCTATCTGGTGTTGTTGGCGATCACCAATGTGGTCGAGGGGATCACGGACAAGAGCGTCAGTTCGTGGATTGCGCTGGCTGTCCATGTTGTGGTGACGGGGGTGTTGATCGCCGCGCGCAAGGAGTTCTACACGCGGGTGCGTCGTGGTGCGGTGTGGAAGGCGCTCGGGGTGCTCGTGCTCGGCGCGGCCGTCGGGACGGTGATCGGGTGGGCGCTGGTTGCGCTGTTCCCCGGATCGTTGCCGGAGAGTCAGACGTTCCTATGGGCGTTCAATCGCGTGACGGCGTTGGCGACGGTGGACAACGAGCAGTTCGACGGCAGGCCGAACGGCATCGTGAACACGGCCCTGGGTCTGTTCGGAGCGTTGGCGTTGTTGGGGGCTGTCGTCACGTTGTTTCGGTCGCAGCGGTCGAGCAACGCGCTCACCGGTCGCGACGAGTCCGCGCTGCGTGGCCTGCTCGACAAATGGGGTGCCGACGATTCCCTCGGCTACTTCGCCACTCGGCGCGACAAGGGCGTCATCTTCGCCACCAGCGGTAAGGCGGCGGTGACGTATCGCGTCGAGGTCGGCGTGTGTCTGGCCAGTGGTGATCCGATCGGAAATCCCGAGGCGTGGCCGCATGCGATCTCGGAATGGTTGGACCTGGCCGAGAAGTACGGCTGGACCCCAGCTGTCATGGGCGCCAGCGAGATCGGCGCGACCGCGTACAAGCGGGCCGGACTGAGTGTCCTCGAACTCGGCGACGAAGCGATCCTGAAAACCAAGGATTTCAACCTCAATGGACGCGAGATGCGCCCCGTGCGTCAGGCGGTCAACCGGGCTCGTAAAGCGGGTGTCGTGGTCACCGTGCGTCGTCATCGTGACATTTCGTCGGAGGAGATGTCGGAGATCATTGCCTGCGCGGATGCGTGGCGCGATACCGAAACCGAGCGTGGTTTCTCGATGGCGTTGGGTCGACTGGGTGATCCGCTCGACGGCGATTGTCTTCTGGTGCAGGCAGTTCAGGGCGAGAAGGTGATCGGCGTTCTCTCGCTGGTGCCGTGGGGTCGCACCGGAGTGTCCTTGGATCTGATGCGTCGTGATCCGGCGTCGCCCAACGGGGTGATCGAACTGATGGTGACCGAGCTCGCCACAAGCGCCGATCATTTCGGGGTCGGCAAGATCTCGCTGAACTTCGCGGTGTTCCGCGCGGCGTTCGAGGAGGGCAGCCGGATCGGTGCCGGGCCGGTGTTGCGAATCTGGCGCAGCGTGCTGGTGTTCTTCTCTCGGTGGTGGCAGCTCGAGGCCCTGTATCGCTCGAACGTGAAGTACCTTCCGGAATGGGAGCCGCGCTACCTCTGCTTCGCCGACAATCGGGTGTTGCCCAAGGTCGGCGTGGCGTCTGCCATCGCCGAGGGCTTCTTGACCCTGCCGACCTTCCGACGCGCCTCGAAGCACACCGGTTCTCACGTTGCGGTACCCGCGGCTCTGGCCGACGCCGACGACATTCATCCCGACGGCAGCGGCCCCGACAGCGTCCCGGACGAGCCGACACCGGGCCGCAAGCGTCCCGACCAGGTGCGCGTACGCATGTCGAAACTCGATCGTCTCGAACGCGAGGGCACCGAGGGCTATCCCGTCGCCTATCCCCCGACACATACGGTCGAAGCGGCCATGGCCTCGCCGCAGGGCACAACGGTACGAATTGCCGGACGCATACTGCGGATTCGCGACTACGGCGGTGTCGTATTCGCTGTGGTGCGTGACTGGTCGGCCGATATCCAGGTTCTCTTCGACCGCGATCGCGTCGGGGATTCGATCGAGAACTTCGACGCCGATTTCGACCTCGGCGATCTCATCGAGGTCAGTGGCGCGATCGGCCGCAGCAAGCGTGGGGAGCTGTCGCTCCTCGCGACGGACTGGCGAATGAATGCCAAGTGCCTGCATCCACTGCCGGACAAGTATCGCGGACTCACCGACCCGGAAGCTCGGGTGCGGCAACGCTACGTCGACCTGGCGATCAATCGCGATGCTCGTGCACTGATGATCGCCCGATCCAATGTCGTGAAGTCACTTCGTGATTCGCTCGGCGAGCGCGGATACATGGAGGTCGAGACACCGATTCTGCAGCAGGTTCACGGCGGTGCCAACGCAGCACCGTTCGTCACCCACATCAATGCCTACAACCTCGACCTCTACCTGCGGATCGCACCGGAGCTCTATCTCAAGCGCCTGTGTGTCGGCGGCATGGAGAAGGTGTTCGAGATCGGCCGCGTGTTCCGCAACGAAGGCGCGGACTTCAAGCACAACCCCGAGTTCACGATCCTCGAGGCCTACGAGGCCCACAGCGACTACGAACGCGCAATGGTGTTGTGCCGCGAGCTGATTCAGCGAGCAGCCGTCGCCGCGCACGGACGCGAGATCATATTGCGCCCGGACGGCCCGAACGGAGAAATGATCGAGATCGACATCTCCGGCGAATGGCCGGTCAAGACGTTGCACGGTGCCGTCGCCGAGAAGTTGGGGGTGCCCGTCGAACCGGCGACTCCTCTGGAGGAGCTACAACGCCTGTGCGACGAGAACGACATTCCGTACGAGAAGACCTGGGATGCTGGGGCCGTCGCGCAGGGAATGTACGAACATCTCGTCGAGGACTACACCGAGTTCCCTACCTTCTACAAGGACTTCCCGACGTCGATGTCGCCGTTGACGAGGCCGCATCGGAGCATTCCGGGCGTCGCCGAGAAGTGGGATCTCGTCGCGTGGGGTGTGGAGCTGGGTACCGCGTACAGCGAGCTGACCGACCCTGTCGATCAGCGGCAGCGCCTCACCGAACAGTCGCTGTTGGCGGCCGGCGGTGACGAGGAAGCGATGAGCCTGGACGAGGATTTCCTGCAAGCGCTCGAGCACGGGATGCCGCCGACCGGCGGTCTCGGCATGGGAGTCGACCGGGTCGTCATGCTCATCACCGGGGGCAGCATTCGGGAAACGCTCGCGTTCCCCCTGGCCAAGCCGCGTCAATGACCCTCCCTCGTGACCGATCCACGCGCACGAGTGTGCAAAACGGGGAAAATGATGGAAACTGGAGCTTGAAACAGTCGACAGGTCGGTAGAGCATCGTGGAGTACCAAACATGGACAGCGGGGATCGAGCCGAACGCAGTGCGTTGTTTCCCGTGAAACATCCTCCCGGTCAGTACGTCGAGGTGGACGGGCAACGTCTGCATCTGTTCGTACGCGGAACCGGCCCCACGGTCGTCCTGTGCGGAGGCCTCGGCAGTAACTGGTTCGACTGGAACGACACCGTCGACATCCTGAGCGCCCACCATCACGTGGTCGTGCTCGACCGGCCCGGCTTCGGACTCAGCGACCCCTTGCCCGCCGGTGCCACACCCACCGTCCGCGGGGAGGCAGACCGAATCATCGGTGTCCTCGACGCACTCGGAGTCACCGACCCGGCCGTCGTGGTAGGTCATTCGATAGCCGGCTTCTACGCAGAAGCTGTGGCCCGGCTGTACCCGTCGCGCACCCGCGGGATTCTGTTGCTCGATTCCAGCGCCGAATCCGACCCCAGACGCTTCGTCCCGACCGTCGTGCGCGTCGAGGCTGCCCACGTCATCGCCACCGCGCTCAGCAAGACCGGCCTGCAGAAGCTGGTCGGACCGCGTGTGCGACGCGTCCTCAATCAGGCGACACCGCCCGACGGCACGCCTCAGGAGACGTTCGACTGGGTCGACGACATCTATCGACGACCCACCTACCTCGCCGCCGCCCTGGTGGAGGACGTCGTCTACCCGGATCTCGCCGCCGAACTGAACAGAATGCGGAAGCGGTCGCCCCTCGTCGTTCCGGTCATCGTCGCCGCAGCCCACACCGGACGACCCTCCCCGTGGGGCAAGCGATGGATCAAGACTCAACGCAAGCTGGCCGCGTATCTGCGGGCCGACTTCACTGTCGTCATGCCCGCCCACCACCACGCCATGATCGACAAGCCCGCCGAGGTCGCAGCCCTCATCACCGAACTGGTGTGAACTCCTCGAGGCGACGCACGTAACGTGTGTCACCGAGCCCGTAGCCCAAGACCCGAGCCGAAGCTCGGCGATGGCGCGGTAGCACGAGAGGAAATTGAAGATGGGTGCGATCAGCACGACGCAGGGACGACAGTCGAAACTACTCGGACTCGGCGTTCACCGCCCCGCGAGAGTCGTGACCAACGACGAGATCTGTGAATTCATCGACTCGAGCGACGAGTGGATCCAGACGCGGTCCGGAATCAAGAACCGGCGCTTCGCCGATCCCAAGGAAAACGTCGTCGAGATGTCCATCGCGGCAGGTCGTAAGGCCCTCGAAGCCAGCGGAATCACCGCCGACCAAGTCGACACCGTCATCGTCGCCACCTCGACGCACCTCGAACTCACACCCCAAGCAGCTGCAAAAGTAGCGCACGGACTCGGCACCAAGGGGCCGGCCGCATTCGACATCTGCGCCGGCTGCGCGGGCTTCTGCTACTCCCTCGCAGTCGCATCGGACCTGGTCAAGGCCGGAACGTCCAAGTACGTCCTCGTCATCGGTGCAGAACAGCTCAGCGTCACCACCGACCCCTACGACCGCACCACCCGCTTCATCTTCGCTGACGGCGCCGGTGCCGTGGTCGTCGGCCAGAGCGACGAAACCGAGATCGGACCCGCCGTCTGGGGCTCCGACGGCTCGCAATCCGACGCCATCGTCCAGACCACCGACTGGTACGACTACATCACCGAAGAAGGCCTCGAGCGACCCTGGATCCGGATGAACGGAATCTCCGTCTTCCGCTGGGCCGCCTTCGAGATGGGCAAAGCCGCGCAGCGCGTCCTCGACGTCGCGGGCATCAAAACCGACGAATTGCACGCCTTCATCCCCCACCAGGCCAACAGCCGCATCACCGAACTCCTCGCCAAGAGCCTGAACCTGAACGAGGACACACCCGTCGCCAACGACATCGCCGAAACCGGCAACACCTCGGCCGCCTCGATCCCCCTGGCCATGGAAGAACTACTGCGCACCGGCAAAGCAAAAGCAGGAGACACAGCACTGCTGCTCGCCTTCGGTGCCGGACTCTCCTATGCCGGACAGGTAGTCAAACTCCCCAACCTGTAGTCGCCGATCCACATCGGATGCACCCGATTCCCGAGTGCACACCTTTCACCCCAGTGCACTCGATGTGACATTGAGTGGCCTTTTCGGCAGTCAATGGCACATCGAGTGGACTCCGGGGGACGCTGTGGGGCGATTCGGGACCCAAGGCGGGGGTCGAGTCGTACTGTTGTCGTATGCCCAAGCCTCCGTTGCCCGATGCCGCTGTCGAATTGCTGAAGAAGGCCAATCCCGCGGTCATGGCGGTGGTTCGTGCAGATGGAACGCCGATCACCGCACCCACGTGGTATCTGTGGGAGGACGGGAAGGTCGTGCTCAATTTCGATGCGTCGCGGAAGCGTCTCGAGCACATCAAGGCGAATCCGAAGGTCTCGATTTCGGTGTTGGACGAGGCCAGTTGGTACACCCATGTGACGGTGCACGGTTCGATCGAGTTGCAGGACGATCCCGATCTGGTCGATATCGATCGCATTTCGACGCATTACACCGGCGATCCGTATCCGGTTCGGGATCAGCCGCGCGTGACCGGATACGTCACTGTCGACGCCTATGTGGGGTGGGGCAAGCTCGGCACGTAGCGCCGAGGGAGAGCGGTTGCGACTGCTGTCTCCAGGTGCCACACTCCCGCCATGGGCTATCCGCAGGGTGAGAGCAACGATCCGTTCGACGCAGTGAACAAGGATCAGCCGTACGGCGGGCAGCAGTACCCGCCCTATCAGAACCCGAACCCCCAGAACCCGAACCCCCAGAACCCGAATCCCCAGTACCCGAACCCCCCGCAAGAGAGCCCCCAGTACCCGAACCCGCAGCAACAGTATTCGCAGTACGGGAATGCGCCGTATGCCGGCGGGTATCGCGCTCCGGCGTCCACCAACACCTTGGCGATCGTGTCACTCGTGTTGGCGATTCTCGGTCTGACGTTCATTCCGTTGATTGCGTCGGTGTGCGCGGTGGTGTGTGGCCACATCTCGCGCGGTCAGATCAAGCGCACCGGCGAAGGCGGATCGGGTTTTGCGACGGCGGGCCTGATCGTGGGTTACGTCTCGATCGCGCTCTTCGTCGTCATCGTGGGTGCGATCGTCATTTTTGCCCTCGCTGCCGCAAACACGTCAACCTACTGATACCGGCTTCGCCAATCGGCCGTTCATGCACGCGGCCCATACGCCTGCGATCACTGCCAACGCAATGACGAACAGCGCCAACGCGTTCCATCCCTGGGATTGGAAGACGACGCCGCCGATCCAGCCGACGACGGAGGATCCGCCGTAGTAGAAGAGGTTGTACAGCGATGTCGCCTGGGCTCGGCCGTGGACGGCTCGTTGTCCGGTCCATCCCGACGCGATGGCGTGGGCGGCAAAGAATCCCATGGTCAGGATCACCAAGCCGGTCAGAATGACGGCGAGATTCGACGCCATCGTCAGGGCGACTCCGGCGATCATCGTGGCGGTGGATCCGGCGAGCACCACCGATCTGCCGTGCTTCGTCGCGAGATTGCCCGCTACCCGTGAGGACACTGTACCGCTGAGGTACGCCACGAAGATCAGGCTGATCAGAGACTGCGGGAGCCCGAAAGGCACGGCCTCCAAACGAAATCCGAGGTAGTTGTAGATCGCGACGAAGCCGCCCATCAGCAGAAATCCCTGGCCGTAGAGTGCCGCCATCCCCGGCTCGCGCAGGTTCACCCACAGCCGTCCGGGTAGGTCACGAATATGGCTGTGCACGAGCGTCGTTCGCGGCTTCGGTGCGAGCCAGACGAACAGTCCGGCGGCCAACGCAGCGATCATCGACACGGTCAACGTGCCGATCCGCCAGTTGGTGTATTCCGCAACGGGTCCCGCGACGATGCGGCCGAGCAGTCCGCCGAGCGTCGTACCGGACACGTAGGTCGCCGCAGCCAGGGCTGTGTGCTTGTGATGGATCTCTTCGCTGAGGTACGCGATGGCGATGGCCGGAAGACCGCCCAGTGCAGCACCTTCGAAGAATCGAATCACCAAGAGCACTTCGAGCGACGGCGCGAGCGGAACCAGCAGACCCAGCGTCGTGGCAGTGAGGATCGACGCCGTCATGGCCCGAACACGACCGATGCGGTCGGCCGCCACCGACCAGGGAATGACGGACACCGCAACGCCGACCGTCGCGAGCCCGACCGCAAGCGAGGACTGCGACGGCGTGATGTCGAGATTGGCGGCGATGAGGGGCAGGATGCCCTGCACCGAATACAGCTGAGCGAACGTTGCGACTCCGGCGAACAGCAGTGCCAGCACGAGCCTGCGGTATTCGCGCGATCCCCTGGGGTGTCCCTCCCATCCGAGCACCTCGGGCTGCGTCGTGGTCATGCAGATCACGTTAGAAGCGCTCACGATATTCGTCCAATGCATGAGACCGGGCAAACCAATACACCGGCGATATGATTCGGGAATGCGTCGTGAAGCGATCGAACTCCTGCCGCTGCTACCGACTCTCGTCGCAGTGGCCGACACCGAACACATCACCGACGCCGCGCACGTCCTGGGCGTCCCACAGCCCACCGTCAGTCGGCAGGTCGCCCGCGCCTCGGCAATTCTGGGCGTCGACATCGTGGAACGACGCGGCCGCGGGATCGTGCTCACCAGCACCGGCCGAGTGCTCATTCCTTATCTCCAGCGGGCGTTGAGCGACATCGACGCCGGCATCGACGCCATGACCGAGCACGACGCCAGGGCCCGCGGCCGTATCGCGGTGGCGTTTCAGAACACCCTGGGCGAGGACGTCGTACCGGCGCTGATCCGCCAGTTCCGCGTCGACCACCCGGCCGTCACGTTCGATCTGGACCAGGGTGCCCGGGCACGCTGCCTCGACCGTCTCGCCGACGGGGTCTCCGACCTGGCGTTCGTCTCTCTCAGCGCCGAACACACCGAGCACAATTCGTTCCAGCTCTACGACGAGCGACTGATGCTGGTGGTCCCGGCCGATCATCGGCTGGCCACGCGCAGGTCGGTCGATCTGGCCGACACGGCCGACGAGAACTACATCGCGATGGGCCACGGCTTCGGGATGCGCTCGATCTGCGACGAGTTGTGGGCGGACGCCGGCTTCAGCCCGCGCATCGCCTTCGAGGGTCAGGACACCCACACGGTGCGCGGACTCGTCGGAGCCGGTCTCGGTATCGCCATTCTGCCGCGAATACGCGCGCACGGCGGTGAGGGCGGAACCGTGGACATCGGACTCACCCAACCGGCCGCGCGCAGGCGAATCGGCATGGTGTGGGATCCGCGGGCCGATTCGCCGCGTCAGGTGGCGGCATTTCGATCGATGGTGCTGCGCAGCGGCAGAACACTCGTGATTAGGTGAGTCGATGCAATTGGTTCTGGTGCGGCATGCCCTCCCGCAACGGTCGGAGACCTCGGCCGATCCCGCTCTGGCCGAACTCGGCGTCGAACAATCCCAGCGAGTGCCGGGTGCCGTCGCCCGGTTCCCGATCTCGCGAGTCGTCTCGAGCTCGCAGCTACGCGCCGTCCGGACCGCGCAGCCTCTGGCCGATCGGCTCGGTCTGACCGTCGAGCCCGACGATCGCCTCACCGAATACGACCGCGACTTCGGCGGCTACGTCCCTATCGAGTCGGCCAAGACCGAATTCCGTGAGGCATTCGATCGCATCAAGGCCGGGTATCTCCCGGAGCAGGTCGACGAGCAGGCGTTTCGCCGGCGAGTTCTGGACGGTGTCGCCGATGTCGTCTCGGCGAGCGCACACACCGACACCGTGGCGCTGTTCGCTCACGGCGGCGTGATCAACATCCTGCTGCAGGACATTCTGCAGACCCCGAAGGTGCTCGGCTTCCCGATCGACTACTGCTCGGTGACGCGGGTGCTGTTCTCGCGCAGCGGCGCGAGGTCGGTCTCCTCGGTGAACGAAACCGAGCACGTGTGGGACCTGTTGCCCCGCAATCGGTAATCCACAGAGACCTCTTAAACTCCCTGGTCGAGGGCACAAAATAGGGCGTCGACGGTCGTCGGCTGGTCGGCGACGCTGCACCGTGCGGTTAGCCTCGAACTCATCATGGGTGAATTGCGTATCTTCCGACGTCCTGCCGTTGCTCTCACTGCGCTGGCGTTTCCTCTGGTAGCGGTAGGTGCATTCGCACTGGGCACCGGCTACGACCTCGGTGGCGAGTCCGCAGCGACCACCACCACCGTCGTCGCCGACACCGAGCAGGCACCGGCAGCGGACCAGCAGACGGCCGATCCCCTGGCCGCGGCCAGGAGCAGCCTCAACAGCGCATCGCTGCCCATCACGTTCCTCTCCAGCGGTATCGGCCAGCTGACCGACGGCGGAACGCAGCTCAACGACGGCGTCGGGCAGCTCGCCGACGGCATCACCCAGGCACACGACGGAACCATTCAGCTCGCCGATGGATTCGGGCAGTACCGCGACGGCATCGGTCAGCTCGGAGACGGCGCGTCCCAGATCAGCGGTGGCGTCGACCAGGTCGTCGATCAGCTCGCCGGCTTCGGCGCTCTGCAGGCCGATTTCACCGCCAAACTCGCCGCCACCGCTGACCAGGTCGATCGATTCCCGCACCCGGGATCGGACGCCATCTCCGGTGAGATCCGCGGGGTCATCGACACTCTGAACACGCAGGCTTTCGGGCCCGACACCCTCGCCCAGCTGCAGACCCTCAAGAGCGGTGCTCAGCAGCTGTCCTCCGAGCTCAACGACCCCAACAGTCAGTTCCTCGGAGCCACCGCCCAACTCGGCGACGCGACCGTGCAGTTGCGTGATGGACTGGGCCAACTCGACGACGGCGGCCAGCAGCTCAAGGCCGGCACCGATCAGCTCGTGACGTCGGTCGAACCGGTCGAGGGAATCGTCAACGGCATCGCCACCAATGTGCGCGACGCCTCCGCGGCACTTCCGCAGGGAACCGCTGCCGCTACCGAGGACGCAGCGTCGGACCAGAACATCGCGGCCACGTCGTCGAGCACCGGAACCGGTCCCACCCCGTATCTGATCGCTGCCCTGGTCGCGCTCGGTGCTCTCGGGTGCGTCAGTCTCGTGCGGGTTCTGGGCAGGGACAGCAAGCCTCGCTGGCTCGCCGTCGTCGCAGCGGTCGCCGCAGTGGGCATCAGCGCCGCCGTTGCGTTCGCTTTCGCCACCGACGCCGCCCTCGGGCCGGTCCTGGGAGCGGGTGCGTTCCTGATCGTCTCGGCTGCGGCCTACCTCGCCGCAGCGGGAGCGATCCAACGGGTGCTCGGTGCCGTGATCGGCCAGATCGTCAACGTCGCCGCGCTCGCGGTGCAGGTCGTCGTCTGTGGCTTCGCATACGCGTCGACGGCACCGATCTGGGGCGATCTCGCCGCCTTCATGCCCATGAGCTACACCGCCGCCGGGGCCCGCGTCATCGCGTCGGGAGAGATGAGCGGGACCGGCTGGCTCGCGATCGGTGCCACGATGGCTCTGCTCATCGTGTCGGCACTCGTGTACGCAAGCGTGCGGGGTGAGTCAGCCGACCGGCCGGAGGGGATGAATGGCGGGCGCAGCCGCGAGGTGGGCCCCGAACTCGCTTAGCGCCTGCTGCAGGTGCGGAGTTTGCATGTGGCCGTCGAGGTCCTCCTGCGACTTCCACACCTCGACGGTGATGAAGGTTCCCGGCTCGATCGCGGACTCGAACAGCTCGTACGAGAGGTTGCCGTCTTCCTTCCGCGATTCGGCAACGAGAGCGGAGAGGCCGTCGCGCACGGCGTCGATGGCATCCGGCTTGGCGATGATCGTCGCGACTACCTTCAGATCGTTGGTCATGAGGTGATTTTTCCTTCGTTCGGCGAGAGACATGTTTCTTCACCGAACGTACTCCCGATCCCCCTAAGCTGAGGTGTCCATTCGGGAAGGGAAACCACAGTGAGCCAGACGGCAACCGACCAGCGCGCCACCGGTAAGGAGTGGCTCGGCCTCGCAGTGCTGGTGGTGCCGATTCTCGTCGTGTCGATGGACATGTCGGTGTTGTACCTGGCCCTGCCGTTCATGACGGCCGATCTCGAACCCACCAGCAATCAGTCGTTGTGGATTCTCGACATCTACGGATTTCTGCTTGCCGGCCTCCTGATCACCATGGGCTCGCTGGGCGATCGCATCGGCAGGCGCACCCTGCTCATGATCGGTGCCATCGTGTTCGGAGTGGCGTCTCTGGCCGCGACGTTCTCCACCTCTCCCGAGATGCTGCTCGCGGCGCGCGCTCTGCTGGGAATCGGCGGAGCCACCATTGCGCCGAGCACATTGTCGTTGATCCGCAACATGTTTCACGACCCCACTCAGCGAAAGGAAGCCATCGGCCTGTGGACTGCCGGCTTCGCCGGTGGAGCAGCAGTGGGCCCTGTCATCGGCGGTGTTCTGCTCGAACACTTCTGGTGGGGCTCGGTGTTCCTGATCAACATTCCGATCATGGTGGTACTTTTCGTCGCCGCCCCGTTTCTGGTCCCCGAGTTCAAGGACTCCGACCCCGGGAAGTTCGATCCCATCAGCGTGATTCTCGCGATCTCCTCGATGCTCTCGATCGTGTTCGCCATCAAACACGGTGCACAGGAGGGGATCGACGCGGCAACGATCGTCACCGCCCTCGTCGGGCTGACGCTCGGTGCAGTGTTCGTCATCCGGCAACGGAAGGCAGCACACCCTTTGATCGACGTCACGCTGTTCGCCGAACGTGCCTTCAGTGCAGCCGTCGTCGTGCAGTTCCTGGTGATTTTCGCGATGACCGGCTTCAGCCTGTTCGCCGCGCAGTATCTCCAGCTGGTAGTCGGGCTCGGGCCGCTCGAGGCCGGATTGTGGTTGTTGATTCCCGCCGCGGCTGCAGCGACCGGAGCTGTGTTGGCACCGACGATGAGTAAGGTCATCCGTACGGGCACCATCATCGCCTGCGGCCTGGCCTTCATCGGATTCGGTTGTGTGGCAATGGTCTTCGTCACCAGCGACTCGGGCCTACCATTACTCCTGACCGGGATGGCTCTGCTGACGTTCGGCATCGGCGCGGCGTCGACGCTCAACTCCGACATCGTCCTGACCGCCGCGGCACCCGAAAAGGCCGGTGCCGCATCGGCACTGTCGGAAACCGGAGCCGAACTGGGCGGTGCCGTGGGTATCGCGATCCTCGGCACGATCGGCAGCACCGTCTACCGGCACCGCATGGACGACGCCATCCCCGCGGGCACCCCTGCCGAGATAGCGGACCCCGCACGAGAAACCATAGGCGGCGCCGTCGCCGTCGCGGACTACCTGCCCGAGCCGTTCGCCTCGCAACTGACCACCGTCGCGAACTCGTCGTTCGTCGACGGCTTCAACCTCGCGGCCGGCTGGAGCGCCGGTCTGATGGCCGTCAGCGCTGTGGCGGTTTTCGTGCTGCTACGCCGTCAGACCGCGTCGGCGAGGTAGCGCGCCAACCACCGAGTCGCGGACTGGCCGCCCCCGACCTCGTAGCTCTGGTACTCCTGGTGGATACCCGAACGGTAGAACGCCTCGATCTCACGCTGACGCTGAGCGTTCGCCTGGTCGGTGAGCTGGCCCTGCAACACCGGCAGACCACCGGCCGCGGCGAGGTCCGCGATCAGGGACTGTGCTTCCTGCGAGTACTGATCGGCGACGTTCGGCGCGGGGTTCGACGAGACGGCCAAGAAGCCGGCCAGCCGCGCGACGTAATCGTCCTTGGGCGTCGAGCAGTACAGGTCGCCGACGGCACAGAACGTCCGCACCACGGGGCTGACGTAGCCGAATCCACCGACGCGGGGTCCACCGACCCCGGTTCCGACCACGGCGGGTCCCACGAGAGCGTCGGTGTCGGAGCGCTTCGGGTCGGAGATCAGCCCCACGGCGACCACCTTGTCCGCGGGCACCACGCCCACTCCGGTGCCGATGGCCGCGGCGAGATCGCCCGCCGCGTCGGCACCCTGGCTGTACCCGATGATGCCCAGTTTCGTTGCGCCACAACGATCCGCCATCGCCTCGAGCATGCCGCCCGCGTTGGCAACGGCTTCGGCACGCGATTGCCCGTACACCTCGCCCTCCCATGGGAACGCGGTCGCGGGATACGAGACGTAGTCGGTGCGGATGTCGCCACCGAGACGATCGGTGACGTCGGTCAGCATGCCCGGCTTGGGGGCCGCACCCGAGCTGGTCTCCCAGGTGCCCGGAATGGCCACGACGTACATCGCCGGACAATCGGCCGGGTCTGCGGCGGCGGGCGATGCCGCTCCGACGACCAGGCCGGATGCAACAGCTGCAGCGACGCCGATACCGGCGCAGATCTTCTTGACACTCATGGGAGGGGGCCTCACTGGTGGTCGAACGCGCTTCGTTGTTCGATCACCACAATGACAGCGGCCTGTGACCATCAGATGCCTACATGGTTAACGGACGTAACCGTGTGTCGAATGGCAGCGGAAAGCAGACGAACTCGAAGTTGTGGACGGAATCGGACCTCGATTCGTCCACAACTTCGAGCTCGGCGGAGAAACGCGACTTACCGCTGCGGTGCCTGAGTGGGCACGATCGGCGCCGGCAGCGCCGTTGCTCCCTGCAGGAAGGTGTCGACGGCGGCCGCGCAGGAGCGGCCCTCGGCGATGGCCCACACGATGAGCGACTGGCCGCGGCCCATGTCGCCGGCCACGAACACGCCGGGGACGTTGGTGACCCACTCGTTGGTGCGCTCGACGTTGCCGCGCTGGTTGAAGTCGACACCCAGGTCGGTCAGCAGGCCGCCCTTCTCCGGTCCGACGAATCCCATGGCGAGCAGAACCAGATCGGCTTCGAGGGTGAATTCACTGCCCTCGACCTTCTCGAACTTGCCCGCCTTGAACTCGACCTCACAGGCCTCGAGTGCGGTGACCTTGCCGTCCTCGCCGACGAAACGCTCGGTGTTGACGGAGAAGACGCGTTCGCCACCCTCTTCGTGAGCCGAGGCCACCCGGTACATCAGTGGGTACGTCGGCCACGGGGTGGACGTCGCACGCTCCTCGGGCGGGCGGGCCATGATCTCGAACTGGTGGACGCTTTCTGCGCCCTGACGGTGCGAGGTACCGAGGCAGTCGGCCCCGGTGTCGCCGCCGCCGATGATGACGACCTTCTTGCCCTCGGCGCTCACCGGCGGCGCGGCGAAGTCGCCCTGCTGGACGCGGTTGGCGTGCGGCAGGAACTCCATGGCCTGGTAGATGCCGTCGAGCTCGCGGCCCTCGATGGGCAGGTCGCGCCATGCGGTGGCACCGCCGGAGAGGACCACGGCATCGAACTGCTCCCGCAGTTCGTCGGCCGAGATGTCGACGCCCACATCGACACCGGTGCGGAAGACGGTGCCCTCGGCCTCCATCTGCGCCAGGCGACGGTCGATGTGGCGCTTCTCCATCTTGAACTCGGGGATGCCGTAGCGCAGCAATCCGCCGATGCGATCTGCCCGCTCGAACACCGTGACGGTGTGCCCGGCGCGGGTGAGCTGCTGCGCTGCAGCGAGTCCCGCGGGTCCGGAGCCGACGACGGCGACGGTCTTGCCGGTCAGATGCGTCGGGTAGACCGGCGTGACCCAGCCCTCTTCGAAGGCCTTGTCGATGATCTCGACCTCGACCTGCTTGATGGTGACCGGATCCTGATTGATACCCAGGACACACGCCGCCTCGCACGGGGCGGGGCACAACCGACCGGTGAATTCCGGGAAGTTGTTGGTGGCGTGCAATCGATCGATGCTGTCGCGCCAGCGGTCCTTGAACACCAGGTCGTTCCACTCGGGAATCAGGTTACCCAGCGGGCAGCCGTTGTGGCAGAACGGAATACCACAGTCCATGCATCGACTGGCCTGCGTGCGCAAGGTGTCCTTCGAGAAGTCCTCGTAGACCTCTTTCCAGTCCATCAGGCGCAGGTCGACGGGGCGCCGCTTCGGCACTTCGCGGACCGTGTTCTTCAGAAATCCCTGTGGGTCACCCACGAGCTGCCTCCATGATCGCTTCGTCCACGTCCGCGCCGTTCTTCTCGGCTTCGGAAATGGCCAGCAGTACCTTCTTGTAGTCGCGAGGCATGACCTTCACGAAATGGTTCACCTGCTGTGACCAATCCGCGAGGATCCGCTCGGCCACCTCGGAGCCGGTCTGCTCCTGATGGCGGGTGACGATGTCCTTCAGCCAGGTGAACTCGTCACCTTCGAGCTCCTCGATGTCGACCAGCTCGGTATTGAGGTTGGCCTCGAACGTCTTGTTCGGATCGAACACGAACGCGACTCCGCCGGACATACCGGCACCGAAGTTGCGGCCCGTCGATCCGAGGATGACGACCTTGCCGCCGGTCATGTACTCGCAGCCGTGATCTCCGACGCCTTCGACGACCGCAACGGCACCGGAGTTACGAACGGCGAAACGCTCGCCGACGACGCCGCGGATGAGAGCCTCACCGCTGGTGGCACCGAACAGGAACACGTTGCCACCGATGATGTTGTCCTCGGCGACGAATCCCTTCGGAGCATTCAGCGACGGACGCAACACCAGATGTCCACCGGAGAGTCCCTTGCCGACGAAGTCGTTGGCATCGCCGTTGAGTCGGAGCGTCATACCGGAGGGCACGAACGCACCGAAACTGTTGCCGGCCGAGCCGGTGAAGGTGATCTCGATGGTGTCGTCCGGCAGACCGACGCCGCCGTACGCCTTGGTGACCTCGTGCCCCAGCATCGTGCCGACGGTGCGGTTGACGTTGGTGATCTTGGACTCGAACGCGACCTTCTCACCCCTGTCCAACGCATTGCGGCTGGCCGAGATGAGCTGCTGATCGAGCGCCTTGTCGAGACCGTGATCCTGGACGCCGGTGTTGTAGAGATTCTGGTTCATGAACGCCGACTCGACCTCTTCGAGGATCGGTGCCAGATCCAGCTTCGACGCCTTCCAATGCTCCTTGGCCGCGGTGGTGTCCAGCAGACCCACCTGACCGACGGCCTCGTCGAGCGTGCGGAACCCGAGCTCGGCCATGAGCTCGCGAACCTCTTCGGCGATGAACATGAAGAAGTTCTCGACGAACTCCGGCTTGCCTGCGAAACGCTTGCGCAGCAAAGGATTCTGAGTTGCAACACCGACGGGGCAGGTGTCGAGGTGGCACACGCGCATCATGATGCAGCCCGAGACGACGAGCGGAGCGGTGGCGAAACCGAACTCCTCGCCGCCGAGCAGAGCGGCCACCATGACGTCGCGGCCGGTCTTGAGCTGACCGTCCACCTGCACGACGATCCGATCGCGAAGCCCGTTGAGCAGCAACGTCTGCTGCGTTTCGGCCAACCCGAGCTCCCACGGTCCACCCGCGTGCTTGACCGACGTCAGCGGCGTCGCGCCGGTGCCGCCGTCGTGGCCCGAGATGAGCACCACGTCGGCGTGCGCCTTGGACACACCGGCGGCGACCGTTCCGACGCCGACCTCGGAGACCAGCTTCACGTGAATGCGGGCCTGCGGGTTGGCGTTCTTGAGGTCGTGGATCAGCTGCGCGAGATCCTCGATGGAGTAGATGTCGTGGTGCGGCGGCGGCGAGATCAGGCCGACGCCGGGCGTCGAATGCCGAACCTCGGCGACCCACGGGTACACCTTGTGCGCCGGAAGCTGGCCGCCCTCACCGGGCTTGGCTCCCTGCGCCATCTTGATCTGGATGTCGGTGCAGTTGGTCAGGTAGTGCGAGGTGACGCCGAAACGTCCCGACGCGACCTGCTTGATGGCACTGCGTCGCCAGTCACCGTTCTCGTCCGGCTCGAAGCGCGAGACGTCCTCGCCGCCCTCACCGGAGTTCGAGCGCCCGCCGAGACGGTTCATCGCGATCGCGAGGGTCTCGTGCGCCTCGGCCGAGATGGAGCCGTAGCTCATCGCGCCCGTGGAGAAACGCTTGACGATCTCGCTGGCCGGCTCGACCTCGTCGATCGAAATAGCCTGTCGCTCTTCGGTCTTGAAGCGGAACAGACCGCGCAGCGACGCGAGGCGCTCGGACTGGTCGTCGACCATCTTCGTGTATTCCTTGAAGATGTCATACTGACCGGTGCGAGTGGAATGCTGCAGCTTGAACACCGTGTCCGGGTTGAAGAGGTGGTACTCCCCTTCGCGACGCCACTGGTACTCACCGCCGGTTTCGAGCTCGCGGTGCGCACGCTCCTGACGGTTGTCCAGGTACGCCACCGCGTGCCGCGCTGCGACGTCGTCGGCGACCTGATCGAGATCGATACCGCCGAGGTGGCTGTTGAGGCCGGTGAAGTACTCGTCGACCAGTTCCTGCGAGAGGCCGATGACCTGGAACAGCTGAGCTCCGGTGTACGACGCGAGAGTGGAGATGCCCATCTTGGACATCACCTTGAGTACACCCTTGCCCGCGGCCTTGATGTAGTTGGCGACGGCCTTGTCGAACTCGATGTCGGTGAGGGCACCGCGCTCGATCATGTCCTCGATCGACTCGAACGCCATGTACGGGTTGACCGCTGCCGCACCGAATCCGATGAGCAGAGCCATGTGGTGCACCTCGCGGGCGTCACCGGCCTCGATGATCAGACCGACCTTGGTTCGGGTCTTCTCGCGGACGAGGTGATGGTGCACTGCCGAGGTGAGCAGCAGCGACGGAATCGGAGCGAGCTTCTCGCTGGACTCACGGTCCGAGAGCACGATGATCCGCGCGCCGCCCGAGATGGCAGCGGACACCTGAGCGCGGATGGCCTCCAACGACTTTCGGAGGCCCTCACCACCCTCGGACACCGGGTAGAGACCGCGCACGACCACCGAGCGCAGCTCTTCCTGCGTGCCCTCGTCGTTGATATGGACGAGCTTGGCGAGGTCGTCGTTGTGCAGGATGGGCTGCGGAAGCACGATCTGCTTGCAGCTCTCGGCACCCGGGTTGAGCAGATCGCCCTCGGGTCCGATGGTGCCGCCGAGGCTGGTGACGATCTCCTCGCGGATGGCGTCGAGTGGCGGGTTGGTGACCTGCGCGAACAGCTGCGAGAAGTAGTCGAACAGCATCCGCGGGCGAGCCGACAGCACGGCGATCGGGGTATCGGTACCCATGGAACCGATGGCCTCGGCACCGGACTTCGCCATCGGCGAGACCAGTACGTTCAATTCCTCGGTGGTGTACCCGAAGATCTGCTGACGGATGAGCACGCGGTCGTGCGGCATGTGCACGTGCGGACGCTCGGGCAGGTCGTCGATCGAGGTCAAGCCCTCGTCGAGCCACTGCTGGTACGGATGCTCGGCGGCGAGCTCGTCCTTGATCTCGTCGTCGGAGACGATGCGGCCTTGCGCGGTGTCCACCAGGAACATGCGGCCCGGCTGCAGGCGAACCTTGCGGACGACCTTCGACGGATCGATGTCGAGCACGCCGACCTCGGAGGCCATGACGACCAGACCGTCGTCGGTGACCCACAGCCGGCTCGGGCGCAGGCCGTTGCGGTCGAGAACCGCGCCGATGACGGTGCCGTCGGTGAAGCACACCGAGGCCGGTCCGTCCCAGGGCTCCATCAACGAGGAGTGGTACTTGTAGAACGCCCGACGTGCGGGGTCCATGGACTCGTGCCGCTCCCAGGCCTCGGGAATCATCATCAGCACGGCGTGGGGCAGGCTGCGGCCGCCGAGGTGCAACAGCTCGAGCACCTCGTCGAAACGTGCTGTGTCACTTGCACCGTGGGTGACCACGGGGAAGATCTTCTCGAGAGCCTCGGAGCCACCGAACACGTCGGAGGTGATGAGTGCCTCGCGGGCGCGCATCCAGTTCTCGTTGCCGGTGGCGGTGTTGATCTCGCCGTTGTGGGCGACGCGGCGGAACGGATGTGCCAGCGGCCACGACGGGAACGTGTTGGTGGAGAAGCGCGAATGCACAAGTCCCAGTGCGCTTTCCACACGCTCGTCCTGCAGGTCCAAGTAGAAGCCCTTGAGCTGAGGCGTCGTCAGCATGCCCTTGTAGACGAACGTCTGCGAGGACAGCGACGGGAAGTACACGGTTTCGCGGCCGGGGCCGTCCTTGCCCGCGCCCTCTTCGCCCAGCTCGTGCTCGACGCGCTTGCGGATGACGAACGCGCGCCGCTCGAGGTCGAGGTCGGTGACCGACGCGTCGGGGGCCGCGAGGAACAGCTGACGGAAGGTCGGCATCGCGTCGCGCGCCAGAGCTCCGAGGGAGGAGTCGTCGGTGGGGACCTCACGCCAACCCAGAACCGACAGGCCCTCGCTCTCGACGATGCGCTCGACACCCTCGCAGGCACGCGCGGCATCGCTGCGGCCCTGGGGAAGGAACGCGACACCGGTCGCGTACGCGCCGGCAGCGGGGAGCTCGAAATCTACGACGGCGCGGAAGAACGCGTCCGGAACCTGGATCAGAATGCCCGCACCGTCACCGGTGTTCGGTTCGGAGCCGGCAGCACCGCGGTGCTCGAGGTTGACCAGTGCGGTGATCGCCTTCTCGACGATGTCGCGACTGCGTCGACCGTGCATGTCCACCACGAACGCGACACCACAGGAGTCGTGTTCGTTGACGGGATCGTAGAGGCCTTGCGGGCCCGGAGTGTGCTTCATACCTAGCCTTCGGATAAGTCCAGCCTTGATACTCGTCGGCGACGGTGTGGTGTAACCGGCTGCACGAACGGCCTGCGGTGCGTCCTCGCCGTTGAAGCAGCACCTGTCGATCGTCGACGCTTTCCCCTGCACGAGCGGGTGAGCTCATGGTAGAAAAGTGAGGGTCTCGACGGATCCGGCCGTGGTGAGGCCGATCCAACTACGAACGATAAGTCAGCACCTGGGTGCCCCCGCAAATAAGGTAAGCCTATTATGGGCTTTCACCTGCGAATTCTCGTATACGAGACGCCATCGAGACCGGGTACTGGACCACCCGGCCGACATCGGCCGAGAATCACACGCCTGTAGGACGATTCGAGGAACGGGCCGCGAAGAAACCGACACGGGAGAAACTACTGGCCGCAGCGATCGAATCAGCTGCGGCCAGTGTGGTGGGCGGAGGGGGACTTGAACCCCCACGTCCCGAAGGACACTGGCACCTGAAGCCAGCGCGTCTGCCATTCCGCCACCCGCCCGGGTAACGGCGAGAACACTAACACGCACCATGCCGCGCTCGAAAATCGCCGCGTCGGGCAGCCGGGAGCCGACCGCGGCGAGCAGTCCCCGTCGGCGGCACCGTATATCATGCTTGCAGCGCGACTTCGTGATGACACGCGGCCGTCGCGTCCTGCACACCAGCAGGCACCACACGGTGGAAGAACACAGTGAGAGGAGGGGTCACGATGGGCATCGTTCAACGTTTCGAACGCAAGCTCCAAGGCGCTGTCGGCGACGTCTTCGCCCGCGTGTTCGGCGGAGGCGTCGTACCGGCGGAGGTGGAGGCAGCGCTCCAGCAGGAAGCGTCGGATCTGGTTCGGCCCCTGGACGGCGGGCATCTGCTGGCACCCAACAGCTACGTCATCACCATCAACAGCTCGGACCACGACGAGCTCGCCGGCGACCGAGAACTCACGGTCAAGGCGTTCTCACGCCATCTCGACGATTACATCCGCGATCAAGGCTGGCAGACCTACGGCGACGTGGTGGTTCGATTCGAGCCGTCGCCCACCCTGCACACCGGACAGTTCCGTGCCAGTGGCTCGGTCGATCCCGATGTGGGACGATCGGCGACTGCTGGCCGCAACGCGCAGCAGGGTGCCTCGGCCCCGAAGAACGTATCGGCTCCGCCGGCACCCAGTCCCGTCCCTTCAGCTACGCAGCGACCGTCTGCCCCACCGATGTCGATACCAGGAGCCGGCCACATGACGCAGAACCCAGGCTACGACCCGCAGCGCGATCCCGCGGACGGCCATCGTCCCGATCCGCGCACGCGCAACGGTTACGCCGGTGGCCAGGATCCGCGCTACCCCGCACGTGAGCAGAACGGGTACGACGCCCAGGCCTACGCGCCTGCCGATCACGATCCGCGCTACGACCAGCAGCCGTACAACGGTGGCTACGACGAGCAGTCGTACCCCGAGCAGGGTCAGGCCTACAGCGCGGCCGGCCAGGAACAGGGCTACGACCCCAACGCCTACGGCGCGCCCGGCGGCCAGGATCAGGGCTACGGTGCCCAGGGTTACGACGCGCAGGGGTACGACGGCCAGGCATACGACGCGCAGGCCTACAACGCGCAGGGCTACAACGGCCAGGGCTACGACTACAACGCCGCCGAGCAGGGTGCCGCGTACTCCGAGGCCCCCTACCAGGAGCAGGCGTACAACGACCCGGCCGGCCGGTATGCCGAGCCTCAGGCCGCCGGATATCAACAGCCCGGCTACCAGCAGCCCGGCTACGACTACCCGCCTGCGCCGGCCGCCTACGGCCGTGGCTATCCGCAGGGTGCGGGCGACCGCGGGGACGGTTACGGCTACGACCAGCCCGCCTCGTACGCAGGGCGGAGCCAGGCGCTCGCCGCCACGCTGCAACTGGAGGACGGCAGCGGCCGCTACTTCCAGCTCCGTGACGGTCAGAACATCATCGGCCGTGGCCAGGATGCACAGTTCCGGCTCCCCGACACCGGTGTCTCGCGTCGACACATCGAGATCCGGTGGGACGGCCGCGTGGCCATGCTCTCCGACCTCGGTTCCACCAACGGCACCACCGTCAACGGCGCTCCGGTGCAGGACTGGCAGTTGGCCGACGGCGACGTCATTCGGGCCGGTCACTCCGAAATTCTGGTTCGGATCGTCTGACGATCGACGTGGGCTCGGGTGGGGGTTCGACTCGCACTCTCGTCCACCCGTATGTCGTCGACACGAGCTGCTTCACCCTATGATGCTGCGAGGCAACCATGTCTGCCGCGCCGCGACTTTGCGCGTGTGCGGAACACGGGTCGATTGCGAAGGAGGAGGTGAATCGTCGTGCAGGGATTGATTCTGCAACTGACAAGGGCGGGCTTCCTGCTCTTGCTGTGGTTCTTCGTCTGGGCCGTCCTTCGCACCTTGCGCAGTGACATCTATGCGGCCGCAGGCATGCGAGTGCCTCCTCGCTACTCCGGCGGCTCGAAAGTTCTCCCGTCGTTCAACAAGCAGAAGGTGGCCAAGTACCTCGTGGTGACCCAGGGCGGTCTCGCCGGAACGCGCATATCGCTCGGCACGCAGCCCGTCCTCATCGGGCGAGCGGACGACTCCACTCTCGTTCTGACAGACGACTACTCGTCGACGCGGCATGCGCGTATCTCGCCCCGCGGCGGAGATTGGTACGTCGAAGACCTCGGCTCGACCAATGGCACCTACCTCGACCGCGCGAAGGTGACCACCGCCGTTCGCGTCCCCCTGGGAACCCCTGTCCGCGTCGGCAAGACCGTGATCGAGTTGCGCCCGTGACCCTCGTCCTTCGCTATGCCGCCCGCAGTGATCGCGGTCTGGTTCGATCCAACAACGAGGACTCCGTGTACGCCGGGGCTCGCCTACTGGCGTTGGCCGACGGCATGGGCGGTCACGCCGCCGGTGAAGTGGCCTCGCAGTTGATGATCGCGGCATTGGCTCATCTCGACGACGACGAGCCCGGCGAGGATCTGCTGGGCAAGCTCGAGGCGGCCACCCGCGAAGGCAACGCGTCCATCGCAGATCAGGTCGAGGACGAACCCGAGCTCGACGGCATGGGGACCACACTGACCGCAATCCTGTTCGCGGGCAAGCGAATCGGACTGGTACACATCGGCGATTCGCGCGCGTACATGCTGCGCGACGGCTCGCTCACCCAGATCACCCGAGACGACACCTTCGTTCAGTCTCTCGTCGACGAAGGCCGCATCACCGCCGAGCAGGCGCACACACATCCGCAACGGTCCTTGATCATGCGTGCCCTCACCGGCAACGAGATCGAGCCGACGCTCACCGTTCGGGAAGTGCGCGCAGGCGATCGATATCTGCTGTGCTCCGACGGCCTCTCGGACGTCGTGAGCGACGAAACCATCGAGAACACTCTGAACGAGGGCGAGACGGGACCCTGCGCCGACCGACTGATCGAACTCGCGCTTCGCAGTGGCGGGCCCGACAACGTGACGGTCGTCGTCGCCGATGTGATCGACCTCGACTACGGACAGAGCCACCCCATCCTCGGCGGTGCCGCCAGCACCGAAGACGAAGAGGACGCCCCTCCGCCCAACACCGCAGCAGGGCGCGCCGCAGCGATGCGTCCCCCCCGTACGACGCCCAAGCGCGTCACCGCTCCGGTTGTCGCACCGGAGAAGAAATCGCACAAGCTGCGCTGGACACTCATTGCCCTGACCCTGGTCGTTCTCGCCGGAATCGGTGCAGTGGTGGCCAATTCGATCATCAAGGGCAATTACTACGTCGGTGCCGACAACAGCAAGGTGACCGTGCTGCGCGGGCTGCCCGGCTCGGTGCTGGGGTACTCGCTGCAGAGCGTCGAACTGATCGGATGCCTCGACGACGACGGAGCCGTCACGTTGACCGCGCCGGATGCCGCCCCGGCGGACTGTGTTCCGTTCGAGATCGACGATCTTCTGCCTGCTGCACGTGAGCAGGTCACGGCCGGGTTGCCGTCGGGATCTCTCGACGATGCGCGCGGTCAGGTCGAGCGGTTGGCCTCCGGGGACCTGCTTCAGGTCTGCGAGACCGAGCCGGTCGTGACCACGACCGTCGAACCGACTCCGACGGCGATCATCCCGCCGCCCGCCGCCCCGCTGCCGCCCACGGTCGAACCCACTCCTGAGGCAGCACCGACCACCACAGCGGTGCCGACACCGACGGTTCCGCAAATTCCCGGTCAGAACTGCAGGACCGGTACTCGATGAGTTCCAATCCGTCCGCGGGAGGATCCTTTCCGAGTCCGCCCGAAGGGTTCGCGCCCGCGCCGGTTCAATCCAACCGACGCGGCATCGAACTGCTGTTGCTCGGCGCTGCCGTTCTGATCACCACGATCTCCTTGGTTCTGGTCGAAGCCAGTCAGGAACAGACCATCACCTGGGATCTGGCGAAGTACGCGGTGGCGTATCTCGCGCTGATGACGGTGGCGCACCTGGCGGTACGCCGTTTCGCGCCTTACGCGGATCCGTTGCTGTTGCCGATCGTGGCGTTGCTCAACGGACTCGGTCTGGTGCTCATTCATCGCCTCGATCTGGCCGACGAGCAGCAGGCCCAGTATCTCGGCAACCCCATTCCGTCCCCCGATGCCAACCAGCAGGTGCTGTGGACGACGCTGGCCATCGCCGGGTTCGTCGCTCTGCTGGTGCTGCTACGCGATTACCGCACCCTGGCTCGCTACGGCTACACCGTCGGACTCGCCGGACTGGTGCTCCTGGCCATCCCGGCCATGCTGCCGTCGGCATTCTCCGAGGTCAACGGATCGAAGATCTGGATCCGACTGCCCGGCTTCAGTATTCAGCCCGGTGAGTTCGCGAAGATCCTGCTGCTCATCTTCTTCGCTTCACTGCTGGTGGCCAAGCGCGAACTGTTCACCGTCGCCGGCAAGCACTTCCTCGGAATGGACTTCCCACGGGCACGCGATCTGGGGCCGATCCTGGTCGTCTGGATCGTCTCGGTCGGCGTACTCGTGTTCGAGAAGGACCTCGGTACGTCGCTGCTGATCTTCGGAACCGTCCTGGTGATGATCTACATCGCCACCGAACGCGTCGGCTGGTTGATCATCGGATTCGGGCTGTTGCTCGTCGGATTCCTGTTCGCGTATCAGGTGTTCGGCCACGTCAAGATCCGCACCGACACCTGGCTGCACCCGTTCGACGACTACAACGACACCGGCTACCAGATCGTCCAGTCCATGTTCAGCTTCGCCACGGGCGGGTTGGCCGGCACCGGGCTCGGCAGCGGTCGCCCGTCCCAGGTTCCGTTCGCCAAGACCGACTTCATCATCGCGACGGTCGGAGAGGAACTCGGCCTCATCGGCCTGACCGCGGTCCTGATCCTGTACTTGCTGTTCATCATTCGCGGCTTGCGTACCGCGCTGGCCGTCCGCGACAGCTTCGGCAAACTGCTGGCCGCAGGTCTGTCGTTCACCATTGCCATCCAGCTGTTCGTCGTCGTCGGCGGCGTCACCAAACTCATCCCACTGACCGGCCTCACCACGCCGTATCTGTCCTACGGAGGATCGTCGCTTCTCGCCAACTACCTGCTCCTCGCGCTGCTGATCAAGATCTCCGACGCAGCCCGTGAGCCGGCAACGCCCAAGAAGAAGCCCGCTCCCGCAGCGCCCATCGCGGAGGCACCCACCGAGATGGTGAAGCGCGCATGAACACTCCCCTGCGCCGCGTCTCCATCGCCGTGATGGTCATGGTCGTTGCGTTGCTCGCCAACGCCACCTACCTCCAGGTCATCAAGGCCGACGATCTGCGCACCGACCCCAGGAATTCGCGAGTACTGCTCGACGAGTACTCGCGCCAGCGCGGTCAGATCTCGGCAGGCGGCCAGGTACTCGCGTCCTCGGTCCCGACCGACGACCGCTACAAGTACCTGCGCACCTACCCTCAGAATTCGATCTCCCCCGCCAGCCCGCAGGCCAACGCGCCGATCACCGGCTACTACTCGATGCTGTACTCGAGCAGTGGCCTCGAACGCGCCGAGGATCCCGTCCTCAACGGATCCGACGACCGGCTCTTCGGCGGACGCCTGTTCGACCTCATCTCGGGCCGAGATCCCCGCGGCGGCAACGTCGTCACCACCATCGACCCCGTCGTTCAGCAGGTCGCGTACGACCAGCTGACCGCCAAGGGATACACCGGTTCGGTAGTGGCCCTCGACCCCGCCACCGGCAACATCCTGGCCATGGCCAGCACCCCCAGCTACGACCCGAACCTGTTGGCCAGCCACGACGGCAGCACCACCACCGAAGCGTGGGAGAACCTGAGCAACGATCCCGAGAAGCCGATGGTCAACCGGGCGATCTCGCAGACCTACCCACCCGGATCGACGTTCAAGGTGATCACCACCGCAGCCGCACTCGAAGCGGGCGCGACACCGGACGATCAACTCACGGCCGCGTCGAACATCACGTTGCCGGGGACATCGACGACACTGGAGAACTACAACGGGTCGACGTGCGGCGGTGGCCAGACGGCAACCCTGCGCGAAGCGTTCGCACGCTCGTGCAACACCGCCTTCGTCGAGCTCGGCATCGACACCGGGGTCGACAGGATGCGTGAGACCTCCGCGGCATTCGGCATCGGTGAGGACTCGACCATTCCGCTCACCGTCGCCGACAGCACCATCGGGCCCATCGACGACGACGCCGCGCTCGGCCAATCCAGCATCGGCCAGCGCGACGTGGCGCTGACCCCGCTGCAGGACGCCGTCATCGCCGCCACCGTCGCCAACGGCGGCGTGCGAATGGCCCCGAACCTGGTGCAGCAGCTGCAATCTCCCGACCTGTCGGACCTCTCGAGCTACCAGCCCAAGGCCATGGGCGAGGCGATCAGCTCGGCGACCGCGGCGACGCTGACCGATCTGATGATCGGCTCCGAGAACAACACCAGCGGCGAAGGCAAGATCCCCGGCGTCCAGATCGCGTCGAAAACCGGTACCGCAGAACATGGTTCCGACCCGCGCAACACCCCACCGCACGCGTGGTACATCGGATTCGCACCTGCCGACGACCCCAAGGTCGCCATCGCCGTCATCGTCGAGGACGGCGGCGACCGAGCTCTCGCCGCAACCGGTGGATCCGTGGCCGCCCCCATCGGGCGAGCCGTCATCGCAGCCGCATTGCAGGGGAGGTGAACGTACGGTGCCATTGAGCAACGGGGCTGTCATCGCCCAGCGCTACCGACTGCTGCGCCTGATCGCCACCGGCGGTATGGGTCAGGTGTGGGAGGCGATGGACAATCGCCTGGATCGCCGAGTGGCGGTCAAGGTACTCAAGGCGGAGTTCTCCGAGGACCCGGAATTCCTGCAGCGCTTCAGGTTCGAGGCGCGCACCACCGCACAGCTGAACTACCCCGGAATCGCCGGGGTCTACGACTACGGCGAGACCCGCGACGGCGCGGGCGAATCACTGGCCTACCTGGTGATGGAACTGGTCAACGGTGAGCCGCTGAACGCGGTGTTGGGCCGGATGTCCCGGTTGCCGCTCGGCCATGCCCTCGACATGCTCGAACAGACCGGCCGCTCCCTGCAGATCGCGCACACCGCAGGCGTCGTCCACCGCGACGTCAAGCCGGGCAACATCCTGATCACCCCCACCGGGCAGGTCAAGATCACCGACTTCGGCATCGCGAAAGCGGTCGACGCGTCGCCGGTCACCAAGACCGGAATGGTCATGGGCACAGCGCAGTACATCGCCCCCGAACAGGCACTCGGCGAAGAAGCCACCTCGGCTTCCGACGTCTACTCGCTCGGAGTCGTCGGATACGAAGTACTCGCGGGCACGCGGCCGTTCGTGGGCGACGGCGCCCTGACCGTGGCCATGAAGCACGTCCGCGAGACGCCGGCACCCATGCCGCTCGACCTGCCCCCTGCCGTACGCGAACTCATCGAGATCACGATGGTCAAGGACCCCGCCGCGCGCTACGCCAACGGTGGCGAGTTCGCCGACGCCGTCGCCGCGGTCCGTGCAGGCCGTCGCCCGCCCGCACCCGGAAACTCCCGCGGTACGGGCACCGGCCGGGTCATGATGCCGGGCGTCGTACCCAGCCCTGCGGCGCCGCCGTCGAGCACCCAGATGATGCCGACATCGCAGCGCGAGTACCGCGGACCGGTCACCGGAACGGCAGCCGCCGCAGTCCCCGAGTCCACCGGAATGTCGTCGGCGCAGAAGGCCCTCGCCTGGGGCGGTGCCGGACTGCTGCTGCTGGCCATCCTCATCGGCGGTTACGTGCTGTTGACCGGGGGCAGGGACGACACGCCGACTCCGTTCGTGCCGCCGACCACCACGACCACGCAGCCGACCACCACCACGACCACAACCACCGAACCCACGACGACCACGGAAGAAACCACCACCGAAGAAACCACGACGACCACGACGACGACCACCACCGAGGCGCCGACGACCACCGAGGAAACCACCACGACCACGGCCGAGCCGACGCAGACGACGACGAGACGGCCGCTGATCGAGATTCCATTCCAGCAAGATCCTCGAGGACAACAATGACGACTCCCCGTACGCTGTCCTCTCGCTACGAGCTGGGCGAGATACTCGGTTTCGGCGGCATGTCCGAGGTTCATCTGGCACGTGACACTCGGCTGGATCGCGACGTCGCCATCAAGGTCCTGCGCGCCGATCTCGCTCGCGACCCCACGTTTTACCTGCGCTTCCGACGTGAAGCCCAAAACGCGGCCGCCCTGAACCACCCCGCCATCGTCGCCGTGTACGACACCGGCGAGGCCGAGACCGAGGCCGGACCGCTCCCGTTCATCGTCATGGAGTACGTCGACGGCGACACCCTGCGCGACATCGTGCGCGCCGAGGGACCCATGGCGCCGCGTCGGGCCATGGAGGTCATCGCCGACGTCTGTGCTGCACTCGATTTCAGCCACCGCAACGGAATCGTGCACCGCGACGTCAAACCCGCGAACATCATGATCAACAACGCGGGCGCCGTGAAGGTGATGGACTTCGGCATCGCGCGTGCCATCGCCGATTCGTCGTCGCCGATGACCCAGACCGCCGCCGTCATCGGGACCGCTCAATATCTCTCACCCGAGCAGGCCCGCGGCGAACAGGTCGACGCTCGATCGGACGTCTACTCGCTCGGATGTGTGCTGTTCGAGATCCTCACCGGCGAACCGCCGTTCAAGGGTGATTCACCGGTCGCCGTCGCCTACCAGCACGTGCGCGAGGATCCTCAGCTGCCGTCGTTGGTCAACGACACCGTGCCGCGCGAACTCGACTCGATCATCCTCAAGGCGATGGCCAAGAACCCCGCCAACCGCTACCAGAGCGCCGCCGAGATGCGTACCGACCTGGTCCGTGTCCTCGGAGGTCAACGCCCGAGCGCCCCGATGGTCATGAACGACGAGGACCGCACCACGATCCTCGGATCGGTCGACTCCCGGCAGGCAGACTTCTCCGGCGCGGACAAACCGGCCGCAGCCGCCGCACCCCGTGCGTCGAGGCACGCCGAACGCGAGGACGAACCCAGGAGCCGTCGCGGCCTCAAGATCGCCCTCGTTTCCGCGGCGTCGATCATCGTCGTCGCGATCGTCGGAGCATTCCTGTGGTCCCTCGGTCCCGGAGCGGAGCCCACGTCCGTCACCGTGCCGTCCGTCTCCGGACTCGTCGCGGACGAGGCCCAGCGGGAACTCGAGAACGTCGGACTACGCGTCACCGTGCAGGAGAGGCCGGATGCGTCGGTCCCCGAGGGTTCGGCGATAGGCACCAACCCGGCCGCAGGGTCACAGACCGAATCACCGGGAGACATCCAGCTCGATGTCTCCTCGGGCCCGCAGCAGGTGCAGGTGCCGCGGCTGACCGGACGAACGCAACAGGAGGCGGCAGACGCCTTGAACGAGGTGGGCCTCGAACTCGATCCCACCGTCGCCCGTGCGCCGTCGACGCCGGAGAACCTCGACAAGGTCATCGAGCAGAACCCGTCCTCGGGCGTGAGCATGAACGCCGACTCGCAGGTTCGCATCACGCTCGGTTCGGGGCCTGCGCAGGTCCGGATGCCCAACGTCGTCGGCCAGCTCGTCGACGTCGCGCAGCCGAACGTCGAGGGTGCCGGGCTCCGTGTCCAGATACAGAACATCGACTCGAGTCAGCCGGTGGGACAGGTCGTCTCGACGGACCCGACCGGTGGTGCCAACGTCGCCGAGAACACCGTCGTGACATTGCGGGTCTCCAACGGAGACAAGATCCCGATGCCGGACCTGTCCGGCCTCACCGAGGCTCAGGCCCTCACAGCGCTGGAATCGGCAGGGTGGACCGGAACTGCATCGAACCTGTCGACGTCGAGGCAGTCGACACTCGACCCACTGATGGTCGGGCGAATCGTCAACCAGACGCAACCGGCAGGCTCGGAGATCAGCAAGACCGACACCGTCACCGTGAGCATCGGGGCGCTGGGAATCCCCAGCGGCAACTAGCCGCGTCGAAGCCGGCTCAGGCGAACGCCTCGGCGACCTGGGCCTCGAGCTTGGAAACCAGACCCTGGTCGGTGGGCATCCCGCAAACGGTCAGCCAGTTCGCCAGCATGCGGTGGCCGCCCTCGGTAAGGATGGACTCCGGATGGAACTGGACGCCGTGAATCGGTAGTTCGGTGTGCCTCATGGCCATCACCAGACCGGATTCGGTGCGCCCGATGATCTCGAGTTCGTCCGGGATCGTGTCCTCCCGAACGGTCAGCGAGTGGTAGCGAGTGGCCGTGAACGGCTCGTTCATCCCCTCGAGAACTCCGACGCCGGAATGGTGCACCAGGCTGGTCTTACCGTGCAGCAGTTCCGGGGCCTTCTCCACCGTCGCACCGAAGGCTGCACCGATCGCCTGATGGCCCAGACAGACCCCGAGCAGGGGCGTCTTCGCGCGAGCGCTGGCCGAGACGAGATCCATCGTGGCACCCGCGCGCTGCGGCGTGCCCGGCCCCGGGCTGAGCAGAATGCCGTCGAACCGGCCAGCAACGGCGTCACGGTCGGTGAGGCGCTCGTCGTCGTTGCGCCAGACCTCGACATCGGCATTCAACTGGCCCAGGTACTGGACGAGGTTGAAGACGAAGCTGTCGTAGTTGTCGACGACGAGAATACGCATGTGGATAGCGTACTCAGCGAGGCTGTGCATACCGCATGCGCACCGATTCGGAGTACGCGGGCACCGAGAGGTTCTCGGACGCTGCGACGTCGTAACGGAGGCCGTACCGCAGCGCGTACTGCTCGTACAACCGCACACCCGGCTCGTTCTTCAAGGCCGCACGCAACCGATCCGAATCCCCGATCGCCGTCATCACGTACGGCGGACTGTACGTCCGCCCGCCGAGCAGAAGTGTGTTCCCGATGCACCGCGGAGCCGACGAGGCCACCAGGCGTTGATCCTGCATCGCGATCGCCGACGCGCCGCCGGCCCACAACGCGTTGAGCACGCTCTGGACATCGACCTGATGAACCACCAGATCGTCGACGGACGCGTCGGACGCATACGAGCCGTCCGGTCCACGGGGAGCGTCGGCCATCGTGACGGTCACACCCCCGCCGGACGCGGGCTCGCGTCCCGCCGCGTCGGCCAGGGAATCGATTCGCACCAACGCATCGGCAACCTCGGTGTCCCCCGTCGCAGTGCGTTGCTGGATGGACTCGACCTGCTGCTCGAGCGCGTCCCGGCTCCGCTGGGCATCGTCACTGCTGAGTCGGGCCGCATCGACCAGATCCGCGAGCCGAGTGGTGTCGCCGCCGCGCAGCTCGGAGCCGTCCGAGACATGCCTGGTGGTGCCGAGCAGCAGACCCACGACAGCGCACACCACAACGGCGAGCACCCACCAGCGCGTGTCGGCGGGGGCAGTCGATCGTCGTCTCACGGGTGCTCGCAATTTGTCCGGTGGGTCGGTGCTGGGCTCACCTGCGTTAGCGTGTACAGCAACCGGTTCGGTGACCGTCACGGTCCTCGAGGTGACAATAGCCTGGGGATGCGCGGCACCCGCCGATCCACAGGTTCCGACCGTCAGTTGTCCACAGGTACGGCCGCAGTGCCACCGGCCGTCACGAACACGAAGAGGAAGCAATGCCGAAGTCGAAGGTACGGAAGAAGAACGACTACACGATCAACCCGGCGAACCGTACGCCGGTCAAGGTCAACGCCGGGCCGTCACCGGTCTGGTACGTGGTGCTGATGCTGGGATTCATGCTGGTCGGGCTGCTGTGGCTGATCGTCTACTACCTGGCTTCCGAGGACATCGCCTTCATCGGGAACCTCGGCGCCTACAACTTCCTGATCGGCTTCGGGTTCATGGTCGTCGGACTCGTGATGACCATGCGGTGGCGCTGAGAGCCGACCGAGTTACATCGATGTCATTCATCCCCAATGTGGATAAACCCTGTGGATAACTCTACGAACGATCCACAGGGTGTGTACGAACAGCAGTGGGCGACGCCCCTCGTCGCCGTCGCAGCCCTGGTCGTGGGCGGAATCGCGCTCGGAATCGGAGCCGCACTCTCATCCACCGACGGAGCCGGAACATTCCTCATCGGCCTCGCCGCCGTCGGAATGTGGATCATCGCCGCACTCGCCGCCGCACAACGCCCCCGACTGGCCATCACCCACGACGGATCACTGGTGATGAAACGCCTCGGCGGCAAACACACCTACACCCGCAATGACATCGTCCGCATCAAAATCGTGAAATACCCACGACTGGGCCGACGCGTCCCGATGCTCGAACTCGACGTCCGCCCACCCGGCGAAGACGACGACCGACTCATCATCTTCGGCAGATGGGACCTCGGAACCGACCCCCGAGATGTGTACGACGCACTCGAAATACATGGTCTGGTGCCCCGCAACTCCTGACCGCCCGGCCCCCAGGGGTCACTCGATGTGACATTCAGTGGCCTTTTGGGGGGTCGATGTCACATCGAGTGGACTGGCTAGAGGCCCATGTGGGCGCGCAGGTCGAGTACACGGATGGCGATGATGCCCAGTGACACCAGAGCGACGGCGATGACCGAGAGCCAGGCCATGGACACGCCGGCCATGGTTCGTTGTCGACCCGTGTCCGGGGTTCGTTGGGAGAGGAACACCAGACCGGCGGTTGCGGCGGCTCCGGCGACGAGTCCGCCCATGTGTCCCCACAGCGAGATGCTGGGGATCGAGATGCTGATGAAGATGTTCACTGCGATGACGATGAGGATGGGTGCCGGGCTTCGCTTGAGCCGCAGCAGGATGACGGCCTGCGCGCCGAGGAGGCCGAAGACGGCACCGGACGCGCCGACGGTGAGCGCCAGTGGGTTCTCCAGCAGCATCACCGACGCGCTTCCGCCGAGGAGCGAGAGGAAGTAGACGACCAGATAGCGGGTTCGGCCGAGCACGAGTTCGACGTCGCGACCGATGATGTACAGCGCGAACATGTTCACGAGCAGGTGGATCGGCCCGTAGTGGACGAAGCCGCTGCCGATCAACCGGAACACGTCGCCGTCGGAGACGAGCAGGCTGTTGAGAGCCCAGCTGCGCGCGAGCGCGGATCCGGAGGTGTTGTTCATCGGATCGCCGGACTGTGCCACGGTGATGCCGTAGACGATCACGTTGACGGCGATGAGGGCATACGTCAGGGGGGTTGTGGCCGATCGTGCCATGGGTGCACCGGCGACGGTCTGCGCAGTGCGGATGTTCTTGTTGCCCTCGCGCACGCAATCGACGCAGTGCTGTCCGACGGCGGCGGCCTGCAGACACTGCGGACATGCCGGCCGGCCGCAGCGCGAACAGGCCAGGCCGGTGGGGCGATCGGGATGTCGGACGCACACCGACTGGGGTGGGTTGGGCTGGTCGCCGTAGGCGCCACCCCAGCCGGGGTTCGTCATCTTGTCGAGAGTCCTTCGGTCAGATCAAGAGATGGTGACGTTGTTGATGACGACCTCGTCCACCGGGCGATCTCCGCGGCCGACCGGCGTGCTCGAGATCGCGTCGACGACCTTCTTCGACGCCTCGTCGGTGACCTCACCGAAGATGGAGTGCTTGCGGTTGAGGTGCGGGGTCTTGCCGGTGGTGATGAAGAACTGCGAGCCGTTGGTGCCGGGGCCGGCGTTCGCCATGGCCAGCAGGTACGGGCGATCGAAGGAGAGCTCCGGGTGGAACTCGTCCTCGAACTTGTAGCCCGGTCCGCCTGCACCGGTGCCGGTCGGGTCGCCGCCCTGGATCATGAAGCCGTCGATGACGCGGTGGAAGACCGCGCCGTCGTAGAACGGTCCGGTCTTGGCACCCGATGCGTTCTGCGTCGTGTACTCCTTGGATCCGTCCGCGAGACCGACGAAGTTCGCGACGGTCTTGGGGGCGTGATTGCCGAACAGTTCGATGACGATATCGCCGCGGTTGGTGTGCAGCGTGGCCGTTTGGGTCTTGTTTGGTGAAGTCACGCCCTCCATCGTGCCATCTCGGGTGATCGGGCAGTTCACAACGGGCATCGAGTCGGATGTATCGGAAGGGTTCAGCGGGGGCGTGTTGTGGAACAGTGAGGGTATGACGAGCACAACGAAGCCCGACCGGGGTCGGTCGACCACCGGTACCGCAGCGTCCGCGCTGCTCGGAGCCGCATCTGCCGCAAGCAAGGGTCCGGCCGGAGTGGGCCTGCTGTTGGCCAGACAGGGTTACGGGCTGGCACGCAAGCAGGCCGCGCAGCGGCGAGCGGTGACCGCGGAACGTATTGCCGAAGCGAATCGCACCCCAGCGCTGGTCACGGTCGACGCCGGATCGCGTCGGACCCGCCGAATACTGGTGTTCGGTGCCGCTGCTGCCGTCGTCGGAGGTGTCGTGTTCTTCCTCGGTCGCCGTCGCAACGAGGTGCCCCCGCCTGCCGACGTTCCGCCGAGTCTGGCCGACTACGACGACACGCCGTCATAGGTACAGAGCTTCCTGCAGCAGGTCGAGCAGACCCGGCCTCGTTCTGATCACGGCCTCAGCGCCGCGGTCGGCGACGACCAGTGCCGTGTTGTGTCCGCTGGTGGTGCCCTCGGTGAGATAGTCGCTGTGACCGATCGAGCCGCGGGCACCGTCGGACGGCTCGGTGGACAGCAGTGTGACTCCGTCGAGTGCGCCCGGATCGCGGCCGAACGCGGCGAGATCGGCGACGATATCGCCCTGGGCCTCCGCTGCGAAGGCGTGTCCGACGGGAAGCTGAAGGTCTGCGAGGCTGTGGGTGCCGAGCCCCGGTGACCCGAGAGCTACGAACTCGTCGACTCCCGTGTCACCTCGGAGCGCGGATGCTGCCGTGAGGGATCCGTAGGAGTGGGCCAACACCGACAGATGCGGATCGCTCGCACGCGCGGCGTCGAGACCGTTCAGAAACGGAACCAGTCGATCGGCTCCCGCCTGCGCAGCCGCACCCGAGACCACGGTCCGATTCGGATCGAGCAAGCTCCACCCCACCTGAGGGGCTTGGTAGTCCAGCCAGGTCACGGCAGCCGCAGATTGCGGTGCGTCTTGCGAAACAAGTTGCTGCACAGTGTTTTCGAGGTCCTCCATGTCGCCGTCGTAGCGGAGAAGATGACCGTGCACCGTCGAGCCGAGACCGGGCACGAAGACGGCGACATGGGTTGCGGTGTCGACATCGCCGACCGCCACGGCCGCCATCGTCTCCTCGTACGAGGAATTGTCGAGGACAAGAAGCTGTCGAGCTCCTTGCGCCAGCGTCGCGTCGATCGCATCGAGTGATGCCAGCCGTGTGCGAGTCTGCTCGAGTCCGGCATCGGCGTCACTGAAGATTCCGCCGAACACGTTGTCGTCCAACTCTTTCTGCAGTTCGGCCTCGACGGCGCGGAGGCGGATACGCTCGGCGGCCAACACTCGGCGGTTGGCGCTGTCCCGTACCCGTCCAGGCAGGCCGTCGAGATTGCCGATCAGCGCGGGCTGTTCGACGAGCAACCTGGTTCGAGCCGCAGGCGAGAGCGCGCTCCAGAAGGCAGCATTGGCCGCCGGTGACCCGTCGCGCGGCACCGAAGCCGCAACTGCCGCCGCGACGGAGGCTGCGGACGTTTCCCCGGCGAGGCGTCGGGCAAGGAAGTCGTCGAAGTCCGTGGCCGTACGAATCAGCTGCGCGATTCGCTCGGCGAGCTCGTCACGGCACCGCCGCCGCTCTCGCATCGTCGACCACAGATCCACGAGCGCAACCGAATACGACGCTGCAGCGTCGGACACCGAGCCATCGGATTCGACCGCGAATCGCTCGTCCGCCGCTCTCTGCTCCACCGAGCGGAGGGCAGCGACCAGACTCTGCATGTCGATCGAGGCATCCGCGGTACAGGTCGCGATCCGAAGCAACTCGGCTGCGATGTCTGCCAGATCGGATCGGATGCGGCTCATCGCCTCACGCGCCGCCTCGGCCGCAGGACCGTCCCAGCCTGTGCCCATGGCCGCGTCCGCTACCGAATCGTGCACGGCAGTCACTTCACGCCACCGCCACATCAGGGCTTCGGACGCGGCTGCCAGCACTCGGCTGTCCCATGTTCTGAACTCGTCGAGAGTGACCATCGCGTATCCCCCGCAGCATCGTCGTTGTCGACGAGTCAACGCGAGAGTGCACCGCGCGGGAAAATCTATCCCCAGCCTGTGGATGAAATCTGGGGATCAACGCTGCATCGGCGGAGTGCTACTGCGCGATCCTGCGAATCGGTCCGCTGTACCCGGCGTCGGGATCGGACGGCCGACTCGTCCTCGGCGGCCGGCTTCGCTTCGCCCGGTACAGATCGGCGTCGGCTGCCCGATAGATCTCACCCCAGCGGCGACCCGCGGGCATGCAGGCCAATCCGACGCTCCACTCCGCACGATGAGCGCGGCGCAATCGCTCGATGATCTGCCAGGCTTCCGTTTCGAGAACCCCCGGCATGAACAGCACGAACTCGTCTCCGCCGAGCCGACCGAGAACGTCACGTCGGGTCAACTGCCCCTTCCATGCCTTCGAGACCCGGGCGAGCAGGACGTCACCGGCAATGTGGCCGTACTCGTCGTTGATCTCCTTGAAATTGTCCAGGTCGAGCACGGCGAGGCTGACCGACAATCCGCGAGCGGCACATGCCGGCAACATCTTCTCGATCTTGGACTCGAACCCGAATCTGTTGAGCAGGCCGGTCAGAGCGTCGTGCGTCGCGGAATAGCGCATTCGGCGCGCGAAGACACCGAACACCTCCGTGGCACCGACGATGCCGAGCGCCACGAGGATGTAGCTGATGAACGGCGTTCCGTACGGCGCGATCGCCGCTCCGATGACCGCCGAAACAGCAAGCACTGCAACCCAAATGCCTGCACTGCGTTCGGACCAGAACGCACCGATGTGCATGCCGAGGAACATGGCCGCCTGGACGCAGATCAAGAACGCCGGCATGGTGTCGCTGCTCCCCAACGCGCAGGCGAGTGCCATCACCGACAATGCGGTCGCCAATCCCACCGCCTGCTTGGGGCTCGGCACACCCGCCCTTGCCAGCACCACGATCGCCGTCGGACCGAGTATCAGAGCCAAAGCGGCCAGAACCTGCTGCGCACCGGTCAGATTCGACCACGACGCTATCGCGCTGGCGGCGTACAGAACCGTGGTGACCGCCGCGAACACGGCGAGCATGCGTCCGGACTCGTCGAACCTGAGCCTGCTCACCAGTCGATTCCAACCGTGCAAGACCATGATTCGGCCGACTGGAGGCAGCATTCACCGAAAGGAACACCACCACTCACCCGATACCCCCCAGGCACCATCGGCCCTCCCCACGCACTACGGCCATCGCCTCACATGACCCAACGATGCCCGGACTCTAACACCTCCGAGACGTGATCACGACTCTGGCCGGCGAAGACGTAGCAGGTCAGGACGCCTTCTCGGCGCGTGCCGCCTCCCTGGCAAGCAGACGATCGCGAGACTCCTCGAACTTGGTCGCCTTGACTGCCAGGTCTTCGACGAAGGCTGCCAGCCGATCACGATCCCGCTCGCCCTCACCCGTGAAATCGTTGCGCTCGAAGATCTTCCACTTGCGCAAGACAGGCATCAACACCTCGTCCAGATGCTGCCGCAGGTCGTAGATCCCGTGCTTGGCCAAGGTCATCGCATTCTTGCGGAAATTGGGCATGTTCAGACCGGGCATCTGGAAGTCGGTCGCGACATCGGTGATGGCGCGGACCATCTGATCGGGCACCAGATCCAGCGACGCCTCACCGAGGTTCCGATAGAAGATCATGTGCAGGTTCTCGTCCGCGGCAACACGAGCCAACATTCGATCCGCCACCGGATCTCCGCACGCCAGACCCGTGTTCCGGTGCGACACCCGCGTCGCCAACTCCTGAAACGTCACATACGCCACCGAATGGAGAAAATTCGCGCCATCCATCGGCGCATCGACGCCCACCGTCATGTGATGCATTCGCGCCCGCTCCAGCTCCACCGGGTCGACCGCTCGGGTCACGACCAGATAGTCGCGCATGACGATGCCGTGGCGATTCTCTTCCGCAGTCCAACGCCCCACCCACGTCCCCCAGGCACCGTCCAACGAGAAGTTGTCTGCCAACCCCCGGTGATACGACGGCAGATTGTCCTCGGTGAGCAAATTGGTGATCATCGCCGTGCGAGCCAGTTCCGACAACGACGACTGCTCCAGAGACCAGTCCTGCCCACCCATCGCCGCGAAGTTCCGACCCAGATCCCACGGAACGTAATCATGCGGATGCCATTCCTTCGCCATCGACAGATGGCGATTCAAATTGGCTTCCAGAGTGCCGTCGAGTTCCGTCAACAGCTCTTCATGATCGAGAACACGCGTCATCTGCGGGACTCCTTAGAGATTCGAGATGCCCGAACCGCCAACCGATTCGAGACAGTGGCGAACAGCGTCCGCCGAGATCGGACGACGGCACACCCCCCTGCGGTGCGCCGTCGCGACCATCCACATCGATCCGAGAACCGACGTGCTTTGCACAGCGACCACGCTAAGGATCGAAATACGGATACGACACTGAACCGGCGACTGTCTGGACATGTGGGCGCCGAAGCACAGACCGCCTTGGGTCCGATCACAACCGGGCCGCCGAATCCGCATCGAACCTCTCGGCACTCGAGGGCACTCGATGTCACATTCAGTGGACTTTTGGGGGGTCGATGTCACATCGAGTGGACGTGGGGCCGGGTGGAGAAACGAAAAAGGACGCCCACCGAAGTGGACGTCCTATTTCTTGTGGAGCCTAGGAGATTCGAACTCCTGACATCTGCCTTGCAAAGGCAGCGCTCTACCAACTGAGCTAAGGCCCCGGGTGTTGCCGGTAATCGTAGACGAACCTTACACGTCCACTCCGAGCGATTGTCACGCGGTGGGGATGCTGTGCCAGACGCCGTCTGCGCTGCGCTGCGAGCGCACCTTCGATAGTGTCAGCACTGCAATCACCGCCGATGCGACCAGAAGAAGGATTTTCACGTCCTGCCTCTTTTCGTTCGTTCGGTGTGGGCCTAGGAGGACTTGAACCTCCGACCTCTTCCTTATCAGGGAAGCGCTCTAACCGCCTGAGCTATAGGCCCTCATCACTACTTCGGACCGAAGAAAACCTCTCCTCGAACCGAGGGATGAGATTACCGTATCGGGCCGCTGTCTTCCAAAACGGCCCGATACGGCTGTCGATGATGCAGGTCAGTCGCGGTCTGCCAATGTCACTTCGACGCCGCCGACCAGGTCCGACGACAGGTTGTAGATGAAGGCGCCGATGGTGGTCAGAGCGGTGAAGAGTACGACATTGATCACACCGATCACCGCCGCGTAGCCGAATACCTGCCCGGCGCTGACGAGTCCGCCGTCGCCGGATTCGTTGACGATCTCGGTGAACGCACTGTTGAGCCGTTCCCAGACGCCCATGCCGTCGAGCACTGCGTACAGCAGGCCAACCGACACCATCCACACGAAGAACAGTGACACTGCGATCACGAGGGCGATCTTGAGCGTCGACCACGGATCGATCTTGCGGATCTGGATGGTCGCCCGCAGGGGATCGCCGTCGGCACTGGGCACGGCCGTGATCGATGCAGGTGCCGCACGCTCGGACAGGGACGGCTCCGGGTGCCGCACCGCGGACAGATCCGGCATGTCCTTCGCCAGATCCTTGCGTTCGATATGCCGTGTCGGTCCGTCGATGACCGCGGCCTTCGACCTGGCGGCTTCTCGCCGTTCGGTCTTGTCCTCGGTCGATTCGCGCTGGATCGGCTCGGCGGACGTGCGAGCCGATCGATCGAACTCACCGGTCGGAGGCAGTGCCGCACCGCGTCCGGAGAGGTTGGTCTGCGGCTGATTCTGCGGCTGCTGCCGATCGTCGGTTCCCTGCGATGCGGGACGCTGACCGCGCTGCCAGGGCGGGGTTCCCGAGCCACCTTGCGGACCGTCGTTCTGCTGGGCCGGCATCGCCTGAGTTGCTGCCGGACCGGCCTGGTCCTGACCCCGAGCGGCTTCCGGCGCGCGTGACGCCTCGCCGGTGGCCGTCGACTCGGCGGAGACCTCCGCAGTGCGCGCAGTCTCTCCTGGTGCCGATCGCTGTGGAGCCGAGGGCTGTGGAGCCTGCTGTCGTGGAGGTTGACCGCCCGGTGCCTGCCGCTGTGGCGGCTGGCCGTTCTGCGGCGGACCAGCGTTGGGTCGACCGGCCGGTTGCTGACCGGGTCCGGGCGGACGGCCGGGAGCCTGGGGCGGCTGGGCCTGCGCCGGACCGGCAGGAGCCTGTCCCTGCCGAGGCGCACCCTGCTCGGTAGCCCCCGGAGGAGCCTGAGGCGGCGGTCCCTGAGGTGCAGGCGGCCGCTGCGGCGGGGGTCCCTGAGCCGGACGTGCCGGACCGTTCGGAGCACCCGGTGCGGGTCGCATCGGTGGGCGTGCAGCCCCCTGCGGGGCCGGACCACGGCCTGCGGCGGGCGCGGGACGAGTGGCCGGCTGCGGGCGGTTGCCCGGGCGAGCTCCCTCGGGCGGCGCGGGACGCGCGGGCTGCTCGGCCCGCGCGGCATCCCGGCTGTCCGGTCCACCGCTGGGGCCGGGCCTGCTACCAGGCCGGTTGGGAGTGCTCACTTACGACTCCTTCGCTGCATCGTCTTCGGTGCCCAGAGAATCCGGTTCGATCTCGTCGGCGTTGCGCGCGATCGCGAGCAGTGTGTCGCCTTCACCGAGATTCATCAACCGCACGCCCTTGGTCTGTCGGCCGGCCTTCCGAACCTGCTTGGCAGCGGTCCGGATCACGCCACCACTGGACGTGATGGCGTACAGCTCGTCCTCGTCGTCGACGATGAGAGCTCCCACCAGCGTGCCACGCTTCGGGTCGTACTGGATTGTCAGCACTCCCTTTCCGCCGCGGCCCTGCTGGGGGTAGTCCTCCATTGCGGTGCGCTTGGAGTATCCACCCGAGGTCGCGACCAGCAGGAACTTGTTCTCGCTGACGACGTTGAGCGAGAGCAACGCGTCCTCGCCGTTGAAGCGCATGCCCTGCACGCCCGAGGTGGCGCGGCCCATCGGGCGCAACACCTCGTCGGTGGCAGAGAACCGGATGGACTGTCCCTGCGCCGAGACCAGCAGCAGATCGTCGTCCGAGGACGCGAGAACGGCCCCGACCAACTCGTCCTCGCCGCGCAGGTTGACGGCCACGATGCCGCCGCTGCGGTTGGAGTCGAAGTCGGTCAGTCGTGACTTCTTGACCAGACCGCCCTTGGTGGCGAGCACCAGGTACGGCGCATCCTCGTAGGTCTTGATCTGGATGACCTGGGCGATGCGTTCGTCCGGCTGGAAGGCGAGCAGGTTCGCGACGTGCTGACCGCGGGCGGTCCGGTTGGCCTCGGGCAGTTCGTAGGCCTTGGCCCGGTAGACGCGCCCCTTGGTGGTGAAGAACAGGATCCAGTCGTGCGTCGAGCAGACGAAGAACTTGCTGACGATGTCGTCCTGCTTGAGCCCCGCTCCCATCACGCCCTTGCCGCCGCGCTTCTGCGAGCGGTAGAGGTCGGTCTTGGTGCGCTTGGCGTACCCGGTCTCGGTGATCGTCACGACCACGTTCTCCCGGGCGATCAGATCCTCGTCGTTGACGTCCCCGTCGGCGGCGATGATGCGCGTGCGACGGTCGTCGCCGAACTTCTCGACGATCTCGGCGAGCTCGTCGCGCACGATCTGTCGCTGCCGCTCCGGCTTGGCCAGAATGTCCTGCAGGTCGGCAATGGTGCGTTCGAGTTCGGCCAGCTCGTCGATGATCTTCTGACGCTCGAGGGCTGCGAGGCGCCGCAGCTGCATGTCGAGGATGGCCTGGGCCTGAATGTCGTCGATGTCGAGCAGCGAGATCAGGCCCTGCCGCGCGTCGTCGACCGTCGGAGATGCCCGGATCAACGCGATGACCTCGTCGAGCGCATCCAGAGCCTTGACCAGGCCGCGCAGAATGTGGGCGCGCTCTTCGGCCTTGCGCAGGCGATACCGCGTACGTCGGACGATCACGTCGAGTTGGTGAGTGACGTAGAAGCGGATCATCTGATCCAGGCGCAGCGTCCGCGGAACGCCGTCGACGATCGAGAGCATGTTCGCGCCGAAGCTCGTCTGCAGCTGCGAGTGCTTGTAGAGATTGTTGAGCACGACCTTCGCGACGGCGTCGCGCTTGATCGTGACGACGATGCGCATGCCGACACGGTCGGAGGACTCGTCGTCGATCTTGGAGATGCCCGAGAGCTTGCCGTCTCGGACCTGCTCGGCGATCGAGGTGATCAGGTTGTCCGGGTTGACCTGGTAGGGCAGCTCGGTGATGACGATCGTGGTGCGACCGTTGGAATCTTCTTCGATCTCGACGACGCCGCGCATGCGGATCGAGCCGCGGCCGGTGGAGTACGCATCCTGGATGCCCTGGCCACCGACGATGAGGCCGTGGGTCGGGAAGTCGGGGCCCTTGACGCGTTCCATGCAGGCCGCGAGCGTCGCTTCTTCGTCGGCCTCGAAGTTGTCGAGGGCCCAGAACACCGCGTCGCCCAGTTCACGCAGGTTGTGCGGCGGAATGTTGGTGGCCATACCGACGGCGATGCCGTTGGAGCCGTTCATCAACAGGTTCGGCACGCGGGACGGAAGGACCGTCGGCTCTTGGGTTTTGCCGTCGTAGTTGGGGATGAAGTCGACGGTTTCCTCGTCGATGTCGCGCAACATCTCCATCGCGAGCGGAGTCAGCCGGGCCTCGGTGTAACGCATGGCAGCGGCACCGTCGTTGCCGCGGGATCCGAAGTTGCCCTGGCCGTCGACCAGCGGGTACCGCATCGACCACGGCTGGGCCAGACGCACCAGTGCGTCGTAGATCGAGGTGTCGCCGTGGGGGTGGTAGTTACCCATCGTCTCGGCAACGGGGCGTGCGGATTTGACGTAGCTGCGGTCGGGCCGGAAGCCGGAGTCGTACATCGCGTACAGCACGCGGCGGTGCACCGGCTTGAGTCCGTCACGCACCTCGGGCAGCGCGCGCCCGACGATGACGCTCATCGCGTAATCGATGTAGCTGCGCTGCATTTCCTGCTGGATGTCGACCGGATCGATCCGGTCTCCGCCCTCGGCGTTGGTGGTCGAACCCGGCGGGGGTCCTACCGGCGGTTCGGTGATGTCAGACATGCAAATCTCCTCGAGAAACGGTCACCGTCACGCACCGAGAGAACTCATCGGTGCGTGAAGGGAAGTGACTAAACGTCAAGAAAGCGAACATCTTTCGCGTTGCGCGCGATGAAGCTACGACGCGCGGACACGTCCTCGCCCATCAGCACGCTGAACAGCTCGTCTGCTGCCGCCGCGTCGTCCAGTGTCACCAGACGCAGGACGCGCACCGACGGATCCATGGTGGTCTCCCACAGTTCCTTGGCGTTCATCTCGCCGAGGCCCTTGTAGCGCTGGACGCCGTCCTCGACGTTGATCTTGCGCTTGTTGGCGATGCCGGCCTCGAGCAGACCGTCGCGCTCGCGGTCGGAGTAGGCGAAGTCGGGTTCACCCCGGCTCCACTTCAACTTGTACAGCGGCGGCATGGCCAGGTAGACGTGGCCGTGCTCGATCAACGGTCGCATGAAGCGGAACAGCAGCGTCATCAGCAGGGTCGAGATGTGCTGGCCGTCGACGTCGGCGTCGGCCATCAGCACGATCTTGTGATAGCGAAGCTTGGTGATGTCGAACTCGTCGTGGATGCCGGTGCCGAAGGCGGTGATGATCGACTGGACCTCGTTGTTCTTGAGGACGCGGTCGATGCGAGCCTTCTCGACGTTGATGATCTTTCCGCGCAGCGGCAGGATCGCCTGGAACATCGAATCTCGTCCCGATTTGGCCGAGCCGCCGGCGGAGTCGCCCTCCACGATGTAGATCTCGGACTTGCTCGGATCGTTCGAGCGGCAGTCGGCGAGCTTGCCCGGCAGGCCTCCGATGTCGGTTGCGCTCTTGCGGCGCACCAATTCTCGCGCCTTGCGTGCGGCCATCCGGGCCTGCGCGGAGGAGACCGCCTTGTTGATGATGGTCTTGGCGTCGGCAGGGTTCGATTCGAACCAGTGCGCCAGGTGCTCGTTGCATGCCTTCTGCACGAACGACCTGATCTCGGTGTTGCCGAGCTTGGTCTTGGTCTGTCCCTCGAACTGCGGCTCGCCGACCCGTACCGAGATGACTGCGGCCAGACCCTCACGGATGTCGTCGCCGGTGAGCTTGACGTCCTTCTCCTTGACGAGCTTCTTCTCGAGTGCGTACTTGTTCACCGTCGAGGTGAGCGCGGTTCGGAAGCCCTCTTCGTGGGTGCCGCCCTCGTGCGTGTTGATGGTGTTGGCGAAGGTGTGTACCGACTCGGAGTACCCGGCGTTCCACTGCATGGCGATCTCGACCTCGTGGCCCTCACCCTTACCGGTGAAGCCGACGACCGAATTGTGGATCGCGGTCTTGGTCCTGTTGATGTGCTTGACGAAGTCGACCAGGCCGTCCGGGTAGTGATAGGTCCGCTTGCGCACCTTGGCCGGCTTGGCGACGGCCGCGTCGGCCTGTTCTTCCTCGGCGGTCTTGGGTGCCTCGGCCGTCTCACCGAGTTCTTCCTCGGTGGCGTCGGTGGCTGCCACCCGCTCGTCGGTGAAGTTGATGGTCAGTCCCTTGTTCAGGAACGCCATCTCCTGCAGGCGACGATGTACGGTCTCGAAGCTGTAGTCGAGGGTCTCGAAGATCTTGCCGTCGGCCCAGAATCGTACGGTGGTGCCGGTCTCGTCGGTATCGCCGACGGTCTCGAGGGGGCTGGGCTTGGCGTAGTCGTAGGTCTGCTTGTAGCGATGACCGTCGCGCGCGATCTGCAGTTCCACCTTGGTGGAGAGTGCGTTCACCACCGAGATGCCGACGCCGTGCAGTCCACCGGAGACCGCATAGGAGTCGGAGTCGAACTTGCCGCCTGCGTGCAGCTGTGTCATGACGACCTCGACGGTGGGAACACCGGAGGCGTGCATGGCGACGGGAATTCCTCGACCGTCGTCCTTGACCTCGACGCTGCCGTCCTCGTGGATGGTGACGTCGACGGTGGATGCATAGCCGGCCATGGCCTCGTCGACGGAGTTGTCGACGACCTCCCAGATCAGGTGATGCAGGCCTCGTTCACCGGTGGAACCGATGTACATGCCGGGCCTCTTACGAACCGCTTCCAGGCCCTCGAGGACCGTGATGGACGAAGCGCCGTAATCCTTGCTGTTGTCGTTGGTACCTGACTTCTGGGCAGCCACGGTTAGCTGGTTCTCCTTCTACGCGTCCACTACCCCGCTCACACCCCGCAGGGTGCTACCGCAGGGATGGGCGCAGTCGGTTCCGGCCGCGCCCGAGTCCATGCGTTTTTTCCGGGCTTGATGTCGTACCGGTCCATAGTACTGGTTGCCTGCGACAGCATGGGCACGATGACACCCCTAAAAGGCCCCTGATTGCTTCACAGACGCATTTTTTCGATACCGGACGGCAAAGATGAAGGGTAAAACCGGCGATTCGGCTACAGATCGAGCACGATCCGTTCGCCCTCGGAACGCGACACGCAGATCAACATCTCACGCTGCTGCTCCTCGGCCGTGAGCCGATTCTCCCGATGCTGCGGTGTTCCGCTCAGTACTCGAACGCGACACGTTCCGCAGAAACCCTGCTGACAGGAGTACGCCACATCCGGGCGCAGCCGCCGAATGGCATGCAGCGCAGTCTCTTCCGGGCCGACCGTGACGATGTCACCGGAGTCGACGAGTTGGACCTCGAATTCGGCTCCGTTCTTCACCGGTGGCGGCGAGAACCGCTCGAAGTGCAGATGCGTTGCGGGCAAGGAGTCGAACGAGGCCCGAACCAGGTCGATCATCGGCGGCGGCCCGCACACGTAGACCGAACCACCCGGTGCCGCGGCACCGAGCAGATCCATGCTCGACGGCATACCGTCCACATCGTCGGTCCGCACCGTGACACGCTCGGCCTCCCAGCCGGCGATCTCGTCGAGGAACGGCATCGATTCACGCGAACGGCCGCAGTAGACCAGGTGCCAGTCCATTCCCGTCCGGCGAGCGCGACGGACCATCGAGATGATGGCAGTGATACCGATTCCTCCGGCCACGAACAGTGCATGCTCGGACTGTACGAACGGAAAACCGTTGCGCGGCCCCCGAATCGAGACCTCGGTGCCGACCGGGAGATCGTGCATCTCGCGCGACCCGCCGCCGCCGTCGGGCACCAGGCGCACCGCGATGGAGTACGAGTCGGCATCCGGATCGCCACACAACGAGTACTGCCGACGGCGGCCGGACGGGAGATAGAAGTCCAGATGCATTCCCGGTGCCCACGCAGGCAACACCGCTCCGTCGGCCGCGGCGAACGTCAGTCGGACCACTTGCTCGTCCACGCAGAGCACTTCGCGTGAGACCAAGGTCAGTACCCGGGTCCGGACGACGGGCGGCGCCGCGAACGACGCGTCGTAGTCGTCACCGTCGAGCAGAGCGAACCATTTGTCGAGCGCGTCGGTCACCAGTGACACGGTCTGATCGGGCTCGTCGCGGCCGTACAGATTCTTCGGAATCGTGCGTCCCAGTCGGAACGAGTCCACCTTCTGTGCCATTGCGCCGAGCTTGCTCCGCAACGTGCGTTTGGTCATCGATCGGCGGACCGAGCTGCCGGTGAGGTGGCCAGATACTGCACTGCCTGCGCCGTCGACCCTTCCTGCGACGGGTGGTACGTGCGCTTGAAGTAGCGCAGCGACGCTTTCACCATCGACATCGGGGTCGGGAACAGACCCGCAGCGGCCACTCGGCGAAACTCTCGGAACGACGGTGTGCGCTGCTTGGCGGGAAGGTGCGCCAGCGTCGGATCCTGGCTCATGAGAAAGCGAACACCGCGGGTCCAGAACCACACGAGCGTGGGCGCGATGACGACGTAGGTTCGGATCCGACGGGCCGGGCGGACGTCGAAGTACCGCATCACCTCGTAGGCCACCGATCGATGCTCGACTTCTTCGGCTCCGTGCCACCGCAGCAGGTCCAGCATGATCGGATCGATGTCCGCCTCGTCCAACGCCGTGGCATTGAGAACCCAATCGCCGAGAAAAGCGGTCAAGTGCTCGGCGGCGGCGATCAGGGCGAGACGTTCGACCAGGCTGTTCTGGCCGTGACCGGACCGGTTTCCGAGAGCACGGCCGAACAGGAACTTCATCTGATCGACGTACGGATCGACGTCGATGCCGTGGGCCCGAAGCTGATCGTGCACATCGGTGTGCGCCTGCGCGTGCATCGCTTCCTGACCGATGAATCCGATCACGTCGTCGCGCAGCTGATCGTCGTGGATGAGTGGCAGCGCCTCCTTGAACGTGCGCACGAACCACTCCTCACCCTCGGGCAGGAGCAGGTGCATCACGTTGATCAGGTGCGTCGCGAGTGGGTTGCCGTCCATGTAATGCAGCGGCAGCGAGTTCCAATCGAACTCCACGTTCCGCGCGTGCAGGATGACGCGATCTTCGGGGGTTCCGTCCACATCGACGGCTGCTGTCGATGTCTTCTTCGTTGGTGCAGACACAACTTCTCCTCGTCCGATGCGCACAGAACAGTAAATCGGTCCCCCGACCGTTGCGTGTCCCGAATCACGCTACGCACATCGACCATGTCACAGCAACACTGGCCCCAACATCTGTTGAGAATCACCTGGACCAGGAGGTTTCGAAAGCGAAGGTTGGGACCTCTCACTATCCGTACGTGTCGCGCGGCCCTCGTCCCCGGACGTGCCGTTCGCCTTTTCTCCAACTCTGGGTCGTCGGACCGGTGATGCGTAGCGAGGTCACCACGCCGTGACCGACGGCGGCTGCGATCTTGGCCAGAATCTGCGACTGCATCAGCCTCAACTGGGTCGCCCACGCCGTGGACTCGGCGGAAATACTCAACACTCCGTCCTTGAGACCGGTGGGGTCCGCATGAGCCGAGATGTCCTCGCCGACCACGCTCGGCCACCGGCCGAGCACCGCGCCCTCCGACACCTTCGCCGACCATCCGCGCTTGGACGCGATCGAGTTCGCCAGCGCCCCGAACGCCTGGGGATCGCGGTCGTCCGGCCCGGCTCCCGACCAACCCCGGCGGCGACGCCCCCGCAGTGCTCTGACTCCGCCTGTCGGTGACGACCGTCCCTGTCCCACCGATTTGCCGCTGGCCTTGGCTGCGGCCCGGGCGTCCTCGAGTGCTCGACGCGCCAGATCCACGCCTTTCAGTTCCGGTACGTCACCGTTGTCCGTGGGAGCCGCGTCATCGTCGGTCATCGATCCTCACCTTCCGAACGTGCGATGTCGATATCGTCCGACAAGTCCGAGATACGCGAGATACGTCCTGCTGCACCGGAATCCGGGCTCTGCTTCGCTTCCACTCCGTAGCGACGAGCGTCCAGCTCGGGTGGTACGTCCTCGGGTACCGCGGCCGTGATGAGCACCTGCTCGGCACCTGCCGCCACCGTCGCCAGCGCGGCACGCCGTTTGCGGTCGAGTTCGGCGAAGACGTCGTCGAGCATCAGTACCGGGTCGGTACCGTCCTCCCGCAACAAGGCGAAGGAGCCGAGCCGCAGAGACAACGCGTACGACCACGATTCACCATGGCTGGCAAAGCCTTTCGTCGGTTGGTCACCGAGCATCAGTTCCAGGTCGTCGCGGTGCGGTCCGACCAGGCAGACCCCGCGTTCGATTTCACGCTGTCTCATCACCGAAAGTTGGTGGAGGAAGGCAGCTTCGAGAACTTCTGTGTCGTCGGGCTCTGGTGCACGGTCGGCATCGGAGAACTCCGGTGGGAGCGCCTCGGCCAGACTGCAGCGATAGGCGACGGCAGCCAACCGCGACTCGGGTGCGATCGAACTGTAGGCCTGTTGCACGAACGGCATCAGCTCGTGCACCAAAGCTATTCTGGCAGCGAGCAATCGAGCTCCGTGCGCTGCCAGATGACCATCCCAGACGTCCAGGGTGGCGAGCGCACTCGCGCCGTCGCCCGAGGACGATCCGCGACGCAACGATCCACTCGCCGTCTTGAGCAGAGCCGATCGTTGCCGCAGCACCTTGTCGTAATCGGCACGCACGGTGGCCATTCGAGGAATCCGAGTGGTCAGTAGCTCGTCGAGATAGCGGCGTCGCTCGCCGGGATCGCCGCGCACGAGCGAAAGATCCTCGGGAGCGAACAGCACACTCTGCAACACCCCCAGAATCTCACGGGGGCGCCGCAGCGGAGACCTGTTCATCCGAGCCTTGTTGGCTCTGCCTTCGAGGAGCTCGACATCGATGATCAGTTCGCGACCGTGATTGACCACGGCACTGCCCACGAAGGCCTTGGCAGCACCGGCTCGAATCATGGGAGCGTCCGACGACACACGATGCGAGGACAACGTCGACAGATAGTTGAGCGACTCGAGCAGATTGGTCTTGCCGTGTCCGTTGGGCCCCACGAACACGGTCGAGCCCGGTCCGAGGTCGACGGTGAGATCGTCCCAGGATCGAAAATCGTGCAGCTGCAGAGACCGAACGAACACTTACTCGGTGTTCTTCGGCGCCGGGGCGCGCAGGGTCTCGTCGGCATCGGCCTTCTTCACCGCGTGCCCGCCGAACTGGTTGCGCAGTGCGGAAACAGCCTTCATTGCCGGTGAATCCTCTTGCCGCGACGCAAATCTCGCGAACAGGGCCGCGGAGATGACCGGCGCGGGGACCGCGTGGCGAATGGCCTCCTCGACGGTCCAACGACCCTCACCGGAATCCTCGGTGTAGCCGGAGATCGCACTGAATTCCGGATCCTGGCCCAGCGCTTCGACCAACAGGTCGAGCAGCCAAGATCTCACGACCGTGCCCTTGCTCCAGGCTCGCAGTACGCCCTGGACATCCTGCACGAGTTCTTCGGCCTCGAGGATCTCGTAACCCTCGGCGTACGCCTGCATCAACCCGTACTCGATGCCGTTGTGCACCATCTTCGAGTAGTGGCCTGCACCGACCGGACCGGCGTGCACGAAACCGTCCGCACGCTCGCCTTCGGGACGCAAGGCGTCGAAGATCGGCATCGCCCGAGCGACGTGCTCGTCCTGACCGCCGACCATCAGGCCGTAGCCGTTCTTCAGGCCCCAGACGCCACCGGATACTCCGGCGTCGATGTAGCCGATTCCCTTGGCGTCCAACAGCTCTGCGTTGGGCTTGTCGTCGGTGAATCGAGAATTTCCGCCGTCGATCACCAGATCGCCCGGCTCGAGCACATCGGCCAGACCGGTGATGGTGTCGCGGGTGATCTTGCCCGACGGAACCATCACCCACACCACACGAGGCGCCGCCAGCGCCTGGGCCAGACCGGCCAGTGACGGAGTATCGGTCACCTCCGGTCGGGGGTCGTAGCCGACCACCTCGTGACCGTGCTCACGCAGTCTCTCGCGCATGTTGAAGCCCATTTTTCCGAGACCGACCAAGCCCAGCTGCATGATGAGGCGTCCTTGTCTGTGTCAGGTGCGAAAGTTCGCGCGGGTTCAACAGTAACCAGACCGGATCAGCCCGGCAGCCTGACCGGCATCAGCAAGTACGTGTACTCGGACTGCGGCGCCGCGAACTTGCCCGCGTCGTCGGGCACCAGTTCCTCGTCCGAGGTCGGCCGCAGCACTGCGGGTCGGCTCGGCGTCGTGAATCCGAACGTGACCTTCTCGCTGTGCAGCGACGACAGGCCGTCGATGAGGTAACCGGGGTTGAACGCGATGGTCAGAGCCTCGCCCTGGAAATCGGCAGGCAGCGCCTCCTCGGCGCGACCAGCATCGTCTCCACCTGCGGAGAGCAACACACCCTCGCCGTTGAACTCCAGTCGAACCTGCGCGCCACGCTCGGCGACGAGAGCCACACGCTTGATCGCCTCGATCAGCGACGCGATCTCGAGGGTCGCCACCGCAGTGTGTTCGGCCGGCAGCAACTGACGGAACTTCGGGAATTCGGCGTCGAGCAGACGCGTCGTGGTGCGGCGCCCATCGCTGACGATGCCGAGCAGCCCGTCACTACCGATGGTCGAACCGGAACCGAGGGCCAGTTCGACGGGTGAGCCGGAGTTACCGCCGAGGGTTTTGGCCGACTCGGACAGGGTCTTGGCCGGGATGAGCACCGCGGTGGTGGTATCGGCGCCGGCGGGAGTCCACTCCACCTCTCGAACGGCCAACCGGAAACGGTCGGTGGCCGCGAGAACGACGTTGGTGCCGTCGATCTCGACGCGGATGCCGGTGAGCATCGGCAGTGTGTCGTCCTTGCCCGCCGCCACTGCGACCTGGGCAATTGCCTCGGAGAAGACATCGCCGGCCAGCGAACCGGTGTTGTTGGGCAGCTCGGGGAGCTGCGGGTAGTCCTCCACCGGCATCGTGGGCAGTGAGAACTTGGCGCTGCCGCAGTTGACCAGAACGCGGGTTCCGTCGACGGTGACGTCGACCGGCTTGTTCGGCAACGACTTGGTGATATCGGCAAGTAGCTTGCCCGACACCAGAACTCGGCCGGCAGTGGCAACTTCGGCGGAGACCTTGACCTGAGCGGAGACCTCGTAGTCGAATCCGGAGACCGTCAGACCCTGCTCGTCGGCGGCAAGAAGAACTCCACCGAGAACGGGAACGGGCGGCCGGGACGGCAGGCTACGAGCCACCCACGCGACGGAATCGGAAAAATCTTCACGAGCAACGCGAAACTTCAAACTTCCAAGCTCCATCGCTCGGCATTTCCTCTCGTTCGGTGGCGTTCGTCTTCACGATCCGGCGGTGCAACCACGATGGTTGCCGCTCGAACCGATGCAACGACGAGTGTGGCACATCCAGCGCAAGCACACCGTATGCCCTCCGAACCGAAGACGGAAGCGCGAGGGTCTCGCCGAACTCGGGATTCGGGTGTCCCCGAGGGGCCTGTGAACGGATCGTTCCCCAACACCTGTTTTCAAAGAAGTTCTTTCAAGGAGAAAACAGAAGTATTAATAGGTCCTGTGGAATCTGTGCACGGACCACTCGATCCGCTGGTGGCCGAGCGTGGTGTCGTGGGGATGAACTCGGGACCAATTCGTGGTTGACGAACCGCTGCCTGTGGACGAATCACATCGGTGCACAGGCGCCCACACTCCATCCCCAGAACTTCGATGTTGTCCACATGGTTATCCACAGGTGTGAATCAATGGTCGACGCCTCGAGAAATCACCGAATCCGCGTCGAGAATCGGTCCGCCGAACGACGAGAAAAGCACGACGGCACCGAACCCGCGATGGGATTCGGTGCCGTCCGACGAGTCGGTTCGTGCCGGGTCGTCTACCTCTTCGAGCGCTGCTTGATCCGCGCCGTCAGCTCCTGGACCTGGTCGTAGACCTTGCGACGCTCGGTCATCTCCTTGCGGATCTTCTTGTCCGCGTACATCACCGTCGTGTGGTCGCGACCGAACGTCTGGCCGATCTTGGGCAGCGACAGATCGGTGAGCTCACGGCAGAGATACATCGCGATCTGCCTGGCCATGGCCAATGCTCGGGCCTTACCCGGACCACAGAGGTCCTCGATGGACGTGTTGAAGTACTCCGCGGTCACGGCCATGATCGTGGCCGCGTTGATCTCCAGACTCGACGAATCGGGGATGAGATCGCGCAGGACCACCTCGGCCAGGGTGAGGTCGAGTGCCTGTCCGTTCAGCGATGCGAAGGCCGTCACTCGAATGAGGGCACCTTCGAGCTCACGAATGTTGCGTTCGATCCGGCTGGCGATGAGCTCGAGCACGTCGTGCGGCACATCGAGCCGATCCATCCGAGCCTTCTTGCTCAGAATTGCGATTCGCGTTTCGAGCTCGGGTGGCTGCACATCGGTGATCAGGCCCCACTCGAAGCGGGTACGAAGTCGCTCCTCGAGCGTGGCCAGTTGCTTCGGTGGCCGGTCGGACGAGACGACGATCTGTTTGTTCGCGTTGTGCAAGGTGTTGAAGGTGTGGAAGAACTCCTCCTGGATGCCTTCCTTGCCTTCGATGAACTGGATGTCGTCGACGAGCAGCACGTCGGTCTCCCGGTAGCGGCGCTTGAACGCCACCTTCCGGTCGTCACGAAGACTGTTGATGAAGTCGTTGGTGAATTCCTCGGTCGAGACGTACTTGACGCGCATGCCCGGGAACAGCCGCTGCGCGTAGTGGCCGGCCGCGTGCAGCAGATGCGTCTTGCCCAGACCCGACGCCCCCCAGACGAACAGCGGGTTGTAGGCGCGAGCAGGGGCCTCGGCGATGGCCACCGCGGCTGCGTGTGCGAATCGATTGGAGGCACCGATGACGAACGTGTCGAAGGTGTACTTCGAGTTGAGGCTGTTGGCGCCCGAGGACGGTGGCGTCGAGTCGGGAGGCTTGGTGAAATACGTCGGCCAGGAGTTCTGGACGCTGGCCAAGGCCTCGCGTTCGTCGTCGACCTCTTCGTAGTCGGCGGTTTCGGAGTCCGACGGCTCGTCGTCTCTGCTGGTCAGGATGCGGCGCCGGTAGGTAGGAGAACTGACTGCATCGGGGTACGTGGATCGCTCGGCCTCGATCTTCTCGTCCTCGGGAGCCGAGATACGCACACCGAGTCCCTCGACACCCTGTCCCAGGTGACGCCCGAGGGCACCGAGGATGGGTTCGCGAAGATCTCGCTCGATCGCTTCCTGCGCGAAGGTCGACGGAACTGCGAGCAGTGCGAACCCCTGCGTCAAGGTCAGCGGTTTGACCAGCGCGAGCCAGGCCTTCTGGCCTTTGGTCAGCGGCGACCCACTGTGTCGGTCGGATGTGAGCTCCGCGACCACCTCGGGCCAGATGCGCGCGAGCGCATCCGGATCGTCGTTCACGTTGGGCCCTCCGTCGTCGAGCGTTGGTCTCGGGCGGTGTTCGACGCGTGAATTCGTGCGTCGTTTCGTACCCGCGCAGCAACAGCGTCGGATAGCGTCGTCGTTCGTGCGTCGCTGCGGCCGAGACCAGGGTCCGTGGGTGGACCCCGCAAGGTACGAATATGCCACCTGAACTGTGTTTCCACACAATTATCCACAGGTGTGGATAAACGACAACGATGTGACCCCAGAACGCGTTTCGGTTCGTGGTATGGCGTTTGCGCCAGTCTGACCTGCATCGATGCCGACTGTCTGTCGTGCGATCGGACGAATTGTGTCGCAGTGCCTGCTCGTTCGGCGGCGATGTCGAGCACCGTCACACCATCGGTGGCCCCGGACCGGCACTGCCTGTGCATGAACGACGGCACGGTGCACTCGGGAGCGAGTTTGACCGGCAGTGACTCGATCAGTACTCTCGAACAGTCACCCAATAGCGAGGTGGCCGATGCTTGCTGGCTGCTCACAGTCTGTCTTCACTCGGATTTCTCGCTCGGGAGGCTAGCGACTTCATCCGAACTCGCTGAGAACCTTTACAGCAGGCGCCGACAGATCGGCGTCGTCGAATCTCGAGGAGTGTTGACCGTGGCCAAGGGCAAGCGGACGTTCCAGCCGAACAATCGCCGCCGCGCGCGCGTTCATGGCTTCCGTCTTCGTATGCGTACCCGTGCGGGTCGTGCAATCGTTTCCGCACGTCGCGGCAAGGGCCGTAAAGAACTCACAGCCTGATATCTGTTCGTCCGAAGCTTGGAGCTCGGGATGCTTCCTGAGCCGAATCGGCTACACCGAGCACGTGATTTCTCCGTAGCGGTGCGTCGAGGACGCCGAATGGGTAGATCGGATCTTGTGGTTCACGCCGTCGTGCGTGACGAACAGGACATCGCATCGACCGTTCGCGGGCCACGATTCGGATTGATCGTCAGCAAGGCAGTCGGGCCGGCCGTAACTCGTCATCGAGTTGCGCGCCGGCTTCGGCATATCTGTACCGACGTCATCGGTGAGCTCCCCGAGACCACCGACGTGGTGATCCGTGCACTGCCCGGAGCCGCGCGCGCGTCCTCGGCAGATCTATCGATTCAACTGCGTTCAGGATTGAAGAAGCTCGGTCTTCTCGAAGCTCCGAAGGGTCCGCCGTCATGACATTCATGGGCAACCTTCGTTCCATTCCTGCTCGAACACTCGTCTACGTCATCGGGTTGTACCGGACATACGTGTCCCCGATGAGACCTCCGACCTGTCGCTTCTCCCCCACCTGCAGCGAGTACGCCATCGAGGCACTCCAGGTGCACGGAATGACGAAGGGCTCGTTGCTGGCAGTCGTCCGCCTCCTCAAATGTGCTCCCTGGCACTCTGGAGGGTGGGACCCGGTACCCGAACCCGGTAGGTGGCGCGCGATCGTCACCGAACCTACCGAAACCGAAGAACACCACGATCTCGTGCGAGTGGAAGAACAGAGGAGTACATAGAGCCGTGCTCGACTTCATTTACTACCCGGTTGCCTGGATTCTCTGGGTGTGGCACAAGGTGTTCGGCTTTGTGTTCCAGGATCCCAGCAATGGGTTCGCCTGGGCACTGTCCGTCGTCTTCCTGGTCTTCACCCTCCGCCTGATTCTGTACAAGCCCTTCGTCAAGCAGGTTCGCACCACGCGGCAGATGCAGGAGCTACAGCCGCAGATCAAAGCGCTGCAGAAGAAGTACGGCAAAGACAAGCAGAAGATGGCCGTCGAGATGCAGAAGCTCCAGAAGGAGCACGGCTTCAATCCGCTGATGGGCTGCTTGCCGGTGCTGGCGCAGGCGCCTGTGTTCATCGGCCTGTTCCACGTACTGCGCTCGTTCAACCGCACCGGTACCGGTTTCGGTCAGCTCGGGTTGACTCCCGAGGAGAACCGCGAGCTGTCGAACTACGCGTTCAACGTGGCGGACGTGCAGTCCTTCCTGGACGCCCGCCTGTTCGGTGCACCGATCTCGGCGTGGATCACGATGCCGCAGGACCAGCTCAATGCATTCGCCGTGGGACCGGATGCGACCATTCCGTCCACCTGGGTCATCGCAGCAGTCTCCATCCCGCTGATGATCATCGCGGCCATCATGACGCACCTGAACTCGCGCGCATCGGTCGCGCGTCAGAGCGCGGCGGCCGCAGCGAACCCGCAGTCCGCGATCATGAACAAGCTCGCGCTGTACGTCTTCCCGCTCGGTGTTCTCGTGTTCGGTGCCCTGCTGCCCGTGGCGATCCTGCTGTACTGGGTCAGCAACAACACCTGGACCTACGCGCAGCAGCACCTGGTGTTCGGAAAGATCGACAAGGAAGAAGCCGCGAAGGTCGCTGCCGCGGTGGAGAAGCGTTCCGAGAACGCGCCCAAGCCCGGTGTGAAGCCGGTATCGACCACCAAGCCGAAGCCAGGTGCTCGTCCCAAGCTCTCGAAGATGACGCCGACGAGCGATTCGTCCGTGGCGGAGACCGCCGATGGCAGTTCCGGTTCGACGACCGGTGCCACAACGCCGGCGAAATCGAGACCGCAGGCGAACCGGAACAAGTCGACCAAGCGCAAGCGGCGCTGACCGACACGTCGAGAGAAGGACGAACATGGCAGCGGACGTAGAAGAAGCACAGAACGACGAAGTACGGACAACCGGTGCGGTATCCGGGGATGGAGCGAGTGACGTGGTGGTCGAGGCCGATCAGGTGGGTGCAGTCGACGCGGAGGCAGATCGGGCTCCTGTGGTCGAGGAATCCGATGACTCGGGAGTGGTCGAGGACAAGACCGACGAGGATGACGAGGACGAGGACGACGAGGATTATCTGGTCGAGGAAGGCGAGATTGCCGGCGACTACCTCGAGCAACTTCTGGACGTCCTGGACTTCGACGGCGACATCGATCTCGACGTGGAGGGTGATCGCGCGATCGTCAGCATCGACGGCGGGGACGATCTCGCCAAGCTCGTCGGTCGCAAGGGCGAAGTTCTCGATGCACTGCAGGAGCTGACTCGTCTCGCCGTTCAGCAGTCGACTGGTGAGCGCAGCAAGCTGATGCTCGACGTCGCCGGCTGGCGCGCGAACCGGCGTACGGAACTCGGCAACCTCGGTGCCGAAGCAGCGCGGCGCGTTCTCGAATCCGGTGAACGCGAAGAACTGACCCCGATGACTCCGTTCGAGCGAAAGATCGTGCACGACGCGGTCGCCAAGATCGACGGCGTCGCGAGCGAAAGCACCGGCGTCGAGCCGGCCCGACGAGTAGTCGTCGTCAAGGCGTAACTGAGCCTCCCAGTCGATGGCCCCCACTTCGGTGGGGGCCATCGTCGTATCCGGATGTAGCCGCACATGCTGGCAAATATCATCGATGTAATTTGTGCGCTGAGCAGACGACGATGTTGCCGGTTCAATCGATTTCCTCGCCGAATTACCAGATCCAGGCATCCACTGCGCTTTCGTCACTGTGACGGCAACAATGGCGGTGTGACGCGTCGGTATCGAGCGCACATTCTGCGGAATTGTTTCACGTGAAACGTGCGACATCGATGTCGTCATCGTCCAAGCATGTTGCGTCCGTCGCGGTGCTGTTCTCGCGGACGCTGGTTCTAGGCACCGCGCACACTGGGCCGTCGTGACGTTCGTTCTCTGATGAAGTTGCGACATTTCGACTGCCGTTCGAGACGGTCCGGAGCCGGGGCGGTTTCACGTGAAACAGTGCGATGCCAGTTGGGTGTCCGGATCGAGTTCGGCGCAGCAGTGAAACTGAGTTCGAGACATTCGGCGAAGAAATGGCGACGGGCACCGATCGCGCAGGGTGTGTGCCGACGATCCGGCCGAGGGCAAATGCGTGGGACAGGACATCCGGCCGTCGCTGTCGAATTCGATGTTGGCAAAGATCGGCGTCGCCGGGATTCGAGGATAGACACCAGCGGGCCCGGGCTCATGGACGATCCTTCCGACGACGATGCGACTCACCCCGGACAGTCGCGCATCGATCGTTGTGAAGGTCGAGAGAATCGGTCGATTGCTGTAGCCGCGGCGGGAACTCCAGCGCGGGACGAAGTGCCCGTACCGCGAAGCCGACGATGAGGCGACACTCGCGGCGTTGTCGATCTTCGAGAGGGTGCCCGTCGAAGTCTCCGCGGGCTCGATTCGGGGACTCGAGCGAGGGCCGACGATGTGCTCGGGACAGTTGCACGGGAGCACTCGCCCAGCGATCGACTGTGTACGACTGCCGACCCATCCGGCTGATCCACACGCAGTGTGGGTGCGTCTGGAGTTGGGGTGCAGCGGCTGGGCGCTCGAGTCGATCGCGATGTGATCGAGATCGAAACTGTGGACTCTCCCCCGTCCGTGCCCGGAGTCGAGATCGAGGATCTCCGGAACGCCATCGCGGCCGAGAATGTCTGCGGCGTGCATCGGCTACCCGTGGTCGTTCTGCGATGACGTTTGACGCGGGGCTGAGCAACGGTGGGTTGGTTTCACGTGAAACGTTGTTCTCGAGAATCCGTGCCGTCAAGGCGTAGCGCCACCGACTGTGATCGTTCGCCGACGGGATGGACCCGTCCCGCGGTATCGGTACGGCGGCGTTGGTGGGATCGCACCGGGCCCATTCGGTTGGATTCTCGAGGCTGCTGCCAGGTGCTGACGAAACGATCGATTTGGTCGGCTCTTCTCCCATCGGCCTGTTGCTCCGTCGACGAACGCGTGACCTATCGAGTCGGTGCGCGGTAGGCGAATGACTGCCAACCGTGGGAGGAGAAGTTTCACGTGAAACATGATGTGGCGCCGGTAGACCTCGAGTCGTCGACAGGACCGAGTCCGTCGGGTTTGGATCGATCAGCGCGATTCTGATTCGGGCTGGGCTGGAGGTCATTGATTCGGGGGTACGGGCGGATCGGTTTGCTCGGACGGACCTGACCGAAAACTGGCTGGCTCGCCAATCGTGATTTGCTAAGTCTCGGTCCGAGAGGCGCCCGCCGGTGCCCGTGCTGTCGCCAATTCCGGTGTCGATGTCGCAATCCGTCGAGTTACAGCGATGTCGTTTGGCGTTCCGCGCTCGGGCACGGGAAGATGTTTCACGTGGAACAAGAAGGCTCGGACAGCAACCAAGTGATGGCCGTGGCAGAGCAGATCTTCGGTGACCGGCTCGAGTTGGCACGGAGGTATCACGACTCGTTGGCAACGGCAGGCGTCGAACGAGGACTCATCGGACCGCGTGAAGTTCCACGGCTCTGGGAGCGACACATCCTCAACTGTGCGGCGATCGGTGAGCTCATCGATGAAGGCGAGACCGTCGTGGACATCGGCAGCGGCGCGGGCTTGCCCGGGATCCCGCTGGCGATCGCGCGACCCGATCTGCGCGTGACACTCGTCGAGCCCCTCCTCCGGCGGACCGTGTATCTCGCCGAGTTCATCGAGGAACACGATCTGAACATCTTGGTCGTGCGCGGCCGCGCGGAGCAGCCCGGCGTCAAGAAGGAAGCCGGCGGCGCCGACGTGGTGACGTCGAGGGCGGTGGCACCTTTGGAAAAGCTTGCAAAGTGGTCGCTGCCTCTCGTTCACGAGCATGGTCGAATGCTGGCTCTGAAGGGTTCGAGCGCCGCTGAAGAGATCGAACGTGACCGGGCTTCCCTCGCTCGGATGGGTGCTGGCAAGCTGGAGGTAGTGGAGTGCGGAGTGGGGCTGTTGCCCACTCCCACCATTGTCGTCAGAGCGGTGCGTGAGCCGCGGAGACTGAGTCGTCACTGAAGTCGATTGCGGGCTCACACGCCGCGCGCTCGACCCGATCGATCGTATTGAACACAGTCAGTTCCGCACTAAGGAGCACATATGTCGGGTGGGTCCGATCCCGCTGTTTCACGTGAAACAGCGCCCAAGAAGAACGCCTCGAGCAACTCGGAGAACAAGTCGGGGGTGACGGCCGGCTCAGGGTTCGAGTACACCAACGCGATCTCACCGAACGACACCCCCATCGGTGCCGCGGCACATCGAGCCAGCCAGGTTCTGCATCCCGGATCGGTGTCGCTGCCGAAGCCGGCGAAGCGACGCATGCTGACCATTGCCAACCAGAAGGGTGGCGTCGGGAAGACGACGACCGCCGTGAACCTGGCTGCCGCGCTCGCGCTCCAAGGCCTGACGGTTCTCGTGGTCGATCTGGACCCTCAGGGCAACGCCAGCACCGCGTTGGGCGTCGAGCACCACTCGGGTGTGCCGTCGAGCTACGAGGTCCTCATCGGTGAGGTTAGCGCCAAGGACGCCGTGCAGAAGAGTCCGCACAGCGACCGGTTGTTCTGCATCCCGGCAACCATCGACCTCGCCGGAGCCGAGATCGAGTTGGTGTCGATGGTCGCTCGCGAAGGGCGCCTCAAGACGGCGCTGTCCGTGGAGGAGCTCGCCGGCATCGACGCGGACTTCATCCTGATCGACTGCCCGCCGTCGCTCGGTCTGCTGACTGTCAACGCGCTCGTGGCCGCGACCGAGGTACTGATTCCCATCCAGTGCGAGTACTACGCGCTCGAAGGCGTGGGTCAGCTCCTCCGCAACATCGAGCTGGTGCAGTCTCATCTGAATCCCGAACTGCACGTCTCGACCGTCATCCTGACGATGTACGACGGCCGCACCAAGTTGGCGGACCAGGTAGCAGAAGAAGTACGCAAGCATTTCGGGGACGCCGTCTTGCGCGCCGTCATCCCCCGCAGCGTGAAGGTATCCGAGGCTCCCGGGTACGGCATGACGGTGTTGGATTACGACCCCGGTTCGCGAGGTGCGATGAGCTACCTGGACGCCGGACGAGAGCTCGCTGCCCGATCGGCCGGTATCGACGAAGCACGAAAGAAGTAACCAGATGAGTTCGACACGTAAGGGTGGTCTGGGTCGCGGCCTGGCCTCACTGATCCCCACCGGACCTGACGCCGGACCACGCCTCGGTAACGCCGCGGCAGACGTGATCATCGGCGCGGATCGCAACGCCAAGGACCGTCCCGATACGTCCACCAAGCCGAAGCGAACCGCACCCGCCGACGATCTCACCGAGACAGCCACGGCGCCCACTCCGACACCACCGGTGCTGAGCGGAGACGACCTCTCCCCCGTCGGTGCCGTCTATCGCGAGATCGCACCGGACCGAATCGAAGCCAACCCGAAGCAACCGAGGCACGTCTTCGACGACGAATCGTTGGCCGAACTGGTTCACTCGATCCGTGAATTCGGACTCATGCAGCCCATCGTGGTCCGCCTCGTATCGGGTTCCGCTGGTGCCGGTGACGCAAAATATCAGCTCGTCATGGGCGAGCGTCGGTGGCGTGCAAGCCAGGAAGCCGGCCTCGAGTCGATCCCCGCGATCGTTCGGGAGACCGCCGACGATGCGATGTTGCGGGATGCATTGCTCGAGAACATCCACCGGGTACAGCTCAATCCGCTCGAAGAAGCGGCCGCGTACCAACAGTTGCTCGAGGAATTCGACGTCACGCACGAGGAACTGGCTGCGAAAATCGGTCGATCACGGCCGGTCGTCACCAACATGATTCGTCTGTTGAAGCTGCCGATTCCCGTGCAGCGACGAGTGGCGGCCGGAGTTCTGTCGGCCGGACACGCCCGCGCCTTGCTGTCGCTCGACGCTGGGTCGGATGCGCAGGAGTCGCTGGCGGCGCGAATCGTCGCCGAAGGTCTCTCCGTTCGCGCGACCGAAGAGGCCGTCACCCTCGCCAATCGGGAGGACGGAAAGAGCCCGGATCCGGCACCCCGTCGCAAGCCGATTCAGATGCCGGGCCTCCAGGACGTCGCCGATCGCCTCTCGGATTCGTTCGATACGCGAGTGACGGTCAGCCTCGGCAAGCGGAAAGGCAAGATCGTGGTCGAATTCGGCTCGGTCGACGACCTTCAGAGGATCGTCGAGATGATGGAAGCACAGAAGAAAAAGTAGTGGCGAATTTTCAGGACCAGTCATACGCGGTCGAAACGTCACTGTGACGTAGCTCGGTCGGAGGCGGTCACGAATGTTCGCAAAAGGGTCGAAAGATATTGTCATACAACGCATTTGAATGATTCGCTCCGCTCGACGGGTTCGACGATGGAATGGCGGGGGTGACGCCTGCGGAACAACCCATGTGACATCCTTGTCGAGGAGCGGATCGACTCCGACGGAGAATTCTCGCGTTGAACGAGTGCACGAAGGCTGAGGTAAGCGGTGTCGGCGATGGTGACCGGAGTGACACTCGGTTCGTTCGAGCACTTGCCGACGCATTCGCGGCGGTGCAGCTTCTGGGTACTCGATCCCGCGTCGGAGAGTTCGTCGGTCGATCTCGAATTCGAGAACGAAGTATGGCTGTCGACCATCATGCTCGAGTGGGGATCGTGTGGGCAGTTGCTGTCCATCGATGGCAGGACGATCGGCTGCGCGCTCTACTGCCCACCCCGAGCAGTTCCACGCGCGGCGACGTTCCCGACTTCGCCCGTGAGCCACGATGCGGTCCTACTGACGCAACTCCGCATCGATTCGCCCGACGATGCGGATCTGCATTCGGCGACCCTGATCCAGGCGGTCGTGGGTGATCTGGTCAATCGTGGCGTTCGCGCTCTGGAAGCGTTCGGCATTCGACGCAACGCCGACGATGCTGCGCCGGTGGTTCCCAACGCCACCGCACAACTGACGTGTTCGGCATCGACGTGCATGATCGAAGCGGATTTCCTCGAGAAGGTCGGGTTCGAGGTCATCGCTCCCCACCACAGATTCCCGAGACTACGGCTCGAGCTCGATCGTGATCACGGGTGGAAGCAGGACGTCGAATCCGCACTCGAGCAGCTACTGATCGCGGCGAGTATCTCCGTCGTCGACATCGAGCAGAAGTCGACCGTCGGGGCGCGCTGAGTACTGACCGATCGACACGTTCGTGCGCGGTCGGTCAGGGGCGATCGGAGGCTGCGAGTTCTTCGGCGAGCAACTCCGCGAAGGTGAACGTTCCGGTCGGCTGATCGTCCTGCCCGAGTAGATACAGGCGTTTGACGGCGATCAGAATCGCTTCGGCGATGATGTCGCGAAACTTCGGGTCGCTGAGCACGTCGACATCGGATTCGTTGGTGAGGTAGCCGAGGTCGATCTGGATGGTCGGCATGTTGGTCAGACGCAACAGATCCCACGTGCGGCCGTGGCTACGGCAGTCCAGAAGCGGTGTGCGAGCGACGATTTCACGCTGCACGTAGCTGGTCAGTACCTGGCCGATCATCGAGGTGGATCCGTGCGAGTTACCGAAGTGGAAGCTTGCGACACCGTTGGCCATGGGGCTGGTGCTCGATGCGCAGCGCAACGAGATCATCAGATCGGCACCCCAGGCATTTGCGGTCTCGGCGCGGTCGGCAACCGAAGGATTGGTTCCGCGCGCACGGGAGAGGAACGTCTCCATGCCGGTCGCGGCCATGCGGCCCTCGAGCCGACTGGCCAGATCCCACAGAATCTCCGATTCGGAGACTCGGCCGAACGCTCCGTCGACGATGTGTCCGGTGTCTGCTCCGCCGAGATCGGGGTCGATGACGATGCGCTTGCCGGTCAACTGCGGGCCGGACTTACGAACGAGTTCTTCCTCGCTCATGGCGTGAGGGGATCCACCGGTGACACGAGTTCCGAGAAGGTCCAGAGAGCGCAGAGTCGCAGGCCCACAGATGCCGTCGGGGGACAGCCCGATCTCGCGCTGGAACGAGGACAGACCCTCGTGTGTGCGCGGACCGAAGAAGCCGTCGACGCGTTCGCTGTAGAAGCCGAGATCCTGAAGTCTCGTTTGCAACGAGGCGACGTCGTCGCCGTACAGCGGAGCGGACAGCTGATAGATGAGGGTTCGAGCGCCGAGGCGATACGACGCCTCTTTCAACGCGCGATACGTGGCCGGGCCCACCACGCCGTCGACCAGCAGGCCGCGGTGTTGTTGGAAGGCGCGCACGGCACCTCCGAGGGCACCGTCGAACACGGATCCGGGAGCGGTCCAGTGGCCGTCGGCCATCGGACCTGGGGGAACGACTGCTTCGTGGAGAAAGCCGAGTGCCGACAGGGTGCCGCGGACCTCGGCGACGGCGGGTCCGGAATCGCCGTGACTGAGTTCCTGCATCCTCGACAAAGCCTCTCGATCGTTCCGACGGCACTCGCACCTCGCGGCCGATGTGCCGATGCCGAAGCATCGGCACATCAGATGATTGTCGCAGAAAGACTGGCTTCCGCTGCAATCCACACGGTGTGCGGGTGAGTCAGATAACGCCTTCGAGGTCCTTGAGCAGCGCGGCCTTGCCCTTTGCGCCGACAATTTGCTTGACCGGCTTGCCGCCCTGGAAGAGGATCAGTGTCGGAATCGACATGACCTTGAAGTCGCGGGCGGCCTGCGGGTTGGCATCGATGTCGAGCTTGGCGATGGTGAGCTTGTCCTTGTGCTCGGCCGCGATCTCCTCGAGAACCGGGGCGACCATCTTGCACGGGCCGCACCAGGTGGCCCAGAAGTCGACCAGGACGGGCTTCTCACTGGTCAGAACATCGTCGACGAACGATGCGTCGGTGATGGTGACAGTGCTCTTGTCGTCGGACATATCTATCTCCTCGATATTGGAAGCTCGGTGCCTGTCAGGCGTTGACGGCGTCGACCGGTTGGTCGGCGTGTTCGAGTGTGTTGGTGGTGATATCGCCCTGCTCGGCCAACCAACGCTCGGCGTCGATCGACGCGGTGCAGCCCGTACCCGCAGCGGTGATGGCCTGCTGGTACACGTGATCGACGAGGTCTCCGGCAGCGAACACGCCTTCGACGGACGTGGCCGAAGTGGGCGACGCGACCTTGACGTAGCCGGCGTCGTCGAGCTCGACCTGGCCCTTGACCAGTTCGTTGCGGGGATCGTGACCGATCGCCACGAACATTCCGGTCACGTCCAGGGTGGTCTTCTCGCCGGTATCGGCGTGTTCGAGCGACAGTCCGGTCACGCTCGTGTCGCCGAGGACCTCGAGCACCTTGGTGTCGGTCAGGAAGCGGATCTTGTCGTTGTTCTTGGCGCGCTCGAGCATGATGCGCGACGCCCGGAACTCGCTGCGGCGGTGCACGATGGTCACACTGCGTGCGAAGCGGGTGAGGAAGGTCGCTTCCTCCATGGCCGAGTCGCCACCACCGATGACGGCGATGTCCTGATCGCGGAAGAAGAAGCCGTCACAGGTGGCGCAGGCGCTGACACCGCGTCCGAGCAGCTTCTCCTCGCCGGGGATGGACAGGTAGCGAGCTGCTGCGCCCATCGCGAGGATGATCGCGCGAGCCCGGTAGGTCTCGCCGCCGGCAGAGACGGTCTTGATCGGGCCGGTCAGGTCGAGCTCCTCGACATCCTCGGTTCGGATGTCGGCACCGAATCGCTGCGCTTGCTCGCGCATCTGTTCCATCAGATCGGGGCCCATGATGCCCTCGCGGAACCCGGGGAAATTCTCGACCTCGGTCGTGGTCATCAGCGCACCACCGAACTGCGTTCCCTCGAACAGGATCGGTTCCAGTTCCGCGCGTGCGGCGTAGACGCCGGCGGTGTAACCGGCCGGTCCCGAGCCGACGATGATGAGATCGTGAACCTTGGGGGTACTCAATGCAGACCTTCCGATCTTGTGCGGCGTGTACGTGTCGTCGACAAGCGAGTGCTCAGCGCACACGGCTCTCGACGTACATCTGGTCAACACCACCCTAGAGGCAGTTGTTCCCCGGTGAGAGATCCGTCAGCCGATATCGCGACGCGTGAGCACGTCGGGGTTGGCGGTGCCGCAGTCGTTGCCCACCGCGAGGGCGATGAACTGTGAGGGCTGTGCTCCGGCGAGGACGAGCAGGGTTCCGTCTCGGCCGTCGACGCGCACTCGACTCGAGCCGAGAACGGTGGTGGCCGGATCCACATCGTTGGACCGAAGGCAGGCAGCAAGATCGGCCGGATCGGCGAGTGCTCCGGGATCGCGCTTGCCGATGATGCTGAAGGCGAAACCGGAATCGAGGTCGGCGGAATCGAGCACCAGAGACGAATCCGGAGGCTGCGACGGGTCGGCGGCGATCGATTCGGGTTCGTTCGGGGTGTACAGCAGTGCCACGACGGCAACCGACCCGGCCACCAGAAGTGCTGCGGCAGCGGCAGTTCCGAGGACGACACGTCGTCTTCGGGGACGGAGCGGAACGACGACCTCCGGCGTGGATGCCGATCGCTCGACCGTCTGGATAGTGCGGTCGATCTGCCGGGCGACCTCGGGCGGGATGGACAACGTTCCGGTGGGGTCCTCGCCCATCTCGTGGAGTCGAGCCGAGACGGCGTCGAGACCGGCGAGGATCCGCATCGAATCCTCGTCGAGACGAACCAGTGGCCACAGTCGTCTGCTGACGTCCTCGGGAAGTGCATCCGCATGCAGATCGGCGAGCAGTTCCGGCGAGAACGGGGCTTGTGGAGCGTCGGTGCTCGACGACACGTTCCTGCCTCCCTCCGCCGAATCTGCTTTCCTTCTCACACGGTATAGACGCGAGAGGGTCAGATTCGGTTCCCTGCATCTTTCAGATACGCGAGCTGTGTCGAGAGTTTGAGCCGGCCGCGGGCGCATCGACTCTTGACGGTACCGGTGGGAACACCGAGCAACACGGCAGCGTCGGCCACCGAATAGCCCTCCATGTCCACGATGACGACGGCTGCGCGTTGGTCGGGCGGCAACGTCATCAGAGCCTGTCGAACGAGAATGCTCGTCTCCGTCTCGGAGATCCGGTCCCTGGGCGAAACGGGCTCGTGACTTTCGTTCTCGCTCAACGGAACCGACGGCCGAGCCCTGTTTCTTCGGATGCGGTCCAGGCAGGCATTGACGACGATCTTGTGTAACCAACTTCGCACCGCGGCGTCGGCGCGAAACGACCCGGCCGTGCGGTGAGCGGAGAGCAGTGCCTCCTGCAGAGCATCGGAGGCGTCCTCGGGCGTGTAGCTGGTGCGTCGTGCCGTCAGCCACAGATGTTCGTGATGTCGGTAGATCAGCGTGGCGAAGGCATTCGGCTCCCCGGCCGCATGGGCAGCAAGAAGCTCCGCATCCGTGCGCTCCCCTGGCGCCGAATCGAAACGTTCGGTCATACGAAAACGGCTCCCCCCGTGTTAACGCATTGGGGGGAGCCTAAGCCATCGAGACCGCGAAGTACGAAACAAGTCGGTATCGGCTACCGAAAGCCCGATTTAGGAGTCGAAACCGATCCCGGAGATCGAGGTGGCGATGCGGCCGCCCTGCTCGCCGAGTCGGGTGATCCAGACGAGCACGTTCCCGGTCGGCTCCGCGTCGCTCAGGGCGATGTCGGTGCGGCCGTTCTGCAGTGTGGCTTCACCGAGGAGCGTGGTGTCGCTGAGACTGGGCGAGCCGTTCGGGGCCGACCGGATCTCGACGACAGTTCCGGGAGATGTCGACTCGATCCACGCGTTCTGCAGCGTCGAGGACGGAATGGACACGAGCAGCCCGACGCCGTTCTTGAGGGCCGGGAACTGCTGGAAGTACGAGTCGGTCGTCCACGCTGTGGTGGGGTCGTTGTCGATCGCGTTGGACGCGGTGCTGGGGTTGTCGGCGGAACCCTGAGGTGAGAACACGCTGACGTCCTCCATCGCCACGGGTCCACCGGTCTCGGCCGGCGGCGCAGCGGCCGCATCGCCCGCCGGTGGTGCCGTGGCAGGAGTGGTGAGACCGAAGTCCTGGGTGTCGAGCGGAGTGTCGGTGTCGTTGCCGGCAATCGAGGTGAACAGCCAGAAGCCGGCGAATGCGAGAACCACCACCGTCAGGGCACCGAGTACCGCGATGGCGATGTTGGTGCGCATCGACTTGGCCTTCTCGGCAGCGATCTCCTCGGGATCGGCGAGCGAGTGCCCACTGGCACCTGGCGCTCGTTGGCCCAGTCGCAGCGCCGGCATCAGATCCGTCTTGTCGTTGACCACTGCTGCTTGATCGAGAACGTGCTGCACGGTGGCAGCGGTCCTGATGCCGCTGTTCTGTTCCAATGCCCGCACGGCGACGGCGGAGATCTCGAACGGAACGTCCGGACGAACCTGCCTCGGCTCGAGCGGGGCACCCTTGTCGTCACGGTCGGCCGGACGCATGCCACCGACGCTGCGTGCCGGAGCTGCATCACCGGACACGACGGCATCGCCGGTGGTGTCGGACAGCGGCCACTTGGCGGTGATCAGGGCGTAGAGCATCGCGCCGAGTCCGCGGACGTCCGAACTCGGGTCGGCGTCGGCCAGTGTCGCGGGGAATGCGAGGACGGCGTTGCCGCTCGAGCTGATACGCACCCGATCGGGGTGGTCGATCGACAGGGCGCCTCCGCTGCGGTGCGCTGCCTCGGCCGCTGCGGCGAGGACCTTGATCGCACGCGCAGCGCCGGTCGGTGAGGGCACGGTGTCGGCCATCTCACGCAGTGAGCGGCCGGGAGTCCACTCCGCAACGACGATGCCGCCGGAGCTGCCGCGCACCACGTCGAGCACGCGGGCGAGGCCGGGCGAATTGATCCGTCCCAGACGCAGCGTGCGCGAGAGAATCGCCTGCGGTCCCTGCGTGCGGTCGTCGGTCGAGGCGGTCGATTGCTGATCGGCGTCGACGAACGTCAAGGCGACCTCGCGATCGAGCTTGACGTCATGTGCCTGCCAGAACTTGAGTCCACGTGCTCCGCCGTGCGGTGCCAGCAGTCGGTAGCGGCCACCGGCAACGGAGGCACCGGGAATGAGCGTCGGGCCGCGGAGCGTGCGCTCGGGAGCGCTCGCCGGGGCTGCTGCAGTGGCACCCTCGTCGGTGCTGTCCGAGTCGGAGGCGTCGGGTGTGGCCGGTGCCGCTTCGGTCTTCTCGGAATCCGCATCCGCCGTGGAATCAGCGTCGGCCGCAGGCTTCGACTCCCGTGTGGCCTTCGTGTCGCTGTCGGCTTCGACCGGGAGATCGGCCTTCGAGATGGAGATGGTCTTGTCGGTCGGACGCGCCGCGAGAGCGGCCTTGGAGATGGAGACCGTCTTGTCGGCCGGCTTCGGGGCAGGCTTGTCGGCTGCCTTCTCGGCGTCCGGCTCGGGAGCTGTGGCCGACTTCTTCGCTCCGGGTGCAGCCTTAGGCTCGGCCGGTGTCTCGGCCGGCTTCGCACTCTTCGATGGCGAGGCAGCGTCGGCCTTCACAGGCTCGGTGCGGTCCTGGGTGTCGACCTCGACGCCGCCGCTCGTTCGGTCGGCTTCGCTTGCTGGAGATTGTGCCGGCCCCCCAGCAACTTCGTCGTCGGTCACTGTCACTCCTTCAGGCGAATATGCCCCGTGTTGTCCTGCAAAAGGTCGACCTGCGTTGGCTTCTGCCCCCGGGTGCCGATGACCAGGGTACGGGAGCCGATCCCGCGCAGTGTCCCATGTGGGCTCGGTTCGAATAACCGGAATCACGCCGGTTTCTGCGGCGGCCGGATCGGTGTCCGTCCGAGCGGTTGTGCCGCGCAATTTCCGAACGACGCGGCTCAGGGCCACGGTGACTGCCAGGACTTCGGGAATCTTGCCGAACCAGAGTATCGAAAAGGTGATGCCGAGCATGATGACGGCGTCGATCGCGACGCGGACGAAGTTGCCGATCCAGCCGTTCGTCATGGCGTCGAGACCCAGGATCCGGTCGATCGCGAGCATGGCCGCACCGCCGGCCAGTGAGGCGATGAGGACCAGCCAGACCGTCTTGCCGACGTTGGCCATCCGCAGGCGGCCCAGGCTCTTGTGTAGCAGGTATCCGCCGATGATCGCGCCGACCGTATACCCGAGGCCGGTCGCTGCGCCGAGGAGCAGCACCACCTGATCCGGGTCGGACGCGACGATCGGGGCGAGCAGAGACAGTCCGATCTTGACGGCGGTGATGCCGAGGATGATCCACGTCGGCGTCCAGGCCTTCTCGCGGGCGTAGAACACGCGGAGATGGATCAGGACGAGGGCGTACGGGATGAGGGAGAACGCCGACCAGCTCACGGCCTCGCCGAGCCGGGGTGCGACATCGGCGAACCGACCGAAGCCGTACAGCGCCTCGCCCACCCACGGGCCCGCGAAGGTCAGGAACACCACGATCGGCACCAGAGCGACCATCGTCAGGCGGGTGGCGACCGAGAGGTCGTCGACGACGGACGGGGTGTCACCGTTGGCGGCGTTGCGGCTGAGTCTGGGCATGATGGCCGTCAGAACCGTCACGCCGAGGATGCCGTAGGGCAGCTGCAGGACGATCCAGGCCTGCGAGTAGATCACGTTGCTCGCGTCGTCGGTGCCCGACGCGATCCTGGTGGCCACGATCAGCCCGATCTGGCTGATGACGACGTAGAGCACGATCGCGGCGGCCATCGCGCCGAACTTCTTCAGGCGCTCGTCGAATCCCCAGAGCGGGCGCAGGTCGATGCGTTCACGGCGCAGTGCCGGGATCAGCGCGACGACCTGGGTGATGACACCGGCAGTGACTCCGAGGCCGAGAACGAGGAGTTTGGGGTTGCCCATCTCGACCGGGTTCACGCTGATCTCGCCCGGCATGAAGAAGTACAGCGCGAAGACGCCGAGCACGATCAGGTTGTTGTACACCGGTGCCCAGGCCCCGGGCTTGAAGTTCTGCCGGGTGTTGAGCACCGCCGTGAGCAGGCCGGACAATCCGTAGAACATCAGCGCGGGCAACACCAGGTAGGTGAACGCGATGGTCAGGTCCTCGTTGACCTTCGGATCGCCGTCGAGCATCAGCCGCGCCAGCAGCGGGGCCGCGATCGTTGCGGCCAGCGCCACGGTTCCGAGCAGCGCCACCGCGATGGTGAACAGCCGTCGAACGAATGCTCGCCCGCCATCGGCGTCCTCCTGCTCGGCCCGGACCAACACCGGAACGACGATCGCTCCGAGCACCGCACCGAGGACCAGCTCGGAGATCATGTTCGGCAGGATCGTCGAGACGGTGAACGCACTGGCCAGCGCTGGGCCGAGGGTGGCCGTCATGGCGACCTGCTTGGCGAATCCGGTGATGCGGCTGACCAGGGTCGCCACCGCGATCGAACCCGACGCAGCCAGCAGTGACTTCTGCGGTTTCGGCTCGGGTTGCGGCGCCGAGCCGGACCCCTTCGGCGGAAGCTCTGTCGGCGGGACCGTTCCGGAGGGTGCCTGCGGGTAATCCTTCTCGCGGAAACGCGGGATGAGTTGGGTGACGGTGTCGTCGGCGGCGGGCTGCCCGTCGAGCGGCGGCGGTGCCGGGTACGAGCGCAGCTCCGGCCGCGCCTGCCGTTCCCAGGGCGCGGACCGCGGTGGCGTCGTTCGTCGGAACACCTGCGACGCGGGCAGGCGTGACCGCGGCAGGTCGCCGTCGTACGGGACGTTGCCAGTCATGGTCTCTCGTACCCTTCGTCGGCCGGGTCTGGTTGACCTCTGAATCGATGCCAGAGGCGTCGACCTGCAAGTAACAGTAGGAGAGCTCCGGCGCAGGCGGTAATTATCGCCAGTGCCTGGCCGTATGCGTTCGATCGCACGGACACCGTGGACACTTCGCCGAGCCGGGAGCCGTCGAGCGTGGTGACGGAGAAGTCGACGGACAGGTTGCGCGTGTCGTCGACCTCGGCCGGGACGGTGATGGTCCGTGATCCCCGGGCCGGAAGTTGGGTGACGCCGACGTCACTGATCGTCATCTCCGGTGGTGCGTCGACCTGGAGCAGCACGTTGACCGGGACGGGGAGGTCGTTGCGGGCGACGAGCAGCAGCGGGCTCTGTTCCGAGGCGAGGGTGTAGACGCCGCCGGGGGCCAGCACGGTCACCGATCCGTAGATGGTGTCCAGTCCGATGCGGATCGCCGCGAGTCGGTCGCGTGCCATGGTGCCGGTTCGTTCGCTGGCGGCGCTCGCGCGACCTGCCGTCGACAGCGCGCGGAGCATGTCCTCGCGCAGCGGAGCGGTGTACAGGCGTGGAGTCAGCGCCGACTGCGGATCCTCGACGAGCGATTGCATCAGGGTGTCGACTCGGGCGCTCTGCGATCGCACCAGGTCGATGGTGCCGGTATCGAGTTCGGTGGCCGCGTCGATGCCGGTCACCGGAGTTGCGGTCGTGGGCTCGGTGAGCAACTCGGCCAGAGGCCGCGGCGTCGCCAGTCCGGACCGCAGCAGCGAGGACACCGTCGACAGAATCGCCGACGGTTCGTCTCCGCCCGCGGTCCAGTACTGCGGGGGCGCGACGGTGACGGTGCGTCCGGGCCGATCGGCACCGACGAGGGCGTGGAAGTTGACGGCTCCGAGCGCGTCCTGCAGGCGTGCGGTGCGCGAGTCCGTGGCGAGATCGAAGCGTTGCTCGGAGGGAGTGAGGGCAGGCGTGGACGGCGTGGCCCCGACCCCGGCCAATGCCGCTGCGGTGGCGGCGTCGTAGTGGGTGGCGGCCAGCGGTTGGGTCTGCTCGGTTCCGGTCGATGCACTGTCGGTCGTCGCCAGCAGGGAGGTCGGTGCCGAGGTCGGCGGGCTGATGCTGTTGTCGGCGACCAGGACGGTGCCGGTGCCTGCCGCACGCAGGGCGTCGGCGGTGTTCGCATCCACCCCACCGGTGGTGCTCCAGGTGAAGCCGCGTGTCGAGGTGATGCCGAGGATGCCGTCGACGATGTCTGCCGGGGCGCTGACGGCACTGCTGAGCAGTGTGGGATCGCCGATGTCGGCCACCGCCCCCAGATCGGTCTGGGCGAACGGCATCGCCGTCACGCAGGTGCTCGACGCGATCGTTTCCAGTCGGGACAGCCACTGAGCTGCGGCTGCGCTTCCGGTGCCCTCGCGGGTCGTGCCGGCAGGATCGGCCGGGTTGTCGACGACGAGGTAACCGCGGGTCATGTTCGAGACGGTGACGAGCAGGTCGGGGTCGAGGCCGATACACAGGCTCGACGCCAGTCGGCCGTCGGGATCGAGGCCGGGTTGTGTCGCGAACTCGACGCCCTTGAGGAGGGTGTCGAGTCGGCCGCCGGTGGCCAGCTCGCCGGCCAGTTCGTCGTCGATCAGCCGAACGCGCTCGTCGACCGAACCGGGTATCCCGGCAGCGAGACGTGGAATGTCGGCCAGCGGCCACAGGACCGTCATGGCGACGGGGTTGCGGGTGTTGGGAGGCAGTGGCATCGCGTCGGGAGCGGTGGGGTCCATCTCACCGGGGTTGCGGGGCAGTCCGACGACCGGGAGCAGAAAGCGGGCGTCGTCGAGTCGTGCGGTTCCGCCGTATTCGGGAGTGCCGTTGACGTTGAGCAGAAGCGGATAGACGCCAGGGGCCTCGATTCCCAAGGAGGGTTCGGTGGTGCTGCGCAGCTGCATCGACATGTCGAACTGGCGGCTCTCGTCCTTCTCCAGCGACTCGGCCACGGTGACGAAATCGCCGACGCGCTCGAATCGGTCCTGGTCGAGGGTCAGCGAGGTCCGCAGTCCGGCCGTGGTGTCGACGGCGTCCGCGGCCTGCATCCGGACACTGACGTCGTCGACGCGGCGGTCCCCGGTGTTCTTCACGGTGGCGCGCACCGTGACGAACGGATCGCTGCTGGTGGTGACGGTGGAGGGGGCGACGGTTTCGATACTTAGCGTCAGGAAGGGGTTGCCGTCCTGCGTCATCGGGGTGTCCGGAACGGCGCTGGTGGTACCGCTCGTATCGCCGACGGAGGAGTCGGGTTGAGCTCCGGCGTCGGGAAGTTGTGCCGGGATCAGTGCCGCGGTGCCGACCGACGGTGCCACCGCGAGAACGAACGTGGTCAATGCGGCGGCAGCGACCTTCCGGGCCCGCACGATCACTTCCCGCCGGGGATGGATGCGCCCGAGTTGCCGCTGCTCATGTCGTCGATCAGGCGGGTGGCGATGGCGGCGAGTTTGCGTTCGTCGGCGTAGGCGAGCCTGGACGGTAGTTCGGTCAGCGGAACCCACGCGACCTCGGTCACTTCGAGGTCCTCGTCCGAGAGTTCGCCGCCCAGGAATCGGAGCAGGTAGTGGTGGACGGTCTTGTGGACGCGTCGGCCCTCGGTGACGAACCAGTAGTCGATGCTGCCCAGCGAGGCCAGGACGGTACCGCGGATGCCGGTTTCCTCGGCGACCTCGCGCATGGCGGTCTGTTCGGCCGTTTCGCCCTGCTCGATGTGTCCCTTGGGCAGGGACCAGAGGAGGCGTCCGCGACGGTCGGTGCGGCCGATCAGGGCGGCGCAGCGTTTGGCGGGCGGCCCGTCGAGGCCGTCGACCACCAGGCCCCCTGCCGAGGTTTCGCGGACGGTCCTCAGCTTGGGTGCTTCGGTGTCGGCGCGTGCCTGACGCCGCCGCGGGTTGCGGCGGCTCCTGTTCGCACGTTCGGCAGCAGACACCCAATCCATACTAGTTGCCTGTGCGCACTCTTCTACCGTGCCGCACCGCGCGGTGAAGGCCGGGACAATCGTTGGGCTCGGCGCAAGTAGGCTCTTCCACCGTGGCCGATCAGTCCCTGTCCTCCGTTTCCGCCGAGCACACCGATGCCCGCCGGGAGAGGTTGCTGGCGGGAGCTGCTGTGACGCTGCGCGAACTAGCTCCGGTGTTGACTCCGCTCGGTACCTTGTTCGCCGCAGCCGGGCACGAGCTGTACCTCGTGGGTGGCACGGTGCGCGACGCAGTTCTCGGCCGACTCGGAACCGATCTGGATTTCACCACCGACGCCAGGCCCGAGGACGTTCAGTCGTTGCTGTCGGGCTGGGCGGACCATCAGTGGGACACCGGCATCGCGTTCGGGACGATCAGTGCGGCCAAGGACGGCCAGACGATCGAGATCACCACCTATCGCACCGACTCCTACGATCAGGTCTCCCGTAATCCCGAGGTGCAGTACGGCAACAGCCTCGAAGAGGATCTCGTGCGCCGCGATTTCACGGTCAACGCCATGGCTGTGCGTCTCGGAGCCGACGGCGCCCAGGAATTCGTCGATCCGCTCGGCGGGATGGATGCGCTGCTCGAGGGCGTTCTCGATACCCCGTCGGCACCGGAGGTCTCGTTCGGCGACGATCCGTTGCGGATGCTGCGGGCTGCGCGGTTCGTCTCCCAGCTGGGCTTCTCGCTGATGCCTCGTGTGCACCGAGCCATCGAGGACATGGCGGATCAGATCGATCGCATCACCGCCGAGCGAATCCAGGTGGAGCTGGACAAGCTGATCCTCGGTGCGCACCCGATCGACGGCATCGACGTGATGTGCGAGACGGGTCTGGCGCAGCGCATCCTTCCCGAGGTGCCCAACATGAAGCTCGAGATCGACGAGCACCACCAGCACAAGGACGTGTACTCGCACTCGTTGACCGTGCTGAAGCAGGCGATCGATCTGGAGGACGGCGATCCGGATCTCGTATTGCGTTGGGCTGCACTGCTGCACGACATCGGCAAGCCCGACACCAAACGCAATGAGCCGGGCGGCGGAGTCAGCTTCCATCACCACGAGGTCGTGGGTGCCAAGCTGGTGCGAAAGCGTATGCGCGCGTTGAAGTATTCGAAGAAGATGATCGAGGACGTCTCGCATCTGGTGTTCCTGCATCTGCGGTTCCACGGCTACGGCAAGGGTCAATGGACCGACTCTGCTGTCCGCCGCTACGCCACCGATGCCGGCGAGCTACTTCCCAAGCTGCACAAGCTGGTTCGCGCGGATTCGACGACGAGAAACAAGCGACGAGCTGCGGCGCTCCAGGCCACCTACGACGACCTGGAAGAACGCATCGCCCGTATCGCCGAACAGGAGGACCTGGCTCGGGTGCGGCCCGACCTCGACGGCAACGCGATCATGGAGCTGCTGAACATCCCGGCCGGACCCGATGTGGGCAAGGCCTGGAAGTACCTGAAAGAACTGCGCCTGGATCGGGGACCGCTCTCTCGCGAGGAGGCCGAGGCCGCGCTGCTCGAGTGGTGGCCCACCCACTAGGCGCGTCCCGCGCACGTGCGCGAAAGTTCGTAGCCCACTACGAATTTCCGCTCACGACGAGCGCAGCTCGGCCTTGACCAGATAGACGTTGTAGCTGTCCCACTCCGAGACGGTGAAGTACAGCTCGTCCGCCGTCGACCACGGGTGAACGAAGCCGCCATAGGTCTTCGGGTACTCAGCGGTGTCGATCAGGGTCGCCGGCGCGGTCCACTGCCCCTGCGGCGAATTCGCCTCGCGCAGAACGATATCGCCGCGCAGTGGATCGAGATACGTCATCCGCCAGAGGTCACGGGCCTCGTCGTGATGGACCGACAGTTCCCCGGCCATACCGTCGGCGATGGGGGTGGCCTCGTTCGAGCCGACGGGAGCCCAGGTGCCGTTCACCCAGTACTGGTAGGCCGTCTTGTTCAGCACGTCCGCCTTCGGGACGCGCGCGAGTCCCACCTGTCCGACGCGACCGTTGACGGTGCCGAACATGTACACGTACTCACCCGCCGGGACCATCGTCGAAACCTGGAACTTCGAGAAGCCGAAGACGTTGTCCCACTTGGCATGTTCGTCCTTGACCCAGGTGGACCCGTTGTCGTCCGAGTAGGCGATACCGCCGTAGTTGGTCCACCACATGCCGGGGATCGTGCTCCAGCGTCGAATGGACATGTAGGACATGTACTGCCGGTCGTCGATCGCGAACCCGGAGGTGGGGATGACCGTGGTCTCCCAATTCTCGATCTTGCGCGAGGGCAGCAGTTCGGCTGCGTGGCAACGCGAGTCCTGCACCATCGAGTCCAGGGTCATGCCGTCGGACAGGTCGGTGTCGGTGCTGTGTCCCAGTGCGTTGGATCGCCAGTCGTCGCCGCCGACGACGCCGAATTCCCACCCTTTGCCGAACGAATCGCCGAAGGCCACTGCGATCTCGCCGGGCTTGCTCTCCCACATGATGCCGAGGTCGGTGCCGTCGACCTGCCAGCGCTTGTCGGTGCGGTTCTCCGATCCCGGTCCGGTCACCTGCGAGACGACCTCGACGTGTCCGACGGCAGGTGCCGCGGGTGGCATCGTCGTGGGTCCGGGCTCTGCTGGGGTGACGGCGGGAACGGGCGGCGGGGTTCCCGGGGTACCGCCGGGGCCGGGGATCGGGATGGGAATGGTTTCGGGTTGCGGGTCGATCTCGATGCGGGGGAACGGCAGATGGTCTGCGGAGCCCGATGCCGGTGAATCGGTGTCGTCGGTGAGATCGGGGCACGGGTCCGCACACGGGTCGGTCAGCACATCGGCCTGTACGCGGGTGTTGTTCGGGGCCGGGTCGGGCACCGGCACGAGTTCGATCGACGGGTACGGCACGGGGATCACCACGCGGTCCGGCAACGGCGGCAACTGCGGTGGATTGCCGGGTCCGATGGGTTCGGGTGGGTAGTCTCTGGGGTCGAAACCGGTTTCCCCACAGGAGTTCACCGGCGGAGGCGGGGCCGCGAACGCCGGGGGCGCAGCAAGGACGGCCGTACCTGCAGCAACCGCGAGTATGCAGCCGAGCGATGTCGTACGGCCCTGCATGTGTTGCCCCCGTGATCTCCGACGATACTCATCGGTCCGGTACGAGAAGATACACCACGTCAGAGGCGTGCGCGCCTGGTGTCGATCACCGCTGCGGCCAGGCCGAGGGTATAGATTCCCGCCCCGACGAACACCAGCGTGTGTGCACTGGGGTCCTGGCTCAGATCGGTCGTGTCGGGGCCGACGGCGAAGGCCGCAGCGGCGAGGGCAGAGACGAATGCCACGTTGAACACGGTGTCCTGCAACGCGAAGACGCGTCCGCGGTGGGCGTCGTCGATCTCGATCTGCATGGCGGCGTCCCCGCTGAGCTTGACGGTCTGCCCGGCGATGCCCAGGAGGAAGGCTCCGATCAGCAAGCTGGTTTGCGTCAGGGCGGAGACGGCTCCGAGCTGCGCCGCGATGGCGAGCACGAGAGCGGAGGCAATCGTGCGGGTGCGCCCCAACCGGGGAACGACGAAGGGGGTGATGACAGCAGCGAGGAACATGCCGGTGGCGGTGGCACCCACGGCTATGCCGAAGCCGGCGAGTCCGCCGGGCAAGCTGCTCGCTGTCGTCTCGCGAAGAATCAACACCATGATCAGGGTGTTGATGCCGAACACGATGCGGTGTGCGCCGATGCCGATCATCGCTGTCGTGACGCCGGCCGAGCGCCAGACGGCCTGTACGCCCGATTTCAATCCTGTCGCAACGTCTTTCACAGTACTGTCGGTTCGGCTCGGGGTTCCCGGTCCCAGTGATCGGGGCCGAAACCGTGCCGCCGCGAGAGCGCCTGCGACCGAGCCGGTGGCCGCCAGACCCACGGCGATCCCCGAGCCGACATCGCCGGCACCGACGATGCCGATCACCGCGACAGCCAGGCCGGCACCCGCGGCGGCGAAACCGGAGCCGACGGTTGCAAGGACCGAGTTCATCGGCACCAGCCACGACTGCCGAACCACGTGAGGAAGCGACGCCGACGCTCCGGCGAGCACGAACCGGCTGAGCCCCACGGTGGCCAACGCCAGCAGAAGCAGTGGTGTGGAATCGACCCCACTGCACAGCAGTCCTGCCGTGGCCATGATCAGAACGATGCGAATCAAGTTGGCCCACAGCAGGACCGAGCGGCGATCCCAGCGGTCCAGCAATGCCCCGGCGAACGGTCCGACCACTGAATACGGGACGAGCAACACCGCGAATCCGGCCGCGATCCCGGCCGGGTTCGTCGCACGCTCCGGGTTGAACAGAATGGCACCGCTGAGCGCGGCCTGGAACAACCCGTCGCCGAACTGACCGGCGAACCGAACTGTGGTCAGCTTGCCGACTCCCGGGGACCGGCGCAGTCGGGTACGGAAGGACGCGTCGCTCACCGACGGGACTCTAGCCCCCGCGCGTCATACGGAGACAGCGGGAGCCGAGGCCCACCACGCCATCGTGGCGGCCGTACCGTCGACGAGTGAGGTGGGCTGCTGCCCCAGGATGCTCTCGCTGCGGCTCGAGTCGAGGACATAGGGGTAGCGGAACTGATACAGCGTGTCGCCGAGTTCCTTCATCGGGCCGGGCACCAGCCTCAGTGCGCGCATCACCCAGGCCGGAATGACGCCGACCTTCGGTGCGGTGAGTCCAGCTGCAGCGGAGAACATCTCGATCATGGATCGCTGCGATACCGCGGGAGCTGTCGGGGCATGCAGGACGGTGTTCCACAGCGATGGCGACGCCGCGGCGGTGATCATCGCGGCTGCCAGATCCGGGACGTAGGTGAACGAGTGGGGTAGATCGGCGGAGGCGACGACGCGGATCGGCTTGCCGGCCAGGATCGGCGCAATCACCCGCTCCCCCATGTGCGAGGCCAGCACGCGTGGCCCGTAGAAATCCGAGGCGGCGACGCTGACGGTGGGGGTCGCGTGCGCATCACGCGCAGCGAGGAGCTCGGTACGTACTCCCAATTTCCGGAACGTCGCGTCTCGGGGCGAGTCCTCGCGGATCGGTCCGTCGACCCGGCCGTAGGCGTAGAGACTTTCGGGGAACGCGACGACGGTGCCCGCGGCCGCGTCGAGCACCCGCTTTTCCATCGCTTCGAGCTTGTCCCGCCACACCTTGTCCTCGTAGGCGACGTGGGTGCAGTGGTAGATCGCGGTGGCAGCGCTCAGATGGGGTCGAAGATCGTCGGATTCGATGTCGACGGCGCGGCGTTCGATCATCGGATGATCCGGTCCGCTACCCGACCGGGTGAGGACGCGGACCGAGTGGCCCTGTGCAGCAAGTTGTTCGGCGACGGTCCAGCCGACGGGCCCGGCTCCGGTGACGACGTGTAGTTCGGTCATGACTGCTCCAATTCGGTAAACGAGAGCGGTGCTCTCTGATGTATCGAGTGTGCACCCGTGGCGGCAATAAAGCAAGAGCAGTGCTCTCCAAAAAGAGCGGCAGTTACTGTGAGAGCCATGGCGAGCACCCCCCGCACCCGAGCCCGTGCGCAGACCTTGGCCGACATCACGCGGATCGGACGCGAGCACCTGGCCGCCGACGGTGCCGCGGCCCTGTCGCTGCGGGCAGTCGCCCGGGACCTCGGCGTCGTGTCCTCCGCCGTCTACCGGTACGTCGCCAGCCGCGACGAGCTGCTGACCCTGCTCGTCGTCGACGGATACACCGAGCTCGGGGACGCTGTCGACGCGGCGGTGGACGCGGTGGACAGTCCCAGGGAGAAGTTCCTCGCGCTCGGCCGGACGGTTCGACAGTGGGGACTGCGGGAGCCGGCGCGCTACGCGTTGCTGTTCGGCAGTCCGGTGCCCGGCTATCACGCGCCCGCGGAGCAGACCACCGGGCCGGGCACGCGCGTGATCACCACGTTGGTGGCAGTCCTCCACTCGGCGTGGCAGACACGTCGACCGGACGTCGAGGCCGATCCGCCGGAGCTGGCGTCACTGCACGGAAGCTTCGAGGACATCCGTGCGCAGATGGAGACGGATCTGCCCGACGGGCTGATCGCACTGGGAGTCATGGTGTGGGCGTCGCTGTTCGGGGCCATCAGCTTCGATGTGTTCGATCAGTACGGTGCCACGACGTTCGCCAACAGGGACGACTTGTTCGAGTATCAGTTGGGACTTCTCACCGAGATCGCCGGGCTCGGGTAGGGCCGAGGCGGGAGTGGAGCCCGCGGAACGACCCATGGAAACTGGCCGCGGTGCTTGCGCCACATCGGCGGGTGCGCGGTGCCACAATGGCTAGCGTGGCATCGCATGCGGAGGAACCCGAGGACCAGACGACATCGGCCTTGCGCGATGTCCGCCCAGGCAGCCTGTTGGTGTCGTCCATCGAACTGGTGGAGCCCACGTTTCGGCGCACCGTCATCTACATCATCGAACACAACGATGCGGGCAGCCTCGGTGTCGTGATCAACCGTCCCAGCGACACCGCGGTGCAGAACGTGCTGCCCAACTGGTCCGAGCTGGCCGCCAAGCCGCAGGCGCTGTACGTCGGTGGCCCGGTCAAGCGCGATTCGGCGCTGTGCCTGGCGACGCTGCGGACCGGCGTGTCGCTCGACGGTGTTGCCGGTCTACGACGCGTCGACGGCCGAGTGGTGATGGTCGATCTCGATTCCGATCCTGCCGATATCGCCCCACTGGTCGAGGGTGTCCGCATCTTCGCCGGGTACTCGGGGTGGACGTTCGGCCAGCTCGAAGGTGAACTGGACCGGGAAGACTGGATGGTGTTGTCTGCCTTGCCATCCGATGTGATCGGTCCACCACGCATCGACCTGTGGGCCCATGTGTTGCGTCGGCAGCCGATGCCGTTGGCGCTGCTGGCATCCCATCCGATCGACGTCGACCGGAACTGAGTGCTACGCAGTGGTGCGGTCAGGTGCCACCCAGGGCACTCAAGCGCACCACTGCCGCAGGCACTCAGTGGGAGAAGGCCCTCGCGTTCGAGTGCCCGCCTGATTTCAGTCCGTCGATCACTTCGTCGATGGCGCTGCACAGCATTCGGCCCAGATCCGCGCTGAAACCCTCTCGGACAACGACTCTGAGAACTGCGACGTCGGTGGCGTCGTCGGGCATCGTGTATGCCGGCACCTGCCATCCACGGGCGCGTAGTTCGTGGGAGACGTCGAAGACCGTGAAGTCGCAGTGATCCTTCAGCATGAACGACAGCACCGGGATCGCAGATCCGTCGGTGACGACCTCGACGTCGGGATGTTCGTCGAGATGCCTGCTCACACGAACGGCCGTGTCGCGCAGTGCTTTCATGATGTCGGTGTATCCGGATCTGCCGAGTCGCAGGAAGTTGTAGTACTGCCCGATCACCTGATTACCCGGCCTGGAGAAATTCAGGGTGAAGGTGGGCATGTCTCCGCCGAGATAGTTGACCCGGAACACGAGGTCCTCGGGAAGATCTTCCTTGGTGCGCCAGACTGCGAATCCGATTCCCGGATAGGTCAATCCGTACTTGTGGCCGCTGGCATTGATCGACTTGACCCGCGGCAGCCGGAAGTCCCATTCGAGATCCGGGTCGAGAAACGGAACGACGAAGCCGCCGCTGGCCGCATCGACATGGACCGGGACGTCCGGGCCTCCGCTCGACGCGATCCTGTCCAGTTCCGCGCAGATCTCCTGCACCGGTTCGAGTTCTCCGGTGAACGTGGTGCCGAGAATCGCGACGACGCCGATGGTGTTCTCGTCCACTGCATCCCGAACCTGCTCGGGGGTGATGACGTAGCGTCCACGTTCGACGGGCAGGTACTTGGGCTCGACGTCGAAGTAGCGGCAGAACTTCTCCCACACCACCTGAACGTTGCTGCCCAACACCAGATTCGGCGCGGCCGTTCCGGTGCCCTTGGCTCGCCAGCGCCACTTGAGTGCCAACCCGGCCAGCATCACGGCCTCACTGGACCCGATGGTCGACACGCCGGTGGCCGACGACGGGTCCTTTCGGTCGAGTCCGGGCGCGTGGAACAGATCGGCGACGATGTTGACGCAGCGCTCTTCGATGGCCGCGGTGGACGGGTATTCGTCCTTGTCGATCATGTTCTTGTCGAACGTCTCCGCCATGAGCTTCTCGGCCTGCGGATCCATCCACGTGGTGACGAACGTCGCCAGATTCAGGCGCGAGCTGCCGTCGAGCATCAGTTCGTCGTGGATGTAGCGGTATGCGGCTTCCGGATCGAGTTGGTCCTCGGGAAGTCGCAGTGCGGGTACGGGATTGGTGGCGAGGCGGCCGGTGTAGGCGGCAGAGACGACGCCGTCGGTGTGCAGTTTCCTGGTCATCGTCTTCTCCCGAGTTCTCGACTGGTTTTCAATCTAGTCCGCGACGCGGGCCACGGGGCCCAGTTCCGATTCCGGCCGTCGCGCGAAATGCTGCGCGATCACGGTGCACACCATCAGCTGGATCTGGTGGAAGATCAACAGCGGCAGCACGATCAGTCCGACGGGTTGGCCGACGAACAGCACCGCCGCCATCGGTAGCCCGCTGGCCAGACTCTTCTTGGATCCGCAGAACAGCAGCACCAATCGATCCTCGAACGTGAAGCCCAACCACTTGCCTCCGTACCAGGTGATCGTGAGCACCAGGGCGAGCAACGCGGCGCACACGGCGACGACGACGCCGATGCGCCACACCGCCACCGACGACCACACGTTCTGGTTCATCGATTCGCTGAAGGCGGCGAAGACCACCAGCAGGATCGAACCCCGGTCGACGAGTTTCGTCGGCGCGCTGTGTCGGGTGAGCCATCCGGTCACCCAGGGCCGGATCAGCTGACCGACGGCGAACGGAAGCAGCAGTTGCAGAGCGATATCGAGTACCGAGCCGGGGTCGATGGTCACGGAACCCGTGGTGGTCATCAGGGCGATCACCAGCAGTGGGGTGACGAACACGCCGATGATGTTGGAGAACGATGCACTCACGACAGCTCCGGCGACGTTGCCGCGTGCGATGGAGGTGAAGGCGATCGAGGACTGCACGGTCGAGGGGACCAGACACAGAAACAGGATTCCGGTGTAGAGGTCGTCACTGATCACCCCGGGGACGAGAATCCGCAGCGCAAGCCCGAGCGCGGGGAACAGCAGGTACGTGCACGCCAGGATCACCGAGTGCAGCCGCCAGTGCTTGACGCCGTCCCAGGCGTCGCGCGGCGAGAGCCGAGCGCCGTAGATCAGGAACAGCAGCGCAATGGCGATGCGCGTGATCCAGCCCAGGACGTCCTCCGCTGTGCCGGTGGCCGGGAAGAGACTTGCCAGCGCGGCGACCGCGAAGATGCCCAACAGGAAGGGATCCAGCACGGTATCCCGCAACAACTTCACTCGGCTAACTTAATCCATCGTGGTGCTGCGGGTCCGATCGGTGAGGGTGTTGAGGGTTCCCGCGATGATCGCCGCGTCGGCAGACCCGATGGTGAGCCGGTCCCCGTTCGCGAACGTGACGAAGGCCGCGGGCCCGGCTTCGGTGGCGACGGCGTAGTTGCCGCGTCCCTTGGCCCGTAGACCCCAACCACCGAACTCCTTCGACGGGTCCACCGTTCGAACGGACGAGCCGGTGATCTCGTCGATGTCGTAGTCGAACGCGGCCATTCCCAGACTCGATACGTACAGGCCGTCGCTGTCGACGTGCACGGTGAAGCGCAGCAGGGACAGGATGAGAATCGTCAGCGGTGCGAACAGGAAGATCGGCCACAGCGAGCTGGACAGGTAGCACGTCAGAGCAGCGCCTGCCAGAGATACCGCCGCGACGGTCGTGCCGGCGACTCGACTGGCACCGACATGGACGACCAGGGGCAATTCGGGATTGCACCGCGGCAGATCGGAGTGCGGCGGCGAGGTGGCGAGAACGCGCTCGCGGTGGTCGCGCAGCCGCGATGCGCCGAACAGTCCGGCCGCGAAGCCGGCGACGGTTCCCACCGCCATGGCCCAACCGGGGATGGTGACGCTCTGCGCGGTCGCCATGTCGAGTTCACGGACGAGGGTCGCGATCTGCAGAACACCGATGGTCCCGACGACGGTCAGCCCGATGATCAGCATCGTGCGACGCATGATCAGCAGCACCCGAGCCAATGATGCGACGGCACTGCACCCGCCGCCCACCAGCACGATCACGATGGCGAGGGTCCAGGCGTTGGAGAGCGGGTCGGCGAAGTCGTCGGGTTCGGTGCCGCTGAAGTGCGTGGCGACCTGCTCCGGCAGACGGTCCTGCCACAGGTACGCGAGGACGAGACCGAGAGCAGCGACGACCAGAGGTCCGAGAACACCGAAGACGACCCCGGCGGGATCGAACGTGCGGGCAGCCCTCGATTTCATCTGCTCGGCTCAGCTCGGCTGGCAGGCGTCCTTGAGGCTGCACGAGATGCACGAGCTTCCGCATCCGTCCGCCTCGGCGGGTGGCGGAACGGCCGCTGCTGCGCGGGCCCCGATGGTCCCGCCGGCTGCGGCGATGAACAGCGCGGCCACGAGGGCAACGACGACGCCGACGATAGCGGCGATGCCGCTCAGTGCGAGAGCGGCTACGGCGCCGATGGCCAGTACCAGAGCCGATGCGGCGGTGGTTGGGCCTGCGACGCGGTTGGCGAGGGTGAACGTCTCGTCGTCACGCATGGCCTCGGCGGTGCGGACTCCCGCGAAACGGTTGCGTGGCAGCCGGCCCAGCAGTGACGCGACAGCGACAGCGCCGACGACGAGGGCGAGCACGAACAACACAACCGAGACGATGACCACCTGGCCAGGATACGGCGCAGCGAGGTCCTGGTACCAGGCGGGCCGCGTCACACTTTAGGCTGGTAGGTGTGACCGATTCCGTTGAAGCACCCACCGAGTCCGCCCCCGAGTACCGCTACACAGCCGAACTCGCCGGGCACATCGAGGAGCAGTGGCAGGACCTGTGGGAGACGCAGGGCACTTTCGACGCGCCCAATCCGGTCGGAAGCCTCGCCGGAGACGTCCCGAAGGACAAACTCTTCGTCCAGGACATGTTCCCGTACCCCTCGGGCAGTGGGCTGCATGTCGGTCACCCCCTCGGCTACATCGCCACCGACGTCTTCGCGCGCTATCACCGCATGCAGGGCCGCAACGTGCTGCACGCGCTGGGTTACGACGCATTCGGTCTGCCGGCCGAGCAGTACGCCGTGCAGACGGGCACGCACCCGCGCAGCACCACCGAGGACAACATCACCAACATGCGACGCCAACTGCGTCGGCTGGGTCTCGGGCACGATCGCCGACGGTCCCTGGCGACGACGGACGTCGACTTCTACCACTGGACGCAGTGGATCTTCCTGCAGATCTTCAATGCCTGGTTCGACGTCGATCAGAACAAGGCGCGTCCGATCTCCGAGCTGGAGGCGGCCTTCGCCTCGGGCGAGCGGACCCTCGACGACGGCCGCTCCTGGGAGTCGCTGACCGTCGGTGAACGCCGCGAGGTGATCGACGGCTTCCGTCTGGTGTACGAGTCCAACTCGATGGTCAACTGGTGCCCCGGTCTGGGTACGGTGCTCGCCAACGAGGAGGTCACCGCTGACGGACGCAGCGATCGTGGAAACTTCCCGGTGTTCCGAAAGAACCTGCGGCAGTGGATGATGCGGATCACCGCGTACTCGGACCGCTTGGTCGACGACCTCGCGTACCTGGATTGGCCCGAGAAGGTCAAGACCATGCAGCGCAACTGGATCGGGCGCTCCCGCGGTGCGCAGGTCTCCTTCTCGAACATCGAGGTGTTCACCACTCGTCCGGACACGCTGTTCGGTGCCACCTACGTGGTGCTGGCCCCCGAGCACGAGCTGGTCGACGGCATGGTGGCCGAACAGTGGCCGGCGGACGTCTCCGAGAAGTGGACCGGCGGAGCCGCAACCCCCGCGGAAGCCGTTGCGGCATATCGCGGTTCGATCGCCGCCAAGTCCGATCTGGAGCGGCAGGAGAACAAGGAGAAGACCGGCGTCTTCATCGGTGCCTACGTGAAGAACCCGGTCAACGGTGAGCAGGTGCCGGTGTTCATCGCCGACTACGTGCTGACCGGCTACGGAACCGGCGCGATCATGGCCGTCCCCGGACACGACGCACGCGACTGGGAGTTCGCCACCGCGTTCGATCTGCCTGTGCGCGAGGTCATCTCGGGCGGAGACGTCACCGAGGCGGCATACGTCGGCGACGGTGAGCTGGTGAACTCCGACTTCCTCGACGGCCTGCCGGTGGACGAGGCCAAGGCCGCCGTCATCGCGCGACTGGAAGCCGACGGCACCGGCCGGGGCACCATTCAGTACAAGCTGCGCGACTGGCTGTTCGCTCGCCAGCGTTACTGGGGCGAGCCCTTCCCGATCGTCTGGGACTCCGAGGGCAACCCGCACGGGCTGCCGGATTCTGCGCTGCCGGTGGAACTTCCGGAGGTCGAGAACTACGCACCGGTGTCGTTCGATCCCGACGACGCGGGCTCCGAGCCGTCTCCGCCGTTGGCCAAGGCCTCCGAATGGGTCAACGTCGAACTGGATCTGGGCGACGGGCTGCAGACCTACACCCGCGACACCAACGTGATGCCGCAGTGGGCCGGTAGCTCCTGGTACCAGCTGCGCTACATCGACCCCACCAACTCCGAAGCCTTCGCCGACCCGGAGAACGAGAAGTACTGGGTCGGACCGCGTCCGGAGATCCACGGACCCCACGATCCCGGCGGAGTCGATCTCTACGTCGGTGGCGTCGAGCATGCGGTGCTGCACCTGCTGTACTCGCGCTTCTGGCACAAGGTGTTGTTCGATCTGGGCCACGTCAGCTCGAGCGAGCCGTACCGTCGCCTGTACAACCAGGGCTACATCCAGGCCTACGCTTTCACCGACGCTCGCGGCGTCTACGTGCCCGCGGCCGAGGTGATCGAGCGCGACGGTGGCTACTTCCACCAGGACCAGCCCGTCAACCGTGAGTACGGAAAGATGGGTAAGTCGCTGAAGAACTCGGTCTCCCCCGACGAGATCTTCGCCGAGTACGGTGCCGACACCCTGCGCTTCTACGAGATGTCGATGGGACCGCTGGACACCTCGCGGCCGTGGGCGACCAAGGATGTCGTCGGCGCGCAGCGCTTCCTGCAGCGAGTGTGGCGACTGGTGCTCGACGAGGTGACCGGCGAGGTCCGCGTCACCGACGCCAAGCCGACCGAGGACACGTTACGGGTACTCAACCGCGTGATCGACGGTGTGCACGCGGATTACGCTGCGCTGCGCGACAATACGGCCGGCGCCAAGCTGATCGAGCTGACCAACCACATCACCAAGGCGTACCCCGACGGTGCCCCGCGTGGGGTGGTGGAGCCGCTGATTCTGATGCTCGCTCCGTTGGCACCGCACCTGTCCGAGGAACTGTGGAGCAAGCTCGGTCACGAGAAGTCGTTGGCGCACGGGCCTTTCCCGCGCGTGGAGAAGAAGTGGCTCGTCGCCGACACCGTCGACTACCCCATCCAGGTCAACGGCAAGGTCCGCAGCCGCATCACCGTCCCCGCCGATGCGACGAAGGACGACGTCGAGAAGACTGCGCTGGCCGACGAGAAGATCGTGGCCCTGCTCGACGGTAAGGCCCCGACCAAGATCATCGTGATCCCGGGTCGAATGGTGAACATCGTCCTGAAGTAACCCAGCCTCCGCCGAACTCGAAGTCATGGATGAAAATCTGGCGATTTCCGTCCATGACTTCGAGTTCGCGGGGGTTTAATTGTTCCATGTCACTGGCTGGTAGAGGCTTTGCAATGAGGCTGATGGCCTCGGTCGTTCTACTTCTCGGGTCCGCGTCATTCGTCAGTGTCCCTGTGGCACAAGCAGATCCGGGGCCGGGCTCACCGATTCCCGCCGACGATCCGTTCTACGAGTGGGACGGCGGCCTGGACGTCTCCCCGGGAACGGTCCTTCGGTCGAGGGCCATGACGTTCCGTACCCCCAGCCAGCCGACGCCGATCACGGGTAGCCAGGTTCTGTACCGAACCACCGACCAGCAGGGTGACGGCGTCGTCACGGTCGCAACTGTGCTGCGGCCCTTGGTTCCCGGGCCGACGCGGATCGTCTCGTACCACATGGCCTACGACGCGCTCGGCTCTCAGTGCAATCCCTCGTACACGCTCAGCGGCGGGTCGACGAGTCCCATTGCGGGCGCGGAACAGGCGGTCATTGCCGGCTACCTCGCAGCCGGCTACACCGTCGTCGTACCGGATTACGAGGGTGAGGAGCTCGAGTGGACGATCGGGCGGCAGTCGGGCTACGCAGCGCTGGACGGCGTTCGTGCGGCCCAGTCCTTCCTGGGGATTCCGTCGAGCACGCCCGTCGGCATGGTCGGGTACTCCGGTGGATCCGTGCCGACGCAGTGGGGTGCCGAAATAGCTCCCGAGTACGCCCCCGAGCTGAACCTCGTCGGTGCGGCGGCCGGCGGGCTGCCGGTCGACCTGGCTCACAACCTGCCGTACGTCAGCGGAAACAAGCAGTGGGCGGGTGTCATCCCGGCACTGGTCGTCGCCTACGAACGTGCATACGGCCTCGACCTGAACAGCTTCATCTCCGACTACGGCCTCGAGGTCATCGATCAGGTCGATCAGGAGTGCATCGCGCAGTTCGCCGACGACTATCCGACGCTCACCGACGCGTCGATGGTCAAGGCCCCGTACACCTCACTGCTGGACGTACCCGAGGTCGTCGCGGCGATCGACGACAACATCATGAGCAGTCAGGGCACTCCGCGAACGCCGATGTTCCTCGCTGTCGGGCACGCCGATCCGATCGGCGACACGATCATGATCACCGGCGACGTGCAGGGGCTGGCGTACGCATACTGCGGGCGGGGCGTCGATGTGCAGTACGCACAGTACGACGGCCTGACGCACAGCGATGCGTTCCCGGTGTTCGAGGCGCAGAGCCTGCAGTTCCTGACCGAGCGGTTCGCCGGTGGGCCGACGCACAGCAACTGTGCGACCGTCCCGCCCGGCAACGCCCTGACACCGACCACCTGATTCGGGAAGGCGCTACCGGCGCGCTACCTCAGATCGCGCCCAGATCGGCCGACAGCCAATGCTCCGGCTGCAGGTAGAACACCACGTTCTCTTCGTGCTCGCTGTCGGCCATTTCGAGATAGCCGTCGACCTTCTCGGGCGGTAGGTAGCGCGCAGCCATGGCGCGTAGTAGCTCCGGCGTACTCGGCTCTTCCCGCGCAACCGGTCCCTCGACGGACACGTATCTGATGGTCGGATTCGTCTGCTCGATCATGAGCGTGAAACGCTGTGCAGCCCTGATCGATTCGGCTTTCCTGGACGTCTTTCCGGTGAGAACCCAGGCCTGGCCACCAGGTGTGTAGTCGTACCAGATGGGGACGGTCAACGGACCGCGATCCGGGCCCGCGGAGACGGACAGCGCGGCGACGTGAGACTCGGCCAGAAATTCTTCGCGTTCTGCCTTCGACAGTGCCATGACACAACCGTAGGACTTTCGCAGACCGAGTTCCAGACCTGGACGCACCCTCGGGTCGGGTGATGTCAGGGCGTCCTGGTCGAGACACCCGGCATCAGTACTCGCAGCACACCGGCGACGACGTCCGACGCCGTTTCGGTGGGACGCGTCAGGCATCGGAAGAGAACGTTGTTGGTCAGCATGATCGCCACCTCGGGTGCGGGTGCCTCGTCGCTGAACACACCGGTTTCGCGTCCGCGTTCGAGGATGGGGACGACGGCAGCGGGGAGGTAGAGGTTCTCGATCACGGTCGTGATCGTGCTCGGATGCTGGAACTGCTCGAAGCTCAGGGCGAGGAGCATCCCCGAGCTCATCGCCCGGTTGTCGATCACGAAGTTCCCCAGCGAGATCAGGGTCCGTTGCAGTGCGACTGCGGGCTCGATTCCGAGGCGTTCGTCGGCGCGGCGCAACCGTAGGACGCGATCGAACTCGGGTTTCAGTGCGGCGACGATGATGTCGACCTTGCTGGGAAACAGGCGGCGAAGATCCTCGACCCGGATCTTCGCCGCTGCGGCGATGTCGGCGAGCGTGACCAGGAAGTAGCCGTTGTCGAGGAAGAGCTTTTCCGTAGCCGCGATGACGTCGGCCTCCAGATCCGGGCGAAGGGAAGCGGCCCCCTCGAGCGCATCGACGGGGTCGGGTTCGGGTGCATTCCGATCGGAGTGCACCGGGTCGATGGCCCACCGCAGGATCGAGGTGACTGCGTCGGATACCTCGCCCGTGGCAACCGAACCGGGCGTGAGCATCTCACGGAGCGCGTAGCCGTCGAGGAGTGCGCCCAGGGCAGTGGACAGGGACGTCAAGGACAACGGCCGACGCACGGACCCACCCTGGGCCTGGATCGCCTGACCCACCACTGTGCGGAGGTCTGCATCGAGCCGTTCGAATTCCGGGGTGACTGCCTTGCGGGCTCCGTCGTGGTCGGCTGCGAACAGGACGGCGATGAGTCGGCGCCGCATCAATCCCGACGTCAGGTCGTCGAACAGGGCCGACACCGGCGCAGCCGCGTCGCGCCATCCCGTCGGCGGGTCGGTGGGTGGGACGGTTCCGCTGTAATTCACGGTGAGGTTGTCCAGCAGATCCGCGACGAACGCCTCTTTGCCGCCGGAGCCACCGCTGCGTGAGTTGCCTGGGTAGGCGTTGTGGAAGGTCTGATGGGACAGACCGGCACCGTCCACGACGGCCGCGATGGAGAGCGATCGCGCCAGATCGGTGGTGTCGACTTCGTCCAGAAGCCGGTAGCCGGTCCGAAGGAACTGCTCGCGCGGGGTCGGCCTGGTGTTCAACGACTACCGCCTCTACAGACTGCACAGCTCCGGATTGGACCTCGAACCATAGCAATCGGAGTGTGTCGCCCGCATGGTTTACAACCAACTACACGTGGAGTTAGTTGGAACCCTCTGATGGAGATCCGAGTCGAATTGGTTTGTGTTGCAGGGGATTCACGCGCCGTGATCAGATGCACACGGGCCGAGAGTTCGTGTGACGGCCGATATCGCGAGGAGGCACACATGGTGGTGATCGGTCATCGACCCCCCACACAGCCGCGAGCTCTGGCACCATTCGGCACCAGGCAGCCCCTGACACGTTCCACGCACCCTCCGGTGCGAATGCAGAGGACACCGCCGCAGGCGGTGCCGGTGTACGCATCTCCCGGATTGACAGAGCGTGAGGTCACCGTCCTGAGGGCTTGGCTGGACTGCGACTCCAAAGTCGACGTCGGGGCCCGTCTTCACATCGCACTGGGAACCGTCAACACGCACCTGACGCGAATCCGCGACAAGTACTCCCGCGTGGGTAGAGCGGCTCCGACCAAGGCTGCACTGGTCGCCCGGGCACTGCAGGACGGCATCGTGACGCTCGACGACCTCTGAACGTTGCGAGCGGAAATTCCACCCCCTGCTACGAGGCCGGAGTGGAGCCTGCGCAACGGCCGAGGGCACTTCTGCTCACCTGGTGCGCAGCACCACCTCGGTGGGGTGAGCATCGGCCGGGGTATCGATGGCGTTGCGCACCGCGCGGGCAACGGTACTGGGTTGCAGGAACTTCGAGCCGTCGTACTCACCACCCTCGTGTGCGACGATCTCGCGCTGCATCTCGGTGTCGATACGTCCGGGATGAACCGAGGTCACTCGAAGCGTCGGCTCCTCCTGTCGCAGTGCATCACCGAATGCGCGCAAGGCGAACTTGCTCGCCGCGTAGCCGCCCCACCCCGGGTTCGCGCGAATGCCGGCACCCGAATTGATCAGCACCACATGGCCGTTGGCCTTCCGCAGCGCCGGTAGGAGCAGCCGAGTCAGCTCGACGACGGCGATGACGTTCACCTCGTACTGTCGCCGCCAGTCCTCCGCCGTCGACTCTTCGACGGTCCCCAGTGCTGCGACTCCGGCGTTGTGCACCAACACGTCGAGAGAATCGATGCCCGACGCGGCTGCGGCCACCGCGTCGGGATCGGTCAGTTCCACCGGCCACGGGGTCGCTCCCGATAGTTCCGACGAGACGGCCTCGAGAGACTCGGCCGATCGTCCGCCGAGCAGGATTTGGTGATCCGGGGCGAGCAATCGGGCGATATGGGCCCCGAGGCCACGGCTTGCCCCGGTCACCAGCGCAGTACGAGTCATGAAGCCAGACTAACTAGAAGCTCATCCCCGCCTCGGATGCCCAGGTCCGGGTGGTGTTCGCTCCGTCGAGTTCCTCGCGAATGATGTCCGCGTGCCCTGCATGCTGCGAGATTTCGCGCAGGATGTGCAGCACGGTGAATCGTGCGCTCTGCCAGATGCGTTCGGGTGCCCAGGGTGCCGTCGGGACCGGGACGGACAGATTCAGATCCAACGTCGCCAAGGCATCGGTGGTGGAGCGCGCCACCTCTTCCCACTCGGTGATGAGCCCTGCGACAGTCTCGTCCTCCGCCATGACGTATTCGCCGCCGGCGGACTCCATGTCGAACTCGGCCGTGTCGTCGAGTTCGGCGATCACCTTCATCCAGTGCCGTTCGTTGCTGATCACGTGATGCAGCAGTCCGCCGAGGGTGAGTTCGCTGGCGGTCGTGCGGGTACGCGCCTGCTCGTCGCTGATGCCGCGGACGGTGATGAGAAAGTTCGCGCGCTGTTCGTCGAGCATTCTGGTGATGTCGGTGTTCTCGGTGGTCATCGTTTCCTCCTGGATGGGCTGGTGAATCCCACATTAGAAACAATCGAGGACACGTTCGGTCCTCGATTTCAAACGAGCGGAATCACGCGCGCGGACGCAAACTGTCTGCATGGGCGATCGAGGTTTCACTTCCACGCAGTTGGCGGCGCGCGCGGCATATCTGCTCAGGGGCAACGACCTGGGCACCATGACCAGCGCGGCCCCGCGACTGTATCCGCACATGTGGAGCTGGGATGCGGCGTTCGTCTCGGTCGGGCTGGCTCCGCTGAGCGTGGAGCGGGCCGTGGTGGAGATGGACACCTTGCTCTCCGCGCAGTGGAAGAACGGGATGATCCCGCACATCGTCTTCGCCAACGGCGTCGACGGCTACTTCCCCGGTCCTGCGCGGTGGGCGACCGGCACGCTCGCGTCGCACGCACCGATGAGCCCGCAGACCTCGGGGATCACCCAACCGCCGGTGCACGCGATCGCGGTGCAGCGCATCCTCGATCATTCCAAGCGCCACGGACGTACGACGCGTGCCGTCGCCGAGGAATTCCTCGACCGCCGCTGGGGTGATCTGGTGCGGTGGCATCGCTGGCTCGCTCAGGCCCGCGATGTCGACGACAACGGACGGATCGCGGTCTTCCACGGCTGGGAGTCGGGGATGGACAATTCGCCCCGTTGGGATTCGGCCTATGCGAATGTGGTTCCCGGAGAGATGGATCCGTACTTCCGAGAGGACAAGGCGGTGATCTCCGACGCCTCCCAGCGGCCGAGCAATCTCGAGTACGACCGCTACATCTGGCTGGTGGAGGAAATGAAGCAGGTCGGGTACGACGACGATGCATTGAAGACGAAGATGAGCTTCGCCGTCGAGGACGTGTTCGTCAGCGCCATCTTCGCAGTGGCATGCGATGTGCTCGCGACCATCGGCGAGGACCATTCACGTCCCCACTCCGATGTTCGGGAGTTGCGGTCGTGGGCGGAGAAGTTCCGCAAAGGCGTCATCGCGACGACGGATGCGCGCTCCGGTGGGGCTCGTGACTTCGATCTGCGGACGGGCCAGTGGATCGGCACCGAGACGATCGCGATGTTCGCCCCGTTGCTGTGCGGCGGACTGCCCCGCGAACAGGAACGAAACTTGATCCGCATCTTCGAGGGCACGCGGTTCTGCGGACATCCGGATCTGCGCTATGCCGTTCCGCCGTCCACGTCCCCGGTGTCGAAGGATTTCCGTGCCCGTGAGTACTGGCGCGGGCCGGTGTGGCCTGTGATGACGTGGCTGTTCTCGTGGGCGTTCGCGCGTCGTGGGTGGTCGGAGCGGTCACTGTCGTTGCGAGACGAAGGGTTGCGTCAGGCCAGCGACGGCAGCTTCGCCGAGTACTACGAGCCGTTCACCGGCAAGCCGCTCGGCAGCATGCAGCAATCCTGGACGGCGGCGGCCGTGCTGGACTGGCTGGGGTAGCGAGAAGGATCAGCCGAGGTAGCTGTCGACGAGAGGGCCGACGACGTCGAACGAGGTGGCGTCGGGCACGAGGTACTTGGCGACGGTGCCGCAGACGAAGGGGTGCCACGCGGAACCGGAGTCGGTACCGAGGGACGAGACGGCCAGGACGTTGCCGAAGTAGATGCCGGGCAGGTGGCGCTGGACGAGTTCGTCGTTGTGCGACGCGACGGCGAGCAGTTCCTCGACGTGGCTGCGATCGATCTCGTCACCCATGGCTCCGAGCAGATCTGCGCCCTCGGCGCGGGCCCGGACAGGGTCGCTGTCCAGCAGCGTCAGTGCGCCGACGGTGACGCCCCGGTTCTGCAGTTCGACGGCGATGGCGTGGGCGAGAACTCCACCGAACGACATGCCGAGGAGGTGGACGGTGCCGTCGGTCTGGATGCGAACGATGTCGTCGGCGTACTGCGCCGCCAGTGCCGCGAGGGATTCGGCGCGCTCACCGGACGCGGGTACCTGGACGCCGTAGATGGGGCGGTCGTCGTCGACGTGAGGTGCCAGGCCTGCGTAGCAATCGACCAGACCCACCAGCGGGTGGATGCAGAACACGGGGTCGAGGTGTCCGGTGGTTCGGATCGGCGCGATGGTCGGCACCGCATAGTCGGACGGGTCGAGATCCGTGAGAGCCAGATGCGATAGATCGTTCACGACAGTCATGGGTGCGCCTCCGAGCCAAGAGATGTAGTTCGTGTTTGCATTGGTTTGTTCGTGCCGACTCTGGGTATGTCGCTGTCGGCGGCGTGAGTGTTACCCACGTCTCATTACCGAGGACTCAACCATGTCTGTGGACCGATCGCATTAGTGACTGTTCACCATTGAGTGCCCAGGTCCGGGCCCCCTACTCTCACCCGAGTGGTCTTCTCTCGCACGTCACGTGCTCTGTTCGTATTGTTCTCGGCCGGTGTCATCGCCTGTGCTGCTCCCGGGATCGCGTCGGCCGTTCCGCAGGGCCCGGACGTCTCGTCGTGGCAACACATCGACGGCACGGCGATCGATTGGCATGCCGTCAAGGCGGCGGGCCACGGATTCGCGATGGTCAAGGCCACCGAGGGTCTGGACTACGTCAACCCGTACTTCGTCGAGGATTCCATCGTCATGCGTACGGCGAACGTGGCGCGCGGGGCGTACCACTACGCCGATGTGACGCTCTCACCCGAGTTGCAGGGCGCGTACTACTCGGCACTGGTGCTGGGCATCAACGGTCCGGGTGATCTGCCGCCGGTGCTCGACCTCGAGGACGCGAAGGGGAGGTCGCCTGCCGAGGTCATCGACTGGACGCACCGGTACCTCGATACCGTCCAGACGCTGACCGGCCGTCAGCCGATCATCTACACGTATCCGAACTTCTGGCGGACGGCGATGGCCGACACCCACGAGTTCGCCGACTATCCGCTGTGGATCGCCGACTACAACGACGAGCTGGGGCCGCTGCCCGGCGGCTGGACGAACTGGCTGTTCTGGCAGTTCACCGACCGCGGCACCATTCCCGGAATCGACGGACGTACCGACATCAATCACTACGCGGGCACACCGGAATCGCTGCGGGCACTCGCTCGGTGGTGACGCCCGTCCACCTGTCGGCTTCGCAACCACACCGGTAGTGCGAAAGAGCCCGCAGTCGATTGTCTCGACTGCGGGCCCCTTCGGTTCACTGTCGATCCGAACTGCTACGCCGACTTCCACACTGCGACGACGGAGGGCCGCGGCTGGGTGTCGTCGCCGTCGGGCCAATGCGAGATCGGTGCGTCGGCGGTGGCGTCGTCGCTTTCGCCCGGGTGCTGCACGCACACCACGACCCGTTCGTCGGAGACGATGGGACCACAGGTCTCGCCGCCCGCGGGAACCGTCAGGAACTGGCGAGTCTCACCACGACGTGGGCCGTCGAGCACCACGGCGAACAGGCCGTCGTTGGAGTCGAGAGCGTTGCCGTCGGTGGAGACCCACAGGTTGCCCTTCGAGTCGAACGCGAGGTTGTCGGGGCACGAGATGGGGCTGACCTGACTCTTGTCGAAGCCGCCGAAGTACGTGTCGGCCTCGTTCGGGTCACCGCACACCAGCAACAGGTTCCAGGTGAACGACGTGCCCGCGTGGTCGTCGTCGAGCTCGAGCACCTGGCCGTTCTTGTTGGCGTTGCGAGGGTTGGCCTCGTCGGCCGCGGCCTTGCCCTCGGTGCCTCGGTTGGTGTTGTTGGTCAGCGCGACGTAGACCTTGCCGGTCACCGGGTTGGGCTCGAAGTCCTCCGGACGGTCCATCTTGGTTGCGCCCACCTTGTCGCCCGCCTGGCGGGTGAACACCGCGACCTCCTCGGCCGACATGCCGTCGACGAGTGACGTGCCGCTGCCGTCCTCGCCGGTCTCGAGCAGAGGGATCCACGTTCCGGTGCCGCGGAACTCGCCGTTGGCGGGCAGGGTGCCCGAGCCGTCGATCTCGTCGGGAGTGTCGCCGGTGAGGGTCGCGACGTACAGCGTGCCCGCGTCCAGCAGCGTCAGGTTGTTGCGCATCGCGGCCGCACCGGTGCCGGGCATCATCGTGCGGCTCGAGACGAACTTGTACATGTAGTCGAAGCGCTCGTCGTCACCGCTGTAGGCGACGACGGTGCCGTCGTCGGTGACGTGGATGGTGGCGGCCTCGTGCTTGAAGCGTCCCAGCGCGGTGTGCTTGATCGGGGCCGATTGCGGATCCCACGGGTTGACCTCGACGATGTACCCGAATCGGTTGGCCTCGTTGGGCTCCTGAGCGAGATCGAAGCGCTTGTCGAAGGTTTCCCACTTGCGATCGCTGGCGGTGCCCTCGATGCCGTAGCGGGCGAGGCGATCGGCGGCGACGGTCTCGGTGACCGACTCCGCGTTGCCGAAGTACTGGTTGAAGTTCTCCTCACCGGAGAGCACCGTGCCCCACGGCGTCAGACCGCCCGAGCAGTTGTTGAACGTGCCGAGCACGCGGGTACCCGTCGGGTCGGCGCTGGTCTTGAGGAAGTCGCTGCCCGCGGCCGGGCCGGTGACGACGAACTCCGTCGTCCCGGTGATGCGACGGTTGTATCGGCCCATCGTCGGCGTCAGCTTGCCCGAATCAGCCTCGCCCTGAACCTGAACCACCGTCAGGCCGTGTGCGGCGAGTGCAATGTCGAACTGCTCGCGCGTCGGCTTCTCCGCGTCGTAGCCCTTGAACATCGCCGGCTCGGTGGTGTACTCGTGATTGACCGCCAGCAGGAACGCGTTCGGTGTGCCCTCCACCGGAAGCAGGCCGGCGAAGTCGTTGTTGAAGCCGAACTGCATCGCCTGCGCAGCAGCGGTCTGGTTGTCGAAGTCGAACGCGGGAGCGCCCTCGACGACCGGATCGCCCCAGCGGATCACGACGGCCTGCTCGTGGCCCTCGGGTATCACGACGGCGTCCTCGGTGTTCGGTTCCACCGCAACGAAATCCACGCCGTCGACCGGCGGGGTGTCGGCACCCGACGCGCTGGAGGTTGCGCTTCCGGTGGCGGCGGGCTCGTCGGTCGAGCACGCGGCGAGAGCGCTACCGGCACCGACGGCGAGCACCGCCATGGCACCGCCCTTGATCACTCCGCGCCGCGACATCGCGGTCTTGACGATGTCGCCGAAGTATTCACCCTTCGAGGTGTTGGGAACCTCGTGGAAACACGCATCGCCGCACTTGTACTTGCACGTCAATGCCGATCGCTTGGAGCTTCCGTCGTGAACCGCGAACAAGGGTAGTGGCTTCATGAGTGGGCACGCTGTCACCCAAAAGCGAAAGTAAAGGAACGTTCAGGTGAAGTCGCGGACAACGAGGTTGCCCTAACGTGCTACAGCACCTGCGACAGAAACGCTTTCAGTCGATCGGTATGCGGATCGTCGAACAACTGTTCCGGCGTTCCGGTTTCGACGGCGCTGCCGTGATCCATGAACAACACCTTGTTGGACACCGATCGCGCGAAGCCCATCTCGTGGGTCACCACCACCATCGTCATGCCGCCCTTCGCGAGGTCGGCCATCAGCGCCAGCACGCCCTTGACCAGCTCGGGGTCGAGAGCGGAGGTGGCCTCGTCGAAGAACATCACCTCCGGCTTCATGGCCAGTGCTCGCGCGATGGCGACGCGCTGCTGCTGTCCGCCGGAGAGATTGCCCGGACGCGAATCCGCCTTGTTGGCCAGGCCGACCAACTCGAGCTGATCCATCGCGGCCGCGCGAGCAGCCTCCTTGGACAGGCCGAGCAGCTTCTGCGGGCCGAGCGCGATGTTGTCGGCAACGCTCTTGTGCGGGAACAGGTTGAACTGCTGGAACACCATGCCGATACGTTGACGCAACTGGTCGGGGTTGTCCTTCAGCACCGACTTGCCGTCGAGCAGGATGTCGCCCTGTTCGGGTTCGTGCAGCCGATTGAGAGCACGCAGCAGTGTCGACTTGCCCGAGCCCGACGGGCCGATGACCGTGGTGGTCGTGCCGGCCGGGACGTCGATGCTCACCCCGCGCAGCACCTTGTTGGTGCCGAAGGACAGGTGGATGTCCTTGCCTACGAGCGAAACAGAAGTCATGTCAGCCTCTTTCCACGACGACGGCCTGCTCGACCGGGTCCAGCGTCTGCTCGGCCTTGCCGGTGCGCAGTCGCTTGTCGATGTAGTTCACGAGATGGGTGAGCGGCACGGTCAGCACCAGGTAGAACAATCCGGCCGCGACGAGCGGGGACAGATTTCCGGTCTGTGCGTTGAGATCTCGGCCGACCGCGAACAGCTCACGTTGGGTGGCGAGCAGTCCGAGGAAGTAGATCAGCGACGAGTCCTTGATCAGCGAGATGAACTGGTTCATCAGCGCCGGCAGGACGCGTCGGACTCCCTGCGGGACGACCACCAGGTTCATCGAACGACGACGGCTGAATCCGAGTGCCCGGGCTGCTTCCATCTGACCGGCTTCGACGCTCTGGATGCCGGATCGGAAGATCTCGCCGATGTACGCGGCGGCGAGCAGCGAGAGGGCGGCGGCGCCGAGCCAGTACGGATTGCCGCCGGTCACACCTTGCACCACCGGTCCGATGCCCAGTCCGATGATCAGAATGATGACCACGGCGGGCAGTCCGCGGAAGATGTCGGTGTAGACGCGGGCGGGCCAGCGCAACCAGCGCGTGCGGGAGAGGCCGGCCAGAGCCAGCAACATGCCCAGGACCGTACCGATGATGCCCGACGCCAACGCCAGAATCAGCGTGTTGGGCAGGCCCACCTTGAACAGGTCGGGGATGGCGGACTTGTACAGCGACCAGTCGAAGAACGTGTCGCCCAACTGCGCCAGCGTCGACTTCGGCTGGACCGCAACCGCTTCGGGAGCGTTCGCGTCGTTCTGCGCTGCGATGGCGGCGAAGTCGGGTAACTCCGGCTCCGGTGCTGCCTTGCTGCCGGGCTTGAAGCCGTCGGGCAGCTCGCGAGGAACCCAGTCGGAGTAGAGCGTGGCCCAGGTGCCGTCGGCGATCACCGCGTCGAGCCCGGAGTTCAGCGCATCGATCAGTGGTTGATTGTCACGGGCGACGGCCCAGCCGACGAAGTTGTTCAGCGAGAACGTGTTCTGTGTGATCGCGGTGCCGTCCTCGGGCTTGACCAAGCCCTCGGCCTGCTGCGACGGAGCCACCCAGGCGTCGATCTGACCGGTCCGCAGGTTCGCGTAGGCGGTGTTGTAGTCCGGGAACTTCACCGGATCGAGGCCGAGCGTGTTCACCACGTAGTCGTCCTGCACGGTGCCCTGCACCACGCCGATCCTGGTGCTCGCGTTCAGGTCCTCGAAGCGGCTGATCGGACCGCCGGTCTGAGCGACGAGGGAGAAGTAGCCGAAGTCGTATCCGTTGGTGAATCCGACGGTGTTGCGTCGCTCGTCCGTCGTCGTGATCGAGGACGACCCGACGTCGAAGCGGCGGCCCGCAACCTGGGCGAGCAGGCCCGAGAACTCGGTGCCCGAGAAGTTGATCTGCAGCCCGAGCTTGTCCGCGACGGCCTTCAGCAGTTCGTTGTCGTAGCCGGTGTACTGGCCGGCCGAGTCGAGGCAGATGCTCGGCGGGGCGTCGGAGAGAGTGCCGACGGTCAACACTCCCGGCGTCGCCAATCCCAGGGCGTTCGTGTCGATGCGGTCCAGCGGGGTGACGTTGTCCGTCGTGTACCTGTCCTCCGTCGCGGCCGCTGCGGCAGCGTCGAAGTTCGTCGGCGTGGACGACGCACTGTCGACTCCGGGAGGGGCGCACAGGTCGGTGGGACCTGCGGCCGCCTGATCATCGGAGTTCGAGGTTCCACACGCGGCGAGCGTGAGGGCCATCAACAGTCCGAGAACGAGAACCACGAGCGCGCGTGAAGCGCGTACGGCAACCATGGACAAAACCCTAAGCGGACCAGGGCCCACTCACCCAAACGGCCGACGCGCAAGGGTTTCGCTCAACGAACTGCCGTGACGTGTGACTACCGGTGCGCGTCCCGCCACGCGATGGCTTCGCCCAGTTCCGTGAGGTCGTATTCGGGGCCTCCGGTACCCACGGTGAACAGGGTGGCTCCGGCATCGACGAAGTCCTGGGCGGTGTCCGCGCCCGGCCACGAGACCGATCGAGTGATGCCCGAGACGTCGCGTCCGACGGTGGTGCCGTGCTCGGCGAGGATCTCGGACTTGCGCTTCAACGCCTCGAGGTCGGCGAAGCTGTGCCAGATGTGCGCGTACTCGGCGACCATCTTCAGGGTCTTCTTCTCACCACCACCGCCGATGAGAATCGGGATGTCGCGGGTGGGAGCCGGGTTTCCGACATCGAGTCGGTGCCGGATTCTGGCCAGGCTCTCCTTCAGCAAGGCCAGACGCGAACCGGCCGTGCCGAATTCGTAGCCGAAGTTGTCGTAGTCCTTCTCGTTCCACCCAGCGCCGATGCCGAGAATCAGCCGGCCGCCGCTGATGTGGTCGACGGTGCGCGCCATGTCGGCCAACAGGTCCGGATTGCGGTAGCCGCCGCCGGTGACGAGCGCACCGATCTCGACGTTCGACGTCTGCTCGGCCCAGGCACCGAGCATCGTCCAGCACTCGAAATGCGCGCCGTCGAGGTCGCCGTACAGCGGATAGAAGTGATCCCAGTTGAAGACGATGTCGACACCCGCATCCTCCGATCGCAACACCGCGTCGCGGATCAACTGATAGTCGGGAGCGTGCTGGGGCTGAAGCTGAACACCGATCTTGACGGCCATGTACATCTCCTCGTCGTGTGGGCTGCGTCTCCCATGATGCACCCGAATGCGATCAGCCGATGCGGACGCCGCTCTCGGCCATCATCGCGCGCAGTACGAACCCGGCCTCGGAGCCGACGATCTCGCCGACGAGGGTGATGTAGCGGTCGACGAATGCGCCGCCGTGCTGCTGCTCGTTCTCCTCGGCGAAATGGTGCGCGAGCTCGTGCAACACCACCAGCTCCCGAAGCGCCCATGCCCTGTTGCCCCGATGCAGGGGCACGGCAATGGTGGCGGTGTCCGATTCGTAATGCGCCGCAGCCGAACCCGAACGGGCCCGGACGGTGATCACACGACCGGCCTCGGGCCAGGTGGCGGCGACCCAATCCAGCCCGAGCACCGCATCGACGTACGCCTGCACCGACTCGATGGAGGCGAATTTGCGCTCGATCGGCAGCGTGATCTGTGAACCCATCACCTCCACCATGCGAAGACCTCGCTCCTCGGCGCGATCGAACATGGTGCGGACCAGTTGCTCGGCGTCGTAGACGGCCGCTCGCTGCGCGTCCCTCGCCCTGCTCATCGGATCAGCCTAATTTGTGTCGCCTTCCCGATTCGCCTACAGTCCTCTATCGACAACGATTGTCGCATTCATAAACACCTTCAAGCCCAGGAGAAACCGTGCTCGCCGTCGATGACCTCTGCATCGACGCCGGACACTCGCGCATCGTCCGGCACGTGTCCTTCGAGATCCCCGCCGGTCGACGCCTCGGCCTTCTGGGTGCGTCGGGATCGGGAAAGTCGATGATCGCTTCGGCGTTGGTCGGAGCGCTGCCGCCGGGCATCACCTGCAGCGGCAGCATTCTCGTCGACGGCCACGACGTCACCGGGGTTCCGACGCCACGGCGACCGCGCACCGCCCGTCCGGCGATGGTGTTCCAGGATTCGGCCACCGCGCTGAACCCGATGTTCACCGTCGGCAGGCAACTCCGCGCGCGCGACGCCTCCGCGCTGCTCGAGCGTGTGGGTCTGCGCGACACCGAACGCATCCTGGCCGCGCACCCGCTCGAGCTGTCCGGTGGTCAGCGTCAACGCGTCTGTATCGCAGTCGCATTGGCGCGCGAGAGCCTGCTGGTGATCGCGGACGAACCGACGACGGCCCTCGATGTGGTCAGCCAGGCGCGGGTACTCGACGCTCTTCGTGAGGTGGCCTCGCTGCTGCTGATCACGCACGACATCGCCGTCGCCGCACAGCTGTGCGATCACCTGATGGTTCTCGACTCGGGACGCATCGTCGAATCAGGTTCCACGGCAGAGATTCTCGACAGCCCCCGGTCCGATGTCGTGGTGCGCATGCTCGATCGAGCTCACGCCGCCGATCCGTTTCGTCAGCTGGTAGCGCGATGACTGCGGGATTGGCGGCGACGAACATCACGCGCACCTACGTTCGGCACGGATCGTCTCGTACCGCGCTGGACGCTGTCTCGCTTTCGCTACCGCCTGCCGGTCGCGTCGCCGTTGTCGGCGAATCCGGTTCGGGGAAAACCACTGTGCTGCGCATGCTGCTGGCACTGGACTCCCCCGATGCGGGCACCGTGGAACTGGAGGGGCGCAACGTCCGTCCAGGTTCCGCGAGATCGCTGCGGTGGTTTCGCCGATTGGTGCAGTACGTACCCCAGGACCCCGCCACCAGTCTCGACCCACGCCGCAGTGTCCTGGATCTGGTGGCTACGCCGCTGCGACTGCTCGGCATCGACGGCGATCATCGAGCCAAGGCAGGTGCCGCACTCGCTGCCGTCGGGCTGGACCAGCGCTATCTGCAGCGCCGCCCGACGGAACTGTCCGGTGGCCAGAATCAACGCGTCGCCATTGCGCGTGCGGTGGCATGCGAACCGCGGTACCTGCTGGCGGACGAGCCGGTCAGCGGACTGGACCCCGAACTGCGTGAGCAGGTCCTCTCAGTGCTGGCCGGCCTACCGAGCGCCCTGCTGATCGTGAGCCACGACCTGTCTGCGGTCGCACGACTCTGCCGCGAGGTATCGGTGATGCACGACGGCCGGATCGTCGAAACCGGCAGTGTACGAGACATTCTCACCGACCCACAGCACCCGTACACCCGAGACCTGATCGACGCCGTACCCCGGCTCGCACCACCACAGGAGATCCATTGACCACCAACGTCTTCCGCTTCGGCACCCTGGCAGCGGTAGGAACCCTCACGCTGACCGGCTGCTTTTCTTCGGCCCCTTCCGACGACACCACGGACAGGGCCCGCGTTGCGATGCTGCAGCCGCCACGCTCGGGGCTCTCGCAGTTCAGCGACGACGCCTTCAAACTCTCGCGCTGGTCCACCGCCGAAACCCTGGTCACGCTCGACGATCTCGGTGACGCGCAGCCGGCTCTGGCCACCGCCTGGAACCGCGTCGACGAGCGCACCTGGAGTTTCGACCTCCGACCCGACGTGAGGTTCCACAACGGTGCGCCGCTCGACTCCGCCGCCGTCGTCACCGCACTGACCGCTGCCACCACCGCCGCGCCGAAGCCGCGCATCCTCGACGGCGTCGAGCTGACGGTGACCGCCACCGACGACGATTCGGTGGAGGTGACCACCGAGGACGTCGATCCACTGGTGCCGCAACGACTCTCGAGCCCTCAGCTCGCCATCCTGGCACCTGCGGCGTACTCCGCAGGCGGCAGCGACCCCGTCGGAACCGGCACCGGACCGTTCGTGTTGACCGCTGTGAACGGCACATCCAGTGCCACGCTGGATCGCAACGAGAACTACTGGGGTGAGACCGCTACGCTCGCCGGCATCGACGTCGACTTCGTGCCCGACGGTACGGCCCGCGCAGCGGCGCTCCGCAACGGCACCGCCGATGTGGTGGAGGCGATTCCGGTGTCGCAGGCCGCCAACATCGACCCGTCGCTGGTGCACGAGGTTCCGATGCCGCGTACCAACACCCTGTACCTGAACACGTCGTCCGGCGTGTTCGCCGATCCGGCCATGCGCGCCGCCGCACGGGAGTCGGTGGACAAGGATCGTCTGGTCGAGCAGGTCTACGAGGGCCGCGCGGACGCCGCGAACGGATTGCTCGGCCCGGCGCTGCCGTGGGCGGCGGACCGTCCCGCCCGCACCGACACACCGGCGGGCGATGCCACGGGCAAGAAGATCACCCTCGCCACCTTCACCGACCGCGCCGAACTTCCCGAGGTCGCCGTGCTGCTTCAGCAGGAACTCGAGGCGAAGGGCTTCGTCGTCGAGCAGGTGGTGCGCGAATACCAGTTCATCGAAACCGACGCGCTCAGTGGCGCATTCGATGCCTTCATCCTCTCCCGCGCCACCGTGCTCGATTCCGGTGACCCCGTGGCATACATGTTCTCCGACTTCGCTTGCGAGGGATCGTTCAACATCTCCCAGTTCTGCGACCCGCAGGTCGACGCGGCGTTGGCAGACGCCTCGGCCACCGAACCCGGAGACGACCGCCGCGCCGCGATCCTGGACGCCGAGAAGCTGATCCTGGAGAAGGATGCGGCCGTGCCGATGCTGCACGAACGCGTCATCCAGGGCGAATCCGAAGGCATCACCGGCGTCGCCCGCGATCCGAGGGAACGCACGCTCATCACCAACCAGACCGCCTTCGAGTAAGCAGTGAGAACAACCGCCTCGCGGCTGGTCGCCGTCGCCGGTGTCGTCCTCCTCGTCGGAATGCTGCCGTGGCTGTCCGATCGCGATCCGGCACTGAGCATTCTGCGGGCCCGCTCGGCCGAGCAGGAAGCAACCCCCGAGGCCCTGGCAGCCATTCGCCGCGACCTCGGCCTCGATGCCGGACCGCTGCGGATGTTCTGGGACTGGCTCACCGGCATCGCGTCGGGCAATCCCGGAACATCCTGGAACACAGGTGAACCGGTGCTACCGGGGGCCCTCGATGCGCTGCTGGTGTCGCTGACCCTGATGGGGTTCGCGATGGTCGTCGCGATCGCAGCCGCCGCCCTCGTGGTCGTTCCCAGCGTTCGGGCCGGGCTCCGCGGTACACCGAGACGGACCGGGGGCGGCGTCGCGGCCGCGCTCACGTCGATGCCGGAGTTTCTGCTCGCGTCGGTACTCGTCGTTCTCGGTGCCGTGTGGTTGTCGTTTCCGGCCTACGGCTGGAACGGTCCCGAGTACGCGGTGCTGCCTGCGCTCGCACTCGGGTTGCCTGCGGGCGGGCTGATCGGGCGATTGCTCGCCGACGCGATCGCTGTCACCTTCACCGAGGGGTGGGTCATCACGTGGACGGTCGCAGGCTTCTCGCGGCCACAGATCGCCGGTGCGGTTCTGCGACGTGCCCTTCCCGGCCTCGCATCGCAGATCGGTCTGATCATGGTCGCGATGACCGGCGGGGCTGTGGCCGTCGAAAAAGTCTTCGCCATACCGGGATTGGGTCGCACCACCCTCGGCGATGCGCAATCGCAGGATCTGCCCGCCCTGCAGATCGACATCCTATTACTGCTGGCCGTCAGTGCCGTTCTGGGGATTTCCGCCGAACTGGCCCGACGGTTTCTGCTCGGTAGCGCACTGCACGAGAAGGCGATGCCCATCCCGTCCGGCGTCTTCCACCCGTCGCCGCGACGGTGGCTGGTGCCGATCGCTGCGGCGTCGGTCCTGCTGGTCATGGTGCTTGCCGGACTCCCCCGCGACGGCCAGGCGACGACGCGGGAGAAGTTCTCGGCTCCGTCGCCGGCCCACCCGTTCGGAACTGACGCCTCGGGTCGAGATCTGTTGGCCCGCGTCGCCGACGGCGCACTGCGTTCCATCGGTCTCTCGCTGGCGGTGACGTTCGCGGCGCTGGTGGTCGGCGTGCTGATGGGACTGATTCCGCGGGCCTCCCGTGGGCTGGTCGAGGTGACCAATGCGGCACCACCCGTCGTCACCGGCATTCTGATCGCAGCGATCTGGGGTCCGAGTGCAGGCGGGGCGGCCGTTGCCGTTCTCATCGTCACGTGGGCTCCGCTCGCCGCGCACACTGCCGCTCTGGTCGAGGAGACTCGTGCTCGGCCGTACATCTCCATTCTGCCGACACTCGGGGCAGGCACTGCGCGAATCCTGTTCGGGTCCATCGTGCCCAGCGTCGTTCCGGTAGTGCTGCGGCACGCCATGATTCGGCTTCCCGGTGTCGCTCTTGCTCTCGCGGCCCTCGGTTTCCTCGGCCTCGGTCCGCAACCCCCCACTGCGGATTGGGGATTGATACTGTCCGACGGGGTCGCCGCCGTCGAGCGGGCACCGTGGGTCACTGCTGCTCCGCTCGCGTCGTTGATCGCACTTGCCGTTCTTGCAGTCTCGCTCGCCGGTGCCACCTCGGGGCGGGTGCGCAAGACCGGTAGCGTCATCGAGAAAGTCGACGCAGGAGGGCGCAGTACGTGAGCACGAGGACCGACGGATCTCCGACGCGGTGGCGGTGGTCGTTTCTGGTCGATCTGCGGCGAGCCACGCCTACCGTCCGCTTGCTCGTCCTGACTCAAATGACCTTCAACATCGGCTTTTTCATGGTGTTGCCGTATCTGTCGGTGCATCTGACAGCCGATCTCGGGCTCGGGGCCGCGCTCGTCGGTGTGGTCCTCGGGATCAGGACCTTCTCGCAACAGGGACTGTTCTTCGTCGGTGGCACCCTCGCCGATCGGTGGGGCATCAAGCCGGTCGTACTCGTCGGGTGTGTGTTGCGGGTGCTGGGATTCGTCGGTCTCGCCTTCGCCGATTCGCTGCCTGCTGTGCTGATCGCCACGGTGCTGGTGGGATTCGCAGCCGCATTGTTCTCCCCTGCAGTCGAATCCGCAGTGGCGATCGAAGCGGGCAAGAGCGAACGCGACGGCGGAGCCACGCGCGTCGAGAGCTTCGCGCTGATGTCGGTGTGCAGCCAGATCGGCTCCTTCACCGGCCCGCTCGTCGGATCGGTACTGTTGCTCGTCGATTTTCGGATCGCGTGCCTCGTGGCTGCGGCCATCTTCGTTCTGGTCATCGTCGCTCACGTGCGGTGGCTGCCGCGTGAGCGCGGCGAACATCGCGACGACCCATGGCTCTCGGGTTGGACCGACGTGGTGCGCAACCGGACCTTCGTGCTGTTCGCGGTGGCGATGAGCGCGCAGTTGGTGGCCTACAACCAGCTGTACCTGCTGTTGCCACTCGAGGTCGAACGCGCCTGGGGCTCGCAGACCGTGCTGGGCTGGTTCTTCGCGATCTCGGCAGTTCTCGTGGTGACGGCACAACTGCCCATCACTCGACGCGTCGCCGGGGTATCACCGCGAATCACGCTGCCGATCGGATTCGCCGTCATGGCAGCATCGTTCGCGCTCGTGGCGGTATTCAGTCCTCTGGAGTTGGAAGGTCTCCTCGGGCTGATCCCGGCTGCGCTCTTCGTCCTGCTGCTCGCACTGGGGCAGATGATCGCCATGCCCCAAGCGCGGGATCTAGTGCCGCGCATGGCCGCCGAACGTCGACTCGGTTCGTACTACGGTTTCATGGCCTCGCTCGGGGGCATCGGAGTGCTCATCGGATCGACCGCACTCGGCGTGGTGATCGACGCATCCCCCGCCACCGGTTGGGGCGCAGCCATCCCGTGGCTGGTCGCGGCCCTGTTCCCCATCGCCAGTGTCATCGGCCTGCGCGTGGTGCTCTCCCGCCTCGACTGACCCCGCTGCTCCGCCCGAGTTCCGCTGCTCCGCCCGAGTTCCGCCGCTCCGCCCCAGTGTCCGCCTCGCTGCCAGTTGATTCGCGCCGCGCCCCCAGTTTCCCGCAAACGCGCGCGCGTTTGTCATCCGCGCGCAGATTCGCCCTCGATTCGACGCGAATCCGTGCGCACCTGGCGAATGCGCGCGCGTTTGCGCGAACGACCGGCTATCCGCGAGGCCTGAAGCTCGGTGGTTCGCCGGCTGCGGGGACGCGCAGAACTTGACTGTGCTGCTGTACTCACCGAACATGGTTCGGTCGTAGCGGTTTCCGAAACGGTCGATACAACCGTGGTGCTCCGATTGTTCAGTACGTCGATAGCCGAGATCGATGCGACCGTTACCGACACCACCGGACCACCGGGCGAGGTACTTCTCGCGTCTTCACCACTAACGCAGTGGTCAGCGTCCCAGCTGCCTGCTTGCTGCGTCTATTTCGGCATGACCGCCGATCTTCGCGTTTCGCCCCGCGCGGTCGCCGGCCTTTCGTGCGCCCTCGGAGTACCCGGCGTTCGCGCTCTGGCCGCGCCAGTGTCCCCGAGCAGTCGAGGTTTGCCGGTAGTAGTCTCGGAGCTCGATCTCTTTGTTGCGCAACACCAGTGCTGTCCCAGCGCCCTGTCGTTCTTGTTCGATGGCTTTGGCCTCGGTCTCCTTCTTCACGTCGCCGAGCCGTTGACCGATGCGCGACGCGAATGCGGTCTGGAAGTTCAGCCGAGCCGTCACCGCAGCGACCGGCACTTCCTCGCGTCGGGTGTAGCGTCGGCGATTCTTGATCTCGGTGACGGTTCGGATGGCCGTCTCGGACCGGTACGCGCCGGATTTGATGTACGCGTCCGATGCTCGCACCATCTGGATCAACAGTGAGGAATACAGCGCCTCGGTGGTCTCGATGTCGGAGTCGAAGCCGTAGGCGAACACCTGCGTCGACGATCGAGACACATCGCACTGAACGTCGTTGGCGTGCGCGATGGCCACGAACAGATGCACGTAGGTCTTGAGTCCACGCTTGCCCGGCTCTCCGATGGGGATGACCTTCTGGCTCGGCGTCGCCTGTCGCTCCCTGGATGCACTGTGCGAGCGCGCCACCGCCAGATCGACCGATGCCGACGTCGCCAAACGCTGAGCGGCCTCCATGAAGGCCTCGGCCTCGTGTGGGTTGTCGGTGGACTCGGCTTGGCGAAGCAGCCCACCGATCCGCGTCAGCATCTTGTCCGAACTCATGAGCGAGAGGCTACCGGCCCCCTCCGACACCCCTGGGTTGACCGATTCAGGAAGGCAAAAATGACCACTGCGCGGTGCGATGTGTGCCACAGTACCCATCGACATATGTGTCAGGGGGAGCATCACAGCGAGATTCTGCGTGCCCAACTCCGGGCACATACCACCGCGTAGAAGTAAGTGGAGAGAACAATGGCGTCTTTGATCACGAAGGTGGCAGTGGTTGCGACAGCAGCTACGCTGCTGACGCTCACCGGATGTTCGAGCGACAGCGGATCGAGCGGCGATTCGGGCGCTGCGTCCGAAAATGCCGACGGCCGTGGACCTATCACCTATGTAGAGGGACAGGACACCACCGAGACCGGTGTCGTCCAGCAGATCATCTCGGAGTGGAACGCCGCCAACCCCGATGAGCAGGTCACCTTCAAGGAGCAGTCCGCCGACGCCGATCAGGCCCACGACGACTTCGTTCAACAGCTCCAGGCCCAGCAGAGCGACTACGACGTGATGGCACTCGACGTCGTCTGGACCGCCGAGTTCGCAGCCAAGGGCTGGCTCGTGCCGCTCGAGGGTGAATTCGCACTCGACAACGCAGGCGTTCTGCCCGCGACCGTCGCGAGTGCGACCTACAACGGCAAGCAGTACGCCGCGCCGAAGAACACCAACGGCGGACTGCTCTACTACCGCAGTGATCTGCTCCCCGAGGCACCCACCACCTGGGCCGAGCTCACCGAGGATTGCCAGGTCGCGCGCGACAACAACATCGACTGCTACGCAGGGCAATTCGCCCCCTACGAGGGTCTGACGGCCAACGCGTCGGAGATCATCAACGCGCACGGCGGATCGATTGTCGGCGAAGACGGCAAGACCCCCACCGTCGACAGCCCGGAGGCCAAGGCCGGACTGCAGACCCTGGTCACCGCGTTCGAGACAGGCGTCATCCCGGCCCAGGACACCACATTCAAGGAGTCCGAGAGCCAGCAGGCGTTCCAGGACGGAAAGACACTGTTCCTGCGCAACTGGCCGTACGTTTACGGCACCGCCGCAGAGGAGGGTTCGGCTGTGGCCGGCAAGTACGCGGTCGCACCGCTTCCCGGAGTCACCGGCGTCGGCACGTCGACGCTCGGTGGATACAACGCCGCGATCAGCGCGTACTCCGAGAACAAGGCCACTGCTGCCGACTTCCTGCGATTCATGCAGGGCGAGAAGGCTCAGCGCATCATCGCCGAGGGCGCTCTGCCGCCCGTGCTCTCGTCGCTGTACGACGATCCCGCACTGATTGCTGCGATGCCGTACCTTCCCGCATTGAAGGCATCCATCGAGAATGCCGTCCCGCGCCCTGTCACCCCGTTCTACCCGGCCGTCTCGAAGGCCGTGCAGGACAACGTGTCTGCCGCCATCAAGGGCGAGAAGAGCGTGGACCAGGCGATCACCGACATGCAGGCCGGTATCGAAACCGCCGGCGCCAACTGATTTCGGGAGAACCAATGGCTGTACCTGCTGGTGTGACCAGTGGGGCCGGCGCAACCACCGCGGCCGGGGGCTCGTCCCCCGGCCGCGGTCGGCATGTGCGGTCCAAGAACAAGCGCTTCGGCCTGACGCCTGGTCGGGCCTGGCTGCTGATCGCACCGACGATGGTGATCCTCGCGATCGTCATCGTCTACCCGGTGATTCGCGCGCTGGTGATGTCCTTCTCCAAGGACCCCGGTCTCGATCCCGCTACCGGCATGTTCGTCACCGGCGGATCGGCCGGCTTCGACAACTACACGCATTGGATTCTGCAGCAGTGCACGTCGGCCTCGGGCACGTCGGTGCCCTGCCCGCCGGGAACTCTCGGGTCCCAGTTCTGGGGCGCGGTCGGTAACACGGCGTTCTTCACCGTCGTGACGGTGTCCATCGAGGTCGTCATCGGCTTCGCGATGGCCGTGATCATGGGCAAGACCTTCGCCGGACGCGCTCTGCTGCGCGCCGCGATCCTGATCCCCTGGGCCATCCCGACGGCTGTCACCGCCAAGCTCTGGTACTTCATCTTCGCGTACGACGGCATCGCCAATCGCATTCTGGGAACGAACATTCTGTGGACCGGCGACGCCTGGCCCGCTCGTTTTGCAGTGATCATCGCCGACGTGTGGAAGACGACGCCGTTCATGGCGCTGTTGATTCTGGCCGGGCTGCAGATGATTCCCGCCGACGTCTACGAGGCTGCTCGTGTCGACGGGGCGTCGGCGTGGCAGCGGTTCACCAAGATCACGCTGCCGCTGGTGAAGCCGGCGCTCATGGTGGCAATTCTGTTCCGCACCATGGACGCACTGCGCATGTACGACTTGCCGGCCATCCTCACCGAGGGCAACCCCGCCACGCGAACCATCTCCATCCTGGTGGTGGAGCAGATCCGTCAGGGGTTCAACAGCGCTGCGTCGCTGTCGACCATCTCGTTTGTCATGATCTTCATCGTGGCCTTCATCCTGGTGAAGTTTCTCGGTGCCAATGCCGTTGCCACCCAGGAGAATCAGCGCAAGGGGGCCGGGCGATGAAACAGGCCCGCATCTATCTCGGTGTCGTCGTCATCCTCGTCTGGGGACTGGCACCGTTCTATTGGATGGTCGTCACTGCATTCCGCGACCCGCGTTACACCTTCGACACGACGCCGTGGCCGACGCACGTCACGTGGGAGAATTTCGAGAACGCGTTGTCGACGGCGAACGGCAACAATTTCCTGCGTGCGGTAGGGAACAGTCTGATCGTGGGCGGCGCGACCACGCTGATCGCGTTGGTCATCGGCGTCTTCACGGCATACGCGCTGTCCCGCATCGACTTCCGCTTCAAGTACGTGGTCACTGGCATCATCCTGGGTGCGTCGATGTTCCCCGTCGTCGCATTGGTGACCCCGCTGTTCCAATTCTTCACCAATATCGGGTGGATCGGCAGCTACCAGGCGATGGTCATCCCCAACATCTCGTTCGTGCTGCCGTTGACGATCTACACCTTGGCCGCGTTCTTCGCCGAATTGCCCTGGGAGCTCGAAGAAGCCGCGCGGATCGACGGTGCCGGGCGTTTCCAAGCATTCCGCCTGGTGATGCTCCCACTTGCCGCACCTGCTCTGTTCACCACTGCGATCCTCGCGTTCATCGCAGCCGTGAACGAGTACCTGCTGGCCAGTCAGCTCTCGAGTGACAGGACCGAACCGGTCACCGTGGCCATCGCGCGGTTCACCGGCAACGATCCGTTGGTGGTGCCGTATGCCGCGATCATGGCCGCGGGCACCATCGTGGCGATTCCACTGGTGATCATGGTGCTGCTGTTCCAGCGTCGCATCATCTCCGGACTGACGGCGGGCGGCGTCAAATCGTGACCGCTCAGGACCATCTTCAGTTGCTGGCGGGCATTCTGGGATTCTTCGCGCTCGTGGCGCTGATCGTTGCGGTAGCCGGGATCATCGGGGGCAATCCCGGCGTGCTGCCGTCGGTGGCCCTGCTGGGTCTGTTGATCGCACTGTGGTTCTGCGTCAAAAAGATTCGTTGAAGCTGCGCGTTGCCACCGAAACCAGTTCGGTCAGTGCCGCGTTCATCCTGGGCCGCCAGACCAGGGCCAGGAGTGCGGCAGTGTGCGAGTCCGTGAGCTCCACGGCAACGAGTGTGTCGTCGTAGGACGTCGTCATCGATGCGCTGAGGATCGCCACCCCCAGGCCGCGGGCGGCGAGGTCGGCGACGGCGTCGGGGGCGGTCGCCTGCAACGCGATCGTCGGCGCGAGTCCTACTCCGGCACAGTCTCGGTCGAAGACCGCACGGATTCCGGTGCCGGGAGGAAGGGCGATGATCGGGTGCTCGCACACCTGCGCCAACGTCGCCTCGCCCTGTGCTGCCAGAGGATGCTGCGGTGGAACGGCTGCGACGATGCGTTCGTCTATCACCACCATCGATTCCAATCCGTCCGGGACCCGAGCTGCGACACCTACGAGTGCGATGTCGAGTTCGCCTGCGCGCACATCGGCCACCAGGCGATCCGAATCACCCTCCTGCAGAGCGAGTTCGACGCCGGGGTGCGCCGAATGGAAGCGGGCCAACGCGTCGAACAGTTGTGGGACGGTGCAGGCGGTGACCATCCCGACGCGAAGCGAGCCACGCAGGAGTCCGGCGATGTCGTCGACGGATTGTCTGACCGAGCCGGCGGCGGCCAGCGTCGCGCGGGCTTGTGTCAGCGCGGCCTGACCAGCGGTGGTCAATGTTGCTGTGCCACCGGATCTGTCGATCAATTCGGCACCGAGTTCGCGTTCGAGCGCGCGGATCTGTGCGCTGACGCCTGATTGGCTGATGTGCACTCTGGCTGCGGCGCGAGTGAAGTTCGCTTCCTCGGCCACTGCGACGAAGTACTCCAGCTGTCTCAATTCCACTGCTGTACTCCCAGATTAGGGCCCTCACCGGCGTCGAGTCTGGCGATGTTCCGCTTCGGGGCCGTGACGCGGTAGCTGCAGTCGATCAATTCGGCTGCCTCGGCCCAGACGTCGTCGTCGGCGTCGCTCAGGTCGAAGCCCACCCAGCCGGCCGGGCCGAGGTACGCGGGGTGGAAGTAGCGGGGTTCGAGTTCGCAGGCGCGCTGCTCCTCGGCACTCTCGCATTTGACCAGGATCGAGAGGTCGTATTGGTCGCCGCCTTTGACACCGCCGCCGAAGTAGACAAACACCGAGGCGGTGCGGAAGGTCGGCCGGCCATGAGAGATCTTCTCGGACACCTCGGGATAGGCGAACGCCATCGTGCGAACACGTTCGAGGATCGGATGCTTCGAAGTGGGATCGATGGCCACGAGCACACGATAGCGCGCGAACTCCAGCTGCGGCTATGAGTAGAACTTCTGATGATTATCGCTATCAACTGTTGGACTTCTGGTCCGGTGCGTTCGAGACTCGATGTCATGACACAGACACCGAAAGAAGTTGCAGCAACCTACTTCGAGGCCTGGAAGGCGAAGGATTTCGACACCCTCGCGTCGATCCTGCACGAGGACGCGACGTTCCGGGGACCACTCGGCACAGCAGACAACGCTGCGGAATGTGTGGCCGGATTGAAAGGAATGTCGGAAATAGTCACCGACATCGACATCGCCCACGTCTTCGTGGACGGCCCCAACGTCCTGACGTGGTTCGACCTGCATACGTCCATCGCATCTCCGGCGAGCACCGCCAATTGGCAGCGAATCGAGAACGGAAAAATCATGGATATCAAGGTGACCTTCGATCCACGAGAAATCACCGCGGCCGGATAGACGAACGCCCGCCGGTACTCAATGTGACATTCAGTGGCCTTTTCGGGGGTCAATGTCACATCGAGTGGACCGGCGGGCGGAAGTTCGCGTCTAGCTGCGGGCCCTACGCGTCGATGATGAACGCTTCGAGTTGTTCGCGAGCGACGTCGTCGGCGAGTTGCTTCGGCGGGCTCTTCATCAGGTAGGCCGAAGCGGGGATGACGGGTCCACCGATGCCGCGGTCCTTGGCGATTTTCGCGGCGCGGACTGCGTCGATGATGACGCCTGCGGAGTTGGGCGAGTCCCATACTTCGAGCTTGTACTCGAGGCTCAGGGGAACGTCACCGAAGGCGCGGCCTTCGAGGCGGACGTAGGCCCACTTGCGGTCGTCGAGCCAGCCGACGTGGTCGGACGGTCCGATGTGGACGTCCTTGGCGTTGAATTCCTTCTGGAGGTTCGACGTGACGGCCTGGGTCTTGGAGATCTTCTTCGACTCGAGGCGGGTGCGCTCGAGCATGTTGAGGAAGTCCATGTTGCCGCCGACGTTGAGCTGCATGGTGCGGTCGAGCTGCACGCCGCGGTCTTCGAAGAGCTTCGCCATGACGCGGTGGGTGATGGTGGCACCGACCTGGCTCTTGATGTCGTCGCCGACGATGGGGACGCCTGCGTCCTCGAACTTCTTGGCCCAGACGGGATCGCTGGCGATGAAGACGGGCAGTGCGTTGACGAAGGCGACGCCTGCGTCGATGGCGGCCTGTGCGTAGAACTTGTCGGCTTCTTCGGATCCGACGGGGAGGTAGGACACGAGCACGTCCACCTTGGCGTCGCGCAGGGCCTGCGCTACGTCGACGGCGTCGCCGTCGGCCTCGGTGATGGTCTCGCGGTAGTACTTGCCGAGGCCGTCGAGGGTCGGTCCGCGCAGGACGTGGACGTCCTTCGGGGGTACGTCGGCGATCTTGATGGTGTTGTTCTCGCTGGAGAAGATGGCTTCGGAGAGGTCGAAGCCGACCTTCTTGGCGTCCACGTCGAACGCGGCGACGAATTCGACGTCGCGGACGTGGTACTTGCCGAACATGACGTGCATGAGGCCGGGGACGGTGGCGTTCTCGTCCGCGTCCTTGTAGTACTCGACACCCTGGACCAGGGATGAGGCGCAGTTGCCCACACCCACAATGGCCACGCGGATTGCGTTGTTGTTCTCACCCATGGTCGGGTTCTCCTTCTGTCTTGACTGTCCTGTTTGGTGCTGTGTGGGACGGTGCTGGGTTGGGGTCGGCCTGCTCGGCTGCGATGACTTCGTTGAGCCAGCGCACCTCGCGTTCGCTCGATTCGAGTCCGAGCTGGTGTAGCTGCCTGGTGTAGCGGTCGAGTGTCCCGTTCGCCTTGGCCACAGCGTCGCGGAGCCCTTCTCGGCGCTCCTCGACCTGGCGACGTCTGCCTTCGAGAATGCGGACTCGAGCTTCCGCGGGAGTCCGACTGAAGAAGGCAAGATGTACGCCGAAACCGTCGTCGGTGTAGTTCTGCGGTCCGGTGTCGGCCACCAGTTCGGCAAATCGTTCCCTGCCGAGCGGGGTGAGCTGATACACCCGTTTCGCTCGTCTCTTCACGAGCAAGTCGGGACCGGCGTCCTCGGCGATGAGTCCGTCGGTTTGAAGTCGACGGAGTGCCGGGTACAGCGATCCGTACGAAAACGCTCGAAAAGCTCCGAGCAGGCCGGTCAGCCGCTTGCGGAGCTCGTAACCGTGCATGGGTGATTCGAGAAGCAGTCCGAGAATTGCGAGCTCGAGCATGCAGCTCCCCCTTCTCGAATCCAACGATCACATCATGGCGATGCGATTGACCGCACTATCGAAGAATGTATCGCGCCGATACATATTCTGACAACTCGGCCGTGAACGTATCCTGCGACACATGACCCCGGTCGACGCGCTCGCCGCCGCTGCCGCCCTCCACCTGGGCTTTCAGTTGGTGGTGACCGCCGTCGTCTACCCGGCGTTGGCTGAGGTGCCGGACGACGACTGGCAGCGTGCCCACGACGCTCACTCGCGGCGCATCACCCTCGTAGTCGGGCTGGTCTACGGACTACTCGCTGCTGCGTGTCTGTGGGTGTTGGTGTCCGGTTCGACCCACCTTGCTGCCCTGATCAGCGTTGCCGGCGCAGTGATCTCCGCGCTCGCGACTGCATTCGTGGCTGCTCCAGTCCATGGCGAACTAGGGCGTGCGGGACGCAACGGACACTTGATGAGTCGACTGCGATCAGCAGACCGCGTACGTCTCTGCGGTGCAGTGGTGTGTGCCCTGTTTGCTCTGTTGGCGTGACCGAGCGCGGGTGAACGTGGAGTGGCTTATCGGTTCAGCGAACCGGAGCCACCATGAGCACCGCGTCGACTCGGTACTCGCCCCACTGCTGCGCAGCCGTCCCGATTCGGTGCCAGCCCCGCCGGCGGTAGAAGCCGAGAGCGGCGCTACTCGGATCGACGAGCAGCACCGGTGCCCGTCCCTCGCTCCGTGCCGCATTCACTGCGTGTGCGAGCAACGCCGTTCCGCTGCCCGGCACGGAGCCGTCGGTCACCAACCGCGACACGACGGCGAGTCGATCGGCAGCGACCCCGGTTGCTCGCTGCCACTGCGCGCTCGCATCGTCCGCACCGGGATCCTGTCCCGGTGACGCCGTCGGATGCAGCGCTATGTGTCCGACGACGGTGCCTTGGTGTTCGGCGACCCAGGCTGCGAGTTCGTTGGGTGCGGCAAGCCAGTCGGCGCGCACCGCCGCTGCGCGCATGGGATAGCGCTGTGTTTCGTGCGTACGTTGCAGGATGGGTAGGAGGGTGCTCAGGTCGCCGTCCCGTCGGGGCCGCACGTGTATTCCCGATGTGGCGAACATGTGGGCGAGTGTAGGGACCGGACGGTGATGCCCACGGCGAGGATCGGCACAGTGTCCATGATCACGAACGACGGATCATCGCGTCGCAACAGGTGGAGCACTGTGTCTCGAGGCCGAAATGGGACCTGCTCATCGCCGAGGCGGGGTTCGCAGGTCCGCATCGGAGGGGCCGCACGTACTCTGGTCCTCGTGCGACTTCAGCGACAGGTGGTGGACTACGCCCTTCAGCGTCGGTCGCTGCTGGCCGAGGTCTACTCCGGTAAGACGGGTGTCGCAGCGGTCTGTGATGCAGATCCGTACCTGCTGCGCGCTGCCAAGTTCCACGGGCGCGGCAGCGACGTGGTGTGCCCCATCTGCCGCAAGGAGCAGCTCACGCTGGTGTCCTGGGTGTTCGGCGAGAAGCTCGGGGCGCTGTCCGGGTCGGCGAGAACTGCGGACGAACTCGTCCGCCTCGCGGCGACCCAGGAGGAGTTCTCGGTCCATGTGGTCGAGGTGTGTAGGTCGTGCAGTTGGAACCACCTCGTCCAGTCCTATGTCCTCGGGGCCGTTCCCGCGCCCAAACAACCCCGTCGTCCGCGATCGGGTTCCCGACAACCGAACCGTCGAACAGCGAGTGAGTGACACAATCGCTCCGCTGATCCCATCCACCGAGAGTTCGACGCGGCCGCCGAAATTACTGGAGATTCGTACGTGAGTTCCCCCTACGACAACAACCCGGGTAGCAACGAACCGGGCCGTAGCGACTCCGGACGGCGTCCCGACGTGCCCGGGCCGCCGCGCGGCAGTCGACATTCCGATCCTCCCGGTCGTCGCCCGGTGCCTCCTCCCGGCCGGCGTCCGATGCCGCCGCAGGGTCGTCCCCCGATGCCCCCTGCCGGTCAGCGTCCGATACCTCCTCCCGGGCAGCGACCAGGGCCTCCTCCCGGGCAGCGTCCGATGCCGCCGCAGGGTCGTCCCCCGATGCCTCCTCCCGGCCAACGTCCTGGACCTCCTCCCGGGCAGCGACCCGGACCCCCTCCGAGCCAGCGACCGATGCCGCCGCAGAGCCGACCCTTTCAGGGCAGGCCGCCGGTCGATCCGGTCAGTGGACGTCCCGCAGGTGAGCGTCCTTACGGAGAACGTCGCTACGGAGAGCCGCCCATCGCGCCTCCTGTTCGGTCCGCTGCCGCGACGGCCGTCACTCGGTCCGGCTCCGTGCCACCGCCCTACGAACCGAACGATCCATCAGTTCTCTCCTCGGGCAGCGAACCGCCCGAGCCGCCCGAAAGAGGTCCCGCCGCGAAAACGAAGAAGAAGTCCAAGTGGCGGGTCGTTCGACGCACGATGTACGCGTTGATCGCCCTGGGTCTGATCGTGCCGATCCTGGCCTTCATGGTGGCGTACACCGTCGAGGATGTGCCGCGTCCCGGCGACATCAGGACCAACCAGGTCGCCACGATCTTCGCCGCGGACGGCGCGAGTGTGCTCGGCAAGGTGGTGCCGCCCGAGGGCAACCGCACCGACGTGACGATCGACCAGATTCCGGAGCATGTGCGCAATGCCGTGCTCTCGGCCGAGGATCGCGATTTCTACTCCAATCCCGGATTCTCGGTGACCGGCTTCGGTCGAGCGCTCCGTGACAACGTGCTCGGACGCGACAGCGCAGGCGGCGGTTCGACCATCACCCAGCAGTACGTGAAGAACGCGTTGGTCGGAAACGATCGGACGCTGACCCGCAAGATGCGTGAGCTCGTCATCTCCTCGAAGATGGCGCGTCAGTGGTCGAAGGACGACATTCTCGCTGCGTATCTCAACACCATCTACTTCGGCCGTGGTGCGTACGGTATCGCTGCCGCGTCGACGGCGTACTTCGGTAAGTCCGTCGATCAGCTCTCGGTCGAGGAGGGTGCCGTCCTCGCGGCGGTCATTCAGCAGCCTTCCAATCTCGATCCCGAAACCAACCCCACCGGCGCGCAAGCTCGTTGGGACTACGTGCTCGACGGCATGGTCTCGCAGGGTCAGCTCGACGCGACCCAGCGGGCCGCGATGATGTTCCCGGTGGTGGTCCCTACGTCACAGGTGGACTCCGGTGACGCCGACGACGCCGGTCCGAACGGTCTGATCAAGGCCCAGGTGCTGCGCGAGCTGTCCGCTGCCGGGGTCAGTGAGCAGGACCTCAACACCGAGGGACTGCAGATCACGACGACCATCGATCCGAAAGCCCAGGCGGCTGCGGTCGATGCCGTGAACAGCAATCTCGAGAACGAACCGTCCGAGCTGCGCACGGCTTCGGTGTCCATCGATCCCCGTACCGGTGCGGTCCGCTCGTACTACGGCGGCGCGGACGGACGAGGATTCGACTTCGCGCAGTCCGGCTTGCAGACCGGGTCCTCGTTCAAGGTGTTCGGTCTGGCCGCTGCGCTGGATCAGGGCATTCCGCTCTCGAAGATGTACGACAGCTCGCCGCTCGACGTCAACGGCATCGAGATCAGCAACGTCGAGGGTGCCTCCTGTGGAACGTGCACCATCGCCGAAGCGCTCAAGCGCTCGCTCAACACGAGCTTCTATCGCATGATGCTCGGCATGGACAACGGTCCGCAGGCCATCGCGGACATGGCGCACAAGCTCGGCATCCCGCAGGAGATCGACGGCGTCGGACCCACCCTCACCGAGCCCGACAACGCAGGCCCAAACTACGGAGTCGTGCTCGGCCAGTACCAGTCTCGCGTCATCGACATGGCTTCGGCCTACGCGACCTTGGCTGCGTCGGGCGTCTATCACACCCCGCACTTCGTGCAGAAGGTCGTCACGGCCGACGGCACAGTGCTTCTCGACCGCGCTCCCGAAGCGGGCCAGCAGGTCGTCTCGGCCGCGGTCGCGGACAACGTGACCTCGGCGATGCGTCCGATCGCCGGCTACTCCAACGGTCACAACCTCGCCGGCGGTCGCCAGTCGGCGGCCAAGACCGGTACCGCTCAGCTCGGAGACACCGGGCAGAACAAGGACGCCTGGATGGTCGGTTACACGCCGTCACTGTCCACGGCCGTGTGGGTCGGCACCGAGCAGGGTCTGCCGCTCGAGAACAGTTACGGCGGACCGATCTACGGATCGGGCATACCGTCGGACATCTGGAAAGACACGATGGACGGCACGTTGGAGGGCACCTCGAACGAGACCTTCCCGACGCCGGAGGCCATCGCAGGTCAGGCCGGGGTGCCGCAGTACTCGGCACCGGCCCCCACGGCGACGGTGGCACCGTCGACAGCTCCGCCGCAGGTGACCCTGCCGATTCCGACGGAGATCTCGCCGCCGGTGGTCATCACTCCGCGGCAGGTCGAGATTCTGCCCGGCGTCACCATCCCGCTGCCAGGACTGGCACCGGCGCAGCCCGCGGAACCCGAACCGGCGGCACCCGAACCCGCCGCGCCCGAACCAGCGGCACCCGGGCAGTAACGACTCCAGCGGTGACGACCGAACCCGAGCGCAAGGGTCGAGCAGTGGCAAGCCCCGGTCGCCTCGACCCCGCGAGCGCAGCAGACCGCGATCTGCCCAGTCGTACCGATCCGATGACCGAGGAACTGTCCTCGGTCATCGGCGGGCCGGTCGGCAAGCACGCGCTGATCGGTCGGCAGCGCTGGTTCACCGCACTACGGGTGATTCTGCTGCTGGCGGTGGTCTTCCTGTGCTTCGGTTGGTTCGCCAAGGCGGCCTGTATCCAGCAGGCACCGGTGGGACCGGGCGGCGAGCTAGGACTCGACTGGAGTGGCAGTCGTCAGTACGTGGCGATGTGCTATTCCGACACCGTGCCGCTCTACGGGGCGGAGCGACTCGATCAAGGTGCTTTCCCGTACAAGAAGTCCTGGGAAGAAACCAAGGCGGACGGGTCCAGTCAGATCAGGTACATGGAGTACCCGGTGCTCGCGGGGTTGTACCAGTACGGCTCGATGGTCGTCGGAAAAGCCTGGAACTCACTGAGTTTCCTGCCGCAGGCGCTGCCGGTCGTGGTCTACTTCAACGTGGTTGCCCTGGGATTGGCGGTCGCCTGGCTGGTCACCGTGTGGGCCACCGCGATAGCTGCCGGACGCCGCATCTGGGATGCCGCGCTCGTGGCGGCCTCGCCGCTGGTGATCGTGCACGGATTCACCAATTTCGACGCTCTCGCAACGGCTTTCGCTCTCACCGGATTGCTGGCGTGGGCCAAGAAGCGGCCGGTTCTGGCCGGAGTTCTGATCGGTCTCGGCGGTGCCACCAAGCTCTATCCCCTGCTGTTCCTCGGACCCCTGCTGGTGCTGTGCTGGCGCACCGGAAAGATGCGCGAGTGGGGCATCACCGCCTGCGCGGCGCTCGGTGCCTGGCTGGCGGTCAATCTCCCTCTCGCGCTGCTGTATCCGTCGGGATGGTACGAATTCTTCCGGCTCAATTCCGAGCGCGGTGCCGACCCGGATTCGCTGTACAACGTCGTCACCTCGTTCACCGGCTGGACCGGTTTCGACGGCCCCCTCTACCCGGGCGACAAACCGTTGGTCCTCAACGCCGTGACACTCGTGTTGTTCGCCATCGTGTGTGCGCTGATCGCATACATCGGTACGACGGCACCGACGCGGCCGCGTCTCGCGCAGCTGGTGTTCCTGGTGGTGGCCGGGTTCCTGCTCACCAACAAGGTATGGAGCCCGCAGTATTCGCTGTGGCTGGTTCCGTTGGCCGTGCTGGCGCTGCCGCATCGGCGAATTCTGTTGGCGTGGATGACGATCGACGCGTTCGTCTGGTTCCCGCGGATGTACTACTACCTGGGTGTGGAGAACAAGGGCCTACCCGAACAGTGGTTCACCGCGACCGTCGTGGTGCGCGATGTCGCCGTGATCGGATTGTGCGCGTTGATCGTTCGGCAGATCTACCGCCCGGGCGAGGATCTCATTCGAAACGGCAGCGCCGTCGACCCGCTCGGTGGCGTGCTCGACGGCGCTGCAGATCGGACCATCTCGGATCGGACCGGGGCCCGAAAGGTCACATATAGCGGCCGAGCTGTTTGACGGCTTCACCGGCGTGCTTGGCCTGGATGCCGTCGCCGATCGCCTGGAGCTTCCACTCACTGCCCTGGCGATACACCTTGGCCATCACCAGACCGGTGAACGGCATGCCGCCCTGCAGGGTGAAGCGGGCGAGTTCGGTGTTGGTGGTGTTGTCGACCAGACGGCAGAATGCGTTCGCGACCTGCTCGAACGTCTGACCGCGGTACGAGGTGACGGTGAAGACGATGCCGGTCACGTGCTTGGGTACCCGCGTCAGGTCGACCACGATCACCTCGTCATCGCCCTCGCCTTCGCCGGTGAGGTTGTCGCCCTGGTGCACGATCGAGCCGTCCTTGGCCTTGAGCTGCCCGTAGTAGACGACATCGTTGACGCTACGGTCGGCGAGCATGATCGCCGAGGCGTCCAGGTCGATGTTCGCGGCTCGGCCTCCGCCACCGAACAGTCCGCCCTTCTTCGGAGTGGTCACCGGGTCCCAGCCGAGGCCCATTCGGATGACCGTCAGAGCCACGCCGCCGTCCTTGCGCAGGGTGACCTTCTGACCCTTGGTGAGGCTGACGGGCTTGGACTTGGTGAGGCTGACTTCCGGAGCCTCGGTACGGACCGGGGCGGCGGGTGGTGCGGGCGGCGCAGCGGGTGGCGGTGGAGTGGCGGGTGCGGGAGGAGGCGTCGGTGCGGGTGCGGGGGCGTCGTCCACGGACACACCGTGGTCGGTGACCAGTGCGGCGAAGCCACCTGCGTAACCCTGCCCGACGGCTCGCACTTTCCAACTGCCCTGACGTCGGTAGATCTCCAGTGCGATGACGATCGACTCCGAGCTCAAGCCGTCGATCGTGTACTCGTACAACACATTTCCGGCCGCGTCGCTCACTCGGGCGACGGGAGCGGCGGATCGACCGAAGTTGCTCGACGCGTCGTCGAGGGTGATGACAGCGCGGATCTGCTCGATGTCGGCGGGAACTGCGGCGAGCGATACGGCGAGCCGGGCCGGTCCGCCCTGGCCGGGCTCGAGGCGTACACCGGGGCCGGTGGGCTGGTTGAAGAACACGAAATCGGCGTCGGTGCGCACTTTTCCGGCGTCGGTGACCAGTAGCGCGGACAGGTCCGCGGGTACGGCCAGCGAGATGGAGACGACGACGTCACCGACGGTGAGTGGGCCGTTCTGACCCTTGGACAACGGTTGACCGGCCGGAGCAGACAATGTGATGGACTCTCTCTCGTAGTGCTGGTTACCGCCATCCAATGTACTTGTTCGATTTGTCCGACTGGCGTCACTGGGATTCGGCGGCCGTCAGACCTGGCGCAGGGTGAACAGGTCGCCGGGTGTGCAGTCGAGGGCGCGGCACACGGCGGTGAGGGTCGAGAATCGGATTGCCTTGGCGCGGTCGTTCTTGAGCACCGACAGATTGACGACGCTGACTCCGGCCAGACGCGAGAGCTCGGCGAGCGTCATCCCGCGGGCGTCGAGAATCTCGCCCAGATGGCAGACGACCAGATGGTCGACGAACTCCTCCACCATCAGACCAGGCCCTCGGCATCGCGAGCGAGCTTGGTGCCCTGGGTGATGGTGGCGTAGACGAACTGGAGAAACACCGCTACTACGACTGCAACGTAGAGGCCGACGGTCGATATCGACGACGTTGCGACGTCCGATAGCTCCAGTGCGCCGACGACACTGTTCGTGCCCAGCAGATTCATGAAGCCGGTGATGGCGGGATAGACGGCGATGCAGACGCCGATCATCACCACGTCGGTGCGGGCGGCGTTGGTGAACGGGTTGCCCATGATGACGCGGTCGCAGAATCGGTAGACGAACAGCAGCCCGACCAGAATGATGACCATCCCTACGACGATGGACCCGTAGCGCATGAAGTCGATGATGCCCATCAGTCGGGTCAGGTCCGCTTTGGGCACGCTGAGCTCGATCGAATTGCCCGGTTCCAACCGACCGCCGAACAACTCGGCTGGTGGTGTGCCCGATTGCAGTTCCAACCGCGCGAGGACGTCCTCAGACGAGTGGTACTGCCACAGCCTCCTTCCCGACCACACCACAGCCGCAGCCGCGTAGAACGCCATCGCCCATTTGTTGGCTCGTGCCGAGCCCAGTCCGTATGCCATCCCGCCGCCTCCATATCGATAGTCGATAACAACGAATATCGATAACCTATCGAAAATCGATACGGTGTCAAGGGCGCGCAGTCATTGCCTCAGCGCGACCGCCACGTGCCCTTCGATCTCCGACGCCAAGCCGGCGGTATCGGCAGGCGCTATCTCGATCGACTCTCCGGAGTGCACGATGTACCGACCGTCTCGATCGAAGTCCATCCAGAAGAACGAGACGGCGTCGGTGTCGCGGCGGTTGTCGTAGGTCTTGCCGCGCGCGACGATGACCTCGCCGACTGCCGACCGTGGGCGGTCGAAGAACGACCGGAACTGCTCGTCCGCCGTCGCGCCCCGCGTTGCGGTGGACAGATGCGTGCCACCCGATGTCGCTGCGGCAGTGGCACGTTCGAGTCGCTCGGCCGGTCGGTGGCCGGCCGTGATACTCGGCACGGGCGCGAGAACCAGGGCGGGGGCACGGGCAGGACCGGTCAGTTCGATGGTGACGGCACCACCGCAGGAGGCGTCGGGCCCCGGTTGCTGAGTCAGCACCGCGGCCGTGTCGTGGCGAATTGCTGCATGGCTGCGCACGATTGCGTTGGGGGAATCGGTTGTCTCGCCGCGACATTCGATACGAACCATCGGGTCGACGACGCTCCGAACAGCTGCGCCGAGCTCCTCGTCCATCATCGCGTCGATCCTCGCCGACGCCTCGAGCCGCAGTTGTCGCAGTTCGTCCACGGTATCGACGTCGATGGTGACCGCCAGGGGGTACGGCAGTCGGTCGCGTCCGAATCGACTGCACAGCATCATGAAATCGATGCCGGGCATGGTCCAGGTCGTCATCGTCAGCCGCCGAGTACCGGAGGTGCGACGAGGGGCAGATCGCCGATCAGTTCGCTGCCGTTGCTCACGTCCACCAGGTAACCGGGAGTCGCGTGTTCGCCGTCGTTGTCGCCCGCTCCCCGTGTGCCCGGTGCGCCCACGGCACCCATTCCCGGCATACCGTGCGCTCCCGCGCGGCCGGCCGCTGCTGCGCTGCCGAGTCCGCCGCCCGCCCCATTGCTGCCTGCCCCGCCGCCGCCCGTCCCGCCGCCGATCGGAGGGCCGAGAACCGAGCTGCCATAACCTGATCCGGCACCGGAACCGTTTCCGGATCCACCCGCGTATCCCGCGCCGCCGTAGCCCGAACCATTGGATCCTGCGAAGCCGCCACTGCCCGGTCCTGTTCCGCCGTAGCCGCCGCCGGGACCTGCGCCCAGCCCGGAACCCGCACCACCGGAAGCGCCGGGCCCGGTGGCCGATGCGGCACGAGTGTCACCGGAGTTGTCGGCAGGAGGCAAGGAACCCGAACCGCCGGCCCCCGCCTGCTCCGACGGCGTACCGGTCCGACCCGTATCGGCACCTTCGGCGCCGCCGGGTGGCGCCTGCGTTGCAGCCGTCGGGGCCGCCGAATCTGTTCCGTTCGCGCTCCGGTTTCGGGAACTCGAACCGAGGCTGCCGTCCCCCGCGGAGTTCCCGAGTCCCCAGCCTCCGCTGGAGGGGGCACTGTCTGCGACCGGGTTGTGCGCTGCCGGTAGCACCGGCACCTCGGAATCGGACTGCAACACCCCTGGTACGTAGACCGAGCGCATGATTCGACGAGCTTCTTCCTGCTGCTCCTCGCGGGCGGACGCTGCGTCCTTCGCGGCGAAGGGAATGGGCAGAAGGGAATCGATCATGCTGCTCACGGGCGCCGCAACCACCGGCGGCATCCTCGATTGCGTCTGCGTGAATCCGGAGTGCGCCTCGAGTAACTTGTTGCTGATCAGGCTCATCGAGGTGGACAGCGCGGTCGCAGACGACACGTAGTCGGCCACGCCGCCACGGACGGCGTCGGCTGTCGGTCCCGACCAGCCCGACGTCATGGCCGCCTCGATGCCGGACCGGAAGGCGTCGGATCCGGTGGTAGCGGCAGCGGACAAGTCGTTCCAGTTCTTGGACGAGTTCCCGATGGTGTCGGTTCCCAGCGACCCGACCATGGCCACGATCTGCTCGTGCGGCATCACCTCGAACACCTCGGTGATGACCACTTCGGTCGGCTCGAACTCGCCGCGGTAGTCGAGGGCCACGTTCGCCTTCTCGAATGCCGCTTGCAGAACGGAGCCGAGAAATTCGGGGCCGACCGGCGTCACGAACGCACTGGTGACGATGTTGTCGATCGTCGCTGCGAGTTCCTCGTACGGATCCGTCATGCCCACCCCTTGCCCCACTGCCTGTCTCCCCGACGAACAGTTAGACGCGGCGCACGGCACTTCGGTTCCGCAGCCACTCGAGAATCTCCTCGCTGGCCCGGACGCCGGAGGAGTCGGTGACGGTCAAGCCCGGCCGGGCGAATCCGAGCAGCTCGAGTTCGCCGTGCCGTGGTCGAACGGCCGAGTCGGCGGCCATGAGCATCTCCGCATCGAGTGCGCCGTCACCGGCGGCGAAGAGTCGAGCGTCGGCCTCCAGCGTGCCGTCCTGGATCAGCCGAGACCGTACCTCGGCCACCGCAGAGCTCTTGCACACCGCGTTGGGCATCGTGTAGATCTTTCGACCCTGCTGCGAGACGTTCCAGTCCCGAGCGGCGCACCACTGCGACCACTGCGCGACGAAGCCCTCGGGCACGGCGGACGTGTTCACCACCAGGTAGCAGAACAGCCCGTCCGCCTCGCGGTACTTGAGGACCCAGTCCTCGGAGACCCGTGATCTCAACTCTGCGCCGATGCCCACCAGATCCAACTCGAACCTGCTGCGCCACTGCATATCCGGCACACCGTCGACGAGGATGTTGCCCCCGTTGCTGGTGATGGCATATCGCCACGGTGCCCCGGGCAACGCGATCCGCCGAAACTGCTCGATGGTTCGCGTGGTGGTCGGCACCACGACCGTGGTCTCGCTCAACTCCCGAAGCAGCGTCACCGCGCGAGAGCTCATGTAGGACAGCGGTTTTCCCTCGTACATCTCGACGCACTCGAACGAATCGTCCAGGGGAACCCCGAGTGCTCCCTCGGAGAAGATCATCGTACGGTCGAGATCCACCGCGACGAGAGCGCTCACGACGGGTCCCCGTTCGAGACGTTCTTGATCAGCCCCATGCACGAATAGGCGAGGTCGGGCACCACGTCCACCGGCACGCCCCTGGCTGCGGCGAGCATCCGAATGTGTTCGTGCTCGGGCGCATCGGCGTCCCGCACCAGTACCCGCCACGGGACACGACGCAGTAACACCCGGGTGGTCTCGCCGACGCCCGGTTTGACGAAGTTGACGTGCGAGATTCCGTACTCTTCACGCACCTTCTCCACCGATGCCCATCCGGTCCAGGTGGGGGTTCGGTCGGAGCCCAACACCGCAGCCACCGAGGCATCGACCTCACCGCGGACATCGTCGAACCGCGCAGCGACGGTGTCGAGCAGGTGCCGCGAGACGTCGTCGGGGGCGAGATCGGCGTAGTACTTCGCGCCGTGGAAGTCCCCGGGACGAATCAGACTGTCGTTGAGCACGGTTCGTGAAACCAGGCCCGAGACCGTCGAATTGAGACAGGCGGACGCGATGAGGAAGTCGTCGCGGGTGCCGTACGTGCGCGCGCAGTTGCCAGGATCGGCGAGCACGGCGAGGTCGTCGTCGAACTCGGCACCGGGAAAGTCGCGGAGGGCGGCGGTGAGTTCGCGGGCGATCGCACCCTTGCCGGTCCAGCCGTCGACGAACACCACCGAGCGCGAGTCGTGGTGTTCGGCGAGGTAGCGCAAGGCCACGGCGTCGATGCCTCGATCACGCACGATCGAGACGGCGTAGTGGGGAAGCTCGATGCCGTGGGCCGCGAATGCCCAGCGGCGCATCAGAATTCCGACGGGTGTACCCGCCCGAGCCAATGACGCGAGTGCGATGTCGTGTCCGCGCTCGGCCAGCACGACCTCGGTGACGGTTCCGACCGCGACCGCCAGCCGTGACGCGCTTTCCTGTAGCACTTTCTCGAACAATTCGCGGTAGGCCAGATCCGGCTGATACTCGACCGGAAGCGATTCGGCGTAATGAGCCTCGCCGGCTTGAATACGCTGCTCCCGCTCCTCGATTCCTGCTTCGAGGGAGACCGACGAGAGGTCTTTGAGCAGCCACGTGACTTCGTCCGCTGCGTAGGAGCCGAATTCGGGTCCGCGGAGCGGGCGTGCGCGCCGGGAAACCTCGAGCGCCACCGGGTCGGCTCCCGTCACGACCACCAGGAGTACGTCGGTGCCCGAGGCTGCCAGTGTCTCCGCCGCGGCGGCAAGAGCGTCGGTATCGGCGGGGGCGTCGGCCACGAGCACCAGTGTGGTCTCGTGCGGGGCGGACGCGTTGTAGAGGTAGCGCAGTCCCGATTCGTCCTCGGGTGCAGCGAATTCGAAACCACGGCGCAGGGGGTAGTCGGGCACGTCCAGCACGTACGCCGGTGACCGGGTCGTGGTCTGGAACAGCGCACGGTGCCCCAGTTTCTGCAGGGCCGCCGCCAGCCGAAGCGGCAGATACATGAGCTCCTCGTGGCCGATGACGACCACCGGTGTCGATTCGGAGAGCGACGCATCCACGGTGGCTGCGAGGGCGTCGATCGCGGAGTCGAAACCTGCCGAATCGGATCGGAGGAATCCGTGGCGTCCGCCGTCGGGCAGGGTGGCCGGCCAGTGGGCGTCGACTCGATGAACCGAACCAGGCTGTGCAGCAGTGGGATTGAATACCGGATCCGGCAGGTCCAGCACTGTCTGCGTCAGTCCCGGCTCCAGCTCGACAGATCCCTGTGCCAGGCTCACGTTGTCGATCCGAACGCCGAGTTCTGTTGCCACCGCGGCAGCTGCAGCGAGATGCTCGGCGGTGCGCATGTCCACCAGGGATGCGATGACGTAGTGCGCGCGCCCGGCCGTGGAGTGAATCTGTCGCAACGCATCCAATGCGGTCGCTCCGGTCGAGATCTCGTCGTCGACGAGTATCAACGGCAGGTCGCCGGCGAGAAGGTCGGCCGAAGTGGGCATCAGCAGGTGGTCGGTGGCGTGCGAGTGACCCTCCTCGAACTCGCCGTGCACCGTCATGCCGGGAACACCGCGGCGCGTCGAGTGCAGGTAGCAGTGCGCGCCCAGAGCCGTTGCGACCGTGTGGCCCAATCCCGTTGCGGTCTCTGCGAATCCGAGAACATCGACATCGGAACCGTCCACCGCGGTCTGCACCAGGGCGGCCAGTTCGGTGCCTGCGGCGATCACGACGTCCGGATCCACAGGGATGTGTTTGCCGAGCACCGTCGAGACCAACAGATGGGCGCGGCGGGGATTGCGGCGCAGACCTGGCCGCACCAACTGCGTGGCCGACCAGGACGACGACGAACCGGTGTCGGTGAGCGCGATTCCGTCGGCCGGGTTCGTGTTCATCGCTGTGCCAGTGCGGTCAGTAGATCCACGAACGTGATTCCCTCTTTGGTGACGCCGAACGCCCTGGCGCGCACCACCGTCTGCTTCGCCCAGTTGCGGTGCGGGCCGAGCTCGTTCATCTTGTTGCGGTAGCCGGACGCCTGGACGCCGCCCTGGTCGGAGGAGAGAATGTCGAGTGCATCGTGGTATTCCTCGTGCGTCACCGCGGACAGTGCGTGCACGGCAGGTACGTGCGAGGGGTGGATGACGGTCTTGCCCTGAATGCCGTTCGCGCGGTCGAGTGCCACCTCGCGCAGCAGGGCGTCGAGGTCGCTGCTGACCAGTTGCTGGCGGAAGCGTACGGCCTGTTGATCGACGAACGGCGTCTGACGCAGCAGGGGACGGAACATGCGTTCGTGGTCTGCGAAGTACTCCCACACCGGTCCGGTGATGACGAAGCCCGAACCGTCGTAGCGGCCCAGGTGATTGACGATCGCGCTGATGACGTCGGCGACGACGCGGACGTCGTAGATCGTCAGATCCCGGTCGCGGCGGATGCCGAACGTGCCGCACATGTCGGTGGCACCGATTCGCACCGCCAGTACGACGTCGCGGTACTCACCGAGCAGTTCGCGAATGGCAACCAGTTCCGCGTCGCGGGTCTCCCGGTGCACCACCTCCGGTGATTCGAGGACCGGCATGGCGAACAGACGGGTGCCGTGTGTCTTCGACGCAGCGACGATCTCGTCGAGGAACTCGGCTCCGCGTGCTGCCGTGAACTTCGGTACGACGAATCCGGCCAGCCCTGCGGCACCGTGGTCGAGGCCGTCGCAGATGCTGCGGATGTGGGCGGCGGTACGAGCCCGAACGAACACCAGCGATCCCGAACCCGAGAGTTCGTTCAGAGTTCGCACGGTGTTGGCCAACGCTTCGTCCAGATCGTGATCTGCGACAGCGTCTTCGAGATCGATGACCATGGACCGCACACCCTCGTCGGTGCGTTTGTTCACCGTTGCCGTCAGGTCCGGACGCGTGGCCGGGATGTACAGCGTTGCGCCGAGAGCCGTTGCCACGAGGTCGTTTCCGTCGCTCGTCTCGATGTCTTCCGGTTGCATGAAGAACACTCGTCGGCGAGTGTCTGCGTCGAGATGGCGAAAGTGTTGCACCACTGTCCTTCGTGTGAATGTAGTCAGTGCGAGGTTCGCATGCGGTCGATCACGCCTGCGATGAAGTCCGAAATGGTATCCAGATCCTGCAGATATGACCAGTAGTCCGGGTGGGTACCCGTCAGCGCCGTGCTCGCCCTGTCGATCCGGGCGAGCTGAGCATCCAACACCGAGCCCCATTCGGCAACCAGACCACGATTGATCGCGAGTTGTTGAGCGTCACGAAGTTTGAACCGCACCTTGTTCTCGGTCTCTTTCGGATCGGCCCTGACCGCGCGCAGCAGTCGAACTCGGTCGGTGACCGCGTCGACCAGTTGTTCGGCATCGCTCAGGTGTTGGCGCGCCTGGGTGACCAGATCCAGTGACTGCTCGGGATTGCCCGAATCGAGCGCCGAACGCGCCGCGCGCAGGTCCTCGTCGGCCTGCTCGATGTGGCGCGCACTGGATCGTTCGTTTCGGGACAGATCTGCCGAGCTCTTGGCGTTGAATTCACGAAGCAAGCTCGAGAAGGCAGGCCCAATACCCTCGGATCTGGTTCGCACCGCCTCGATTCGGGTGCGCACGGAGGCCAGCGCGGTTCGGGCCTCCTGAAGGCGTCCCGGGGCCGAGTCCACGGCAGCACGCAGCGCGGCCGCACGGTCGCGGACTTGGGCGGCGTGCTCTCGGGCGCGCAGAGGGTCGCGCTGATCGGCCTGCAATTGTGTTGTCGCAGAATCGAGTTCGCGCCACGCCTGGCGAAGTGAGGGGTAGGCGGCGAACTGCTCGTCGACGGTGGAGCGGGCTGCGTCTGCCTCGGCCAACGCGTCCTGGACCAGGCGCGGGGTCGCGGCGAACTGAGCAGATGCCTGCTCGAGCGTGCCTCGATGGGCGTCGTAGAACCGATCGACGGCAGTGCTGGCATCGTGCAGAAGCGCGGTCGCTCGGTCGAACGCCGATCTGGCGGCAGGGGTGGTGATTCCGTCGAACTGCTCGACGGCGGCGAGGTAGGCGGCTCCGGCGTCGAAACATTGCTTCTCGGTGTCGGACCATCGGCCTGCGAGTCGATCCTGAGGGCGCAGTGCGGTGGAGGCCTCGACGCCGGCCGACGCGATGGACTGACGCTTGTCCATGTCGAGGAACGCGGCGACAGCGTTGTCCTGGGATCGACGCGCGGCGGCGTCCGATTCGGCACCCCGGCGGAACACCCCAGGCCAGCGACTTGTCACCTGCTCGATAGTACTGACGGGAACCCTGGCGATGTCGCAGTCGTTGGCTGAGTACGTCCAAGAACCGGACATTCCCACTACGGTTGACCCCGTAACGGGAAACCAATTGCGAAAGGACCTCTCAATGGGCGTCAGCCTCAGCAAGGGTGGCAATGTCTCGCTCACCAAGGCAGCTCCGAACCTGACCGCGGTCGTGGTCGGTCTCGGATGGGACATCCGCACGACGACCGGCACCGACTTCGATCTCGACGCCAGCGCCATCGCTCTGAACTCGACGAAGAAGGCCTTGAGCGACGGGCACTTCGTGTTCTTCAACAACCTGAAGTCTCCCGACGGCTCCATCGAGCACACCGGGGACAACACCACGGGTGAGGGCGACGGAGACGACGAGCAGATCAAGGTCGATCTCGCCGCAGTACCGCCGGAGATCGAGACCATCGTCTTCCCCGTGTCCATCTACGATGCGGACGCACGCTCGCAGTCGTTCGGTCAGGTGCGCAACGCGTTCATCCGCGTCATCAACCAGGCCGACAACTCCGAGCTCGCACGCTACGACCTCAGCGAGGACGCCTCCACCGAGACCGCCATGGTCTTCGGTGAGCTGTACCGCAACGGCGCGGAGTGGAAGTTCCGCGCGGTCGGTCAGGGCTACGCCTCGGGACTCGCAGGAATCGCTCGCGATTTCGGAGTAAACGTGTAGTAAAGGCCTCCTCAAGATTGGGAGTACCCCCGCCTCGTCATCCATGATGGGCGGGGGTTTTTCCGTCTTTGTCTCGAGAAGGGCCACGACTGTGGTTGTCAAGATCTTCGGATGGTCGATCGCGGTCACCATCGTGTCCGTCATCGTGGCTTTTCTGTACGGCGGGATCGAGGCGATGATCCTCGTCCTCATCCTCGGTGTACTCGAGGTGTCGCTGTCCTTCGACAATGCCGTCATCAACGCCACCGTGTTGCGACGCATGAGCGAGTTCTGGCAGAAGATCTTCCTCACCATCGGCATCATCATCGCCGTGTTCGGCATGCGGCTGCTGTTCCCGCTGGTCATCGTCTGGGCTGCGTCGGGCCTCGGTCCGGTCGCCGCGATCGACCTGGCCCTCAACCCGCCCGCCGACGGTGCCGCAACGTTCCCGGACGGTTCACCCAGCTACGAGACGCTCCTCACCGACGCGCATCCGCAGATCGCTGCATTCGGTGGCATGTTCCTGCTGATGCTCTTCCTCGGATTCATCTTCGAGGATCGCGAGATCACCTGGTTGAGCTGGCTCGAAAAGCCGCTCGCCCGCATCGGTCGCCTCGATCAGCTCTCCGTGGTCGTCGCAGGCCTGCTGCTGGTCCTGAGCGCCGAATTCCTCGCCGAGGACGACAAGATCTCCACCGTCATGGTCTCCGGCGTGCTGGGCATGATCACCTACATTGCAGTGAACGGACTCGGTGAACTCTTCCACGTCGAAGAAGAGGGCGAAGAGTCCTCGGGCGGGCCGAGCGAACTGGCGAAGGCGACGGGTAAGGCCGGGTTCTTCCTGTTCCTCTACCTCGAGGTGCTCGACGCATCGTTCTCGTTCGACGGTGTCATCGGTGCGTTCGCCATCACCGCAGACCCGATCATCATCGCGCTCGGCCTGGGCTTCATCGGTGCGATGTTCGTCCGCTCGATCACGGTCTTCCTGGTTCGCAAGGGAACGTTGTCCGATTACGTGTACCTCGAGCACGGTGCGCACTGGGCGATCGGTGCGTTGTCCATCATCCTGCTGGTCTCGATCGGTGTACACATCAACGAGCTGATCACCGGCTTCGTGGGAATCCTGTTCATCGGAGCCGCCCTGCTGAGCAGTATTCGACGCAACAAACGCCTCGAGAACGAGGGCGTGGAGACTGCCGTCAGCGTCTGACCGACGGCATCACCGACCCTGGTTCACAGCTCCGAGATATCGACGAGCCCGTCCTGCAGGGCGCGCGCGACGAGGGCCGCCTTGGTCGGTGCCGGCCGTCCGACGGAGGTGTACTTGGCCCGAATCCGGGTGAGGTGGGTGTTGACGGTGCCGAGCGAGAGAAACAGTGCCTTCGCCACTTCGGTCTTCGAGTCGTGTCGAATCCAGCAGAGCAGCACCTCGATCTCGCGGCCGGTCAGATCAGGTCGCGGCGGGAAGGGGCTCGTGGCGGCGGGAACGGGATGTATCTGCATCGGGGGTGGAACGAGGCTGATCGGACCGCGTGAACGGCGCGTCGTCGGGACTCCGGAGTCGTTCGCGGAGGGCAAGGGTTCGAGCAGTGCAGACATCTAATCTCCCGGACGCCGAAGTGAGTTGAGACCGACTAAACCAATGCGGTCGATTCTCACAGGTAACTCGCAGGTTTTCTGCCCTTATTATTTGGGGCATTGAACCGTCAACCGTCCTGTCAGAGTGTCACGAGGCTACGACAGACTTCTCTCCGACTGCATCGAGTTCGATCCGCACATCGGCGCTCGAGTCGCTGACCAGGATGGATACGATCTTCGCGCGTCCAGGCGGCAGTATCCGAGCGGTCACCACCCCGCCTGTCGGACCGCTGAGCGCGTCGGACACCGCGGTGCTCACTCGGTCCGAAATTGTGGGATGAGCCATAGTGAGCCCGCCGTCGTCGAGCAGAATCACCTGCACTCGCCGTGCCCTGGCAGCCCGCGCTTACGCGGCGACCTCGTCCGTCATCAGTCCCGGTGCCCGCAGTCGATCCCGCAGAGTTGCCTCGAGAAGTCCGCAGGCCTGCCGCTCGGCGGTATCGAGACCGGACCCGCTCGCGATTTTCTCGAGTGGGGCCTGCATCAATCCTGTGGAGGTAGCTCGGGCATCGGGAGCCAGCCGTCCTCGACCGCACGCTTGTACAGATCGGTCTTCGTCGGTGCCGGACGTCCCGCCTCGGCGTATTTGTTGCGGATCCGTACCAGGTAGTCGTTGACGGTCTGCTCGGACAGTCCGGCCAGGCGGGCGACGCGTCCGGCCTTCTCGCCCGACGCGTAGAGGGCGAGTACTTCACGTTGGCGTGGACTGAGTCCCACGTCCGGAAGCTGGGGATCGCCGTCGATTGCGGCAGCCCAGTCCGTCGTGACGACCTGTCCCCCGCTCGCGGCGCGCCGGATCGCGGAGACGATCGCTGCGGCCGGTGCCGACTTGCGAACTACGCCCAGTACGCCCGCACGAGCTGCCGAGCGAACCAGAAAGGCGTTCTCGGCACCGGTGTAGACGAGGACGCGCGCACCGGCGGCGTGCAGTTGCTCCACGTTGGAGCGGGGTGAGGACCCGTCACCGAGCCGAAGATCGAGTACCACCAGATCGAGTGTCGGCTGCTGGGCGAGCAACTCTGCGACGGTGGCGGCGGTGGACACCAGTTCCAGGTCGGGTTCGTCGGCGAGCATGGCCTTGAGTCCGAGCGCTACCGATTCGTGGTCCTCGACGAGGCCGACGCGTCGTACTTCGGTGGTCCGATTTTCGGTGCTCTCCTGTGATCGCGACACCTGTGTCATGTCCCCGCCCCGCTCTGCGCCCTACTGCCCCGGTGATCCCGTCAGCGATGTCGCTGCTGGTCGGCGCGATGATACCGACTCCCGGTCTGTTTTGCCGCGCACTGGAATCCGCATGCGCGTACGGATGAACAGCACGAACAGCACCACCAGCAGCAGCGCCCGTCCCCATACCCCCACCAGAACGAAGAACTCCTCGTCCTCGGCGTCCACCCCGGAGGCCAGCGCGGCGAAGTACTTGAACACGCCGATTCCCATCGACAGATCGACGACCAGATACGCGGCGACGAGCGCCCACGGGACCCGAAGCAACACCAGGAAAGGCAGCAGCCACAGCGTGTACTGCGGCGAGTGCACCTTGTGCAGCAGCATGAATCCGCACAGCATCGACCCGCTCACCGCGACCCACGGGTACGTTCCGACAACCTTTGCCCGACGCCAGCCGAGCCACAGCGCAAGTGCGAACGCGGCGAACACCAGCAGCGGCGACGCGACATCGACCACATCCTGGAAGGACGCGTCGGCCTCCGCGTAGGCATCGGGAGTCATCTGGTCGCTGATGTAGAAGTGGCGCAGTCCCCAGTACCAGATGGAGTTGGTCGTCAGGTCTGCCTGCCGCAGCGACTGGAAGGTGAAGGATGCACGCCACCCCTCGTAACCGAGCACTGCGAACGGCAGGTTGATTGCGACGACCGTGCCGATCGCGGCACCGGCGACCATCAGACCGCCGCGGACGTCCCAGCGACCCCGGATGGTGTCGGCGGACTCGCGCCCGTCGATGCCGCCGGTGACCACATACGCGATCAGGGGCAATACGAAAGCTCCCGGGTAGAGCTTGAGGCAGAAGCCGACGGCCAACAGCACCGACGCGAGAATCGCTCTGCGCCGCAGCGGCATCGGCAGGGTCATGACGAAGATCGCGCCGACGGCAGCGGCCACGACCGGAAGTTCCCAGTTGTGGAAGGCGTACATCACCACAGGTGGGCCGATCGACCACAGCAACGCGGACCAGCCGGCCATCCGCCCGAGCATCCAGGCGGTGAGCAGACCGAACGGTGCCAGAATCAACGCCGAGGTCAGCAGGAACTGTGCATCGGTGTGGGCCGGGATTGCTCCGAGCCACATCAGCAACCCACTGAGGACGGGATACTCCACTGTCCCGCCGGTGAGGATCCCGTCGCTGGTGATGGCTCCGTGAATGTAGGGAAAGATGTGATTGTCGATGTCTCGGCCGAGCCACAGGAATTGGATGTCGGAGTAGCAGACCGAGGAATCCTTGATGGCGTCGAACACCGTGCTGCGTCCGGAGGCGTCGAACGGCGCGACCGCGCATCGGGCCTTGTTCAGATATCCCAGAATCAATCCCAGCGCAGCCATCGCGACGACCACGACGACCGTCATCGGATTGGCGCGGACCCCGGATCGCATGGTGCAAGAGTATGACGCGTGAGGGCCGGACCGTGCGCCCGACGCGAATTAGCAGGTCAGGGCCCTGTCGTGTATCTTCGAGGGGTTGCTGACGCAACGACCCTCCTGCCACGGACAGTCCGTGGCCGTTTTCACTAGTCCACAGGAGGTGATGAGGTCTTATGCGTCATTACGAATTGATGGTCATTCTCGACCCCAATCTGGACGAGCGCACTGTCGCTCCGTCGCTCGACACGTTCCTCAACGTCGTTCGCAAGGATGGCGGCACCGTCGACAAGGTCGATGTGTGGGGCAAGCGTCGTCTGGCCTACGAAATCCTCAAGCATGCCGAGGGCATCTACGCCGTTGTGAACCTCAACGCCGAGCCTGCCACCGTCAGCGAGCTCGATCGTCAGCTCGGACTCAACGAGTCCGTTCTGCGCACGAAGGTCCTGCGACAGGGCAAGTAATTGTCGTTGCCCGCCTCTAGGCTGGCATCTACAACGCTTACTACTGAAAGAGGAACCATGGCAGGCGAGACCGTCATCACCGTCATCGGAAACTTGACGGCTGATCCAGAACTTCGATTCACCCCCGCCGGCGCGGCGGTTGCCAACTTCACGGTTGCATCCACCCCGCGCACATTCGATCGTCAGACGAACGAGTGGAAAGACGGCGACGCGCTCTTCATGCGCTGCAACATCTGGCGCGAGGCAGCGGAGAACGTTGCCGAGAGCTTGACCCGAGGCTCGCGAGTGATCGTGAGTGGACGGCTGCGGCAGCGCTCGTACGAGACGCGTGAGGGTGAGAAGCGGACAGTCGTCGAGCTCGAGGTAGACGAGATCGGACCTTCACTCCGCTACGCCACCGCAAAGGTCAACAAGGCCAACCGCGGTGGAGGTGGCGGCGGAGGCGGCTTCAACTCCGGCTCCGGCTCCGGTTCCTCCGGCGGATCGAGCGGCGGCCGCTCGAACTCCTCGTCCAACTCCGGTTCCGGCGGAGACGATCCCTGGGGCAGTGCCCCGGCGGCGTCGGGCTCCTTCGGCGGACGTGGCGGAGACGAAGAGCCACCGTTCTAGATCCTTCGATCGAGAACAACCAGATGTAACGGAGAAAGACCCATGCCCAAACCGCCATTGCGCGTCAAGGTGCTCAAGAAGAAAGCGTGTTCCTTCTGCAAGGAAAAGAACACGTCGATCGATTACAAGGACACGACGTTGCTGCGTAAGTACGTCAGCGATCGCGGAAAGATCCGTGCTCGCCGTGTCACCGGCAACTGCGTCCAGCATCAGCGTGACGTGGCCGTTGCCGTGAAGAACTCGCGTGAGGTAGCACTGCTGCCTTACGCCGCGACGGCTCGATAGAAAGGGGCGATTGGTATGAAACTGATCCTCACCGCTGATGTGGACAACCTCGGTGCGCCTGGCGACACCGTAGAGGTCAAGGACGGCTACGGCCGTAACTTCCTGCTGCCCCGCGGATTGGCCATCCAGGCCACCCGTGGAGCTCAGAAGCAGGTCGACGGCATCCGCCGCGCGCAGGAAGCTCGTGCCGTCCGCGGCCTCGAGCACGCCAACGAGCTCAAGCAGGCCATCGAAGGCCTCGAGGCCGTCACGCTCTCCGTGAAGACCGCGGGCGACTCGGGCAAGCTGTTCGGCTCGGTCACCGCGTCGGACGTCGCTTCTGCTCTGAAGGCTGCCGGTGGCCCGGTCGTCGACAAGCGCAGCATCGATCTGCCGAAGGCTCACGTCAAGAGCACGGGCAAGCACGACATCGTCGTGAACCTGCACCCCGACGTGACCGCCAAGTTCAAGCTGGATGTCGTCGGAAGCTGATTTCAGCTTTCGGCCCGTTTCGGTCGAACAAAGCCCCACGAACCTCGGTTCGTGGGGCTTTTTCGTGTCTTCTCACAAAGATCAACTGTCGCAATGGGTTCCGATTTGTGAAGCATCTCTCTTCGGACGTTCGTGAGCAAAGCTTTGCGTACTCTTTAGGCGGGGCGACATCGAACATCATCACCAACTGGATTCACCCGACCTGACGCCTAGACGCCCGGAGGAACGCTGCCGTGACCACGACCGTGGAACCCGATTCCGACCCCAGTCCCGAGACCCGACTCGAGCCGCAGTCTCGCGTCGGGTCGATCCTGAAATACGACGTACCGGCCTCGTTGGTCGTTTTCCTTGTTGCAGTGCCACTTTCGATCGGTATCGCCGTCGCATCGGGCGCGCCGATCATGGCCGGTCTCATTGCCGCTGTGGTCGGCGGCATTCTTGCCGGCATACTCGGCGGATCACCGCTGCAGGTCAGTGGCCCCGCGGCAGGCCTGACCGTCGTGGTTGCCGAGTTGGTCAACCAATTCGGGTGGGGCGTAACGTGCGCCATCACCGTCCTGGCCGGTGCTGTGCAGATCCTGCTGGGAATGAGCCGGATTGCGCGCAGTGCGTTGGCCATCTCGCCCGTCGTGGTGCATGCGATGCTCGCCGGAATCGGTATAACCATTGCGCTGCAACAGATTCACGTGCTTCTCGGCGGGGAATCCGAAAGTTCTGCGGTCCAGAACGTCCTCGCCATCCCCACATCCGTCGCGAACGGCCAGTGGCCGTCGATCGTCGTCGGCGGAATTGTGGTCGTGCTGATGTTCGCCTGGCCACGGTTGAGCGAGTTGTCCGGCGTGCTGGCCAAGGTCACCAAGGTGCCGGCCGCCCTGGTCGCAGTGGTCACCGCCACCGCGGTCTCGATCTTCTTCTCACTCGATGTCGAACGAATCGAATTGCCCGGCAACCTGATCGAGTCCTTGAGCCTGCCGGTCATGCCCGACGGGCAGTGGAGTGCGTTCGTCACCGGCGTCATCACCATCGCGTTGATCGCCAGTGTCGAGAGTCTGCTCTCCGCGGTGGCCGTCGACAAGATGCACAGCGGTGAGCGCACCAACTTCGACCGTGAATTGATGGCTCAGGGTGCCGGCAACATGGCCTCAGGCGCCATCGGCGGTCTGCCGATCACCGGGGTGATCGTGCGCAGTGCCACCAACGTCAAGGTCGGTGCCAAGTCTCGGGCATCGGCGATTCTGCACGGCGTGTGGATTCTGATCTTCTCCGTACTGTTCATCTCGATCGTCGAACTGGTTCCCTTTGCAGCTCTGGCCGGGTTGCTGGTGATGATCGGTGTGCAGCTGATCAAGCTGGCGGACATCAAGATTGCGAACAAGACCGGAGACATCGCGGTCTATGCGGTCACGGTCGTCGGAGTGGTGGCGCTCAACCTGCTCGAGGGTGTGTTGATCGGTTTGGCACTGTCGATCATCCTCGTGCTGCGTCGGGTGGTGTGGGCGAAGGTCAGGGTCGAGGAAACCGTCGACGGCACCTGGCGTGTCACCACCGAGGGGTCGTTGAGCTTCCTCGCGCTCCCCCGGTTGACGCATGTGCTGTCCACTGTCCCGGCAGGCACGGCCGTCACGGTCCACCTCGGCGTCGACTTCCTCGACCATGCCGTGCACGACGCCTTGAACGAGTGGATGCGTCAGCACGAACTCGGCGGCGGCACAGTGAAAGTCGAAGAAGTGGGTACGGCGTCCATGGCGGCGGCTGCCGAAGGGCCACCCAAGCGTGGATCGGCGACGGTACGCAGTTCGTTGGCACCGTGGCGCGCCTGGCAGCTCAAGAGTGATGTCGCGCAGGAGGACTCGCCCGCGGCCCTGCGGCCGGTGTTGAGCGGCGTTGCGGAGTACCACCGCACGCATGCTCCCAACATCCGTCCGCACCTCGAGGGACTGACCGACAGCCAGGATCCGGACACTCTGTTTCTGTGCTGTGTGGATTCGCGAGTCATGCCGAACACGATCACCAGCAGCGGCCCGGGTGACCTGTTCACCGTCCGCAACATGGGCAACCTCGTTCCCGCTCAGGGGCAGGACTGCTCGGTGGAGGCGGCGCTGGCGTTCGGTGTCGATCAACTCGGGACGTCGTCGGTCGTGGTCTGTGGGCACTCGGGCTGCGGTGCCATGAAGGCGGTACTCAGCGGCCCTGAGAACGCCGCGGACGCCTCCGTCGCCGAGTGGTTGGGTTACGGGATGGCAAGCCTCGACGCGTATCGCAGCGGGCACGTGGTCGGTCGTCAGGCGGCGGAGCTCGGATTCGGAGAGGAGGACCAACTGGCGATGGTGAACGTCGCAGTGCAGCTGCAGACGCTCACGCGGCATCGAGTCGTCGGTCGTGCCAACGCCGAGGGGCGCCTACGAATCACCGGCCTCTTCTTCGACATTCCGTCGGCACGAGTTCTGCAGATAGGTACCCAGGAGATCACGGTCCTCGACCCGGCGGACTGCCCGCAGAAGAGTGACTCCTGACGTCTCGCCGTGAGTGTCGAGGGGCCCGATTCCAAGAATGGGATCGGGCCTCTCGCGTCTAAACGGGAGAGTGGTCTGTTTCTGTGAGTGATCCCAGTCGGTGTGACCCAATTCACCCCTGGGTTCACCCGGTATTTACTCAACACGCCCGAGTTGTCAATTCGGCCGACACGCCGCTCCCGAATCGATGCACAGGAAGAAAACTTTATGTACACCCCTTGACCTGGCGAAGAACCTGAAAACCGGAAAGTTATACCCAGGTTGTCCACAGATGGTCAACACCGTTGTTCAACACCATCCACATTTCATCCACAGTTCCATCCACAGGCCATGTTGTGACTCCTGCCGATAGCGCTTAACGTCCGTGCAGCGTCTCTCTCGATGCCGTGCAGCGGCCTCCGGAGAGTGCGTATCCGGTGCCGAGCAGGACCTGTCGGTGCCCGGGGGTAGAACTTGCTACACAGCACCGCCGGGTGATATTCGACGGTGCCGACGACTATGGGGAGAGGACGGCCGGTTCGCGTGGCAGTTGTGGACGATCGAGGACAGTCCGACTACTCCGGCCCCTCCTCCAGCGAGGGTCCTGGCGAGGATTTCGGTCGCCAGCCCCCACAGGACATGGCGGCCGAACAGTCCGTACTCGGCGGCATGCTGCTGAGCAAGGACGCGATTGCCGATGTGCTCGAGGTGCTTCGTCCCGGCGATTTCTATCGCCCGGCCCACCAGAACGTGTACGACGCGATCCTCGACCTCTACAGCCGCGGTGAGCCTGCCGACCCGGTCACCGTATCGGCCGAGCTGGACCGTCGCGGTGAGCTCAAACGCATCGGCGGCCCCCCGTACCTGATCACCCTGACGCAGACGACGCCGACGGCAGCCAATGCCGGGTACTACGCCGAGATCGTCGCGGAGAAGTCGATTCTGCGCCGGCTCGTGCAGGCCGGTACCCGCATCGTGCAGTTCGGCTACGCCGGAGCCGACGGCCAGGACGTGGCCGAGGTGGTCGACCGTGCGCAGGCCGAGGTGTACGAGGTCACCGAACGCCGCACCTCCGAGGACTTTCTGCCCCTCGAGGAACTGCTGCAGCCCACGATGGACGAAATCGACTCCATCGCCAGCCGTGGTGGCATATCCCTCGGTGTACCAACAGGATTCGCCGAACTCGACGAAATCACCAACGGCCTGCACCCGGGTCAGATGATCATCGTGGCGGCGAGGCCTGGCGTGGGTAAGTCGACCCTGAGTATGGATTTCATGCGTTCGTGCTCGATCAAGCACGGCATGCCCAGTGTCATTTTCTCCCTGGAAATGAGTCGTACCGAGATCGTCATGCGACTGTTGTCCGCCGAGGCGAAGATCAAGCTCGGCGACATGCGTTCGGGAAAGATGACCGACGACGACTGGACCAAGCTGGCCCGGCGCATGAGCGAGATCAGCGAAGCACCGCTCTTCGTCGACGATTCTCCGAACCTGACGATGATGGAGATCCGTGCCAAGGCACGTCGCCTCAAGCAGCGCAACGGACTGAAACTCATTGTGGTGGACTACCTTCAGCTGATGTCGTCCGGCAAGAAGGTCGAATCCCGTCAGCAGGAGGTCTCGGACTTCTCCCGTCAGCTCAAGCTGTTGGCCAAGGAACTCGAATGCCCGGTGGTCGCGGTCTGCCAGCTCAACCGTGGCCCGGAGCAGCGAACCGACAAGAAGCCGATGGTCTCGGACCTCCGTGAGTCCGGCTCACTGGAGCAGGACGCCGACATGGTGATTCTGCTGCACCGCCCCGACGCAATCGAGCGCGACGACCCTCGTGGCGGTGAGGCCGACCTGATTCTCGGTAAGCACCGTAACGGCCCGACCGCGACAATCACTGTGGCTCACCAGCTTCACCTGTCCAGATTCGTGGACATGGCGCGGGGCTAGGGCCGACAGCGCTGGGTCGCGTATTCTCTTCAGGAATCAACCAAGCCCTTGTCTCAGCATTCGACGAAAGTAATTCATGTCAGAGGACCAGCACACAGACGTTCCACCGAATCACCTCGCGATCGATCCGCGGAGCCCCTTCTACAACGAAGAGGTTCTTCGCCGGGACGTCGGTATTCGCTTCAACGGCGTCGAGAAGACCAGTGTTCGCGAATACAACGTGACCGAGGGTTGGGTGCGAGTCGAAGTCCCCACCGCGAAGGATCGCTACGGAAATCCCATGCTCGTCAAGCTCAAGGGCACGGTCGAACCGTACTTCCGCGACGCGAAATAGCGGACTGGGTACTAAGCAGATCGCCCTCGTGTCGGGGCGTTACTGATCAGATTCGGTATCGGATCAGTCGGGAGCTGTTGCCGACCACCGCGACCGAGGACGCGTTGTGCAGAATCGCGGCGAGCACCGGAGAGAGTGCTCCACCGGCGCTGACCAGGAGGCCCAGAGCGTTCACGGCGATCGACATTCCGTAGTTCTGCCGGATCACCGATACCGAGTGCCGACCGAGATCGCGAACGTCGAGCAACCGTGTCAGGTCGTCGCTGGCCAGAGCTACGTCGGCCGTTTCGACGGCAACATCGGTGCCCGCCAATCCCATTGCGATTCCGATATCCGCGACGGCGAGCGCGGGAGCGTCGTTGGTGCCGTCTCCGACCATCGCGACGACGTATCCCTCTTCTTGGAGCTTGCGGACGGCGTCGAGTTTGTCGTCGGGCATCACCTCGGCTCGCCACTCGGCGATGCCCAGTTCGGCGGCGACGGCCGCGGCGGTCTCCGGGTGATCTCCGGTGAGCATGACGATCCGTTCCACACCGTCGGCGCGGAGCGCGTTCAGTACGGTAAGAGCATTGGATCGGACCTCGTCACGCAGGCTGATCAACCCGACCAGTATGCCGTCCACCGCCAGCAGTAGCGGAGTCTCGGCCTCACGCTGCAAGCGCGAAACCCATTCGGCCGCATGGTCGGAGACGGTGACGTTCTCGCTGCGCAGCAGTGACGGGCTGCCCAGCAGCAGAGTCCGACCGTCTGCGACGGTACGCATGCCGAGGCCGACGAGTACTTCGCATTCCTCGTGCGGAGGAATCACGATGTGGCGTTCCTCGGTGCTGCGAATCACGGCCTCCGCCAACGGATGCCGAGAGTGGATCTCGGAACTGGCGGCATACGCCAGCACCTGCTCCGGCTCCCAGTCGTCCTGGAATGACACGACATTGGTGACGACCGGGCGTCCGACGGTGAGGGTCCCGGTCTTGTCGAACACGAAGGCATCGACCCTGCCTGCTTGTTCCAGGTGCGATCCGCCCTTGATGAGAATCCCCCGGCGAGCACCGTTTCCGATGGCGGCGCTGATGGCCGTCGGAGTCGACAGACCCACCGCACACGGGCACGCGACGAGCAGCATGGTCATCGCCCGTCGGACATCGCGGGTGACCAGGAGCGTGAGGCCCGACAGGATGAACGACGCGGGTACGAAGCGGCGTGAGAAGTTCTCTCCCACAGTCTGAATCGGGGCGCGGTCTTCCTGTGCCTCCTCGACGCGCGAGATGATGCGGCCGATCGTCGTATCGCGGCCTACCGCAGACGCGCGGACGACGATGCGTCCACGGACAACGACGGACCCGGCATGGATCCTGTCGCCTGCAGCTATCGACACCGGCAATGTCTCACCGGTGATGGCGGATTGGTCGACCACCGCGTCACCGTCTACGACGGTCCCGTCAACGGGCACGCCGACGTGATCGTGCACGACGACGTCGTCGCCGATCTCCAGCCGATCGACGTCGACGGAGATCTCGGAACCGTCCGGAAGGCGAATCCACGCGGTGTCCTGCGTGCCGGTCAGGAGATCGGAGATCGCGCGACGAGTGCGCTTGAGCGTCAGCTCCTGCAGATATTCACCGATGTTGAGCAGCCACAGCACGGTCAGGGCAACAACGTTCTCACGGAGCACCAGACTGGCCACGGTGGCGGCGCTGACGAGTGCGTCGGTCCCGGCGGACCGGTTTCCGGTCAGCGAGCGCAGCGCTCCCTTCAGGAATGGATAGCCGGTGAAGATGGTGGCTCCGGTCGCCACGACGCGGCTGGTGGGTCCGAGGAGGGGCGGCCGTCGGAAGGCGTAGCGACGGAAGCCGAGCAGGACCAGGGCCGCTCCGCCGATGGTCATGCGTAGGACATCACCGCTGGTGACGTCCGCAGAGCGTGGGCTTCGGACGGGCACAAGTCCCCAGTCGGTGGTGCGACCTGCGTTCACGGCATCGAACAGCTCGGCCCGGTCGATGCGCGAGCGGGAGTACCAGATGACGACCGATGCGGTGCGGGGGTACGCGTGGACGGCTCGAACGCCGCGAATCTTGTCGACGTGATCTTCGACGGCGACCGCGCGACCCGGACTCGATCGCAGCCAGTCGACGCGAAGCCGCATGCGGCCGGCGGCATCGGACAGGATCTCGATGCCATCCGCGCGGTCGGGAGCTGCATCGAGGGAATGTTCGACGAGCATCGTCATGTTCGGCCGACTGCCGTGATCAGTGCGAGTGGCCGTGGCCGACTTCGGTGGCCGAGGGTGGCGGCACTTCTTCGCCGAGCCGGTCCCGCGCCTCCGCAACAACATCGGACACGGCCAGACGTGCTGACTCGGCGTGGATTTCGGCCTTTCGTGCGGCACGGAGACCGAGCTCGGTTGCCGACACCGCGACCTTGCGGACGGGAGCCTTGTCGTACAGCTTCTTGGCACCGTTGTACGCGGCGACGCCGACTGCGCCTGTTACGACCGTCGATACTGCTTTCGCGACGATGATCGGAAACGCCATGTTGTAGCTCCTCGAAGTCGAACCTGCACCCACTTATTGGGAATCATATTCGTTTTGCTCGGATGTGGCGACTCCCGGGGTTGGGGCGTCTCACCGGCTCGGCTTCGTGGTGCGGAAAGCCCTTGTGACATAGGGCAGTTCGATCGTCCTCGATCCCTCGAGACCCAATTCGTCGAACAGTGCAGTGAGATCCCGATCGATGCGGTTGCGCTCATCGGGGGTCGCGGTGATGTAGAAGCTGCGCGACCGAACCAGATCGGTCAACTGGGACCGGCTCACCGTGCGCGACCACGCCCACCGCTCCTCGTCGAGCCGGCGGAACGGTTCTGCGATCGGCGGTGGACCGTCGTCGAACATGGTCAGCGCTCCACCGCGCGAGACCACCGAGTTCAGTCGCCGAACCCACGAGTGCGACTCGTCGCGAATGTTCCAGATGAGTCCCAGGGTGCCACCTGGGCGGAGAACCCGGCCGATCTCGCGTGACGCGGCCACCGGCTCGACCCAGTGCCACGTCTGTCCGAGCAGGACGGCATCGACGCTCTCATCATCCAGCGGCAGGGACTCGGCAGTGCCGACGTGGGCGGGAACTCCGGGCACTGCAACGCGCAGGGCGTCGAGCATGGCGGGATCAGGATCGACCGCGACGGCGTCGCACCCGGCGGCGACGATGATGCGGGTGAGCTTGCCGGTCCCGGCACCGACGTCGGCGACAAGAGGCCGCCCGCCCGACTCGAGTACGGGTTCAAGCATCCACTCGACCGCGGCCGACGGGTATTCGGGGCGAGCAGATTCGTACACGTCGGCGACGGTCCCGAACGATGTAGAGCTGTTATCTCGGCTAACCATATGGCCAGGCTACATCTCTTGCGTCAGTTCAGCTCGAGTTCGTAATACAGAGCTTTGGGTCCCTCGCCACGGCCTTCGTGGCAGTCGAAGCCACGCTTTTCGTACACGTGTCGCGCCGCCTCGTCGTCCTCGGAAGTGTTGAGGTCCATGTAGGTGGCACCCCTGCCGCGTGCGTGCTCGATGACGTCGTCGAGAAAGGTTGTTCCGTAGCCCTTCCCGCGTAGGCCAGGCCGGACGTAGAACTCGGCGAGATAGGCCTCGATATCTGCGCTCAGAGTGCCGGCCCGAAATCGCAGAATCGCCACACCGATGGCGGGAGTCCCGAATGTCAGCACGCTGGTATCGCCGGATTTCACCAGAGTATCGAGATGAGCTGCAAGCCAATCCGACTCGGGCACCGGGTAGTCGTACTCGCGATTGAAGTCGATCAACAGGATTGCGGCCTCGGTCAGTCCGGCGGGATCCTGGACGGCACGTGTACCGCTGACTGACGACATCGCCTTCTCCTCGGTCAGTGATCCGGTCGAACGAGATTCTTGGCGTCACGCAGACCGAGACCGGGATGCATCTCTCGTAACGCTTTGATGGCGTGGACAGTTCTGCCGGATTCTGCGACCACCGCTTCGACATCCCCGGCGGGTACGGCTTCGGGTCCGATCTTGTCCGGAGACGTCCAGGTTCGGCGCTCTCCGTACCAGATGAACACAGCGGCCACAGCCAGCACAGCCAGCTTCGACCAGTTCCAGGCAGAAGGATCGGACACGATGTCGCTGATTGTCGAGAATGCGAGGAAGGCCAGCAACGCGGCAATTGCATAACGCTTCCACGGGCGTTCATGTGCCTTCATCTTTCCCATGCTGTCACCGCACTCCAATCGAGGCAACGGCTCAACGGCGCAATTCGGTATCGAGTCGGGCCATGAGCACGCCGAACCTCGTGCGCCCGGCGATCGGTGGCGGAAACCGACGCAAAACCGCTCGCACAGTCGCATCGGACTGCGCGTCGATCCATTCGATCTGTTCTGCAGCAGACTCGGGGTCGGCGAGCACCAGGTGCACGGCAGAACCGAGAATGTGTTTGATCTGATGGGGGCTGTACAGCGGATGGAGAAACGCAGAGCCGGCCGCGTGCATTGCGGACAGTGCTGCGTCCGTGGCCGCTGAAGTCGGCACCTCGCGGGCCGCTTTGTGCGCGTCCCAGGCGAGCCTGCGTAACTCCGCCGTCCGGTGGCCGGTCTCGGCGAATGCCTCGGCACCCTCGATCGCCGAGCGTGGACGCGCATCCCCGGGGTGGGCCATCTCGTAGATCGGTAATGCCCGTCGGGCGCAGGTAGTCGCAAAGGCCGTCACGCGTCGAATGTCGTCGGTGCTCAGCTCCACTTCGGCAGGCCCAGCCACCTCATGCCTCTCGAGTTCGCCTGCGCGTGAGCACGAATCCGAACTTGCCGAGAACGAATCCGGCCAGTGCACCGAGAGCTGCGGTACACATAGGCACTACGTACAGCCACAGCATGGACAGGCCTCGAGTTCTTCGGTCGAACGAATCGTTCATGTCACCGACGAATTCGTCGTCCATCGTGACACCGTTCAGGGCTTGATAGCCACCGGAATACACGACGCCATTCGCGTTGGTGGTCATCTCGCCCATCAGGTACCAGCCCAACGGCACCAATCCGACGATGAATCCGAACAGCAGCAGAACGATGACGAGATTGCGCACCATCTCAGGCTATTGCCCTCGTCAACCGTCGTACACCTCCGTGGTGATGCAGAAGGGGTGCCCGGCGGGGTCGAGCAGAACTCGCCATCGGGGGTCCGGCTGCTCTGCTGCCTCCTTGGCCCCGCATTCGACTGCGTAGGCGACGGAATCGGCCAGGTCGGCTCCAGCGTCCAGATCGAAGTGCACGATGGATGTCGACGGCCATTGGGGCGGAATGTAGTTCGTGACTTTCTGCGCAACGATGTTCAGGCCGGATTGTGTGCGGATCCCAACGCTCTCGGAGTTCTCCCACAACAACTCGCCGCCGAGAAGCGCGAGATAGAAGCGCGCTAGTTCCGCCGGATCGGCGCAGTCGATGGACGTCCCCGCTATAGCGAGGGGGTTTCGCGGCATATCTGGAGACTACGGTCGGTGGTGCCGTCAGTGTCCACAATTTGGCTCGAGAAGCGGAAATCGTCGTCCCGCCCGGGAATGTCGGACACTCACATCACCTCCCCCGCAGGGCTTGACCTCGAGTGCGCTCGAGGTTGCAGGGTGGGGTCATGCAGATGACATTCGACGAGTTGCCCCGGCTCATGACTTTGATGACGGGCGACGAAAAGCACAGCACCAGCGCGACTTCGACACTCGATGTGTTGTGGGTGTTGTACTCCGACATTCTGAGCCTGGACCCAGCCGATCCTGACGACCCGGACCGTGATCGGTTCTACCTGTCCAAGGGTCACGGGCCGATGGCGTACTACGCCGTGCTTGCGGCACGGGGATTCTTGACGCCGCACGAGCTCGCGTCGTTCGGCAGCTACGACTCACCGCTGGGAAATCACCCGGATCGCACGCTGGCACGCGGGGTCGATATCGGATCGGGATCGCTCGGTCATGGCTTGGCTCTGGCCGCCGGAACTGCTGTTGCGCTGCGGATTCAGAACAGTATTGCCCGAGTTTTCGTACTGATCGGCGACGCCGAGCTCGACGAGGGCAGCAATATGGAAGCCGTTCAATTCGCTGCGCGATCGAATCTGGGCAATCTGACCGCGGTGGTGATCGACAACGACTCTGCCGGCCTGGGATGGCCCGGCGGTATCGCGTCGCGGTTCGCGGTCGAGGGGTGGTCCACTTCCGACGTCGACGGCCGAGATCACACCGCTCTCAGGCGCGCGTTTCGCCTCCATCATCCACAGGGGCCGCACGTGGTGGTCGCGCACGTCGAAAAGAAGGAGAGCTGATGAATGCAACGCTGGACCAACGCGAGCACTTCTACCGCCTGCTGCCCGATCTGTTGGCGCAGAACGAGCGAACAGCGTTGGTGCTGGCGGAGATCGGAGTTGGATATCTCGAACCGCACCTCACCGCCGGTATTCGATCTCGGGTGATCAACGTCGGCATTCGAGAGCAGGCCATGATCGGTGTCGCCGGTGGTCTGGCCCTGGCCGGAATGCGTCCGATCGTGCACACCTTCCCGCCGTTCCTGATCGAGCGGCCCTTCGAGCAGGTGAAACTCGATCTGGGCCATCAGAGCGTCGGCGCAATCCTGGTGAGCTCGGGTGGGTCCTACGGGTGGCCGCAGGGCGGCGAGACACACTTCGGTCAGCGAGATGTCGCACTCCTCGACACCCTGGACGGGTGGACGGTCCATGTTCCCGGGCATGTCGACGAGGTCGAGTGGATGCTGCAGAGCGCGGCGGCAACCGACGATCGCGTCTACATCAGGCTCGACGGGGTGTGCAACGAACGTCCATACGGCCGGCCCGATGGCATGTTCACCATTGTGCAACAGGGTAATTCGGGAACCGTGATCTCCGTTGGGCCGATGACGGACCGGGTTCTCGCCGCAGCCTCGGGACGCGACCTGACGGTGCTGCATGCGTCGACGATCAGGCCGTTCGACAGCCGAACGCTGCGGGCGACGTTGACCGCGCCGGACGTCATGATCGTCGAGCCGTATCTCGCGGGAACGTCAGTGCTGCAAGTGAACAGAGCCCTCGCCGATGCGCGTCATCGGGTGTCGGGAGTCGGGGTCGACGCAGGAGAACGACGCAAATACGGCACGGTGGCCCAACATGATCGGGCCAACGGCCTGGATATCGAGGGGCTCTCCCGATCGATGGACGATTTCTTCGGCTGATCAGGCTTGGCGGCGCTCGTATCTGCTCTTGGCACCGTGATACGCGGCGTCGAGTAGTTCCCGGACACGCGTTTCGGTCTGCGACGACGGGTTGACCACCGACAGCCAGCCTGCGGTGCCGTACTGAGGGTGGGCAGCGAGGACATCGTCTGTGTCGGCCTGGGGTGCGTGGGCCGCTTCGCGGGGCGGCACTCCCAGCATCCTGTGGAATTCTTGTTTTCCTGCAACGATGTTGACGCGGAACGCGTCGGGTCGGTCCAGTCGGGACAGCTCGTCGCCCGGGTAGTTCTTGGTCACGATCGTGGCGAACGGCTGAGTGTTCGTGGGGATGGACCCGTCGGGCGAGTAGTAGAAGAACGCATCGCCCCAGGCGAGTTCGGGAGTTCCGTCTCCCTCTCGAGGCCGCTGCGTCACGGTGCCTTCGAAGCTGCGGACCAGATTCACGATGTCGTCGAGTGTCATGTCCCGATCGTCACACGGTCGGCAGGATCGTTCACCCGATTTCGTACGTGGCCGGTCGAGCAACAGATCCGCATCGTCCTCGGCTCAGGTCGTTGCAGTCGCCGTCGCGCGCGAGATGATCTGCTCGATTCGGTCTGCGTCGTCGGCGTCTCTGGGTGCGTAGACGAAGACGTAGGTCTCGGGTAGTCCGAGAACCGGGCGTCCGGCCAAGGGGTGCAGTTCACCCCAACCCGCGGAGATCACGGTCTGCGCATCGTCCGGCTGCATCACCACGTGCAGCGAGCCCTCACTGTCGTGCACGTGCAGAACTTCACCCTTCGTTCGTGAGATCCAGGGCGCAGCGGCACCGATGTCCGTGACGTACAGCGCGTCGCCTCTGCGCTCGAATCGACTGCGCTCGAGGTGAAACGGCCCGCCGGATCGGGCTTCGGCGACCACCGTTGCCGTGAGCCGCTCGATGAGCTCAATGCTGCCACGGTGGGTGAGTTGCCGGTGCGGTATCGGGTAGGGCGCGATCGTCGGACGAGGTCCGGGTCGGTGATCGAGGTGCCAGTGCAGTCCTGGGCTCCCGGCACCGTCGACGGTCGTCGTGTCGCGTCGGGCGAGTGGTTTGAGGGCAGTGGTGATCAGCCAGCCACCGACGTTGGCGGGGAGGCCACCCGGCCCCAGGTCGATCCACGCGGCGTAGTCGTTCCTGACCTTCTGCACGGGATCAACATAGCTGGTGGCGCCGGGCGGGAACAGCCCGTCAGGCCGGGCAGCTCACGGTGTAGGTCCAGACTGTGCCGACCGGTCCGGTGACGCGGACCAGCACAGCGGACGCGGTGCCGGGCGGAACCGACACCACCACCGAGCCGACTCCGGTGCTGCCGCCGACATAGCCGGTGTTGTGGATCAGTGCGCCCTGGTAGAAGACCTCGATCTGATCGGGAACATCGACGGTGTCGTAGCTGAGCACGAACGAGGTCGGTCCGGTTCGGCCCAGCTCGTGCAGGGTCTCCGTCACGCCCTCCTCACCCGACATCGTGGAGGCATTGCACTGCTGCGTAGCGATGCCTCCGTTGGCCGAACCGGTGTCGATGCCGAGAATGCCTCCGGCGATGGCACTTCCGCTGCCGAGGATGCGGGCACCGTTGTCGATGATGTTGCCACCGTCGAGGATTGCGCTTCCGCTGTCGACGATCGCGCTGCCACTGTCGACTATGGGGCCGAGTTCGGGTTGGGCGACCGCTGCCGCTGGGACGGCCAGGGCACATGCCCCGGTTGCCAGGGCGACTGCCATCGAACGACGAACCAGGTTCCTGCGAATTCCACTCGTGCGCGCCACATTTCCTCCACCGAAAGTATTGACGGGCTGTCCGTCTCAGCGATGGTGACACAGTGATCGCGCGTCGAGTATCCCTTGTTCGGATGATCGTGCGGGGCCGAAGATGCTGTGCCCCAAAGGTTGCTGTCATTCGATCGACTGAACGGTCTCAGATGATCGATCCGATCGTGCGCGCCGCGTCGGCGAACTCGCCGGGGTTGGGGCCTGCATAGTTGAGCCGTAAGTACTTGCCGGTGGGTTCGGCGGGAAAGTAGTCGTCGCCCGCGCCGACGATGACACCCGCTGCCTTGCATTCCTGCACAATGCGTTCAAGGTCGGAGTCGTCGCGCAGCCGCATCCAGAGATTGAGCCCACCTCGGGGCACCGCGTCGAGGTGCCCACGCGGTGCGAACTCGATGAGGCTGTTCGCCAACAAGTCTCGGCGCGATGCCAACTGAGTGCGCAACCTCCGCAGGTGAGTTCGCCAGGCGGGTTGCGTGACGACGTCCAAGGCGACGGCTTGCAGAATCCCGCTGACGTACATCGATTCGGCCCCGGTGTCGGCGAGGATGCGCTCGTGGGCGGGCCCACGGGCGATCAGGCCGGCCAGGCGAACCGAGGGCGAGACCGTCTTGGTGAGTGAGCGAAGGTAGACGACATGCCCGCCGTCGTCCCGTGCGGCCAGCGGATTCGGCTCGGAGCTGATACCGAAATCGTGGGCCGAGTCGTCCTCGATCAGGAATGCGCCGTGGCGTCGAACAGTGTCGAGGACCCGCTCGGACAACGTGGGCGACCACTGGGCCCCGGTGGGACTGGCGAAGGTGGGTTGCGCGTAGAACGCCCGAGCGCCGGTGTGCGCGAACGCTCGTGCGAGCGCGTCTGGGTCGGGCCCGTCGACGCCGCTGGGTATCGGTACCACACGGACGCCGGCCTGCGTGGCAGCAAGGATCGCACCCCAGTACGTCGGGGACTCCATGAGCAGCGGACGCCCGGCACCGACGAGTGCTCGAAACGCTGTGCTGAGTCCGGTCTGGCTGCCGGGAATGATGACGACGTCACTGGCCGACGGTGGCGTTACGCCCAACGGTGTCGACGCCCCCAACTCGGCCGCGAACCACGCCCGCAGTTCCGGCAGACCCGCGGTGGGGGGTCGGGCGATCACCGAGTCGGTCCGTGACGCACGCGTGAAGGCGGCGTGAACAAGCCTTTCCGGCAACAACTCCCGGGCTGGGTAGCCCGAATGCAACGCGATCACATCGCTCGACGTCGACTGCAGAGCCGCCGGAAGTTGTAGTCGATTGTCCGGCGCTCCCAGCGCCGCCGTCTGCCACCCGTAGTCGTTGGGACGGGCCGTGCGCACCGTCCTGACGAATGTGCCGACGCCAGGCCGGCTCTCGATGACGCCTTGCGCGATGAGCGTGCGCAGGGCCTTCTGCACCGTGACCGGACTGGCCGAATGCTTGGCGACCAGGGCGCGGGTGGACGGCAGCCTGGCTTCGGGAGGGGCAGTCGCAATCCAGGTTCTCAGTGCAGAGACGATCCGGGAACTGCTATCGTCGGACATGACACGGCATAGTAGCGCTACTCGTTCCGGGACGGGCCTGCTATCGCGCGCCGGACTGCTCTGGGGCCTGGCGGGCGTTACGGCGTTCTCGTTCACGGTCCCGCTGACCCGCGTCGCGGTCACCGGAGGCCTGTCCCCGCTCTTCGTGGGCTGCGGACGTGCTGTGGTCGCAGCCGCGCTGGCCGCGATAGCGCTCGCCGCTACGGGACAACGGCTCCCGCAGGGACGGCAGTGGATTCGGCTCGCAGTGATCGCGGGCGGTGTCGTCGTCGGCTTCCCGGTACTGACGTCGTACGCCCTCACCACCGCATCGGCGGGACACAGTGCCGTGGTCATCGCGTTGCTGCCTGCGGCCACCGCCGCTATTGCGGTTGTCCGCGAACGGCAACCGGTCCGGCCGATGTTCTGGGTGGTCGCAGGCGTGGGGGCCGCCGTCGCGGTCGGCTTCGCTGCGCTGCAAGGCGGACAGCTGACCGGATTACAGTGGTCGGATCTGTTGCTGCTCGGAGCGGTCGTCGCCGCAGCGGTGGGATATGCCGAAGGCGGGCTGCTGGCGCGGGAACTCGGTGCGTGGCAGACGGTGTCGTGGGCGCTGGTGGTGTCCGTGCCGGTCACCGGAGCGTTGACTGCGCTCGCGTGGTGGCAGCAACCGTCGACAGCGGGGGCAACCGAGTGGGCCGCCTTCGGTTACCTGGCGGTGGTGAGCATGTACCTCGGGTTCTTCGCCTGGTATCGGGGACTGGCGATCGGCCCGATGTCCAGCGTCAGCCAGGTCCAGTTGATCCAACCTGTGCTGACCATCTGCTGGGCCGCGGTCATCCTGCGCGAGGGCTTGACGTGGCCGGTGCTCGTGGGTGGAGCGGCGGTCATCGTGTGTGCAACAGTGGCGGTCCGGACCCGGATGTCGCCGACCGTTCGGCAGGAGGAGTTTTCGAAATGACGAGATCGATCGACCAGGCGCGCAAGCTCGAGAACGTGCGCTACGACATCCGTGGACGCATTCTGGACAAGACCGAGGAACTCGAGGAGCAAGGGCACGCCATCCTGCGACTCAACGTCGGCAATCCTGCCCCGTTCGGTTTCGAGGCACCGGACGAGATCATGATGGCGATGATCCGCAACCTTCCCACCGCACAGGGCTATTCGGATTCCCGGGGCCTGTTCTCCGCCCGCACGGCAGTGGTCCAGTACTACCAGACCAAAGGCCTGACCGATCTCGACGTCGGCGACATCTACCTCGGAAACGGGGTCTCGGAACTGATCACCATGACGATGCAGGCGCTGTGCAACCCGGAAGACGAAATCCTGATCCCGTCGCCCGACTACCCGCTGTGGACCGGCTCGGTGGCCCTGGCCGGGGGTGTGCCCGTCCATTATCTGTCCGACGAAAACCAGGATTGGGCCCCGGACTTCGATGACCTCGAAGCCAAGATCACGCCCCGCACCCGCGCGATCGTGGTGATCAACCCGAACAATCCCACCGGAGCGGTGTACTCACGAGAGGTACTGCAGCGATTCGTCGACCTGGCGCGGGAGCACGATCTGGTTCTGCTCGCCGACGAGATCTACGAGAAGATCGTGTACGACGGGGCGGTGATGACCAACCTCGCCACCCTGACCGGGAAAGATGTTCTGTGCCTTACCTATTCGGGTCTTTCGAAGGCGTACCGGGTGTGCGGATTCCGGGCGGGATGGCTGGCGATCACCGGCCCGCGCCGACGCGCTGCCAGCTTCATCGAGGGCATCACGCTGCTGTCCAACATGCGCATGTGCGCGAATGTGCCGGCGCAACATGCGATACAGACCGCGCTCGGCGGCAGGCAGTCGATCGAGGATCTGCTGCTCCCGGCGGGCAGGTTGACCGCGCAGCGTGACCTGGCGCATCGCATGCTCAACTCGATCGACGGAATCAGCTGCGTCCAGGCAGCGGGTGCGCTGTACATGTTCCCCAAACTCGACACCGAACGGTTCGGGATCGTCGACGACGAGAAGTTCGTGCTCGACCTGCTCGAGTCCGAGAAAATTCTGGTCAGTCACGGCCGTGCCTTCAATTGGGATGTGCCCGATCACTTCCGACTCGTCACGTTGCCCAACGTCGACGATCTCGCGACGGCACTCGACCGCCTGGGCAATTTCATGAGCTCCTATCGGCAGTAGCTATCAGCTCTGATCCGGCTCGAACAGTTCCTCGATCGAGCAATCGAACGCCGCGGCGAGGCGAAAGGCGACAGGCAGGCTCGGGTCGAATCGCTCCTTCTCGATCGAGATGATCGTCAGTCGGGTGACGTCGATGCGCTCGGCCAGTTCGTGCTGAGACCAACCCTGCTCGGTGCGACGCCGTCGAACACTGTTCTTCACTCGGACAGTGCGCGATGTCGCGCGTAGGTGTACCGCGCGGTGAACGATGCGAACGCGGCGAGAAGCAGACCGATCAGCAAGAGGGTGGCCGGTGGTTCGGCTCGTGCGATCGAGACAACGGTCAGCGTCAGGCCCAGAGTGCACACCAGGTCGGTGGCCATCCCACTCGATGCGGCCGACGTCCAATGAGATTCGATGCTTTCGCCCGATGCATACGCCGGCTCGGTTGTCGTCGGGGCAACGACGAGCACCCAGCCCAGCATGGCACCGAACGGAAGAGCGGTGAACCCGAACACCACCGCTGCGATCCCCGGTGCGACCGGTGAGACCAGCCAGGCCAGCAACGCCGTTGCCGAGGCGGCGGCAAGGCCGACTGCGCCGACCGACAGCCATCTGAGTGTCATGTGGGTGCTCCGATCGTAGGTATAGCTCGCTATACGTATAGGAAACCATACATCGGGCCCTCACACTCGGATGATCGGGACGGTGAGAAGACTGTCACCGACGTGCAGCATCGGTGTAGTCGATCGAAACGTGCCAGGTGGTGAGGTGGTGTCACTCAGGAAAGGACCACTGTCATGCCGGATCTCTTCAGCCCGTTCACCCTCAAGAGTGTGACGCTTCGAAATCGAATCGCCATGTCGCCGATGACGATGTACCGCGCCGTCGACGGCAAGATGAACGACTTTCACCTGATGTATCTCGGTGCGCGTGCGGCAGGAGGTTTCGGGATGGTGTTCCCGGAACAGGTTGCGATCACGCCGGACGGTCGTACGACTCCTGGCTGTGCGGGGATCTACGACGACGACCAGATCGAGGGACACGCACGCGTGACGTCGATGATCAAGGAGATGGGATCGGTCCCGGCCATTCAGCTGGGGCACACCGGACGCAAGGGCAGCGAAGTCCCACCGTGGCAGGGCGGACATCAGCTTCCGGCCGACCATCCCGACGGCTGGGAATGTGTGGCGCCATCGGCGATTCCCTACGGCGGTGACCACTCGTTCCCCGTCCACGAACTCACCGTGCCCGAGATCAAGGCCATCCACCAGAGCTACGCCGATGCAGCTGTTCGGGCCGCCGAAGCCGGGTACGAATGGCTCGAAATGCACTATGCCCACGGTTATCTCGGTGCGAGCTTCTTCTCCCCGTTGGCCAACCAGCGCACCGATCAGTACGGCGGCAGCCTGGAGAACCGGGCGCGGTTCCACCTGGAGGCGCTCGACGCGGTGCGTGAGGTGTGGCCCGAGAAGTACCCCCTCACCATGCGATTGGGCTCGGACGATCACCACCCGGACGGTGTGCAGTTCGACGAATCCATGATCGCCATCGGATGGATGAAGGAGCATGGCCTGGACATGGCCGATGTCAGCCTCGGTTTCAACACCGACGACATGGTCGACCCTCCGTTCGGGGACATGGGCTTCATGGTCGAGCGCGCCGCCCGCGTCAAGCGTGAGCTGGACATGCCGGTGACCTGCAGCTGGAATCTGGGCGTTCCGGAAAACGCGGACGCCGTCATCCGCGAAGGCAAGATCGATGTCGTGCTGCTCGGGCGTCCGGCACTGGCCAATCCGCACTGGCCGGTCTGGGCCGCGCGTGAGCTCGGCCACGGGGATCCGTTCTCGCTGGTCCCCGAGGACTGGAGTTGGTGGCTGAAGAATTTCCGTGGACACGACCCGAGCATCGGACTGCCGCCCGCGAAAGTTCTAGACGACGAGCAGGAGAGGAAGATCGCGTAGCAGAGGGAAGGGCCGGACGGCGATCACGGACCATCCGCGGGCGGTAGGGTTCCAAGGGCTCGCATCATGAGGAGCCATGTGGTGTTCTCGTATCGACGCGGAGGTTTGTGATGGCCGGCGGACTCGTAGCCCTGCTCGACGACGTGGCAGCGCTGGCTCGCCTCGCTGCAGCATCGATCGACGATGTCGGTGCGGCGACCGGCAAAGCAACGGCCAAGGCGGCAGGCGTCGTGATCGACGACGCAGCGGTGACGCCGCAGTACGTTCGCGGTCTCGCGGCCGAACGTGAACTGCCCATCATCAAGCGCATCGCAGTGGGTTCGTTGCGGAACAAGTTGCTGATCATTCTGCCGATCGCCCTGCTGTTGAGCCAGTTCGTGCCGTGGTTGCTCACGCCCATTCTGATGCTCGGCGGCTGCTACTTGAGCTACGAGGCGGCGCACAAGATATGGGGCGCACTCTTCGGCCACGGCGATGATCACGCGGCCGCCGAGGACGAGCCGCGTGACGAGGACGCCGTCGTCTCCGGAGCGGTGCGTACCGATCTCATTCTGTCGGCCGAGATCATGGTCATCGCGCTGGACACCATTGCTGCAGAAGGCTTCTGGAGTCGGCTGATCATCCTGGCGGTCGTCGCCGTGGTCATCACGATCGTCGTCTACGGCGTCGTCGCACTGATCGTGAAGATGGACGACATCGGACTGAAATTGGCCGACGGCTCCACAGGGTTCGTCGAGAAGTTCGGCCGAGGCCTGGTCAAGGGCATGCCCAAGGTGATGTCGGTGCTCTCGGTCGTCGGCACCGCAGCGATGCTGTGGGTCGGCGGGCACATCCTGCTCGTGGGTATCGACGAGCTCGGCTTCCATCCCATCTACGAACTCGTCCACCACGGTGAAGAAGCGGTGCGAGGAGTCGCCGGCATCGGCGGAGTGCTGGCGTGGATCGTCAACACACTCGCATCGGCGATCATCGGTGCCATCGTCGGTTGCATCATCGTGGTTGCGCAGCTGGGAATCTCGAAGGCGCTCGCCAAGCGAGCTGCTGCGAAGTAGTGGCTGTACCGGCGACTTTCGCCGTCGTTCATTCCTCCCAGGTGTGGCTGCACAAAATCTTGCTCTGATCAGCGTCGAGCCAGTTCGAGAACCCGTCGCTCGGACGCGGAGACATCGGCGAGGGATGCCGTCAACTCGTCCCACGCCCTCTGAACGCGGAGTTCGTCTCGGCGGAGGCGCTTCTGCGCAGCAGCGAGTCTGCGGCGCTCGGCCAGAAGCAGATTCCGATCGCGATCCTGATCGGCGATGAAGAGGTATGTGTGCGGATCGAACGGATACATGCCAACTCCTATGGTGTGGTGGGGAATCCGTGCATCAGCACCATGACGTGTTCGCGCTCCGCCGATGGTGATTGCTCGCCGTGTCGACGCCACTTGTCGATGACGGCGCGCATTTCCGTCCCCATGGTCTTCGTCTCGTCGGCGGTGAGTCGCAGGACGTCGTCGGAACTGAACGCCGCCGCCACCCATTCCGGCCCCCAGGACTCCGAAGTTCGCCCGAAGTCGTGCAGACGCGACCACTGGTGCGCCAGCCAGGAATCCATGGATGCCTTGGCGACCGACAGCGATTCGGGTGAGTCCGAGAAGTCGTTCTCGGACCAGCTGAACCCTCCCTCGTTGGCCTCCGACCACCAGCGCTGACGTTTGTCGGATCCGTTCTCGACCTCCTTGACGAACCCGTGCTCGGCGAGTTTGCGCAGGTGATAGCTCACCGAGGCGGGTGACTCGTCCACCAGATCGCCGAGCTGGGTCGCCGTCATCGACTTGTTGGCGCGGAGTGCATAGAGCAGGCGGAGCCGAATGGGATGCGTCAGCGCCTTCAGCTCGGACATGTCCGTCAGCTTCCGGGGCGTCCTGTCGGGCGGCGGTGGGGTCATGTGACAACCATAACCCGAAAGAAATATTTCGCAATACTTCTTTCGGAATTAGCTGCTGTGCACGGTGACGGCATACCCGTCCGGGTCTTGCAGGACGAAGGTCTTACCGAAGGGGCCGTCGAAGGGTGCGGTCAGGATGGGCACGTCGGCCGCGATCAGTGACTCGTGCAGCGCCTCGGCGTCGTTGCACACGAGCCACAGCGCAACTCCGAGTCCCGGCTGACCACTGTCGAGATCTGTTCCGGGGGCCGGGTTTCGGACTGCGAACGGAATCGGTGACGTGGTGAAGACGACCGCGCCGGGTGGGGCCTGGGGTGCGCGGACGAGACCCAGACGCGATTCGTAGAAATCCGCGCTGACGGCGAGGTCGCGTACTTGGAGTGAGAGGAAGCTCGGTCCGGAAACGGCTGCAACGGTCATGATGGGTCCCTTCGAGTGGTCGTCAAGTTCTTGACGAGGGAAATGTATGTCAAGATATTGACATGAGTCAAGTGGACGTCGATTCCTCCATCGGTCTGGCCCTCAAGCGAGCCACGTCCGCCCTGCGTTCGGCGATGGACGATGCTCTGAGCGAACTCGACATCACGGTCTCGCAGTACTCGAGCCTCGAACACCTCGCGCACACACCGGGCCTGTCCAACGCCGAACTCGCTCGCGCGGTGTTCGTCAGCAGGCAGGCAACCCATCAGCTGTTGGCCGGGCTGACACGCGACGGCTTGGTGGAGATCGAGGGCGCCGGTCGTGACCAACGCCTGTACGTGACCGCTACGGGTCGAGAGCGCTTGCGGCAAGCGTCGGCCGCGGTCGCCGCCGTGGAGCAGGCCATGATTGCGTCACTGTCGATGGGCGAGCGAAAAGTGCTGCATCGCAATCTCGTTGCGTGTGCTGAGGCGTTGGGCGGGCACCGGTCTTGACGTCACGCGATCGAGTCGAGGAAATCCAGCATCGCCGCGTTGAACTCACTGGGCCGGTCCATGTTCGCGGCGTGACCGCAGCTCTCCAAGACGACCGATCGACCGAGCGGGTTCAGGTCCACCGACTCGGAAGCATGTGCAGCAGGCCAGAACTGACTGTCACGCGCGGCGACCATCAGGTACGGCTTGTCGATACCGGCAATGGTTGCGCGCCAATCCTGCGCAGCATGATCTGCGAGCAGAGCCCTCATCGGTGGGGTGTCGGGGGACGCCAATTTCGGCATCGCACGTAATGCGAGCACAAGCCTCAGCAGCGACGGTACGGATTTCCACTGGGGCCGCCCGTGACCGGTATCGGGTATTCCGTTGTCGAAGAACATCGTTCGATTGTCCTCGGTGAGTCCGTAGAACCCGTTGGCCCAGCCCGCGCTGTTGACCATTCTCGGTGTCTGATCCACCGACACGATGGCGCGAACGCGTTCGGTGCCGAACTGCGACACGTACGACCAGATGGTGCTCGCTCCCATCGAGCCGCCGATCAGAACGGCTTCGTCGAGGCCCACCGCCGACAGGAAGTTCGCCACATCGCGTCCGTGCCGCTCCATGGTCGCGCCGTGTGTCGGTGCCTCCGAGGCACCGTGCCCTCGTCGATCGAGCGCCAGAACGCGGTATCCGTTCGCCACCAATGTCTTCTGCTGCAGCATCCAAGTGGTCGCGGGCGCGCAGAAGCCGGCGATGAGCACCACGGCCTGGCCCCTGCCCTCGTCGAGATAGTTCAGGGTGACGGCATCGTCGGTGATGACGGTCGGCATGGACGACACTCCCTCAGGCGAACTCGGCGTGCATTTCCCAGATCATGATCTCGCTCGACGTCGATGCTGTCACACGGTGTCCGCCGGTACCGGTCAGCCGCACCGCGTCACCCTGGTCGAGATCGCCGATGTCCTCGAACACCACTGAACCGTCGGCGACGAAGACGTGACCGAACGGTGCGTCGGGAACGGTGATCGACTGTCCCGGCGCGAGCCGCGCAACATGAAGCGACACAAAGCGATTGCCGATGCGTACTCCTGTCCTGCCCGGCATTCCCGATGCGACGCAGACGAGCTCGCCGGATGCCAACTCATCCCGCACGTCCAGTTCGTCGTACGACGGCACCCGTCCGTCGGCATCCGGTGGAATCCACATCTGCACGACGCGTAGCTTGTCGCGGCTGGTCAGACTCGATGCGTTGCGTTCGGTGTGGCGGATGCCGGTGCCTGCGCTCATGTGTTGAATCAGTCCGGGGCGGATCAGCCCGCTGTTGCCCTCGGAGTCCGTGTGTTCGAGGGTGCCCTCGAGCACCCAGGTGAGGATCTCCATGTCCCGGTGCTCGTGCGAGTCGAATCCCTCGCCGGGAAAGACGGTGTCCTCGTTGTGCACCATCAGCAACCCGTGCGCGTTGGCCGCCAGGTCGTAGTTACCGGTCGCGGGGAAGGACTGTTTGGAATCGAGCCACTCGTTCCACCAATGATGGCGCTGCTCCCCGGGAATGTGGCTGATCACGACGCGTGGTTCCGCATGGCCGAGAAAGTCCGGGTCAGTGCCGCAAGATCGTCCGGATCCACGAGGTCGAACATGTTCTTCCGCACCGCCTCGACGTGCCCTGGACTGGCTGCGGCGAGGGTGTTCAGTCCGGCTTCGGTGAGTTCGGCGGACATGCCTCGCTTGTCGTCGTCGCACTTGACGCGCCGGACCCAACCGCAGTCGACGAGTCGGCTGATTGCCCTGGTTACGCCGCTGCGAGTGGTGGTGACGGCGTCGGCGAGTTCGCTCATGCGGCGTCGGCGATCGGGTGCTTCGGAAAGGACCACGAGCAGCTCGAAGTCGGTGAACGAGATCCCGGAGTCGCGCGTGAGCTGATTGTCGAGATCGCGAAGCAGCAGCCGAGTGGCGTCGAGGTATGCGCGCCAGGCCAGCTGTTCGTCCTGGCCGAGCCACCGTGGGGAATCCATGAGTTCATAGTAGTTGACAACGCAACTACTGGGTGTACTGTTCTTGATAGTTGACGAAGCAACTACTTGACCCGGAGGGTGCAGCGATGACCGACGACATGACTGCCGAAGAGACACGACGCGCGCAGGAACACGAAGAGCAGCGGGACCGTATCCGTACTCAGCACCTGAAGCCCGCAGGCGAACGGCCGGCGTCGGCGGCTCGCGGCCTCCACCACACCGCGTTGGTCAGCAGTGACGTCGAAGCAACGGTCCGCTTCTATCAGGATCTGCTCGAGTTCCCGCTCACCGAGCTCATCGAGAACCGTGACTACCCGGGCTCTTCGCACTTCTTCTTCGATATCGGGAACAGCAACCTGTTGGCATTCTTCGACTTTCCCGGACTCGACGTCGGACCGTACGCCGAGGTGCTCGGCGGCCTTCATCACGTGGCGATCAGTGTCGAACCCACCAGGTGGGAACACCTGCGTACCAAGCTCATCGACGCCGGAGTCGAACTGATCGAGCACAGCGAGGTCTCGCTGTACTTCCGCGACCCCGACGGTGCCCGCCTGGAACTGATCGCCGATCCACTCGGCGAGATGTACGGCTCGCACGTTCTCTGACCCCACACTCCACGAATTCGAGGGACACGATATGACCTCTGCAGCAACCACACTCGACGTCCGGCGAGCCGATGACCGATTCAAGACCAAGATCGGTTGGCTCGATTCCAAGCACTCCTTCTCCTTCGGCAACCACTTCGATCGCGGCAACACCCATCACGGCGTGTTGATGGTGAACAACGACGACATCGTCGTTCCCGGCCAGGGTTTCGACACCCACCCGCACCGCGACATGGAGATCGTCACCTGGGTGCTGCAGGGCTCGCTGGTGCACCAGGACTCGATGGGTCACTCCGGCGTCATCTACCCCGGTCTCGCCCAACGAATGAGCGCAGGCACGGGAATCCTGCACTCGGAGAAGAACGATTCGTGGCGACTCGGGGAGACCGCCGGCTCGTACTCCGGCAAGCACGGCGATCCCGTTCGCTTCGTGCAGATGTGGGTGGTGCCCGACGAACAGGGCATTACCCCCGGCTACGAGCAGCTCGAGATCGAGGGCGAATTGCTCAGTGGCGGTTTGGTTCCCGTGGCATCAGGAATGGCACACCACGCCGACCACGCAGCCATTCGCATCAAGAACAAGTACGCCGCCATGCACGTGGCGCGCTTGCAGTCCGGGCAGGCTCCCGTCGAGATACCCGACGCCCCGTTCGTGCACATCTTCGTCGCCCGGGGCGAAGCGATGCTCGAGGGCGTCGGACCACTGGCCGAGGGTGATGCCGTGCGCGTCAGCGGAGGCGGCGGTCAGAAGCTGAGCAGCGCCACCGGAGCCGAAGTGATCGTGTGGGAGATGCACGCGGCGATCGCCGGCTAGTCGGTCTCTCGATGCGGGCGGAAGGAATGCTCTTCGTGATCGAGTTCGTGCTCGAGACTCCGCATGCTGTTGTCCGGCAGCCGGCCGGCGTCTCGCCAGCACAGCAGCTCCTCCCGCTCGACGTCGAGTATGCGGCGACGTGTGGTCATCGCGGCAATTTGCTCGGGTGAGATGACCGCATCGCCGATCTCGGACTCGTCGAGGTGATCCAGACGGCGATGGTAGCGGTCGATACGGTGCTCCAACTCGCGGCGCAGTATCTCGCGACCCTCGTCGTCCAGGTTCTCCTCGTCCGCAATCCGGTCCAGCTGTGACAGAGCGGCTTTCGTCGAACCCTCCCGTGCTTCGTTGCGTAGACGTGCCTCTGCGGCGGGATCGGCCACGACGTTCAACCTGCGCACCAGCGGAGCGAAAGTCAATCCCTGACCGATCACCGTCACCAGCACGACGAGAAATGCACAGAACAGCAGCAGATCTCGGCTCTCGAACGGCTCGCCCGAGTCGATGGTCAGCGGCAACGTGAAGACGGCAGCGACGGTGATGACTCCGCGAGTGCCTGCCCAACTCATCACCACCGCCTCGCGGGCGGACAGCCCGGTGGTCAGGAGCCACAGCGGCCGCAGCAACAGGACGCCGGCGAGCGTCACCGTGACTGCGAGGGCGATCGTCGTCCCCGAGTAGGCCGACAGGCCGCCGACAACGGTGGGCAATTGCTCGCCGATCAACAAGAACACGAAGCCCTCGAGAAGCAGATCGATCAGCCTCCACACGGCACTGGTCTGCAGGCGACTGGCTCCGGAGATGGCGTGACGGGTGTGGTGACCGATCACCAATGCTGCGACGACGACGGCCAACACCCCGGACGCATGCACTTCCTCGGCAGCGAGGTACGCGAGGAACGGTGTAGCCAGCGAGACGATGTTGAGCAGCAGCGAATCGTGAACGAACCGCTGTATAAGCCGAATCGCCAGTGCGACGATCAGTCCGACGACGATGCCGCCTGCTGCGGCGAGCACGAACAATCCCCCGGCATGAGCGGCTGTCATGTCCTGACTCGAGATCGCGGCGATCGCCACGGTCAGCATCGTCAGTGCGGTCGCGTCGTTCAGCAGTCCCTCGCCCTCTATCAGGGTCACCAGTTTCGGTGGGATGCCTGCGCGTCGACCCACCGCCAGCGCCGCGACCGGGTCCGGTGGTGCCACGGCGGCACCGAGCGCCATACCAGCGGCCAGTGTGATCCCCGGAACGAGCAACCACAGACCGACGCCGACGAGGGCAGCCGTCGCCACGACGAGGGCGACCGACAAACTCAAGATGGTCCACACGTTGCGGCGGATGGCGATCAGGGAGGAGTTCAGAGCGGCGCTGTAGAGCAGCGGCGGAATCACCAGGGTCAGAACGAGCTCGGGGTCGAGAACGATGTCGGGCAACGCCGACGCCGAGACGGCCAGGCCGGCGAGCGTCAACAACGCTGCCGCGGGGAGTGTCGTCTTCTTCGAGATCACCTGTGCGGCGACGATCAGGCCTGTGGCTGCCAGGACGAGACCGAGTGTCTCTACCACGGTAGGTCGAGAGGGAAATAGTTCACCCAGCTGTATTCCCGCAGGTCAGCGGTTCAAACTACCTCTTCAGTCCGAACATCTTCGCGATCGTCTTCTCCATGAAGGTCGCAGGCAGCAGCCGCCGCGCGAGAAACACGACCGGTGCATTGCTTCCTCTGGCGTACAACGGTTTCGGCTTGTCGGCCTCGATGGCCTTCACTACTACCTCGGCGACGTTCTCGGCGGAGATGCCGGTTCCTTCCTTGCGGTCCAGCGACGAGATGGCGGTGTGGAAGTCGTCTCGATGGACCGAATCCGGTGCGATGTACTTGGTTCGGCGCTCACTGATTCCGGTGTTGATCGAGCCCGGCTCGACGGTGGTCATCCACACACCGAAGGGCGAGAGTTCCAGACGCGCCGCATCGGAGAAGCCCTTGATGGCGGCTTTCGTGGAGGCGTAGGACGAGCGATAGGCAAGCGGGAAGCTGGCCAGCATCGATCCGACCATCACGATGCGGCCGTAACCACGCTCGCGCATCCCGGGAATCACACCTTGCGACAGCGTCACTGCGCCGAAGACGTTCAACTGGAAGAGTCGCTCGATGGCATCGGTCGGTAGCTCCTCGAAGGGCCCGGACTGACTCTCACCGGCATTGTTGACCAGGACGTCGACGTCCCCGAGATCGGCGACGAAGGTGCGGATCGAGTCGGCATCGGTGAGATCGAGAGCGCGATACTCGACACCGGTGGCTCGCTGCGCGTCGGTCATCGAGGCCGGATTGCGGGAGGTGCCGATCACTCGATATCCCCGGGCGACGAGCGCTTGCGCAACCGCGCGTCCGATACCCGACGAGGCTCCGGTCACCACTGCCGTGCGATTCATGCCCAGATGGTACCGACGCGGTCAATCCGTACCACGTGACGATCCGATCCATACCGGTTAGTCTCTTATCTGTGCAAACGAATTCCGCTGCCCTGCTGACGCGCGGATGGCGGTCGACAGGCTCGTCGGCGACTCCGACGAGATCCTGCACGAGGTCATCTCACGGTAGGGCGCGGATAGCCCGGCACGGGTTGCCGGCAGCGAAGGTGTGCGACGGCACATCCCGGGTGACGACGCTGCCGGCACCGATCACCGAGTTGTCGCCGATCGTGACTCCCGGGCAGACGATGACCCCACCGCCCAGCCAGACGTTGTTCCCTATGGTGATGGGAAGAGCACTCTCCCAGCGTGTTCGGCGCGCCTCGTGATCCTCCATGGGGTGCAGCGCCGTCAGCAGTTGTGCCCGTGGGCCGATCGATACATCGTCACCGATGGTGATGGGTGCACAGTCCAACAGGATGGCGTCGTAGTTGAGGAAAGTGTTGGATCCGATGGAAATGTATGTGCCGTAATCGCATTGGAACCTGGGCATGATCCACGAATCCGCTCCGATGGATCCGAGCAGCTCGCCGAGAATCTCGCGTCGTTCTTCGTTCTGATCTGCCTCGGTTGCGTTGAATCGGTCGAGCAGCTTCCCGCACGCCAACCGAGACGCCACCAGGTCGGGATCGTTGTCTCGGTACAGCTCTCCGTGCAGCATTCGATCCCGGTTCTCGCCCATGGACGAGACACTACCGATCGGTCGACTTCTCGAACAGGGCCACGCTGAACCACGAACTGCCGTCGGCGAACTCGTGTCGGCCGACGTGGCGGAATCCCTGATTCAGGTAGTAATTGCGCAACTCGCCGTTGGTTTCGGCGCAGTCCAGACGCAGCAGCGAGCGTCCTTCCCGGTGGGTCTGCTCCGCCGCCCACTCGAGCAGCAACGCGCCGAGGCCCGTGCCCGCTTCGCTTCTGTCGATCACCAATCCGTGCACGTACCCGGCGAGCCCATCCTCTTCGGGCCAGATTGTGGGATCGGCCCAGATCAGTCTCAGCGCACCGACTATCGGGCCACTCGGATCGCGCCGGGCGACGTAGAACTCTCCTGCCTCGATCTGCGCCGCGACAGTGGACAGGGGTACCTCGCGCGGTGTCCACTGGTCGATTTCTCGAGCGAACAGCCAGTCCTCGGCGGCGTGCCGGAGGCCGAGTATCGTTGCCGCGTCGGCGGCAGTTGCGAGTTCTACGGTGAGCACGGTGCCATCGTACGGAGGTGGCGAGTCTTGTGGTGAACGTGCTTGTGGTCGAGAGTGGTTCGGACAGAAGGTTCTTGCCCGCGATCGACGGAGTCGACTTCCGAAGCTGCACGATGGACGAGCTCGCCGGTGTGGTGTCGTGGGCAGAGGTGTTGCTGTTCCGAACGTTCGAGACCGCCGATCTGCGAACCGTGTGGCCGAATGCCGAGAATCTTCGCTGGATCCACGCGTCGAGTGCCGGCGTCGATCGACTGCTCGATCCGGTTCTGCGCGAGGGCCGATGGGTTCTGACGAACTCCGGCGGAATCCTCGACAGGGCGATTGCGGAGTACGTCGCAGCCGGCATTCTGGCGTCGGTCAAGAAGCTGCCGCTGGCGCTTGCTCGTCAGCGCGAGCGGGTCTGGGAACACAGAGTCACCAATGGTATTCACGGTCGCGCCGCTCTCGTCGTCGGTCCCGGTTCGATCGGCCGCGAGATCGGCCGGGTCCTCGGCGCACTCGGTATGCGCGTCGATGCGGCGGCAACGTCGGAGCGGTCCGGTGACTCGGAGTTCGGACGAATCCGCGATGTTCGACGATTGCCGTCGTATGCGGGTGAGTACGACGTGATCGTGCTGGCGACACCGCTGACCGACGCCACCCGCGCACTGGTCGACGCGGAGGTTCTCTCGGCCATGCGTTCCGATGCAGGCCTGGTCAACATCGCCCGCGGACCGGTCGTCGACGAACGAGCCCTGTGCGACGCCCTCGCTGACGGAGGCATCGGGTGGGCCGTGCTCGACGTGTTCGAGGTCGAGCCGCTACCGGACACGAGCCCGCTGTGGCACATGGACAACGTCATCCTGACCGCGCATCTGGCGGGCGACGCGGACGACTTCGCCGAGCGCCTGTGGGCGCTGTTCGAGGACAACCTCCATCGATATGTCCGTGGTTCGGCTCTGGTGAACGTGGTGGACAAGCAGGTGGGGTACGTACGCAGCTGAAACGGACGACCAAAGTATGCGTAACACGCCGTAGCGTGTACTAAGGTGCACGAGTGCGTGAAATCAATCGTTCGGCCGTTGCGTCGACCAGTCGCGAGGCGGCGTTCGCCTACATGGACGACTTCAGGAACGTCCCGCAATGGATGTTCGGCATCACCCGTTTCGAGCCGACGAGCGAGGTCACCTCAGGGCTCGGTGCCACGTACGACGCGACGATGCAGATCGGTCCGAAGGCCCTCACCTCCGTTGTGCACGTCACCGAATGGGTCCACAACGAGAGGCTCACGCTCGAGTCGGTCGAAGGCCTGTCCAACTCGTCCACGTGGTCGTTCTCCGATACGGCAGACGGCGGAACCCGTCTGGACGTTGTGTTCCGCTACAGCCTGCCCGGCGGAATCGCGGGCAAGGTGCTCGGCGCTGTTGTGGAACCCGTTGTGGGTCAGGCGATCAAGCATACGGAGTCGACACTGCGCTCACGCCTGGAAGCGGCCGACTAGTACACGTACTTGTCGAGAGCATCCAAGACCTGGTCGACGGCGAGCCAGGCGAACAGGAATGCGCAGACACCCAGCGTCAGGTTGGTGAACCAGCCGTTGCGCCACTGCTTCGGCACGCGATCACTGTTGAGCAGTACCAACAGTGTCACCGCCAGGAACGGCATGAACACCGCGCCGAGCACGCCGTAGGCGAGCACGAGCCCGATCGGTTGGTCGAGCCACAGCAACGCCATGGGCGGGAACGTCAGCCATGCGACATACCACCTGAAGTACTTGCCTCCCACTCGTGTTTCCGGGTGACCCTGTTCGAGCCCCTTCAGATTGCCGACGAAGTCTGCGAACATCAGGCTCACGCCGTTCCACACCCCGATCAGCGACGAGAACGACGCCGACCAGAATCCGATGAGGAACACGTAGCCGAACACCGTCCCGTAGCGGTCCGCGAGCACGTCGGAGAGTTGGATCAAGCCCTGATCGCCGGTGGAGATCGCGATCTGCGACGAGTACAGCAGTTCGGCACCGACGATGAGCATCGCGAGGACGAAGATGCCGGAGATGACGTAGGCCATCGAATTGTCGATACGCATGACGCGCATGAATTTCGGTGTGATCCAGCCTTTCTCGCGCAGCCAGTAGCCGTACGCGGCGAGCGTGATGGTGCCACCGACGCCACCGGCAAGGCCGAGGACGTACACGATGGAGCCGTCGGGAATGGTGGGGACGATGCCCTTGACGATCGCGGGGACGTTCGGAACCGCCACTACCGCAGCACCGATCACGGTCACGAACATGATGCCGACGAAGACGGTGATGATCTTCTCGAAGAATCCGTAGCTCCCCAGCCAGATCAGCGCGAAGCCGAGGAGTCCGGACGCGATGGCGACGACCTTGAGATCCAAAGCGGGGAACAGTGCGACGATCGGCAACGCGCTCGACGACATCGCTGCCGCTCCGTAGACGAACCCCCAGATCACGATGTAGGGAGCGAAATACGCCGTCGTCCACTTCCCCAGCGAACGCCAGCCCTGGAAGATCGTGTTGCCCGACGCCAACGTGTAGCGGCCGGCACCTTCCACCAGAACGACTTTCATGACGACACCGACGATGATGACCCAGAGCAGGGCGTAGCCGTAGCGCGAGCCCGCCACCAGAGTCGCGACGAGGTCGGCGGCCCCGATGCCGGTTGCGGCGACCACCAGTCCGGGGCCGACCACCTTCCACTTCGGAGGTGCAGTGGTCTCGGTCATCGATTCTCCTCGCGTGCGGGGTCTACTCAGTGACCTGTCTCACTCTTTACGAAACGCACGGTTCCTGGCAAGTCGACCCTCGGTACCGTCGATGCGGTGACCGACGGACAGCAGTCATCGCGTGCATTGAGCTTCGGCAAGGTTGCCGAGAACTACGACCGGGCCCGTCCCGGCTACCCGGCCGAGCTGTACGCGGACATCGCGGCGGGCGACGGGATGCGAGTGCTCGAGGCAGGGGCAGGTACCGGCAAAGCCACTGTTGCGTTGGCTGAACTCGGCGCGTCCGTTGTTGCGGTGGAACCGGATTCGGCTATGGCAGAGCTGGTTCGGCGGCGCACCGAGAACCTCGACGTCGAAGTGCAGGTGTCGCGGTTCGAGGATTGTGCAGCCCCGGCGGCGGCGTTCGATGTAGTCGTTGCCGCCCAATCCTGGCATTGGGTGAACCACGAGCAAGGAGCTGCAGTGGCGGCCCGCGCATTGGTCCCCGGCGGTGCCCTTCGGTTGTGGTGGAACATACCGGGCGACCTCGATGGCCCGGCATGGGAAGCGGTCAGGGCGGCCTACGACGCAACCGAGCCCGAAGTGGCGCACCTGTTGGTGCGTTCTCTCGGTACGCAACCGGAGTCCAACGTGGCGCGCGCTGCCGGCTTCGGTCCGTGGACGACCTCGACGTACGAGTGGGTCCAGCGCTACTCCGCAGACGAGTTCTGCGCCATGGCCGCCACGTACTCGAGCCATCTCGCCCTGGACGACCGGCGCCGCGGCGAGGTCCTGGGCGCAGTGCACGCGGCCATCGCCCGCCACGGCTACGTGGACTACCGCTACGTCACGCAGATGGTGACGGCGCAGCTCGACTAGGAGATCGTCGTGGTGCAGACGACGAATTGCCTGGCGTCGTAGGCGAATCCGCCCTCGGGGCATTCGTTGGGATCGGCGGTACCGGTCTTGATTTCGGTGACCTGTTCGACGTCGGTGGCGTCGGGGTCGCCGCAGTCGACCCGTGAGGGCTCGTCCATACCCACGGTGGGCACGCTCATGCAGCCGCCGACCACCCAGTCGACGTCGAGGCACAGTGCGCCCTGTTCCACACCGTCGAGCGTCTCGTAGTAGGTCTGATTGACGTCTGTGGGGCACTGCTCGTTCTGCTCGGCCTTGGCGATCACCTTGTAGTTCGATTCCATGCTGCCGCATTCGGCGTTGTCGATGGTGGCGGCCGTCATCGTCCCGCCGAGTTGGACGCACTGACCGATCTCGACATCGATGTCGGTGGAGCCGCCGGCGTCGATGCCCTCTTGGCCCGAGACGCCGTCGGTGGTGCTGGTAGCGGCGGACGTCGAGGCGGCTGTGGTGTCGGCAGCGACGGCGTTGCCGGCTTCGGACGATGAACAGCCTGCGGCGAACAGCAACGTGAGAGCTGCACTTGCGACGAGGAGGCTTCTGGACAAAGCAAGCATGATGTCATGACCTTCGGAACTCATCCAAGCGAGGGAGTGACCCTCGTCGGCGGCCCCACGGGCCGCCGATCACCGATTCTTTACCATCGACGGAGGTTTGAACAGCCACAGCTGGAAGTCACGAACGGAACACGATGCGAGCAACCCACTTGGTGTTGTGGACACCCGGAAGGGCAGGAACGATCACACGCGCGGGAAATCCGTGATCGAGCGAGAGATCGACACCGTTGACTTTCAAGGCCAGCAACGAATTCGGGTGCGCCGCTTGATTTCCCTGCAACACCGCACGAGTGAAGGCTCCGTTCTGCTCCAGCGAGCTCACCTCTGCCGATCGCGGTGCGGGTACGCCCGCCAGCGCGGCGAGTTCGGCCAATGGGACACCGGTCCACGTCTGCGTGGTGGACCATCCTTCGACGCACGCGATCGGCAGTTCGGCAGTGCGCTGCGGCATCGACAGCAGCCTGCCGCGGGACAGCACGATCGGGACGGCGTCCTCGGCCGCGCTGCTGATCGTCAGTTGCCAGTCGGGCCCGGTCTGCGCCTCGGTGATCCCGGCCGCTTCGGCCGTTCGGTTGATCTGAAAGTCGTTGGGGCCGTCGCCGTACGAGCGTCCGCGAGGCAGCAGGATCGCGGCCTTGCGCAGCACTCCGCCGACCGTCTGTCCTACCGTCAACACGGCAACGAAACCCATTCCGGCAGCGACCAATCCGATGGCACCGCGTCGACCCATGGTCGCCGGTCGGTCGTCGTTCTTCTGCTCGTCCGGAGCTTCGTTCCTGGCGCGCAGTACGTCCATCAACGACTCCGACCTCAGGGTCCTCCACATCAGCGGGACCTTGAGCGCGAGGTGTACGAGGAATCCGGAGATGAACACCCAGGCACCGAAGTAGTGAGCGGCGTAGAAGTCGAAACCGAACACGTAGTCGTACTGAATGTTGAGAACACCCGTCACGATCTCGAACAGCAGGCCCCCGACCAGTGCCAGCAGCGACAGTCGTTCGAGCGCATGTGCCGGCGATCGCACCGGTGGTAGTTCGAAGAGCTTGGGCATCACCGACCACAGTTTGGCGATGACGAGCGGCACGATGATCAGGCCGAGTCCGACGTGCAGACCCTGCGTGAGCTGGTAGAGCCATGCCGGATTCGACGGCCAGTCGAAGAACGGCAAGCGCAGCCACCCGACGGCACCCGGCCTGGCCTGGCCGAACTGTGGACCGTAGGCGCTGTACGAGAGCAATCCCGTCACGATGACTATGGGCAGCGCGACGAGCAGAACTGCGCCGAACAGCGACGTCAACCACGTGCCGCGCAGCGGACTGGGAAAGCGCGCGAGAGACTTGCGTGCTTCGGCCATGTAGGGCATTCGCTGCCCAGAGGGTGCCGGATGTGTCGCGGCCGACTCCCGTGCCCGGCGCATCGCCTCGTGACAACGTCCCCGCGGGGACGCGGCGGGCATCGTGGGAGAGTTTCTGTCGGTGCCTCGTCGTACATTTATCGAACATGTATTCGATGAATGGGGGCGTTCATGATCGACATGGCCGACGCGGGATCCGAGGCGGGATCCGAGGCGGGGCGGATCGAGACGAAGGAAATCGAGACCGAAATCTGCGCTCTGGCAGGTCGGATCGCGGCGGCGTCGGCGCAGTATCTGATTCTGGTGGGCGAGTTCGATGCGCGACGCGGATGGGCGGGTTGGGAAGTGCGGTCCTGTGCGCACTGGTTGTCGTGGCGTGCGGGGGTCGATCTGCACACCGCTCGTGAGCAGGTGCGCGTGGCCAAGGCCATGCGAGAGCTGCCGCTGATCACCTCGGCGTATCGGAGCGGCACCATCTCGTACTCGAAGGTGCGCGCGATGACTCGCGTTGCGACCGCCGAGAACGAGGCGTCGTTGCTGCAGAAGGCGCTCGACGCCCCGGCTGCGCACATCGAACGCCTCTGCCGTGGTCTGAAGAAGGCGATGCGTCCGACCAAGGGAAACGGCGTCGACCTCGACCCGTGCGCCGGGCGGTGGCGCTGGGACGAGGACGACGGCTCGCTCGTGCTGACGGCCCGCTTTCGGCCCGAGGACGGCAAGCGGTTTCTCGCTGCATTGACCAGGGCGGACTACGAGCGCACCAGGACCGACGGCGAATCCGAGGGTGACCGGGCGGCCCCGGCACCGCCCAACCCGGTGCCGGCGATGATTGCCATGGCCGAGATGGTCTGCGCTGCGATGGATTCACCGGTCGTCTCTCCTGCTGCCGAGGTGCTGGTGCACATCGGTGGGGTCGACGAAGCAGGGTCCGACCACGCTCATTTCGACGACGGGCCAGGCCTCGACGACGAGACCCTCGCTCAGGTGCTGTGTTCCGCGGTCATGCGGACCGTCGGCCACGGCCGGCTGGGTAGAACTGTGCGGTGGAGTTCGACGGCGAAAGTCCCGAGCCGAACCCAATTGCGTCAGTTGATCATTCGGGATCGATGCTGCACGGTACCCGGGTGCGGCCGCACCCGATTTCTGCATGCTCACCACGTCACCTATCGCTCACGGGGAGGTGCGACGTCACTCGACAACCTGGTCCTGCTGTGCGGCGAACACCATCGTGCGCTGCACGACGGATATTTCTTCATCGAAGCCCTTGGCGATCAACGCTTCTCGTTTCGCCATCCCTCGGGAACCGAGATCATCCACGCTCCCGCGATGTCGGGAGACGCCGACGAAATCAGGCGACAGTACGGCGGTATCGCACCCGACGCCATCGTTCCGGACTGGGGTGGCGAAGGCCTCGATCTCAGCTACGCGACCGATGTCCTGATCACCAATTGGCAGCGGGCTGCATGAAACGGCGTCGTCGAGGGCAAGTTAGTGTGACGACGAGACTCGGACAAGAAGCGGTGGGACATGAGCGTCGACAGATCATTGGGGGACGAACAGCCCTGGCCGGTGGAACGAGCACCGAGCTGCAGTGACGCGACCAGGCCCGAGGACGATCCCTTCTATGCAGCGCCCGAGGGATACGAGGCAGCTCCACCCGGGACGATTCTGAAGGTGCGGCCGGTCGAGGTCGCGATGTTCGGTCGCGTACGCCAGCGAGTCGACGCGTGGCAGCTGCTCTATCGCACCGCTGATCTCGGCGGTTTTCCCCAGGCCAGCGTCACGACGGTGTTGCGTCCGCGCAACGCCGAACCGGTTCTGTTGTCGTATCAGTGTGCGATCGACGGCGTCGCGTCCTCGTGTTTCCCGTCGTACGCGCTCCGGCGTGGTTCACGGGCGTTAGGTGCAGTTCCGCAGTTCGAGTTCCTGCTGGTACTGCATGCCTTGCGCCGTGGGTGGACCATCTCGATCCCGGATCACGAGGGTCCCGACGGACATTGGGGTTCGCCGCAGGAACCCGGGTTCTGCACGCTCGACGCCGTTCGCGCGGCCTTGTCGTTCGAGCCACTCGACCTGCATTCGAGCACGCCGGTTGCGCTGTGGGGCTACTCGGGCGGCGGACTCGCGACGTCCTGGGCGGCGGAGATGGCACCGGAGTACGCGCCTGAGATCGAGGTGGTCGGTGCGGCTCTCGGCTCACCCGTCGGAGATCCGGGGTCGGCGTTCACCCGGCTCAATGCGACGCTGCACGCAGCGTTGCCGACGCTGGTGGTGGCGGGCCTACGGCGCACCTACCCCGAGCTCGATCGGGTGATTCGCGAGCACGTCAACGAGGACGGAATGCGCATTCTCGATTCCGTCGAGTCGATGACGACCGTGCGTGCGGTGAGCAAACTGGCTCGACACGACCTGGACCACTACATCGACGTTCCGCTGGCCGATCTGTTGGCGCTGCCCGAGATCGTGCAGGTGTTCCTGGATATCCAGCCGGGACGAACGGCTCCGACGGCTCCGTTGCTGGTCGTCCAGTCGGTGCACGATCAGATCATCGCCGTCGACGACGTGGACGGGCAGGTGGATCGGTACATCGAGGCCGGTGCGCACGTGACCTATCTACGGGATCGGCTGAGCGAACACCTGTCGCTGCACCCGCTCAGTGCGCCACTGACGCTGGATTGGCTGGCCGATCGATTCGCCGGACTTCCGGTCGAGGAACCGTCGACGCGTACGGTGTGGTCCACGGCGTTCTCGTTCTCGGCGGTGCGTGGATTGTTGTCGCTGACCTGGACGACCATCACAGCGTTGGTCATCGGCATCCGGGCGTAGCTACCCTCGGTTCGATGCAACGAACCTGGATACGAATTCTCACCGGAACGATCGCCATTCTGGGCATCGTGACCGGGCTCGTCGCACTGGGCGTCTACTACACCGACACCCGGGTCAACGTCCTGATCGCGCTGGCGTCGTTCGTTCCGTTGATGTTCATCGCTGTCGTGGTCGGTGCCCTGGTGGCGCTGATCGGTCGGCGCTGGGTTCTGGCGGGAGTTTCTGCGCTGGTGCTTGCTGCAGGCGCATTCGCCTATGCACCGCTCTACGTGGCGGACGCGGCACCCGAGGACGCGACGGGCAGCGAGGGCGTGCGGCTGCGCGTGATGCAGGCGAACCTGATGATCGGGCTGGCCGATCCGACTGTCGTGGTCGGTCAGGCCCGCGATCACTCCGTCGACGTCGTCACGATCCAGGAACTGACCGACGCGTCGGTGGTCGGCCTCCGCGACGCCGGCATGGAGGAGCTCTTCCCCTACAGCTACCTCCAGCCGTACGTGACAGGCGGCGGCGGAGCCGGAATCTACAGCCGTTACCCGATCTCGGGCAACCGTGAACTCGACGGATACGGTCCGGTGAATCTGGCCACCGAGGTCGAGGTCCCCGGTTCCGAGCCGGTCACGCTGTTGGCGGTGCATCCCGGGCCCGCCTACGTCACCCCGGCCGACATCTGGACCGCCGAATTGGACACGCTCCGAGACGATCTGGCGGCGGCGTCGGTCACTGGGCCGGTGATCGTCAGCGGCGACTTCAACACGACGTATTCGCACAAGAAGTTCCGCAACCTACTCGATGCCGGATATTCCGACGCTGCAGCGCAATTGGGGAAGGGGCTGATTCCCACGTACCCCACCGACAAGGGAACACCCGCCGTCGTCGGGATCGACCACATTCTCACCAACACCGGTCGTGCTCGTTCTCTGGAACGAATCGATCTCCCCGGATCGGACCACCATGGGTTGATCGGGGAGATCGAGTTCTCCGCAGGCGTCAGCTGACGCGAACGACATGCTTCCGAGACTTGCCGCAGTGCAGCAGGATTCGGACGGCCGCCGGTGTTCCGTCGAGGGACGTCACGATGTCGTTGCGCGTCTGCGCCGCTGCGCCTGCCACCTTGTCGAGGGACGTCACCGCGGGGTCGAGCGTCGCGGTGATCTCGACGACTCTCTGACCGCGATCGGACACCGAACGGCCGGTCGCCGATACGACGCCCTCGTGAGCGGCCAGGGATTTCGCGGCGCTCCGGGCAGCGGTTCCCAGGTCGACGCTGAGTCGGCCGTCGACATCTGCATCCGCTGACGACGCGAAGGCGACGGTGCCGACCGAACGTCGCGGCAGGTGCGCGAGGAGCCACCACAGACCGAGCAGCACGAGGACGATGGCGGCTGCTGCGAGAGCCCAGGGCCACCAGCCTGCGTCGACGGCGGTGTCGACGAAGGCCGCGTCGAGACGTTCGCGGCCGGGGAACCTTCCTTGCTCCCAGGCAATTGCTCCGCCGCCGAGGGCGATCAGGGCGAGGCCGACGACGGCGGTGCTGGTTCGGTCGACCGAAGCGGTTGCGCGTTTCACGATGCTTGTCCTGTCGTTCGCACTCGGGTGCGGACCTTGGGAGCCGACGCGAGTGGGCGGAGGGCGTCGTCCACGGAGGTGACGACCGAGGACTTCAGCTCCGCGGTGTCCGTGCCGGCGACGGTGGCCACCGCGACGGTGACCTTCTTGTTGCCGGCCTTGGCGGTTGCGGAATCGACGCCGACGCTGTCGAGTGCGGCGGTGCGGGCAACGGTTGCGACGTCGCCCTTGCGGAGCCAGACGTCCTGCTCGGAGAGGGCTCGGTGGGTGCGTCGCCGAGGACGCAGTGCAGCGATGACGAGAACGAACCCGACCACGACTGCGGCGATTCCTCCCGGCAGCATCCACGGCTGCGCGGTGAGTCCGTCCAGGCTCGTGGCGGCGGGGCCGACCCACTCGGGGCCGTCGATGGCACCCAGGTTCAGCAGCGCCTCGCGGCCGAGGACCACGCCGGCACCGATGAGGACGAGCGCGAACAGGATTGCGGGTACGGCTGCGGTGGGATTGGCTACCGGCTTCTTGCTTGCCTTCTCGCTCATTGCACTCTCCCTTCTTCACGGGTGGTCTCGGCGGGTACACATTGGACGGTGACATCGACTCGGTCGACGGTGTAGATGCCCAGTTCGGACAGGTCTCGTGCGACTGCGGCGCGAACGTCGGCGGCGACCTTCGCCAGCGGCGAGGGCCAGGTGACCGCTACCGCGACCTGAGCGCGAACGCGGGAGCCGCTGATCGTCACGTCGGCCTTGGGCAGGTCACGCCCACCCAGGACCCGCAGTCCGGGCTGGGGTCCGGCGACCGCGTCGGTGCTGCGGGCAGCGAGGACGGCGAGTCGCTCGACGGCCTTGTGCTTGATCTCCAGAGAGCCGCGCTCACCGGGGTCTACAGCAGCTGTCTCAGTCACGACCGCGACCACGCATGATCGAGTTCAGGTCCAGTTCGCCGTCCACGTAGCGGCCGACGAAGAATCCGAGGCCGCCGAGCACGATGGCGATGAGGAAGCCGGTGAAACCGCCGGCCGCTGCGGCGATGGCCAGCAGAAGTCCCACGAACAAACCGATGGTTGCAGTGGTCATGGTGTTGATCTCCACTCAGAGTTCGAAGTAGTTGCGCCTGGTGACGCGTTTGCGGATCCGAGCGATCCGCTTGGGCAGAGTGCGTAGCGAGGACGGAATCGGCGAGGCGCGGAATGCCGTCGGCGCGCTCGCTGCATTGGTCGGAGTCGAGGGAAGTACGGCGAAGCGTCGGTCGACCTCGGCGAGTTCGGCCATGTAGCGAGCTGGATCTCCACCGAGGTCCGGGTGGTGTTCGCGCGCCACAGCGCGCCGAGCCGCCTTGTAGGCGGCGGCTCGGTCGTGCGCTGCATGCTCGTTCACCTGGTCAGACTCGCACAATGTCCTCGACGGTGACGTGCACGGGCCCGTCGACCATCGCTGCCACTGTGCTGCGCACGGCGTCGGCGGTTTCGCGCACCGCTACCCCGAACTCGAGAGTGACGTGGACCTCGGTGCCTTCGTCGCCGATCCGGATGCCGGCGATGCGTCGTCCGGGAAGGTAGGTAGCTGCCTCGCCGAACATGCCGCCGTGCAGCCCGACGACACCGTCGACCGCCAGTACGGCGTCGGCGATGTCCTCGGACCTGTCACGCTCCGTCATGTGCGGATCGGTCACTGCACTCGGGTGGAGGGAGCCTCGGTGGTCTCCTCGTCGTCCGAGCCGTCGTCGAGGTAGATGTCGTGAACGACGATGTTGACCTCGGTGACCTCGAGACCGGTCATACGCTCGACGGCGTTGATGACGTTGCGACGAATGCCCGCTGCGAGGTCTGCGATGGAGACGCCGTAGTCGGCGACGATGTCGATGTCGACTGCGGCCTGACGCTCGCCGACCTCCACCGAGACGCCCTGCGACTGGTTGACGCGGGCACCGGGGATGCGCTCGCGCAGGGCACCGATCGCGCGGCTCGCTCCGCCGCCGACGGCGTGGACGCCCTGGACCTCACGGGTGGCGATACCGGCGATCTTGGAGACGACGGTGTCGGCAATGGTGGTGCGGCCCTGCGAGCTGACGAGCACGGAGTCCGACTTGGTGGTGATGTCGGTCTTTCCCTCGCCTGCTGCGGATACGGTTGCCTTGGTGTCCGTCGTGGAGCTCATGAATGCCTCTCTTCGTTGGATGTCGTGCAGAGTGTGTGACAGGAGTTGGTCGTAGCTCGGTGGTCGAAACGCACGTCCGAATAAAGTGATCTACGTCATAGATTACGTCCGCTGGTAAACCGGTATCGAAGACATGCGTGATCGATGACCGCTACGTGAACTGGGGGCCCGATGGAGTGGGTTGATGCATCGGACCGCGTACTCGTCGGCGCAGCCGCGCTCGGCGAGACGGATGCGTTCGAGGAGATCGTCCGGCGCTACGGTCCGGAGATGTTTCGGTACGCGCGAAACATGCTGTCCGATCAGGGTGCGGCCGAGGAGGTGGTGCAGGACGCGTTCGTCGCAGCGTGGAAGGGGCTGGACAACTTTCGAGGCGACTCGGCTCTGCGAACATGGTTGTTCTCGTTGGTGTCGCACAAAGTGATCGATCATCGACGACGTCGCAGCGTTCCTCCCGCAGAAGATTGGGTATTCGAGCGAAAGAGCACCGGGGCGGGCAGTGATCCCGAGGCGGATGTCGAGGCCGACAGCTTCATGGCCGAACTCGGAGTCGCACTGGCCGAACTGCCCTACCGCCAGCGAGCCTGCTGGCTGCTCCGCGAGGTCGAGGGCCTGACTCACCCGGAGATCGGCGCGATCATGACGTTGTCCGCAGGAGCGGTACGTGGTCAGTTGACCAGAGCACGAGCAACATTGAGCGAAAGGTTGGCAACATGGCGAACCCAGTAGAGCCGGATTCGGTTCTCGCGCGTGCTGCCACCGAACTTCGGGACGCACCTCAGGAACCGAATTGGGTGGATATCAGCGCATCCATCATCTCGAAGGTCCGTAATACGACCAGGCGTACGTGGCCCGTCGACAGCGCCTTTCCTGCCGGCTCCGGCGCCGATCCGAAGGACTCGCTGCAGGTCAGCGACCACATCGTCAAGACCACGCTCCGTCGTGCTCTGGCGGACGTTCACGGTGCGCAGCCGACCGAGATCGACCTCCATCTCGACGACCACGCCTGCATCGGTCTGTTCGTCGCGGTGATCGGGGTGTACGGCGACGACCTGCAGGCTGCGGGAGACGAGCTGGCGACCATCGCGATCGATGTCGTCTCGGATCTGCTCGGCGTCACCCTCGATCGTGATGTGGTGGAGATACGCGTCGACGACATCGAGGAGCGGTAGGCGTAAATATTGCGTCATAGCCGCTGGTTGCGGTCGTAAGAAAGCGTAAGGAAACCGGCTGTGGCCGGTAGCGGGATCCAGGATCGAGCAATGACCGAATTGCTCTGTCTCACGGTGGCCGCGTTCGTCGCGGTGTACCTGTTCGTCGCTCTCCTCGATCCGGAGAGGTTCTGACGTGGTTGGGTTCTTCCAAATCTGCGCTGTGATCGTCGTCCTGGCCGTGGCGTACGTGCCGCTCGGCGACTACATGGCCCGGGTGTTCGACTCGTCCCACGACACGCGTGTCGAGCGCCTGCTCTATCGGGTGGCCCGGGTGAATTCGTCCTCGGAACAGACGTGGGTCGGCTACTCCACCAGCCTGCTCGGGTTTTCGTTCGCCGGCGTCGTGTTCCTGTTCGTACTCCAGCGGATCCAAGGCGTGTTGCCGCTGAACGGGGGCCTGTCGGGGGTCAGCCCGGCGATGGCCTTCAACACCGCGGCGTCGTTCGTCACCAACACCAACTGGCAGTCGTACGTCCCCGAGACCACGCTGTCGAACCTGACGCAGCCGCTGGGCCTTGCGGTGCAGAACTTCGTCTCCGCCGCAGTCGGTCTCGCCGTCGCGATCGCCGTCATCCGCGGCTTCGTGCGTGTGTCCACAGGCGGTGAACTCGGCAACTTCTGGGTCGATCTCACCCGCGGAACGCTGCGCATTCTGCTGCCGCTCTCGCTGCTGGTGGCCGTCATCCTACTGACGCAGGGCACCATCATGTCCTTCTCCACCGGCTTCACCTCGACCGGCCTGGACGGACAGACGGTCACCAATGCGCTTGCGCCCGTTGCCTCCCAGGAGGCGATCAAGGAAATCGGCACCAATGGCGGCGGCATTCTCGCGGCCAACTCCGCGCATCCCTTCGAGAACCCGACCCCGCTGACCAACATCGTGCAGATCATCTCTCTGCTGTTGATCCCGGTTGCACTCACCCGCACCTTCGGCACCATGATCGGCAACCGAAAGCAGGGTCTGACGTTGCTTGCGGTGATGGCAACACTGTGGGGAGTCCTGCTGGCGGTCACCCTCTATGCCGAGTCCGGTACTCGGGGAGTCGCAGCAACGGCTGCGGGCGCGATGATGGAAGGCAAGGAAGTTCGCTTCGGTATCCCGGCATCGGCCTTGTTCGCCGTCTCCACCACCGGAACATCCACCGGCGCAGTCAATTCCGCGCACGACAGCATGTCCGCGCTCGGCGGCGGTGCCGTGCTGCTGAACATGCTGTTCGGCGAGATCGCGCCCGGCGGTGTCGGCACCGGTCTGTACGGGTTGCTCGTGCTCGCGGTCATCGCCGTCTTCGTCGGTGGGCTCCTCGTCGGTCGGACCCCGGAATTCCTGGGCAAGAAGCTGGGTCGACGCGCCATCACGATGGCCGCGCTGTCGGTACTGGTGATGCCGATCCTCGTGCTCGTCGGCACGTCCATCACCGTGATTCTCGAATCCACCACGAGTTATCAGGGCAATCCCGGCATCCACGGGTTCACCGAGGTTCTTTACGCGTATGCGTCGGCGTCCAACAACAACGGCAGCGCCTTCGGTGGACTGACGGTGACCAGCGACTGGTTCCAGATCTCCCTCGGCATCGCCATGCTGCTCGGCCGCTTCCTGCCGATCGTCTTCGTACTGGCGCTGGCCGGCTCACTGGCGACGACCAAACGCAGCGCACCGAACGCAGGAACCCTCCCCACCGACGGTCCGCTGTTCGGCAGCTTGCTGATCGGTACCGCGATTCTCGTCGCCGCCCTCACCTTCTTCCCCGCACTTGCTCTCGGACCCATAGCAGAGGCCATGCAATGAACCTGTCACTGAGAACGGCCGTACCCGGAGCGTTCCGCAAACTCGATCCACGACACTTGGCCCGCAACCCGGTCATGTTCGTCGTCTTCCTCGGCTCCATCGTCACCACCGTCCTCTCGATCGCCGAACCGTCGGTGTTCGCGTGGTTCGTCACCGGGTGGTTGTGGTTCACCGTGCTCTTCGCCAACCTCGCCGAGTCCGTCGCCGAAGGGCGCGGCAAGGCTCAGGCAGCAAGCTTACGTAAAGTGAAGCAGGACACCGTTGCTCGACGACGCACTCCCTCCGGTGCCGAATTCGTCGTCACCGAGGTGGCCGGCGCGGAACTGAATGTCGGCGACGAGGTGATCGTCTCGGCAGGCGAGGTCATCCCCGGTGACGGTGACGTCATCGAGGGCATCGCCACCGTCGACGAATCCGCGATCACCGGCGAGTCGGCACCCGTGGTCCGCGAGTCCGGCGGCGATCGATCCGCCGTCACCGGCGGCACCATCGTGCTCTCCGACGAGATCGTCGTGAAAATCACTGCAGCCCAGGGTGAGACGTTCGTGGATCGGATGATCGCCCTCGTCGAGGGCGCGGCTCGGCAGAAGACGCCGAACGAGATCGCTCTGAACATCCTGCTCGCCTCGCTGACGATCGTGTTCCTCTTCGCGGTGGTGGCCATCGGTCCGATGTCCGATTACGCAGGGCAGCAGCAGGATCCCATCCAGCTGATCGCGCTGTTGGTGTGCCTGATTCCGACGACCATCGGGGCACTGCTCTCGGCGATCGGCATCGCGGGAATGGACCGGTTGGTGCAACGCAACGTGCTCGCGATGTCCGGACGCGCCGTCGAGGCGGCAGGCGACATCGACACGTTGCTGATGGACAAGACCGGAACCATCACGTTCGGTAATCGGCGCGCGACCGGACTGCACCCGGCTACGGGCATCGATGCCGTCGAGCTTGCGCGCGCCGCCCGGCTGTCCTCACTCGCCGACGGCACTCCCGAAGGACGCAGCATCGTCGAACTGGTCGAGCGTGACTTCGAATCCGTAACGACAGAAAGCGAATCCGAGCGCGGCGAGTTCGTGGCCTTCACCGCGCAGACCCGGATGAGCGGTCTGGATCTACCGGGCATGGAGATCCGCAAGGGTGCAGCAGATTCGGTCTACGGCTGGATTCGTGAGGGCGGCGGCACAGCGGACCTCGACGCCACCGTGCACGACATCGCCCAGAACGGCGGTACCCCGCTGGTGGTTGCCGTCCGCGAAACCGGTTCTGCTGCCCGCGCTCTCGGCGTCGTCGAACTCTCCGATGTGGTCAAGCCGGGCATCGCCGAGCGGTTCGCTCAACTGCGCGCCATGGGAATTCGGACGGTGATGGTCACCGGCGACAATCCACTCACCGCCAAGGCCATTGCCGCCGAGGCAGGCGTCGACGACTACCTGGCCGAGGCGACCCCCGAGGACAAGCTCACGCTCATCCGGCAGGAGCAGGAGGGCGGCAGGCTGGTCGCGATGACCGGCGACGGTACCAACGACGCCCCGGCTCTGGCGCAGGCCGACGTCGGTGTCGCGATGAACACCGGCACCTCTGCGGCCAAGGAAGCCGGCAACATGGTCGACCTCGATTCCGACCCGACCAAACTGATCGAGATCGTCGAGATCGGCAAGCAGCTCCTCATCACCCGTGGCGCGCTGACGACGTTCTCCCTCGCCAACGATCTGGCGAAGTACTTCGCGATTCTGCCGGCGATGTTCTCCACCGTCTATCCGCAGCTGGGTGGACTGAACATCATGCATCTGGCGACGCCGGAATCGGCGATCCTGTCGGCGGTGATCTTCAATGCGCTGGTGATCGTTGCACTGATTCCGTTGGCGCTCAAAGGTGTTCGGTACACCCCGGCCTCGGCGGCAGCACTGCTGCGCCGAAATCTGTTGGTGTACGGCGTCGGCGGCGTCATCAGCCCCTTCGTCGGGATCTGGCTCATCGATCTACTCGTTCGACACATTCCAGGGATAGGCTGACCATGCGCTTCGTACAGGGATTTCTCCGCCAGGTCGTGGCAGGCTTCGCAGTGCTGCTGGCATTGACCGTCATTCTCGGCATCGGCTACCCGGCCGTGGTCTGGGGCATCAGCCGCATCGGCACCGACTCCGCCGAGGGTTCGCCGCTGCGCGACGCCGAGGGCTGCGTCGTCGGAAGCTCGCTGATCGGCGTCGATCCGCAGGTCGCTCCGGGAGAGCCGGATCCGTACTTCCACACCCGCGTCACCGGGTCGGTGTCGGACGACGACCCGTTCGCCCCCGGGGATCCCGCGGCTGCGCTGCCGACCAACCAGGGACCGTCCAGCGAGGTCCTGGCGTCGTTCGTCGAGCAACGCCGCGCCGCCATCGCCGACCGCGAGAACGTCGACCCGTCGGCGGTACCGCCCGACGCCGTCACCGGTTCCGGCTCGGGTATCGATCCCGACATCAGTCCCGCGTATGCGGCCATCCAGGTCGCGCGCGTGGCGCAGGTCAACGGAGCGTCGGTGAGCGATGTCGAGGCTCTGGTCGCCGAGTACACCCACGGACCGCAGTACGGTGTACTCGGTGCCGAAGCGGTGAACGTTCCGGAGTTGAACCTGGCACTACGGGACACATACCGGCCGGGTGAGGAGACAGGCTGTGGCGGACAGGGGTGAGCTGCGGATCTACCTCGGCGCGGCACCCGGCGTCGGCAAGACCTACGCCATGCTCGGCGAGGCGCACCGACTGCGGAGCCGTGGTTGCGACGTCGTGGCCGCGGTGGTCGAGACCCACGGCCGCGCGCGGACGATAGACGCACTCGACGGCATCGAAGTGCTGCCGATGGCGACCGTCGACTATCGCGGGTCCTCGGCGCAGGAACTGGACCTCGACGCCGTCCTGGCCCGACAGCCGCAGGTGGTGCTCGTCGACGAACTGGCGCATACCAACACGCCGGGGAGTGTGCACGGCAAGCGGTGGCAGGACGTCGAGGTACTGCTCGACGCGGGCATCGACGTCATCTCCACCCTCAACGTGCAGCACCTCGAATCGCTCAACGACGTGGTGCAGCAGATCACCGGAGTGCCGCAACGGGAGACGGTGCCCGACAGCGTCGTTCGAGCCGCCGACGAGGTCGAGTTGGTCGACATCACCCCCGAGGCGCTGCGCAGCAGGTTGCGACACGGCAACGTCTACGCCGCCGAGAAGGTCGACGCCGCACTGAGCAACTACTTCCGCGGTGGCAACCTCACCGCCCTGCGTGAGCTCGCACTGCTGTGGATCGCCGATCAGGTCGACGCGGCACTGGTGAAGTACCGCAAGGACAATCGCATCACCGACACGTGGGAGGCACGCGAGCGCGTGGTGGTGGCAGTGACCGGAGGACCGGAATCGGAAACGCTGCTCCGCCGAGCGAGTCGGATCGCCTCGAAGTCCAGTGCGGAGCTGATGGTGCTGCACATCGTCCGCGGTGACGGGCTGATGGGTGTGTCGGCACCGCAGATGGGTTCGGTGCGCAAGCTCGCCGCCGGTCTCGGGGCCAGCGTCCACAGCGTCGTCGGCGACGACGTGCCGTCGACCCTGCTCGACTTCGCCCGCGGCGTCAACGCGACCCAGCTGGTGATCGGCACCTCGAGACGGTCACGTGCCGCCCGAATCCTGGACGAGGGCATCGGCGCGGCAGTGGTGCAGAACTCGGGAAAGATCGACGTGCACATGGTCACTCACGCCGAGCAGGCCCGGCGATGGGGGGTGCAGGTCGACTCGGGACGGCGCCGCATTCTGGCGTGGGTCGCCGCTGTTCTGGTGCCCTGCCTGGCCGCGGCAGTGCTCAGCACGGTCGGTCCGGACTTCGACTCGAGCGGTGAGAGCGCTCTGTTCTTCATGGTGGTGCTGTGCGTCGCACTGCTGGGAGGGGTTGCGCCGGCGGCACTGTCGGCGCTGATCGCGGGCTTCCTGCTCAACTACTTCTTCACCACCCCCCGATACAGCCTCACCATCGCCGAGCCCGACAACTTCGTCGTCACCGTCGTGCTGCTCCTCGTCGCCGTCGCCGTCGCTGCCCTCGTCGACGCGGCAGCCCGACGCACGCGCCAGGCACGGCGGGCGACCCAGGAAGCCGAACTGTTGACGCTGTTCGCCGGATCGGTGCTGCGCGGAGCCGACCTGACCGCCCTGCTCGAACGCGCCCGCGAAACGTACCGCCAGAGCGGAGTGGCTCTGTGGGACAACCAGTCCGGCTCCATCGTGGGTAGCGCAGGTGCGCAGGCTCCCGTCGATCGTGCCGGGGCCGACACCGAGGTCGACGCGGGCGACTTCACGTTGTTGCTCGTCGGCGAACGCACACACGCGCACGATCGGCGGGTACTCGCGGCAGTGGCCAACCAGGCCGCCGGCATGGTTCGGCAGGGCCGTCTCGCCGAGGAGGCCAGCCGAGCCAACGCTCTCGCCGAGGCCGACGCGTTGCGTCGAGCATTGCTCTCGGCCGTCAGCCACGATCTGCGGACACCACTGTCGGCGGTCAAGGCGGCATCCTCGTCTCTGCGCAGCACCGACGTTCAGTTCTCGCCCGAGGACACCGACGAATTGCTCGCGACCATCGACGAATCGGCCGATCAGTTGACCGCTCTGGTGAGCAATCTGCTCGATTCCTCGCGGCTTCAGGCAGGCGTCGTGCAGCCGAGCCTGCGTCCGGTGTTCGTCGACGACGTGCTCGGTGGCGCACTGGTCGGAGCGGACGACCGAGTGCGTGTCGAGGTGGGCGATGTGGAGGTACTGGCCGACCCGGGCCTGCTCGAACGGGTGCTCGCGAATTTGGTGAACAACAGTGCCCGCTACGCCCCCGTCGGCGACATCACCGTCAGTGCCGCCGCGCACGGTGAGTGGGCCAGTATCTCCGTCGCCGACCACGGACCCGGCATCGCCGAGGGTGCCGAGGACACGATGTTCGACGCGTTCCAACGTCTCGGTGATCGGGACAACTCGGTGGGCGTCGGGCTCGGATTGTCGGTGGTGCGGGGATTCGTGCGTGCGATGGGCGGTACCGTCACGGCATCGAACACCGTCGGCGGCGGGCTGACGATGACGGTCGAGTTGAAGGCGGCGGGCAGGTGAAGGTGCGGGTGCTCGTCGTCGACGACGAGCCGCAGATCGTGCGGGCGTTGCGGATCAATCTCAACGTGCGTGGGTTCGAGGTGGTCAGCGCGGCGAGCGGCGGTGAGGCGCTGCGGGTGGCCGCGAACTTCCACCCGGACATCGTGATTCTCGACCTCGGACTGCCCGACATCGACGGAATCGACGTGATCGCCGGGCTCCGCGGCTGGAGCGACGTACCGATCCTGGTGCTCTCGGCGCGCACCGATTCCGCCGATACCGTCGAAGCGCTCGACGCCGGTGCCGACGACTTCGTCACCAAGCCCTTCGGCATGGACGAGCTGCTGGCCCGATTGCGCGCAGCACTGCGCCGCGGACCGCACTCCGTCGCCGACCCCGTCGTCGTCACCGCGGACTTCACCGTCGATCTCGCTACGAAAACCGTTGTGCGAGATGGTGCGAACGTGCACCTGACCCGCACCGAGTGGGGTGTACTCGAACTGCTGGTACGCAACGAGGGCAAGCTGGTGTCGCAGAAGGACATTCTGCGCACCGTCTGGGGACCCGGCCACGAGCGCGAAACGCACTATCTACGAATCTATCTCGGCCAACTGCGACAGAAACTCGAACGTGACCCGGCCTCCCCGGTGCACCTCATCACCGAAACCGGTATGGGTTACCGATTCGTGCCCTGAGCGCTACCCGCGCTCGCGGCTATCCGCCGAGTACCTCACCCTCGCGGCGGGGGTCGGCTCCACCGATCCAGCCACCGTCGGTTCGCTGTAGCGCACTCAGTCCGCTGGACTGATCTGCGACCGACACCTGGTGGCCCATCTCGCGCAGCGCCGCGACCACCGGGTCGTTCTCGCCCGAGACGTTCGGGTGTTCGCCGCCGTAATTGGTCGACGGTGTGTTGGCCGCACCGAAGTCGACCATCGACACCGCCTGCTGCGGATCCATGCCCCAATCGAGCAGTCCCACCAATGTTTTGACGACGAACTGGATGATCACCGAACCACCGGGAGAGCCGGCGACGAGTACCAGATCGCCGCGCGCACCGTCGTCACCCCGGTCGAAGACCAGCGTCGGAGCCATCGAGCTGCGCGGACGCTTGCCCGGCTCGACGCGGTTGGCCACCGGCGTGCCGTCCTCGGCCACCGGTGATGCCGCGAAGTCGGTGAGCTGATTGTTCAGCAGGAAGCCGTCGACCATGTGGAACGAGCCGAAGGCCGACTCGACGGTCGTCGTCATCGAGGCCGCGTTGCCCTGGCTGTCGACGACGGAGATGTGGCTGGTGCCGTACTCGGGATCGGTGGACGAGGCGAACTGCACCGGGCCGAAGTCGCCGGGCTGCGCTGTGCCCATGGACCTGCCCTCGTCGATCAGTCCTGCTCGCTCGCTGAGGTATTCGGGATCGAGCAGTGCATCGGGCGACCCACCGGGCAGGGGAACGAAGTCCGGATCGGCGACGTACTTGTCACGATCGGCGTAGGCGAGGCGCTCGGCCTCGGCGATCAGGTGCACGCCCTCGGCCGTCGGGGTTCCGCCGTTGGCGTCCATCCCCGTCGGCGCGTACTGCGCCAGATCGAAGTTCGACAGAATGCCCATCGTCGACGCCACCGCGATACCGCCCGAGGACGGTCCGGGCATCCCGCAGATGTCGTGATCGCGGTACTCGGTACACACGGCCGTACGGGTCTTGGGCTCGTACGCGGCGAGATCCTCCAGCGTGATCTGTCCGGGGGTACGGCCTGCGGTGGTGTCGGCGGTCGCATCGACGATGGCCTGCGCGATGTCACCGGTGTAGAAGGCGTCGGCACCACCGGTTGCGATGGCGGAGAGCGTCTTCGACATCGCCGGGTTGTTCAGAACCGTCCCGGCCGGCTTGCCGGTGCCGTCCGGCTGCAGGAAGTACTCCTTGGACGCGGGATCGAGGGCGAGCTTCGGTGCCGAGTCGGCAATGGAGGACGCCATGCGCGGGCTGATCTCGATTCCGTTGTCGGCGAGACCGATTGCGGGCTGGAACAGGTCGCCCCACTGCTTGGTCCCGTGATCGTCGTGGGCCTGCTCGAGCATGCGCAGCACTCCAGGAACGCCGATCGACCGCCCGCTGGAACGGGCATCGGGTTGCGGCAGAGTGCGATTGACGTCGTCGATGTACCGCAGATAGTCCCCGGTGGCACTCATCGGAGCGGTCTCGCGGCCGTCGTAGCTCTGTACTTCGCCGGTGGCCGAGTCGTAGTACATCAGGAAGGCTCCGCCGCCGATGCCCGAGGACTGCGGCTCGACGAGGCCGAGCACGGTCTGCGCAACGATCAGGGCGTCGGCCGCGGTGCCGCCGTCGCGCAGAACCGCACACGCGGCCTCGGTGGAGACCGGGTTGGCGGTCGAGACGGAGTACGAAGGCGTCTCCACCGGGCTCATGTTCGATCGATACCCGGTCGCCACTTCGGGATTGGTGGAGATGTCGCCCGAACTCGCGCTCGGCGTCGCGTTCACAGGCGTACCTCCACTGGCACCGAGGACACAGCTGTTCTCGGCCGCGGAGTCGGGATCGGTGCTCTCGCCGCTACTGCACGCGGCGAGCGGCACCAGCAGCAGGGCACAGGCAAGGACAGTCGAGCGGTGCACTCCTATTGCAGACACCGCCCGACGCTAACATCCGGATCACCTGCCGGGACGGGTCTCGGCGGATTCGAGAAGCCAGTGTGCGACGGGTGCAGGTCTACCGAACAGAAAGCCCTGCGCGAAGCGGCATTCGAGAGCCTCGATGATCGCAGCCTGCTCCTCGGTCTCGACGCCCTCGGCCACCGTGGCCACCGGCAGCGCCGACGCCATGGCGACGATGGCGCGAATCAGCTGAGTGTCCGATTCCGAACTGCCGATCTCGTGAACGAAGGACTTGTCGATCTTCAGCAGCGCGATCGGCATCGCGCGCAGCCTGCTCAGCGAGGAGTAGCCGATACCGAAGTCGTCGAGAACGATGAGCACACCCATCGCGGCGAGTCGGTCGAGAACGCTCTTCGCCGTGCCCATGTCGTCGATCAGGACGCTCTCGGTGATCTCGAGGGCCAGATCTGCTCCGTGGAGGCCGTACGTGTCGAGCAGTCGGGCGACGATGACCGGCAACGAATCGTCTCGAAGCTGCAGCGGGGACACGTTCACCGACATGGTGACTTTCTGCCCGTTGGAACGCAGTGTCACCAGATCGGAAATCGAGGTGCGCAGCACCCATTCGCCGATCTCCTTGATGAGATTGGTCGATTCGGCGATCGGGATGAACTCGTTGGGGGTGCGCACTCGCCCCTGCCAGTTCCAGCGCACGAGTGCCTCGTAGACCACGGTGGTACGCGAGGTGGTCTCGATGATCGGCTGGTAGTACACCTCGAGCTCGCCGCGTCTGATCGCGCCGCGCAATGCGGTGGCGGTCTCGATCGCGGACGTCGCTCGCGCACGCAGCGACTCGTCGAAGAACGCGTACCGCGCCGCACCGAGCGATTTGGCGTGATACATCGCGGTGTCGGCCTCGCGGATGGCGTCGTGCAATCGGTCCGCGTCTGCGATTCCCACCGAGGCCGTGACGTATGCCGTCGCGGCGCTCAGGGGGAACGGCTCGTTCGTCCGATCGATGATGCGTCGGGCCAACGCTTCCGCTCCACCGCGATCGCGGCGGGTCAGCACGACGAACTCGTCACCGGCGTACCTGACCACGGTGTCGGTGGCACCGACTGCGGCGCGGATGCGTCCCGCTGCGGCGACGATGAGTTCGTCGCCGACGCGGTGGCCGTACGAGTCGTTGACCATCTTGAAGTTGTCGAGGTCGACGAACAGGACGCACGTGCGTCCCGGAGTCTGGGTCCGCTCGAGCCGGGTGAACTCCTCGTCGAGCATCGTGCGGTTCGGTAGGCCGGTCAACAGGTCGTGAGCGGCCAGGTATTTCGCGTGCTCCTCGCCGACCTGCACTCGGGTCAGCGCACGCTCGCCGCGTAGGAATGCGCCCACCAGGATCGATGCGAGCAACAGGGACCGGACGATCAGATCTCCGGTGGACACTGCCGAGCCCAGCAGCGGCACCGTGGCGCAGACGACCAGCAGCGTCACCACGAACACGACGCGGCGGCTGCTGTGCGCCGGTGCAGGAGTCTGCCGCTGCGAGACGGTGCGCATCGACGGATCGAGGGCGGCCATCGCCAGGGAGAGATACGCGAAGAGGTAGATGCCGTCGAGCAATCCCGAGGACGGTGCGTCGTCGGTGGTGGCCGCGAAGGCGTACGAGACGTCGCCGACCAGTGTCGCGACGAGTGCGATCAGGGCCCACTGCAGCGCAACGGTACGGGGCTTGGACGAGAACAGCAGGTAGGTGGTCAAGGTGATCAGCGCTGCGTCGATCGCCGGATACAACCCGTTGACCACCGTCGATGCCGAGGAACGAGGAGATTCGAGGGCCGGGGAGATGAACAGCAACCACGACAGGAACACAGTGCCGAGAAAGATCAGGCCGGCGTCGACGAGCGGAGTGATGTCGTCGATCGACTGACGATCTCGGATCCACCGCGAGAGTGCGTACCCGACGAGTGCGTACCCGGTCAGTGTGAACAGATCCGGCAGCAGCGGGAACGAATGACTCAGTGCGGTGGGATCGCTGCGCAGCGAGACCCCGAACATGAACAGCACCGAGGCGCCGAACAGTGCCCACCAACAGCGCGAGTCGTCGGGACGGTATCGACGGATCGCGGCGCTGATGGCCAGTACCGAACCGACGGCGACGGTCGCGAGGACACCGGCCCGCACTCCGGCGTCGCCGAGAACGAAGACGGTGCTCGCGACGACGACCACTGCCACCAGTCCGGCGATCCGTTTGGTGTGCATGGCGAAGGGCGCAGCGACCTTCGTGTTCATCGAAGGACCTACTTCCTTCTCGCGCGTGGCGTTCGCATGGCTGTTCGCGGCACCTTCATCGGTGAATATACGTCTTTGCGCAGCGTGTTCGGGTACGAAGTCGGACCTGGCGGGCGAAGAACTTCAACAGATGTTGTGATTTCACCGGCCCTCGGTGAGGTCGCCGATCACCTGATCGGACATTTCGTCGACCGAGCGCGTCGCTCCGGGGCGTCCTGGACTGCCATCGGTGCGTCCATGGGGGTCAGCAAGCAGGCGGTGCAGAAGCGCTTCGTCGCCAAGGGGGGGCGACGATCCCGCCGATATCGATGCCGATCAGGGTTTCTCGCGCTTCACCCCGAGGGCTCGCAACGTGGTCGTCGGCGCGCAGAACGAGGCGCGGGCCGCAGCGAACGACCGAATCACGACCGGGCACCTGATTCTCGGCCTGCTCGGTGAACCCGAGGCAGTGGCCGTGAAACTATCCCGTTCGACGCGGGATCAGGACGCCACCCTCGCCGAGCTCGGAGTTCGCAAGCCGGCGATCGAGGAGGGCCTGGCGGCGGCCCTCGGTAGCTAGGAAGCGATGGCCTTCGCTCGTTCGACGGCCATGCGGACCTCTTCCTCGATCAGGTCACCGTTGATCGCGGCACCTGCCTTGACTCCGGCCGCGGACGCCGCCACCACGGTGTCCATCGGCGCGGCCACGTTGCCTGCAACCCACACCCCGGGCACCGATGTGGCACCGACGGGATCGGCCTCGACATACGTGCCGAGGACGTGGTCGTTCATGACCATCTCGGTCGTGCCGATCCCGAGCGACACCAGGATGTCTGCGCGGGAGGTGAAGTTGGGGCCCACGACCAGCGCGTCCAGCCGGATCTGCGTGCCGCTCGCGAGTGTCACTCCGACGATGGCGTCGTTGTCGACATCGACCCGAGCGATCTCCTCGTCGACCACCTCGATGCCACGGGCGGCAAGTCGCTCGAGATCCGCCTGCGCCAATTCCGTTGCCGTGTGCGCGAACACGGTGACGTGCTCGGTGAGCTGACGCCACATCTGGGCCTGGTGCCCAACCATGGCGCTGCCGATGATGCCGATCCTGTGATCGCGTACCTCCCAGCCATGGCAGTACGGGCAGTGCAACACGTCGCGCCCCCAGCGATCGGCCAGGCCGGGTATGTCGGGCAGGACATCGGTGAGACCGGTGGTGACCAGGAGACGGCGGCCGCGGACGACGGAACCGTCGGCGAGACTCACCTCGAACCCGGTGTCGGTGCGATTCGCGGACGTCGCGATGCCCTCGACGATGCGTGCGCCGTAGTGCCGCGCCTCGTCTCGGCCGAGTCGGACCAGCTCGAGAGGCGACTCCCCGTCGCGGGTGAGGTAGTTGTGGGAATGCGCTGCCGGAGCGTTGCGGGGATCGCCCGCGTCCACGATGGCAACGGAGCGTCGGGAACGGCCGAGAGCCACGGCGGCGCTGAGTCCGGCGACTCCGCCGCCGATGATGATCGCGTCGACCGGAGTGTGTCGATCGGTGTCTGTAGTCATGTGGACAGTGTCCGACAGAGGCTGTCGGTTGGCAAGAAATATTGCCGTAGCAGCAAATGGTGAAGGCGAAAAATACCGCTCGGCGTGAAAGATCGCCCGAAATCGGTACATCACCGGATTGTGATCGTGCCGACTGGCGTCGAGGCTGTGAGAGGTCGATGTAAGCGCGGATGCACCGCTTGAACAGGGGGTTCGCTCGAGGTCTACTGGTCGGCAAGAATCGAGCCGGGGGGGCGTATGGGGCACTTCGAGATCGGAGAGACCGTGATCACGGTCCGCAATCTGGGCCACGTGCGGTGGCGCAGCGGAATCCCGAAGGGAACGGTGGGAATCGTCGTCGGCGTCGATTGGCTCGGCGATGCTCGCGTGAACTTCGCCGTCGACGAGTCGATGCGAACCCGAGGCGAGACGGTGGAACACATCGTTGCCGACGGCGACGTTCGCACGCTGCGGGCCGCTCCCCGCCGTCTGATCGGCTAGTTGCCTGCGGTTCGCTCGTCGTCGGTTGCCGGACCGGTTTCGACGGCTCCGCCTTCGCTCGACCAATCGTTGTCCTCGGCCGCTGCGGCCGGATCGGACGTCACATCCGGTTTTGCCTCGGGGGCAGTGTCGGCGTTCTTCTGGTGGTCGTTCTGGGTAGTCATGATGCGGGGGTACCCGCGCGGCACCGAAACAATCGTCGGCCCCGCGCGGGCGAGCGTTCCGGTGGTCTCTACAGCCCGAAGGGCAGCGTTCCCGGTGCCAGCTCGAAGCCGCTGCTACCAGCGGAGATGGAGCCGAAGCCGCTGAGGATCTGGTTGATGAACGCGGTGATCATGTAATTCCTCTGTTCGATGCGATGGACTGTATGTCCCGGACAACCCGGTCGAGATTACCGGCAGCTGTAGCGTCGAAGCTGTGAGGAGCCAGGGAATTCTCGTCGGTCTTGCTGTGTCGGCCTGCGTACTGGCGGGCTGCTCCTCGAATTCACCGGTATCGCAGGCGCCCGCTGGATCGTCGGAAGCATCCGCTGGGTCGTCCGATGCCGCGATGCCGGTGAACTACGTCGCGTTGGGTGATTCGGCCGCGTCCGGCCCACGGATCCCCGACCAGGTCGGCGCACCGGGTTGTCAGCAGTCCGACGCCAACTATCCGCACGTGCTCGCCGAGGAATTGGCCGTGGGCTCCTTCGTCGACGTCACCTGCTCGGGTGCCGTCACCGAGAACATCGTCTCCACTCCGCAGGGAACCTCGAGCGGCGAGGTACCGGTGCAACTCGATGCACTGAGCCCGGACACCGATCTGGTGACCGTCACGATCGGCGGTAACGACATCGGGCTGGTCTCGACGGCCGTGCAGTGCCTGACGTTCGCGGACACCTCGGCCACCAACGTCTGCAGGGACCGCCTCACCGCAGGCGGCGTCGACACCGTGGCCGCGGCGATCGCGGACAGCGCACCGAGCTGGGGAGCGATGCTCGACGCGGTGGCCGAGCGTGCGCCCGATGCGCGGATTCTCGTGGTCGGCTACGGCACCTACCTGCCGGACGGCGGCTGCTTCCCCACCCAACCGATGCTCCCCGAGGACGCCGACTACATCCAGGGCAGCATCACCGCGATGAACGAGGCCCTGCGGACCCAGGCCGAAGAGCACGGTGCCGAGTTCGTCGACACCGAGGCGCTGAGTGTCGGCCACGATGTATGCGTGGCCCCCGATCAGCGGTACTTCGAGGGGGTCGTCCCGCAGAATCCTGCGGCACCGTTGCACCCGACGGCAGCCGGGATGGCAGCGATCGCCGACGGGGTGGCCACCCTCGTGCGTGCCGGATAGAGACCACGACACCGTAACTGGCTCTTCTCGGTCGGTACGTCGGCGTGAAGAGTTGTCCGCATGGTCTCGATTTCTGCTGTTGTCGGAGTGTTCGCCGTGGCTCTCGCGTTGGTTCTGACCCCGGGGCCCAACATGATCTACCTCGTCTCGCGGAGCATCTCGCAAGGGAAGCGGGCGGGACTGGTGTCGTTGGCCGGCGTCGCGCTCGGTTTCCTGGTCTATCTCACCGCCACCAATCTCGGCTTGGCAGCGGTCTTCTCGGCCGTGCCTGCGTTGTACACCGCGGTCAAGCTCGCCGGTGCCGCCTACCTCGCCTGGTTGGCTGTGCAGGCGCTGCGCGGTTCGGTGTCGGCCTTCGAACCGACCGAGCTGCAACAGGATTCGACACGTCGGCTGTTCACGATGGGGTTGGTGACCAACCTGCTGAACCCGAAGATCGCGATCATGTACATCTCGGTCATCCCGCAGTTCGTCGATCCCGCGGCCGGACACCTTCTGCTGCAGGGATTCACGCTCGGTGGCGTACAGATCGCCGTGGCAGTAGCGGTCAATCTGGCGATCGTGGTGCTGGCCGGATCGATCGCTCAGTTCCTGGCCGTTCGGCCCACGTGGCTGAGGGTCCAGCGCTACGTCATGGGCACGGTACTCGGACTGCTCGCCGTGCGCGTGGCGACCGACGGAGGCAGACCGGTCCCGGCTTGAGCCCTGTATGCGCGCCAGCCGCCGAATTCGGTGATGTCGGTGCCGTTCTCGGCTGCGTCGTGCGCGCAGCAGAATCCGGTGACCCAGCGACCGTCGGACAACTCGACCGGACCCAGACCCATCGGCGCGGGCAATCCCGCGAGGAACGTTCCGAGGGCGGCGGCGGACATGCGATACAACTCTCCCGAGATGGGAGCGCCGTGGCCCGCGCGCCGCACGAGACCGGGCTTGGGCGGGGTGGTGTGCAGATCCACGAGTCGGTAGTCCGCCGTGGTCGTCACCTCGCCGATGAAGCGTGCACCGCGATCGGTCAGCTGGTGGTGCACGGGAAAGCCGCGCAGGTGCGCTCCGACGGCCAACACCTCGATACCGTCGTCGATCAGCGACGGCGACGCGACGCCGCTCAACTGTGCAGCGAGGTCGATCGCGATCTGATCCTCGAATGCCGGTACCACGACCATGACGCCGAACGGGTTGCCGTCGTGCGTCGAGGCTCCGGGAACGGCCACCGCGGCCATGTCGAGCAGATTGCAGAAGTTGGTGAACGTACCGAGGCGTCGGTTGATGCCGACCGGATCCGATTGCACCGCAGCGATGCTCGGATGCTCGGTGGTGGTGGGCAACAGCAGGCCGTCGAACCCGTTCAGGAGTGCGCGGGCCGCGGTCTCGGCTCCGGCGAGAGCGGCGAGATCGTCGACGTACCGGTGTGCGTACGGCGTTGCCGCCGAGCGAACGATCGCGGACACCGTGGGATCGGCACCGGCAGGCGCGGTGTCGAGGAACTCTCCGACGGCCGAATACCGCTGGGCCACAATCGCTCCGTCGTACAGCAGTGTTGCCGCGTCCAGCAGCGTCGAGATGTCGACCTCGGCGTGGGCAATACCTTTCTCGGCCAGGCCGGCCACCGTCTCCTCGAATGCCCGACGGTACGCCGGACTCAGCGATGTCAGATCCTCACCTCGTGGGACGGCGACGCGGGGCTGCGGGGACGCGGCGAGCCGCACGTCGGAAGGCCAGGCCCGGCTGCGTGGATCGGTGGCGGTGGGCCCGGTCATGACTTTCATCGCCGCAGTGGCACTGTCCAGATCGCGTGCGAGAACTGTGACGCAGTCGTAGTCGGCGCATGCGGGCACGACGCCGGTGTTCGGCACGATACCCAGTGAGCTCTTGATGCCCACCAGGCCGTGGAAGGCTGCGGGCACTCGACCCGATCCGGCTGTGTCGGTGCCGATTCCGATGTCCGCGATGCCCAGTGCCACCGCGACGGCGGAACCGGAGCTCGAGCCTCCCGAGATCAGTGTCGGATCCCAAGCGCAGCGGACCGCGCCGTAGGGGCTGCGGGTGCCGACCAGTCCGGTGGCGAACTGGTCCAGGTTGGTCTTGCCGAGCACCAGTGCGCCCTGGCTCGTCAGTCGCTCGACGGCGACAGCGGAAATGCCGGGTGTGTAGGCGAATTCGGGGCATGCTGCGGTGGTGGGCAGGCCGGCGACGTCGATGTTGTCCTTGACTGCGACGAGTACTCCGGCGAGCGGTAGATCCGCACCGGCCGCGACCGCCTCGTCGAGGGCGACGGCCTCGGCCAGCACGTCGTCCTCGTCACGCAAGGTGATCCACACCTCCGGCCGATCGACCTCGGCAATTCTCTTGTATGCCTGCAGAACTCGTTCTCGTACCTCAGGCTGCATCGGTCCTGCCCTTCGTCGTATCGAATTCGCCTGCTGCCGACCATGCGTCGCGTTCGGCACCGAAGGCGACGGCCTGCGTCGCGCGGAACTCGGCGATGGAGTCCGCGTTGGTGTCCAGGAAGTTCTCGTGCTCGGCTAGGGAGAACTCACCCTCGGTGATCTGCACTCCGCCGCCGCGGCCGGCCGCCAGATCTGCGCGCAGGTCCATCAGTTCCTCGGGTTCGACCGGGTACCAGGAGATTCGGTCGAAGAACCGGAGCAGCCACGGGGTGCCTTCCTCGAACGGTCCGCCGCTGTAGGCGGCGCTGTGGTTCCACACCTGCGTGGTTCGACCCACGAACTGGTATCCACCGGGACCCTCCATCCCGTAGATGCACAGGTACGCCCCACCGATGCCGACGGCGTTCTCCGGCGTCCACGTGCGCGCCGGGTTGTACTTGGTCGTCACCAGTCGGTGCCGCGGATCCAACGGTGTCGCCACCGGTGCACCCAGGTACACGTCACCGAGACCGAGGACCATGTAGTCGGCGGCGAAGACGGTGTCGAACACCTCTGCCACCGAATCGAGTCCGTTCATCCGCCGGATGAACTCGATGTTCCAGGGGCACCACGGGGCGTCGGCGCGCACACCGTGCATGTATCGCTGGATGGCCTCGCGGGTCGAGGGGTCGTCCCACGAGAGCGGCAGCCGAACCTGGCGGCTGGGGACCACGAGCTCCGAGGCCGCGGGTAGTTCGTCCTCGACCTCGGACAGCAGACCCATCAATGAATCGATGGACAGCACATCGGGATTCACCTTCACCTGCAACGAGCGGATCCCGGGAGTCAGGTCCACCAGGCCACGGGGCGCGAGGGCCTCGACGCGCTGATGGAGGGCGTGCACCCGGGCGCGCAGGGCCAGATCGAGTTTCATGTCGCCGTACTCCACGAGCACGTTGTCGTCGCCCGAGCGACGGTAGGTGACGCACGTATCGGCGTCGCGTCGAGCGATCACTCCGTCGTCGCCGTCGCCGCCTGCGGAGAACACCGCGGGCAGAGACGCGCGGCGAGCGAGACCGAGTGAACCCAGCGGCGCCGTGGACGCGGCCTTCACGGGCACGAATCGGATGGTGTCGCCCGGCCTCAGTTGACCGAGCTTCCAGCGTTCGGCGGCCACGACGGTGACGGGGCAGACGAAGCCGCCCAGGCTCGGACCGTCGGGTCCGAGCAGGATCGGGGTATCGCCGGTGAAGTCCAACGCCCCGACGCTGTAGGCGTTGTCGTGGATGTTCGACGGGTGCAGTCCGGCCTCGCCGCCGTCGGGCCGAGCCCACTGCGGCCTCGGTCCGATCAGTCGGACTCCGGTGCGATCGGAGTTGAAGTGCACCTCGTAACGGGTGGCGTAGAGGGTGTCGATGTCCTCGCGGGTGAAGAACTCCGGTGCGCCGTGTGGGCCCTCGGTGACGGCGATGTCCCAGCTCGACGTCAGCACCGGCAGGTGTTCCATGGGAATCGGACCGAGAACGGCGGAGTTGTCGGAGCGGCCGGCCAGTGCGATGACGTCGCCCTCGCCGAGCACGCCGCCGCGATGTCCGCCGAACTTGCCGAGTGTGAACGTCGCTGCACTGCCGAGGTAGTCGTCGACATCGAAGCCGCCCTGGACGAGCACGTAGACCCGCAAACCCGAACCGGTGGTGGTGCCGACATCGAGGGTGGCACCGGCGGGTACCAGGACCGGCTTCCACTGCGGGGCCGCGCTGCCGTCGATGCGCACCGGTACCGCGGCACCGGTGACGCAGACGTAGGTGTCGGCATCGAACGTCAATGCCGGCCCGGCCATGGTGGATTCGAGTCCCGGAGTGCCCTCGGGGTTGCCCAGGGCGACGTTGCCGAGCCGAAACGACAGGTCGTCCATCGGTCCCGACGGCGGTACGCCCACCTTCCAGTAGCCGACGCGGCCCGGCCAGTCCTGCACCGTGGTGAGCATTCCCGGCCGGTGGACTGTCATCTTGGTCGCGTTCATGCCCCAGCCGACTCTCGCGTCACGATCATCCGGACCGCAGTGGGGTCGAATCCGTTGCAGGGGTTGTTGATCTGTGGGCAATTGGAGACGAGTACGAGGGTGTCGATCTCGGCACGCAGTGAGAGTTTCTTCCCGGGAGCCGAGAGACCGTCGACGATGCCGAGGGTCCCGTCGGCGTCGACGGGCACGTTCATGAAGAAGTTGATGTTGGGTGCCAGATCTCGCTTGCCGAGGCCCCACTTGGATCCCTCGATCAGGAAGTTCTCGACGCAGGCGTGCTGGTGCTGAGTGTGGTGGCCGTAGCGCAGGGTGTTCGACTCCTTGGAGCAGGCACCGCCGACGGTGTCGTGGTTACCGACCTCGTCGTCCACGATCGTCATCAGCGGCGTCGAGTCATCGCTGCGCAGAACGGAACCGGTGGTGAGGAACAGGTTGCGTTGCGCGGAGACCGTCGCGGCGGCGGAGTATCGGATGGAACGATCGTGCGCGCCGTACAGCAGAGTGTCGACGGCTTGATTGCCGTACAGGTCGACGATCGTCAGGATGTCACCGGCTTCGACGACCGCGGACCACGGACCGAATGCGGGGGCGATCTCGTCTTTCACGATCACTGCGCTGGTGGTCACTGTGCTGCCTTCCATGCGTCCTCGGTGTTCTGCACTGCGCGTAGGTATTCGGGTTCGGTGTTGTCGAGCGTGAGCAGTTCCTCCGGTGCCCGCCAGGCCAACACGTCGAGGGCGGTGGTGGGGAATTCGGACCTCGGGTCGAGTGGGTGAGCGGTGTTGGCGAGCAACACGATCACCGGCAGGTGGATCAGCAGATCCACCGACTTGCCCGCTCCTGCGGATCCGGTGCTGACCAGAGCGCCGTCGGCGGCGACGGTGACGCCGTGGAAGAACGACAGGGACGGCGCGACGTCCCGCGGTTCGAGTCCGTGCTTGGCCGCGGCGAGGGTGAACAGTTCTCGACCGGCCGGAGCCGACGAATGTGGTCCGCTGTCTCCGTATTTGGCGACGTTGGTAGCGGTCGAGGTGGTGCCGCACAGTGCGTCGTGGCGGCCGGAGGTGTCGCCGACGACGGTGGCCAGAACGCGGCCCTGGTCCGAGAGCAGGGGATGACCCGAGCTCAGATACGCCTGCCACGGCACCTTGACGGTGTCGGCGGTGTTGAGCCGTTCCCAAGGTGCGTCGGCGCGGTACAGCAGCAGATTGGCGCAGGCGTCACCGTTCACGTCGACGAGGCGCAGCCGGGTTCCGCGAGCGAGGACCTTGGTGGTGTAGCTGCCGCCGGGGACCGACTCGGCCCAGGTGAGTTCCGAGATGCCCTCCGGCGCAGTGGGTGCAGGCGCGACGGTGGCCTGGGAGCGTGCGTGTTCCTTGGCCGAGTGGGTGGTTGCGGTTGCCGTGCTCATGGTGATTCAGGCTCCGATCGTGACGGGCTTGGGGTGGGCCTTGCCGCGGGGCAGGCAGGCGATGCCCACGACGATCACGGCGAGGACGGTCAGTGGTGCGGCCCATCGCAGGATGGGGAATTCGCCGGTGGGGTCGAAGATCTCGGCGCGGGGCCACGACAGGTTGATCACCATCAGTCCGCCGTAGAGGACCGCTGCGATGTTGACGGGCAGGCCGAGGCGGCCGAGCGTGAAGAGCTTCTCGCCGTCGCTGTCCTTCTGCACTCCGCCGTGCGGCCATCCCTTGAGCCGCTGGATCAGCAACGGGACGGTCACCATCATGTAGGCGAGGTAGATCAACACGATGCAGACGCTGGACAGCGTGGTGAAGATCGCGGAGTTGCCGACGTTGACGGCCAGGATCGCCACGCAGGCCACGCCGATCAGAACCGACGGTGCGATGGGAGTTCCGGTGCGCGAGTTGACCTTCGCCAGCGCTGCCGATGCGGGCAGTCGTCCGTCCCGGGCCATGGAGAACATCAGCCGCGATGCCGCGGTCTGGATGGCGAGGGTGCAGATGAACACGGCGATGGCGACGTCGATCAGCAGGACCTTGCCCCACGGTGAGGTGAGGATCGAGTCGATGACGTACGGAAGCCCCTGTGTCGCAAGCTGACCGTCGGTCAGGCTCGGTGCGGCCATCAGGGCGCCGACGATCATCAGGCCACCGCCCAGTGCCGAGGCGGACAGTGCAAGGCGGATGGTGCGGGGCGCGACGCGTCGGGGATTGCGGGTCTCCTCGGCCAGTTCGCCTGCCGAGCCGAACCCGACCATGACATAGGCGGCCATCAGGCCCGAGACGATCCAAGCCCCGATGTAGCCGGGATCGGCCCCGGCACTTCCGGTATCGAACACCACCTGTGGTCCACGTTCGGCGTGGGTGAAGAACACCAGGACCAGGGCGATGACTCCGACGATCTCACAGGTGACGCCGATGCTGTTGATCCGCGACATCCAGTTCACGCCGATGCAGTTGATGGTGGTGGTGAGCACCAGCAGAATCGAGCCGAGCACAACGGCATTGGCGGCACCGCTCGGTGAGGTGAGTGCGGTGTCCTCGCCGATCAGCTGGAATCCGCCCCAGATGCTGGGAAGTACCACCTGCAGGGCGATGGCGGCGGCCGAGGCGGTGACGATCTGCGCGATGATCATGAACCAACCCGCGAACCACCCGACCAGCTCACCACCCATGCGCCGCGACCAGTGGTAGATCGCGCCCGAGATGGGATAGCGGGCAGCGAGTTCGGCGAAGTTCAGGGCCACCATGAACTGGCCGAGGAACACCAGCGGCCAGGTGAGGAAGAAGGCGGGGCCGCCGAAGCTGAAGCCGAGGCCGAAGAGCTGGAAGATGGTGGTCAGAATCGAGACGAACGAGAAGCCGGCCGCGAAGGACGCGTACTTGCCTAGGCTGCGATGGAGCTGCTGGTCGTAGCCCAGGGCGGCCAGGTCCGAATGATCCGAGGTGGCGGGTGATTCGGACCCCTGACCCGACGCGGGCAGTGTGGTCGAGCTCATGTGATCTCCTACGGGCGAGGTGGGTGGATGAGTGACCCCGCTGCATCGCCGAGGCGGGTTTTCTGTCAGTTGATAGTTTTCGGCACGGTCGTTCCCGGATCGTGTCCGTCGTGCAACAAGCTCGTTTCGTCTATTTCGATCAGATGACAGAAATCTCACCGTCATATCGACCTGACAAGATGCAGTCATGACCGGAGCAGGCAGGCCAAGGCTGAGTACGAAGAAGCGGCCCGGCGACACCGCTCGCGAGGAGATACTCGACGCCGCGGCCGAACTGTTCACCACTCGCGGCTTCACCAACACCTCGACTCGCGTCATCGCCGAGGCCGTCGGATTACGTCAGGCCTCGCTCTACCACCACTTCGCGACCAAGGACGACATCCTCGACGCACTGCTCAGCGGAACGGTCGACGCACCGCTGGCCGTCGCGCAGCGCATCCGAGACTCACAGGCCGAGCCCGCGACCCAGATGTACGCACTCGCCTACTTCGACTCCGGCCAACTCGGTGCGTCCACCTGGAATCTCGGCGCGCTCTATCTGCTGCCCGAGCTGCGCAGCGAACGCTTCGAGACTTTCCGCGACCATCGATACTTGCTCATGGGCCTGTATGCGGCCATCGCGTCGGACACGCTGGACCAACTGGGCTCTCAACGCCGTCCGGGGACGGAGGACCTGCCGTTTCGACTGGTGGAGACCGTGGTGAACGCGCGGGCCGATCGTGAGAACGGCCGGAGCGACCCGACAGCCGATGCCGCCGGTATCGCCGCAGCCGCACTGCGTGTGCTCGGCTGGACCGGCGATGTCACGGCGCTGCACGAGAGCGCAGAGGCCCTGCTCGAGTCGGTCGTCGGAATAGTCGAGGATGGACTCGCCTTGCACAGGTCATGACTTCCATAGCAATTGTCGGAGCAGGTGCAGGTCTCGGAGCAGCGGTGGCGCGCAAGTTCGGCGCGCAGGGTTTCTCGGTCGGCCTCATCTCCCGAAACCAGGCCCGTGTCGACGCTCTGGCCGATCAGCTCGCCGCCGACGGTATCTCCGCGAAGGGCTTCGTCGCCGACGTGCGTGACCCGGCCTCGATCGCCGCAGCGCTCGAGCAGGTCACCGAAACGCTCGGGCCCATCGAGGTGCTGCAGTACAGCCCCCTTCCGCAGAAGGACTTCATGCGGCCGGTGCTCGAGACCACCCCGGCCGACATGGTCGGCCCGGTCGAGTTCTCGATCTACGGACCGATCGCCGCCGTCCACCAGGTGCTCCCGGGCATGCGGTTTCTCGGCGAGAACAAGGGCACGATCCTGTTCGTCAACGGCGGCTCCGCAGTCAAGCCGGGTCGCACCGTCACCGGCACGTCCATCGCCTTCGCCGGCCAGGCAGCCTACGCGCAGCTGCTCAACGAGGAGCTGGCCGAAGAGGGAATCCAGGTGTCGCAGTTGATCATCGGTGGTGCCATCGACGGCAGCGACCCGAGGAAGAGCCCCGAGGCTCTCGCCGAGCAGCTGTGGAGCCTGCACACCGGGCGCGACACGTTCCGGGTTCAGATCGCTACGGATTAGGGTTGCGTCCATGACGTCGCTGCCTCACTGGGCTCTCGGCCTGGACCTCGCACCCCATCCCGAGGGTGGTTGGTTCCGCGAGACCTGGCGCAGCGAGGTCACCATCCCGCAGGAGTTCCTGCCCGACGGCTATCCCGGTCCGCGCGCGGCAGGCACGGCGATCCTGTTCCTGCTCATGCCCGGCCAGCAGTCGGCGTGGCACACCGTCCGCGGGACCGAGATGTGGCTGTATCACCGTGGTAGTCCGGTGCAGCTCGACCTCGGCGGCGCAGGGGACGAGCCGGGAACCGTGACTTCGCTGCTGGTCGCACCGGACGCGCCGCAGCAGATCGTGCCGCCCTCGGTGTGGCAGCGGGCGCGTCCGGTGGGCGACGAGCCGAGTCTGGTCAGCTGTACCGTCACGCCGGGATTCGATTTCGAGGACTTTCGGCTCGACGGGCCCGCGAATGGGTAGGAAGCGCGCGTCGGCACCGGTCGGCTCGCTGCAACCCGGAGTGTTCGAGATCGATTCGGGCACCTGTGAACTGGTCCGCGACGCCTTCTCCGACGACGGCTGGGTCGTCAACGTCAACGACGTCCCGAGTTCGCACATCGACATGAACGACCCCACCGTCCTCGAATTCGAGTACATGCGGTGGATCTCCGGACTGGTTCGCGCTCAGTGGGATTCGACCTTTCCGCTACGGGCGCTGCACCTCGGGGGTGGGGCGTGCACACTGGCGCGTTCCTTCACCGCCGAATTCCCCGGTGCGCGTCAGGTGGTCGTGGAACTCGACGGCAAGCTCTCGGAGCTGGTACGCGAATGGTTCGACCTCCCGCGAGCACCGCTGCTCCGTATCCGCGTCGGTGAGGCGCGGGCGGTCACCGAGACCTTGAGCGAGAACAGTCGCGACCTGATCGTGCGAGATGTGTTCGCCGGGGCGGTCACTCCGGCCCCGCTGCTGACTGCCGAGTTCACCGCCCATGTTCGACGCGTCCTCTCCCCCGGCGGCATGTACGTCGTCAATTGCGGTGATCGACGCGATCTTTCGCTCGCGAAGCAGGAGGCGTCGACTCTTCGCAGTGTCTTTCCGCATCTGGCGATCGTCGCCGATCCGGCGATGCTCAAGGGCAGGCGCTACGGCAACATCATCATCGCGGGCAGCGATGTGCAGATCGGGGATTCCCCCTCGTTGGCTCGCGAACTGCTCGGCGGCGCGGTTCCGGCTCATGTGTGGCTGACCGAGCAGGTCGAGTCCTTCGCTCGCGATGCGAGAATTCTGAAAGATTAGGGTGCGGGGTTGTTGCCCGCGAGATCTTTCGCCAGTCGCTCGGCGGCCGAGATCAGCAGGGGTACGAACTGTTCGGCCGATTCGAGCGTGACTCGCGCGGTGGGTCCGGCGATGGACATCGCCGTCAGCGTGGGTGCACCGATCACCGGTACGGCGAAGCAGCGCACGCCCACTTCCTGCTCGCCGTCGTCGATCGCGTAGCCGCGTTGGCGGATCACCGCAAGATCTTCGAGTAACGCGTCCAGCGTGGTGATGGTGTTGACGGTACGGGGTGCCATACCGAGGCGGCCGACGATCGCGCGGACGGCGTCGTCGTCCAACTGCGCGAGGAGAGCTTTGCCGACGCCGGTGGAGTGCGGCAGCACCCGCTGTCCCACCTCGTTGAACATTCTCATGGCGTGTTCGGACGGCACCTGCGCGACGTAGACCGCCATGTCGTCTTCGAGGAATGCCATGTTCGACGTCTCGTGCGTGATCCGGACCAGCTCGGCCAGGTACGGCTTGGCCCATCCGCCGATCAGTTTGGAGGCGCTGTCGCCGAGCCGAATGAGCTTGGTGCCCAATGCGTATCGACGGGACGGCAGCCGCCTGACGTAGCCGAGCGAGACGAGGGTCCCGATCAGTCGATGCACGGTCGGCATCGGCAGATCGGTTCCCTCGGCGAGTTCGCTGATCCCGATGGATCCGCCCGAGGCGGCCATGATGTCGAGCAGCTCGAATGCGCGCTCCACGGACTGCACCCCGCCACCTGCCGCCACAGTCCCACCTCGCATGCTCGTAGCTTCCACCGATCTCGGTAGAACACTACTGGTGATGCCGCGTCGCCACCGGTGGAGCCGCGGTCACCACCGAGGGTGAGGCCTTCTGGCCGATCGTGACGACGTTGAAGGCGATGTTCAGCAGGACCGCGACGATGCTCGCGGCACTGATGCCCGAGTCGAGTACCACGTGGACCCAGTCGGGGAAGGCTGCATAGAAGCCCGGTACCGCGATGGGGATGACGCCGAAGCCGATGGCGACGGCCACGATGACGAGGTTGAGATTGCCGTCGAACTCCACCTTGGACAGAGTCCTGATGCCGCTGGCGGCCACCGAGCCGAACAGCACGATGCCCGCGCCGCCGAGTACCGGCAACGGAACCGATGCGACGACCAGACCGAGGATGGGAAAGAGTCCGAGGAACAGCAGCACCGAGCCGCCGGCGGCGACGACGTAGCGACTCTTGATTCCGGTGACCGCCACCAGACCGACATTCTGGGCGAACGCACTGGCGGGGAAGGTGCCGAAGACGGGAGCGATGGTGGTGGCCACCATGTCCGCACGCAACCCGTCGCCGACGCGTCGGGCATCGACGTCGGTGCCGACGATCTCGCCGACGGCCAGGATGTCCGCGGTGGTCTCGGTCATGATGACGAGGATGACGACCACCATCGACAGGATCGCCGCGATCTGGAAGGTCGGTGCTCCGAACGCGAACGGCTCGGGGAGGCTGAAGATGGCACCGTCACCGACACCGGAGAAGTCGGCCTTGCCGACCAGGACCGCGAACACCGTGCCGACGATGATGCCGATGAGGATCGACAGCCGCGACAGTGTGCCCTGCACCAGTCGGCTGACGAGCAGAACCACCACGAGGCTGAACGCCGCGAGACCGATGTTGGACATCGAGCCCCAGTCGGTGGCCTGCTGATCACCGCCCATCGCCCACCGAACAGCAACGGGCAGTAGCGAGATACCGATGACGGTGATGATCGTGCCGGTCACCACCGGTGGGAAGAAGCGAACGATCTTGCTGAAGAACGGGGTGATGAGGATGCCGATGGCACCGGCGGCGATGATGGCTCCGAACACCGAGTTCAATCCGCCCGGCCCACTTGCGATGGCCACCATCGTCGACACCGAGGCGAACGAAATGCCCTGCACCAGAGGGAGTTTTGCGCCGAAGTACGGCACTCCCAAGGTCTGCAGCAGGGTGGCCGCTCCGCTGACGAACAACGCGGCCGAGACCAACAGCGCGATCTCGGTGCCGGTCAACCCCGCTGCGCCGCCGACGATCAGAGGTGGTGCTATGACGCCGCCGTACATCGTCAGGATGTGCTGCAATCCGTAGAGATACGACCTACCGATCGACAGCCGCTCGTCCTCGGGACGGGCGGGGTCGTGCGGTGCATGGGTCTTGGCCGCAGTGCGTTTCGTCAGCTTCATGTCGGCTCGCTCCTAGCAGAATCCGGGCACGGTATCCCAGGCGCGGCCTGCGTCCGGGGCATCGTCGCGCTGCACCGTGGCCTCGATCAGACCGTAGGGGCGATCCGCGACGTAGAAGACCTCACCGGGGTTGTCGAGTCCGAACGGCTCGAGGTCGACGAGGAAGTGATGGATGTTGGGCATCGAGAACTTGATCTCGCCGATCTCCGGGTGTGCCTCGAGAACCTGCTTGCCCATCTGGAACAGGCTCTGCTGCAACGCAAGAGAGTGAGTGGAGGCGAAGGCGTCGAGCATGATCGAGCGGACGTCGTCGAAGGTCTTGTCGAAATCGAGCTCGGTGGTGAGATACCGCCAGCGGGCGCTGACCGAGGTGGCCAGAATGCGGTCGGTGGTTTCCTTCAGCGTCGTGTAGCGGTCCTTCGGGTACCCCCAGAACTCCGACGCCGTCGAGTTGAGGACCACGAGGTCGCTGATTCCGGAGACGATGGAGATGTTCTCGCCGTCGACGGTGACGATGGTGTTCCGCTTCTCGTCACTCGCCTTGACGAACGAGTGGTCGTAGCCGTCTTCACCGTTCGCGATCCGCGACCACTGGTACTGCTCGATTTCCCAGCGCCCACCGGTGATCCAGTCGAAACTGCCGGTGAAGTGCGCCCCGAGACGAAGTGCGAAGCTCTCGATCGCGCCGATACCGTCCCGCGCGAACGCGTACACGGTGTTCTTCTGGGTGTCGGTCGCGACGACGTGGGCGTTGTCGCCCTCGGTGTGGACGGCCTCGAGATCTCCGCGCAGCTGCGAGGTGACGCTGACGTCCGTGATGCGGTGGCGGGGCGTCTCGCGGTCGATGCGGACGAGTCTGCATTCGGCTTTGCCGTACTGGTTTGCTCCGAGCACGATGGTCATGGGTTCTAGCTCCCTCGATAGGTGGTGAAAGCGAACGGGCTCAACAGAAGTGGTATGTGGTAGTGCTGGTCGGATGCGGTGATCTCGAAAGTGACGAGAACCTCGGGGTGGAAGCACTCGGTGTGCTGGGCGGCGAAGTACGCGCCGGTTGCGAAAGTGAGGCGGTAGACGCCCGGTTCGAGTTCGCTGGGACCGAGCGCGGCGACGCGTCCTTGCTCGTCGGTGACCGCGTCGGCGACGGGGGTGCCGTGGACATCGGACAGTACGATCGAGACACCCTGCGCCGGAACGCCTCTCGCCGCATCGAGCACGTGAGCGGTCACGTGGCTCGTCGACTCAGGCATCGCCGAGGCCTCCTGTCGCGCGAATCTCGGCTATCTCGCGAAGCTCGTGTTCGACGACGGCGGCCTCGGTCTCGAAGTCGTTGGCAAGCCTGCCGTGCAGAGCGTCGAGAACCGCGTGGGCATCCCGGCCTGCGGCCCTGATCAGAAACACCTGTCCGAATCGGTTCTCGTAGGCCACGTTTCCCGCTCGTAGCCGTTGTTCGATGCTCGCGTCGGAGATGTCGACGCCGGATTGCTCGGCGCTCGCGTACTCCGAACTTGCGTCGTGGCCGTCGGGTCTTTCCCCGATACGCGGATGCACGGCGAGAGCTCGCGCCACCTCCTCGGCCGTCAATGGTCGGGCAGCGCGACGGATGGCGTGACGCAGGGCCTGTGTGTCGGTGAACGGGCGGGCGCTCAGAACCCCCTCGACCCAGCGGGGTACGTCCAGGCACAGTGACAGCCTGCGTGCCGCATCGGCGTCGGAGGCCGCGTTCAGCTCGACGACTGCAGCGTCGGTCTCTGATTCCGCTATACGAAATGTTGATTCCACCAAACGAGCGTGACACCGATCACATCCACTGTCAAGGGTTGGTCTCGGACTGTCTGCGTCGAGTCTTTCGGTGTTGCCGCACTGCGGCATTCGGCGCTTCGGTCGGGCAGTCCGGGTGAGCGGGTCTTGACAGATCCACGTGGTGCACGCCACACTCGAATCACAAAACGGAATCACTATTCCGCAGTACGGACTTTGAGTCCGATCCGATCGAGCCCGAGAGGAACGACTTCATGACGGAGCTTTTCTGCAACGGTGGTGCGATGCGGGGCGGTAGCCTGCACCACAACGTCTCGTCCCACCCGTTCGTCGGGACAGTGCGCACCACACCGAACTACCGCTTCTTCTCGGTACGAGACGAATTCCCGGCGCTGCTGCTCGACCACACCGCAGGTGCGGCCATCGAGGGCGAGCTCTACGACATTCCGCTCGACGACATCCGCACGGCGTTCCTGCCGGACGAACCGCCGGAGCTCGAACTCACCGTGGTCGCGCTCGAGGACGGGCGCTCGGTCCTCGGCGTCGGCCTCCGCCCCGGGGTGCTCGATGCACAACCGGACGAGCTGACCGACATCACCTACACCGGCAGCTGGCGCAGGTACCGCGGCCTGCCGCAACCTCAGAACTGAAAGGCACTGTGCATGAACACCTTCGCTGATTCCAGGCTTCACTACACCGTCAACTGTTCCATTCTCTTCACCGACGTGCCTCTGCTCGATCGACCGCAGCGCGCCCGAGATGCCGGCTTCGACGCCGTCGAATTCTGGTGGCCGTTCGGGGGCCCGGTGCCGTCGGACGCCGATGTCTCTGCGTTCGTGTCCTCGATCCGCGATGCCGGGGTACAGCTGACCGGTCTCAACTTCGCCGCCGGCGACATGCCGGCAGGCGACCGCGGGATTCTGTCCGATCCAGCGCAGGTGCAGGCCTTTCGCGACAACATCGACGCCACCGTCGGAATCGGCGAACAACTCGGCACCAAGGCGTTCAACGCCCTCTACGGAAACCGCATCGACGGAGTCGACCCGCTCGACCAGGACGAGGTCGCGATCGAGAACCTGGCCGCAGCCGGGAAGGCCGCAGCGAAAATCGGTGCGGTCGTACTGGTCGAACCCGTCAGCGGCGCACCCGCCTACCCGCTGAAGTCCGCTGCCGGAGCCGTCGCCACCATCCGTCGAGTTGCCCGTGAACAGGACGTCCACAATCTGCGCCTGCTTGCCGACCTGTACCACCTCGCCGTCAACGGAGACGACGTGCCCGCAGCGCTCGAGGCCCACCACGACCTGATCGGGCACGTGCAGATCGCCGACTCCCCCGGCCGCGGAGAACCGGGCACCGGATCGCTCGACCTCGGCGGACAGCTCGCCGGCCTCGCCGAACGTGGTTACGACGGCTACGTCGGACTCGAATACAAAGCCACCCGCCAGGACACGTTCGACTGGCTGGAGCTGGCTCTTTCCACCGGCACCACTACCAAGTAGGGATTGATATGAGCACCATCGCATTCATCGGCCTCGGGATCATGGGCAGTCCCATGTCCGTTCATCTCGCCAAGGCGGGCCACCAGGTGGTCGGCTACAACCTGACTCCTGATCGCACCGGGCCCCTGGTCGAAGCCGGCGGCACGGCGGCCGACTCCATTGCCAAGGCCGTCCACGACGCGGATGTCATCGCGATCATGGTTCCCGACTCCCCCGATGTGCAGGACGTCCTGGTCGGTGAGGGTGGTGTGTTCGACAATGCTCGACGCGACGCGCTGATCATCGACTTCTCCAGCATCCGTCCCGACGTCACCGCCACCTTGGCCGCCGACGCGATCTCGCGCGGCTTCCGGATCCTCGATGCCCCGGTCTCCGGAGGCCAGGCCGGTGCCGAAAACGCGACCCTGTCGATCATGGTCGGAGGCAGCGCGGACGACTTCGCCACGGCCAAGCCGATTCTCGACGTCGTCGGCAAGACCGTCGTGCACGTGGGTCCGAGTGGGTCCGGTCAGACCGTCAAGGCGGCCAACCAGCTGATCGTGGCAGGCAACATTCAGGTGCTCGCGGAGGCCATCGCGTTCCTCGAGGCGTACGGCGTGGACCTGGCGGCGTCGGTCGAGGTTCTCGGCGGCGGCCTGGCCGGCTCGGCAGTGTTGAACCAGAAGGCGCAGAAGATGCTGGACCGCTCGTTCGAGCCCGGGTTCCGCATCGACCTGCACCACAAGGATCTCGGCATCGTCACCTCGGCTGCGCGTGAGGCGGGGGTCGTGATCCCGATGGGCGCGGTGCTGGCGCAGCTGATGGCCTCGGCCCGCGCCAATGGTGATGGTGGACTGGATCATTCGGCGCTGTACCGCGGCGTCGCTCGGCTCTCCGGTAAGGGAAACTGATATGCCCAGGATGCGCGCGGCCGATGCCGCAGTGAAGATACTCGAACTCGAAGGTGCCACAACCGCATTCGGTCTCCCCGGTGCGGCCATCAATCCCTTCTACGCGGCGATGCGCGATCACGGTGGGATCCGCCACGTGCTGGCCCGCCACGTCGAGGGTGCCTCGCACATGGCGGAGGGGTTCACCAGAGCGGCACCGGGCAACATCGGCATCTGCATCGGAACCTCCGGCCCGGCCGGTACCGACATGATCACCGGGCTGTACTCGGCCATGGCCGACTCGATTCCGATCCTCGCCATCACCGGCCAGGCCCCGGTTGCGCGGCTGCACAAGGAGGACTTCCAGGCCGTCGACATCGCGGCGATCGCCGCACCGGTGACCAAGATGGCGATGACCGTGCTCGAACCGGCGCAGGTTCCCGGTGCGTTCGCTCAGGCGTTCCACCTGATGCGATCCGGCCGTCCGGGACCGGTGTTGATCGACCTGCCCATCGACGTGCAGCTGGCCGAGATCGACTTCGATCCCGACACCTACCAATCGCTGCCCGTGCACAAGCCCGTCGCCTCGCGCGCCCAGGCCGAGAAGGCCATCGACATGCTGCTCGCGGCCGAGCGCCCGTTGATCGTGGCCGGCGGCGGCATCATCAACGCCGATGCCTCGGACCTGCTCGTCCAGCTCGCCGAGATACTCGACGTCCCGGTCATCCCGACCCTGATGGGCTGGGGCACGATCCCGGACGATCACCGTCTCGCCGCAGGCATGGTCGGGCTGCAGACCGCGCACCGGTACGGCAACGCGACCCTGCTGGCCTCGGACTTCGTGCTCGGCATCGGAAACCGCTGGGCCAATCGGCATACCGGCGGACTGGACACGTACCGCAAGGGCCGCAAGTTCGTCCACGTCGACATCGAGCCGACCCAGATCGGACGCGTCTTCGCACCGGACTACGGCATCATCTCCGACGCCAAGGCCGCCCTCGAGCAGTTCGTGGCCGTTGCCCAAGAGCGTCGGGCGGCAGGCACGGTGCGTGATCTCTCGGGCTGGGTCGAGGACTGTGCGACAAGGAAGCGGACGATGCATCGCCGCACCCACTTCGACAACGTGCCGATCAAGCCGCAGCGCGTGTACGAGGAGATGAACAAGGTCTTCGACCGAGACACCCGCTACGTCAGCACCATCGGGCTCTCGCAGATCGCGGGCGGTCAGTTCCTGCACGTCTACTCCCCACGCAACTGGATCAACTGCGGGCAGGCCGGCCCGCTCGGCTGGACCATTCCCGCGGCACTGGGTGCGGTGGCAGCCGATCCCAAGGCGAATGTCGTTGCACTGTCGGGAGATTACGATTTCCAGTTCATGATCGAAGAACTCGCTGTCGGCGCGCAGTTCAACCTGCCGTACCTGCACGTGGTGGTGAACAACTCGTACCTCGGGCTGATCCGGCAGGCGCAGCGCGCGTTCGACATGGACTTCTGCGTGCAGCTGGGATTCGACAACATCAATACTCAGGAATCACAGGACACGCAGCCCGGTATCCCCAAGGGCTACGGCGTCGACCATGTTCGGGTGGCAGAAGGATTGGGCTGCAAAGCGCTTCGCGTCACCGATCCCGACCTCATCGGCGAGACGCTGGTGCGGGCCAGGACTCTGGCCAACGAGCACAAGGTTCCCGTCGTCGTGGAGATCATCCTCGAGCGGGTCACCAACATCTCGATGGGCACCGAGATCGACAACGTCGGCGAGTTCGAGGAGCTGGCAACCACCTCGTCCGACGCGCCGACCGCGTTGCTTCTGCTGGACTAGAGATGACGCGCATTCTGCTCGCTCCGGACAAGTTCAAGGGCTCGCTGTCGGCGGCCGAGGTCGCGCGGGCGTTGGCGTCGGGGATGCTCTCGGTCGACTCGTCCCTCGAGACGGTGTGCCTGCCCGTCGCCGATGGGGGTGACGGCACCGTCGACGCTGCCGTCACCGCCGGGTGGGATCGAGTGGCCGTCACGTGTGCGGGGCCGACGGGTGAGCCGGTAAAGACGTCGTATGCCCGTCGCGGTGACACCGCTGTTGTCGAGCTGGCGTCGGCGGTCGGGCTCGAGCTCCTGCCCGGTGGTGAGCCGGATGCGTTGGGAGCGAACACATTCGGTCTCGGTACCGTAATCGCGCACGCACTTGAGTCAGGTGCCGGGTCTGGTTCGGGTGCGCGGCGTATCGTCGTCGGGCTCGGGGGCAGTGCCTCCACCGACGGCGGCGCGGGCATGCTCGTCGCGCTCGGTGCGCGCATCCTCGATGCCGGCGGAGGCGAGGTGGCGTGCGGTGGTGGTCCGCTGCGCGGTGCAGTCCACCTCGATCTGAGCGGATTGCTGCCGTCGGCTCGGAACGCGGTGTTCGAGCTGGCGTGTGACGTCGACAATCCGTTGCTCGGTGTCACCGGAGCCGCGGCGGTCTACGGCCCGCAGAAGGGTGCCGGACCGCAGGAGTTGCTGTATCTGGAACACGGGATGCGGCAGTGGTCGCATCTGGTGCGCAACGCAATCGGCCGTGACCTCAGCGGCCTGGCGGGCGTAGGGGCGGCCGGCGGAACCGCCTTCGGTGCCATGGCCGTACTGGGTGCCGCGGCCAAGCCGGGGATCGAGACGGTGCTCGAACTGATCGACTTCGGTAGCGCTCTGGCGTCGGCCGATCTGGTCGTCACCGGTGAGGGCTCGCTGGACGAGCAGAGCCTGCACGGCAAGGCACCGATCGGTGTCGCGAACACCGCACGTGCAGCCGGTGTCCCGGTGATCACCGTCGCCGGACGGAGCACCGTCGGCGTGGATCGATTGCGTCCCTACGGAATCACCGCCTCCTATGCACTGACCGAGCTGGAGCCGGACCCTCGGATCTCGATGCGTGACGCGGCCCGACTGTTGCACGAGGTGGGCCGAACCTTGGCCACCACACACATTTTGGAAGGAACTTCATGACCGGAACCGATTTCACCACTCTGACCGATCTGGCATCTCGGGCGCTCGGCGGCAGCGTCTCCGCAGCGAACGACGAATTGTTCGCCCAGCGCGAGAACCTGATCAAGCCCGATGCTCCGCTGTTCGATCCAGCGGACTTCGGCCACAAGGGAAAGGTGTACGACGGGTGGGAGACTCGCCGTCGCCGTGACGAGGGCGGTCACGACTGGGCGATCGTGCGACTGGGCGCCCCGGGCATCGTGCACGGCGTCGTGGTCGACACCGCTCACTTCACCGGCAACTACCCGCCGTTCGTGTCCGTCGAGGCTGCGTCGATCGAGGGCTATCCGTCCATCGAGGATGTGCAGAATGCGGAGTGGCACACCATCGTCGACAGGTCTCCTGCAACCGGAGACACCGCGAACAGGTACGAGGTGGCCGATCGGCACCGGTGGACGCATGTGCGTCTGTCGATCTACCCCGACGGCGGCGTCGCCCGGTTCCGTGTGCACGGCCAGGTGGTGCAGGATCCGCGGTTCCTCGCAGGCACCGTCGACCTGCTGGCCGCGGAGAACGGCGCTCGGCTCACCGAGTGCTCCGACGCCTTCTACTCCTCGCCGGCCAACATCATCCTGCCCGGGCGTGCTCGCAACATGGGCGAAGGCTGGGAGAACTCTCGACGACGCAACGGCGGCAACGATTTCGCAGTGTTCGCTCTCGCATCGCCCGGTGCCCCACGCCACGTGGAGGTCGACACCAGCTACTACGTCGGGAACGCACCGGGGTGGATTCGGCTCAGCGCCATCGATTCTCGTCGCCGACACATCACGGACCCGACGGCATGGACCGAGATTCTGCCCCGCACCGCCGTCCAGCCGGACACCCGCCATCGCTTCCTGTTGAACGAGGCCGACGCGTACACGCACCTGCGACTGGACGTGTACCCCGACGGCGGACTGTCCCGGTTGCGGTTGTTCGGTGAGCTCGACGCCGAAGCTCTCGATGCGGCCGACATCGCGTGGAAGTCCTCGGAGCTCCAGAGTGTCTCCAGTGCAGTCTGATCTGCTTGTTCGCGCGTCGCGGGCGGTGATCGGCGGACGGGAGGTTGCGGCCTCGATCTCCGTTCGTGACGGCCGAATCGTGGCCATCGACTCCGTGGATGCCCGCGCGTCCGCGGAGGTGGTGGTCGAGCTGGGGCCGGACGAGGTGCTGCTTCCGGGTTTGGTGGACACCCATGTGCACGTCAACGAGCCGGGGCGCACCGAATGGGAAGGGTTCGCCAGCGCGACCCGAGCCGCGGCCGCGGGAGGCATCACGACCATCGTCGATATGCCGCTCAACAGCATCCCGCCGACGGTGGACGTCGCGGCCTTGGAGATCAAGCGGCGGGTGGCGGCGGATCAGTCGGTCGTCAACGTCGGCTTCTGGGGTGGTGCCGTTCCGGGAAATGTCGAGCAGCTGCGGCCGCTGCACGAGGCGGGGGTGTTCGGCTTCAAGTGCTTTCTGCTCGCGTCGGGCGTGGACGAATTTCCGCCGCTGACGATTCCGGAGCTCGAGAAAGCTCTGATCGAGATCGCGTCGTTCGACGGGTTGATGATCGTGCACGCCGAGAACGCCGAGGTGATCGCCGAGGCACCGTCGGCGACGGGTCGTGAGTACTCGGGATTCTTGGAATCGCGTCCACGTGCCGCCGAGAACCGGGCCATCGAGCAGGTGATCGAGTTGTCGCGGAGGACGGGGTGCCGGGTGCATATTCTGCATCTGTCGAGTGCCGATGCGTTGCCGATGATTGCGGCGGCGAAGCGCGACGGGGTGCGGGTGACCGTCGAGACCTGCCCGCATTACCTGTGTTTCGATGCGGAAGCAGTGCCGGCGGGCGCCACCCAGTTCAAGTGTTGCCCGCCGATCCGCGAGGCCGGCAATCGAGAGTTGTTGTGGCAGGGTTTGTCCGACGGCACGATCGATACCATCGTCACCGACCACTCCCCCTGCACGCCGGATCTGAAGAGGTTCGACACCGGAGACTTCGGTGATGCGTGGGGCGGGATCGCGTCGTTGCAGGTCTCGCTCGCTGCGGTGTGGACGGAGGCGCGTGCCCGTGGGTTCGCACTGACCGACATCGTGCGGTGGATGGCCACGAATACTGCCGATCAGGTCGGTATGGCCGATCGCGGACGCATCGATATCGGTTGCGCTGCAGATCTTGTGGTGTTCGCACCCGACGAACGGTTCACCGTCGACGTCGCGCAGCTGTACCACCGTAATCCGGTGACGGCGTACGACCGACTCGGGCTGTCGGGTGTGGTGCGGCGGTCCTGGATCGCGGGATCGGAATCCTCGACCGGGCGTTTGTTGGCGCGCGCCTAGAACGGCGGTGCTGCCGTGTCGTCTGTCTCCTGCTCCTGGTTGTCGGGTGGGTTGGGGTAGGCGATGATGCCGGAGTTTCTCGGTTGGGTGGGGATGTGTGGTCTGAGGTCGTTGCCGAGGATGGGGACGGCGGTGCCGTTGGCGGGAAGGGTGATTCGGGTGGTCTTCGATGTCGATGTCCACAGGATCGCTCCGCCGGGGAGCATGACGGCTTTCCAGTAGCCGGCGGTTTTGACGGTGTGGTGGTAGTCGCAGAGGCACTGCAGATTGTTGACGGTGGTCCAGCCGCCGCCGAGCGGGTTGGTGTGGTCGAACGGGTTGATGTGGTCGAGTTGGCAGCGGGCGGCGGGGCGGTGGCAGCCGGGGAAGCGGCAGTGTTTGTCGCGGAATCGGACCGCTGCGGCGGTGAGGGCGTCGGGTCGGTAGATCAGTGCGCGGTCGGTGAGGGGGTCGCGGGGTACCGAGTTTCCGAGGGTGGGGTCGGCGGCGATGGCGGCTTCGAGTGCGGCGGCGAGGGAGGCGTTGCCGAGATAGAGGCCGGAGGGTGTGCGGGTTACCGGTGTGTGGATCGTGCGGTTGTTGGGCCGGATCGCAGAGGGCAGGTCGAGGGCAGAGCTGTGCCGTGTACCCCTGCCGACAGGGGTGTGGGTGCAGAACAGGGCTGCGGCGGAGGTCAACGATTGCAGTCGGCGCGGCGGTCGATCCTCGGTATCGGTACCCGCACCTGGACGAGTACTCGGTGCCGGACTACCGATCGGTGTGGGCTCGGATCCACTGATAGTTTCCTCGTCACTGCCGGTTTCGTGGTTCCTGGTGGTATCGGATGGTGCAGTGGGAGATTGGTTTTCGTTCGTATCTGGCACCGGATCAGCGGTCGGCCTCTGTTGGACAGGTGTCGACGAAGTCGGTGCGGGTGCTGGTGACGCCACTGGCTCTGGGCCGGTCGCCTTACACGGCTCCGGTAGCGGCGTGGTTATAGCCGCCGAAGCGGTTGTTGCTGCGTGCTTGTGGGCTGGGCCTGAGCCTGGGGTGGTAGCTGCTGCCGGGTCGGTCGCGGGCTCGGTGATAGGCACCGGATTGTCGACCTGATCGACCCTATCTCCTGCCGGCGAGCTGTGTTCGGGTGCAGGAGAACTGGGCCCGGTTGGTTCCGACGCCGAAGCTGTCTCCGCACTCGAATCAGCCGTCGATGCATTCTGTGCACCTGCACCTGCACCTGCGTTCGCGTCCGTGGGTGTCTCGGCAGTCGTGTCGGTGCCCGCAGAGGCATCCGCATCCGAATCCGGTACCGCCCCCGCCGCCGTGCCCGGAACGGCGCCCGCTGGCGCTGACGTGTCGGTGTCCGTGTCCGATGTCGCTGCCGACCCTGGGTCCGACTCCTGCTCTTGCTCTTTCGGTGTTCGTTCCCATTCCCCTGTCTCCGGGTTCTGGACGGCGAGGCCGAGGGATTCGGCGAGGGTGATCGCTTCGGTCAGCAGGACCTGCCACTGACTGTTGCGTGCGAGTTCCCGGGCGAGGTCGGGGTCGATGGAACCGTGCCCGGCCAGATACGCCGGGTTCGAGAGCAGGCCGATCAGGGTGGCGATGTCGACGGTGATCATCGTGAGCGGCACCCGCCGATCGGGCAATGCTGCTCCCGCTTTGGGGCAGTCCTCCCGTCGGCACAAGCATTCCAGTCGGGGTTCGCCGTGCATGCGGGCCATGAAGGCATCGCACAGGCGTTCCTTCTTCCCACGCGGGTCTTTCGGGCAGAGGGTGTCGGCCATCTCCTCGAGCAGCTGCCATGCGGCGGCGGCTTCGGGTGCGGTCAACTCCGCCCGAATGCGGGCCAGTTCCCCGGCCGGGGTGTAGGTGACGGTGCGGAACTTCTTCGCGAACTCCCGCAACGCTGCTGCCTCCTCGGGTGCGACCCGCAGCAGGATGTCCCAGATCTCCTTCTCGAGCGGGCCCGGTGACAACCGGTGGGCCGCCTCGACGATCTCGTCCTCGACCTTCTTCACGATGTCGTCGCTCAGGTTGTCGAGGATCCGGCATACCGTCCGTACCCGCGCAAGGTCGACCTCACCGGTCTCGAATGCTCTGCGCAACAGTGGCAATCGGGTGTGCAAAGCGACGGCGATCGAGACGTACGATTCGGCGACCGTCGCCGAACATCCCAACGCGACCGCCATTTCGGTGCGCCCGTATCGGCTGTACTGCTTGTGCTCGGTGTCGAGGGTGATCCAACTCCGATGGACGTCGTAGCATGCGGAGATCTTGCGGGCGGCCTGCCGATTCTCCTCACACGCGGCCGCGGTCAACGCCTCCAGCGACACGGTCGGTACTGCCATCCCCATTCACCCCCCCGGTGAGCAACAATTCAGAACGCATGTTCGAACTGAACAAAGAGTATCGCGACCCTCCGACAAGAAACGAAAGCCCGCGGTTCAAGGCCGCTGAATGCATTGTTTCGTGCAGGGTCCGGCGAAGTGATCCGTGCCGGAGGCGATCAGGTTACGACCGGGCGTCGTCTTCCTGGATCTCTGAACCGTATTGGTCACGAGAGTGGGTCGATCGATCGGCGTCACGCCAAGGATCACGATGTCGTACACAGCCGAGGCAACCGAGGGGCTCACCAGAAAGCTTGTATGAGCGCCGCTGAGTCCAAAAAACCCTGCGTTACAAGCACTTCCGAGACCAGTGATCGGCTCCGGCGGCTGAAACGGCACGCAGCGCTGGTCTCGCAAGCCGAGCGAACTCGCGAGGCAACCCGGCCCGACTGCGTCGGACAGTTCTCCTGACGAGACTGGCTCGACTAGTCGTTCGTAACGATCGACAGCAGGATCCTCCGAAAGTCGGCTCTGTCTTGTTCATCCAACTTGTCCATCATCGCGCCGAACTCTTTCGCCAGAGCAGCAAGCGCACGCTCCAAGACCAGCCGGCCTTCCGTCGTTGTCGATAGTCGATGACGACGTAGATCGGTTTCATCGATCTCTCGGGTAACTAAGCCTTTGGCGACAAGTGCACGAAGATAGACCGTGACACTGGCTTTGGGCAGCATCAATTGTGCGGCCAGCTCGGCGGGGTGTTTGCAGTTGTCCACCTCGTCGAGAACGAAGAACTCCTTGGTCTCGATCCCGAGATCGTCGAACTGCGGCGCTGCCGCGTTCATCACTCGCGTCAAGAGCCGGTGGTTCAATTTCCACAACTGTGCCGAATCGGTCGACTGCATGCGCCCTCCTCAACTGGTACAGTTTCGTACTAGTTTCATATCGAACAATCATGCTTTGCATGCATTGCGAAGCTGAACAAGAATACGAGAGACGCTTTCATGATCGAGCATCTATCCATCCCTCGAGGCACCCTCACCCTGGCAGCCGATCTCCACCTACCCAGCAATTTCGATCAGACGCAGCCGCATCCACTCATCGTGCTGTCCACGCCGGGCAGCAGCGTCAAGGAGCAGATCGGTGCCAACTATGCAGCAGCGCTCGCCCGCCGGGGAATCGCAGCCATCACGTTCGACCCCGCCTACCAAGGCGAGAGCAGCGGCGAACCACGCGATCTCGAAGATCCCTACCGTCGGGGCGAGGACATCTCGTACGTGATCGACGAAGTAACGAAACTCGACATGATCGATGCCGAACGCATCGGAACCCTCGGGATCTGCGCTGGAGGCGGATACGCAGTCCACACGGCCCGCACCGACCACCGCATCAAAGCCGTCGGCACCGTCGTCGCGAGCAACATCGGAGCGGCCTGGCGCGCGGGCTCAGCCCTCAACGGCCCAGCCGTAGCCCTCGACGAACTCGCCGCGGCCCGATCAGCGCACGTGGCCGCAGGTACGGTCGAGCGCGTGAACTGGCTGCCCGACACTCCCGAAGATGCAGTTGCACTTGGTATCACGGACATCGACAGCACTCAGGCGATCGCCTTTTACCGGACCCCGCGCGGCAGCCACGAACGTTCTACCAACCGCCGACTGTCACGAAGCGATTCACTTCTGATGGGCTACGACGCATTTCACCTCGTCGATCCGCTGCTCACCCAACCCCTCCAAGTGATCATCGCCGGTCGGAAGGGCAACACCGGCCAGTACGAAGCAGGAATGGCATTGTGGGACATGGCCCCGAACCCCGTCGACCTGCTCATCGTCGACGGTGCCGGCCACTACGAAATGTACGACGAGCCGAGGTATGTGGATCAGGCAGTCGACAGGCTCTCGAACTTTTACAACCAGAACCTCTGATCGCCGAGCGGAGCCCGATAATCGAGGAGTCGGCTTACGGATGCCCCGAATCAGGAATGGGCCGAGCGGCCTTGGCGAGACGGTCGATGAACCGCGGCAGCGATACCGCATGTGGCTCCGAGCCCTGGCGCATCGAACTATGCGTACTTGGCGTCCGCCCCGTCGTGGTGAATCGGACCGGCCGTACGTGTCAGTGGCAGCGCACTACCCCCGCGTCGCACGGCGACGAATTCCGCCGCGATGGCCAGCGCAGTTTCCTCGGGTGTTCTGGCTCCCAGGTCCAAGCCGATCGGCGACTTCAAGCGTGCGAGCTCCTGCTCGGTCAATCCGACGTCACGCAGCCGGGCCGCGCGATCGTCGTGAGTCCGGCGCGATCCCATAGCCCCCACGAATGCGACGGGCAGTCGCAAAGCCACTTCGAGCAGCGGCACATCGAATTTGGCGTCGTGGGTGAGCACGCAGATCACTGTCCTGGCATCGACTGCCGTCCGCGCGAGATAGCTGTGCGGCCATTCGGTCACCACCTCGTCGGCATCGGGAAACCGTGCAGCAGTGGCAAATACCGGCCGCGCATCGCACACCGTGACGTGGTAGCCGAGAAACTTGCCCACCCGAGCGAGTGCGCCGGCGTAGTCGATGGCTCCGAAGATCAGTAGCCGCGGGGCGGTTGCGTAGGACTGCACGAACACGTCGAGGTCCGGCCTGCACCGCACCGACCGAATGCCGGTGCCGCCGGAGTCCAACATCGCCTGCGCTTCGCCGACGACCACCGCGTCGACGTCGGCGAAACCGGTCGTGCCCATTGTTGCCGAAGACGAGACCGCAAGTGACTGTCCGGAGCCGTCGAGCATCGTCACCGTGGCGACTGCAGTATCCGACGCGATGGCCGCGAGTACGGACCGCGGCGGCCCGAGGCGGACGAAGACCTCGATCACACCCCCGCAGGTCAAGCCGACCGCGAACGCGTCGATATCGCTGTAGCCGAACGACTCTCGTTTGGACTCGCCGGTCTCGAGTACCTGCAGACACAATTCGTACACCGCGCCTTCGACGCACCCGCCGGAGACACTGCCGACGGCCTCACCGTCGGCGCAGACCGCCATCGCGGCACCCGGAAGTCGTGGAGCACTTCCGGACACCGCGATGACTGTCGCCACCGCGTAGGGAACACCCGCGTGGTCCCAGGCGGTCAGACGATCGACGATCTCTTTCACGTTACGAGATTCCCAACGCTTCTTCGATCGGGTGCAGGGCGAAGTAGATCAGGAAGATGCCCGACATCAGATACAGCAGCCAATGCGTCTGACGCGCTTTACCTTTGGCGAGGCGGACGAGGGTGTACGCGATGACACCCGCCGCGACTCCGACGGTGATCGAGTACGTGAAGGGCATCAGCACGATGGTCAGGAAGGCCGGGATCGCGATTTCGGTGTTCTCCCAGTCGATCTTGCGCACGTGCGTCATCATCAGCGCACCGACCAGAACCAGGGCCGGGGCCGCAGCACCGACCGGAACCACGCCGGCCAGCGGAGTGAAGAAGATCAGGCTCGTCAACAATCCGCCGGTGACGACGCTGGCGAGACCCGTTCGCGCACCCTCGGTGACCCCCGCCGCGGACTCCACGACGGCCGTGTTCGCAGATCCGTTGATCGCACCACCGACGATGGCACCGATGCCGTCGACGGTGAGGATGCGGCTCAGACCGGGCATCCTGCCCTGCTTGTCGACCAGTCCGGCCTCTTCACCGACTCCGAGGATGGTACCCATCGCGTCGAAGAAGCCCGAGAGAACGAGAGTGAACAGAACGACCGACGCGGTGACGATTCCGGCCCGAGCGAACCCGCCGAACAGGTCGACGTTGAACATCAGGTCGAATTGTGGTGTGGCGACGATGGAATCGGGCACCTTCGGAACAACCGGTCCCCAGGCCTCCGGTGCGATGTCGAACACCGAGTTCAAGACGATCGCCAGATTGGTGGCCACGAAGATTCCGATGAGCATCGCACCCGGCACCTTGCGTACGAACAGCATGATCATCAGGATCAGGCCGACACAGAAGACGAACACGGGCCAGCCGGCGAGCTTGCCGAACGTGCCGAGGGTGACCGCGGTGGCTGCTGACTCGTGGTGCCCTACGAACCCGGCGTCGACCAGTCCGATGAGCGCGATGAACGCGCCGATTCCGACACCGATCGCCTGTTTGAGGACCAGAGGTATGGCATCCATGATGAGTTGCCGCACGCCGGTGAGAGCGAAGACCACGATGACGACGCCCTCGAGAACCACCAGTCCCATCGCCTGCGGCCAGGTCATGTACGGGGCTGCCTGGAACACCACGATGGGCGTCACCCCGAGGCCGGCCGCCATGGCGAGGGGCGCGTTTCCGACGACCCCCATCAGGATGGTCGTCAGACCGGCCGACAATGCCACCATGGTCGACAGCTGAGCCGGATCGAGCGTGGCACCGGTGACATCGCGGGCATCACCGATGATCAGCGGAATGAGGACGATCAGGTAGGCCATGGCAACGAATGTGGTGACGCCGCCGCGAACTTCGCGTGAGAGCGTCGAACCGCGGCCGGTGATGTCGAAGAACTTGTCGATCTGGGATCGACCTCGTCCACTCTGGCGAGTGCTGGATGTGCGTACGTCGGTCATGATCGGCCCTCCCAGGGCGTGATCAACCTCGTCGAGCGTGGGGCCGGGCCGACGAGCCGGGGGAGTTGGCGTCGGTGCGGTTGTGCCGGATAAGGTTTCGTCGAATGGTGATGGAACTCGGATCAGCTGTTGATGATGTGTTCGGGTCGAACGGGCACGCGGGTCAACGCGAGCCCGGTGGCATTGCGGATGGCTGCGACCACTGCGGGCGTCGACGAGAGGGTGGGTGGCTCACCCGCACCGCGAAGACCGTACGGTGCCAGGGGATCCGGGTTCTCGAGGATGTCCAGCTTCATGGGCGGCATGTCCAGAATGGTCGGAATCAGGTAGTCGGTGAACGACGGGTTCTTCACCAGACCGTCCACGACGACTATTTCCTCCATCACCGCCAGACCGAGGCCCTGCGCTGTGCCGCCGTGGATCTGGCCCTCGAGCGAGAGCCGGTTGAGAATCTTGCCGACGTCCTGCACGGCCGCCATCTCGACGACCTTGACCAGGCCGAGTTCGACGTCGACGTCCACCACGGCGCGATGGACACACAGTGCGAGCTGGGTGTGGCTCGCGCCCTGTCCGGTGACCGGATCCATTCCGCTGGTGGGGCGATGGTGGAATTCGCGGGTCTGCTCGATGACTCGGTCGCCGAGCACATCCTCGATCGTCGCCAGCACACCGTCGGTGGCCGAGACGATCTTGCCGCCGTCGAGGCTCAGGTCTGCCACCGCGCGACCCAGGTACAGGCCGGCCAGGACGAACACCGCCTCGCGCACGGCCTCGCAGGCGGTCTTGACCGCCCCGCCGGTCATGTACGACTGCCGTGACGCAGAGGACGATCCGGCGTTTCCGACCTTGGTGTCGGCGGGGTGGATGACGACCTTGGTGACACCGAGCTCGGTGCGTGCGATCTGCGCCTCCAACGTCACCAGACCCTGCCCGACCTCGGCAGCGGCGGTGTGAACCAATGCTGTTGCCTCGCCACCGATCACCTCCAGTCGAACGCGCGCGGTGGAGTAGTCGTCGTAGTTCTCGGAGAAGCAGATGTTCTTGATGCCGACGCCGTACCCGATCCCGCGTACGACGCCTTCGCCGTGGGTGGTCTGCGATGCCCCACCCGGCAGATTACGGATGTCCGACGCGTCCACGGGAGCAGGCAGTTCCATCGCCTCGGCTCGGGCGAGCATCTCGGCGAGCGGGGCGGGCGCTTCGATGACCTGGCCGGTCGCGAGGATCGATCCCTGGCTGACGGCGTTGATCTGCCGGATCGCCACCGGACCGATGCCGCAGGCCTCGCCGAGCTTGTCCATCATCGACTCGTACGCGAAACATGCTTGCACTGCGCCGAATCCACGCATAGCGCCGCACGGCGGGTTGTTGGTGTACACCCCGTACGCATCGATCTCGATGTTGGGGATGACGTACGGTCCGACGCCCAGTGAGGCGGCGTTGCCGACCACGTTGAGGGTGGCGGAGGTGTACGCGCCGCCGTCGAGGATGATCTCGACATCGGCGAACACGAGCTTGCCGTCGCGAGTCGCACCGTACTCGTAGTGCATCTGCGCGGGGTGGCGGTGCACGTGTCCGAAGAACGATTCGTAGCGGTTGTAGACGATCTTGACGGGCTTTCCGGTGTGCATGGCGAGCATCGCCGCGTGGATCTGCATCGAGAGGTCCTCGCGGCCACCGAATGCTCCTCCGACGCCGGCGAGCGTCATCCGGATCTTCTCCTCGGGCAGTCCGAGGCAGGGCCCGATCTGCGCGAGGTCGTTGTGCATCCACTGGGTCGCCACGTACAGGTCGACGCCGCCGTCCTCGGCCGGAACAGCCAGTCCCGATTCGGGTCCCAGGAACGCCTGATCTTGAATGCCGACGGCGAAGTCGCTGCTGACGATCACGTCCGCGGTCGCCCGAGCGGCTGCGACGTTGCCGACGCGAACCGGCTGATGGCGGGCCACTCCGCCGCGTTCCTGCACCTTCGGGTAGTTCGGGTCGAGGGCTGCGCGTCGGGCATCGGTCAGGGGTTCGAGCACGTCGTAGACCACGACGATCTTTTCCATTGCACGCCTGGCAGTTTCGGGATGATCGGCGGCGATGAGTGCGATCGGTTCGCCTTCGTGCCGCACCTCGTCGAAGGCCAGGACCGGCTGGTCCCACGTGTGGTCGAGTCCGAAGCATTTGCGTCCCGGCACGTCGTCGTGGGTGAGCACGGCCTCGACGCCAGGAGTCGCCAGAGCCTGGGAGATGTCGACCGAGACGAGCTTCGCCCGGGGATGAGGGCTGCGAAGCGTTGCGCCCCAGAGCATGCCGTCGATGAACAGGTCCGACGAATATGCGAACTCGCCCTTGACCTTCAGAGTGCCGTCGGGTCGCAGTGGGCTGTCTCCGACGCGACCGCGTCCCGGTGCGGGGATGTCGGCGGGAGCTTGCCGGGGTGTGGTGGTCGGGGCGCTCACAGCACGTCCTCCGCGAGTTTCATCAGGCGACGGTGCGCATCGGCTCCGGCGCGGCCTATTTCGTCCTGCGGTGCGCTGGTCAGGACATCGTTCTCGACGATCGTTCGACCGCCCACCATCAACCGCGCGAGCGGTGGTGTCTGCCCGTAGGCGAACGCGACGACGGGGTCGTCCACGGCCGAGTAGAAACCGTCCGTGCGCCAGATCGCGATGTCGGCCAGCTTGCCGACCTCGAGCGAACCGATCTCGCTCTGCCGTCCCAGTACCGTTGCTCCGCCCAGTGTTCCGATCTCGAGTGCCTGACGCGCCGTCAGTGCGGTCGGCCCGTACTTGGCTCGTTGCATGTACATCGCCTGACGGACTTCGCCGGCCAACGGCACCATTTCGGCCGAGGCCGAACCATCGACGCCGAGGCCGACGGGCGCGCCTGCGGCGAGTAAGTCGGAAATACGAGCGATGCCCGCGCCGAGTCGTGCGTTCGAGCTCGGGCAATGAGCGGTACCGGTACCGGTGGCCGCCATCTTCGCGATATCGGAATCGTGCAGGTGTACCGCGTGGGCGAACCACACGTCGTCACCCAGCCAGCCGACCTGCTCCATGTACTCGACCGGGGTGCAGTTCATCTGAGCGAGGCAGTGCTCTTCCTCGTCGAGGGTCTCGGCCAGATGCGTATGCAGGCGAACACCTTTGGCGCGGGCAAGCCCCGCGGACTCCACGAGCAGTTCTTTGCTGATGGAGAACGGCGAGCACGGTGCGACCGCGATGCGGAGCATCGAACCGAAGGACGCGTCGTGGTAGGTGTCGATGGCCTCGGCCGTCGCGGCGAGGATGTCGTCGAGCGATTCGACCACCTCGTCCGGCGGCAACCCGCCGTCGGACACGCCTCGGTCCATCGAGCCGCGGCACGGCTGGAATCGGACGCCGATGCGTTGTGCGGCATCGATCTCGGCGGCGAACAGATCGCCTCGGCCCTTGGGGAAGATGTAGTGGTGATCGGTGCTGGTGGTGCAGCCCGACTTGGCGAGCCATCCGAGACCGGCGGCTGCGGCTCCCCCGACCACCTCGGCGTCCATCTTCGACCACGGCTTGTAGAGGGCGACAAGCCATTCGAAGAGCGTGTTGTCCTTGGCCAGGCCCTGGGAAGCCCACTGGTACAGGTGGTGGTGGGTGTTGACCAGGCCGGGGGTGACGAGGCAACCCGTCGCGTCGATCGTCTCGGCCCCGGCGATCACCGGTGCGGGGCCCGAGCCGATGGCGCTGATCGTGGTGCCCTCGACCACGAGATATCCGGAGGGGATTTCGTCCCCGACGATGGGTGCGATGTACGCACCCGAGATCACCGTGGTCATTCGGCTTCGGCCTTTCGTGTAGCAGCGAGCCGAACTGCATCCAGGATTTTCTCGTATCCGGTACAGCGGCAGAGGTTTCCAGCGAGAGATTCGCGAATTTCGACGTCCGACGGGTTGGGAACGCGCTCGATCAGGTCGTGCGCCTGGACCACCAGTCCCGGGGTGCAGAATCCGCACTGAACGGCTCCGCACTCGACGAACGCCTCTTGCATCGGGTCGAGCTTGTCGCCCTCGGCGAGACCCTCGACGGTACGGATCTCGCGGCCCTCGACCTGACCGGCCGCCACCAGGCAGGCGCACGCCGGAATGCCGTCGAGATAGACGGTGCACGAACCGCATTCGCCCTGTTCGCACGCGTTCTTGGACCCGGGTAGTCCCATGCGCTCGCGGAGCAGGTACAGCAGACTTTCGCCCTCCCAGACGTCGTCGGCTTCCATGTCTTTACCGTTGATGGTGCAATTGACTCGCATGTTTCAGGCCACCTTCCGTGCGGCTGTGAGGTCCCGCCATGCCCAACCCAGTGTTCGCCGGGCCATCACGGACAGGGCGTGCTTGCGGTAATCGGCAGTGCCACGTACGTCGTCGATGGGACTTGCTGCCGCACTGACCAATCGGCCGAACTCCTCCGACACCCGAGGATCGAGAGCACCGTCCCACTCGAGTTCGGCCGCGAGGTAGTTCTCGGCATCGTAAGCCCGGCGCGGCGTCGGCGCAGCGGAGCCGAGACCGGTACCGACGCGACCCTCCTGTGGAAACAGTGCGATCGAGAACGAGCAGACGGCGATGACCATGGCATTGCGGGTGCCGATCTTCGAGAAGTACTGCGGCCCTGCTGCCGGTGCCACGTGGAAGGCGCGAATGAGTTCGTCGGGCAGGCAGGAATTACGTTTGACGCCGAGGTAGAACTCGGTCGCGGGAATCATGCGCACGCCGCGCTCGGCCGATTCGACCTCGACGGTTGCGTTCGCCGCAAGCAGGGGCGCGTGCAGATCGCCTGCGGGGGACGCGCCTCCGAGGTTGCCGCCGACGGTGCCGCGATTGCGGATCTGCGGCGAGCCGACCGTGCGGGACGCCTGGGCGATGCCGGGAAGCTTGTCTCCCAGCTCGGCGATGATGCGTACGTACGGCACACCTGCTCCCACCCGCAGGGTGCCGTCGGGAAGCTGCTCCCACTCGGTCAGCTCGCTGATCGGGTTCAGGTCCAGCAAGCCCCCCGGACGATGCAGATCGAAGTTCATCTCGACCATGACGTCGGTGCCGCCCTGGATGGGCACCACGTCGACATCGTCGGCCTTTGCGGCCAACGCGTCGGTCCAGGTCTGTGGTCGCAGGAATTGCATATCTTTGCTCTCCGCTCGCTGTCTGCATATCAAGTTCACCCAGTACAGCCGCCGGGCGCGATACGAACGAGAGACAGGAACGACGAAGTATGACGGCGATCACAGTGTAGGTTTTGGAGGATCCTACGAAGAGGAGGTCGATTCACCGTGCGGCTGCGCGATCTGGCTGATCTCCCCGATCTGGAACTGCAGCCGATCGTCACCCCCGAGCACTTCGATCCGACGATCAGATGGGTCGTGACCACCGACATGCTCGATCCGAGCCGCTACCTCAGCGGCGGCGAGCTGGTGCTGACCGGTCTGATGTGGCGGACGGGCCCCGAGGACTCGATGACGTTCGTGCGGGCGGTGTCCAAGGCCGGCATCGCAGCGCTCGCGGCATCCGACGACGGCGTGGTACCCGACGATCTGGTGGATGCGTGCCTCGAACACGGGCTACCGCTCTTTCGTGTTCCGGCCGACATCGCTTTCGCCACGGTCACCGAGAGTGTCGTCCGACAACTGTCGACGGCGAGAGCATCGGACCTGAGTCTCGTGCTCGACCGGCATCGACGCCTCGTGGCGAGCGCAGGCCCGGGCGGCGGACTGGGCCCGCTGCTGGAGATGGTCAGTTCCGATCTGGGCATGAACTGCTGGGTGGTCACTGCGTCGGGACGGGTACTCGCCGGATCCGACAACCCGCCGGACACCGAGGCCGTGGCGCAGGAATTCATGACATCGGTGCGGCTGCCGCGGTACTGCCGAGAGCAGCGGGTGTCGGTGTTCGCCGTCGATGGAGAGTCCGCACCGCGGGTCGTGGATTGGTTCGTGGCATTCGAAAGCGATTGGCAGACATGGGATGCACCGAGGCTGTCTCTGGCCGGGCAGCTGGCGTCGATCGTGGCCGTGGAGCGCGGTCGCGTCGACGACCGTCTCTCGGGGTCGGGAATTCTGGCCCAGGAGTTCGTGCGCGCGATCGTCGGGGGCGCGACGCCCGCCGACGTCCTCGCCCAGATGGACGTCATCGGACTCGATACCGAAACACGCTACGCTGCAGTGGCTGTGGCCACATCCGGCGAGCCGTTGCGGCTCGGTGAGTTACGTCCGTTGCTGCGAGAAGTGTTGGCACCGTTGGAGATCACGGTCGGGATCGTCGACGACGAGGCCATCGCGTTGGTGGAGGCGCGAACCGACCGAACCGATTCCGTTCGGCGAGCCGTCCACACGCTGGCGCCGGGACTGATCGGTAGCGGCACCTCGATCGGTGTCAGCGCACCGACCGCGCCCGCCGACATCCGAAGTGCGATAGAGGAAGCGCGCTACGCCCGCCGGCTCGCCGAGCGCCGTGGCTCGGACTGCAGCGTCGTCGGACACGACGAATTGGCAACGCTGACAATACTTCTCGCCAACGTTCCGGGCGACGTGCGACGCATGTTCACTTCGCGGCTGCTGACTCCCCTGGTGGACTACGACGACTTACACAACAGCGATCTCGTCGAGACACTGTCGGTGTACCTCGACACCAACGGTGCCTGGACGCGTTGCGCCGAACAGCTGCACATGCACGTCAATTCCGTCCGATATCGCATCCAGCGCATCGAGGAACTCACCGGTCGTGATCTGTCGCGGCTGGAGGACAGAATCGAGTTCTACTTGGCACTTCGGCTGAGATGACCAGTGTGGGCGGGAGTGGAGCCTGCGGAACGACCCATAGACTGGGGCCATGGCTCTCATTGCATTGTTGGATCTGACGTTCAAGCCCGAGTCCGTCGCCGAGGCCCGTTCGTTGTTGCGGACGGTACTCGCCGATACTCGCGCATTCGAGGGCTGCCTCGGAGTCGAGGTGTGGGTCGACGACGAGAACGAGGCACACGTGATTGCCTACGAGACGTGGGAGTCGGTCGAGGCCGATGCGAAGTACCGCGAGTTCCGCGCGGGTCCGGGCAAGATCGTCGAATTGCCGCCGCTGCTCGCCGCAGCGCCGTCGTTGACCAAGTTCACCGTCGATTCGTCGATCTGATCCCGGAAGGTTCGGTCACGTCGCCACTCGTCGGTGGGAGTGCGCGGACGCCGGTTCCGGTCGGCCGGTGAGGAAGCCCTGGACCATCTCGGCCCCGAGTTCGTTCGCCACCTGCAGTTCCCCTTCGGTCTCGACGCCTTCCAGGATGACGGCGGCGTCGATCTTCCGGGCCAAGTCGATGATCGCGGCCGCGGCCGCTCGCCGCAGGGGATCACGGTCGATTCCGTGGACCAGCGCGTAGTCCACTTTGAGGATGTCCGGGCGCAGTTCGATCACGTGACGTAGACCGGCGAATCCGGCACCGACGTCGTCGATGGAAATCTGCACTCCCGCAGCGCGGAGGGTGTCGATGGCTCGGGTGACCGCGAGGTAGTCGTCGACACGCTCGTGCTCGGTGATCTCGAGATAGAACGTCCGCGACGCCAGGTGCGGACGTAGTCGATCGAGCAGGTTCGTCGTCCGGATGGTGTCGGCCGATGCGTTGAGCGAGACGAACGATCCCGGCGGCAGCTCGTGCATCGCGTCGAGCGCCCTGTCGAGTGCGGCTCGTTCGAGGCGGGGGCCGATGCCGGCCTCGGTGGCGTCGCGGTACCACGACAGCGGAGATCCGGCACCGAAGGGAAAGCGCGAGAGCGCCTCGAAGCCGACTACGGATCCGGTGACGGTCTCGCAGATGGGCTGAAAGAAGATATCGGGGCCGCCGGATGCGATGAGTTCGTCGATCCGGATCCGCGTCTGCTCGTGCGAGTTCGTTTCGGGAAGACGATCGGACGACACCGCGTTCCCGGAGGTTCGCGACTTGAATCGGTACATCTCTATGTCGGCCAGTGCGATCAATCGTCTGACAAGGACGTGAATGCTGGTCTCCGAATCGAGTGCTTCGACCGCGGATCCGAGGCTGGTGGTGAACCGAGGTCCGTCGAACGTCTCCTCCAGGGCGGCTCGAATCCTGTTGTCCGACTGGATGATCTCCTCGCGAGTTCCGGCTCGGACAACCACGAACTCGTCGCCGCCCAGTCGTGCGACCGCCGACCGATCGCCCACGGCCTCGGACAGGCGTCGGGCGACCTCGATCAGGACGGCGTCGCCCGAGGGGTGCCCGAATCTGTCGTTGATCTGCTTGAAACGGTCGATGTCGAGGACCGTCACCCCCACGGCGTCGCCTGCCTCGGAAGGCGAGACGCCGAGGGTGTCCACGGTGTCCAGCAGACCGCGGCGATTCCACAGGCCGGTCAACGGGTCGCGCAGCGCCCGTGCGGCCTTGAGTCGGAGCTGCCCGATGTAGGCCTTGATCATGAAGGGGGCGGCGTACAGGGAACCGATGGTGACGATGCGGGACGCAGCCGACCACGGATCGGCGCCATCGACGACGGCCAGGACACCGAGCGTCAGCAGAGTGACGGTCGCGACGGCGAGGTGCAGCATCATCATCCGGTAGGAACTTCCGACCACGATGAAGGCGGCGACGATCGCGAACATCGCGCAACCCGGCATCGCGTCGAAGTGAGTCCGAAAGGCGAACAGAACCGAGACGATGCCGACATCGGCGTACAGGATGTAGGCCATGGCCAGGCGTGGGGATGCCCAGGGACGGAGGTACCAGGCGATGGCCACGGGCACCGTGGTGGCCGACGCGAGGAGAACCGCGATCGAGGCCGAACCGGAGAACTGCCCCGCCGGGATCATCAGCACCCCGGCCAGTCCGAACGTCAGCGTCATTCCGCTGATGAAAAGACGAACCCAACGCTCCTCGGCGGTGGGGATGAACTCTCCCAGATCGGAAATCGCAACGCCCTCCGTCGAATAAGGCCCCCCACCTGCATGAACGCTAGCACTCGGGGTGTTCACGCACCCCGAATCGGACCAATCAGACCATGTCTCGCTTGGTGAGCCACCGCAAGGTCGGCCACCCGAGGAACACCGGCAACCAGCAGGTCAGGACGCGATAGAGCAGGACCGACGGGACGGCGATGGAGGCGGGAACGCCGAAGGCCGCGAGACCGCCGATGAGCGCTGCCTCCACGGCACCCACACCGCCCGGCGTCGGCGCCGCGGAAGCCAGAGTCCCGCCGATCATGGTGACGACCGTGACCGTGACGAACGTGGTGCCGCCGCCGAAGGCCTCGATGCTCGCCCACAAGGCGAGCGCGGCACCCAACGTCGTCGCCGCGCAGCCGAGGATGATGATCGAGAAGCGTTTGGGGTCGCGGGCGAGTTCGCCCAGTTCACCGAGGACCTCTTTGATCTGCGGTCGGACGGCCACTTTGAGCCAGCGGCGCAGCTTGGGTACGAACATGAACGTACCGACGACACCGAAGGCCGCACCCGCGAGGAGATACAGCACGGTGTTGCCCGGCACCATGTTCGAGAGCCCGGACGACGTGCCTGCGACGACGCTGAAGAAGATCAACAGGCTCACGTGCGTGATCACCTGGACGGACTGCTGCAACGCCACGGCAGCCGTCGCGCGGACCGTTCCCAGACCGCCCTTCTGCAGGAACCGAACACTCAGGGCCAGTCCGCCGACACCCGCGGGAGTCGTGGTTGCCGCGAACGTGTTGGCGACCTGCATCACCGTCAGATTCCAGAAGCTGACTTTGCCCAGTGCACACGCCCACAACGCGGCTCCGGCACCGACGTACGTCAGAGCCGACACCGACAGACCGAGCAGAGCCCACCACCAGTTGGCCGAACCGAGTTCGGTGACGAACGCGGGAACCGCACTGATGAACGGATATGCGACGTAGACCAATCCGATCAACAACACGAGCGAGATGATCTGGTTGCGGCTGAATCGGGTGACCTGTTCGGCCTCGATCTTGGCGGTGCCGGTCTGTTCGAGGACCTCGAGCCGAACCGCCTTCATCGTCTTGTCGGCGTCGAGCACCGATTGGCGAATACGAGGCGGGATGGCGGACTTGGTCAATCGACCCGAGGCCGCGATCACGGTGTCGAAGCCGAGTACGTCGACGGCGGTGGCGACGGCGCGCTGAGAGCCGAACAGGTCTGCCGTGGTGAGCAACAACTGCGCGACGTCGGATTGGATCTGGGAATCCGACGCACCCAGTTCGGCGTGGCCGAAACCGCAGAAGAGGGCCTTGCCGTCGTGGATCCTCAGCTCGCCACGGTGCAGGTCGCCGTGGGAGATCTGATTCTCGTGCAGGGTGTTCAGGGCCGACCACAGAGCGCCGAGGGTGGCGTCGTCGTGCTCGGCCTCGACCGGATCACCGATGGGCAGACTGTGCGCGTACAGGGTCCATCCTCTGTCGAGCGCTGCCACCGCCAACGGGTGACTGCCTGCCGCTCCCAACCCCTTGATGGCCAGACCCATCAGGGCACGATGCTCGACTGCCCGACGCATCGACGCGTGCAACGGCGCAGTCTCGCTGCCGCGCAGCGTGATCCACCGCCAGGACTGGCGCAAGGCACCGCCGCTGCGCTGATTCTGCCCGTACAACTCGACCACCACATCGGCGTCGGGAGTGTGCGCGTTCAGCACCAACGGGCCGGGGCCGGCCGGACGGACGACGGTGAAGCTGCGAACGGTGACACCGCGGCTGTGGAACAGACGAACCGCCGCGTCGAGCGGAACCTCCAGCGCCGGTGTGCCGACGAGCAACACGATGACGGCTCCGACGAGCCAGCCGACCGCGAGTCCGAGCATCGAGCGAGCCGGAACCACGGTGGAGACGACCAGGTGGATCGGTACGAACGCGAGCAACAGCGTCCACCATGCCCGACGCCACTTCGCGGGGAGACCGGGGCCGGAGACCGTCAGCGCCGCAGCCAACATCGCGATCCAGCGCGAATCGTCGAGGAACTGCGCGAGGAACGTGTCGAGCCGCTCGGGAACGTCGAGGTCCCAGGTGGGAGTCGAGATCCCGGTTCCGGTGATCGACAGCGCCAGCGCGGCCAGCAGTGCCGCGGCCGCGTACCCGGCGAGCAGTTTCCATTTGCGGCCCGCGATCAGTCCGATCAGGACGCCGAACGGAAGCGCGAGAATGGCGACTCCGTAGACGATGTAGACCGCATTGGATTGGTCGGGGCTGAGCACACCGACGATGTTCGACACCGATTGCTCGAGCGCATCCCACTGATTTCTGGTGATCAGCGAACCGGCGATCACCACGCCCAGCAGAGCCGAGGCCGACACGACCCGAATGATGTCGCTGGTTCTTCGCACCAGCGGCTGAAGCAGGCTTCCCGCTACGGGAATGTCCCGCCCATCCACACGCATGGGGTCAACCTACCGTGCGGTACGCCTGCGGAGTTCGTTGCGGACGGTTGGCCATTCGGATTCGATGATCGAGAACACGACGGTGTCACGCAACGAACCGTCGGACATGCGTTGATGATTGCGCAGAATCCCGTCCTGCTTGGCACCCAGTTTCGCGATCGCCGTCCGCGATTGCAGGTTCATCCAGTGGGTACGAAATTCGACGGCTATGCATCCCAGTTCCTCGAACGCATGCGTCAACAGCAGCAGTTTGCTCGCGGGATTGGTGCCGGTTCCGTGCGCGGAGCGGGCATTCCAGGTGTATCCGATTTCGACGCGACGGTTGGTGGCGTCGGCGTTGCAGAATGTCGTCGCTCCGATGATCTGCCCGGTGTCGTTGCGGCGCAGTGTGAACGGAAGCATCGTGCCCGCGTCGAGCAGCCCGAGTCGACGGTCGATCTCGGCCGCCATCTCCTCGGGCTTCGGGACGCTGGTGTACCAGAGGTTCCACAGCTCGCCGTCGCGCGCGGCGTCGCACAGACCTTCGAGGTGATCGTGGCTCAGCGGCTCGAGGGTCACGAGATCGTCAGTGAGGGTCACCGGCTGCAGAAAGGACATTCGCCGACGATACGTCGGATCTGCCCGTCCGGGAAAGCGCGATGATCAGTGCTGCTGTGACGGCAACGGCCACCACGACGAGGGCGATCACTTCGGTGAACGCATGGGCGTAGGCGTCGGCGAACCCTTGCCGCCCGGCCGCCGCTGCCTCGGAGTCGGCTTCGTCGGGCACCCGGTCCCGGACGAAGATCGCCAGCAGCCAGGCGTAGCCGGCGACCATCACGGCCTCGCCACCGATGCGGAAGAGATTGAGTACTCCTGCTGCGGTGCCGCTGCTGTGCGGCGGAACTGCCGCGAGCGCTTCGCCGTCGACCAGACCGATCGGCAGCCCGAAACCGAGCCCCAACACGATCATCGGGACCACCACGGCGGCCAGCGACAGGCCGGGTTGCAGGGCCAGCATGCCGAGATTTCCGAGAACCAGGAAGCCGAGACTCGTCAGGATCACACGGTCGGGGGTGACGGCCTCGAAGACGACGATGGACCTGGCGACCGCCAGCGGAGCGATCAGCACCGGAATCGTCATCGCCAGCATGAACAGTCCGGCTCGTCCGGGAGTCAGGGACGCGACGGCGCCGAGCGCGGTGGGCAAGTAGGTGAGCAGGGTGACGAATCCGATGGCTCCGGCGACCGGGACCAGGCACAGCGCGAGGAAGCGGCGGTTTCGCAGCAGGCCGAAATCCGGCAGTTTCGATGGTGTGGATGTGCTTCGCACGGCAGGAAGAGCCAGCGTCCCGACGGCCGCGACGAGCAGAACGAGGGCCTGAGCTGCGAACACTCCTCGCCAATCGAGCACGGCGATCAGCAGTCCGGAAATGGTCGGCCCGAGTGCCAACCCCAGTCCGTTCACGGTGCCGAACAGGGCGAACGCGGTTGCTCGTTCGGTCCCCTGGAAATGGAGCGAGAGAATCGACGTCGAGCCCACCAGGACCGCCGCGGCACCCGTGCCGGCGAGGACCCTCGCGGCGTCGAGCAGAAGCAGCGAGGACGCCAGAGCGCTGACCAGGCTGGCGACGGCAGTCAGCACGACGCCGATGCGAAACGACGTGCGGTGTCCGATGCGATCCGAGACCGCACCCCAGACGACGGTGAACAGCGCGAACGCGACGTTGAAGCCGTTGACGACCCACTGGAGCTGCGTCGGGTCGGAGCCGAGATCGGCAGCGATCACCGGGATCGCGATGGCGGTGCCCGAGATGGACATCGGTACGACGAACTGTGCCGCGAGTACGACCGGCAGAACCGCTCTCATGGATCCCCCTGCGCTGACGTAGGTACGATGACTTTCGTACTAGAACAGGTTTGAAGGTACGACGCAAGTCGTACCTAGCGAAAGGTGGCGTCGATGGCGGACGAGAACGGGCACCCCGAACCCGACGAGATGCAACTCGGTGCAGTGATGTCTGCACTGGCGGATCCACTGCGCCGCAAGGTGGTCACCGAACTCGTCGGCGACGACGACGGTGCCGAGCGCACCTGCATGTCGTTCGAGCTCGGCGTCACGAAATCGACTCTGACGCATCACTTTCGCGTGCTGCGCGAAGCGGGTCTGGTGTTCCAGGTCGACCGCGGCAACAGTCGCAAGGTGACGCTGCGACGCCAGGAGCTCAACGATCGATTCCCCGGCCTGCTGGATCTGATCGCCAACGAAATCCACTAGCTCGCTGCCCCGAGTGGGCTCTACGGTGGCAATCATGCACATCGCCATGATCGGCACGACTGCCCCCAGTCACATCTACCCATCGCTGGCCGTGATTGCCGAGCTGGTCCGGCGAGGGCATCGCGTCACCTATGCCGTCGGTGACTCTCTGCGGCATGTGGTCGAACCCGCGGGCGTCGAGGTGGTGCCGTTCTCCTCGATACTTCCCGACGGAGAGGGCTCGTGGCCGGACGATCCGGCGGCGGCGATGCAGGTCTTCCTCGACGAGGCCATTGCGTCGTATCCCGTGCTCACCGCGTTCTACGACGACGATCAGCCGGATCTGTTCCTCTACGACATCGGCGGAATGACCGCTCCCGTACTCGGCGTGCGTTACGGCGTGACGGCCGTACAACTCTCGCCGACCTACGTGGCGTGGGACGGATACGTCGCGGATCTCGGTGATGCGATGACCTCTGTTCGGGAGTCGACAACGGGCGTTGCGTATCGCGACACCTACGCATCGTGGTTGCGAGACAACGACATCGACGCCGATCCCTGGGAGTGGATCACCTATCCGACCCACTGCCTGTCACTGATTCCACGAGTGATGCAACCCAACGCGGATCGGGTGGCCGACTCGGTGCAGTTCGTTGGACCGTGCCTGGATCCGGTACGCCTGAACGACCGCAGCTGGACCGCGCCCGAAGGACCGATCCTGTACATCTCCTTCGGCACGGGCTACAACGAGCGACCCGACTTCTACCGACTGTGTATCGAGACCTTCGCGGACACCGACTGGCACGTGGTGATCTCCATCGGCCGACGCGTCGATCCGGCCGCGCTCGGCGAGATTCCTGCCAATGTGGAACTGCACGAACATCTTCCGCAGCTCGCCGTGCTCGATTCGGCCACGGTGTTCATCACCCACGCCGGCATGGGTGGGTGCACCGAGGCCCTGTGGTTCGGCGTACCGACCGTGGCGGTCCCGCAGGCGGTCGATCAATTCGGCAACGCGGCGATGCTCGCCGAACTCGGCGTCGGCGTACACCTCGAATTCGAGAAGGTGACCGCCGCGAGCCTCGCAGGCGCTGTCGCGGGCGCGCGCGAATTGACCTCGCGCGCAGCCGAGATCAGTGCGGAGGTGCGATCACACGGAGGCGTCGACCAGGCCGCGGATGCGGTAGAGGCCTTCCTCGGCTGACCTCAGTCGAACGCGCTGCCGCTGCCGGGGAACGACGAGGCGGTCTCGACGGTGACCACGGTGGATTCCTGTTGCACCTTGTACGAGGTCCACGGGAGCGGAGTCAAGAATTCGTCGAGCCCGGGGTAGTCGGAGATCCACGCGGTTGTGGTCTCGCCCTCGGTGGACGTACAGGATGCGAGGGCGACATACGAGCCCGCCGGAACATCGGCGATCGTCTGAACCGTCGTGCCCGGCTGAGTGTCCCCGTTGGTGTACAGCGACTGACCGTTCCCGATCACCTCGCCGACCGGAGGCAGTATGCCGTTCGGGGCGGGAGCCAAGGATGTTCCGCAACCGATCACCGTGCCCGATGTGTTGGTGATCGTGTTGGTCACGCTGGATCCGTCGACAGCGAACGAGAACGTGATGTCTCCGGGTTCGGCGGCAAGGGCCGACGTAGGGGCAGCAAGGGCCAGGGTTGCGCAGGCCGTAGCAATGGTCAAGGTGCGCAATGTCGTTCGCATGAAGGATCCTCGTCGTCGAGTGGCATCGTTCGGATCAGAGTCTGCCTCAAAATAGACCGTTTGGCACTTTTCGGGCGCAGAGCCGCAGACGCAATCGGGAAACGTGCGAATCCTCCGTTCGAGAGCGACTCGCATTGCCGGATCGCGGTTTGCGTCGGCGATCGGTACCGATGAGATTCGGGCCCGGGAGTGGTCTGTCTCTGCATGAACACATTCACAATCGATGTTCCCGGGGCAACCGTCACCTACGACGTTCATGGAGACCTGTCTGCCGGTTCGGTTCCACTGGTGTTGATCGGGTCGCCGATGGATGCCGGGGGCTTCGCCGCTCTCGCCGCGCAGTTCCAGGATCGAACGGTGGTGACGTACGACCCGCGCAACACCGGTCGAAGCACGCGGGACGATCCTACGTCGGCGGTGACACCGGCGCAGCACGCCGACGATCTCCACGTCCTTCTGCAGAACCTGGGAGTGGGGCCGGTCGATATGTTCGCCTCCAGCGGAGGGGCGGTCAACGCACTTGCCCTGGTCGCGCGCTACCCGAGAGATCTGCGCACGTTGGTAGCGCACGAACCGCCTGCGGGAGGAGCACTTCCGGACCACGATGCACTGCACGCGGTGTGTACGAGGATCGTCGCCACCTACGATGCCTCCGGCATCGGACCGGCGATGGCCCAGTTCATCGCACTGGTGATGCACCGAGGAGAACTGGATTCGCAGTACCTCGAGCGCCCCGCGCCCGATCCGTCGGAGTTCGGGTTGCCCACCCAGGACGACGGCCACCGTACCGACCCGCTCATGGCGAACATGCGCGGCGGGGTCGTGAATTTCGTGCCCGACGTCGACACTGTGAAGGCCGCGAACACCCGCGTCGTCATCGCGGTCGGTGCGGAATCGAACGAGGAGATCGCTGCTCGCGCCGCCTACGCCGTCGCGGCACTCCTCGGCACCGAAGCGGCGGTGCTTCCTGGCGACCACTCCGCCTTCACGGGTGAGAATCCCGCCGAATTCGCGAGGGCGTTGCGCGAGGTGCTCGCATGAACGCGGTCCGGGAGCGTCTTGTCGTGAGCCGAACGATGGCCGCGAGCCCCGCCGAGATCTTTGCCGTGCTGACCGACCCCAACCGACATCAGGACACCGAACCGGGCGACTGGGTGCGGTCGGCGGTGGATGCCGATCGCATCACGGCAATGGGACAAATCTTCGCGGTCAACATGTTTCACGAGATTGCGGGTGGCCACTACGTGGTGCACAACCTGGTGATCGCGTACGTGCAGGATCGAACCATCGCGTGGTTGCCGGGAGCGCGGAGGGAGGATGGGTCCGTCGACCATGGCGGGTGGTGGTGGCGCTACGACCTGGCGGCGGTGGCCGAAGGAACGACGGTGACTCTCACCTACGACTGGACCGACACCCCGGAGGCCGTCCGAGCCCATGTCGGTGGACTGCCGGCGGTACCAGCCGAGTTCCTCGAAGCGTCGTTGGCTTCGCTGGAGTCGAGCCTGCGTGAATCGGGTGCAGCCAGCCGCGCCTAGCGCGGCCCGATGCACCCGATTCAGTCCTCGAGAACGCTGACGCTCACGCCGTACGGCAGGAATCGGACGCGTCGACGCGGGTCGGTGTTGTCCTTGTGTGCACGGAGGGCATCGAGTTCGGTGGCGTAGAGCTGATCGATCTGCGGTGAGCCGGCGTCGTCGACGCTGTAGATCGCCCAGACTCCGTCACCTTTCTGACCTGTGGTTTCGGGCTCCGGCGGAGCTTTGGGTGCCCCGGTGCCGGAGGCGAACAGCGAGCCGACCACCTCACGCAGGCCCTCGGTTGCCTCACGGGCGAACTTGTCGAAGTCGTCGGATCCGAATCCGAAGGGTCCTTGGTTGGCCATGGCTGTACCTCCTCAGGTGATACTCCAGTATGCGCGTTTTTCCCGAACAGCCGCCGAGCGTCCGAACGTTCACCTTGCCGGGCAGCACCGATCCGGCCATGGTGTTCCTGCACGGGCTCGGCTCGGCGGGCGTCCCGGCGTTCGGGGCGATCGCCGCGGACATTGCTTTCGAGGGCAGGGAACGGGTACTGCCGGATCTGCTCGGGTTCGGATTCAGCGACCGTCCGCACGACATCGGCTACTCTCTCGACGACCATGCTGCTGCCGTTGCCGGCCTGCTCGATCAGCGGAATCTGACCTCGGTCGACCTCGTCGGCCACAGCCTGGGTGGATCGATCGCCACCGTGCTCGCGTACCGGAGGCCGGATCTGGTGGGTCGACTGATCGTGCTCGAACCCAATCTGCTGCCGTGGGACGGCACCGCGAGCGTGGAGATCGCCCGGCAGTCGGAGAGCGAGTTCGTCGACACCGGTGTGGCCGAGCTGATCGTCGACGCCGATCCGGAGTGGGCGTCCACCCTGCGCGTTGCCGATCCGGTCGCCCTTCACCGCACTGCGGTCGGGCTGTGTGTGGGACCGGAGCCGACGATTCGGTCCATGCTCGAGTCGGCAACTGGTCCGAGGGTATTCGTGTACGGAGATCGCACGGGCCCGCCGAGTCGGGAGGCCGAACTGATCAGCGCTGGAGTCGAGGTCGTACGAGTCGCCGATGCCGGGCACGTCATGATGGCCGACAACCCTGCCGGTGTGGTCGAGGTACTACGCGCCGCCCTGCTGTAGTCGTGCTCCGATCGAGTTGTGCAGAGATCTCAGGGAGTTCTGGCCGAGCGAGACCGTCTGCGACTCGACGTACCGCAACAGATGTGAATCGTCGAGAACCTTCTCACTCGATTGGATCAGAACCGTGCCGGCACCGGTGAAGTCGAACTGGCGCTCCTCGCCGCTGTTGGCACCGAGAAATCCACGCGCCGCGCCGAGGAAGTTCTGCATCCAGTCGGCGTCGAAGTGATGCGAGGGTGACGGGCAATCAGCCCATCCCACAAGCGCTTCCGGGTCGATGCGCAGCGGCGGCTCGGCGAACATGACGGTGCCGTTGGACGAGGCCAGGAACTTGCCGGTTCCGAGCAGAGTGAGAAATCCCGGGACGATGGACTGCTTGAGATCCAGAGTCGGCTCGAACGCAAGGAGATTGGACGCCCGGATGGTGAGGTTGCCGTCGTCGAGGTCGTAGCTGTTGATGTTGAATCCTCGGTCGCCGAGGATGAGCTTGCCCTGGCCCTGCGCCAGTACCCAGTCGTTCGAGTACAGCGGAGACGAGAACCGTGCCGCGACGATGGCGGGCATGGAGGTCTGCCCGAGCGGCTCGAAGCGAACGTTGCCGTAGTAGGCGATCATCGCGCCCTTCGAGGTGAACCACGGCTGGCCTGCCAGTTCGACGCAAAATGCGTAGTCGTTGCCGGGGACGTTGTCGTTGACCGGCAGCGTGTACCGGGTGTGGATGTCGAGACCCATGAGATTGCTCCTCAGAACTTCTGCTCGGACGCCTGCACCCACACGGTGCCCATACCGGTCATCTTCAGCTGAATCGCCTCACCGCTGCCCTTGCCGACGGCGTCTCGCCACCCGACGTTCGCCGAGATGTCGACGTTGATGTTGCCGATGTGGCAGACGTACGCCTGCGGATCCACCACGACCTGAGGGTGATTCGGTCCGACCTGCAGCGGCGTCGCGCCGCCGTGCGAGAGAACCGCGACGCTGCCCTGACCCGTCAGTTGGGTCGTGAACAAACCCTGCCCGGTCATCGCGCCGCGCACCGCTCCGCGAACACCGCCCTGTGAGGTCAGGGCCACGATGGAACTCTGAAGGTAGCCGTCGTGCACCAGAAGTCGATCGGCTTCGACGGTGAGCATCGAGGACCCGTCGAGATGGATCACCTCGATGTACAGCCCGGCGTGGCCGTAGAAGACCTCACCCTGACCCTCGGCGGCCATCATCGCCACGTGCTCGCCTGCCATCATCCGGCCGGCCATCCCCGCCATGCCGCCCATGCCCGGCATGGCTCCGGCCGAACCGCCCATCGAGTGCGGAACGAACCGTACGTCGCCGGTGTAGTAGAGCATCGATCCACGACGCGCGAGCACGCTCTGATTGGGTGCCAGAACGGATTTCACGACTTTGCTGTTGACGAGTTCGAGCGGCACGTCAGCGCTCCTCGGGTTGGATGTAGACGACGCCCTGGCCGTCGAAACGGAGGGAGAACGCCTCGCCGCTGCCGCCGCCGATGGCGGAGCGCCACGTGACGTCGGTGACGAAGCTCTGATTCAGTTGGCCGCGGTGGGCAACGAACGCGTCGGGATCGACGACCAAGGGATACTGGGGGTCGACGGCGAGGGCGATGATCGGCCCACCCTTCGACAGCAATGCCACCGTTCCCGATCCGCTGACGACGGTGGTGAACAAACCTTGCCCCGACGATGCGCCGCGAAGGCCGGAGAACTTGACGTCGGTGCGCAGTTGCCCTGTGAGAGCGAGCAACTGGGAGGATTCGACGTGGAGGTTGTCGCCCTGGACCTCGACGAGAGTGATGTCCTGAGCGTCGACGGCGAAGTAGACGGTGCCCTTGCCCGACACGTCCATCAGCGACAGCGACTCGCCGGTCACCTTCTGTTTGAGTGCGGCGCGAAATCCGCCGCCGCCGCCCATGCCTGCGTTCTTGAAGGTGACGTCGCCCTCGTACGCCACCATGGAACCCGACATCGCGCGCAGGGAATCGCCGGTCAGGTCGGCGACCAAGACACGGTGCCCGTTCATCCTCAGCTGAGCCACGGGGGAACTATGCCACTGCACGCGCCCCCGCGGCTACCGCTGGAGAAAAATCTAGACGAGCGGCTTCAGGGCCTTACCTGCCAGTTCGACGGCTCCCGGCTGGTGTCCGTTGGTGATCAGGTTGATGATGATGCCGTCGATGCCGTGATCGAGCACGCGCTTCTGCACCTGCTCGGCCACGTCGTCGGGGGTTCCGCAGAAGTGGCGATCGGTGGCCTTCGCCGCGTCCTCCTCCGACAGGTTCGTCAGGTCGAGGCCCTGCTTCAGCACGAACTCGCGCTGCAGCTCCTTGGCCTTGTCGCCGTCCTCGTCGACGATGACGAACGCGAGGAAACTCGTTTCGAGGTCCTTCGGGTCGCGGTCGACCTCCTCGCAGCGCGCTTGGACGGCAGCGATCTTGCGGGGCAATTCGTTTGCGTCGCAGATGATGTTGAGATGGTCGGCGAATTGTGCGGCCAGTCCGAACGTCTTCTTCTCGCCGCCGCCACCGAGCATGATCGGCAGATCGTCGCGGATGCGAGGCTCGTTGATCGCGTCCTCCACCTGGTACCAGAGGCCGTCGAACGTGGGGCGCTGGCCGCGAAGCATCGGCTCGATGATCTGCAGGGCCTCGTCGAGTCGCTCGAAACGGTCGGTGAAGGTGCCGAACTCGAGTCCGAAGCTCTGGTGCTCGAGCTCGTACCAGCCGGCACCGATACCGAGGATCGCGCGACCGCCACTGACGACATCCAGTGTGGTGACGGTCTTGGCCAGGATCGCGGGATTGCGATAGGTGTTTCCGGTGACCAGCGCGGAGAGCTGGATGGTGTCGGTGGCCGTCGCGAGGGCGGACAGCGCGGAGTAGGCCTCGAGCATCGGCTCGTCGGGCTTGCCGATTCCGGGAAGTTGGTAGAAGTGATCCATCACGAATGCGGTGTCGAACCCGGCCGCTTCGGCCTCGCGCGCCTGCGCGATGACCTGGGGAAAGAGCTCTGCGACCGAACCGTCGTAGCTGAAGTTGGGCATCTGGTAACCGAGGCGAATAGTCACGAGATCCACGCTACTCGGATATCGGCCCCTGGCACGCGTGAGAGCGCGATAATTCGACGATGACGATCTTGGAATTGACCAGGCAGCCGTTCTCCGGGTTCTCGGTGGACGACCTACAGGCGGCGCGCGCGTTCTACGGCGAGACCCTCGGACTGACGGTCACCGAGAACGAGATGGGCATGCTCGAGCTGCACCTCGCCGCCGGGGCGATCGTGCTGATCTATCCACGTCCCGGGCACGTGCCCGCTCAGTACACGATTCTGAACTTCCCGGTTGCCGACATCGACAGTGCGGTCGACACACTGATCGCCAAAGGGATTGTGTTCGAGCAGTATCCGGACATGGGCACCGACGAGAAAGGAATCTTTCGACACGGCGGCCCGCTCATCGCATGGTTCACCGACCCGGCGGGCAACGTGTTGTCGGTGCTGCAGGGCTGAACTCAGGCTGTCGGGAGTGGAGCCTGCGGAACGACTTCAGGCTGTCGGGAGTGGAGCCTGCGGAACGACCTCACGCCGTCGGGAGTGGAGCCTGCGGAACGACCTCACGCCGTCGGCAATCCGGCGTCGAGAGTGACTGTGCCGGAGCTGGTCACACCCGCATCGTCGACCCATTCGACGACGGCGGAATCGCCCGGGCGTCGTCCGATGAGTGCCTGCGACAGGTCCGACGAGGATTCGATCTGCGTGCCGTCGAACGTCACGATCACGTCCGCGGCGGACAACCCCAGGGACTCGGCCGGGGAATCGGAGGTCACCGAGACGACGGCCGCTCCGATCGCCGGCCTGTTCTCGAAGACCGACACATCGCGTACCGAGACACCGAAATACGGTGTGGGGCCTACGTGGACCGTGCCGCCCGATTGCCCGGCGAGTACCTGATCGAGTACCGAGACCGCCTCGGCGATGGGGACGGCATACGCCTCGGGTGCCTGTGGGGGCGAGAATTCGGTGCCGTTGCGGGCCTCGTCGGACAACCCGGCGGTGTTCACGCCCACCACACGGCCCCAGGCGTCGAACAGAGGCCCACCCGAATCCCCCGCTCGCACATCGGCATCGACGCGAATCATCCGCTCCAACGTATTTCGTGAGCCGTCCACCGAACTGCGCGTACGCACCTGCTGATCAAGGGCGGTCACCGCTCCCGGCGCAGGCACCAATACCCCTGCACCCGAGGCATTCCCGACGGCTGTCACCGCATCACCCACCTCGGGAAGTGGGTCCGGGGCAAGCTCGACCACCGGCAGGTCGGCCGCGGTGATCAACTGCACGACCGCCACGTCACGGGACTTGTCGTAACCCAGCACGGTGGCGTCGTAGATCAGTCCGTTGCCCATGTGCACTGCGCTGATCTCGGTGGCGTTCTCGACGACGTGGAAGTTGGTGACCACGATTCCATCCGGCGCGACGACGAAGCCGGTGCCCGCGACCCCGGTGAAGCCGGCCGATGCCGACAGTGTGACAACGGTGGGATCGACCCGAGCCGAGAGCTCGTCGAGCGTCAGCGGCGGCGGTTCGACGGCGGGAGCAGCCGGCGCGATGGGCTCCGGCGTGGCCACGAAGTCTGCGGTTCCTGGATCGAGTTGCGGCGTCGCGAAGAGCCACACGCCGGCAGCGACCAGCGTCAGCACCACCGCTCGTCCACCCGACCGCATAGGAACCGATTATGGTCCGACGGTGATGGTGGTGCCAGCTACTCGGCGATCATGGCTATCGATACCATCGCCAGAGCCGCGGAGTTGCGAACACCAGCAGCACGGCCAGGACAGTGACCACGGCTTGACCGACGCGACCAGACGTCACACCCTCGGCTTGACCGTGGGGCGGGTAGTTCACGACGGCGTTGGCAGCCGCATCGAGGAACAAGATCGCTGCACCGAACACCAATCCGACACGTCTGCGTCGAGCGAAGAGAACTGCCGCGAGCGGATCGAGGACGACGAGCACGACGAAGAACGACGCGATGGTTACCGGTACCCCCGGATATGGATCGGATCCACCGCCGACGAGCTGCACCAGATGAACTGCCGTGCCGTAAGCGAATACGGCTGTGAACACATACGTCAGCACATCGACGTGTCGTGGGGCGGATGGCACGAACACGACGGTAGCGCCCGTCTACAGTCTGCTCATGTCCGCGTCGCATCGACCTCGAGTTCTGATCGGTATCTCCGGGTGGACGTACGCGCCGTGGCGAGGTGATTTCTATCCGGCGGGCTTGGCCCATCGCAAGGAGCTCGGGTACGCGTCGGAGAAACTGTCGTCGATCGAGATCAACGGCACCTTCTATGCGATGCAGAAGCCGTCGAGCTTCACCAAATGGCACGACGAGACCCCGGACGACTTCGTGTTCTCGATCAAAGGCGGTCGCTACGTCACCCATATCAAACGGCTCGTCGGGGTCGAGGCAGCGCTCGCGAACTTCTTCGCCACCGGCGTGTTGACGCTGGGCGACAAGCTCGGACCGTTCCTGTGGCAGTTGCCACCGAACCTCGAATTCGACGCGCAGAAGATGGCGGATTTCTTCGCCGTGTTGCCCCGAACAGTGTCTGCTGCAGTCACTTTGGCCCATTCTCGCGACGAGAAACTCGCCGAGGATCGAGTGTTGCTGCCTCCGCCATCGTCTCGGCCGCTTCGGCACTGCGTGGAAGCTCGGCATCAGAGTTTCGCCACCGATGAAGCCGTGGAGTTGTTGCGAGAGAACGATATTGCGTTCGTCGTCGCCGATACTGCCGGTAAGTATCCGTACGTCGACACTCCGACGGCCGATTTCATGTACGCCCGCCTGCACGGCGACCAGGAGCTGTACGCGAGCGGCTACACCGATGATGCTCTCGACCGATGGGCTGCGAGGATCTCGGACTGGACGGCCACGGGCCGAGACGTCCACGTGTATTTCGACAACGACATCAAGGGACACGCACCCTTCGATGCCATGAGACTGATCGAGCGAATCGGTAGATGAGTATTCGGCTCTCTAGCTGATCGAGTAGAGATGCGAATAGCTCAATGTTCTCGTCCTGGCGCAGGTAGCGCTTCTGCCACACGGGACAAGCTCTGTGCGGAGGCCAGAACCGTCGCCACCTTCTCTCGCAGGGCATCGCCCTCGAAGGTCTCCGCTCGGCCGCCCACGCTGATCGATGCAACGACCGCACCGTCTCGTCCGAGGATCGGTGCTCCGACGGCCGCGACACCGGTGAGGTAATCCGAGTTGCTCAGTGCGTACCCCTGAGACCGGATCAGTTCGAGACGGGTGAGCAACTCTTCCGGCGCGGTCGGTGTTCGATCCGTGAACGCAGGTAGGTCATCGGCGAGCCACCGGTCCCGTATCCGGGTGGAGAACGCCAGCATGGCCATCGGGCCTGCAGTGGCGTGATACGGCAGTACCGAACCGATCGAAATGCCCGCAACCACCAGGGGATTGCTTCCTTCGTGGCGATCGATGCAGACGGCTCCCTCGTCCGCTGGGACCATGAGATATGCAGTGTCGCCGAACTTTTCGGCAATCTCCGACAGGTATGGTTGCGCCGCACCGCGGATGTCGAGTTGGGTCAGTGCCGACGACCCGATCTCGAACACGGGCATGGCGATTCGATACGAGCCTTCGGCCGTTCGATCCACCCAACCGGCATGGATCAGCGTGGTCATCAGTCTGTGCACGGTCGTCTTGTTCATTCGACTTGCAGTCGTCAGGTCGTTGAGCGTCCACACCGGATGCGTCGTATCGAAGTGATCGAGCAATGTGCAGGCTTTGACGACGGCGCCGACGATGTCGCGGCCGGCGTGGGTATCGGACTCGGTGGGAACGTCCACGTGTTGTTCCTTCCGGTCGGCTGAAGCGTCGACGCCATCCTACGAAGCGATCGGAACCGGTGAGTGCACCGACCGGTGTTGACTTGTGATCCGAGCCACTCTAAATTCGGAATACGTTCCGCATTACGAAATGGATGGTGTTCATGACCGCGACACTCAGAGATCTGACCGAACAGGGCCTGGTGTACGCCCCGGGCGTATGGGACGGACTGACGGCAAAGCTGGCCGAACAAGCCGGGTTCTCGGCCCTGTGTGCCTCCGGCTTCGCCGTGTCGGCCGCACTCGGACTCCCCGACGCCGAGCTGTACACGATGACCGAGAACCTCCAGGCGGTGCGCACCATCGGCGAGGCGTCGTCACTACCGTTGGTCGCGGATATCGATACCGGCTACGGAAACGCCGTCAATGCGGCGCGGACCGCAGGTCGATTCGCCGTCGCAGGTGTGCAGGGCGTCTTCATGGAAGATCAGCTCTCGCCGAAGAAGTGCCCCATCTGCGTGGGCGAGCCCGTGGACCTCATCAGCATCGAGGAAGCGTCGGGAAAGGTCAGAGCAGTGCGGGATTCGCTGCCGGACCACGTCCTGATGATTGCCCGCACCGATGCGCGTGGCGACGACGCGATCCGACGCGCGACTGCATACGTCGACGCCGGTGCCGACATGATCATGCCGGTCACGAAGACCTTCGAGACCGCCGACGAGTGGGCTCGCTGTCACGACGCCGTCGGTGTCCCACTGATGGCGACATTGACCGCGTCTACGTGGACCGAGCGCGAGTTCACCCCGGAGGTGTTGCAGCAGATCGGCGTTCGACTCGCTCTACTGCCGACCCAGGTGCTGATGGCTGCCACCGGAGCTGCTCGTGAGGCTCTGCGCCGACTCGCAGGCGGAGAAGCCCCGGCGGAGGTGAGTGCCGACGCGCTGCAGCACCACGAGTTCGTCGATCTCATCGGTTTTCCGGAAGTCGAAGCAGCGCAACGCAAGTACCTTCCCGCCGACTCGAAGGTGTGATCGGTATGAGTTCCGACGCACTGACGATGGTCGAGAAGATCCTCGGCCGAACCTGTGATGCCGATGTGGTGCACGCCGGAGAGAATCATGCCGTGCGACCCGCACGGATGATCGCCTACGACTTCCCGGGCTACACCGACGTGATGTTCCGGCAGATGCGCGAGGACTTCGGCATCACCGAACTCGACGACCCGGCGCGATACGTCGTCTTCATCGACCACATGCTCACCAAGAAGAACGCCAAAGAACAAGAGGTGCATCAGATCACGCGAGATTGGTGCGAGTTCTACGGCATCGAACTGCACGAGGGTCGCGGCATCGGTCATCAACTCACCGCCGAACTCGGACTCGCGACGCCAGGAGATTTCCTCGTCCACTTCGACGGGCACATCAGCGGAATCGGTGCCTTCGGTGCACTCGGTTGGGGCATCCGGCGCGATCTGATCGAGGCATGGGTGACAGGACAGCTGTACGTCGACATCCCGGCCACCACCCGGTTCGACCTCGTGGGTGAGTTCGGCCCCGGCGTCGACAGTCGCGATCTCGTCCACACGATCATCGACCTGGTCGGTGCGGACGGGTGCGCCCACCAGGTCATGGAGTTCGGTGGTCCCGGAGCGCGGTCGATGAAGATCGACCACCGCCAGGGACTGTGCGGGATGGCGATGTTCACCGGAGCGGTCTCGGCGATCTTCGAACCCGACGAGCTGTCGCTCGCCTACGCCCACAACGTCGCCCGGCACGCGTTCAGCCCCGTGCTCCCCGACGAGGGCGCCACCTACGCGGCCCGCCACACCATCGACCTGTCCACCATCGTTCCGCAGGTGGTGCAGCCCGGCTCGGCCCGTGCCGCCAACACGCACACCGCCGCCGATCTGGCCGGAATACCGATCACGAAGGCGTTCATCGGGTCCTGTGCCAGCGGCCGCATCGAAGACTTGCGCGCGGCGGCTCTGGTGCTCGACGGGCGGACGGTCGCACCCGGGGTCGAGTTGAACGTGGTGCCGACCTCGCAGAAGGTGCACGATCAAGCCGAAAGCGAAGGGCTGCTGGACATCCTGCGTTCGGCGGGCGCGCATATCGCGGTGTCGAGCTGCGACTTCTGCTTCGGATACCAGAAGCCCCTCGCGGCAGGCGAGAACTGCATTTCCACCGGGGTGCTGAACATCTCCGGACGAATGGGTAGCTCCGACGCCAACATCTACATGGGTTCACCCTTCACCGTCGCGGCCAGCGCCCTGGCCGGGACGATCGCGCAGGTAGGGTCATGAGCGCATACCCGCCCCCGCCCGACGTCATCGACGGCGCAGTCGCGTGGATATTCGGCGACGACTTCGACATCGATCTGGTGGTGGGTGTCGCGAACATCAAGTCCTACGACCCCGATCACCTCAGATCGGTCTGCATGGCGGCGTACGACCCGGATTTCGTCGATCGAGTTCGCCCCGGAGACATCATCGTCGGTGGGCGGAACTTCGGCTACGGACATCCGCACTATCCGCCGATGGTGGCGTTGCGCAACCTGGGCATCAGTGCCGTTGTGGCGGAATCGTTCTCGCCCGGATTCTGGCGCGGCGAGACCTTCAACGGTATGCCCCTGATCACCGTCCCCGGAATATCGGACGCGGTGGCCGTCGGTGACGTAGTCGGACTCGACTGGCGTCGGGCCGAGGTGTCGAAGGCGGACGGCACCACGATCACCGGTCATCCACCGAATGCCCGCACGGTCGCCGTCATCGAAGCAGGAGGGTCGTACGAACTGCTTCTCTCCGAACACCGAAGCAAGCAACCACTCACAGAAGGATCAGCGCGATGACGAACACCGAACACTCCCGCGCAGGAGTCGCACCGCCCAAGGCGGACACCACGACCGCGCGCCGAGCTGCGCTGGCCGGAGGTGTCGGCACGCTCATCGAGTATTACGACTTCGCGGTCTACGGCTTCCTCGCCGTCGTCATCGCACCGCTGTTCTTCCCATCCACCAGCCCCGGCGTATCGATACTGGCGACCTTGGCGGTCTTCGGCGTCGCCTACGTCGCCCGTCCGCTCGGCGGAATCTTCTTCGGAAGACTCGGAGACCGTAAGGGTCGTCGGCACGCCCTCGTCATCACCGTGGTGTGCATGGGTGTCGCCTGCGGCATTCTCGGCCTGCTGCCGACGCACTCGAGCGTCGGCGTGCTGGCCCCGGTTCTGCTGGTCATCGTCCGGCTCGCCCAGGGATTCTCGGCAGGCGGTGAGATCGGCGGTGCCGCAACCTACATCGCCGAATCGGCACCGCCGAACCGTCGTGGATTCTTCGGTTCGTTCACGCCGGTGGGATCGACACTCGGCTTCGCCGTCGCTGCAGCCGTCGTCGGGGTCGTCGCTCTGATCACGACCGACGAACAAATGTCGTCCTGGGGATGGCGCATCCCGTTCCTGCTTGCTCTGCCCCTGGCGTTCGTGTGTCTCCGTGTCCGGCTGAAGCTGGAGGACAGCCCGGAGTTCGAGGAAATGGCAGCCAAGAACGAGGTAGCCAAGAGCCCGTTGAGTGACGTGGTGAGGAAGCAACCGTGGTCGGTGCTCCGCGTCGTCGGCATCGCGATCGCGATGAACGGATCCGGATACATCGGACTGACCTACTTCAGCGTGTACCTGATCAACGACCTCGGGTTCTCGAAGGACTCGGTGTACTGGACGTCGGCGGTGGCAATTGCGTTGGCCTGCGCCACTTTTCCGTTGAGTGGGATGCTGACCGACAGGTTCGGCCGCAAACCGGTACTGCTGTTCGGCTATGTGGCCTACGTGATCATCGCGCTACCGGTCTTCATGATTCTCGGTGCCACGTCGAGCATTCTGATCGTCGGCGTCGTCTACTTCGTCTACATGGTGCTCAATGGCGTCGTACAGGTTCCGGCGTTCCCGCTGTTCACCGAACTGTTCCCGCGATCGGTTCGCTACACCGGAGTGTCGTTGGGCTTCAACATCGGAACGATCGCCGCAGGCGGAACTGCGCCGTACGTCGCCGCACAGTTGGTCGAATCGACCGGCAACGCCATGTCACCGGCGTACTGGGTGATGGGCGTGTGCGCCATCGGTGTTGCGACGGTGCTGACCATCAAGGAGACCGGCCACAGCACGCTCCCCGTGTAAGCTGGAGCTGCTCTGCTGTCAGCAGCGATCCCATCAGGCTGGTCGACGGCAGCGCGGACCGGATGACCGGCACACTGGGTACATGAAGCTATTGGTCCTCGGCGGCAGTGAGTTCGTGGGGCGAACTGCCGTCGAACATGCTCTCGATCTGCAGTGGAACGTCACGGTATTCAATCGCGGCACGACCCCGTCGGATCCCCGGGTCAACCAACTCCGTGGAGACAGACGCGCGACCGATGGGCTCAATGCGATTCGAGAAGGTAACTGGGACATGGTGTTCGACACCTGGTCACGGGAGCCGAACGCCGTCGAGCAGTCGGCAACGATGCTCGCCGGTCGAGTCGATAGCTACATCTACGTCTCGAGCCGATCCGTGTACGACGCGCCCGAGGCAGGAGCGAACGAGACCTGGCCGACGGTCCAGGGGCCTGGCGAGGACTATGCGCGATGCAAACTCGGCGGTGAGCGGGCCGCTGCTGCAGCGTTCGGCGCTCGAGCGCTGCTGGTCCGCGCCGGGCTGATCCTGGGACCCTACGAAAATATCGGCCGACTTCCCTGGTGGCTGAACAGAATCGAGCGCGCTGGCGATGTGCTCGCGCCCGGTCCCGCCGACCTGGCACTGCAATATGTCGATGCCCGCGATCTCGTTGCCTGGAGTCTGGATGCAGCGGCCCGGGGTCTCGGGGGCGCGTACGACGTGGTGAGCCGGCCAGGTCACGCCACGATCGACGACGTTCTGCAGGCCTGCATCCAAGCCACCCGCTCCGATGCTCGGCTGTGCTGGGTGGAGCCGGACGTACTCAGCGCTGCAGGCGTGCGGCCGTGGACGGAGCTCCCGATCTGGATTCCGCCGGGGGCCGACCATGATTCGCTGCACGCATCCGATGTCTCGAAGGCATTCGCTGCAGGGCTCCGGACTCGTCCGATTCAGGAGACCATCGCCGACACGTGGATGTGGTTGCAGTCGCTGAACGGGCGGACGCCGATGAGGGACGATCGGCCGCCCGTCGGACTCTCGGCCGAGCGTGAGGCGGCAATTCTGGCGGGGTGGTGAACTCGGCAGACGCGCGCGGAATCGTCGGACGCGTTCGGAATTGCCACAGGATCGATGTCGAAATCGCGCGCGTCTGACAAACGCGCGCGCATTTGCGGGGAAACCGGTCCCGCTAGCCCACTATTCGCCAATCTCTACCCAATGCTAGAGACCGATAGACAACGCTACGGAGCGCAGAGTCGACGTACCGCGCCTTCGATGATCGACGCCCGACGCTGGTGTTCGGTGTCGTCGACGGCTCCGCAGTCGTTACCCGGCGCGGTCATCCACGACGAGGTGATGCCGAAGATCATGGTGAACAGGTCGTCGACGGTGAACGCGTCCGAGATCGTCCCCTTCTTCTGTACCGCGGCCACAGCCGTTCGTCGCTCGGCGAATACCGATCGGACCTTCTCCACGCCTGCCGCGCCCTTGCCGCCCTGAAGTTGCGTCCACAGCAGCAATCGGTGTTCCTCGGGGTGCGCGGCGAAGTGCAGATACTCGCGGGCGGCGTATCGCCCCAGATCGTCGGCGGTGAACGGAACCGATTCGAGAAATCGGGTGAATCCGTCCTCCATCACGGCTCGGAACAGTGCTTGCTTGTCGCCGAAGTAGGCGTACAGCCGTTCCTTGCTGGCCTTGGCGGAGACGGCGATGCGATCCACTCGTGCTCCGGCCAGTCCGTGCTCGGAGAATTCTGCGCGAGCGGCGGCGACGATGCGGGCGCGGGTTGCGCTGGCGTCAGGCTTCATGACGGCCACGATACCGCCTACCAACTAGTTCGTTTGACACCTCGGACGGCATCGCCTACCTTTTCGATCGGGACATTTTCGTGCCCGAGAATCGACGAGTACGAGTGGGGTAGAAACATGTCGCAGCTCTCCGAGCGAGAATCGCCGGATCTCAACCCGAACTACGAGCGCCGATGGCTGGTGCTCTGCATCGTCGCCATCACGCAGCTCACGATCGTGCTGGACGGCACCATCGTCAACATCGCGCTGCCGCAGGCTCAGCTGGACCTGGGTATCAGCGACAGCAGCCGCGCCTGGGTCATCACCGCCTACGCGTTGTCGTTCGGCGCACTTCTGCTGCTCGGCGGACGCATCGCCGACTACTGGGGACGCAAGCGCTCGTTCATCGTCGGCATGGCAGGCTTCGCAGTTGCCTCCGCAATCGGCGGACTCGCCCAGGAGGGCTGGCAGCTGTTCATCGCGCGCGCCGGCCAGGGCGTCTTCGCCGCACTGCTCGCACCGGCAGCACTGGCCATCCTGACGGTCACGTTCACCGACACCAAGGAACGAGCCAAGGCATTCGGCGTGTTCGGAGCGATCGCCGGTGGCGGCGCAGCCGTCGGCCTGCTCCTCGGCGGAGTGCTCACCGAATACGCGAACTGGCGCTGGTGCCTGCTCGTCAACATCCCGGTCGCCGTGGTTGCCATCGCTGCCGCGGTGCCGTTGGTCAAGGAAAGCAAGGCGCACGGAGACACTCGCTACGACCTGCCGGGCGCGATCCTCGTCGCACTCGGGCTGGCATCGCTGGTCTACGGCTTCACCGAAGCCGAAGACGGCTGGGCGACGGTACCGACCATCTCCTTCATCGCCCTCGGCCTCGCTCTTCTCGCGGCCTTCGTCGTGGTGGAGTCGAAGTCGGACAACCCGTTGCTTCCGCTCAGTGTGCTGCTCGATCGGGACCGCGGTGCCGCGTACATCGGATCCGCCGTCATCGGTGCCGCATTGCTCGGCGGCACGTTGTACCTCACGTTCTACTTCCAGATCGTGCTCGAGATGAGCCCGGTGATCGCCGGCGTCGCGTCGCTACCGATGACCGGTGGAATCCTGATCACCGCTGCAATCGCCTCCGCGCTGGTGCCGAAGATCGGGCCCAAGCCGCTGATGACCGTCGGTCCCGTCGTCTCCGCGATCGGCCTGCTGCTGCTCACGCAGATCGGTGTCGACACCTCGTACTGGACGCACGTCCTCCCGGGCGTCGTGCTGCTCGGCCTCGGTCTCGGTCTGCTGATGGTGCCGATGCAGAACGTCGCGCTGATCGGAGTGCCCGATCACGACGCAGGTGCCGCATCCGCGCTGATCAACGCCACTCTGCAGGTCGGCGGCGCACTCGGCGCGGCGGTGTTCACCACGGTGTACACCTCGTCCAAGTCCACGTACCTGGCCGAGAACCCGGCACCGACTCCGCCTGCCGGAGTTCCTGCCGAGGCTCTCGCGAGCCAGGAGATCCCCAGCGACGAAGTACTGGCCGCGTTGCCGGAGCCGATCCGAAACTTCGTGCTGGCCACCATCGACCACGCCTTCGCAGCCGAGGTCTCGGGTTACGCCTGGGCCTTCGGGACCGCCGCGATCCTCGTCGCGCTGGTGTGCCCGGTCGTGTTGGTGCTCGTCCGTGCGAAGAAGGACGACCTGCCCGTCGGCGACACCCCGGTGCACATCGGATAGCTATCGCAGAACACAGGCCCCGCTGCTCACCCGTCGAGCAGCGGGGTTTGTCGTAGTTCGGGTCTCTACTCCGGGTCGATCGCGTCGGCCTGCGCGGTGAGCAGCATGTGCAACAACTCCGGCGGCAATGCCAACGGTGGCATCGAACCGAGAGTGATGGAGTTCTCGGCATCGCCGTTGAGCTCCGTCACCTCGTCGTGCAGTCTTTCCATCTTCTCGTCGAGCTTGTTCGCGCTCTCGGCGGCCTCGGTCAGTTCGGCCAGCAGAGTGGGCGGAATTTCTCCGCGGTACTTGTAGAAGATCTTGTGTTCCAAGCTTGCCCAGAAATCCATCGCGATGGTTCGGATCTGCAGCTCGACGAGCACCGGTTGGACGCGGTCGGACATGAACACCGGAATCTCGACGATCAGGTGCAAACTCTTGTAGCCGTTGGGTTTCGGATTCGCGATGTAGTCCTTGGTCTCGACGACGCGCACATCGCTCTGGCTACTGAGCATGTCGGCAATGCGGTAGGTGTCGGAGATGAAGCTGCAGGTGATGCGCACACCCGCGACGTCGAAGATGTTCTCGCGGATCGCGTCGAGATTGAGCGAGCACTTCTTGCGTTGCGCCTTGTCGATGATGCTCTCGGGCGTCTTCAACCTCGACGAGACGTGTTCGATGGGGCTGTAGCGGTGTATGTGGGTGAATTCCTGCTTGAGGATGTTGATCTTGGTGATCAGCTCGTCGATCCCGAACTTGTAGCTCATCATGAATCGCGTGAAATCGTGCCTGAGTCGACCCAGGTCGACCGCGGTTTCACTGTTCTTCATGACCTCGTTCATGAACACGATTGTCCACGACGGCAGGTCGGGCGCGCGCGGCGCGCGAGTCGAAGCTTGCATCACTGCACGACGGGCCCAGTTCGGGGGTGAATCTCACGACGCCACAGGACTGGCACTGATGCGTCCGGTGATGTCCGAGTTCACACGAACATGCCCGCGAACCGACGAGAACCGACCCTGCGACGAGCCGATGACCGTTGCCGCAACGCTTCGGTGCTCTCTCGGCCCATCGATCCCCGACGCGATAGAGCGAGCCGGCCGCAGGCTCGGGTTCGACTGCCATTGCGTGCGACCGCCTTCGAGAATCCGTACAGTCCGCTCTGGACCGCCCGAAGTGGCTCCGCTGGCCGCATCGCCAACTCCGGGGGCACGCTCAGACTAACAGAAATCGAACGTGTGTTCTAACGTGTGGGTCAAAACCAGGTCTTGCGGCCACCGACTGCGCGCCCCATCGAACCGAGCAGCGTCAGAACCGCGCCGACGACCACGAGGATGATGCCGATAGTCGTCAGAATTGATATGCCGGCGAAATAACCGATGAGTGCGAGGATGATTCCGAGAACGATCATGACTACTCCTGGTGCATCTGTGAGCCCGCTACCGACGAATGCCGATGGGACCGAACGTACCCGCGTCAGGTGGAGGATCGATCACGATTGCCGTTATTTTCCGGCGTCGACTTTCGCCGCGAGGAAGGCCTCCGGGTCGATCAGATCCGCCTGCCCCACGATCGATCCCAGGTCTGCTATGCGCTCGATGCCGGTGAGAACCATCTCTTCTTCGACCGTGCCCTCGGCGTAACCGTAGTAACAGGTCGAGGTCGTGTGGTTGTGGTCCTTGTCGATTCGGTTTGCACGCCCCTCGATCTGGCGAATGTCGATCGGTGTCCACCTCGGGTCGTGAATCAGCGTCACGCGCGGGGCCAGGGTCGAGACCGTCCCCTCGGGCAGCAGTAACTCGTTGGTGTGCAGATTGATTGCACTGGTGGTGGTCGACACGATGACCGACGCCGCCCCGGTCTGGAAACGTCTGATCGATGCCTCCTGCTCGGGGCTGCTCATGGAGCCGTCGACCACGGCGACATCGAGACCCTCGTCCCGCAGAGTCTGCGCGAGCGCGGCGACCGACTCGCGGTAGAACATCGAGACGAACACCTGATTGCCTGCCTTGACCCACGTCCGTACCTGGTCCGCGGACGCGGGAATGCGCAAGTACGAGCACTTCTGGCGAAACCGCAGCGTCGCCGCACGAGTACTCGGGTTCTTCTGCAGCACGCGCTTTCCGCCGACGGCCTTCCAGATCGGCAGCCCGACTTCCTTGCGATAGTCCACCCATGCCGAGTTGTACAGCCGCTTCTGGGCGGCAGTGAGTTCCTGTCCGAGCGGTTCGCGGGGCGTCGGTGGCGAGGGACGCGAAATCGACCACGGCACAGTGCCTCCCGATAGCCAGCCGTGTACGGCCGCGATGTCACGTGCGCGGCGGGCCGCGTCCGCGGGCTCCCAGCGCCACGTCGTCAACCCCGTCGTCGCCTTGCCCGCCTTCACGGCGAACCCGGATTCGATGAGGAACTCGGCCCACTTCATCGTCACCGCGTACCCGAGGTACTCCTCGTCGCCCAGGATCTCGACTCCGCGACTGCGCTCTACCGCCCGAGCCATGTACGCGAAGTGCAGCGGCTGATAGCCGGGCGTGGCAGACATCCACACCACCGAACGGGCCGCCTCCTGATACCGCCAGAGAATCTGCGACTGTTGGGATTCGATGTTCATCAGCGCATGCGACTCGTCGGCGATCACCACGTCCATGTCGAACCGCAATTCACCGAGCGAGATGGTCCGTTTGTTCTGTGTCCGTTTGCGTTTGCCCAGATCGGTCTCCGGCGGAACCGACAGGAGCTTCTTCGTCGATTGGTAGGTGATCAGCAGCCAACGCTTGCGCTCGGACGGCTCGATGTCTGCCTCGCTGTCTGCGATGGTGCGACGCCACCCCGGCAGCGCGCCCTTGGGTGCGACCACCAGCACCGTGCCGATCTCGGCCGCCGACATCTGTCGGACGGCCTCGCACACAGCGAGCGTCTTGCCCAGACCCGTCGAATCCATCTGCGCGAAGTACGGGAAACCGGCCTCGAGGGCGGCGAGATGGCGCCCGACGGACTCGAGTTGGGTGTCGCGAGGCTGCATCGCCCGCTCTCGCACAGCTTCGTCACGCCAATTCTCGTTCGCGTCGTCCTCGAGCCACCGCTGCAGGCTGTACGGCATCGACTCGTACGGCTGCAGATACTCCGGCAACTCGGTGCCGTAGTACGCGAACACCCGAGGGCCCGGATACCAGCGCGCTCCGGCAGCGCCTGCCGCCGACCGATCCTCGAACGGCACGTCCAGCACCCAGACGCGCTCACCGGGATCGGGTACCCGCAGATCGGGGGCAGCAGTCTTGCGCGGAGCGGCCCGCTTGCGTGGTGCGGCTTTTTTCGGAGCAGCGGCCTTCTTCGGTGCCGGCTCACCGTTCTTCGCGGCCGCGAACTTTCGCGCAGCGCTGCTCTGCCCGGCCTTGACGGTGCGGGCAGTGGTGGATCGGGCTGTGCGTCTACGAGGTGGCATCGGATCCAGTCTGTCGTACGGTGTGCACGAACACCGTAAAGGAGCCCTGTGACATACACGAACGACCCGCGCGCCGTAGTACTCGTCCACGACCGGGACCCGGCTCTCGCGCGACGCGACATCGGCACCCTCGACGCCGAATTGCGCAGCAGGGGTTTCCAGTTGGACGTGCACTCCTTCGATCACAGTCCCGACACCGCGCCGCCGTCGCTGTCCGAGGCGCAGTTGCTGGTGGTCATGGGCTCGCCCGACGCTGCGTACGACGACACGCTGACCTGGCTCGCGCCGGAAATCGCATACGTACGGCAGGCCATCGACGCGCAGGTCCCGATCCTGGGTGTCTGTTTCGGAGGTCAGTTGCTCGCTCGGGTGCTCGGCGGCAGCGTGCGCAAGTCCGAGCATCCCGAGTACGGTTTCGTCGACGTCGAGTCGTCCGATCCCGAGCTCATTGCCGCCGGCCCGTGGATGGAGTTTCACGGAGACACCTTCGTCGCTCCCCCGGAGGCGACGGTGATCGCCCGCAACGGGGCCGCACAACAGGCGTTCGTCCACGGACCGCACCTCGGACTGCAGTTCCACCCCGAAATCGACCTCGACACGTACGACGCGTGGGCGGCCGCATGGGACCGCGACGGCGTCGAACACGAGGTGGACGTGCACGAGATTCGCCGAGCCATCGCCGACGCCGAACCTGCAGCTCGGTTGCGGTGCTCGGCTCTGCTGGACTCGTTTCTCGCCCGAGCCTCGACGGTGCCCCGGTAGGGTCGAACGATGACCGAGGCCAGGCCCAGCAACTTCAGCGATCACCAACTCGGCATCTACGCCGCCGGGATGTTCGCGCAACAGACACCGTCGATCACCACCAACCTGGCGCGGCTGGAGGATCAGGCTGCCGAGAAGCTCTCGCCCGAGGCTCTCGGCTACATCGTCGCCAGTGCGGGCAGTGGCTCGACGGCTCGTGCGAACCGGGCGGCGTTCGACAGGTGGGCCATCACGCCGCGGATGCTGCGGAGCTCAGCGGCCCGCAACCACGCGTGCACCGTGCTCGGCACCGCCATGCCCGCTCCGTTGCTGATCGCACCGGTGGGAATCCAGACCCTCGCCCACCCCGACGGCGAGCTTGCCACCGTCCGCGCAGCTGCGGAACTCGGTGTGCCGTACATACATTCGACGCAGGCATCACATTCGTTCGAGCAGGTCGCCGAGGCGGGTGGCGACGCTCCCCGCTGGTACCAGCTGTACTGGCCGACGGACGAATCGGTGCTGCTGAGCTTCCTGCAGCGCGCGAAGGATTCCGGCTTCACCGCCCTGGTGCTGACCCTCGACACGACCCTGTTGGGTTGGCGGCCCGCCGATCTCGACCGCGGGTATCTTCCCTTCCTGGCCAACCTCGGCATCGAGAACTACCTCAGCGATCCGGCGTTCCAGGCCGGGCTGGCCCAGCCCGTCGAGGAGAACCCCGTTGCCGCCGCGATGCATTGGGCGCAGATGTTCCCCAACCCCGGGCTGTCGTGGAAGAACCTCGCGTTCCTGCGGGAGCACTGGGACGGTCCGATCGTGCTCAAGGGAATCTGCACCGTCGGCGACGCGCGAGAGGCCGCAGCGCACGGCGTCGACGGCATCGTCGTCTCCAATCACGGCGGTCGTCAGATCGATGGGGCCAGAGCATCACTGGACGCATTGCCCTCGATCGTCGACGCCGTGGGCGAGCAACTGACAGTGTTGTTCGACTCGGGCGTACGCACCGGAGCCGACATGGCCAAGGCCCTCGCGCTCGGGGCCGATGCGGTACTGCTCGGTCGACCGTTCCTCTACGGACTCGCACTCGGTGGACAGGAGGGCGTGGCGCACGTATTGCGTTGCCTGCTGGCCGAATTCGACCTGGTGACCAGCCTGTCCGGCCACACCGGTGCGGGCGAGCTCGGCCGCGACTCGGTCATGGAGTCCTGATGGAGTGGACCACGCACGCCATCTGGTGGCATCTGTACCCACTCGGATTCACCGGCGCACCGGTCCACGGCTGGGACGGTGAGTCCCAAGCGGAGCTGCACCGGCTGAACAGAATCGAGAAGTGGCTCGACTACGCACTCGAGCTCGGCGCGTCGGGCATCGCCCTCGGTCCGATCTTCGAATCCGAGAAGCACGGCTACGACACGGTCGACTACCACCACGTCGACGGCAGGCTCGGCACCGACGAGGACATCGACTCACTGATCGCCGCAGCGCACTCCCGTGGCCTGAAGATCATGTTCGACGGCGTCTTCAACCATGTGGCACAGAGCTTTCCGAAGTTCCGTCAGGCCCTGGCCGAGGGACCGGACTCCGAGGCCGCAGGGTGGTTCCATCTGGATTGGTCCGGCGACGAGCCGACGCATCGCAACTTCGAGGGGCACGACGAACTGGTTGCGCTGAACCACGAGAGCCCACACGTGCAGCAGTACGTCGTGGACGTGCTCTCGCACTGGCTCGAACGCGGCGTCGACGCCTGGCGACTCGACGCGGCCTATGCGGTGTCGCCGCGCTTCTGGGCGGCGGTACTGCCGAAGGTTCGCGAAAAGCACCCGGACGCATACTTTCTGGGCGAGGTGATTCACGGTGACTACGACCGAATCGTCTCGGCCTCCACGCTGGATTCGGTCACCCAGTACGAGCTGTGGAAGGCGATCTGGAGCGGTCTGAGCGAGAAGAACTTCTTCGAGCTCTCGCACGCACTGGAGCGTCACAACGGCTGGCTCGACGCCTTCGTACCCGCCACATTCGTCGGAAACCACGACGTCAATCGGATCGCCAGCGTCATCGAGGACGAGCGACATCTGCTGCACGCGTTAGTGGTTCTGTTCACCGTGGGCGGGATGCCGATGATCTACTACGGCGACGAGCAAGCGTTCCGCGGCATCAAGGAAGACCGCGTCGGCGGCGATGACGACGTGCGTCCGGAGTACCCTGAATCCCCGGACGATCTGGCCCCGTACGGCTGGCCCGTGTTCCGAATTCACCAGGAGCTGATCGGGTTACGACGCCGAAACCCGTGGTTGTACTCCGCCCGCACCGAAACTCTCGAGCTCACCAATACCGCACTCGTTTACCGAGCTTCTGCGGACGGCGAGTCGATCACCGTGGCACTGAATCTCGGCGACGACGCGATCGACTACGCGGTCGAGGGCAGGGAGGTGCTGGCCGGGGAAGCGGGCCTGAACGACGGGCGGGTGAACGTTCCGCCGCACGGCTGGGCGGTCATCGGTTGAGGGCCCTGGCCGCTTTCGCGCGGTCGAAGAATGCCAGCAGGTGCGGCAACTGCTCGTCGGTGACAGTGAACTTCATTCGGTCGCCCGACTAGCCGATGCTGCCGTCGGATGTTCGCAGACCGAGGACGATCTTGGTGCCGTCCCGGGTCGGCTTCGCGTCCACGCCGAGCTGATCCACATGCCACCGACAGCGCCCGCCCGATGCGATCCTCACGGCGGCGTCGAACACCTCGACGGTGCGGTGGTCGAGAACGAAGATGACGTTCTCGTCGAGGCGATACTCCAGGTAGACGCGTTCGGCCGTGGCGGCACAGTAACTTGTCATCGTCGTATTCGGGTATCTATCAACTGAGCTAGAGAGCCGTATCGACGGCAATGCAGCGTCCTGCCAAGACCGGTGGGTACAGTCGAGCGCGACACGGGGTGCCCCCAGGGGCTGAGAACACACCCGTCGAACCTGATCTGGTTAGGACCAGCGAAGGGAATGTCGTGACGTTCGGTATTCCTGTCCCCTCGTGACGGTCCCGACCTCGAACGAGAGGCGAGGCGCATGAAATTCGACGAGCAGACAGTGTTGATCACCGGCGGTGGACGCGGACTGGGAGCAGCGATCGCCGCGGCGTTCGCCGGTGAGGGTGCACGTGTGGTGATCGATTACCGCAACAGCAAAGATGCTGCCGAGGCGCTGGCAGACCGGCTCGGCGAGAACGCGATCGCAGTGCAGGGTGACGTCACCGACGAGTCGGCCGTCGCCGCGCTGTTCGGCACTGCACGTGAGCACTTCGGCACCCCGATCACCACCGTCGTCAACAACGCACTTGCCGATTTCTCCTTCGACGGCGATGCCCGCCCCAAGGCCGACACCATCACCTGGGAGCGTTTCGACGCGCAACTGCGCGGCAGCGTCCGCGCGGCGTTGCTCACCACCCAAGCTGCGCTGCCGGGTATGCGCGAGGCCGGGTTCGGCCGAATCGTCAACGTGGGCACCAACTTGTTCCAGAATCCGGTGGTGCCGTACCACGACTACACGGCGTCCAAGGCGGCTCTGCTCTCCCTGACCCGCACTCTTGCCGCCGATCTGGGCGCGGACAACATCACCGTCAATATGGTCTCGGGTGGACTGCTGCGCACCACCGACGCCAGCGCGGCCACTCCGGCCGAAGTGTTCGACTTCATCGCTGCGTCGACTCCGCTGCAACGCGTCACCACCCCCGAGGAATTCGCCGACGCACTGCTGTTCTTCGCCTCGCCGTGGGCGCGGTCGGTCACCGGTCAGAACCTCGTCGTCGACGGCGGCCTGGTCAAGGACTGACATGCACCTCAACGCTTTTCTCTACGGTTGCGGGCACCACAGTGCGGCGTGGCGGCACCCCGATTCGCGGGTGGAGGACCTGGGCGACATCTCGTACTACGAGGAACTCGCGCAGCTCGCCGAACGGGGAAAGTTCGACGCCGTGTTCTTCGCCGACGGACATTCGGTGCGCGATCCCGCCGGGGCCGGCACCTGGTTCCTCGAGCCGATCACCGCGCTGTCGGCCATGGCCAGGGCCACCACGCGCATCGGGCTCGTCACCACGGTGTCGTCGACGTTCTACACCCCGTTCCATGCTGCACGCATGCTGGCGTCGCTCGATCACATCAGCGGCGGCCGGGCCGGTTGGAACGTGGTCACCTCCATGTTCGACGCCGAGGCCCGCAATCACGGAATGGACGCAATTCCGGCCCGGGAGGAGCGCTACGCGCGCGCCGAGGAATTCGTCGATACGGCTCTGGCGCTGTGGGATTCGTGGGATGCCGACGCGTTGACACTCGATCGGATTGGCAACTACGCCGATCCGGCCAAGGTGCACTCGATCGATCACGACGGCAAGCACTTTCGGGTCGACGGTCCGTTGACGGTACCGCGGTCGCCGCAGGGTCGTCCGGTCCTGTTTCAGGCCGGAGCGTCGGGACCGGGCCGCGAACTGGCGGCCAAGTATGCCGAGGCGATCTACGCCGTCGCCTACGATCTCGTGGCAGCGCAACGCTATTACGAGGACGTGAAGACGCGAATCCGCCATGCGGGTCGCGACAGCGCGACGGTGGGAATCATGCCAGGTCTGGTGACCTATATCGGCTCGACCATGGACGAAGCCCGCCGCAAGAAAGCCGAACTGGATCGGCTGCTCCCCACCGAGCAGTCGTTGGCGATGCTGTCGACATTCACCGGGCAGGACTGCGCTGCTTGGGAACTCGATGCTCCGGTACCGACGCTGCCACCGGCAGCGGAGTTCACCGGACCGCAGGGGCGCTACGAGACGATTCTGCGGATCATCGAGAAGGATGTTCCCACGGTCCGAGAGTTGCTCGGCACCCTCGCGGCGGGTGGTGGACACGCCACGATGATCGGTACACCGGAGTCGGTCGCCGACGAGATGCAGTCGTGGATCGGTCGCGGTGCCGACGGGTTCAATCTGATGTGCCCTCGCTACCCGGACTCGCTCGTCGACTTCGTCGATCAGGTGGTCCCTATATTGCAGCAGCGCAGTCTCTTTCGATCGGAGTACACCGCGTCGACGCTGCGTGGGCACCTGGCTCACTGAGTGGATTCACCGAGCGGCCGGACCGAAGACGCCCCGATCGACGAACGCCACCAGAGCGTCGAGTCCTTGCTCGGGCGAGCCCTGCCACAGCCGGGCGAAGTTCTCCGCCGCACCGCCGATCAGCATCGCGGTGGTGGCCGGGGATGCCGGTAGCTCGACGCCCGCCTCCTCGAAATTCGCGAGGCGGTTCACCCACGGCTCGAACTGGACCTGCGTGAATCGGTGCACTCGCTCGGCGAAGTCCGCATTGACGAGTGCGGCGTCGCGGAGGGCATCGATCACCACGCGGTGTCGAGTCATCAACTGCCAGAACACCTCCACGTGTGGCCGCATCGTGGGGCGGTCGCGGGCCGTCGGATCCTGAGTGGCGACGATGATGTCGGCATCCACACCGATTTGCTCGGCCAACGCCAGCAGTAGTTCGTCCTTGCCGGAGTAATGGTTGTAGAACGACCCCGCTGCGCGGCCGGCTTGCCGGGTGATGTCGACGATCTTGGTGTTGAGGTAACCGGACCGGGCGAACACGACGCGGGCGGCGTTCTCCAGCTCGATGCGCGTCTGTTCGGCCTGCTGCGCCCGGCTCGTGGCCGCCATCGTCACACCCTCCCTGTTGACACCTCTGCCGTCACGATACACACTGAATTTCGATTCAGTGAATATCGATTCGCTTCACAGGGGGACGGATGAAAGCCGCAGTTCTGACCGAATTCGGAGTGCCCACGTACGCCGACCACGCCAACCCGGAACCGGCACCCGGCATGGAGGTGATCGACGTGGCGGCGGCAACTCTCAACGCCGTCGATATCGTCATCGCCGCGGGCACCCACTACCTCAGCCCGCAGTCACTGCCGACCGTGAGCGGTATCGAAGGCACGGGCACCACGCAGGACGGTCGCCGAGTCTATTTCTGCCCGCCGGTCCCGCCCTACGGTTCGATGGCCCAGCAGGCGCTGGTACCGACGGCGTCGCTCGTGGAACTACCCGATGGGCTGGATTTCTCGACCGCCGCGACGCTCGGCAACGCCGGACTGGCAGCGCTGATGCCGCTGACCCACGGCGGCCGGATGAAGGACGGGGAGAGCGTGGTGATTCTCGGTGGCACCGGGGTCGTCGGACGATTGGCCGTGCAGGCCGCCACGCTGCTCGGGGCCGGATCGATCACCGTGGTAGGGCGCGACGAGAGCGCACTCGACGCCACCCGGGAACTCGGTGCCACAGCGACGGTGGCCGTCGGCGACAAGAGCGTCGACGAACTGTCGTCCGCCATTCGGCACGCATCCGCCGGCGCGGACGTCGTGGTCGACTACACCTGGGGCACAGTCGCTCTGGCCGCACTGCGCGCAGGAAATCGGCTCGTTCGTCTGGTTCAGGTCGGCGACCGAGCCGGTGCGGAGGTCGCCCTACCAGCGCAGCTCCTTCGATCGCTCGGGGCGACCGTCGTCGGCTTCATGCCGCTGCACTACGGGCCCGATGCCACGGCGCAGGCCTACCGAACCGTCACCGAGTGGGCCGTGGCAGGCAAGATCGCCGTGGAGTACGAGAACGTCCCGCTGGCCGAGGTGGCGAGCGCGTGGAAGCGAGCCCCACTCACCCGTCACAAACTGATATTGGTCCCCTGACCGGCTCGCGCGTCCAGCGAGTCGATGAATTCTCGCGTCAACCTCGCGATGTCGTCGGCATGGGAGATCGGCGACCAGTGTCCGGCCGGAATGTCGTTGCGGGTCAGGTCTTTCACCCACTTGCCGGTGTCGTCGTAGTGATACGGCCGCACGGCGACGTCCTCGGTGTTGACGATGAGGTGGACCGGGATGTCGATGTGTCGGTCGCGTGGATTGCCCAGAATGGGAAGAATATTCGCGCGGTACAGATTGGTGCCGTTGGTGGCGTCGGACCACAGCGTTGGGTTCTGGGTGACGAGGGAGGGATCGACGCCCGAGAACTCTTCGAGAAACGCGGGCCATCCCTTGGCGAACTGCCGTTTGATCCGCAGCTTGGCGAGGAGGGGGATGTGGAAGGTGACGGTGTACCACGACGCGCGTACCTGGGCGAGCACCTGCTTGATGCCGGTGATAGTGGGTGTGCGCAATCGCGACTGCGACCACTTGCCGAGGTGATCGAGGTTCGGGCCGGAAATGGATGTGTACGAGCGGATTCGGTCCTTCGCACGCGGCTGGGCGGCGGCTTCCCATACCTCCACGGCACCCCAGTCGTGGGCGAGCACGTGTACCGGGGCGTCGGGGCTGACGGCGTCGGCGACAGCGTAGAAATCCGAGGCCAGACGCGCCAGCTTGTAGGCGGACTGCTCGGTGGGAACCGTGCTCTCGCCTGCTCCGCGGGAGTCGTAGCTGATCACCCGGAAGCGGTCCTCCAGCTGGGGGACGATGTGGCTCCACAGCTCGTGGGTATCGGGCCACCCGTGGACGAGGACGATGGGATCACCCTCGGGGTTGCCGCTCTCGAACACCGCCAGGCGGATCCCCTCGTTGACGACCGTCGTCCGAACTGCGTTGCTGCTCAACAGTGTTTTCCGTTCTATAGATCGAGTACGAGACGCCCGCTGCGTGCCCGGGAGACGCAGATGAGCATGTGATCACGTTGTTCTTCGGGAGTGAGCCGAGATTCGAGATGTTCGGGCTCACCCGAGAGCACCCGAACCTTGCAGGTACCGCAGAAGCCCTGCTGGCACGAGTATGCGATGTTCGGTTTCTGTTCCTTGACCGCGGTCAGCACCGACGCGTCGGCCGCGACGTCGAGCACGGCACCGGTGCTGATCAGCTGCACCTCGAACGGCGTGCCGTCGAGAATGGGCGGCGGGCCGAAACGCTCGAAATGCAGTGCCGTGGCCGGGCACTGGCGAAAATCGCGACGCACGGCGTCGAGCATGGGGGTGGGGCCACAGCAGTAGACGGCACCACCTGCGGGTGCACGCTGGAGTAGTTCGCCCTCGGTGGGGTAACCGTAGACGTCGTCGGTGCGCACGAACACGCGGTCCGACTCCCAGCTCTCGATCTCGTCGAGGAAGGGCATCGTGTCGCGAGATCGACCGCAGTACACGAACTGCCAGTCCATGCCGAGAATTCGTGCAGCTCTGACCATCGCGATGATGGGAGTGATGCCGATCCCGCCGGCGATGAACAGGGCACTGCCTTCGCCGACGAAGGGAAAACCGTTGCGCGGCCCGCGAACAGTGACCTCGGTGCCCGGCTCGAGCCCGTGCATCTCGATGGATCCACCTGCGCCGGTGGGGATTCGACGCACCGCGATTCGGTAGGAGCTGCGATCGGCCGGGTTGCCGCACAACGAATACTGGCGGCGGCGGCCGGAGGGCAGGTGCAGATCGAGATGGCAGCCCGGATGCCAGATCGGCAGCTGATCCCCCGTCGGCGAGGCGAGCGTGATGGCCGCGACATCGTTGTCCTCGGCGACGATCTCGCGTTCGGTGACGACCAGCGTCAACGCGGAATCGGGATTGTGGCCGGCGACGGCCTCGTCGTACTCCGCACCGGCAGCTGCACGCATGTATCCGTTGAGAAACGTGCCGAGAAGCTGCATCGACCGATCGGGATGTGCCCGTCCGCGCAGATCGGGCGGCGCATCCTTGGGAAGCAGCCGCGGGACGCGACGCGAGGTGAGCTTCACCTCGCCGCAGCCTGCGCGGCCGGCGAGGACGCGAGGTATCGGACGGCCTGCGCGGTCGAGCCCTCCTGGCTGGGGTGGTACGACTTCCTGAGGTAGCGCGACATGCTGCGACCGACGTGCGTCAACGCGGGCAGGGTGCCGCGTCTGACCGACTTCCGCCACAGAGCCGACCGAGGCTTGCGCACGGATCTCGGGGCGGACTGCAGCTCCGGGTCGTTCTTCATCAGGAAGATGATCCCGCGCATCCAGATGTACGCCATCAACGGCACGACCAGCACGAAGGTTCGGAGCCGACGGACCTCGCGCTTGTCGAAGTATCGGAGCGTGTCGTAGGCGACCGAGCGGTGCTCGACTTCTTCGGCACCGTGCCAGCGCAGCAGATCGAGCATGGTGGGGTGGATGCCCGCGCGGTCGAGACCGTCCGCGTTGAGCACCCAGTCGCCGAGGAACGCCGTCACGTGTTCGATTGCTGCGATCAGGGCCAAGCGCTCGACCAGGTTGTTCTTCGCCCGCAGGCTCGTCACCGAATCGGCTCCGAGTACCTTGCCGAAGGTCCATTCCATCTGATCGGTGAAAGGCTTGGGGTCGAGCCCCTTGGCCTCGAGGTGAACGAGTACGCCGGTGTGGGCCTCGGCGTGCACGGCCTCCTGGCCGATGAAGCCGATGACGTCGTCGCGCAGCTTCTCGTCGTCGATGTACGGCAGGGCCTCTTTGAACGTGTCGACGAACCAGTGCTCACCGGCAGGCAGCAACAGGTGCAGCACGTTGAGGACGTGCGTGGTGTACGGGTCACCCGGCACCCAGTGCATCGGCAGATCGGTCCAGTCGAACTTCACGTTCCTGGCCTGCAGCATCACTTCGCCGGGATCCGAGGCGACGGTGTTCCGTTCGTTCATCGAGCCACTTCCTCCACATCCGCATGTGTGGCCGATGCCACAGTGCGCGCTTTAGTATAAACACCAGTTACAGGTAAAAGGAACCGTGTCGGAGTCGAGTGAGAGACTGCTGTGATGACCGACTCCTCCCCCGTGTCGATTCCCCCTGCCCCGGCGTCGACTCCCCCGAGTCGCGTCCCCATCGCCTGGCCTGCCGAATGGCCCGTCGAGGTCCGAAGAATCGCCGATGCCACGAACGATGCCCTCGCCGCCGTTGCGGCGCGGGATCCGATCGCGTTCGACGACGCCGTCGAACTACTGGGCCGCTCGGACTCGGCGCAGGCCGGGCACGTGCATGCCGAAATGGTACGCACGTTGCTCGAAGAGGTACATAGCGATGGATTGACCGGCGAGAACGTCCAGGAGGTACTGGGCCGGACCGTGCGTGGCGCGGACTGGCTGCCGAACCTGGACATCGCGGGATTCGTCGAGGTGCTCACCGGAGCCTTGGGCGTCGCCGACGTCGAACAGCAATCACGTACGAAGCCCAGGCCTGCACACGCATTGTTGGTGGTCGCGGACCTACTCGCGGTGCGTCGCGGTCGCGCCGAGACCTACCTGCGCCGTGCACTGGCCGAAGTCCACCGAGCCGAGACGATCGAGATGCCCTAGCGAGATCTTCCCCTGTCTTGCACGAGCGCTAGACAGGGGAAGAAAGCGCTACCGATGCAGGATGTTCGCCCCGGCGAGGATGGCCCTGATCGACGACAGGTCGGCGTCGGCAGCCATGCCCATCGACCATTCGCGACGACCGTCGTGCTCGGCGAGGGTGAAGGTTGCCGTCTCGTCGCCGATGATCTGCTGGTGGAACGAGAGGATCTCGATCCGGAATCCGGCGTCGTGGAGCATCGACGTCAACGCCTCGATCGGACCGTATGTCGTTGCAGCACAGGCGATGATCGTGTCGCCGATGCCGAAGGTGGCGTCGAACTCGATCTTGCAGCCGGTGGACTTCGTCCCGGTCCACGATCCGAGCCGAAGGGGCCCGGTGGTGGGCGAGAAGCGGTCGGTGAAGGCCGTCCACGTCATGGAGTGCCAGGTGGACTCGGCGATCTGGTCCCGCATCGTGCGCGGCAGAGCGCAGCCGAAACGGGCGTGGAAAGGATCTGTGGCGAAAGAAGAAGCAAGTGCATTCATGGGAGTGGTCTTCCGGGTGTGAAGGGAGGACCGAGATAGCACGACGACCCGCAGCGAGGGGTCGGTCCGAATCAGACCCCGCTACGGCGGCGTACTACGAGAATGCGCTTCACAGCGACGAACTTAGCCGCGACCTGGACTGGCGCGCAAGTATCGAGCGAATACAGATCTCTAGGACACGAGCTAGATGTCCGCATATATCGCACGATTCGTTGTAACTTTGGCCCCATGGACCCCGTGCGTAACCCTTACGCTCCCGGCGCCGGCCAGCGCCCACCCGAGCTCGCAGGCCGAAAGAAGCAGCTCGACGCCTTCGACGTCGTGCTCGAACGCATCACCCGCGGCCGACCCGAACGCAGCGTCGTACTCACCGGGCTGCGAGGCGTCGGGAAGACGGTGTTGCTCAATCAACTCCGCTCCGCCGCGATCGCCCGCGGATGGGGCACCGGCAAGATCGAGGCTCGCCCCGACCAGGAATTGCGTCGACCGCTGTCGTCGGCGCTGCACATGGCGGTTCGCGGGATTGCGGCCTCGCACCGCGATCCCGAACGCGTCGACGAGTTCCTCGGCGTGCTCAAGGCCTTCGCACTGCGCGCCACCGCGGACAAGGGCATGCGGGAACGCTGGCAACCCGGCATCGACGTCCCGGCCAAGACCGGCCGCGCCGACTCCGGCGACATCGAGATCGACCTCGTGGAACTTCTGCTCGACGCCTCCGCGCTGGCCGGCGACGTGGGCGTGGGCATCGCCATCTTCATCGACGAGATGCAGGATCTGGGACCCGCCGATATCTCCGCTCTGTGTGCGGCCTGCCACGAGCTCAGCCAGGACACCGCGCCGCTGATCATCGTCGGGGCCGGGCTGCCGCACTTGCCCGCGGTGCTGTCGGCGTCCAAGAGCTACTCGGAGCGCCTGTTCAGTTACCACCGGATCGGCCGACTCGAACGAGCGGCGGCCGATCTGGCCCTGATCGCCCCGGCCGACCGGGAGGATGTCGAATTCACTCCGGACGCTCTGGATGCGCTGTACGCGGCCGCCGACGGCTACCCGTACTTCGTCCAGGCGTACGGCAAGGCGACGTGGGACCTCGCGGCCGACACCCCGATCACCGTCGAGGACGTGCGCGTCGCCGCCCCGACGGCGGAGGAGGAACTGGCCGTCGGATTCTTCGGTTCTCGCTACGAACGGGCAACGCCGGCCGAGCGCGAATACATGCGTGCGATGGCCGAACTGTCGGTGGACGACGGCTCGGTACCGACCTCGGCCGTGGCGACCGAGCTGGGGCGCAAGCCGGCGTCACTGTCGCCTGCGCGGGACGGACTGATCAAGAAGGGCCTGATCTACTCGGCCGAACGAGGAACCATCGCCTTCACGGTGCCGCACTTCGGCCGCTATCTGCGCGCGCAGACCGACGAACCTGCAGCGGTGTGAGCTGTCAGTGCGCCTCGGCTCGCTCGACACACAGCTGCTCGAGCTTCCGCACTGCCCTCGCGTCGGACCGATCGACGTTGACGAGGTCTGCGTCACCGTCGTAGAAGTCGACCAGACGCTGATCCATCACCGTGCGCCACAGCGGCGGAACCAGCGCGCAGAAGATCATCACCGCGTAGCCGGCCGGTAGCTGCGGGGATTCGTCGACGGTGCGCAACGACTGGTATCGGCGCACCGGATTCGCATGATGGTCGCTGTGCCGTTGCAGGTGGTAGAGGAACAGGTTGCTCCACAGGTGGTCACTGTTCCAGCTGTCCCGGTGGGTCGGCTTTCCGTAGCGGCCGCTCGGCCGTTTCTGTCGCAGCAATCCGTAGTGCTCGAGGTAGTTCGCTGCCTCGTACAGCACGATGGCGATCGCGGCCTGAATCAGCAGGTACGGAACGATCACGGTGCCGAAGACGGCGATCAGTACGGCGAACAGGGCGACGCTCATCGCCCCGGCGTTGAACAGATTGTTCCGGTACGACCACCGTGACAGGCCCTGCCGGGCGAGGCGTCGGGATTCCAGCGTCCAGGCCGAGCGCAGGCCGTGGACGATGGTGCGCGGCAAAAACTTCCAGAACGACTCGCCGAACTTCGCCGATGCCGGGTCCTCCGGGGTCGCCACACGCAAATGGTGTCCGTGGTTGTGTTCGACGTAGAAGTGGCCGTACAGGGTCTGTGCCAACGTCACCTTCGAGAGCCAACGTTCGAGGCGCGCCCGCTTGTGACCCAGTTCGTGCGCGGCGTTGATGCCCACTCCACCGACGATTCCGACGGTGATCGCGAGGCCGATTCGCTCGGGAACTCCCAATGGCCCGTGCGCCCACAGATAACAGGCCGCGACGAGCCCCGCGTACTGCAGCGGCAGGAACAGGTAGACGCACCAGCGGTAGTACGGATCGTTCTCCAGCGCGGCGATCGCCTCGTCCGGGGGATTGCTGCGATCCACCCCGGCGAACCTGTCCACCAGCGGTAGGGCGACACCCATGATCATCAGACCGAGGGTCCAGAACGCCCCGGGGCCGAGGAGAGATACCAGGCCCCAGGCCAGGAACGGGCTCAAGGGAATGATCAACCCCAGCGGCCACAGGTAGCGTTTGGGGTCGCGCCACCGCGGCGACGTGCTCGTGGCGGACTCGTCACGCATTCTTGATTCTTCACTCCTGGTCGGTGCCGTGCCCCCGGGGTGCGAGGACTGATCGGTAGTGGCGTGTCACAACTACATCGCCCGTTCCACGATGATAGTTACCCAAGCAAAAATCTGTGGGTTCGCCGATGAGCCGTCGAAGGCCCCGCCGCCCTTGTACGGTGACCGAATGAAGCATGTCGAGTCGTCGTTCGTCGGCGTTCACGGAACCCGAATCGTCTACGACGTCTGGACACCGGAGACCACGTCGACCGGGATCGTGGTGCTGGCTCACGGCCTGGCCGAGCACGCCGGCCGGTACCGGCACGTCATCGAACGACTCGGCTCCCTCGGGCTCGTCGTCTATGCACCCGACCACCGCGGCCACGGACGATCCGGCGGCAAACGGGTGTCTCTGGAGAAGTGGTCCGACTTCACCGACGACCTGCACACACTGTTCGGCATCGCCGCCGCCGAGCATCCGAATCAGCGCACCTTCCTGCTCGGCCACAGCATGGGTGGTGCCATCGCACTGTCGTACGCCCTCGACCACCAAGACGACCTCGACGGGCTGATGCTGTCCGGGCCCGCGGTGGCCCCCAGTGTCGGTCAGCCGAAAGCCCTGGTGGCCGTGGGTAAGGTCCTCGGACGTTTCGTACCGGCAGTTCCCGTGCTGAAGCTCGACCCCGCTCTCGTCTCGCGCGATCGCGACGTGGTCGATGCCTACGTCGCCGATCCGCTGGGCTACCACGGCGCGGTTTCGGCCGGCCTGGCGGCAGCCATGCTGGGCGTCGGTGAGACCTTCCCGACGCGACTGCCTGCGCTGAGGATTCCCGTGCTGCTGCAGCACGGAACTGCAGACCGATTGGCCGATGTCTCGGGCAGTGAACTGATCGCCGAGCGCGCCGGATCCGACGACCTCACCCTGAAGAAGTACGACGGACTGTTCCACGAAGTGTTCAACGAACCGGAGAAGGAGCGCGTACTCGACGACCTCATCGCTTGGCTACGTCCCCGTGTACACACCGGCGCTGTAAGTTCCTGACGGATCTTTCGAAGAAGGGGGTACGACCATGACCAGGCGAGCACTCGTATTGGGCGGCGGCGGAGTCGCAGGTATTGCGTGGCAGACGGGTGTCCTACTGGGATTGGCCGAATCGGGAGCAGACGTCAGCGACGCCGAGATGCTGCTGGGGACCTCGGCGGGGTCCTCTGTCGCAGCCCAGATCTCGAGCGGAGCCACGTTGGCCGAGCTGTTCGAGCGTCAGGCGGACGAGGCCAAGCAGGACCACGAACCGCATGCCGAGGCGACGATCGACGAGCTGGTCGCCATGCTGGCTCGGGCGGCCCAGAACTCGGACGGCAGTGCGATCGACACGCGTCGGCGTATCGGCACCGAAGCTCTGGCGGCCTCGACGATCTCCGAGCGCGAGCGCAGGGCGATCATCGAACGCCGGCTGCCGTCGCACACGTGGCCCAATCGCGATCTACGGATCGTCACCGTCGATGCCGTGACCGGTCGGCATCGGGTACTCGATCGTGGCTCGGGCGTCCAGCTGATCGACGCCGTGGCGGCGAGCTGCGCTATCCCGGGAATGTGGCCGCCGGTGACCATAGGCGATCACCGCTATGTCGACGGCGGTATCCGGGCGAGTGAGAACGCCGATCTGGCAGTCGGTTTCGAGAAGGTGCTGGTGTTCAGGGTCGGTGCCCTCGATCTGGAGCACGACCCCTTCGACGTCGAACGAGAGCGGCTGATCAAGGGTGGCTCGAAGGTGGAGGTCGTTGCCCCCGACGCCGATTCGTCGGCCGCCATCGGCCCCGATGCCACCGACATCGCAGTTCGATCGGCTGCAGCCGTGGCCGGACGAGCACAGGGCAATGCCATCGCGGAACGCATCGCCGAGTTCTGGGTCTAGAGGACCTCTCTAGCCGAACAGTGCAGCACCGTTTCCCCAACAGACCGAACGCACCCAGTCGTCACCGAGATCGAGTCGGCTCACGGCCTGCAGCGCATGCAGATACGGGTACGGGATGTTGGGGAAGTCGCTGCCGAACAGAATGCGATCCTGCAGTTCGAGCAGCCGTGGCCTCTCGTGTTCGGGGAACGGTGCGCCCGCCTCGGAGAAGTCGGTGAACGCCATCGTGGTGTCCAGCCGCACGTTCCGGTAGCGATCGGCCAGATCGAGGAAGTCGCTGTACTCCGGCATGCCCATGTGCGCGATGATCAGCGGAAGCGTCGGGAACCGCTGCAGCAGTGCGGCAATGGGCTCCGGTCCGGTATGGGTGCCCGGTGCCGGGCCCGAACCGCAGTGGATTACCACGGGTACCTGCGCATCCGAGATGGCACCCCAGACACCGTCGAGCAAGGGGTCGTTCGGTGAGTAGTTGCCGACCTGGATGTGCGACTTGAAGATTCGAGCACCGTTCGTCAACGCCTGCTCGACGTACTCGGTGGCCCCGTCCTCGGGATAGAAGGTGGCGGTCTGCAGGCAGTCGGGGGTCCGGGCCGCGAAGTCGGCACCCCACGAGTTGAGCCAGGCCGCCATCGACGGCTTGTGTGGGTAGATCATCGACGTGAACCGCCGTACTCCGAACCCCCGAATGACCTCCAGCCGTTGTTCTTCGGCGAACCGGTAGGAGATGGGCCAGACGCTGCCGGTCAGTGGACCGGCACTGTCGAAATAACTCCACACCTTGTCCATCACGTTCTTCGGCATGAAGTGCGTGTGGACGTCGAAGAGGCCGGGCAGGGACAGCTCGGTCCAGAAGGCGACGATCCGTTCGGTCTCGTCGAGAAGTTCGGCGTCGGAGCGTGGCGGCTCAGCGTGCGACATGGGCGTCGAACCACGCGAGAGTCTTGCCCCAGGCATCGGCGGCGGCGTCGGCGTCGAACACGGCAGGGCGGTCGTCGCAGTGGAATCCGTGCTTGCCATGGGCGTAGCGAGTGATCTCGGTGGCCACCGGTGCCGTCGCGGTGATCTCGCGCAGCGTCTCCACATCCTGGAACGGGATGCCCTCGTCCAGATCCCCGAAGAACCCGTGCCACGGCGTCTGGAGTGCGTCGCCCACCGAGGTCATCGCGGGATAGCCGAAGCGGCCCTGCGTGATTCCGCCGCCGTAGAACGTCGCGGCCGCACCGAGTGGGCGTCGAACAGCAGTCTGGAACGCCACACTGCCACCCATGCAGAAGCCGACGATCGCGATGGACGAGGGCTCGAAGCCGAGTTCGGCCAGTGCGGTCGCCGCTGCGTCCACGTCGGCGTCCACCTCGTCCGCCTCGAGTTCTCCGATGGCCGCCATGGCCGAATCCATGTCCGAGTAGTCGACCACGGTGACGCCGTCCTGCCGGTGGAACAGGTGCGGGGCGACCGCGACCCACCCTGCGGCCGCGACGCGATTGCAGACGTCGACGATGTGGTCGGTGACCCCGAAGGCCTCCTGGATGACGATGACGCCGCCGCGGGCATCACCATCGGGCCGAACGACGGTGAGGGGAGTGGTGTTCATCCCTCGATTGGAGCACACCGCACGTAGTACATGCCGGTAGCGTCGGTCGGACTCGCTGTTTTGTACGGTGGCGTGCAGGGAACGATCCCGACCGAGAGGACAACTCATGCGTGCGGTACAGATCTCCAGCCTCGACGGACCCGATTCGGTGACCGTGGTCGACGTCGACGAGCCTGCCGCGCGCGACGGATCGGTGGTCATCGAGGTTCATGCCGCCGGCGTCGCCTTTCCCGACGCGTTGCTCACCCGCGGCCTCTACCAGTACAAGCCCGAGTTGCCGTTCGTCCCCGGCAGCGAGATCGCCGGCATCGTTCGGTCGGCACCGCCGGAGTCCGGCTTCTCGGCCGGGGATCGCGTCGCGGCGCTGACTGGACTGAGCGACGGTATGGCGGAGGTCGCCGTGGTCTCACCCGACACCGTCTTCGCGCTACCCGAGTCGGTGTCCCTGTCCGCGGGGGCAGGATTGTTGTTCAACGACCTGACGGTGCACTTCGCACTTCGTGAACGCGGCCGTCTGGCTGCGGGCGAGACGGTCCTGGTGCACGGCGCAGCAGGGGGCATCGGAACCTCCGCACTGCGAATGGCTCCGGTACTCGGGGCATCTCGCGTCATCGCCGTCGTGAGCTCGCAGGCCAAGGCCGACATCGCCCGTTCCGCCGGAGCCACCGACGTGGTGCTCGTCGACGGGTGGAAGGACGCGGTCAAGGAACTGACCGGCGGCCGTGGCGTCGACGTCGTGGTCGACCCGGTCGGCGGTGACCGGTTCACCGACAGCATTCGCTCGCTCGCGCCGTCGGGCCGAATCCTGGTGCTGGGCTTCACCGGTGGCGAGATCCCCACGGTCAAGGTCAACCGATTGCTGCTCAACAACGTCGACGTCGTCGGAGTCGGTTGGGGTGCATGGTGGATGACGCGCCCGGGCTACCTCGCCACGCAGTGGGCCGAGATCGAACCGCTGCTCGCCGATGGATCGCTCAGCGCACCCGAGCCGTCGGTGTTCCCGGCCGCCGACGCTGCCGCCGCTATCGCGTCACTGGAGAACCGCACTGCCGCAGGCAAAGTGGTGCTCGACTTCACGCGCTGAGTTGCGGTCGGGCTGCCGGTTCACTCCGGCAGCTCGACGCCTCTTGCCTCGGCCAGGGCTGCGATCTCGGCAGGGAAGACGTTCTTGAACACGAACGGATCGGTTCCCAGAGCCCAGTCGGGCGCGAGTTCGATTGCGTACCGCTCGAAGTAGCCGAGCTGCTTGGCCACCAGGATCAACTCCTCCGGGCTCGACGTCTTGTACTGCTTGCCCATGCCGACCAGCGCTCGAATGAAGTCCGCCAGGCTGAAGTGCGCGAGGGTTGCCGAGAGCATCGGAGCGAAGACCGACTGTAGGATCGCACCGACTTCGGCGTCCGAACCCATCTGTGGGGCAACGATTCCCAGCCGTTTGACGGTACCGGCGAGCCGGGTGAAGTCGCCGTCGATCACGGTGGCGTGGAACAGGTCGAGCAGTAGCGCGCGCCACTGCTCGTCCACCTCGCCCATGACTCCGAAGTCGAGGAACGCCACCCTGCCGTCGTCGAGAACCCAGACGTTGCCCGCGTGCACGTCGCCGTGGAACAGGCCGTGCAGCACAAGGGCTTCCATCCAGACCTTGGCTGCGCGACGAACTATGAGCTCGGACTGATCCCCCGGCTCGTAGCGGTCGAGCGGGGAACCGTGCATGCGCTCCATGCAGATGACACGGCCACCGCAGTAGTCGAGGAAAACCTCGGGAGCGGTGACGTGCTCGTTGTCGCCGAACGCGCCGATTGCCGCGCGAAAGCTGTCCTGACGCTTGGCTTCCACGGCGCTGTCGAGTTCGGCGAACGTGGCAGCGTGCAGGTCGACGATGATGGCCGACGCGTTGGCCGTGGCGAAGAACGGAATGAACTTCTCGAGTCCGCGGGCGATGAGGTACGCGATACGCAGGTCGATCTTCATTCGGTGGTAGATGCCTCGTCGTTGCACCTTCATGACCACTTCACGGCCGTTGTCGCGGCGCACACACAGATGCACCTGAGCGACCGAGGCGGACGAGAGCGGCACGTCGTCGAACGAGGAGAACAGCTCGTCGATTCCGCGGCCCAGATCGGCCTCGATCACGGCGCGCGCCTGTGCCCCGGGGAACGGTGGCACCTCGTCGAGGCAGCGCAGACAGGTGTCGGCGAGGACCTTGGGAAACAGCCCCGGTGAGGACCCCATCAACTGCCCGACCTTGACGAAGGTGGGACCGAGAACGAAGAAGGCGTCGACGACGGCCTCCGAGGCGTGCAGCGGCCACCCGCGCCGCGGCGCGCGCACCCAGCGGCCGATCGCGACGAATTGGAAGTACGCCAATACCGAGCCGATGACGATGAGCCGCAACAGTTCTCGTACCCCGAACTTTCTCAGCTCGGGTGCCGGCTTCGGTGTCAGGGGCTCGGGCGTCATGCGTTCACCCCTGCAGGAACCCGCGCCGCCGAGGCTTCCAGGCGCGCCAGCAGTCGATCGAACCGGGTGGCGTCGTCGGAGGCGCGCGAGAGCACCAACGCGCCCTGTATTCCGGCCACGATCTCCTCGGCCAGTTCGGCGGCCGAGTCGCCGTGTCCCATACGGCTCAGTACCGGAGTGAGTGCGTCGATCCAGTGGGTGAAATGCGTTGCGACGCGGCCCGAGAACACGGCACGGTCGAGACCGAGTGTGAACGCTCCGAACAGGCACACCAGACGATTGGACCGGAAGTATCGGGCGGTCTGCTCGAACATCTCGTGGGTGGTCGACGCGGCATCGGTGCCGTGTCGCAACGGCTCGAACACGTTGTGGTGGAACCACAGTTCGACGTCGTCGAGGACGGCCTCGGCCATCTCCTGCTTTCCCCGCGGAAAGTAGTGGTAGAGGCTGCCTTTCCCCAGGCCGGTCCGTTTGCTGATGACCGCGAGGGACGATCCGTCGAATCCGTGGTCGCGGAACACCCCTGCGAGTATCGGCACCACGTTGTGGCGATCGCTCATGAGCCGGTACTGTACCAATCGGTACACGCCAGGTGTATCGGGGCTCCGGGAGTGGAGCCTGCGAATGACCCATCGGGGTCGAGCCGAGATGGGTCGTACAGCTGTGAAGAGAACGACCGTCCTGGCCGCTGGTGCGTTCCTCGTCGGCGGGGTGACCTATCTGGCCGCCGAGGCCGTCGCCGCGCTGGGGTGGACCGATCGGCCGTACAGCTACTCCCGCAACAACATCAGCGACCTCGGTATCCCGGACATCTCGCCGCTGCACGCGGTGATGAACACCGGCTTCGTCGTCGACGGCACGTTGTTCGTCCTGGCGGGGCTGGGACTGGCGGTTCTCTTCGAGGGCCGCGCGCGGTGGATCGTGGCCGGCACCTCCGTTGTGCACGGTGTCGGCAGCATCGTCGTCGGGCTCGCTCACGCCTCCGTCGACGGGGCCTCGACGCCCCATGCGGTGGGTGCGGGCATGGCGATCGTCGGCGGCAATCTGGTACTGCTGGCGGCGGGCCGATATGGCGGCCGCGTCGCCGCGCCGCGTTGGTACACCGTGAGCAGTGCAACCGCAGGAGTGGCAGGCCTGGTGGGGCTGGCCCTGTTTCTCGCCGACACCGGAATCCTCGGCGGCGGAACATTCGAGCGCATTTCGGTCTACACCATCATCGGATGGGAGATCGTCACCGGCGCAACGATTCTGGCCAAGCGCCGCCTATCCGAAGTCGGGTGACTCCTTGGCGAGGAACGCGCGCACACCCTCCCTGCCGTCCGCCGACTCGAACGCCTCCTCGAACACCGGCAACGCCCGTCGCGCCGGTAGGCCGGGGGACTCTCCGAACGTGAGCGCGAGGGCCTGCTTGTTCGCTCGAACAGCAGAGCGGGATTTTCGCGCCAGCGCCTGCGCCAAGTCCAGGGCCATCGACAAGGACTGTCCACGCGGAGCGACGCGATTGATCAGGCCCCACTCCAGAGCAGTCTCGGCCGATACGGGCTCGCCGAGCAACACCAGCTCGGCGGCGCGGGCCTGACCCACCCGACGCAGCGCACGCATGGAGCCGCCGCTGCTGGGGATCACACCGAGGTCGATCTCCGGGAGTCCGAGTCGAGCTCCCGCGTCGGCGACGACGAGGTCGCAGCACATCGCCAGCTCGAGACCGCCGCCCAACGCGAATCCGCCAATTGCCGCGACGGTGGGCAGCGGCAGATCGTCGAGCAATTCCAGGGTGGCGTTCTCGAGATTGCTCTTGCGGGCCAGCACGTCACCGTCGTTCTGCATCTCGGGCATCTCGGTGATGTCCGAACCGGCGCTGAACACCCGGTCGCCGGTGAGAACGACCGCCCGAACCGCGGCATCGTCGGCCAACTCTCGAAGGACGGCGCGCAGTCGACGCGTCGCCGGTCGGGTCAGCGCGTTCACCGGCGGGTTGCTCAAGGTGATCTGGGCGACCGCCGCGTGCGGAAAGGTCAGGACAGGAGAAGGCTCGGTGGGCATACCTGAACCGTAGAGCGTGCGGCTGACCAGGCGATTGGGAGACTGCCGAGATGGCATGTAGCGTGGTGAACACCCGACGCGGGGTGGAGCAGCTCGGTAGCTCGCTGGGCTCATAACCCAGAGGTCGCAGGTTCAAATCCTGTCCCCGCTACTACACGAGTCAGGCCCGACATCGATGATGTCGGGCCTGACTCGTCTGTGGTGCCGCGGGGTTCGTCGATCAGGGCTGCAGTCTGAACTGCACGACAGCGGTCACATTCTCGATGGCGTCGTCGAGAGCGGTCATGCGTGCTCGGGCGTCCGGCGCAGACAGGATGTCCAGTCGATCGGATTGACCCATCGGAATCAGTGCTGCCAGCGACCAGATCTTCTCGGCGGCCGAGATGGGCAGGCCCAGGAAGTCCGGAACACCGGGTGTGACAACGCTTTCCGCCGATTCGAGTCGACCGATCAGCTCGTAGAGATCTTCGACCCGCGCCCAGGTGGCGTCGAATTCGGTGTCGGCGATCACCGCGTCGGTGTCCTCGTCCGGCCACGCTCGGACGTCGGCCAGTGGGTACGGATCGTCCGGCAGCCAGGCGTCGATCCTGATCCGTTCACCGCCGACGCACTCGAGCAGGTATCGGCCGTTGCCGATGGACTCGTGCCCGATGATGTGTGCGGTCGTCGCCACGTCGTGCCGTACGTCGCCGCCGCCGGCCTCGTGCCCACGCGCGATGAGCACCACACCGAAGCTCGGATCTTCTTGCTTCAGGCAGTCGTGCACCAGAGCCTGGTAGCGCGGCTCGAAGATGTGCAGTGGCAGACGTTCGCCGGGGAGCAGCACGCTGCCGAGCGGGAACATCGGGGTCACGCTCACGGGTGCTGCAACGGAACAGCCGCCGGGGCGATCGCCTCGGCTGCGCTCTTCTCGGTCCGGTTGGAGTCCAGGAATTCGTCGAGCAGTCGGAAGAAGAAGTCCGGCTCGTCGAGCTGGGGAAAGTGGCCGGCGTCGGGAAAGATCTCGACGCGACTGTTCGGGACCTCGCGTCGAATGTTGTCGGCGTGCTTGGCGGGAATCATCCGGTCCTTGCCGCCCCAGACGAGCAGCGACGGAATCGACTCGAACTTCTCGAAATGTTGCTTGGCGCTGACGGTCTGACCACGCGGGCCCACCACGGCACGCGTCGATGCCAGAAATGCGCCGCGGGTGGAGCGGTCGGCCACGGACCGGAACGACCGCCAGGTCTCGGCCATGCTGGGACCCGGCTTGACCGGCAGACCCCATCTGCCCAGCTGCGCAAGCGCGCCCTCGGTGTTCTTGCGGAACCAGTCCGATGCGAGCAGTGGCAGTACCAGCTCACTGCCGGGCAGCGTCGCGGCCTTGAGGAGCAGGCTCACTTCCGGGCCGAGGCCGCCGCTGCTGACCAGCGCCAGGCGATCGACCCGCTCGGGGAAGAGGTACGTCAGCTGCATGACGATGCCGCCGCCGAGCGAGTGACCGACCATCGGGGCCGAGTCGATGTTCAGGTGATCCATGAGGTCGCGAATGGTGGCCGAGTGCGAACTCAGCGAGTAGTCGCCGGTGGGCTTGTCGGATTCACCGTGGCCGAACAGATCGGGCGCGACGACCCGATACTTCTGCGATAGACGTTCGAGCTGCGTGCCCCAGGACTGATGCGATCCGAGCAGGCCGTGCACCAGAATCACGGGAGGGCCGTCGCCCATGTCCACGTATCGCAGGACGTCCTTGTGTAGTTCTACCGACTGCAATTCGTACGATGAACTCATGGTCGACCTCCTCGTCGTGTGATTCCCGGGTCGTCGCGTGGCTCGGCGAGCCGCTGGCACAAACGTACAAGCTGAGCCGACACTGCGACAGACCCTCGGTCAGCGCGCGAGCCCCGCCTCGTCGAAGGTGTTCGCGATCGTCTCGGCCAAGTGTTCGGCCATCGGTTCGCGCAACATGTCGACGTGATCTCCGGGGATGTCGACGAAGCTCAGCTCACCACGGCCGACCGCCTGCCACGACCTGAGATCCTTCACATTCTCCGCTGTGCGAACCACGGTCATCGAACCCGACCACGGTGTCGGCACGTGCTTGTTCAACGCCACGTACCCGATGCTTGCGAAGACCAACCATTCCATTGTCGTCGGGTACCGCAGCAGCCCGGCGAACTGCATCCGTACCCAGAGGGCGGCGGTGCCGATGCGACCGAGGTGGAAGCCTGCTTCTTCTCGCGTACGAGCAGGCGGCGCAGCCGGAACCTCGGTACCACCGGGCAACCTGTCCAGCAGATGCCGGAACAGCCGCGTGTCGAGAAGCAGCAGGTGCGGGGAGCCGAGGCCGGAGTCTCGGATCTCCTCCGCCATCGCGATGGCGATCCAGCCGCCGAGCGAGTGACCGACCAGATGGAACGGGCCCTCGGGTTGGACCGTACGAACAGCGTCGACGTAGCGCTTCGCGGTTCGCCGAATCGTTCGGTCCGGGCGTCCGCGCTTGCCTCGGCCGTGCGCCTGCAGCGCATACACCGGGCGGTCCTCGTCGATGTGCTTGACGAGGTTGAGAAAGGCCATCGCACCGACGCCTGCACCGCCGATCAGGAAGATCGGTGCCTTGCTGCCCTCGGTGCGCAGCGGCACGAGGACATCGTGTTCGCCGGTTGTACGCCGACGCGCAGTCGCTGCTTCCTCCAGGCGAGCATCGACTGTCACGGCCAATGCTCGAACGGTGGTCGCCGTGAACACGTCCTCCGGCGTCAGATCGATCTTCAGGCTCTCACGAAGGTGAGCGAGCATCGCCGTTGTGGTCAGTGAGTTGCCGCCCAGCGCCAGGAAATCCTCGTCCCGGCCGATGGTGTCCAGCCCGATCGCGGTGCGCGCGGCCTCGGCCACGATGTACTCGGTCGGGCCGACCGCCGTGCGCTCGACGCGTCGATCGGCGGGCTCGGGCAGTGCACTTCGGTCGAGCTTGCCGCGCTCGTTTCGCGGCATCGCGTCGAGCGCGACGATGTGGGTGGGGACCATCCATTCCGGCAGGGTCCGGCGCAGCGACGCTCGAATCTCGCCCACGGACGGCCGCCGACCGGAACGAGCCGAGCACACGTAGGCGACCAGGTCGGTGTAGGTGCCGGAGGTCCGACCGATCACCGCTGCGTCGCCGATCTCCGGCATGGCGCGCAGTGCTGCCTCGACCTCGGCCGGCTCCACCAGGTATCCGCGCACCTTGACGGCATCGTCGATGCGTCCGGCCAGGTGCAGCGTCCCGTGGTCGTCGAGTCGGCCAAGATCGCCGGTGCGATACCGGAACAGACCGTCGCCGAGGGCGGTGAATCGTTGGGAGTCCAGACCGGCGCCGCCGAGGTAGCCGTCGGCCAGGCAGCTCGCCGTCACCCGTACTTCGCCGATCACGTCCGGTGCACACGTGGAACCGTCGGAGGTCACGACTTCGACGAGCTTGCCCGTGATGGGTCTGCCTGCAGGGAGAAAGCCCGACGGCAGCGCTCGTTCGGGCGGGTATTCGCTGTACGCGACGGCACCGGCTTCGGTGGTCGCGTACCAGTTGACCACCGTGGCGCGGCTGTCGAATCGCCGCCGAAAGCCGTCGGCATCGTCGGAGTGCAGGGATTCCCCGTACGTGACGACCACCCGCAGTGTGGACACGGCCCCGCGCCCGATGGGTCCGTGATCGGCTCCGGAGACCGCGCGCAGCAGCGACGACGAGCAGTGCAGCGTGGTCAGGGAATGCTCGTCTGCCCACTCGACGGTGCTGCTGGGGACACCGGACCTGGGGTCGCGGCAGTACACGGCGGCACCGCTGAGCAACCCCGCGAACAGGGTGTTCAAGCCGGCACCGAAGCTGACCGGAAGGGAGTTTCCGACGCGGTCGTGTGGGCTCAGTGCCAACGCGGTGGCGACCTCGTATGCCTTGGTCAGACACATGCGGTGGCTGAGGATCACACCCTTGGCGGTGCCGGTGGATCCCGAGGTGTAATTGATCACCGCAGTGTGGTCGCCCGACAGCGTCGGCAGTGGAACACAGGAGTCGATGGCTGCGGCGACGGTGGCGGGGTCCAACGCTGTCGCGCCCGCTTGGTCGATGATCGTGGCGCGACGCTCGGCGGGAAGCATGGGGTCCAGTGGAACCAGGGGATGGCCCGCTGCGACGACGGCGAGCATCAACTCGATCGAATGCGTCGTCGCGTCGGTCTCCACGGCGAGCGGCCGAGAATCGGTGGGAAAGAGCGTGGCGATCTTCCGTGCCGACGAGTAGGCGCGATGCAGGAGCTCGTCGAAGGTGAGTGAGGTGCCGTCGACGTCGAGTGCGATGGCGTGCGGCAGAGCGTGGGCCACCTCGCGGTAGCGGGCCATCAGGGTGTCGCGACGTTCCGGCCGACACAGCGGGGCCAGCGACAGTCGGGTCGGCGCATCGATGTCCTGAATAGACATGATTCTCCTTGCACGAGCCCGACCCGTGATTGCGAAGTCGGTTTGATACCTCTAAACCGGCTCCGAGACTGTTTTACCGCTCCAAAGGTAGACGTGAACAGCCTTTTTACGCAAGCGGAAAACCGGACATTCCACAACAATCGGGTGACGTTGCGGAATGTCCGGTCGGTTTCGGGTACGCCCCTACAGGTCCGCGATGGCCTCGAGCGGCTTCGTGCGTGCGGCTCGGACGGCGGGCCACAGCGCCGCCAACACACCGACGACAGCGGATCCGAGCAGCATCGCCACCACCTGGCCCCAGGGCACGGTCATGGTGCCCAGGCCCTCGTCGCGGAGAGTCTGCACGAATCCCCACCCGAACGCGATGCCGAGGACGACGCCCACGATCGCGCCGAACAGTGCGATGAGCAGCGATTCGAGATAGATGATGCGTCGTACCTGAGGCCGCTGCATGCCTATCGCGCGCAGCATGCCGATTTCCCGACGCCGCTCCACGACCGACAGGGCCAGCGTGTTGACGATGCCGAGCACGGCGATGACGACGGCCAGTGCCAGCAATCCGTACAGAACGGCGAGCAGGGTGTCGATCTGTTGACCCTGGCTACCCTTGAATTCCTCCACGTCCTGGACCTGGACGACGACGAACGGCTTGGTCGCGGCCTCGAGGTCGGTCCGCAGTGTGTCCAGGTCTGTTCCGGGCGTGGCCTTGACCAGAACCAGGATGTCGGACCGGGTGATGGACGGCGTCACCTCCTGGTAGATGTCGCCCGAGACGATCCAACTCCCGATGAGCGGATTGTCGGTGAACACGCCGGTGACGGTCACCGGGACCGACGCCCCGTCCACGGTGTCGAAGGTGACCTCGGTTCCGACCGTCCACCCGCGCGTCGCCGCTTCGGTCTCCGACACCGAGAATCCCTCGCTGTCGAGGTCTGCAGTGCCCTGAACCATCGACAGCTCGAGCAGTCCCTCGGGTGAGCCGTCGATGGCGGCGCCGTACTCCTCCTGGCCGGCGATGGTGACGAACACCGGGTGCAGTACCGCTGTGCGGTCCACGCCGGTCACCTGCTGTGCTGCAGTCGTGGCACCGGTCGGAACACCGATCGACTGCGGACCGGACAGGATGTAGTCCGCCTCGACGCCGGTGTCCACGAGTGAGTCGACACTGGCCTTGGCGGTGGATCCGAGCACGCCGATGACGGTGACGAGCATGAGTCCGAGCATCAGGGCGAAGGCGGTGGCCGCGGTGCGTCGCGGGTTGCGTACCGAGTTGGTCCTGGCCAGGCGTCCGATCGCGCCGAACGGACGGGTGATGACGGCACCCAGCGCGCCGACCACCGGCCGTGACAGCGACGGTGCGGCCAGTGCGGTGGCGACGATCAGCGCGACGGCTCCCGCGCCGACCGTGGCAGCGGCAGCCCCGCCGGTCGACTGCGCGCCGATGATCAGTGCGGCTGCGCCTGCGATTCCCAGGCCGACGCCCACGAACGTCCGGGTGCGCAGGGTGTCGCCCGCAGAGGCGAACTCCTCTCGCATCGCGGCGACCGGCGGAATCTTGGCCGCTCGTCGGGCCGGTGCGTACGCGCTCAGCACGGTGACGAGGATTCCGACGGCGAAGGCGACGACAACGGTGCGCGGCTCCAGTGCCAGCGGTCCCGACGGCAGGCCCAGGTCGAAGGCGTTCAGCAGTGCTCGTAGGCCGTAGGCGAGCCCGACTCCGCCGACGAAGCCCAGGGCGCTGCCGATGACGCCCACGACGAGGGCTTCGAGGACGACCGACCGGCTGACCTGTCCGCGGCTGGCTCCGATGGCGCGCAGCAGTGCCAGTTCGCGGACGCGTTGCGCGACGATCATCGAGAACGTGTTGTAGATGATGAAGGTGCCGACCAGCAGGGCGATCCCGCCGAAGGCGAGCAGGAAGTAGTTGATGAACGACAGCGCGGACTCGACCTCGGCCTGAGTCTCGGCCTGTACGTCCGCGGCGGTCTGGACCTTCAGATCGGGGAATGCCGCGGCGATCTCGTCGCGAAGATCGCTCTGACCCAATCCCTGTGCGGCGAGATCGTTTCCCGCGACGTCGATGTACTGCACGTGAGCGCCGTCGGTGAACAGCTCGTTCGCCTGGCTCTGCACGAACTGGATCCCGATGTAGCCGCCGGATTCGGTTGCCGTGGAATAGATTCCGCTGACGGTGACGTCGGTGATGCCCTTTGACGGCACGAGGACCTGGGTGGCGTCACCCACTTTCAGGCCTGCGCGCTCGGCGCCACCGGCATTGATGGCGATCTGACCGGGAGCGGTGGGAGCCGAACCGTCGACGAAGGTGGTCGGATCGCCGAGTCGTTGGTCGTCCGGGAGGTACGACTCACCGATGGTCGGTGCGCCGCCGGACTGGACGGCGGCACCGTCCGAGCCCAGCAGTACCAATTGTCCGCCGACGTACGGGGACACGGCGCGCACGTTCGGCAACGCCGAGATCGCTGCGATGTCCTCGTTCGGCACGCCGGAAGAGCGCGCGTCCTCGGGGCTCACTCGAACGTCCGCGCCCTGTGCGGTGTCGGCGAACAGCGAGGAGAAGGTGCGCTGGAGGGTGTCGGTGAAGACGAACGAACCCGCGACGAACGCCGTGCCGAGCACGACGGACAGCACGGTCAACGCCAACCGAACCTTGTGTGCTGCAAGGTTTCTCAACGACACCTTGCGCATGGGATTGCCCGACGGCTTTTGTCGAGGAGGTTTGTTGGAAACGGAATGCGCCATTATCGGACCGTCTCCAGCTTCTTCATCCGTTCGAGTACGGCGTCGGCCGTGGGCGAGTTCAGCTGATCGATGACCGCACCGTCGGCGAGGAACACGACGCGGTCGGCGTAGCTGGCCGCGCGTGGATCGTGCGTGACGATGACGACGGTCTGGTCGAATTCGTCTGCGGCAGTGCGCAGAATCGACAGCACCTCGCCGGACGAGCGAGAATCCAGGTTACCGGTCGGCTCGTCGCCGAACACGATGTCGGGCCTGCCCGCCAGCGCACGCGCGCACGCCACTCGCTGCTGCTGCCCGCCCGAGAGTTCGCTGGGACGGTGATCGAGGCGGTCGCGCAGGCCCAATTTGTCGACCACGGTGTCGAGCCAGGCCTGGTCCGCTGCGCGGCCCGCGATGTCGAGCGGCAACGTGATGTTCTCCAGCGCGGTCAGTGTCGGCACCAGATTGAACGCCTGGAACACGAATCCGATTCGGTCCCTGCGCAATCCGGTCATCTCCTTGTCGGAGAGTGCCGTCAACTCGGTGTCGCCGATGGTCACCGTGCCCGAGGATGCGTTGTCCAATCCGGCCAGGCAGTGCATCAGCGTCGACTTGCCCGAACCCGACGGTCCCATGATGGCGGTGAATTCGCCGCGCGCGAAGTCGACGCTCACCCCCGACAGTGCGTGAACCTGGGTGTCCCCGGATCCGTAAACCTTCGATACGTCGACCGCACGTGCGGCAATGTCGCTCATGCGTGCCAGTGTTCCAGCGTTCCGCGCCCGTCGCTATCAGGGGAGACCCTGAACACCACCCCTATGATGGGCGTCATGCGCATCGGAGCCCACGTCCGCGACAGCAGCGACCCTCTCGGTACCGCCGAGGCGCTCGGCGTCGACCTCGTCCAGATGTTCCTCACCGATCCGCAGAAGTGGAACAAACTTTCCCCGCACCCCCAGGGCGAGGCGCTGTTGACCGGCGACGTCGACGTGGTGGTGCACTCGTCCTACGTGCTCAACGTGGCGAGTTTGAACAATCGGATCCGCATTCCCTCGCGCAAGGCCGTCGTCGAGCAGGCTGCTGCCGCGGCCGAGATCGGGGCCATCGGTCTGGTCGTCCACGGCGGCCACGTTCGTGAGGGCGAGGACACCGCGAAGGGAATCGACAACTGGCGCAAGCTGTTCGAGCGCCAGGCGGAGCAGGGTGGCTTCGCCGTGCCGATCTTCGTCGAGAACACCGCGGGCGGAGACTCCGCGATGGCACGCCACTTCGACGACATCGCCCGGTTGTGGGACGCGATCGGTGAATTCGGTGCCGGATTCTGTCTGGACACCTGCCATGCGTGGGCCGGGGGCGAGGATCTGGTCGACGTGGTCGACCGAATCAAGGCCATCACCGGACGAATCGATCTGGTGCATCTGAACAATTCACGCGACGAGTTCGATTCGGCGCGAGACCGGCACGCGAATCTGGGCACCGGAACGATCGACGCCGAGATCCTGACGGCCGTCGCGCTGGCGGCCGACGCGCCGGTGATCCTCGAGACTCCGCCCGAGGGGATCGAAGACGACGTCAGGCTGCTGAAGAGCCTGTAGCGGCGGGCGTCGTCGTCGTCGCCAGCTGGCGAGCGGTGTCCGACCACAACCGGATCAGCTCGTCGGCTCCCTGCAGGCGGTGCGCCCAGGTGATTCGTGCCAGGGCAATGCCTGTGTCGGTCACCGTGATTCCGATGTCGATGGCGTGGTCGCGGCTGGGCTCGGCCAGGGCAGAGTCACGGACGATGATCTGCGCTCCCGCGCGGCAGGCCAGCGCGGGATAGTTGCGGGTCAGCGCGTAGTCGCGGCCGGCGTTCGGCACCGAGGCGAGCCGCCTCGCGACATCGTCGAGAAGGTGTTCGGCGTGGGAGGGCACGGTGAGGGCGTCGGTGTGGACCGCGGGGAGTCGGACCGGGTGAACGGCACCGGTGCGATCGAGATCGAGGTCGACCAGCGCGCCGGCCGAGGAGCCGCGACGGTTGTTTCTCTGCCACGTGGATACGGCCGAGCCCAGGGCGGCCAGCAGCAGAACGCGGCGGCGATGCGGACCGTCGGGCAGTGCGAACGTCATCGACGTCTGCTCGAATTTCGTGAACTGTTCGGTGAGCAACGGTCGCTCCGCCGGGGTCAGGACGGCGACCCAGTACGGGACCTGTTCGGCTACCTCGGTGCAGAGAGTGCGTCCGAGCTGGGCCGGGCTGATCGCCTCGCGGTGCACGAGTCTCAGCGGTCCGAACACGCTCATGCCGGCGACCCCACTTCCGATCGGATTGTCCTAGCCTTACCTAACCTTGCTCAGGTTAGCTCGAGCCGGAATCGGACGCCAGGACGCCCCCGTCGGGATCGGTTCGGTCGGTGGTGCGCAGCGCCGGAATGCCGGGAGAGGCCGGTAACCTTCCGGTCTCGAGCTCGCCGAGCAGGCCCTCGGACCAGGTCAGCAGACCGGCGACATCGACACGATGCGGAGGGTCGGCCTCGAAACCGATGAGCCGGTCGTGTCCTTGCCGGAGCAGCGAACCGGCACCGACGCGGTTGCCACGCATCAGATGGGTCAACCCGACGGCGAGTTGGGCCAGGCCCTGCCACAACGGACGCTCGTCGGGCGAGCAGCTCTTCCACGTGCCTTCCAGTACCTCGTGCGCATGGAACGGCATGTTCGCGTCGAGGAATCTCTGGGCTTCGACGAGTGCGGCGGCGGGCGGAAGCCGGAGGTCGTCGGGCACGCGTGGGGTTCCGTTGCCGCCGCGAGCGAGGGGCCGCCCGAGACCGTCCCGAGGCCTGGCGTTCAGGGGCTTACCGTGCGCATCACGTTCACGTTCGGCCATGGCGGAAACCCTAGCGGGTGGTGGCCCGCTCCGAGCTCACAGTCGCGACGACGTGCGTGCGGTGATGACACCCAGAGCTGCCAGTGCGGCAGCAGAGGTCGCGACCATCGTGGTGGACACGGCAACGGCGTCGTTTCCGAGGGCACCGACGATCGGCGCGACGATGGCACCGAGCCCGAACTGAGCTGCTCCGAGAAGGGCAGCGGCACCGCCTGCGGCCTCACCGTGCCTGGACAGCGCGAGCGCAGGTGCGTTGGGCATGACGAATCCGACGGCACCGAGCACGAACCACAGCGGAATCACGAAGCCGGCCATCCCACCGATCTCGGCGATCGCCAGCACGGCCATGACGCCGCCCGCGAGCACGGCGAACGACAGTGCGGCCAGCACGATCTGCACCGGAGCGAAGCGTCCGAGCAGGAGGACGTTGAGCTGAGATGCACCGATGAGCGAGATCGCACCGGCGGCGAAGACGATGGCGAACTGCTGCTCGTCGAGGCCGAATTCCTCCTGCAGAACGAACGACGAACCGGCGATGTACGCGAACAACGAGGACATCGCGAGGGCCGCTACGAGAACGAGCACCACGAACTGGGCGTCGCGCAGCAGAGAGCGGTAGGTGCGCAACACCGGCATGACTCCGCTCGCACGCCGACGCTCGGGCGGCAGCGTCTCGCGTAGCGACACGATCGCCAGTGTCATCAGGGCGACACCCATGATTGCCAGCGCGGCGAACACGAGACGCCACGACCCCACCAGCAGCACGGCACCGCCGAGCGAGGGTGCCAGCACGGGTGCGACGCCCATGACGAGCATCAGCCGGGACAACACGGTTGCGGCCGCGCGGCCGCTGAACAGGTCTCGCACGATGGCCATCGCGACCACTGCAGCGGCGGCGGCACCGAGACCCTGCACGACGCGTAGGCCACCGAGAACGGCGATGTTGGGAGCCACGATGCAGGCGACGGAGGCCAGGATGTGCACTCCGGTACCGACGATGAGCGGTAGTCGTCGGCCGACGATGTCCGAGAGCGGCCCGATGACGAGCTGTCCGAGGGCGAGGCCGATCAACGTGCCTGCGAGGGTGAGCTGCACCGCCGACGACGGGGTGTTCAGGTCGTCGGCGATGGCCGGAAGAGCCGGCAGATACATGTCGATGGTCAGCGGACCGAGCGCGATGAGTGCGCCGAGAACCAGTATCACCCGCAGGCGTTCCTTCGACGTCGGCTCGGGAGAGGTGTTCGTCGCTGGTGCTACGGGTGTCTCGGCTGCTGTCGTGTTCGGTGCTTGGGCCACCCGACGTTCAGCAACCGGGGTACTCGTTCTGTTCCCGGTTGCTGACTACAACTTTCGTGTCCTACGCCACGGCGTCGGACAGTACGGTCAGCTTCTCCACTTCCTGGCTGGTCAGAGCCAATGCGGGTGCGTCGAGCAGAGCCGGTAGCTGGGAGATCCTGCTCGCGCTGGCGATCGGGGCGGTGACGCCCGGTCGCGCGAGCAGCCACGCGAGGGCCACGCTCGAAATCTCCGCCGAACGTGATTCGGCGATCTCACGTAGGCCTTGCACCACGTCGAGACCGGCGTCCGAGAAGTACCCCGTGGTCAGACGTTCGCGTTGCTTGCCGGCCAGGTCCTCTCGGGTGCGGTACTTACCGGTGAGGAATCCGGCGGCGAGGGAGAAGTAGGGAAACACGCCGAGATCGTTCTCGACGGCCAGATTCTGCAGCTCGCCTTCGTAGTCACGGCGGGCGACCAGGTTGTAGTGCGGCTGCAGTGCGATCGGTGCCGCGAAACCGTTGTCTCGGGCGAGGTCGAGCCATTCACGCACCCGCGCCGGGGTGTAGTTCGAGATGGCCACGTACCGCACCTTGCCTGCCCGGACCAATGCGTCGAACGCGGCGAGGGACTCGACCAGCGGAGTCTTCTCGTCGTCGTAGTGCGCGTAGTAGACGTCGATTCGGTCGGTCTGCAGCCGAGCCAGCGACGCGTCTGCGGCGGCACGGATGTTCTCCGGGGCCAGTCCGCGGAAGTCGGGATGTTGGCTGACCTTGGTGGCGATGACGACATCGTCCCGGTTTCCGCGGGCTCTGGTCCACTTGCCGATGATCGTTTCGGACTCACCGCCGGAGTTGCCGTCGGCGAATGCCGAGTACGAATCTGCGGTGTCGACGAAGTTGCCTCCGCCTGCGGTGAACGCGTCGAGGATCTCGAACGACTCGGCCTCGTCGCTGGTCCAGCCGAACGTGTTCCCGCCCAGAGCGAGCGGAAAGATCTCCAGATCGGAACTACCGATGGCAACCACAGACAAACCCCTTACGTTGGCGAACAACTCGACTGTACGAGCAGCGAAGGCTCAGTGCCACGTGTGATCCACCAGCGCGGTGCGAGGACCGAACTTGGGCTTGGTGGCCTTGCCGCTCAGATACAGCAGCCGAATCGCGCGATGCCTGTGCGGTGCCAGGGGTCGGAGATACTCGACCATCTCCGCGTCGTCGATCGGCCTACCCAACAGCGACCAGCCCACCACCGACGCCAGGTGATAGTCGCCCACCGACAATGCGTCGGGATCCCCGAGGGCGCGTTGCGCGGTCTCGGCCGCCGTCCAGACGCCGACGCCCGGGATGGCCCGCAGCCTGCGCGCAGCGTCCTCGGGTGTCATTCCCGACGCCTCCTCCAGACGACCGGCCGCGCAGGCAACGCGGACGATGGTCTTGGACCGGGCCGGGTCGACGTTGGCGCGGTGGTACTCCCACGACGGGATGCGGCGCCACACGTCGGGTGTCGGGAAGACGAACATCGGCTTCGGCGTCGGACCCGGTGCCTTCTCGCCGAACTTGGTCACCAGGTAACGCCACGACCCGAAGGCCGAAAGTCCGTGCACTCGTTGCTCGATGATCGCCGGGATCAGGGCCTCGAGCACCAGCCCCGTTCTACCCAGTCGCAGGTGCGGCAGCCGCCGGTGGGCTTCCTGGAGAATCGGGTGCTCGGGTGCGAACGTGGAGGCATCGTCGTCCACTCCGAGGAGCGCGGGTGCCGCGTCCAACAGGTCGGGTGCACCGGGGCCCCACGCTCGAACCTGGGCACTCGTCGGCGAGGTCTGGGTCAGGCGGTACGTCACCGGACCGGAGCTCATGCGCGACGTGCGCCAGATCCCGCCGTCCGGCGTCGACTCGTAGGTGGGATCACCTCGGCCCCGACGCAGCGGCGACACCGACATCCGAACGTCGATCCGTTGTTCGGAGGTGACGAGTCGGACCACCCCATCGGAACCGGCGTCGTCGGGCATCGGTTCTTCACCTCCGAAGGGTCGTGGCCGTGTGGCCCTAATGGGTCCTCGGCGGGGCGTCGATCGGCACGATCGCAGTACCGACGGCAAGATACATAGTGCCCCGCGGAACGCGGGATCACCGCACGGACTCCCTCGCCGCGTCCGGTTCCATCGACACCATCAGGAGGTTCTTCGTGACTCGATCGCGCGCAGCCGCGTTCGTCGGAGTTGCCTACGCGTTCGTCGTGGCGATGATGGGCACGACGATGCCGACGCCGCTCTATGCGCTGTACGAGATCGAGTTCGGCTTCTCCGTCTTCGTCGTCACCCTGGTGTTCGCGGCGTACGCGGTCGGTGTACTCGGTGCCCTGCTGGCATTCGGCCGCTGGTCCGATTCGCTCGGGCGTCGGCCGATGCTGTTGGCCGCCATCGCTTTCGGACTGGTCAGCGCCGTGGTGTTCGTGTTCGCCGAGTCGTTGACGGCCCTGGTGATCGGGCGCCTGCTGTCCGGAATATCGGCAGGAATCTTCGTGGGCACCGCGACGGTGACCTTGATCGAACTGGTACCGGACAAGTGGCGCGACCGAGCCCCGGCCATCGCCACCGCGGCCAACATCGGCGGACTCGGCCTCGGTCCGTTGGTTGCGGGACTGTTGGCCGAGTACCTTCCCCAACCGCTGCGCCTGACGTTCTTCGTCGATATCATCCTGCTCGTCGTGGCAGCGGTGGCGGTGTTCCTCGCGCCCGAGACCGTCAGGGTCGCACGCGGTGCCCGGCCGCACATGCAGCGCTTGTCCGTACCGGCGGATGTCCGCGGCACGTTTCTGCGCGCCTCGATCGGTGGCTTCGCCGGGTTCGCGGTACTCGGACTGTTCACCGCGGTCTCACCGGGATTCATCGCCGGCGTGCTGCAGATCGACAACCACGCGGTGACGGGTGCCGTGGTGTTCGCAGTCTTCGCCGCATCGGCGACCGCGCAGATCACCGTGCGCAAGGCCGACCCGACGTCGGCGCAGCGGTGGGGTTGCGTGGTCCTGATGCTCGGATTGGTGTGCCTGGCAGTGTCGTTGCTGGTGGCGTCGCTGACGGTGCTGATCGTTGCGGCTGTGCTGTGCGGAGTGGGGCAGGGTGTGACGTTCAGCAACGGCATGTCGGCCGTCGACGCGGAACTTCCGCCGCACCGTCGAGCAGAAGTGACGTCGACGTTCTTCGTGGTGCTCTACGTCGCCATATCGGTCCCGGTCATCGGCGCGGGAGCTGCGGCGAGCGAGTGGGGACTGGTGGCGGCGGGGGTGCTGTTCTCGGCCGTGATCGCCGTGTTGGCAGGACTGGCGTTCGTGTTGCTCACCGTGGACGGTAGGAAATCGCGGGTCGCTCGCGTGCCCTGATACGCGGGGTCGGTCGTGCCTCGGACCCATCGGGCAAGTCCCGCGGCGTTCGTGCGCGAGTCACCCGGGCTTTGTCGGTGCCCCGACGTAGGGTCTGAGACCGTGATCATCGTGAGTACGGACGGCTCGTGTCTGCGTAACCCCGGCGGAGCAATCGGGTGGGCGTGGGTCAACCACACGGGGCCGAGCAACTCCGGCGGTGAGCCCTCGGGCACCAACCAGGTCGCCGAGCTCAGGGCCCTGCTGGAGGCGGTGCTGGCGCACCCCGGCCCCGAGCCGCTGTTGATCGAATCCGATTCGCAATACGCCATCAAGTGCGCGTCCGAGTGGCTCGCAGGCTGGAAGCGCAAGGGCTGGAAAACTGCGGGCGGTTCCCCGGTACGCAACCTCGAGCTCGTGCAGAGTATCGAGCGAGCCATCACCGAACGCGAAGGTCCGGTCCGGTTCCGGTGGGTCCGCGGACACGTCGGCAATCACTTCAACGAAGCAGCCGACGCCTTGGCAGGGGAGGCGGCACGCGCCGTGGCCGCAGGCGGTCCGACAGCGCCGGCCAAGAACGCGACCGACAAATCGACACCGGCCCCGGCGGATGCAGTTCCGTCGTCTCCGGTCCAGGCCCCGGCTGCGCGCAAGACGTCGAAGTCCGACGACGCGGTTCCCACTCTGTTCTGATCGCTCATTCGCCTGGACGTCGGAATCGTCCACCGGTACTCGGTAGGATCACGACATTCCACTCATTTCGGGATTGTCCGATACCGGAGGCGTCGAGAGCACTGTGCACTCCATAGATCCCCCTGGGCCGCCCGTGGCCGCTGCTCCATCAGAGGTCACTGCTTTGGCCGTCCGATTTCGAGTGATCGCATGGTGATCACCGCGCTGTTGTCGTTGCTCCTCGGCTTCGTACTCACCGCCGCGATCATCGCGGCCAACGGATACTTCGTGGCTCAGGAGTTCGCTTACATGTCCGTCGACCGGGCGACGCTGCGTACCGGAGCCGAGAAGGGCGACGCGTCGGCCGAGCGGGCACTGAAGGTCACCAAGCGCACCTCGTTCATGCTGTCGGGCGCGCAGCTGGGCATCACGGTCACCGGTCTGATGGTCGGCTACGTGGCCGAGCCGTTCATCGGCGAATCGCTGGGCGAGCTGCTGAGCAGCGCCGGAGTTCCCATCGCGGTGGGAATTTCGATCGGCACGGTGGGCGCTCTCGTGCTCGCGACAGTCGTGCAGATGATCTTCGGCGAGCTCTATCCGAAGAATCTCGCGATCGCGAACCCCGATCCGCTGTCCAGACGCCTCGCCCGGTCGACGCTGATCTACCTGGCCGCGTTCGGCTGGCTGATCACCTTCTTCGACAAGTCCTCCAACGCGATGCTGCGTCTGCTGCGCGTCGAACCGGTGCACGACGTGGACAGCAGTGCCACCGCCAAGGATCTCGAGAGCATCATCGACGATTCCCGGGCCAGCGGGGATCTCACCGAGGATCTGTCGTTGCTGCTCGACCGCATCCTGGACTTTCCGGAACGCGACGTCGAGCACGCCATGATCCCGCGTAGTCGGGTGGACGCAGTCACCCCCGCCACCGCCATCGGCGAGATGCGGGCGCGGATGGTGCGTGCGCACACGCGCTACCCGGTGATCGGCGACCGCGACGAGCCGATCGGTGTGGTGCAGCTGGCCGAGGTGTTGGCCGCTGCCCCCGACGACAGCCGTTCGGTCACCGAGATCATGCGAGCACCGCTGATCGTGCCGGAGCTGATGCCGCTCGAGGATGCCTTGGAGCTGTTGTCGAGCACGAAGAACGAATTGGCATGCGTGATCGATGAATACGGCGGATTCGCCGGTGTGCTGACCATCGAGGATCTCGCCGAGGAGCTGGTCGGCGAGATCACCGACGAGCACGACGAGGACATCGTCGGCGTCGAGGTTCGGAAAGACGGAGTGTGGCTCATGGACGGCGACGTCCACGTCGACGAGGTCGAACGCACCATCGGTCGCGACATGCTGTTGCCGCGAGGCGATTACGAGACACTTGCCGGCCTGCTCATCGCAGAGGGCGGAAATCTGCCCGAGGTCGGAGACACGGTGCGGATCGACCTCGCGGTGTTCGGGGCCGACCTCATGGAAGAGGTGCCGCCGCGTCCGTCGTTGGAGGTGGAGGTGCTCGAGGTCGATCGGCACGTGCCGAGTGAGCTGAGAATCAGACTCCACGAGAATTCACCGGACGGCAGCGAGGATTCGCAGGAGTCGGACGAGGAGACGGACCGATGAACGCATGGGTCGTCGTCGCCGTGACGGTCGCGCTCATCGCGCTGAGTGCGTTCTTCGTCGTCATCGAGTTCGCTCTGCTCGGCGCCCGAAGGCACCGACTGGAGGAGAAAGCCGGAACGAGCCGATCGGTGCGGGCGGCGCTGCGCGGAATGAACGAGTTGACGATCATGTTGGCGGGCGCGCAGCTCGGCATCACTGCCTGCACCTTCGCTCTCGGTGCCGTCACCAAGCCCGCCGTCGATTCCTGGCTGGGGCCGATGTTCACCTCGTGGGGTGTGCCGGGTTGGTTGGCCGGAACCGCCGCGTTCGCGCTGTCGCTGTTGCTCGTCACGTTCCTGCATCTGGTGATCGGTGAGATGGCCCCCAAGTCCTGGGCCATCGCGCATCCCGAACTCGCTGCCACCATCATCGGGCTACCGTCTCGGGCGTTCATCCGCCCCTTCCGGCTGTTCCTGGTGTGGGTCAACAAGATTGCCAACAAGCTCGTCGAGCGGTCGGGAGTGGAGCCGGTGGAGAGCGCCGCGGTCGGCGGACGCGACGCCGAGACGATCCGCAATCTCGTCGAGTACTCGTCGCAGGTCGGTGTGCTGGAACCGGAACTGCAAACTCAGATCACCCGGGTGATCGAACTCGAGACACTGACCGTCGAGACGATCACGGTGCCCGACTCCGAGGCGACCTCGGTGCCGCACGGTGCCACCGTCTCCGATGTGCAGGCGGCCGCGCTGCGTTCCGGTCACCTTCGGGTACTGCTCACCGACAGCTCCGGCGCGACGCCCGGCGTCGTCCACGTGAGAGACACGTTGCTGGCCGACGTCGGGGAGCCGGCGGCCGACTACGCGCGGGAGGCCTACACGGTCGACGGATCGACACCGGTGTACGAGTTGCTACGGCAGATGCGCAACCGCAGCGTTCAGCTCGCGGTCGTAGAGACCGGTGGACGGTTCCTCGGCATCGTCACGCTCACCGACGTCATCAAGCGGGTACTACCCACGGCTCCTGCTGCATAGCAATGTGATTCAGCCGCGAGGTTGCATCCGGCTGTTGGGCAGAGGTGGCGCGTGCAGTCGGGATCCCGGATACCCCTCGACGGTGCCGAACTGCTCGCTCTCGCGCTCGTAGGCGGCCCGGTACTCGACGACGTCCTCGTGGCTGCGGCCGACGAAGTTCCACCACATGACGATCTGCTCGCCGAACGGCGGTCCACCGAGCAGCAGCAGTCGCACCGGCTCTCGGGTCGGGTTGTGCAGATCGAGCGTCGAACTGCCCGGTTCGCGGTAACCCAATTCGGCTGCTGCAAGGACGGTCTCGTCCATCGTCACGGTGCCCTGATCGACGATGATGCCGTGCTCGAACGTCGAGTCGACGTCGAGGGTGACGCGGGCTCCGGCGTCGAGCACGAGCTCGGCTCCGAGGAGCGGGGTGAACGTCGCCACCGGTGAGGTCTCACCGAGCAGCGAGCCGAGGAACACTCGTGCGGTCAGCCCCTGGCTCGTGTGGGTCGGTGGCACGTGGTGCTCGAAAGTGGGCGCGGTGAAGCGCGATCGAGCCGGCAGGGCAACCCACAGCTGCATGCCGTGCAGAATCTCGGTCTCCGGGGTGGAGGTCTCGGAGTGACTGATGCCGTAGCCGGCCGTCATCAGATTCAGCTCACCCGGCCGCACCATGGCATGTGATCCGACGCTGTCGCGGTGTTCGATCTCGCCGGAGAACAACCAGCTGACGGTCTGGAGTCCGGTGTGTGGATGGGGTGGCACGTCCATCGACGAGGTGTCGGGGCCGTAGTGGTCCGCGAAGCACCACGCGCCGATCAGTGAACGCTGCCGTTGCGGGAGCGTGCGCCGAACCTTCAGGGCGCGCGGGCCGCCGAGAGGAACCTCGCGTGGGGTGAGAATTTCGATCACGTCTGCTCCTGATGGCACGAAAGTCTTGGCGCTCGAATCGACTACGTGGAACAACCCGAATGCGACGAGGGCTGTTTCCGGTCCGGACTAACCGACGAGGGACGCGGTTCCGCTGAGCAGCCGCACGTCGTACGACTCGGCCGCACCGTGCACCTCGGTCGATCCACCGTGGACCGTGTAGAGCACCGCGTAGGAGGTGAAGGTGACGGGTTGGTTGTCGTCGGAGTCGACGGCCACGCGTGGCAATACGACAAGCAGGTGGGTCCGGTTACCGTCCGAAAGATTGTCGACGACGGTGCGAATCTCGAAACCCAGGTCCGATCGGGTGACGTCGGTGGACTCGAACGTCTGTCCGCTCAGAACGAGCTGCGCCGCCCAGACTCCTGCGGATCGATGGGCATCGACGGTCCCGGTGATGTCGTCGCCGGTGAAGTCGTAGTGATTCGCTGCGGTGAAAGGCATGGTCACAGGCTATTCCCCGGATGGTGGAAAAACTTCGAAAAGATTTCTCATCCGGCACCCATCCACCTCGAGAGGGGCTGCGAATGCTCAATGAGACACCCGCTACTGCTGTCGCCCCCGACCGCCGTCAGTAGTGGGTGTCTCCCTTTTTGTGTGTGGGAAGACGTCCACATCGTGATGGATGCCCTCGGCTCCACCCGATCCGCCGCCCGAGACCGGATCGGAAGATTCCCGGCGAGTCGAACCGGTGATCGGTACGCTTTCGGACCTGGGCAGGTCGTTTCTCGAGGGAGCCTCATGTACGAAGACTTTCGATCGCCCGTATCGCGGCACGGCGAGCGATCGAATGCGTCGGTACAACCACGTTCGACGCGGGCGCACGGGCAGGCGCGTAGTCGCCACCGCAAACGGTCGAGCACGCCCTCGCCGCCGAGGTCGATCTCGAGTATCACCGCTCCGCCGCTCGGACCTCAGCCCAGTGCGGCTCAGGTTCTTCGCCACTGGTTCGCTGCCCCGCACGATTTCGACTGGATTTTCGTGCACAAGTCGACTCGTCCGCTGCACCGACTGATCCGAGTCGTGTTCGCGAGCTGTGTGGCTCTGTACGCCGCCGTGTCGATGCTGATGTTGGCGTCACCGAACGGGCCGACCGGATCGGGTCCGGTTGCCTACGTGATCTTCATCCTGGTTCTGCAGTTCGCCGCGATCCTGTGGTTGCTGGTCGGGCCGCTACCGGACCGCAAGTGGCAACTGGTGGCTTTCCTGGTTTTCGGCGACGTCGGTCTTGCGTCGGTGATTCTTCTCGATGTCCCCACGTCGGCGCTGATCGGCACGTTCCTCTTCGCGCTGACCGGGTCGATGTGCACCTTCTTCCTCGGACCGAGACTGCTCGTCGCGCACCTTGTGTTCGCCAATCTGGTGATCGTCTACATCGGGGCGGCCGCGTATGTGCAGGGCTTGTGGGGTCCGTGGGATGCGATCGCCGCCGTGCTGGTGGCCGCAGGGGCCACGTCGGGTGTCCCGATCTTCGCTCAGATCGCCTGGTCGTTGGTGTGCGAGGATGCGCGGCAGTCCGAGATCGATCCGCTGACCCGAATGAAGAACAGACGCGGACTGCAGAGTGCCATCGAAGATCTGCGCATGGTCGCCCACCGCGAGCAGTTGGCTTTCGTTCTCGTTCTGGTCGATATCGACCGGTTCAAGAGCGTCAACGACCGCTATGGACACGACCAGGGCGATGCCGTCATCGTCCTCGTTGCCGACCGACTCCGCGACCACCTCGGGAAGGTGGGGGTGGTGGCGAGAACCGGGGGCGAGGAGTTCGTGGCCGTCCTCGTCGGCGAGGCAGAACAATTGTGTGACCTGGTGCTCGACGTGAGCGGCACTCTGACGGACTGCTCGGATCCGATACCGGTCACGGTCAGTGCCGGCGCTGTCGTGATCGCTCCTGATTCGGAGGCATGGTCATCAGGGGCCGATGTGGTCAACGACGCGACGCGCGCGGCGGACTCTCTCATGTACCGAGCGAAAGCGGACGGTGGAAATCGGACGATGCTCGAGACGATGTAGAGCCCAATTCGCCGAGCCTGCTGACCAATCGATCAGTGTCGAGCCCCGCACATCCGATCGCGAATTCGCTCAACGGCACGAGGGCGTGGACATCGACCCGCACATCGCGGTCGTAGGCGACGTCCACGAGATTCGCGAACCGCTGAGCTGCGAATTCGTCGACACTCGCGAGAGCCGGAACCTCGGTGACGGTCAGGCTCGTCGCCTCCTCGAACATTCTGAGATAGTCGCCCGTCGACCGAGCGGCGCAGCACAGGTCGGCAAACGAGTGGCCATCCAGCACGCGTTCGAGAGTCCAGGTTCCCGACGCGAATCGCGAGTCGCTGGTGCCGATGGCACGGTGATCGACGGGACCGTCGACGCAGATCACCGCGAGATTCTTCTTCAGCTTCTCGATCGTCGGTACGAAGGTCGGGTGGAACAACGGATTGGGCAGCAGATCGTCGGGGGCGTAGTTGGAGGTGACGACCAGGGCGACCCCGCGAGCGAAGAGGGCATCGAGCATGCGCGTGATGAGTCGGGCGTCGCCGATGTCGTGCACGTGGAATTCGTCGAAGCACAGCAGTTCGGCCTGCAGTGAAGTGTCGTCCATCGAGAGGATGTCGTCGATGGCCGCGTCGATGGAGAAGCGGTGACGAAAGTACGCAGCGTGCAGGTCCCGGAAGAAGGAATGGAAGTGGACACGCTTCTTCGCGGTGGTCGCGGCGCCGGCGAAGTAGGTGTCGAGTAGCCAGGTCTTGCCGCGGCCGACCGGACCCCACAGGTAGACGCCCTCGGTGCCGGGGGTCGAGAGCGTGTCGGCGGCCGACGCTTGGGCGTCGTCGAGTAGGAACTCGGCGTCGAAGGTGTGTCGCGGTGCGATCGGCCTCATGGATCGAACCGTACGCCGCCATCCTCTACTTTTGTAGAGTGGGTGTGTAGGGTCACGATCATGGATCGCCGAACCGCCATCGCAGATGCGGCGCTCGAGGTCATCGCCCGCGACGGCCTGCGCGCCCTGACGCATCGGGCTATCGATTCAACGCTCGACTACCCGGCGGGGTCGACGTCCTACTACTTCCGCACCAAGTCCGATCTGTCGTCGGCGGTCGCCGCCCGCCTCGTCGAGCTTTCGCGCGCGACGTTCGTGGGTATCGCCGGCACCGAGAGTGATATTGCCACGGTGATTGCGCGGTACCTGAACGATGCGCTCACTCATCGCACGACCGAGCTTCGGGCCCGCTACGCGCTGATGCTGGATCCTGCTGTTGCGCAGGATGTTCGGGACGTACTGGCTCGATCGTTCTTCTCGCTCGAACGGGCGCAGGCATTGTTCGCCGAACCAGCACACGGAGACGGCCTGGTCTCGCTGTGCGAGGGTCTGGTGGCAGACGTCGTCTTCGGGCGTCGCTCGTCGAAGGATGTTGCGGTGCTGCGACTTCCGATCTCCATCTATCTTGCGGGCGCCGGGAATTCATCGCTGGGGGACCCGGTGGACATCGAGCTTCCGTAGCCTCGTCGAGCATGCGATTCGGTAGGTACTTGCCCCTGGTGTGCGTTCCCCTCGCGGTGTCGATGGGGTGCGGAACGGGCTCGGCAACGGACCGAGCGCTGCCGGAGGAGTCGTTCGATCTGCAGGCGCATCGCGGAGGCCTCGGCCTGGTCACCGAAAGCACCATCGAATCGTTCACCAACGCACTGCAACTCGGGGTGAGCACCCTCGAACTGGACACTCAGATCACCGAGGACGGCATTGCGATCGTCACCCACGACCGCAAGGTCTCGGACAGCAAGTGCGTCGATACCGGTGCGCTCGTACCGGGTGACCCCGAGTTTCCGTACGTCGGGAAGTTCGTGAACACGCTGACACTCGCGCAGATTCGCACACTGGACTGCGGAGCCCTACCGCTCACGGACTATCCGGAGCAACGACGCGTTCCCGGCGCTCGAATGCCGACCCTCACCGAGGTGTTGAACCTGGTGAAGTCGGCCGATGCATCGGGGGTGAAACTCAACGTCGAGACCAAGGTCGAGGCGGGCAGCCCGACCGAGACGGCCCCGCGCGAGCAGTTCGTCGACACGGTTCTGGGGACCGTTCGCGACGCGGGCATGCTGGACAGGATCACCGTGCAGAGTTTCGACTGGGGTGCCCTCACCTTGGTCCGCGACGCCGAACCCGAGGTGCCCGTGGTGGCACTGACGAACGGCGACTTCTTGCAGGTCGGCCAGGACGGGGCGTCGCCCTGGCTGGGTGGAATCGACATCGACGATTTCGGAGGGGATGCGATTGCCGCGATCGATTCGTTCGGGGCCTCGGCGTACTCACCGGTGCAGGGGACTCCGCAGAACGGCAAGGTCGGCGACCCCGACTTCGAGCTCTACGTCACTCAGGACATGGTGAACTCGGCCCACGAGCGCGGAATACGGGTGATCCCGTGGACCGTCGACGATCCCGACACCATGCGTGCACTGATGGATCTGGGCGTCGACGGCCTGATCACCGATTACCCCGACCGGTTGCGTGCTGTCATGAGCGAGCGCGGACTTTCTCTGCCCGAACCCGCCCGGTGACGGCTCCCCGTCAGAACGGGTAGCCGACTCCCGTCAATTTCTCGCTGGCGTCCCACAGCTTCGCTGCAAGAGCCGGGTCCTGTGCGGTCTTGGTCATGCTCGCCGGGCCCGGCTTGCCGCGCGTCTCGAACAGGGATTTGGGGCCGCTGTACGTGCCGCCACCCGCAACGTCGACGGCGTAGAGCGTGGGACGCGCTCCGGCACTGGCGGATTGCGAGAAGATCTTCAGTCCGATCGGAGCGAGGGTGGACAGGATCTTGTTGCTGCCCAGCCCGTCGGGGCTCGAGTACAGCTCGGTGGCCGAGATTCCGGGGTGCGCGGCATTGCTGGTGACCTTCAGTCCGGCCTTGTCGATCCGGCGCTGGAGTTCCAGAGCGAACAGGATGTTCGCAAGCTTGGAATTGGCGTACCCACGCTGAGGGTTGTACCCACGCTCGAGCTGAAGATTGTCGAAATCGAGCTTGGGTCCCTGCCGGTGTGCGACGGATGCGATCGTGGTGATCTTCGCGCCCGCAGCGAGCTTGGGGAACAGCAGGCCGGTCAAAGCGAAGTGGCCCAGGTGATTGGTGCCGAGCTGGAGCTCGAAGCCGTCCGCCGTCTCGGTCCGCATTGCCGGCATCATGACGCCCGCATTGTTGATCAGCACATCGATCGACTCCGGTGCCGACGCGGCGTATTCACGCACCGAGGCCAGGTCCGCGAGGTTCAGGGTGGCGGTGTCGACGGTTCCGCGGGGTGCCTCCGCCGAAATTTTGGCCGCGGCGGCATCGGCCTTGTCCTTGTTGCGGCACGCGAGCGTCACGTGGTCGCCGCGCTTCGCCAACTCCAGGGCGGTGTAGTAGCCGATACCGGTGTTCGCACCGGTGATGACAACGCGTCTCTGCTTGTTTTCGGGCACGCCGCCAGGTTACCGGTCTGTTTTAGACTTTGCCCGTGAGCAGAGCAGAAGCCGACGAACGTCCGGACTTTCCGAAGGGCACCGGAAATCCTGCGTCTCGGGCATTCCGCGCGGCGGGATACATGTGCCTGGACGATCTTGCGGGGGTGCCCGCGGCCGAGCTGAAGAAACTGCACGGTGTCGGTCCCAAGGCGTTGACGGTCGTCCAAGCGGCGTTGGAGCAGACCGGTCGCTCGCTCGGCTGAAGTTCAGGCCCAATGACTGGGACGGGCCAAGGATTCGGGTAGCCGTGTTGCTCGGTCACCACGTGCCGCGCCGATCTGGAACTGCGTGGCATAGATGCTGCCGAGCATGTCCGTGCCGCGGAGGTCGGCACCCCGGAGATCCGCGCCGATCATGTCGGCCAGACGCAGGTCCGCCCTGCGCAGGTCGGCCCCGATGAGATACGTACCGCGCAGGCTCGCTCCGCGCAGGTCCGCGCCGGCAAGCTGTGCGCCGATCAGGTCGCGGCCGCGGTAGTTCTTCTTCTTGCCCTTCACTTCGGTTCGAACCAGATCGCTTGCCTCGATCAGCAACTCGTTGATCCGCGAACGCAGCCCGGAGACGTCGACCGACAGTAGAACCTCGGGAGCCGACTCGGTCAGCGCGTCCAGTTCGTCGTACTCGTGGCCGATCCGATTGTGCAGCGGCGAGGTCGAATCCCGGTCACGCACATCCGCGAGGTACCACAGCAGTTCGTGCAGATCACGCATGATCGGGAACACCGCGAACATCTCCGACGAGTTCGACGGTTGCTGCCGCCAGTCGCGTCCGGCGAACGAGGACTGCGATACCTTCTGGCCCGCACCGAAGCAGTCGTACACCGCGCACCCGGGAAAGCCTTTCTCCCGCAACGTCGAATGAATGCCGCACCGCGAGTCCCCGAGGAGGTTCCGGCACGGCTCGCCGGCGGCCTTGTCGACAGCGAAGTCCGACGACTTCGCGAAGGGCAGAGCGACGCAACAGAGTCCGAAACAACTGCCGCAATCGGCCAGCAAGTTCTCGGGCGCGCGCATGCGGCCACTCTGTCCCCCGACGCGAGGCAGCGTCAAGCGAGTTTGTTCGCGGCAGTCACTCCGGTCGATTCAGCAGTGCGATGAGCTTCTTCGGGGCGCGATCGCAGTAACTCTCGGTGATCAGTTCGCCGAGTTCGGTCCGGTCCACGGACTCGTCGAGCAGCATTCCGATGATCTGCGGACCCCATCCGGGCTTGAAGAACCCGGCACGGGCGGACAGTGCGTCGAGTTCGATTCCGCTGGAGCGAAAGATCAGCACGTGAGCCGGACCGTCGGTGCCGGCGGCTGCGGCGGATGCAGGCGGGGCGCCGTCGAGGATCTCGAGAACGTGGGCGAAGGTGCGCCCGCGAACTCGCCAGCGTGTCCCGACCCATGCCTGTTCCTCGTAGGTCTCGGGCAGGGCCAAGCACATCCGTCGAACAGCGGCTTCCCAGTTCGTCCTGTCGTGCGACATACCGGGCTACAGTATTTCAGCGGGCGGGCAGGCGGGCGGAAAGCACTCCGGAAGGCACGGTCGATGTCGGAACTCGAGTACGGCGAGGTGGTGTCCTCGCTGCGCAGAGCCGGATGCGTGTTCGCCGACGAGGAAGCAGACATTCTCGTCGAGTCCGCGTCGACCCCGGCGGAGCTGACCGCAATGCTCGCACGCCGCGTCGCCGGCGAACCGCTCGAGCATGTCGTCGGCTGGGTCGCGTTCTGTGGTCGGCGCATCGCCGTCGAACCGGGGGTGTTCGTGCCTCGCCGGCGAACCGAATTTCTCGTTGAATGTGCTGCAGCGCTGCATCCTTCGGTGTTACTGGACCTGTGCTGTGGATCCGGGGCGATAGGCCTGTCGGTCGACGGTGTCACCGAGTTGCATGCTGCCGATGTCGACGCGGTGGCGGTTCGGTGTGCATCGCGCAATGTCGCCGCAGGCGTGGGCACGGCACCGGTCGGTCACGTACATCGCGGCGACCTGTACGACGCCCTGCCGCCGGAGATGCGCGGCAGATTCGACGCGATCGTCGTCAACGCGCCCTACGTTCCGACGGCCGACATCGGGCTGATGCCACGAGAGGCGCGCATCCACGAGCCGCACATCGCGCTCGACGGTGGTTCGGACGGTGCCGGGATTCATCGTCGGGTCGCGGTCGGTGCGCCGCAGTGGCTGGCTCCCGGCGGCTACCTCCTCGTCGAAACCAGTGCAGCACTGGCACATTCGACGCTACGAGCTGTAGTCGACGCCGGCTTCACCGGTCGCATCGACGAATCCGAGGCACTCGATGCCGTCGTGGTGATCGGTTCGACTCCGAGTCGGTGAGGGTTTCGATCGGGCTCCCGCGTGGCATGCAGGACCAGATACCGACGACGAGAGGTTGTTCGACCATGACAACATTGCTGTTCGCAGTCACCGCTGCCGACCACTGGACCCTGAACGACGGAAGCAAGCACCCCACCGGGTACTGGGCCGAGGAGCTCGTCGAGTCCCATCGCACGTTCGTCGACGCAGGCTGGGATATCACGGTCGCGACGCCGGGCGGTAAGGCTCCGGTCGTCGACGAGGGCAGCTTGGCCGTCGATGCCAACGGCGGCGACGAGGAGAAGGTGGCGGATCAGAAGAGCTACCTCGCCTCTATCGAGTCGATCCTGTCCTCGCCCGCAAAGCTGGAGGAGCAGAAGGCGTCCGACTTCGACGTCGTCTTCGTGCCCGGTGGTCACGGGCCGATGGAGGACCTGGCCGTCTTCGAGAGCTTCGGGGCACTGGTGATCGACTTCCTCGACTCGAACAAGGTGGTCTCTGCGGTGTGCCACGCGCCTGCCGCCCTGCTCCCCGCCGTCCGCAGCGACGGAACCTGGGCGTTCGACGGGTACGAGCTCACCGGATTCACCGACGAAGAGGAGACCCAAGCAGGTCTCGCCGACAAGGCCCCGTGGTTGCTCGAGTCCCGGTTGCGCGAGAACGGCGCGAAGTTCGACTCCACCGACGCGTGGGCACCGAAGGTCGTCGTCGACCGGAACCTGTACACGGGTCAGAACCCGGCGTCGACGCGTCCCCTCGCGGAGAAGCTGGTCAGCGCGCTGAAGTAACCGGTGCGGGGCGGTCGGCGTTCTGCCCACGGAGAACAAGGAACATCGGCGGGAACATCACTACTGCTTTCGAAGTTGAGCCTCTATAGCTCAATCCTTTGGAGGAGAAGTGACCGAAACCGTTCGTGTCCCCGTACTGTTCCTGACCGACCCGATCGTCCTGCCCGGCATGGTGGTGCCCGTAGAACTCGACGAGGCAGCGCGTGCCGCCGTCGACGCCGCAAAGGCGAGCAACGACGGCACGCTGCTCGTCGCGCCGCGTCTCGAGGACCGCTACGCCGCATACGGAGTCCTCGCCACGATCGTGCAGATGGGACGCCTCGCAGACGGCCGCCCGGCCGCTGTCATCAAGGCCACGCGCCGCGCGCACATCGGCCACGGAGTCAGCGGACCCGGTGCCGCCCTGTGGGTCGAGGCCGAGACCGTTGTAGATGTGCCCCCGAGTGACGACCTCAAAGCCCTGGCGGCCGAGTACAAGCAACTCGTCGTTGCGATGCTGCAGCGCCGAGATGCGTGGCAGGTGATCGACTCGGTCAACAAACTCACCGACCCGGGCGCGATCGCCGACACGGCCGGCTACGCGTCGTACCTCACCGACGTGCAGAAACGGGATCTTCTCGAAACCCCGGACGTGGCAACGCGTCTGACCTCACTCATCGAGTGGACCAAGGCTCATCTCGCCGAAGTCGAGGTCAACGACAAGATCTCCGGTGACGTCCGCGAGGGCATGGAGAAGACTCAGAAGGAGTTCCTGCTCCGGCAGCAGTTGGCGGCCATCCGCAAGGAACTCGGCGAGGACGAGCCCGACGGTGCCGACGACTACCGCGGCCGCGTCGAGGCAGCGGATCTACCCGAGAAGGTGCGCGAACAGGCGTTGCGTGAGGTCGGCAAACTCGAGCGGGCCAGCGATCAGAGCCCCGAGTCGGGCTGGATCCGCACCTGGCTCGATACCGTGCTGGATCTGCCGTGGAACAACACCACGACCGACAACAACGACATCGATTCGGCGCGTGCGGTTCTCGATGCCGACCACCACGGACTCGACGACGTGAAGGATCGGATCGTCGAATACCTGGCCGTCCGGGCCCGACGCTCCGAGCGTGGACTGCAGTCGGTCGGTGGGCGTGGGTCCGGTGCCGTCATGGTGCTCGCAGGCCCGCCCGGAGTCGGCAAGACCTCACTCGGTGAGTCGGTCGCACGTGCACTCGGTCGGAAGTTCGTGCGTGTCGCTCTCGGCGGCGTCCGCGACGAGGCCGAGATCCGTGGGCACCGTCGTACTTACGTCGGCGCGCTGCCGGGCCGGATCGTGCGGGCCATCGGCGAGGCGGGATCGATGAATCCGGTTGTCCTGCTGGACGAGATCGACAAGGTCGGCTCGGACTATCGCGGCGACCCCAGTGCTGCGTTGCTCGAGGTGCTGGACCCGGCTCAGAATCACACGTTCCGTGATCACTATCTCGATCTGGACCTCGACCTGTCCGACGTGGTCTTTCTCGCTACCGCCAATGTGATCGACCAGATTCCCGGGCCGTTGCTCGACCGCATGGAATTGGTGACCATCGACGGCTACACCGAGGACGACAAGGTCGTCATCGCCCGGAACTACCTGCTTCCCCGTCAAATGGACAGGGCGGCAATCACATCCGAGGAGGTGACGGTCACCGACGCCGCGCTGCGCAAGATCGCGGCCGACTACACCCGTGAGCCGGGTGTGCGGCAACTCGAGCGATTGCTGGCCAAGGCGCTTCGCAAGGTGGCGACGAAGTTGGTGGGCACCACCGGTGTCCTGAAGATCGACGAGCCGGACCTGGTGCCGTACCTCGGTCGCCCGCGGTTCACACCCGAGGCGCACGAGCGCACCGAAGTACCAGGAGTGGCAACGGGTCTCGCGGTCACCGGACTCGGCGGAGATGTGCTGTTCATCGAGGCCGCGACGACCGAAGGCGACTCCCGGCTCGAGCTCACCGGCCAGCTCGGCGACGTGATGAAGGAGTCCGCACAGATCGCTCTGTCCTACGTGCGCTCGCACGCAGCGCAATTCGGCGTCACGCAGGAATCTCTGGATCGGAGAATTCACGTGCACGTTCCGGCGGGCGCGGTGCCGAAGGACGGTCCTTCGGCCGGTGTGACGATGGTGACCGCCCTGGTGTCGATGGCCACCGGGCGTCCGGTGCGCTCGGATGTCGGCATGACCGGTGAGGTCACGTTGAACGGTCGGGTGCTACCGATCGGCGGGGTGAAGCAGAAGTTGCTGGCTGCGCAGCGTGCGGGACTGAAGACCGTGTTCATTCCGGCGCGCAACGAGCCGGACCTGGACGACGTACCCGCAGAGGTGTTGGAGGCGTTGGATGTTCGTCCGATGACCGACGTCGCGGATATTCTCGCGCTCGCGCTGGAGCCGGCGACGGCAACTGCTGCGGCATAGCGCCGCGGTGATCGTCGTGGGAGGGGCAGGTGGCTCGGCCGCCTGCCCCTCCCGTCGGTCTCGGGTGCCGCGCTTGACCTCGAGTCATGTCGAGGTTCTACGTTGGTGGGATGAGCATGGAGATGACCGCCTGGAATCAGATGTATCGCACGATGAACAGGCCCGACACCCAGTCGTCGTTCTCGAAGGAGACGGCCCGCAGGATCCTGACGTTCGCGGCACCGCATCGCCGCGCACTCGGCGGGTTTCTGGTGCTCAGCGTGGCTCTGGCCGTTCTTGCAGTGGCGACTCCGGTCTTGGCGGGGCGGGTGGTCAATGCGATCGTCGACGGGCGAGAGCTACGCGTGGTGGTACTGCTTGCATCGGCGATCGCAGGGATCGCTCTGGTGGACGCTGTGGTCGGTCTGATCAACCGATGGCTCTCGGCGAACATCGGCGAGAGCCTGATCCTGGATCTGCGGACGGCCGTGTTCGACCACGTGCAACGGATGCCGATCGCATTCTTCACGCGAACCCGCACCGGTGCGTTGGTGAGTCGACTCAACAACGACGTGATCGGAGCGCAGCGCGCATTCAGCACCACCCTGTCCGGTGTCGTCAGCAATCTCGTGACCCTGGTACTGACGTTGGTGGTCATGATCGGAATCTCCTGGCAGATCACCCTTCTCGCACTGGTCCTGCTGCCGGTGTTCGTACTTCCTGCGCGCCGGATGGGTCGACGCCTCGCGCGGCTGCAACGAGAAGCGGCAGCGCACAATTCGGCGATGAGTACGCAGATGACCGAGCGTTTCTCGGCACCGGGAGCAACCCTGGTGAAGTTGTTCGGGCATCCCGAACAGGAATCGGTCGAGTTCGCGGTCCGGGCGGCCAGGGTGCGCGATATCGGAGTGCGCAGTGCCATGGTGCAGACGGTGTTCGTCACCGCGCTGACACTGGTCTCGGCACTGGCGCTCGCCGTGGTGTACGGATTGGGCGGCTTCTACGCCCTCCGTGGGACTCTGGACCCGGGTTCGGTTGTGGCACTGTCACTTCTGTTGGCCAGGCTGTACTCACCCCTGACCGCGCTGGCCAGCGCCCGCGTGGAGGTCATGAGCGCATTGGTGAGCTTCGAGCGAGTATTCGAGGTCCTCGACCTCGTTCCGTTGATAGCCGACAAGCCCGACGCGACAGCGCTACCGCCCGGGCCGGTGGCCGTCGAACTCGATGATGTCAGGTTCGCGTACCCGTCCGCGGACAAAGTATCGCTCGCCTCGCTCGAGGAGGTCGCCACCTTGGATTCGCGCGGGGGAGAGGAGGTTCTGCACGGTGTGTCGTTCGGAGCCGAACCCGGCCAGATGGTCGCGCTGGTCGGCACATCCGGTGCAGGCAAGTCCACGATCGCGCAGTTGATCGCACGGCTTTACGACGTCGACGGCGGTTCGGTCCGGCTCGGCGGCGTCGATGTGCGGGACCTGACGGCCGAATCCGTCCGCGGCACAGTGGGAATGGTGACCCAGGACGGGCACCTGTTCCACGAGAGCATTCGGTCGAATCTGTTGCTGCCGCGTCCCGACGCCACCGACGACGAACTGTGGGATGCGCTCTCGAGGGCGCGGCTCGCGGACCTCGTGCGCTCCCTGCCCGACGGTCTGGACACCGTCGTCGGCGAGCGCGGGTATCGACTCTCCGGTGGTGAGCGTCAGCGTCTGACGATCGCGCGGTTGCTGATCGCACAGCCGCGAGTGGTCATCCTCGACGAGGCAACGGCATCGTTGGACTCCACGTCGGAGGCCGAGGTGCAGGCCGCGTTGGCCGAGGCGCTGGAAGGCAAGACGTCGGTTGTCATCGCGCACCGGCTGTCGACCATCCGAGCTGCGGACGTGATCCTGGTGATCGAGGACGGAAGAGTCGCCGAGCGCGGCACCCACGACGAGCTCCTCGCAGCAGGAGGCCGCTACGAGGAGCTGCATCGGACGCAATTCGCACAGGCGGAGTGAGCCTGCGAAGCCGGGATCGGAGCCTGCGGCGTGACCCTACGAAACCGGGTCCGGGACCACGGTTGCTGGGTCGCCGTCGGTTGCGGCGGCGAGCATCGGGGTGAATCCGTCGATCGCGTAGTCCAGCGAGAGTGGGCTCGAGTATCCGAGGGCCGAGGGTAGGTCCGTACTGAAGGAGCCGATGTACGCGGTCCGGTCCTGCCGGACGACGTCGAGGGCGGCGAGCAGAGGGTTGGCCTGCAGATGCTCGCGGCTCTGGCCGGCGATGACGAGGACGTCGGTGTCGAGTCGATCGAGGTTCTCCGCACTGATGGTCTCGGAGGCGTCGGGAATCTCGAAGCCGAGGTCGGTGAAGAACAGGGCGCGGATGTCGTCCTTGCCGAGAAGCAGGTAGCTGCCGTCGTCCATGACGAACGCGAGAGACAGTGACTTGCCGGTGAATTGGGGGTTCGCGGCTTCGGTGTCGGCGAACTTCTGCTCCAGCTCGGCCGTTCGATCCTGGGCTTCCTGCGACTTGCCGAGGGCTTCGCCGACCACGGCGAACTCCTGCTGCCAGGTTGCGGCGGGTACGTCGTCGTAGCCGCCGATGTCGGCGATCGTGGGGGCCATCCCGGACAGGGTGTCGTACTGGCCCTGGTCGATGAAGGAGTACGGGCCGAGGATCAGGTCGGGTGCTTGCGCCGCGATCTGCTCCAGGTTGAGGTCGGTACTGCCGACTTCGGGAATCTCGGTTCCGCCCAGGGCTGCTCGAGCCCACGGGCGCTGTCGGTAGTCGTAGCTCAGGTTGCCGCGTGTCGCGACGGGCTTGACGCCCAGCGCGAGTGCGAAGTCCTGCTCGTTGAAGCCGATCGTCACGACACGGGTGGGTTCGGCGTCGATGACGGTCTCACCGAAACGGTGCTCGATGGTGACGGGGAAGCCGGCGGCGCTACCGGGGCCACCGGATGCGTCGGTGTCGGCATCGGACGAACAGCCCGCTGCCAGAGCCAGGACGGACGCACCGGCGGCCACGAGCTGGACGGTCTTCTTCATGTGATCTCCTCGCAACTGAAGTTAGCGAGGTTAGCCTAACCGACCCACCGATGCGTCGATCATGTGCGAGGGGGTCGGGCGGCGCGATCAGCAGTTGGTCGTGGCCGGCACTCCCGCGAATCGCTGGTCGATCCACTCGAGGGCCTGTGGCAGGCCGAGTACGGCAGCGGTCAGGTGATCGTTGCTGGGCACCTTCACCTCGGTCACGAGCACTCCGGCGCGGCAGTATCGGGCGATCGTGTTGTCGATGGCGCTGACCGGGATCAACGCATCGGTGGGGCTGTGCCACTCGAAGTACGGTGCCTTCGGTACACCGGGATACAGCTCGACGCTGTTGTCGTTGACGGCGGCGATCGCTTCCGGACTGTTGATCAGGTCCAGCGTGCCTGCGACCTCCATGGCGCTCTTACCCGCGCCCGCGGCGATGATGTCGTTGGTGCACCCGTTCTGGATCTTGTTCTCGATCTCCTTGCCGAGCGGGTTGAGCTGAGAGCTGATCGGGATGCGGGTGGGGTACTCGCGTTCGATACCGAGCGCGGCAGCGAACGCCAGACCGAACATGGGGTGCGGGGCGAAACCGAGATCGCGGGCCATCCGCTCGAGGTTCATCGGGGCGCCACCGTTCGCGCTGCCGACGATGTTCAGCTCGGGCGCGTAGTCGTTCTGAAGCGCGGCTGCCCATGCCGTGGCCATTCCGCCGCCGGAGTAGCCGGCCAACGCAACGGGGCTCTGGTGAACCTGGATGGGATCGAAGCGCTGAGTGGCGCGAATGCTGTCGAGCACGATCTGCCCGCCGAGCTTGGCGGCACCGTAGGCGCTGTTGGGTCCGAGGTGATCGGCGATGACGACCGTCCACCCGCGCTGCAGTACTGCGTTCAGAGCGGGTGCCTCACGAATCATCAAATTGGGATCGTTGGTCCAGAGCGCTTGTGAAGGTGCACATTCGAGACCGAGTGCATTGATGATGTGTTGGTAAGAAAGTAAAGGGCCGTTCGGTGCTTTGTTTTGTGGAACCAACACGGTATTGATTGCGGCGATGGGATCGCCGGCCGAATTGGTGGAGCGGAATTTCAACTGCCACACGTCCACGCCGAAGAATCCGGGCGGCGGTGGCATCGGGCGGCTGGAGATCACGTCGCCCGGAGCGAGCGCATCGAGATCGGCTGGCGGTGCGTAGAAGCCGTCGGCGATCGGTGTCGGGTACAGCGGCGCAGCAGCAGCTTGACCTGCGCCGACGAGTGACGAACACAGAACTGCAACCGCAGTCATGCTGACAGCGCCTGCCAACTTGAGAACCCGCATGTGGTAAACCCCTCCGTGCCTGAACCGAAGCGACGAGCGCTGCGGCGATCTGGCAAGCCCCCGTAGAGCCGGCCCGCAAACCGTTATAGCTGATGATGCTCGAGTTGTTACGCTCCCCCCGGAAACGATGGGCGCAACGGTACGCATCGGCTCATTTTATGGCAACCGAACGTTACCTATCCTGGTTTTTCCGACCGGGTCCAAGTTTTTCACCCGAGGCATTTCTCGTCATTCCCGATGCACTGCCTTCGGTTCCTTGTCCGGGCGGAGACCGCGCCAGCTCGGATGCCGCAGATGGCCGGATTCCGTGGCCTCGTAGTACCGCACCTCGCCGACGAGCACCGGCTCGACCCACACCGCTCCGTTCCGATCGGCCGCGGGCAGCACCGAGGAGAAGGGACTGTCCGACGCCTCGAGTGGCGCGAGGAGGGCAGCAAGCGTATCGAGCGCACGGTCGTCGAACCCGGTTCCGACGCGCCCTACGTATCGCAATCCGTCCCCGTCGGGAATGCCCATCAGGAGTGAGCCGAACCCACCGGAACGACGACCCTGCCCCCGACGCCACCCGCCGATCACGATCTCCTGAGTCCGCCAGTTCTTGTGCTTGATCCAGGTGTGGGCGCGCTTGCCGGGTTGATAGACGGAGTCGGTTCGTTTGGCGACGACGCCTTCCCAGCCTCGTTCTCTGCTTTCGGCGATGGCGTCCGCAGCGGTCCCCGTCAGCCGCGGTGGCACCAGCACCGAGTCGAGTCCTGTGGTCAGTAGTTCGAGCAGCCGTCGTCGATCCGAGTACTTCTTGCGCAGCAGTGACGTGCCGTCGAGGTGAAGCAGATCGAACGCGATGAATCGGATCTGGTCACGGGTGGCGTTCTGCAGTTTCTCGAAGCTGCTGACCCCGTCGTCGTCGAATACCACGACTTCTCCGTCGACGATGGCGTCGTGCTCGGCCAGGTCATCTGCGAAAGATTGGAGTGCGCCGAACTTTTCGGTGTAGTCGTTACCGCTTCGCGTGCGCAGCGTCATCGAACCGTGCGTCAGTTCTGCGATGATGCGGAACCCGTCCCACTTGCCCTCGAACGACCACTCGTCGTCCGGGAGATCGAGGATGTCGCCCGCGGTGGCGAGCATCGGCGAGATGTTCTTCGGCTCGGGCTTGTCGGGTGCGTCCTTCATCAGATGCATGAGCCACTGATTGCCCTTGGTGCGGATCAGGGCGAAGCGCCCGGTCGCCTTCTTTCCGTGCAGAACGACGATGACCTCGTCCTCTCGCCATTTCTCGAGTTCGTAGGTTCCGCTGTCCCAGATCGAGACGTCGCCACCGCCGTACTCGCCCTTGGGTATCCGACCGGAGAACGACGCGTATTCGAGTGGGTGGTCCTCGGTGTGTACCGCCAGCCGGTTCTGCTTCGGGTCCACCGGGATGTTCTTCGGGACGGCCCACGAGACCAGGACGCCGTCGTGCTCGAGTCGGAAGTCGTAGTGCAGCCGTCGGGCATGGTGTTCCTGGATCACGAACGTGTCGTTGTTGCCCTGCGGTTCGGTGGCGGTCGGTATCGGTTCGGGGGTCTTGTCGGCGCTACGCATGCTGCGGTACTTGACGAGTTTGTCCGTGGCAGAACTACTTTCGGGTGCCGAGTCGACGGTGGGGTCCAGCTCTGCGAGAAGATCGCCGAGGTCCTGGAATCGCTCGAGGACCTCTTCGAATCGAAGTTGTTGCAGCCCCGATGCTTCCAGCTCGTCCCAGGTGCGTGGTGCCGCGACCGTGGGGAGCGCTCGTCCACGGAGAGAGTACGGGGCGACCGTGGTCTTCTTGCCGTTGTTCTGGCTCCAGTCCACGAATACCCTCCCGGTTCGCTTCGCCTTTGCCATCGTGGCCGTGACCCGGTCCGGCGAGCGCTCTTCGAGCAGCGTGGCAACACGCTTGGCGACCGTGGACGCGCCGGAGGTCGACAGCGGTTTTTCGAGCGGCACGTACAGGTGGATTCCCTTGCTGCCGCTGGTGACCGGATATGCGGTCATCCCGATATCGCCGATCAGATCCCTTATCTCGCAGGCTACTTCGGCGCATCGCGCGAGATCCACGTCGTCGCCGGGATCGAGGTCGAAGACCATGCGGGTGGCCGGTCCGGCTTCGGTGCCGTCGAACCGCCACTGCGGCACGTGCGCTTCGATGGCCGCTTGTTGACCGAGCCAGGCCAGATCGGCTGCAGTGGAGAACAATGGGTAGGTGACGACGCGGTCGGAATGCTGCATCGAACGCCGATCGAGCCAGTCGGGTGCGGAGGCGGCAAGGTTCTTCTCGAAGAACGACGACTGGTCCACGCCGTTGGGCCAACGCTTACGGGTCACCGCTCGGCCCACGAGGTGAGGAAGCATCGCAGGCGCGATGGCAACGTAGTACTCGATGATGTTGCCCTTGGTGGTCCCTGTTTCGGGGAACAGCACTTTGTCGAGGTTGGTGACGGAGACCTTGCGACCATCGATCTCGAGGGTGGCCATCGTCTCAGGTTAACGGCCGCCGTCTGAAGATGCGGGGGAGTTGTGACAGGCTCTTTTCTTATGGCGACGATCAGTGTCTCAGTACAGATGCCCGAGAATCCGCAGGGTGCGTGGGACAAAGCTTCCGCACTCGATCGGTTCGACGAGTGGATGACCATCCACGGTGGATGGTGCAGCCCACCGCCCAAGAAGGTCGGCAAGGGCACCGAAGTGGAGTCGCTGGTGAAGGTGAAGGGCTTCAAGAACACGATCAACTGGACCTTCACGGAGTACGACGAGCCCAAGCTGATCGAGATGTCCGGCCGAGGTAAGGGTGGAGTGCGAATCTCGCTGACGGTCCATGTACGTGAGGCCGAGGGTGGATCGGAGCTGACGCTCGATGCGAAGTTCGGCGGGGGTGTGCTGTTCGGTCCGGTGGGATCGGTGGTGGCGCGAGCACTCGATACCGATGTGAAGAAATCCGTTGCGAACCTGGCGGCGCTGAGCTGACGGATCTTCGTCGAACTAGCTGCACGACAGTCTCTTCCAGCCCCGCACCGTGTTCTCGGTGCGGGGCTGGGGTCGTCTGTGGGCTTGTGTGGTGCGCGGGTCAGGCGATGTGGGGGCCTGCTCGGGCGTGGGATGGTCGGGGTTGTCGGTACGGGTCGACGGTGGCCGGTGGCACGAACCACGGGTGGCCGTCGGTGCCGATGAACACTTCCCAATCGGAGTGGTGGAGGAGTCGGTGGTGGAATCCGCACAGGAGGACGAGGTTGTTCATGTCGGTGGGGCCACCATCGGCCCAGTGCCGGATGTGATGCGCTTCGGTCCAGGCGGCGGGTTTCCCGCAGCCGGGAAAAGCGCAGGTGTGGTCTCTCGCGATGAGGGCTTTGCGTTGTTTGGCGGTGACGGTGCGTGCGGTGCGGGCGAGGTTGATCGGTGAGCCGTTCTCGTCCATGACGATGGCGGTCAGGACACAGTCGCAGGCGAGTTGCCGGGAGGTGTTGCGGGAGAGTGGTCCCATCCAGGGCAGCCATCCGACGGTAGTGCCGTCGCCGAACAGGTCCCTGTATGCGCCGCGATCCATGGCGGGGTGGCCGTCGTCATCGGATTCGTCTGCAGCGCGGGTGTTCTCGTCGTCGGCGATGTCGTCTGCGTCGGCGCTGTCGCGGAGGTCGGTGAGATCGCGCAGGCTGATGTGCAGGTTCAGGTGCGGGCGTTCACCGCCTTCGATGGGTCGATCACTGGAGGCGAGGTACTGGTCGAGGATGTGTCCGAAGGCGTCGGCGCGACGCCGGGCGGGGCTGCGGTCGTCTCCGGTTTTGGGTGTCTCGGTGCCGTCGGGGTCGGGTCGTGGTTCGGTCAGCGGGGAGAGTGCGGTGAGGAGTTTTTCTCCGGTGATTGCGTCAAAGTCACCTTTCAGCGACAGCCGCCCGTTGAGGGTTCTGGAGGCGAAGAGTTCGTTGCGGTCGGTGTCGTCGGCGGGTGGTGTCTTGCCGCCGTAGGTGTCGTGGAGTTTGGTGATCGCTTCGCGGATGCGGCCGGTGTGGGCTCCGGGTCCGGTGGCGGCGGTGATCATCGCTTTGCGGGCGATGTCTTGGCCTTTCTGCGGGAGGTTCTTGGGTGGGGTTTCGGCGAAGGTGAGGATCAGCGCGGCGTGGTCGATGGTCATGACGCCGGTGTTCACGGCGTCGGCGATGTCGGGGAAGTTCTTCAGTCCGCGGGCGAGGGCGACGATCTTGGTGGCCTTGGACGGTGAGAGCAGGGTGGTGGAGGTCAGCCATCCGGCGGGGCCGGGGAATCCGAGTTTCTCCCGGCTCACGCGGGTGTCGATGTCGGCGACGAGAGCGATGCGGCGGGCTTCGAGCAGTTGGATCTGGTGGGAGACCGCGGCGGCGTCGGCGAGGAGTTCTGCCTCGCTCAGTTGCCAGATCACTGTGGTCATGCCATGAAGTGTATCGAACGTGCGTTCGACTGACAACCATGATTGAATCGAAAATTGTTGTCCTGCTGAACTATTCGCGGATTCGAACTTGTCGGTACCCCGTGATAAGGCCGAGCATCGAGGGACTCCGAGTCCGCAACCAGGATCCCAGCGCTTCACGGTTGGAAGTTCTCCGGAGCGGCCTACGTATTCACGACGGTCGAGACTTTCCGTGTGTCCGGTGACGGACCCCTAGAGCTGTCGGGTCTTTCGCAACCACCACAGTCCCGCGATGGGGAGCACCACCGGGATGAAGACGTATCCGGATCCGAAGTGCGACCACACCGTCGGCTCCGGGAAGTCCTGGGGCTGAATGTAGCTGAGCGTGCCGATGCCGATGACTCCGACGAGTTCGATGATGCAGGAGACCGTCACCACTCGTCGAGACGCTTCTGTTGCTCGTGCCAGTCCTACCGTGGCGACGATGTAGACCACAGCAGCGAACGCCGAGAGCAGGTACGCCACCGGTGCGTCGTCGAATCGCGTGGTGAGTTGCACGATCGAGCGTGATGTCGCGGCGACGGCGAACACGGCGTAGACGGCGATGAGGAAGCGCCCGAATCCGGTGCGCGTCGCTTGCTGGAGGTTGTCAGGCATATCCGGCCCAAATCTGGCTCAGGCGCAGCACCATGGCCGCGAGGGTGAGGACGGCAACGAGGAGTACGGCAGTGCCGCCGCGGGAGCGGTCGCCCAGAGACCACCACGTGCCGAGGGGGAGAAGGAACAGCAGTCCGACGAGGTAGGACCCGAATGTCAGCCGGTGTATCTCGCGGTCCGAGGTGAACATCATGACGAACCCGATGACGGCCTGCAGCGCGACGACGGCCTCGGTGACCGCGATGGTCCAGAACAGTGCGCGATCGGACTTGTTCTTCAGCAGAACCGGTCGGTTCATGACGAGCTTCGCGAGCACCCAGACACCGACGACCAGGGACAACGCATACAACAAGCCGGTGACGGCGCCGATCATCGAGTTCCTCGTCAAGTTCGTGGTGGATGGGTGGTGCAGCCTCCACACTATCCGCGTAACGCCATGTCAACACTGTGAGGCCCTCGAAACACGGCGTTGTTCCGGGTGTGACCAATCGGAAATGGATGGGGCTTGTACTTGTTCCACGGCCGCAGAGGATCCGCTCTCTCGCCGGACATGACCTCTCTTCCTCAGGTGGCCATCGGTGTCCACCGCATCTCGAGTAGTTGCCCACTGCATTCAGCCAGTTCCGCGAACCTCAGGAGACACCAGTGTCAGATCTCGACCAGTCCATCGCCGAGAACATCAAGAAGTCCCTCGAAGAGATTCCGCACCCTTCACTTCCCAAGGGCAGCAACATCTACGGCTCCACCAAGATCTTCCCCGATTACAAGGCCGAGAACGGCGAGAGCTACTTCACGCTGGTGCACGGCATCGCGCACGAGTCCTCGGTGTCGTTCGTCGCGGTACTCCAGGCGACCCGCGCTCTGCGCAAGGGCTTCGAGTCGGCCATGTACTTCTACGGTCCCGGTGCCATCAATTGCCTTGCCACTCGCGGCTTTCCCACCACCGGTGACTCCGGGTTCCCGGGCGAGCAGAACATCAACGATTCGCTCGCGACCTTCATCGCCGAGGGTGGCACCGTGTTCTGCTGCCGCTTCGGACTGGCCCTGCACGGCGGTCGCGAAGAGGACCTCATCGAGGGCGTCATCCCGGCCCACCCCCTGGACGTGCAGGACGCGCTGATCCACTACGCGCGCAAGGGTGCCATCATCAACTCGACCTACATGGTCTAGGAGCGCACCGTGTCGGTCAGTACGCGTGTAGATCTGGCGTTGCTCGGTATCCGAGGATCCACGCCGGTCTCGAGAACGGCAGGCGCCGGGCCGAGCGACGACGGGCATGTCACGATCGATGGCCTCGGCGCAGCCATCCCGCGCAATCCGCTCAGTCCGTACGTCCTCGAAGAGGGTCGAGTGCTGTTCGACGGCAACGACATCGGGCTCGACGTGCAGGCTGTCGACCGTCCGAAGTTCTACGACCTGGAAACCGCCGACGGTATCGCCTACGAGAAGATCGCGAAGCTGCACGGCTCCAGCGTTCTCGCGACCACCGTGGTGCAGACCTGCATCCGCTACGACGCGGATCAACGCTGCCGTTTCTGCTCCATCGAGGCGTCGCTCGACGCCGGCGAGACCATCGCCGTCAAGACTCCGGCGCAGCTCGCCGAGGTGGCCGAGGCGGCGGTACGGCTCGACGGCGTCACGCAGATGGTCATGACGACGGGTACCTCGGCCGCGAAGGATCGCGGTGCCCGTCACTTGGCCCGATGCGTGCGAGCCATCAAGGCCGTGGTTCCGCAGCTGCCGATCCAGGTGCAGTGCGAACCTCCTGGCGACCTGCAGACCATTCGAGATCTGTACGACGCCGGAGCCGAATCCATCGGCATCCACGTCGAATCCCTCGACGACGACGTTCGACGCCGGTGGATGCCGGGCAAGGCATCGGTCTCGATGGACGAGTACCGCGCTGCGTGGAGAGAAGCGGTTCGTGTCTTCGGACGCAACCAGGTCTCGACGTACATTCTGGTGGGGCTCGGCGAGGATCCGGACGAATTGGTGTCCGGGGCAGCGGAACTCATCGACATGGGTGTCTACCCCTTCGTCGTTCCGTTCCGTCCGCTCGCCGGAACGTTGGCGGTGGACGTGGACCGAGCGAGTGCCCCCGACCGGGACGTCCTCGAAAACGTCACCCGACGCGTCGCCAAGGAACTCCAGGCCGCGGCGATGCTCGGATCCGATCAGAAGGCAGGCTGCGCGGCATGCGGTGCGTGCAGCGTTCTGCAGAACGCGGGAGGCTGACATGTTCGGTGTCGTAGAAGCGGGCGACCTTGCCGGATTGTCCGGTACTGCAACCACTGTCGTCGAGCCGAGGTTCATCATCCAACCGTGCGAAAGCGCAGCGCAGTTGGACGCCTATCGTGCCCTCAGGAGAGCGACCTTCGTTGCCGAGCAGGGCCTGTTCGCCGGCACCGATCACGACGACGTCGACGACGATTCCCGCGCAGTCGTTCTGGTCGCCACCGATCGGGACGGTACAGTGCTCGGCGGAGTGCGGCTGGCACCCTGTACCGCAACGGATCTGGGGTGGTGGGCCGGGAGCCGCCTCGTGGTCTCCGCCGCGGCGCGTACGTCCGGCGTCGGGCCCGCCCTGGTTCGGGCAGCCTGCGCCCACGCGGAGAGTCGAGGCGTACTTCGCTTCGACGCGACGGTGCAGAAGCGCAACGAGCAACTGTTCACCCGCCTCGGGTGGATTCGCCGCGGCGACGTCGAGGTGGCCAACACACCGCACGTTGCGATGTACTGGCCGATCGACCGCATCGAACGACTCGTCTCGTCGACCAAGGCAATGTTGGCCGGGGTGCTCGCACCTCTGAAGGCGCAGCCACTCGGGCTCGGAGCCAGAGGTTTTCGCGGCGACGACGGCGTTCCGGTACCAGGTAGCGACATGATCGCCGCGTGCGATGCCATCATCCCTTCCATGGTCGATCGTGATCCGGAGTGGGCCGGCTGGTGCGCGGCGCTGGTCAATCTGAACGACCTGTCGGCGATGGGTGCGCGCGCTGTCGGAATGCTCGATTCCGTCGGAGCCCCCACCCAGAGTCGGCTGACCCGCATCATCCGTGGTCTCGCCAATGCCTCTGCGGCATGGCAGGTCCCGGTACTCGGCGGCCACACTCAGGCCGGGGTGCCGTCATCGCTGTCGGTCACCGCACTCGGGCGGACCTCTCGACCGGTGCGTGCCGGCGGCGGAAGCGTCGGCGATCGGTTGACGCTCACCGCAGACGTCGAGGGCGAGTGGAGGCGCGGATACCATGGGCAGCAATGGGATTCGTCTTCTCGCCGGAACTCCGACGAATTGACGGAAATGGCGTCGTTCGTAGCCCGCACCGCACCCAAGGCCGCCAAGGACGTCTCGATGGCGGGCCTGGCCGGCACCACCGGAATGCTCGCCGAGGCGAGCGGAACCGGTGCCGTACTCGACATCGCCTCGATACCGAAGCCCGACGCAGCGTCGATGGGTGAATGGATCACGTGTTTTCCAGGGTTCGCGATGATCACCGCGGACCGTCCCGGTGCACCCACTGCACCGTCTGGACCTGCCCTGTCCGCAGTCTGCGGAGAGCTCACCGACATTCCGGGCGTCGCGCTGCGATGGCCCGACGGAATCACCACTCGCGCGGTCACGTCCACCGTGACCGGATTGGGAGAAGCATGACCACCCACCCGAAGCCCGTCACCATTTCTGTCGCCGCAGCCGAGTTCGGTCGCGACATGGAACAGGGTTACGCCACCATCGCCGCCCTGCTCGAGGAATCACGCAACCGCGGCAGCCAACTGCTCGTCCTACCCGAGGCCTGCCTCGGCGGCTACCTGCCGAGCCTCGGTGGCGGCGACGAGACCGAGGAATCGCGACAGCGTCGACTGAAAGCACTTCCCCCGGCCCTCGAACTCGACGGACCCGAGATCAGGCGGGTCATCGACATGGCGGGCGACACCGTCATCACGTTCGGCTTCTGCGAGAAGGACGGCGATACCCGCTACAACGCCGCCGTGACGGTCGACGGCAGCGGCATTCTGGGTTCGTACCGCAAGGTGCATCAGCCGCTGGGTGAAAACCTCTGCTACGACGCGGGAGACAGCTACTCCGCCTTCGACACTCCGATCGGCCGCATGGGCATGCAGATCTGCTACGACAAGGGATTCCCCGAGGCAGCACGGGAACTCGCGCTCGATGGTGCCGAGATCGTCGCGTCCATCTCCGCCTGGCCGACGGCCCGCACCGCGACCGTCGAGAACATGGAAGAGGACCGGTGGAAACAGCGGTTCGACATCTACGACCGAGCCCGCGCTCTCGAGAACCAGATCGTCTGGGTCGCAGCCAATCAGGCAGGCACCTTCGGATCGCTTCGATTCGTCTGCAGCGCGAAGATCGTCGGACCCGGCGGAGAGATCCTCGCCGGAACGGGCGTCGAACCGGGCTTGGCCACGGCCACCGTCGACGTCGCCGCACTCATCGGCGCGGCACGTGGCGGCGGCATGTACAACCTTCGTGATCGCCGCCCGTCCGTGTATCGGACCATCACGAAGGAGCCGATCCATGCCTGAGATGTCGTTCCTCGTCCGATGGCCCGATGGTCGCGAACAGTCCTGCTATTCACCGTCTCTGGTAATGCACGACTATCTGACACCCGGGCAGGAGTACCCGGTGGCGGAGTTCGTACAGCGGACGTCGGAGGCGTTGACGATCGCCAGCGATCGAGTTCTCGCCAAGTTCGGCATGCGGTGCACCTCGGCCGCGCAGCAGATGGAAGAGATCCACGGTGTCAGTACCTCGTACGAGGCCGGTGCCGTTCGCGTACTGAGTATGTCGGGAGCTGAACTGCTGTGACCGGAGACATCGTCGAGCATCATCGAGTGATCGTCGTCGGCGGCGGACAGGCCGGCCTGTCGATCAGCTGGCATCTGACGCAGCGTGGCATCGAACATATCGTGTTGGAGCGCGACACGATCGCGCACGAGTGGAAGGACTCGCGCTGGGACAACTTCACTCTCGTCACGCCGAACTGGCAGTGCGCACTCCCTGGATACTCCTACGACGGTGACGATCCCGACGGGTTCATGCAGCGCGACGAGGTGTACGCCTTCGTGCGCCGTTACGCCGAGAGCTTCGATGCGCCTGTACGAGAACATGTTTCTGTCGACCGAGCTCTGCAGGGCCTGGATGGCGGCTTCGACCTGCAGACCTCCGACGGCCCCATGCATGCCGACCAGATCGTCGTCGCCGTCGGTGGGTACCACATCCCCACCATCCCGCGGTTCGCCGAGAAGCTACCGCGTGACATCGTCCAGATCCACTCGTCCGATTACCGAGGATCCCACCAGTTCCCGCACGGCGACGTGCTGGTGGTCGGCACCGGACAGTCCGGTGCTCAGATCGCCGAGGACCTGCACCTCGACGGCCTACGTGTTCATCTGGTGGCCGGCACCGCTCCCCGCGTCGCACGCTTCTATCGCGGCCGCGACTGTGTCGCCTGGTTGCACGACATGGGGGTCTACGATGTCTCCATCGAAGATCAACCCGGTGGCGTCGGCAAACGCGAGAACACCAACCACTACGTCACCGGTCGTGACGGTGGTCGAGACATCGACCTGCGCGCATTCGCCACCGAGGGGATGCACCTGTACGGCCGATTGCTCGGCGTCGAGGGCGGCGTTCTGCAGTTCGCACCCACCCTGGAGGCATCTCTCGATGCCGCGGATCGGGTGGCCGAAAGCATCAAGGACAACATCGACGCCTACATCGAGCGCGAGGGAATCAGCGCCCCCACCGAGGATCGCTACGTGCCGGTGTGGCGGCCGGAGACCGAGACCACCGAACTCGACCTCGCCGCCACCGAGATCAAGGCCGTCGTCTGGTCGGTCGGCTTTCGCACCGACTACCGGTGGCTGAAGGTCGGTACCTTCGACGGTGAGGGGCACCCGACGCACAACCGGGGCGTCACCTCGGTGCCGGGCCTGTACTTCCTCGGCCTGCCGTGGCAGCACACCTGGGGTTCGGGACGCTTCGCCTCGGTGGCCCGGGACGCGCAGTTCCTCGCCGACCAGATCGGTCTCGAGATCAGTGCAGCACAGTCTCGAAGCTCAGTGCAGCCGCAGAGCCAGATGGTCTGAGTCCCGTTGGCTCCTATCAAGATCGGCGCGCTGGCAGCACATTTCGGGAGAGATGTCGACCGGGCCGTACTGAAGATCACCACGATCATCTCCAGTGCGGCTCGAGAAGGCATCGATCTCCTGGTGCTGCCCGACGCGTCCCTCGGGGGCTACATCAACAGCCTGAGCAATCCGGATCCCGCGGAACTGCCGCCCACCCTCGATCCCGACGGTCCGGAATTGGCCGCCATCATCGCCGCGGCCGGAGACATGACGATCTGCATCGGGTACACCGAGCTGTCGAAAGGGTTGCGGTACAACGCTGCCGCTTGTCTGACGGGAGACGGCATTCTGGGTAGTCACCGCAAGGTGCATCAGCCGCTCGGGGAGTCGCTCGCCTACGCGGCCGGTGACCACTTCGAGGCCTTCGATACCCCGGTGGGGCGGATGGGGATGCTGATCGACTACGACAAGACGTTCCCGGAGTCGGCGCGGACGTTGGCGCTCGACGGAGCGAGAATCATTGCGGCGCTGTCGGCGTGGCCCGCCAGCGTCACAGATCGGGCGTCCTCGCTGCCGAACGATCGACAGTCCCGACTGTTCGATCTGTACGACGCAGCCCGAGCGGCCGAGAACCAGGTGGTGCTGGTCTCGTCCAATCAGACCGGGGTGATGGGGTCCCTCCGCTTTCTGGGTCAGGCGAAGATCGTCGGTCCCGGTGGTGACGTACTGGCGCGGACCTGGTCCAAGGGCGGGCTCGCGGTGCACGAGATCGATGTCGACGCCGAGGTCGACCGAGCCCGCCGGGGACTGCATCACCTGGCGGAGCGCCGGGTGGATGCCTATCCGAATCTGTTGCAGGAGAAGCCGGGCCAGTGAAGATCAGCTTGTTGACGTACTCGTCCAAGCCGCGCGGCGGAGTGGTGCACACGCTGGCGTTGGCGGAGGCACTGGCGCGCGCCGGTCAGGACGTCTCGGTGTGGTCTCTCGGTCGCGGCGGCGACAGCACGTTCTTCCGTGCCGTCGACCCCGCCGTCGACATCAGAATGGTCCCGTTCGAGCACCGGGACGAAGAGAACGTCGGAGAACGAATTCTGCGGTCGATAGATGTTCTGCGGCAGGCGTTCACACCGAACGAGTACGACATCGTCCACGCGCAGGACTGCATTTCCGCCAATGCCGTCGGCCGCTGCATCAGGACCATCCATCACCTGGACGAGTTCACCACGCCCGAGCTGGCCGCATGCCACGAACGCGCGATCACTGCGCCGTATGCGCGTATCTGTGTGTCGGCGGCAGTGGCGAGCGATGTTCGCCGCGGATGGGGATTCGAGCCTACGGTCATACCCAACGGCGTCGACGCCGAGAGGTTCACTGCGGCTGCGCAATCGGGTCGATCGCACTGGCGTGAGAAGCTCGGCCGCTACGTGCTCGCAGTCGGGGGCATAGAACCACGCAAGGGCAGTCTCGATCTGCTCGACGCCTTCGCCCGGCTTGCTGCGCACGATCTGCGCCTGGTCTTCGCCGGCGGCGAGACGCTGTTCGACTACCGCGACTACCGTTCCGAGTTCGACCGGCGCGCAGCAGAACTCGGTATCGAGCCGGTGATACTCGGTACCGTCGACGACGACGAGTTGCCGCACCTCGTGGCGCAGGCCGCTGTGCTGCCGTTCTTCTCCACCAAGGAGGGTTTCGGGCTGGCGGCCATGGAGGCTCTCGCGGCGTCGACTCCCGTCGTCGCGCGAGATCTGCCGGTACTGCGGGAAGTGTTCGGAGACAGCGTTGCCTACGCGTCCACGGCAGCGACCATGGCGGCCGAACTGGAACGTGCGCTCGCGACCCCGCAGGACCCGTCACCCGGTCTGACGCTGGCGCGCAGCCTGACATGGGACGAGGCCGCGCGTCGACACCTCGAGTTCTATTCCTCGCTGCGCTGACCGTTGCGCTTGTTGCGCCTGAGTCCGTGGGGCTTGAGCTTGTGGAACCCCTTGACCCGTAGTGAGCGAATCGATTTGAGGTAGAACTCGGAATCGTGACGCAGCTCTTCGGTCATGACCGTGTCGACGAGAGTCGTTCCGGGATTCGCCGAACTGGTCAGGCGCGCAGCGATGTTGACCACCGAGCCGTACAGGTCGCCGTAGCGGGCGAGAACCGGTCCCCAGGCCAACCCGACGCGCAGGTCCGGCATGTCTTCCTGCTCGGCGAACGCGTCCTGCAGGTCGAGGGCGATGTGGGCGGCGTCCTCGGGCGTCTGTGCGCTGAACATCACTTCGTCGCCGACGTTCTTGATCACCGAACCACGCCCGCGCGCAATGATATTGGTGGCGAGCGACTCGAACTCCTCGAGCAGTGTCGTCAGTTCGCCGATGTCGAGTCGACGCGTCAGGCTGGTGTAGCCGACCATGTCCGCGAAGCCGACGGCCATGACGGGGCTGTCGGTGGCGTCGTCGGGAGCGGCGATGGACCGTCCCGCTGCTGCGGCCAGATGCCGACGCCAGGTGTAACCCTGGAGCGCTTCGAGGGTGGGCACAGTCTCGGCCGCGATGTCCCTGGCGTTGCGCCGGATGGCGTCGATGTCGTTCTTGTCCTCGTCGTTACTGGTGATGCGCTCGAGGATGTGAGAGTTCACCACGCCCACTTGCCATTCGGCGAGCCTGGACATCGACTGGCCGAGGGTGCGCGCAATCGCGACCTCCATCTCGGGCTTGATGACCTTCTGTTCGGTGAGTCCGGTGATCAGCTTCAGTGCCTCGAGGTCTGCGTCGGTGTAGACGACGGCCTCGGTGTCGGTGTGGATGGGAAAGCCCATGCCGATCCACAGTGCGATGACCCGCTCGAGCGGCAGCCCCGACTTGCTGACGATGTCGGAACGGTTGTACTTCGGCGTGCCCCCCAGGAGATTGCGTTCGATCTCCGCTTGCACCACCGAGTTGATCTGGTTCTCAGGCATATCCCAACGTTCTGTCGAAATAGGATCGGACATCGTCGACGTACGAGTCGATCTTCTCGGGTTCCCAGTCCGTGGTGGGAATGGGCTCTCCGACGGTGACCTTGACGGTACCGGAATGGACGGTGAAATCCTTTTTCCACATCACGTCGCCCGCATTGTGGATGACGATCGGAACGATGGGCACTCCGGCCTGCATCGCCAGGTGAAATCCGCCCTTCTTGAATCGGCCGAGACGCGACGTCGGCATCCGCGTGCCCTCGGGCGCGATGGCGACCGAGATGCCACTGTGCAGCTTCTCGATGGCCGGGCGCATCGCCTCGCGGGCCTGAGCGGGATCGCCGCGGTCGACGTAGGCGACGTCGAAGATCCTGCCCAGCAATGCGAATCGCGGGTCGCGTTCGAGTTCTCGCTTGGCGACCGCGGTGATGTCGCGTCGGAGAATGGAGGTGACGATGATCGAGTCGGCGGTGCTCTGGTGGTTGAACATGAAGACCGCCGGGCGTGCCGACCACGCGTTCTCGGTGCCGGTCACGTCGAGCTTGACGCCGGCGATGGTCAACGCGATGTCCGGCGCGATGGTGCTGGTGATGTTCGCTCCGTTGCGGCGGCTGCGCGTCAGCAGTCCCAGTCCCAGGCCGATAGATGCGCTGGCCAGCACCGAACCGAGAGCGGCGGTGCTGCGTACGGCCGAGGTGAGGTCGGTGCCGCGTTTGGGGCTCTCCAGCGTCAGCGACGGCCATTTCTTCTTCGCCGCGTACCGCTGTAGTTCCGGGTCCGGATTGAGTGCGACGGGCCTCCCGACGGCCTCGAGCAGCGGCACGTCCTCGCCGCCGTTGGAGTAGGCGAAGCAGCCGGCCAGTGCGATGCCCTCCCGCTCGGCGTAGTCGATCGCGGCCTGTGCCTTGCGCGGACCCCACAACGAATCGCCGACCAGTTCGCCGGTGAGTATCCCGTCGGTGACCACCGGAGTGGTGCAGAGCAGAGTCTCGAACATCATGTCCTGCTGCACGGGCAGAGCCTGATACGGCGTGGCCGAGGTGGCCATCACCAATCGGTGCCCGGCATGGCGATGAGCTTCGACGAGCGCGCGGGCCTGTGGGTAGATCATCGGCGCGATCTCGTTGCGGAACAGCGTGTACGCCTGCTCCATCAGGTCTTCTTCCCGACGGCCTTCGAGGCCGCGGACTGCCTTGCCCATCAGGTTGTCGACCGGAGAGTTACGCATCCGCATCTCGACGACGGCGCTCGATATCTCCCACAGTTCCTTGACCGTCACGTCCAGGGTCTTGAGTCGTTCGAGAAACACTGCGCGGGCCGAGAACCCGTTGATCAGAGTGCCGTCGAGATCGAAGAATGCCACGGTGTCTCGGCCGGGTGGAGCGGCGGCGATCGCGATGAGTCGATCGTCGAATTCGGTCATGAATTGTTCTCCTCGGGGGCCGAGATCGGATCCACCTCGCGCAGCATGCGGTGCGCCATGTCGCGGATCGTCCGCACCTTGCGTGCCCACTCGTCGATCTCGAGCGCGAATGCCCTGCGGCGGCGGGCGATACCGTCTGCGCTCGAATCGACCAGGTCGCGATTCTCCGCCAATTGCAGTGCAGTGTCGAACAATTCGCCGGAGATCGACTCGCTGTGATCGAGCTGCTGACGAAGCCGTCTGGCCTGAGCAGCGCCGAGGCATTCGGTGATGAACTTCGGCTTGTCGAACTCACCGCTCTGGGGCAGCAACATCAGCTGATCGGCAACCACCTGGTAGGCCTCGAAGATCGGTTGCAACACGCGGTGCGCCAGATGCAGATCCTGCGACTGAAGTTGTCGCGCAGCGTAATCGGGGTCGCTGATGTGGGTGCGCCAGTCCGGATCGATGAGATCGACCTCGGATTCGAGCCGTTCGCCGAAGTCCTTCTTGTCGCCGAAGAAGAACTCGAACTTGAGCAGATCGCGCAACTGCAGTGCCGACTGCCACAGAGATTCCTGGGTCAACGGCGTCGAATCGCCGCCGGTCGGGAGCACCACCAACTCGCCGATGGCGCGCATGACGAAGAAGTGGATGGCGTTGTTGCGGAAGAACGCTGCCACCAGGTGCTTGTCCTGGGCCAGGTAGAACAGCGGCTCGGGGCCGTCGTCGAAACGCTTGACGACGTTGGCGTTGACCTGTGCGATGACGGCCGAGCGCACGACATCGACGTCGGCGATGTCCACGCCGCCCGCGGTGGGCAGGTTGCGGCGTTTGATGTAGCGCGCGAGCGGGGCGATGATCGCCCACATCTCGTTGACGTTGAGAGCGCGATCCTCGATGCCGAGCAGGGCCATGGTGACCAACGCCGCCGGCGTCACCGGAGTCGCGTCGTTGATCGCGTGGGAGACGCCGAGCGCGATCTTCTGCACCGCCACCCGCTTGTCGGGATTGTCGGCGACGATCGACGCCACCGACATCGGCTCGCCGAAGTTCAGGTACACGTTGCCGCGCAACGTGCCCTGCGCCCGGATGTAGCCGATGGCCATGCGAATGCCCTCGGCCTGCTTCTTCGCTCCGTGCGACTCCTCGGCCATCGCACCGACCTCGTGGAGGCGGTCGTAGGTGATCGACGTCGGAACCAGGTAGACGTCCTCGGCATCGCTGGTCTCGAGTGCGTCGACCAGATAGGTCAACAACCCGAACCGCGGCGGGCGGAGCTTTCCGGTGCGGCTGCGGCCGCCTTCGATGTACCACTCGAGGTTGAACCGCTTGCTCAGCAGGAAGCTCATGTACTGGCGCAGCGTCCACTTGTAGATCGCGTCCGAGAATTTCCGCTGGATGAGCACCACGCCACTGCGTTTGGCGATCGGACCCAGCGGCCAGAAGCCGACGTTGATGCCGCCCATGACGTGGTTGAGCGGCAGACCTTCGGCCAGCAGCGCCGGACGCAGCACGAGCGGGTCGAGATAGGAACGGTGGTTGGGAAGGAACACCAGCGGATAGTTCTTGTTGAGCTCGCGCACCTTCTGCAGTTGATCGCGGTCCACGTCCACCTTGTACGCCCGCGAGAAGTACGCCCCGAGGGTTCCCCACATCTCGACTGCACGACGGGTCTCGGTTGCCACCATCTCGCCCAGGATGTCCTGGACGCGCTTGTCGACGGCCTCGCGATCCTGGCCGACCTCTTCCGCGAGCTCGGTGATCCCGTCGCGGAACTTCTTCTGCTCCGTCATGTCCTCGACGACGAAGCGCGGGATCTTGTACTCGGAGCCGATGACGCCGCGCTCGGCCTTGTCCAATGCCAGACTGGCCTGACGCAGAATGAACGACGACAGGGACGTGCCGCCACCGCGTTCGAACCGCTCTCGCAGGTCACTGAGTGTCGCGGGTTCCCCGACCAGCACCGCGGAGTGGTCGGGGTCGTCGCCTGCCACCCATCGCTGCCATACCTGGGTGGGCTTGGACCGACCACGGGGTGCGAAGATGCGGTGCAGAATGCCGTTCTTGCGATCGGACAACGTGACCCGCAGCGGGATGAGCAGCGGATCGTCGGCGTACCCGCGAACACTGTCCGACAGTGACGTTCTCGCCTCACCCGAGAGCACAACCGAGGGCGGACGGGGCTCGCCGTCCGGTGTGGTGGCGTCGATCCACTGATTCAGAGCCTGCACCTCGAGGGTGGATTTGGCGTCGAGCAAATACACGTGCGGACCGTCGCTGAGCGACTGTTCGTCCGCGTCGAGGTGGTACATCGAGACTCCTGTTCCGCACCTCCGCAAGAAGGCACGCCGCCAGGCTACGCGGCAGAAACCGCGCGCGAGGGTGGTTCGGCGAGGGTGGTTCCCGGACGCCGATCTCCCCGAGAGTCGGGCAGCTACCGGCCGGTACTCGGTGAGGGTCGACGACACCTGGAGTGGGCTCGGGCGGCGCGCGCGACGGCTGTCGTATAGGGTCGGAGTCATCGACCTTCTCGGTCACCCTCAATCTAAGTGTTAATCCAAGTAACAGTTACTTGTGGTTACAGTTACTTGGATTAACAGACAAATTGGCTCTCGATGCGTCGATCCGACGCGCTCTGCGCTGCCCGGCCGCATCTCACCTGCATCTGTGCGACAGTATTCGCAAACACTTTCGAGAAAGGTCGGTAGTCGAATGCCACCCCGTGGGCGCGCCGTGAACGATTCGTTGACCCCCGAGAATCTGACGACACTGGCGGCGGCGCTGGCCGAGGGGCGTCGTGCCACCGTCTATCTCCGTGAACCGAATCCGAGCCTCGGGCTGCCCGACGGCACCTCGGCGAAGGTCGTGTCGATCGACGGCAACACGGTCACGATCAGCCCGAAGGGCGTCAACGACGAATTGCCCTACGAAGCCGAGGAACTGCGCATCACCCGCAACGCGGCAACTCCGCCTGCGCCGGCCAAGCGCGTACCTGCCAAGAAGACCTCGGCGGCTCCGCCGGTGAGAAGAGCCGAGCCGCTGCAACCCGCGCCCGCGGCGGTAGCGCCCAAGGCAGAACCGGTACAGCCCAAGGCGGTGGAACAACCGAAGACTGCGTCACCGCAGAGTTCTTCTCCCCGTCGAGTCAAGAAGGCACCGGGCGGAATCAGCGTCACCATTCATGCCGGCGCCGACAACGATTGGTCGGTCACGGTGACCCAGGGTGCGAAGCGGCCCACCAAAGCGCAACCGGTGAGCCCCGAGTCGGTGAGCCGCGCTGTTCGGGAGTTGGGCGATCCCACGGCGCGCGACGCAGTCGAGGCAGTCATCTCCCACGCGCGCGAGGAGGCCGCACGGCGCGTTGCAGAACTGAGCCGGCAACTCGAAGAGGCGCGCACGACGCTTGCCGCCCTCGAGCAGGACGTATGAACGACTCACTCGTGTTCGTACACCTGTTGTTGCTAGGGTTCTGCCGACACCGCTGAGAGGGAGTACATGTTCAAGAAATTCATGCTCGTCGTCGTGGGGGCGGCTGCAATCGTAGCCAGCGTCGGCGTGGGGACCGCATCCGCGGCCGCTCCAGCTGCTCTCGGCGGCGGCTCGGGAATCATCGTCGGAGGCCAGGCCGAGTGCACGCTGACGACGATCGGAAACGACCGCAACGGAAACCTGGTCGGCTTCACCGCCGGCCACTGCGGCCAGGCGGGTGCCTCCATCGTTCCCGAATACGACACCTCCCTCGGCGAGGTCGGCCGCATCGCGTTCTCGAACCCGGAATACGACTACGCCCTCATCGAATTCCAGCGTGACAAGGTCGCACCGATCAACCGCGTCGGCAATGTGACCATCTCTCAGGTCGGCCCGCCGACGGCGTTCCCGAACATCGTCTGCAAGGAAGGCCGTACCACCGGCAACACCTGCGGACTCGCGTACGGCGACATTCTGCAGTCGCAGGAGACCTGGGCTCAGCTGTGTGTCGTCGAAGGTGACTCGGGCAGCCCGGTCGTCGTCGGCAACACCCTCGTCGGCATGGTCAACGCCTACCTCGGCGTGGCGTGCTTCGGACCCGAGGTCGGCACCAACTTCGACGCGATCCTTCGCAACGTCGATCAGGGCAACGGACTCGGCGCAGGATTCGTCCCGGCTCCCTAGCTCCACCTGGTTTCGGCCGAAGGCCCCGTTCGCGCGATGTGTTGTGCGAACGGGGCCTTCGCCGTTCGCGGGGTAGGTGAGGCTCTCAGCGGGCGCGGGCCGACGAGTCGGACGACCGAATGTCGGCGACGATGCGTTCGGCGTCGTCCGGCGCGATTCCCAGCAGCACCAGGCTCGACGTCGTCGTCGCTCCCGCCGGGTCGCCGATCGCACCGGCGTTGGTGGCATCGAGGATCGACAGTGCGATCGCCTCGATGTTGAGGATCAGTACTTCTGCGGCGAGATACGAGGAGAACACACCCTCGCGCTGGCCGCGCCGGATGACGGCGGCGGCCGATTCTCTCATCGGTCCGAGGAGATCGTGAATACTGTTGTGTCCCAGATCTGTTCGCGCAACGGCGAGTAGCAGTCGGTACTGATCGCCGACGCGTGTCAGAGCGAGTGTCTGCCGGACGAACACCGTGACGGCCGATTCGTCCGCGGCGGGAACCCGGCCGAGTGCGGCCGAGATGCTGTCCGCTGCCTCCAGGGCGATACCGTCGATCAGAGCTTCGCGAGAGGCGAAGTGGGCGTACACGGTTCGCCGGACTACTCCTGCAGCAGCGGCGACATCGTTGATGGTCGCATCGGGATTGTCTGCCAGGACCCCTTGCGCAACGTGCAGAATTCGCGCTCGGTTGGATCGGGCGTCACGGCGTTGCACGGGCGGCGCTGCTGCGTCCCGTGCAATCGAACTCGACTCCGTCGTCTTGCGCACAGGACAACATCTAGCACGGTCGCGGGCGGCCAGTGTGGCTGCCGCCACAAAAGATTGCCGATCCTAGCCGATGCTTCCTAAGCTGCACAGCACTGTGCAAGGTGTGTCTCGCACTTTGCCAACGGGGGGGAACACACGATGACACTGCTTGCGATGACGCCTGTCCAAGACATGCACAAGCCGTACCCGCGACGCTGGTCGGCGCTGGTGGTGCTGTGCCTGAGCCTGCTGATCGTGGTCATGGCCAACACGTCACTGCTGGTCGCCGCACCGGCGATGACACTCGACCTGAGCCTGACGAGCAGCGACCTGCAGTGGGTGATCGACGGCTACACCGTCCCCTACGCGTCGTTGATGTTGCTGTGCGGCGTGATCGGAGATCGCTACAGCCGCCGTGGCGCTCTGATCATCGGCCTCATCATCTTCGTCGCCGGTTCGGTGGCCGGGGCGCTCACCGATGCCACCCTCGGGGTGATCCTGGCCCGCATCGTCATGGGTGTGGCCGCTGCCATCGTCATGCCCGCCACACTGTCGTTGCTGGTGGCGACCTTCCCGAAACGGGAGCGCGCCACCGCGGTCACCGTGTGGGCGGCCACCTCGGGACTCGCGATCGCGGCAGGGCCGCTGTTGGCGGGCTGGCTTCTCGAGAGCTACACCTGGCATTCGACGTTCCTGATCAATGTTCCGATCGCGGTGGCCGCCATCGTCGGAGCCGTCGTACTGGTCCCGCCGTCACGGGCCGTCGACCCGGGTGCGATCGACTGGATCGGTGGTCTGCTGTCGGTGCTGGCCGTGTCGACCATCGTGTACGCCATCATCGAGGGGATGCACTTCGGCTGGACGGTCGGGCCGTCGTACTTCGCGCTCGTCGGCCTGCTGTCGGTCCTGGGATTCGTGGGATGGGAACTGCGCCATCCCAATCCGTTGCTCGACGTCCGAATGTTCTCGTCCCGCGTCCTCAGCGGAGCCACCCTGGCGGTGCTGATCTTCTTCCTCGTCACCTTCGGTGCCATCTACTTCGTCGCGCAATACCTCCAGTTCGCTCTCGGTTTCGGTCCGGTGTCCACCGGCATTCACCTCCTGCCTTTGGCCGGGGCAGTCTTCGTCGGATCCGGAATCACGATGTGGCTCACGCCGAAACTGGGACCCCGCATCACCGTTACCGCAGGCATGGTCGTGGGAACGCTGTCGGTCGTCTCGCTCATCGGGATCGACGCGACGGCAACGTACTCCGACTTCCTTCCCGTACTGACGCTGCTCGGTCTCGCAATCGGCCTGTCCGTCTCGCCCTGCACCGACTCCATCATGGGCGAGTTCCCGGACAGCAAGCTCGGGGTCGGCGGCGGCCTCAACGACACCGCCCTCGAACTCGGCGGATCGCTGGGGATCGCTGTGCTCGGATCCGTGCTCGCCGCGTCCTACCGTCAGGGAATCGAAGGGTTTCTGCAGACCTTCCCCGGCAAGCAGCCGAACGGCCAGTACACCGGGCAGGCGGCGGAAGGGCTTGCCGCGTCTCAGGATTCGCTGGCCGGTGCGGTGATCGTCTCCGACGTCATCCGCGACCAGAATGCATTCCTCAGCGGGTTCGCCGACAATCTCGAAGCCAATGCCGTCGCGGCGTTCGGTGACGCAGTAGTGCACACGAGTGTCGTTGCCGCCGTGATGTTCGGCGTCGGCACCGTAATCGTGGCGCTGCTCATCCCGGCCAAGACTGCGACGGCGTCGTCGGAGAAGATCGCGTTCGAGCCGATCGTCCCCTTCGTCGCACCGCCGGCCAAGGATCCGGCAGCAGATCGAGAGGTCGCCGAGCTCGAACAACTCCTCGAGCGGCCGTCGGCCGAGCCCCAGAAATCCGGTGCACGACACGCATTGCGAATCGCCGAGGAGACCGCACCGCCGGCTACGCGCATCGTGGCCGAGCCGGCTCTGGTGGACGCCGAGCTCGAGCGTCCCAGCATTTATCAGCTGGCCTCGAAGGTGTACGAACTCGACGCCTCCGTCGCCCGGCAGGCCACGGTGGACAGCAAGTCCGGTGACCGCGTGACGATCCACCAGCTCGCCCTGTCCAACCTGGCGCGCACCCGACGCGTCGAGGCCGAGGAAGCTCTCGACGCTGCGCTCGAACTGAGCGACCTTCCGGTTGCACCCGCACCGGAGCCGGTCGAACCGACCTCGCCGCTGCAGACCTTCTACCAACGGGCCAGCAGACAACAAGCGAACTGCACCGCATTCAAGGAACGCTCGAGCTCCATGTGGGCAATGCCGCTGTAGTTCCGCCCTACCCCACCCGCCGCCCGCCCACCCCGTCCGCGTCAATGGACCATTGCACCGCCGAGACGTATGCAATGTGCCATTGACGCGCACGGTGCCCTTGCGTGAATGGACCATTGCACCGCCGAGACGTATGCGATGGTCCATTGACGCGGCAGGGGGGGCGGGCGGGGCAGGGGGTCGGCTAGATCAGCACCGCACCGTTCGATGCCGATCCGACCAGCTTGGAGTATTTGGCCAGCACTCCTCGGGTGTAGCGCGGCGGCAGTGGTGCCCAGCCCTGTGCGCGGGAGTCCAATTCGGCTGCGTCGACGAGCAGGTCGAGGGTGCCCTTGCCGACGTCGAGTCGGATCTGGTCACCGTCGCGGACGAAGGCGATGGGACCGCCGTCGACTGCCTCTGGTGCCACGTGTCCGACGCACAGGCCCGTGGTGCCGCCCGAGAATCGGCCGTCGGTGAGCAACAGGACGTCCTTGCCGAGTCCGGCACCCTTGATGGCTCCGGTGATCGCGAGCATCTCGCGCATCCCCGGCCCACCCTTGGGTCCCTCGTAGCGGATGACCACGACGTCGCCCGCTGCGATGGTGCCGTCTTCGAGGGCGTCCATGGCCGCGCGTTCACGCTCGAAAACTCGTGCGGTGCCGACGAAGACGTCGGAGTCGAAGCCTGCGGACTTGACCACGGCCCCGCCGGGGGCGAGCGATCCTTCGAGGATGGTGATGCCGCCCGTCGGGTGGATCGGCTTGTCGAGCGCGCGCAGTACCTTGCCGTCGGGGTCCGGGGGTGCGATGTGAGCGAGGTTCTGCGCCACGGTCTTTCCGGTGACCGTCATGCAGTCGCCGTGCATCAGGCCGGCGTCGAGCAGAGCCTTCATGACCACGGGAACTCCGCCGATCGCGTCGACGTCGGTCATGACGTGCTTGCCGAAGGGCTTGACGTCGGCCAGGTGCGGCACCTTCGCGCCGACGCGGGTGAAATCGGCGAGGGTCAGATCCACCTGCGCCTCGTGGGCGATCGCGAGCAGGTGCAGCACCGCGTTGGTCGAGCCGCCGAATGCCATGACGACGGCGATGGCGTTCTCGAAGGCTTCCTTGGTGAGGATGTCGCTGGTGCGAATACCGCGTCGCAGAAGATCGACGACGGCCTCGCCGCTGGCGTGTGCGAATCCGTCGCGTCGACGATCGGGAGCCGGGGGAGATGCACTGCCGGGCAACGACATTCCCATCGCTTCGGCTGCGCTGGCCATCGTGTTCGCGGTGTACATTCCGCCGCAGGCACCTTCTCCGGGGCAGATGGCGCGTTCGATGGTGTCGACGTCGGCTCGTGACATCAGTCCGCGCGAACACGCGCCCACGGCCTCGAAGGCGTCGATGATCGTCACCTGATGCTCGCTGCCGTCGGACAGCGTGGCGAAGCCGGGCAATGTGGAGCCGGCGTAGAGGAACACGCTCGCCAGGTCCAGACGTGCTGCGGCCATGAGCATTCCGGGCAGCGACTTGTCGCAACCGGCGAGCAGGACGGAACCGTCGAGACGTTCTGCGCTGATGACGGTTTCGACGCTGTCGGCGATCACCTCACGTGAGACCAGCGAGAAGTGCATGCCCTCGTGTCCCATCGAGATTCCGTCGGACACCGAAATGGTGCCGAATTCCAGCGGGTAGCCACCGGCGGCGTGGACGCCCTTCTTGACTGCCTTCGCCAGACGTTCGAGCGAGAGGTTGCACGGGGTGATCTCGTTCCACGAGGACGCGACACCGATCTGGGACTTGCCCCAGTCGTCGTCGCCCATTCCGACGGCGCGGAGCATGCCGCGGGCGGCGGTCTTCTCCAGTCCATCGGTGACGTCGCGGCTGCGCGGCTTGACGTCGATGCCTTCGTGGGGATTCTGCGGGGTCGTCATGACACTCCTGAGCGGTCGGCGAAAATAATTCCTCGGTCGCGTCCCGGAGGTTCCGCTCCTGAGGTCGCATTCACCGTCAACCCTAAACCCGCGGGTTCGGCGCATCACGAACAGTGGTGGCCGAGGTGAGTCCTCGGCGGGATTTCTTCACCGCAAGTCCCCTCCACACAGTGACCAACGGCCCTGTCGTGCACTGCCAACGCGGGTCGACAGTGGTGGGCAGCCATCACCGTGCGGTGGGAGGTCGAGGAGAGACGATGAACGATCAGCCGGATTCTGCCGTGGTGGAGATGTTGGTGGAGCTTGCGTGCCGCGCTCCGTCGGTGCACAACAGTCAACCGTGGAGGTGGGTGTACTCCGAACACGGACTCGACCTGTTCACCGATCGGTCCCGACTGCTCGGGGCGATAGACCCGACCGAGCGGCAGATGGTGCTCAGCTGTGGGGCAGCGCTCGACCATCTGTGCACTGCAGCCGCTGCCTTTCGGTGGACGGCCGACGTCGAACCGATGCCGACGGCCGGTGCGCCGGACCATCTCGCTCGTATTCGATTGACCCACGACGCGCACCCTCGATCGCACGAGTTCGACCTGTTGGCTGCGATCAATCGCCGCCACTCGGATCGCCGGGCGTTCGGTCCGGTGCCGGACAACCGAATTCCCGCGCGCTACGTCGGTCGCGGCGACGGAACCGACGACATCCGAACGACGTTCCTGTCCGCCGAGGCCAAGGAGACGCTGGCCACGGCGTCGAGGCTGAGCGCTAGCGTACGAAAGTACGACGCGACGTATCAGGCCGAGATCCGGTGGTGGGCCGGGCACTCGTTCCGATCGGGAGGAATTCCGCCGGAGGCTCTCACCGATCGTGCGGAGTCCTCCAGGGTGCAGGTGGGCCGAGCCTTTCCCGAACCACGCCGAGTCGGCAGAACGGAAACACGAGAGCCGGCGGCGGATGAGTCGACGGTGGTGATTCTCGGTACCGCGTCCGATGAACGCCTCGACTGGTTGCAGTGCGGGCGGGCCATGTCCGCCTTCCTGCTGGCCGCAACCGCCGATGGTCTTGCGACCTGTCCTCTCACACATATGACCGAGCAGTCGGGCAGTCGACGCCTGGTCAAGTCCTTGGCCGCCGGACAGGGTGCGCCGCAGGTGCTGATTCGGATCGGTGCACCGGCGGTCGGCTCGCCTCTCGCCCCGACCCCGCGACGAGCGGTGTCGTCGGTGCTGTCGGTAGCTGCCCGCAGTACGGCAGGGGGCTCGCGCCGAACCACGTCCCTGTGACCGGGTATCACGCGTCGGAAACCGGTGACCAAAGGCTCTGTGGCGCGGCCGCTGTCGAGCTGTCCAATAGCAAGCGAGCATCCGAGAACGGATGACCGTCGACGGGCCCGGCCGTGTGGTCCGTCCGGACCGAGGACAGGAGATGGCCATGGTTCTGGCACACCATCAGAAAATCGTCGTGGGCGTGGATGGTTCGCCGAGCAGCATCTGCGCTGCACACTGGGCGGCATCCCTCGCCGAGCGGTTGAAGGCACCGCTGCACATCGCCGGGGCGGTGCAGCATCCCGCGTTCTACCTGGGCGAGTCCGCATCGGTCGTTCCCCTCGACATCTGGGACGAACAGCGTCGGGCGGCAGAACGCATCGTCACCGACGTTGCTGCCGCAGTGCTGGCCCGGCATCCACACAGCGCCGTGACCACCTCCGTGGAGGAAATGCCGGCGTGCTCGATGATGGTCGAACTCTCTCGCACCGCGCGCATGCTCGTCGTCGGCAATTCCGGTTCCGGGCCGATCGTGTCGGCGCTGTTCGGGAGCACAGCACAGCGGACATCGACCACGGCGTGGTGCCCGGTGATCGTGTGGCGCGAGGGAATCGACGCCGTCGACGCACCGATCCTCGTCGGCATCGACGGCAGTGCGACGAGTGAAGCCGCGGTCGAGCAGGCATTCGATCTGGCCTCGCGGTTCGACGTGCCGATGATTGCGGCACATGCCTGGAGCTCGTTGTCCCAGGGTGCCGCCTTGTCTCTGCCAGGATCGCCCGACGACATCGAGATCGAGCGCGAACAGCAGCTGTTGCTGTCCGAGTGCCTCGCCGGGTGGAGCGAGAAGTATCCGGATGTCACCGTGGAACATGTCGTACAGCAGGGCAATCCGGCACACCTGCTGATAGAGCAGTCCAAGCGGGCCGGAATCGTGGTGGTCGGCAGCCACGGGCGAGGAATCGTCGCCAGTGCCCTGTTCGGATCGACCAGCAGCAACCTCACCCGGCATGCACACTGCCCGGTGATGATCTGCAGGGACCGATGACCAACCGTACGGTGCCGAATCGACTGCGCCGCAGGGAAGAACGCCGGCGCATTCTCGACGCGAGCACCGCGGACCGGCTCGCACGCAGCGCGACGCGGGCTCGGTTGATCGGCCACGATCACTTCGGCCCCACCGTCGACGTCGTGCCCTGCATCTGGATCGGGAGTCGGGTGTACTTCTACGCCGAGGGGCGGTCGCAGTTGGGTCGTAGCATGCTCGACTCGTCGGTCGTGCTGGAGTTCGACGCCGAGAATCCGGATCGCGCAACAGTCTCCACCGTCGTTGTGCACGGAATCGCGCGTCCCGTCCTGGATGTGCGAAGAGATGTCCTCGAACAGGCTCTGCCGCGGCCGCATTCGGAGGAACCGCCGATGCACCGCCTGGTCGGAGTGGTTCCTACGTCGGTCTCGGGCGTCGAACTGACATGCCCCGGCCGCACCACCCATCCGACACCGAACCATGCACCGCGGAGGACCACGACGATGAACGACGACGAGGCAGCAGAGATGTCGGGGGCGGTGGTGCTGGGGTCCGAGTCCATCACGGTCGACATCCCGACGGACACGGGACCGAGAGTCTTTCCGGTGACCACGGCCGCGATCGGGGGCGCGGTCCATGCGGTGATGATCGCGGAGTACGGACCGATCGGTGGAGTCTCACCGGACGGGCATGTTCTCGCAACGGCCGTGCTCGACCGATGGCCGAATGCACGAGTGTTCGAGCGGCGCAGTACCGGTGACCGCGGTGCCGACCCGCGTGGCTACGAGTGCTTCTACGTCGAACTGGACTCGAGCGGCCGCCGATCCGATGCCGATCTCGAAGCGGTGTCCGCCCTCTTCCGCTGAGCGAACTTCGACCCCGAGAACTCCAGTTCGTGACCTTGTGCCCTGTTGCCCCCTCGTCCGCGGCGAAACACTCGAAGGACACACGATTCGGGAGAGTGGGTGGTTGCGGTGTTCGGCTACGACTTCGCTCGCTGGTGGCGCCTGGCACCGTGGAGCACCAATCCTCTGATGCGGGGCCGTGATCGGACTGCGGCTCTCGCTTTCGCGTGCGCGATGGCGGTGATTCTGGGACTCGTCCCCTTCGCCGCGCTGCTCGGATCGCTCACCTACGCCGATCTCGATGCCGCGGCGGCCCGAACGAGCGCCACCACCCAGCAGATCGATGCCCTGGTGACGAGTGAACCCACGCTGCGATCGGAAGACGGTGCCGTCTTCGACCACACCGAGTACTACGCGACCGTCGCCTGGGAATGGCCACCGGGACAGCGGCACAGCGACGAGGTTCGCCTTCCGGACGAAGCCGAACAGGGTGCCACAGTGTCGGTGCGAGTCGATACCGAGGGCAGGTGGGTTGCGGAGCCGTCGTCCGCGACGTCGAATGTCCTGTTGGGAATTGTTGCAGCCGTTGGCTTCTGGGTGGCATGCACGGTCGTTGTCCTCACCTGTCTTCAGGCGACGCGGTACTTCGACCGGCGCGCCAGAATGCGCCAGTGGGACCGCGACTGGCTGAAGTTCGAGACCGAACGTGGTCGAACCAAGGGGGATTCGGCATGAGGGACCTCGGCCACTTCGATGATGGACCGAGTGCTCTGACTGTGGGCGCGGTTGCAGATCTACGTTCGATTCGATTCGACTGCAAAGACAGTCGACCACGAGACGAGGAAGAATCATGAGCAATTCCACCGACCGCATGCTTCCCATCCTGGTGGGCATCGACGGCTCCAGTGAGGCCGATTCCGCGGCGCAGTGGGCGGCGACCTATGCGGCGAAGGTGCGCGCACCCCTGCGTTTGGTTCATGCAGTCCCCGAGGGGGATTGGTACGGATCGGCGGCATTCGTCGACGGCGGTGCGCTGGAGAGGGACCTGCGCACGATCGGACGCAAACATCTCGCCCGCGCTGCGGCCGCGATCCACGAGGCCGCACCCGAGGTGTCCGTCGATTCCGTCACCGCCGATGGAACCATCGCCTCGTACGTCTCGGATGCAGGCGCGGAACTGGTCGTGCTGGGATCGAGAAAGTCGAGCGCACTGAGGGACCTCACTCTCGGCAGCAACACGCTTCGAGCCGTGACGCATGCGCAGTGCCCGGTGCTGCTCGTGCGCAACGCCGTCGACAGCGTCGACCCCGCTCGTCCGATCGTGGTGGGGGTCGACGGAAGTGAGCAGTCGGATCGGGCGCTCGGTGCCGCGCTCGAGATCGCCCACACCCTCGGAATGCCGGTCGTCGCGGTGAACTATTGGGGATTCGCGGCTCAGGCAGGTCTCGGAACCGGATTCGAGGACGTCGATTGGGCGAATATTCGCGCACACGAGAAGCATTGGCTCGAAACGCATGTGGAGACCATGCACGAGAAGTATCCGGATGTTGCGCTGAGCACTGTGAGCGCGCAGTCGAGTCCGACGCGTGGTTTGCGGGCGATGTCCGCGTCGGCGTCGATGCTCGTGGTGGGCTGCCGAGGCCGGGGTGCTGTCCTCGGAACGATTCTGGGATCGGTCAGTCAGAATCTCGTCCACCACGCCGATTGCTCGGTGCTGATCGTGCGATGACCCAGCGCGATGAGTCACGCGGTCCGACGCGAGGCAGGTGGTGAGCCGATATCGCAGTGCGGTGGGCAGTCCGACGCGTCCTCGGCGCTGCCGCGGATCATCACCGCCGCGATGGCGGCACCGATCACCAGCAGTCCGGCGCACATCAGCATCGCGGTGTGGAAGCCGTCCGAGAACGCTTCCGCCGCAGAGTAATCGGACCCGGCGATACCCGCGAGCGCTGGTAGCGCGGCCACGGCGAGAAGCTGACTGGTGCGGGCCACGGCGTTGTTGACGCCCGACGCGATTCCGGCGCGATCGGTGGACACCGCGCCCAGCACCGCTCCGGTCAGCGGAGCCACCAGAGCGGACAGGCCGAGCCCGAAGACGACAACCGCGGGCAGAATGTCTGTGGCATAGGTGGATCCGGGCCCGACCCGCAACATCAACAGCAACCCCAGCGCTGCCAGCAGTGGTCCCACGGTCATCGGAATGCGCGGTCCGATGCGTCCGGCGATTCGCCCCGCGCGGGCGGACAGCACCAGCATGAGAGCGGTGATCGGTAGCGTGGCCACTCCGGCCGCTATGGGCGAGTAGCCCACGGCGAACTGCAGTTGCAGCACCAGAAGGAAGAACACTCCGCCCAGGGCCGCGTAGACGGCGAAGGTGACGAGGTTGGTCGCCAGGAACACTCGTGAGGCGAACAGCGACGGTGGTACCAGCGGATCGTGCGAGCGACGCTCGATCATCACGAACACCCCGGCCGCGACGACACCCATAGCGAGGGTCGGCGTGTGTGACTCGATCAGACCGTACGTGAGCAGGCCCAGCGCCGCCGCGACAGTCACCGCGCCCGGTACGTCGAGTCGGCCGGACACGTGCGGATCTCGGCTTTCCGGAACATGTTTCGCCGCCACCCAGACCACCACGACGGCGAGCGGGATGTTGATCAGGAACACCGAACGCCACCCGACGGCGTCGACCAACCAGCCCCCGAGCAACGGACCGACCGCCGACGCGACGCCGCCCAGCCCCGACCACAGACCGATTGCAGCTCCGCGATCCTCGGCCTTGATGGAGGCCGATATCAGCGCGAGCGAACCCGGCGTCAGCAAGGCCGCACCGACGCCCTGAAGTAGTCGCGCCGCGATCAGCACCTCGATACTCGGAGCCAGCCCGCACAGCACCGATGCGGCCGCGAACCAGACGGTGCCCCAGACGAACACCCGCCTGCGCCCCAGTCGGTCACCGAGGGAGCCGCCCAACAAGATCAGCGAGGCCAGGGCCAGGGTGTAGCCGCTCAGAGTCCACTGCAGACCGGTGACGCCTGCACCGAGGTCGCGGCCGATAGCAGGCAACGCGATATTGACCACGGTGGCGTCGAGCATCGCCAGAGCCGAACCGAGCACCGTGGCTGCGACGATCCAGCGGCCCCTCGCGCTCGAGAGTGTGATGCCCTCAGCGGTCACAACCGTTCGACGCAGACGACGAAGTTGCGTGAGTCCTTCTCGAATCCGTACAGCGCCGGGTCGGGGCAGTCGTCGACGGACGAGGTGCCCTGCAGGATGGTCACGACGCGGCGGGTGTCGGCACCGGGGGTGGCGCAGTCGATCCGCTGAGCGAATTCACCGACGAGGTCCATGCATCCGCCGACCTGCCAGTCGATGTCGAGGCACAGAGCTCCCTGTTCGATGTCGAAGTAGGTCTCGTAGTAGTACTGATCGGCGTCCTCGGGGCATTCGGCCGAGGTGGGCGTCTTGGCGAAGACGACGTAGTTGGACTCCGCAGACCCGCAGGTCGCGTTGGCGATGGCCGCCTCGTCGACGGTGCCGCCCAGGTTGACGCACTCGCCGATCTCCACGTCGATGTCGACACTGCCGCCGTCGTCGATGTCGGTGGTCGGTGGTGTGGTGGGAGGGTTGGTGGTCGTGGTGGCGGGAATGGTGGCACCGGAGATGGCGACGGCGGTACCGGACACCTCGGAGGCGCACCCGCCGAGTATCAGGGCCGCGCACGACGACAGCGCGAGAACGAGAGCGCGGACCGAACGGTTGGATGACGTCATGGTGAGTCCTGCCCTCGTAGGTTCGAGCGTGCCGTGTCCGTCGACCGTGCTCGTGTAGAAAATATCCGACTCGCTTGTCGGCTGCATGAGGCAGGATGAACTGCGTGGATCTTCCTCTTGCCGTGCCGGTCGCGCCGATGCTCGCCAAAGCCGCGAAAGTGGTGCCCGCCCAGCCCGAAGACGGGCCTGCGGTGTGGTCGTACGAGCCGAAATGGGACGGGTTTCGCGCCATCGTCTTCCGTGACGGTGACGAGGTGGTGCTCGGGTCACGCGGGGGAAAGGACCTGGCCCGCTACTTCCCGGAGTTGGTGGCGGCGATCAAGGCCGAGCTACCCGAGAAGATCGTCGTCGACGGCGAGATCGTCGTACCGCGCGAGAAGAACGGTTCCACGCGCCTCGACTGGGAGTCGCTGTCCGAACGGATTCATCCCGCAGCAAGTCGGGTGACGATGCTCGCGGAGAAGACTCCGGCGCAGTTCATCGGCTTCGATCTGTTGGCCGTCGGCGACGAGGATCTGACGGCCGAGCCGTTCTCGACCCGCCGCGCGAGATTGCTCGACGCGGTGGGAACGGGTGGCCCGAGTTGTTTCGTCACCTCCGCCACCGATGATGCGGCCGTGGCCGAGGACTGGTTCGAGCGTTTCGAAGGTGCCGGGCTCGACGGTGTGGTGGCCAAGAAACTCGACGGGATCTATCTGCCGAACAAGCGCGAGATGATCAAGATCAAGCATGCGCGTACCGCGGACTGCGTGTTGATCGGCTATCGAATCCACAAGTCCGGCAACGGTATCGGATCCTTGCTGCTCGGTCTCTACGATGGCGACGATCTGCGGATGATCGGCGGTGCGTCGGCGTTCACCGACAAGCGCCGGTTGGAACTGCTCGAAGAACTCGAACCGCTCCGACTCGGTGACGACGTCACGTACGACGGTGAGGCGACCCGCTGGAATTCGTCCAACGACCGCAACTGGATTCCGGTGCGCATCGAGCGGGTCATCGAGGTGGCTTACGACCAGATGGAAGGGGCGCGGCTGCGGCACGTGGCCAGGTTCCTACGCTGGCGGCCCGATCGTGATCCACGCTCGTGTGCCTACGACCAGCTCGAGGTTCCGGTGCGCTACGACGTTGCCGACGTGATTGCCGGGGGACGATAGACATGGCCGCGAAAACGCCTCCCGCGTTCGTGCAGGTCGGCGAGCGCGAAGTACGAGTGTCGAGCCCCGATCGCGTGATCTACGAGGCGACCGAACGTACTCCGGAGATCACCAAACTGCAGGTGTGCGAGTACTTCGCGGCCGTCGGGGAGCCGCTGATGCGGGTGATCGGAGATCGCCCCACCGCGATGGAACGGTGGCCCGACGGCTATCGCGAGGGCATGCGGTTGGCGCTCGGCCCCCAGGACAAGGACGGCGACGGCTTCTACCAGAAGCGGTTGCCCAAGGGCGCTCCCGAGTGGATAGAGACGGTGAAGATCGCGTTCCCCAGCAAGCGCACCGCCGAGGAACTGTGTCCGTCCGAACCCGCGTCGCTGGTGTGGGCGGCGCAGATGGGTACGTTGACGTTTCATCCGTGGCCGGTCCGTCGACCGGACGTCGACCATCCCGACGAGTTGCGTCTCGATCTCGATCCGCAACCGGGTACCACGTTCTCGGACGCGCTGCGAGTAGCCGATGTGACGCGAGAGCTGTTGGAGGAGTTGGGCTTACGGGGATATCCGAAGACGAGCGGGAATCGGGGTATCCACATCTACGTTCGCATCGAGCCGCAGTACACCTTCGAGCAGGTGCGTCATGCGGCCATCGGTCTGGGTCGAGAACTCGAACGACGCGACGACGGGGTGACCACCAACTGGTGGAAAGAGGAACGCGGAGAACGCATCTTCATCGACTACAACCAGAACAACCGCGACCGAACCATTGCCAGCGCCTGGAGTCTGCGGGCTCGACCGGGCGCGACGGTGAGCACTCCGATGACGTGGTCACAGTTGGCCGACGTCACCGATCCACGTGAATACAACCTCGTGACGGTGCCGGAGCTTGTTCGGGACGGCGACCCGTGGGCCGGTATGGACGAGCAGGCCTACTCCCTCGAACCTCTTCTGCACCTGTGGGAAACCCTGCCCGGCGGAGAGCTGAACTTTCCGCCCGACTACCCCAAGATGCCCGGAGAACCGCCGAGAGTGCAGCCCTCGAAAAAGGTTGCCGAGCACTGGGATGCGGAGGGGAATCGCACGGACAGCTGATCCTCGCGCAGGTCGATCACACCGTGCCCACGTGTCGTTTCGCTTCGCGGTCGGCTTTGATGCCGCTCGTCGTGAGAATGACGGCTCCGCCGAGTGCCAGGACCACCGAGAGCGTCAGCATGGCCGTGGCGGGGACCGAGCCCAGGACCAGTAGTCCTGCCATCGACACCGCTGATGCGAGGCAGTGGGCGGCACCTGCCATCATGTACGCATACGCAGCTCGATGGCCGGCGACCCAGGCTTTCTTGCTGGACTTGGTTGCCCGCGTCTTGATGCCGATCAGCGAATTGGGTTCTTGCTCCGGGTCTTTGGTCGCCAATGCGGTCACCCATACCGTCAGCGACAGCACGAACAGTGTCAGTGCGATCACTCCCGTTACCGCGCGCGCGGATTCTGCGTCCACGGTCGATCCCCTCCACCTCGGTGCTGTACGCCTCACTGCAGCATACCGGACGGTCGGCTTCGGTGAGCGAGAATTTCTTCCACCCTGCCCACGATCACATGGATTCGAGCTCCCGGATCAACGTCGCCGCATCGTACGGTCCGATGTGCCGGGTGAGGTTCTTGTCGCCGCGTCCCAGGTAGAACGTCGGGGTGCCGTCGACGTCCGAGGAGGTGGCGTCGAGTTCGTCGTCCTCGACGCGTACCACGTAGTCGCCGGTGCGGATGTCGTCCTCGAATCTGTCCATGTCCAGGCCGAGTTCACGTGCGTAGCCGTCGATGTCGTCGGGCTCGAGTGCGTCGCTGTTACGGAACAACACGTCGGCCATCTCCCAGAACTTGCCCTGCGCGGCTGCGGCCTCGCTGGCGTATGCCGCGTAGCGAGCGTGTGGGTGATAGTCGTCGAGCGGCAGGTGCCGGTAGACGTACCGAAGGTCGTCGCCGAAGTGCTTGCGTACCTCGGCGACGCTGCCGGTTGCCTTGCTGCAGAACGGGCATTCGAAGTCCGCGTACTCCACGATGGTCAGAGGTGCGTCCACCGGGCCGCGGATGTGATCGCGCTTGGCGTCGACCGGACGCAGAATGCGCAGGGATGCTTCGGCTTTCGGAGGATGGATCTTCTCGTCGATCCGGAAGAGGACCCAGCCGAGCAGTGCGGCGATCACCGAGGCCACCAACACGCCGACCCGTGCTTCGTCGGCCAGCAACGGGTCGTCGAGCGCGAGATCGATGATGAACAACGAGATCGTGAATCCGATTCCGGACATCGCGGCACCGCCTGCGATGTGGGAGAGCGTCAGTCCTGGAGCCAGGGAGGACGGTCTCAACTTCGCGAAAACAGCGGACGCAGCGGTGATTCCGACGAGCTTGCCGAGAACGAGACCGGCGATGATGCCCCAGGTGAGCGTCGAGGTCGACGCGGCTTTCAGAGTGTCCGAGCTCAGCACGACTCCGGCGTTGGCGAGCGCGAAGATCGGCACGATGATGAAGGCCGTGTACGGCTGGTAGAGCCGCATGAGACGTTCGTTGACCGACACCGCGCGATCGAGTCCGAGACGGGCGGCTCGGGCATATTCGGGATTGGGCGACTGCCGGAACGCGCGTGTCAGATCCGCCGCGCGTTCCACCTCGGTGCGGCGCGGCGGATAGACCGGAAGAATCAACGCGATCATCACTCCCGCGAGGGTGGGGTGAACTCCGGACTCGTACATCGCAACCCAAGTGAACAGTGCAACGACGAAGTACCCGACGCCGCGCCACACCTCGAGCCGACGCAGTAGGAAGATCAGCGCCAGACCGACGAACGCAAGCACCAACGGCACCACGTCGAGGTTGTCGGTGTAGAAGAAGGCGATGATCGCCAGCGCGCCCACATCGTCCGCGACAGCGAGCGTGAGCAGGAAGATGCGCAACCGAGCGGCCTTCTTCGGGCCGAGGACGGCGAGTGCCCCGAGGAGGAACGCGGTGTCGGTGGAGATCACGACGCCCCATGCCTGGGCGGCGGGCCCGGACGGATTGAAGGCGAGAAACAGCAACGCCGGCGCGGCCAGACCGGCAACCGCCGCGACGATCGGGATGGCGGCACGAGATCGGTCGGTGAGCTCACCCATCGCGAACTCACGCTTGACCTCGAGCCCGACGACGAAGAAGAACAACGCCATGAGCCCGTCGTTGACCCAGTGGGCGAGGTCGAGGGAGATGCCGTGCTCGCCGACGGTGACGGAGAGTTCTGTGTGCCAGAACGACTGGTAGGTCTCGCCGAAGGGTGAGTTGGCCCAGATCAGCGCGATCAGTGTCGCTGCGAGCAGGAAGCCCGCCGCCAGGGTTTCGCTGTTCTTCTCGCCGCGGGCCCGCGAGATCCGTTCGGCGAAACGTGCCATGGGCCGATTCGTCGGCGTGATCTGATCTGCCATCTGCGGCCCGCATCCTCTCGAAGAGTGTTGTGAAGCAGTCTGTACCAACGTGTGGGTCGACGGTTTGCTTCCTTGCAGGTGACAGCCCGCAGAGTAACGTTATTGCGCTGTCGAACTCGCCGCACGGCGAGGGAGATGTGCACAACATATTCGATGAACGGCATTAGTCCGTCCGGAAACGGGAATACGGCCCCGACTCACCCCTGCCACGAAGGAACATCCATGCGTGATTTCATCTGCCGCAAATGCGGACAGAAGCTGTCGTTCGAGAACTCACTGTGTCTGAGCTGCTCGAGTGCGCTCGGCTTCCATCTGCCGAGCAGAGCTCTGCTGGTGCTCCCCGACAAGGCCGACGACGGTGTCGCCGAGGCCGAGGTGGACGGCACCACGTGGAAGATGTGCGCCAACCTCAACACGGCGCGCTGCAACTGGCTCGTCGACACCGACGACAGCGACGATCTCTGCGTGTCGTGCCGACTCACGCGTACTCGCCCCGCCGACGACGACGTCGACGCGATGGCCGCCTACGCGGACGCCGAGACCAACAAGCGTCGAGTCGTACTCGAACTGACCGAATTGGGCCTGCCCATCGTCGGCCGGGACGAGGACGACACGACGGGACTGACGTTCGATCTGCTCTCGAGCGCGAACCAGCAGGTGATGACCGGCCATGACAACGGTCTGATCACCCTCGACCTCGCCGAGGGCGACGACGTGCACCGCGAACAGTTGCGTGTGGCGATGTCCGAGCCGTATCGCACCCTGGTCGGACACTTCCGTCACGAGATCGGCCATTACTACCAGATGGTGCTGGTCGGCAACGGTGAGCACCGCGCGGCGTTCGAGGAGCTCTTCGGCGATCCGGATTCCGATTACCAGGCCGCACTCGATCGCCACTACAGCGAGGGTGCGCCGGCCAACTGGGAGGACGATTACGTCTCCTCCTACGCCACCATGCACCCCGCCGAGGACTGGGCCGAAACGTTCGCGCACTATCTCCACATCCGCGACACGCTCGACACGGCTGCTGCCTTCGGTATGGCCCCGGCCGGTTCGACGCTGGAGAGCCCGCTGCCGGGTGACGTCGGTTTCGATCAGATCATCGAGTGGTGGCTGCCGTTGTCGTGGGCACTGAACCAGATCAACCGGTCGATGGGCCACCAGGACCTCTACCCGTTCGTGCTGCCTGCGACCGTCGTGAAGAAGATCGGATTCGTCCACTCGCTGATCGCCCCCAGCACACTCTGATGCCCGGCTAACGGTCCTCGCAGTTTTGCAACCGGGGCGTATCCTGTGGTGTCGGCACTTCGCCGATACCGGGACGCGCCCCGGCGCAGCAGGACGAGGTGACCGCCATCAGCGAGCAGACACTGGACTCGACCGCCCATCCGCGCGTCACGGACTTCGAGCTCAGCCGACGACTGGCCGAGGTCGCCGAGAGACTACGTCGCCAGCACTCCGATCCCGATCGGGTCCTGGCCACGATCACCGAGGCGGCGGTGGCCAACATCCCGTCCGCCGAATTCGCGTCCATCACGACGGTGTTGCAGGGCAAGTTCGTGCACAGTGCGGCCCTCGTCGGCGAGGTGGCGGGCCACTGCGACAAGATTCAGGAGCAGCTGGGCGAAGGTCCGTGCCTCGAATCGGCGGTCGAACAGACCACCATCAGGATCGACGACATGGACAGCGATTCTCGCTGGCCACAGTTCACCGTCGCCGCCTCGGCGCTGGGTGTCAAGAGCATGATCTGCTTCCAGCTCTACGTCGAGGGCTTCAACTTCGGCGCGTTGAATCTCCACTCCACCCGAACGAACGCCTTCTCGGCCGAGGCCGAATCGATCGGTTCGTTGTTCGCTGCGCACGCGGCCATCGCGTTCTCCACCGCGCGTGAAGAACAGCAGATCCGGGCGGCATTGACGAGCCGAGACCTGATCGGTCAGGCCAAGGGCATGCTGATGGAGCGCTACAACCTGAACTCGCAGGCAGCTTTCGCTTTGTTGGCCAAGCTCTCGCAGGACACCAACGTCAAGCTTGCCGACCTCGCCGCGCAGCTGGTCGCCGACGCGGCCGAATCGTCCGACTGAGTCGATTCACCGCACGTCGAGGCCGTCGGTGCTCGCGACCGACACGGCCGGGCCGTCCGAGGCGACGAAGACCTCGATCCGGACGTCCTCGTCCAGATAGCGACTCAGTAGTGCCAATCCCGGTGTGGCGGAGATGATCTCGTGAACGCGGTCACCCGAGATCGGGTAGTCGTCCACGTCGTGACGCCAGTGTGCGGCCACCAGGGTGCCCTCGGCTTCGAGGTGCTCGACGACGCGCGTCATCGCCGACGACAGGTCGTCGGCGTCGAGGTAGTACCCGACCTCGCTGATGACGACGAGATCGAACGTCGCCTCGGGTGTGGGCAGGGTCGACCAGTTGTCGGACAGCGACCACAGCGCGAATTCGACTGCAGCAGTGTCACCTACGCGCCTCCGTGCTGAATCGAGGGCGCTGTGCACCACATCGGTCGAGACCACGTGATCGCACCGGATCGCCAACTGTTCGGTGAGCACCCCGATGGAGCAGCCGGGTTCGAGCGCGCGCCGATACTGCGGTTTCGGCAGCGAGGCCATGGTCAGCGCGTATTTGCGACGCTCGTACCACTTGCTGTCGAGCATGAACGGATCGTCCTTGTCCGCATAGACGGTGCGGAAGTACTCGGCACCGAGGCTTGTCCGAGAACCCTCGCTCACGCGAACACCACCTCGAACGGTCGCCGGTACCGAGCCAATATGTGCGGCGGCAACACCGCTCGGTCCGCAGGGTGATCGGACAATGGGCGGATCTGCGAATCGAACTGCTCGATCGACGCTCGTTTGGCGTCGAGGGTGTGCGGCGGCAGGTCGATGCGGCGTCCACGTGTCCACGGCACGGCGGGATGATTCGGAGTTGCCCAGTGCCACATCCAGATCGGGTACTCCACCACCGGTATCCCGACGGTGTTCGCCGCGGTGAGACAGGCCCGCGCGGTGGCTTCGTGGTCGGGATGGCCGTCCCCGCGCCATGGCGTCAGACACCAGGTGCCGGGGGTGGCGTCGAGCAGCGGCATCAGCGCATCGGCCACCGCGCTCTCGTGGTTCTCGACGTCACCGTCGGCGAGCTGCAGACGGATCGGGGAGTGGTCGATCCCCAATTCGGCCAACGCGCGCTCGGACTCGGCGGGGCGACGCGCACGCAGATCCTCTGCCGTGACGGTGGGGGAACCGGGATGGGAGCCGTCGCCGTCGGTCACGGCGACCACCCGAACATCGACGCCCGATGCCGCAGCCAGAGAGAGCAGTCCGCCGACGCCGAGCACCTCGTCGTCCGGGTGCGGGGCGACGACGACCATGGTGAGGACGTCCTTCCACTGCAGGCCGGGAATGGACCAGTCGGCCGACATCCAGTCCGATTCGGCTGTGCCGACATCGGTTTCGGCATCGAATGCGTTCTCTACCAAGGGTTGTCCTCCTCTGCGATGTCGTGCCCGAGGGCTTCCAGGTCGCGCTCGGCGTGACTCTGCCGCAGGTAGACGGTGAGATCTGCGACGCGTCGGGCGTGCTGGGAATCGCTGCACAGCGGGCCTGCACCGAGAGCGCGCCCGACGCGGTCGATGCACTGAGTTGCCGCATCCTCGACCACAGCCCGCACGATGCGGGCCCGGGTTCGGGCGCGACCGGATCGGTCGAACGGATCGGCATCCACCTCCGCTGCGGCGGTGGTCAGTGCGCTCGACGCCGCTCCGAGTGCGGCCGCGATGGCACCGAGATGTGCAGTACGGTGCGGATCGGGTCTGTCGCGGACGGCAGCATGAAGCGTGTCCGCCACCGCGCATGCGCTGCCGAACCAGGCTGCCGACACCCCGATCGCCCCGTGCCAGAAGCCCGGTCGTGTGAGGTAGTCGGTCGGGCCGCCGACCGCAACGGCAGGGACACTGTCGAAGGCGACCGAGCCGGAATCGCTCTCGCTCATCCCCACTGCATGCCACGTGTTCGGTACCGGAGTTGCGCCCGGGTGCGTCAGGTCGACGGCGAACAGCCGAGGGCTGCCCTCCACGCGTGCAGTCACGAGCGCATGGGTACACAGTGACGCACCCGAGCACCACGGTTTCGTCCCGGTGAGAACCCAGCCCGAATCACTCGGCACCGCTTCGAGAATCGGAGCAGGCGGTTCCGCAGCCCACACTCCCCAGATCTGCCCACGCTGTGGCGTCGGGCCGTCGAGTTCGTGCAGGATCGCGATCGCGTCGGTATGCGCTTCGGACCACCGGCCCAGCACCGTGTTGTGCCGACTCAGGGCGGCGAGCGATTGCCAGCGCAGATCGGTGTACCCCGAGCCGGGCAGCGCGAGGTCGAGACGACCGTCCGCCTCGAACGCCAAGAACGCGGCGCGCAACCCGGTGTCGACGTCGGCTCGGTCGGTGGATTCGAGAAAACCGGTCTCGCTCATGCGGTGGCCTCCAGGGCACGTAGGAATCCGGCCATGCCGTCGGGCGCTCGGCCGCGCAGCCGACCCGACGTCGTGACCGGAATGTCGCACACCCGGCGGCACTCGAAGCCGCCGAGCTCGAGGCGTCGGACCAGATCGTGGTCCTCGCCGGTGGTCAGAGATGCAAATCCGCCGATGGAGAGATACTCCGCCGCTCGGACGCCGAGGTTGGCACCGTGCACGTGTGGGTGGCCGAACTCGTTTCGATAGTGCGCGTCGTACGACGACCGCAACCCGAGGTTCTCCTCGATGTGACCCTCGAAATCGACTGCCACCGTTCCGGCCACTGACCGAGCGCCGTCGGCGGCGTGTCGGAGATGGCCGAGCAGCCAGTCCTCACCTACCCGGGTGTCGGCATCGGTGGTGGCGAACCACGTCGATGCGCTGTGTTCGGGGCCGTGCGTCGCGAATCCGGCAGCTCTGGCCGCGCCGACGTTGCGGTGTGACACCTCGAGAGCCGACACGGATGGGTGACGTGCCGCGATGCGCGCAGAGTCGTCGGTGCACGCATCGAGCACGACGATCGTCGAGACGGACACCGAGGCCACATCGCGGACTCGGCGTTGTGCTCGTACCAGGGCGGTCAGGCAGGCGTCGAGCAGATCCTGCTCGTTGTGCGCGGGTACGACGACGACGATCTGGGTGACGGGGGTACGGGGGAAAGCATCGGAGATCACGGTCCACCCTTTACGGACACCGGACGAAGAAGAGTCCGTTTCGGAAACCGCCGGTGTCTGGACGGGATGTGCTCCCATCGCACATACCCGTTCCCCGGCTGCCGACACATCCGCCGCAGCCTGGTGAGACGGCTCCGGGACCGGTTGCGAGAAGATACCCGTACCGGTGGTTTCTTTCGTCCGTTTCGGGGATATCCGATTAGCAAATGTCGGGGCGGTATGTGTTAATGGGCGTTGCCCCGCGGCAGCACAGTTCGCGGGTGTCGCGACGCAGCACGAAGGATGGTCGGGTTACATGGCATCACCGGTTCGCACACGCAGATTCGCCCGTATCGGCGCGATCGTTGCAGGTACAGCCCTTGCCACGTCCGCCGCATTCGGTTCGGCACAGGCCGCGCCACTGTGGCCGGGCGGCCCGGACGTCTCCATCCCCGGGATGCCGGGATCGTCGGATCCGGCTGCACCCGCGCCGCAGCAGCTCACCCCGCAGCTCGCGCCCGCGAACTTCTCCGATCCGAGCATCAGCCCCTCGGGCGGCGAGGTCGTCGGAGTCGCGCAGCCCATCGCCATCCGCTTCGACGAGGCGATCGGCGATCGTGACGCCGCGCTGCGCGCCATCCGCGTCACCACCAACCCGTCCGTACCCGGGCACTTCTACTGGATCAACGACACCCAGGTCCGGTGGCTGCCCAACGAGTTCTACCCGGCGCACACCCAGGTGGCCGTCGAGGCGGGCGGAGCGAAGGCCGAATTCTCCACCGGCGACTCCATCATCACCACGGCCGACGACAACACCAAGCAGATCACCGTCACCCGCAACGGCGAGGTGGTCCGCACCATGCCCACCTCGATGGGCAAGGTCGGGCACGAGACCCCCAACGGCACCTACATCGTCGGCGAACGATTCCGCGACATGTACATGGACTCGTCCACCTACGGCGTCCCCGTGGACTCCGAGGAGGGCTACCGCACCTACGTCGAGTACGCGACGCGCATCTCCTACAGCGGCATCTTCGTGCACGCTGCTCCGTGGTCGGAGTCGCAGCAGGGCTACTCCAACGCCTCGCACGGCTGCCTCAACGTCAGCACCGAAGACGGCAAGTGGTTCTTCGAGAACGCCCAGAAGGGCGACCCGGTCATCGTCGTCAACACCGACGGCGGCACCCTCAGCGGATCGGACGGTCTCGGAGACTGGAACCGTTGATGCCTGCGGCAGTGGTGCGGTTGAGTGCCGTAGAAGGCACATAACCACACCACTGCGCAGCATTTGGTCTGTACGACGGTGAGCGTTGGGGCTGAGTTCACCATTCGTTAGCCGCGACTGAGCACAGTCCTCGCGGTGAGTGCAACAACCGAACGAGTGCTGCCCACGGCACGCGAGAAGCGATTCTTCTCCCGGCCGTGGACCGATTACGCACTGTTCCTGATTCTCGTGGGCCCCAATCTGGTTCTGCTGGGCGTGTTCACGTATCGGCCGCTGGTGGAGAACTTCCAGTTCTCGTTCTTCGACTGGAACCTGTCCTCGCCCACGTCCACGTTCGTCGGATTCGACAACTACCGCGAGTGGGCCTCTCGCGAGGACACCTGGCAGATCGTCGGAAACACCGTCGTGTTCACGGTCGCCGCGGTGGTGGGCTCACTGGTTCTCGGCCTGGTGCTGGCGCTGCTGCTCGATCGAAAGCTCAGGGGCCGCAACTTCGTTCGCTCCGCCGTGTTCGCTCCGTACGTCATCTCGGGTGCAGCGATCGGTATAGCGTTCCAGTTCGTCTTCGACCCCAACTTCGGGCTCGTCCAGGATCTGATGCGACGCTTCGGCCTCGGTACCGTCCCGGACTTCTATCAGGACCCGAAGTGGGCGATGGTCATGATCACCGTGACGTACCTGTGGAAGAACCTGGGCTACACCTTCGTCATCTACCTCGCGGCTCTGCAGGGTGTGCGCAAGGAACTGATGGAAGCGGCCGAGATCGATCAGGCGAGCCGCTGGACCACGTTCCGCAAAGTGCTTCTGCCGCAACTGCGCCCGACGACGTTCTTTCTGTCGATCACGGTGCTGCTCAACTCGCTCCAGGTCTTCGACATCATCAACGTCATGACGCGCGGTGGCCCGCTGGGCACCGGCACCACCACGATGGTCTACCAGGTCTACGAGGAGACGTTCCGCAACTTCCGGGCCGGCTACGGTGCCACGGTCGCGACGATCCTGTTCCTCGTTCTGCTGATCGTCACCCTCGTGCAGGTACGAATCATGGATCGAGACGATCAACGATGACAGTGACCAACAGGCCTCGGACGGCAATGCCGGAAAAGGTGCCAGGGCCGCGCGACCAGCAACGTGCGCGACGCAGCGCGAACATCCTCGGATACGCGGCCATGGTCGCCGTCCTGCTGATGATCGGGCTGCCACTGTTCTGGATCCTGATCACCTCCTTCAAGGATCGACCCGACATCTACGTTCAGCCGGTCACGTGGTGGCCCAGCGTGTTCCATCCACAGAACTACGACGAGGCGACGACGGAGGTGCCGTTCTTCACGTATCTGCGCAACTCCATCATCATCACCACGGCCGTGTCGTCCATCAAGTTCGTCCTCGGGGTTCTCAGTGCCTACGGACTGGTGTTCCTGCGCTTCCCGGGCAAGAACGTCGTCTTTCTCGTCATCATCGCCGCCCTCATGGTGCCCAATCAGATCACCGTCATCTCCAACTACTCGCTCATTTCCGAGTTGGGGTGGCGGAACTCGTTCCAGGGCATCATAATTCCGCTGGCGGGGGTCGCCTTCGGTACGTTCCTGATGCGCAACCACTTCCTGTCGCTGCCACCGGAGATCATCGAGGCTGCGCGGATGGACGGTGCCGGACCGGTGCGGCTGATGTTCCGGGTGATCCTGCCGCTGTCCGGCCCGACCATGGTCGCCTTCGCCATCATCACGATCGTCACCGAATGGAACGAGTACCTCTGGCCGTTCCTGATGTCCGACGACTCGTCCGTCGCACCGCTTCCGGTCGGGTTGACGCTGCTCCAGAACAGCGAGGGCTACACCAACTGGGGGGCGGTGATGGCCGCGACGGTGCTGACCATTCTGCCGATCCTTCTCGTCTTTCTCGTCCTGCAACGCCACATGATCAAGGGCCTCACCTCCGGTGCGGTCAAGGGCTGATTCACCTCACTATCAGGAGTCGAACACCATGGCACACATCATCAATCGGCGTGGCTTCCTCACGCTCACCGGTGCGGCCGCGGCCGCGGCCGCCCTCGCTGCGTGCAGCGGCCCCGGATCGGGTGGGTCGGGCGGCGAGGCTGTCGAAGGCGACGCGAACACCATCAACTTCTGGTCGAACCACCCCGGCAAGTCCCAGGAGTTCGAGAAGGAACTGATCTCGCGCTTCCAGGCCGAGAACCCCGGCCTGACGGTCAATCTCATCGACGGTGGCAAGAACTACGAGGAGGTGTCGCAGAAGTTCAACGCGGCGCTGTCCGGCAACGATGTGCCCGACGTCGTCGTGCTCTCGGACGTCTGGTGGTTCAACTACGCCCTCACCGGTGCGATCGAGCCGCTCGACAAGCACTTCTCCGCGGCAGGCGTCGACCAATCCGACTACGTGGATTCGCTCCTGGCAGACTACAACTGGAACGGCAGCCACTGGGCATTGCCGTACGCGCGCTCGACGCCGCTGTTCTACTACAACAAGGCCGTCTGGCAGCAGGCCGGACTGCCCGATCGCGGGCCGGCAACCTGGCAGGAGTTCGACGAATGGGGCCCGCGCATCCAGGCCGTCGTCGGAAACGGCAAGCTCGCTCACGGTTGGGGTAACGCCGTCGACTACCTCGGGTGGACGTTCGAGGGACCCATCTGGACGTTCGGGGGATCGTACTCCGATCAGTTCGAGCTGAAGTTCGACGACCCCAATACCATTGCGGCAGGCAAGTTCCTGCAGGACATGATCCACACCAAGAAGTACGCCGCGGTCTCCAACGACATCGCCAACGACTTCGCCGCCGGCATCATCGCGTCCACCATCGCCTCCACCGGCGACCTGTCCACCATCAAGGGCGGGGCGGCGTTCGAGTTCGGTACCGCGTTCCTGCCTGCCACCGAGGGGACCCCAGGTTGCCCCACCGGCGGAGCCGGTCTGGCCATTCCGGCGAAGATCTCGGACGAGCGAAAGGTCAACGCGCTCAAATTCATCGATTTCGTCACCAACGGTGCCAACACCGCGTACTTCTCCCAGAACACCGGCTACATGCCGGTCCGCAAGTCTGCGCAGCAGGACCCGTCGGAGATCGCATTCCTCGAGGCGAACCCCAACGCGAAGACGGCCGTGGACCAGTTGGCGCTGACGCGTTCGCAGGATTACGCCCGCGTGTTCGTCCCCGGCGGCGACAAGATCATCGGTAGTGGACTCGAGCAGATCGCGTTGCAGAATGCCGATGTCGCAACGACATTCGCATCCGTCTCGGATCAGTTGCAGCAGATCATCGACCGCCAGATCACCCCGAAGCTGCCGAAGTAATGGCCGCCGTTCACTACGCCGGTGTTTCGCACCGGTACCCGGGTGCCGATTCGCTCGCTGTCGACAACCTCGAACTCGACATCGCGGACGGTGAATTCATCGTTCTCGTCGGACCTTCGGGCTGTGGGAAGTCGACGAGTCTGCGAATGCTCGCCGGTCTCGAGTCCGTCGAGAGCGGTCACATCGACATCGGCGGAGTGGACGTCACGTCATTGGCCCCGCGGGCCAGGGATGTCGCGATGGTGTTCCAGAACTACGCGCTGTACCCCAACATGACCGTCGGCGACAACATGGGCTTCGCGCTGCGCAATGCCGGAATGAGCAAGTCCGACACCGCAGCACGAGTACTCGATGCCGCGAAGATGCTCGAGCTCGAGCCATTGCTGAACCGCAAGCCCGGCAAGCTCTCGGGCGGACAGCGACAGCGAGTGGCCATGGGGCGCGCCATCGTGCGTCAACCCAAGGTGTTCTGCATGGACGAACCGTTGTCCAACCTCGATGCCAAACTGCGGGTGTCGACCAGGGCTCAGATTGCCGGTCTGCAGCGACGATTGGGCACCACGACGGTCTACGTCACCCACGATCAGGTCGAGGCCATGACCATGGGTGATCGCGTCGCCGTGTTGCTGGACGGCAAGTTGCAGCAGATCGCTGCGCCGCGGGAGCTGTACGACAATCCCGTCAACACGTTCGTCGCCGGATTCATCGGGTCACCCGGGATGAATCTGGTCGACGCCCCCGTGCGCGACGGCGCGGCCGTACTCGGTGAGTTGCGCATTCCCGTCCCGTCCTCGGCGGGCGAGCGGGTCGTCGTCGGCGTGCGACCGGAATCGTGGGATCTGGTCGGCGACAGTGCCGGCGGCCTGCACCTGACCGTCGAGCTGATCGAAGAACTGGGTGCGGAGTCGTTCGTCTACGCCTCCGCACCCGCCACGATCGATGGGTGGACCACCGCATCCGGGAGGATGTCGGTCCGAGTCGATCGCAAGCTGTCCATCGCACTGGCCGAAACCGTTCGGCTGGTACCCAAGCTGGACGAGCTGTTCTTCTTCGATTCCGTTACAGGCCTGCGGTTGTCGTAGCAGGCTCGCCGAGATTGACCGGGAGCGTGGCCCATCCGTGCAGGACACGGGTGTTGCGACGGGTTCCCTCGCCTGCCGACCGCAGGTGAGGGTACCGGTCGAACAGGGTCTTGAGGCCCACTTCCGATTCGGCCTTGGCCAGTGCAGCGCCGAGGCAATAGTGCCGCCCGCCCGAGAACGACAGGTGCTTACCGGCATTGGCGCGGGTGACGTCGAAGCGATTGGGGTCCTCGAACACCAGCGGATCCCGATTGGCACCGGCCAGCACCAGCACGACGAGCTTGCCCGCGTGCACCGTCACTCCCTCGATCTCCACGTCGCGCTTGGCCATGCGGGCCGTGAGCTGTACGGGAGACTCCATCCGCAGCATCTCGTCGACAGCCGTGGGCCAGTGTGACGGATCCTGTTGCAGCACAGCCAGTTGGTCGGGGTGATCCAGCAGCAGTCGGATCCCGCTGCCGAGCAGATTGACCGTCGTCTCGAACCCCGCAGCCAACACCAGACCTGCGGTGGCCCTGAGCTCCTCGTCGTTGAGGCCGACGCCCTCGTCCTCCGCGGCGATCAGCTGACTCATCAGATCGTCACCGGGATTGCGACGCAATCCGGCGATGTGTTGCGACAGCCAGGCGTCGAATCCGATCAGACCGCGTTCGACCTGCTTGAACTGAGACCACGACAATCCGATGTCGAGGCTGGGTGCGGCCATCTCGCCGAACTCGAGGACTCGCTGATTGTCCTCCACCGGCACTCCGAGGATGCGCCCGATGACCGCGACCGGTAGACGCGCACAATAGCGATCGACGATGTCGACGACCGGAGAACCGTCGGACAGCTCGTCGAGCAGAGCATCGGCCGTTTCCTGCACCTGATCGCGCATCTTCTTCACCGCGCGGGCGGTGAAGACCGAGGACACCAGCTTGCGGTACCTCGTGTGGTCGGGTGGCTCGACCGAGAGCAGCGAGGGCGGCAGAATCGGGTGCAGTGCACCGGACCGGGTGTGCGCCTCGATCCAACGCAGCGGCCCGGGGAGGGTTGCGCCCAGCTGGGTGACGCGGAAATCGTCCGAGCGCAACAGGTCGAACGCCACCCGGTGGTGCACGGTGATGTTCGAGATCCGTGTCTTCACCAGCGGCGCGGTGGCGCGCAACTCCTCGTAGACGGGTGTCGGATCGGCCCGGGTCGCCGGATCGACCAGCAGCATCGCTTGCCGATCACCTGCGGCCGCCCCCCGTTTGGCCGCGAAGCGCACCACCCCGTGTGCGGCCAGCCAGCGTGCGAATTCCTTCATCCGATGTCCCCTCCCCGTTGTGTACCAGCCTGTTGCTACCAGATCTTGACGCGCTTCCCCGGGTCCAAGTACAGCGCATCTCCGGGCCGTACGTCGAATGCTTCGTGAAAACTGTCGAGATTTCGCACGACGCCGTTGCAGCGGAACTCCGGCGGCGAGTGCGGATCGACGGCGAGTCGACGGATTGCCTCGGCATCGCGTGCCTTGGTGCGCCACACCTGTGACCACCCGAAGAACACGCGCTGCAGGCCGCTCAGGCCGTCGAGCACCGGCGCGTCCTTGCCTTCGAGCGAGATCTCGTAGGCGGCAACCGCGATCGACAGACCACCCAGATCACCGATGTTCTCGCCGATGGTGAACTCGCCGTTGACCTTGTGGCCGGGCAGTGCCTTGGGTTCGAATTCGTTGTACTGCTCGATCAGGGCCGTGGTGCGCTTGCCGAATTCGGTGCGGTCGCTGTCGGTCCACCAGTCCACCATGTTGCCGTCACCGTCGTACTTGGCACCTTGATCGTCGAATCCGTGGCCGATCTCGTGACCGATGACGGCTCCGATGCCGCCGTAGTTGGCCGCGTCGTCGGCCTCGGGGTCGAAGAACGGTGGCTGCAGAATGGCTGCGGGAAAGACGATCTCGTTCATGCCGGGGTTGTAGTACGCATTGACGGTCTGCGGCGTCATGAACCACTCGTCACGGTCGACGGGTCCGCCGAGCTTGTCGAGGTCGCGCTGGTAGTCCGCGGTGTAGCCGCGACGGTAGTTGCCGAGCAGATCGTCGGCGCTGATCTCGACGCTCGAGTAATCGCGCCACCGATCGGGGTAGCCGATCTTGGGGGTGAACTTCCCCAGCTTGTCCAAGGCCTTCTCACGCGTCTCCGGGCTCATCCATTCGAGCTCGGAGATGTTGCGTCGATACGCCTCGGTGAGGTTCTCGACGAGCACCTGCATCCTGGCCTTGGAGTCGGCCGGGAAGTGGCGTTCGACGTAGAGCTTGCCGACGGCCTCCCCGAGCACGTCCTGAACCAGGGAGACTCCGCGCTTCCACCGTTCGCGATTCTCCTCGGTACCGGTCAGCGTCGTTCCGTAGAACGCGAAGTTCTCGTCCACGATCGCGCTCGTCAGGAACGGCGCACGCGAATGCACGACGCGCCAGGCCAGCCACGCCTTCCATGCCTCGATGTCCTCGGAAGTCCACAGTGAGACGAAGGTGCTGAGGAACGGTGGCTGGCGCACGACGATCTCGGCGAACTGCTCGGTAGTGGCACCGAGCCCGGAAATCCATGCAGCCCAATTGAATCCGGCACCGTTCTGAACCAGGGTGTCGAAATCGACCAGGTTGTAGCTCTTCTCGGCGTCACGCCTGGCCACGACGTCCCAGTGGCCGGCGGCGATCTTCTGCTCGAGGTCGAACACCGTCTGCGCGTCGTACTCGATGCCGCTGAGCGCGAACATCTTCGAGATGTGCTCGAGGTAGCTCGTACGGATCTCGGCGTACTCGTCCTGGCGGTAGTACGACTCGTCCGGCAGGCCGATGCCTGATTGGCTGAAGTGGACCAGGTAGCGATCGGACTGCTTGGCGTCGGTGTCGACGTAGTGGCCGATTGCACCGCCGACGCCCGTGCGTTGCAGGGAGCCGAGAACGCCTGCGAGGGTGACGAGGTCGGTGGCGTCGGAGATGGCGGTGAGCTCGTCGGCGATCGGGGTGACGCCGAGTTGCTCGGCACTGTCGGCGTCCATGAAGCTCGAGAACAGGTCGCCGATCTTCTGCGCGTCGCTACCCGCGGGCGGGTTCGCGGCGGCCGATTCTTCGATGATGGTCTGTACGTCGACCTCGGCGCGGTCGTACAGCGTGCGGAATGCTCCGTCGACTGCGCGGTCGGCCGGGATGTCGTACTCCTCGAGCCATTTGCCGTTGACGTGCACGAACAGGTCGTCCTGTGCGCGTGTGTTCTCGTCCTGGTAGCTGAGATCGATGCCCGAGTTCACTACTGAAGTCATGCGTCCATCTTTACACTCTTGCGCTCGATTGAACGGGTGTTTAATGTGCTGTACATGCGTTCAGTATCGGAGGATCTCACCACCAGGGCACGAATCCGCGACACCGCGATCGGCGTCTTCGGCTCACAGGGCTTCACCGCAGGCGTGCGGTCCATCGCCACCGCGGCAGGAGTCTCTCCCGGGCTGCTCAATCACCACTTCGGGTCCAAGGACGGGCTGCGCGCAGCGTGCGACGAGCACGTTCTGCGAGTGATCCGCGAATCGAAGACCGCCTCGTCTGCGCCCGCAGGCATGATGGAACAGCTCGCTCGGATCGACGAGTACGCGCCGCTGGTCGCCTACATGGTGCGGAGCTTCTCCTCGGGCGGTGCGCTGGCGCGAGAGTTGTTCGAGCACATGGTCGACGACGCCGTCCGCTACATCGACGAAGGAGTCCGCGACGGCCGATTCACCCCCAGTCGAGACCCCGCGGCACGCGCCCGATTCCTGACGCGACAGAACGTCGGCGGACTACTGCTGTACGTGCAGATGGCCGGCCCCGACGTCGATTTCCGCGAGGCACTGAGCGCCCTCGGCCACGAGGTCATGTTGCCCGCGCTCGAGCTCTACACCGACGGACTGTTCACCGACTCCCGAGCTTTGGACACGTATCTGGAGGCGAAAGAATGACCGACGCAATCGCAGTGGACGACCTGGAGAAGAAATTCGGTTCGGTTCGGGCGCTCGACGGACTGTCGCTGCACGTACCGACCGGTGAGGTGCACGGCTTCCTCGGTCCCAACGGAGCCGGCAAATCCACGACGATCCGCATCCTGCTGGGTCTGATCCGCGCGACGAAAGGCGACGTGCGGCTGCTCGGCAGCGACCCCTGGACCGACACCGTAGCGCTGCATCGACGCCTGGCCTACGTGCCGGGTGACGTGACGCTGTGGCCGTCGCTGACCGGCGGTGAGGTGATCGACCTGCTCGGCCGAATGCGAGGAGGCATCGACTCTGCTCGCCGCGCCGAGTTGATCGAGAGGTTCTCCCTCGACCCGGGCAAGCGCACCCGCACGTACTCCAAGGGCAATCGCCAGAAGGTGGCGCTGATCTCGGCTCTGGCGTCGAACGTGGAGTTGCTCGTCCTCGACGAACCCACCTCGGGACTCGATCCGCTGATGGAGCAGCACTTCGGCGACTGTGTGAAAGATGCTGCCCGACGCGGAGTCACGGTGCTGTTGTCCTCGCACATCCTGTCCGAGGTGGATGCACTGTGCAGTTCGGTGACGATCGTCAAGGACGGGCGGACGGTCGACACCGGGACTCTGGCGTCGATGCGACACCTGTCTCGTACGACGGTCACCGCCGATCTCGAGCGCATGCCCGACGGTTTGACCACGCTCGCGGGGGTGTCCGACGTCCGAGTCGCGGGATCCTCCGTCACCTGCACGGTGGAGAACGAAGCCCTTGCGGCGACGATGCACGTGCTGGCCGACGCCGGAGTCCGCAGCCTGGTCAGCTCCGCTCCGACACTCGAAGAACTGTTCCTGAGGTACTACGCATGAAGGCTCTGACAGGAACCGGCGCGTTGCTGCGGTTGTATCTGCGTCGCGATCGTCTGGTGGCACCGGTGTGGATCGTTCTGCTCGGGGCGTTGCCGCTGCTGTACGCGGTCAGCTTCGAGGGCCTGTATCCGACGGCGGCGGATCGTCAAACGTTCTACCTCGGGACTCTGTCGGCGCCCGCGCAGGCAGCGCTCGTCGGCCCGATCTTCGGTAGTGACCTGGGAGCTCTGGTGTCCTGGCGTTCGGGGTTGGTGCTGGCGCTGGTTCCGCTGGCGGCGATCCTCACCGTGGTCCGTCACACCCGAGGTGAGGAGGATGCGGGTCGAACCGAGCTGATCGGATCGACGGCGGTGGGTCGCTACGCCGGGTTGGCCGCGGCGATCGCGTTGGCGGGCGGCGCGGTGGCGGCGACGGGAATGTTGTCGTCTCTCTCGCTGTGGGCGTTCGGCCTGCCAGTGGCCGGGAGCGTCGCGTACGGGGCGTCGGTCGCCGTGGTGGGGATCGTCTTCGTCGGCTGTGCGGCAGTGTCGGCGCAGGTGGCGTCGGGAGCTCGGGTGGCTCGCGGTTACGCCCTCGGCGTGCTGGCCGCAGCGTTCGTTCTCAGAGCTGTCGGCGACATCGGCTCGGGAACCCTGTCGTGGTTCTCGCCGATCGGGTGGTCGGCGCAGGTGCGGCCGTTCGCCGACGAGAGGTGGTGGCCGCTGTTGCTGTCGCCGGCGGCCGCAGCCGCATTCTGTGCCGCGGCATTCGTGGCCGCGAGTCGACGCGATCTCGGCAGTGGGCTGCGGGCCGAGCGCCGCGGGCGGGTGGCCGCCGCTCCGTCACTGTCCGGTCCCGTCGCTCTCGCCTGGCGACTCTCTCGCGGAACCATCGTCGTCTGGACCGTCGGGCTCGCCCTGTTCGGCACTGTCGTCGGAGCGTCCACGGACGGGATCGACGACCAGCTCGGCAGCAGTACTGCTATCAGCGACGCGCTCGGAAAATTCGGCGGCACCACACTCGAACAATCGTTCGTTGCGGCCGTGCTGAGCATCGTCGGCATCATGGTGGCGGCCTACTCGGTGTCGGCCCTGCTGCGGCTCCACGCCGAGGAAGAGGCGGGTCTGGCCGAGATCGTTCTCGCCACCGGCGTCTCGCGGATCCGCTGGCTGGCAGGGCACCTACTCCTGGCCGTTCTCGGCCCGGCGTGGCTGCTGCTGGTCGTCGGCCTCACCATCGGGCTGACGTACGGGTCGGCGACCGGCGATGTCTCGGGCGAACTGCCGTCCGTCGTCGGCGGCGCACTGGGTCAGCTCCCGGCCGTATGGGTGGTGACGGCCATCGGCCTTGCCCTGTTCGGCGCGGTCCCCCGATTCGCGACCGTCCTGTGGGCCGTTCTGGGCGGCTTCGTCGCCGTCGGCCAGGTCGGGTCGGTCGTGGGCCTGCCTCAGCCGTGGCTCGATCTCTCGCCCTTCACTCATGTTCCGCGATTGCCGGGAGCGGCAGTCGAATTCGCGCCGATCGGATGGCTCGTCGTGATCGCCATCGTTGTCGGTATGGGAGGTTTCACAGCGTTCCGACAAAGAGGCATCCGAGGGTGATGTGCGTCCGATAGCATCGGGTGTGGCCGATTTGTCCGGCCCGGTCCGACATGGTGGCGTCCTGTCGGGTCCGTGATCTCTGAGCCGAACGCGCATGGAGGTTACGTGCACTCGACATTCCTGCGCACATGGTGGAACCAGCCGCACAGCTACGAGTCGGTGGTGAGCTACCTCGGGCTGCACGGTGCGCTCGCTCCGTATCGCCTCGCTGCATCCTTGAGTACGTTCTCGTACGGACTCGCCGCTGCCGCACTGTTGTTGCTCACCGATTCCCCGCCGACATCGCCTGTCGGGCGGTCGATCATCGTGGTTGCGATCGCGTCGACGCTCGCGGTCGGTGTCGCCTGGCTGAAAGCTCCCTGGCCATCGAAGCGGGTGTCTCTGTTGTTCGCCGTGTACTCGGACGTCGGAGTGACGCTGGTTCTGTTGTCCTACGGATCGCCCCAGACCACCTTCTTGGCCCTCGCGATGCTCGCAGCCAACAGCGTGTACGTCCAGCTCTTCCACAGTCCGAAAGTCATGGCGCTGCACTTGCTGTGGGCCGGGACGGCCGTGACGCTCTTCTTCGTGCTGATCCTGCTCTCACCCGACACCGATCCCGGATTGGCCGTCGCGCAACTGGTGGTGCTGTTGCCCATCACGTTCATGGGCCCCACGTTCTTCCAGTATCTGCTTCTCAAACTGCAGGTACAGGCGCAGGCGGCCAACTTCGATCCGCTCACTCAAGTGCGCAACCGGCGCGGGCTCGACGAGGCACTGCCGGTGTATTTCCTGGGGGCGAACGATGTGTCGGTGATGGTCGTCGACGTGGACCGATTCAAGTCGATCAACGACAGATTCGGTCACCACCAGGGGGACGCGGCCCTGCAACTCGTCGCACGTCGGTTGACGACGGACGGTGTGCTGGTTGCGCGGGTGGGCGGTGAAGAGTTCGCCGTGGTGACCAAATCGGCCGAGAACCAGGCCCTCGCACTGGCCGAGAAGTATCGCTGCGCCGCGCATTCCGCGGAGGACCCCGCACCCCTGACGGTGAGCATCGGCGTCGCGCACTGCACGTATCCGATTTCCGAGGACGTCGACTTCGGCATCGTGGAACTCACCACGCTGCTGTTGCGGCGAGCCGACGCGGCGATGTACGAAGCCAAGCAGCAGGGCGGCAACCAGGTGGTCGTGGCGGGCTCGACGCCCCGACGTGATCGGTCTCCGTCAGGCACCGACACCTGAGTGCCTGACGCGGCGGCTCAGTTCGGTGTGGAGTCGTCGTACTGGTTCTCGACGTTCTGCTGGAATTCGTCGGCACATTGCTGTTGTGCGGCAGTATCGCTGCCTGCGTTGCTGAGGCAGTCGGTGAAGTCCTGTCCACCGACTGCGTTGAACAGGCCGACCCCGACGACGACGAGAACGATCGACAGCGCTGCGGCCACGAAACCCAGAACGATCGCGATGAGTGACACGGTGCCGTTGGTGGCGGTGCGCTTCTTGTACCTGGAACGTCCGACGAAGCCGAGAACGATGGCGATCAGGCCGAGAAGAATGCCGCCGACGATGGTCCAGGAGAACAACACACCCAGAATCGCCAGGACCAGAGCCACCGTGCCGACGGTGTTCTTCGGTGCCGGTGGCTGTTGTTGGTAGCCGCCCTGCTGGGGGTACTCGCCGGGTGAAGGGTAGTTTCCGGGCGGGGGATAGTTTCCGGGCGGCGGATTCTGATTCGACACGTTGAGTACCTCCGATATCGGCGATCGTGAACGCTCGGAGTGTATGTGGGTGGGCCCGGTGCACACAGGAGCCACGTGCTCCCGTGATCAACTTGTCATCGAACGGGTGAGTCACCCGCCGAGCCGCGAATGCATCTCCCAGATGAGTACCTCGGCCGATTCGGTCGCGGTAACACGTTGTCCGCCAGTGGAACTCATGCGGACCGCATCACCCTCCCAGAGCTCGCCCACCCCCTCGAGCGTGACGGTGCCGCGCGCGACGAACAGGTGCACGAACGGGGCGTCGGGCACGGTCACGGAGGCTCCGGGCAACAACCTTGCCGCGTGCAGTGCAGCCGACTTCTGGCCGATGGTGATCGCTGCCCGATCACGGTGCTTGTGCATTCCCGACGCGACGGTGACCAACCCGCCGCGCAGTAGTTCGTCGCCGATCTCGAGCTGTTCGTATCCGGGTGTGGCACCGGGACTGTCCGGGAGCACCCACATTTGCACGAAGCGAACGGGTTCGGTGTGCCTGTTGCCGTCGATGCTCCAGGAGTCGTTCTTCTCGGAGTGCATGATGCCCTTGCCCGCGGTCATCCGTTGCGCGAGGCCGGGATGGATGATTCCGGAGTGTCCGATGGAATCCTGATGCACCAGTGAACCCTGCATCACCCACGTGACGATCTCCATGTCGCGATGCGGATGTGTCTCGAAACCCTGACCGGCGGTGACGATGTCGTCGTTGTTGACCAGCAACAGTCCGTGATGGGTGTTGTCGGGGTCGTAGTGCTGGCCGAAGGAGAACGAATGTTTCGAGTCCAGCCAGGACACACGGGTTTTCGATCGATCACCGGCGCGGTGTACGTCGATGTGGGCGGTCAGTGGAGCGGACATGTGACCACTCTACGAGCATGTCCGTGCACCGGCGTACGACCTGCATAACGTTCGGGTGTCTTTGCGGTCGGTGTGTGAGCGTCGCCGGGAGTGGGTAGGTTTCGCTGAGTACGGTCACAAGCTCCGCAAACTCCCCCGAAGGCGGCGAGAGATTCTCATGGTCGGTTCCAGCTCGAGTGTGGCACGCACGATCGAACCCCAGCTCGAGGATGCTCTGGCGGCGTGGTTGCCAGGTCAACGGTGGTTCGGCGCAAAGGGTTCGACAGTCGGAGCGGTGCGCATCGTCGCGCGCGACGTGCTCCTGGACGAGCCGCATTTCGCGGCCGAGCATCTGCTGGTGGAGGTGCAGCTGACGCAGGACGGCACCGCCGTGACGCAGACCTACCAGGTTCCACTGGGATTCCGCACCGAGCTGACCGACGATCTCCGACCGTGGACCCTGCCCGTGGCGGGCGAGGTGGCCGTGTTCGACGGTTTACGCGACCCCGAGATCATCGGCCTGTACGGCGATGCACTTGCCGCCGGAAAAGCCACTGGCAGCATCGAATTCAAGATCGTCGACGGTTCGAGTGTGCCGAGCGGTCTGCGCGGTCGGGTTCTGGGGGCAGAGCAGTCCAACACCTCGGTGATTCTCGGTGATCTGCTGTTGCTCAAGCTGTTTCGTCAGGTGCCGCCGGGAATCAGCCCCGATGTGGAACTGCATCGCGCGTTGGCGGCGGCGGGGAGCGTCAACGTCGCGCCGCTTCGCGGCTGGCTCGAAGCCGAAGTCGGCGGTGAACCCACGACGCTCGGCATGGCCCAGGATTTCGCCGCGAACTCCGCCGAAGGCTGGACTGCGGCGCTGGCCAGCGTGCAGGAGGTGTTCGATTCCCCGCAGACACCGATCGAAGAACTGCCGGCCGATTTCGCCTCCGACGCGCATCGAATCGGAGCAGCTGTGGCGCAGGTACACCACGATTTGGCATCGGAGTTGGGCACCGCCGAGCGGTCGGTGGAAGCTACCGCCGTCGAGGAGATCCTCGCCCGCATCTCGGGAGTGGCACGGGTGGTGCCGGAGATCGCGCAGTACATCCCGGCGGCGACCGCGCTGATCTCGCGGGCGGAGGCGTCGAACAGCACCACGGTGCAGCGCATCCACGGCGACCTGCATCTGGGTCAGGTGCTGGGCACTCCCGAACGGTGGCTGCTCATCGATTTCGAGGGTGAGCCGGCCAAGACCCTGGCCGAACGTAGGCAGATGGACAGCGCGCTGCGCGACGTCGCAGGAATGCTGCGCTCGTTCGACTACGCCGCCAACCACCTGCTGGTCGACCGCCCCGAGGACGAGTCGGCGCGTGAGCGGGCCGAGCAGTGGGCGGCGCGGAGCATCTCGGCATTCTTCGACGGATACGCCTCGGTGGCCGGGCACGATCCCCGTGACGAGGCCGACCTGTTGCGTGCATACGAACTGGACAAGGCCGTGTACGAAGTGCTGTACGAGGCGCGCAATCGGCCCACCTGGCTGTCGTTGCCGATGCGGGCCGTAGCGCGCCTGGTGAGTTGAACTGCGACGCACGAGGGGCGACGTCGACCGGCCCGTCTACGACAAGTACCGTATTGCCTGACACGGGAGGCAGGACATGAACGGTATCTTGGCAATTTTCGGCATCGCGGTGGTCGTCGTCACCATCGTCGTAGTGGTCGTGCTCGTTGCGGTGTTGTTCGTCGCATCGATCAAGCCCGACAGCCTCAACATCGACCTGGACCGCAAGAAGCGCGCCCGGGAAGAAAGTTCCACGAAAGCCTGAGACTTCCGTCACGCCCGAGACCGATTCGTCGGTGCGCGGAGTTGTATCGAGTCGAAGCGCAGACCGACGCTTCCGGTTCTACAACTGGAGTCCTCGTGAGCATTTCCCTGAAAGCTCCAGCTGCGTCCGGTTCGTCGGGCTGTGCGCCCCGCATCAGGTCGCGGATGCTCGGGGAGTCGGTGCTCGCTCAGTTCACGCGGTTCGTGATCGTCGGGGTGTCGAGCAACGGTGTGTACGCCCTGTTGTTCGTCGCGCTCGCTTCCCTCGGATCGTTCACCGCCAACCTCGCGGGTGTGGCCGCAAGTACCGTCCTGGCCAACGAACTGCACCGCCGTCACACCTTCCATGCGACCGGTCGAGTCGGTTGGTTTCAGACTCAGTGGGAAGCCGGAGGACTGGCCCTGATCGGGCTCGGTCTGAGCACCGCCTCACTGGCCGCAATGCACATCCTGTTCCCGGCGGCACCGACGTACGTACAGGTTCTGGTCGTGATCGCCGTGAGTGGCATCTTCGGAGCCGCCCGATTCCTCGCTCTCCGTGGCTGGGTGTTCCGTTCACCGACTCTCGCAACCCCCGTATCGAATCTCGCCACTCGGTGAGCTGTGAAATCGCACCACCCGGCCTCGCCGGTGATTGCGACCTCTAACAGAATCCGGGCAAGGCACCCCGCACGACGCATCGATCGCCCTAGGCTGGCGAGCCGACGTCAACGCGAGGAGGCATGTCGATGGCCAGGGATCTGACACAGCTCGAGCTTCTGCAAGAGCTGGTGCCCACTGCCGAGGACAATGTGAACCGTCACCTGTCCATGGCTCGGGAGTGGCACCCTCACGACTACGTGCCGTGGGACGAAGGTCGTAACTTCGCCGCACTCGGCGGCCAGGACTACGACCCGGAGCAGTCCAAGCTCTCCGACGTCGCACAGGCCGCGATGATCACCAACCTCCTCACCGAGGACAACCTGCCGTCCTACCACCGGGAGATCGCCGAGAACTTCTCCCAGGACGGTGCCTGGGGCACCTGGGTCGGCCGGTGGACCGCCGAGGAGAACCGGCACGGCATCGTCATGCGTGACTACCTCGTCGTCACCCGCGGCGTCGATCCCGTCGCCCTCGAAGAAGCCCGCATGATCCACATGACCAACGGGTTCGCCTCACCGGCGGGGTCGCAGACGGGTCTGCTCCACTCGGTCGCCTACGTGACGTTCCAGGAGCTCGCCACCCGTGTCTCGCACCGCAACACCGGCAAGGTCTGCGACGATCCGATCGCCGACCGCATGCTCCAGCGCATCGCCGCCGACGAGAACCTGCACATGATCTTCTACCGCAACATCACCGGCGCGGCGATGGACATCTCGCCCGATCAGACGTTGCAGGCGGTCTCGGACATCGTGATGAACTTCGTCATGCCCGGTGCCGGTATGCCGAACTTCCGCCGCAACGGTGTGTTGATGGCCAAGCACGGCATCTACGACCTGCGTCAGCACCTCGAGGACGTCGTCTGGCCGGTCCTGCGCAAGTGGAGCGTGTTCGAGCGCAACGACTTCACCGGCCGCGGCGAGAACAAGCGCGAGGAACTCGCCGCGTTCCTCGAAGACCTCGAGCGTCAGGCCACCAAGTTCGAGGAGATGCGTGATCGCTCCTTCGCCCGCGAACGTGCGAAAGCCGAAGCACGCGCGTCGTAGTGCCTGCGGCAGTGGTGCGGTTATGTGCCCTCAGCGGCACATAACCATGCCACTGCGGCGAAGCCGCATACTTGGGTGTGAACGAATTCTGGGACCGCATCTCCGCGGTGAGTCCTGATCCACCGGTATGGATCGTCCAAGTTGCTGCTGTGATTGCACTCGTCATCGTCGTGTTGCCGCAAACGTGGCGGATCGCGCGCAACGTGGTGACCATCGCGCACGAGGGCGCGCATCTGTTCGTCGCACTGATCACCGGTCGTCAGCTGATGGGCCTGCGCTTGCATTCGGACACCTCGGGCGTCGCGATCTCCAAGGGCAAGCCGACCGGCCTCGGCGTCATCGCCATGACTTTCGCCGGCTATGTCGGGCCGTCGCTACTCGGTCTCGGTGCCGCGTTCGTGCTCGGGACTCAGCATGCGTCCGCGGTGCTGTGGATCGGTATCGTCTCGATCGCGTTGATGCTGTTGATGATTCGCAACATCTACGGATTGCTGTCCCTGGTCACCGTCGGGGCCGCGCTGTTCGTCGTCTCCTGGTGGGGCACCGGTGAACAACAGGTCGCGGCGGCGTACTTCATCACGTTCTTCCTGCTGATCGCCGGTCCGCGTCCCGTACTCGAACTGCAGAAATCGCGCAGCGCAGGACGGGCGCGGGACTCCGACGCCGATCAGCTGGCTCGATTGACCTTCCTACCCGGCATCGTCTGGGTCGGGCTGTTCCTGCTCGTCACCGTCGGCTCATTGGCACTGGGCGCGTGGCGAATTCTGATGCCGGTGCAGTGATGCTCGTCTAGGTTCGAGTCGTGAACCTCACCGAGGTATGGACGGCATACATGGCGACGCTTCGTGAACGCGCGCCGATCACCGCTGCGTCGATTCGGCCGCCAAGGTCTGTGAGTGAGCGCGAGGCCGCTGAACGCGCGACGACGCCGTGGACGGAGGAGTTGCGCGAGTTCTACGGGTTGCACGACGGGCAGCACGAAACCTACGGCGAGGAGTATGTGCCGGCCGGATCCGTATTGCCGGACTTCACTCTGTACTCGCTCGACCGAGCGGTGGATCGGCACAGGTTCAGTCTCGAAAATCCGCATCCGATCGACGATCTGGGTGAGGACTGGCCGGCCGAAGTCCTTGCCCAGGAGGCAGGTGAGACGGCGGAGATGTTCGTCCCGGCGTATGCTCCGTTCGCCGAAGACGGTTCGGGCGGAACACTTTACATCGACACACGCCCGGGTGCCCGGCGAGGTTGTATTCGCAGCTTCTCATACGACTCCGCTGACCAGGGTGCGCCATGGTTCGACTCGTTGGCCGAATTCATTGCAGCGTTGCACCGCAGCGTCGAGACGGGATCGGCGATCTACGACGACGTGACGCCCTCGTTCGTGGACGGCGTGCTCGAATGGGGCGACCCCGCGTTCTCGGAGGGGTCGATGGCCTACGCCACTACTCTTCCCGTCGTTCGAGTACCATTCCCGCTCATCGATTTTCGGCCATCCCAGCTGTCGGACGACGACGATCTGATCGATTTGGACTACGTGCGCCGCACCGTCATCGATGCCGCTCGGAGGCTGCACCCGAGTGCCGTGGTCGAGGACGCCCGAGCGGTCTATCGTCAGGTGCCGCGCCTGCGGGGTGCGAACATGAATTGGTGGGTGTGGATGGATGGAGCGGAAACGGTCTTCACAGCAATCGTCACCGGAGAGGGACACGACGTCATCGTCCTCGAGCTTCCGCCAGGGGGATGCGTGCTCGAGGCCGACGAGTGAACTGAACAGCACGGGCATTTGCTTGCGCGTCCTCCGCACCTGTGTAGGACGGTCAGGGTCCGCAATCGGCACGAAACGGCGGTCGCACGTGCTCGACCATCCGCCTGCTGTATCGACTGCGGTGGACCCGAATCCACAGCTGGGACCCGTCTACGAACTGTCGGTCAGCAGCTTCACAAGTCGGGCGACTCGGGCCGCTCGGGTCTGCTCGCGCGCCGCGTTGTCGATCGGCATCAACAACTGACGTCGCTCGCTCGGCCGCTTCCGCTCCCAGGCCGCTGTGCACTGCGCGTTCCTCATCGCCTCCTCGAGGTCCTTCGGAACCGGCACCAGATCGGGGTCGGCCGGCTCGAATTCGCACGAGACCAGATCACCGGGGCGAATGCCCAACCGGCGTTGAAGACCTGCACCGATGTAGACGAAGGACCCGGGCATCACATTCGAATCTGCCTTGTTGAGACCGAGATTGAGACTCGAGCCCTCGATCGAACCGTCGATCCGGCGAGTCGGCCACCGTTCCGCCGCCTCGACCAAGCGAGTCGGTACACGAATGATGGTGTACGTGTTCTTACCCCACGTCATCGGCTCGAGCACTCCGTCGAACCGGATGCGGTCACTCACCGATGCCTCGCGCCGTCGACACAACACCGAAGGGAATGTCGCCCACGATCGCAGCATAATCGAGTGCAAAGTCTTCGAGCCGGTGACGGACCTTCGAGACAGTGAGGGAAGGGATACCCATGGCCGTCATGGACGACGCACCGAGAGTGCATGCCGAGACACGTGCGCAGTGGCGGACATGGCTGACCGAACATCACGCGACGGTGCAATCTGCGTGGCTGGTGTCGTGGAAGAAGGCCACCGGAAAGCCGGCGATCAGCTACGACGACGCCGTGTCGGAAGCCCTTGCGGTGGGGTGGGTCGACAGTCGACCCCGCAAGCTCGACGACGAGCGAACCATGTTGTATTTCTCGCCCCGGAAACCCGCGAGCGCGTGGTCCCGTCCGAACAAGATTCGCGTCGAAGCCCTCCGTGAAGCAGGTTTGATGCTCCCGGCGGGGGAGCGCGCCGTCGAGGCTGCCGTGGCCAACGGATCGTGGACCGTACTCGACGAGGTCGAGGATCTGATCGTTCCCGACGACCTTGCGGCTGCATTCTCCGAATGCGTTGATGCGGAGAACAATTGGAACCAATTCCCTCCGTCCGCGCGTCGCGGCATTCTGGAGTGGATCGCCACAGCCAAGCGGCCGGAGACCCGCGCCGCTCGAGTGCACGAGACTGCTCGGCTCGCATCGATCGGCGAGCGCGCAGCTCGTTGGCAACCCAAGCGCGATCGACAGTGACGGAGCGCGCCACCGATGACTGGGCCGAGTGTCGATCATCGGGTCACGTCTCGCCCCGCTAGAACACCACCCACAGCAGCGACGCGAGTGCGAAGATCGCCAATCCGAGCGTGGTTTCCATGACGGTCCAGGTCTTGAGGGTCGTCTTCTCGTCCATGCCGAAGAAGCGGCTGACGAGCCAGAAGCCGGAGTCGTTGACGTGAGAGAGGACGGTTGCTCCGGCGGCCAGTGCGAACACCAACAGTGCGATCTTGAAGTTGCTCAGATCCAGCTCGGCCACCTGCACCGAGATCAGCCCGGCGGTGGTGGTCAATGCCACGGTCGCCGAACCCTGCGCGACGCGTAGTGCGGTGGCGATCAGGAAGGCCTGCAGCAGAATCGGCAACCCGATGTCGGACAACGAGGCGGTGAGGGATTGCCCGATGCCACTGGCGCGCAGTACTCCACCGAACATGCCGCCGGCGCCGGTGATCAGGATGATCGAGCAGATGGGTCCGAGAGCCTGGTCCATGTACTTGGCACCGTCGGCTACGGGGAAGCGTCCCGGCGCGAGGATGAACAGGGCCAGCAGCAGGGTGATGAGCAGTGCTATCGGGGTCTGACCGATGAGCGTCAGCGCCGCGGCCCAGGTCTCGTCCCCGGTCAGTACGCCCGAAGTGGTCAGTGTGTTGACCACGGTATTGAGCGAGATCAGCACCAGCGGCGTCAGCAGGATGAACAGCACCGCACCGAACTTCGGGGCGGGGTCTCGGAGGCCGGCCATTTCCTTGTCGTGTTCGTCGGTGTCGGCTGCGCCGTCGGAGAAGAGGTCGGCGGGCAGGGTGTGGAACCGCTTACCGAGCTGCGTGCCGACGAGGTAGGAGCCGACGAACCAGGAGACGACGGCGACGGGGACGCCGACCAGCAGTACCGATCCGATGTCGCCGCCGAGAAGTTCGGTGGCTGCGACGGGACCGGGGTGCGGGGGAACGATGGCGTGCATCGCGGCGAAAGCGCCTGCCGTCGGGAGGGCGTACAGCAGCACGGATCCGCCGAACCGTCTGGCGACGGTGAAGATGATCGGCAGGAAGACGACCAGGCCGGCGTCGAAGAAGATGGGGAAGCCGAAGATCAGTGCGGCGACACCCAGGGCGAGCGGGGCGCGCTTGGCCCCGAATCGGTTGATCAGGGTGTCGGCCAATACCTGTGCGCCACCGGTGATTTCGAGCAGTCTGCCGACCATCACACCCAAGGCGACGAGCAGGGCAACAGATCCGAGTGTGGAACTGAAGCCCGAGAGCAGGGCCGACGGCACTTCCGCCAGCGGAATTCCCGCCGCGACAGCGGTGACCGCGCTGACCAGGACGAGTGAGACGAAGGCGTGCAACTTCACCTTCATGATGAGGAACAGCAAGATTGCTACAGCTGCGGCTGCGATCAGCAGCAAAACAGTCGTTCCGTATGCCGGTTCGATCGGATCCATGGGGGTTACCTCGTTCGTTCGGCTCGAATTTCGACCATATCGGACAGTCTGCAAGCCGCGTGGGGTTACGAGCTCCGGTCGTCGGTCGACTCGGTTGCTGTGGAGTACGGTGCGAGTATGAGTGATGGGGATCACGTAACGGGTGGGGACGGCGCCGGAGACTCGACGGGGGAACCGACGAAGGAACAGCTGCGCGAGCAAGCGCAGCGGTACGCCGCCGCTGCGCGGATGAAGATGAAGGAGCGACGGGCGAACTCGTCCGGTGGTCTCGGAGCCGTTGTTGCCGAACGTGCAGGCGGCTGGGACCTCGACGACCAGAACACCGTCGCGATGGACCGTCAGCAGCGGCTGTGGAACGGGGTGATGGATCGGTACTTCCGAATGGAGATCGACGGTTGGGAGACCATCCCCGAGTCGCCGGTGCTGGTCGTGGGGGTGCACTCGGGTGCGCCGTTCGTGTGGGACGCGTGGACGGTCGGCGCGCAATGGTGGCGACACTTCGGCGAGAAGCGGATTCTGCACGGCACCGCGCACGATGCACTGATGGCGTTCCCGTTGATCGGCAAAGTCTTTCGATCCATGGGCGTGCTGCCCGCGGCACCGGACTCGATGTCGACGGCGTTGGCCGAGGGCCGGGACGTCATCGTGTGGCCGGGTGGTGAGGTCGATTCGTTGCGGCCCTGGAGCAAGCGAGACGAGGCGACGCTGGGCGGCCGAACCGGCTTCATCAAGCTCGCCATCCGGACGGGTGTACCCATAGTGCCGGTGGCGACCGTGGGCGGGGCCGACGCGATGCCGGTGCTGATCCGCGGTGACAAGCTGGCGAAGGTGCTCAAGCTGGACAAGATCGCACGGTTGAAGGTGTTCCCGATCGCGATCTCTCTTCCGTGGATCATCGCGCCCGCCGCGCTGCCGCAGATTCCGTTGCCCGCGAAGATTCGTACGCGTTTCATGCCGCCGGTGGAACTGGACCACGATCCGGCTCGGTGCGAGGACGAGGCGTACGTCGACGCCAAGTACGACGAGGTACGTGCGAGCATTCAGTCCGGGATGGACGCCCTCGCCAGCAAGCGAAAGTTTCCCGTGTTCGGTTGATTTCTCGTCGGCCCGGCAACACGGACCGAACCTGACCGCGATCGTTTCTAGCCTCTCCGTCGTAGGGATTCACCGCTACGACGAGGGGCGTCACACATGATCGAAACATCGGGACTGACCAAGACTTTCCGGCAAGGCAAGAAAACCGTGGAGGCGGTGCGCGGCATCGATCTGGCGATCGGTGAGGGAGAACTGGTGGCGCTGCTCGGACCCAACGGGGCCGGCAAGTCGACCACGCTGCGCATGCTGACCACCCTGTTGTCACCGACTTCGGGCTCGGCGCGAATCGCCGGATTCGACGTGACGAAGGATCGAGATCGCGTCCGGCGCAGCCTCGGCTACGTGGGGCAGGGCAACGGCGCGGGCCACAATCAACGCGTCCGCGACGAGCTCGTCGTGCAGGGCCTGTGCTACGGCATGACACGTCCCCGATCACGCAGTCGCGCAGACGAATTGATCGAGGCGCTCGAGCTCGGCGAGCTCGCTGCCCGTACGGTCTCGACCCTTTCCGGCGGGCAGCGTCGCCGGCTCGACATCGCACTGGGTCTGGTGCATCGACCGCCCCTGTTGTTCCTCGACGAGCCGACCACCGGAATGGATCCGCAGAGCCGAGCGAACCTGTGGGACCACATTCTCCGGCTCAGACGCGAGATGGGTACCACCATCGTGCTCACCACGCACTATCTCGACGAGGCCGATTCCATGGCCGAGCGGGTGATCGTCGTCGACCGTGGCACCGTCATCGCCGATGACACCGCCACGGCGCTCAAGTCCGAACTGGCAGGCGACCTCGTGGTCCTCACCGTGTCCGACGCGTCGGCGCTGGCTGCGTTGATCGGCGGTGTGGCCGGAGTCAGAGACGTGACGGTTGCGGGTTCGCGGTTGAACATCCGAGTCGAGCGCGCCGAGGTGGTTCTGCCGCAGATAGTGCGTCTGAGCCAATCCCACGGTATCGAAGTTCTGACCGCCGACATGACGCGGCCGACCCTCGACGACGTGTTCCTCGGTCTCACCGGGCGCAGCCTTCGCGAGAGCGCTGCGGCGGCCACGCCTTCACTCGAAAGCGCCGGCACGGCAGGAGAACTCCGATGAACGTACTCTCCGGAAGCACGTTGGTGATGGGCCGCGAACTGCGGCCGATGGTTCGCGATCCGTTCACCGTCATCTTCAGTCTCGTCCAACCGCTGATTCTCCTGGCATTGTTCGGCCCGCTGCTCACCGATGTTCCCGGTCTCGGGGCCGGAAGTGTGTGGGACTGGTTCGTTCCCGGTGTGCTTGCGATGATCACCATCTTCGGAACGTCCATGACGGGCTCGAATCTGTTGGCCGAATTGCAGCAGGGGTCTCACGAACGAATGTTGGTGACACCGTTGCCGCGATCGGCGCTGCTGGTCGGGCGCGCGTTCAAGGAAATGGTGCCGCTGGCCGCTCAGGCCGTGCTGATCGTTCTGGTGGCATTGCCGCTCGGCCTGTCCGTGAATCCGATCGGTGCCGCCGTCGGAATCGTGCTGCTCGGTGTGTTCGGCGTCGGACTCGGCGCTCTGTCCTATGCATTGGCTTTGGCTGTGCGCGGACAGGATTGGGTGTTCTGGTCCATCCAGCAGACACTGATGTTCCCACTGCTCATACTGTCGGGCACGATGCTGCCGCTGACGGCCGCGCCGGGGTGGATGCAGTTCCTGGTCGACATCAACCCTCTCGGATATCTCGTGGACGCCGAACGTGCTCTGTTCGCCGGCGACTTCGCGAGTTCGACGGTGCCGGCAGGTGTCGTCGCGGCCGCGGCCACTGCGGTGGTCGGACTTGCCGTCGGGATCCGGGCTATGGGTTCGAAGCGGGTGTGAGGCTAAGCTCGCGTCATGGATCGGCCTGCGGTAATTCTCGAAAACGATGTGACCGTGTACGACTTCTACCTGCGTCACCAGCAGAATCGTCAGGTCGCGAGGTTGGCCTATGCCACCCTTGCCCGACGCTTCCGCCCGCGGGTGTCGTATCCCGACGGTGCCCGTGAGGAGCTGCGTCGTCTCGTCTACGACAACACGCGTCTGCTCATCGCGGTCAATCATCTGACCGAGAACGATCCGTACACGCTCGCAGCGGCGGCATGGTCGTCGCCGCTGCGTCCGGTCATCGGCCGCACTCGGGTACTGGCCAAGGACGAGCTGTTCCAGGAACCCAAGCAGCGCAAGCGAATCGACATGATGGGTGGAATCCCTGTCTTCCGCGGCAAGAATCACGGAATGCGCGCGGTCAGCGCTGCGGGCAGCCGCATGATGGATGTCAGCGCAGAGCGCATGAAGCGGGGCGACGACCTCGCAGTGTTCCCGGAGGGGACCTGCAACCTCGAGGATCCGACGACGGTGCAGCACGTCGGCAGCGGTATCGGACACATCGCGATGCGGGCGCGCAAGCTCGGGGTCGAGCCGGTGCTGATCTGCATCGGTCTGAGCTACGGCCCCGGTGCGCCGAGAGTGAAGCGGGCGAGCGTCTACATCGATTCACCCATCACCGAACTGCCCGAGAAGCCGATCGACATCACGCGGGTGGTGGCGCAAGGAATGCAGAAGGCGCTCGACGGTGCGGTGGCTGCGTACTGACTGCGCCGGCGGGGTTGGTAGAAACAGATGACAGGTAATTCGATTCGGCGTTGTGTCAGGAGATATTCGTGAGCGATCAGATCAAGACGGCCATTGTCACCGGTAGTGCGCGTGGAATCGGCGCTGCGGTGGCGAAGCGGCTGGCCAAGGATGGTTTCGGAGTCGCCGTGGTGGACCTCGACGAGGCCGCGTGCAGCGACACCGTCGGCGCGATCCAGGCTGCCGGTGGGCAGGCAGTGGCCATCGGTGCCAATGTCGCCGACGAAGAATCGGTCCAGACTGCGGTCGATCGCATCGCGAGCGAGTTCGGTGCGCCGACCGTACTGATCAACAACGCAGGCATCACCCGCGACAACCTGCTGTTCAAGATGACGGTGCAGGACTGGGATTCCGTTCTCGGCGTACACCTGCGTGGATCGTTCCTGATGACCCGCGCGGTCCAGAAGCACATGATCGACGCCAAATGGGGTCGCATCGTCAACCTGTCGAGCACGTCCGCCCTCGGCAACCGCGGCCAGGCCAACTACTCCGCCGCCAAGGCCGGAATGCAGGGCTTCACCAAGACCCTCGCCATCGAACTCGGCAAGTTCGGTGTCACCGCCAACGCCATCGCCCCCGGGTTCATCGAGACGGAGATGACGGCGGCCACCGCAGAACGTGTCGGCATGCCGTTCGAGGACTTCAAAGCTGCTGCGGCGTCACAGATTCCGGTCAATCGCGTCGGTCACCCCGACGACATCGCGCACCTGGCATCGTTCTTCGTCAGCGAGGGCGCCGGCTTCATCTCGGGTCAGGTCGTCTACGCCGCCGGTGGGCCGAAGGACTGACCTCTCCAGATGCGTGAATGGACCATTCACGAGCCCAGACGGGTGTGAATGGTCCATTCACGCAGAACGGATGTCGACTACGGCGTCGGCATGCCACCGTTGACGTTCAACGTCTCGCCGGAGACGTAGCCCGATTCGGCCGAAGACAGGTAGACGTAGGCACCGGCGATCTCGGCGGGCTGCCCGGCGCGTCCCAGCGGTGTTTCCTTGCCGAAGTCCGGCAGTGCCGAGGTCGGCTGCCCGCCGGCGGCCTGCAGCGGTGTCCAGAACGGTCCCGGCGCAACGACATTGACGCGAATTCCCTTGGGTGCCAACTGCTGCGCGAGCGCCTTGCTGATGGTGTTGATGGCCATCTTCGTGGTCGCGTAATCCACCAGACCGGGTGAGGGTGTGTACGCCTGGATCGAACTGGTGTTGACGATGGTGGAACCAGCGGGCATGTGGGGCACCGCTTCCTGGATGATCCAGAACAGTGCGTAGACGTTGGTTTTGAACGTCTGATCGAATTGCTCGGACGTCAGGTCGGCCAGGTCTTCGACGAACTGCTGCTTACCGGCCACGTTGATCAGCAGGTCGAGCCCACCGAGCTCGTCGACGGTGGTGCGCACGATTCCGCGCGCGGCCTGTTCGTCGGTGATATCTGCCGGTGCCAGGACCGCGGTTCGGCCGGCGTCGCGGATCGACTGCGCAACTTCCTGCGCGTCTTTTTCCTCCGACGGCAGGTAGTTGAGCACCACGTCGGCACCCTCGCGTGCGACGGCAATCGCTGCTGCACGTCCGATTCCGGAATCGGCACCGGTGATCAGGGCCTTGCGGCCGGTCAGTCGGCCGGATCCACGGTACGTTTGCTCACCGTGGTCGGCGAGGGGCCGAAGATCTGTCGCGAGACCGGGCGGATCCTGGTGCTGTTCCGGGAAGCCGTCCTGACTGTACTGCGTGACGGGGTTGGTGAAGGTGTACTGATCGCTCACTGGGGAATCGTCCTTCGAGTGCAACGTACTGCGTGAGGAACCTCTGCTCGATTCCGTGTGCTCGACGGATGCCCCGATGCGGTCGGCCACAAACTGTGACCGACCGGACAGGGTTCGGAGGGTGAGCGTGTCCGGTCTCAGGGCAGGATCGAGTCGACGTAGCCGCCGTCGACGCGCAGTGCGCCACCTGTGGTTGCGGAAGCCTGTTCCGAGCTCAGATACACGATCATGTTGCCAATTTCCTTCGGCTCGATCAGGCGTCCGATGAGCGATTGGGGCCGGTGTTCCTTCATGAATTGCGCCTGTGCCTCGTCCCAGGGCAGTTCGTCACCGACGAGTTCGCCGACGAACTTCTCGACACCCTCGGTGTGGGTGGGTCCGACTATGACGGAATTGACCGTAACGCCGGTTTCTGCAGCAGCTTTCGCGAATCCACGGGTCACCGCGAGCAGGGCGGTCTTGGTCATTCCGTAATGGATCATCTCCTCGGGAATGACGACCGCGGAATCGCTGCAGATGTTCTGAATTCGGCCCCAGCCTGCCTCGGTCATCGCAGGCAGATACGTGCGGATGAGTCGAATGGCCGAGAGCACATTGACCTCGAAATAACGTCGCCATTCGTCGTCGTCGATGTCGAGGGCGGGTTTGGCTCCGAAGATGCCGAGGTTGTTCACCAGAATGTCGACGACGGGGACCTTTTCGACCAGCGTCTCCACCCCGTCGGCCGTCGCCAGATCGGCGGGCACGACGATCACCCGCGCACCGGGCACGTCCTTCAGCAACTGTTCCTCGGCCGAATCGAGCGCCGACGCGCTGCGGCCGTTGAGGACGACGCGTGCACCTGCGCGGGCCAATTCGGTGGCAATGGCCAGACCGATGCCTTGGCTGGAGCCGGAGATCAATGCGGTCCGGCCGTCGAGATCGATGTTCATGAAGCCTCCCAGTGTCGTGGAACGACTCCAGTGTGCGCCTTTCGGAAGACGTGAATGGTCCGTTCACCGGCCCTGACGGGGGTGAATGGACCATTCACGCAGACGCGGGGGCCTACTACGAATACGTGTAGAAACCCTTACCGGTTTTGCGACCCAGCATTCCGGCGTCCACCATGCGCTGCAGCAGCGGCGGCGGAGCGTAGTGCGGCTCGCGGAATTCCGCGTAGAGCGACTCGGCGACCGCGAGGGTGACGTCGAGGCCGACGGTGTCCGTCAGGCGCAACGGGCCCATGGGGTGTGCACAACCGTTGACCATGCCCTCGTCGATGTCCTCGGCACTGGCGAAGCCGGACTCGAGCATGCGGATGGCCGAGACCATGTACGGGATGAGCAAGGCGTTGACGATGAATCCGGCGCGATCGCCTGCGCGAATCGTCTTCTTGCCCAGCGTGTTGCCGGCGTAATCCGTCACCGCTGCAACGGTTTCCTCGCTGGTGAGCAGGCTGACGACGATCTCGACCAACGGCAGTACCGGCACCGGGTTGAAGAAGTGCACTCCGACGACCTTGTCGGGACGCTTGGTCGCGTTGGCCATCTTGATGACCGGGATCGACGAGGTGTTGGTCGCCAGGATTCCCTCGGGCTTGACGATGGAATCGAGCTTGCCGAACAGATCGAGCTTGAGCGATTCGATCTCCGGTGCCGCCTCCACCACGAGGTCGCGGTCGGCGAAGTCGTTTATGTCGAGTGTCAACGTGATTGCGGCCCGGGCCTTCTCGGCTGCGTCGGCTTCGATGCGACCGGATTTGACGGCGCGGGCGAAGGACTTGTCGAGGCGGGCTTCGGCGGCGTCGGCCGTCGCCTGGCTCGTCTCCAGAATCAGTACCGAACTGCCGGAGCGAGCGCACATCTCGGCGATGCCGGCTCCCATGGTGCCGCCGCCGATGACGCCTACGAGGTCGATGTCGCTCATTTGAGCAGCGCCCGCGACATGACGACACGCTGAATCTGGTTGGTGCCCTCGTAGATCTGGGTGATCTTGGCGTCGCGCATCATGCGCTCGACCGGGAAGTCGGTGGTGTAACCGGCGCCGCCGAAGAGCTGCACGGCGTCGGTGGTGACCTCCATGGCCACGTCCGAGGCGAAGCACTTCGCTGCCGCGGAGATGAACCCGAGGTTCTTCTCGCCGCGCTCGGCGCGGGCTGCGGAGCTGTAGACCATCAGTCGAGCCGCTTCGACCTTCATCGCCATGTCGGCGAGCATGAACTGCACTGCCTGGAAGCTCGAGATCGAGGTACCAAACTGCTTGCGGTCCTTGGTGTATGCGATGGCTGCGTCGAGGGCGCCCTGTGCCAGGCCGACGGCCTGCGCGCCGATGGTGGGGCGAGTGTGGTCGAGCGTTTCCAGCGCGGTCTTGAAGCCGGTACCTGGCTCTCCGATGATGCGATCGCCGGGAATCTTGCAGTTCTCGAAGTACAGCTCGGCGGTGGGTGAGCCCTTGATGCCGAGCTTCTTCTCCTTGGGTCCGACGACGAATCCCTCGTCGTCTTTGTGCACGATGAACGACGAGATGCCGTTGGCACCCTTGTCGGGATCGGTCACGGCCATCACGGTGTACCACTCGGACTTGCCGCCGTTGGTGATCCAACACTTGGAGCCGTTGAGGATCCAGTCGTCACCGTCGGCCTTGGCGCGGGTGCGCATGCTGGCCGCGTCGGATCCCGCTTCGCGCTCGGACAGGGCGTACGACGCCATCGCGCCGCCGGCCAGGGACGGCAGAACCTGCTTCTTGAGTTCCTCGGAGCCCTTGAGGATCAGCCCCATCGTGCCGAGCTTGTTGACCGCGGGGATCAGTGAGGACGAGCCGCAGACGCGGGCGACCTCTTCGATGACGATGCAGGCGGCGACGGAATCGGCACCCTGGCCGTCGTATTCCTCGGGAACGTGGATGGCGTTGAAGCCCGAGGCGTTCAGCGCTTTGAGTGCTTCTTCGGGGAAGCGGGAGTCCTCGTCGACCTCTTTGGCGTACGGAGCGATCTCCTTCTCCGAGAGGGCCCGAATGGCCGCGCGCAGTTCGTCGTGCTCTTCGGGCGATTGATACAGATCGAAGTCGGGATTTCCGGCCATGTCGGCCACGCTCCTCGGTGTGTCGGGGGTAGCACTGCCCGGAGGGGGCACTCAGTGCCAAGGATTGCCCCAGTGTACGTCTGAATACTGACCTGTTCAAGGCCGGGTCTTCGACATCCGGCACTCAGTGCCATTCGGTCCGGATCGATCAGGCGCTTGTGTGATCGGCCAACGCGTCGACGACTTTGGTGACGGACGTGCCTCGGGGGAACGACGCGACGACGATCTCACCGGAGAACTGCGCGCGTACCTGCGCGAGTGCCGAACGCAGATCCTCGACCGACGTCGGCAGGCCGTCGCGAATCATCCGACGAAGGATGTAGTTGTGCGTTGCGGTCACCGTGGCCGAGAACTGCAGGATTTCCAGGTGCGGGTGATCGGGCAGAACGCGCTGCAGATATTCGACGAAAAGTCTGTCGTAGCGAAACACGGTGACGATTTCTCGGTCACGCAGAGCGGGGATCTTGTGGACCACCTGGTAACGCAGGCGCGACATGTCCCGCCACTCGGAAAACCGCTCGTACACCAACTGCGCGGCATCGCACACGGCCCGCCACGGATCGCCCTCGTTCGATTCGAGAAACGCACCGGCCTGCTCCAGCAGAATTTCGTGGTCGGCGAAGACGACGTCTTCCTTGGCGCGGAACTGGCGAAAGAATGTCCGACGCGAGATTCCGGCGGCACCGGCTATGTCGTCCACCGTCGTCGACTCGTAGCCCTTGACGGAGAACAGGTCGAGGGCCGCGGTGGCCACGGTGAGCCTGAAGTCGGTGGATTCTTCGGGTTCTCCGCTCATGGGAGAGAAGGTAGCCGAGTTTCGGGACGAGCAGGAAGGACGTTCTCTTCCGTGCGTTGGTTGCTAGTGTTCGCAAGTAGCCTGCTGCGCGGCGGCGGGTCCCACGGGAGGACTTCATGGCCACGGAATCGAGCCGGCCGCTGTACAGAATGAAAGCCGACTTCTTCAAGACATTGGCGCATCCTGCGCGCATTCGGGTACTGGAGTTGCTGAGCGAGCGTGAGCATGCCGTCTCCGAGCTGCTTCCGGAAATCGGCATCGAGCCGGCCAATCTGTCTCAGCAGTTGTCCATCCTGCGGCGCGCCGGTCTCATCGAAGGCACTCGGGAAGGCCTGTCGGTGTCCTACACGCTGACGTCGCCCAAGGTGGCCGACCTGTTGCTCGTTGCGCGGGAGATACTCACGGGAGTGGTGGCCAATCAGGCCGAGTTGCTGGAGGGCGAGTCCGGGGCACGCACCTGACCCGACGGTTTCGGATGGTCTGGCTCACGTTGCTGTTCACCTGATTCATTACTTGCTAAACTTAGCAATCAACAGGACCAGGATCGATGAGTTCTCAGAGAGCGTCACATGTCCGAACCGACGAAATCCGACCGTAAGACCGACGCCTCCAGGGCTCTGACGGCCCTCTTGCCCAGATGGAGCGAGTGGAAACCCGCCTTCCGCGCGCCCGGTGCGGATCTGCTGGCGGGTCTGATCGTGGCCCTGGTCGCGCTGCCTTTGGCGCTCGGCTTCGGCGTCAGTACCGGGCTGGGGGCCGCGGCCGGCCTGACCACGGCGATCATCGCGGGAGTCGTCGCCGCGGTGTTCGGCGGATCCCGGTTCCAGGTGTCCGGACCGACCGGTGCCATGACGGTGGTGCTCGTCCCGATCGTCGCCGAGTACGGTCCGACCGGCGTACTCGCCGTCGGGCTGATGGCCGGGGTCATCCTGCTCGTGCTCGCCGCGGCCGGCGTCGGTCGAGCCGTCCGGTACATGCCGGCACCCGTCATCGAAGGGTTCACCGCAGGCATCGCCGTCGTCATTGCGCTGCAACAGGTTCCGTCGGCCCTCGGTATCACCGACGCCGAGGGTGAGAAGGTGTGGCAATCGGCGTTCGACGCGGTGCGCTCGTTCGTCTCGCACGCGAGCGTCCTGACACCCGCCGTGGCCGTCACCGTCGCGATCGTCATGCTCGTCGGAGGCCGACTGGCTCCGAAGATCCCGTTCTCTCTGGTCGCGGTCGCCGGAGCAACGGTCGTCACCCGACTGTTCGACCTCGACATCGCCCGGATCGGCACCATCCCGTCGTCGCTGTCCGCTCCGAACCTGAGCTTCTTCCACCTCGGTGACGTGACGGCGTTGTTGGCTCCGGCGCTGGCCGTCGCAGCGCTGGCGGCCCTGGAATCGCTGCTGTCCGCGACCGCGGCGGACTCGATGGGCGTCGGTGCCCGGCACAACCCGGACCGTGAACTGTTCGGGCAAGGCCTGGCGAACATCGCCGCGCCGTTGTTCGGCGGGATCCCGGCCACCGGTGCCATCGCCCGCACCGCCGTCAACGTCCGATCCGGAGCGCGCACCAGGCTCGCCGCGCTCACTCACGCCGTGATTCTCGCCGCGATCATGTACTCCGCCGCGGGATTGGTGGCCGACATTCCACTCGCGGCTCTGGCCGGGGTGCTCCTGGCGACGACGGTACGCATGGTCGAAACTGCCTCCATCCGAGCAATTTCCCGCGCCGGTCGTGGGGACACCGTGGTGATGGCGTCGACCTTTCTCGTCACGGTCGTCTTCGACCTGGTGACGGCCGTGGCGGTCGGCGTCGGGTTCGCTGCGGTGCTCGCACTGCGCGCGGTCGCGCGATCGGCCACGGTCGAGCAGGTGCCTCTGGATGCACTCGACGCGGTCTCGGAGGAAGAAGGCAATCTGCTTCGCGAACACATCGTCGCCTACCGAATCGACGGCGCGTTGTTCTTCGGAGCCGCGCACAGCTTTCTGCTCGAGCTCGCCGACGTGTCGGACGTGAAAGTGGTGATCCTGCGCATGTCACGAGTGACCACGATCGATGCCACCGGAGCCATCGTGCTCAAGGACACGATCACCGAACTCGAACACCGCCACATCACCGTCCTGATCTCCGCGGCCAAACCCGAACACCTGCGACCGCTGACTGCGCTGGGTGTGTTCACCACCAAGGACGACGAGGCGCGCCGTGTTTTCGAGACCACCCCGCAGGCCATCGCCTATGCACGCACCGTCGTGACCGAGGCAGCCGAACACCGCGGGTAGGGTCCAAGTCACACTTGCGTAGGAAAGGACCGCTCATCGTGGCTCTCGTTGCAGGAATCGACTCCTCCACCCAATCGTGCAAAGTATTCGTTCGTGATGCCGAATCGGGAGAGTTGGTGCGCCAGGGGCGAGCCTCCCATCCCGACGGCACCGAGATCGACCCGCAGCGCTGGAAGGATGCGCTCGACGAGGCAGTGGCGGCAGCAGGCGGACTCGACGATGTGGACGCAGTATCGGTCGGTGCGCAGCAACACGGCATGGTGTGTCTCGACGAGACGGGAACTGTGGTCCGTAACGCTCTGCTGTGGAACGACACTCGGTCGGCGCAGGCCGCAACCGACTTGGTGTCGGAGTTGGGGAAGGAGACCGGCGTCGACGGCGGGCAGGCGTGGGCCGACGCCGTCGGAGTGGTTCCGTTGGCCTCGATCACCGTCGCCAAGCTGCGATGGCTCGCCGACCACGAGCCGGAGAACGCCGATCGCACTGCGGCCGTATGTCTTCCGCACGATTGGCTCAGCTGGCAGCTCGGCGGCGCATCCGGGCTCGATTCCCTGGCCACGGATCGGGGCGACGCCAGCGGCACCGGGTACTTCTCCGCCGCCTCGAACGAGTATCGAACCGATCTGTTGCAGTTGGGTTTTCGTGGGCGCAACCCGCAGCTTCCGCGGGTCGCGGCACCGAACGAGACCATCGGCCGACTCCGCAGCGGTGCACTGATCGGACCGGGTACCGGAGACAACGCCGCCGCGGCCCTCGCCCTCGATGCCCAGCCCGGTGACGTGGTGGTCTCGGTGGGCACTTCCGGTGTCGTATCGGCCGTGACATCGATTGCGGCAGCCGATGGTTCGGGTCTGGTCGCGGGATTCGCCGACGCCACCGGCCGGCAGTTGCCGTTGGTGTGCACCCTCAACGCTGCCCGGGTGCTCGATGCGACGGCGCGTCTACTGGGCGTCGACCACGACGAACTGTCTCGGTTGGCGCTGTCGACGACCAGCGATGGCCTGGTGTTGGTGCCGTACCTCGAGGGTGAGCGCACCCCCAACCGTCCCGATGCATCCGGCGCGATTCACGGCCTGCGACTGAACAATTCGACGCCCGGCCACCTGGCACGCGCGGCAATCGAGGGACTGCTGTGCGGTTTGGCCGACGGTATCGACCACCTGCGTGCGCAGGGTGTGGAGACGAAACGGGTGCTACTCATCGGCGGAGGCGCGAAGTCCGCCGCGTTGCGGGTATTGGCTCCGGCGATTCTCGGGGTTCCGGTGACCGTGCCCGAGCCGGGTGAATACGTCGCCGACGGTGCCGCGCGTCAGGCCGCGTGGACGTTGGCCGGCACCACTGAGCCGCCGACCTGGGCCCAGGCACCGTCGCAGACCTACGAGGCCGACCCGACCCCGGCGGTGCGGGAGCGCTACGCCGAGTATGCGGCGGAGCCGCAGTGGCGCGGTTGAGTGCCGCAGAGAGCACTTAACCGCACCACTGCCGCAGGCACTCAGGGAATCAGGCGCGCGTCGCGGTAACGCTGGATCACCGAGGCGATGGCATCCGGGGTGGATCGGAAGCCCAGGAAACCTGCCTTCTTGGACTTGTTCATGTCGGTCAGGCATTCCATGTCGCGGCCGAGGTCACCGTCGGTGTGCCACCACGACGCCAACCGGGAGACGTCGCTTTCGGCCAGATCGTGCTTGTCGGCGATGCGCTTCCACGCGGCGGCCGCGTCGGACATGCGGGGTTCGAGGGGGCGCGGCTCGGTGTCGAAGCCCTCGGGCTCGACGCCGAAGTGCGCGGCGAACTGCGGCCACAGCCAGCGCCAGCGGAAGACGTCACCGTTGGCGATGTTGAACGCCTCGTTGTGCGCGTTGTCATCGGTTGCGGCCCAGATCATCTGCTCGGCGAGCAGGTCGGCGTCGGTGAGGTCGGTCAGCCCGTTCCACTGTGTCTCGGAGCCGGGGAAGACGAACTTCTCGCCGAGCTCCTTGCAGATCGACGCGTACACGGACAGTGTGAGCATCATGTTCATCGCGTTGCCAACGGCGAAGCCGGAGATGGTGTGGGCGCGGTGCACACTCCAGCCGAATCCGAACTTCTCGGCACCGGCGAACAGTTCGTCCTCCTGCGCGTAGTAGAAGTTGGGGGTGTCGAGTCGATCCTCGGTCTCGTGGAACGGGGTCTCGGCCATCACGGACTCGCCGTAGGCGTCGAACGGTCCGAGGTAGTGCTTGAGTCCGGTCATCAACGCGAGGTGCTTCACCGAGTCGAGGGGGCCGAGCACGTTCAGCACATTGCGCAGAGTTGCCGAGTTGACCTCGATGTTCTCCTGCTCCGAGTCCTTCTTCATCCAGGCGGTGAAGAACACGACCTCGGGGCGGACGTCCTTCAGTGCTTCCTCGAGCGAGGCCGGGTCGAGCAGATCGGCCGCCACGGGGACGACGCCGTCGATGGGGACACTGCCGCTGCGGCTCAGTCCGTAGGTGGTCCAGCCTGCATCGAGTGCGGCGCGGCACAGAGCCTGCCCGGAAATACCGGTGGCACCGACGATCAGCGCGCGCGTGTTGTTCGTAGTCATTCGGACCGACTACCCAATGGAGCCGATGCGACACGTGACGCGTCGAGTCTCACAACAGGGTGAGAACTTGCTGCGCGACGAGCACGAGCGCTCCGACGGCGGAGACGGTGATCGCGACGATCCGCAGGCGTCGGCGATCGAGAACTCGATTGACCACCCGTGACAGCAGAAAGCCGAGAATCGTCGCCGGGGCCAGGAACACGAACAGCGTCGCAGTGTGGGTGTCCACTGCCCCGGCCACTGCCAGCACCGCCAGCGAGATGAGTGAGCCGACGAGGAAGAAGCAGCTCATGGTGCTGCGCAGTTCGGCTCCGGTGTTGCGTTGCCACACCAGCGCCATCGGCGGCCCGCCGATGGAGGTGGCCGTTCCCAGAATTCCCGACGCGGCCCCGGCCACCATCAGATTTCGTCTGTGCGGCAGGGGGACCCAGCCGAACGACGTCAGTGCGACACCGCCCAGCACCACCAGTGCCAGCAGAATCGCCAGTCCGCGTTCGGGCAGCAGGACGAGCAACAATGCGCCCACCGCCGAACCGGGGAGGCGACCGGCGAGCGCCCACCCGGCACCCGAGAGGTCGAGGGAGGTGCGATCGCGAACCAGAACGAGCACACTGACGACGACGGCGAGCATGATCAGCGTTGCCGGGATGAGGCCGGGGTCGACGATCGCCACGATCGGCGCGGCGAGCATGCCCATGCCGAATCCGATCGACGCCTGCATCGCCGATGCGAAAAAGATCGCCAGCGCGACGACGACGAAGCCGGTGATGCTCAGCTGCGTCGACATCACGTCCCGGCAGCGACGAGGCCGAGATTGCCTGCTGCGAGCGGGTAATGGCATTCGGCGATGTGATCGGCCTCGTCGGTGTCGAGCGCCACCGGGGGTGCCTCACTGGCGCACAAGTCGGTCGCCTTCCAGCAGCGCGTGCGGAATCGGCATCCCGACGGCGGGTTCAGCGGCGACGGTACCTCGCCCTTCAGCAGGATCTTCGTCCCGCGCGTCGACGCGTCGAGTGTGGGTGCGGCCGACATCAATGCCGCTGTGTACGGGTGAGCCGGACGGTCGAACACTGCTTCGGTGGCCCCGGATTCGACGATGCGGCCGAGGTACATCACCGCGACGCGGTCGGCGACGTGTCGGACAACCGACAGATCGTGCGAGATGAACACGTACGAGATGCCGAGTTGCTTCTGCAGGTCGTTGAGCAGGTTGAGCACCTGCGCCTGTACCGAGAGGTCGAGTGCGGAGACCGGCTCGTCGCAGATGATCACGTCGGGGTTCAGTGCCAGAGCGCGCGCGATGCCGAGGCGTTGGCGTTGACCGCCGGAGAATTCCTGCGGGAAGCGGTTCTCGTCGCTCGGCCGAAGACCCACCAGATGCAGCAGCTCACGTACGCGCGCGGAGCGGTCGCGTCGAGTCCTATACAGGCTCTTGTGGGTTCGCCACGGCTCGCCGATGATGTCCCCGGCGGTCATTCGTGAGTTGAGCGAACCGTACGGGTCCTGGAAGACCATCTGTACCCGCCGACGCCACGCGAGCAGTTCCTTGCCTCGCAGCGCGAACGGATCCGTGCCGTCGAACGCGACGGTGCCCGAGTCGGGTCGTTCGAGCATCATCAGGGTGCGCGCGAGAGTGGACTTGCCGCAGCCGGATTCGCCGACGAGGCCGAGGGTTTCACCGCGTCGCAGGTCCAGGTCGATGGCGTCGAGGGCGCGGAGCTTGCCGCGGCCGACGTCGAAGGTCTTGTTCAGGCCGCGGACGGTCAACAGTTGCTCAGACATGGCTGGATACCTCGTTCGGGAAGTGGCATGCCGACATCCGGCCGCTGCCGACGGATTCGAGCGGGGGACGAGTACTGATGCAGATCTCGCGGGCCAACGGGCAGCGGGCCTGATAGACGCACCCGTCGGGAATGGAGTGCAGGTCCGGTGGGGTGCCGCCGATCGACTTCAGATCCTCACCGCGGACTGCGTGGACGGGTACCGAATCCAACAGGCCTTTGGTGTACGGGTGTCGCGGTGCGCCGAACACCTCGGACACCGGTCCGGTCTCGACGACGTTGCCCGCGTACATGATCGCGACTCGGTCGGCCTCCTCGGCCACCAGGGCGAGATCGTGGGTGATGAGTACGACGGCCATGTCGTGTTCGGTGCGTAGTTCCTTGAGCAGCGCCATGATCTGTGCCTGCACCGTCACGTCGAGGGCGGTGGTCGGTTCGTCGGCGAGCAGTACCGACGGACTCAGGGCGACGGCCATCGCGATCAGCAGGCGTTGGCGCATGCCGCCGGAGAACTGGTGGGGATAGGAGTCGGCACGGGATTCGGGCTCGGGAATACCCACGCGGGCCATCAGCGCGATGGCCTCCGCTCGTGCCTGCTTGCCGGACATACCGCGATGGATCCGAAACGGTTCGGCCAGTTGGGTTCCCACGGTGTAGACCGGATTGAGGGCGGTCAGTGCGTCCTGGAAGACGATGGCCAGTTCGGTGGCCGCGACCGTGCGTCGCACCTTGGTCTTGGCCGTCACCAGGTCGATCTCGCCCATCTCGACCGAACCGCCGGTGATGTCTGCGATCGGTTCGAGCAACCCGACGATGGCCTGTGCCGTCATGGACTTGCCGCAGCCGGATTCACCCAGCAGGGCCAGGGTTTCGCCGCGGCGGGCGGTGAAGGTGACGTCGTCCACGGCGCGGATGACGCCGGACGGGGTCCGCAGATCGACGGTCAGTCCACGCACGTCCAGGGCCACGCTGCCGGTATCGGCGCGTCGAGGTGCGGTTGCCGGTGCGCTCATGAGACGACCTTTCGTACGGGGAGCAGGCGAGATCGCTTGGAGCGGGGCACATTGAGTCGCCAGCGCTGCGCTGGATCGGTGGCGATGCGCGCCCACGCGGCGAGCACGGTGGCCGAGACGGTGGTCAGCACGATGGCCAGACCGGGGAAGAACGAGAGCCACCACGCGGTCTGCAGGTAGGTGCGGCCCTGCGAGACCATCAGGCCCCACGAGACGTCCGGCGGCTGAATGCCGATGCCGAGGAAGCTCAGTGACGACTCGGCGAGAATGACGAAGCAGAAGTCCAGGGTCGCGACGGTGAGCAGGGTCGGTAGCAGGATGGGGGCCACGTGGCGTCTGATCACCGATCCGCTCTTCGCGCCGAATGTTCGTGCGGCATCGACGAACAACCGACTCTGCAGCTCGGCCGACTCCGCGCGGGCGGTGCGTAGGTAGATCGGGATGCGGGTGACCGTCAGGACCAGAACGATGTTGGCGGCGCTGGGGGAGAAGACGTAGAGCACGACGACCGCCATCAGCAGGGACGGGAAGCTCAGGATCACGTCGGCAACGCGCATCGCCGCGGTCTCGCGCCAGCCTCGATGGAAGCCGGCCCACATACCGATGAACGAGCCGATGATCGCCGAGAGGATGACGGCCGGAACGGCAACCGAGAGTGTGGTTCTACTGGCCACGATCAACCGGGCGAGCATGCTGCGGCCCAGTGGATCGGTGCCGAGGATGTTCATCCACCCGGTGTCGAGGGTGAACGGTGGCAGGTTGGAGCGGTCGAGGTCCTGATCGGTTGCCGAGTCGCCGACCAGCATCGGGCCGAAGACCGCGGTGAGGAAGACCAGCACCAGGATCGCGGCGGCGACGGTGGCGACCCTGTCGCGTAGCAGCAGCTTCCACAGCGGGGCCGACGCCTTGCGGGCTTCCACCGGACTCTGGGGTGGAACATCCTCGGGCTCGGACGTTTTCGGTGCTTCGAAGTCGAGTGACATCAGTTTCTCCTAGACCTTCACCTTGTCGCGAACCCGGGCGTCGAGCAGTGCGTAGCAGGCGTCGATGACGATGTTGAGCACGAAGATGGACACCGCCGTCAACAGCACGGCCGCCTGGAGAACCGCGAAGTCGCGCTGCAGGATGGCGTCGATCATCAGTTTTCCGATGCCCGGCCAGCCGAAGATGGCCTCGACGACCACCGCTCCGTTGACGAGACCCACCATCAGGTCGCCTGCGACCGTGAGCGCCGGTGCGGCTGCGTTACGCAGGGCGTGGTGGGTGACGACCCGGAGATCGCCTGCCCCTTTGCTTCTCGCGAGTCGCACGTACGGTGCCGACAGTGCCGAGACCATTGCGCCGCGCACCACCTGGGTGAGGACTCCGAGGGGACGAATGAGCAGAGTCGCGATCGGCAGTATCCAGGAGAGCATTCCGTTGTCGACACCGGAGGTGGGCAGCCAGCCGAACAGGATGGCGAAGACGTAGACGCCCATGATGGCGAACCAGAAATCGGGAATGCTGGCTGCGGTCATCGACAGCAGGCTCGAGATGCGATCGGCCAGCGAGTTGGGCCGGTACGCGGCCCAGCAGCCGATGATCACGGCACCGAGGATCGCGAGGAACATCGTCGCGAACGCCAGCTGCAGTGTCGCCGGGAATGCGCGCAGTGCCATCGCCGACGCGTCCTCGCCGGTACGGAGCGACTGCCCGAAGTCGAGTTGCACGACGCCCTTGAAGTAGTCCAGCAGCTGCGTCAGCACCGGCTGATCGAATCCGTTGGTGGCGCGGAACGCCTCGCGCTGGGCCTGAGTTGCCGACTCGGGTAGGTACAGGCTGGTGGGGTCGCCGGTGAGCCGAGCGAGGAAGAACACGCCGAGCAGGACGACGAACAGCGGAACGAGGCTGGTGTAGATCCGTCTGCGGAGAAATCTGAACATGTCAGGGCCTCTCGGTATCGGCGCGAGTCATCGCGGCGAGATGCATTTCGTCGACCGTGGCCGAGTTGGGGGTGTAGTCGACCGAGGACGCCTTGGCGAGCACACCGTTCATGTGCGCGATGTAGGCCATCTGCATGATGTCCTTCGGTTCGTCGGCGAACACCTGCGCGTACGCGTCCTGCCTGTCTTCTCCGGTCAGTGCGCCCGCCGCGGCGATCTCTCTGTCGAATTCCGCTGTGCCGTAAGCGCTCTGGAATCCGTCGCTGGTGAAGTACTGGTCGACGGTGAAGGCCGAGTCGCCCGCCTGGTTACCGTGCTGAATCACCAGCAGGTATGGCCCGACGTCCGGAAACGGACGTTCCTGGTATTCGGCAGTGCCGGCGGCGTCCATCATTTCGATCTTGACGTTCATGCCGATCTTGGACAGCGAGTTCTGGATCACCTCGACTGTTTCGTTGATCTTGGGGAACTGTCCGGTGCGCCCGATGAGTCGAATCTCGGTGTCCACGGGTACGCCGTCGGCGCGGGCCTCGTCGATCAGCGTGCGGGCCCGGTCCATGTCGTAGGGCCACGGCGTCAAGTCCTCGTTGAATCCCACGACGCCCTCGGAGATGAGTTGTGCTGCAGGCGAGCCGAGTCCGCGGAACAGTGCTTTGACGATGCCGCCGCGGTTGATCGCGTAGTTGATCGCCTGCCGCACCCGCATGTCGTCCAGCGGCGGTTGCGCTGCCTGGATGCGGAGCGCCGTCGTCTCGTTGTTGGGGTAAGCGACTCCCAGGTCACCTGCCCCGTCCTCCGGGCCGACCGACGTCGCGATCTCGGCCTCGCCGTTGGTCACCATCGAGGCGCGGACGCTTCCCTCGCTGCGCCACTGGTATTCGGCCCTGGCGTACTCGGGCTTCGGACCCCAGTAGGTCTCGTTGCGTACGAGCGAGAGCTTCTGTCCGTAGTCCCAGCGTTCGATCGCGAACGGTCCCGTTCCGATCGGTTCACGCACGCGCTCGGTGTAGCTGGCTGTGCGTGGGACCATCTCGACGAAAGACAGACGTAGCGGCAGGATGGGGTCGGGTTCCGGGGACTGCACAGTCAGTGTCATCGGATCGACTGCGTTCACCACCAGGTTCGCGTCACCGAACACATAACCTTCGACGTTGCAGCCCAGTTCCGAATTGACCGTGCGGTCGATGGAGAACGCGGCGTCCTCGGCTTCGAAGGGACTGCCGTCGCTGAAGGTCACGCCGGGGTGGATCGTGAACGTCCACTCCGTGTCGGAGGTCTGTTCCCACGAGTCGGCGAGCTTGGGCTCGAGATCGCCGGTGCTGGGGTTGCGTTCCATGAGGGGCTCGGTGATGTTCGAGCGGGTGACGACCCCGACCGACGTGAGCGAGACATCGCACGCCTCGAGGGTCGGCGGTTCCTGCGGCAGAACGATGCGCAGGGTGTCGGCGCGAGCGGCTCCACCGTTGTTGGAGTTGGCGACTGTGCAGCCGCTCACGATCAATGAAAGTGACAGTGCGCCAACGGCTGATGCGATGACGCGATGGTTCCGTCCCTGCTGCACGAAGAGTGCAGGGCTCATGGTGGCCTCCAGTGGGAAAAAGGATCCGCGTCTGCATGTCGCAGCCGAATCTGTGACGGTAGACACACGGTAGGAGCGTGCGATCTTCATCGTCAACTGGACGAGAACCGGTTTTCGAGCAGTTTCGTGGGTCACACCGGACGCTTCGATGGGGTTTGGGTCACAGGTATGGGGGACTGACCAGGCTCGATGCAGGTCGGGGTGGTCGAGGCGGCATCGGCAATGGGTCGTTCATGCCGTTTGGGTATCGGTCCATGTTATTTCCGTGTTGGACAGGTATTCGAGAAGCGGCATACCGTACAGGAAACGCGCACGTTCCACCATCTCGCGAGGAGAACAATGGTCACCGTCAGCTCAGAGAAAACCTCTGTGTCGCAGCAGGATTCGCAACAGGGCGGTCGAGTGCTCCGAGTGGGACCACTCAAACCGTCGTTGATGGACACCTTGGTTTCCGAGTACGACGCGCTGGTTCTTCCCGAGGGCGACGAGCGCGAGAACTTTCTGGCCGCACACGGCAGTTCGATCACCGCGGTCGTCACCTCCGGCCGGACCGGAGTCGATGCTGCGCTGATGGACCGGTTGCCCCAGCTCGGAGCCGTCGTCAACTTCGGTGTCGGCTACGACACCACCGACGTCGACGCCGCAGCCGAACGCGGAATCAGCGTGAGCAACACCCCCGACGTGCTGACCGATTGCGTGGCGGACCTGGCTGTCGGCTTGCTGATCGATACCGTGCGCGGGCTCTCGTCCGCCGAGCGATTCGTGCGTGCCGGCCGCTGGCCCGCCGAGGGCAACACGCCACTGACGCGTCAGGTCACCGGCACGCGCGTCGGAATCATCGGACTCGGCCGCATCGGTTCGGCAATTGCCGATCGGCTCAGAGGGTTTCGCTGCGAGATCTCGTACCACAATCGTAACGAGATCGACGGTTCGCCGTATGTCTACGCTGCCGGCCCGAGAGCGCTCGCAGAGAACGTCGACGTGCTGATCATCGCCGCGTCCGGCGGCTCGGGAACTGCGCATCTGGTCGACCGAGCTGTGCTCGAAGCGCTGGGGCCGCAGGGTTATTTGATCAACGTGGCGCGCGGAAGCGTCGTCGACGAGGAAGCGCTGATAGAGTTGCTTGCAGCGGGGCAGCTCGCCGGTGCAGGCCTGGACGTCTTCGCCCACGAACCGAACGTGCCCGACGCTCTGGTGGCGATGGACAACGTGGTGCTGCTGCCGCACGTGGGTAGCGCAACGGTGGAGACCCGCGCCGCAATGGAAGCGCTCACGCTCGAGAACCTCGATCGCTTCCTGAACGACGGCACCCTCGTCACCCCGGTGACACGATGACCGTCGTCGTCGGCTACTCGCCGACCACCGAAGGAAAAGGCGCACTGCCCTTCGCATTTCGTGAGGCACTCATGCGCGAAACGGACTTGCTCATCGTGGCCGAGAACGACAGCGCAGGCGAGGCGGACTTCGCTGCCACCGTCGAATCGGCTCGCGAGGAGGCGTCGGCCCTCGGTGTCACGACGAAGATCCACGACAACGAAGCAGGCCGCTCGCATGCCGACAATCTGATCGACCTCTCGTTCGACGAGCAGGCTCAGCTCGTCGTCATCGGCATCCGGCGTCGATCACCCGTCGGAAAGTTGTTCATGGGCAGCATCTCTCAGCGTGTACTGCTCGAGGCACACTGCCCGGTGACGGCCGTCAAGCCGCCGGTGGGGTTGCCGCGCTGAGTGCGCGTCATCGGCGGGTCCTGCCGTGTCGAATCACATCGATCACGCAAACGGGGACCTCACACCGCTTTTATCGACTGCGCGCCCCCGCTATGACCTGATCGGGGGCGCGCAGTCGGTAAAAAGGGCGCTCACTTGCGGTTTCGGGCACGCTCGGCAACTCGATCAGCGGCGCATCACGACCACTCCCGCGTCGGCAGCACATCGGTCATGAAACGGTGCAGCGCCGGGTTGTCGTTGTCCGGCCGCCAGGCTGCGTCGAGCTCGACAGGCCGTTCCTTGACGGTCCGAACCGGACGAAACACAACACCTTTCGGACGCATGGTCGACGCGGACTCCGGCACCAGTGCCAATCCGATGCCCGAGCGGACGAGGACCAGCATGGTGTGGACCTGGGTCACGTACTGCACGTAGCGCGGGGTGACGCCGACGATGGTGAACGTGCTGATCAGCAGTTCGTGGAAGTACCGCGCATCGACGGGTGAGTACATGATGATCGGCTGCTCGTCGAAGTCCTCCACCGTCAGTTCGGCCTTCTCGGCAAGAGGGTGGTCGTGGGGCATGGCGGCGATCAACGACTCGTGCAGCACCGACCGCGATGCGATACCCGGCCGCTTGAGTGGTGGCCTGGCCAATCCGAGATCCAGATCGCCGACGGCCAAGGATTCCATCTGCACCGACGAGACCATCTCGCGGAGAACGAGTTTCACGTCGGGAAGTTTGTCGCGTGCGGCGTCGAGCAACTGCGGCAGCACCGCGTGCGCCGATGCGCCGGTGAATCCGACGACCACGGTCCCCAAGTCTCCGGTGGGCACACGTCGCACCGTCAGCAATGCGCCCTCGGCGAGGTCGAGGATGCGTCGAGCCTCGGGAAGGAACGCCAGGCCCGCGGCGGTCAGGGTGACCGACCGGCTCGTGCGGTCGATGAGCTGCACTCCCACTTCGCTTTCGAGCTGTTGAATCTGCCTGCTCAGCGGCGGTTGTGTCATGTGCAGCCGCTCGGCAGCCCGGCCGAAGTGCAACTCCTCGGCGACAGCGATGAAGCAGGACAGCCTGTTGAGCGAGAACATCCATTCATTCCTTGCATCGCGCTGGGAAGTTTCGGCGTGTTTCTCGTATGAATCTAGCGCACCTCGTCGAAACCCCGACGATTGACAACCTTCTCTCCGGTAAGAGTAGAGTTGCCGCCGGAGCGGACGCCGAACCTGTCGCAGTCCCTCGCACCCATCGAACGGAGTTGTCGTGTCTCGAGCTGCCCAGGTGCCTGCCACCGCCGTCGAAGACGTCTCGGTGCTGGGCGCGTTGCGCTCACCGAGGCGACTGAAAACCGAGGTTCTCGCTGGGCTGGTGGTGGCGCTGGCGTTGATCCCGGAAGCCATTTCGTTCTCGATCATCGCCGGTGTCGATCCCCGCGTCGGGCTGTTCGCGTCGTTCACGATGGCCGTCACCATCTCCATCGTCGGTGGCCGACCGGCGATGATCTCTGCGGCCACCGGGGCGATCGCCCTGGTTGTCGCCCCGTTGGCCCGTGAATACGGCCTCGACTACCTCATCGCCGCGGTGATCCTCGGCGGCGTCCTGCAGATCGTGTTGAGCGTCCTCGGTGTCGCCAAACTCATGCGGTTCATCCCGCGCAGCGTCATGGTCGGATTCGTCAACGCGCTGGCGATCCTGATCTTCACCTCGCAGGTGCCGTACCTGATCGGGGTGCCGTGGTTGGTGTACCCGATGGTCGCGGTCGGACTGCTCGTCATGTTCTTCCTACCGAAGCTCACCTCCGTCGTGCCTGCACCTCTGATCGCGATCGTGATACTCACCGCCGTCACTCTCGTCTTCGCGCTGGCCGTCCCGGACGTGGGCGACGAGGGCGAGCTGCCGTCCTCGCTGCCGTCGTTCCTGATACCGGACGTGCCGTTCACGTTCGACACGCTGTCGATCATCGCGCCGTTCGCACTGGCCATCGCCCTTGTCGGTCTGCTCGAATCACTGATGACGGCCAAGCTTGTCGACGACATCACCGATTCGCACTCCGACAAGACTCGTGAGGGATGGGGTCAGGGTGTGGCGAACCTGGTCACCGGGTTCACCGGCGGTATGGGCGGCTGCGCGATGATCGGCCAGACCATGATCAACGTCAAGGTCTCCGGTGCTCGAACCCGTATCTCGACGTTCCTCGCCGGCACCTTCCTGCTGATCCTGGTGGTCGGGCTCGGTGACATCGTCGCGCTCATTCCGATGGCCGCGCTGGTCGCCGTGATGATCATGGTGTCGGTCGGTACCTTCGACTGGCACAGCATTCACCCGAAGACGTTGCGGCGCATGCCCAAGAGCGAAACTCTCGTCATGGTTGTCACGGTCGCTGTCACCGTGGTCACCCACAACCTGGCCTACGGCGTCCTCGTCGGTGTCGTCACCGCGATGGTGCTGTTCGCCAGGAGGGTTGCGCACCTGACCGAGGTGGTCGATGTGGCTCATCCGGACGAGGACACGCGCGTCTACGCGGTGAAGGGTGAGCTGTTCTTCGCGTCGAGCAACGATCTGATCTATCAGTTCGACTACGTCGGAGATCCGAAGAACGTCGTCATCGACATGTCCGAGTCGCACATCTGGGACGCCTCGACCGTGGCGACTCTCGACGCCATCACCACCAAGTACGCGGCGAAGGGCAAGACGGTGAAGATCGTCGGTATGAACGCGCCATCGGTCGAGCGGCACGATCGTCTCAGTGGAAACCTGGGCGGCGAGCACTGACTAGGGTGGACGCTCGGGCGAGGAGAGGCGGCACATGGCAGACGACGGCACACACATGCAGATCGGACAGGTGGCTCAACGCACCGAGCTGTCCATCCGCACGGTTCGTCATTACGACGACGTCGGCCTGGTCACCCCCTCTGCTCGCTCGGCCGGTGGTTTTCGGCTGTACACCGAGACCGACGTCGAGCGTCTGCTCGTCATCCGCCGGATGAAGCCGCTCGACTTCACCCTGGCCGAGATGAAACAGCTCTTGGAATCCCTCGACATCCTCGGAGACGAGAACGCGGCCGACGACGCGAGGTCGTCGGCCGCGGCCTTCGTTCGTGAATGTCATACCAAGGCCGAGGACAGCTGCCGCACGCTGCGGCGGCAGCTCGCCTACGCCGAGGAGCTGACCGAGGTGCTGTCGACTCGCGGAGCAGCAGTCCGGAGCGAGTAGGTTCGGCTCTAGCGGCCGAAGCTACTGCATCCGGGTCGAACGGGAATTCCCGCGAGGCGGTCGTCCAACCACGCGAACGCAGCGGGAGCTCCGGTGCCGGCCACGATGCTGTGTTCACCCAGGTATTCCTCGAGGCGGACGTCGGCTCCGCGTGAACACCACTTGTCGAACACGGCCTCCGGACCTTCCTTCGGAATCCAGAACTCCTGCTGTCCGTGATATATGAACACCGGTGCCGTCGGAGTTCCGCCGTCTCCCAATCGATTCCGATCGGCAATCGCGAGCGCCAGCGGCGAATTGAACGCATCGGGAGTGATGGACAGTGACTCGATGCGGATCGGAGCAACGATTCCGAACGGAGCGATCCCGACGATGCACAGGTCCTTCGACGCCTGTGCGAGCCGCCACCCGTCGTCGTTGTAGAGCGAGAGCATCTCGGGGTACTCGCGCGCAACGCCCATCGCTGCCGCGAGGAACACCGCCGACGCGGCGTTGCCGTTCATGGACTGACGGAGCAGCGCGAAGTCGGTGGGCGTTCCGCCGAACGCTGCGCCGACGATGTTCAGTTCGGGGGCGTAGGCCGGAGCCTCCTGCACGGCCCAGCCCGATGCGATCGCCCCGCCCGAGTAGCCCGTGATGCCCAGGGGCGCAGTCGGATCGAGGCCGATCGCGGCGGTCGTGACCGCTCCGCGCAGACCGTCGAGTACAGCATGTGCCGCCATCGGTCCGACGGCGTACGCATGGCGCGGCCCCTGATGGTCGGTGACGACGACGGCGTAGCCCCGCGCCAGAAGCAGCTGCACGGGTGCCAATTCCGGAGCGATGCCGCGTTGCATGGTCCACGATGGCTCGCACGTGGCACCGAGCGAATCGATGGCCATGTTGTAGGCGACAACAGGGCGCGGACCGGGCGAGGTCCAGGGCGCGGTCGGGACGATGACGCTGGTGACGATGGCAGCGGGGCGGTCCTTCGCGTCGGTCGAGGCGACCAGCAGTTGGGTGGTGGTGACCGGGGTGACAAGTGGTCCGACGGTGACGCTGCGGGTCCGTAGAACTGTTCCGGGAGCGGCTGTTTCGTATCCGGGCGGCGGAACGACCCACGGGTCGTCGAGTGGTGTCGCGGCGATCGATTCGGCGGTGCGCGGCGGATTCTGGAAATCGCCGAGTGGATCGGCAGCCGCCGACCATTGCCCGCCCGACACCACCAGTGACACCGCAGCGACCACCGCCGCATACCGACGGCCGAACTTCGCGTACTTCCCCATCGAGACCCCCCGGTCGACGTTCCGGATCGTTACCGGAGCTATTCACACGACTCTAGGGGCCGGAACCATCCACAGGGGCCGAACGCACAATTTACCCGGATCGGGCGGGGACCGGCGACCCGGCACGACAGGCCGGCCCTGGCGTACCGGGCGGCAGCCGTTCCACGCGCGACTTTCGTGCGGCTACGCCACCGCGTCACCGAGAAGACGTGCTCTAGCCGTCGACGACGACCGGAACGATGAGGGGCTGACGGCCCAGGGTCTGCTTCGCCCAGCGCGCCGACTCCTGCACGATGCGCTTTTCGATGTGCTCGCGAGAGGCCACGTTCACGTCGCTCTCGCGGGTGAGGGTCTTGCCGATCGCCTTGGCCAACGAGTCGAAAGCGTTGGCCTCGTGCGCGAATCCGCGTCCGATGAAGTCGACGTCGTCGACGAGCAGGCCGGTATCGGGATCGACGATGGCGATGACGGTCAGGACGCCCTCGTTGGCGAGCAACCGGCGCTCGGCCAACGAATCCTCGGTCACCCCACCGACGGCACTGCCGTCGACGTAGATCAGTTCGATGGGGACACTTCCGGTGATCTGTGCGACGCCGTCGAACAGGTCGATGACGCTTCCGTTCTCGGCGATCAGCACACGATCACGCGGTACGCCGGTCCTGATCGCGAGATCGGCATTGGCGCGTAGGTGTCGCGCTTCACCGTGGACGGGAAGCACATTGGTGGGTTCGAGGATGTTGTAGCAGTAGACGAGCTCGCCCGCGCTGGCGTGGCCGGAGACGTGCACCTTGGCATTTCCCTTGTGCACCACGCGTGCACCCTTCTCGACGAGACCGTTGATGACGCGGTAGATCGCGTTCTCGTTACCGGGGATCAAGCTGCTGGCCATCAGTACGGTGTCGCCGTCGCCCACCTTGATCTGGTGTTCGCCCGACGCCATCCGCGAGAGCGCGGCGAGGGGCTCGCCCTGCGATCCGGTGCAGATCAGCGTGATCTTGTGCGCCGGAAGCCGGTTGAGCTTCGGCAGATCGACCACGAGCCCGTCGGGTACGTCGAGGTAGCTCAGATCGGTGGCGATCTTCATGTTGCGCACCATCGATCGCCCCACGAACGCAACCTTGCGGCCCTGCGCATGCGCGGCGTCGAGTACCTGCTGAATGCGGTGGACGTGACTGGCGAAGCTCGAGACGATCACGCGTCCCGACGTTTCGCGGAACACCTTCTCGATGGCCGGGACCAGATCGCGTTCGGAGACCATGAACCCGGGAACCTCGGCGTTGGTCGAGTCGACGAGGAGAAGATCGAGCCCTTCCTCGCCGAGGCGCGCGAAGCTACGCAGGTCGGTGATTCGACCGTCGAGCGGGAACTGATCCATCTTGAAGTCGCCGGTGTGCAGCACCAGGCCTGCGTCGGTACGGATGGCGATGGCGAGGCCGTCGGGGATCGAATGGTTGACGGCGACGAACTCGAGCTCGAACGGACCTTCCTGACGCGTCTGCCCCGCTTCGACCTCGATCAGCGTCGTCGAGACCTTGAACTCGTCGAACTTGGCGGCCAGGAAGTGCAGCGTCAGCCGCGACGCGATGACGGGAATGTCACCGCGCTCGCGCAGCAGGTACGGGACGCCGCCGATGTGGTCCTCGTGTCCGTGCGTCAGGACGATCGCCACGACGTCGTCGAGACGGTCGCGGATGCAACTCCAGTCGGGGAGGATGACGTCGACGCCGGGCTGGTGCTCCTCGGGGAACAACACACCACAGTCGACGATGAGCAGTTTTCCGTCGAACTCGAACACGGTCATGTTCCGGCCGATCTCGCCCAGACCGCCGGTTGCGATCACGCGAAGGTGCCCGGCCTGGAGTGCGGAAGAGGCTCGCTTTCTCGGAGCGGCGGGGGATTTCCGGTTACGTGGTGATCGCGACATGCGTCCAACGCTACGGGTGGGTCTCGACCTGCGTCGACCCCGGTCCGCACACCAACGGTTGCGCACGCGCGGAGGCGCAGTCTTCGACGATTTTCGGGCGATCGTGATTCGGACGTGCGGTTGGGGTGGTAGACGTCGAGTATGCGCTCACTGGTGATCACACAGAACATCACTGTCGACGGAGTCATCGAGGCGACCGACGACTGGTTCGCTCGGGCAGGCGGGGACCCCGAGCTCGACGCGGCGCTGGCCGCGCAGAGAGACGAGTCGGATGGATTCTTGGTGGGGCGCTCGACCTTCGAGAGTATGCGCGACTACTGGGGTCCGAAAACCGATGACACAACCGGTGTGACCGATCACCTGAACCGCGTCGCGAAGTACGTCGTGTCCTCGACGCTGACAGACCCCGGGTGGGTGAACTCGACCGTGCTGTCCGGCCGACTGATCGACGAGGTCACGAGGATCAAGAATTCGAGCGGATCGGACATCGTCTGCACGGGGAGTATCACCCTGTGTCGGGAGTTGATCGCGTTGGACCTCGTGGACGAATACCGGTTGTTCCAGTTCCCTTACGTGCGCGGGCACGGCGAACGATTGTTCGACGGAACTCCGTCGCAGTGGTTGCGCCTCCTGGAGTGCAGAGCATTTCCGTCGGGGGCGTCCCTGGTGCGGTACGCGGCCCGTCGTTGACTTCTGGCGGGTCGACTCGATTCCATTGCGGAATCACGCGTCATCACTTTAAAGTGATGACGCGCGTCATCGGATGCCGCGCCCGTGGGAGGGGTCAGTCGATATGCAGATGCACAGTGTGGTCATCATCGGCAGCGGCTTCGGTGGCCAGTGCGCCGCCAAGGCCTTGCTCGATCGCGGGATCGACGACTTCGTCATTCTCGAGAGGCGTCCTTTCCTCGGCGGCACGTGGAAGCAGAACCGCTACCCGGGCGCAGCCGTCGACGTGCAGAGTCCGCTGTACTCGATCGCCTCCGAGCCGTTCGAGTGGTCGCGCATGTTCGCCGAACGCGAGGAACTGGAGCGATACACCGACCACGTGCTCGAATCGAACGGTCTGCCGGCTCGTACGCATGTCGACACCGACGTCCGGAAGATCGAATGGGCGGGAGACCACTGGACCATCATCACCTCGCGGGGTGACTACGCGGCGAAGTTCGTCGTCAACGCGTCGGGACCACTCAGTACACCCGTCGTACCGCCGTTCCCCGGGAGAGAGAAGTTCCAGGGCACCCAGTTCCACACCAACGACTGGCACACCGAGTACGACCACGCCGGCAAGAGAGTGGCGATCGTAGGCAGCGGTGCCAGCGCCGCACAGGTGATCCCCGCGATCCAACCCGACGTGGAGCAGCTGCACGTCTTTCAGCGCACCCCGCACTGGGTGATGCCGCGCCACGATCGTGAATTCACGGCGATCCAGCGAAAGCTGTTGCGCATCGAACCGATTCGAAGGGCGGTTCGCGCAGGCATCTACTGGACCCTCGAGACCCGAATCATCGGGTTCAAGTACTCGCGGCGAATGCTCAAAGCCGTAGCCCAGCGAACTGCTCTGAAACACATCGAGTCTCAGGTTCCGGACACCGAACTTCGGGCCAAGGTCACCCCGGACTTCACCATCGGTTGCAAGCGAGTGCTGCTGTCCAACACGCTCTATCCGGCACTCGGGAAATCGAACGTCACTCTGCACGACAGGAACGACGGTATCGCCGAGATCACCGAAACCGGAATCGTCACCACCACCGGCGAACACGTCGACGTCGATCTCCTGGTGTGGTCCACCGGATACGACGCCACCGACGGCGTCATCTCGTACCCGGTGATCGGCCGCGACGGCCGGGCCCTGTCCGAGGTCTGGGATCCGTACCCGCGCGCCTACCTCGGCACCACGATTCCCGGCTTTCCCAATCTCTTCGTCGTCACCGGACCGAACACCGGTATCGGCCACACCTCCGCCATCTTCCTCATCGAGGCGCAGATGGAGTACATCGTGCGGGCGATCGACGCCGTCAGGCACAGTGGGGCACTGGCGATCGAGGTCACTGCAGATGCAGAACAGGCCTACACCGACAAGATTCACCGCGAGATGGAGGGCACCGTCTGGAAGGACGGCGGCTGCCACAGCTGGTATCAATCCAAATCCGGGCACGTCGTGGCGATGTTCCCCGGCTTCAGCTTCACCTTCCGCCGGTGGGCCAAGCGATTTCGTCCGCAGGAACACCACATTCACTTCTCGCCCACCGAGGCGACCGCGAAAGACGAGGTGTCGGCATGAAGGATCACTCGGGCCAGGTAGCGCTGATCACGGGAGCAGCAGGCGGCATCGGTTCCGCCGTTGCGTCGGCGCTGCATCGACGCGGTGCGTCGATCGTCCTCGTCGACATGAAATCGACCGACCTCGAATCGGTGGCGGCGAAACTTGGCAACCAGCGCGTGGCGATCGCCTACGCCGACGTCACCGTGCGGGAGCAGCTCGACGCGGCCGTCGCCACCGCGATCGAGACCTTCGGCACGCTCGACATCGTGATGGCCAACGCCGGAATCTCCAGCGGTGCACAGGCATCGACCATACGGTCCGTGGAAGACGGAGTTTTCGAGCGCGTCATCGGCGTCAACCTGATCGGCGTGTGGAACACGGTGCGTGCCGCCCTCCCACACATCGTCGAGTCCGGCGGCTACGTGTTGATCACCTCGTCCACGTACGCGTACCTCAACGGCCTGGCGAATGCACCGTACGCGGCATCGAAGGCAGCGGTCGAACAGCTCGGGCGTGCTCTGCGCGCGGAACTTGCGGGCACGAAAGCGACAGCGGGAGTGCTGTATCCGGGATGGGTCGCGACGCCGATCGCCGAGGTCGCATTCGGCGGCGACGACGTCGCGACAGCCATGATCGACCGCGCCTTCCCCACGCCGCTACTCCGCCCGATCACCCCGGACAAGCTCGCCCGGGTGGCCGTTCGAGGGATCGGACGAAGAGCTGCGCGCATTGCCGTACCCGGTCGCTGGATTCCGATCTCGATACTGCGCGGCATCGTGAACCCGATCATGGACGCCACGATGGAACGGGACGCCGAATTGATCCGTCTGACTGCCGAACTGGATGCCCGACGGTCATGAGCTCGGTGTCCGAAGCGGCCGGTCGGGCCTACGGCGGCGAGAGTGCCGCCGACCGCGACGACCGACGGCGGCGGCAACTGCTGGATGCCGGACTGCGGGTGTTCGGCAGCGTCGGATACCGAGCGGCCACCGTGCGCGGACTGTGCCGCGAGGCCAAGATCGCCGACCGGCACTTCTATCAGTACTTCGACAAGACCGAGGATCTCCTGCTCGCGGTGTACGCGGAATGCATTGCACACTTGACCGACTCGGTGTCCGACACGATGGCGGAGATCGATTCCGACGGCGACCTCAGGGCCGCCGCCGAACAGTTGCTCGATCCCTTCTTTCGGGTCGTCGAGGACCCACACCTGGCCCGGGTGGTGTGGATGGAGGTGCTCGGGGTCAGTCCTCGTGTGGAGCAGACGTATCTGACGGTGATGCAGCAATTCGGGACGCTGCTGCTCGGTTACCTCCGCACGTTCGCGGGCGACGTGGAGTCGGGGCCCGATGTGGATATCGACCTGCTCGCCACCGCAGCGATCGGCGGAATCAGCCACACCGCGATGACCTGGTATCAAAGCGGCTATGCGGCCGAGCGCCGCGTGGTCGTCGCCACCATCGCGACCATGCTCGCCAATATCGTCGCGCCGTTGACCGTGTCTGTTCCTCGGACTACTTGATGCGCAATGCCATTCGCGGACACAGTCGAACAGCGTCCTGCGCCCGCTGTGGGTCGCTGCCCTCCAGAACGACGGTGCTTCCGGCGCGCCGGGCGAGGGGATAACCCCACTCGTCTCGGGTGAGAGTCTCCGGAAGCAACTCGGTGCACACTCCTCGGCCGTCGCACCGCGTCCAATCTATGTGCAACGCTGTGCTACGTCGGTCTTCGATGGTCATCGCGTCCCTCCTCGGTGAATCTCGCACGTGCCCAACCGATGCAGATGCACGTCCTGAGCGAACACCGACATCGCCGACCGGACCAATCGGGCAGTTCCGTCGGGGTGATGGCACGCGCCCCGGCCGTCGACCAGTCGGGTGTAGCGCTCGATGTCGCCGATCGCGGTAGCGACGTCCTGGCCGGTGGCCAGCCGCGAGAACGCGTCGGCCAATCGCGGCAGCCCGTTGAGGCAGGGGCCGCACTGGCGGGCACTCTCGTTCGCCAGGTAGCGGACGAAGTCGGCGGTCGCGAGCAGTCCACACGTCTCGGTTCCCAGCACGTGCACGACGCCTGCGCCCGGACGGGAGCCGATGTGGGCCAATGATTCCTGGGACATGGTGTGCCCCAGCAGAGAGCCGCGGTCCACCCAGGTTCCGTGAAAGCCGCCGAGCAGCACTGCCCGAACCGAGCGTAGGTCGACGCCTGCACCGTGGGTGAGCATCTCCTCGATCGCGGTGCCGAGGGGTACTTCGGCAACGCCGGGCCTCCGAACGGCACCCGAGTAGGTGACGAGCATGGTGCCCGGCTCGGACGCCGTTCCCCGCGAACGAAACCATTGCGGCCCCAGTCGCTCGATCAGTGCGATGTGCGCGAGGGTCTCGACGTTGAGCACGAGGGTGGGTCGTCCGCGCACCCCGGCCGCCGACGCGCGAGTCTTCTTGTCGCGCGGCAGAGCCGGACCTCCTTCGATCGCAGAGATGACCGCAGATTTCTCGCCGGAGACGAAACCGGGCGCGGACGCAATCACCTGGACGGCAGTTCGATCCCATCCGGTACGACGGCGGTCGTCGACGAGCCGGCGTACGGCGTCGACTCGGTCCGCGGGTGCGTACAGGTAGCAGTCGCTGGATCGGATGGCCGAGGCCGTTGCGGCAATACCGTCGAGAACCAGATGCGCCGATCGGTCGAGCAGCACAGAGTCCTTGCTGCTCAGCGGTTCTCCCTCTGCAGCATTCGCGATCAGGACCGGCTTGCGACCGGAGATCGACCGCATTTTCGCGCCGGTGGGAAATGCCGCGCCGCCGTGCCCGAGGAGGCCCGAGCGGACGACGGCCTCCACCAAGGATTGGTCGGCGGGTGGTCGTGCGCCGTAGAGCTGAGTGTGGCGGCGCAGATCGTTCGTGCTGTCCTGTCCGAGCAGTGAATCGGCGAGCCGTGTCGATGCGGTCATGGGCGTACCTTCACTCGCGTGTGGTGGTGTTCTTGGAAGTTGTGGCGCAATCGCCAGGTAACGGCTGCGAGGACGAGCGCCGTGCAGGCGAACGCGGTGGCCAGGAACCATCCACTGCCCGAGTCGGTTCCGTTGCCGAGGGCGTGGGACAGGGCGATCGGCCACAGTGCGTACGAAAGCCAATGCACAGCACGGAAAGTGCGATATCCCATTCGGTGTCGGAGCAGTCCGGTCAGTGTGATCGCGATCAGCAGGTCGAACGCGAGGGTGCCCAGGCCGAGCCAGAACGGCTTGTACGCTCCGGCGAAGGGAATCACGGCGTCGACCACATCGAGTTGTGCGTACGGGTCGAAGAACAGGGACACGATGTGAATGCCCACGAACAACGAGCCGAGAAGCGCAGTGCTGCGGTGGACTTCGACGACGCCGAACCGGGGTAACGACAACAGTGGTCGACCGGACCGAGTGAGGATTCCCGACGCCACCGCGAGGGTCAGCAATACCAGGGCGGCGATGCCCGAGCCACGGCCCAGGGCCCACAGTGCTTCACTCATGATCGGTCCTGTTCGTCGTCGGGCCAGTGTCCGGTGGGCACGACGGTGCCGTCGGCGGCGACCGACCGGGTGGGAAGCCCGATCTGCGCGAGCCAGGCCGTTGCGGCGGCTCCTCGGACGATGCAGGCAGTACTGATCGTGTTGGCCGTGAGGCAATCGTTGGCGATCACTGTCACTGTGCGCCAGTGTGGTTCGGCCGGACGTGCCAATTGCGGAGCGAGTATGTGGTGCAGCATCTGGCCGTCGTGCGTCCAGCGTCGTCGAAGCGTGCTCGATGTTGCAATACCGGTGTCGGATCCGATCTCGACGATGGTGGCGGGCTCGGATTCTCCGTCGCACACTCGAATACGCCATCCCGTGTCGGGGTGAGGACCGCTGGTGGCGATGTCGCCGCCCAGGGACACCAGCACGCCGGTCCCGAGCTCGTCGCGTACAGCGCGGGCACAGCGATCCGCCGCCAATGCTTTTGCTGTCGCGCCCAAGTCGAGAGTGAGTCCGGCGGGAATCGTGACGTGATCGTCGGTGAGAGTGACCATCGTCCAGTGGGCCGCGGTGAAGAAGGTTGCGGTGTGTTCCCCTGTCCCGGTTCGCTGGCTCAGTCGGTCGAAGTCTCGGTCGTACCCCAGATTCACCAGTGCCGACCCGACGGTGGGATCGACGTCTCCGTCGGTCAGTCGAGCAGCGGTGATCGCGGCGTCGAGAAACGTGCGCAGAGTCGGGGTGATTGGCGTGGGTCGACCGCCCGCGTGCGCGAGCATCGACAGTTCCGAATCGGGTCTGAATCTGCTGCAGGCCGCTTCTACCGCGGCGAGCTCCGCACGAACGATCTGTTCCGCGCGGGTGATGCTGCCGGGTTCGGTGACCGTCAGCTCGGCAGCGCAGCCCCACACCGACCAGCTCGACGTCGCAGTGGCCGTCCGTACCGCGACGCCGTTCATGATCCGTGAGTCTGGGCGTGAGTGGAACCGGAGCCCGATGTGCTGTTGGGTGCTGGAACGCTGGGCGCAGTGACGCGGGGTGCAGAACCGAACGAGCCCGCGGTCGCCGAGTCGTCGGACCCCTGTGTCTCTGCCGCAGTCGCAGTCGAGTCGGGTTCGTGAGTGTCGAGGTAGGCGAGTGTCGCGGAGCCACCGAAGACCGTGACACCCAGTGCGGCTATCGCTGCGGTTGCGATGCGGGTGCGGCGGTAGCCCTGCTCGGGTGTGTTCATCGCAGTTCCTCGGTGGAGCGGTGGTGCTGTGGAGTCATGAGGATCAGTGTGTGACGGTGGAGCTGAAGGATCGCTGAAAGGATCTGCGTACAGGGCTGCCGATCTGATGTACTCGTGTTTCTTGCCGCCCAAGTGAATCGAGAGGGCGTTGTGCGCGTACTACTGATCGAGGACGAGAAGCGCCTGGCGGAGACCGTCCGCCGAGGTCTCGACGCCGAGGGCTTCGTCGTGGACGTCGAACACGACGGCCTCAGCGGCTTCCACAGCGCGCTGACCGGCGACTTCGACGCGATCGTGCTCGACATCATGTTGCCGGGCAAGCAGGGGTACGACGTCGTTCGAGACCTACGTAAGCAGGGGGTATGGACGCCGATCCTGATGCTCTCGGCGAAGGACGGCGAGTACGACCTGGCCGATGCGTTCGATCTCGGTGCCGACGACTACCTGGTCAAACCGTTCTCGTTCGTCGTCCTGATCGCCCGGCTGCGCGCCCTCGTTCGGCGGGGCGCTCCGGCGCGCCCTGCCGTACTTGCGGTCGGCGACCTCGAGCTCGACCCTTCTCGTCACCGCGTGACCCGTCAAGGCACGGAGTTGTCACTGACCCCGCGGGAGTACAGCGTGCTCGAGTACCTGATGAGGCGAAACGGGGTGGTGGCGAACAAATCCGAGATCGTGCGCTCGGTGTGGGATGCCCATTACGACGGGGACGACAACATCGTCGAGGTCTACATCGGATACCTGCGCAAGAAGGTCGATCTCCCGTTCGAGACCAGACTGATCGAGACGGTGCGTGGTGCCGGATATCGCATAGCCGCGGGCCACTGACATGGCTCGTTTTCACGGTGATCGGCTTCGACCCCGATCATGGACGGTCCGCGTGCGATCGGCGGTGGCGTCGACGGTCGTCGTGGCCGTCTGTTTGATCGCGGCGGGTGGAGCACTCCTCGGAGTTCTCTACTCGTCGCTCGAGAGCTCGGCCCGTTCAGCGGCCGAGGCCCGTCTCACGCTCATCGCCCAGCAGTGGGGATCCGGCGACCGAGACGACGACAGAAGGCCGCACGTGGAGAACTCTCTGCTTGCTACCGACGGGCAGATAGGGCTGGTGCAGGTCGTCGACTCCTCGGGGACGGTGCTGGCCTCGTCTCGAGGCGATACGAGCGCACCGTTGACGACTCAGCAGATTTCGTCGTCGGCGGTGCAGGATCTCGGTCGAGTCGTCGTGCCAGGCAGCGGTGACTTCTGGGTGTCCGCGATGGGGGTGTCCTCGCCGCGGGGTCAGGCAACCGTTCTCGTCGGAGCGGACCGAGAGCCGGTCGAGAACGTCGTGTCCACGGTTGCTCTCCTGCTTGCCGCTGTCGGTCCCCTCGTCGTCGCCCTCGTGGCCTTCGCCACCTATCGGTTGGTGGGAGCGGCGCTGAGTCCCGTGGAGAACATCCGGTCCAGGGTCGCATCGATCTCGGCCGCTCGGTTGACCGAACGCGTTCCGGTTCCCGACACTCGTGACGAGATCGCCCGCCTCGCACTGACGATGAACCACATGCTCGAGCGCCTCGAGGCCGGCCAACGTGCCCAGCGACGTTTCGTCAGCGATGCCTCCCACGAACTGCGGAGCCCGCTGGCGACGATCACTGCGGCATTGGAACTGGCCGAGGCGCGACCGGAACTTCGCGATGCGGCGCTGGTGGACGACTCGTTGCTTCCCGAAGCCCGAAGGATGCGGCAGCTGATCGAGGACCTGTTGGTGTTGGCACGGTCGGACGAGACCGAAACGGCTGCCATCTCCGGCGATGTGGACCTGGAGGATTTGTTGTACGAGGAGGCGAAACGTGTGCAGGCTACATCCGATGTCCGGACGGAATTGTCCATCGTTCCCGTCCGAGTCAGCGGAGACCCGTACGCGTTGGCCCGGATGGTGCGCAATGTCGTCGACAATGCGGTTCGTCACGCAGATGCTCGAATAGTGTTGTCCTGCTCTTTGTCCGACGATGCCGCCGTCATCGCTGTCGACGATGACGGTCCAGGTGTACCGGCGTCGGAACGGAGGCGAGTGTTCGATCGCTTCGTTCGGCTCGACTCGTCGAGAACCCGGGACGAGGGAGGAGCCGGTCTCGGCCTCGCGATCGTCGCCGATGCCGTTGCCGCGCACGGTGGAAGCGTGCACGTGACCGATTCCGCCCTGGGCGGAGCTCGATTCGAGATTCGACTTCCCCGATGACGTGTACCGGCTAGCCCACCGGCACAACCCTTTTCAGGAACGCGAGCTGCTCGTCGCTGATGACCGGAAACAGCGGTTGCACATAGGGATCGAAGTGTCCGCCCTTGTGGATGTGCACGGTGGCGTCGGGAATTCTCGCTGCGACCTTCACGGTGACGTACGCCGGTGTGACCACGTCGTCGGACATGATCTGCAACAGCACCGGGCATCGGATGGACGACGCGGTGCGGCCGGGTGAGTACAGCCCGATGCGCAGGAGTATCCGTGCGGCAACGTTTTCCGGGTAGTCGCCCTCGCTCAGGCCGGATTCGAGGAGGAGTCGGTCGCGTCCGGGAACGGCGTCGGGTGAGGTCATGACAGCCAGATCACCGGGATTGCCGACCGAGTCCACGTATCGGGGTGATCGTCCGCGCAGTGCGCGGATCCGGTCGATCACCGCTGACGGGGCCAGCTGGAGAGTGCGCCGAAGCCCGGTCGCGCGCACGGCCGCGATTCCGTCCACGTGTGGGATCTGGGCGATGACGGCCGCGAAGTTCTCGCCTGCGCCGGCCCGAGTGAGCACGTGTCCGCCTGCGAAGGAAGTACCCCAACCGACGATGCGATCCGAGTCGACGCCCTCGAGTGTTCGTGCGTAGGCGACGGCGTTGCGCCAGTCGACGAGTTGCTTGCCGATGTCGAGCAGCTGTCGCGGCTCCCCGTCGCTGTCACCGAAGTGCCGGTAGTCGAAGACGAGAACGGTGTAACCGGCGCGGGCGAAGACCTCTGCGTAGGCGAAGAGGCGAATGACGCGTGGGGTGCCGAAGCCGTGGGCCATGACGACGGCAGGGGTATCCCCGCTGGATTCGGCGGGTCGGTACACCGCGACGGCGCAACGGACCCCTTCCGAGTCGAACCATTCGTCGGTTCGGGTGTATCCGGTCTGGTTGTCGGCACTCATGTCGGTCGTCCCTTTTTCGGATTCTTGATCGGCATTCAAGAAGCTAGCAGCCTCTTGAATGCCGATCAAGATAGGATCGCGGAATGCCGCGCAACCGTCGACCCGTCGATCGCGCCGAGAAGCGTTCCGAGATCGTGAACGCAGCTCGGTCGCTGTTCGTCGACGACGGTTACGAGCACACCCCGATGGGGCGGATCGCCACCGCTGCCGGAGTGACGACCAATACGATCTATTGGTACTTCGGTGACAAGGACGAGCTACTGGTCGGCGTGCTGGACGAGATCCATGCCGACGCACTGAGCCGGTTCGTTGCCCTCGCCGACAAGTCGGTGACCGAGCAGGTTCTCTGGGTCGTGGACGAGCTGGAGAAATATCACCGACTGGTCGACACGGTCCACTCGCGCACCTCGGTATCGGCCTGTATAGACAAGTGGCACAACGACTTCCATGCGCTGTGGGAGCAGTGGATCGCCGTCGAACTGCGCAACGACGGGGTCGCCGACACCGACATCGAGCCGGCGACCCGCATGATCGTCTTCGTCATCGAGGCCATGTTGACACACCCGCAGGACGAGGCATCGAAACGGACGATGATCGATCTGCTGTTCCGCAAGGTCGGTGCTTCGAGCTGACCTAGTCGTGGACGGTCGTGCGATTTCGGCCGAGGTTCTTCGATTCGTACAGCGCCCGATCGGCTCGGCCGAGAGTGGTGCGGGCGGACTCGGTGCCCTGCCTACCCGCCACTCCCACCGAGATCGTCAGATCCGACGGCAGCTCGGCCCGGACGCAGTCGACGGCGGTGCTCAACTCGGCGACCGAGCCCGACGTGCACAGCACCGTGAACTCGTCGCCGCCGGAGCGGCTGAGCAGGTACTGCCGAGGCAGGCACGTGCGGAGAGCGGACGAGACGAGCTCGAGTGCGTGATCGCCTGCCGCGTGCCCGAAGTCGTCGTTGATCACCTTGAACCGATCGATGTCCACGACAGCGATCGCATCGATTCTCGAACTGCCTCTGGTGCCGGGCCGCGCATCCAGTTCACGGCTGAGCCGTCGCTGATTCGAGAGCCCGGTGAGGTGGTCGATCTCGGAGTTCGACGCCACGCTCTGTACCCACGCCGCAGAAATGGCGATCGCGATCAACACGAGCTCGGCGTTGATCACCAGCGCAGGATCGATCTCTCCCACCACGATGCCCAGATACGCGATGTAGAGCGCATTGAGCACGGTCGTCCGACGTGCGACGCGATGAGGAAGCACGATGAAGGCGGGCGTCACCAGCAGCAGTTGCAGAAAGATTCCCGACAGTGCGACGGTGTGCCCGCCCGCTGCGGTGCAGAACAGCGCGATACTGGTCAGTCCCGACAGGTGCATCATCAGATACAGGCGACGGGAGAGCACCGGTGCCGCGGCGATCATGTACACGCCCAGTCCGCACCACGACACCGCAAGGGCGAGCAGGATCGGAGCGGCCCGAGGACCTTCTGTCGCGATCGAGGTGACACCGACAAGGCCGCTGACCAGACAGTTGACGCCGGACGTACGAGCCACCGAGGCAGGGGAATACTGCCAGCCACTGTTCACAGGACGAACCTCTCGCACAGATCCCCACGACCTCGGGCGAGTTTAGCGCTGTGCGGGTGCAGGGACTCGCTTTACCAGCGCGGGCAGGTGTTCTGGAAGCTCGGATCGATGCTCTGCATGTATCCGGTGTCGTCGCGATCCCGGATCCCGCAATCGAGGTACTGCTGATGCAGCGCCGCCAGAGCATCCTCGTCGATCTCGACGCCCAGACCCGGGGCCGTGGGAACGGCCACTGCCCCGTCGACGAAGTTCAGGACACCCGGGACGATGACATCCTCGTCCTTCCACGGCCAGTGAGTGTCGCAGGCGTAGGTGAGGTTGGGCGTTGCCGCGGCGAGGTGCACCATCGCGGCCAGGCTGATGCCGAGGTGGCTGTTGGAGTGCATCGACAAGCCCATCTCGAAGGTCTCGCAGATTCCGGCGAGCAGCCTCGAACGCTGCAGACCTCCCCAGTAGTGGTGGTCGGACAGCACCACCTGAACCGAGTCCTTCTGTACGGCCGGCTTCAGGTGATCGAATGCGACGACGCACATGTTGGTCGCCAGTGGCATCTTCGCCTCCCGCGCGACTTCTGCCATACCCTCCAGCCCCGGGGTCGGGTCTTCCAGATATTGGACGATGCCGTCGAGTTCGGCCGCGACGCGGATGGACGTGTCGACCGTCCACGCCGCGTTGGGGTCGAGCCGAAGCGGCAGCTCGGGGAACGCTTCCCGGAGCGCCTTGATTCCGGCTATCTCCTCATCGGGCGGAAAGACACCACCCTTGACCTTGATGGCCTCGAAGCCGTACTTGTCGATCATCTTTCGGGCCTGCCGTACCAGACCGGCCGGGTCGACTGCCTCGCCCCACTCGTCCGGCTGTCCACCGGGATGCGCTGCCCACTTGTAGAACAGATACGCACTGAACGGAACCGAATCGCGAACCTTCCCGCCGAGCAGATCCGACACCGGCCGACCGAGCACTTTCCCCTGCACGTCCAGGCAGGCGATCTCGAACGGTGAGAACACTCGGTCGGTGGTGCTGGCCGTGGTGATCATTCCTGCCACGCCGTCTCCGCCGGTGATCGACAGCGTCCCCAGTACGGTGTCGACAGCGTCTCGAACGGCGTTGAGTGCGAACACATCCAGGCCGGTGATGGCCTGCGCGGCCGCGTCGAGTCGGGCGAGATGCGCAGTGTCGGCGTAGGTCTCACCGAGGCCGACGACACCGGCATCGGTGTCGAGCTGAATGATCGCGCGCAGTGCGTAGGGCTGGTGCACGCCGACGGTGTTGAGCAACGGAGGATCGACGAAGGCGATCGGGGTGATCCGAGCGCCGGTGATCAGGACCGGATCCTGCATCAGTGCACCGCGAGCTCGTCGGCCAGCACGGCCCGGCCGGCGGCGACGATCGCGGTCAGTTCCTCGAGGTGCGGGGCACTGATGTCCACCAGTGGCGGACGAACCGGGCCTGCCTCGATCCCTTCCATCGTCACGCCCGCCTTGATGAGAGAGACGGCGTAGCCGGGAACCTTGTCGCGCAGGCGAACCAGCGGGTGGAAGAACTCGCGAAGCAGTGCGGCAGTGAGCTCGTCGTTGCCGCTGTCGAGCGAACGATAGAACGCCAGGGCCAGTTCGGGTGCGAACGCGAACGTCGCAGACGAGTACAGCGTGACCCCGATCGCGCGGTATGCCTGCTGCGAGACCTCCGCGGTGGGCAGACCGTTGAAGAACTGGAAAGACTTGCCCGACGGTTCCAGCGCGTCCAGCACCGCGCGGACTATGCGGCCGACCTGGTCGAGATCTCCTGTGCCGTCCTTGAATCCGACGACAGTAGGCAGCTGCGCCACTTCGACTGCCGAGTCCTCGGTGAAGCGGGCGTTGCCGCGGTTGTAGACGATCAAGGGCAGATCCGACGCGGCGGCAACGGCCTTGGTGTAGTTGACCAGGCCGGCCTGCGGCATCGTCACCAGGTAGGGCGGGAGCAGCAGGATGCCGTCAGCACCGTTCGACTTCGCGCTCGCCGCGAATGCCTTTGCCTGGGCGACGGATCCGCCTGCACCGGCGTAGACCGGTACGCGACCCGCGACGACGTCGACTGCGGTGCGCACGATCTTGCCGAACTCCTCGGTTTCGAGGGCGTGGAATTCGCCGGTGCCGCAGGCGATGAACACTCCACCGGGTCCGGCGTCGACACCCTTCGCGATATGAGCGGCCAGCAGGTCGTAATCGACTTCACCGGAAGCGGTGAACGGGGTGACGGGGAAGAACAGGACTCCGTCGAGCATGGGGATCTCCTCGAGAATGTGGGTGGGGTGGATCAGTCTTGGGTGAGCCGGCCGTCGATGCGGCGGAAGATCCCGTCGGGATTGCCGTCGGCAATTGCGCTGGGCAGCAGGGAAGTCGGCACGTCCTGGTAGGAAACAGGACGCAGGAAGCGTTCGATGGCGAGCGATCCGACCGATGTCGTGCGGGAGTTGGACGTGGCGGGGAAGGGGCCGCCGTGCACCATCGCGTGGCCGACCTCGACGCCGGTGGGCCATCCGTCGAACAGGATGCGCCCGGCCTTGAGTTCGAGAACCGAGAGGAGCTTGCCTGCCTCGGCATGATCGGACTCGTCGCCGTGCACGGTCGCGGTCAGCTGGCCTTCGAGCAGCGCGGCGACATCCCGGACCTGCTGTGCATCGGTGCAGCGAACGATGAGGCTCGACGCGCCGAAGACCTCGGCCTGCGCGGCCTCGGAGGTGAGGAACGTGTCGGCGTCGGTGTCGAACAGTGCTGCGCGGCAGGCATTCGGCGCGTCCGTTTCGGTACCACGGGCGATCTCGGTGACCGAACCGGACAGTGTGGCGACACCGTCCGCGTAACTCGACGCGATGTTCGGGGTCAACATCGTGGTGGGAGTCGATTCCTGCACCGCCGTGGTGGCCGCGTCGGTGAAGGACTGCAGGCCCGGGCCGTCGACGGCGATCACGAGGCCGGGGTTGGTGCAGAACTGCCCCGAGCCCATCGTGAGCGATGCGACGAAGGCGCGGCCGAGTTCGGCCCCGCGGGAGGCGAGCGCGCCGTCCATGACGAACACCGGGTTGATGGAACTCATCTCCGCGTACACCGGGATGGGCTCGCGACGACCGGCCGCCGCAGCCACGAGGGCCGTTCCACCCGAACGGGATCCGGTGAATCCGACGGCCTTGATGCGCGGATCGGTCACCAGAGCGGTACCGAGTCCGCGGCCGGAGCCGAACAGGAGTGAGAATGTGCCCGAGGGCATTCCGGTGGAGGCCACAGCGTCGGCAATTGCTCGACCGACCAGCTCGGACGTTCCGGGATGGGCATCGTGGGCCTTGACCACCACGGGGCAGCCTGCCGCGAGCGCAGAAGCGGTGTCGCCGCCGGCGACGGAGAAGGCGAGCGGGAAGTTGCTGGCCCCGAACACTGCAACCGGGCCCAACGGAATCTGCCGCTGGCGGATGTCGGGGCGGGGCAGTGGCGTGCGCTCGGGCAGTGCCGGATCGATGCGGGCACCGTTCCAACTACCCTCGCGCAGAACGGAAGCGAACAGGCGTAGCTGTCCGGTGGTGCGGCCGACCTCGCCGGTGATGCGGGCCAACGGGAGTCCTGACTCGGCAACGGTGCGCTCGATCAGAGTGTCGCCGAGAGCGGCGATATTGTCGGCAATGGTCTCGAGGAACTGAGCTCGAGTCTCCGAGGAAGTGGCCCGGTAGTCGGCGAACGCTTCGGCCGATGAGGCACAGGCCCTCTCGACGTCGGCATTGTCTCCGTGCCCGTATGCGGGTTCGAGATCCTCGCCGGTGCTTGGGTCGACTCCGTGAATCTGCGTGCCGGCACCGAAGACCGGGACGCCGGCGATGATCATCCGGCCGGTGAGGTGGGTGGACTGTGTCGTCGACGCTGTCATGGGGTGACTCCTAGGGCTGTGGTGCGGTACGTGCGCTGACACCAGGGCGTGACCTGGCTCATAGATCACCACGCTAGAAGCCCGATCGATACATGTCCAAGTCGAAAAAAGTCGTATTTGATTCAGTCTCGGTATCGATGTTGCTGCCAGGCCCGATGAGCACCGGCTGCGGATGCCGATACCTCTACTGCATCGGTCGATGCGTAGATGGTCTTGGACATGCATCGATCCTCGGTCCTACTGTTTCATGTGAGCCCAATCACTGGGCCGATCCATGCCTGTGCCGGTCACACTCACGCACTGGTCGCGGGAAACCGCTCGAGCTACAGAACGGAGCGATCGATGCCGATCACTCTCCCGCCGACACCGGCCGTCGACTCTGCCGTTGCGAAGATATTTCGTCGAGTCGTCCCGTTGTTCATCATCATGCTGATCTGCAATCAGCTGAACCGATCGAATATCGGATACGCCCGTGAGTACCTGGAAGCCGACGTCGGTATCGGTGCTGCGGCATACGGATTCGGAGCAGGCGTCTTCTTCATCGCGTATGCGCTCTTCGAGCTTCCGAGCAACGTGATGATGGAGAAGTTCGGGGCCAAGATCTGGCTGACCCGCATCATGGTCAGTTGGGGCACCATCTCGTTCGCCATGGCCTTCGTCAAGGGTCCCGAGATGTTCTACATCCTGCGGTTCCTGCTCGGTGCAGCCGAGGCCGGATTCTTCCCGGCCATCATCTTCTACTTCGCCAAGTGGTTGCCCAACAGCCACCGCGGCCGTGCCACAGCACTGTTCGTCGCCGGATCCTCGGTTGCCGCTGCGATCTCCGGCCCACTGTCGGGTCCGCTGCTCTCGCTCGACGGCCTCTTCGGAGCCCGCGGCTGGCAGTACCTGTTCGGCATCGAAGGTCTGCTGTCCGTGGTGGTCGGCATCATCGCCTATTTCCTCATCGACTCGCACGTCAAGGACGCGAAGTGGCTGACCGATGAAGAGAAGCACGATCTGAACGCTGCCATCGCCGTCGAGGAAGCAGAGAAGGCGCGTACCTCCGGCATGGGCGACGGCCGGTCGCGCTGGAAGATGTTGCTCGATCCCAAGCTGCTGCTCTTCGTCTGGATCTACTTCGCGATCCAGCTGTCGATCTACGCCAACACTTTCTGGCTCCCGTCCATCGTCCGGCGCATCGACGGAACCAACGACATCACCGTCGGCCTACTGTCGTCGCTGCCGTGGATCTGCGCCGTGTTCGCCATGTACTACATGTCCAAGATCGGCGACCGCACCGGAAACCGTCGACCACTGTTGATCATCGCGCTGCTCACCGCGGCTGTGGGTACGTTGGCGGCCGCAGTGGCGTCACCGTGGATTGCGCTGATCTTCCTGTGCATCGCAGCCATGGGATTCAAGAGCGCCAGCCCACTGTTCTGGTCGTTCCCGCAGTCGACTCTGCATCCGATGGTGCTCGCGGCCGCTATCGCCGTCATCAACTCGGTAGGCAACCTCGGCGGCTTCGTCGCACCGTTCGGCTTCGGATTGATCCAGGAAGCAACAGGTTCGGTGACCTGGGGTCTCTATGCGCTGGCCGGCGCGTCTGCTCTCGCCGCGCTGTCCGTTCTGCTCATCGAGAAGCCGCGCGGGGTGGTGGCCGAGACCGAGGGCCGGGACGCGCCCGTCACCCTGACCAAATAGCATTCGACATCACCGGCCGAGAGGGTCCGATCATGAACTCCAAGAACAGCACCCCCGTCGTCAGCGAGATGCGCGTGGTACCCATCGCGGGTCACGACGACATGCTGCTCAATCTCAGCGGTGCGCATGCACCGTACTTCACTCGCAATCTGGTGGTGCTCACCGACTCGGACGGGCGCACCGGCGTCGGCGAAGTGCCGGGAGGAGAGGCGATTCGGCAGACTCTCGAGGATGCGCGCGTACTCGTCGAGGGCCAGGGGGTCGGCCGATACAACGCGATTCTCGCCGAGATGCGTCGCGCGTTCGGCGACCGCGATTCCGGAGGTCGCGGGGCGCAGACGTTCGATCTGCGGATCGCGATCCATGCGGTGACCGCAGTGGAATCGGCATTGTTGGATCTGCTCGGCCAACACCTCGGCGTTAGTGTCGCAGCACTGTTGGGGGACGGGCAGCAGCGCGAGAAGGTGCAGGCTCTGGGCTACCTGTTCTTCGTCGCCGACCGGAACAAGACCGACCTCGCCTACCGCGGCGCCGCCGACGAGGCCGCCGGAGCCGACGACTGGATGCGCATCAGGCACGAGGAGGCCATGGATCCCGAGTCGATCGTGCGCCTTGCCGAGGCCGCGCAGGCGCGGTACGGATTCCAGGACTTCAAGCTCAAGGGTGGAGCGCTGCCGGCGGCCGAGGAAGCGGCTGCGGTACGTGCCCTTGCCGAACGGTTCCCGGGGGCGCGAATCACGTTGGATCCCAACGGCGGGTGGTTGCTGAAGGATGCGATCGAGACCTGCCGCGGACTGCGCGATGTGCTCGCCTACGCCGAGGATCCCGTGGGACCCGAGGGCGGCTTCTCCGGACGTGAGGTGATGACGGAGTTCAAGCGCGCCACCGGGCTACAGACAGCGACCAACATGATCGCCACCGACTGGCGCGAGATGGGCCACACCATCCGGTCCGGTGCCGTGGACATTCCGTTGGCCGACCCGCACTTCTGGACGATGGCCGGTTCGGTGCGCGTAGCGCAGCTGTGTGACGCCTGGGGCCTGACGTGGGGTTCGCACTCCAACAATCACTTCGACGTCTCACTGGCCATGTTCACCCATGTCGCCGCAGCCGCTCCTGGCACGATCACCGCCATCGACACTCACTGGATCTGGCAGGACGGGCAACGAGTCACCAAGGAGCCGTTCACCATCGAGGACGGCTACCTCACCGTCCCCGACAAGCCCGGCCTCGGAGTGGAACTCGACTTCGAACGGATCGACGCGGCACACGAGCTGTACCAGAAGGAGGGGCTCGGTGCCCGCGACGACGCCATCGGCATGCAGTACCTGATCGAGGGATGGACGTTCGACAGCAAGCGACCGGCTCTGGTGCGATGAAGATCGTCGTCGGCGATCGCAACGTTCTGCCGCATCGTGAGCAGCTCGAGGCCGGGCTACCCGTCGGCACCGAGGTCGTCTGGTGTGTTCCGTTCGACGAGAGTCGCGTCGTCGAGGAGCTTGCCGATGCGGACGTGTACGTCGGCGGCAAGTTCAGTGCGGCCATGGGTGCCGCTGCGCCGAGGCTGCGGATGGTGCACGTTGCCGGTGCGGGAACGGACAATGTCGACCGCTCCGGATTGAGGCGTGATGTGCAGGTGTGCAACACCTTCCACCACGAGCAGTCGATCGCCGAGTACGTCGTGTCGGCGACGGTGATGCTGCGGCGACAGTTCCTGCAGCAGGACCGCGCACTCCGCTCGGGAGTGTTCGCCACCTCGGTCTACGACCCGAGAATCGCGCAACCACTCTCGCTGAGCGGTGCTCGTATCGGATTCGTCGGTTTCGGGCACATCGGTAGGCGGACGTGGCAGTTGTTCCGGACCTACGGGGCGGTGGGGGCAGCGGTCACCGGTAGTGGACACGCACCGGACGAGGGTCTCGAATGGCACTCCACGACAGATGATCTGGGGAAGCTGGCCGACTTCGCCGATGTCCTCGTGGTCTCTGCACCGCTGAACGAGCACACCCGCGGCATGATCGGTGCCGACGAACTGGGAAGGCTCGGCACCGACGGGGTGCTCGTCAATGTCGGTCGCGGTCCCCTGGTGCAGGAACAGTCGCTGTTCGACGCGTTGTCACGCAAACGGATTGCCGCGGCCGCGATCGACGTCTGGTACCGCTACCCGGGTCCCGACGGGTTGGGAGAGCCGAGCTCGTTGCCCTTCCGCGATCTCGACAACGTGCTGATGACACCCCACTCGTCGGGCGTCACGCATCACACGTTCGTCGGCCGGGTCGGAGATATCGCGTCGAACATCGATGCACTGGCGGCATCGATCCGCCGGTAAACGGTGTTGGACGTGTATTGCGGGTCGAAATAGGCTGTGAAGCAAAGTAATCGACGATTTCAGGAGTTGCAGATGACCGTAGACGTCGACAAGCCCACCAGCGGACTCTCTGCCCCGAATGCAGCGATCACGGCGCTGGCCCCCGGGGCCGCGAGCATCGACCGCATCGCGGAGGTGACGCTGTCCTCGATCGTGCTACCGCTGAAGAATCCGATCAGCGACGCCAAGGTGCTCACCGGTCGGCAGAAGGCGATGACCGAGGTGGTCTTCCTGTTCGCCGAGATTCGTACCGAACAGGGCCATGAGGGAATCGGTTTCGGATACTCCAAGCGCGCCGGCGGACCCGCCCAGTTCGCACATGCCCAGGAGATCGCCCCGGTTCTCATCGGAGAAGATCCGAACGACATCGGCAAGATCTGGACCAAGTTGGTGTGGGCCGGTGCCTCGGTGGGCCGCAGTGGCGTTGCCACGCAGGCGATTGCCGCGATCGACATCGCGCTGTGGGATCTCAAGGCCAAGCGCGCCGGGTTGCCGCTGGCCAAGCTGATCGGGTCGTCACGAGATTCGGTGCAGACGTACAACACCTCGGGCGGGTTCCTGCACACGCCGATCGAGGAGGTCATGGAGAACGCTGCCATGTCGCTGGCGAACGGCATCGGGGGTATCAAACTGAAGGTGGGACAGCCGGATTGGCGTACGGACATCGCCCGCGTCACTGCGGTGCGTGAGTTTCTCGGCGACGATGTTCCGCTGATGGTCGACGCCAACCAGCAGTGGGATCGGCCGACGGCGCAACGTATGGGGCGAATCCTGGAGCAGTTCGACCTTGTCTGGATCGAGGAGCCCCTCGATGCCTACGACGCCGAGGGGCATGCGCAGCTCGCCCGTAGTCTCGACACCTCGATCGCGACGGGCGAGATGCTGGCCAGCGTCGGCGAGCACGTCCGCCTCATCGAGGCCGGTTCGGTGGACATCCTGCAGCCCGACGCACCCCGCATCGGCGGAATCACTCAGTTCCTGAAATTGGCCTCGCTGGCCGAGCACCACAACCTGCAACTGGCACCGCACTTCGCGATGGAGATCCACCTGCACCTCGCGGCGGTGTACCCCCTGCAGACCTGGGTGGAGCACTTCGACTGGCTCGACCCACTGTTCGATGAGCACCTCGAGACCCGGGACGGACGCATGCATCTGTCCGCACGCCCGGGTCTGGGCTTCACGCTCAGCGAGCAGGGTCGTGCGTGGACCGTCGCGAAGGCAGTGGTGCGCTAACGCGCAGGTGAGCGGAAACTCGACCCCTGCTACGAAGTTTCGTGCACGTGCCGCGCAGCGGCTCGTCCCACCGGTACTGTCTCCTGGGTGACAGACGCTCACCAGGCATCGCGTTGGTCCGCGATCTTCCGGCCCACCCCGGTCCGGGTCATGGCCACGGGATTCGCGCTCGCCATCGCGTTGGGTGCGGGTGTGCTGATGCTGCCGGCGGCCACCGTCCCCGGCAGCGAGACCGGTTTTCTGCAGGCGTTGTTCACGTCCACCTCGGCTGTCAGTCTGACCGGTCTGATCGTGGTGGACACCCCGGTGTACTGGACGGGTTTCGGTCAGGGCGCGATCCTCGCACTGATTCAGATCGGCGGGTTCGGGATCATGACGATCGCGTCCCTGGTCGGATTGTTCCTGGCCGACCGAATAGGGCTTCGCGGCAGGCTCAATGCCGCAGCAGAAGTTCGGACATCAGGGCTGGGCGACGTTCGAAGCGTCGTCATCGGGGTGTTCCGTACCAGTCTGATCATCGAGAGTGTCGTCGCGATCGCCCTGGCGGCGCGCTTCTTTCTCGGATACGACGAGCCCTTCGGTCGCGCCCTCTGGCTGGGGACCTTCCATGCGGTCTCCGCGTTCAACAACGCCGGCTTCGCCCTGTTCAGCGACAACATGATCGGGTTCGCCACCGATCCGTGGATCTGTATCCCACTGTTGATTGCGGTGGTGTTGGGCGGCATCGGATTTCCGGTTCTCTTCGAGATCGCCCGTCGAGTTCGGTCTCGCGCCAAGGGGCGTCGGTCGCCTCAGCGTTGGTCGTTGCACACTCGCCTGACGCTGACCGTCACCGGGATTCTGTTGGTTCTCGGACCGGCAGTCGTGCTGCTGTTCGAGTGGTCCAGAACCCTGGGCGAATTCGGGCTCTGGGACAAGATGCTCGTCGCGACGTTTCAGGGCGTCATGCCCCGCACCGCAGGGTTCAACAGTGTCGACTACGCCGACGTCGACAATGCGACCTTGCTCGTCACCGACGTCCTGATGTTCATCGGTGGTGGCAGCGGCGGCACAGCGGGCGGCATCAAGGTCACCACGTTCGCCCTCCTGCTGTTCGTCATCCTCGCCGAGATTCGCGGTGATCGTGAGGTGACGGTGTTCGATCGTCGGATCGACGCGCGAGTGCAGCGACAGGCACTGACCGTCGCGCTGATCGGGGTCGCATTGGTCATGCTGCCGGTCGTCGCATTGCTCGCCGGCACGAACTTCGACCTCGACGTCCTGCTGTTCGAGGTCGTGTCGGCGTTCGCGACGGTAGGCCTGTCCACCGGAATCACCGCACAATTGCCCGGCTGGGGTCAGGTGATTCTGATCGCCTTGATGTATCTGGGTCGCATCGGTTCCATCACCCTGGTCAGCGCTCTGGCCGCCCGCGACCGCGGCCGGCGCTACACGCTCCCCACGGAAAGGCCGTTCATTGGCTAGGAAACCATCCTCCGACGTCGTTGTCGTTCTCGGTCTCGGTCGCTTCGGTAAGTCGCTCGCCCTGGAACTGATGGACCAGGGGGTCGAGGTGCTCGGCGTCGACAGTGACGACGCCGTTGTACAACGCGTGGCAGACCGTTTGACTCACGCTGTGGTGGCCGATACCACCGACGAGGAGTCTCTTCGACAGCTGTCGGTGCACGAGTACGACCGTGCCGTCGTGGGTATCGGGTCCAATCTCGAGGCCAGCCTGCTCACCGCATCGGCACTGGTGAATCTGTCGCTGCCGACCATCTGGGCCAAAGCGCTCAGCAACGCGCACGCCAAGATTCTCACCCAGATCGGCGTGCACCATGTGGTCAGGCCCGAGCACGACATGGGCAAGCGCGTCGCCCACCTGGTCCGTGGCCGAATGATGGACTACATCGAATTCGACGACGGTTTCGCCATGATCAAGACCTCTCCGCCCGCTTCCATCATCGGAAAGAAATTGGGCGAGAGCGGGATACGCACCAAGCACCGTGTCACCGTCGTCGCGGTCAAGCGTCAGGGCGAAGGATTCACCTACGCCACGGCAGACACGGTGATCGGCGCAGGCGATACCGTCATCGTCTCCGGTCAGGTTCGAGACGCCGAGCGATTCAGTGAGTCGACCTGAGTGATTCCAGTGTCGCTCGCGCGCCCTGCTCCTGCAGAGACGACAGTTGTTTCGTGTACTCGGCGACGAAGCGCTCGTTGTCGATCAGATCCCCGAACACTGCGCGGTTCGCGATGAAGGCCGTGGGGTTCTCGCGCTGACTCTGCGCGATCGGCACCAGTGAATCCTTCAACTGGTCGACGATCTCGATGGGCTCGCCGGACTCGTCGACGGCCTCGGCGTAGCGAGCCCAACTGGCCACCACTGCGGTGGAGCGGGCGATCTCACCGCCGGTCTCGAGATTCTTGCGGATGACAGGCAAGAGCCACTTGGGAATTCGGTCCGAGGACTCGGCACACAGGCGCGCGACGGTATCGCGGATCTCGGGATTGGAGAACCGCTCGATCAGCGTCCTCTTGTAGTCGGTCAGATCGATGCCGGGGACCGGCTGCAGCGTCGGGGTTGCCTCCTCGTCCATGTAGGCGAGCAGGAACTCCGAGAACAGCGAATCCTGGCACACGTCGTGGACGAGGCGATAGCCACTGAGGTAACCGAAGTACGCGAGCGCCTGATGACTGGCATTGAGCAACCGCAGCTTCATCAGCTCGTAGGGGGTGACGTCCTCGACCACCTGCACGCCCACGTCTTCCAGCGGCGGACGGCCGAGGGTGAAGTTGTCCTCGAGCACCCACTGCGTGAACGGCTCGCCCGCGACGGGCCACTGGTCGTCGATGGCGTACCGCAGCGAAAGCTGTTCGGTCACTTCCGGTGTCGTGACCGGTGTGATGCGATCGACCATCGAATTGGGGAACGCGCCTTCTGCCCGGATCCAGTCGGCCAACGCCGGATCCTTCAGTCGCGCGAACGTCGTGAACGTCGACTGCGCCATATGGCCGTTGCCCTCGATGTTGTCGCAGGACATGATGGTGAAGGGCGTCATGCCGCGTTCCTTGCGTCGAGCCAACGCCTCGGTGACGAGCCCGAATGTCGTTGCGGGTACAGCGCCCTCGGCAAGATCGGCGACGATCGCCGGATTCTCCGCGTCGAACTCGCCCGTCGTTGCGGAGAAGTTGTAGCCACCCTCGGTGATGGTGAGCGAGACGATCTTGGTCGTTTCGGCGGCCATCTTCTCGATCACGGCCTCGGCGTCGTCCGGCGCGAACAGGTACTCGACGATGGAACCGATGACTCGGGTGTCCCACGTGCCGTCGGAATGCTTGAGCGCCAACGTGTACAGGCAGTCCTGAGCGTGCATGACGTCGTTCATTCGCCGGTCGCCGGGCAGTACCCCGACGCCGCAGATTCCCCAGTCCATCGCCTGCCCCTGCTGGAGCAGACGATCGACGTACATCGCCTGGTGCGCTCGATGGAAGCCGCCGACGCCGAAATGCACGATGCCCACCGTCACCTCGGACCGGTCGTACGTCGGGACGGCGACGTCCTCGATGAAGTCGGCGAGGTTCTGCGAGTTCAACTTCATGCGTTGGTCTCCTTCGAAAGTCCTGGAATCACTACGGCTTTGATGCTTCCGGGTTGACGGTCGGCGTTCAGTGCATCCTCGACGCCGTCGAGTCCGAACCGCGCCGTCACCATCGCGTCGAGATCAACCATGCCCGACGCCACCAGCGCGCGTGCGATCGGCCATGTGTTGGCGTAGCGAAAGACGCCGGTGAGCAGCAGTTCTCGGTTCTGGATCCGCGAGATCGGCAGCGGATAATCCGACCCGCCCATGCCGACGAGGACGACCGTGCCTGCGGGTCGGACGGCGTGGATGCCGTCGACCACCGCTCGGGCCGCACCGGAGGCGTCGACGAAGGCGTCGACCGTCAGTGCGCGCACGTCCTCGGCGGCTGGGTCGAGTACGCGCGTCGCGCCGAATCTCTCGGCGTTGGCGCGGCGGGAAGCGTCGATATCGGTGACGATCACCTCGGTGGCACCGAATGCGCGCGCGACCTGCGCGGTGACGAGCCCGACGGGACCCGCGCCCGCGATGAGCACGCTCGAGCCTGCGGAGATGCGTGCCTTCTGGGCCGATGCGATGCCGACCGACAGTGGCTCGAAAAGGGCTGCGGCCTCGTCGGAGATGTCGTCGGGGACGTCGTGGGCGAAGGTCGACTGGATCAGCACGTACTCCGCGAGCGCGCCGTCGATGGGCGGCGTCGCGAAGAACTCCATGGCCGGGCACAGGTTGTAGCGGCCTGCCCGGGACGGTGCGCTGGTGGGATCGGGGCGCTGCGGCTCGATGGACACGCGCTGCCCGACGCGGGTGTCGGAGACCTCGGAGCCCACGGCCACGATGACGCCCGCTGCTTCGTGCCCGAGTACGAGCGGACCGTCGACGACGTAGTCGCCGATGTGCCCTTCGCGGTAGTAGTGCGCGTCGGAACCGCACACTCCGACTGCCGTGACCTGCACGAGGACCTCGTCGTGCGCGGGCGTGGGGACGGGCCGTTCTTCGAGTCGTATCTCCTGCACTCCGGTCAGGACGCTGGCCTGCATGGATTGTGGCACGGGCCGCTGGTGGCGAGGGGGTGTTGTGTAGATCACACCTTAATGTTAGCTTAGTGAGCAGATGAACACGAGTTGAGCATCTGCTCATATTTCAGGGAGGCGGACATGGACGGATCGACGTCCGGCACCGGGGGAGCGAAGCCTTCGCGGTCCGGAGAGGATCTACGCCTGGCTCTGCGCGCCGCAACCATGTACCACCTCGAAGGCGCGACTCAGGCCGAGATCGCCGTCAAGCTCGGCGTCTCGCGCCCGACAGCAGGCCGGCTCGTTGCACGGGCTCGCACCCAGGGTCTGGTGACGATCGAGATCAACGTTCCCGACGATCTCCAGGGCACCGTCCACGCCGAACTCGAACGGGAACTCGAGGCGCAGTTCGGATTGACCGAGGTGCTCGTCGTATCGGACGTCATCGACGGCACCGATGCCGGCTACGGGTCCCTGGGTCGCGCGGCGGCGACGTTGCTCTCGCGTCGCCTCAAGGATCAGGACGTTCTCGGCTTCACCTGGGGACCCGAGACGGTGGCGGTTGCGAGCTCGTTGAAGACGCGATCCACCAAATGTGCTGCGGTGGTGCAACTCGACGGTTCCATCACCTCGGCCGACTACCAGACCGGCGTCGAATACACGCTCGGGCGGTGTGCTGCGTACCTGCAGGCGACACCCATCAGGCTCAATGCGCCGCTGTACGCAGATCAGGCGACAGTTGTTGCGTTGGAGCAAGATTCGGTGATCTCACGCGCCCTCAAGGCCGGGACCGATGCCGATGTGATGATGTACGGTATCGGTCCCGTTTCCACGTCCACCACGTTGTTCGAGGGCAGCTTCATCGATCTCGAGGTGCTCGACGAACTGCGTCGACTCGGTGCGGTCGGTGAGATCGGCGGCCGGTTCTACGACGCCGAAGGCAACGACACCGGAGGATCGCTTCCCGGCCGAACCGTCTCGGTGGGACTCGACGCCATCAGGGCCTGCGATCGGGCTGTGCTCGTCACCGGCGGACAGCGCAAACACGAAGCGTTGCTCGGTGCTCTGCGGGGTGGCCTGGCCTCGATCCTGGTCACCGATATCGAAAGTGCACGTTGGCTCGTTGCGCAAGCTCCAGCAACGGCGACCTCCAATGGAAAGGTATTTCAGTGAGGGTATTACCGAAAGTGGTTGTCGCGGGCTCGCTCGCGACGACCTTGGTTCTGTCCGGATGTGCCGGTGCCGGCTCGTTCGGTGGTGACGGTGACGGTACAACGATCACCGTTGCGATCGTCTCGAATTCGCAGATGTCCGACGCCATCTCGCTGGCTCCCGAGTTCGAGGCGGAAAACCCTGGCATCAACCTGAAGTTCGTGTCGCTGTCGGAGAACGAGGCCCGTGCCAAGATCACGGCCTCGGTCGCGACCGGTGGCGGCGAGTTCGACGTGGTGATGATCAGCAACTTCGAGACCCCGCAGTGGGCCGAGAACGGTTGGCTGACCAACCTTTCCGAGTACGCGGACGCCACGCCGGGGTACGACGAGGACGACTTCATCCCGACGTTGAAGGAGTCGCTGTCGTACGAGGGCAGCATGTACTCCGTGCCGTTCTACGGTGAGTCGTCGTTCCTGATGTACCGCAAGGATCTCATGGAGGCCGCAGGCATCACGATGCCGGAGGAGCCGACGTGGCAGCAGGTGGCCGATGCCGCCGCGGCACTCGACAGCCCCGGCCTCTCCGGAATCTGCCTGCGCGGCAAGCCCGGTTGGGGTGAGGTGCTCGCGCCGCTCAACACCGTCATCAACGCGTTCGGCGGCCGCTGGTACGACGAGAACTGGAACGCTCAGTTGAACAGTCCCGAGGTACGAGAAGCCGTGCAGTTCTACGTCGACACCGTGCGTGAGCACGGTCAGGCCGGCGCGGCCACCAGTGGCTTCAGCGAGTGCGGAACGCAACTCTCGCAGGGCAACACCGCAATGTGGTACGACGCCACCTCGGCCGTCTCGGTACTCGAGGACCCGTCGTCGAGCAATGTCGTCGGGCAGATCGGTTACGCCAAGGCCCCGTCGGCGGCCAAGGGCGACAACGGTTGGTTGTACTCCTGGGCCCTCGGAATCCCCAAGACCAGCGAGGCTCCCGACGACGCGTGGAAGTTCGTCTCGTGGATGACCAGCAAGGAGTACCTGAACAAGGTCGGTAACGAACTCGGTTGGGAGCGGGTGCCTCCCGGTAGTCGCCTGTCGACCTACGAGATTCCCGAGTACGCGGAGGCGTCGGCGGCCTACGGTCAGCTGACCCTCGACTCCATCGACAGTGCCGACCCGAACAACCCCACCGTGGATCCGGTTCCGTACACCGGAGTCCAATTCCTGACCATTCCGGAGTTCCAGGACCTCGGTACCCGGGTCAGTCAACAGATCAGTGCCGCAGTCGCCGGGCAGATCAGTGTCGACGACGCTCTCGATCAAGCGCAGCAATACGCCGAAGTGGTCGGCAGGACCTACCAGGAGGACCAGGGATGACCACCACCGAAGAACGGACGGCTCCGGCCGGACCGGAGAAGTTCGTACCGAGACCGAGGACGATCTCCAAGGCCGAGGGGTGGCGTCGGCGCGGACCGCTGTTGCCCGCCTTGGTGTTCGCCATCATCGTCACCCAGATTCCGTTCCTGTTCACGCTGTACTACTCGACGCAGTCCTGGAACCTCGTTCGTCCCGGTTCGCGTGAGTTCAACGGTCTGAACAACTACATCGACGTCTTCCGCGACAGTCAGTTCCGCGAGGTCGCGATGAACACCGTGATCATGATCGTCGGAACGGTGATCATCTCGGTGGTGCTCGGTCTGGCCCTGGCGTTGCTGCTCGATCGAAAGTTCATCGGGCGCAGCCTCATTCGCACGCTGCTGATCACCCCGTTCCTCGTCACCCCGGTCGCCGGTGCGCTGATCTGGAAGACGACGATGTTCGATCCCGTCTTCGGTCTGATCAATTTCGCGCTGAGCCCGTTCGGGGTCGGCGAGATCGACTGGGTCTCGCGGTTCCCGCTGGCCGCGGTCATGACGAACCTGGTGTGGCAGTGGACGCCGTTCATGATGCTGCTCATCCTCGCCGGGCTGCAGTCCATGCCCAAGGACATCGCCGAGGCCGCACGCGTCGACGGGGCGGGCCCGTTCAAACTCTTCCGCGAGTTGACGTTGCCGCACCTGCGCCGGTTCATCGAACTGGGCACGGTTCTCGGTGCCATCTACCTCGTCAACACCTTCGACGCCGTCTACATGATGACCTCCGGTGGACCGGGAGTCGCGTCGGCCAACCTGCCGTTCTACATCTACCAACGGGCCTTCCTCGGATTCGACATCGGTCAGGCCGCGGCCATGGGTGTCGTCACCGTGGTGGCGACCATCATCCTCAGCACTCTGGCGCTGAGACTGATCTTCAAGAGCTTCAGCGCAAACGAGGAGGCGGCGTGATGAGCACGGCAACCACGAGCAAGAACAAGGCCGTCGCACAGACCTCCGACGGCCAGGAGATCCGCAAGAAGAGCAAGTGGGGCCCGGGCACGGTCTGGTCGTTCGTCGCCTGGGTGGCCGGCATCGCCTTCTTCTTCCCGGTGCTCTGGATGGTCATCACCGGCTTCAAGCAGGAGGCCGACGCCTACTCCAACCCGCCGAAGCTGATCTTCACCCCCACCCTCGATCAGTACCGAGGTGTCCTCGAGAGCGGCATCGGCACCACCCTGCTGAACTCGGCGTTCGCGACGATCGTGTCGACGATTCTGGTTCTGCTGCTGGGTGTTCCAGCGGCGTTTGCGCTGTCGCTGCGGCCGGTCAAGAAGACCCAGGACGTGCTGTTCTTCTTCATCTCCACCAAGATGCTGCCCGTCGTGGCCGTCATCGTTCCGCTGTACGTCATCGTCGGTGACATCGGCATGCTCGACAACATCTGGGCCCTGGTGGTCCTCTACACCGCGATGAATCTTCCGATCGCCGTATGGATGATGCGTTCGTTCTTCATGGAGGTGCCGGCCGAACTGCTCGAGGCCGCCAGCATGGACGGTGCGTCGCTGTGGACCTCGGTACGCGAGGTGATCCTGCCGCTCGTCTCTCCCGGTATCGCGGCGACGTCGTTGATCTGCGTGATCTTCTCGTGGAACGAGTTCTTCTTCGCCGTCAACCTCACTGCCGTTCAGGCCCAGACGATTCCGGTGTACCTCGTCGGATTCATCACCGGCCAGGGCCTGTACTGGGCCCAGCTGTCCGCCGCTGCGACGTTCGCAGCACTCCCCGTCGTCCTTGCCGGATGGTTCGCGCAGAACAAGCTCGTGCGCGGTCTGTCCTTCGGCGCCATCAAATAGGAGAAAGTCTCATGGCTGCAATCAAGTACAAGAAGGCATCCTGCGTCTACGAAGGTGCCGATTCGCTCGCCGTCGATTCCCTCGACCTCGAGATCGAGGACGGCGAGTTCGTCGTCCTGGTCGGACCGTCCGGCTCCGGCAAGTCCACCGCCCTGCGCATGCTCGCCGGTCTCGAAGAGATCGACGGTGGCGCAATCGAAATCGGCGGCAAGAACATGGTGGGCGTTCCGTCCAAGGACCGCGACATCGCCATGGTCTTCCAGAACTACGCGCTCTACCCCAACAAGACCGTCGGGGAGAACATGGGCTTCGCGCTCAAGATGCGCGGAGTGAGCCTCGAGAAGCGTCAGGCACGCGTCGCGGAAGCGGCCCGTCTGCTCGATCTCACTGAGTACCTCGACCGCAAGCCCGGCAAGCTCTCGGGCGGCCAGCGTCAGCGAGTTGCCATGGGCCGCGCAATCGTTCGCGAACCGCAGGTGTTCTGCATGGACGAGCCGCTGTCCAACCTCGACGCCAAGCTACGGGTGCAGACGCGTACGCAGATCGCGGCGCTGCAGCGCAGACTCGGCACCACGACGGTCTACGTCACCCACGATCAGGTCGAGGCCATGACGATGGGCGATCGCGTCGCCGTCCTGCGCGGCGGCAAACTGCAGCAGTTCGCCTCTCCCACAGACCTGTACGACAACCCCGTCAACGCGTTCGTCGCAGGATTCATCGGCTCCCCGGCGATGAACCTGATGACGGTACCCATCGGCTCGGGCGGCGTGCAGATCGGCAAGTTCCTGCTCCCGCTCGAGCGCGACGAACTGACCAAGCTCGCGAGCCTGGGAATCGACGAGGTCACCATCGGAATGCGGCCCGAGAATCTCGGCATCGTGCACGGTGGCGGTGAAGGATTCGAAGGAAAGGTCGATCTCATCGAGGAGTTGGGCAGCGAGTCCTACGTCTACGCACACCTCGACGACCCGAAGGTCAAGGGGCTCGACGGGGGACCGGTGTCGTTGGTGGCGCGTTCGGCAGTACGTGCCCCGGCGAGGATCGGCGAGAGCATCGGCCTGACACGCCTCGACGGTGCGATCCACCTCTTCCACCCCGAGACGGGGGAGCGCATCTAACGCGGCTGGTACGCGGTCTTTCGCGCGAGGATCAGTGCCGTCAGAAGCGCGGCACCCCAGAGCAGGAAGATGCCGTCGAAGAACAAGTGCCCGTACTTGACACTTCGATTCTCGTCCGATGCGATCGAGCCGATCACCGCGCCGACGAACGACGCCCCGCCCCAGAGGATCAGCAGCACCGAGCCGGGCCAGGAGATGCCGAGGATCAACGACGGCATCCTGGTCCGGTTCTGTGCTGCCAGGCGCGGCCGGTTCATGTACGCCAGGGCCGGAAGAATCGCCGCGCCGAGTTTGACCAACGCGAGCACCAGCAGTGCCGTTCGCGCTGCCGCCGGGTCGCTGTCGACCCACTCCGTGGCGAAGGCACCGACGGTATCGAGCATCCACCGTCCACCTGCGGCCCAATAGCCGGAAAATGCTGCGTGGACTGTCCCCAGTGCACCTGCGATCGCGAAGTATCCGATGGCCACGGTGGTCGAGGCTAGCCGAGTTGCCACCCCCGTTCAGGGGTAGCGAGCAATTGTTCATCTCACCTACCGTGACGGTGATGGGCATCACACGCGCAGGAGGAAACATGGCCGAATCGGCATACACGGCATTCAGGAACGCTCGCGATCTACTGCTCGACGCCTACGGCGAGTACGACCGCGCCGTCGACACTTTCGAGTGGCCGTCGTTCGGTGAGACGTTCAACTGGGCGATCGACTGGTTCGACGCGATCGCACGAGGCAACGACGGCACCGCGCTGTGGATAGTCGAGGAGGACGGCAGCGAGGCCAAGTACAGCTTCGACGACATCGCTCGTCGCTCCGACCAGGTTGCTCGGTGGCTCGAACAGCAGGGAATCGGCCGCGGTGACTCGGTGATCCTGATGCTCGGCAATCAGGTGGAGTTGTGGGAAGCGATGCTCGCGGTCATGAAGCTGGGCGCTGTGTTGATGCCGACCACCACGGCCATCGGATCCTCGGACCTGACAGACCGCGTGGTACGCGGCAATGCGCGAGCAGTGATCGTGAACCCCTCGGACACCGGCAAATTCGACGACGTCCCCGGTGAGTACCTGCGTATCGCCACCTCCGCCTCCGACGGTTGGGTCGACTATTCCGGGGCCCGTGATGTCGACGCTCGATCGTTCGAGTCGGTGACCGCTCCCACCGACCGACTGCTGATGTACTTCACCTCCGGCACCACCAGCAAGCCCAAACTCGTCGAGCATACTCAGATCTCCTATCCCGTAGGGCATCTGAGCACCATGTACTTCCTCGGGCTGCGCCCGGGAGATGTGCACCTGAACATCAGCTCCCCGGGGTGGGCCAAGCACGCGTGGAGTTGCTTCTTCGCCCCGTGGATTGCCGAGGCGACCATCTTCATCTACAACTACGGCAAGTTCGACGCGAAAGCGTTGCTCGAGCAGATCCGACGGGCCGAGGTGACGACGTTCTGTGCACCACCGACCGTGTGGCGCATGCTGATTCAAGCCGATCTCGCCGGCGGCGGTGGTTCGCTACGCGAGGCCATCGGAGCCGGTGAGCCGCTCAATCCCGAGGTGATCTCGCGGGTCCAGCAGGAGTGGGGCCTGAGTATCCGCGACGGATTCGGTCAGACGGAAACCACTGCGCTGGTTGCCAATACGCCGGGCGCGGTACTCAAGTCCGGCTCGATGGGTAGGCCGTTGCCGGGCGTCCCGGTGGCGATCGTCGACCCCACCACGGGCGAACTCGCCGACGAGGGCGAGATCTGCCTCGACCTGGCCCAGCACCCGTTCAACCTGATGACCGGCTACCTCGGTGACCCCGAACGCAATGCCGCCGTCATGGCCGACGGTTACTACCACACCGGCGACGTCGCATCACGGGACTCCGAGGGGTACATCACCTACGTCGGCCGCACCGATGACGTGTTCAAGGCCTCGGATTACAAGATCTCCCCGTTCGAGCTCGAAAGCGTACTCATCGAACACCCCGCCGTTGCCGAGGCAGCAGTGGTGCCCGCCCCCGACGAGACGCGACTGGCCGTTCCCAAGGCATACGTGGCATTGGCGTCGGGCTGGGAACCCAACGAGGACACCGCCTTCGAGATCTTGAAATACGCACGCGAGCACCTGGCTCCGTTCCTGCGCGTGCGTCGCATCGAATTCTTCGAGCTACCGAAAACGATCTCCGGCAAGATTCGCCGTGTGGAATTGCGCGCTCGTGAGGATGCGGCCGTGGGTCCGCTGGAGACCGAGTGGCGCGACGACCAGTTTCCTGCGCTGAAGAGGTGATGTGACTGTCCACAATTTGCCTGCGGAGACGGGATCCCGATTCTCGAGGCGAATTGTGGACGCTCAGGTCACCTGCCCCAGAACCGTTCGAGGACGCCGAGCACTTCTGCGGAGGCCGCCATCGTCGTCGCATGATCGAATCCGCGGATGACATGCAATTCGGAGTTCGGTACCAACGCTGCGGCAGCGCGCGTGTCGTCGAGCCGGGTGCCGTCCTGCGAGCCGACGTAGAACAGCGACGGCTGGGTGAAGTGCTGCAACGTCACGTCCGGTAGTCCGGGATCGGCGTCATTGGCTCGGATGTACGCGGCCATTGCCTGAGCGTCGTTGGCGGAGAACACCGCTCGGGTTCCGGGATCGATCGGAAACATGCGGTGGTTGTTCCACGCCTCGAGGAACCCGTCCATGCCACTGTGCTCCAACACATCCGCGCATCCCGGGAAGAACAGGCGATCGAACGCTCCGGCCTGAGCGCCGTGACTACCGCCGCCCACGGCCAGTGACCGCACTCGCTCTGGCTTCGCCGCGGTCAACGCCAAGCCCGCCCTGGCCCCGAACGAATAGCCGAGATAGTCGACGGTGTCGACACCCACTGCGTCGAGCACCGCAGTCAGATCGCCGACGATGATGCTCATCGCATACGCGTCGGGAGTATGGGGCTTGTCGCTGCGGCCGTGCCCGCGACTGTCGATCAGAATCAACTGCCGACTGCCGCGCAGCGCCTTCACATACCCGAACGTCCGCCAGATCGTGTGCGTCAGAAAACTGCCGTGCACCATCAACAGGGGTGGGCCTGACCCCACCACCGTGTACGCAATCCGTGTCCCATCGTCTGCATTCGAGGCGTACTCCACCCCGCGATTCTTGCCCACTGCGCCTGTGGGTCGCTCCGCAGGCTCCACTCCGGTCCACTCAATGTGACATTGACCCCCGAAAAGGCCACTGAACGTCACATTGACTCCTCACGGGTGGGCGCTTCTCGGGTGGGCGCTTCTCGGGCCGACTCGACGGTTGGGGTGAGGTCGATGGTGCGGGTCGGGCCGATGGCGTCGAGGAACGGTCGATCGTGGCTTGCGACGATCAGTGCACCTTCGAATGTCTCGAGTGCGTCGATGAGGTGTTGTCGGCTGGTGATGTCGAGGTTGTTGGTGGGCTCGTCGAGCATCAGTAGTTTCGGAGCGGGCTCTGCCAGCAGAATTCGTGCCAGTGCGGCGCGCAGTCGCTCTCCTCCGGAGAGGGTCGCGACGACGGCGTCGGCGTCGGATCCGCGGAACAGGAAGCGCGCGAGTTGGCCTCGGATTCGTTCGGCGGTGGCCTGTGGCGCGACGTCTGCGACGTTGTCGGCGACGGTGCGAGTCTCGTCGAAGATGTCGAGTCGCTGCGGTAGGTACTTCCACGGAACCTCGGCTCCGGTGGCGTCCAGAGCCCGTAGCAGTGTGGTCTTGCCGCTGCCGTTCGGCCCGACCAGAGCGATGCGTTCGGGACCGACGACAGTGAGCTCGTCGTGGGTCAGAACGACCTGTCCGGGATGGACTTTCGTTGCCGGGAGGTCGACGCGTATCTCGCGGTCGTCGCGCACGAGGTCCTCGGCGGCCGAGAGCGACGATCTGGCGTCGTCGACGCGATCGGTGTGGGTACCGCGTAGCTTTCCGGCCGATTCCTGTGCGGCGCGTTTTCGCGCACCCATGATGATCTTGGGTTCGCGCTTCTGCTCTTCCATCTTCTTGCCGTACCGCAGACGGCGGTCGAGTTTGATTCGGGTGTCGATCAATTCGCGTTCCTGCTTGCGGACGTCGTTCTTCGCGTCGCGGACCGTTGCCCGCGCCGCCTCCTGTTCGGCGTCGATCACCGAGCGATAGTGCCGGTAGTTGCCGCCGAACATGCGCAGCCGCGAGACTCCACTGCGCTCTGCCCGCACCTCGGCGATGGAGTCGACGCGTTCGAGCAGTTCGAGGTCGTGAGTGCACACGATCAGCACACCCGAATACCCGTCGACCGCTGTGTACAACCGTTGTCGCGCAACCCGATCGAGGTTGTTGGTCGGTTCGTCCAGCAGTAGTACGTCGGGCTCGGCCAGTAGCTCCGCGGTGAGAGCGAGCAGCGTGGCCTCGCCGCCCGACAGGGTGCCGATTCGGCGATCCAGGTCGTGGAGGGACTCGACGACGCTGCCGAGGCCGAGCTTGTCCAGCAACGCCAGAGCGCGTTCCTCGATGTCCCAGGCCGACCCGACGACTGCGAAGTCTTCCTCGTCGGCGGAACCGGATTCGATGCGATGCAATGCTACTCGCACCGAATCGATGGCCAGTACCCGATCCACGGGTAGATCGGGGTCCAGTGTGATGTCCTGTCGCAGGTAGCCCAAGACGCCCGGCATCGTGATGGAACCTCGTTGCGGTACCAATTCCCCGGCGAGCAACCTCAGTAAGGTCGACTTCCCCGCGCCGTTGGAACCGACGAGACCTGTTGTGCCGCTGGTAAAGATGGCCGACAAGGCGTCGAACACGGGGTCGCCGTCGGGCCAGGAGAACGTCAGGTTCGAGACAGAAAGGGAGGATGAGTGAGGCATGGGCGCTCCAAAGGTGTGCATGCGGACGATCTGCAGGCGTCTAGGACCTTTGGAAGAGCAATGGCCTCTCCGAATCTGTGGGCAGCAGGGCAGGACCCACGCTAACCCCGAACCCCGCGAGCGCGCAATCGAATTAGATCGTCGGACCCTTCTTGCGTAGATCGTCGACCGTCTCCATGGCGCCGCGGAGCTCGTCCAACCACTCCTGGGTGTGTTCTCCGACCAGCTTGACGGCCCACGCGAGGGCGTCCGCGCGGGAGCGAGCGACGCCGGCGTCGACGAGGGTGTCCAGGACGCGACGCTCGGGCTGACGCAGGCGGGTCATGACCGGTACCGCGAGGTGGGTGAACAGGACCACGTCGGATCCGGTCCTCACACCCCAGGCGACCTTGCGTCCGTATCGCTTCTCGGCCTCGGCGGCGATCTGCATGCGGTCGCCGCGGGTCGTTTCTCGGAACCGTGCGATGCGACCCTCGTTGGTGGCCGGTGAAGTGTCCGGCTCTGCAGGCAATGTTCCGACGACGACGATCTCCTCTCGGTCGACCTCGACCGAGGCGGCACCGTCGAACCAGGTGTCCGGGAGTCGGCCACCGAACCAGTCGGCGGCGTCGGTGGCGTCCGGAATGTCTGCGTGCTGCCAGCCGCCGGGGCGGCCGAACGAGCGTCCGTTGGGTTTCATGAGGACTCCTTCGGTTGTGTTGTAAGACTGATTACATAATTACACCTCCTTTCGAGATCGTGCCACCAGTGTTTCGCGTACGCACTGGGGCATGATCGACCCCGTGCGCACTTCGAGAAGACCCACGACTCTGGCCGCGATCGTGTCCGTACTGGCATTGGTGCTCGCCGCCTGCGGTCAGAGTGGGCCCGATCAGCCGCAGACTGTCGCCGAGCAGTTCGCCGCCGCGGTCAACAGTGCGAACATCGACCAAGCGGCTGCGTTGACCACCGATCCGGCCGGCGCGACGGCAGCCCTCACCGAGCTGTACGACGGGCTTTCGGCAGGCGGAACGGTGACGGCAACTCCCGATTTCGAGGCCACCGACGCCAACGCCGATACCGGCACGTTCACGTTGAATGCCGGTTGGCGCTTCTCGACGACCACCGACGGCACCGCCGAACCCGACGGCGAGCCGAAGGAATGGAACTACACGACCTCGGCGACCGCGGCGGAGACCGAGCAGGGTTGGAAGATCACGTGGGATCCGGCGATGTTGGTGCCGGGCCTGACGGCCGACTCGTCGGTGCGCTTCACACCGACCGACGCGCTCGTCGCGCCGCGCATCTTCGACGGCAACGGCGTCGAGCTGATGTCGCAGCAGGTGGTCACCCTGGTCAACGTCGATGCGACGGCCGATCCCGTGGCTGTCGCGAACCTCGTCGGATCCGTCGTCCCGGGTATCACCGCCGAGTACGTCACCTCGACTGTGGCTGCAGCGCAGGGGAATTCGGCCACCATCGTATTGCTTCGTCAGGCGGACATCGACCCCATCGGTGCTCAGCTCGCGACCGTTCCCGGAGTCACCCTGGCCCCGCAGACGCGGTTGCTCGCCACCGACCGCAACCTCGTGTCGCCGGTCCTCAACGACCTCACGACGCTGTGGGAGCAGGAGCAGGCGGCCAATCGTGGATGGGCTGTACAGGCTGTTGCAGCGGACGGCACCGTCACTCCGCTGGCGGGACGCGATGCCGGAACCGGCGACGATATTGCGACCACCCTGGATTCGGCACTGCAACTCAAAGCCGAGAATGCCCTTGCGTCGCTGCCGCAGCAGGCGGACATCGTCGCGCTTCGGCCGTCGACGGGGGCGGTTCTGGCAGTGGCGCAGAATGCCGCCGCCGATGCCGAGGGCCCGATCGCGCTGACCGGCCTGTACCCGCCGGGGTCGACGTTCAAGACGGTGACCACCTCGGCTGCACTGCAGTCCGGTGCCGTCACCCCCGATACCGTGCTGCCGTGCCCGGCGACGGAGAACATCGAAGGCAGGCAGATCCCGAACGACGACAACTTCGATCTCGGCGACGTGCCGCTCCACACCGCCTTCGCCAAGTCCTGCAACACGACGATGGGCCGCCTCGGTGTGGCACTCCCGCCGAACGGACTGACCGACGCGGCCGCGCAGTACGGCCTCGGCGTCGACTACGTCACCCCCGGTCTGACGACCGTCACCGGCTCGGTCCCGTCGGCCGACACCCCGGCGCAGCGCGTGGAGTCCGCCATCGGTCAGGGGCAGGTGACCGCGTCGCCGTTCGGAATGGCGCTGGTCGCGTCGTCGATCGCGAACAACGGATTGCTGCCGCCGACGGTCGTCGTCGGAGAGCCGGGCGTGGGCAACATGCAGCCGGCAGCGGTGAACCCGCAGGTCACCGAGCAGATCAAGACCATGATGCGCGAGACGATCACCGGCGGCACAGCGACGGCTCTCAATGACATCCCCGGGTTGCTCGGCAAGACCGGCACCGCGGAGTTCGGTGCCAACAACGAAGGCGCCCACGGTTGGTTCGTCGGGATCTCGGGCGATCTCGCGTTCGCGGTGTTCGTGAACGACGCGGGCAGTTCGGGCCCGGCCATCGAGGCTGCGGGTCGTTTTCTGCGGTGAATCGGCTGCGGCCGAGTCTCAATCGTGACCGGCTCGTATGAATCCCGTGCTTGTTACTCGTGTGACTACAGTGAATATTGTGACTCATGAGTTCTATGAGTCGTGCCCGTCGTGGCCCGCGCAAGGTCCGCGGTCGCTACCTCGTCGCCGTTGCAGCATCGGCGACGTTGACGGTCTCGGCAGTGTTCTGGATGGTCGATCGCCCGCCGAGCGAGGCCGAGGTGCTGGTCTCGAAGTTCGTCGACGCCCTGGACAACCGCGATGTCGCGGCCGCTGCCGCGATGACGACCTACCCGAACGCCGCGACGGCCGCGCTGAACCAGATGTTCGACGGCTTGTCGGCCGGTGGCACGTCCACCGGTGACTTCGACCTGACCCAGTACATGGACCTCTCGGACGAGAGTGGATTCTTCACCCTGGCGTCCGCCTGGAACTTCGGTGAGGGCAAGGACTGGAAGTACAGCGCACAGGGCTCGACCAAGAAGCTCAGCGTGGGTTGGCGCATCGCGTGGGATCCGGCCACCCTCGTCCCCGACCTCACCTCGGGCGGATCGGTCCGCTACACCCGGACCGACGCCGCCCCGCCGCTGATCTTCGACGCCGCGAACAACGTGCTGATGAGCGAGCGCACCATCAACGCCATCTCCCTCGACCCGGCGCAGATGAGCGATCCGGCCACGTCCACGGCGCAACTAGCGGATGTCATCGACGTCGTCGCCCCGCTCATCACCTCCGAATCGATGCTGGCCGAACTGAATTCGGCCGGCGGCGCACCGATCACCGCCGTGACCTTGCGTGACGACGACTTCGCCGTCCTCGAAGACGACCTGCGCGCCGTGCCGGGCGTCGTGGTCTCGCCGCAACCCAAACTGATCGTCGACGATCGTCGGATCACCTCTCCCGTGCTGGATTCGCTGCGCGCCGCATGGCAGGAAGGACGCGACGCCACCGCAGGCTGGGCCGTCGACACCTACACCGTCGACGGAACGGGCGAACGCCGCGTCGGATTCCAAGGACCGGGCGGGCCGGACCTGCACGCGACACTCGATCCGCGCATCCAGTTGGCAGCCGAGAATGCGGTCGTCATGGCGGGATCGTCGGCGTCGATCGTCGCCGTGTCCACCTCGACCGGCGCGATTCTCGCTGCGGCACAGAACAGTTACGCCAACGAGCAGGGCGACGTGGTGTTCGGGGGCTCCTACCCGGCAGGAACCGCGTCTGAGCTCGTGCGGGCCGTGCAGTCCGATCGCGGCGACGACAGTGCCGAAGACGCAGCTGCCGGCTTGGGACTCGGTATCAACTACTCGATGCCGGGACTCGACGCCCACACAGGATCTCCCGCCGCCAGCCGCAGTGCGATCGACGGCATCAGGACCGTGTCCACTGCCTCCGGTGACGAGGCGACCGTGACTCCGTTCGGACTCGCGCAGATGGCAGCCGCGATCTCTCGGGGCAGCGCTCCGACTCCGACGATCGTCGCGGGGCAGACCGCAGTCGCCGATCGAGAGTCCAAGGCAATGGGGTCGGATGCGGTAAACCGGTTGCGCGGCATACTCGCCGACTCGTCGAGCAGTAGCGGTCTCGACACGTTCGACGGTGTGCAGGGATTCGCCGGGGACAGTGGCGACGACCGCTTCGTCCTCGCCACCAGTGGTGACGTCGCATTCGCGGTGTACATCGAGGACGCGGACGGTGGAGACCAGGCAGTGCGGATGACGAGCCGGTTGCTGCAGGAGATGGCGAACCCCGTCGAATGAGCCTGAGGTTCAGGCCAGATAGTTAGGCGCGGTAGTTTCATTCGGTGACTGTGCTCGATTTCGGACTTCTGGTGGTGGCCGGGTTCTTCGCCGGGCTCATCGGGTTCGTCACCGGGCTCGCATCGCTCGTGTCCTACCCTGCTCTGCTCGCAGTGGGTTTGCCTGCGGTATCGGCGAACGTGACGAACACTGTTGCGTTGGTCGCGGCCGGTGTCGGAGCGACGGTGAGCTCCTCGGCCGAGCTGGCCAAGGACGGTAAGCAGTTGGTTCGCTACGCGATCTACTCGGCGCTGGGCGGCACCACGGGTGCGATTCTGCTGCTCAACACGCCGGACGGTTCGTTCGAGGTGGTCGTGCCGTTCCTGGTCGCTATGGCAGCCATCGCGCTACTGCTGCAGCCGAGTATCCGAAAGCTGTCCGGAGGCAGGCAGTTTCCGACGCTCTATCCGCTGGCGCTGTTCGCGGTCGCGATCTACGGCGGCTACTTCGGGGCCGGGGCCGGGGTCATCTTCCTCGCGCTGGCATTGATCTGCACGGCGGATACGTTCTGGCGCGCAAGCGTTCTGAAGAGCTTCTTCCTCGGCATCGCGAACCTGATTGCCGCAATCATCTTTTCGTTCTCCGGTCAGGTGAACTGGTGGGCTGCGCTCGCGCTGGCGATCGGTTGCTTCGCCGGCGGTGCCTGCGGGCCACCGACGGTCAAGGTGATCTCGCCGATCATTCTGCGTATTGCGGTCGGGATTCTGGGGCTCGGTCTCGCCGGGTGGCTGGGGTATCAGGCCTTCGGCTGACGGTCGGTGTTCGGCATGCTCAGCGCAGCCAGCCCGACGGCGCTCAGCGCCAGAAGGCCGAGAATCACGTACGCACCCGAGTAGCTTCCGGTCCATTCGGCGAGCACGGCACCGGCCCAGGGGGCCGAGGCCATCGCGATGACGATCGGCGCAGACATGATGCCGCTCAGATGCCCGTACTGGCTCGGACCCCAGCGATCGGTGATGGCGGTGGCCTGGACGAGTGTGAGCAGTCCGCGCGCGAGTCCGGCACCGATCGCGACGGCGATCAGCGCCACGACCGAGGTGGCGACGCCGAGCAGGATGGTCGACAGGGCAGTTGCGGCGATGATCCCTACGGTCCTGGTTCGGGTACCGGCGAAGCGTTGCAACGGAAGGTAACCGATGCGGCCGAGCACCTGCCCGGCTCCGCCGAGACCGAGAGCCGTTGCCGCGAGAGCGGTATCGGCACCGTGTTCGATCAGCAGCGGAACCAGATTGAAGATTCCGGCGAACGCGACGAAGCCGGTGACGCTCATCGCTGCGGTGAGCATGACGAACGGACGACTACGGACGGTCTGTGCAGCAGGTACTGCTCGCGCGTGCCCGGACTCACCCGTCGACGGCCACTGTCCGCGCAACCCGATCGAGTGCGCGGGAACGGTGACGATCAGTAGGACGACTGCGAGTACGAGATACGTTCGACGCCAATCGGAGTGGCTCGACAGGATCGCCGTCAGCGGAGCGAAGACCGTACTGGCCAGTCCCGCGGCCAGAGTGAGGATCATCAGGGCTCGGACGCGGTCGGTGCCCCACCACCGTGTCAGTGCAGCGAACGCAGGGGGATACAGCACCGCCCCCATGGCGATACCGGCCACGAACCATCCGAGAAAGAACAGCGGAAGTGTCGGGGACGTCGCGATGAGAACCAGCGCGGGTATCGCGAGAATCGACCCTGCGCTCATCACCCAGCGCGGTCCGCGGCGGTCCAGGATGCGACCGACGGGAACTCCGACCAATGCTGCAACGAACTGGCCGATCGAGAACGCGGCCACGATCGACGTCGTCGACCATCCGGTATCCGCGGAGATCGCAGGCGACAGAACGGGGAAGGCGTAGTACAGAATTCCCCAGCTGGTGATCTCCGTGACGCACAGAACCGACAGGATTCGGCGTCGCCCCGGGTGCGAAATTTCCAGGGGCAACGCCGAATCCACCGCCGCAGAGTCAGTCACGCGACGGTGCGCCGAGAGTGATCAACTCCGGCGCAGCAGGGGCACCGCAGCAACCGCCGCTCGACGGGGCGTCGGGCTCGTCGAACAGGCCCGCGCCGCCGCAGACTCCGGTGTCGGGAAGCGTCAGCTCCACTTTCCGCGCGCCCTCATGGTCACCCGCGAGTTCGGCTGCGATGCTGCGGACCTGCTCGTATCCGGTCATCGCGAGGAACGTCGGCGCGCGGCCGTAACTCTTCATGCCCACCAGGTACAGGCCAGGTTCGGGCTGGGTGAGTTCCTCGACGCCGTGCGGAGAGACAGATCCGCACGAATGCATGTTGGGGTCTACCAATTCCGCGACGAACTTCGGTGCCTGCAGGGTGGGGTCGAGGTCGAGACGAACCTCGGACAGCCAGGACAGATCCGGGCGGAACCCGGTCAGCGCGACGACGCGGTCGACGTTCTCGATGCGCGATCCGGTGTCACCGATCAGAGCGAGCCGATCACCCTCCACTGCAACCGTTTCGGTGCGGAAGCCCGAGACCACGGTGAGGAAGCCGTCGTCGACCGCCTTCTTGGCACGCTGACCGAGAGCGCCGCGAGCGGCAAGTTCGTCCGCGTCCCCGCCGCCGAAGACCTCCGCGGTCACGCCTCGACGCACGGCCCAGGTGAGCGTCGTACCGGGCTCGTCCGCGGCGAGTTCGCCGAGGGTGATGATGGCGGTCAGGGCGGAGTGGCCGCTGCCGGCGATGACCGTGTGCTTGCCCGCGAACTGGGCGCGGATCACCGGATCGGTCAGATCGGGGACCCGGTAGTCGATTCTGTCGGCGGAGAACTTCTCGCCGATGGCCGCAAGCCCCTCGCTACCCAGTGGATTCGGTGATCCCCAGGTGCCGGACGCGTCGACGACCGCGCGGGCGAGGATGCGTTCCTCGCTGCCGTCGGAGTGGCGGATGTGCACCGACAGCGGCTCGGTGTCGCGGCCGGCGTCGACCACCCGGTCGCGTCCGCGGCGGGCTACGCCGACCACCTCGGAGTCGACCCGGACGGCATCGCCGAGAACGGCGGCCAGGGGCGCGAGGTACTGCTCCACCCATTCGCGTCCGGTGGCGTAGGTGTCGCCGTCCGGCGCGGTCCAGCCGGTGGGTTCGAGCAGCCGGGCGGCCGCGGGGTCGACGACCTCGGACCACGGGGAGAACAGTCGAACGTGATTCCACTCGGACACTGCCGATCCGGCAGACTTTCCGCGTTCGAGAACGACTACCCGGGAACCGGTTTCGGTCAGATGCGCCGCGGCGGCGAGACCGATGGGCCCTGCGCCGACCACCACTACGGGGTACGTGTTCATGACTGATCCACCTTTCTGCTGTTGACGATGGTGTCCACGGCTGCACGCGCTGTGCGGCCGACACCGATGAGCGTTGCCGACGCCGGGCCGGTCCAGTCGCCGTAGCCGAGAAGAATCAGGCTCGGTTCACCTCGAACATGATTGCCGTCCAACACGATTCCCGACGGGTCGGCGTGCAGGTGCAGTGGCCGCAGGTGATGCAGAGCAGGGCGGAACCCGGTGCACCAGACGATCGCATCCAGCCGCTCTGTGGTGTGCCCGTCGGTGACACCGTCGGAGGTGAGCGCGGTGAACATCGGCCTGGCATGCAGAACTCCACGATCGCGAGCCTCTCGCACCGGCGGGACCATCACGATGTCTCCCAGACCGGCGACCCCGCCGGAATCCGCCTCGCCCGCAGCAAGAGCGCGAGCTCGATCGCTGGCGACATCGAACAACACTTGGCCGTCCACATCGTCGGGGAGAAACCTCGGCTCGCGGTTGGTGAACCATGTGGTGTCGGCGACAGTGGAGATCTCGGCCAGAATCTGCGCAGCCGAGTTCCCTCCACCGACGATGCCCACGCGCTTGCCTGCGAAGGAATCGGGCACGCGGTAGTCAGCGGCATGCAGCTGGGTCCCGCCGAACTCGCGCATGCCCGGGTAGCTCGGCCAGAACGGTCGCGACCACGTCCCGGTGGCATTGACGATCGTTGTGGCGCAGTAGGAGTCACCGTCGGTATCGACTCGATAGCCGTCGGTCGTACGATGCACCGACGTCACCTCGACGGGCCTGCGCACCGGCAACTCGTACTTCTTCTCGTATGCCCGCAGGTAATCCACGACGTGCGATGCCGGAGGAAAGCCGTTGTGCCACGGAGGCATCGGCCAACCGGGGAGTCGCGAGTACTCGGCAGGCGAGAACAGGTGCAGCGACGGCCAGTAGTCCTGCCAGGAGCCTCCCGCATGCGTCTGGTCGTCGAGGATGACGAAGTCCAGCCCGGCTCGTCGCAGGTAGTAACCGGCGGCCAGTCCTGCCTGACCGCCGCCGATCACCACCACCTCCGAATTCATTCGAGTCAACCGTCGGTGCCGCGCAATCGGGACGCGAGTTCCTCGACTCGAGCGGCGATGTCGTCGCGCACCAGACGCATCCGTTCGATGCCGTCGATACCGCGTTCGGACGGCTCGTCGGTGTTCCAGTTCTCGAACGTCGGACCGTCGACGGGATCGACCTTCGCCTCGCTCCCGAGGGTGATCACGTAGTCGATGCGAGACAACAACTTCGGGTCGATCGGCTTCGGCTGTTCACCGGCCAGGTCGACGCCGACTTCGAGGAGGGCCTCGGCCGAGAGTGCATTGACCGTTCCGCTCGGCTTCGTTCCCGCCGAGTGCACCTCCACTGCATCGCCGACGGCCTTGCGCATCAGACCGGCCGCCATCTGAGACTTGCCGCCGTTCTTGACGCAGACGAACAGCACGCTCGGTGTCGTCATGACACCGAACTCTGCTTGGCCGGAACCAGTTCGGCGATCAGGTCTTCGATGCGGCTCCTGATCTCGTCGCGAATCGGCCGGACCGCGTCGACGCCTTTGCCTGCCGGGTCGGCCAGTGCCCAATCGCGGTAGCTCACTCCGGGGAACACCGGGCACGCGTCACCGCAGCCCATGGTGATCACGACGTCGGATGTCTCGACGGCTTCCGGGGTCAGAATCTTCGGGGACTGGGACGAGATGTCGATGCCGACCTCGGCCATGGCCTCGACCGCAGCGGAGTTGATGGTGTCCGCGGGAGCGCTTCCGGCGGAACGCACTTCGACGGTGTCGCCGGCGAGATGAGTCAGGAATCCGGCGGCCATCTGAGATCGGCCGGCGTTGTGGACACAGACGAACAGAACGCTGGGGGTGGTGGACATCAGAATTCCTTCGGGGACGTGGTCGTGGACACGGCGGGGGAGAAGCGTTTGCGCAGTGCGAGCGAGACGTAGACGAGGCCGACCAGTACGGGCACCTCGATGAGTGGTCCGACGACTCCGGCGAGGGCTTGCCCGGATGTCGCACCGTAGGTGGCGATGGCGACGGCGATCGCGAGCTCGAAGTTGTTGCCTGCTGCGGTGAACGCGAGGGTGGTGGTGCGTTCGTAGCCCAGACCCATCGCGGCACCGAGAGCGTAGCCGCCGCCCCACATCACCGCGAAGTACACGAGCAGTGGCAGCGCGATACGCACCACGTCGAACGGCTGTGACGTGATCCGATCACCCTGCAGCGCAAAGAGAATGACGATGGTGAACAGCAGGCCGTAGAGCGCCCACGGGGCGATCCTGGGGATGAACTTCTCCTCGTACCAATCGCGGCCCTTGGCGCGTTCGCCGAAGAAGCGAGACGCGAATCCCGCTATCAACGGGATTCCGAGGAAGATGAGGACCGACTTGGCGATCTGCCACGGCGACGCCTCGATGGTCGTCTGGTCCAGGCCCAGCCAGCCGGGCAGAACCGAGAGGTAGAACCATCCGAGGACCGCGAACATGAACACCTGGAACACCGAGTTGATCGCGACCAGAACCGCGGCGGCTTCTCGGTCGCCGCAGGCGAGATCGTTCCAGATGATGACCATCGCGATGCATCGAGCGAGGCCGACGATGATCAGGCCGGTTCGGTACTCGGGCAGATCGGGGAGGAAAAGCCATGCGAGAGCGAACATCAGGGCCGGACCGAGGACCCAGTTGAGCACCAACGAGCCGATCAGCAGGCGCTTGTCTCCGGTGACGGTATCGAGGCGGTCGTAGCGAACCTTGGCCAGCACCGGGTACATCATGATCAGCAGTCCGATGGCGATCGGAAGTGACACCCCGTCGATGGAGATGGCCGACAGCGTGTCGTTCAGCCCGGGGATCATGCGTCCCAGGAGCAGACCCACGACCATGGCCACACCGATCCACACGGGCAGGAACCGGTCGAGGGTGGAGAGCTTGCCGACCACGGCAGTATCGGTTTTCGTACTCATGCCATGACCTCCGTGGACTCTGCAGCGTTCAGCACGGCGGAAAGTTGCTGCAGCGCAGCGGGAATCACCGAGTAGTAGACCCAGGTGCCGCGGCGTTCGCAGTCGAGCAGCCCGGCTTCGCGCAACACCTTGAGGTGGTGCGAGATGGTGGGTTGGGAGAGGTCGAATGCGGGGGAGATGTCGCAGACACATGCTTCGCCGCCTGCATGGCTGGCGACGAGGCTGAGAAGGCGAAGCCGCACGGGATCTCCCAGTGCTTTGAACATGCGGGCGAGATCTCCGGCCCAGTCCGCGGTGAGGGGCTCACGGATCAGCGGCGAGCAGCATTCGCCGTCGACGGGCAGGTCTTGATTCGACATCCGTCTATATTGACGTCTACCGAATCAGGCGTCAAGTGAACAGTTGCCGAACCCGAAGAAGGCGGTACCCGACACCGAGCGCGACCACGACGGTTCCGACGACGATCGACGGCACCGGCAACGTGGCGATCAGCACCACGCATCCGATGCTGCCGATGACCTGGAGGGCGCGTGGGTAGCGGCGATGCTCGGCATCCTGGGTGAACGCGCTCAGATTGGCCACCAGGTAGTAGAGCAAGACCCCGAACGACGAGAAGCCGATGGCGTCACGCAGATCCACTGTCAGGACCAGCACGCAGACGATCACAGCCAGGGTGATCTCGGCGCGATGCGGCACCGAGTACCGCGGGTGGACTGCGGCCAGATACGACGGCAGGTCGCGGTGGCGGGCCATCGCCAGGGAGGTGCGTCCGATGCCGGCGATCAACGCGAGCAATGCCCCCAGCGCAGCCAGGCCGGCACCGATCCGCATCACCGGCGACGCCCACGAATGTCCCGACGCCACCGCGAGATCGACCAATGGGGCAGACGACGAGGCCAGGAGTTCGGGGCCGAGAACCGTCAACAACGTCACCGCAACGAGCGTGTAGACCAGCAATGCGATACCGAGCGCGGAGACGATGGCGCGTGGGATGGTCCGTTCGGGTCGGACGACCTCCTCGCCGAGGGTCGCGATGCGCGCATAGCCCGCGAAGGCGAAGAACAGCAGTCCCGCCGACTGCAGAATGCCGTACCACCCGTTCTCGGTGAACGAGCCGAGTCCGTCGACGGCGGGAACGGACGAGCCGGTGAGGCCGAGGACCACTGCGATGACGAGGACGGTGAGCACGGCGGTGACCAAGATCTTCGTCAGCACGGCCGTTCGGGTGATGCCGAAGTAGTTCACCGTGGTGAGCGCTGTGATGGCAAGTATCGCAACGAGTTCGGTGTAACCGGCAGGTGCGACATAGGCTGCGAACACCAAAGCCATGGCCGCCGAACTCGCGGTCTTACCGATCACGAACGTCCACCCGGCCGCAAAGCCCGGCCACTCGCCGAGCCGCTCACGGCCGTAGACGTACGTGCCGCCCGACGTCGGATACTGCGCGGCCAGCTGGGCCGAGGAGGTGGCGTTGCAGAATGCGACGACCGCAGCGACGGCCAAACCGATGAGCAGGCCCGCCCCTGCGACGGCCGATGCGGGAGCGAACGACGCGAACACCCCGGCCCCGACCATCGAACCGACACCGATGACGACGGCGTCGACGAGACCGAGGCGACGGGCCAGCGGCTGTGTCACGCCCGAAGCCGGTTCTCGCTCACGGCGACAACTGTAGGCGCTGCGAATCGACTCAGCGCAGTTCCTGGAACTCCGACAGCAGCGCGAAGGAGGCCTCGCACAATTCGGTCTGCGTCAGCAGGATGCCGATGGTCCCGTCCGGGTCGACGAAGAAGTCTGTGCCCTGCCCGCCGGACCAGCCGTACCGACCGAGATGGTCACCGTCGGTGACGACCGAGACGCCGAATCCCCACCCCGTTCCCGGCCAGAAGCCGGGGTAGAAACTGTCGTCGGTCTTGATCGACGCAGGCACCTGGTCGTGTGTCATCAGCTCCAGGTGCTCGGTCGACACCGACGTCTCGATCGCACGAAGGAAGCGGTGAAAATCGGTCACCGTCGACACCAGCTCGCCGTGACTGACGTCGACAGGTGGCGGTCCCGCGTAGGGCCCGCCTGCGATGGGTTCGGTTTCGATCAACGACCCGTTCTCCAACCGGTAGGCCGCCGTCAGGCGGCGGCATCGGTCGGTCGGTACCCACAGCCCGGTGTCGGGCATCTCAAGTGGCGTGAATAGGTCGTCGCGGAGGTGGTCCTGCAGAGACCGGCCGACGATGCGAGAGACGAGGATGCCGAGGATCGCGAAGCCGTGGTGGTAGCGCCACCCGGTACCGGGCTGGAACGCCAGAGGAAGTTCGGTCATGCGTGCCAACCACTCGTCCGCGCCGAGCGGAGACGGCGCGGGGCCTGCTTCGGTGCCGTTGTCCCTCATGGCCCGGGCCAGCGGGGTGTCTCCCATCTGAATTCCGTACCCACTGGTGTTGGTCAGCAAGTGCCGCAACGTGATCGGTCCCTCTCGAGCGACGGTGTCGTCGAGTGCAGCGTCGGGGCGGGTGAGCACCGGCAGGCCGGCGAGTTCGGGAAGCCAGGGCACGACATCGTCGTCCAGCGTCAGTCGGCCCGCCTCCACGAGACGCAGGGCGGCCACGCTGGTGACGATCTTGGTCATCGACTGGATCCGGACGATGGCGTCGACTGCCATCGGTGGGCCGCCGACCGCCGATGACCCGACCGCGACGGGTTCTGCATCAGGGCCACCCAGTAACGCTGTTGCCCCCGGCATCAGCCCGTCCTCGATGTGCCGGGTCAACAGCTCTCGCACGGTTCCGCTCACGGAACTCATCGTGTCACCGGAGCGGTCGGGATTCCAACGGTCGCTACTTCCGGTTCTGGTACACGTCCGGGATGCCGTCGTGGTCGTCGTCGCGGGTTTCTTCGATGTGGAAGTCCCGGTAGGCCTTGTTGCGGCTGCGCAGGATGATGGCGGCCAACGATGCTGCGATGATCGAACCGGTCAGGACGCCGACCTTGACGTGGTCGTCGCGCTCGGTTCCTTCGCCGAAGGCAAGGTCGCCGATCAGCAGCGAGACGGTGAATCCGATACCCGCGAGCATCGAGACGCCCAGGACGTCGAGCCATTTCAGTCCGGCATCCAGTGTGGCCCGAGTGAACCGCGAGACGAGGTAGGTGGTGCCGAAGATGCCGACGGCCTTGCCGATGACGAGGCCGGCGATGATGCCGATGGCGATCGGATCGGTGAGAGCGCTTCGCAGGCCGGAGAATCCGCCGACGGTCACACCGGCCGCACAGAATGCGAACAGGGGAACCGCGATGCCCGCGGAGATGGGCCGGATCTTGTGCTCGAAGTGCTCGGCGAGGCCGGGGCCTGCCTCGGGGCCGCCGTTGGCCTTGCTGCGCATGACCGGAACAGCGAAGCCGAGGAGGACACCCGCGACGGTGGCGTGAACGCCGGACTCGTGCATGAGAACCCAGGTCACGACAGCCAGTGGGATCAGGATCCACCAGGAGCGAACGCGCATCTGTACGGCCACGGCGAACAGCGCAAGCGGAATCAGCGTCAGGCCGAGCGCGACGAAGTTGATGTCGTCGGTGTAGAAGATTGCGATGACGCTGACGGCCAGCAGGTCGTCGACCACGGCCAGAGTCAGCAGAAAGGTTCGCAATGCAGTCGGCAGGTGGGTGCTGATCACGGCGAGAACGGCGACGGCGAACGCGATGTCGGTTGCCGTCGGGATGGCCCAGCCGAGCAGAGCTCCGTCGCCGGTGCCGAGGTTGATCAGGACGAAAATGACTGCAGGAACTGCCATTCCGCCGACCGCCGCGGCCACCGGTAACGCGGCGCGTGCCGGATCGCGCAGGTCGCCCGCGACGAATTCTCGCTTGAGCTCGAGTCCGACGACGAAGAAGAAGATGGCCAGCAGGCCGTCGGCGGCCCACGTCGAGAGCGTCAGATCGAGATGGAGCGCCGAGGGGCCGACCCGGGTGCTCATCAGCGAGTCGTATGCCGCGGACCAGGGTGAGTTGGCCCAGATCAGTGCGACGAGGGTGGCGACGAGAAGCAGTGCTCCGCCGACGGTCTCCTTGCGAAGGATCTGCGCGACGCGGTCGGCCTCGGACCAGGAGCCGCGGGAGAACAGCGGCAATCGTGTGGGTGGAGTCGATGAATCTGTCACGGTGAGAACGCCTTTCGGTAGCTTCGTCGAGCTGCGAACCGACCGAATGTCAGGCAGTGGGTGCGCAGCACAGAGTTGTTGCCGACCAGACTTCCCGGCGCACCGTGGATCATCCTATCGCGCCGAGGCCGTTCTCGACGAACTCTGCAGTCAGCGAACGCTCGGCACGAACTTCGCCAGCGCTCGCCAACCCAGCAGCAGAACTGCGGTGGACAGCGTTGCGACGACGATGAACGATCCGGCTGTTCCCTGCCCGGTCATCGCACGCAACACCATGCCCACCGCGACCGTCATCACCCACACGACGATGCCCGTCGGGACGATGAGGAAAGCGTCGAACTTGTTGCGGTACAAGGCGAACGCGATGATCCAGCCGATGGCGGCACCGACGACGAACGGCCAGGCGGTGTGGAACAGGCCGGACAGTGCGGTGGCCTCGGCGTGACTGCGCCGACCGATCGCGGCGAACAGCACGACCATGAGCAGGTCGATGACGGCAGCAACTACTGGGGAACGAAACTTCACGCGCACCACTGTAGACACCGACAGCGAACGGCCCGCACCGACGAATGCGGTGCGGGCCGTTCGGGGGACCACTCGGTTCGGATCGATGTGGGTGTCAGTCGCGTGGACTGCAACGAAGTCGCACTGATCCGAAAGAGGGGGGCGAAGCGAGGCGGACTTACGCCTGCAGTCCGGCCTCGATCTCGAGGTTCAGCGTGATCTTGTCGCCGACGACAGCGCCACCGCCTTCGAGGGGCATGTCGATGCTGATGCCGAAGTCCTTGCGGTTGATGACGGTGCTGGCCTCGAAGCCGGCGACCGGTCCGTTACCCATGCCTGCGTTGACGCCGTTGAACTCGAGCTTGAGATCGATGGAGTTGGTGACGCCGTGGAGGGTGAAGTCGCCCGTGACGACGAAGTCTCCGCCGTCGGCCTTGACCGAGGTGGACTTGAACGTCGCGGTGGGGAACTTCTCGACCTCGAAGAAGTCGGCGGTCTTGAGGTGGCCGTCGCGCTGCTCGTTGTCGGTGGTGATGGACGCCACGTCGATTTCGGCGTCGACCGACGGCGTGCCGTCCTCGGCAACGGTGATGGTGCCGCTGAAGTTCTGGAAACGGCCACGGACCTTGCTGACCACCAGGTGGCGGACGGTGAATCCGACGGTGGAGTGCGCCGGGTCGATGACCCAGGTGCCTGCGGTGAGCTCGGGAAGTGCGATCGCGGTGGTCATGGGGACTCCTAAGGGTTGAAGTTTCAATGCTGATAGTACACAAGCGGACCAGGGTCCGTATATATTCCGAGTGAACAGAACGTGACGGACAACACAGCTCATGACGCTACGCGGGCTCCGGATCGCCCTTGGCGTCGCGGGTGTCCTCGGTACGTCGCAGCTCGGCGGTCTCCTGCTGCTCGAGTGCGATGTCGAACTCGAGATCGGCGTGCTGGTGCTTGCGGAACAGCACGAGAAACACGATCCACCCGACGATGGCGACGAGGATGAAACTCACGCCGCGGTACACCAGGGCCGAGGCGACGGCCTGCGATGCGCTGATCGAGGCAGCGCTGGTGAGGAACGCAATGAGGGTGGCGTCGACGACGACGAGGCCACCGGGTGCGAGGGGAACGGATCCGACGGCTTTGCCCGCGGCGAAAGCGATGAGCAAACCGGACAGTCGCGGATCTGCGCCGACGGCGAAGCACGCGAACGCCAGGCAGGCGACGTCGCCGAGTCGATGCACGGCCGACCACGACAGGGTGAGCGCCCCGTCGCGTTTGCCGAGCTGAACGGACTGGATCTGGCCGATGATCTTGTCGATCCCCTCGGCACCCGCGTCGAGCTCGTGGTTGCGGAACGCGTTGTATCTCCGCAGTCCCCAGCGCGCGACGGTCTTGATCGACTCGGGGTGATCGGAGATGTAGCGAACGGCGGCGACGATGGCGATGACGCCTGCGATCGGAAGCACCACGGTGAACGTGTTGAACGAGCTGCCGACCACCAGTCCGCCCGCAACGCCGAGCACGGCCAGTCCTGCCGCGGCGATGACGCCGGAGATCGCCAACTGCCAGGACGCAACGACCGGGCTCGCTCCCCAGCGGCGTGTCTCGCGATAGGTGAACGCCGTGGAGAACACCTGGCCTGCGGGCAGGGTGAGCGCCATCGCGGTACTGCCGTAGATGACCGCCACGGACTTGCGCTGACGCACCTTCACTCCGCCTGCGTCGAGCAACTGCTTCTGCACCCTGCCGAAAGCGCTCAGCGACACCGCTTGAGCGACTATGCAGGCCGCCAGCCAACCCCAGTGGATCTCGCGGACGGCTGTCCAGGATTCGTGCAGCCGCGGCCACAGATAGATTGCCTCGCCGACCAGGAGCGCCACCAGGGCGATTCCGGCGATCCACTTGACCCACCGCAGTCGGTTTCGCGGACGCCGCACTGCGGGTCCGCGGGTGGAGCTGGGGTCGGGCACCCTGTCAGACTAACTGTCGCGCGATGAGGAATCGGGATAGTCCACCGGCCAGGCCAGGTGGGTGGCCCGTCGTCGACCACGCAGTTGCACCTGGTCTCCCAGCTCCCACTGTTCCTGTTCCTCGTCGTCGGCGAAGTACAGGGCCGAGGTCGACGCCAGGACGCGTCCGGGACGCAGTTTGGCGAGCTCGGTGAGTCGCGAGGCCTCGTTGACCGGGTCTCCGATGACCGTGTACTCGAAGCGCTCCGACGCACCGATGTTTCCGGCGACGGCCAGACCCGCGGATACACCGATGCCGATGTCGAGGCCGGTGATCTCGTCGAGCGCGAATCTGAGTTCGCGCGCGGCGGCGAGCGCGGCGGTCGGGGCGTCGGGACGATCGAGTGGGGCACCGAAGATCGCGAGGGCCGCGTCGCCCATGAATTTGTTGACGAAGCCGTGATGACGTCCCACGACGTCGACGACCACTCGGAAGAACTCGTTGAGCAGCACCACGACCTCGCCCGGTGGGCGCTCGGAGGCGGTGGCCGTGGAGCCGACCATGTCGACGAACAGCACTGCGACGAATCGTGTCTCGCCGCCGAGTTCGGTTCCGAACTGCAATGCCCGACGCGCCACGTCCTCACCGACGTGTTGGCCGAACAGCTCTCGCAGGACGCGTCGTTCGGCCGATTCCTCCATCATTCGGTTGAAGCCCACCTGTAGGCGTCCGATCTCGGAGCCGTCGAACACGTCGACCTCGACGTCGGTCTCGCCGCGCTGAACGCGCTCGATGGCGCGGTGCAGCTGGCTGATCGGGTCGGAGATCTGGCTCGCGGTCAGCATCGAGAGCACGAATGCCTGCACGATCGCCAGCACGCTGAGCAGGATGATGGCCACCGCGAGCGCGTTGGGAGAGAACACCAGATCGGTGGTGATCTGCGTGGCGCACAGCAGGATGATGCCGATGACGGGCATCAAGGTGCCCAGTCCCCACGTCATGGCCATGCGGGTGCCGACGCCGGGCGTCATGGTGCGGTCGAATCGGCCCTCGCTCAACGCCAGTGCCGCGACCGGTCGCAGGATCCGTTCGCCGAGCATGTACGTGAATCCGAACGTCACGGTGGCGGCCATACCGACGGTGACGATGACGGCGATGGACAGCGACGGCATCTCCGCGATGGTCAGCAGCACGAAGATGATGCCGCCGATGATCCAGAGGATGAGGTGCACGATCGCCTGACGCAACGGCGCGTGCAGCGTCGTCATCTGTTCCTTGCGGGTGGGTGGGCCGCCGCGGAGCTGCCACCTGATCACCGACCGCAGGAGGAAGTACGCATAGATCAGGCTGACGACCAGGGCCACCAATAGGTACGCCCCGAAGATGTACACGTTGCGCACGCGGTCGGCGACGATCGATTGCGATTCGGGGATGGGCAGGCCGTATCGCACGAAGGCGAACACGAGGACCGCACCGAAGACATTGGCGATGAGCATCGAGAGCATATAGAGCGGCCAGCGACTCTTCAGGGTGAGCGAGACCGCTCGGAAAGATGCCAGCACGGGTTAAATTTAGCGGGTGAGCACCGACGAGTTGCGGGCGCAAGGTACGGGGGCGTCCCCGGGCCTCACTTCGGCTGCGGATTCGGTGCATCCACTGGTGCGGGTCGGCGCGGAATGGACGTGGCGACTGCTTGTCCTGTTTGCCGGATTCATCACGTTCTGCCTGGTGGTGGCCAAGCTCAGCACCGTCGTCATTCCGTTGGGCCTGGCGCTCCTGGCGTCGGCGATGCTCGTTCCCGTCGTCGATTGGATGCACCGACGCGGAGTGCCTCGTGCCGTCGCGGTGATCGTCGTGATCATCGCCAGCATCGGTGTCGTCGCCGGGATCATGACCTTCATCGTCGAGCAGTTCATCGAAGGCCTGCCGCAGGTGGGTGACCAGTTCACCCAGTCCATCAACGGCATCGAAGAATGGCTCAGCAACGGTCCCTTGCACATCAGCGAGGATCAGATCAGGCAGGCCACCGACAGCCTCGTCAAGGTCATTCAGGACAATCAGGAAGCCGTTACGAGCGGAGCCCTGACGACCGCAGCGGTGATCGGTGAAATTCTCACCGGCGCACTGCTGACACTGTTCACCCTCATCTTCTTCCTGTACGGCGGCGATCAGATCTGGCAGTTCGTCACCCGACTGGCGCCGACCGCGGCCCGCAGAAGAATCCGCACCGCCGGCATCCAGGGCTTCGGGTCCCTGGTGGGATACGTCAGGGCGACGGTTGCCGTCGCGGCCGCCGATGCCGTCGGGATCGGTGCCGGTCTGGCCATTCTCGGTGTGCCACTGGCTCTTCCATTGGCCTCGTTGGTGTTCATCGGAGCATTCATCCCCATCATCGGTGCGGTGCTGACCGGATTCGTCGCGGTGTTCATCGCACTGGTCACCAAGGGCCTGATCACCGCGGTGATCACCCTCGGCATAGTGGTGGCCGTCATGCAGCTCGAAGGCCATGTGCTGCAACCACTCCTGCTGGGCCGCGCCGTGCGACTGCACCCGTTGGCGGTGGTCCTGTCCATCACCGTCGGCATTCTGCTCGCGGGCATCGTCGGAGGCCTGCTGGCGGTGCCGATCGTCGCCGTCCTCAACACCGCCGTGCGGTCGCTGCTCGCCGACGACCCGGACGAGGTCTACGAGGAACTCGAGGTGCCCGACCCGCTGTATTCCGCCGAGCCGAGCAATCCGGACACTCCGCCCGGAAGCGACGTGCCTGAGCGGCTTGCCAAGGGAGAGTTGACGACCCCGGATACCGAGGCTGCCGATACCGAGACAGCAGGTCCGAAGACCGATGCGGACGGCTGACCGGGTACGGACCACGCTCACCTCGTCCGATCCCGACACCCCGCTCTGGCGGGCCTCGCAGGCTTTCCGGCTGATCACACTGGTCTATGCGATCAGTTATCAGGCCGCGACCGTGGACAATTACACCAACCCGCGGCTGAGCTGGTTCCTCGTCGCTCTGATGGCCGTGTGGTCCGGGGCATCGGCGCTGATGCTCGCACGCGCATCACTGCCACGCTGGCAGGTGGTGCTCGCCGATCAGGTCATCGTCATCGCGCTGATGGCGTCGACGAGGTTGGTGGCCGATTACGATTGGTACAGCACCCGCCAAACTCTGCCGACCACGCTGTGGGCCACCAACGCCGTCATCTCTGCCGCAATCTTGTTGGGCCCCAAGGGCGGAATTGCATCGGGGGTGGCGATGTCGGTGGTCAGCGCACTCGTCCGCGACCGCTTCGACTCCGATCTCTGGTCCGATGCCACCGCCCCGGTCCTGCTCTCGGCCGGACTGGCACTGGGACTGGCGTCGAACACCGCCAGGCGCGCCCACGAAGAATTGCGCCGCGCAGCACGATCGGCCGCGATCACCGAGGAGCGAGAGCGGCTGGCCCGGCAGGTGCACGACGGAGTGCTGCAGGTCCTGGCCCTGGTACGACGGCGTGGTCTCGAAATAGGCGGGCCGGCAGCCGAACTCGCCGAGCTGGCCGGCGAGCAGGAAGTGGCTCTGCGTGTGCTGATCTCGGAACAGGCAGCTCCTCGGGACGACCACACCGGCTCGATCGTCGACGTCAGGGCGCTGCTGCGAACTCAGGCGGGCACATCGATCTCGGTCTCGACGCCCGCCGATCCCGTGCTGGTCGAATCCGACGTCGCCGAGGAAGTCGCCGCCGTCGTGGCCACCGCACTGTCCAACGTCGAACTCCACGCGGGAGCCGATGCGAAGGCCTACGTGTTGCTCGAGGACGTCGACGGGGAATTGATCGTCAGTATCCGCGACGACGGCCGCGGAATCCCTGCCGGACGGCTCGCCGACGCCGAGGCCGAGGGTCGGATGGGCGTCTCGAAATCGATCCTCGGCCGCGTCGAATCTCTCGGCGGTACTGCGATACTCGACACCGACGAGGGTGAGGGAACCGAATGGGAGATCCGCATTCCGCGAGCGAAGGGACCGGAATGACAGAGGAAGCGAATGCCGACATCGCGGTGATGGTCGTCGACGACCACCCGATGTGGCGCGACGGTGTCGCCCGGGATCTCGAGGCCGCCGGATTCCGGGTAGTCGCCACAGCGGACGGCGTCGCCGCTGCGGGGCGCCGCGCCCGAGCGACCACACCCGATGTGGTGCTGATGGACATGCATCTGCCCGACGGCAACGGAGCCGATGCCACCGTCGCCGTCCTGGACGCCTCGCCCGAGACCAAGATCCTGGTGCTCTCGGCCTCCGCCGAACGCAGCGACGTGCTCGACGCGATCAAGGCGGGTGCGACCGGTTACCTGGTCAAGAGCGCATCGGCCGAGGAATTGTTCGACGCGGTCCGTGCCACGTCGGCCGGGCAGGCGGTGTTCACTCCCGGCCTCGCGGGCCTGGTACTCGGAGAGTTCCGGCGGATGTCGTCCTCGCCCGAGCCTGCATCCGACACTCGCCCGACGCTGACCGACCGCGAGACCGAGGTACTGCGCCTGGTCGCAAAAGGATTGAGCGCCAAGCAGATTGCGACCCGACTGACGCTCAGCCATCGCACCGTCGAGAATCATGTCCAGGCGACCTTGCGAAAACTGCAGCTGGCCAACCGCGTCGAACTGACCCGATACGTCATCGAAAAAGGGCTGTGAGGGTTTGCGTCGGTAGCCGAGGGGCACTCTGCATTCCATGACCGACAACGAAAATGCAGTGGACACCACCGTCGACCCGGCGAAGCACTCGAAGGGGGTCGACGCCGATCTCGATCAGACCGGTGCCGAGCGCGACGAGGCCATCGACGAGTTCGACGGCCACCTGGACGGGTCGGGCGAGGAGTCCTCGCTACCGACGCCCGAGCCGACCGACGTGGCCGACAAGTCCGAGGAGAAGACCGTCACACGGTCCGAGTAGCGCTACGGACTGCACAACCTGCCGAGCGCGAACTTGGCGATAGGCACGTACGGCAGAACCAGTGGCAGTGGGCCGTCGATCGTCAACCACGCCCTGGTCCCGTTGGGTCGTGAGACGACGCCGTGCGTCAGGTCGACCCCGATGGCCTGATTCTGGAACCAGGCCGACCATGCCCACGTCCACGATCGCTCGTCGACCGAATGCACCCGGAAGTCGATCGGCAGCCCGAGCGGCCCCAGCACTCGGCCGGTGGTGTCGGCGTCCAGGCGCTCACCGCGGTACTCGACGCCGATGATCTGTGGAGCCCAGGTCTTCCAGGCCGTCGGTTCCATGTAGCGTTCCCAGACCTCGGGGGCGGGGGCGGTACCGGTCGATTGCAGAGTCACTCGCATCTGCCTCACCTACCCGTTGGTAGCGATCCCCACACAGAATTACGTGAGGGTTCGGCCACTGTCCATCATCGCGCCGTCGGGCGGACTCTCGGCTGGGGAGACTGGTCGGGTGCGCATCGTGCAGGTGGCCAACTTCTACGGACCGAGGTCCGGCGGCTTGCGGACGGCCGTCGACCAGCTCGGATCGGGGTACGTGGCCGGTGGCCACGAGGTGACTCTGATCGTGCCGGGCGATCGACGGAGTGAGACGCTGCTCCCGTCGGGAGTGGTGCGCATCGAGGTGCCGGCACCGCGCATTCCGCTCACCGGTGGGTATCGGGTGGCCGACCCGCGCCGAGTGTCCTCGGTGGCGGCCGGATTGCGGCCCGACGTGATCGAGGTATCGGACCGACTGACACTGCGCGGCATGGGTGCCTGGGCCGCGCGCCGAGACGTGCGCAGCGTGATGATCTCTCACGAACGTCTGGACCGTCTGCTCGCGCAGACGATGCCGATGCGCTGTGCTCGCCCCATCGCGGACCTGGCCAATCGGCGTACGGCCGAACAGTACGACGCCGTCGTGTGCACCACGGAGTTCGCGCAGCAGGAATTCGAGCGCATCGGAGTGCGCAACGTGCACCGAGTGCCGCTCGGCGTGGACCTCGACCTGTTCCATCCGCGGCGTCGGCACGTGGGCAACCGGTCGGCTTGGTTGGGCGACGCCGATCGCCTGCTGGTGCACTGCGGCCGGCTGTCGGTGGAGAAGCACGTCGAGAGAAGTATCGATTCGCTTGCTGCGCTCTGCGATTCGGGAATGCGGGCGCGGCTGATCATCGCCGGCGACGGCCCCCGCCGAGCCGGCCTCGAACGACGTGCCCGCGGCCTACCCGTCGACTTCCTCGGCTTCGTCGACGGCAGAGCGGCCGTCGCAGCCCTGCTGGCCTCCGCGGACATCGCTCTCGCACCGGGACCACACGAGACGTTCGGCCTCGCTGCCTTGGAATCGCTCGCCGCGGGCACCCCCGTCGTCGTCTCCGAGACCTCGGCGCTGGCGCAGATCGTCACCCCACACTGCGGCGGATCCTCCGAGAACACCGCAGACGGATTCGCCGCCGAGATCGAACGAGTACTCGAACTACCCGTCGACGGCCGCCGCACCGCCGCCAGGTTGCGCGCCGAACAGTTCGGATGGCCGGCGTCGGTGTCCGGAATGCTCTCCGTTCTCGGCGGTCGCGCAGCCTGAGATCTTCGCTACCCTGAACCCATGGAGGCGAGGGATCTGAGAGTGTCCGATGCCGAACGCGAACACGTCGGGCAGCTGTTGCAGCGCGCGGTGGGCCAGGGCATGTTGTCGCTCGGTGAGTTCACCGAGCGAATGGACACCGCATTGGCGTCGAAGACCCGCGGTGAACTGAACTCGGTACTCGCCGACCTGCCCGGGATGCAGATCGCCGAGGAACATCGCCCGGCACCGAAGCCCTTTCCCGCGCCCACCGCGCAACCGACGACGCGCCGCGTCGTTCACGAGCATTGGGGACACGGCAGCGGCGCGTCGGACACACTGCGCGGCACCATGTCCACCATCACCCGCAAGGGACCGTGGAACGTGCCGCCGAGCGTGCGCGTCTCCACCCGCATGTCGACGGTGACACTCGACTTCACCCAGGCGGTCATGTCCACGCAGGTGGTCGAGATTCACGTCGACGACTACTGCAGCACCGTGACACTGATCGTGCCCACCGAAGCGACAGTCGATCTCAACCGCGTCGAGACGGTGGCGGGTAGCGCCACCAACAAGGTCCGCACCGGGCCTCCGTACGGGCCGCTGCATCTCGTGGTCTCGGGCAAGGTTCGCTTGGGTTCGGTGACCGCCAAGCATCCCTTCGGTAGCTCGATCCGTCGTATGTTCGGCTAGCGAGGCGCTTCTACTCGAGCAATCCGAGTAGCACTACTCACGCTTTCCGGCCGCCACGGTCGCAGGATCTAACCCATGACTTCTCCCCAGAGCTCCGGGCTGGATCCGCAACTCGTCGCGCGACTGTCCAGCCGCTTCGATTCCTTGGGCGACCACATGCGCCAGGTGGCCGTCGACCTGCAGAACCTGCAGTCCCAGCTCGGTGCCGCAACGGCTCCCGCTCCCACGCGGCAGGCGTCGGCACCCTCAGCTCCTGCCGTTGCGCCGCCGGTGGCGTCACCACCGCTGCCACCGCTGCCTCCGCAGCCCTACGGTCAGCCGTTCGGCCACATCGTCCGTCAGCCGGCGGGGCAGCAGACGGCTCGGCCCCAGCCCGCCATGACCTACCCCGCACCACCCAGGGGGCCGGTCGTCGCGCCTCGCCCGCCGGCTCCGCCGCGCGAACCGTGGTGGCAGCGTGACGGTGTCATCAGTCGTCTGCTGGCTGTCGCAGGCGCAGGCGTCACCCTCGTCGGTGTCGTGATGCTGCTCGTCCTCGCCGCACAGGCCGGGTGGTTCGGCCCTCCGCTGCGGGTCGCCGCGGGCGCAGTGTTCTCACTCGCCCTGATCGGTGCAGGTGTCCGAGTGTTCGGCCGCTCCGGCGGACGCATCGGCGGAATCGCCCTCGCCGCCACCGGCATCGCGGGCCTGTACCTCGATGTACTCGCGACGTCCGTCCTGTACGGCTGGCTCGATCCCGTACTCGGCCTGATCACCGCATTCGGAATTGCCGCAGCCGGAACGGCACTCGCAGTGCAGTGGACGTCGCAGCCGATGGCGGTGCTGATTCTCGCCGGTGTCGCGGTGTGTGGGCCGGTGCTGACCGACGGCCTCACCCTGACCCTGATCGCATTCCTCATCGCCACGTACGTCGCCAGCTTTCCGGCTCAGATCGGCCGCAATTGGCCACTCCTGCAGGTCGTTCGGACCGTGCCCCTCGTCGGTGCGGTACTGGCTGCCATCGCGAGTGTCGATCTATCCGGATCCACCGGCGACCTCTGGCTGCTCCTGGCCGTCGTGTCGGTGGCCGTCTTCGGGATCGGAACCTCACTGGAGTTGCTGCGCCGCAACGTCTCCGATGTGGTCGCCACCGCCATGATCGCTCTCGCGTCTGTGCCGGTGCTGGTCTCTGCCGACGTTTTCGATCGCGCCGCGACCGTCTCTGTCCAACTGGTTCTTGCTGCTGCAGCCGTGGCGATCGTAATTCTGGTGAGGTGGTTGCCAGGGCACGCTCGCATCGCCGTCGCGGTGATCGGAGCGCTGGCGACGCTGCAGGCCGCAGTCGAGTCGACGACCCTCGAGATTCGCCCGGTGGTGCTGTTCGCCGTCGCGTCGGCCCTGATCGCGGTGGCCCACAGCACCCGCTCGACACTCGCATACTCGATCGGCAGCGGATTCGGTGTGATCGGCGCACTGATGTTCGTCTCGGTCAGTCCGCCGCAGGCGCTGCTGGACTCCGATCACGCAGTGGGCAGCGTCGGTATCGCCATGGGCGGAATCCTGCTCGCTGCAACGGCATTCGCCTTCGCGTACGTGCTGGCCGAACTGAAACCGGTCGACGACGGACTGCAGACCCTTGCCATCGTCTCCGGCGTACTCGCGCTGTACGGCCTGACGGCGGCAACGGTGACCCTCGGCATCGGAATCGGTGGCGAAACAACGGGATTCACTGCAGGCCACACCGCGGCGACCATCGAGTGGATGATCGCAGCCTTCGCACTCCTGGCATTCGGGTTGCGCAGTGTCACCCACGCGCATCTGGCACTGCTGGCCGGACTGTCCTTGACCGCGGCGGCCATCGCAAAACTGTTCCTGTTCGACCTCGTCGCCCTGGACGGACTGTTCCGAGTCATCGCCTTCATCGCAGTGGGACTACTGCTGCTGATCGCGGGCACCCGTTACGCGAAGGTGTTCGCGGATCGAGAGAGTGCGGCAGTGTCTTCCTGACCTCCCCACACCGCGTGAATGGACCATTGCATACGTCTGAGGAGTGCAGTGGTCCATTCACGCGTCCGACCCGAGCCCGGCCACACCGCATCAATGGACCATTGCATACGTCTCGGCGGTGCAGTGGTCCATTGACGCGTTGTGGGGCGGCGGCGCGTCAGTCGTCTTTCGGAGCCGTTTCGCCCAGTCCGAGTCTGCGTTGCATGCGCTTCATGCCCGCCGGTGCCCACCAGCTCGCGTCGCCGAGCAGTTTCATCGTCGCGGGCACCAGGAACATGCGAATGACGGTGGCGTCGATGATGAGGGCAGCGATCATGCCGTACGCGATGTACTTCATCATCACCAGATCCGAGAACGCGAACGCTCCGGTGACGACGATGAGGATCAATGCTGCCGCGGTGATGATGCGGCCGGTGTGCGAAGTGCCTATATGAATCGCTTCGCTTGTGCTGGAACCATTTTCGCGCGCTTCGACCATGCGGGAGAGTAGGAACACCTCGTAGTCGGTGGACAGCCCGAACACGATGGCGGCGATCAACAGCAGAATCATCGCCATGATCGGCCCGGGCGTGAAATTCAGCCACGCCGCGCCGTGGCCGTCGATGAATATCCACGTCAGGATGCCCATCGTGGCACCGAGCCCGAGGGTCGTCATCAGCACCGCCTTGATCGGCAACACCAAGGATCCGAACGTCAGGAACATCAGTACGGTCACGACGATGACGACCAGCACCGCCATCAGGGGTAGACGATCGACCAGCGCATCGATCGAATCCCGTTCGATCGCAGGCGTTCCCGTCACCTCCATCGAGGTGCCCTCGGGAGTGTCGATGCTGCGCAGGAACTCGATGGCGGGCGCTGCGTCGTTGCGATCGATCAGTCCGGCCTTGAAGACGATGATTCCGTCCTTGCTGGCACCGACCGGGGTGAACTGCTCGACCAGGCCCGGCGCGTTGTTCGCCTGGGTGGTGATGGCGGCCAGGTTCGACCCCTGGGCGTTCTGGATGACCAATTCGATCGGCTCGGTGCGCTGGCCGGGGAACAGTTCGTCGAACCGTTCCTGCGCCACCCGCGTCGGATTGTCCGGTGGCAGATACGTCTCGTTGATGCCACCGAACGCGAGGTTCCCGATCGGAAGCGTCAACGCCAGCAGTCCGAGCACGATCGTGACGACCACCTTGATGGGGTTGCGCATCACCCAGGTGGTGAGCTTGCCCCACATCCCGTTCTCGATTTCCTCCGACGACTTGGTCTTACGCATGAACGCCAGGCCGAGGGCATCGACGCGTGGGCCGAGAATCGACAGAATGGCCGGCAGGATGGTGATCGCGTTCAGTGCCGCGAGAGCGACCGTCGCGATCGAACCCAGGGCGACCGACCGCAGGAACCCGTGCGGAAACAGCAAGAGACCCCCGAGGCAGGCGACGATGATCGTCGCCGAGAACGCCACCGTCCGACCGGCCGTCATGACCGATCGACGGACGGCATCAGGCGTCGACCGGCCGTCGCCCAGTTCCTCTCGGAAACGCGACACGATGAACAGTCCGTAATCGATCGCCAAGCCGAGTCCGACCAGCGACACCACCGGTGCAACGAAGGTGTTCACGTCGGTGACGTGGGTGAACAGCTTCACGATGCCGTTGGCGCCGACGACGGTCAGCGCGCCGACGATGAGCGGCAGCGCAGCGGCCACGACGCCGCCGAACACGAAGAACAGCAGCACTGCCACCGCCGGGATGGCAAGGATTTCCATTCGATGGATGTCGTCGGTCATCGTCGACTGCAGGGCGGCCGCCACGGCCTGTTGGCCGGCGACCTGTACGTCGACGCCGTCGATGTAGAACGCGTTCTGGACGGCCTGGAAGTTCTCGGTCAGCTCGGTGTCGTCGGTACCGACGATGGCGATGCTCGCGATGGCGTGCTGCTTGTCGGTGGTTCCGAGCGCCGCCAGCACCGGGGCCTCGGCAGTTCGGAAGTAGCTGGCGTTGATCTTCGCGATGCGGTCCGGGTGATCGGCCACCAGCGAATCGAGACTGCCGACGACCGCAGCGTCGAACGCCGGGTCGTCGATGGTCGACCCCTCCGGAGCGGTGTACAGGACGATCACATCGCCCTCGGTGTTTCGGCCGAACGTCGCCTCGGCAAGGTTGTTCGCAGCCGCGGATTGCGACGTCGGATCGTCGAAGCCGCTCTGGCTCAAGTGGTCGGTAAGATCCCAGCCGTACGCGGCCAGGATCGACAGCCCGGCCACCATGACACCGAGAACGGTGTACCGGAGTCGGTGGACGAACTTTCCCCATCGAACGAACACGTGTGTATAACTCCCCCTGGATGCACGCGACTACCGCCGCCACGTGAGTGAACCTCGGCTCAGGGAGGTTAGCCGATCACACGAGCGTCAACGTGAACGGTTGCGCTCGCGTGCGAGCAATTCGCTGACGCTGAGCACCTGTCCGTTCTCGCCGCCGCGATGACGACCGCTGTCGCCACCCTCGGTGGTCGGTGCGGATCGGCGGCCCGACGGCTTCTCGGACCGTGGCTCGCTCGACGCGGATCCGTTGCTGCCGTTGCGTTCGGTACCGGTCTGCTCGGTGCCGTTGCGATCGGACCCGTTGGTGCCGTTTCGGTCGGTGCCGTTTCGTTCCGACCCGTTGCTGTGGCCGTTGCGATCGGAACCGTTCTGCGGGGAGCCGGTCTCGTCGCGACCGCCATGGTTCGCACCGCTGTGGTTCGCACCGCTGTGGTTCGAAGCGCCGTGGTTCGCACCGCTGTGGTTCGAAGCGCTGTGGTTCGATCCGTTGTGATCGGACCCGTTGGCGGTCGAACCGTTGCGCGGTGTGCTCGGGGGTGGTGATGCGCTGGGTGCTCGCAGGTCGGCGAGCCAGCTCTCGATGGAACGGGAATCCGGTTCCTCGGCGCGAGGCGCGCGTGCGGCCCGGGTTCGGCTCGGCGGCGCTGCGGGTGGACGCGGTGCGCTCGGTGCGCGGGGCGGCTCCGCCGACGGGGGAGCGGCCACCGGGTTGACCGGCGGTGCGGGCCGGACGACCTCCGCTGCCTGGGTCGGTTCCGGTTCGACGGTCGGCCGCGGCGCAACCGGCCGGCTCGGGGCAGGCCTGGGAGCCGGTCGTTCCTGCGGAGCGGCCTGGGTCCGAGGGGGAGTCGGGGTAGGTCGAGCAGCCGGTGCCGCAGGCGTGGCGGGAGCCGCACGGGTCGGCTCGGGTGGGGTTGCCGGACGCCCTGTCACACTGCGTCGGGATTCTTCCTTCGCCGCGTGGGTCGCTCGGATCGGGCCCCCGCCGTGCGGGGCGACCACGGGAATGGGTTCGGTGAGCGGCTCGCTGCGGCGCGGTGCCGGACGCATCGGCGGAGTGACCGTACTCGACGGTGCACCGCCTGCGAGAGCGAGCTCGGGCACGTCCGCCATGGGGAGCAGTTCGTCCTCGAGGATGGTCTCGCCGAGTCCGAGCTTCTGCTGAATCCGCTTCATCCATTGCGGGGCCCACCAGCAGTCGTCGCCGAGCAGTTTCATCGTGGCGGGCACGAGGAACATGCGGATGAGGGTGGCGTCGATGATGAGGGCCGCGATCATGCCGTAGGCGATGTACTTCATCATCACCAGATCCGAGAACGCGAACGCCCCGGTCACGACGATGAGGATCAGGGCCGCTGCGGTGATGATGCGTCCGGTATGCGAGGTTCCGATACGGATGGCTTCGCTTGTGCTCGCGCCCTTTTCTCGCGCTTCGACCATACGAGAGAGCAGGAACACCTCGTAGTCCGTGGACAAGCCGAACACGATCGAGATGATCAGCACCAGAACCGGAGCCATGATCGGCCCGGGAGTGAAGTTCATCAGCCCCGCACCGTTGCCGTCGATGAATATCCACGTCAGGATGCCCATGGTGGCCCCGAGACCGAGGACGGTCATGAGCACCGCCTTGATCGGCAGCACCAACGATCCGAACGTCAGGAACATCAGCAGGGTCACGATGAACACCACGAGCACGGCCATCAGCGGAAGTTTGTCGATGAGCGCACTGATGGAGTCCTGCTCGATGGCAGGGGTGCCGCCGACGAGAACCGACGCTCCGTCCGGCACGTCGATGCTGCGCAGGAAGTCGATGGCGGGCTTGGAGTCGTTGCGATCGACCAGTCCTGCCTTGAAGACGATGATCCCGTCCTTGCTGGCACCGACCGGAGAGAACTGCTCGACCAGGCCGGGAGCGTTGTTCGCTTGGTTGGTGATCGCGGCGAGGTTGGCACCCTGCGCGTTGCTGATCACCAGCTTGATGGGTTCGGTCCGTTGGCCGGGGAAGAGCGAATCGAACTCGCCCTGCGCTTCGCGGGTGACGTTGTCGGGCGGTAGGTAGGTCTCGTTGATGCCGCCGAATTTGATGTTGCCGACCGGCAGCGTCAGGAGCACCAGGCCGAGCACGATCGGGACGGTGACCTTGACGGGGTTGCGCATCACCCAGCGAGTGAGACGGCCCCACATGCCGTTCTCGATCTCCTCGCTGGACTTGGTCTTGCGCATGAACTTGAGGCCGAGGGCGTCGACGCGGGGTCCCAGGATGGCGAGCATCGCGGGCAGGATCGTGATGGCCGTCAGAGCTGCGAGAGCCACGGTTGCGATGGAGCCGTAGGCCACCGACTTGAGGAAGCCCTGCGGGAACAGCAGCAGACCACCGAGGGACGCGACGATCATCGTCGCGGAGAACACCACGGTGCGACCGGCCGTCATGACGGTGCGGCGCACGGCCTGTGGCGTCGAGTAGCCGTCGCCCAGTTCTTCTCGGAATCTCGAGACGATGAACAATCCGTAGTCGATGGCCAGCCCGAGGCCGACGAGTGAGACCACGGGTGCGACGAATGAGTTGACCTCGGTGAAGTTGGTGAACACCTTCACGATGCCGTTGGCGCCGACGACTGTCAGACCGCCGATGATCAGCGGAAGAGCAGCCGCGACGACGCCGCCGAAGATGAAGAACAGCAGTACGGCCACTGCCGGGATGGCCAGCAATTCCATCCGGTGGATGTCGCCGGCCATCGTCGACTGCAACGCGCCTGCGACGGCCTGCAAGCCGGTCACCTGCACGTTCACACCGTCGATGTAGAAGACGTCCTTGACGGCCTGGAAGTTGTTGGTCAGCTCGGTGTCGTTGGCACCGGCGATCGCAATGCTGGCGATCGCGTGTTGCTTGTCGGTGGTACCGAGGGCGGCGAGGTTCGGGGCAGTTGCCGTGCGGAAGTAGCTGCCGTTGACCTTCTCGATCTCGTTCGGGTGGTCGGCGGCGAGCGAATCGAGGTTGGCGACGATCTTGGATTGGAACTCGGGATCGTCGATAGTCGAGCCCTCGGGTGCGGTGTAGAGGACGATGACGTCACCCTGCTTGTCGCGACCGAACGTCGTGTCCGCCAGACGGGCAGCCTGGGCCGATTCCGACGTCGGATCGTCCCAACCGCTCTGACTGAGATGGCTGTTGAGATCGAGACCGTAGGCAGCGAAGCCCAGCAGTCCGGCCACCATGACACCGATAACGGTGTACCGCAGGCGGTAGACGATGTCTCCCCATCTGGCGAACACTTAAGAAACTCCTTGGCGCCCGACGAGCAGGGCGGACAGCGGTCGGAAGGGCTGCAGCCACGCACCTTCGTCGGGAAGCGAATCGAGACTCACCCGTGGCAGTGGCTCACGGAAGACGCCCGGGATGTCCTCGAGGTCGAGGAACTCCAGGATGTCCGACGTGACAGCCCAGCTTGCGTGCTCCCGGAAGCCCAGCACCTGCACGGGCACTCCGGTTGCTGCGATGGCCTCCAGTGGACCCTTGAACGCCTGACCGTCGGCGGACGCGACCATGACACCGGCGAGGCCGCCGTCACGGTTGCGGAAGTCGATGTGGTCGAGCATGTCTGCGTCGACGTCACTGTCTTCGTCGACCTTGGGCTTGGCGAACACCGCGAAACCCACGTTACGCAATGCTTCGACCCAGGGTCGGACGACATCTGCGCTGCCGGGGGCGATGTTGGTGAACACCGTGGCCTCGGGTTCGAGCGTCGCGGTGCCGGAGGTGGAGAGCTCGGCAGTGCGGCTGAGCAGCCATCGGCCCAGGGCATCGAAGCGCGGACGGTACGCAGCGGTGGGTCGGCCACCGAGAATTGCGCCGAGTCCCATGTCCAGGTTCGGGGCGTCCCACACCAGCAGGACGCGTTTGCTGTGGCGCGATTCACCGAGTGCGCCGAGTTCTGAGGGGTCGACCACGGTGTCGGGCATGTCCGTACTGACGCTCATGCTGTCTTCTTTCCCCAGATCAATTCCGTCACCGAGCTACCGACCAGCTGTGCCTTGCCCTCGAACTTGGTCACCGGTCGCTCGTGTGTCATGGGCGACTCCCAATCGAGAACGGTCAGACCGGGCTCGGCGTTCCCGGCCTCGGCAATCCACTCAGCGTATTCGGCATGATCGGTTGCCACGTGCAGAACGCCGCCGGGCTTCAATCGATCCGCGATCATCGCGAACGTCGGACCCTGCAGCAGGCGACGCTTGTGGTGTCGAACCTTGGGCCACGGGTCGGGGAAGAAGACGCGGACGCCGGTCAACGATTCGGAGGTCAGCATGTTCTCGAGCACGTCCATCGCGTCACCGCGCAGCAACCGAACGTTCTCGATGCCTTCCCGTTCGATCTGCTGCAGCGTCTGGGCCAGGCCGGGCCGGTAGACCTCGACGGCCATCAGGTTGACATGCGGCTCGGCCGAGGCCATCGCCGTGGTCGCGGTGCCCGTACCCGAGCCGATCTCGAGAATCGCCGGTCCGCTGCGGCCGAACCAGGCGTCGATGTCGATCTGCTCGTCGGCGACGTCGCGGCCGATGCGCGGCCACAGGTTGTCCCAGGTGGTCTGCTGCGCTTCGGTCAGCGCTCCGCGCCGAGAGCGGAAACTCGTCACGCGGGGGTACAGCCGTGAGCCCCGTTCCTGGGTCTTCACGGCATTGTCCTCGGTGTCGACAGAGGGGTCCTGGGGCTCGTTCACCGGTCCATTGTCGCGCATCGACGGGGCGTGTGACAGGTGGGTCTCGAGTTGAAGTTGAGACTTACCGTCCCACCGCTGATCAGCGGTGGGACGAGCCCAGCTAATTACAACGATGCAATTCCCGACGGTCGGCTCGTGAGCGCCCACGTGTGCCAGAATCGGTGCCGCAGCAGGGGGCTGTGCGTCGCCTCTCGACGTGGGCGGCGGGTCGTCGGTGGGGGAATCGATCATGGATGTCGCCGAGGTCGGTCTTGGCCTGTTGCGTGACCGCGTTGCGTCGAGCGACGCACGCGAGTCCGTCGACACCGCCGTCCACGATCGCCTACGGCCGATGACCGCACGGGTGACCGGCCGCTCCGGCGTCGGGAAATCCGCGGTTCTCGCCGTTCTCGACGCGGCACCGCTCGATGCCGACGGCCTCGATGTCCGATGGCACGAGGGCAGAGCGGACAGCAGCGAGGGCGAGGTGCTCGTCCACGTGATCGCGGGTGCGGTGTCGCCGGTCGACACTGCACTGCTGAGTTCTCGGCCGAGCGATCCTCTGGACGGGACCGTCGTCGTGCTGACCAAGGCTGACACACTCGACGATCCCACAGCCGCGGCCGCAGCGGCGTCGGAGCAGCTGGGGCGGACCGTTCTGCCCCTGATGGGAACCACCGCGGCGGGATTGCGGGGAGTGGGCCGCGCCGGCGCACCTCTGGACATGTCCGACGTGCGCGCCGTCGCAGCGGCCGATCTGCGTCCGACCGACCTGATGACCGTCGATCGGTTTCGCGCCGCCGACCTCGCGGTGTCGACGTCTCGACGAGAAGCGTTGATCGAATGCATCGAACTTCGAGGTCTCGCCCTGCTCGTCGACGTGCTGCGGCAACCAACGGCTGTGTCCGACGGTGATGCCGTACGGATACTCGCCGATGCCACCGGTGCCGACGCCGTCATCGCCGCGGTCTCCACCGCCGTCTCGGCGGCCGCGGCGGCTCGAGACGTCGAGCTGCATCGGAGACTGCACCGGATCTCCGCCCGGAACCGGCGGGCTCGTGCCGCCGTCGAGTCGTACCTGGCCTCGGACGAGGCGGTAGCTGCCGAGATGCGCCACGCGGCTCTACGTCTCGGGGTGCCGATCGAGACCGGTTCGGAGGAGGTCGCGCTGGAACAGGCGGTGCTGTGGAAGCAGCGTGCGGCTGCTGCCGGGGACCCCGACGTGCGTCGCGCGGCACTCGCGCTGTGCCGAGGGCACGTACGATTGCTGCGCCGATGACGCCGCTGTCGGAAGACATCAAAAGCGTTCTCCGACGCTGGAATTCGGGTGCACTCGACGAGATCGAACGGGCAAGGGTCAGTCGACCCGCCGGGGTTCATCTCACCGGGACCTCCGGATCGGGCAAGTCCGAACTGCGCCGGGAGCTGTCCCGACTCGGTGGTTCCACCATCGGCTTCACGGACTCGGTGGCCGATGCCGCGGTCGTGATGATCGTCGTCGACGCGTCGGCTCCGGTGGGCCGCGTCGAGGTCGAGCAATGGCGAGCAGCCCTCGAATCCACGCCGGTCCTGTTCCTGGTGAACAAGATCGACGTGCATCGACACTGGCGTGAGGTGCTCTCCGCCGACAGAGATGTCGTGGCCGAGTGTGTCCCACGGGCGGTGGAGTGCACGTTCCACCCGATCTCGGTTCGGTCGGCGCGGACGGGCCGAGACAGCGGTGACGCCGCGATGTCCGCGGAGTCGGGTCTCGGAGCAGTGGCGGACCGGCTCGGCGCGCTGCTGCTGCAGGCCACAGCTATCGGATCCCAGCGCAAATACGTTGCGGCAGTGCAGGACTGCGCAGCCGGAGCCAAATCGTCGATCGTGGCGAGAGCGCGCGCGGTGACCGGGGGCAGTGACACGGCCGAACTCCGTGCGCGGCGAGCCGAGCTCGTCGGCGAACGGGACAATCTCGGTGGCGACCGACGGGCATTGCTGCACAATCGAATTCAACGGGTGCGTGTGGAGTCCCTCCATGCTGCCGCCGAAGATTTTCGCGCCCTGCTCGCCGAGTTCAAGCGCACGATCGACGGGTCGGGGCGTGCCGAACTCACTCACCTTCCCGTACATGTCGCCGAGTCCGCGCGCGAAGCCCGCAATCGGGCCGACGCGGCGCTCACAGCGCGATTGCGGGCAGTGGAGAGCGATCTCGGGCTCACGTCGGCGCAGGCGGAATCGAATGTCGAGGACTCCCCGCTCGACATCGGGGAGCCGTCCCGGCGGCGGGGGATCGAGGATGCGGTCATGATCGTCGTCGGTGCGTCGGCGGGGGTAGGACTCGGGCGGCTGGTGGTGTCGCCGATGGCGCTGGTGCCGGCCTGGGCAGTCGCCAACACCGTGATCGCACTCGTCCTCGGAGGTGCGCTCGCCTGGTGGATCACGCGGTCACGGGCGCTGGTGGCCGATCGGGCCCGCCTGCGCGGCTGGACACAGGAAAGCCTGGCCCGGGTGAGATCGTCGGTGGAGCAGCACGTGCTCTCGCGGATTCTCGATGCCGAGTCGATGCTCGCGTCCGCCGTCGCGACTACGGATCGCGATGCTGTGGCCCGCATCGATGTCGCACTCGCCGAGGTGGACGCCGAGCTTCGTCGGCTTGCCGACCATCGATCGGCCCTGCTGTCTGCCTGCGATCGCGATCTGTCTGTACTCGAGCGGGGGTTGGAGCGATTCCGCGGGCTCGATCGCGGTGTGTTCGTAGCCCGTGAACCCGTCCATTTCTCTTCGGAGCAGGTGGAACCGTTCGACGAGCCGGTGCGTCGGAGTCAGTAGGTGCAGTGTCGGTTCGTTGAGCGAGGTGAGGAGCGTCGATGATCGCGGTGGATGGCTTCGCAGCAGGTGGGTTCCTCGCGGAGGAGGCCGAACCTCACGACGTCGGGGATTCGGGTGAGCCCACGGTCTCGACGGACCTGTTCGATCTCGACGAAGACGGTCACTTCGAGACCACCGTACGCCGTACCGAGGCCGGGATGACCGTGGCGACCGACGTCGACGGCGATGGTGTGACCGACAAGTTCACATCGTTCGGACGTGACGGGCAGTACCGATCCTGGGAAATTTTTCGAGAAGCGAACGGTATCGGCCGGGGTGAAATGACCGAATCGGGCGAGCTGTAGTCGGTCCGTCCCGAGTGGGCGTCGGTGCTGGTAGACGCCTTCTTGCGCGGATCTTTCCCTATCTGAATCGGTCCTGTGACTAATCGGACAACACCCTGTTTCCGGATTTACGTCGCTCGGCGTTAACCTGAGTACCAGGACACCCGGCGCTCGACGCTCGGCTTGCTGTACCCGTTACGATGGTGTACTGCGGCTCGAACGGTCGAGCAGCGCCCCGCCGAGAGGGGAAAACCGAGATCTGCTCGCGCATGTTTGCCCAACAGTGATCGTGCGAGTACTTCCCGGTTCCGGCTCACCCCAGGAGAGTTAGATGACCTCAGCCACCATTCCCGGTTTGAGCGGCACCGACAACGTGCCGACTCGACACAAAGAACTGCTCGCCTGGGTTGCCCAGGTAGCCGAACTGACCGAACCGGAATCCGTGGTGTTCGCTGACGGATCCGACGCCGAATGGGAGCGCCTGACCACCAAGCTGGTCGAGGCAGGCACCTTCACTCGTCTCAACGACGAGAAGAAGCCCAACTCGTTCCTCGGCAACTCCGATCCGTCGGACGTCGCTCGCGTCGAGTCGCGTACGTACATCTGTTCCAAGGAGGAGATCGACGCCGGTCCCACCAACAACTGGATGGACCCCGCCGAGATGCGGACGCTGATGTCCGATCTCTACCGCGGCTGCATGCGCGGACGCACCATGTACGTGGTGCCGTTCTGCATGGGCCCTCTCGACGCGGCCGACCCCAAGCTGGGCGTCGAGCTCACCGACTCGGAGTACGTCGTCGTCTCGATGCGCGTGATGACCCGCATGGGCCAGGCCGCACTCGACAAGATCGGTGACGACGGGTTCTACGTCAAGGCGCTGCACTCGCTCGGCGCTCCGCTCGCCGAGGGCCAGGCCGATGTGCCGTGGCCGTGCAACGACACCAAATACATCACGCATTTCCCCGAGGATCGCGAGATCTGGAGCTACGGATCCGGCTACGGCGGCAACGCCCTGCTCGGCAAGAAGTGCTACTCGCTGCGCATCGCTTCGGCCATGGCCCACGACGAGGGCTGGCTCGCCGAGCACATGCTGATCCTCAAGCTGATCTCCCCCGAGGACAAGGCGTACTACATCGCCGCGGCGTTCCCGTCCGCGTGCGGCAAGACCAACCTGGCGATGATCCAGCCCACCATCCCGGGCTGGCGTGCCGAGACCATCGGTGACGACATCGCGTGGATGCGTTTCGGTGAGGACGGCCGCCTCTACGCCGTCAATCCCGAATACGGCTTCTTCGGTGTGGCACCGGGTACCAACTGGGATTCCAACCCCAACGCGATGAAGACCATCGATCAGGGCAACTCGGTGTTCACCAACGTCGGCATGACCGACGACGGCGACGTGTGGTGGGAGGGCCTCGAAGGCAAGCCCGATCACCTGATCGACTGGAAGGGCAACGACTGGACCCCCGAGTCCGGAACCGATGCCGCGCACCCGAACTCGCGCTACTGCGTGCCGATGGCGCAGTGCCCGTCGATGGCTCCCGAGTGGGACGACCCCAAGGGTGTCCCGATCTCGGCGATCCTGTTCGGTGGACGCCGCAAGACCACCGTTCCGTTGGTGACCGAGGCTCGCGACTGGCAGCACGGCGTGTTCATGGGAGCCACCGTCGGCTCCGAGCAGACCGCTGCCGCCGAGGGCACCGTCGGAACCGTCCGACGCGACCCGATGGCCATGCTGCCGTTCCTCGGCTACAACGTGGGCGACTACTTCCAGCACTGGATCGACCTGGGCAAGAATGCCGACGAGTCCAAGCTGCCGAAGGTGTTCTACGTCAACTGGTTCCGTCGCGGCGAGGACAAGCGCTTCCTGTGGCCCGGATTCGGTGAGAACTCGCGCGTGCTCAAGTGGATCGTCGAGCGCATCGAGCACAAGGCCGCAGGCATCGAGACGCCGATCGGTGTCGTCCCCACCGCCGAGGCACTCGACATCGACGGACTCGACACCACCGTAGAGGACGTGGCCGAGGCACTCGCGGTGAACTCCGACGAGTGGAAGGCCGAAATCCCGCTGATCCAGGAGTGGTTCGACTTCGTCGGCGAGAAACTGCCCACCGGAATTCAGGACGAATTCGACGCCCTCAAGCAGCGCCTGGGCGCGTAGTATTCACGACACAGAACGGGACTCACCGAGGGGTGGGTCCCGTTCTGGCTGTGTGGATATGGACGCTCAGGCAGTGAGCGCGGCCGCCCCGGCCAGGGTGCCGAGGCCACCCAACGCAGCAGGCACCACCTGCAGGCCGTCGAGGAACTTCAGGCGTGCGTGCAGCGCGATCGACTCCTGAATCGGATTCCACAGCGGAGGGCCGGCTTGGGCGAAGCCACCACCGATCACCACCATGCGAACGTCCACCAGGGCGACGGCCGACGCGATCGCCTGGCCCAGCGCCACCCCAGCGCGCTGCAACGAGGTGATGGCGATCGGCTCCCCGGCGCCGGCGTCGGCGGCCAATTCGGTTCCGCTGCTGCCGGTCCAACCCAGCTCACGCGCCCACCGCACCGCCGAAGGCCCACTCGCGACGGTTTCCACGCAGCCGATTCCGCCGCACGCGCAGGGCGTCGTCGAACCGGGAACGACGATGTGGCCGATGTGGCCCGCGTTGCCGCTGGCACCGGCGACGATCTTCCCGCCCAGCACCAGCCCACCGCCGATCCCGGTCGACACCACCAGACTCAGCACATCCGGCACACCTACGGCCGCACCGTAGCGGTGCTCGCCGAGTGCCGCTGCGCTGCCGTCCATCGCGAGGCGGATGTCGGCCTCGGGGAAGACCACGGCGATGTGATCGCGCAGGCCGAAACCGTTCTTCCACTCGTCGATGTTGATCGGTGCGACCGACCCGGTCTCGAGGTTCACCGGACCGGAGCAGGCGACGCCGATGCGGTCGATGTGCTGTCCGGGAGCCATCTTCCGAAGCAACGACGCGCACGCCTTCCACACCCCGGACTCGGGAGTCGGCACCGTCACCGGATTCTGTGGCCGCCCGTCGTCGCCGACGAGTGCCGCTGTCATCTTGGTGCCGCCGATGTCGAGCGCGAGTGCCGTCATCGGTCCAGATTATGTGTTCGGTGTCAGGACGAGGACGAGGTTGCTGCCCAGGAACTCTCGGAGAACGGGTACTCGCATCATCCACCAGGCCCAGCGGGGATGGTAGCGCGGGAATGCGGCCAGCAGTGTTGCGTTGGGTGTGCTTCGCGCCCAACGTAATCCGTCTGCCGCGCTGATGTCGAACAGTGATTCGCCGAATCGATTCTTCGGTTCGTGACCGGTGGTGCGGGCATAGCGGCGGGCTGCGTATTCGCCGCCGAGGTAGTGCCAGGGTCGGGTCTCGTGGCCGCCGAACGGACCGAACCAGATGGTGTACGAGAGGACGGTCAATCCGCCGGGCTTGGTGACTCGCAGCATTTCCTCGGCCATGGTCCACGGCTCGCGGACGTGTTCGGCGACGTTGGACGAGAAGCAGATGTCGACGCTGTCGTCACGAAACGGCAGCGCCATCCCGGAGCCGCGCACCGAGCCGGGTATCTGCAGTCCCGCTGCGTGCATCTCGGACGCGTCGGGCTCGACGGGCAGGTAGCGCGCGCAGCTCGCACCGAAGACCTCGGCGAAGTATCCGGGTCCACCGCCCACGTCCAGTACGGTCGCCGCGGACATGTCGGTGCCGGTCAGGCCCCGATACAGATCGCCGATCAGCTCCACGGAATCGCGAGCGAGCGCGCCGTAGAAGATGTCGGGAGCACTCTGCTCGTGCCCGAAGTCCTTCAGCAGACTCACCGAGCGGCGCAGTGTCGCGCGAGAGGCGAACAGACGTGTCACGGCGGAAGTCACGAAAACGAACCCTAGCGGTTACTGTGGCAGCGGTAATCGACTGCGGTCGAGACGAGCATGCGGAAATTGGGTGAAGCGAGCTGTGCGCGAGGTTCTGTTGCTGTGCTGGCGCGATACCGGGCACCCGCAGGGCGGCGGCAGCGAGCGTTACCTCGAGCAGGTGGGCGCGGGTCTGGCTCGACGCGGCGTCCGCGTCACGCTGAGGACTGCGTCGTACCCCGGAGCTCCCGCCGAGGAAATCGTCGACGGCATCCGCATCAGTCGCGGCGGTGGACGCCTGTCGGTGTATCCCCGCGCACTGGCCGCCATCGCAGCCGGACGGCTCGGTTTCGGCCCGCTCAAGGGCATCGCACCCGACGCGGTGATCGACACCCAGAACGGCATTCCCTTCTTCTCACGGGCGGCGCTCGGCGTTCCGGTGACGTTGCTGGTGCACCACTGCCACCGCGAGCAGTGGCCGGTCGCGGGGCCGATGATGGCCAAGCTCGGCTGGTGGCTCGAATCGACGGTGTCGCCGAGGGTCCACCGCCGCAATCAGTACCTGACGGTGTCGTTGCCGTCCGCGGACGAACTGGTCGCACTGGGCGTCGACCGCGAGCGCATCGCCGTGGTGCGCAACGGAGCCGACGAGATTCCGCAGTCGGTGCCCGAGGGTGACGAGAGCACCCGCACCGCACATCCGTCGCTGACCGTCCTGTCCCGCTTGGTTCCGCACAAGCAGATCGAGGACGCACTCGACGTCGTCGCCGCGCTGCGCGGTCGCATCCCCGACATCCACCTCGACGTCATCGGTGGCGGCTGGTGGGAACAGAACCTCCGCGACTACGTCGGAGAACTGGGCATCGAGCAGTACGTCACCTTTCACGGACACGTCGACGAGGACCGCAAGCACGCCCTGCTCGGTCGCTCCTGGGTGCACGTCATGCCCTCCCGCAAGGAGGGCTGGGGTCTCGCGGTCGTCGAGGCGGCCCAACACGGCGTGCCGACCGTCGGCTACCGAAGTTCCAAGGGGCTCACCGATTCCATCATCGACGGCGTCACCGGTGTTCTGGTGGGCGGGCTTTCCGATGCCGAGGAGGACCGGGACGTCTCCGGCCTGACCGCAGCCGTGTCGGAGCTGCTGCAGGACACCGAAGCCCGAACTCGCCTGGGCGAGAAGGCCCGAGTGCGCGCGGCCGAATTCTCCTGGGAGCAGTGCGCGCAGGGTGTCTACTCGGTGCTCGACGCGACGACGCGCGGCACGTGGTCGTCAGGTCTGGTGGGTGCGCAGCACTCGGATTCGGCGCAGCAGTCCTACCGCTAGACCCCCGAGAAGCAGCACTGCCCAGGCGAGGTGGGCAACGACGACGGCCGCTGCCGGCCGGCTCTCGGTCGGCACGGGATCGGGTACCCGATAGAGCGTGAGTTGGTCGTCGGAATACACGACGTCCAGTGCATCCAGTGTTTGCTCGGACCTCCCGAGTTCGCCGGGGGTGGTGTTCTCCACCAGTACCCAGCCGACGCCCAGCTCTGCGATCACGTTCGTGGGTTCACCTGCGAGCAGGGCATTCTGGACCTCCGTCGCGCGCTCCCCCTCGCCCCGCACCGTGCCGCCCGCGACGATGAGCTCGCCGGTCTGCAGTACGTCCAGTGGCAGCATGCGCGGCGCGGGATCGAGAACGGGAGCGCTCCCGCTGTAGGGAAAGCGGCGGAACATCCCGGCCGGTAGTACCGCGACATCGCCGTCGCTGCCCTGCAATTCGGCTGCGACCGCCTGCCAGGACGCCGGATACGCCACGGGTCGCATCGAGTTCCCGACGCCCCAGCCCAGGTCGGGCAATGCGATCAGAAGGGCCGAGATTGCAACGGCGCTGCCGAATCGGGTGCGCTGGACCGCGGTCAGCGCGGTTGGTTGCACCGGATTCGGTCGATACCGAGGAGTGAAAGCGGCCGCCGCGGCCAACACGTAGATCGGCACGGCCAGCGCCACCCATTTCTGGGAGTCGCGGAGCAGGCCGGCACCGGGCACCGTCTCGCCGAGCGCCCTGGCCGCTGCCAGACCAGGTCCCGTCGCGGCCAGCGCAGGGGCTGCGATGGCAAGCACGGCAACAACACCGAGCCCTACGATCACCGGATTTCTTCGACGCCTGAGCAACGGACGCACACCGAACGCGGCAACGGTCAGCAGTAGCGCCGTACCCACGAACGCAAAAAGCCCTGTGCGAGAAGCGGGTACAGCATCGGAGTTCCAGATTCCACCGAGACCGGCGAGGCTGCCGAGGGTGCCCAGACCCGGCTCGGCCCGCGCTGCGAACGCCGCCCAACCCGCCGGATCCGCCTGCTCGACGCCACCGCCGGACACCGCCGTCGCCACCAGCCACGGCGCCGACGCCACCGCCGCCAGCCCGACGGCACCGACCACGCGCAGGCCGCGTCGAACACCCCCGGGGAGGGCGAGGACCACCAGGGCGATGGTTGCGGCGAGCAACGCGCCGGTGGGGGTGAGCCCGGCCGCGGCGAGACAGGCTGCGAGCGCCCACCAGGAACGGCCCTCTCTGACCGCGAGCGCAGCGACCACGGTCCACGGAAGGGCGGCGTATCCGACGAGCAGGCTCCAGTGTCCCTGCAGCAGCCGCTCGGCGACGTACGGATTCCACACGGCCACCGTCGATGCCACGAGCAGTGCGGGTAGCGGGGCTGTCGGCAGAACTGTTCGGGCCATGACCGCGGCACCCCACCCGGTCAGCCACAGGGCCAGCAGCAGAATGGTCTTGACGACCAGGCCACCGTCGAACACTGTCGACAGCGTGGCGATAACGGCGTCCTGCGGTACTGCCCTCGCGGCCGCGTCGGCGATTCCCCAGGCGGAGTCGGTGAAGTAGGAACGGGGAGTGCTGACGGCGTCGCGCAGCAGGAGATAGCCGGGGCCGAGCAGCGGGCCGACAATCACGACCGCGAGCACCAGACTGTACAGCGGCGGTGTCCACCTCGACCTCGACCACGCCATGATCGGCACCCTATACCGTGGGCTCATGTCTTTCCGTGCCTCGTCCGAGGCAGAGCACACCGCGGGTGCGTCGGTCGCCGGGATGGGGATGGTGACGGCCGGTTCGATGTTCGCGAACGTTGCGGCGTACCTGCTGCAGGTTCTCGCGAGCCGGATGCTCGGCGTCGAGGGCTACGGAGAATTCGCGAGTCTGCTTGCTGCGCAATTGGTTCTCGCGGTTCCGGCGTTGGCGTTGCAGTCCGTCGTTGCGCGTGAAGTGGTGCGCGGGCGCAGTTCTCGTGAACTGCGAACAGTGGGGTATCGGTGTGCGGCGGTGGTCGGGGTCCTCGCCCTGGCACTGGCCCCCGCACTGTCCGCGGCCATGGACGTCTCGATGGCGGCGACCGTGTCGGCGGTCATCGCTGCGCCGGTGCTGGTGTTGTTGGCCGCCGAACAGGGCTTGCTGCAGGGACGTGGGCGTTTCGGAGCCCTGAGTGTCGTGTTGGCCGCCGCCGGCTTCGGCAAGGTGGCTCCGGCCGTGCTGGTGTTGGTGCTCGGCGGTGGGCCCGGTTCGGTTCTGTTGGCCACGGCCGCGGGCATCGGCGTGGTGGCGCTCGGTGCGCGATGGACGGCCGGGGTGCCGGTGAACTCGGTGTCGGAAACCAAGGTCACCGTGCTGGCCGTACTGCAGGCGTCGCAGGTGCAGTTGGTGTTGATCGCGATGTCCGCGTTGGATCTGGTGCTGGCACGCACGCTGCTCAGCTCCAACGAGGCCGGGCTGTACGCCGTCGGGGCCGTTGCGTCCAAAGCGGCGTTCTGGTTGCCGCAGGCCGTCGGGGTGGTGCTGTACCCACGGATGGCGAACCCTCTGCATTCTGCTGCCGCGGTGCGGTCGGCGCTGGCCGTCGTCGCAGGGCTCGGTACGGTTCTGGTGATCGGCGGTGCACTGGCGTCTCCACTGTTGCCGTTGGTGGTGGGCGATACGTATTCCGGTGTGCAGAACTACGTCTGGCTGTTCGTGCTGCAGGGTGCGTGTCTGGCCGTGCTGCAGAGCGCGTTGTTGTGGGCCATCGCAGGTGAGCGCACCCACCTCGCCGTCGTTGCCTGGATCGCCCTGGCCGCAGAGGTGTTGCTGTTGCTGTTCGTGGCGTCGACTCTCGCGCAATTCGTCACCGTCGCTGCAGCCACTGCCGCGGTGACGATGGTGGTGGTGTGCGGACTCGCCCTGTGGGGAAAGGACATCAGTCGGCGACGGGCCTGATCTCGCTGAGGATCTCGAAGTCGACCTCGCCGGCCAGCGCCAGGTAGATCGGTTGCGCCACATGGCCGTTGGACAGCGAGAGCCGCCCGCGGGCCCCGGTGAACGACACCGAATCGGAGATCGATTCGATGACGCCGACATCGACGGTGCCTGCCCTGTTCACCAGTGCTCCCAGCAGTTTGATGCCTTCGTAGCAGGATTGACCCAGAGCACCGACGATCGGCGCATCGACCCCGAACGCCCGGGCGAAACGAGCGGAGAACCCCAAACTGTCCTCGGTGGCCAGTGTTTCGAAGTATCCCGACGCCACGTAGAGCCCGTGTGTACTGTCGCCGCCGGCCGCGATCAACATGTTCTCGTCCATCAACGGACTGAGCCGAACACATCGCGCGTCGAGCCCTGCCGCAGCGAACTGCTGATGGAAGTACACGGCGTCGTCGCCAAGGAGGAGAACGACGGCACCGTCGGCTCCGGACCGTTCCAACGCGGCAACGGAGGTGGCGAAGTCGGTGCTGCCCACCGGCCGGAATTCGGCATGCACCACGCTCGCCCCGAGCTCCCGGAGGCGGGAGGCAGCGATGGCTGCGCTCTTGCGTGGCCAGACATAGTCGTTTCCGACGATCGCCCAGCGCCTGCGTCCGAATTCGCGGACCAGGAAGTCGAGGGCAGGGACGAGTTGGTTGGTGGGAGTCTCACCGGTGATGAACAGGCCCGGATAGCGATCGCCGCCCTCGTACAGGGACGTGTAGACGTAGGGAATTCGATTCACCGTCACCGGAATCACGGCTCGTCGCACCGCCGAGGTGTGCATCCCCGCAACCGCATCGAGAGCACCTGCGTCCAGAAGAGTCGCCACCTGACGGGCCACGGCAGCGGGGTCGCGACCACCGTCGATCGAGATCAGCTCGACGCGCAGACCGAGTACGCCGTCCGCGGCGTTGAGTTCGTCCCTGGCCAACTGCGCCGACAGTTCACTCGACGGCCCGACCAGGCCGAACGGCCCGGACATCGGAAAGATCAAACCGACGCGAAACGTGCCGACCCGATCGCTGTTCATCGTGCTGTCCGTCCGATCCGTGTCGATTCGCTCTAGAATCGCTGAGGGAGACTGTAGCGCCGTGGCAAGGTAAGAGCAGAGGGGCATGATCGCGTGAATCACGACGAGGCTGGTTCGGCGGCTCGTTTGCTCACGGTGGTCGAGCGTGCCGTCTCGGATCGGCTGCGCGGTGCGCTCGTACCGTGGGAACTCGATCTCGAAGAGTGGCGAGTGCTGTCGTTGTTGTCCGACGGCGAGGGCCACACGATGGCCGAAACCGCAGAGTTCGCCTTGCTCGCGCCCCCGACTCTGACCAAAGCCGTCAATCGGCTGGTCTCCAACAATCTCGTGCACCGTCGCACCGGCACGGTCGATCGTCGTCAGGTGCTCATACGACTGACCGCGCGCGGGCGGGCCAAGTACGACGAGGCTGCCCCGGTCATGGAAGCCGTTGCAGCGGCCGTGTTCGCGTCCGAGTCGGACCGTGAGCAATTGCAATCCTTGCTGCGCTCGCTCGAGGCCACTGCGAAGGCGTCCTCGCTCGCTCACTGAGCGGCTTACTGTTCCGGCTGTCCCCCCCTCTGTGTGCTGCCCCTGTGCGTGGTCGTGAACTTTCGTGATCTCCAATTAACATGTTTCACGTTGCAATAGTGTCCACGGAAAGTATTGTTCCGATGCAGCGCAATCAGCGCTCTTGCCGCGAACCGAAGTGGACACACGTTCATGAACATGAAGAAGTACTTCGAGGGGCCTGCAACCAGCCTCGACGACCAGATCGAAAGCTATGCAACCTCTCGTGTGCCCGACGATCAACGCTGGCGACGGCCGGCGATCCTGCTGGTCCTCACCGGCAACGTCACCGCGATGTTCTGGTTCGCCCTCGGTGGCCAGATCGGCTTCCTGGTGGGGTGGCCGATGTTCTTGATCCCCGTCGCCTACATGGTGATCGGCGCGACGCTCGTCGGCAGCCTGATCATGCGGATCGCCAGCCAGGAGGGCCTGTCGCTCCCTCTGCTCACTCGCGGGCTCGGGTTCGGCACCAAAGGCTCGGCCGTGGCATCGCTCGTCTACGCCGTGAACTACGTCTTCTACTTCATCTTCGAGGGCAGCATCGTCTCGCACGGCCTCAGTGAACTGGCCGGAATCGACATCAACTCTGCTTGGGCCACAGTCGTATTCGCACTGGTAGCCCTGGTTGCGCTGTTCTTCTCCTGGCGCGGGATGCACTCGATGAACATTCTGCAGCGATTCGGTATGCCGATCTTCCTCATTCTGTTCGCCATCGGTATGTACATGCTCGCCAGCGGATACGTTCTGGTGGGTCCCGGTCAGTGGGAGGCCACCGGCGGGCTCACCGCCACCGCGATGTGGCAGGCATTCAGTCTCGCCAACGGGCAGGTCGTGTTCCAGGCGCTCATCGCCACCGATTACGGACGGTTCGTCAAGAAGAGCGTCAGCTACGTCGGCACCGCAGGACTGATGCTCGCCGAGCTGCTGATGATTGTCGTCGTGATGATTCTCGGCGTCTTCCTCGGCTTCACCATGTTGCGTCACTTCACCGGAACTACTGCGACACCCGAACTTTCGGCCACCGATCCGGGACTCTACTTCGCTGTCGTGATGGGACTGCTCGGAGTGATCTTCGCCGTCGTGACCCAGGTTCGCATCAACGTGATGAACCTGTACTCCGGCTCCCTCGCCTTGTCCAATGCCTGGGACGTGCTCTCGCCTCGCAAGGTCGGACGCCAATGGTGGATGGTGGCGCTGCTCGTCGTCGGCGTGCTCTGCTACCCGGTCAACATCCTGCAGTACACCGACAAATTCCTGGCCGTCACCGGGATCATGACCAACACCTGGATCTTCATTCTGCTCGCCGATTACTTCGTCTGCAGGCGGATGCTCGGCCTCGCTCCGCGAAACGACATCGAGTTTCGCGAAGGACGAGTCCGTAATTGGAACCCCTGCGGAATCTTCGCCATGGCAGCAGGCGTGGCCGTGGGCGGCATCGGTGTGTTCGGTCTCTACCCGTCCTACTACGCCTCGTTCATCGCGATGATCCTCGGACCGATCATCTACATCCCGCTCACCGTGGCAACACGAGGGAAGTACTACGAACCGCCGGTCTCCGCCGAAGCTCCGGCAACCGAAAGGACAGTAGCGTCATGACATTCACCGCAGCGGCCGTCCAGTTCGAGCCCACGTTGTTCGCCAAGGACGCAAACATCGCTGCCCTGGCGGACCTGGTCGACAAGGCCGCCGCCGACGGGGCCGAGTTGATCACCACACCCGAAATGGCCACCACCGGTTACTGTTTCCACGATCCCGAGGAAGCAGCGTCCGTCGTCGAACAGATTCCGGGGCCCACCACCGATACGTTCGGCGAGATTGCCGCCAGGCGTGACTGCTACATCGTGCTGGGCATGCCCGAGGTCGATTCGACGAGTGGATTGTTCTACAACAGTGCAGTTCTCGTCGGACCGGAGGGAATCGTCGGAACCCATCGCAAGACCCACCCGTACATCGCCGAACCCAAATGGGCGGCACCGGGAAACCTGGGCCATCAGGTGTTCGAGACCCGTCTCGGCCGAATCGCGATGCTGATCTGCATGGATCTGCACTTCGTCGAGACTGCTCGGGTGGTCGCCCTGCAAGGGGCAGACGTGATCTGCCACATCAGCAACTGGCTCGCCGAACGAACTCCGGCACCGTATTGGATCAGCCGAGCCTTCGAGAACAACTGCTACGTCATCGAGAGCAATCGATGGGGACTCGAACGGACGGTCCAATTCAGTGGCGGCACATGCATCATCGAGCCCGACGGCACAGTCACCGGTCGAATCGACGTCGGCAACGGCATCGTCGCAGGCGAGATCGACGTTCGACGCACCCGCGAGTTGGGTCCGACGCGTCGACCGGACCTGTACCGCGAGCTGCAGACGAACACCTACAGCTGGAACCCTCTCGACTTCTTCACCCTGTACGGCCACTCGCCGCTGCCCGCGGGTGGCACGTCTGCTGTGAGCGTGGTGCAATGCACGCCGAGTGCCTCGATCGAGAGCAACCTTGCCGAGATCGAGGCCAGGGTTCGACAAGTAGCCGGTGCAACCGATCTCGTCGTATTCCCTGAGCTGTCGATCACCGGTCCCGTCTCCGCGGATCGACCACCCAGCGACGTCGCCGAAGCCCTCGACGGACCCTCGCTCACTAGGATCGCCGACCTCGCGGTCCGGCACGGCCTGTCCATCGTCGTCGGAATCGCAGAGCGTGACACCGACGACGATCGGGTGTACAACTCCGCCGTTCTTGTTGGAACCGACGGGGTCCGTACGTCCTACCGACAGATACACCTGTCCACGGAGCACACTCCGCTTTTCGACGCCGGCGACACCTGGACGGTGGTCGATCTTCCTCTGGGACGAGTCGGGCTTCTCATCGGCAACGATGCGCTGCTGCCGGAATCGGGGCGAGTACTCGCATTGCGTGGTTGCGATCTGATCGCCTGCCCGTCCGCACTGGCAGGAACGTTCGTGGGATCACACCCGGGAACCGAGATTCCTCTTGCCGCCGAGGTTCTCACCGGGCCCGATGCGACCCACTGGCACCACATGCGCGTGCGTGCCGGCGAGAACAACGTCTACTTCGCGTTCGCCAACGCAGTGGACCCGGGTCGCGGAATCGTCGGACACAGCGGCGTGTTCGGACCGGATACGTTTGCCTTCCCCCGAACCGAGGCCATCGTCGACGGGCCCGAACCCGGCCACGCGACGAGTGTCGTCGATACCACCAATCTCGGCGGGCCCTATCCGACCAATGTCGTGCGACGCAAAGACCTCGTCCTGATGCGTCAACCCCACCACTACGGGATTCTGTCGACCGCGTGAGAAAACACCGATGGCGTGGTCATGTGTTCTCACATGACCACGCCATCGGGTTGTTTCGGTTGCTCCGGGCACTTACTCCTTGGACAGGTTCGTCCTCGGGATTTCCTCGGTGCGGTCGGTCGTCCAGTCGCGGTTCGTCGCGGTTCCGCCGCCGGGGGTCGGTCGCGGAGTGTTGTCCGCTCGGGCCGGCTGACGATGTCCGCCGTTTGCGCCGCCACGCAGGAGCAAGAACACTCCGGCGATCAGCGAGATGACACCGAGAATTCCGGCGATGATCGGGACGGTGCGGCCGAAGAGCGAGATCCGGTCCTGGCCGTCCTTTGCCTGCTGGATCTGGTATTCGACCGTGTTCTCGTCGAACGTGATCGGAGCATTGAGGACGTCGACCTCGGGCCGGCCTGCTTCACGTGCGTAGTACTGGTGAATCTGCTCTTCGCCCTTGACGACGACGCCGGTCTCGGGTTCGACCCACAGGGTGCGGGTGTTCTCGTACCAGCGAGTCATCGTCACCGGAGCGGCTCCACCCTCGACACCCCAGGTGTCGGCGGGCAGCGTGACCTTGTTGGTCGGCAGGTTGACCACGGTCGATAGGTCGACCGGGCCGACGGTCTGCTGGTACTGGTACACCGGCGTTCCGTTGATCTCGGTTGCCTCGACGAAGTCGATGTCCTTCGATGCGCGGGCGTTGACGTCGAAGTACGGGTAGCTCTTCTGCTCCGCGTTGAACGGGAACTTGTACTGCAGTCCGGTGTGGGCCACCTCGTCGGCCGGCGCGTTGCCTGCCACCTGGATGGTGCCGATCGGGTTCTCGACGGGCATCGATGTCTTGCGGTCGATGGTGACGCGATCGACGCTCGCCGTCAGCAGCCCGGTATCGGCCTGCTTGTCGCTGCGTCGCAGGGTCTGGCCTGCCTGCAGCGTCATGATGTCGGCGTCGGAGGGATCCTCGACGGTGACGAATCGCTGCGAGACGAGGGGAACGTTCTGGTCGACGACTGCGCGACCGGCCGCGAGCGAGCTCGCATTCAGGACGCTGCCCTCACCGGTGGAGACGGTGGTGACTTCGAGGTCCAACGGCGTCTTCTCGAGCGCCGAGATGGTGTACGTGGGAATGAGGATGGCGGCGACCACCAGAAACGCGCCCAAGCCGATGAGTACGAGGGCAAGTATCCGGCTCGGCCCTGAGCGCTCCGCCATGCTGAATCTCCTTAGTTGACCGCTTCATGGAAGACACCGCGGTCGGGAAAGACGTCAGCCCCGACCCGATGCCCGATTTGATACGACACGTCGCAGGTGACAGTAACAGCAGACAGTGGCACCGGTCTCGTCTGCGCCGGTTCGACACGGCACACTTGAGACCACCATGAGCACTCGAGTCCACTCGCCCTCCGTCGTTCCGCTGCGCGCGTTCGTCCCTGCGCTCGAGGGAATGCGTGCGCTGGCCGCGATCGGCATCGTCGTCACCCACGTCGCATTCCAGACCGGTGCCGCGAATTCCCCGCTCATGGGGCGTATCTGGGGCAGGTTCGATCTGACCGTTGCCATCTTCTTCGCGCTGTCGGGGTTTCTGCTGTGGCGCCCCCATGCCGCGCAGGCCCGCGGACTCGCGCCTGCCCAGCCGGCTCTTCGCTACTTCTGGTCGCGGGCAGTGCGCATCCTGCCCGCCTACTGGGTCGTCGTCGTGCTGGTGCTGCTGTTTCTGCCGAATGCGGGTGGCGACTACCGAGTGTGGTTGGCCAATCTGTCTCTGACGCAGGTGTTCGTGCCCCTGACGTTGACCGAGGGCATGACGCAGATGTGGTCGCTGTCGGTGGAGGTGGCCTTCTACCTGCTGCTACCGGTGTTCGCCTGGCTGATGGTTCGACTGCGTGGGGCCTCGGCCAAGCACCGGATCTCGGTGCTGCTCGGTGCATCTGCGGTGACGCTGTCCTGGGCCTTCGTCCCGATCACGACCGCGGACGCCATCCATCACGACAACTGGCTGCCCGGGTACTTTCCGTGGTTCGCCGCCGGAATGGTGTTGGCCGAGGTGTCCGTGGGCCCACAGACATGGGTGCATCGGTGGGCTCGGCGCAGATGGGTGATGCCGTCGATCGCGGTCGCGGCTTTCGTGCTGTCGGCGACTCCGCTGGCGGGCCCACAGGGACTGGTACGTCCCGAGCCGTGGCAGTTCGAGCTGAAGATCGTGTTCGGCGCCGTGCTCGCGTTCGCGATGCTCTCGCCACTGGTGTTGGCCGACACCGGTCGTCGGCACCGAGTGTTCGAGCATCCGGTGATGCTCACGCTCGGGCGGTGGTCGTACGGAATCTTCATCTGGCACCTGGCCGTCCTGGCCGTGGTGTTCCCGGTGTTCGGCATCATCCCGTTCTCGGGTGGGATGTGGTTCGTACTGACGGTGACTCTCGCGCTGTCGATTCCGGTGGCCGCGGCCAGCTACGCGCTGGTCGAAGAACCTGCCCGACGACGCTTCGCACCGAAGAAGCCGATCACGGTTTCCGCATCGCACTGATCGCCAACGCGACGATGCCGATCAGCGCGGCCAGCTGCACTCCGTACGATTCGCCCACGTACCCGTCGGTCGATCGCCACGGCCCGAGCGAGAGCAGCGCCGCGCCCAGCAACGCGAATCCGCCTGCCGCGCCGACCAACACGCGTGAGGAGAGCGCGCGACCGTAACGGCGGTCCAGGAACACCGCGCCGAAACCGATCACGGCCACCGTGATCGCACCGGCAATTCCGGCCAACACGATCGTCGCCCCGAGCAGTGCCACCAGGGCAGCCGAAACGCTCCGCCACGGCCGCGGCGAGGGCCCGAGATCGGGCATACTGCGCGGCCGACCCAGCGCTGCGAACAGCAGCGGGATCAGCAGGAGCAGCCCACCGAAGATGCCGAGCCGATACCAGCGGTCGGTGGCGAAATCCAGCGAAATCGTGCCCGACGCCCCGGCCGGAACGATCCAGGCCTGCTGCCACCCGTCGACCACCACCGGGGACAGTTCGACGCCACCGGGAGTGGTTGCGCGCCAACCACTGTTGTTGCTCTCCGGGATGACCAGCAAGCGGTCCTCCGTCGTGGACGTCAGCGTCACCTCGCGGTGGTCGGGGCTCCAGGCGGTGGTCCTGGCGGACTGCGGGGCCGATTCCGTCGGCCAGTCGGCCGGAATGGGCATGGTGCGCAACCGAATGCCGTCGACGAAGAACGATGCTCCCGGCTCCACCACCACGTCCTGGTGTCCCTCGGGCAGCGAGACCGGGTTGACGAAGTTCTCGTTCACCGGAGTGTCGGCGTCGCACACCGAGGCCTTCAGTGGTTCACCGGATCGGAACTGGTCCGCGGTGGCCGTCACCGACGTGCGCACCGTCTGCCCGGCGATGGAGACGATGGGGCCGTCGAAGCAGTCGACGGTGATCTCGCGATCGCCGTCGTACGGTGCGCCGATCGGTTCACCACCGGACAATGGTGTCACTTCGGCGAAGCCGGGCGGCTGAGACTGGATGAAGCCCAGAGAGTTTCGGTCCAACACCCCGTCCCAGTCCACGATCGACAGGACGATCCTGTCCGTCACCTGCGGTGCCAGCTCGAGGGTCGTCGAGCCGTCGGTGTCGATGTCGCGCACCATCGGCCCGTTGCCGAGGTTGACCGCGACCCGAGTGGGATGCGCCGGGAGTGCACCCAGGCTCGGGCTGAGCTCTAGCCCGTCCACCAGTGTGGGAGCAGGCAATTCGATGGTCAGGGTCGGGTTGGTCCCCGCTCGGTCGGTGATCGACTTCTCCGGCGCTGTCCAGGACGTGCGCGGATCGCCGTCGGTCGCCGCGAACGCCGAGCCGTGCAGGTCCGCGACGTCCGATGCCCCGCTGGCCAACGGCCGCCCCGGTTGCGCGAGCAGCGCTTCGAGTTCGGGGGACTGCCGCGTACGCACCGTCAGATCGGGGATCACCGCGGTGCCCATCGGCACGTCGATCGTGCGTGAGAAGCGCCCGAGTTCCTCGGGTGACTTGGACAGTCCACTGCTGCAACGGATTCGATTCTCGGTGTCGAGGCACCCGGAGCGGCCTGGGAATTCCTGGCCCAGTTCCCAGGCGTCGACGCTCGCCCCGGCGGGAGTCTCGGGCAGCACCGCGCGGTGCACGATCGGTACCTGCTTCGGATTGTCCCGGTCGGAGTAGTCGTCCACCGACACCTCGCTGATGCCGAACTGGCTGCCTCGGGTTCCGTCGACCGTCGACTTCGCGGTGATGCGCAGCCACGGCGTCTCACCGCCCGGCAGTGACACCGTCATCGGCTCACCCGGCTCGTCGACGCGCGCCGCCGTCGAGCCGTTCGGGGTGGTGATCTCCACCCATTTCACCGGGTCGCCGATCGTCCCGGGGCTGGTGCGCAGGTGCAAGAGCCCGCCGCGCACGGGAGTATCGAAGTCGAGTTGAAGCCATTGCCCCACAGCACGTTCGATGCCGTTGCTGATCCAGCTGGTGGCCAGGTCGCCGTCCACCGCGGCGGCGACTCCGCTGCCGGGAGCGCTGCCGCCGATCTGGGTGGCGTCCGACGCCGAGCTCGACGCCGTCAGGGTCGCGCCCTCCCATTCGGCGTCGACGGTCTTCGCCCCGTACACCGGGTAGTCGGGGACCTCGTTGAGCGAACGCCGTGGCTCGTCGGCGGCCCGCAGGGCAGAACTGTGGTTGTCGACCTGGCCGAAGTCGGTCTCACGGTTCATCGGGGTGTCGGTCACCGTCACCGAGTCCACGGCAATGCCGGCCGCGGCCGCATCCGAAGCCAGCAGAGTGGGGCCTGACGGCACGGGATTACGAATCCCGTTGTTCCGCAACTCGTTCGAGCGCAGAATGGACTCCGGTCCACCCTGGACCACCGGGACACGATCGAGATCGACGGTGTAGGGGCCGGACGCGGGAATGCCCGCCGAATCACGCACCGAATAGATCTCCACAGCCGGATACCGCGGTCGAAGATCGCCGTCGAGCACAACGCCGTCGACCTGGCCGGGGGCCACGTCCTCACCGAATTCGGCCACCTTCTCGAGTCCCGCGGAACCGTCGAGCACCTGGTGCACCGATGCCGGACGCGTGGACCGGGAGTTCTCGGGATCGAGGTCGTTGCGCACGACGACGTAGCTGATGCCCTGGCCCAGAAGGGTATCGGCCAATCCGGCCGACGGCCGACCGTCGGCGAAGAGTCGTTGCACGGAGTCCAGTGCCCGGATGGCACCCGGCGGGGTGAGGGGTACGGCGTCGCGGACGGCCCAGGGGGTGGTGGCCAGAGCCTGCAGCGGTTCGTCTCGGGTCAATCCCCAGGTCTGCAGAGCGAACGGTGCGCCCGGCACGATCAGGGCCCGCTGCGCGTCGGAACCGTCCGGACTCGATCCCGACGCATTCTCGGTGAGCCAGTCCGCCGCGTCGTGCCAGTACTGCGGAACGGCCTCGTACGCACCGCGGGGCGCGAGCTTGCCCGTCCACGCCAGCGAGGTGGACAGCGTCAAGGCGACGAGCACCAACGCGGTCACCGCCATCATCGGGTGCTTCTCGGGATGCGCGACGGCCGTTTTCCACTGCGATCGCGGCGCGGAACCCGGCAGCGGAACCCGGGCCAACAGATGAGCCAGGCCGAGCACCAACGGAATTCGAATGACCGGCTCTAGTTTGTGGATGTTGCGTAGCGGTGCGCCTGCAGAATCGAGGAACACTCGAACGGCGGCAGCGAACGGGCCGTCCAGATCGCCGACGAACCCGGCACCGAGGCCGACGAGACCGACGAACAGCATGATCGTCAACCGGCCGCGGGCGGGCATGGACCGCATCGCCAGGCCCGCGATTCCAGCGGCCGCGATCAAGCCCGTTGCGATGACGGCCGCCGGCTGCGTCACCAGAACGGCACCGGCCACTCGCTCGGGAGAGACGAACGGCGTCCAGCTGCCGGTACCGCGCAGCACTTCCGTCAGTGACGTCCACTGCGTGGTGGTGCCGGAGGATTCGATGTAGTCGAGAAACGGCGGAGAGACCTTGCCCAGCAACAGCAGTGGAACGATCCACCACAGCGTCGCAAGCACCAGAAAGCCCGACCACCAGGCACCGAAGACGAACCACCGCTTGTTCGGCCGATGCGTGAGCATCCAGATCACGGCGACCAGAACGGCGGCGGCGGTGGCGACGGCGTTGACCGCGCCCATCAGGGCCACCGCCAGTGCAGACTGCGCGGCCGAGCGCCGAACCGTCTGTTTCGCATCGTCGCCGGCGAGATACCGCACCATCGGGACCAGCACCCACGGTGCCAGCATCATCGGCATCGTCTCGGAGGAGATCGACGCGAGGGTGGTGATCACTCGCGGAGACAGAACGAAGGCCGTCGCTGCGATCAGACGGGAACTACGGCTGCCGACACCGAGAGCTTCGGCGAGCCGCACGATTCCCCAGAACCCGGCGATGAGCAGCAGCGCCCACCAGATGCGTTGAGTGATCCACGGCGGGATCGACAGCAGATCACCGCCGGCGAAGAACGCACCGTGGGGGAAGAAGTAGCCGTAGGCCTGGTTCTGCACCTGGCCGAGCGGGGCTGCGCTGTTCCATTGATGGGACGCGCGTTCGAGAAATCCGAGAGGGTTCTGTGCCAGGTCGTACTTGGTGTCGGCAACGGCGAAGCCGGGGACCTGCAGAAAGGTGAGGAGGAACGCCAGGATCGAGACGCCGAGAAGCCACTTGCGGCCGAGCGGCTCGGCCGAGATCACCGATTCACGAGAGCGACCAGCGTCAGCGGCTGCCGTACTCAACCTGGTTCAGCAAGGACGAGTCGGCGTTTCCGGAGCGATCGATATCCGGACGAGAGTTGTCGGCTGCAGCTGCGGTGACTCCGAAGACGACGCCCGCACCCAGTACGGCTCCGACGACGGCGGCAATGACACCCGGGACAGCAAACTTCATCTCGGTTCTCCAGTCAGTCGGCTCAGAACGGTAGCGGGCGAGGTGGACCCCCACGCGGGCATCACGGTATCACCTGCGTCACGGAAAACAGCCGTCGGACGCTCTACTTGCCGGGCGGAACGATCAGGACGGGTCGATGGCTGTGTCGAAGAACGTGCTCGGCCACCGAACTCTGGAGCAGCGCACGTAGACCGGTGGTGCCTCGCGTACCGGTGACGATGATGTCGACGTTCATCTCGTCGGCTTTCTCCACGATCGCGGCCCAGATGGCGGTGGTGCATTCGGTGCACTGACCCTCCACTTTCAGGCCTGCGGCCTCGGCCAGCGCGACGCCTTCGCTGTTGGTCACTTTCGCGTCGGTGAGCGCCACGTCCTCGGCCTCGTCGTCGGGCACCCATTCGGGTTGCATCACACCGGAGAGGCCGGACATGCGCGCGGCCTGACGCACCATCGGCTCCCATGCGGTGACGACGATCGCGCGTGAGGTGGTGAGAAACCGTCCGGCATAGTCGATGGCGCGTTTGGCGTTGTCGGATCCGTCGTAGGCAATGAGTATGAGGTCTGCGGTCACGGTCGATCTCCTCCTCATGTCGCGTTCGTCCAGATTACCCTCACCCCTCTGCGGATCGATGTGGGTTTCGGTCGGTCGGAGTGCAACGAAGGCGCATCGATCCGGACCCCGGGTCGGCAGCGACACCGACGATCTGGGCTACCGTCGTATTCCATGCGACTTCGGTTTTCGGTTCGGTCCGCTGCGGTGATGACCGTCGGTGTCGGCTTGTTGGTCTCGTGCTCCACCGAGTCTGCGCCGGTCGCGTCGACGCAGACTGCACCGGCTGCTCCGACGACGACTGCAGTCGACACGACGGTGCCGCAACCGGTGCCGCCCGTCGACGGCTGCGTTGCGTTCGTCGACGGATTGTCGGAGCGGCAGCGGCTGGCTCAGTTGCTCACCGTCGGGGTCACCGGAACTGCGGACGCGGTGCAGATCATGTCCACCGAGCAGGTCGGCGGCATCTTCGTCGGCAGTTGGACCGACGAGTCGATGCTCGGCAATCGAGAAGTACCGCAGGTGCTGGCCGCCTCCGCGGTGGCTCCGATGGTCACGATCGACGAGGAAGGTGGACGGGTCTCGCGGGTCGCGGATCTGCTGGGTGCCGCACCGTCGGCGCGGGAACTGGCGCAGACGGTGTCGGTGGACGAGGCGTATTCGATGGCGTTGACGCGCGGCCAGGGGTTGAAGGATCTCGGTGTCACCGTCGACTTCGCTCCGGTGGTCGACGTGAGCGGTCAGCCCGACGATTCCGTCATCGGCGATCGGTCGTTCTCCGACGATCCGCAGGTCGTCATCGACTACGCGGGGGCGTACGCGCGGGGTCTGGAGGACGCGGGTGTGAAGCCCGTCATCAAGCATTTTCCCGGGCACGGTTCGGGTTCGGGCGACTCGCACACCGGCGCGGTGACGACCCCGTCGCTCGACGAGTTGAAAACCAAGGATCTGTTGCCGTTCGCGGCGCTGAACAACACCGGCGTCGGTGTCATGGTCGGGCATCTCGATGTGCCCGGACTGACCGAGCCGGGGGTGCCGGCGAGTATCAGCCCGGCGGCGATGGCGTTGTTGCGCGATGGCGTCGGATACGGTGCCGCGCCGTTCGACGGCCCCATCTTCACCGACGACCTCAGCGGCATGGCGGCGATCACGGCCAGGCTCGGGATCGTCGACGCGGTCGAGGCGGCGTTGGTCGCGGGAGCCGATGTGGCGCTGTGGCTCACCACCGATCAGGTGCCCGCGGTGTTGGACAATCTCGAGGACGCGGTGGCGACGGGACGTCTGCCGGCAGCTCAGGTGGACGAGGCCGCTGCTACGGTTGCTCGGTTCAAGGGGGCGTGCGGGTCCTGATTGTGCGGTACTGGACCTTACTGTGGAGTAAGGTCTAGTAGTTCGTACGTATTGGAGGATCCATGGCTGGTGGCACGAAGAGATTGCCCCGCGCCGTCCGTGAGCAGCAGATGCTCGACGCGGCGGTGGATGTGTTCTCCGACAACGGTTTTCACGAGACATCGATGGATTCGATCGCCAAGAAGGCGGCCATCTCCAAACCGATGCTCTATCTGTACTACGGGTCCAAGGACGAGTTGTTCGCGGCCTGCATCCACCGCGAGGGCGTCAAGTTCGTCGAGGCCCTGACTCCCGCCGCAGATCCGACGCTGACGCCGCGCGAGCAGTTGCGCAAGGCCCTGATCGGTTTCCTCGGATTCGTCGGCGAGAACCGCAAGTCGTGGATGGTGCTCTACCGTCAGGCCATCGGTCAGCAGGCGTTCGCCTCACAGGTGCAGAGCAGCCGAGATCGGTTGATCGAGTTGACGGCCGGCTTGCTCGCGATGAGTACGAGAGATCCGGAGCAGTCGCAGAATTTCGGGCTGATGGCCGTCGCGTTGGTCGGGGCGGGCGAGGCTGTGGCCGACAGAGTGGCAGGCGGCGAAATCGAGGTCGACGCGGCCGCCGACCTACTGGAAAACCTGGCCTGGCGCGGCTTGGCCGGAAAGAAGACCGCCACCACCTGAGCCCCGCGCCCAACTCGAAGTTGTGGACGGAATTCCGGAGAAATCCGTCCACAACTTCGAGTTCGAGGGTGAGGCGGTTACCGCAGGGTTCCCGTCAGATGCGGGTAGCCCTTCTTCGGGTTCTTCAGTGACAGGTCCCAGCCGGTGCCGACGGCTTCGGCGTAGGCGTTCACCGTCGCGGGCAGGATGATCGGCTTGCCGAAGCGGATGCTGTAGTTCACAGCCTCCGGAATTCGGCCCTCGACGGTCTGCAGCACGGCTGCCGCGCTCCACATTCCGTGCGCGATGGTCTTCGGGAACCCGAATGCCTTTGCGCCCAGCGAGGATACGTGAATCGGGTTGCGGTCTCCGGAGATGGCCGCGTACCGGCTGATGATCCGCTGGTCGACGCGCAGTGTGCGGGTCGGGGGCGGCGGAACCTCGTCGGCCGGCGGTGCCTCGCGGGGGCCACCGGACAGTGACGTCTTCTGCAGGCTCAAGAAGCTCGAGGTCTGCTTCCAGACCAGTTCGCGTCCTACCTTGACCTCACTGATCAGGTCGACGAGCAACCCCTTGCGGTGCTCGCGCAGATTCTCCGCGTGCACTCGCACGTCCAGCGGCTCGGACGCGGAGATGCCACGGTACTGCTCGATGACGTTCTCGGCGTGTACCGAACCGATGGCGGCGAACGGAAAGCCCTTGGACACCATCAATTTCATCACCGTCGGGAAGACGAGGGTGAAGGGATAGGTCACCGGGAGCTGATCGCCGAATCGCAGCCCCGTCGCCCGGCAGTACCCGGCGAGGTTGTCGGGGTCCACTCGCAGACCCTTGAGCTCGTACACCGTGCTGGGAACCGAGGACGACCTGGATCCGAAGAACGGCAGTGCGCCCAGCGCTGCCGAGGTGTAGATGTCGGAGGTCTTCGGCTGCGCGGTGAGCGTGACGGTGCTCATGCGCCGAGAAGGCTCTGGCCGCACACGCGCACGACCTGGCCGGTGACGGCGTTGGATGCGGGAGAAGCGAAGTACGAGACCAACTCTGCGACGTCGACGGTCTCGCCGCCCTGCAGCAGCGAGCTCATGCGTCGTCCGGCCTCGCGGGTGGCGAACGGAATCGCAGCCGTCATCGCGGTCTCGATGAACCCGGGAGCGACGGCGTTGATGGTGATGTTCTTCTTCGCCAGCACCGGTGCGGACGCGTGCACCAGGCCGATGACGCCTGCCTTGGACGTGCCGTAGTTGGTCTGGCCGCGGTTGCCCGCGATGCCGGCGATGGAGGAGACGTCGACGACGCGGCCGCCTTCCTTCAGTGCACCCGACTTGACGAGCTCATCCGTGATGCGCTGCGGCGCAGCGAGATTGACGCCGATGACGGAGTTCCAGCGGCTCTCGTCCATGTTGGCGAGTGTCTTGTCGCGGGTGATGCCTGCGTTGTGCACGATGATGTCTGCGCCGCCGTGACGTTCGAGGAGGTGCTTCGAGAGGACCTCTCCGGCGTCGGGCGAGGTGACGTCGAGCGCGAGCGAGGTGCCGCCCACCTTGTTGGCCGTCTGCGAGAGTGCTTCTCCGGCAGCGGGAATGTCGGCTGCGATGACGGTGGCTCCGTCGCGGGCGAGGACCTCGGCAATGGTGGCACCGATACCGCGTGCGGCTCCGGTGACGACGGCTACCTTGCCTGCGAGCGGCTTGTCCCACGAGGCCGGGGCCTGCGAGTCCGCGTCACCCACGGTGATGACCTGGCCGTCGACGAACGCGGACTTGGCCGAGAGCAGGAAGCGGAGGGTGGATTCGAGTCCGGACAAGCCGGTCGACGCCTTGGGGGAGATGTAGACGAGCTGCGCCGTGGCTCCGCGCTTGACCTCTTTGCCGACGCTGCGGGTGAAGCCTTCGAGAGCGCGCTGAGCGACGTGCTCGTCGACGCTCGAGGTCTCCTCGGGCGTCGTACCGATGACGACGACGCGCGCCGACGGTGCCAGGTTGCGGATGACCGGCTGGAAGAACTGGAACAGCTGCTCCAGCTCGGCGACGTTGCCGATGCCGGTGGCGTCGAACACCAGTCCGCCGTGCTTGTCGTCGTGCGGCTGCGACTGCGGGTAGTCCGAGAGCAGCTCACGCAGGGGCTCGACGAGGCGACCGCTACCGCCGATCAGGACCGGTCCGGCCAGCGGCGGCTCGCCCGCCTTGTAGCGGCGCAGCTTCTCGGGCTGCGGCAAGCCGGCCTGCTTGGCGATGAAGGCTCCCGGCGCGGACGCGAGGAACGTTGAGTAGAGATCTGGGGCTCCCTTGGAGGCTGCCACTGTCGTACCTTTCATTCAGCGCTGCTCGCTCGAGGAGCGAGGCGCACGACCGGGTGTCGACAACCAACTTACTCGCCAGTAAGATGAAACTCCACCAGGGCCTTATTCGACGATGTTTGGAGACGTCAGTGACAAGCAAGCAGCTACGACCGGTCGCAATCGTCGGTGGCAACCGCATTCCGTTCGCGCGCTCGGACAAGAAGTACGCGCTGGCGTCCAACCAGGACATGCTCACCGCGACCATCGACGGGCTGGTCTCGCGCTTCGGATTGCAGGGCGAGCGCCTGGGCCTCGTCGCCGCCGGTGCAGTGCTCAAGCACTCCCGCGACTTCAACCTCACTCGCGAGGTCGTACTCGGTAGTGCACTGAGCCCGTACACCCCGGCTTTCGACATCCAGCAGGCCTGCGGCACCGGCCTCCAGTCGATCATCGCCGTCGGCGACGCCATCGCGTCGGGCCGTATCGATGCCGGTATCGGTGGTGGTGTCGACACCACGTCCGATGCTCCGATCGGCGTCAACGACGAACTGCGCGAGTTCCTGCTCTCCCTGAACCGGGCCAAGAGCACCACCGACCGCATCAAGCTGCTCGGCAACGTTCGTCCCGGCATGCTCGGCATCGAGATCCCGCGCAACGGTGAGCCGCGTACCGGCCTGTCGATGGGTGACCACGCCGCCATCACGGCCAAGGAGTTCGGCATCCGCCGCGAGGACCAGGACGAACTGGCCGCAGCGAGCCACCACAACATGGCAGCGGCCTACGATCGCGGCTTCTTCGACGATCTGGTGACGCCGTTCCTCGGCCTGACTCGCGACGACAACCTGCGTCCGGGATCGACCGTGGAGAAGCTCGCGACGCTCAAGCCGGTCTTCGGAACCAAGCTGGGCGACGCCACCATGACGGCAGGCAACTCGACGCCGCTGACCGACGGTGCGTCGGCTGCGCTGCTGTCGAGCGACGAGTGGGCTGCCGAGCGTAACCTGCCGGTGCTGGCGCACCTGGTCGATTCCGAGACCGCCGCCGTCGATTACGTCCACGGCAACAGCTCGTTCAAGGACGGTCTGCTGATGGCACCGACCTACGCGATTCCGCGTCTGCTCGCACGCAACGGCCTGACGTTGCAGGACTTCGACTACTACGAGATCCACGAGGCGTTCGCGTCGGTGGTGCTCGCAACTCTGCAGGCTTTCGAGAGCGACGCGTACTGCAAGGAGCGTCTCGGCCTCGACGGTGCTCTCGGTTCCATCGACCGCAGCAAGCTCAACGTCAACGGATCCTCGCTCGCGGCGGGCCACCCGTTCGCCGCGACCGGTGGACGCATCGTGGCTTCGCTGGCGAAGATGTTGGCCGAGAAGGGCTCGGGCCGTGGCCTGATCTCGATCTGCGCGGCCGGTGGCCAGGGCGTCACCGCCATCATCGAGCGCTGATCACTGCAGCTTCGGCTGCTCTCCGACCGGGGGTCATAGGGTCGGTGGATCCGGTAATCGAGGGGTTTTCGGATCTGCCGACCACAACGTGGGAAAGGGCACGCAGAGTTCGCTCTGCGTGCCCTTTCACGTGTGATCAGCCCGGTATGCCGCTTTCCGGTGGTGTGGACTCCTCGCCGGTGTATTCCTCCACCGCCGAATCCCCGATGTCGGTCTGCAGCACCGGAGTCAGGTACTCGGGCACGCCTCCCTGGATCTGGAAGACGCTGGCACCGGAGATTCCGAGGTGGCTCGAATCGGAGTATCGGAACGGGGCCAACTGCGGTCCCTCGAAGTCCATTCCGCCTTCCTGGATGGCTGCGACGATGCCCTCACGGGTGGGATTCTCGCCTGCCGCCTGGAGGGCTTGTACGAAGGCGTATGCCTGGCTCAGTCCGTAGATGCGGTAGTTGGTCAACGGGTCACCGGTTCCGTTCTCGGCCCAGACCTTCTGCCACAGTTGGGTCCACGGATTCTCCGGAGAGTCGACGCCCGGGATGTATTCCAGCGAGATCATCCCTTCGAGCGATTGCGCGCCGTCGGTGACCGCGCCCTGAGAGAACCGTCCGAGCAGGGAGCCGACGAGGTCGACGTCGGATCCGATGGAGCTGTAGAACCACTCGGGGTCGTAGTTGAGTCGCATGGCTGTCAGCTGGCTCAGTGCGGTGTAGGAGGGGACGTTGAAGCCGAGGACCAGATCCGCTCCGGCACCCTGCAGAGCAGCGATCTGTGGTGCGACGTCGGTGTTGCCCGAGGTGTAGCGCACGACCTCGACGATCTGATCGTCGAGATACTGGCGCACTGCGGCCTCGCTGTCCCGGCCGAGGTCGTCGTCCTGGAGGAAGAGTCCGACCTTGGCGTCGGGCCGGTTCTTGGTCACCCAGTCGCCGATGATCTTGCCCTCGACCTGGTAGTCGGGCTGCCACCCGAAGGTGTTCGGGTACTTCTCCGGATCGTTGCCCCACATGATCGCACCGGAGGAGACGAACAGGTCGGGCACACCTTCCTCGTTGAGGAAGTCGATGACGGCGCTGTGGGTCGCGGTGCCGAGTCCGCCGACGACGGCGAACACCTCGTCCTGGAGAACCAGTTCGTTGACGACCTGGGTGGTGGTTGTCGGATCGTAGGAGTCGTCCCGAACCACGTACTCGATCTGTCGGCCGTTGATGCCACCTGCGGCGTTGACGTAGTCGAAGTAGGCCTGTGCGCCCGTGGGGATTTCGCTGTATCCGGGCGCTGCGACCCCGGTCAACGGAAAGTGGGCACCGATCTTCACCGAGGTGTCGGTGATGCCGACCGTCGACCCTTCCGAGGATTCCGTCGTCTCTTCTCGGCCACCTGCACCGCACGCCGCGGCCAACGACACGACGGCGACGAGCGCGGTCGTTCTGAAAGCCACCGATCCGAACTTTTTCATTTCATTCCTTTTCTGGTTGTACGTAACTTGCGATACGTGCCCACCAAACCCAGTGGGGCGAACAGGATGACGAGGACGGTGAAGATTCCGGTCACCAGTGGTGCGAGTTCTGCCGATTGCAGACTGCTCAGACCCAGATCGAGCCCGAAGTTGGTGACCACCGGCGGGATGTAGGTCAGCAGAACCGCCCCGATCAACGCGCCGGAAAGGGTTCCCAGCCCGCCGATGACGACGGCGGAGAGCAGAGTCAGCGAGAGAGTCAGCGTGAATCCGCTCGGTGCCGCGATTCGTGCCGACATCGCCAGGACTGCACCGCCCGCTCCCGCACAGGCCGCACTGACCACGAACGCGAGAATGCGTGCGCGGCCGAGATCGATTCCGGACAACTCGGCGGCCACTTCGTCGTCCCGGACGGCCCGCCAGCGACGGCCGATTCGGCTCGACGAGACGTTCGCCAACAGGAAGAACACGAGCACCAGCAGTATCCAGCTGACATAGGCGACGAATTTGGTTCCGCTGAGCTCGTTTCCGGTGACGAAGAACATCATGTCGTCGATCAGTTCGGGCACCTTCGGTGCCGGTACGACGAGTCCTTGTTCGCCGCCGAGGTAGTCCGAGAAGTACAGGGCGAGGCCCGGTACCGCGACGGCGAGCGCCAGAGTCGCGCCGGCCAGGTACGGCCCGTGCAGTCGGGCGGCCGCCACACCGACCACGACACCCACCACCGCCGAGATCACGGTGGCGGCGAGCAGGACGAGGGGGACCGACCATCCCGAATCGTTGGCCCGCAACATCAATGCTGCGGTGTACGCACCGACCGCCATGAATGCGCCGTGCCCGAGTGACAGCTGGCCGCTCAGCCCGGTCAGCACCGTCAGGCCGCCGGCCGCGATGGCGAGGTAGGCCACCGAGGTGAGTTGGCTCTGACGGAAGGTGCTCAGGGATTCGAGCGCGAGGACGATGACGACCAGCCCGATGACGGCACCGAGCATGTGGCGTCGAACCGGTGTTGCGGTGAGGCGAGTGAGAGTTGCGTTCATGTCACACCCTCCTGGCCGCGGAGCTGGCGAACAACCCGCTCGGTCGCAACAGAAGAACGACGATGAGGATCACCAATGCTGCGCTGGAGACCAGATCCTGACCGAGATAGCCACTGACGAAACTCAGCCCTACGCCCATCAGCAGGCCACCGACGACTGCGCCGGCCGGGCTGTCCAGTCCGCCGAGAACCGCTGCGACGAAACCGAATACGACGATCGAGTCCATGTAGCCCGGGTGCACCAGCGAGCCGCCTGCGATGAGCAGTCCGGCCAGCGAACCGACCACTGCGGCCAGTGCCCAACCGAGAGTGAGCATTCGACTCACGCGCACGCCGAGGAGTTTGGCGACCTCCTGCTCGAAGGCGCTCGCACGCATCTTCAATCCCAGATCGGTGAACCGGAAGAGCAGGATCAGCAATCCCAGGACCACGAGGACGGCGAGGATCTTGAAGATGTCGTACCCGGTCAACGCCACGTTCACGTCGCCGATCCGCTGGCCGGTGAGGCCGAACGGCGCAGGGAACGAACGGAATTGGTTGCCGAAGACGATGGCGGCCACCGCGTGGATGATGATGAACAACCCGAGCGTGAGAATGACCGGGTTGATGTGCGACGAGCTGTCGACGAATCGGATGACGAGTCGCTCCGTCAAGGCTCCCAGGAGCAGGCCGCACAGGAGCGCGACCCCGAATCCGATCCAGTACGAGTAGCCGGCGTCGATGACGACCAGTGCCACGTACGTGGTGATCATGGCCATCGGGGCCTGTGCGAAGTTGACGATGCGGGTCGATCGCCAGATGAGTACGAGGGCGAGCGCGAACGCGGCGTAGATCATGCCTGTGGTCACGCCGTTGATGAGGATGGTGAGCAGTTGTTGCACTGTGGCTGGCGTCCTTTCGGCTTGCTCTAGAACCCGAGGTAGGCGTGTCGGAGGGCGTCGTCCCCGGCCAAGGTGTCGGCGGGGCCTTCCACCGCGACCTTGCCCAGATCGAGTACGACGGCATGTTCGGCGATCGACAGAGCGCTGCGGGCGTTCTGTTCGACGAGTACGACGGTCATCGACTCGGAGTCGACGAGTCCGCGCAACGTCTCGAATATCTGCGCAGCGACCTTCGGCGCGAGTCCGAGTGACGGCTCGTCGAGCAGAAGTACCGACGGTGTCGCCATCAGCGCCCGGCCGATCACGAGCATCTGTCGCTCGCCGCCGGACAGGGTGTGCGCCGAGGATGTTCGACGACCGGTCAGGGGCGGAAACATGTCGTAGATGCGGTCGAGGGTGACGGCGTCGTGACTTCGGTTGCGTCCCATTGCGCCGAGTCGAAGATTCTCGTCGACGGTCAACTCGGCGATCACGCCCCGACCCTCGGGAACGTGCGCAAGACCTTTGCGGGACATCCGATCCGGTGCAACGCCGACGATGTCGACGCCGGCGAGTTCGATCCTCCCCGATACCGGTTTCAGCAACCCCGAGATGGTGCGCAGCAGGGTCGTCTTCCCTGCTCCGTTCGCGCCGAGCACGGCGGTGACAGCTCCCGCCGTGACGGTCATCGACACCGAGTCGAGGGCGGTGACCGGTCCGTATCGAACGGTCAGATCGGTGATCGTCAGGTGCGCCGCGTCAGTCTTCATGTGCCACTTCGTTTCCGAGATAAGCAGCGAGCACGGCCGGATCCTCGCGAATCTCGTCGGGCGTTCCCTGAGCGATCACCTTGCCGAAATCGAGCACGTAGATCCGGTCGCACACACTCATGACCAGATCCATGTGATGCTCGACGAGCATGACCGATGTTGCGGGTCTTTCCGGTTCGGAGCCGGTGGATGCCGCAGGGGTGGGGCCTCCGGAACGACCCGTCGACGTTGCGAGCGCACGGATCTCGTCGCCGAGTTCGCTCATCTCGTCACTGGACAGTCCCGAGGCGGGTTCGTCGAGCAGGAGCAGGGTCGGTTCGCTCACCAGGGCGCGTGCCAGTGCGACGCGTTTACGCACCGCGTACGGCAGGCTCGGTGGCAATCGGTGCGCGTAGTCGTCGATTCGCAGGCGTTCGAGGGTGGCCATTGCGGTCGAGCGGACCGCGGCATCGTCGGATGCACTCGACGGCAGGCCGAGCAGGCCCGCGAGGATTCCGGTGTGCGCTGTTCGATCTGCACCGACCATGACGTTGTCGAGAACTGTCATCCGATCGAACAGTCCGAGTCCCTGCAGTGTTCGGCTCATACCGAGTCGGGGGAGGTCGTGGGGCCGTAGTCGAGTCAGCGTGTCGCCGTGTCGTCCGAGTGTTCCCGATTGCGGTCGGACGAGTCCGCACGCAACGTTGAACAGCGTCGTCTTGCCTGCGCCGTTGGGTCCGATGACGCCGAGGACTTCGCCGGGTCGCACCTCGAGACTGACTCCGGACAGCGCGACGATTCCGCCGAACGACACTTCGATGTCCGTCATGGTGAGGACCGGGTCCAACGTGTCGAGAGAGTTCAAGTGATCCACCTCACAATCTGTTGCGTTCACTATGGTGCGTTTCGCACAACGGGCGATATGGGCGCTGCGCACAGAATGTTTGGGTCCCTGGGCACCAGTAACGGTCAAATCGACCTGCGATGTGGGCTCAGTGCGCAAAACTGTGCAGGTGGGAGCTCCCGATGGTCGACGCGGATCCGCGCGTTCGGCTGCCCGGGGAGCGGTGACGGACGCAGACCAGGAGCAGATTCGCCGTGCGTGGGCAGCCCTGACGTCACGGGCGGATTCGATCGCGGACTCCATCACGCTCGCATTGATCGAGCAGGAACCCGGCTACCTGGCCAGTTCCACTCCGGACATCGCGGGCGAGATTCGTCGCAGCACTCGCGAGCACATCAACCAGGGGCTCCGCACCCTGTCGGGGCTGACCGCCGCGGGTGACAACGCGCGCGAGGTATGGCGCCGTACCGGCAGAGAGCGTGCGCGCCAGGGGATTCCGATGGAGTTGGTGCTCAAGGCGTACACGCTGGGGAGTCGGACGCTGTGGGAGGAGCTGATGCTCGAGCGCGAGCAGTGCCGAACCAGCATCGACGAGCATCTGCTGCTCGTGGCCGGGCAACAGCTGTGGCGCGCGCTCGACAGCCAGTACGAAACACTCGTCGAGGCATACCGGCAGGAAAGCGCCCGGATGCAGCAGCGCGATCTCGCCAACGTGCTGGTGATACTCGACGGCCTTCGATCTGGGCGGGGCGGTGATCCAGCGTTCGTCATGGAAGCGCGTGCCATCCTTGGCCTTTCGGCATCGCAGCAAATTGCGTGTGTCGTCGGTCCGCTCGACGATCAAGGGTCGCCGCCGCTCCCGGCACCGGAAGACGCGATGGATCAGATCGGTGCGGTCTCGCATTGGAACACCAGGGACGGTCACCAGTTCGCGCTCGTCGCACTCGGAACGGGATCGTGGCACTCCGTCGTCGACGCACTCGCTGCTCGGGCCGTCGGGCCCGTGGGGGTCGCGCATTCGCCGGAGGGCCTGTCGTCGTTCGCTGCGGCGTATCGCCTCGCGGCATTGACGGCCGAGACCATCACCGAAGACAGTGGCGTGGCGTTGGCGACGGACCGACTGCCCCGCGTGATCATGGCGGCCGATGATCGATCGTCGGAATTGCTGGTCCGCCATGCTCTGGGAAAGCTGTGGACGCACCCGGAGCCGCACCGAGGAACGCTGCTCGACACCCTGGCGCACATGCTCGCGTCGGACGGCTCGCCCACCAACGCCGCCAAGGCGCTCTACTGCCACCGCAACACCGTGATCTACCGGGTCCACCGAATCGAGGAGTTGACCGGGCAGGATCTGACCGATCCGCGAGATCGGCTTCTCCTCACTCTCGCGCTGGTCAGAACCGGACATTGGGCCCGGGCCGTCGGGCAAGGGGACAGCTCGACGACCCCTGGATCATTCAACCGAATGAAATGACGAGACAATTTCGCGGTCGTTGTAACGGCGTGCCGCAGTGGGCCTATATTCCCAGTGGCCCCGTGCTGCTGCCTGACCCCCGACCCGGCAGCAGCACGGGGCCTTTACTCGTCTCTGTGCCGATGGTCTCCGAAGTGAGCGGCACCGTTCGGTTTGCGTAAGCTCGTGCGAGGGGTACGCCGGGCAGAAGGGCGGAACACAACCAACGGTGGTCCTGGAAGGGTCGAACGTGAGCGAGGGCAACAGTAGGTCGGGTGACGCGCCCAACGGTGCCGAACCGAAACCCGACGTACCGCCGTACGACGCTCCCACCGAGGTCTTCGGTGCGATCCGCGACGAGACCGACGGTCCGAAGCATTCCTCCGAGGCGGAGCAGCCTTCCGACGCGACATCCGATGTCGTCGATCCGGGGTCGGACGATGCCGAGTCGGTTGACGCCGAGTCCGTCGATGCTGAGTCGGTCCATCCGGGTTCGGTCGATGCAGACACAGTGGCCGCAGATCCGGTCGTCGACGAGGCCGAGTCCACCGAAGCCGACGACGTCGTTCCCGGGGACGCCGCGCCCGACCAGACCCCGGCCCCGCAACCGCCGCCCGCAGCCGACGAATCGCCGACCGTCGCGCAGTCAATCGTTCCTGCGGAGCCTCTTACTGCTGCAGAAGCTGGTGCTCCTCCCGAGACCGTTGTTTCTCCCGAATCGGAGTCGCCGGCCGGACCACCTGTGATTCCGCCGGAGGACGGCTCGCCGCAGGCCGCCGACGGGTCCGGATTCGTGCCGCCGTGGCGGAAGATCGCGATCGGGACCGGCGCGGTGGTCGCCGTTCTCACGCTGCTGTACGCGGCGGATTGGATCACCTCCAGCGACCGAGTGCCCCGCGGCGTCACCGTCGCCGGGATCGAGGTCGGCGGCAAGAGTCACCCCGACGCCGAAGCCCTGTTGCGTTCGGAGCTGGGCGCGCGCGCCGAGCAGCCTGTGTCGGTCGACGTCGGCGATCGACAGGTCGAGATACTCCCGGCCGCCGCAGGCCTCGGTGTGGACTGGAACGCGACGCTCGACCGAGCCGGATCGCAGCCGATCAATCCGATCACTCGGCTGACGTCGTTGTTCGGCAGCCGCGAGATCGGCGTCGTGTCGACCACGGACGAGCAAGCGCTCACCGCTGCCGTCGACGGACTGCGCGTCGAGACCGACCGAGATCCTGTCGAGGGCGACGTGGTGTTCGACGGCAGCACACCGATTGCCGTCGCGCCGCTGTCCGGCCGGGTGCTCGACGCCGACGGCACGCGTCGAAACCTGCAGGCCGAATGGGCCTCGGGCGCAACGGAAGCGGCCTACGAAACAACACCCGTCACGGTGACTCAGGACGCCGTGGATCGCGCCTTCGCCGACATCGCCGTTCCTGCGGTCGAGGCACCGGTGACCGTAGCGGGCCGGCAGAACGTCGACGCGATCCTTCCGACGGATCGTGTGGGCGAGGTTCTGCGTTTCGACCCGGACGGCCAGGGCGGACTGACTCCGATCTACGACACCGACGTCGCCACAGGCATTCTCGCGCCGCAACTCGTGCGCACCGAGACGCCGCCGAAGGACGCGTCGTTCACTTTCTCCGGTGGTGCCCCGACCGTCGTTCCCGGAGAGATGGGCGAGCTGGTCGAGTGGCGCAAGACTCTCGAACAATTGCCCGCGTTGCTGTCCGCCGACGGACCGCGCACCACCGAGGCGATCTACGAACCGGCCCCGCCCGCTCTCACCACCGAGGCCGCTCAGAACCTCGGGGTGCGAGAAGTGATCGCCGAGTACACCACCGGCGGGTTCGAGTACGCGTCGGGCGTCAATATCGGGCTGACGGCGCAGATCGTGAACGGTGCGCTCGTGAAGCCGAAAGAGACGTTCTCGCTCAACGGGTACACCGGTCCGCGAGGAAGCGCGCAGGGTTTCGTGGAGTCGGGGATCATCGACAACGGTCGACCCGATCGCGCAATCGGCGGCGGCATCAGCCAATTCGCGACGACGCTCTACAACGCGTCGTACTTCGCCGGTATGGAAGACACCGATCACACCGAACACAGCTACTACATCAGCCGATACCCCGAGGCGCGCGAAGCGACGGTCTTCGAAGGTGCCATCGACCTGAAGTTCACCAACCCGAACGACACCGGCGTGGTCATCGAATCGTTCGCCGACTCGTCCAGCGTCACCGTCCGACTGTGGGGAACGAAAACGGTCGACGTCGAATCGATCACCGGTTCGCGAACCAATTTCACCTCACCGAATACGGTGACATTGCCTGCAGGCGCAGGCTGCGTCGCCTCCGGCGGGGGCCAGGGATTCACCGCCAGCGATACCAGGGTGATCAGCGACGCCGCGTCGGGCAGGGAAATTTCACGGAACACCAGAACGGTGAAGTACGACCCGATCCCCATCGTGCGGTGCGTTCAGCCCGATCGCCCGGACCCCGCTCCGGCACCCGCAGCGGACCCCGCTCCGGAACCGGACGAAGACGAGTGATGCCGCACCCGTGCGCCGACGGTTCGAATCATGGCGATTCGGACTGTGGCGTCGCCGCCCGATCGGGTGTTTGCTTGCACTAGGTGTTCGCTCGACAGAATTGCGCCCACGCGGGGGTGCACCACAAGATCGGAAGGGGAGCTTCGTCCAATGTCGCTCACACGTACCGTCCTCGATCAGCAGACGCTTCGCGAGGCGTACGCGCAGTTCCCGAGCGGCGTCGTCGCAATCGCCGCGAAGATCGACGGTGTCATGGTGGGCTTGGCGGCCAGCAGCTTCGTCTCGGTGTCCATCGACCCGCCGCTCGTCGCGGTGTGCATCCAGAACACGTCGACGACCTGGCCGAAACTCGAATTGGCACCCAACATAGGCGTCAGCGTTCTCGGCGAGGCACACAACGACGCCGTCCGTACCCTGGCCGCCAAGACCGGTGACCGTTTCGCCGGCCTCGATCTCACCGTCACCGACGGGGGCGCAGCCTTCATCGTCGGTGCCACCGCCTGGCTGGACACCACCATCGAACAGCAGATCCCCGCGGGCGACCACGCAATAGTGTTGCTGCGCATACATTCCCTGGACGTGCAAAGCGAAGTGAACCCAATCGTGTTCCACGGCAGCAAGTTTCGCAAACTGCAGCAATAGTCCTTCGTTTCGCTCGGCCCCGGGGGTTCGGCCTCGCTGTTCTCGCCTCTGCAATTCGCAAACGCGCGCGCATTTGCCGAACGCGCGCGAATTGGTGGCCTGATCGGGGGCTATTGTGCGCGCATCTGACGACTGCGCGCGCGTTTGTTCCTGCTCGGCCCCGGGGGTTCGGCCTTGCTGGCCCTGGGTTGGGTACCTGTTCACCTCGGGATTTCGCAAACGCGCGCGCGTTTGCCGAACGCGCGCGAATTGGTGGCCTGATCGGGGGCTATTGTGCGCGCGTCTGACGAATGCGCGCGCGTTTGTTCGTGCTCGGCCCCGCGGGTTCGGCCTTGCTGGCCCTGGGTTGCGTACCTGTTCACCTCGGGATTTCGCAAACGCGCGCGCGTTTACGAGACGAACGGTGGGGCGAACTGGTACCCCCGTACCTGTATTCATCCACAGGTCCGTACTTGTGCACAGGTGGCTACTTTTCTTCTCGAGACGTCGCGCGCGTAGTCGAAACTCGCAGAATGAAGGATGACCGAATGGTGCGACGCTCGGAGGCGCTAGCCGATGGCCACGCCGATCACGAGTTGCGGGCGCTGTACGAACGCGGGGGCTGGGAGCGTCTGGTGAACGGCGTCTACGTTCCGTCGTCCAGGCTTGCCGGCCTCTCGGAGCAGGGACGGCATCGGCTGTTGATCGACGCCGTACTTCCGACAATTGCCGAGGGCAGCGCCCTCAGTCATCGATCTGCAGCACTGCTGTACGAATTACCCTTACCCGCAGGGGGATTCGACAAGGTGCACGTCACTCGACATCGCCGCGGCGGAGGTCGCGCGAACGCAGCGGTGATCGTGCACTGTGCGCCGTGGGTGCCGTACGCGACCGTCGACGGAATTTCCGTGACCTCGCTGGCGCGGACGGTTGTCGACCTTGCTCGTACCGAGCCCCTTGTGTCGGCGGTGATTGCCGGTGACGCGGCTCTGAAGCGCTGCGATCCACAGGAGCTCGACTCGGAGTTGCAGCGTGCTCGGGGATGGAAAGGTGTGGCGCAGGCGCGGCGAGCCGTCTCTCTCATGGACGGGCGAAGCGAAAACCCTGGCGAATCTCAGAGTCGAATCATGCTGCGCGAGAACGGATTCTCTGCGGAGTCGCAGGTGGAGATCCTGGATCCGGATGGGCGGGCGCTGGCGCGAATCGACTGGCTGGTCAATGGCGTTGTTGTGTGCGAATTCGATGGTAGAGCCAAGTACACCAAGTACCTACGGGAGGATGAGAACCCCGGCGACGTGGTGTTCAGGGAGAAAGTGCGGGAGGACGCCGTACGCGATCTCGGCTATCCCGTGGTGCGCTGGACCTGGGCAGACCTGGCGAATCCGGCAGAGGTGGTGGCACGCGTAGCTCGAGCCGTCGAGCGGGCTGCTGCCCAGCCGCCACCGCGAGGGAGCGTGCGGAGTACGCCGCCTGGCCGGCAAACGCGCGCGCATTTGCTGAACGCGCGCGAAATTGCCTGAGGATCCTGCAGAATTCGCGTGCATCTGACGAATGCGCGAGCGTTTGCGGCAGCTGGGATCCGCAACTGCGCAACCCTGACAAACGCGCGCGCTTTTGCTGAACGCGCGCGAAATTGCCTGAGGATCCTGCAGAATTCGCGTGCATCTGACGAATGCGCGAGCGTTTGCGGCAGCTGGGATCCGCAACTGCGCAACCCTGACAAACGCGCGCGCTTTTGCTGAACGCGCGCGAAATTGCCTGAGGATGCTGCAGAATTCGCGTGCATCTGACGAATGCGCGCGCGTTTGCGGCAGCTGGGACCCGCAACTGCGCAACCCTGACAAACGCGCGCGCGTTTGCGGCAACCGGAACCCACCCCACCATCCCCATCACATGGCAACGGCCGCACCCGAGAACAGGTGCGGCCGTTGACGATGTCAGGGAATCAGAATGCTGCTTCGTCGAGTTCCATGATGTCGTTGTCGATGTTGGTGAGGATTGCTCGGGTGGAGGTGAGCTGCGGGAGGATGTTCTTAGCGAAGAACGAGGCCACGGCGACCTTGCCTTCGTAGAACGCCTTGTCCTTGCCCTCTGCACCGTTGTCGAGTGCGGCGATGGCGATTTCGGACTGACGCAGCAGCAGCCAGCCGATGAGCAGGTCACCGAAGCCCATGAGGAAGCGCACCGATGCCAGGCCGACCTTGTACAGCTCGGTGGGCTGGTCCTGTGCGCCCATGAGGTGCTGGGTCATCGAGGTGACGATGGCCTGCACGTCTTCGAGTGCGGTGGCGAGCAGTGCGCGCTCGGCCTTGAGTCGGCCGTTGCCTGCTTCGCTGTCGATGAACGACTTGATCTGTCCGGCAACGTGAGCGAGAGCCACGCCGCGGTCGCGGGCGATCTTGCGGAAGAAGAAGTCCTGCGCCTGGATGGCGGTGGTTCCCTCGTACAGCGAGTCGATCTTGGCGTCACGGATGTACTGCTCGAGTGGGTAGTCCTGGAGGAAGCCGGAGCCGCCCAGGGTCTGAAGGGACTCCGCGAGTACCTGGTAGGCGATTTCGGAGCCGACGCCCTTGACGATGGGCAGCAGGAGGTCGTTGACGCGGTACGCGATGTCGGTGTCTGCGTCCGAGACCTGCTTGGCGGTGATCGGATCCTGGTGTGCGGCGGTGTAGAGGTACACCGCGCGCAGGCCCTCCGAGTACGCCTTCTGCATCATGAGGCTGCGACGCACGTCGGGGTGGTGGGTGATGGTGACGCGAGGGGCGGTCTTGTCGGTCATCTGCGTCAGGTCAGCGCCCTGGACGCGCTCCTTGGCGTACTCGAGTGCGTTGAGGTAGCCGGTGGAGAGAGTGCCGATTGCCTTGGTGCCGACCATCATTCGAGCGTGTTCGATGACGTCGAACATCTGCGCGATGCCCTTGTGGACCTCGCCGACGAGCCAGCCCTTGGCGGGGACGCCATGGCCACCGAAGGTGAGCTCACAGGTGGCGGAGGCCTTGAGGCCCATCTTGTGCTCGACGCCGGTGACGAATGCGCCGTTGCGCTCGCCCAGTTCGCCCTTCTCGAAGTCGAAGAGGATGGACGGTACGAAGAACAGGCTCAGGCCCTTGGTGCCCGGTCCGGCACCCTCGGGACGCGCGAGTACGAGGTGGAAGATGTTCTCGAACAGGTCGTCGGAGACAGCCGAGGTGATGAAGCGCTTGACGCCTTCGATGTGCCACGAGCCGTCGTCCTGCTTGATGGCCTTGGTGCGGCCTGCGCCGACGTCGGATCCGGCGTCGGGCTCGGTGAGCACCATGGTGGCACCCCAGCCGCGCTCGACGATGACCTTGGCCCATTCCTTCTGCTCGTCGGTTCCGTTGTGGAACAGGATGTTCGCGAAGCCGGGGCCTGCGGAGTACATGAAGGCTGCGGGCTGCGAGCCGAGAAGCATCTCGTTGATGCCCCACAGGAGGTTGCGAGGGGCTGCCATGCCGCCGACTTCTTCGTCGAGGCCGACACGCCACCACTCACCGTCGTAGAGCGCCTTGAACGACTTCTTGAAGGAGTCGGGCAGCTTCAGGCTGTGGGTTTCGGGGTCGAACACGGGCGGGTTGCGGTCGGCGTCCGCGAAGGACTCGGCCAGCGGTCCCTCGGCCAGGCGAACGACCTCGCGCAGCATGTCGCGGGCAACCTCGCCGTCCATGTCGCCGAAGTTGTCGCCTTCGAGGGTCTCGTCGAGTCCGAAGAGCTCGAAGAGGTTGAACTCGAGGTCCCGAAGGTTGCTCTTGTAATGGCCCATTGCTCGTTCGCTCTCCAGTCGGTGGTGCGGTCTCGTAAGTACCGCCCAAGTTAGCTACTCGTCGGTAACATAGGGGATGTTACCCCCGATCCGCTGTGCTGCCAAGGGGAGGCCTACTCGCCAGTAGCAGTGCGTCCACGGCTGTGCCCTCGCTCACGTCGCGGTAGCGGTTCTCGGCAGTGACGATGGTCAATCGCGAGTCGATGTCCGCCGTCAAATCCTCAGGCGTGTAGAGGATTTCGGATTCCTGTGGTCCACCGGTGCCGGTCTCGATGTTGTCGGTGTGGTGCCCGAGAATCATGAGGATTCCGTCAGGTTTCAGCGCCGAAATTGCGGCGGACACGGCCGTGCGACGTGCCTCCGGGGGCAAGTGGAGGTACAACATGAGAACCAGGTCATAGTTCGGTTCGGTTGACAATTGCGTCACATCGGCGTGCACCCAGGTCAGGCGCTCGCGCACCGACCGAGGTGCCGAGGCGGCGACACGGCTGGCCCTGTCCAGTGCCGTCGAGGAGAAGTCGACGGCGTCGACGGTCCAGCCGCGGGTGGCCAACCAGATGGCGTTTCGGCCCTGACCGGACGCGAGATCGAGTGCCCGACCACGTTTCAGCGTCGTCGCGACTTCCACCAGCGTTGCGTTCGGTGCCTCGCCGTACACGAGTTCTCGGCCTTCGTACTTGCGATCCCAGTCTGCGGCGTCCACCCGGGGAAGCCTAGTGGGGGTTCCTACAGCGTCGCGCGCAGCAGCAGAACGTTGTAGTTCTGGTAGACCGTCGCCAGGAAGTACAGGTCGCGGCCGGTCGAGTAGGGGTGGATGTACGGCGCGTAGATGGAGCTGACCTCGCGGGTGTCCACCAGAACCTCCGGCGCGCTCCACGGCCCGACGGGCGACGGCGAGCGCCGCAGCACGATCGAGTTGGCGTTGTCGGTGGTCAGCATCAGGTACTGACCGAGGGTCGCGTTGTACGCGACGGAGAGTTCGCCGACGCCCCCGACGATGGGTGCGGCTGCCGCCGGGTCGCCCTTCTTCCAGTCCTGGCCGGTCCAGTACTCGTACTCGCCGAGCCTGGCGATGTCCTGCTCCTTGACGCGAGCCACGTGACCGAGATTGAAGCGGCCTGGCGGGGTGCCGTACTGGTAGACGTAGCCGCCGTCATTCAGGTACGCGCTCTGCTGGAAGTTGCGATCGCCGCCGACGCTCGGCCGCTGGGTCTCGGGTAGCGCTGCCCAGTTCTCCCCGTTGTCGTTCGACACTGCCAGGCCGGAGAAGTTGGTTTCCCAGGTTCCTGCGGGTCCCCAGTTCTTCACCGACATCAGGTTCAGGTACTGGCTGTCGCCGACGGCCACGCCTGCCGTCGGGATTCGGCTGATCTCGACGAACGGAATCTTGGGGCTGGGGACGACCTCTTTGGTCTGGCCGATCGGGTCGAGTACGACGCTGTCGAAGTTCATGCCGTCGGCGAGGTTTCGGTCGTTGCTCCGCACGATGGCGTTGCTGCGCCACGACCACAGGCTGCCCTGCAGCAGGTTGGGTACGCCGAGTCCGGCGGTATCGCCGAAAGCCGTCAGTACCTCGCCGCGGCCGTTGTCCCACATGATGCCGAGGTCGGTGCCGATCATGTTGACGTTCTGGGTGTTGTTGGGGCTCGACATCCCGGTCACCTGAGCGACGGCTTGTGCGCGGCCGTTCAGTTGCGGCAGCCCGAACGTGCCGTTGAGGCCGGCGATGGGATTGACCGCGTTGGGATTGGCAAGTGCGTTGGGTCCGGTGACCAGCAGCGATGTGGCCACGGAAATGACGGCAATGGTCAACATTCTCGAACCCACGCGACTCACGACGTTCTCCCCATTTCGATTCTCTCCCCGACAACCGGGAAGAACCATATCAGCGGTTTGTTCGAGAGGTAATAAGACGAGGTATCCGCTGTTTCGGGAAATCGGGCGATTGCACCTCGGTGTCGTAATCTGGACAACGTGAGTGATCTGCCCGATTCCCGGCTGGCGAGGGATTTGTCCGTCAGCGCGATGCGGCTGAATCGGAGACTCCGGCTGCGCCATTCCAGCGACAGATTGCCCGTAGCTCACCTGTCGATTCTGACGACGTTGCTCCGTGAGGGACCGATGACGACGGGCGAGTTGGCGGCGAGGGAGCGGATCAAGCCACCGTCGGTGTCCAGGTCCTCGCACGCCTTGGTCGAGTCGGGGCTGATCTGCCGGGAGCCCCATCCGACGGACGGCAGGCAGGTGGTTCTGCGGCTGACCGATGCCGGGACTGCGACTGCCCGTCAGGAGGTCGCAGCTCGGGAGATCGCGCTCGCAGAGCAACTGGACGAGTTGACGCCGCAGCAGCGGGAGACACTGGCCGCGGCGGCCCGTATTCTGACGGAGATCGTCGAACGGGTCGACTGACCGTCAGTTCTCGTGGTGAACTTCGTGATCGAGAGCGTCGACGTCCCATTCGATGGTGGACCCCAATTCTTCGGAGTCACCCCGGCGCGCGACGCGGCCGAGGACGGTCGCGACGACTGTCGCGATCACCATCCATACGGCTACGCCTATCAACAACCCGGTCATGTCACACTTTCTAGCACCTGTGTCTGTGAAATCGCCGTGAAACGGTGGTTCGGATTTGTTGCGATTCGATATTGGTTGTTTACGGTCCGGCAATTCGGGCAGATCGAACGTGCTGTTCCACAACGGATGTGGAGATTTCGTGAAACCGGCCGAGTTCGGGTGGAAACAGACCTCTCGGAACGGATCGAGACCCGATCAATTACCCATTTCCATGACAGCGATACGGAATCTGCTGTTCGGTGCGCACAATTGTGCCACCGGGTCGAGGTCGGACTCGAAGTCGACGTCGCGCAATTCGGGGAGCATCGTGATCGACGCTCCTGCGGCGGTCAGAGCATCGAGCGTGTCGGTGCCCGTCGAGGGCGCAGACATGGGCACGTCGAGCAGGGACCGTGCCAGGTCGGGGTCACGCAGGCCCAGCGCCCACCAGCCACCGTCCTCGGCCGAGCCCAGTACGTCACTGCTGCCCAGTCGCGCCGCCGCGTCGGAGAGCAGTCGCGCCGTGACCTGGGGGGTGTCCATACCGATCTGCAGTACGGCACCGGAGGTGGCTGCGTCGGCGTGTGCATTCGCCAGTCGTTCGCCCAACCCGTCGCCGCGCTGTGCAATCACGGTGAACGACGCCAGAGCACGGGTGAGTTCGTCCGCGCGGGCGGCGTCGGCGAGGGAGCCGGTGAGGGCCACGACACGGCGGTCGACGTCGGCGGCCGCGACGGCGTCGAGGGTGTCCAGCAGCGAGGCTGCGGCCAGCTCGGCGGCAGCTTCGTCGCCGATCGTGGCGGCGAGGCGTGTTTTGGCCAGCCCGGGAACGGGGGCTTTGGCGACGACGAGAGCGGTGACGGTCACGAGAGCACCTTCCAGAAATCTCGCACGGCGACGATCGTCCCCTTCACCGAGCCGGAGACCTTGGATGTTCCTGCTGTCCGTGGCCGGTAGACCACGTCGTGTTCGACGACGGTCCAGCCGGCTTCGGCCGCCAGTACGAGCAACTGCAGCGGGTAGCCCGAGCGTCGGTCGGTGACGTCGAGGTCGAGCAGTGCCTGACGGCGTACTGCGCGGATCGCTCCCAGGTCGTGCACTGGCAGCTTGTACTTGGTGCGAAGTCGAAGTGCGAGAACGGCATTGCCGATCCTGGCGTGCAGGGGCGAGCTTCCCCTGTCCGGTCGGCGGCGACCGACGGCGAGGTCCGCGTGATCCAGGGCCGCCACGAGGGTCGGTAGGTCGAGTGGATCCATCGAACCGTCACCGTCGAGGACGCAGACGATGTCGGTGTCGGCCGCGACGACGCCTGCATGAACTGCTGCACCGTAACCGGGCACCGATTCGGAGACCACCGTTGCTCCGTGGGCAGCGGCGACGGCGGCGGTGGCGTCGGTCGAGTTGTTGTCCACCACGATCGTCAGGTAGCCCGCCGGGACCGAATCGAGCACTGCCGGAAGCGATTCGGCTTCGTTCATGCAGGGGATGACGACTGTGACGGACTTCGGTTCAGACACGGGGCGGTCCCGTGCCTTCGGCGTCGCGCAGCGGTGCGTCGGCGAAGGCGGTGAGACCGTCCCTCGGCATGATCGTCGCGCGGAATCCCAGGGTCTGTTCGGCCAACGCGGAACTGGCGACGATGTGCCGTACGTCGCCCGCCCTGTAGCGTCCGGTGATCTCGGGCGTCGGCCCGCCGCGTGCGTCGGCGAGGATGGTGGCGACCTCACCGATGGTGATCGGTTGTCCCGAGCAGACATTGAGGGCGGTGAAGCCGTCCAGCTCCGCCTCGATCGATGCGATGTTCGCGGCCGCCACGTCGTGCACGTGCACGAAATCGCGGGCCTGCTTGCCGTCCTCGTAGACCGTCGGGGCCCGACCGAGCTCGAGCGAAGACCGGAACATCGCCGCCACACCGGAGTACGGGGTGTTTCGCGGCATGTGTGGTCCGTACACGTTGTGGTACCGCAGTGCGATCACCGAGCCGCCCGTGGCGACCGCCCATGCGGAGGCGTAGTTCTCCTGTGCCAGCTTGCTCGCGGCGTAGGTACTTCTGGGCTCGAGCGTCGAATCCTCCTCGACCAGAAGCCAATCGAGAGGCTCGCCCGATATCGGGTCGCGATTGTCGAACAGTCCCGCGTCGAGGTCGGCTCGGGTGCGGGGCCGAGGAATCACCGTCTCACCGGAGGAGTTGAGATACCGCCCTTCGCCGTAGACGACCATCGACGACGCGAGAACCAGGCGCGAACACCCCGCCTCGTACATCGCAGCGAGCAGAACCGCCGTCCCGTAGTCGTTGTGACTGGCGTAGGCCGGGGCATCTGCGGCATCGACGCCCGCTCCGACGACTGCGGCCTGGTGACACACGACGTCCACCCCGCGCAATACGTCGACGAGCGAGTCCTTGTCGCGCACATCGAGATCGATGATCCCGTCGGCTCGCGCTCCTGGGCCATGAGCCGACTCCAGCATGGCGTCGACGGCGACGATCTCGAGATCGGAATCGCGGGCGGCGTCGAGAATGTGGCCACCGATGAATCCGGCTGCGCCGGTGAGCAGTACCCGCGTCATGGCAGTTCGATCGGCAGCGTGAGGCCGGTGTGCACTCGACACGTGGGGCAGTCACCGGTGGGAGCGTCGCGGACGGCCGAGCGCACCAGTGCTTTGAGCGGCTCGATGTTCTTCTGGAATTCGGCGAACACGTCCACTGCCTTGACGCCCTGGCCGGACTCGATGCCGGCGTCGAGGTCGGTCACCAATGCGATCGGCGCGTAGCAGAGTTCGAGTTCGCGAGCCAGGACCGCCTCGGGGTGGCCGGTCATGTTCACCAGCGTCCAACCCTGGCGTGCGAACCATTGGCTCTCGGCGCGCGTGGAGAACCGAGGACCTTCGACGACGACCATGACGCCACCGTCGATCGCCGAGTTCTGGACAGCGGACTTCCTCAACGTGGGGCAGTAGGGGTCTGCGAATTCGACGTGTATTCCGCCTTCGTCGAAGTAGGTCTGCGCACGCCCGGAGGTTCGGTCGACGAGTTGATCGGGGATCACGACTGTCCCCGGACCGTATTCGGACACCAGGGATCCGACCGCGCAGGGGGCGAACACTCGGCTCACCCCGAGCATCCGCAGCGCCCACATGTTGGCGCGATACGGCAACGTGTGCGGTGAGTACTCGTGATTCCGGCCGTGTCTGGGCAGAAACGCGACTCGCCGACCTTCGACCTCACCCAACGTGATCGGGGCGCTCGGAGCGCCGTAGGGGGTGTCGAGCACGACCTCCTCGGCATCGTCGGCGAAGAACGAATAGAAGCCGCTGCCGCCGATGACGGCTATCTCGGCCCGTCCCTTCGCGTCGTTGTTCATCTGCTCATCCTCCATCACCGTCGGTCGATATGCTGGTCCGAAGTCGTGGTCGCCTCGAGTCCGCAGGGAGAAAAGACTATCCGTTACTGGAGAGAAGCCGTCGCCGGCACGTTGGCCGTCGTGCTCGTCGTGGTCGCGTTCGTCGTTCCGTACCTGGGCAACGAACTCGTCACTCCCATCATCAACAGAACTCCGCAGCAGGTGCGTGATTTCGCCGATGCGGCACCGCTGTTCGGCTTCCGTGAGATTCACGTGGGATGGGGGACTCCCGTCGCCGTTCTGATCGCCGTGGCCACCGTGTTGTGGGGGCCGACGGTGGCCCGTCGACTGTCGTGGACGCGACTGCTGTTCCTCGTGTGGGGTGCGTCGGCGGCCTGGACGATGTCGCTGGCGATGGTGGACGGTTGGAAGCGCGGCTTCGTCGACCGGCTGGCGTCGACGGACGAGTACCTGCACGAGGTGCCCGGTGTCACCGACATTCCGGCCACGCTCCGCGGGTTCTCCGAGCGGATTCTGGACTACCAGGCCGATTCGTGGACGACGCATGTGTCGGGTCATCCACCGGGCGCATTGCTCACCTTCGTGTGGCTCGATCGTCTCGGCCTCGGCGGTGGAGCCTGGGCGGCGACGCTGTGCGTGCTGGTCGGTACGAGTGCCGCCGTCGCGCTGGTGCTGACACTGAAGGTGCTCGGTGACGAGAACATCGCGCGGCGTGCAGCACCGTTCGTGGCGATCGCCCCGGCGGCGATCTGGATCGCCGTCTCGGCGGATGCGTTCTATGCCGGTGTTGCCGCGTGGGGCGTTGCGCTGCTGGCGATCTCCACGAAGCGGTACCTGTGGCCGGCGTCGATCGGTGCTGGAGTGCTGCTCGGTTTCGGTATCTACCTCAACTACGGGCTGGTGCTGATGGGCCTGCCTGCGGTCGCGGTGTTGATTGCCGGGCGGAGGATTCTGCCGTTGGTGGGCGCGCTGATCGGTGCACTGATCGTCGCGGGGATCTTCACGGCGTACGGATTCTGGTGGTACGACGGCTACTTGCTGGTGCAGGAGCGCTACTACCAGGGCATCGCGAAGGACCGTCCGTTCGAGTACTGGGGTTGGGCGAATTTCGCGGCGTTGTTCTGTGCGCTGGGTGTTGCTGTGCCCGCGGCGTTCCCGCGGATTCTCACCCGGCTCGAACCGATCAATCTGTTGGTGATCGGCGGTGTCGCTGCGGTGGTGATGGCGGATCTGAGTCAGTTGAGCAAGGCCGAGACCGAGAGAATCTGGTTGCCCTTCGCGATGTGGATGCTGATCGCGCCCGCTGTGTTGCCGATCAGGACGCATCGCTTCTGGTTGGCGCTGCAGGTGATCGGTGCATTGGCGATCAATCATCTGCTGTTCACGAACTGGTGAGCGGAGCCAGCGTCATCTGAGCGAACCAGCGCCCGTCGATCGGTGCCACGTCGACCACTCGAAGGCCGGCGGCATTGGCGAGATCCGCTGTGGCGTCGGCGCTGACGCTCGACCAGGCGAACCAATCGCCGACCATGGTGTCGGTTTCCCACCGAACGGTGCGGTGACGAATTCCTGTGTCGCTGGGCGCATCCACTTCCGCGATGACGGCTCCGTGGGGTGCGAGCAGGTCGGCCGCCCGGCGGAGCAGACGCACCGGGTCGCCCCCGATGCCGATGTTGCCGTCCGCGAGGAGGACACACGACCAGTTGCCGGTGTCGGGCAGTGGCTCGAACAGGTCGCGGAGAACGGCGTTGCCGCCGCGCCCGATGGTCAGATCGACTGCTGTTCGGGATGTGTCGACACCGAGTGCCGAGACGCCGCGTCGCGCAAGTGCTTCGGTGAGTCGACCCGGCCCGCAGCCGAGATCGATGGTGGGGCCGGTACATCGGCTGAGCATGGCGTGATCCGCGCGGCGATCCTCGGCTGACGAGGCGCTGCCGCCCATCCACCGCGCGGTGGGAAGTTGCTCCCTGCTGCCGTCGGAATCGCCTATCCAGCAGGGTAGTCCGGCTGCTGCGCGGTTGAAGAGTGTATCGGCGGTGACGCTCATGCTCGGCTCCGTACGAGAGTCCATCGGATGAAGTAGGCGGCGGCGCTCACGGTGAACAACACCGCGGTCAGCGCGAGCCAACGTCCGAGAAAGGGTTCCTGGGTCAAACCGGTTGCGGCCCGATAGGATTCCGCACCCTGGGAGAGTATCCCGGGGAAGAACATCAGAAACGTCAGTGCTGTCCCGAGAGCGGGAACGCGAACGTAGTTCACCGGTGACACGGCCAGGTGGCGGCTCGGAATGCTGGTGAGGAGCCGATCGGCCAGTGAGTAGAGCGGGAACAGTACTGCGTCGTGCAGCAGTACCGATCCGAAGAACCACACGAGAACGGATTTCCACCACACGTCGCTGTTCCACAGAGTCTGCGGCCCTGCGAGTGTGACGACGTAGCCGACGAGGGCGAACGAGAGCAGCAGACCGACCGCATGCAGCGGGTGCCCGCCGTAGATCTTCGTGAACGCTCTCATCGGTCGGCTCCTGGTCCTGCGATGCAAACACCCGTGCGCGAGAGCCACCGTCGTCGACGGTGACGCCTCGCGCACGGGGTCAGGAAACTGTTATGCAGCGGTGTTGATGGTGATGGTCGCAACGCCCACGAGCAGTCCCGGGGTCACAGCATCGGTGTTGAAGGTGCTGTTGAGCAGTCCGGCAGCGGTCTCCGAGATCTTCACCTGGGTGCCCTGCAGGATTGCAGTGTTGTCGGGTCCGGTAGCGAGCGGCTGCAGGGTGCGGCCGTCGAGATCGAACAGCACTGCGTCTGCGGCTGCTTCTTCGCCGTTGACCAAGACGTCACCGGTGAGGAGCGACGTGCCCGGGTCGATGTCGAAGTTGGTGAGCTCGACGACGGTCTCGCCTGCGGTCAGCGAAAGGCCGCTGCCGTCGTGGTTGATCTCGCCCTGGACGTAGGGATCGACGGTGCCGGGCTCCCAGTACTTGACGTCTCCGCCGGTGATCGGGAAGCGGATGGATCCGTCTGCGAGAGTGGCGGTTCCGACGACACCGGGCGTGAGGCCCAGGGTGGTCAGTGCGCCGGTGAAGCCGGGATCGAGTGCAACTGCGGTGTCGACACCGGTGAGGTTGTCGACCTCGGCTGCGGGCTCGGGGGTGCTCTCCACTGCTTCTGCTGCCGAAGAGGTGGCTGCGTCGACGGTGTCGGACGCTTCCTCGCTGGAGCATGCGGCAAGCGGGACGATGGTGAGTGCACCGATTGCGGTGGCGGCCAAAGCTTTACGAACAGTGAACATGTCGGTCAACCTTCCGTGCTCGTCTCTCGAGCGTTGTGGGTCATTCGGCGCTGCTTGCCGAGCGGATGGGTTCCATCTCGATCCCCTGCAAGGGAGCGTGTCCACCTGTTACCCGACAAACCGGACTGCCAAACCGGAAATTTTCCGAAGGTTCACTCGCGGATCAACGAAGGATCAAGTCCGCTGCTCGTTCGCCGATCACCACCGACGGTGCGTGCGTGTGTCCGCGGATGATGCTCGGCATGATCGACGCGTCGGCGACGCGAAGGCGGTCGACGCCCCGTACCCGCAACTCGGCATCGACGACACTGTCGGCGTCGTTGCCCATACGGGCAGTGCCCACGGGGTGATACAGCGTGTGCGCATTCTGCTCGAGAGCCTCGGTGAGCAGGTCCGCCGGGGAGATGTTCGACGCCACCCTCGGGCGTACGACGTCGCCGAGCAGTCCCTTCAGAGCGGGTGTTTCGGAGATCGCGATGCATGCGCGAAGGCCTTCGATCATCGCCCGGCGGTCGAGGCCCTCCGGATCGCCCAGGTAGTGCGGTTCGACGATGGGCTTGGCCGTCGGGTCGGACGACCGGAGGGTGATCTCGCCGCGGCTCTCCGGTTTGAGGAGCACCGTTCCGATGACGGCGGCATGGGAGTCCTGCGCGATGAGTCCCTCGTCGAAGAAGGGTGCCGGGCCGAAGATGACTTCGAGATCGGGCAGGGCGAGGTCCTCGCGGCTCTTGACGAAACCGTAGGCCTCGGCGACGTTGGAGGTCAGCATGCCGCGTCGGCGTGCGAGGTAGTTGACCAGCTCCGGGATCTTCTCGGCGTGGAAGAGCGAGTCGGTTTCGGTCTTCCAGCCGATGAGTGCGGCCAGATGGTCGATCAGGTTCTGTCCGACTCCGGGTGAGTGATGCCGGACGGCGATGCCGTGCGACTTCAGCTGTTCCTGGTCGCCGATGCCCGAGAGCATCAGCAGTTGCGGGGTGTTGATCGCTCCACCGGACAGTACGACTTCTCTGCGTGCACGAACGGTGTGTACTGCGCCGCCCGAGGTGTATTCGACGCCCACCGCGGCACTGCCCTCGAAGAGCACGCGAGTGGCCTGTGCATCGGTGAGGATGGTGAGGTTCTTGCGCTTCTTCGCCGGTCGTAGGTACGCATCGGCGGTGCTCCACCGTGCGCCGCGCTTCTGGTTGACCATCGTGCGGCTGAAGCCCCTGGGTTCGGGCAGGTTGGCCGTCTCCACCGGATAACCGGCCTCCTCGACGGCGTCGAGGAAGGACGACGTCAGGGCACGGGGACTGCGCTGGTGCGAAACGACGAGCGGGCCGTCCGTACCGGAGTCGAGTTCGGTTGTGCCCTCTATGTTCTCGATCTTGCGGAAGTAGCCGACGAGGTTGCGGAACGACCAGGAGTCGTCGGAGACGGCCGCCCAGTCGTCGTAGTCTGCGGCGAATCCGCGCACCCACATCATGGCATTCATGGACGACGAGCCACCGAGCATCTTGCCGCGCGGCCAGTAGATGCTGCGATCACGCAGTTCCGGTTGCGGTTCGGTGAGGTAGTCCCAATCGACCTCGCTGCGAAAGAGTTTGGAGAATGCAGCGGGAATGTGGGCGAACTTGTTCTTGTCCTCGGGGCCGGCCTCGAGCAGGATCACCTCGTTGCGTGGGTCTGCGCTGAGGCGATTGGCCACCACCGCGCCTGCCGAACCTGCGCCCACCACGATGTAGTCGGCCGTCGTGCGCTGAGAGCTCATGATTGTCCTTCGATCGTCGTCGACGCTGGGTTCTACCCGCGCAGGGCGGAGGCGAAAATTGCCGGGAGCTTGGACCAGGACGGTGCGCCCGCGAATGCGGTGAGCAGCTTGCCGGTCGATGCTGCGGTCTTGTTGGTGACGAACCACGGTGGCTTCGGCGAGATGGAGAGTTCGCCGTTGACCAGCGAGCGCGGCAGTGGCCGGAAGGGCCCGCGCACCACTGTTCGCTCGGCCCCGTCGATCAGTAATGCGTTGTGCACGACGCCGATTCCGCTCTGCACGTCGTCGACGGTGTGGCCGGGGAATGCGCCCCAGGTGGCCGCTGCGGTGAGGAATCCGATGGCCGTCCAGGCGTTGACGGCGATGGTGCCGTACCGGAGGTCGGCGAGCATGGTGTCGAACTTCTCCCCGAGTCCCTTGATGGTGCCGGGGGTGCCGATGATGTTGATGCCGAGTGTTCCGGTGAATTCCTCGTTCGCGGCCTGTACCGCCTTGGCGGCGAATGCTGCTCCGCTGTAGGGCAATTCGATGATCCCCATGACCGGTGCGAAGTACTCGGTCTGCAGCAGCGGTGCGTATTCGCCGGGGTTCAGATCGGTGATGAGCACGCGGCCGCCGCGTTCACCGAGGCGTTCGGCGGACGGGTAGGTGGCGGTGGCGTCGGACACTCGCTTGTCGCTGCCGGGGTAGTAGGGCGTTCGTGCCGGAGCGCGGTCGAGGGCGGCGCGGAGGGCGGCGACGAATTGGTCGCGCTGCTTCCATTCCGAGGACAGTACGACGACCTGCGAAGCGACACAGTTGTATCCACTGTTGTGCAGGCGTTGGGTGGCGATGTGTTCGGCCTGGAACTCGATGTCGGCTCGGCTCCACTCACCGGGCAGAACGATGGTGGGCGAGACTCCGCCGAGTTCGCTGGAGATCTCCTTGGTGAGGATCGGGTCGTTGGCCGCCTTGCGCGCAGCTCCGTCCGGGCCGGGACCGAAGACGATCGCGTCGTGCGTGATGGCGCTGCCGGTCATGTGGACGTGGTCGACGGACGAGTGCTGGACCAGGTAGGTGCCCACGTCGGCTCCTCCGGTGAGCAGACGCAGTGCGCCGATGTCGACGAGCGGGGCGAGGATCTTCTCGAACACGGGCAGCAGCGGATCCATGATGGGGTTGAGCTTGAGTGCGACGACCCGGTTGAACGCGATCAGTTCGTACAACGCGTCCAGCGGCGCGATCGAGGTGATGTTGCCTGCGCCGAGAACCACTCCGATGCCTGCGGTGCGGGTGGGGTCGAGCTGGGCGAGACCCGCGGTCCGCTGTGCGGTTGCACGGTCGATTCCGGGCTTCAGCCACACCTCGGCGCTGAACCCGTTGAGCAGGAGTCGCTCGAAGATGTTGAGGGGCAGCACCGACACCGTCGTGCGCCCACCGGGTGCCGTCCCGAACTTCGCACCGGCCAGTGGGCTGGTGCCTGCTTCGAGCGCCGCGAGTGTGTGCGCCACGGTGCCGAGTCCGTTGAGGAACGAGTACGGACCCGACAGCCATTCTTCTCCGACGAGGCTGGACGAGGCGTCGAGTCCCTTGATCGACGTTGCCGCCGTCACCCACTCCTGCGCGTGAGCTGTGGTCAGCGCATGCACACGTTCGAGGAGCGCTCGGCGTTCGGCCAGGGTGAGGCGTTCCCAGTTCTTCTCTCCCGCGGACAGATCGGCGAGTGCGGAGTCGACTGCCTCGGTGGGTCCCGTCGTCGGTACGGATTGCAGGTGTGGGGTGACGTCGCTGGTCAACTTCTCGGCTCCACTCGTCGTTCGGGTACACGGCTTCACTGTGATTGTGGTCGCACTCGGGCGCGGGACGCTATGGGCCGGGGGCCTCAATCGGATGCGACAGTTTGTGCCACCGCACAATTTCGCTGTGGCGTGGCTTACACGGGTACGGCTAGAGTTCGGTCATGACCGCGACCGAGTTCGATGTGCATCCGTCACCGACCGATCTGGCCGCGACGATGCTCGACGGCGTCGACGATCTCGCGACCGAGCTGGTGCGACGCATCCTGGGGGCCGAGCACGCCTACCTCGAATCGACGCTGCTCACCACCGAGCAGCTCTACGAGGCGTCGCGGAGCAATCTGGCCTCGATGTTGGGCAAGCTGTCCGGTCGTGCTCCCATGCGGCTCGAGTCGGCGCGGGACGCGGGCCGGCTCAAGGCCGAGCAGGGGGTACCGCTGGCTGCCCTGCTGCACGCCTTTCGGCTGGGCGGCAGGTTGGTCTGGGACGAGTTGATGGAACGCTCGGACGGCCGCGCGAGTCATGCGCTGCTGGACATGGCCGCTCAGGTCTGGGCGTTGGTCGACGTGTACTCCGACGAGGCAGCGGAAGCCTATCGAGAGAGCGCCGACATGCGTGCGCGCGAAAGCGCCGAAGCTCGTGGACGTCTCATCCGTGTGCTCTTCGCCGATCACGGCGCGAATCCGACTGCGGCGGCGGACGCGTTGCGAACGTTCCGCATTCCCGACCACGGCTACTTCGCGGTGGTGTCGCAGGAGCCGTTGACCGCAGCGATGGGGATCGACGGATTGATCGCCCGCCTTCGTACCGCGGGTGCCGAATCGGTGTGGGACGCCGAGGTGGACGGTACCGTCGGGCTCATCTGTGCCGCAACGGAATCGGAGATCGACTCCGCTGTGGTCACGCTGAGCGAGCTGTGTCCGGGGCGGGTCGGGGTGAGCTCGGTGTTCCGGTCGCCGTCGGGTATCGGTGACGCCGTCGGCCAGGCCCGGCTGGCGCGGTCGTGCACCTCGGGCGAGGCATCACCGCCCGCACCGGTGCGCTACGACTCGGTGCCGGTGCCGCTACTGCTGGTCCGCGATCCGAAATCGGGCCGGATCGCCTCCCGTCAGATACTCGGCGATCTGCTGGCGTTGCCGCGAGCCGAACGGCAGAGCCTGCTCGATACTCTCGACGCCTGGTTCTCCTGCGGCGGTTCCACCCGCGATGCCGCCGAATCGCTGCACTACCACCGGAACACGGTGTTGTATCGGCTACGTCGAATCGCCGAGCTCACCGGTCGCGACTTCCGTGATCCGATCCAGGCCGCCGAACTGTACGTCGGGCTCAGGGCGTATCAGCTCCTGACCTGAGGATCAGTGGCTGGCGAGGACGACGTCGAGGATTCCGGCTCCCAGCGGCACCGGTACGCAGGTCGGGGGACGCGCGTTCGCCGGGTCGAGGGCGTTGAGCGCCAGCCGCAGCGCGGTGGGATCGTAGGTGAACGTGAAGTGCGCTACCTCGGTATCGGGGCACACGTCCTGCACCACGATGTTGTGCGCTCCCGGATCTCGAAGCAGCGCATTGGTGTACGGCTGAATCACCTCGTCGACCCGTGTTGCGATGGAGGTGTACTCCACCCCGGGCACGGTGTCGCCGCCTGCGTTGAGTCGGTCGAGAAAGTCGGATCCGGCCATCAGTTGGGCGAGACCGGGACCGAATTCGCTTGCCAGGACACCGGTTGCACCCGGCACCGCCTGCACGACGGGCGCTACTCCGTACATGGTGCCGCCGTACGTCGGTGATGCGATTCCCACCCATCGATCGACGACGTAGGCGCCGCCCAGTCTGTTGACGAAGTATCGAGCCACCGCGGCACCCTGGGAGTAGCCGACCACGTCGACTGCGGCGGCACCGGTTGCCTGGAGTATCGACGACGTCATCGCCTTCAGTTGCGCTGCACTGTCTTCGATGACGCCGTACCCGTTGGATCTGCCGTCCGGCGACGTGCCGTAGTTGATGGCGAAGACACAGAAGCCTGCTGCTTTCAGGATCGGCGCGAAGCCTGCCCAGTCGGCGTACGCGGTGGCATCGGTGCCGTGCACCAGGACGACAGGATTCGGGTGGGCTGCGGTGGGTGTGCAGCTCATGTCGTTGGCTCCGGGCGGGGCGGCGTCGCGGTTCGATGCCGAGTAGCGGATGGCATCGGCGTGGTCGGGTTGCTCGGGGGCGGCGGCGATGGGCATCACGGGCCCGGCGTGTGCGGAAGGCGCAAGGAGCACGGTGGCAGCGGCGATGACGAGGGTGATCAGACTCCGCCGTGGCCCGCGCATGAACAGACGATATTCCCCTGACTGTGGAATGTCCCTATGACGAGACGGCGTCGCTGAGAAAAGTCACAAGAATTGTTCTGCCGTCGAAACCGTGCCGATTGCGCACACCGCACGGGGCCCAGCCGTGGTGGCTGGGCCCCGTGCGGACAGGAAGTGCTGCTCTGCAGGTCAGAGGCGACTCACGCGTAGCCAGTCGACGCTCATCGTCTGTGGGTACGGCGTGCTGTTCGGTGTCTTGCCGACCCAGTTGTTGCCGACGGCGACGTTGAAGAGGATGTAGTGCGGCCACGAGCCCGAGAACGCTTTCCAGTTGCCGCCCTTCGCCTCGTACTGGGCCTGAGTGAGGGAGAACCGAGCGACTCCGTCGACGAACCAGGTGATGCTGTTGGGCAACCAGTCGATTCGGTATGTGTGGAATCCGTTGTTGACCGGATTCATACTTCCGCCGGTCTTCGTATCTTGATTGGAGTTCCACTTGGAGGGGCCGTGTAAATTGAATGACGGCCCGTACAGCCCGGGAATTTCGACGATGTCCACTTCCCCTTGGCTGGGCCATGAATATTCGCCACCGGGTTGGAGACCGAGGGTCCAGAATGCGGGCAGCAGACCTTGAGCGCTCGGCATTTTGATCGATGCTTCGATGCGCACCGGCGGCGTCACCGATTGCTTGCCCATGCTGACCACGCGGGCGCTGGTGAAGTTGTACGGTGCCCGCTTGCGGTCGGGTGCGTTCTCCCGACGCGCGGTGATGTTCAGTGAGCCGTTGAACTGGTTGGCGTTGTTCCAGGAATCTGTATAGTACTGCTGCTCACCGGAACTCGCGCCCCAACGGCCGGTCTGAAATCCCCATTTGGCGGGGTCGGGTCCACCGTATCCGTTGAATTGATCCTCCCACAGAAGGGTTCCGGCTCCGCCTTGGGTTCTCGGAGGTGTGGCCAGTGACGGGGCAGCGGTCGCCGACGAGACGGCCACGGCCATCGTCGTCAGGGTGACCGCGACAATTGTCGAAAGTGATCGCATGAGGGGGATTCCTGTCAGGTCATTTGTCGGTGAAAAGATGTCGACATTTGATTTCTAGCACGGCGAAGAAGGCGGAAGAAGTTTCTTCGGAAATGCAGGAATTCTTGCGAATACAATGAATGAATTCGCACATGCTACCGGTCGGTAGCAAGGGTATCGACCAATATTGAGCGGTGGTCGGTTTGTTTCAGGAGTGACCGCAGTGACTGTGCAGCGTCTGTGAGTTCAGCGATACGGACGAGACGGGAGCAAATCGGATGGGCAGGAGTGGAGCCTGCAGGAACGACCGGGATGGGCAGGAGTGGAGCCTGCAGGAACGACCGGGATGGGCAGGAGTGGAGCCCGTAGGAGGACGACCCGAGGTGGGCGGTCGGTGGAGCCGGTGACGGGAATCGAACCCGCCTCTCAACCTTGGGAAGGTCGCGTTCTACCAATGAACTACACCGGCGTGTGGTGCGGATGTCAGGTTATCAGGATGGTCAGATGTCGATGCGCACGCCGTGGAGGAGTTCGAGTGCGTCGTCGGCCGGCACCGGTTTGGAGAACAGGTATCCCTGAGCGCGGGTGCATCCCAGTTCGATCAGGGTTCTTCTGGCGCTCTGTGTTTCGACGCCTTCGGCGATGATGGTCAGCCCGAAGGCGCGGGCGAGTCCGATGATGGACTGAACGATCGCGAGGTCGCCGGTGTTCTCGTTGCCCAGGTCGGTGACGAAGGCGCGGTCGATCTTGAGTGCGTCGACGGGGAGTTCCTTGAGGTGTGACAGGGAGCTGTATCCGGTACCGAAGTCGTCTATCGCCACTTGCACGCCGAGTTCGTGGAGTTCGCTCAGTGTCACGCGGGTGCGGGAAAGGTCTTGTACCACTGCCACTTCGGTGATCTCGAGGCACAGGTCGGGCCCGGCTATCGAGAATTCCGTGAGTGCTCTGGCGACGGCACCGACGAATCCGTTGGTGACGAGTTGGACGGGGGAGATGTTGACGCGCATCGCGATGTCGAGGTGGGGGATCTCGCGTTGCCAGTCGGCGAGGGTGCGGCAGGCGTGGTCGAGGACCCAGCGACCGAGTTCACCGGCGAGGTTGGTCTCCTCGGCGACCGGAATGAATGCGGACGGGGGGAGCAGTCCGCGGGTGGGGTGTTGCCATCGGACCAAGGCTTCGACCGCGGTGATGCGTCCGGTCACCAGGTCCACCTCGGGTTGGAAGTGCAGGGTGAGCGAGTCGCCCGCGATGGCTTCGCGCAGGTGGATCTCGACGTCGTTGCGGAGTTCGGCGTCGGCGTGCATCTCTTCGGTGAACAGGGCGATGTCGTGGCCGCCTGCGCGTTTGGCCACCAGGGCGGCCTGATCTGCCTGCCGCAGAAGCGACTCGGCGGTGTGCTTGCCGGGCTGGCCGAAGGCGATTCCGATGCTCGCGCTTCTGCTGATGCGTTCGACTCCGAGGGTGACGGGGGCGTTCACGGCTTCGGCGATCATCTCGGCGTGGTGTGTTGCGACGCGGGCCGAGCACGGCCCGGCCAGCACCACCAGGAACTCGTCGCCGCCCAGGCGTGCGACGAGACCTGCCGACCTGCCGACGAAGCTCTGCAGTCGATCGGCGATGGTCTCGAGGTAGTGGTCTCCGGCCAGGTGGCCCAGAAAGTCGTTCAGTGCTTTGAGTCGATCGAGATCGATGTGCATCACGGCGACGGGACCGGGCATGGACGGGTCGAGTCGTTCGCGGAGGTGTTGTGCGAGAGCCGTGCGGTTCGGCAGTTTGGTCAGCGGGTCGTGCAGTGCCGAGAATCGGAGTTGCTCCTCGGCGATCACCCGTGCCTGCAGTTGAGAAAGCAGTGCCGCAATTGCTTTGAGCGCGTTGAGTTCTGCCTCGGACCAGCTTCGGTCACCGATCTTGATGAAGCCGAGGATGCCGGTGGTGCGTTCGGAATGCAGCAATGGCACGACGGCCATCGAGGTCGCGGAGAATCCCGACCCCTGCTCGACGCGTCGACGGTAGTCCTCCTGTTCCGGATCCGGCCGAAACACTGCCGGTTCGGTCAGTGTCTCGGCCAGGCGGAATACCGAGTCTGCGTCGTCGAAGTAGACCACAGCCAGTGGATCCGGATCGGGCACGCTCAGTCGCGGTGGCCATTCCGCGGTGAGTCTGGTGGCCCTGGCCTCGAAGTCGTTGTGTCGGAGGAAGCTGAAGTCGATGCCGAGGTAGTCCACGAGTTGCCGCAGCACGGACTCGTAGGCCTCGCGCACCGTCGCCGCATCGACTCCCATGAGTTCGGTCGCGACGCCGGTGACGAGGACCTCGAGCGTCCGTTTGTGCTCCAGGGCCCTACTCCCGCCTCTCGTAGACTCAGTGCAGGACTGTTCCCCCTGGTCTTCGCCGGAACTCTACCCCGATACAGACGCTGAAACAGGAAGTCTGCGACTATGTATGGCTGTTTTCGGGGCGCAACTGAGCCGCAACACCAGTGCAACGGATTCGGTGCTTTCCATTTCAAGCAGTGCGCGGAACCGAAAACTCAACTGCTGCAGTGCTTCTGCGTGGTGCGTCGACAGTTGCCGATACTCCTCCGCGCTTCGGGCGTAGAGGAACGCAGGGGAAACCGGTTGCACCGCCAATCCACGCAAATGCGCAGTTACCCATACGTTCTCTGTTGCACATCCTCCTCTGATGTAATGTTCCGCGGTCGATCCGGGTACGACCACCACGGCAAGTGCCGAACTCGACAAGACTCGATCCCGCATATCGGTCCCCAGTGCCGCGCCGGCGTCCCAGACTTGCACGAGCTCCATGACGTCCGGCCGCTTGACGATCTCCAGCTTGGACAGGTTTGCGTCGTCGATCCCCAGAGTCGATACCTCGATGCCCCGATCGGGATCGAGATCTCCCGGCCAACGCAACTCGGAGAACATGTCTCGATGCAGGTGCGGTGTGAGGTACCGAATGCGATCCGCGGCGGCGAGGACATCCGCGGCCGCGGCAATGGATTCGGGTGTCGTCAGCAGCACTGCCCGTCCACCTTCTGCGGCCGCTGCAGCGGCGATGTCGGCGGCGATGTCCGCGTCCAACGGCGCGCCGGTGCCCAACTCCCGGTTGGTGCACCGCTCGAGAACGCCGTCGAGCAGGCGTCGATCGGTGATGGGTTGTGGGTCGCCCGGGCCCAGCGTGATCTCGACTCCGTTCTCGCCGACGTCGGCGCGGTCGAGCCTGCCCTGCGCGGTGGCCACCACTCGGGCGTTGAAAGCGGCAGCACCGACGGCGACGCAACTGCCGCGGAAGGCGATGTCGAGCGTCGAGGTTCGTGAACGATCGACCTCGATCCGCACGGTGCGTCCGTCGCGGGTGAAGGTCCACGGCTGACTGTTTCCACCGGACGGCGCTCGACGGGCAGCCTCGAGAACGAGCGCGTCGGGATCGACGCAGGCCCGTCGGGCGTCGACGGCGGTATCGACCGAGGGCTCCTGCACCCGACGCGTCGGGTTCGGGGGCACGAGCGCATCGAGATGGGTGTCGAGGTCGATGCGGATTCGTCCGGACGGCAGGTGCGCTCCGGTGCCGAGGCGTCGAACGGCTGCGGCGATGGTGGCACCGCCGAGTTGAACGTCGCCCCCCAGTTGCGGCCAGGTCTCGATGGTTTCGCTCACTTCCACCATCGAAGCGGCCATGCGCGCCGAGAGCAGCGAGGCGTCGAGCTGATCGAGAACGATCGGGATCTTGTCGCGCGTGCCGAGCCCTCGCAGACTCGCAGAGTCGATCTCGCCGAGCACGCCGTGGAACACCGGGCGTTCGGGCTCGAGGTCGAAGCGTTCGACGTCGAGAAGCCCTCGGTCGGAGGTCTCCATCAGTACCGGGATGCGTCGCGACCGGGCCGCCTCGCGGGCCCGGACTTTGACATCGAGGGAGTCGCATTCCTCGACGAGGAGGTCCAGTCCGTCGAAGAACTCGTCGATGGTGTTCTCGGTGATGCCGTCCTCGGCGATTTCGACGCGTAGGTACGGGTCGATTTCGGCAATGCGTCGGGCAGCGACGACCGCTTTGTTGACGCCGAGATCGAGGATGGACGCGGGAATTCTATTGAGGTTGGAAAGTTCGATCTCGTCGAAATCGGCGAGGCGAAGCGTCCCGCAGATTCCTTCGAGTGCGAGGGTGTGGGCAATGGCGTGTCCGACGCTGAGCCCGATGATTCCTATCGTGAGATCTCCTAAAGAATTCTGTTCCGCGAGAGTTATCTTGTTTCGGTTTCTGTCGAGCCTCAGGTGTCGGAACGAGTTCGGTCCGAGTACCGCGACGACGGTTTTCCGCCATGGAAAGAAGACCCACCTGTCGTTTTCGTCGAGAAGGCTCTGCTCAGGGCTGGGAAGAAGTGAGAGGAGGCCTTTTCTCTGCGTCTTCCTCTCGTCCAGAAATGTGAGGGTCGGATCGCGTCTGAGTTCGTCGAGAGCGGCGCGCTGTGTGGCGTCGGTCTCGTCGAATATCACAGGCTTCCAGTGGTGGCCGGGTAGGTTTCGATCGTTCATGATGCGACTGCTTCCGGGAGTTCGGCGGCCGCGCGGCGGTGCGCGAGCAGGGTGACGGTGTTCTGCCGCATCCGGCGCCAGGTGGCCAGATCGGCGTTGAATGCGAGTGTGGTTCTGTCCCACCAGAACACCTCGGTTCGATAGCGCTCGTCGGGGTAGGGGATCGGTGCGATCTGGGTGGCGATGACCGCTCCGGTGTCGAGCCATGCGGCGCGGACGTGGGATGCCGCGGTGGCCAACGCGTAGCGCGCGCCGAGAAGCGCGGTGCTGTAGGCGGGTGATTCCGCGATCATCGCGGTGACGGCCCGGCCGTGGGGTGCGCCCTGAGCGACCCACGCAGATTTGAGTTCGACGACTCCGTGGCCGATGCGTTCGTCGAGCATGGTGTGCACGCGCCGGAGCCCGTCGGGGTACTCGGCGAATTCGATCAGTGCGTGAGATTGATCGACCGAGGAATACGGTCCTTGCACTCGTACTCCACCGACTATTTGCCCGGTTCGGTCGAGTGCGGCGAAGAACAGTGAGGTGGTGCTGCCGTCGCGAATGGTCGACATTTCGAGTGCGGTGGTCACACCGTGTCGCATATAGCTTTCCTCTGCGCCGTCCAGGAATTGTTCCCACAAGGTCGGATTCTCGGCGGGAGTGGTGGCCAGAACGAGGCATTGTGATCTGTCGTCCCAGTACGAGGGGACGTCGAACGGAATTGTCATTTCACTCTTCCTGATAGGAGTTGCCCGAATGTGAATGGTCGTGCCGCTCGATTGTCCGGCTTTTCCTTTGTGGAGCTACGTATCGTGATCGGGGTTCGGGTGTGTCGCGGGGGGCCGCCCAGGACCAGTAGCCTGCAGAGGTGCTGCTCTCCGACCGTGACATCCGTGCCGAAGTGACCTTGGGAAACCTCGCGATCGAACCGTTCGACCCGTCGATGGTTCAGCCGTCGAGTGTCGATGTGCGGCTCGACAAGCTTTTCCGGGTGTTCAACAACACCCGCTATACCCACATCGACCCGTCGCTACAGCAGGACGAATTGACGACGCTGGTCGAACCTGCCGCAGGTGAGCCGTTCGTTCTTCATCCGGGGGAGTTCGTTCTCGGCTCCACGCTGGAATTGACGACGCTGCCGGACTACTTGGCCGGTCGGCTCGAGGGGAAGAGTTCGCTCGGGCGGCTGGGTCTGCTCACGCACTCGACCGCAGGCTTCATCGATCCGGGCTTCAGTGGCCACATCACGCTGGAGTTGTCCAACGTCGCAAACCTGCCGATCACGTTGTGGCCGGGCATGAAGATCGGGCAGCTGTGTCTCTTCCGGCTGTCTTCGCCGTCCGAGAATCCGTACGGCAGCGCCGCGGTGGGGTCGAAGTATCAGGGCCAGCGTGGGCCGACACCGTCGAAGGCCTACCTGAACTTCGTTCGCTCGAGCGTCGAGTAAACGATCCCGAGGTCTGTTTCTCACCGCGAAACGTGGTGAATGTCCGGTTGTAGCGGTACTCTGGTAACTCGACGTGGGTTGGGGCCTACCAGAGCGAGGTTTCTAGTGTCCGCGGTTCCCGATGTGTCCGTACTCGGCGCTTCGTTGGGGTCGAGTGGTCTGCGCAGCGTGATCAGCGACAACGCTCGCTCCGGTGCTGTCCTGGAAGTACACGAGCCCGTCGCATCCCGGCCGGCACCCAACGGCCTCGCTCCCGATCCGTGGGATGCCGTCATCACGTCGGTTCACAATCTGGCGACCGAGTATGCGTCCGCGGATTTCCATCCGGTGCTCGCACTGCGCGAAAGCGACCCCAAGACGGCCTACGACCAGGACTTCTCCGATGGCGTTGTGCTCGTCTCCGAACTCGGTGCCCAGTTGGGTGCGCTGCGTCAGACGCGGGTGCTCGCCGGTGAGCGCTGCGTCGCTCTGTTCGACGTCGGTGCATCCGGTACCTCGGTATCCGTGGTGGACGTCGACAGCGGTGATGTCCTCGCGTCGCGTCGTACGGACGCCCTCGGTGGTGACGACTGCGATCGGGTGCTGTGCGATCACCTCATCGCGACGTTCGGTGCGGCCGAGGCGCTGACGGTCGAGGCTCGGCGGCGGCTCGTTCACGACGTCCGCGCCGGGAAACACGAACTGGCACTGCTTCGCAGCGTGTCGATCATCGGACCGTTCGTCGGCGGACGTGCATCGCTGTGGCGTGGCAATCTCGACGAGCTCATCGGCGACGCCGTGCGCCGAGCCGTCTCGATGGCCGTGGACGTGCTCGACGAGGTCGGTGCACAGGGCATCCACGTCGACGCCATCGTCGCCGTCGGTGGTGGTGCCAACATGCAGATAATTCGGCAGGTCCTGTTCGACGCGGTGTCGATGCCGGTCTACGTGCCCGAGCAGCCGGAACTGCTGGCGGCGCACGGCGCTGCCGGGATCGCTCGGACGGTGGGTCGGCGGCCCACCCCGGCACCGCTCGAGGTGCTCACCGATCGGTTCGCTGCCGTGGATCGGGACTCCGCAGACGTGGAGGTGGGTGCGGTCGCCCCGGTGGTCTCCAAGCGCCCACGGCACAGCGACACCTCCTCCAAGCGGATGACCAGGGTCAACAAGTCTCGGCATCTCGGCGGCGCACTCGCGGCGATCGTGGCGGTGTGTGCAGCCGGCACCGTGGTCACTGCGGCCGCACGCACCAGCGGCGACGAGCCGTCTCCGTCTGTGAACAGTTCGCAGGACGCCTCACCGACCGCTCGGTCGCAGTCCGTGGTGCCTGCCGCAGACGGATCACCCGCCGACCCCACCGGGTCGTCGTTGCCGCCCGCGACCACGACGGCGCAGACCTCGCCTCCGGTCGACCCGTCGGCACCGTCGCCCTCGGCCCCAGCGCCGACCACTTCCGACGCGGCGAGCACCACCGCAGCGCGGCGCACCGTGGCCACGACCAGTGCCCCGTCCGACATTCAGCAGACGACGGCACCCGACACGCTCACCCCCGATCGGTCGACCGTTGTACCGACGGCTGTCCCGCCTGCCACCACGACTCGTCCGACCACGACGAGCCCCGCCACGACGACCCGGGCCACGACGACGACGCGTCCGCCGACCACCACACGGTCCACTCGGACGTTCGATTTTCCGCTGCCGGACTTCGACTTTCCGCGACGCTGACCGGTCTGCAGTTTCGGACTCCATCGGCCCCGGTACTCGAGGCAGGATGACAGGTATGGAGTCGATTCAGACCGAGCGCGAAGACAAGTTCGACGTCGACGCAGATTTCCGATTGCCCACTCTCGCTTCACTGGTGCCCTCCGGCGGCGCGCTGGCATCGCGCGAGACCGACCTGAGCAGTGAGTACTTCGACACGACCGGCCACGACCTGTTGCGACGCGGAATCACGGTTCGGCGTCGTACCGGTGATTCCGACAACGGCTGGCATGCGAAGGTCCCGGCGGAGAAGGCGCGGACCGAGATTCGGCTCCCTCTCGGCAACGGAGCGCACGGTGCGGTGCCGGACGAGCTGAACGACGTGCTGCGCGGTGCGGTGATGGGCGCGGAGTTGTCTGCGGTCGCGACTCTGACGACGCATCGCACGATTCACACCGTGTCCGACGCCGACGGGGCTGTGGTCGCGGAAGTGGCCGACGACGAGGTCTCCGTCGTCCTGATCGGCGGCGCGACCGGTCCGCGGTGGCGGGAGGTCGAGGTGGAACTCGGACCCGCAGGCTCGGAGTCGTTTCTGAAGAAGGCGGGCAAGGTGCTGCGGGCTGCCGGTGCCCGGCCGTCGGCGCATCCGTCGAAGCTGGATCGGGCGCTGTCGGTGGTGCGTCAGGTACCCGCCGAACCCGGGGTGGTGCTGTTGGCGGACTATCTCGACGCGCAGGCGCAGGCGATCGTCGCAGGCGATGTGTATCTGCGTCGAGGGCTGGATCCGATTCATTCCACGCGGGTGGCGATTCGGCGATACCGCAGTACCCTTCGTGTGTTCGGTAGCCTGTTCGAGGACGAGCCCGCCGCCCAGCTCGAGGCCGAACTGTCTTGGTATGCAAGCATTCTCGGCGAAGTGCGCGATCGTCAGGTGCAACGTGCCCGGTTCGCCGCCGCGTTGCGCGAACTACCGCCCGAACTGGTGCTCGGGCCGGTCGCGTCGCGCATCGAGAACGACCTGCTCGCCGAGCAGATTCGGTACCGCGAGGCGGCGATGACCGAACTCGACGGAGAGCGCTACCGCGCGCTGCTCACGACGCTGGCGGAGTGGTCGCGCGGGCTACCGATCGACGGCGAGGTCACCGACCGCGTGTTGGTCAAGCTGGCACGCAAGGCAGGAAAGAAGGCGATCGATCGGACGAAGAGTGCCGTGCGCGGTACCGACGACGAGGCGCTGCATCGGGCACGAAAGGCATCGAAACGAGCACGGTATGCGGCCGAGTTGGTTGCACCGGTGGTGGACAAGAAGGTCTCGAAAGCGAACATCAAGCACTTCAAGACGATTCAGGAGGTGCTGGGAGAGCATCAGGACGCGGTGATCGCGGCGGACATTCTGCGTACCCTCGGCGCGCGAGCAGGCACGACGGCGGGGGAGAACGGATTCACCTTCGGCCTGCTCTTCGAGCGCGAGCGCCGGGCCGCCGAGACGGCCCGCGACGAGGCGAGCAGGTTGGAGTTCTGATCGAGCAAAACAATTTGTTTCCCCGATTTCGGGCTCGAAGGGTACTCTGAGCCCGAATCGAAGTCGGGGGGAGTCGACGACCATGGCCATTGCGCTCGGGATACACGTCGGTGCCGAAGAAGTGTCGGCCGTGCTGGTCGAGGCCGATCTACCCGAGTTGGGAGCCATCTCCACGCGCGCCGTGTCCGTTGCGGCGGTTCCCGGCGGCGTGGGTGACGCCGTCACCACGATGCTCGGAATCATGAGGGTGCAAGCGGCCCAGAACGATCTGCGGATCAGCGGTTCCGGAGTGGTGTGCGACAGCATCGCGCTGTGCGGAATCGTCCGTGCAGCGCTCGCCGCCCATGAGGTTCGCGATGTCGTGGTGGTCGATGCCGGAGATCCGCGGTTGAACGCCGAGGTTCCGCTGGGAGTTGCAGCAGCACTGATCGGCACCGTCGACGCCCTCACTGCATGGGCAGGCGGGCCGGTCGACGTCCCTGCGGAGTCGGTCGACGAGGTCTGGAACGGTTCCGGCAGCGATGCGGCCGGTACTCCACGCGGTGCGCGACTGACGATGATCGGTTTGGGCGTCGCGGTTCTCGCCGCGCTGAGCGGAGCCACGGTGTGGGCGCTGTCGGCGGCCGGTCCGACCCAGAATTCCGTGGTCGACAGCGCGGATCGCACCGAGATGCCGTCGGCCGGGGGCAGCGAGGTCGCGTCGTCGTCGGTGGCGGTGGTCGCGGGTTCGGCGGTCCCCCCGCCTGCGCCGTCGGCTGTTCCGTCCATCGAGGCCGGGGTGTTCGAGGCACCGGTGTACGGGCCGGTGCCGGTCGGTACCTGGAGTGAAGCGCTCCCCGCGAGTCCGGTCCCCACGTCGAAGAGCTCGTCGGGGGGTGGGGACTCCCGGGCCGGATCGGGTGGCGGCAGACCCGGCGTGGTCTCCGGCGGTGGCAGCGAAGGTCGTGGCGACTCGGACGGCGATGCGGACGGCGGGGCGTCGGGCGGCGGCAACTCGGGTGGCGGTGGTGATTCGGGTGGAGAAGAAACGACGACCGTCGAGCCGGAACCCGACCCCGATCCTCCGACGACCACGAGCCCGATCGAGACCACCACGGAGGTTCCGGTCACCACCGAACCCACGACCGTCGACGAAGAACCGGCTGCGAGTCCGGTCGAGTGAGATCGATTCGTTGATTCCCTTGTGAGCGTGCATTTTTGATACTTGGACAAGTCCTTCTCGTGACGGGTATGTGAATTCGACTCCGACACCTGAACTTCTGCTCATGCGTGGCTACCATCGAGTCATCGACCAGCAGACGGTGAGTATTCGATGACCGAGAATCCCGCAGCAGAACCGTTGACTCGCACCACTATCGACAGGGCGGTGGGTGTTCTCATCGCGCTGCGCGGCTGTAGTCCGGAGGACGCGTTCGCCGAATTGGCGGCGCACAGCTTCCGATTCGATGTCTCCCTCGTGCAGTCGGCTCGGTCCATCGTCGCGGCCGCGCGCGGAATGGACTCGGCCAACGGCGTCGCCTGTGCGGCGATGACCTCGGCGCAGGAGGAGTGGGGTCCGCTGCTGGCGTACCGTCGAGATCCTTTCGATCACGTCGCCTAGGATCGGTCCGCACGAGTTTCGCTGCTTGTTATATGTCCCAAAACAAACCGAAAGTTCATTCAGATACCGAGATTGCTGTCCAGACGACGGTTCGGCGGTTTACTATCGGCAGGTCGGAGTAGCCAGTCGAGTCGAGGAATCATGAGAACAGTCCTTGGTGTTTCGGTGGGTTCTGCCACTGCCCGAGGGGTCGCAGTCGATGCGATCGACGAGTCGGTGCGGTCGGCCCACATCGTTCACTCGTTCGATCCTGACGATCACCTTCAGGTCGCCATCGACTTATTGGACTCCATGTCGCGCGATCAGATGGTCGACCGAACGGACATCGTGTTGGCGGTACCCGACGATCCCGGTGCTCGCGCGCGTACGTCCGCCTACTCCACGTACGAGGCCGATCGACTGCTGGTCGCCTCCGAACTCGGAGCTCAGCTGCGGTATCTGCAGGGAACGGGCCAGCTCGAGGGCGCTCGTACGGTCGCGGTCTGTGACATCGGGGCGTCGGGCACCACGGTGTCCGTGGCAGACCCGGCCACCGGTACGGTCTTCAGTTCGGTGCGCACCACGTTGTTCGGAGGCAACAGCTGCGACGAGCAACTCTCCCGCTACCTGCTCTCGACGTACGGAGCGGACGAGTTGGCGTCCGATCGGGCACGGGCAGAATTGACGGTATCGGTCCGAACGGCGCGTGAGCAGCTTTCTCGACTGCGGGTGGCCGAAGTTGCCGGACCCTTCGTCGGTGGTCCGGTCAGGTTGTGGCGCAACACTTTCGATGATGTTCTCGAACGCAGCATTCGGTCGTTGGAGGACTGGGTGGCCAGTGTGATCGTCGACGCGCCCTGTGCCGTTCACGCCCTGGTGATGGTCGGTGGCTGCGCCAACATTCCGACGCTGCGGCGCCTGTTCCGTCGTGATCTGATGCTGCCGGTCGTCGCACCCGCCAATCCGGAGTCTCTCACCGCGCACGGTGCGGCTCTGATGGCCGTCGACGCAGTCGCGTCGCGTCGACACCGCCCGCGGGGTGCCACGATCGCCAACGTCGCGCCGTCGCAACATGCCTCGATGGTGGGCATGGTGGGCTACCACGACTCACCGCGACACCGCTCGGCTTGAACCCGCCGGCCTGGCCAACGAACGCCGTTGTTCGGTAGGTTGCTCGGGTAATGGTGAACAGTGGGGTACGAGACGGTGGGACAACAGTGGCAGAGCAGGTAGCGGAGTCCGGTACGGCAGCAACCGACGGTGAAGCATTCGATCCGGCGGAACATGCTCGGAGCATGGTCGGTTATCACTACCGCACCGAGGACTACTACGAGGTGGGCCGCGAGAAGGTCCGTGAGTACGCCCGCGCCGTCCAGGATTTCCACCCCGCCCACTGGGACGGAGATGCCGCGGCCGCGCTGGGTCACAGTGCCCTCGTCGCGCCTCTGACGTTCATGTCGCTGGTCGGCACCCTTGCGCAGAAGAAGCTTCTCCAGTCCATCGCCGAGGGCTACGACCTGAGCCAGATCCTCCAGACCGATCAGGTGCTGGTGTTCCAGAAGCCGATCCTCGCCGGCGATCAACTGACGTGCGATGTCTCGCTCGACTCGTTCAAGACGGTCATGGGACGCGACATGATGGTCACCAAGAACGTCGTGTCCAACCAGAAGAACGAACTGGTGCAGACCACGTACACCACGCTGCTTGTCGGTCGGTCCGGCGAGATCGATCCGGCCATCGCCGAGTCTGCGAAGAACTTGGTGATGTTCGGCGCGACGACGGACGTCAGCGGTGCCGATTCCGGCGAGAGCGGCACACTGTCCACTCCGCAGGAACACGAACCTCTGGTCGTCGAGGAGTACCGGGGTCGGCCCACACAGAAGTTCGACGAGGTGAACGTCGGAGACGAACTGCCGCCCCGCACGGTGCGCCTGACCCGCGGTGACCTGGTCAACTACGCAGGTGTCGCCGGCGACGCGAACCCGATTCACTGGAGCGAGCAGTTCGCCAAGCTGATCGATCTCGAGAACGTGCTGGCCCACGGGATGCTCACGATGGGCGTAGGCGGCGGGTACATCACCGAGTGGCTCGGCGACCCGGGCGCTGTGAAGGACTACACCGTCCGCTTCACCACCCCCATCCCGGTCGACACCCATAAGGCCGCCGAGATCGTCTTCACCGGCAAGATCAAGTCCAAGGACGAGGCGACGCGTACTGCGGTCATCTCACTGGGTGCCACGTTCGAGGGCAAGCGAATCTTCGGTCACCGCGCCACGGTCACAGTGCAATTGGGCTGAGTGCCTGCGGCAGTGGTGTGGTTATGTGCCCCGGGCGGCACTCGACCACACCACTCGGATGCTCGGTTGGCGTCCGTAGTCCGCGGATCGGCTCCTCGGTTGTGGATATGTGACTGCGATCGGCGTCGGGTATCCGAATGTGGGGAGCTGATGTGCGGGGCGCGCCGGTTCACGTCCCGACGAAGATGCAGAACGGATGGCCGGCCGGGTCGGCATAGATTCGGATCGGCTCTTCCGGGTCGTCCCGCAGGTCCCGCAATAGTTGCGCACCCAATTCGAGTGCGCGCGTGTGCTCTTCGTCGAGTTGCTCGACGGTGTCGACGTGAAAGTCCAGGTGCAACATCTGAGGGTGCTCGCCGTCCGGCCATGTTGCGGCCGGTAGTGAGTCGATCTGTTGAAACGCGATTCGCCACGAACCGTCCGGCGCGGTGATCGCGAGCCACTCCGGATCGATCGTCTCGGCGTCACCGGGGATGTACTCGAAACCCAGCAGTTGCCGGTAGAACTCGGCGGACTCACGGGCGTCGGTGCAGTCGAGGACCACTTGATGTACTGAAATGTTCATGATCTGCCCTTCTTGACGGCGTGGTGTCGTGCAGCGCGCGCCCGATTGCCGCATGCGCTGCAGCACCATTGCTGGTTGGGTCGATCCTGCAGAAACAGTTGACCGCATCGCGGGGCATCGCACAACGCCAGGCGGTCACGGCCTGAACGTACTCGGCCTCAGCGTCGGTCGGCCCTGTGTTGAACACCCGCGAAAACTGCGCCGATCACGATCGACACTGCCAAGCATTCGATCAGGAACACGAGACTCGATTCTCGGAACAGCGGCGACTCCGACATCTGCGCGGCCATCGAGTCGGGGTGAACCAAGGCAATGGCCGAGACCTGCGGCGGTCCGACGGCGGCGGAGGCCCACAAGGAAGCTCCGAGAAACACCGACGTCGGCAAGGGCCACCAGAACAGCGACTGCCGAGATCCTCGAATCCGTGCTGCCGCAGCGACCACGCACAGTGTCAGTGCGCCGATGACGAGCGACGACGGAAACCATGGTGGCCCCTGTTCGGTGAACAGTTGCGCGTAACCAATGATCGATACGCTTCCGGTCTCGCCGGATACAGCCGCCGGGTCGAAGGGCGCGAGGGGCGCGGCGAAGTGCCACAGCGATGACAGGGCTGCGGCCAGGGTGAGACCGAAAACCAGTGCGGTCCAGGCCCTGTCGGGTCGGCCTCCGGTGCCGCGCTGTAGATCGTTGACCACGTGCAGCAGGTTACGCGTCGTGCCCGCTGTGTGTGCGTCTCTTCGAGTCGAACACCGGAGGCTAGGCGATGCGCACTCTCAGTTCGTTCACCGGCACTTCCGCGCCGTTGTTGTCGGTGATCCGGACGTGCACTGGGTTTCCTTGTGCATCAACCACATCGAGGGGCCCGTCATCATCCTGTAGATACTCGTCGCCCCATTGCATCAGCCCGAGTACGACGGGCAGCAGGTCTTCCCCCATTTTCGTCAGGATGTACTCGTAGCGTGTTCGTCCTTTGTCGGGGCGGTAGGGCTGCTTGACGAAGATGCCCGCGTCGACGAGTTCTTTGAGTCGGGCGGCGCTGCTGGCGTCGGTGATGCCGACGCGTCGGCTGAAGTCGTCGAATCGCGTCGTGCCGTAGAAGGCCTCGCGCAGGATCAGCATGGCGGATCGGGTTCCGACCACGGACAAGGCGCGCGCAATGGAGCAGCGGTCACCGGCCGTCCAGGAGTCGAGGTCGGACAGTGGGCCGTCCATGTGGAGGGGCATGTCACGATACTACTGACTTTACAAAACTATAGCCAGCTCGTACCGTGGTGTCAGCGATCCGACAGGAACGGGTCGATCGGACAAGGAGCCGTCATGAGAGACGCAGTCATCGTCGAGGCAGTCAGAACCCCGGTCGGGCGGGGCAAGGCAAACGGCACTCTGCATCCCGAACATCCAGTGGACCTGATGGCCCACAGTCTTCGGGAAGTTGTGCAGCGCAGTGGAATCGACCCGAACCAGATCGACGACGTCATCGGTGGTGTCGTCACCGCAGTGGGGGATCAGGCGTCGAACATGACTCGACGTGCTGCATTGGCGGCGGGCTATCCCGAATCCGTGCCTGCGACCACGGTGGACCGTCAGTGCGGAAGCAGCCAGCAGGCGATTCACTTCGCCGCTCAGGGCGTCATCTCCGGTGCCTACGATCTTGCGATTGCGGCCGGGTCGGAGTCCATGAGTCGAATCCCGATGGGCTCGAACATGATCGGTACCGAGGACCCGGCAGGTGTCGGTTTCGCCGAGAGGTATCCGGACGGTCTCGTGCCGCAGGGCATCAGTGCCGAACTGATCGCGGCCAGGTGGGGTATCAGCCGGACCGAAATGGACGAATTCGCATTGTCCAGTCACGCGAAGGCCGCGGCGGCAACCGAAGAGGGACGCTTCAAGAGGGAGATCAGCGCCATCCGCGGGCTCGACCGTGACGAGGGGATCCGCACCGGGTCGACGCAGGAGGCCCTGGCAGGGCTGCGTCCGGCGTACTACAGCGACGCCATGGCGCAGCGGTTCCCCGAAATCCAATGGAACATCACCGCGGGCAACGCAAGCCAGATCAACGACGGTAGCGCCGCGGTCATGATCACCACCAGCGAGAAGGCGAAGGACCTCGGCCTCACGCCGATGGCCAGGCTGCACAGCTTCGCCGTGGTCGGTGACGATCCGCTGATGATGCTCACCGCCGTCATCCCGGCCACGCAGAAGGTGCTCGCCAAGGCGGGGTTGACGATGAGCGACATCGACCTGTTCGAGGTCAACGAGGCATTCGCCTCCGTGGTGCTCGCATGGGCCAAGGAGACCGGTGCCGATCCGAGCAAGGTGAACGTCAACGGCGGAGCCATCGCCATCGGTCACCCCCTCGGCGGCAGCGGTGCGCGCATCATGACGACCATGGTCCACGCCCTCGCCGAACGTGAGCAACGCTTCGGGTTACAGGTGATGTGCGAGGCGGGCGGCCTGTCGAACGCCACCATCGTCGAACGCCTGTAAGTGCCTGCGGCAGTGGTGTGGTCGGGTGCCCCAGGCGGGGCTCGATCACACCACTGCCGCAGGCACTAGTCCATCGCGGCGTTGTGGAATGCGTTCTCGGCGGCCAACATTCCTGCGAACCACTCGTCCAGCCTTGCATCGTCCACAGCGTTCATGACGTCGACCTCTCGGGCCAACGCGTCGACCTGCGCCACGAAAGCAGGTCGGGTATGCATTTCTATCCACTCCTGCAGCGCCGGTTCGCGATCGGCCGACGTATCGAGTGCTGCGCGGCACCAGGACAGGTACAGGGTCTCGGCGGCGAACATCGCCACGAGTGCCGCGGCCCTGCCGTCTCGACGGGCAAGTCCCAAGGCGTAGTCGGACAGTACGGACGAACTCTCGATCAACTCGTCGGTATCGCCGTCGTACGGAAACTGCTCACGTAGCCCGGCGAAGTACTCCCGCTGCTCACCGACGAGATTCGACAGTGACACCACATGATCGGTTGCGTCGTCCAAGGACTCGGACTCTGCGACGACGAGTCCCAGGATGCGCACCGCGGTGAGTACGAACGCCTCCTCGATCACCAGGTAACGCCGGAAGTGGTCGTCGTGTAGTGTACCGTCGATCGATTCGACGATGAAGGGGACGCGCTGCGCTGCAACGAGGTTGCGTTGTTGCCGCGCAATCAGTTCGGCGGAGCGACTCATTCCGCGGACAACCAGGTGATCAGGCCGTCGAACAGATCGGTGTAGCCGAGCCACTGCTCGCAGAACTCCGGCGGTGCCCAGTGCGGCGAGCAGTCCGAGGTGAAGACCGCCGAGCGGCCCTTGCCGTAGGTGCCCGCAGCGACGAGCGGATCTCCGTTGATGGTGGCGGGGACGGCAACTCCGTCCTTGGCGATCACTCGGTTGTAGCCCAGGAGTGCAGGCCACTCGATCCCACTGGCGCTCACGGTGGGGTGCTTGTCGTCGACGACCACGGGGACCATGCCACCTGGGGTCTCTACGCGATCGTCTTCGGCGAGCATCGTCACCGGCAGAGCGTCTGCGAGTGCTGTCTGCCGGAACGCAGCGCGGGCCTGGAACCCGGAGAACGAAAGGTATCCGCCGATCATCAGCAGCGCACCGCCGTCGTGCACCCAGTTCCGGAGCTCGACCAGGCGGTCCTCGCCTGCCTGAAAACGATCGAAGACGCTGGGTGCGAGCTGAATCGAGTTGGCGCCGATGTCCGAGAGGACGATGACGTCGTAGGCGGACAGAGCCTCGGCGTTACCGGGAAATTGTGTCGGCACCAGATGCGCCGGCATGTGCACCACGTCGTGTCCGCGGGAAGCCAGGGCGTCCTTGAGTGGTCCGACACCTTCCACGTAGGAGTGCACGGTGAATTCGTCGACGCCCTTGACGTGCGTCGAGGTTGTCATCCAGCTTTCACCGGCGATCAGAACTTTCTTACCCATGGTGGTTCTCTATCCTTTTCCGGCGCTCTCGAAGAGCGACCTCGGGTTGTCTCGCATGAGCGAGGACACGTGCTGGGGATCGATTCCGCTGCGCACGAGTCGTGCTGCGAAAGAGACTGGTACGTAGGCCAAACCGTTGCCACCGAATGCGCGGAGCATCGACTTGAGAAACAGGTCGTGACTGAGGAGCAATTGCCGTCGGTATCCGCCGCCGATGAGACCGGCGACCGCGAAGGCGGTGTCGGCGGGCGATGGAGACTGACCCTCACCCGGGAACTCGAAGGGCATGCCGATCATGTCGAATTCCAGATACACCCCGCGATCACCCAGAGCGCATTGGTAGTCGGGATCGTTGCCCGACGGGTCCATGTGGCAGAGCACCACAGCACTCGGGTCGACACCCATCTCCTCGACGACGATGTCGAGCACTTCGTGCCCACGCCGCTGCCACCCCGGAAGGTGAACGAACAGTGGTACAGCGACTTCTCGTTGCGCGATGCATGCGGCGCGTAACGCCTTCTTCTCGGCGGCGGTGAACGACGGCGAGACTCCGATCTCCCCGATGACTCCGGGGCGAGGCCCGTCGTTCGAGGAGAACTCGGCAACGAGTCCCGACGCGAGTTGGTCGACGCTCAGCGAGGCGACCTCGTCCGGGTGCGTGGCCTCGAGGTACCAGCCCGAGCCCATGACGACCCGGACCCCCGAGTCTCGGGAGTACCGTTCCAGGATCTCGGGTCGACGACCGATGCCCGGTGGTGTCAGATCGACGACGGTCGTCCCGCCGTGGTCGGCAAAGGTTTTCAGGTCCGCCAACACGGCCGCCGCGTCGTCGATCCGGCAATTGTCGGCGCTGTGATACGGATTGTCGTGCAACAGCCAGGCGTCCGAGGCCGAGATCGGTCCGGAGAGAACCTGCGCCACAGCGGGATCGGGCGATTCCGAGTACGCCACCGAGGCGTCGTTGTGCAGGTGCTCGTGCGGTAACACCAACCCCAGCTCGCTGGAGTCGACCGGACCGGTCACCGTCCGGACGATCACTGTTTGCCCGGTGCGCTCTGCAGGTGCTTGAACAGTGACGCCAACGAGTGCCCACGCATGTTGATCCAGATGGCGACGAGCAGAACGATTCCGGTGATGATGGGCGTGAGGAAGGGGCTCACGCCCAGCAGCGTCAGGCCGTTGGCGATGATGCCGGTGAGGACCGCACCGATCACGGTGCCGACCACGGTTCCTCGTCCACCGAACAGGTTGGTTCCGCCGAGCACCACCGCGGTGATGACGGTCAGCTCGAAACCGTTGGCGGAGTTGGCGGAACCCGATCCCAGTCGTGCGGCGATGAGCAGGCCGGCAATGCCGGCGGCGAGACCGGTGAACACCAGCGTCATCATCAACACGCGACGGGTGTTGACGCCGGAGCGTCGGACGGATTCGACGTTGGACCCGATTCCGGTGACGTAGCGGCCGAAGCGGGTGCGACCCAGCGCAACCGCGCCGATGACGACCACGGCGAGGGCGATCCAGGCGCTCGCCGAGAACCCGAGCCACGACGCAGTGCCGAGCTTGGCGAACGCGGTGCCCGGGGTGATGGGAACCGAGAAGCCCTCGGTGCGGTACAGCGCGATGCCGCGGATGATCGAGAGCGTGGCGAGTGTGACGATGAACGGTGGAATGCCCTGGTAGGCAGCGAGCCAGCCGTTGACCAGTCCCCACGCCGCACCCATCAGTGGAGCCGCGACGAACACGACCGAGGAGTCGACGCCTGCCTGGATGAGCTCGGCGCTCATCGCGGCGACGAAGGCGACCGTGGCTCCGACGGAGAGGTCGATCTGGCCGGTGGTGATCACGAACGTCATCGCGACGGCGATGATCAGGACCGGTGCGATCTGCGTGGCGAGGTTGGAGATGTTGGTGAACGTCAGGAACGACGACGTGGTCACCGAGAAGACGAGGGCCACCGCGACGGTGACGGCCAGCATGGCCAGTGTCGGCTTGTTGGTCTGTTGCCACAATGTCGGTCGCGCAGCGAGTTTCGCGACGCTGGGCTGTGCGTTCTTGTCGAGAGTGATCATGGGCGGCCTTCCGGCGAGGACGGTGAGCGCTGGGGAACCGGAGTGCGAGTGATCAGTCCGACGAGCGATTCGATGTTCAGCTCGCCGATCGGAACGTCGTCGACGCTCTGTCCCTCGTACATGACGGTGATGCGGTCGCAGACTCGGAACAGATCCTGCAGGCGGTGCGTCACGAGGATGACGCCGACGCCCTGGGCCGCAACGTCCGTGATGAGTTTCAGGACCGATTCCACCTCGGCGACGGCCAGTGCGGCCGTTGGCTCGTCGAGGATCAACACGTCGGGCCGGAACGAGACGGCCCTGGCGATGGCGACGGTCTGCCGCTGCCCGCCCGAGAGTTGGCCGATCTCCTGGTACGTCGACTTCACTTTGACGTGCAGGTCCGCGAGGATCTTCGCGGCGCGTTCGTGCATGCCGTGCCGGTCCAGAAACGGTCCCTTGCGGGGTTCACGGCCGAGGAACAGGTTGCTCGCGACATCGAGGGTGTCGCACAGCGCCAGATCCTGATAGACGATGCCGATCTTCTGCTGCTGCGCATCGAGCGGTGTCGAGAAGCGCACCGGTTCCCCGTTGACTCGCATCTCACCACCGTCGTGTTGAACGGCGCCGGCAAGGATTTTCATGAGCGTCGACTTGCCGGCGCCGTTGTCTCCGACGACTCCGAGTACTTCGCCGCGTGAGAGCCGGAGGTCGACTCCCTGCAACGATTTCACCGGGCCGTACGATTTGGTGATTCCCGACAGTTCGATCAACGGTGTTGTCGGATCATGGTGTGCCATAGGGCTACTTCTCCAGGTAGTACATGTAGTCGCCCACGTTGGCGGGGGTGACGATCTGCGTCGGGACCGGGATGTCCGCGGGTGCGGTGCGACCGCAACCGAGATCGATCGCGGCGTTCATTGCCTCGTAGCCAAATTCGAAGGTGTTCTGCTGCACGACGCCCTCGAGCCAGCCCGCCTGGAGGGCGGAGACAGCCTGATCCGACAGGTCCCATCCGACGGCCTTGATCCGGTCCTGTGCACTCTGGCTGTTCACTGCCGCGACCAACCCGATGAGTGCGGGTTCGCCGGTGGCGTAGACGTATTCCATGTCCGGGTTGCCGGTGAGCAGGTTCTCCGCGGCGGTCTGCGCGTTCTCCTGAATGTTGCGACCGTCGACGACCGTGCCGACGGTCATGCCCGCGGCGGAGACCGTGTCGGTGAAGCCCTTCTGACGTTCGAGCTGGATCGTGCTGTTGAGTGCGCCGACGATACCGACGGTGCCGGTGTCGTTCGCCAGCTCGGCGAGTGTGTCACCGATCTGAGCGCCGCCCTCGGCGTTCGCTGTTCCCACCTGGGTCGAGATGCCCGGGTCGTCGACGGTGGCGTCGACGGCCACCACCGGGATACCTGCTGCGGCGGCCTTGGACACGGATGGCTTGATGCCGTCGGTGTCGATGGCGTCGACGATGATGGCGTCCACGCCGGAAGCGATGAGGTTGTCGAATGCGTTGGCCTGGGTGACCGAATCGTCGTTGCCGCTGATGATCTGGAGGTCGACACCGGCTTCGTCGGCGACCTTCTGGGCGGCGTTGTTGATCTGGTTGAAGAACAGAGCTTGCAGATTGATGGTCACCAGGCCGACCTTGAGGGTGCCGTTCTTGCCGTCGCAGGTGTCGGCGACGCGGGACGGATCCGGAATGGACGACGCGGAGGCGTCGGTGCCGCCCGTGGTGTCGCTGGGGGCGGCGGAGTCGCATGCGGTGAGACCGAGGGCAAGTGCTGCGCCGAGGACGAGGGGGAGTGCGCGTTTGATCATCGGATCTCCTGAAGATCGACAGTGGCCAGGGTGGCAGTGAATTCGTTGAGTTCGGTGATGCTGGGGCAGCCGCGTGGTCCGGCCGTGGCGCATGCGAGAGCAGCGGACGCCCCGGCGAGGCGTGCTGCATGAGCCGGGGGTTCGCCTGCGTCGACGAAGGCGATGTAGGTGCCGCAGAAGCAGTCTCCGGCTCCGACGGCGTCGACGACGTCGACCTGTACTGCGGGTTCGGTGATCGTCTCACCCGAGGGTGTCACCAGGGTCCACCCGTGCTCGCCGTCGGTGACGACGAGGTGAGTGTCGTGCTCGGCGGTCATCGTCGACCACCGTTCGGCAGCTATGCCGAAGCTGTTCTGCCACAGGCTGCGTCCGACGATGACGTGATCGGCGAGGGCGAACGCATGGAGTGCGGCGTCGAGATCGTCGCAGCCGTCGAGATCGATGGCGAGGCTGACGTTGTCGGGCAGTTCGGCGGGGAGCATCTCTGCTCGGTAGCCGTCGACGAACAGTCGGCCGCCGTCGTCGGAGAGGGCCTCGAGGACGGCGGCCAGCCGTTGTGCGTCGTTGGCGTCGTCCTGGCTGATGATCGATCGATCACCGCCCTCGGCGATGAGAACGACTGCGGTGGAAAGGAAAGCGTCACGCGGGGCCCAGCTGGTGTCTACTCCGTCGTGCTCGAGTCCGGCGAGAAACTCGGTGGACCTGGCGTCGGGGCCCACTGCGCCGGCGAAGGCCACGCGGGCACCCATACGGGCTGCGGAGACCGCGGCGTTGGCGTTCATGCCGCCGTCGATCGTGTCGATCGCCGTTGCCTGCACCCTCTCTCCCAGCACCGGGACATGCGGAACATGCACCGTCACATCGTTGTTGGCGTAGCCGAAGAAGACGATCATCGGCTATTTCCCAGCTGCGCGGGCGACGGCGCGAACCTTCTCGCCTGCGACGCGTCCCCACCAGCGGGCGTTCTCCTTCACCGACGACGCGATGATGGCCCCGTCGCATTCCTTCATCAGCTCGCCCACGTTGGCCGCGGTGATGCCGGAGCCGATGATCACAGGAAGCATCGTGTTGTTCTTGATCACCGAGACCTCGTCCACGGAGGCGGCGTCTCCGGTGCGGGAGCCGGTGGCGATGAGGACGTCGGCGTCGAAGAACTCGGCGTCCTCGGTCTGTTCGGCGATCGTGCGGTCTGCGACGATGGCATGCGCGCCGTGCTTGACGTGCACGTCCGCGAAGATCTTGACCGGGTCGGCACCGATGCGGTGGCGGAAGCGGGTGGTCTTGGCGGCCTGGCCTTCGATGAATCCTTCGTTGGCTATGTACGCGTTGGCCCATTGGTTGACGCGGACGAAGCTCGCGCCCGCTGCCCACGCTGCGGCCACGCCGCATTCGCCGGCATTGGACAGGATGCTCACGCCGACGCGGTCGCCGAAGTCGCCGACGACGGCGGCGGTGACGACGCCCATGCTGGCCGCGGTTTCGTATCCGTGTTCACCCGGCTTGAGAAAGGGTATGTCCCAATGGTTCTCGACGATGACTCCGTCGAAACCATTGTCGATGTATGCGTGCGCCTCGGCCAGGGCGAACTCGGAGATCTCCGAGACGGGCCGGCCCTTGTAGTGCGGGCTGCCGGGGAGGGCGGGCAGGTGGATGGCACCGATGAGTGCTGGTGCCGAGGTGAACATCGCGGCCAGGGCCGACGGCTTGGTCGGAAAGACTCCCAGCGACTGCTCTGGGTGCTGGTCCGACAGGGACGTACTCACGTAGGGAACTCCTCGGGTGATCGTCGGGCGAGATGATGTAATCGATTACCTCGCATGTATGCACCGTAAGGGATCGGTACCCGTTCGTGTCAAGGAATTTCGGAGTCGTTTATGTAAACGATTGCCTCTACTGTGTAAACAGCAACGCAAGCGACCGCGCGGTTCGATAGCCTCGGGTCCACACGTGAGAGTAGGAGTTGGATGCGTAAAGCAACCATTCGCGACGTTGCCGAGCGCGCAGGCGTCTCGACAGCCACGGTGTCTCGAGCGCTCTCGGGTTCACGTCCGGTCTCGGAAGACGTTGCTGCCACCATCCGACGGGCGGCCGAGGATCTGGGCTATTCGGGCAACATCATCGCCAGTTCCCTGCGCCGAAACAGAACGGACACCGTCGGCATGGTGGTGCCGAGTATTGCCAATCCCTTCTTCACCTCGCTGGTGGTCAACGTCGAGCATGTGCTGTCACAGCGCGGCTTGCAGTTGTTTCTGTGCGACTCCCGATCCGACCCGGACGTCGAAGCGCAGAGGCTGCGCAGCTTGGTCTCGCGCCAGGTCGACGGCATCATCATCAGCCCGTGCCATGGCGAGCGGTCAGCAGAGGCCGTGCGCACCACGGCTCGCGCGATTCCTGTCGTCCAACTCGACCGGTTCGCGCTCGACACCCACACCGACTGGGTCGGGGTCGACGACGATGCCGCACAGGCGCTGGTGATGGACCACCTGGCCGGTCTCGGTGTCCGGAGCGCGGCATTCATCAGTTCCGAACTGACCAATTCGTCGACCGAGCTACGTCGAGCCGGCTTCTTTCGCCACGCGGAGCGAGTGGGTATCGAGACGCGAGAGGAGTGGACGCTGTTGGGCGACTACTCGATCGACTGGGGCCGTGAGTCGTCTCGGCCCATACTCGAAGCAGCCTCTCGTCCCGACGCGGTGGTGTGTGCCGACGATCTGATCGCGCTCGGTGTGTTGCAGAGTTGCCAGGCTCTCGGACTGTCGGTTCCGACCGATGTCATGGTGACCGGGTTCGACGACATTCCGTTCTCCGCGTTGAGCAATCCGCCGCTGACGACCGTCCGGCAGCCGCAGGAACGGATTGCCGCCGAGGCCACGCGGCTGTTGGATCAGGCGATGAACAGTGACGAGACGGGCACCGCGCACATCGCTCTGCAGCCGGAGTTGGTGGTCCGTCAGTCGACGGTCGGCCAGGCGCGTGTCACTGCGGTGTAGGCGGTGATGGCCGCATCGAGTTCGTCGAGCGTGACGGTTTCGTCGGCGGCATGCATCAGGGCCGGCGTCCCCGGTCCCCACACGACGATCGGCGCACCGGGAGCCGCCGCGGCGATGATGGACGCGTCGGTGAAGTACGTGACCGGTTCTCTCGCAACGGAATGCGGCAGCTCGTCGATCCAGCTGTTGCCACCGGCCGTCCGCACACCGGGCAGGTCGATCCGTGCCTCGATGTGATCGACCTCGGGTTGATCCCGCCACCACGACAGCAGCGCCGAGCCGTCACCGACGGTCCGGTGATCGACGACGACGTGTGCGGTGTCCGGGACGATGTTGGGGGCCGAACCCCCGTCGATCAACCCGACGTTGAACGTCTCGGCACCGAGGAACGGATCCGTCGACAGCGGGAGCTCGTCGCGTGCCCGTGCCAGGACGTCGACGAGCTTCATGATTGCACTCTCGCCTCGCTGGGGTGTACTGCCATGTGCTGCAATGCCTTTGGTGGTGACATCGACCCACAATGCTCCGCGGTGGCCCAGATGCACCTGGTTTCCGGTCGCCTCGGGCACCACCACGGCACCCACCGAACATTCGGCGACGGCGTGACGGGCGGCGAGCGCTCCGAGTGAGCCGATCTCTTCGTCGCTCGTGAGCAACAGTGCTGCAGGAACACCGTTCTCGAAGGCGGCGAGCACAGCGGCCGTGGCGGCCACCAGGCCTGCCTTCATATCGGACGTACCCCGGCCTCGCATCACTCCGCCCTCGACGTCCGCGGCGAACGGATCGAACTGCCAGTTCGAAAGATCGCCCGCGGGAACGGTATCGACGTGGCAGGCGAACATCAGTCGCGTGGTCGTGGGAGGGGCGTCGTTGGTGATCAGCAGCCACGGGTGCGCGCCGTCTCGATCGCCCTCGACCGCAACTCCGGTCGTCCGCGCCCTCAGAAGGGATACGACGGCGTCCATCGAGGAGCGTTGGGGCGCAGGGTCGCCGGACACGGTGCGTTGCGTGACCAGTTCGGTGAGCATGCCGACGGCCGTGGTGCGGTCAAGTGCCATGGGGAGCACTCGATCGCATCACTGCAGCGGCAGCCGCATCGGGTGCCTGTGTCGGAATCCAGTGCGAGACGCCGGGCAACACGGTCAGTGTGTAGGCCGCATCGACGTACCGTTGGGCACTCTCGACGGTGGAGCGTCCGATGAAGGTGTCACCGTCACTCCAGACCATCGACGTCGGCACGGTGATGCGCAGGCGGCCGATGCCCGGGCTCGAGAACGGTAGGCCCCGATACCAGTCGACGGCGAAGGGCAGCGCGCCGTAGTCGACGATCTCCGTCTGCGTGCGTTCGAGATCGGCTTCGGTCATTCCGCTTCTCTCGTACCATCTTTCGGCCCTGCGGCCGGGTTGCGTCATCCACTTCTCGGGCAGCACCGGCAGTTGGAAGAACGCGAAGTACCAGGAATGCAGTACCTGTTTCGAGCTGAGCAGGCCGGTCATGAATGCGCCGGGATGGGGTACCGAGAGCGCCGTCAGAGACGAGACCAGGTCGGGACGACGACCGGCGGTGACCCAGGCTATGTTCGCTCCCCAATCGTGTCCCACCAGGTGAACCGGCGTTCCGATGAGGTCGATCAGGGCCACCACATCGCCCACCAGTGCGCCGACGCGATAGTCTCGTCGCCTCCTGGGCCGGGCGCGTGGGGAGTATCCGCGCTGATCCGGTGCGATCGTGCGCATCCCGTGCTCGTTGAGTATCTCCATCACCGCGGACCACGACGATGCTCGTTCGGGAAATCCGTGCAGCAGCAACACGACCGGGCCGTCGAGCGGTCCCTGGTCGAGGACGTCGAACACGAGACCGGCGTGGGTGTACTCGGTGATTCGTTCGGGTGCAGAGCCGCTCGTCAGCATGTGCTGGGTACCGTCTGTCCTGCGAACCGGGCGGCCAGGAATTGCATTGCCGCTTCGTCGCTGACGTCGTGGCCCTGTTCGGGCTGTTCCTGGGCGACGACCGAATCGCCGAGGGCGCAGGCCTTCTCGATACCGTCGGCAGTCCACTGCGGCAGAACGACGTCGTCTTTCGCGCCGTACGCCACGAACAGCGGTACCTCCGTTCGCACCTGCGGGAGCGTGTAGCGATCGACCACGTCGATCAGCTTCTGCTCGGATTCGGTGGAGTCGGCTGCGAACTCGTCGGGTGCCATCGCCTGGACGGCTCGCTCCTTGCCTGCGGTGTCGCCGCCCGAGCAGGTGAGCAGCAGTTCGTTGTTGGCCTCGGCGACACTGCCGCTGTAGTCCGTCGGATCGATCGAGGGGTCGACCTGCTCAGCGCCGTAGAGCAGGTACGGCAACAGCTCCTTCTGCGGCCTGGTCAGGGTGCCGTCGTTACTGGATCGAATCAACGGCTTCAGATCTGTCGGGGGCGAGAGCGACACCGATCCCACCAGGTCCAGGCCCTGACCGTAGGAAGCGGCGAGTTCGTTTGCAGCCCAGGCGGCTTGGCCACCCTGCGACAGGCCGACGGCAGCCCAGCGCGTGGAGACGTCGGGCAGCGCGGTGTGGGCCGCGCGAGCCGCGTCGATCATGTTGTTTCCGGTGGTTCGCGGCTCCAGATACGGGTGGGTGCCACCGCCGGTGCCCAGGCCCTGGTAATCGGGTAGCACGGTGACGTACCCGAGTGCGGTGAAGTCCTGCACCGCAAATTGGTATCCGAGCAGATCGGGATACAGGGTCGGTCCGCAATCGGCCTGCACTCCGGTGGTGCCGTGCCCGTAGACGACGATCGGCCACCCGCCCCCGGGCGGCGTGCCCGCCGGAACGGCTGCCACCCCGGAGACCGCGGTGGGGGAATTGTCGACGCCCGATGTCGATTCGTAGACGAATCGGTAGAGCGTGGCACCGGTCGCGGCGAGGGCGGGGGATCGATCACCGAAGTCCGCGGAATCGAGAACGGTGCCGGGCACTCCTGTGAACTCGTACTGCGGTTCCGGAGCAGACGTCGATTCCGTGAGAGCGGGCTCCGGCGTGGAACTGCATCCGGCGGTCACGGCCACCGCGAGGCAGCAGACGGCAGCAGAGATCGAACGCGAGTAGGAATGCACACCGCGTGTCTACCAGAACCGGGCTGCTGCTGTGTTTGCACTGCCCGTCGATCGGGGATCAACTCGACTGTGAAAATCGGCGTCGTTCTCAGTGCGGTCGTGGCCGTTGTCGTGTCTTTTCTCGGGTCGGGCGCATGGATCGGGACGCCCATCGCCGAAGCCGCGGACGGAGCGCTCAGTGCCACGTCGACTCTGGTGGCACCCGCGGGGCCCGCGTTCTCGATCTGGTCGGTGATCTACGCGGGGTTGATCGTCTATGCCGTCTGGCAGCTCCTGCCCGGGCGCACTGCACGCCACGACGCGCTGCGGGCACCGATCATCGCGTCGATGTTGCTCAATCCGGCCTGGATTCTCGCGGTCCAGTTCGGCCAGGTGTGGTTGAGCGTGCTGGTCATCGTGGCGCTGTTGGCGGCGCTCGTGCGCGTGTTCGTGCTGATGCAGCAGTTCCGGCCCGAGGGCGTCGCCGACGCAGTGATCACCGACGGCACGATGGGCCTCTACCTCGGGTGGGTGTGTGTCGCAACGATTGCGAACATCTCTGCCTGGTTGGTGAGCCTCGGGTTCACCGGCGGTGCAGGTGCAACCGTCTGGGCGATCGTGGTGCTCGTCGTTGCAGCGGCAGTAGGGCTCCTGCTCGCCCGCTACTCGCGCGGAGCGATCGCTCCGATGCTGTCGATCGCGTGGGGACTGGGATGGCTGGCGCAGGGTCGCCTGTCCGGCGAGCTGACCAACTCCACGGTGGGATACACCGCAATTCTCGCAGCCCTCGTGGTCGTCGTATCGACTCTGGTGACCAGGGTTCGCGGGCGTCGGTCGGTAACCTAGCCGCGTCCGAGGATCGCCTCGACAGCGTCGTCGACGTTCAGGGCCGGGTCCAGGACCGGTGCGGTACGCAGGCACGCGACGATGATGTGCACCAACCATTCGACCATCTGCTCGACGTCGATTCTGGCGTCCTGTTCGAGCCATCGGGCCGTCGCGCCGTCGATCGCCGCGACGATGCTGTGCCCGACGAGTCCGACGCCTGCGTTCTCCGCGTCGAGTCCGAGTTGCGTGGCCGCCGCCTCCAGCACTGCGGTTCGCGCGTTCTCGAACACTTCCCAGGCTTCGGGGTCTGCGCCTCTGCCGCCCAACACCATTCGTAACGCCAGTCCTCGGTGCCGGCTGAGATAGTTCAGGTGGCTGGTCAGCGCAGCCCGAATCTGGATGTCGGGTGTCGAATCGGGAATGTCCGCGAAGGCATCCGACATGGCCGCGGCGGTGGCCCGCATCGCCTCGAGGTAGATGCCCCTCTTGTTACCGAAGTAGTGGAACAGGAGGCCGTGGGCAACGTCGGCCGACTCGACGATGTCCGAGACGGCGACCTTGTCGTAGTCGGCCTCGGCGAACAGGCTCGCCGCTGCGTCGACGATTCGCTGCCGGGTCTCGGCCGCTCGGGCGGTGGCCCGGTTGGCTCGGGCAACCGGTTTGGCGGAACGATCTGGCACCGAAAGTCCTATCTGCCTTGGCCTGCCCGTCCGGCTGTCACCGAGGGCTCGGTACGAGCCTAGGACGTCATCAGATGATCGGGGTGATGTGGTCGTGCAGATCGAAACCGAGCAGCGCCTTGCCGTAGGTCTCGATCGACACTCGTGGCAGCATGACGGCATGGCGGGCACCGACATTGGAGTCGCGCCAAATGCGCTGCAGAGCATTGACTTCGGCGAAGGCTCCGGCACCGGTGGCGTCGACGAGCATGTTCAGCGCCTCGTTGATGCTCCGTAGTGCAACGGCTGCGTCGCCGCGAACACGCGCACGGGAGAGCAGGTCCGGGTATTCGCCGGCCTCGGCCCACCGCTTGACGTCCTCTGCTGCGCGGTAGGCGTGCAGGTGCGCGGTGTCGACCTTCAGCGCTGCTTCGGCGAGCAGCATCTGGAATGCCACCGAATCGGCCTGACGGTCGAACACGGTGTAGGCGAGGGCCTTCTCTGCGGCCTTCTTTCGTACCAGTTCCACTGCAGCGCGGCCCATTCCGAGCTGTGGACCGACGAGGACCATGACGAGCATGGGTCCGAAGGCCGAACGAGCGAAGGCGGAGTCGGTACGTTCGGCAACGTTGGCACCGCTGAATGCCGGGATCATCGACAGCATCCGGTGTTCGGGGACGAAGACGTCCTCGGCGACGACAGTGTTGCTCCCGGATGCACGCATGCCTGCCACGTACCAGGTGTCGTCGATGCGGTAGTCCGTGCGCGGGAGCAGCGCCATACCCTGGTCGAGCATGTCGCCGTCGTCGTCGTTGACGATGATTCCGCCGGTGAACCACTGCGAGTGCAGGCTGGCCGAGGCGTAGGGCCATGTTCCCGTCAGTCGGTAGCCGCCCTCGACCTTCCGGGCGGTGCCGCCCGGGGTGACGACGCCGGAAATGATGGCGTCGGGGCCGTCGGCGTAGATCTCGGCCTGAGCCGCGTCACTGTAAAGGCCTGCAGCCCAGTTGTTCACGTTGGACAGGGTGGTCACCCAGGAGGCACCGGCGTCACCTTCGGCGATGATCGCGGACACGTCGAGCATGGTGCGCAGGTCGGTTTCGAGTCCGCCGAACTTCGCCGGTGCTGCGACTCGAAATGCGCCAGCGCGGCGGAGGGCGTCGACGGTGTCCTCGGAGAGGCGTCGTGCCTTCTCGTTCTCGGCGGCTCCGGCCTTCAGGTCGGGTACGAGGGCTCGAAGGTTGGCGATCACATCGGTGGCGGTTGCAATGGGCAGCGCTTCGGTCGTCGTCATGGCTCGTCTTCCGGTTCGGCCCCGTGGCTGTGAGGCGTGTGTCACGAAACTAAACGGTGCTTGACTTGAGGTCAATATTGACTTCCGATCAATCCTATGGCGTAGTGGTGAAACACCGTCCTCGAGCGAAGGAACCTCCGATGCTGAACATCACCATGACGCAGGAACTGCCTGCCTCGCAGAACGACGTGTGGGCAACTCTGTCCGACGTCAGCACCTTCGAGAAGTGGCATGCCCTGCACGAGGAGTGGGTGGAGACGCCCCCGAGGGACCTCGAAGTCGGGTCGACGATGGTCGAGAAGATCAAGATCGCGAGCATCATCGACACCATCGAGTTCCAGGTCGAAAGTCTGCGTGCGCCGGAGGAATTGGTCCTGGTGGGTGCCGGGTCGACCGGATCGAAGATTCGGCTGACGATGAACTGCGCCGCTCGCGGAGGCGGTTCCGCCGTCACCCTCGAGCTGGAGGTGACCAGTCCGTTGTTGTTCGGAGTGGTGGGCAAGGCGCTGCAGGGCACGTTCAGGAAGAAGCTCACCGCCACCCTGAACGGACTCGCGGAGTACCTCGCGTGAAACGCCGATCGCCCCGCACGTGCGAGCGGGGCGATCGAGATGTTCGCTGATCAGTCGAGACGATGTGCTGTGTAACCCTTTTCGAGCAAACCCGACATCGCCGAGGTGGCGAGCGGCACCGTCGACGATGCGGTCATGGCTGCGTTCTCTGTCGAAGGAGCCCTGTCACCGACCGGTCACATCGAGAGCTGCGCCCACGATGGAATCGGTGTCGATTCGGTGGTGCTTGTACACCTCGTCGAGTGAGCCCACCTGTCCGAAGTTGCTCACGCCCAACGATGTCGACGCAACCCTGTTGACGGTGGCGAGGAACGCGAGGGTGTGTGGATGCCCGTCGAGCACCGTCACCATCGGGGTCGCCCGGTCGGCGGGCAGCAGCTGATCGAGAATCCAGGATTCGCCGACGTGGTGTCCTTGCCGCGCCTGGAGCGCGCGGTAGAGCTCGCCCGGGCTGGTGATGCACAGAACGTCGGCGATGACACCGATTCGCTCCAAACGCTCTGCGGCGTCCAGGGCTTCGGTCATCAACGCGCCCATGGCGGCGATGGTCACCGTTGCTCCGTCTCGACGCACCAGCGGATAGCCGCCCGCGACGACCTGCCGACGCCTGCGTTCCCGGGCAGCCGGATCGCTGGGGACGTCCGCCTTCGACTGGTCCACCGGACGCGTCGACAGACGCAGGTATGCCGAGGAGCCGTCGGGGCGTCCGAGTCGGCCGATGCTGGCGAGCAGTGTCCATTCGACGTCGATGGCGAATGCGGGCTCGTAGGTGATGCAGCCGGGCTGTTCGAGTCCGATGGACGGGGTCTTGATCGACTGGTGCGCACCACCTTCCGCGGCCAGGGTGACTCCCGACGGCGTGCCGACCAGAATCGACTGACCACCCGCATAGATGCCGTAAGACCACGGCTCGAGTGCGCGCTCGACGAAGGGGTCGTACATGACCCCGATCGGGAACAGCGGCTCCCCCCACCGACTCCACGTGGCACCGAGCTCGCCCATCAGGCCGACCAGGTTGGTCTCTGCGATACCGAGTTCCATGTGCTGACCGGACGGCCCTTCGCGCCAGTGCATGATCGTCTCGGCGTCGTCGCCGAACCAGTCGTGCCGATCCGACGACGACCAGACGCCGACCTTGTTGACCCAACCGCCGAGGTTGGTGGTCGAACTGACGTCGGGACTGACCGTGACGACACGACGAGCCGCGTCGGGGGCTTCTCGGGTGAGGTCGATCAGGGTGCGTCCCAGCGCGGCCTGCGTGGTGGCCGTGCCCTTGGGGGTGCGTCCGATGTCGGTGGGGACGGCAGGTGGCGTCGACGCCGGAATCGGTTCGCGGCGTAGCCGTTCGGCGGTGGCAGTGCACAGCCGGCCGGGTCCGCTGTCGGAATCGAAGCGTCCCCAGGGCTGTTCGGGATCGGTGCCGAGGGTACGTGCGAGTTCTGCGTACTCCTCGACGGTCAGCAGCGAGGAGTGGTTCTGCGGATGTCCCTGGGTCGGCAGGCCGAATCCCTTGACCGTGTACGCGATGATCACGGTGGGTCGGGTGTCGTCGATGCGAGAGTAGGCCTCGCGCAACGCATCCAGATCGTGTCCGCCCAGATTGCGAATGGACTCGGTCAGTAGTGTGTCGTCGAGATCGGCGATCAGGTCGGCAATGGCGGTGGCGTCGTGACCCGATCCGGGAAGCCTGGTGCGCACCTCCTCGGCGGTGCAGCGCAGCAGGCGTTGGTATTCCGGATTCGGCATGTCCAGAATGCGCGTACGCAGTGCGTCGCCGCCCGGCTTGGCGAACAGGTCCTCGAGCAACCGGCCGAACTTGACGGTGATGACCTGCCAGCCGGCGGCGTCGAACATCTTCTCGAGGCGACGGGCGGCGATGTTGGGGACCACTCGGTCCAGCGACTGACGATTGAGGTCGACGATCCAGACGATCTCGCCGAGTTCGGCTATGCCCGGGTCGATGATCGCCTCCCAGACCGCGCCTTCGTCGAGTTCCGCATCGCCGACCAACGAGTACTGCCGTCCGCTGAATCCGGGCGTCTTCGGTGTGGATTCCTCCGGGCCGAACCGGTCCTCGACGAAGCGTCGGGACATCGCTCCCCAGATCGGTGCCGTGGCACCGATGCCGACCGATCCGGTGGAGTAGTCGACGGTGTCCGGGTCCTTGGCCCGCGAAGGGTAGGACTGCAGACCGCCGTATGCGCGCAGTGTCGTCAGGTACTTCTGGTCCAGCTCACCCAGCAGGTAGTTGATCGCGTGCAGCACCGGCGAGGCATGAGGCTTGACCGACACGCGGTCGCCTGGCTGCAGCTGCTCGAACCACAGCGAGGTCATGATCGAGACCATCGACGCGCAGGAGGCTTGGTGGCCGCCGACCTTGAGTCCGGTCGGGTTGGGCCGAATTCGATTGGCATGGTGAATCATCGACGTCGACAGCCACAGCACCCGCTGGGCGAGCTCGTGCAGATCGTGGTGATCACCGGTGGGTGAGCGGTGATCGGCGGGACTGATGCTGGTCATGACAGGTGCTCCTGAATCGACGTCGAATGTGCCGGGGGCACGAAGAAAGTAGAGCGGACGAGGGAGAACCGAGTGCGGTTCTGCGGTCCGGGCGGGCGTTCGGGTTTCGAATCGCCGAGAGGATGCAACTGAGCTGCGATGGGAGACAGTGCACCAGCAGCCTGCGTTGTTGCGCAAGTGCTGAGCCCCGCAGGGTGCATATTGCTCAATATCCGGTGCCGGAGCGTGGGCAAATATGGTCGTTCTGACCTCTTCCGAGACGCCGGTGGGTCTACTTCGATGCGTCGACGACCGCTTCGAAGGCGTCGACCACCAGCGCCACGATCGCATCGAGTTCGAGCCCTGGAGTGTCGAAGTAGGCGTCTGCTGTGCGGTCGAGAAAGCCGGTCCATCCGGAGATCGCGGCCGCCTGGAGTGGGGACAGTGGATCGGGCAGCTCGGCCAGGGCTGCGACCTGACGTGCGCCTTCGGCCCGTGCCTCTCGGACGGCATGTTCGACGACGGAATCGCCTAATTCACCTTCCCGGACCACTCGGACGTAGAGGGCACGGTGGCGCTCGAGAAATTCGATGTGGCGTCGCACGAAACCTTCCATGCGTGCGCGCACGGATGTCTCGTCGGCGGCGGGCTCCTGAAATTCGGCCAGCTTCGACAGCACGTCGGCGAGGGCGGCCGCGACCAGGCCTTGTTTGTCGGTGAAGTAGTAGAACAGCAGTCCGTGTGCGACGCCCGCTCGACGGGAGATCGCGGCCGCGCTGATGTCGGCGCTGTTGCCCTCGGCCAGCAGCTCGATGGCGGCGTCGATCAAGGCCTGCCGACGGTCCAGGCGGGGGCGGGCACGGCGAGACCGCTCGGCACCGGTGGGCGAGTTGTTCGACACCGATCCGACATTAGCCCACGCGGCGCGATCTCTCCTGACGGTCGATCAATTTCTTGACTGCCAGTCAAAGTGGTCGTAGCGTAGGTCACAACAGGTGACCCGAGGAAAGGCTCGTTCGATGAGTGCGACGCAGGATGCAGGGAGTCGGAAAGCGCCGAGGGTTGCGCCCGATCTCATCGCCCACTGGGTGGTCAAGTCGGCTCGCACCGAGGAGATGGTGCGCTGGTACGGAGCGGTGTTCGGTGCCGAGATCGTCTACCAGGACGAGGGAATCACGTTCTTGACCTGGGACGACGAGTCGCATCGACTGGCGATCATCGCCGTTCCGAAGCCCGTCAGGTTCCTTTTCCCGTTCTCCAAGTTCAAGCGCAAGGCATACGGGATCGATCACATCGCGTTGACGTTCGTTTCGCTCGAGCGGTTGTTGGAGAACTACGTGCGGCTCAAGCGGTTGGGCATCCTCCCCGTCTGGTCGATCAATCACGGACCGACGATCTCGCTCTACTACGAGGATCCCGACGGGGTGCGCCTCGAGTTCCAGGTCGAGAACTTCGACGCCGAGAACACCGCGGCGTTCTTCTTCACCGAGGAGTTCGCCCAGAACCCGATCGGCGTCAACATCGACCCCGATTACCTGCTCAGCCAGCTGCGCAACGGCGTGCCGCACGAGGAGCTTCGCCGACGCGAGGCCGGAACTCGGCCGGGCCATCCGGTGGTCGCGAACAAGAAGACCATCACGCCGAAAACATTGTGAACGCGCCGATTTCGATCGAACCAGGGGGATAGAGACTCACATGTCAGTCAACGTAGTCCGGACCATCGACGGTTGGTGGCGCCTCGACGGCGACCGTGCAATTCGTATCGAGACGACGGCCGAGACCACCCGCGAACTTCTTGCCGACCGCGACGCCATCACCGGTGCGTCGGGCGCGGGGTCGAGTGTCGACGAGCTGGAGCTCGTATCTCCGGTCACCACACCGTGCCGGGTGGTGGCGCAGCTGCTCAACTATCGGTCGCACGCGATCGATGCGGGTTACGATCCGAACACGTTGCAGCCGACGTTCTTTCGTAAGTCCTCGGCGTCGGTCAGTGGTCCGTTCGATCCCATCCGACAGCCACCCGAGGTGGCGCTGTTGGACTACGAGATCGAACTGGGGATCGTCGTCGGTGCCGAGATTCCCATCGGTACGACGGTCACCGACGAGAACCTCTCGGATTACGTAGCCGGGGTGATCGTGGCGAACGATGTGTCCGCGCGGGAGATCCAGTTGACGAAAGTTCAGGTGTACGAGAGCAAGTCGTATCCCACGTTCACCCCGTTGGGTCCTCGGTTGGTGCTGTTGGACAACGACGAGCTCCGCCGCATCCCCGAGCTGCACATGACGCTGGCGGTCAACGGCGATACGCGCCAGGACCAGACGATCGGCAACGACCTGATCATTCCGCCGGCCGAGGCGCTCACCATGCTGGCCCGTTTCCAGAACATGACTGCCGGCGACGTACTCCTCACCGGAACACCGATCGGCACCGCTATTTCCGCGCCGCCCAAGATCGTGCAGAAGATCGGTGAGTTGATTCCGCCGGCGCTGAAGTGGAAGTTCTTCTTCGCCCGGCAGGCGAAGAATCCCGATTACCTCTCGGTCGACGATGTGATCACTGCCGGTATCAGGACCGCCGACGGAGCCATCGATCTGGGGATGCAGGAGACGGTGGTCCGATGACCGTGCCGATCGCCGTGGTCGGAGCCGGACCGGCCGGTTGTACCGCCGCGTTGCTGTTGGCACGCAGAGGGATTCGCAGTGTCGTTCTCGAGCGCCGCAACGCGCCGCTGTTTCATCCCGCCGCGCACGTGATCAACGCCCGCACTCTCGAGATCTGGAACGAATACAGCTCCGAGTTGGCGCGCTCGATTGCTGCGATGTCGCCGCCGCACGAGACCGTCAATCTCATCAGCTGGTTCGGGAATCTCGCGGACGAGGCCATCGGTTCGATCGACCTGCTCTCGGACCCCGAGCGCAAGGCAATCGTCGAGAGCCAGAGTCCGTTCCTGGTCTCGCACATCGGTCAGCATCTGTTGATGCCGGCACTGTGGGATGCGCTCGACGCCGAACCGCTGATCGAGTTTCGCCGCGGATGCGCTGTCGAGTCCGTCGACACCGACTCGTCCGGTGCACGTGTGCGTGGGCGTTGCGCAAGCGGAGTGGCCGAGATCGAGGCCGAGTACGTGCTGGCATGCGATGGTGCGAACAGCGCGACACGAGACGGTACCGGGGTCGGACTGACCGGACCTGTCCTGGCGAACATGGGCAGTGCCTTCTTCACCTCGAAGACACTCTTCCCCGATGATGCTCGGCCGCTGCTCAGTTGGATCTACACGCCGGACCTGTGCGGAGTGATGATCGCGCATGCCGACCATCGATACATTCTGATGACGGCGTACCTGCACCCCGACCAGGAGATCGCCAAGGACAGTCGAGCCTACTGGTCACGCACGCTGCCGAAGGTGTTGGGAGACCACGACTTCGATCTGGAGTCGACCGGGACCTGGGTGATGACATCGCAGACCGCCGATGCGTTCCGTCGTGGCCGTCTGCTCCTGCTCGGCGATGCGGCGCACCGGTTTCCGCACACCGGTGGTTTCGGGCTGAACTCGGGTGTTCAGGATGCCCACAATCTGGCCTGGAAGCTCGACGCCGTTCTGTCCGGCACCGCGTCCCCGTCTCTGTTGGACACCTACGAGACCGAGCGTCGTCCGGTGGTGGAGAAGTTCGCCGAGCAGAGTGTGGCGAACCACTTCCGGATGGACGACATCGGAAAGAGGGTGGGCATCACCAACAAGATGTTGGCGAAAGCGACTCAGGTGGTGGGTCGGCCGCCGCTGAACAAGGTTCCGGGGAAGTTGATCGCGCCACTGGCTGCCGCTGCCACCCGGAAGCAGATGGCGCGATCGCACAAAGTCGATCCCGACGCACCCGGGTCCGCCCAGCTTCGTCGCGAGATCGCCGACGCCATCCCGCTTCAGGTCGAGCATTTCGTGTCGATCGGCTTGCAGTTCGGTTACCTCTACGCCAGTCCGTTGATCGCACGGGACCCGTCGGCAAAGCCAGCCGAAGACGTGGTGGATTACCTGCCCACGACCTACCCGGGGGCAAGACTCCCCCACGCGATGGTCTCGGTGGGTGGTGCGCAGGTGGCGGTGCACGAGACACTCGACCCGAACACGCTGTCGCTGTTCACTTTCGATGGCGACAGGTGGGCAGGCGTGGTGTCCGAGCTCGAGAAGGTCGGACCCGGCGTCACCTTGATTTCTGCGGAACTACCGGCAGGTGCCGCTCGGGACGAGCTGATCGGACTGTACGAGGTGGGTGAGACCGGAGCGGTGCTCGTGCGGCCCGACGGTCATGTCGCCTGGCGCTCATCGGCATCGGGTGAGGACGCCAGGCGGGAGCTGAGCGAGTTCGTGAGCCGGCAATGGGGGCACTACTTCGCGGTGTCCGCCGGCGTGTAGCCCTCGCGCGACACGAACCGATGGTGCCCTACGTTCGGCAGGGCACCATCGGTCGTGCTCGACGAAGCGGTCAGCGCTGCTGTGTCGGAATGTCCAGGAAGGCAGTCAGTTCGGCCAGGAACTCGGTCGGTTTCTCGATGTGCGGCCAATGTCCGGTGCCCTCGATCTCGACTGCGGTGGCGGTCGGAACGGCGTCGAGGAACCGCTGGACGTCGGTGGGCGGTGACAGGGGATCGCCCGGTCCGCGGATGATCCGCGTCGGGCAGGTGATGCGGTCCAGCCCTGCACTCGGGTCCGCGGATGCGGTGGACAGCAGCGCCGGGAAGGATCCCGGTGCGCCCAATGCGGACATCACCTGGTCCATGAGCTCGGGATCGAGTCGGTCGGTCCGGTTCACGAACGGCCCGAGTGTGGCTTTGAGGATCTTGGGCGATCGTGCGGCCCTGTGCGCCAACCAGTTCGGCATGGGCAGGCTGATGGTGATCAATTCGGCCAACAGGGTTGCGACCGCGCGTGGTTGGTCACGGATGGTGCTGATCGGACGTCGGGTGAGGCCGGTGAGCGTGAGGATCGGTCCACCGGTGACGACGAGGCGCTCGACGAGTCCTGGGTGCTCCGCAGCCAGGCGCGTCGCCACGATCGAACCCATCGAGTGTCCGACGAACGTAGCGCGCGTGATACCGAGGCTCGCGCACGCTGCGGCGACAGAGTCGGCGAGTGCGGCGAAGCTGCTGTGCCCTCGTGAGAATTGCGAGCCACCGAAGCCTGGGAGGTCGATGCCGATGGCTCGACGCGACCGCGCGACCTCGGGCAGGATCTCGATGAACCAGCGCCAGCTAGCCGAAATGCCGTGCAGAAAGATCATCACCTCGTCTGCGGTCGGATTCAGGTCGACGAGGTGGATACGCGATCCGTCCACGTCTAAGTCACGAGTGTGGTTGTTCCACTTCATGTCTTGCCATCGTTGGATTTCGGAATCGGTCACTTCGCTACTTTCTCGTCGAGGGTGTCGTCGGATGCAGTACTCGATCCAGGCTCCGGTGCTTCGCTCTCCGGCGTCGTGAGCTCGCGGGCCACTTCGTCGCCGCCGGCTGGTCCGAACTCCGATGGATCCAACCCGGAAATGCGTGGGCGCCCGCTAGAGTGCGCGCATGCACAAAGTACCTCGCGCGATTCGGGCCATGGGGATCAATGCGGTCCGTCTCTACAACCGCCTCGAAGTGTCCGTCGCGCAACCGGTTCCCGATGAGCCGGTGTTGTTCGTGTGTAATCACGGGTTCGGGGGCGTGATCGATCTGAACGTGTTCGCGTTCGCGGCAGCGTACGACGATCTGGGCCTGTCCAGGGAAGTGATCGCGTTGACGCACCAGATCGCGTGGACACTGCGTGCAGGAAAGTTGCTCGAGCCCTTCGGCGCGCGGCCGGCCGCTCGAGAGAACGCTCTCGACGCATTCGAAGAGGGGCACAATGTCCTGGTCTTCCCGGGCGGTGACCTCGATGCGCTGAAGTCGTGGCGGCACCGAAACGAAATCGTCTTCGCCGGACGCAGTGGTTACGCGCGTCTCGCAATGGAAGCCGGGGTGCCGATAGTTCCGGTCGTGACCGCGGGCGCGGGTGAGTCACTCCTCGTCCTCAGCAGTGGACGTCGTATCGCCAAGGCGCTCCGATTGGACAAGACGGCATTTCGGGTCAAGACGCTGCCGCTGTCGGTATCCATTCCCTGGGGCGTGAATGTGGGGGTGGTCGGGTTGCTTCCGTATCTACCTCTACCGACGAAGCTTCAGACGTCGGTTCTGGCGCCGATGCGTCCCGAGCCCGACGAGTCCGCAGAGGATTTCGCGCACCGCGTGCACTCGGCGATGCAGGCAGAACTCGACGAATTGACGAAGGACCGCAAGCCGGTGATCGGCTGAGCTGTCAGCCGGGCCCTTCCCATCCGCAGGCGTCACAGGAGGCATAGATGCGGCTGTTGGTCGGTCCGACCGCCTGCGAATCGATGACGTTCTCTCCCAACGTGATCTGCTCACAGATCGGGCAGATGCCGCGGTAATCGAGGTTGAAGCTGTAGGTGAGCACTGGGGTCTCGATCCTGTACGTCGAATGCCGCTGCCGCACGTGCGCCGGGCCAACAGCATGTGTCCTCGGTAGGAAGGTTTGCCGAGGTTCGAGTCGCCGCTACCGTCCGCTGTGTACGGAGGGTCGGCCATCGACTGCCGCTTCTTCGCGATCGACCTAGTCGACGTGTGACCGACAGTAGACTCCGAGCCCCTCGCTCGTCGATAGCAACGAAGTTCCGGTCGACGATGTTCGGCGCAGCGTGGACCGAGTGGGAGGAAAGGCCGTAGGGTCGGTGTCACGCCGCTCGTTCAGCGCACACAATGGTTCAGCGAAACCGAACCGACCTGCGCATCGTAGGTCGAGAAGGTCGAGTCTCATGACCGACACACCTATCCACGACGAACTGCAGAACTTCATGAAGATGAGCACGCGAGGTAGTGATCGTAAGGTCGAACGCGGAGCCGCACCGGTGCCTGTCGAGATGCCTGCACACGTCCCCGCGCGACACCATCGGGCCTGACGTCGTGGCCACCGCACGAGAGAAGCAGGACGAGGCCCTTGCCGACTATCGGCGAGCAAAGGATCGGGAGCACGTACTGGCCGATCTACGTGGACAGTCCGACACCGATGTCCCGTTGTCGGTCGACCTCGACGATGCCGAGTTGCGCAGTGCGATCGACGCGGACATATCGGCGCAAGAGGCGCTGAGCGTCGCGCTCAGGGCCGTGGACGACTGACTCTGGTCGGCTATGTGATCGGCTGGCCCGAGGGGTCGATCGCTGCGTGAACTCCGCCGCTGTACGACGTCGGAAGTTCTCGACTGCAGAGGCTTTCGGCTTCTTCGGCGGAGATTCCGAGTGCACGGAGAACGCGCTGCGTCGTGCCGTCGACGGTGGCCGCCTCGTCACGCTCGGGTTGCGCGAGCAGCAGTCGTCCCATGGACAGCAGCGAGCCTGCCACGATGGCGAGTGCGACATCCGCGTCGTCCACGTCGAATCGTCCTTGTGCGGCGGCCGATTCGATATCGCGGCGCGAACGCGGTGCCAGGCCCCCGGCTGCGGCGAATGCCGCGGCTTCGGAGTTCAGCAGGACACGACTGAGTTCCGGCTCGAGGCGGAAGAGGCGTCCGGACAATCGAAAGGATTGGGTGAATTTCTCCACCGCGTCGTCGAGGTCGACGGTGAGCGAGTCGAGATAGTCGCCTGCGGATTCGAGGGCCGAGTCGATGGCCGCCTGCCACAGCTCTTCTTTGCTCTCGAAGTAGTTGTAGAACGATCCATTGCTGACGTCGGCGGCCTGCGTGATCTCGAGGACCGGTGCGTTGGTGTTTCCGCTGGCGAGAAGCCCTTGAGCGGCGCGGATCAGCGCGGCTCTTGTGCGTGCCTTGCGGCGCTCGACGCGGTTGCCTTCGGTCACGATCTGCTCCTGGTCTGCGGTGTGAGTGAGGGCAGCCTATCGCGTTCCATTCATGACGAATTCGTCAAAAAGCTTGACGGTCAGCTGTGTCATGGGTGACGATATCGTCAATATCCTGTGCAGGCAGGGCGAAGTTACTCTTCCGGCGGCGAAGGACCTCATGACAACGAACGCGACGATCCCCCAGTACCGCACCGACATCTACTCCACCGATGCGATCCTCGATCCGTACCCGCACTACGCGAGGCTCCGGGCACTCGGACCGGTGGTGTGGCTGCCGAATCAGCAGGTGTTCGCCATCTCGCGTTATGCCGACTGCAAGAAGGTCCTGCTCGACGACGAGACCTTCATCTCCGGGGACGGGGTCGGACTCAATCCGGTTGCCAACAGGCTCGGACGTGGCACGACGCTCAACAGCGACGGTGACGAGCACGCGACCAAGCGTGGGGTTCTCGCGCACCGCTTGACTCCGAAGGCCGTGCGAAAGATGAAGGCCGCGGTGGAGGAGAAGGCGGAGGGCATCGTCGATGCGGCCCTGAGCAAGACGTTCGTCGACGGTGTCGACGACCTCGCCACCGCGCTGCCGATGTCCGTCGTGCCCGACCTCGTGGGGTGGCCCGAGGACGGTCGTGAGGAGCTGCTCCGTTGGGCTGGAGCAACATTCGACTCGCTCGGGCCCGTCAATCGTCACTCCGTCACGGCGGTGAAGGCGGCCACCGAGATGCTCGCGTTCTCGAGGAAGGTGGTGCGGCAGCGATCGGTGCTCCCCGGGAGCATGGGCGACGACGTGCTCAAAGCCGCCGACGAGAACAAGATCAGCAAGTCCGCATGCCCGGCACTGATGATCGACTACCTCGGCCCATCGCTCGACACGACGATCGGAGCGATCTCCGGGGCACTCGATCTGTTCGCTCGCTACCCCGAGCAGTGGCAGGCCGTCCGGCAGGACCCGGACCTGATCCCCAACGCCGTCAACGAGGTCGTCCGATACGAGTCACCCATCCGAGCGTTCTCACGTCGGGCCGTGCGCGACGTCGAGATCGATGGATCGCGAATCCCGAAAGGTGCACGCGTGCTGGTCATCTACGCGTCGGCAAACCGGGACGAACGCGAGTGGGACAACCCCGATGCATTCGACGTCACCCGTGACGCCGCTCGGCAACTCGGATTCGGATCCGGAGTGCACGGGTGTGCAGGTCAGGGTCTGGCTCGGCTCGAGGCGCAGACCATGCTTCGGGTACTGGCGCGCAGGGTCGAAAGATTCGTCCCCTCGGGAACACCGAAACGGGCCGTCAACAACGTCATTCACCGATACGAACGCCTGCCGCTGAAATTGGTGGCTGCAGAAGGGACACCGCAATGAGAATCGACGTCGACTGGGATCGATGTGAAGGTCATGGAATCTGTGCCGATCAAGCTCCGAAGGTCTTCAGCCTCGATGACGAGGGCGAGCTTCATTATGCCTTCGACGACAACGACATTCCGGACGACCTTGCTTCCGGGGCACGTTCTGCGATCGGCGTCTGTCCGGTAGCGGCCCTCCGAGAGAGCAAGTGAGCACCGCTGAACGTCGGATCGTCATCGTCGGTGACTCCATCGCAGGCTGCACCGCGGCCCGTGAGCTCCGCGCGCGGGGTCACGATGGCGCGCTCACCATGATCGGTGCGGACCCCGACGGCTACTACGCCAGGCCGCCGTTGTCGAAGCACGTCCTCAAAGGTGATGTGGCCGAGGCCGAGACGTGGGATCTGTCCGATCTCGGTATCACCTCGATCGGCGATCGCGCTGTATCGGTCGACACCGATCGCCGCACCGTGACAACTGCCGATGGCACCGACGTTCCCTATGACGCCCTCATCGTGGCGACCGGGGCGTCGGCCCGACGGATAGCCGATCCGCAGCAAGCGGGCGAGAACGTGTTGCGGACCTTCGCCGACGTCCGGGCGCTGCGTACGAAACTGGACACGGCTCGAACAGCAGTCGTCGTCGGGGCAGGCTTCCTCGGCTTGGAAGTTGCGAGTGCATGCATTGCTCGCGATATCGAGGTGACCGTCGTCGATGTCGATCCCCCGTTGCATCGGCTGCTGGGGCCCTACCTGTCCGACGCGATCACTGCCCGCGCCGAGGCGGCGTCGGTTCGGTTTGTCCGTGCCGACAGCCCGGTCTCGTTGGTGGGCAGCCCCGTCTGCGGGATCGAGTGGGCGGGTCGCACCCTCGAGGCGGATGTGGTGGTCACCTGCGCAGGCGATGTGCCCGAGACCGGTTGGCTGACTGGCGCCGGTATCGCTGATGCTCGGGGTGTCGCTGTCGACGAATGCTGCGCCACAGCACTTCCCGACGTGTTCGCGGCAGGCGACGTTGCCTACTCCCGAACTGGGTCCGGTCGGTCCCCGTTCTGGTCCAACGCCGTCGCGCAGGGCAAAGTGGCGGCTGCGTCCGTGCTCGGCCTCGACCCGGCGTGTGCACCCAGCGACGACTACTTCTGGACCGAGATCCTCGGGCTGTCCATCAAAGTTGTGGGCCCCCTTCCGCTCGACGGAGAACCGACCGTTCTCGAAGGGTCCGTGGACGAGGGATCGGCCCTTCTGCAATGGAGTCATGACGACGGCCGTACCACCATCGTGGCCTTCGGCATCAAGAAACCCGTCGGCCTGCTCCGGCGGCTGGCCCGCGAGAACACTCACTCCACTACCTGAGGAACGTATTCATGGCTACTGGCTCCACACTCGTACGACGCCTTCCCGAGATCGTCGGGTTGGGCCGCGCCGCAATCGGCGTCGCCCACATGATCGCCCCCACGCGGGCCAACGAACTCCTCGCCGGTCCCGACGCCGCAGTGGCGACCACGCGAGCTGCCGCACGCACCTTCGGGATTCGAGAGATCTACATCGGTGGTGGGCTGTACGCAGCCACGAAGTACGCACCGAAGTTGGTGCGCCCCCTTCTGCGTGCCGGGGTAGCCGTCGACGTATGGGACACCGGTGCATTCGCCTTGACCGCGTACCTTCCGCGCCGCACCCGAGTGGCCGGCTGCGCCATTGCCGGAGGCTTCGTCGTTGCCGGTGTGCTCGCCGAAACGCAGCTCTGAAAGTCGGAGAGGGTGGGCCCGGTCAGAACACCATGGAGCGCCCAGGTAGCCCGGACACTCCTTCTTTGGCGAACGCGGCCCATGTCCGCCGTACCTTGGCGGCCAATGCCTCCGGCGGAGCATGGCCGGCCAACATCGGTGCGTCCCACCACGCGTCACCGAACAGCAACGGCAAATCGATGCTGTGGCAGGCTCCCAAGGGTGCGCCCTTCGGTGCCCAGTCGATTCGGTATGACGCGACCTGACCACCGGCGCGGTGCCACATCTTCACCATGCCGTCGACGCCGAACAACAGGTTGGTGACGAGACGGACGACCGGAGCGGTCAGTACCGAACTGACGATACCGAACCTGTTCAGCCACAACATGTTCGATACGACGTCCACGAACGGTGAAGCATCGTCTCTGGTGTGACCGATCAGAAGTTCGACGCCAGGAGCAGTTCTGCGTAGGGCGGCGTCGGGGTCACCGGCCAGGGGCTCGAGGTGAGCAACCGGCCCGAACGGCATTCCGCCTGCGGCACCGAACCTGCGCACGGCACGCGTCACGGCACGCTCCGCATCGAGCACATCCGACGCGGGAGCGGTGGCCGGGTCGGTACGAAAGTGCGCTGCGAAAGCCTTTCGGGCTGTGTCGTACAGAGCCGAACGGCCCGATCGCAACCCTAAGGGCGCGCTCTGCACGATTGCCCTCGAGAACAACCCTGCAGCCGACTCGCACGCCATCAGCGCGAGGACGGCATCGCCGCCCGCAGACTGACCGAACAACGTCACGTTGCGCGGGTCACCACCGAATCGAGCGATGTTGATCGACACCCAGCGCAGTGCTGCGATCTGATCCTCCACCCCGATGTTGCTGTCCCCTGAGCCTTTCGGGGTCAGGTAACCGAATCCACCGAGCCGGAAGGTGACACTGACCACCACGACGCCCTCCCGAACGAGGTGGTCGGCGTCGTATCTCTCGGCTTCCCCGCCGCCGGAGACGTAGCCGCCGCCGTGCAGCCACACCATCACCGGAAGTCCCTCCGCCACAGAGGGAGCGGTCACCGACAACACGAGGCAGTCCTCGCTCTGTTCGAGCCCGTCGACCATCGGGCCCGTGACATTGTCTATCCGGGACGGCAGTTGAATGCAGACCGGTCCGCGGCGGGTGGCATCGCGCGTCGTATCCGGGGTGTCGATCGGTTCGGGCCGACGAAATCGCGTGGCGGTGGCATAGGGAATTCCCCGGGCGTGGATCAGCCCGTCGAATTCGACTGCTTCGAGGTCTCCGCTGGTGGTGCCGGTGATCGTGCGCAGTGTTGCCCCGGCCGTCGTCTCGTCGTTCACGTGTGAACCCCCATTCGATGAACAGGACCGAGCTTATCGTCTTCGGCTCGTCATCGGATGCGGCCGCAACGCCGGGTTGCCGTCATACTCGGACGGTGCGGTCCAAGCAGAAGATTCTCGATGCCACCCTCGGGTTGATCGCCGAGACCGGCTTCGAGGGTGTCACGATCGCTGCGGCGGCGCGCGCTGCGGGCGTCACGCGTCAGACTGTCTATTCGATCTTCACCACCCGCGAGGACATGGTCTCCGAGGCGATGGTGGGACTGATCGTGGACGTGCTGGGCGGTATCACGGAGAAGGCCGATCAGGCGGAAACTCCGACGGAGTTCATCGTCGAGACCGTGGTCGCTGCGCGCAATCTCATTCGGCGCGAACCGGTTCTGAACTCCTTGTTGCGCTCGGGCAACGCGAACCCACTGTTCGACCCGGACATGATGGATCGCGCACAACCGGTGGTACGCCAGTTTCTCGACGGGTACATCGAGCGCAATCCGGGCTTCGATTCCGCGCAGTTCCACGGCATCGACGGCGTTATCGTGCGTGTGGGGCTGTCGGTGATTCTGTTCGACGACCCAACCATTCACCACGACGATGGGTTGCGGCGTTACCTCGAACGATGGTTGATCCCGGTTCTGCCCTTTTCATAGCGTCGAAAACTTGACACCCAAGTCCTCTTCTGTCTAGTTTTGCACGACGCGTACACGTAACTCGGGTTTCGATGTACGTTGCCGCAATCTCTTGGGGGGAACGTGTCGACACTGAATCGCCGGTCATTTCTGGGCGCGACCGCGATGGCCGGGATTGCTGCCGTGGCGTCGGGTACCGGTGCCGCGCAGGCCGCCCCGCGTTCGAGGGTTCAGGTCCCGCTCACCCGTGAGGACCATCGAGTCGTCGTGATCGGATCGGGGTTCGGGGGCGGTGTCGCGGCGCTGCGCTTGGCGGAGGCAGGCATCCCGGTTCTGGTGCTCGAACGCGGAAGGCGTTGGCCCACAGGGCCGAATGCCGATACCTTCCCCAACGCGACCGCGCCGGACAAGCGGATGCTGTGGTACGGCTCCAGCCCGAACCTGTTCGGGAGACCGGTTCCGTTCGATCCGTACGTCGGCCTGCTCGAGGCAGTCTCAGGCGACAACATGACCGCTCTGTGTGCAGCCGGAGTGGGCGGCGGGTCGTTGATCTACCAGGGAATGACGCTGCAGCCCTCGCAGGCCGTCTTCGAGACTCACTTTCCGATCGACCTCGACTGGGCCACGTTGAACGCGGTTCACTACCCCCGCGTCGCGCGGATGCTGCAGCTCGCGCAGGCCCCTGACGAGTTGATCGCAACGCCCAATTATCGAGCGGCACGGGTGTTCGCGGACAGTGCGCGGCGGGCGGGTCTGCCTGTGTCGAAGATTCCGATGCCGATCGACTGGAACTACGCCCTCGACGAAACCCGCGGGGTGATGAAGCCGTCGTACACCAACGGTGCGGGCGCATTCGGAGTGAACAACGGCGGCAAGCATTCCGTCGACGTCACCTACATCGCCGCTGCCGAGGCAACCGGGCTGGCCACCGTGGCAACGCAGCACAACGTCACGCACGTCGAGCGCGCCACCGACGGTCGCTGGACCGTCCATGTCGACCGAATCGATTCCGACGGAACGGTGTTGGAGAACAAGATACTCACCACCGGTGCGCTGATCATGGCCGCAGGCAGTCTGAACACCACCAAGCTGCTGGTCCGCGCCGGGGCCACCGGTGCCATCCCGGATCTACCGGACCAGCTCGGGCAGGGCTGGGGTACCAATGCCGATCGCATCTACGTGTGGTCGAGTATCGAGCAGCAGTTCGGTACGCCGCAGGGCGGTCCGGTGGTGTTCGGCAGCTTGAACTGGGACGATCCGCGCACCGCGCACACGGTCATTCAGGCATCCATTCCGCCGTTGGGTGTGGATGCCCACAGCACGATGATCGTCGGCTACGGAGTCAGTGACGGTCGCGGCCACGTCGCCTACGATTCCACGCGCGATCGAGCCCAGCTGTACTGGCCGGTCAACGGCGACTCCGTCATTCAGGACGGTTCCATCGATCCGACGGTGCGTCGCATCGCAGGTTCGGGCAGCATCCTCACCGATACTAATGCGGTGTTCCCCTCCACCTGGCATCCGTTGGGCGGGGCGAACATGGGCCCGGTGTGCGACCTCGACGGCCGTGTTCACGGTCAACGCGGACTGTACGTTCTCGACGGTGCGTTGATGCCGGGCAACACTGCGGCCTGCAACCCGTCCATGACGATCGCGGCGCTGGCCGAACGAGCGCTGGACAACATCGTCGCCCGCGACCTCGGCACGATTGTCTGACCCCTCAGCAGAAAGAGCCCAATGCATCTGTATCGCAGCATGATCGGTGTTGTCGTCACCGCTGTACTCGCGTCCTCGGTGACCGCACTCGGTGCCTCGGCCGCGCACGCCGATCCCGTCGACGACTTCTACGTCCCGCCTGCCCAGCCGACCGACAGCCCTGGATCCGTCGATCGAACCCAGCCGATGTCGTTGTTCGCTGCACTGCCGGGCAACGACGGCTCGTATCCGGCCCAGGCGCAGCGGGTGTTGTACACCTCGCGTACGCAGGACGATACGCCGGTGGCAGTGTCGGGCACGTTCGTCGAGACCGAGGTGCCCTGGCGTGGAGCAGGCCCGCGACCGACGATCGTCGTCGCCCCGGGAACCGTCGGGCAGGGCGATCAATGTGCCCCGTCGAGAGCGTTTCCCACCTCCATCAACGCTGTGACACAACCACCGTCGATCTCGTTCAATCAGGAACTGCTGTCGTCGACGCTGTGGGGGTCGATGGGGGCGAACGTGTTCGTCACCGACTACATCGGATTGGGAACGCCCGGCCTGCACACGTACGTGAACAGGGTGGAGGAGGCGCATGCAGTTCTCGACGGTGCCCGGGCTGCAGTCGAATTGGGCGGCGACGCGAATGCACCGATCGGCATCTGGGGTTACTCGCAGGGCGGTGGGGCTGCCGCGGCCGCCGCGGAACTCGCCGGCGAGTACGCGCCGGAGCTGAATCTGAAGGGGACGTGGGCCGGGGCTCCGACGGCCGATCTGCTCGAGGTGTTGAAGACCGTCGACGGAACACTGATCGGTGGTGTGATCGGTTATGCCCTCAACGGATTCGTCGAACGTGACCCGAGTCTGCGCCCGCTCATCGACGAGCGACTCACCGATCAGGGCAAGGCGGTGCTGAACGAGCTGTCGACGGAATGCATCGGCGACACGATTCTCGAGCACCCGTTCCTGCGCACGGAGACGCTGACGAAGGACGGAAAGTCCATGTTGGAGAACCTGCGTGGGATCCCTCAGGCCGGGGCGATCTTCGACGAGCAACGAATCGGCCGCAGTACGCCGAATGCTCCGGTGATGATCACCAGCGGAATCAATGACGACACGGTGCCTTACGGCCAGGCCAGGCAACTGGCGTACGACTGGTGTGCGCTCGGTGCCCGGGTGGAGTTCCGAACCAATTCGTTGCCGCCGATCCTGCAGGGTGCGGTGTTGCCCAACCACTTCGGTCCGCAGCTGATCGACGGCTACGGCGGCGAGGCTGCCCAGTTCCTGATGGACCGATTCGCCGATCTTCCTCTGACAGCATGCAGCGTCGACTGATCGAGGTCGCGGCCGAACTGCTTTCTCCGATGTATTCGACGACCCGTGTCGTCGACTAGAGGTGCCTCGACGCCGCTGCATTCGACACTGTTGCGTGCGAGGCGTCGGGTGGAGGCCGTGATTGCGTGCGGTGGTCCGCAGATCGTCTTTCAGCCGATCGTTCGAGCCGATGACGGTGCGATCGAGGGATACGAGGCTCTTTCTCGTTTTCCGGCCGGCGGCGGTGACACCGAAGCATGGTTTGCCGATGCTGCGCACTGTGGCTTGGGTCCTGCGCTCGACAGGTCGGCGGCGGTGAGAGCACTGGAGGAATCCGTTCGTCTGCCGAGTGGGCCTTTCGTTGCGGTGAATCTCAGCGCTGCAACGCTGTTGGTCGACTCGGCTCTGGTCGACGTACTGCTCGATGTCGGGCGACGTCGGCCATTGGTTGTCGAGATCACCGAGCATGCCGCCCTCGTCGACGAGGACGCGGTGGTGTCCGTCCTGGCCGAGCTTCGACGCGGCGGGGTGGCCGTGGCGGTCGACGATCTGGGATCGGGATACGCGGGAATGCGGCACCTCGTTCTGCTCGAACCCGAGATCGTCAAACTCGATGCCTTCGTCGTCCACGAGATGAGGGCGAATCGGGCGAAGCTGGCTTTGGCGGAACTGGTGCTCGAGTTCGCGCGCAAGACCGGCGCCCGGTGCGTGTTCGAGGGTGTGGAGACCGACGAGGACCTCGCGTCGGCCATGTCGATCGGGGCAGACTTGCTGCAGGGCTACCGACTGGGCCGCCCTGCGCAGCCGTAGTCGTCTGCGTGATCTATCGGGGGTCTGCATCCCGGGTGAGCATCTTCACGTGCGGGATTCCCGCTTCCAGGTACTGCTCTCCCACTCGAACGAATCCGAAGCGCTCGTACCATTTTTCGAGGTGCGCTTGCGCGGAGATCTCGACCACCCCGGGGTAGGCCGTCAGTGCGGCATCGACGAGTTCGCCTGCGTAGCCGCTACCGCGCGCATGAGCTGCGGTCGCGACCCGTCCGATGTGAACCGTGTCGTCGACGAGGACGCGAAGAGTGGCCAACACCTCGCCGTGGTCGTCCTGGATCCAGAACAACTCCGTCGTCGGAAGTAGGTCCGCGCCATCGAGTTCCGCCTCGTCGACGATCTTCTGCTCGTGGACGAACACCGCGACCCGAAGCGCCATGATGCGATAGAGGGTATTCGGGGCCACGCCCGCAAGCGGTGCATGGTGAAGATTCGACACTGTGGTCCATTCGTGGAGGGGTGCGGAGCTGGCGAGCTGATGGATCGGGCGATTCTCCCACGTCGACCGGTATCGACTCGTACCCGATGTCAGCGCGGTGGGACCAACAGGTGAACCCTGTCGACGAGACTCAATGCGGTGGCAGCGTCCGTGCCCTCGAATACTGCTGTGTGAATCCCTCGCATGGTGCCGGTGAGGAGGTGTGCGGTCGCGACGATGTCCGTGTCGCTGCGAATCTGTCGTGCTTCCGCCGCGGCCCTCAGTAGTTGTGCGATCGCATCGACGAAGCTGTCGTGCCAGCGTTCTGCCGAGCCCTCGGATCTCGGTACTCCGAGATTGCGGAACAGCACATGGGTACGCGGGGTGTCGTAGATGCTCGCTGCCGCGATGTGAAGAAACGTCTGCAATTGCTGGAGCGGCAAGTCGGGCCACGTCGCGGCGATCGAGCCCTCGTGAATGCGGCCGATCAGTACGGTGGCGGCGTCGTCGACCGCCGCTTGGAACAGCTCACGTTTGGTGGGGAAGTGGTGGAACGCCGTTCTCGGTGCGAGACCGCATCGGGCAGCAACGCTTTCGATCGTGATGTCCGAGTAGTCGGCGTGACGCAACAGCTCCTGGGTGGCCTCGATCAGTCGGGCCGCTGCGGGCCCGGGCTCGTCGGTGGTCGACGATCCGGCCCAGCGATAGAGCGTGGTGGTGTGGATACCCAGCGAGGTCGCCACGCTCGCTGGGCTTTCGGCACCGCCGAAGGCGCGCGCGACCGCTTCCTGCCGATCGGCGAGTGTGAATCTGGAGACCCTGGCCATGTTCGTGACACTACATTTCGGTGGGGGAGTCGGGAGAACGCCGCGTTCGGAACCGTACTAGTGAAGCATGCGCGCGAGGGCGGGCAACAGAATTCGCGCGGGGACCAGACCCGCCGCGATGGCCTGAGCGGTATTTCGTCGGCCCGAGATCACCTGCGGCCGAGATCTTCTGGCGTCGAGTGCGCGCATGGCAGTGTCCACGACTTCGTTCGGTGTTTGGTAGGTACCGGTCGCTGCGGCGGAGTCTCCGATGACATCGAAGAATTCGGTGCGGGTCGGCCCGGGATTGAGTGCGAACACCCTGACTCCGTTCTTGGCAGACTCGTACCACAGGGACTGGCTGAAGCTCAGAACGAATGCTTTGGCGGCCGCATACACCGCGAGCGACGGAACGGGCTGGAACGCAGTCGTGCTGGCCACGTTGACGATGGTCCCGTCCCTGCGGTCGATCATGTCCGGCAGGAACGCCGAACAGATGTCGACGACCCCGCGAATGTCTACGGCGACGAGGCGCTCGAAGTCGTCGGCATCGCCGTCTGCGAACGGTCCCTGTACGGCGAACCCTGCATTGTTGACGACGAGATCGATCCGCTCGGGCACCAGCTCACGCAGTCGGCGTCCGCTCGACTTTTCCGACAGGTCCCAGGCCACTGTGCGGCAACGGATTCCGTGCTTCTGCTCGAGCTCCTCCGCCAGAGCGGTCAGTCGCTCTTCTCGTCGTGCGACGAGTACGAGATCGGATCCTCGTGCCGCCAGCGCTCGGGCGAATTCGGCACCGATTCCGGAACTCGCGCCGGTGACCAACGACCGGCCGGGACGGTAGTGGGGCCCTCGGCGCATCATCGGTCCGACCGCCCGAGCTCAGCGGCCGAACGCCGTGCGAACTGTTCGTACGATGTGGGAGCACGGCCGAGCAGCGTCGGAAGAACCTTCAGGTCTCCTGCCGGTAGGCCGTAGCCGTCGTAGTGGGTCATCATCGTTCGGTACGCCGTGCGTGCGTCGGCGGGCCAGTTCTTCATGTCACGCGGGTTGGACGCAGCCTTGGCGCCACGAACGAGGTGGCCGATGGATTTCAGTTTGGTCGAGACCAACGCATGTCCGATCACCGGGGCAAGCGCAGGCAGCACCGTCAGTGAGTTCGTCAGCGACGACGGCGGGATCCGAAGGGCAGTCACCTTGTGGCCGAGCACATCGGACCAGATCTCTGCCATCTCGTGACGCGTGAGTTCCACGGTGGACAGGTCGTAGACGCGACCCTTGTGCGGCGATGGGTCGATCAGGATGTTCGCGGCGGCTTCGGCCACGTCGGCTACGTCGACAACGCCCATGACGCTGTCCGGTGAAACCGGGTAGGGCATCACTCCGGCCTGCAGAAATTCCCACACTTCCAAGTAGTTCTGCATGTAGTGCGACGGCCTGAGCACCGTAGTGGGAATTCCGCTGTCGCGCAGCATCCCTTCGGCGATGTCCTTCTGGTGATGGTGCGTCAGTTGGTGCAGGTTCGGATGGATCACGGAATGAAAAACTATGTGCTGTAATCCGCTTGCCGGTCCCACTGCGATCAGGTGATCGATGATCGGCTTCTCGTCGATGATCTGCGTCGGTGCAGCGTGGTAGATGACGTCGGTCCCTGCCAGGGCGGTATGGAGCGTGTCCTGAGATCGGAGATCACCCACGACGACCTCGGTGGCTCCGTCGCCGCGGGTGGTCTCGGCTTGCGTCGTGTTCTTGACCACCGCCCGAACCGGCACGTTCTGCGCAGCGAGCTGTCGAACGAGCAAGCGGCCGACACCACCCGCGGCGCTGGTCACTGTGATCATGGGGCCTCCTCGACGTCGAGCTCGGCGGACACTGAGCGTAATGCATATATTGCATAATGAATGCAGATAACGCAAGGACGGTGCGGAGCAGAACCGAAGAATCCGGTGCAGCCGACCGCGCTCAGCGCGGTCAGCTGCACCGGATTCTGTGTCGAAATCCAGCGTGCGGGTTCTACTCGGTCGTCGTACGTGTCGACTCCGGCGTGCGCTCGGCCGGCCGCGGTTCGATCGATCGCCTGGACCAGTAGCTGGCCAGAAGTGAGCCGGAGACGTTGTGCCACACGGAGAAGATGGCGGCGGGCAGAGCCGCCGCGGGACTGAAATGGACCGACGCGAGTGCTGCGGCCAGGCCGGAGTTCTGCATACCCACCTCGATGCTGATCGCGCGTCGGCTGGCGACATCGAGTCCGCACGCCTTGCCGATGCCGTACCCCACCGCGAGTCCGAGCGAATTGTGCAGAACCACGGCCACGACGATGAGTGCTCCGATCGAGAGCAGTGTGGGTGCACTGGCAGCCACGACGAGAACGACGACGGCGGTGATTCCGGCGACCGAGATCAAGGGCAGAGCATCGAGCATGCGGTCGATGATCGCCGGAAACAGCAGGCGCAGAACAACTCCGAGTACGACGGGTACCAGCACGATCTGCAGGATCGAGACGAACAGTCCACCGGCGTCGACCGGCAGATACTCACCTGCGAGCCACAGCACCAGCAGCGGCGTGAGTATCGGTGCGAGCAAGGTGGACACCGACGTCATCGCCACCGACAGTGCGGTATCGCCTTTGGCCAGATAGACCATCACGTTGGATGCGGTACCGCCCGGTGCGGAGCCGACCAACACCATGCCTGCGGTCAGTGCCGCCGACAGTCCGAGCGCGTTGGCAATACCGAGTCCGAGGAGCGGCATCGCGATGAACTGCGCGGCGACCCCGAGCAACAGTGCCCACGGTCGCCGGGCGACGACAGCGAAGTCGGAGAGCCGCAACGTCATTCCCATGCCGAGCATGATGATCGACAGCAGCCACGGAACGGCCGGTGTGCCGCCGCTGAACGTGTCGGGAGTGATCAGGGCCAGCGCTCCTGCGGCCACGACGATCAGGGCGAACCACTTGCCGGTGAATTCGCTGACGGTCTTCAGCTGGGGCATGTGGAGACTCCAAAGGTGGTTGGACGCGGCGTCGGGAAGTCTAGCTCTTTCGCTGAGCTCACCGTTCCGGGTTGTGTTGCTCCCGAAGTGCGCGACCCTGCTCCACGGCCTGCGCATCCTTCTCGTCTTTCTTGTCCGACCGTCGGGATCTGCCGCGGTTGGCGCGGGATCGGTAGCGTGTTCGGCCATCGAGGGCGCATACCCGGGCAATCCTGATGAGATCAGAGGCGTTCGGAGGAGGTCGGCCGTCAACGCACTTTTCGACCTCGAGCCAGGTGTAGATTCGCGCCACGGCATGTCGAATCAGTGAACTCGTACTCGATTGTCGCGATCCCGAGGCCTTGGCCACGTTCTGGTGTGAGGTGTTGGACTTCGTCGTATTGGACAGGGAGGACGACGGTTCCGTGGAGATCGGTGCGCGCGACGGGTTCGGAGGGTCGCAGCCGACCATCATCCTCAGTCGTAACGAGAATCCCGAAAAGGCGAAGCCTCGCTTGCATATCGACGTCAGCGCAACCGATCGGGATCAGGACGCCGAACTGGAACGACTCCTCACCCTCGGCGCACGACGAGTGGAGATCGGTCAGACCGGCCAGGAGTCGTGGCACGTGCTCGCCGATCCCGAAGGTAACGAATTCTGTTTGCTACGAGCACGACTCAGTCCTGTGTGACACGGTATCGCCACCCTCGACGCGGTTGTTCGAGCCGCCAATGCGGTGACCTAGCTTTCGGGAGTAGAAAGCGATTGGGCGAACATCAGAAGAATGTCGCTCGGCCCGCGGAGGTAGGTGAGCTTGTAGACGCCCTCGTAATCGGCCACGCCTCGCAGGGGAAAGTAACCGTGGCGGGCTGCGATCGCCAGAGCGGCGTCGATGTCGTCGACCGAGAACGCGATGCGGTGCATGCCGATCTCGTTGGGCAGCGTCGGCGTCGTCTCGATGGCGTCGGGGTGGATGTACTCGAACAGCTCGATACGGCCGAGGCCGTCCGGGGTTTGCAACACTGCGATCTTGGCGTGGTTGCCGTCGAGGCCGACGGCGGTGTCCGCCCACTCACCGCTGACCGTGTCGCGGCCGAGGACCGTGAGGCCGAGCTCGGTGAAGAAGTCGATCGTGGCTTCGATGTCGCGGACGGCGATGCCGACGTTTTCGAGCTTGATGCTCCTACGCTGAGTCTCGCATAGTGCTTTCTCGGATAGAACAAGACCGAGCGGCCTCCTTCTGGCAGGATCAACAGCTACGCCGGGGTGCGGCGGCCACGACCGAAGGACGACCAACTCATGACGCCACCGTGAACAAGTCCTCGACGGTGGCATTGCTGATCGTGCTCGGTGCAGCCGGGATGTTCAACGGACTGTCCTTGACCTCCGACCCCAGTGGGCGGTCGCTCGGGTTAGACGTCGGAATGCTCCCTTCGTGGCACACCTGGGACTACCGCGTATCCGGGTTGTTCGTGCTGTTCTTTCTCGGCCTCGGGCCGTTGATCTGCGTGGCCGCGGTGCTCGTCGATGCGTCCGAAGCGGCGGTGTACGTCGCGTGCGTGGGGCTGGTGACCATCGGGTGGGTGGTATGGCAGCTCGTCGTACTCGACATCTACGCTCCCCTCGCCCACATTCCCCTCACCCTGTTGGGGGTCGCGTTGATCGTCCTCGCACTCGGCCAATTCCGTGCCCGTGCCCGCGATCGCAGCCGGCAATAGAGTCAGAAACCGACCGCGCCGAGCAGGGCTGCTCCAGGATCGACGACGGCAACGACGGCCGCAATGAACAGCAGCGCCATCGCGATCGTCATCACTGCACCGAGTGATCCGAGGATGACGAACATCCGACGGTGAGCACGGTCCGACGACCGGTGGCGTCGGTAGGCGATGACGGTTCCGGTACCGACGACCGCGATCACGACGGCGGTAGCGACGATCACCGCCCAGTTGTAGTGCTCGACCTGTGTGAGCAACTCGAGCAGAGGCGGCCTGGTGTCTCCGCTCTGCACGCCGTTCTCGATCAGAGACTGCGCCGCTCGCCCGTCCGCATTGTCAGCGGAGAGCATCGGAAGCAGGGCGATCACGGGTGCGACCGTCGACTGGATGTTGAGCACAGCCACGAACACCGAAAACAACGACAGCACAGTCGTAGTGGCCGCAGCGACCATGTAACCTACGCCTGCCGTCAGAGATCGCCGCCACAGAGTCGCCGCGAGCAGACCCAGAACCACGGTCAGCAGCACCGAGATGACGATCTTGATCGCGTGCCACTCGAACCAGTAGTCCACCATCTCCGCCAAGCCGGGCGGATAGGTGCGGACGCCGCTGCCCCAGTACTCGACCAAGCCGCGGCCGAGCAGCTCACTCATGACGGATTGATCCTGGAACTGCGGATAGCGTCCGCGCAGCAACGCGGCTGGGCCGAGCACGAACGCGGCCACCAACGCCGCCCCGCCGCATGCCAATACGACGATCGACCAGCGACTTCGGTTGACGGACACACTCATCGGACGACTCACGGGGAAGAGTCAATCACCGGGTACCCGAGAGCGCATCCATCTGAAGTACTACATCGCGGACGAGCCGCATCGGTTGCACGGGACGCTCCACTCAAGGCCCCGACGGGAGGGAATCCCCCGATGTCGTCGAGGAGTGGAGCACCAGTTGCTCAGGAGTCGACGTCCGGTCGGCGACGGACTCTGGCAACAGTCACCCCAGCCAGGATCACCCCGGCAACAGTGAGGAAGTCGGATTCGGTCAACCCTCTGTCCGCGTCGACCACGTACAACACTGCGCCTTCGATGGGGGCGTTGAAGAACAGCCACAGAATGGAGGCGACAACCAGTGATATCGCTGCGGGCCACGAGGGCTTGGCGAGACTCCATGCGGCAGAGGCGAACACTGCATTCATCAGAACGAGGGCATGGAACGGATCGGTAGTCGGCACCGGTACATCATGACCGACATGGAGGCGGTCGGGTCCCACCCTCCTACTCGACACCGCGGCGGACAGCGAATGTGCTACTGCCCGAGGCGATCACCGGAGCTGCCGGTGGTGACGCCGGTGATCAGGTCGATCAGTCCGAACGGCGATCGTTCCCCGAGACACAGGTCGAGCGTTTCGTGTGCCTGGACGGCCACCGCTTCACTTCGGGTGAACATGGCCTTCTCGAAGACCGACAGAGCTGTGTCGAGGTCGCCGCGGTGATCGGCGATCGCGCGAGCGAGTTCGGCACCGTCGAACATCGTTAGATTCGCGCCGTCGCCGGATGGCGGCATCAGGTGTGCGGCGTCGCCCAGGAGTGTCACTCCCGATGTGTGATCCCAGTGGTGGTTGTTGGGCAGCGTGAAGATCCTGCGGGGAACCAGCGCGGTCTCCCCGTCGGTGATCAACGCCGTCAATTCCGTTGCCCACCCGTCGAACTCGGCTGCGATCGTTGCTTTGGCCGAAGCGGCGTCGGCGAAGTCGATCGAGTCGATCCACTCGGGGCTGCGGTTGAGCTGAACGTAGGTGTGCAGGATGCCGCCGACCTCTCGGTGCACGGTGATTCCCTTACCCGGGCTGAGGGCGAACATTGCGCCACCACCGACTGCCCGGGCGGTGGCGGGGTGACGCGCATCGACGTCGTGCAGGTAGGTCTCGATGAAGACCGTGCCCACATATTCGGGCAACGCGGCGGAGAGCAGAGATCGGACTCGTGACCACGCGCCATCGGCACCGACGAGCAGATCACTGACCGTGGTGGTTCCGTTCTCGAACTCGATGTCGTGTTGCCCATTGCCCAGCGGGCGCACGGAGGCGAGCTTGTGTCCCCACCGAACGGTGTCGGCGGGCAGTGAGTCGAGCAGAATGCGTCGCAGGTCGCCGCGCAGCACCTCCGGTCGGCCCCCGGTGCCGTCGTCGGATTCGTCGAACAGAGCCTCGCCGTTCGGGCGTAGTACGCGAGTCGCTTCGCCTCCCTCGTGAATGATGGCCCGAAACTGCTCTGTCAGCCCGGCCGCGGCGAGGGCGACTTGCCCGTCGTGCTCGTGGATGTCGAGCTGCCCGCCCTGTGTGCGCACGTCAGGCGTGGCGTCGGCCTCGTACACCGTGGCGGCGATTCCGTGCACGTGCAGTACTCGTGCCAGCACCAGGCCGCCGAGGCCTGCACCGATGATCGAGATGGATGAACCCATGACTGTCTCCGCTCGTTGTTGGAACACCGTTCCAACCAAGAATGGAACACTGTTCCAAGCCTGTCAAGCGGGGGTGTGGGCTGGCGGTCGGTTCAACCTCGGTCGATGCCGGCCAGGATGATGTCGACTCCGGCCTGGAACTGCTCTCGGTCGTCGTGGCTTGCGAACTGCGACGCGATCCGGGTCAGGAACGGATAGTCGCCGGTGTCCGTCACTGCTGTGCGCGTGGAGTCGAGAAATGCCGCGCGGTCCGTCACCGTGGCGGCCAGTTCCCTCCCGGCATCGCGCTGACTCGCAACCCCGATAGCGTGGTACAGAAGGACGGATGCGGCGTCGAACTGCGCATCGTTCGGAACTCCGCGTGCGTCGAGTTCGGTTCCGATGCGGTCGAACAGATGCAAGACGGCCGGCTGCCACGGAGCTGCGGCGAGTTGCGTTGCCACCCACGGGCGAGTGGTGATCACGTCGAACACTCTCATCATCAGGCCTCGAACATCATGTTCTGCCGCACCGTTCTCCGACGATGATTCGAAGGCCGATGCCATGACGGTTTCGGCCGCTGCCGCCAGCAGATCGTCTCTGTTGCCGAGGTGGTGGTACAGCGCTCCGGGGCCTGTGGACAAACGTGCGGCCAGAGTGCGGAACGTCAACGCGTCGGTTCCGCCCTCATCGAGCATCTCGATCGCCACCGTCACGATGCGCTCTTTCGACAGAGCATCCGAACGTCGAGCTGATGTCGGCTTCGTGTTCGTCATGGCCAGATCCTGCCACAGCTGGAACGTTGTTCCATACCGCTCGGCATCGGCCGGTGGGTCAGGTCCGCGTCACAGCACGAGAGGCCCCAGGATCGACAGAGTCAACACCACCAGTCCGCCACCGATGCGTGACGAGATGGACAGGAAGGGAAGCAGTTCCAGTCGATTCGCGGCACCCAGTACGGCCAGGTCGCCGCTCGAGCCGAAGTCGGCCAGACCGAGTCCGCCCGAGATGGCCGATTCGATGAAGTGCAGATGTACCAGCCATCCCACGAATCCGGCGGCGAACAGGGCGACGAAAACGACTGCGATGGTGGAGAACATGTACACGGGATCGTTGAGCAGGGTCAGCACCTGCTTGAAGTCGATCGCCACGATGCTCACTGCCACCAGGATGGCCGGGATGAAGGCGCTTGCGACGAGTTTGTACCAGATGTCCGCACCCTGAACCAGGAAGTCCGGGATGGGCAGGAAGATCTTCGCGATGGCGCACAACACGATCAGAAAGACGTAGCTGTGAATCGAGGGGAGGTAGAACGACATGGCGTCGGCGATCATGAACAGCATTCCGGCAGTGAACAATCCGATGATGGAGCTGCGAACGGCGTCTGCCGAGGACACTGCTCTGCCCACCGGCACGATCATCTTCGACTTCGTGACGGCAAGTTCGCCGTTGCCGTTGAAGCGGGGGAACAGGTCCGGCTTTCGCCTGCCGAGCCACGCCAGCGCACCCGCCACGACGATGCAGACGGTGTTGGCCACGACGACTGCGGGCACGAGCATCGACAGGTAGTCGGTCGAGGCTCCGCCGGTGTTCTGCGCGATGATTTCGGAGATCGGAATGGCCCCTGCCGCAACGCCTCCACCGAGAACTGGCCCGACGACGTAGAACAACATCTTGCCGAGTCCGTATCCGGTGAGATACCCGATGAATCCGAACAGTGCGAAACACACCGCGATGGTGGCCACGATCGGCACGATGATGCGCGAACCCGCTTTGATCAGCAGTGAGCGGTCCATTCCGAGGATGCTGCCGACTATCAATGCGGCGACGACGAATTCACCGAACGCCGACAGGGTGTAGAAGTCGTCGATCGCCGTAGCGGTGCGCTCGGGCATCAGGTTGTAGCTGAACAGCACGGCCGGAACCAGGATGGCGAGGATGACGCCACCGCCGATGCGGTTGAACCACGGGATCGCGTTACCGATCACCATCAGCAGGCCGCCGAGGGCCATCGTGGTGGCGAAGCCCGCCGTCATTCCCTTCGCGGGGGTGAACAGGTACGCCAGCACGACGATCGCCAGCGCCATGGGTACGAACCAGCGCATCGGCAAACCGAGGGTCGAATTCATGTCCGACGCGCGTTCACCGTCCTGGGTGTCGACTTCGGATTCGGTCGGGCGGGTTGACGTCAACGAACTCTCCTGAAATCTCGGTGCGCGATGAGGGGATCGGGCTGCCGCAACGGTATGTGTTGCGGATCACTACGTCAACCTGATTGTATGCAAAAGAACACCGATTGCTGGTAGAACTGGGCCAGAGCCGGGAACGAAACATTGATTGCATGCAATAGAGGAGAAGCTGTGACTGTCGACGATCGAGCCACGGATGAGACGAGTACACCTCGGCCGGCGTCAACCGGCCCCCTCGAGGGCCTGCGCGTCATCGAGATGGGTCAGCTGATCGCCGGGCCGTTCTGCGGGCAGATTCTCGGCGATCTCGGTGCCGAGGTGATCAAGCTCGAGCAGCCGGGAACCGGAGACCCATTGCGTGAATGGGGTCGGACGCGTCCGCAGGGCGAATCGCTGTGGTGGTCTGTCGTCGGTCGCAACAAGAAATCGGTCACGGTCGACCTGCGCACCCCCGAGGGGCAGGGCATCGCGCGGACGTTGATCTCGCGGTCCGACATCGTCGTCGAGAATTTTCGCCCGGGAACCTTGGAGCGGTGGGGGATGGACTACGACACGCTCTCGGCCGACAACCCGGGTCTGGTGCTGGCTCGGGTCTCGGGATTCGGTCAGAGCGGCCCGTACTCCTCGCGCGCAGGCTACGGCTCCATCGGTGAGGCGATGGGTGGACTGCGCTACGTGGTGGGAGATCCCTCGACGCCGCCGTCACGGGTCGGAATCTCGATCGGTGACACCCTGGCTGCGGTGTTCGCCGCCATCGGGACACTCGGTGCGGTGTACGAGCGAACCCGCAGTGGCCGTGGACAAGTGGTGGATTCGGCCATCTACGAGGCCGTACTCGGCATCATGGAATCGATTGTGCCGGAGTGGGTCATCTCGGGCTATCAGCGCGAACGCAGCGGTGCCATTCTGCCGAATGTCGCACCCAGCAACGTCTACCCCACCGCGGACGGCGGATGGGTCCTGATCGCAGCCAACCAGAACACGGTGTTCGCACGTCTCGCCGAGGCGATGGGTATGCCGGAGTTGGCCACCGACCCGCAGTTCAGCACGCACGGTGCGCGTGGCGAGCGGCAGGAACAGCTCGACGCGATGGTCGGGAAGTTCACCATCGAGCACGATGCGCGTGCACTCGAAGAGCTGCTGCTCGCGCATTCGGTTCCGGTCGGCAAGATCTACAGACCCGAGGACATGTTGGGCGACGAGCAGTTCATCGCCCGCAAATCCATCATCACCACCCCGCATCCGACCCTGGGCGAGGTGCCGATGCAGAACACGTTCCCCCGGCTCAGTCGTACCGACGGGTCGGTGCGCTGGCCCGGCCCGAAGCTCAGCGAGCACACCGACGAAATCCTCAGCACCGTCGGCGAATTCACGCGCGAGGCCATCGACGGCTTCCGTGCCGCGGGGACCATCTGATGGTGTTCGACGGGTTGCCCACGAGCGCGAGATTGGTCGAGGTCGGCCTACGAGACGGTCTGCAGGCGGTATCGCAGTTCGTGGACACCGACCACAAACTCGAGCTGCTGCACGGAATCGTCGATTCCGGTGTGACCACCGTCGAGATCACGTCCTTCGCGCACCCGAAAGTGTTGCCGCAGTTCAGCGATGCCGAACGCATCATCGAGCAGGCACCGCGACGAGACGGTGTCCACTACAAGGCGCTGGTACCCAATGTTCGCGGCGCACAACGGGCCTGCGACACGCAGATCGAGGAAATCGTCGCGATCATCCCGGTCGATCGCGAGATGGCCGCGAAGAACCAGAATTCGACGCCCGAGCAGTTGCTGCACGATTTCACTGCGATCGTCGACCAGGGGCATCGCTCGGGAAAGAAAGTCAGCGCGGCCGTGGCGACCGCCTTCTTCGCTCCGTGCCGCGGCGCGGTCGACGCTGCCCAACTCGATACGGTGATCGAGCGCGTGGTCGATGCCGGAGCGGACTCCTTGTACCTGGCGGGCACGAGCGGGGTGGAAACTCCCAACGAGTTCTACGACGGTGTTCGACGCGTCAAGGGCCGTCACCCCGGGATCCCGGTGGGGGTGCATCTGCACAACCGCAACGGCTTCGGCACCGTCAACGCGTTGGCGAGCCTGTCCGCGGGAGCCGATTGGATCGAGGCGTCCTTCGGGGGCCTCGGCGGAGACATGTGGTTTCCCGGCGACCCGTCCGTTCTCGGCAACGCCCCGATGGAGGACGTGGTGGCGCTGTTGGATTCGCTCGGGATCGAGACGGGCATCGACCTCGATGCCTATCTGGCAATGGTGCGGGCCGGTGAGAGGTTCACCGGAACGCCGTCGTACTCGTTCGTCTCCCGGGGTGGCACCAGGCAACAGCTCGCTGATGCACAATGGCCCGTGTGAGAACACCTCCGACGGCCGGGCACACACAGTGTCCGAGCTGAGCGACAAGATCCTGGACCTGCTCGTCTCGGGTCTCTACAGCCCGGGCGAGAAGCTGAACGAGGCCGAACTCGCCGGGCGGCTCGGCGTCAGCCGGACTCCGGTTCGTGAAGCGCTTCTCACTCTGGCCACCACGGGAGTGGTCACGGTGGAGAAGAACAAGGGGGCCAGGGTCACCGAGTTCACCCGCGAGACGGTCGAGGCGATCTACTCGTCTCGGTCGCTCCTGGAACCGCACGCCGCCAAGCTCGCCACGGGGCATTTCTCGGTCGAGGAACTGGCGGAGCTACGTCGTACGGCGCAGCGGATGCACGACATCGTCGTCGAGGCCGAGGACCTGCCGGAGATCGCGCGTCTGAACAACGCCTTCCACACTGCCGTGCTGTCGAAGTGCCCGAACGCACGAATGGCGGAGATGGCCATCGCGTTGCTCAAACCTCTTGTTGCAGCACGAACTTTTCGCAAGTACAGCGCCAAGGAGATCTCGCGTAGCGCAGCTCATCACCTCGAGATCGTCGACGCGTTGGAATGCGAGGACGCCGAGTGGGTGGAGGCCATCATGCGTGCACACATTCGCGCCGGCTGTCACAGCGCGACCGCAGAAGACTGATCGTCCGCTACGAACCCCGCACCACGTCGTAGGCCGGCTTGGCGCTGAAGTCGCTGCGCAGCAGTCCGTAGTTCTGTTCGGTGTCGGCGAGGTTGGTTCCCGAGTCCCGCAGGGAGTGCACGAACACCGGGCCGACGTAGGGGAGCGACGACGCCTTGGCCAGGCTCGAGCCGATGATGGCGGCCTGCAGATCCTCGGGAACAGCTCCCGCGCCGGTGCCGGTGGGTGCGCCGAGCTCGGTGATCCAGATCTTCTTGCCGCCGTCTCCGTTGGCCGCCATCGTGCCGTAGGCCTGATCCACCTGTGCCCATTGGCCGTTGGGGTCGTTCTCGACGGTGAAGGGGAAGGTGTAGGGGTGCATGGCGACGGCGTCCATGAATCCGGCTGCTCCGGCGGCGTACATCTGCTGCAGGAAGGTCACCGGCGCGACGGTCCAGGCTCCGGCGTTGATGGTGGTCGCCAGGCCGGCGCTCAGCACGGTGGCTCCGGCGTCGGCGTTGTGGATCGCGGGGTAGGCCGCGCGCAGCATGTTCGTGTAGCGGACTGCATCGACGGGTGCGAAGAAGGTGGGGATGTTGGGCTCGTTCCACACCTCGTAGTGGTCGACGCGATCACCGAGGTGCGCAGCGGCTGCGCCGGCGAATGCGCCGAAGGTGTTGGGATCGAGCGGAACTGCGCCGGGCAGTGGCGAGGCGATGCCACCCTGCGCCCATCCGGGGGTTCCGCCCAGCACGGCCAGTACCGAATAGCCCTGCGCTCTCGCGGCATTGATCACGCGATCGGTGTTGCCCCAGTCGAAGACTCCCGGGGCCGTCTCGATCGCGGCCCAGTTCACGACCACCCGCACCCACGAGGCACCGATGTCACGTCCGGCACCGAGTTCGTTGTTCAGCGTGGCGTCGTCGAGCGTCAGAAACGGTGCGCCGCCGGTGAAGCCCAGGTCGGCCGGGGCCGCCTGCGCGACGGGCGAGGAGAGTCCGACAGCGATCGCGGCGGCTGCGGCAACGGTGAGCAGGCGTGAGCGGAAGGTCATGGCGGTCATCCTAAGTGCTCGTCAACGGGGCGCTGATCAGTGCTTCGACGGTCGAATGGGGCACACGGTCGTTCCACCGCGCGGTGTTCAGCTCGTAGATTCGCTCCCCCGCTTTGACGGCGGCGGTGCGGTCGAGCAGGTAGCGGCGGCATTCGGCGACGAACTGCTCCTTGTCGTCGAACGTGGGCAGCTCGAAGATCGAATCCAGTGATCCGACGGCCGCCGAGGTACCGACGACGGGGAGTCCCTTGCTGGCTGCGTCGAGGATCTTGACGCGCACGCCGCCGCCGGTGGCGACCGGGGCGATCAGTGCTCGGCAGGTGCCGAGGAATTCCTGCAGATCGTCGACGAAGCCGAGATCGCGCACGCCGGCGGGGTAGACGGGATCCTTGGCACCGGGAGCCTTGGCACCGATGATGCACAGTTCGGCACCCTCGATTCCCGCCGAGATCGCCGGCCAGTACTCGAGTGCGATCTTGAAGGCCTCCTGGTTCGGTGGCCAATCGCGAGTCCCCATGAACACCAAGCGCTTCGCGGTCTGGGACAGGTCGAGTTGCGGCGCGGGTTCGAGGGTGAGGTCGATCCACCGAGCGTCGCGGACTCCGTTGTCTCGGTACATCTGGGCCTCGTCGGCGTCGTAGGTCCCGACGGCATGGGCCGCGCGGGCGACGCGGATCTCGTCCCGCAGGATGCGGGGTGCCTCGATACGGCCGATCAGTCCACGGGTCACCTTCCACACCTGCGATTCGGTGTTGACGGTGTTGATCGCGAACGGTGACCCCATCTTGGCCGAGCGGAGGAACGATTCGGCCATGTAACTGTGTTCGGCCACATACACATCGGAGGTGGATGCGTCGATGGCCTCGCGGAAGGCGTCGACGTCGTAGCGTCCGTGTACCACCGAGCGAGTCGGCCGCACCGACTTCAGGAGCAGAGCGACGTCGACGGTCGGCTTGGGGACGCGCACCACGTCGGGGACGACGTCGGTCTCCTTGGACAGGCAGATCGATCGCACCTCGAACGCCTCACGGGCGAGCTGCATCATCAAACGGGACAGTGCGATGTCGCCGCCGTGTTCGGTGACGGGGTCCTTGGACAGCAGGAACGTCGCGCGTCTCATTGCGTACCTCTTCTTTCACCGAATCGTCATTCACCGCAGGGCGGTACAGGGCGCGCATGAACCAGACGAGCAGTACGGCGTCGGTGATCACCGAGGCGACGGCTGCGCCGACAGCACCGAACGGGAACAGACACAGGACGAGGACCATTTTCAGCGGTGCCAGGGTTGCGGCCGCCAGCACTCGCGTGCGGTCGCGGTGCTGGAGGTAGAGCACGGTGGTGAACACGTGATTCATCACCCGCATCACCACGAACAGCGACATCACCACCAGGGCGCCCGCGATCTGATCCGACGCGGGCGTGAAGAAGAGCAGGAGGCCGGCCACCAGCAGCAGTGAGCCCGCTGCGGTGCCGAGAGCCGCGGTGTGCTTCAAGGCCGGTCCGGCGCTGACGAGTCCGTCTGCTGCACGCAGCTTTTCGTGGAATGTGTTGCCGAAGGCCTGTCCGATGAAGGCCACCGCCCAGGCGGTCACCGCGGCAACGGAGTAGTAGCCGGCGATGGTGGAATCGGTGAGGAAGCCGAGCAGCAGCACGTCGCCTTGGATGTAGACCGCGTTGGCGAGGTTCTCCGAGAACAGCATCGACATCTCGCGCCACGAGCCGGGAACGCGCGGCGCGGCTACCCGGGTCTGCAGTGCTGCGAGCAGTGCGATCACGAAATACGGTGCGGCGTAGAGCAGGCTGGCGATTGTCAACGTGGGGTCGGGAACGGCGAACAAGTACGCCGTCGCCAGCGCGATGGACGTTGCCTGCCTCGTGGTGTCCAGTCGTTGTGTGAGGTCGGGACGGCCGTCGCGCAGTGCCCTGCTCTTGTATGCGTTGAAGACCAGCTCACCACCGCCGATGACGAGGGCGAACCAGGCGATGTAACTGACCTGAACCAGACACAACCCAGCGACGACGAGAACGGCACCGACGAGTACGCGGGTAGTGCGCTCGCCCAGGAAATCGCGTTCGGTCACGCGAATCGAGCGCACGGTGAACGGATGATCCAGTGGCGCAGCCAGAATCGCGGCGAGGGCGAAGGCCATCGCGTACTGGCCGTAATCGGAGATCCCCAGCTTGGCGATCAGCGCGACGGTCCACAGCAGGCCGATGCCGCGGCCGCCGTAGGTCCACAGGGCCGCGATCCCGGCCTTGATCAGGTTGCCGTTCATTCGCACCACCGCATCATCGAAACCACCGCATCATCGGGACCACCGCATCATTTGGACCACACAGCCACGAAGTTCTGAGCCACCATGTCGGGGGAGTTGGCGCGGCGCAGGGTCTCCACTTCTCGGCGCAGCCTCGTCAGTGTCGCCCGGTCGGTGACGAGGGCTGCGGTGGCGTCGGCGATCTCGTTCGTTCCTCCCGCGACGACCAGTGCACCGCCATCGGTTTCGGACAGTGCGCCTTCCTGAAGGCACACCACCGGGGTCTGATAAGCGATGGCGCGACTGACCGAACCGGAGGCGGGGAAGGCGTCGCCGTAGATGGATCGTTTGCCGTAGGGCACCACGAGTGCACGGATGGAATCGAAGAAGGCGTCCTCGTCCGGTCCGTTGACCTCACCGAGGATCTCGACGCCGTCGACGGGGTCGAGTAGTTCGGTTCCGCGGCCGGCGATGCGAATGGCGATGTCGTTCGGCATACGATCGCGGAGCTGCTGGAGCTGGTCGAATCCTTTTCCGCGGTAGACGAATCCGAACAGGCCGACGGCCAGGGGGCGATCCTCGGCGGGGGTGATGTCGGGGCGCTCGGGAACGAAGTGCATCACGGCCTCGGCCGTCACTTCGGGGTAGCTGCGCTCGAGGGAGTCGGCACCGGAACGGGTGAGCGCGAACAGCGTCCGGCTGCCCACCACGGTGCGCTCGAGGCGACGCCAGGCCGCTCGAAGTGGGTAGTGCAGGCCGTGATTGAGGACCTTCTTGCCCGCGAGAAACTTGGTTCGGGCGGGCCACCAGACAATTCCGGGTGGGTCGTGCACCGTCGCGGTCACCATCGGGTTGCCGGTGAGCCGAGCTGTGGCCCAGAACGGCATCACCGAGCCGCCGCTGAGTTCGCAGTGCACGATGACACGGCCCGGATCGGAGTCGACGAGCTCCTGAATCGCTTTGCGGTGTCGCACGATATCGCGCACCGAGTGAGATCCGGGTCCGTCGTGGCGGTACTCGATCACCTCGGCGAAGTGTGGCCGCACGGCGTCGGCGAAGTCGTCGGCGTAGTCGCCCACGCCGCCGACCCCGGATCGGGGGGCGACGTAGACGAGTCGGCAGTCACGCAGGATCATCAGTAGAACAGCGGCCGATACTTGGGGCGGTAGGCGAGTGCCTTCGGGTCACGCATCGCTCGCACCTTCGCGGGCACTCCGGCAACCACTTCGAGTTCGCCGACGTCTCCGCGCACCATCGAGCAACCACCGACGACAGCGCCGCGACCGAGGGTCACCCCGCTGAGAAGGGTACTGCGGCTGGCGATCCAGACGTAGTCATTGATGACGCAGGGTTCGAGGATCGGAGTGAATTCCGGTGAGTTGTGATCGTGGTAGCCGGCGATGATGTGTGTATCGCTGGCGATGACGACGTTACTGCCGATCGTGATTCCGCCGCGGGCGTCGAGCATGCAGCGAAATCCGATGGAGCAGGCGTCGCCGATGGTCAGGCCCTCGGGGTCGAGGACGGTGGTGCCGCGGAAGATCGAGACGTCCTTGCCGATCGTCGCCCCGAACGCACGCAGGAAGTTCTGTCGAATCCAGTGCGACGGGATGAAGGTGACGATCATGTTGAAGCCGAGGGTGCCGATACGGTTGCGCAGCTTCCGCTTGAACGTGATGTCCTGCATCTTGTAGTTCGACACGTCGTAGATCTCGGGCTCCGCCTCGCCCACAGGCCGTTCCACCGCTGTCATGCTGCCATCTCCTCGGTCATGTCGAATTGGACCATCGCGTCGACGATCTGGTCGAAATCCTTCGTCGGTGCCCAGCCCAACAGATCACGGGCTTTGGCGGCGTCACCGACCATTCTTGCCGAGTCGGCGGGCCTGAGCATCTCGGAATCGCTGCGCACGTAGTCACGCCAGTTCTCGATACCTACGGCTGCGAAGGCGGCGGCCACGAAGTCGGCGACACTGTGAGCCTGTCCGGTGGCGACCACGAAGTCGTCACCCTTTCCGTAGTCGGCCATGGCGGCGATTGCATCCACGTAGTCCGGGGCCCAGCCCCAATCGCGTTCCGCAGTGAGGTTGCCGAGCTCGAGCGTGTCGAGGGTGCCCCGGGTGATGGCGACGGCGGCCTTGGTGATCTTGCGGGTCACGAAGGTCTCCGGTCGCCTGGGCGACTCGTGGTTGAACAGGATGGCGTTGGTGGCTTCGAGTCCTCGGGCTCGGTAGACCTGGACCATGTTGTGACTGAGTGCCTTCGACACCCCGTAGGGGGAGGTGGGCGCAACGCGCGTTTCCTCGTTCTGCAATGGCACCCCGGAGCCGGCGAAGATCTCGGCACTGGATGCGTTGACCAGCACGATGCGTTTACCCGATGCTTCCTGCTCGGTGTAGCAGGCATCGAGCAGCGCCGCAGCAGAGAGCCCGTTGACCTGAGTGGTCAGGACCGGGTCGTTCCACGATCGCCACACCGAGGAGATCCCGGCGAGGTGAAAAACGTAGTCGGGCTGCACTTCGTGGATCAGCACCTGGGCGACACCCGGCTTGCTGATATCGACGCGGTGCTGCTCGACATGGACGTTCACCGTCCCAACGTTCCCGCCGGGCTTGGCCACACCGTGGAGGGTCCAACCGCGCTCGAGCAACAGATCGGCGAGGTAGCTGCCGTCCTGGCCGGCCACTCCGGTGATCAGCGCAGTCGGGGTATGTCCGGCACTCACGCGATCTTGACGGTGTCGGGCGATTGTTCGACGAGGTCGTTCTGAACCATCATCGTAACCAATTCTGGGAAGCCGACTTTCGGCTTCCAACCGAGTGCGGCGTGGGCCTTGGCCGAGTCGCCGACGAGGAGGTCGACCTCCGCGGGCCGGAAGAAGCGGGGATCGATCTTGACGTAGGGCTCCCAGTCGTCGATGTCGACTGCGGCGAACGCGTGGTCGAGGAGTTCACGAATCGAGTGGGTTTCCCCGGTGGAGATCACGTAGTCGTCGGCCTGGTCCTGTTGCAGCATCAGGTACATGGCTTCGACGTAGTCGCCGGCGAAGCCCCAGTCGCGCTTGGCGTCGAGATTGCCGAGCGAGAGCTCGCTCTGCAGCCCCAGTGCGATGCGCGCGACGGCCTGGGACACCTTGCGCGTGACGAATTCCGGTCCACGACGGGGTGATTCGTGGTTGAACAGAATTCCGGAGCTGGCGTGCATGCCGTAGGACTCGCGGTAGTTGATGGTCATGTAGTGGCCGTAGACCTTGGCGACGCCGTACGGCGAGCGTGGCCAGAGCAGTGTTTCCTCGCGCTGCGGTACTTCCTGCACCTTGCCGAACATCTCCGAGCTCGAGGCCTGGTAGAAGCGAACCTGCTTGCCCGCTACCTGCTCGTAGAGCCGGGTGGATTCGAGCATGTTCAGCACTCCGCCGCCGGTGACGTCGGTGGTGAGGCGCGCGTTCTCCCACGAGTACGCCACGAAGGAGACGGCTCCGAGGTTGTAGACCTCGTCGGGGTCGGCTACGGCGAAGGCTCGCATCAGCGCGGAGAGGTCGAGAAGGTCACCGTGCAGAATTTCGACCTGGGGCAGTACTCGTTCCAGCATCGGGGCTTTCGGATTGTTCTGTCCCCGTAGCAGACCGAATACCTTGTAGCCCTTGCTCAGTAGCAGTTCGGCAAGGTACAGGCCGTCCTGCCCGGTGATGCCGGTGATCAGTGCGCGCTTGGTCATCGCGACGCCGTCCTCTCCATATGTCCTGCATGAATGTCTGTCACTGCGGCGTCCAACTCGGCCGCGAAGCGTTCTTCGCTGAACTGCTCCATGTGGTTCTGGATCTTCGACGGCTCCCAGTGCGTGCGTTCCAGGGCGTCGACCGCGTCGGAGATCGAATCCGGCTGGGGCTCATCGAAGTACACTCCGGTCACGCCCTCGTCGACGGTGTCGAGGAAGCCGCCCCAGCGCAACACTGCGCTGGGCTTGCCGTGATGACCCGCTTCGATGGGGGTCAATCCGTAATCTTCATAGCTTGCGGCGATCAAACCGTTACAGCCCTGGTAGAGCCAGGTCATCTGTCCCGAGGTCAGGTCACTGAGCATGAGGACGTTGTCGGACTTGAGCTTTCGCAGTCGATCGGCCTCCGGGCCGCGTCCGACGACGATCAGCTTGCGATCGGTGTCGGCGAAGGCCGCCATCACCTTGTCGACGTTCTTGTACGGAAGCAGGCGGGAGATGCACAGGTAGTAGCTGTCTGCGCCCAGCCACGCGGCGGCGTCGGGTATCGATTCGGCAGGCGCTGTCTCGACGGTGAACGGTGCGGGTACGACGGTCGACGAGATGCCGTAGGCGTCGCTGATGCGCTGCTGCACCACCGTGGAGATGGCGAGGTAACGGTCTGCCGAGAGGGCCGCCCGTCGATCCCACTGGCGAAGCGGATACGAAAGCGTCTTGAGTGCAACACGTTTGACGGGGCTGCGACTTTCCCCCAGGTACATCTGCGATTCGTACAACCAACGCGCAGGTGAATAGCAGTAGACGAGTTTGCGTCCTGAGGTGTGAAAGCCGTGTGCCCAACCGCTGGTACTGGTGAGCACCACGTCGGCGTCGATCTCGATCGAGGAGGATGCGAAGGGCAGCAACGGAAGCGCGGCACGGTGGTTCTTGCGTAGGAAACCGATTCGGTTCAAGGACGACGGGCGTACGTCGAGATCGGAGAACTCGGGGAATGTCGTCGACGGCTCGAAGAGCGTGGTGTAGATGGGTGCGTCGGGGAAGGCGCGGGCCATGGCCAGGACGACCTTCTCGGCACCGCCGCGCTGGGTGAGGTAGTCGTGCGCAATGGCCACGCGGAGGCGGTCGGTCATGCTGCCGCCGCGTCATGGAGCAGTGAACCCGGCTGCAACACAGAAACATCGGTCTTCATGAGCTACCCATCGTGTCGGTCCGTACTCGAATGGAGCTGGGGCTTCCCGCACGCCGAATAGCGCCCCGAAGTGCGCCGATGCACAACAAGAGCGTCGAATATCTGGCGTCCCCCGACGAGACGTGCGAACACTGGACATAATCCTGCCACGAAGAGTCATTCGTTCGCTGTATATGAATATCCGTTTCGGGGACAAATAGATAGCGCTAAGTGAGGTGGTTCACAAGGCAAAATAGATTTACAGAGAACGGAAACCGTGCCTTTGCGCAGAGTTAACGTGGCCGCAACGAAGTCACCGAGAAATGGCAGCACGGATCGAAAGAAAAGGTCCGCGCGGTTTGTGAATTATCGATCAGATGTGTGAATTCAACGAGTGACGGTGGTGCCGACCCACGGTGCCCACGTGATCGCGCCGTACTGGAACGTCACCCGCACGCCGCCGCCGTACTGCGGCACCTCGTCACTGGTTGCCGGCCCCAGAGTGGGATCCCAGGCGCTGAAGATGCCACCACCGATGTTGTGGGTGCCGCCGATGGCGGTGGAGAACACCCTGAGGCCGTAGGGGCTGTCGAAGTCCTGGTAGGTGCCGTTGAACGGCGTGGTGGGCAAGAAGCCCGTGTAGCGCACCGCTTCTGCGACCGCGCGGGGAACTCCGACGAATCCGTTGGGCATCTCGTACACGACGGCATCCTGGCGGTACTGAGCCCAGGTGTCTCGGACGGGGAACACCGGCCCCAGAACGGCACCGAAGTTGTTGGGTGCTGCGGCGAAGCGGTTGTACTCGGCGGTCCGTGGAATGTTGTTCTGCAACAGACTCATCAGTGCCCACAAGGCAGGCTTGGCCGACCAATCGGTGCGCAACAATCCGAAGGTCATCTCCGGGTCGTTGCTGCCGGTCTGCTTGTCACGGAGCTGATAGAGGAAGATCGGGCCGGTGTAGGGCAGCTCGCGCCACTTGGTGACGAAGTCGGTGATCATCGCGCTCTGCTGGTCCTCGGACGCCACCGATGTCGGCACGCCGTACTCGGTGGCCCAGATCTTCTTGCTGCCGTCGCCGTTGGCGACCATGGCCGTCCGCATGTCCATGACCTGCCGGGCCGGTGAGTGGTCGACGTACGGTCCTTCGGAGAACTTCAGGGAGTACTGGTACGGGTGGTAGGAGAGGGCGTCGAAATACCCTGCGGCACCGGCAGCGTACATCTGGTTGGTGAAATCGACGGGGTTGATGATTCCCCATGCCTGTTCGGCCGCGCCCAGGACGCCACCGACGACGGTGGCGGCCGAGTCGGCTGCTTTGATCTTGGGATACGCGGCCTTGAGCAGCGCGGTGTAGCCGGCGGGGTCGGGTTCCGGCGCGTAGAACATCGCCCCGTTGGGCTCGTTCCAGATCTCGTAGTCGGCCACCTTGCCCTTGTATCGAGCCGCGACTTGTCCGGCGAAGGTGCCGAATGCTGCAGGCGATGCCGGTCGGGTGTTGATGGGTTGGTTCACGGGCGAGGTCGCCCAGGCCGGGGTGTAGGCGATGATGCCGAGCATGGAGATGTTCGCTGCGCGCAGCTTGTTCACGACCCGGTCGACGGGCGCCCAGTTCAGTTGATTCTGGGTGGGTTCGACGGTCGACCACGGGATGGCGATGCGCATCGACTTCACGCCCATGGCGGTCACGAACTGCACGGTCGTATCGAGTTCGGCGTCGGTGGCCCAGAGCAGTCCGCCGCCGTCGGAGAGTCCGACACCGGGCGGGTTCGGGGCCGCCTCGGCACGTGATTGGGAGCCGACGAGGTGGTCGGGTGAAAGGAGAACGGACGTCGTTCCGAAAGCGAGCCCGACAGCGACGACCACTACCGTTGTCGCTGACATTACTGTGCGAAAGCCACCGCGAAAGTGAACCATCATCATTCTCTCCACCAGGGGGTCCGTACCAATCGACGGGCCGGTGCGGTGAATCATTGCACTACGAACGCAGCTTTGTACAAATCACAAGAATTGGCTCGATTTTTATGAAACTGCTGGTCGAGTACTGTCCGGTAAAAGCAAGCTTTTCGTTTCGGAACTCTCGGAGTTCTCGCCGTCGAGATCGGTTTCGGACGCCTTTTCCCATGCGTGGACGAGAAAGGCGTACATGACCGAAAACGCCATCGTCGTGGCCGGGATGGTGACGACCGGGAAGTCGAGCTGCAGTGCCACGACGGAGAAGCCGATCATTCCGCCGCCGTAGAACCCGTACTCCCACTGCCGAGCGCGGAGCAGTTTGTACCCCACTATCGCGATGACGACGAGTATCGCGACGAAGGCGATTCCGGCGACGAGACCCCCGCGGTAGATGGTCAGCAGGGGAGTGTTGGCAACGTAGTTGACTTCGAAAGCGACCGTGGGGTCTTTGAATTCTGCACGGCCCCAGCCGAGTCCGAACATCCAGTGGCCTTGCATGTGACCGGGGAATTCCACGAGTGCATCGCCGCGTGCACTCGAGCCCGCGTCTTCGTTGCCGAAGGAGGAGAAGACGCGATTGCGGACGGTGGGTACGGCGATGGCACCGACGAAGGCGGCCGCGAACGCGCCGACGATGGCGAGGCGTTCGCGGGTGCGTAGCTGCTGGAACACCAGCATCAGCACCACGCCGAACACCACCGAGAACAGTGCGGCCCGCGAGAGCGTCAACACGATCGACAGGAACAGCAGGGCCGCAAGGGCTGTGCGCAGGTAGCCGCGCAAGAGCAGCACGCACAGCATCAGTGCCAGCACGAATCCGATTCCGGCTGCGTTGGGGTCGACGTACGTGCCTGCCAATCGGACGGTTGCGGCTCCGGTGCTGCTGTAGACGAAGCGAGTGCTTTCCTCCTCGCTGCCGTAGCCGAATATCGACAGATAGCGGATGAGTTTCCCGGCGGGGTCGACGGCGAAGATCACCAGGGCGAAAGCGGCTGCGGCCGAGGCTGCATAGACATAGATGCGCCCGAACAATGCCAATTCGTCACGCTGCATTCTCAACAGGCAGACGACTACGAGTGTGGAAACGAGCCATTGACCGAATTCGACGTAGTCGACCAGAGCGCCACTCGTCGCGAATATCGACAACGCGGACGCAGCGATGAGCGCAATCATGGGCAGTTCCGGCCATGTGATGCGGCTCACGGCTGTGCGGTGGATCACAGTGGCGAGAACGACCGCGATACCCAACGCGAAAACCAACGGAGCGTGAACACCGGGTACGTATCCGAACGGCAACGCACCGAGTGAAAATGCAAGAGCGCGAGACAGATACAGCGGATGACGTAGGCCGATGTACGCTCCCACAGTCAGCACGACGAGGGCGAACGCCCCCAATTTCGCTGGAGTTCCGCCGACGATCATGGCGAATGTAACGAAAACGGGAACGATCACGATGGCTGCCGCACCGGCTCGTTGCGTGATGCTCATAGGCTCTGATGTTGTCACGCTTTCATGCACTCGCAACATCTACGCCGTGCCGAATCGTTCGCTGCGCTTTATTCTTTCCCCTTGACCGATGTCATTCGATAGGAGCACTCGTGGAGATTCGAGAGTACGGGCGAATTCTTCGCGCGGGTTGGTGGATCGTTGCGCTCGCGACGGTCATCGGCATCGCCGGAGGCTGGGCCTACACGTTCTTCACGACGCCGCAGTATCAGGCGTGCGCCCGTCTGTTCGTCACCACGGAGGGCGGCAGCTCGGTGGGTGAGGCGTACCAGAACAACCTGTTCTCACAGGAACGCGTGACGTCCTACGCCGGATTGGCAACCAGCACACAGGTTGCGCAGCGCGCGATCGATCAGTTGCAGCTGCAGATGTCCCCGGACGAATTGCGTTCGCGCGTCACCGCGACCCCCATCGAGAAGACGGTGCTGCTCGATCTCTGCGCCACCGATCCCGATCCGGCCGTCGCTCAGGTGTTGACCAACGCGGTGGCCGGTCAGCTGACCCAGTTGGTACAGGAACTGGAAACCTCTCAGCGCGGCGGCAGCCCAGCAGCCGGTGCCACCGTCGTCGATCAGGGTGATGTACCGACCTCGCCGATCGGCATGGGCTTGACCACTGTCCTCGGCCTCGGCGCTGCCATCGGCTTCGTGCTCGGCATCGCACTCGCGTTGCTTCGCGGTCTTCTGGATCGTTCGATTCGGGACAGGCCGCGCGCAGAGGAGATTTCGGGTCGCGTCGTCCTCGGCGGCCTCCCGATCGACGCGACGCGACCCAAGGCCGCCGTGGCATCGATGCAGAAGATGGGCGAGCCACTCCGCGCTCTGCGCACCAACATTCGCTTTCTCGGCGGGGGCACTCCTCCTCGCGTCATCACTGTCACCAGTGCGGCCGCGGGCGAAGGACGCACCAGCACCGCCATCGACCTCTCGGCCGTTCTCGCCGAAGCAGGGCACCGGGTGCTGCTCGTCGGCGGCGATCTTCGCAGCGCAACCCTGGGCACCCGACTGGGAATCGACCAGAGCAGCGGCCTGTCGACGGTGCTCTCGGGCGAGCACAGCATCGAGGATGCCATCCAGGACGATGTGTTCGGCGGTGTCTCGGTGCTGCCCTCGGGTCCGGTGCCGCCGAATCCGAGCGAGTTGCTCGGGACGGACCGCGCTCAGGAGCTACTCGAGTCGCTGCGTGGCGAGTACCGCTACGTCATCGTCGATACCCCACCTCTGCTCCAGGTCACCGACGGCGCGATCCTCACCGCATTGTCCGACGGCACACTGGTTCTCGCGCGCACCGGCCGCACGACGCGCGAGAAGCTGAGGCGTGCGATCAAGGTGCTCGACGGAGTCGGGGCCACCGTGCTCGGCGTCGTGACCACCTTCGAGCCCGCAGCCCGACGCCTCCTCGGTGGCAGTGCGACGCCTACCGAGAGTGCCGCCGAGACTCCCGCTTCCGCAGAACCGTTCACTGCACCGTCCTCGGCACCTGCCCATTCCACATCGGTCAGGCCGAAGCCGGCGCAGAGCGATACCGCGACCTCCTCGGCGAGCAGAGGATAGTTTCGATGCCAGGTAGGTTCGCGGCACAGGTCGGCATCGTGCTGACCGCCGCCGCGGTGCTGGTCTCCTGTTCTCAGCAGCCGTCGGTCGTTCTTCCGCCCAACGCGCCAACGGCTCCGGTCACCGCCGAGGCTCCGGCCTCGGAGCCGCCTCCGCCGTCGAATGTCGGTGGCACAGAGCCCGGTTCGCTGATCTCGGCCGAGCCGATCGAGGACATCGCGACCGACATCACCGAGCTCGGTGCCACCGCTACTCGGGTGGTGTATCGGTCGACCTCGGGTGTCACCGGTTCACCGACCGAGGTCTCGGGAACCGTCATCGTTCCGGCCGGTACTGCGCCCGAGGGTGGTTGGCCCATCGTGTCGTTCGGCCACGGCACCACGGGGGTACTCAATGCCTGTGGGCCCTCGCTATACGCGAACCTGCTCGGCAATGCTCCTATCGTGGCTGCTCTGGCCCTGAACGGCTTCGCGGTGGCGATGACCGACTATCAGGGTCTCGGTATGGACGGTGACTACCATCCGTACCTGGACTCGAAGACGTTCGGCTACAACATGATCGATGCGGTACGAGCGGCCAGGAACTTCATGCCCACGCTCAGCACGCGGTGGGCGGCCTACGGCGTCTCGCTCGGCGGGATGGCCGCATGGGCGGCGAGCGATCGCAACGGTGAGTACGGCGGCGGTCTGGAGCTGGTCGGTACGGCCGCGATGGTGCCCGTGTCGGACATGTCGGGGCTGGCCGACGCGGCCGCGAACGAAACGTTGACTCGTGCTCAGTACCCCCTGTTGATGTACGCGCTGCACTCGTTGGCGATCTCGCATCCCGGGATGAACCTGGACGACTACCGGTCCGGTTTCGCGAAGGAGCGTTGGGACGATCTGCTCGAGTGTGTCCCGCCGGGGTCGCTCGATGTCCCGGAACTGCAGACACAGCTCGAGCCCGCCGATCTGAAGCCGGTCAGCGCCGAGGCCACGGACCGGCTACGCGGCTACCTGTCGGATATGGCTCTGCCGCAGCAGGGTTCGACGACGCCGCTTCTGGTCATGTACGGCAGCGAGGACGATCTGATCCTCGAACCGTGGACCGAGAAGGCGCTGCAGCGCGCGTGTGACTCCGGAGACCTCGTCGAGTACGAGCTGCATCAGGGCGAAGGGCACGGCAATCTGGACAGCAGCCGATCGCTGCCGTGGGTCAAGGGCATGTTCGCCGGCCAACGCCCGGTCAACACGTGCGAGCTGAACAAATGATCGCCCCGACCGGTGTGCCGACCCTCAAGGACTACGGCCGAATTCTGTTGTCCGGCTGGGCATCGATCCTGGCCGCCGCGGTACTGTCGGCGGGCGTCGCGTGGTTGGCGACCTATCTCGTCGAGCCCTCGTACACCGCGGTGTCGCGAGTGTTCGTCACCACCCCTGGACCACCGTCGCCCAAGAACTCGCTCGACGGAAACCGTGGGGCGTTGGTTCGTGTCGAGTCGTACGTCGAGCTGGCCACCGGGGAGCAGGTGTTGCGACGCGTCATCGCCTCCCAGGACCTGCCCGTCGAGCCCGATGTGCTGAAGCAGGACATCACGGTGGTGCCGAGTCCCGGCTCTGCGTTGATCGACATCTCGGTGGTGAACGCCGATGCCGAGCAGGCACGAGACATCGCCAATTCCGTTGCGGTGCAGCTGATCAAGTTGGTCGGGGAGATCGATCTGGGGGTCGACGGGCCGGTGTCGGTCCTGACTCTGGTGGATGCGGCGACGACGCCGGGTGCGGCCACGACACCGCAGGTCAAGAGCAACGTGATGCTGGGAGCGGGCATGGGGGTCGTGCTCGGCGGCGTACTGGTTCTCGCGCTCGGTATCGCGCGGGATTCGATCGACCATCGCGATCAGGTCGAACATCTGGTCAAGCAGGTCACGGGGGAGAGACGATGACGAACACACGAACGACGCTGCTGCGCAGAGCGGCAACAACAGGTGCCCTGGCGCTGGTACTGGTCGCCGCGGGATGTTCTTCGGACGATCCGGTGGTCGATCCGCAGTCCGTCGCCGTCGGGGCCACCCTGTCCGCCGATTACAGCGACGACGGCCCCGGTTCGCTCGAGAGTGCGGAAGAGTTGCTCACCGTGGACCGCCGGGTGAGCGCCATCTCCTCCATCGCTGCTCGAGTGGTGTACACGTCGACGTCCGGGATCGACGGGTCCACCCAACGAGTCTCCGGCACCATCTTCGCCCCGGAAGGCACTGCGCCCGAGGGTGGTTGGCCGATCATCGCCTACGGTCACGGCACCACCGGCGTGTTGAACGATTGCGGGCCGTCGACCGATCCGGAACTGCTCGGAAGCTCACAGATCGTGGCAGCGCTGGTTCGCTCCGGATACGTGGTCGCGGTCTCGGACTACCAGGGTCTCGGTCTGGACGGCACGTATCACCCGTACCTCGATGCGAGGACCGTCGGGAACAACCTGATCGATTCGGTTCGTGCGGCCCGCAAGTTGGTGCCCGATACGTCGACCCGCTGGGCATCGTTCGGTGGTTCGCAGGGTGGTCAGGCAGCCTGGGCGGCAAACGAACTCGCGCGCAGCTACGGAGCGGGACTCGACATGGTCGGGTCGGTCAGTCTGGTGCCGGCAGCAGACATCACCGGCCTGGCGGCCGCAGCCGCCGACGGCACACTCACCGACGACCAGAAGCCGCTTTTGCAGTGGGTGCTGGTGGGCCTGTCGCAGGCCCATCCCGAGCTGGATCTGGACGATTATCGCCGCGGCATCGTCGCCGAGAAGTGGGACGAGCTCTCGGCATGCGGGGGCGTCCTCGCGGCCGACCGTACGTCGCTGGCCGCGCAGATCGGCGACGACGATCTGCGGCCGGCAACGCCGGAGGCCACCGCGGTTCTCGAGGGATACCTGCGGGAGATGAGTCTGCCGAAGTCTCCTGCTGCTGCACCGATGCTGGTGATCTACGGCGGTGAGGACACGTTGATCTCCCAGGCGTGGACCGACACCGCCATCGGTGCCGGCTGCGCCGCAGGCGACACCATTCAATATGTGCTCCAACCGAATTCCGGTCACGCAGACATCGATGGTGCTGCTGCGTTCGGCTGGCTCGGCGACCGGTTCGCCGGTACCGAGGCCGTCAACTTCTGCCCAGCACCACCACCAGCGCCGTGACCTGAAGAAGGTACCCATGACTGCTACTCCAGACAGCACCGCAGCCGCAGCCGCAGCGACTGCGCCCGCGCCTTCGGTGGCCGGTGAGTCCAAGCGTCCCGCGCGCATCGTCGGCCTCGACGGCCCGCGTGGCTTCGCGTGCCTGTGCGTGCTCGCGGTCCACGTCGGTGGCCATTACTCACCGCAGACGGTGCTCACGTACAAGTTGGGGTTGCTGGGGCAGGGCCTGATCTTCTTCTTCGCGCTGTCGGGATTCCTGATCTTTCTGCCGATGGTGCGAAAGTTGTTCGCAGGCAAACCGATGCCGAACAACTTCAGCTACGCGATGCATCGCCTGCTTCGGGTGTTCCCGGCCTATCTGTTCATCTTCCTGTTCGCGAACTTCGTCATGCGAGCGGTGTTCGTGGAGAACGCGGCCGTCGCCGAACGGCATTTCACCGACAACGGTCTGGGCATCCTCACCGATCCGCTCACGCTGCTGACAAATCTCACGCTGCTGCACTCGTACATTCCGAGCATGCTGCAAACCGGGATCAACCCGTCGTGGTCGCTCTCGCTGGAGTTCGCGTTCTATCTTGCGTTGCCACTGTTGACGGGCATCGCGTTCTATCTCCGCAAGCGCACGTCCATCTCGGCGCCGGTGCTGGCGATGATCCCGGTGGTGATCATGTTCGTCATCGGTATCACCGGAAAGCTCTACACCGCCTCGCTCGTCGGGCCGTCGGGCATCACCGATCCGAAGTTGTTGGATTGGGGTCCCAACCAGGTCGCAGTGCTCAGCCGCAGCTTCTGGTCGCTGGCAGACAATTTCACGTACGGGATGCTCGCCGCCGTGGTGTTCGTCGCCATCGACAACGGGATGCTGAAGGGCGCGATCGCCACCAGGATGCGCTGGTGGACCGGACTCGCCATGATCCCCACCGCCGCGATCTCGCTCAAGCTCATCGACGACAATTCACGCTGGCAGAGCTCCACCGTGGCATTCGGCTCGGCGCTGCTCATCCTGTTCATCATCGTGCCGCTGGCACGTGGGGAGAAGTCGCTGCTCGCCGAACGCGCCGACTGGGCACCGCTGAGCTACGTCGGCATGATCTCGCTCAGCGTCTACCTGTGGCACTTCCCCATCCTGATCATGGTGGGGCGCTTCGGGTGGATGGCCGGGGACAGCCCCCTGGGGCTCCTGCGGAACTTCGTGCTGGTGGGCGCGATCAGTATCGCGTTCGGGTCATTGACGTATCGATTCATCGAAAAGCCCGGTCTGACGTACGCGCGTCGGTTCAAGGCCTCCAAGTAGTGACGTGACGACGACGCGGCGGTGGTTGGCAGCACTGTTGCTGCTACCCCTGCTTTCCGGGTGCGCGGTCGTTGTGCCCGTCGCCGGGCAGGTGCAGGGAGCCCTCGCGGCGGCACTGCGCGGGTCGGACCCCCAACCGATGGTGATCGCGGATCCGGGTACCGGTAGCGGGTCCATCGTCAGTGCCGAGACCATGCCCAATCAGCCGATCCAGGTGCGGCTTTCGGGCGTGAACGCGGCGCGGGTGGTGTACCGCTCGGTGCAACCGGGGGTGGGCGAGCGCGAGGTATCGGGCACGGTGTTCACCCCGTCCGGCGAGGCACCCGAGGGCGGTTGGCCCGTCATCTCCTACGCCCACGGCACCACGGGTATCGAACAGGCATGCGCTCCGTCGCGGTCCGCGTCGCTGCTGGGGGCCTCGGCGCTCGTACAGGGTTACACCACAGCCGGATTCGCGGTGGCCATCACCGACTACGAGGGACTCGGGCATCCGGGTAACCATGCGTACCTGGACAACATCACCGCCGGCTACGACGTCATCGATGCCGTACGGGCACTGCGGACGGTCTTTCCCGATGTGGGTACGCAGTGGGCTGCGTTCGGCGGATCGCAGGGCGGGGGTGCCGCGTGGGCGGCGAACGAACTCGCCGATTCCTACGCTCCCGAGCTGGATCTGGTCGGCGCGGTCGCGCTGGCACCGGGGGCGAACATGGTGGGGCTGGTGGACAAGGCCATCGCGGGAACACTGACCGACGATCAAGGCCCTCTGCTGCAGTGGGTACTGGAGTCGTTGGCGCGACGCGACCCGGCTCTGAACCTCGACGACTACCGCAGCGGCGAGGCCGCTCAGGACTGGGCCGCGCTCACCGGCTGCACGCCGGACAAGGCCGGTGCCCGTGAGGACGCGGTGAACAGGCTGGGCGACAAGGACTTCGCCCCGAAATCCGATGCGGCCGCGGATGCCCTCCGGCGCGCACTGGCGGCGATGGCCGTGCCACAGGGCCCGGCGTCGGCACCGATGCTGGTGGCCTACGGTGATGCCGATACGTACATCGATGCGGCGTGGACCGACGCGGCTCTCGAGCAGGCCTGCGGGTACGGAGACGTCATCACCATCGATCGTCAGGGGGGCCGGGGGCACGGGGATGTGAACGGCGACGCCGTCAATCAGTGGATAGGGGATCGTTTCGCCGGGGTACCGGCGCAGAACGACTGCACGTGAGTAGGGGGAGCGTCATGGGGTTTCGGCAGAACGCGAAGGTGCGAGCGAAAGACGTCGTGAAGAAGCGTCTCGGACGCGGCATTCCGGTGGAACCGATCGACGAGTCGTATCTGGTGGTTGCGATTCTGGGCCAGTCCAATGCCCACGGTGCCGGCGTCGGATTCGACGGGGCAGGCCTGGATGCGCCGCATCCACGGGTGCATCAGTGGGCCGCGTCGGGCCGGTCGAAGAACACCATCGTGGCGGGCAGCAATCCTCTGTTTCACGAGGTGCCCTCCAAGGCAGTCGGATTCGGCCCGACGTTCGCCGCGCACCTCGCCGATGCGACGGGTAGGCCGGTGTTGCTGGTTCCGTATGCGCGCGGTGATTCGGGCTTCGCGCGGATTCACGGCATCTCCTGGGATCCGGCCGATACCGGCGCGCGAGTCAATCTGTTCTGGGATGCACTGCAGCGCATCCGAACAGGGCTGGCGACGAAGCCCGGCAACGAGCTCGCGGCGGTGCTGTGGCATCAGGGTGAGAGCGATGTGCCGCTGCTGACCGGTCCGGTGTACGCGGAGAAGCTCGACAGCCTGATCGACACGCTCCGCGGCGAGTTCGGCGACGTTACGTTCGTGGTGGGCCAGATGGTGCCCGACGAGATCGAATCAGGGGAGGCGAACTACGCCGTCATCGATGCCGTGCATGCCGATACTCCCCGGCGCAAGGCGGAAGTGGCGTACGTGCCGGGTCCGCGCGGGCTCTACAACAGCGAGACCGAGAAGATCCACTACAACGGCGAGGGGCAACGGGAACTGGGCCGCCGAATGTGGGAGGCCTTCGCAGACATCTCTCCGAACGTACGGCGTTCGACCGACAATGCTTGACACACGAGGTGAATGTGGCACTAATAGATGGTCGACAAAGGCCGGAATGGGGGCTTCCGGGAGAATTCGGCAACGCGGGGGACGCGTGCGGTTAATGCAGTAGAAACATGTAACGACCTGCGGGTTCTCGCCGATCAACACACCGTTACCAAGTGACACAATAAGCACGAAAAGATAATCTGCACGACGGGGTGGCACGGAGCTGTGCCGATCACGCAAGGGTTCGGCAACGCGTAAGTACCGAGGGGAAGCAAGTGTCAGTCAGCGATCTGGAAGCGCAGAGTTCGGTTGTCTCGCGGCGTGATGCACGACGGTTACGCAGAACGACATCGCGTCGTGAATGGGAGACGCACTACACCGAGGGCCTCCGTGTCACCGATACGGTGGTCGTCCTCGGCGCGGTGACGGTTGCGCAGATCATCCGCTTCGGCGAGATCGATTTTCGTGAACCGTGGTCCGTCATCGGCTATCTCGGCATATCCGGAGTGCTCGCGATTCTGTGGCTGACGTTTCTCGCCATCTTCCGCACCCGTTCGCCACGGGTGATCGGCAACGGCTCGGAGGAGTACCGCCGCATCGTGTCGGCCACGTTCCGGCTCTTCGGAACCATCGCGATCCTCTCCCTGCTCTTCCGTCTGGACATCGCCCGTCTGTATCTCGCGATCGCACTGCCCGTCGGCCTGATCGGACTTCTGCTCAGTCGGTGGGTGTGGCGAAAAGTGGTGTCACGCAAACGTGCTCGTGGCGGATACCAGACCTCGGTACTCATCGTCGGCAGCCGCAGCTCGGCTCTCGCCATGGCCAAGTCGTTCGAGCGTTCCCCCGAGGCCGGCTACAGCGTGGTCGGCATCTGCCTACCCAACTACGAGCCCGGCAACGACACGTCCTTCACCGTCGACGGCGTCGAGATCCCGGTGCTCGGTGACGAGCACAGTGTCGTCGAGGCCATCGAGACCTCCGGCGCAGACACCGTGGCGGTGACCGCCACCGAACACATCGGCCATCGCGGACTGCGAAAGATGGTGTGGGATCTGGAGAAGAAGAAGGTCGACCTCGTGGTCTCGCCCGGCGTGGTGGACGTCGCCGGTCCGCGTCTGGTGATGCGTCCGGTGGCGAACTTCCCACTCATCCATGTCGAGAAGCCGCAGTACAACGGTGCGAAGCGATTCGGCAAGACGGCGTTCGACTTCCTGTTCGCCGCCTCGGTCCTCCTGCTGATCTCACCGGTCCTGATCACTCTCGCCGCAATCATCAAGCTCACCAGCAAGGGCTCGATCTTCTACAAGTCCGAGCGAATGGGCATAGACGGCAAGCCTTTCCAGATGATCAAGTTCCGCAGCATGGTGCAGGACGCCGACAAGCGCGTACAGGAACTGGCCGCCCTCAACGAAGGGGCAGGCGGGGTGTTGTTCAAGATGCGCGACGACCCACGGGTCACCCGGGTGGGCAAGGTGATGCGCAAGTTCAGCCTCGACGAGCTGCCGCAGTTCGTCAACGTGCTCAAGCGTGAGATGAGCGTGGTGGGTCCGCGGCCGCCGCTGCGCAGCGAAGTGGAAACGTACGACGGCGACGTGCGTCGTCGACTGCTCGTCAAGCCCGGCATCACCGGGTTGTGGCAGGTGAGTGGTCGATCGGATCTGTCGTGGGAGGAGAGCGTTCGCCTCGATCTCTCGTACGTCGAGAACTGGTCCATGACAGGGGATCTGCTCATCATCGCCAAGACCGCGGTCGCAGTTGCCAAGAGCGACGGCGCGTACTAGTTCGAGGACGCTCACCCTGCGGACGGTCGGTTTTGTTCGTACCATGACGCAATGACAACTGTTTCGGAGAACGGACGTGACGTGACCATGGCGCAGAATACGTTTCACGACTTCTTGGCCGATCGCATCGATGTGATCGCCAAGGTTCATCTGAACAGGTCCACCTCGCTGCACGCGGTGATCTCCGACAGCGTCGATGCCTACACCTCGGCATTCGCGGAGTACCACGGTACCGACGTCCCCTTGGATCTACTCGCTCCCGAGGTCCGCTCCGAATTGAGCGATTTCATCCACCGCTGCGCCGAGGCCGTCGAAGAACCGGAGAACCCGCAGTTTCCCGTTCGTCGCTGAACATCCTTCCTGTTTGACCATCTGCTCGAGGGGTAACTCCCTGATGCTCATGTGCAGTTCAGCTCGGTGTATCCGGTCGTTTGCCTTGAGCACTCAGTGTCGTACCGATACTGCGGCTTTGTCGTGGTTGCGGTCGAAACCAAGGAGATTGCCGGAGTATGCGCATCACAGTGTTCGGAACCGGGTATCTCGGTGCCACCCATGCGGCTTGTATGGCCGAGCTGGGGCACGACGTACTCGGCGTCGACGTAGACGAGGCGAAACTACGCAAGCTCGAGGCCGGCGAGGTCCCCTTCTGGGAGCCTGGGCTCCGGGAGGTACTGCAGCGCAATATCGCGGCTGGCCGTCTGCGTTTCACATCCTCGTACGAGGAGGCGGCCGCGTTTGCCGAGATCCACTTCCTGGGTGTCGGTACGCCCCAGAAGAGGGGCGAGTACGCGGCAGACATGAAGTATGTCGACTCAGTGGTCGAGACGCTCGCACCGCTGTTGACCAAGCCGGCTGTGATTTTCGGTAAGTCGACCGTCCCCGTGGGTACAGCAGAGCGGCTTGGACATTTGGCGCGCGAGCTGTCACCGGCCGGTAGTGGTGTCGAGATTGCCTGGAATCCGGAGTTCCTGCGTGAAGGGTTTGCCGTCAAGGACACACTGCGACCCGACCGCCTGGTGCTCGGCGTGGATCGCGCCCGTCCGGGACGCGCCGAGGAGTTCGCCCGAGAGGTGTACGCGCAGCTACTCGACGAGAAGATCCCGTTCCTGGTCACCGACCTGGCCACCGCCGAGCTGGTCAAGGCATCGGCCAACGCGTTTCTGGCCACCAAGATCTCGTTCATCAACGCTATCGCGGAGGTCTGTGAGGCCGCGGGTGCAGACGTCACCGTGCTCGCCGATGCCATCGGCCACGACGAGCGCATCGGCCGCAAGTTCCTCAATGCCGGCATCGGCTTCGGCGGCGGCTGCCTGCCCAAGGACATCCGGGCGTTCATGGCCCGGGCCGGTGAACTGGGCGCTGACCAGGCGCTGACGTTCCTGCGTGAGGTCGACAACATCAACATGCGACGCCGCACACGCATGGTGGAGTTGGCGCGTGAGGCCTGTGGGTCTCTCCTCGGTGCACGGGTCGCTGTGTTGGGTGCCGCATTCAAGCCCGATTCGGACGACGTTCGTGATTCACCGGCTCTCAATGTCGCTGGGCAGATCCAGCTCCAGGGTGCCGCGGTCAACGTGTACGACCCCAAGGCCATGGAGAACTCCCGTGCACTGTTCCCCACCCTGACCTACAGCAGTTCTGCGCTCGAAGCCTGCGAGGGTGCTGACGTGGTGCTGGTGCTGACGGAGTGGAAGGAATTCAAGGCACTCGCTCCGAAGGATCTGGAGGGTGCGGTGCGCAGCAAGACTTTGATCGACGGGCGCAACTGCCTGGACCCGGAACAGTGGCGCGCGGCGGGGTGGAACTATCGGGGGTTGGGGCGTCCCTGATCGCAGCGGGCGAGGGCGTTTTCCGAAATTCATTCAAGGAAATGAATTTCGAACCTGCGGCGGCATCTCCGACGGAATCCAATTTTCACGCCGGTTCCCGGCTCGTATCGGGCACTTCGCTGGCTTCGGCCTGCATCTCGGGGTGATATACCCTTTATCGGCAGTAAGCGCATGCTGCGCTATATGATAGATGCCCTAAAAACAACTTCGATACCTGTGACTCGTCACAGTTCACGTTCAATCCGCTTGCTGCAGAGCAATTTTGGGCGGAAATATTGCTAGCGCTGTTCGATTGTTCTCGTAGATCGCAGCATTACCTTCGATGTGGTAAACAACGTCAATGCTGTTATTGGTTTGTGATCTGTACCGCTCGCGTGGTGGTACATCGAACGGCATGGGACTATTTCAATTCGATACCAGTCGCACAGCGGATGGGTATCGATCGGATTCATCCGCTCGCCGGTGGCGTGCGTACTAGTGCAAAGGAGGGGAGCACGTGGCAACTGTCGGGGCTGCACACCGCTCTCTCTGGGGATCTCCCCGTCGTTCGGACGTGGTGGCAACGCGCACGCTGACGTCGCGGCACGTGTGGGAACGTCAGTACATCGCACGCCTGCGGGTGACCGATGTACTGGTCGTGATCCTGTCGGTTGCTCTGGCTCAGATCGTGCGGTTCGGCGACGTCGAGACCACCGGCTTGCTCTCGACCATGACGTACACCGGTGTGTCCGTCGCACTGGCCGGAATGTGGATTGCGTTCCTCGCGATCTTCCGCACCAGATCGCCTCGCGTCATCGGAAACGGTGCTGAAGAGTACCGGCGCATCGTATCGGCAACCTTCCGCCTGTTCGGGGTCATCGCGATCGCGTCGCTGCTCTTCCGGATCGATATCGCACGGCTCTACCTTGCTATCGCTCTACCCGTCGGACTTCTCGCACTGCTCCTGACCCGTTGGGCCTGGCGCAAGATCGTCACCCGACTTCGCGGTAAGGGCGAGTACAAGACCTCAGTCCTGATCGTGGGAAGCCGTACGGCGGCGGTGTCGATGGCGCAGTCGTTCGAGAAGTCTGCGTCTGCGGGGTACGCGGTGGTAGGAATCTGCATGCCCGGCTACGAGGCTCCGCGGGACGGTGTGGTTCACGTCGAAGGCACCGACATTCCGGTGCTGGGCGACGAGCACGACGTTCTCGACGCCATCGAAGAGTGCGGTGCAGACACGGTTGCCGTGACGGCCACCGAGCACCTCGGCCACAAGGGCATCCGAAAGATGATCTGGGATCTGGAGAAGAAGGACGTCGACCTTGTGGTCGCCCCAGGTGTTGTCGATGTGGCCGGCCCCCGACTGGTGATGCGGCCCGTTGCCGGCTTCCCGCTGATCCACGTAGAGAAGCCGCAGTACAACGGCGCGACGCGGTTCAGCAAGACCGCATTCGATCTCACGTTCGCGGCACTGGTGTTGGTGCTGATCTCGCCCGTCCTGCTGGCAGTGGCCATCGCGGTGAAGGCCACGAGTCGCGGACCGGTGTTCTACAAGTCCGAGCGGATGGGCATCGACGGCAAGCCGTTCTCGATGATCAAGTTCCGCAGCATGACCGTCGACGCGGACAAGCAGGTTGCGAACCTTCTCGATCAGAACGAGGGTGCCGGCGGTGTCCTGTTCAAGATGCGTGACGATCCGCGGGTGACACCGGTCGGCAAGGTGCTGCGGCGTTTCAGTCTCGACGAGTTGCCGCAGTTCATCAATGTGCTCAAGCGCGAGATGAGCGTGGTGGGGCCGAGGCCTCCGCTGCGACGTGAGGTGGAGACCTACAACGGTGAGGTTCGACGGCGACTGTTGGTCAAGCCGGGAGTCACGGGTCTGTGGCAGGTCAGTGGACGATCCGACCTGTCGTGGGAAGAGACTGTGCGGCTTGATCTTTCGTATGTCGAGAATTGGTCGATGGTGGGGGATCTGTTGATCATCGCCAAGACCATGAAGGCAGTGGCTGGAAGCGACGGGGCGTATTGAGTTTGCCCAAGTCGGGTGTTCGTCGCGCAGTTCACATGTCGGGAGGGCCAGGAATTCAATGAGCAAGTCAGTTGCGATCATCGGTACGCGGGGATACCCGAGCTATTACGGCGGATTCGAGACGCTGATCAGGCGCCTCGCGCCGTACTTGGTCGAAGCAGGCTGGGACGTGGCTGTTTACGGGCGTCCAGGTGCAGTCAAGACGGATGACCCATTACTGGACTTTAGGGTGTCATCACTGATGACGAAGGGTCTCGAAACCAAGTCACTGAGCACTCTCAGCTATGGTTTGACGTCATCGCTCAGTGCGGCCCGTCGCAAGCCCGACGTGGCTTTGATCATGAACGTGGCAAACGGGTACTGGCTTCCGCTGCTCCGATCTCGCGGCATTCCGACGGTCGTGAACGTCGATGGCATCGAGTGGGAACGAGCGAAGTGGGGCAGCAACGCCAAGCGAGTGTTCCGCGGCGGGGCTCGACTGACTGCGAAGTATGCGTCGGAGCTGGTATGCGACTCGCACGAGATCAAGCGGCGCTGGCAGCGCGATTTCGGGCGCGACGGAGCGTTCATTCCCTACGGCGGCGACACTCCCGACAGACTTCCGGTGGTCGAGGGTCTGAAGTCCAGAGAGTACGTCCTGATTGTGGCTCGGTTCGTCCCTGAAAACACCGTTCCCGAGTTCCTCGAAGCAGCTAGGGAACTCAGCAAGAAGTGGAACGTAGTGATCGTTGGCTCCTCAGGCTACGGCGGGGAGCTAGACCTTGCGGCGAAAAAGTTGTCTGAAGAATCGTCCCGCGTGCAGTGGCTGGGCCATGTCAGCGACGACAAGAAGCTGTTCTCGCTCTGGCAGCATGCGGGTGCCTACTTTCACGGTCACAGCGTTGGGGGCACGAATCCTGCGTTGGTCCAGGCAATGGCTTGTGGTGCTCCCACCGTCGCCCGAGACACCGTATACAACCGTGAGGTGCTGGGTGGGGCCGGTGTCTTCTGTGAACCCACATCAGCGAGCATCTCCCAATCGATGCTCGGACTCATGGAAGATCGCGGACTTCAAGACCAACTCAGCAGGCAATCCATTGAGCGCGCCAAATCTGAATATTCCTGGGACGATATCTGCGCAAAATACGATCGGTCGATCAGTAAACTAGTGCCTGTTTCTGAGCCTGTGAGTGACTTGAGATGAGTGCGACTACGAAACTCGCAAATAAGCTGATTGGAATAGTAAAAAAAACCGACTATCAAGTGGACCCAGCGATCGACGGGCGCTATATAGCTTCGATCATGGCCAAGCGAGTACTCATGAAAGCCACTGGCGCTGTTCGATTTAGGACGGCTCGAAGCGGCCCTTTCGTTGGGCGCTCTGTCAGGATCAAAGCCAGGCGGCACATCACCTTGGGTACTGGAGTTACCTTCGACGATGGCAGCTACATCGATGCGATGTCCTCGGGAGGTGTCAGCATCGGACAGAATAGTTCGGTAGGAAGAAACACTAGGATCGAATGCATTGGCAGCCTGAAGCATCTTGGTAAAGGGCTGACGGTCGGTGACAATGTCGGGCTCGGAACCGACTCATTGTACGGCTGTGCGGGTGGGATAAAAGTTGGTGACGGCACTATCGTCGGAAACTACTGTTCATTTCATTCCGAGAATCATATTTCTACCAATCTGTCGATTCCAATACGAGATCAAGGAGTAACGCATCAGGGCATTTCCATTGGGGCAAACTGTTGGATTGGATCCCGAGTAACCGTGCTCGACGGGGCGATCATCGGAGACGGCTGCATTATCGCAGCAGGCGCAGTCGTAACAGCCGGTATATATCAGTCCAACGCCATTTATGGAGGAGTGCCGGCACGCTTTTTGAGGGAACGGGAATGAGCCAAGAAGATAAGCGCCCTATATTGGTGTCGCATCCCTCTCCGGACCTCTACGGCTCAGACCTCCAGCTGCTGGAGTCAGTAACCGCCCTCGCTGGACGGGGGCACCCAGTGCACGTCGTACTTCCCAGGACGGGTCCACTCGAAAAGTTGCTAGTCGACCGGGGAGCGAGTACGGAGGTTATTCCCTTTCCGGTGAGCAGAAAGTCGGTACTTAATCCCAAAGCTCTGCCTGGTTATATCCTCGAAACGCTCGCCGCCACTGCCCGTAGTGTGCGCCTGTTGAGGCGCATGCGACCTGACTTGATCTATGCGAACACAATAACGGCACCTGTATGGATATTGGCGGGCTGGCTAACTGGTACCCCAACGCTCTGCCATGTCCACGAAGCAGAGGAGACAGGAAGCCGTGTGCTTCGAATGCTACTAGCAGCGCCGTTGTTGCTTTGTCGGACGATTGTCGTAAATAGCTTGGCGTCGCGCAAAGTCATCTATGAATCGTGGCCAAGGCTTGATGGCCGGATAGAACTTATTTACAACGGGATTCCTCAACATGATACAACGACCAGCGGCATCCTGTTCCCCAAGACCGAGGGGATACGTATCGTACTCGTCGGACGATTGTCACCGCGAAAAGGCACAGATGTGGCGTTAGAGGCGTTGGCTACGCTAGTTGAGCAAGGGCTTGATGTCTCCATTGCGCTCTGTGGCGACACGTATCCAGGATACGAGTGGTTCGAAGACAGATTACGAAGACGGGCGACTCAAGGCGATTTGAATGGCCGAGTGCACTTTTGCGGTTACATCAAGAACGTGCGTGGTTATCTTGAGGAGGCCGACATTGTGATTGTTCCATCCATAGCTGAGCCCTTTGGGAACGTGGCAGTCGAGGCGCAACTTGCGTCGATACCAGTAGTCGCGTCTAACGTACAGGGCCTTGCGGAGATCATTGATGATGGTCGGACCGGGTTGCTGTGTCCCGCTGGTGACCATGTCAAGATCGCCGAGGCCGTCACTCTTCTTGCGAAAGACCCAGCTTGGGCAGCAAAACTTGCTCAGGCTGGATACGATTCAGCGGTGCAGCGATTCAGTGTGGAGCGTTACCAAGGGTCGATCGTGAGCACAGTCGAAGAGTCTATTAAGGCACGAAACGAACTTTCCTGGCTTTTTGACCGACGAAAGGCGGCCGCAGATGAGCGAACTGGTTCGTAGTCGTGAAATGAGCCGTAGGGAGCCGCCGGATATAGGACTGTTATCCGTAATCGTCGTAACGTACAACAGCAAGGAGATAGTCGGATCCTGCATAGAACCACTTCAGAATAAGCCCGCTATAGAAATCATAGTGGTTGATAACGCGTCGAGCGATGGAACTGCTGATTTCGTCCGCGAACAATACCCAGCGGTGAGAGTCGTCGATAGTGGTGGAAATCTGGGTTTCGCCAAGGGGGTGAATCTGGGCGCCAGTTACGCGACCGGTGTTGCACTTGTTTTACTGAACCCCGACGCTTCTGTGAGTCACACAAATCTACTGTCCCTTCATAGGGTGCTAGCTGATAATCCCGATGTTGGGGTTGTCGCACCATTGCTGGACCATCCGGGTCGAGGCTTGTCGGTGCGTGAAGGCGGGATGTCGCCAACCATCTGGCACGTCTTCTGCCATTACTATGGGTTATCGCGAATATTTGCCGGTCGCAGAGTATTTCGCGGAATGTATATTCTCAGATCTCAGAGTTTCGACAGCATCGATGTCGACTGGGTATCGGGAGCGTGCATGGCGGTGCCTTCTGAAGTCTGGAACTTGCACGGTGGACTGTCGGAACGGTGGTTCATGTACGCGGAGGACGTAGAATTCTGCTTGCGTGTCCGGCATGGGGGCAAGCGGGTTGTAATATGCGGCGAAATAGAAGGGACACACGGACTCGGGGAAAGCAGCGGCAACGCCGCACCGGATCCAACCAATGCGCTTTGGCTAACAAATTTGTTCGAACTCTACAAAATGGAAATTTCTCCAAGCCGATTGCATAACGTTCTGTGGAAAATGATTTTCGGCGGTGGTCTCGCTGCCAGGTCGTTTGCAATTGCAGTAAAGATGCTCTCGAAACGCCAGCAGCCAAGCCGAAGTTCTGACTTTAGACGGTTCAACTTTTATCTTCGTGAACTTTCAAAGCAAGATAGTTTGCGAGGAATGAAATGATCGGAATGCCCTCAGCGTCAGGAAAGAACAGCAAGATTCTTTCTGGCCTAGCGATCACGCTTGTGATCGGCATCGGCGCGGTGTTAGCGCCAGCGACGGTGGGAAGCGTGTATGTGATCGCAGCTGTAGCTGGCATCTTACTGGTTCTTGCCTCCGCCGCTCATCCGAGGTTTGCGGTTGTTTTGTGGTTGCTGTCTGCATGCTTCCTACCATTTTGGGTTGGTGTTGAGAACCCGTTTTACTTGCCTGCGAGTTCTCTAGCTGGACTGCTTGTTCTTTGCGGAGCCTTTGTTAGAAATCCATGGCGGATCGGGCGGGTGGATACAGCAGTGCTTCTGTTCTGCGTCCTATGCCTCGTGTGTGGCGTAGTTGGACTGTCACGGCCGGGCGACGTCACGAACGTCATGACGCAGTGGCTGCTTTCATTTGTTGTTGGCCGACTGCTTGTTCAAAGAGCTGGCCTCCCTTTCACCTACCGTGCAATAGCGTGTATATTCAGCGCTGCTGCAGCCTGTTCGATAGTCGAATTTTTTTCCGACTGGAATCCTTACTACGGATGGGTAGTCGACAACACGCAGTACCTTGCTTGGGGACACGAGCAAGATCGAGGGGGAATTGTCCGTGCGGAATGGGCATTCGGTCATTCGATTGCGCTGGGCTGCGCACTGGCGATGGCAATTCCCATCGTTTTCAACTGTAATTTTAAACCCGTGTTTCGTGCAGCTTTAATCGCCGTGCTGCTCGGTGGCGCAGTTGTCTCTTTCAGCCGATCAGGTATGATCAGTGCCGTCTTTGCCCTTCTGCTTTCACTGTTGTTCTTCTCTGATAAAGAGAAGGCTCGAGGCAGATTGGCCGTCGTGCTGGTACTCGGGTCTATTGCTTGGTTTGCGATTCCAAAGATTTTGTCCGTTTTTGCCGAGGAAGGTCGTCGGGCGACAATCTCAGCGGATTACCGTATCACTTTGATCGATCTGATTCCATCCATGAATCCTTTGGGATTGGCAAAGGGTTATACCGAGCCCAGTCGTGGAGAGTTTTATTTTCAGGGCTTTAAGTCTATTGACAGCACCTTCGTACTGCTGGGCGTTAGCTTCGGATTTGTTATCGCCTTACTTGCGCTCGTGGGCGTTGGGTGGCTTGCATGGCGCGTATTACGTCGTACATCGTCCGCTCCCGCGATCAGTGTCTTGGCCGTTGTTCCGGCGCTGTTTACGGTGGCTCTGATAACGCAGTTCGGCTCAATATTCTGGTTTTTTCTCGGAATGTTGTCCTTGCACGACAGATTGAACCCAGACCGAAAGGTCGATCCTGAAGCGCCGAGCGGCCTCTCAGATTTAGACGCAAGCTTGATTGGAACCAAGTCGTCGGCGGTAAGCAACAAGATAGGTTTGGTCGAAGATGTCTAGTCAAAAAAGGCCAAATGTTCTGGTGCTGTGGGCGGACCCCGCAGCAGAGAATCTAGGACTTCAAGCCCTCGCCGCAGGTGTGCGTGCTGTCGCGGAGCGCAGTTGGGGTGAATGCGACGTCACGTTTCATTCGCACAACACCCTTGGCACCCCGCTGCGAAGAAAATTAGCCTTACAGGACTTTGGTCGACGAGCTGGGCCTATTGCTGCGTATTTTCGTCAATTCGATGTAGTTATGGACACGGGTGGTGGCGATAGTTTCACTGATATTTATGGTGTTCAGCGGCTTCTCTTGATGGCTTACATTCAGCGAGCATGTAGGAAGGCGAGGGTGTCGTTAGTAATGACTCCCCAAACAGTCGGCCCTTTTCGGACCCGCCTTGGACGCGTAGTTGCTTCTCGATTATTGACCAGCGTGGACGTGCTGTGTACCCGCGACCCGGTAAGCTCTCAAGTTGCAAAGGATCTTGGCCGCAAGCCAAACCTGCTGGCAACCGATATGGCCTTTGCGTTACCACGACCGAAACCCGTGGATCAGCGCGATGTTGTTCTGAATGTGTCGGGCTTGCTGTGGCAGTCGAACCCGCACGTGGATTCTCTTCGGTACAGAGCGAATGTCGTCGATTTGGTAGATCGTTTGCTTGCCGCGGACAGACGCGTCACCTTGCTAGCACACGTGTTGGACTCTCCGGTTCCCGACAATGACGTTCCAGCTGTATACGAAGCTGCCGACGCGATAAATGGAAAAGTTGAGATTGTCGTCCCTGAGGATCTTGAGGAGGCTCGCAGGGTTCTAGCCGGAAGCCGTGTTCTAGTAGGTTCTAGAATGCATTCTGCTATTAACGCGCTGTCTGTGGGGGTTCCCGCGATTTCGTGGTCGTACTCCAGAAAGTTTGGTCCACTTATGGATGCGTTAGGTTGGCAGCACACTATCGACCTCACTACCGGCTGTGATCCAGTTCCTGAAACCTTGCAGTTGATCACGACCGACTCTTTCCAGGCACTTGAGGGGGCAGCACCTGGAGTTGCAGCCTCCGCGGAAAGAGAGATCGAGGAGATGGTCGCTGTATTGAGCTCGCATGACCTATTTGCTCCGTTCAGCGTGGGTCGGACGGCATGAGTTCGCTGCCACGTGATGAACTTATGAACCGCGCCTTCATGAGTCGAATAATCGCTCGCTACTACAGACGTTTTCCTTTTGGTGGGCGGGCAATCGCACTAGCTTCAAAATTTGAAGGTGGGCAAATGTTCTCGGCGACGCTAAGGGAGGTGTTGCAGCGTGACTACGGAGTGGTAGCCGGTTCGTATAGCTATGGTTCTTTGTTGCAACCAGGATACGCGGATGTGGATACAGTTATCGGACGATACGTATCGATCGGGCCGGGAGTACGACGGATTGGTGCAGCTCATCCACTGGCTGAAGTCAGTATGCATCCGTTCTGGTACAACTCAACGCTCGGTTTTGTAGATAAGGATTCCGATGTCGAGCGAACCGGGTGCGTTATTGAGCATGACTGCTGGATCGGTGCAAATACTTTGATCCTACCTGGTTGCACACGTATCGGCGTTGGGTCCGTCATCGGTGCAGGATCTGTGGTCACTCGTGATATCCCAGACTTTGCTATTGCAGTGGGCAATCCAGCTAGGGTGGTCCGGCGGCGGTTTGAACCGGCCGATGCACAGCGAATTCTGGACTCCCGCTACTGGGAGCTTGAGCCTGCAGGTGTCCGGAAGTTAATTGCTTCGTTTCGTGACCATAAATCGACGCTTGGCTGAATCATGGCACTGTCTCCCCCTCGAGGTGCAGGAAAGTTTAATTCGCCGTTGCTCATATCGGTGAGTCGTGTTGCAATTATGCTGATTGCACTCGGCACGGCACCAATCATTTCACGCGAGCTGGGTCCGTCCGGCAGAGGCCTCTATGCAACATGTCTAGCGGCCCTTGGTCTGGCCCCTGTGATAATTGGTCTCGGTATTCCCATGGCAGTTCGGAGACTAGCCTCAATTATCGACCATCGGCCAGTTGTTCGAAGCGCGTATCGGATTGTGCTTCTTTTGCTCTCGCCAGCATTTGGTCTTGGTGTCGTAGTCTCGATACTGTTGGTTCCAAATTTGACTTATTCGCAACGAAACTGGTTTTTGGTGGCAATGTCAACCACCGCGTTCTTCGTGTTGGTGCTTTGTGCGCAGAGTGTGCTGATAGCGGCCCATCGCTATTTTGCCATTGCATTGTTGCATTTTATTCAGCCTTTTGTCACTGCCACTGCCGCTTTTGTATTTTGGGCTTTCTCGGAGGTCACGCTCGAGATTCTTTTGTGGGGATACGTAGCCGGCACGTCGCTTGCTGCTCTGACTGCTTTTGTCTTGCTGAGAGTCAGCGTGCGGGGTCCGCGTATGTCTTTTGAGTATCTAGGTCGGCAGGGTGTCAAGTACGCGGGGAGTCAGATCGCTGAGACCGCTGCGAGCACTGTCGTCTTGCTCCTGGCGGTCGCCACGATGGGCTCGTACGAGGCTGGTTTGCTAGCTGTCTCGATTACGCTTGCCACCCTGCCTCTAGCGCTTGGATATGCGATTGGATCCGCGGTATTCGGAGGTGTCGCATCTGCCAATTCGACCAACCTGCCTAGAGCGAGGGCATCAGCGATCCGGGCAGCATTTGTTGTTGGGATTCTGGGCGCGTTGACGCTGGTGCTTGTTACGCCGTACGGTTTGCCGTTATTGTTCGGCAGCGCCTTTTTGCCTGCAGTTCCGGCTGCTGTCGTTTTGGTCTCTAGTTCGCTTTTTCTGGTCGTAAATTATGTCGCAACGCAAGTGCTCGGCGCAGAAGGGCGTGGCTCGGCGATGGCTTTGTGGCAAGTTGCTGGGTTAGCTGTCGCAGTCGCCGGGCTTCTTTGTCTGTCTGGCGATTTTGGCGCGTTTGGGGCCGCTCTATCAATGGCAGCGGGTTGGTTGGTGACAACGGTCGGATGTCTAGGAACGCTGCGGGTTGGACCTTCCGTAGTAATTATTGGTGTGGCTGATTTGAAGGCATGTTTTCAACTATGCGTGCGGGGAAAGTTCGTGTACATGAGGTAGTGTGATTACTAGCGACCTTGCCTTGTTCGAATGAATGTTCCTGCCGCCGCTTTGAGGCTTCTCTTTGTAGTTGCGCTTAGGCGAGTGAGTCCGTAACCGGAGTAACGGGGTGTGCGTTTCCCGGCTAAACTTCGCCCAAGAAGTCGTGCGGCCAGAGTGTGTTTTCTGTCGACCTGTAGCGGCTGAACAGCAGCTACTAGCTTGAGGTCGAGCGGTGAAAGCGAGAGCGTTCCGCATCTGGCTGCTTCCTTAAGAAGTTCTTCTCCTCGCTGGGTCCTCGCTATTACTACCGACCTACCGTCCGCGTTCTCAAAGGCAGGGTATCCCTTGCTGTCCACCTCCCAGTAATCGCCTACAGCTATATCGGCGTGTCCTCCGGTCCCATCGACGCACAACTTGCACCGCCATTGGACGGTGCGGCCTAGGTGTGTTCCCCATGACTCGTCATAAGACATCGTGCGCGATTCGCCGGTTTTGAGTGTGATCTTGAATGTTCCGGGCCATCCGTCGCCTCTGTATCTGAGCGATTTGATTTGGTCAGACGGCGCTTCCAGCAGAACTGCGAGCGCGTCGGTTGCTGATTGGCGAGGTGTGCCTGCGCAAAAGAAAGATACGGTAATGGGACGATCTTCTTGGGGAATTCCGATCGCATTCGATAGTTGGGCAAGGGCAGTAGCTTCACATGGCTTTCCCACGAATGCTTGACCGTCGAAATCCGATGGCGCAACCATTGGTAGGTTGGCTACCGGCGCATAACGTGACCCTGCAGCTCTTATCGCATCATCTCGCGAAAGGAGTTTCAAAGGGACTGTGTTCCGAGGGTTACTTGGGTCTTCCTGACTCGCCACCACGGCGCTGACTCGTTTTGTTTCTAGGAGCCAATTCGTGAAGGCTGTTATCACGCCTGCGCTGCTGCCTGCTAGGCGAATTTCCGGGTCCGTCGCCCAACCGACCCACGCGGATGAGTAGGATCCAAATATATTGTGCGCGTGCTGGTTTGGATTCTTGAGCGGTGCTATTACGCGGATGCCAGGGCACATTGCTTTGAAGACATCGGCCTCGAGTTTTGATTGTTCCCTGGTTTCCGAGGGGCTGCGTGGAGCCAGGGTCGGGCGCATGTAGCTGTCCTCCGCCAGCCCAATCGTTATTCGATCGGAAACAAGAGCGCATCCTCCGCATCCGCTGCAATTGTCGTTCTTGAGAACTTGCCTGACTGCATGTCGGAGTGGGTCAGTTCGCAAGACTTAAGCTCCTTGTGTGGGGTAGCACTGCTCGGGCGCGCTAGCACTGCGGTTCGACGAAGTATAGTTCGCAATTGGCAGAACCCTCTTCCGAGGAAGTCGACGAGTTCTGTGTTTACTTTGCACTCGATTGAGGTCTGACACTCCCCAACAGGACACTCGTGGATGGTAGCGCGCTTTGACGACCGAGGGTCTAGTCATCTGCGGCGGCCCGTGAGATTGAGGCGCAGTCGTATTCGATTTGCGCGATCAGGTGTCGCGCGGATTTGGCCTACTTCTGGAAGACTTCGCCGTCATGCGGGGAATCATTCTGGCGGGCGGCACGGGCTCGCGTCTTCATCCGATCACGATGGGCGTCAGCAAGCAGCTGGTCCCGGTCTACGACAAACCGATGATCTACTACCCGCTCTCGACTCTGATCCTGGCCGGGATCCGCGAGATCCTCGTCATCACCACACCCCAGGACGCCGACCAGTTCACGCGTCTGCTCGGTGACGGCTCCCAATTCGGCATCGACTTGACCTACAAGGTCCAACACGAGCCCAACGGACTCGCCCAGGCGTTCGTGTTGGGTGCCGACCACATCGGCACCGGCTCCGCGGCATTGGTGTTGGGCGACAACATCTTCTACGGCCCCGGCCTGGGCACCCAACTGTCCCGCTTCGACACCATCGACGGCGGAGCCGTCTTCGCCTACGAGGTCTCCGACCCCACCGCCTACGGCGTCATCGAATTCGATGCGAACCGAAAAGCCATCTCCCTCGAAGAAAAACCCGCCGCCCCGAAATCGAACTACGCCGTCCCGGGGCTGTACTTCTACGACAACGACGTCATCGCCATCGCCCGCGACCTGCAACCGTCCGCGCGTGGGGAATACGAGATCACCGACGTCAACCGCCACTATCTCGAGGCCGGCCGCCTCCAGGTCGAAGTCCTCCCCCGCGGTACCGCCTGGCTCGACACCGGCACCTTCGACTCGCTGCTCGACGCCTCGAACTACGTGCGCACCATCGAACAACGCCAGGGCCTGAAGATCGGGTCCCCCGAAGAGGTGGCGTGGCGACGCGGATTCATCACCGACGACGAACTGCGCGCCCGCGCGGAGACACTCGTCAAATCCGGGTACGGCCGCTACCTGCTGGATCTGATCGACCGAGGACACCGAGCATGAGCTTTCGTGAGTTGAGCATTGCCGGTGCCTACGAGTACACCCCACGCCAGTTCGGCGACGATCGCGGTGTGTTCTTCGAATGGTTCAAAGCCGGCCTCTTCGCCGAGACCACCGGGCGGTCGTTGGAGCTGCTGCAGGCGAACTGCTCGGTCTCCGCCGCCGGGGTCCTGCGTGGGATCCACTTCACCACCAACCCACCCGGACAAGCGAAATACGTCACCTGCGCCCGCGGAGCGTTCCTCGACGTCATCGTCGACCTGCGTGTCGGATCCCCGACGTTCGGGCAGTGGGACTCGGTGCTGATCGACGACATCGACCGCAGAGCGGTGTTCCTGTCCGAAGGACTCGGCCACGCCATCTTGTCGTTGGAAGACAACTCGACCGTCATGTACCTGTGCAGCCTCGAGTACACCCCGGCCCTGGACCGCGACATCAACCCACTCGACCCCGCCCTGGGCATCGACTGGCCCACCACCGCACGCGACGGATCGCCCCTGACCTACGAACTCTCCGACAAGGACACAGCTGCCCCCACCCTCGCCGAAGCCCTCGAACGCGGAGACCTGCCGGACTTTCGCGAGGCTGGAAGCCACTAAACCGAACGGTTTCGGAGAAGTAGCTTTCCGAACAGTCGAAACCCTGGATTGGCTGAGAACGGCGGGCGCTGAGCCCGATTGAGTCCGTAAAATACTGTTGCACAGGGTGATTCCCAGTGTGCGGTTCTCCTGCACCGATGACGGTCCACTTGTACGCTGACCCCAGCATGCATGGTGTGCCTGAACGGAGCAGGTATGAAAAAGGCCTTCATCACGGGAATTACCGGTCAGGATGGCTCCTATTTGGCGGAGCTCCTGTTGTCCAAGGGTTACGAAGTACACGGCTTGATCCGCCGTGCGTCGACTTTCAACACCTTGCGCATCGAGCATCTGTACGTGGACCCGCACGTGTCTGCAGCAAAGCTGTTCCTTCACTACGGCGACCTCAGCGATGGCACGCGAATGTTGATGCTCATGGCCGATATTCGGCCCGACGAGGTGTACAACCTCGCTGCGCAGTCACATGTTCGGGTCAGCTTCGACGAGCCCGAACATACCGGCGACACAACAGGAATCGGATCCATACGACTCCTCGAAGCAGTAAGGCTGGCTGGAGTGAAGTGCCGCTTCTATCAAGCCTCGAGCTCCGAGATGTTCGGTGCCAGTCCACCGCCGCAGAACGAAGACACCCTGTTCTATCCTCGGTCGCCGTACGGAGCTGCGAAGGTCTACTCCTATTGGGTGACTCGGAACTATCGCGAAGCCTATGGACTCTTCGCAGTCAACGGAATCCTGTTCAACCACGAATCGCCCCGGCGTGGCGAGACATTCGTGACTCGCAAGATCACTCGGGCGGTTGCGCGAATCAAGGCCGGCGTCGAGAGCCACCTCTACATGGGCAACCTCGATGCCATCCGAGACTGGGGGTACGCACCCGAATACGTGGAAGGGATGTGGCGGATGCTGCAAGCCGATCGGCCTCAGGACTACGTGCTCGCTACCGGCGGTAGCTACACGGTGAAGGATTTTCTGACAGTGGCATTCGAGCATGCGGGTCTCGATTGGCGGCAGTACGTGGAATTCGACGATCGCTATCTCCGACCGACCGAGGTGGACGCGCTGGTCGGAGACGCCAGCAAAGCAGAGGAAGAACTCGGGTGGAAGGCATCGGTGCACGCTCCCGAACTCGCGCGCATCATGGTCGATGCGGATTGTGAGGCACTCGCCCACGAAGGACAGCCCTGGATCGACACACCGGCGTTGAAGGACTGGCCATGAGCACACTGGAGTCGACGCAGAGATCCAGAACAATCGATCGTGATGCAACGTTCTACGTCGCGGGCCACAAAGGACTGGTGGGGTCGGCAGTCTGGCGACACCTCGACAGCCACGGCTTCACCAATCTGATCGGAGAGACCTCGACCGATCTGGACCTTCGTGACCGCACTGCGGTGTTCGACTACATCGAGCAGAACAAGCCAACCAACCTCGTACTCGCTGCGGCCAAAGTGGGCGGAATCCTGGCGAACAGCACCTATCCCGTCGACTTCATCTCCTCGAACCTGCAAGTGCAGGTCAACGTACTCGATGCAGCGCTTCAGTTCGGTGTCGAGCGTGTCCTCTTCCTCGGCTCGTCCTGCATCTACCCCAAGCATGCAGCGCAACCGATCAAGGAGGAATACCTCCTCACCGGTCCTCTCGAGCCGACCAACGATGCCTACGCAATCGCCAAGATCGCAGGAATTCTTCAGATTCAGTCGGTGCGCAAGCAGTACGGACTGCCCTGGATATCCGCAATGCCGACAAACCTGTACGGACCTGGAGACAATTTTTCACCGCAAAGCTCGCACGTTCTACCCGCACTCATACGCCGCTACGACGAAGCGGCAAAGGCGGGGACAGCTGCAGTCACCAACTGGGGCAGCGGTTCTCCCAAGCGAGAGTTTCTTCACGTGGACGACATGGCCTCCGCGTGCCTGCATCTGCTGGACCACTACGACGGTCCGAGTCAGGTCAATGTCGGAACAGGTGAGGATCAGTCGATCAAAGAGGTTGCAGAGATGGTCGCCGACGAAGTCGGCTACTCGGGTCGAATCGACTGGGACACATCCAAACCCGACGGCACGCCTCGGAAACTGCTCGATGTGTCGACGCTGAAGAAGTCCGGATGGAAACCTGCAATTTCGCTCCGTGAGGGCATAGCGTCGACAGTCCGCTGGTATCGGGAGAACGTCGATCGCATACGGCAGTAGTCATCCACTCGTGCAAGGCATACTCGCTGATCCGGCTCATACCCCGTTCGCACCCAGCATTTCGGCAATCGCCGGCGACACCTTTGCTCCGTATTCGATTGTCATATGAGCAGAGTCGGACTTCATAGGGGTGGTGCCGACAAAACTGGGACAGTAGTTGTCCGGGGTACAGAACAGGCTGCGGGTGTCGACGTAGGTTCCTCCCACCCGGTAGGCCAAGTTGCGGTCCGCCCGTGATCGCGCCTTCCACGTATCGGTCACTCTGCTCAGGCAATCGGCAGGCGTGCTGGTGCGCGTGTAGCAGTCCGCCGGCTTCTTGTCGTTCGGGGGAGCAGAGAGGATCAGGATCTTCCCCGCGTTCGCTGCGAACTGATCGGTGAGCCGCTTCACCCCAGGGATCCAGAGCTCCGCTGCGATGTCGGTGTGCAGATTGGTGATGACCACGATATCCGGCCTCACCTCGTTCACCGCGTCAATGGCAGCCGCTTTGCGTGTGGGGCACGCCGCGGACGTGTCTGCATCTCGGGTGTTCACGTCCATGTCGACGAACGTGCAACCGAACATCGCCTCCGAGCGGGCCTTCCATACGCCACCGCTGGCCTCGGCGAAATTCTTGATCGGTTGAACGAAGCTCATCGCCATCGAATCGCCGAGAATCATGATGGTCTTGCGTGCGTCGGCAGCGCCCCACGTGCACTGCTCCGGTCCCGGCCGGTCGACCAACCCGCATTCGGCAATGCCACCCGGAGCTTGAGCCCCACTGATGGCCTCGTCCATCGTGGGTGTCAGCGCCGGCCACTCGACTGCATTCACCGCGGCGTCGATCTCGGTCGCCAAGGCAGATTGCGCAGGGCCGAGGGGCACCGCGATGTCGTCCGGAGCCAGAGCGGCGTCGGCCACAGCTCTGGCCGGTGGGGTTGCAGGCGGGTCGAGTGGTTTGAGTGAGAACGCGGCCACGGCGATGGTCACCAGAGTCAACGCACCGAGTGCCGCGTACCGCACGGACGGCGGCCGAGACTTGCGGCCGATCTGATTGCGGCGTTTTCTCCGAGCCTCGGCGCGCACCGCCCTCGGTTCGAGGAAGTTGGACCGCCGAACTGGGTTCTCCACGAAGTGATACGACGCCACCGAGAGTCCGAACGTCATGGCCAGCACGGTGACGTAGTAGTAGGCGTCGACATCCATGATCGATCCGAGGATCACGATGATCGGCCAATGCCACAGATACAGCGAATACGAGATGTCTCCGACGTACACACTCGCCTTGTTCGTCAACGGAGCGAGGTAGGGAGTGGCTCCGCCCGTGCCGGCCGCGATCACCATCGCTGCGCCCAGCACCGGGAGCGCGGCGGAAGGAGCGGGGAACGAGCCCGACTCGCTGATGACGAATGCACCGATACCTATCGCTGCGAGTCCCGACCACGCCAAGGGGGCCCGAGCAGCGCGAGGCAGCCGTGCCACCCAACCTGCTCCGATGGCGAGCAGTGCGCCCACCCCCAACTCCCACACCCGCGTGAACGTGGAGAAGTACGCCCAGGCCGGGTCGGTCGCGGTGTCGTGCAACGCCCACACGAACGATGCCGCGACGATCACGCCCATCACCGTCGCCGACAGGATGCGCTTGACGTTGCCGTGCCAGGATCGCCGCGTCACCAGTACTCCGATGGCGAGCATCAATGCCGGCCAGACGAAGTAGAACTGTTCCTCCACCGACAGTGACCAGTAGTGCTGCAGAGGCGAGATGGCCGCGTCCGCGTTGAAGTAGTCGGTCCCTTCCAATGCGAACCGCCAATTCGATGCGAAGAAGAACGCCCAGACCGCGTCCGTGCCGATCGATGCTGCACGCGCCGACGAATACACCAATGCTCCAGTGGCGCTTGTCATCACGAGCACCAGGGTGGCAATGGGCACGATGCGCCGGATCCGTCGGCGGTAGAACCCCGCGAACGAGATCGTCTGCGTCGTGTCGTACTCACGCAGCAGTAGACCGGTGATCAGAAAGCCGGAGACGACGAAGAACACGTCGACACCGATGAAACCGCCTTGCGGCCAACCGAAGAGGTGATCGACGACGGCCAGCAGCCCCCCGCTGCGGTCGAACGTGACGACGCGTTTCGTTCGACCGAATGGGTGAAACAAACTGGATGTTCTTTACCTGCTTCCAGTCGAATAGAAAGCCGGAATTCGGGTCATTTACCGATCGCGCAGACTGCACGGGTTTCTGCGTTCCTGCCACGTCGATCGCAGAGTTAGTCTGTGGCCATGACGTTGCACCGGAAGATCCTTCTCGGGGAGCTCGGCCAAGTGTTCCGGGACGTCGTCCTCAACCGGCTCGTCGCGAGTGGTGCAGTTCCCCGGAAGATCCGAACCATGTTGCTACGCAGAAGCGGCCACGACATCCATCCCTCCGCGCTGATGAACGCCGGGGTGTTTCTCGGTTCGTGGAGAGGGTTGACGATGGGTGAGCGTGCATTCGTGAACTATCGCTGCTTCTTCGATCTCGGGTCGACCGTGACCATCGGCAGGGACACTCGAATCGGATACGAGTCGATGTTCGTCACGTGTGGGCACGAGATCGGTGGTGAGTCCGATCGCGCAGGCAGACCGGTCGATTCGCCGATCACCGTCGGCGCCGGCTGCTGGATCGGTGCACGGGTGACGGTCCTGCCCGGTGTCCGCATCGGCGACGGGTGCGTCATCGCATCGGGCAGTGTGGTTGCGGCGGATTGCGAACCGAACGGTTTTTATGCGGGCGTCCCGGCGGTTCGCAAGCGCTGCCTACCAACCGATTTGAGCACCGACGAACTCTGAAACAGGGTGTTTGACGCTTTCCGTACCGGCTTCGTGTAGGCCGACCGGTTTTGTCGGATTTTTTATCGATGGACTTCTGAAAAACAAAGCTTCAATCGGGAATTCGATTGTGAATGCAATTCAGAACTCCGCCTCTGATTCGATTTGTCCTGCATGTGATTAATTCTCACGCTAGGCTGCCGAAATACAGCTCAAATGGCATTTCGGGGGGAATGGGATGGGGTATGTGCCGATGAGTCTGGCCCACTACCGAACTCGTCCCGACCGGTTACATGCGACGGTGTTTCCCGAGGCCGACTTCCTACGGGAACTACCGGTGCCCAAGCGCGTCGGTCGCGTCGCACCGGTACGGACACCTCGACCCCGGAGAGCGGCTCGGCAGGAAGCAACACTTCGCCTTCCCGAACGGGCCTGGTTGTTCATGCTGGGGGCGACCTCCGCACTGCCACTGATGAATTTCACGGTCACCGGCTTGTCGGTGGTCTGCGTCGCCATCGGGCTGGCGTATTTTCTGCCCGGCACCCGAAGCCGAAACGACACCCCGTTGGTGCTGGCGGCTGTGGGCACAGTCGCCTACGTGGCCTCGGCATGGGTGAACGACACCAGCTACCTCTCACCCGATGTTTTCGCCTTCGCGTCGTTCGCACTGTATTTCTGTGGAATCACTGTGCTCGCTCGCGACGTCGAGCGCATCGCCACGGTGCTGCTCGGCATCGCGTTCGGTTCAGTCTTTTTCTACGTCGTGATCGGCACGTTCCTCACCGCGACCGGTGGCGTCGTCGACCTCTGGAAATACGGGGTGGCTCCGGCCGCCACCATCACGGTGCTCTACTTCCTGGCCACATCCCGGATCGGCACGTCGGCGGTCGTGATCGCGCTGTTGGCACTGGGGGCGTTGAGCCTCGTGCTCAACTTCCGGTCCCACGCCGTGATCTGCTGCGCGGTGGCACTGCTGCTCGTGCTCTCGAAGTACCGCCGCGGCACTCTGTCTCTCACCACCCGGGTGGTGACATTGGCTGTCTTCGCAGTGGGGTTCACCTGGGCACTGGAGTACGCGGCGCGTGAGGGCCTACTCGGCGGATCGCTGCGTGAGAAGGTGCTCATGCAATCGAACGGTTCGGTGCCGATGTTGCTGGCGGGACGTACCGAACCGCCACTGTCCCTCACCGCGATCGCGCAACAACCGTTACTGGGGTGGGGCAACGCCGACAACATCTCGCGAGCGGCCTACGTCGACGCTCAACACGTCGCCATGTCCTTGGGCTTCGAGAGATCGTTCCCCTTCGAGTACGCGTGGAAGCTCAGCGATGGATCGATCTCCCTCCACTCGGTGCTGCTCGGATCGTGGGCCGAAGCAGGGGTATTCGCGGTCCTGCTGCCGATCTGGCTGCTGTGGGCCTGCTATCGACTGATCTTCGTGGCCGACTCTGCCGGGCCGTGGACGCCACTGATGATGTACCTGGGCATGCAGACCATCTGGGACCTGATCTTCTCGCCCTGGTCCTACAACCTCCCCGCCGTGTTCGCCTGCCTCGCATGCTGCTGCGTCGCAGTGCATTCCAACGGTCGCCACAACAACTCCACCCAAGACACACACCTGCTGATGCGTCTGCTGCGAGACAACCGAACACCCCGGAGTCGTAGCCTGCACGAGGAGAAGCGATGAACTCTCACGCGACCGTCAGCGTGGTCATCCCGACCATCGGCAGACCGAGCCTCGCCGGTGCCGTCGACAGCGCCCTGGCCCAATCGATCGATGTGTTCGAGATCGTCGTGGTGGCCGATACGACCGAACCCCTGGCCCTCCCCGACGACGACAGAATTCGCGTCGTGCGAACCGGGCCGGGATCCGGCGGAGCCAATGCGCGTCAATGCGGAATCCAACACGCGACGGGCGACACCATCGCCCTGCTCGACGACGACGATCTGTGGCACCCGTACAAGCTCGAACGCCAACTCGCCGAAGTGTCCGGTGCAGACAGTGGACGCTGGGTGGTCACCTGCAAGTGCGCGGTACGAGAGCCAGGACATCGCGAGAAGATATGGCCCAGAACGCTGATCGGTGAGCACCAGTCCGTCGCCGACTACCTGTTCACTCTGCGCCGCTTCACCCTCGGCGACGCGATGCTGCAGAGCAGCACGCTGTGCTTCCCGCGGGAGCTCGCATTTCAGGTTCCGCTCAATTACGCGCCGGAGTCCATCCACGACGAACCGGGCTGGCTGATCGAACTCCAACGCACTGTGCCGGACTTGATCATCAAGCATGTGCCCGAATGCTTCTCGATCTACAACGTCAGCGAGAACTCCGTGTCTCGACAGTCGGCGGACGTGTCCGAGAAGTACATCGAATGGGGTCGTGAACACCTTCGCGGCGCGACCGCACGCGTTCGAGGCGACTACTTCCTGTTCAGCGCCGTCACCGCGGCGGCGTCGGCACAATCGCTCGGCGGAATCCGCAAATCGGTGGCCAGCGGCTTCTCCGAAGGCAGGCCCGGACTGCCCGCGATGGTCTACGCCGCGGCGAAGTTCGGCAGAACTGCCATACGGCAAGTGAGGGCCCATGCCCACTGACGCCACCCTGAGCGTGATCACCATCAGCTACCGCGACCTGGCCGGGCTTACCCGCACGCTGGAGAGCGTCGCCGAACAGACGTACGCGCCGCTCGAGCACATCGTCATCGACGGCGGTTCGGGCCCCTCCGTCGAGCAACTGCTCGAGCGTGCGAACCCGTCGTACTGGCAGTCCGAGCCCGACGCCGGACGCTACGACGCGATGAATCAGGGCATCGACCGCGCCACCGGAGATGTGGTGTGGCTGATGCATTCCGGTGACTGCTTCGCAGCCCGGGACTCCGCCGCGATCGGCATGGCGGCGCTGGGTGCGGCCGGAGCCGTGCGAGACCGATGGGGTTACGGACGAGTTCGCATCGTCGGCGACCCGCTCCGCGAAGGTCTCGAATGGGGCTACAGCCCCTTCGAGATGCGACCGTTCGCCCTCGGCATTCGGCCCATTCCGCACCAGGCCGCCCTGTTCGGGATGGACCTCGTGCGAGACCTCGGACACTACGACGTCGGCTTCGGCCTCGCAGCCGATCACCTGTACATGCTGGAGGCGGCGCAGCGCGAACAGCCCGTCGTCATCGACGCTGTTCTGTGCGACTTCGATGCCGGGGGAGCCGGCAGCGTTCGCCCACAACGCGAACACTTCGCCGACATTCGACGATCCTTGAACGTCACCGGCTATCACCCGTGGGGACGCCCGGGCCTGACCACCGTGGCATCCCGCATCGTCGAATACACCGCACGATCCAAACACACTGCGCGCACGGTCCTCTCGCGTCGAACGCACGGGGGTGATCGATGATGGGCGGACGTCACCGCAGACCGAGCGAGATGGACGACGATGGCGACGGCGTCCCCGGTACGGGGCTCGACACCGTCGAACGCAGAGCCGTCGTTCTCAGTACCCTGTTCCGCATCATCGGGACGCCCGTCGTGGCCGTCGCCGGGCTCGTCAGCGCCGGACTCGTCATCCGCGCCACCGGACCGTCGGCGTACGGCGTCGTCGCGCTCGTTGCCACCGTGGGGCTTCTGCTGCCTTTCGCCGATCTCGGCATCGGAGCCGTGGTGACGAGTGCGACCGCACGATCACGAGACCCCATCAACGACGCCTACGCGCTCGCGGTGATCCGCCGCGCGTACCGAATTCTGGCTCGTGTGAGCATCGTCGTGGCCGGGCTGGCCGTCGCGGTGATGATGTTCGACGGCTGGGGCGCACTCATCGGAACCACCACCGGCCCCGAGGACAGACTCGTCATCACGATCGCCGTGGCCCTGTTCGGTGTGACGATCCCGGCGGGACTGGGACTGCGCATCCTGATCGGAGTGGACCGCGCACAACTGATCGTCGTTGTGATGGTGAGCAATTCGCTGTTCGCGCTACTGGTCACCGTCGGAATGTATGCCAGTGGCGTCCGCGGGATCTGGTACGTCCTGCCGCCACTCATCGGTGCCTTGCTCGGAAACCTGATGGGAACGATTCTGGCGCTGAGAGTTTCGGGTCTCGGGATGTCGGTGTTCCGGAGAGCGGCGCTGCCGATACCGACCAAGGGGCTGCTCGAGGGGTCGCTGTGGCTGTTCGTCGTCAGCGTCGGGATACCTTTCGGTCTCCAGGTCCAGCGAATCGTGCTCTCGCATCTGTCCACTCCCCTCGAACTGAGCCGATACGCGTTGATGGCACAGTTGTACGGTCTGTGCTGGTCGGTGTTCTCCACCGCGGCGCTGGCCTTCTGGCCGATATTCGTCAAACGCCGATCGGCAGCCGAACAGACCGTCAGCCTCTGGTTGATGTCGACGCTGGGCTTCGGTCTGGTCGCGCTGGTCGCGGCGGTCCCGCTGGTGCTCCTGAGTCCGTGGCTTGCGGATGTGCTCTCGGGCAACACCATCGACATCCCGTCGGTACTCGCCGGAGCGTTCGCGGTTCTGCTCGTCGCCCAATGCCTGCATCTGCCGTCGGGGATGCTGCTGACCAAGCCGACCGAGGCGCGGTGGCAGGCGGGATGCCTCGCCGCCATGGCGGCGGTCACCACCGTCGCGGCGATTGCGGTGGCTCCGACCACCGGGGCCGCGGGGGTCGTACTCGTCACTGCGGGGGCGGTGGTGTTGTGCCAGTTCATCCCGGACATGGCGTGGGTTCCGCGGTTGGTACGGCAGCGCGGTGCCGATCCATCCACCCCACCTGCGCGCATCGAACTCAGCACCGCAGCGAGGATCCCATGATCGACGTCTCGAAGTTCCTGCCACTGTTGCGCAGCCTCAACAGGATCGACCAGAACGCCTACATGAGCGTGGTGGTGAGACTGCTCGAGCGTTCGGGCGTGGCGATCGAGGGCAGGCCGTTGTGGATCTCGTCCTCGGTGTTCCTCGACAACTCCGGCCCCGGGTCGATCACCTTCGGCGACCGCTGCGTCGTCTCGGATGCCGTCAAGATACTCACCCACGACTTCTCCCTCGACAGAGTGGCCGAAGCGCGCGGAGAACTTCCCCCCGACGAAGAGTTGTATCGCCGTGCCCCGGTATCGATCGGCGCACGAGCATTCGTCGGGTTGGGAACGGTCATCATGCCCGGTGTCGTGGTCGGCGACGACGCAATCATCGGAGCCGGGTCCGTGGTGACGCAGTCGATCGCACCGGGAGATGTGGTGGCAGGCAATCCTGCGCGCCGGATCTGTACGACCGACGAGCTGTGGGACAAGAGGCGGTCGGAATTCGAAGTACGGAAACGGAGACGCTGATGCGGATCACTCTGATCGGACTCAACTACAAACCCGAAGTCACCGGGATCGCGCCCTACACCGCCGATGTCGCGGAGGGCCTGTCGCAGCGTGGGTACGACGTCCACGTCGTCACCGGCTTCCCGCACTACCCGCAATGGGCTCCCGATCCGCGTTACGCGGGCCCGACCATCGAGGAGATGGTGGACGGTGTGCACGTCACCCGGCACCGCCACTACGTTCCGGGCAGCATGACCGTCACCCAACGCGCGCACCTGGAACTGTCCTTCGGTACCAGGGTGGCGCGCAGCCGGATCCCGTCCTCGGACGTGGTGGTGTGCGTATCGCCTGCGCTGGTGTCCACCGGCCTGGTGATGGCACGCCTCAAAGCGCAACCCTTCCGGCCCGCGCTGGGGGTGTGGGTGCAAGATCTCTACAGTCGCGGAGTCATCGAGACGGGCACGATGCAGGGGTCGAGTGCCGGTGCGACAACGAATCTCGAATCCGGCATTCTGCGTGCGGCCGACGGAGTCGCGGTGATCCACCGACGTTTCGCCGAGCATGCCCACACCGCACTACGGGTACCGGAGAGCAAGCTCACCGTCATCCCGAACTGGACGCACATGCCGCATCAGGCATCGATGAGCCGCGACCACGCGCGTGACCTGCTGGGGTGGCCACGAGATGCGGTGATCGCACTGCATGCCGGCAACATGGGCCTCAAGCAGGGACTGGAGAACGTGGTCGAGGCAGCGCGAGAGTCGGACCGACGTGGTGGCCCGGTGCAGTTCGTCCTGATGGGCGACGGCAATCAGCGGCATATACTCGAGGAACTGGGTACCGACATCTCCAGCCTGAGATTCGTACGATCCCTGCCGGAGAAAGAATTCAGAGCTGCCCTCGACGCAGCGGACGTGCTGCTCGTCAACGAGCGGCCCGAGGTGTCCGAAATGGCTGTCCCCAGCAAGCTCACGGCCTACTTCGGCAGCGGCAGCCCCGTCCTCGCCGCCACTGCAGCGGGCAGTGTCACCGACCAAGAGGTGCGATCGGCCGGTGCAGGCGTACGGGTGGACCCCGCGAACCCGGCAGCGCTACTGGAGGGTGTGATCGAACTGGCCACGGACCCCGACAGATCGGCGCAGTTGGTCGAGTCCGGTAATCGGTATCTGCGACACCACATGTCTCGGGAAGTTGCCCTGGACAGGTTCGAGGAATGGGTACACACGCTGGCGAGCGCTCATCCCACGAAGGCTCGAACCGCGTCGAGTGCAGGTTTGGGGGTGTAGTCCGATCGCACCAGACCGTAGTTGTAGTCGGGCACAGCGCTGCCCGTCATCGAGTCACGGAAGTCGAAGACGAACACCGGACCCGCATACGGTAGCTGTGTCAGCGTGGTGATGCCGTCGACCAGAATGTCGGCCTGCCGTTGCTCGTCGACGCCCGAATTCGTTGTCGACGCGCCGAACTCGGTGAACCAGATTCGCTTGCCGGCGTCTCCGTGGCTCTCCATGACGGCGCGGACCTTCGCGATCTCGTGGGCCGAGGACCACGGTTCGGTGGGTTCGCTCAACAGCTGCGGGCTGCTGTAGGGATGCATCGCCACGGCATCGAACGTCTCGGCTCCTGCGCACCGGTACAGGGCCTCGACGAATGTCGCGGGCGACAGATCGTTGCTGGAATCGACTGCGGGAGAAGTGGGTCCGGTGATCACCAGTGCGCCGGGCGCGGCCTCGCGAATTGCCGCGGAGCTCGCCGACAGAACATCGCAGTACTGGACGGGATTCGCACTCGGACCGTAGCTGGCTGCGACGTTCGGCTCGTTCCAGATCTCCCAGGCACCGACCTGGTCGCGATAGCGAGACGCTGCGGCAGAAACGAATTGGGCGAACCGTTCGGCAGAGGCAGGCGCGGGATGTGTGACGAGTGCGTAGTCGGCCGGTACCGCCCACGTGGGAGCCCAGGTGACTACTCCGAGCACTGCGAGATTGCGCTCGGCGGCCCACGCCATTTCCCTGTCCACTCGACTCCAATCGAGGATTCCCTCGACGCTTTCGATGTCGGACCACTTGACCAGCAACCTGATTCCCTCGAATCCGGCATCGGCGACGGAGTCGATATCGCGTCGGGCGTCGGAACCGGGCATCCCGATGCTGGCGACATTGCTGGCGACGTGCACCGAATCCCACTCCGAAACGGGAGGCGGGCTCGTTTCCGGACTTCGTTCGGGCTCAACGCTTGTCGAGCACGACGATGCGAGAAGCAGCGCACATGCCAGCGGAACCCATCTGCGTCGCACGGCCATACGATGCAGTATGACGGGTGGACACCACGGCTGCGCGACCTTAGATTTGCACCCATGCCGCCGTACACCGCGAAGAAATCCTTTTTGATTCGCTTGGCTCGAATCTGGGCGCGGCCGCTGTGGTGGGGTGTGCTCACATCGGGGAACGAAGACCTCGTGCGAGCAGACGTCGCGAGGTGGATCGAATGCATCGGCAACGATGCTCTGGTCCCCTTGGACGAATACTCGCGGTTCGCCTACCTCGCGGGTGCACTGCACGAATTTCGGAACGTCGTCCACTTCAGACTGCGGCAGAGCCCCCTGCCGGTGCGGATCGCTCTGAAGAAGATCTACCGACCGGACCGGACTATTCTGCTCGAGTCGGATTCCATCGGCCCCGGAATCTTCCTGCACCACGGCAACGGAATCATGGTCTCGGCAACCTCGATCGGCCGAAATTTCTGGGTCAACCAGCACGCGTCCGTCGGCTACTCACCGAAGGGTCGACCCACCATCGGAGACGACGTCATGGTGGCGGCCGGAGCCGTCGTCACCGGCCCGATCGTGCTCGGAGACGGTGTCACGATCGGGGCCAATGCGGTTGTGGTGAAGGATGTTCCGCCGGGCACCGTCATGGCTGCGCCGCTGGCGCAGCCGCTCAGGAAACGCACGTGATCGGCCGATCGCTCGCCGGCTTCACCGGAGCGGGATACGACAAAGGCAGACCGTTCCACATCCAGGTGCTGTGGATGCTCGCATCGAGCCTGCTGGTCTCGCCGTGGTGGTGTCCCAATTCGATTCGGCTGCAAGTCCTCCGGATGTTCGGTGCACGGATCGGCGTCGGAGTGTCGATCAGGCACCGCGTCCGCATCCACTGGCCGTGGAAGCTCACTGTCGGCGATCACTCGTGGATCGGTGAGGACGCCTGGATTCTCAACCTGGAACCGGTGACGATTGGAACGAACACCTGTATTTCCCAAGCCGTGCTGCTGTGCACCGGCAGCCACGACCGGCGCTCCGCGACATTCGAGTTCGACAACGCACCCATCGTCGTGGGCGACCGAGCGTGGATTGCGGCGCGGGCGACCGTTCTGCGCGGCGTCAGCATCGGTGACGACGCGACGATCGGAGCAACGGCACTGGTGACCGCCGATGTCGCCGAGGGCGCCACGGTGCTGGCACCCGCCGCCCGCCGTCCGGAGTGAGTGGCGTGATGCGCATCCTGCACGTGGTGACGCTGATATCCGAGGACGGTGCCTACGGTGGGCCCGCACGGGTTGCGCTCAACCAGGCCGACGCGCTCGCCGAACTGGGCCACGAGGTGACCGTCGCCGCGGCAGGCAACGGACCTCCGCCCACCGCAGGTGCCGTCGACATCCGGTTGTTCCGACCGCGAACGGTGATTCCGCACAGTGGATTTGCAGGCCTCGCCGCTCCCGGCATGCTGCGGTGGTTGGCCGAGCACGCGAGGACGTTCGACGTCGCCCACGTCCACCTGGCCCGTGATCTGGTGACACTCCCCGCTGCCGGTCTGTGTCGACTGCGCGGCGTCCCGTCGGTGGTGCAAACCCACGGAATGATCGATGCGAGCGACAAACTGCTCGCCCGTCCGCTCGATGCTGTGGCCACACGATCCGTCCTGCGCCGATCGGCCGCAGTCTTCTACCTCACCGAGCGAGAACGAGCCGATGTGGTCGAGGTGGCGGGCACGGGGATGAACCTGGTGAATGTGATCAACGGCGTTCCCGCGTTGCCGGAGAAGATGCCGAACACCGATCCGGAAGTGTTGTTTCTGGCGCGCCTCCATCCGCGGAAGCGGCCAGACCTCTTCGTGGATATGGCCGACATCCTGGTCCGCGAGAACGATTCGGTGACCTGTGCGATGGTCGGCCCGGACGCGGGAATGGCACACGCCATCGCGCAGCGGACCGGCCCCCGGATTCGATGGGAGGGGCCGTGCGCCCCCGAGAAGACGGCCGAACGCATGCGAGCGGCCACGATCTATGTGCTGCCCTCCGTCGACGAGCCCTATCCGATGTCGGTGCTCGAGGCCATGGCGGTCGGGCTGCCGGTCGTGGTCACCGACAGCTGCGGTCTCGCACCGGACATCACCCGCATCGGGTGCGGAATCGCGGTTCCAGGCGGTGAGCTGCAGCCGCTCGTCGACGCTGTGAGATCGCTTCTGGGCGATGCGAACCTACGCGCCGAGATGGGCAGGCGAGGCCGGGTGGCGGCGCGCGCCGAGTTCGGTACCGACACCGTCGCAAAGATGCTCGATGAGCAATATCGACAGGCGGTGCAGCATGTCTCGCGGTAGAGCGGCGCTGCTGATCCTGGTGGTGATCGTCGTCGTGGCCGGCGTCGTGGTCGTCGGCCTGCGGTACGACGCGACGCGGACCGAGCCCGGATCGTCCGACGTCTCCGCCGCGCCGTTCGTTCCGTCGTCCAACGGGGGACCGACCGCCGTCTTCATCGGAGACTCGTACGTATCCGGCGCGGGTGCAAGCGATCTCGGCCATCGATGGACATCGATCGTCGCGGCCGACAAGCTGTGGACCGAGCAGAACATCGGAATCGGTTCCACCGGATACGCACTCGCGGCACCGGACTGTGGAGCCGAGCGATGCGGCAGCTTCCAGGAGATGGCCGGATATGCCGTGACCTTGAAGCCACCGATCGTCGTGGTGGCCGGCGGCACCAACGACTTCACCGAGTTCGTTCGCGACCCGACCGAGACCGTCAACGCGATCTACGACACCATGGGCACACTTCGTACCGGGCTCCCCACCGCACGCATCATCGCCGTCGGACCTTCTTCGGCGGGCGAGGTTCCGCCGTTCGTCACCGCCTACGAGGGCGTGGTGCGCGACGCGGTGAACGCAGTCGGCGGAGAGTTCGTGTCACTGACCGACCCGGACGTCATCGACGAGGACATGCTCGATCCCGACGGAGTGCACGTCGACGACCGGGGACACGCTGCCATCGCCGACGCCGTCGAACAGGCCCTGAAGTAGCGGTTCTCACCCCAGTGCCGTCTGCACTCGCCGGCTTATCGCGCTGTGGCCCAGGTTGTCCACGTTCTCACCGTCCGGGAGCACGGTCGCAGGATCGACCACCGGTGGATCGAGCAGTGAAACATATTGCGCACCAAACACTTCTGCCGTATCGCGGACGTCGCGATCCAGGCCGAGAACCGGATCGGTGGCTTCGCCCGTAGTCGACGGACCGACGGCGATGATGCGCGCATTCGGCAGGGCATTGCGAATTTCGATGTACGTCGTCGCAATTGCGGCCTGCACCGCTGCCGGATCCTCGGCGTAGGCGGCCACGTCGTTCTGGCCACCCGAGACCACAACGATCGACGGATTCGTCGCCACGGCGTCGAGCGTCGTCGTCTGATAATTGGGGCACGTATCCAGTCCGCACACCTCCGCGCCTGCCGTGGCGAGATAGCCCGTGCCTGCCACGCCGAAGTTGCGTTCGTCCCAGTTCATCGCCGTCGCCAGCAGGGACGTCCACCGCTCGCTCGACGGTTGTGCTCCGACACCCTGTGTGTACGAATCTCCGACGAACGCGGCGACGAGTTGCGGTGCCGCAGCTTCGGTGGTCGGCGAAGCGCTGGTGGTGGTGGCCGGCGGCTGCGAGGTGGGCGGAGTGAAGGCAGCGACAGAAGCGGTGTCCGGAGCTGCCTCGCGCGTGGAGTTCACGAACAGGGCAACAGCGACGAAGGCGAGCGCAGCGACGACTGCTATCGCACCACTGACCTTCCACCACACATCTCGCGACGCACCGCGCAAACCGGCCATGACGGTAGATTCTGCCCGACGCAACAGTTCGACGGCCCGGTTATTTCTGCGCGACTCGGAGAAAGACCGAAAGCGTCGGTCGAGAGTGGCGAGGATCACCTCGAGTTTCGCGGGCACCCGATTACTGCTTATCGTCGCACCGCAGAGGGGTCTGGCAGTGCTGCCAGCGGGGGACGGTCGGCACGTCGGGAGTCCGAAATCGGGTTCCGTAGACCCGATGAATCCTCACAACGGGACATTTACTTGATTGTGCTCGTGAATCAAACGAATGAATTGTGAGGAGAGACGCGGCTTCTCATCCGGTGCACGGAAATGAATTACCTATGTAACGATTGAGCCACGCAGTGACACGTTGCGAGTTGTACGAACGAACGAGGAGCGCGAAAGCATGGAGATACAGGATTATCTGAGAATCCTGAAGGCGAGGTGGATCATCATCGCCGTCACCGTGATCGTCGCCATCCTGGGTGCGTTGGGCGCGTCCCTGTTGACGACGCCGCTCTACGAGTCGAGCGCACGGATGTTCGTCTCCACCTCCGGTGGAACGTCGGTGAGTGAGACGTACCAGGGCAACCTGTTCTCGCAGCAGCGAGTGGCGTCCTACTCGGAGTTGGTGACCAGCGAGGCACTGGCAGCCCGAGTGCTCGACGTCCTTCCCCTCGGACTGACGCCGTCGCAGTTGGCCGCGAAGGTCAAAGCGTCGTCGACTCCCGACACCGTTCTGTTCGACATCACCGTCACCGACCCGTCCCCTGCGACTGCTCGCGACATCGCCAACGCAATGGCCTCGGAGCTGACGTCACAGGTACGCGACCTGGAGACCCCGGAAGACGGCGGAACCCCGTCGGCGGGCGTCAAGACCTTCCAACAGGCCGACGCGTCCGCATCACCGGTCAGCCCGAACACCAAGCGCAACCTCGCCCTCGGTGCCGCCGTGGGCCTGTTGCTCGGTATCGCACTTGCCGTTCTGCGTGATCGTCTGGACAACACCATCAAGGACCGTCGAGAGATCGAGTCGATCTCCGGCAAGGCGTTGGTGGGCACCATCCCGTTCGACAAGGAGCGCAAGACGCATCCGGCCGTCGACTTCCAGGATCTCGCCCAGTCGTCCAGTGCCGAGGCTTTCCGCGAGCTCCGCACCAACCTTCAATTCCTCGAAGTCGATCATCCTCCTCGCGTCATCGTCGTCACCAGTGCGATTCCGAGCGAGGGCAAGACGACCACGGCGGTGAACCTGGCCGTCGCGCTCGCCGAGGCCGGACACCACGTGGTTCTCGTCGAGGGCGATCTGCGTCGCCCCCGCATCTCGAAGTATCTGGGTCTCATCGGATCCGTCGGCCTCAGCACTGTTCTCGCCGGACAGGCCAAGGTGGACGAGGTGCTGCAGCCGACCAGGTACGAGGGTCTGCAGGCTCTGGCGTCCGGCCCGCTGCCGCCCAACCCGTCCGAGCTGTTGGGCTCGGAAGCATCTCGCGCACTCATGGTCGAGCTGCGCTCCAAGTTCGACTACGTGATCGTCGACGGCGCTCCGCTGCTGCCGGTCACCGACTCGGCCGTTCTCACCACCCACAGCGACGGCGCTCTTCTGGTCACCCGCTACGGGCACACCAAGAGCAACGAATTGTCCAGGGCCATCGGCAATCTCGAAACCATCGGGGCGCACGTCCTGGGTGTGGTGCTGGCATTGACGCCTTCGAAGAAGGGCGACATGTACAGCTACTCGTACAACTACTCCGCCGACGCCAGCCTGCCCAGGCAGACGGCACCGCCGGTTCCCGCGCCTCAGGCTCCGGTTGCAGCGCCGGCTCCTCCGACCCCTGCAGCGGCACCTGCTGCGCCGCAACCGGCCTCGGTGCGGCCCGGATCGACCCAGACTGCATCGGCTGCACCGAGCGCAGCCGCACGTACCGCAGCCCCCGCCGCCGCGCCGTACTCTCGGGCACGTCGCGCCGAGACACCCGGCGATGTGCCCAGAAACGGCGTCGAGAACCCCGGTCTGAGGAAATAAGCACTGGGCGATCGTGTGCGTCACGATCGCCCAGAGCTTCGCTTGAACCCTCCACTCGCGCCGATGACAGCCGCAAGGGTCATCGTGGCGAGTGCGACCGGGTCCATCTACAACCGGGACGATTCGGTTGCGACGGTCACCGCGGTGGCACAGCGCGACAACTTATCTCAGTCGCGGGTCCAGCAGCAGGCAGCGCAGGCGCACACTCGGGTGTGCTCGCGCCGACCTGTGAGCGTGGCTACGAGACGGCGAATCATGGCGGTCACGCCGCATATTCGTGACCGATCACAGTATGGATGGGTCCGACTTCGGCCCGTCCGGATCGGGCGAATAACGCGAGATGTGGAGCGCGACCAGGCCGGTCGATTCCGGAGCCTCGAGACTGAGAGATGGGGTCGGGGTGTCGGTGCGTAGTTTCGTGAAGACGGTGATCGCGGGCTGGCGCGTCGTCGCCGTGTCCATCGTGCTGTCGATGGCGACGGCATTCGGAATCACTTCGCTGATCACGCCGGTGTACGAATCTCGCACTCAGATGTTCGTCTCCACCTCGGGGTCCACGACTGTGAGCGATACGTACGTGGGGAACTTGTTCGTGGGGCAGGCCGTGTCGTCGTACGCAGAATTGGTGACCAACGAGGCTGTGGCCTCGAGAGTCGTCGCCGATCTCGCGCTCGATCTCACTCCGGCGGAGTTGATCGACAAGGTGTCGGCGTTGTCCTCGCCGGATACGATCGTGTTCGATATCGTCGCCACCGATACCTCGCCGGAGCTCGCGCGCGATATCGCGAACACCATGGCCGCGGAAGTGAGTGCAGTAGTAGCGGAGCTCAACGACCCCGGGAACGGGGAGCCGCCCTCGGTGGTGTTGAGGATGTACAGCCAGGCCGAAGCGTCCGGTTCACCGATCACTCCGAACACCCGGGCCTATCTGGTGGGCGGAGCAGTAGTGGGACTTTTCATCGGAACCGTGTTGGTGCTCGCCCGTCACCGTGTGAGCCGGACCGGACGCTAGGCGCGTCGCGCGACCGCCGACACTGCTCGGGCAAGTGCGTCGGACAGTTCACTCTCGCTGGTGGAACGAGCGGACAGGTCTTGATCGTCGAACACGGCCTGGGACGCGCCGATGGCGAACAGGATTCTCCAGGTGGCCTCGGCATCGGCGTCGCTCGTTCCGAACCTCGCCGACAGCCAGCCGGTCACGGTGTCGGCCAATTGATGGTTGGTGCGAACGATCCGTGCGGCGAACAACTCTCCGTCGGTCGCGTTGCGGGACTGGATGAAGAACGCGCGCATGGCTCCCCGGTGCTCCGCGAACACCGCGAGCGCGGCCTCTGCGAGCATCTGCACAGCTCGGTCGTCGTCGGATTCTTGTTCTGCGGCTGAAAATGCCGCTGCAGCAGCATGTTCGATGCGAGTCAGCACGTCTTCCTGGGCTGCCATCAGCAGGCCTATTCGATCTCCGAAACGATGGTAGATGGACCCGTTGGACCCGCCGTAACGCTGGGCGACGGCAGCGATCGTCACCGCCTGTAGGCCACCCTCGTGCAGTAACTCGATGGTCGCCGCCACCATTCGCGCAGTGGATCCTTCGCTGCGGGACTGCACGGGCGTACGCACGGCCCCATGCTAGTCGGCTCGTAGGGCTTGCCAAATTAGAGTGAGCATTCTAGTTTGAGGATATGACGACGATCACAGTGCGCGGACAGCGGTTCGGCGGGGTTCCCAGGGATCACTGGAGGCGTGTCAACGACTCACTCGACCCGGACACCGATTTCGTGCAGATCTATCGAAACCTGGCTGTGCACGAGTTCCCGTGGGACATCACGCAGGCGCTGTCTTTCGCGCTGTTCCGGACGTTCGCGGTACCGGGTATCGGCAAGCTCCTCGACGACACCGGTGCATTCACCGGGGCCACTCAGAAGCGCTACGACGACACGGTGCTGCTGCTCGAGGTGCCGTTCCTGCGGGGCTTCGACGACGAGCAGGGCCGTGCCGCGATCCGCCGGATCAATCAGATGCACCGAAGCTACGACATACCCAATCACGAGATGCTGTACGTGCTCGCGACTTTCGTCGTCGTTCCGCAGCGCTGGATATCCGTGTGGGGTAAACGGCCCATGACCGACATCGAAGTACGAGCATCGGTCAGGTATTTCCGAACGCTGGGCAAGCACATGGGGATATCGGACATGCCCGACTCGTTCGAGGGCTTCGCGCACTTGATGGACGACTACGAAGCGGAGTACTTCGCCTTCGATCCCGGCGCTCGACGCGTCGCCGACGCCACTCTGGCTCTACTCGCCTCGTTCGTATCACCGGTCCCGAAGGGAGTCGTTCGCGTGGTGAGTCTCGCTCTCATGGATGCACCGCTGCGGAATGCGTTGGGCTACAGCCACCCTCCTCTGGCGCTGGAGCGGCTCGTCACAGCCGCGATGCGTGCGCGTGGACGTGCTCTACGACTGTTTCCTGCTCGCCTCACGCAGCGACGCAATGCCGACTCGCAGCGAATGCGTTCCTATTCGGACGGATTCGACATTGCCCAACTGGGCACGTTTCCGGGCGGGTGCCCTGTGCGTTCCGTCGACGCACATGTGTCTCGTAGCGGTCGCGCTACGAGTTCGTCACCGGCGATCGAATGACGATTCTCCCGCACAGTCAGTGGGCGTTATCGGCCGGTCACTGGTCGGAGTAGCGCAAAGTCAACTACCGTCCGGTGTGTGGAATTAGGAAAAACCGGTTTCGGAGATCGAATCAACGCACTGTTGACTCAGCATGCCGAGAAGGCCGGCGAGTCCCTCAATACCTATGCACGTCGGGCGATCATCACTCGGCTCGTCACGGAACTCGAACGGGAGTCCTCGCCGGAGGTGGCCGCGGTGCTGGCGGACGCCCGTAGCTTCGAATCCGAGAGCATCGAGTTGTCCGATCTCGATTCGACGGCTCCCCGACAGACGCACCTGCTCATCGACGATGTGGACAGGGTCGCCGCCGTACGAGCTACGGGCATGATCGGCAGTCCGCGTGACGAGCAGTTCGACAAACTGGCCCGGATGACGTTGCGAGCGATGGGAGCGCAAGGCGCGTCGATCTCGTTCGTCGACGATCGAACGCAATTCATCAAAGCCAGCGTTGGAACCACAGGAACAGCAGCGCAGCCGCAGACTGTGGCGGTGGAACGGTCTGCGTGTCGTGTCGTTGTAGAAACCGGAGAAACGTTGGTGGCCCCGGATATCAGAGAGCATGCGCTACTGAGGGATCACGCGACTTCCGAACTGATCGCATACATGGCAGCGCCGATCAAGTCCGAAGCAGGTTATACCGTCGGGATACTGGATGTGTGGGACTACCGGCCGCGCAAATGGACGGCCGGTCACGTGAAGACCCTCGAAGACATCGCCTGGCTCATTCGTCAGAGAATTCCCTTCTAGCAGTTTGTTTTCCGGTGACGGCAATACTTCCGATGGTCGCCGAAAAGTCGCGGTGAGTGATAAGTGTTTGGTGTTTCGAAATGTCGAATGCCAAATGGCCTGACCGCTCGACTGGCATGAATATCGGAAGGAACCGCGCATCGTGCCGGACTCTCACGGACCAACGATGATGAGATCGACAACACCGCACTCGGTGAAGCTGCGTTTCGGGAGGAATGTATCCGATCGAATTCGTATCGACCCGGTTCGCACGATCGCCGCCGTTGTTGTCGATGTGATCGCCGCAGTCATCGGCGTCGCCGAAGGTATTCAATGGCGGTCCGGCAGTATCGCTGCGTTGGGTTGGCACCCATGGCTGTTCGTGCCAACGCTCCTTGTGCTCCTGGCCTCGAGAAAGCTCTACCGACGAGGTCTCCGGCGCAATTTCATCGATGAGATCGGCCCGGTCCAATCCGCCGTGGCCTTTGCGACTCTGATCACGCTCGCCCTTGTTCTGGCAACCGAGACATCTTATGCCCCAGGCCCGGTCATGGTCCGAGTCTGGCTGTGCGCGGCAGGCACACTCGCGATCGCCTGTCTGGCCCGTGCGTGGATACAACGCTGGTTCCGAACGAGACACCACTCGAGTGCGCCGACCCTCATCGTCGGCAGCGGTCCCGTATCCGAGCAACTGGCGCACAGAATGAAGCAGTTCTCCGAATACGGGATGGATCCCATAGGGACGGTCGATTCCGTCTCCGACGCGAATCCCGCCGTGCATCAGGAACTCTCGAATCTCGGAACACTCACCGACCTGGCTCGATTGGTCCACGTGCATCGAGTGGAAGAAGTTGTGGTTGCGTTTGCTTCAGCTCCCCACGAAGAGGTGGTAGCAGCGATCCGTGCAGCACAGAACGCCGGTACTCGCGTCTGGCTCGTGCCTCGCCTGTTCGATACCGTCGGCGTGCACGCTCATATCGAGCATCTCGGCGGGTTGCCGTTGATGGTCCTGCGTCATGTCGATCCGAGAGGGTGGCAGTTCGTTCTCAAGGGCGTATTGGACAGGATCGGCGCGGGAGTGGCTCTACTTCTTCTCTCGCCGGTATTCCTTCTGCTCACGGTGCTCGTGCGGTTGAGCTCCCCGGGCCCTATCTTCTTCGCACAACAGCGAATCGGCCGGGATGGAGTCCCCTTCGACTGCTTGAAGTTCCGATCGATGCGCCCACCGCGGGACTCCGATGCCGATTTCGTTCCGGTCGAGGGAACAGCACCCGGTGGAGTGGAAGGCGTGGACCGACGCACCAAGATCGGCAAGATCATGCGACAGACCTCACTCGACGAGCTCCCGCAGCTCATCAATGTGCTTCGCGGCGACATGAGCCTGGTCGGACCCCGTCCCGAGCGCCCGGAGTACGTCGACCTGTTCGCTGCGCAGATCAGACGCTACGGAGAGCGGCATCGCGTCCAAGCAGGTCTCACCGGATGGGCTCAGGTGCACGGATTGCGGGGCCAAACACCCATCGCGGATCGCGCGGAATGGGACAACTACTACATCGAGAACTGGTCCATCTGGCTCGATATCAAGATTGTGTTTCTGACCTGTATTGCAGTCCTGAAGCGATCAGAAGACTGACCGGCGTAGTCGGTCGGGCGGGCATAGCTACACCCGGTCCTTACCCGGCTGGTGCGTCGGATCGATGAGGAACAGGCTGCTGCCGTCCAATCCGTCTCTGCGGTGGATGTTTCCGCGCAATCCGGCTTCGACCAGTCGCGCCGCGATCTCGTAGATCTCCTCGAGGCGATCGTCGGTGAGATCGGGCCTGATCGCGAGATGGATCTCGTCGCCGATGTGGCGTAGCACCGCCTCGAAGTTCGGGCTCACCGAGCTGTAGAGCTCCTCGCATTGGACAACCAGCGCGTCGGACATCACGAAGTCGTCCTCGGCTCCGAGCAACGGGATGACGCCGAAGTCCTCGAGAAGGTTGATCAGCTGTACTCCACTACGTCCGGCCGCAGTCGATCGATCCGCCAGCACACCGGATTCCACTTCCTTCGTCGTGAAGATCAGTGTCGCCTCGGCGCTGGGATCGAGCAGACCCAGATCGGCGCGCATCGCCGTCAGCAGCAGCGAGTGCATCCGGATGATGTACGCGTGCTCGCTCTGCAGACGTTCGTGTGCAGGAGCTGGGATTCCCGTTTCGGGAGCCAGCGGGGCGAACACCCGACGGTCGATGCCCGTCGACAACTCCAACGCCAACGGATGAACCCGCCTGCGCGCGACCACCAATGCGGCGGAGAGCGCAAGGTTCAACCGGTCGTAGGCCTTGTTCAAGGACTGCGTCGCAGCCGTGAGATCGCCGACAGGAGTCGAGACCACTGCTGCCGAAATCTCCTCCGCCACAACCCGATCGACATTCGACAGGGCGAACAGCAACTCTTGATACCGCGCCGTCACCTGATCGCGGCTCCACGAGTCGCTCTCACCCGACTGGCGCACCTGACGGTCGACGGCAGTGTGCAGTGCGGCCACCTCGCGGGAGATGACGTCCTCGTTGGCACCGACCCGACGCACACTGAGCGCCGCCCACGCCGCACCGAGGGCAGCGATGACGACGACGATCAAAGTCCACACCTGAACTGCCGTGACACCCGACTCCGAGGCAGCTACGACGCTGGTAGTCATGGGCTACATCATGCCCGAGTGTGTTACACGTTGTCCTTCTTTCGCCGCCCTAACCTGTGGCTGCGACATCCGGCAGTACCTGCGCCGCGATACGACGGGGGTCGTTCTCGGGTAACGACTCGATGAGGATTCGTCGTGGATGCGATGCCGCTCCGGTGATGAGGTATTTCTGGCCGGGTCGTACGCGGGCTGCTTCGTCGATCACTTCGTCCGGCCACTCGGATTTCGGAGCGGAGTCGGTGTCACGCAATGCGTCGGCGACGATGCGGCGTGGATCGTACTGGCGCAGATCCATCGACTCCCATTCCGAACGGCGCAGCGGAACGCCCATTTCGTCTTCTGCTGCGGTGCGGGTGGACTCGACGAAACTGCGTACGGAGCGCACGGTCCGTGCGAGTTGATGGGCGTATCCGGGTAGTCGCGAGGGGCCGAGGACGAAGCCGGCGATGATCGCTACCAGGAACAGTTTCTCGAAGGTCAAGCCGAACATGATGTGAGCTCCGGTTTCGGTGAAGTCAGGATGCGTCGAGCCGCTCGGCGGTCGTGTATCTCGGTGATCACGACGGCCGCACCGAACAGGGTGACCATCGGCAACGCGACCAGGAACATGGACAGGACGTCGGCGGCGGGAGTGACGAGCGCACTGAACAAGGCGATTCCGACGACGCTGAGCCGCCAACTGCTACGTAGTCGATGCGCAGAAAGAATGCCGAGGCAGTTCAACATCACCAGCAATGCCGGCAGTACGAACGCGATTCCGGTCGCCAGCACGATCTTCATCACGAAGTCCACGTAGTACGAGGCGTTGAGGATGGTGCTGTCCTGGTCCGAGGAGAACCCGGCGAGCACGCTGACCATGCGTGGGAAGATGGTGAACCCGAACACGCAGCCGGCCACGAACAGTGGAGCCGCTGCGGCCGAGAAACCGTAGACGTACTTCTTCTCCCGACGCGTCAAACCTGGTGCGAGATAGGCGAACAGCTCACGCAACCACACCGGGGACGACACGATCACACCGGCGAACAGCGCGATCCTCAGTTCGAGATCGAAAGCGCCGGTGACGGTGTCGAAGTTCAGGCTGGCGTCACGGGAGAGCGCGAGCTCCTCGACGGGCGCACGGAGGATGTCGAGAATCTGGTCGGTGAGGGCGAACCCGATCGCTACGCCGACGATCAGCGACACCGCCGCGCGCACTGCGCGGCGACGAGCCTCGCGCACATGCCCGGCAAGGGGCATCGTTCCTCGCGCGGCGGTGGCTGTGCTCATGATGCGTGGCGGTACGGAACCGGAACGGACGCGTCGGCGAATGTCGGTTCCGTGGTGGCGGTGGTCTCGTCACGCGTCGCGGCCTTCTTGTCTTCGCGCACTTCGTCTTTCAGGATTCGCATCGACTGACCGACGCCCTTGGCGAGGGAGGGGAGCTTGGTCGAGCCGAACACGAGCAGCAGGATGGCCAGAACGATGAGCGCGTGCCATCCGGTGAGGTTGTGCAACATGGTGATTCCTTAGGTGGTGGGTGGTGTGAGGTGGGGGTGATCAGTTGGTGGGTGCAGAGCCGGCATTGGGCGGTCCGCCCGCCGGGGGAGTGCCGCCTCCCATGGGGGCCTGGCCGCCACCACCGCCGCCTCCGCCCGCGGGGGCAGCACTCATCGTCGGTTCGGTGGTGGCATCGATCGCCACCGCGAGTGATCCGACGTAGCCGGAGGCGGGATCGCCGCTGAACGTGCCCATCTCCAGCTCGTAGCCGTCGCCGAAGACATTGTCGTTGTCGAGACTGCCCATCTGGGTCAGGTTCTTCGCCGACTCGGGATAGACGTCGGTCTTGTTCTGATAGATCGCGTCGAGCATGTCCTGCGGGAACGCGACCTGTGAGGTGGCAATGGCGTTGTCCACGTTGGTCGCCGACGCAGCGTCGGGGTAGACCTCGAAGTGCATGTGGGTCCAGCGGCCGGAGTAGCAGCCGGGAACGACGGTCTCGAAGGTGACGATGCCGTCGGAGCCGGCCGCTTGGATGCCGCGAAGATACGTCTCGTCCTCGACACCCTCGGAGTACATCGAGTACTGGCCGTCCGCATCGCACTGCCACACATACACGGCCGCACCCTCGTAGGGTCGATTGTCGTTCGCCAGATCGGTGAGCGTGAAGGTGAACGTGAGAGGCACTCCGCTGACTGTGGTTCCACCGTCCAGGCTGGAGGTGATGTCGCTGCGGACGATGCCCGATTCCTCGAGGACGTTGACGCCGTTGGTGCCGTCGGCCGGGTAGGGGCCGTTGGTTTCCTGCGGGATCTCGCTCGTTGCTGTCGAGGTGGTCGTCGACGCGGTTGCCGTAGTGGCGGTGGAACTTCCGGCGCTGGAGGTGCTCGAGCATGCGGCCAGAGCGAATGCGCCGGCTCCGGCGCCGACGAGGCTCAGCACGCGGCGGCGGGTGACGAGGGTGGTGATATCGAAGCCTGCACCCTGGTCGACGACCTCCTCGGTGGGGCGATCGAGAAGTCGTCCCTCGTAGGCGGGTCCGTCGGGTGTATCGGTCGGCTCGGGGATTCGGGTCATCGTCGTGGGTCTCCTTCGTTGCGGCACTGAATGTTTCGGTAGTGCCAATACTCTGGGACGTTGCGGTGAGGACCCTGGACCTCCGCTGCGAGGTTCCTGTGAACGATGTGGCCCGGTGAAAGGCTGATAAGTAGCTAAGGCTAACCTCATTACGCGAACCGACCTGAAGGACTGTGATGACTCTTCGTGTGACCACCCGCTTCGCTGCACTCCTCACCGCTGTCGCGGCCGCGTCCTTCGCGCTCGCCGGGTGCAGCTCGACGGAAACGACCGACAGCCCGGCCGCCGCCCGGTCCACCGGCTCGTTTCCGCTGACCGTGCAGCACATGTACGGCGAGACCACCCTCGACGCAGTGCCCGAACGGGTCGCGACGTGGGGATTCGGCACCACCGACGCGGTGCTCGCGCTCGGTGTCGTCCCGGTGGCGATGCCCTCGGCGGAGTACGGCGGCGGTGACGATCTGATCTACCCGTGGGTGTCCGACGCGATCGAGTCGTCCGGCGGTCCGGCCCCGGTTCTGCTCGACAACGTCACCGACGCGCTGTCCGTCGAGAAGCTACTCGCCACCGACCCGGACGTGCTGTTGGCTCCGCATTCCGGGTTGACGCGGGCCGAGTACGACGCGGTGACCGCAGCCGGAGTTCCCGTCATCGCCCCGCCTGAGGAACTGTGGTCGACGCCGTGGCGCGATGTCATCACCACCACCGGTGATGTTCTCGGGGTGCCGGACAGGGCGCGTGATCTCGTAGCCGATCTGGATTCTCAGGTGCAGGACGCAGGTGCTCGCCATCCCGAATTCGACGGCCGCACAATCGCATACGTGTCCGAGGCTGCCGACGTGTACTACCTGCTACTGCCGTCGGACCCCAGAGTGGAGCTGCTCGAGAACCTCGGCTTCGTCTCGCCTGCATCGGTGACCGGCCTCGCGACCGACGATGCCACCTACTCGACCACGGTCTCGGCCGAGAACATCTCCACGATCGACGCCGATGTGGTGTTCACTCAGGTCGACACCGACGACGCCCTGCAGCAGTTCCTCGATTCGCCTGTCTCACGCCAGATTCCGGCTGTTGCCGCCGGTGCGGTCGCCGGATTCGTCGGCCAGGAGGCCGGAGCTGCAGTGGGCCCGACGGCACTGTCGATTCCGTACTTCCTGCCGACGCTGGTCGACGGACTCGCAGCCGCTGTGAACATCGACCGCTGACGACGATGGGCAATGGTGGACGGCATTCGGACGAGCCCGGAGGCATCTGCGCGCGAGTAGTCTGACCGCGACGACATCGGTCGACTCCGGGAGTGCACTCATGACCTCACGATTGCCCGACGTATTCAGCCCGTCTGCAGTGCAGTACGGCGAGACCGTCAGAGTGGACGACCGCACGACCATTCTGCCGGTATCGCGTCGATCGGCTCGGGGAGCAGAGACCGCGGTGGGGGTGTTCACCATCGCGGACGGCGCGGCGGTGTGGACCCCGCCGTCGATACCGGCCGCATCCAACTGATCGGGGTGCTCACCGGGCTCGTTGCTGCGACATTGGGATGTGCTGCGGTCCTGAGGCGGCCGCCGTGGCCGACCGTCACCATCGATCGTTGACCCAGGTCACGCCCGTCGGAGGACGTCGCGGGTGAGCTCGAGCTGGCCGAGATGCTGGGCCAACTCGCGCACCAGGTGCGTCAACACCCATTCCGGTGTTGCGGTTGCGAGCTCCGGGCGGGTGGTACCCATGACGGTTCGATCGCGAATCCCCTCGCGTACTGCGACATTCACCCACTCGGGCAGACGCGCCCGAACCTCGTCGACCCGCACGATCAGATCGTCGATTCGGCCTGTGGCTGTGAACTCGGCTGCCCGATCCCGCGGGATCTTCAGACCGGCGATCACCGAACCTGCCCAGTACTCGATCACGGCCACGCAGTGGAACACGATGGCGTACGGACTGTTGGCACCCGGCAGGTCCGGCTTCGTGTTGGCCGGCTCGTCTCCCAGGTCACGCAGGATCTCCGTCATCGACGACAGGCTCGCGCCCGTGATCGCCAGAAAGGCGTCAGCGACACGGCTTTCGGCGTCGTCCTGCTGCGAGGTCACCACGGGTACGGCTCGCAGTCGTCGAGGAAACAGCCGTACGGATCACTTCCCGGTTCGCCGTGCATCACCGGACCGTACACCCGATCGCCTGCCCTTGCGCCTGGGCCCGGCCCTCGGGACACAGACACCGCTGCGACCGCGAGATCAGATTCGACGCGTGACCCGAACCACCGCATCGCGCAACGTCTTCGAGTGCACACCCGTGCCACCGACCGTCCTGGAACGTTCGAGTGCGGTGTCGATGCGCCACGAGGAGGCGTCGAACAGGGCGGTGATGTCTGTCGCGGTGACAGTGGCCTCGTGCGGTGGCTGCTCGCCGTCCCCGTGTGAGTGATGATGTCCGCCGTCGTGCAGATGGCCGACGATGAGCAGCGAACCGCCCGGTGCCACCCACTGCGCGATGTGTCGATAGAAGTCCAGTTGCGGAATCGTCGGATGCGCGTAATGGGTCATCACCAGATCCCATCGGTCGGGCGGGTTCCACGTCGTGAGATCGGCTTCGATCCAGGTGACGTCGACCCCCGCTGACCGCGCCTGCTTGGCGGCGGTGTCGAGGGCAGCGGCGGAGATGTCGGCACCGGTGACTCGCCAGCCTTGCTCAGCGAGCCAGATCGCTTCTGCTCCGGCACCACAGCCTGCGTCGAGCGCGGTACCGGGCGTCGATCCGGCCGTCTCCTGCACGAGATACGGATTCGCCGCGACGGTGTGGGATGTTCGGTCATCCCAATGGTGCTCCCAGTACTCCTTGTCGAATGCGTGCGTCATGTGCTGAGTCCTCTCCCGGTGGTGTTCCGGGATCAGAGTGACAGCCCGCGCGTAGATATGGCAAGCATGTTTGCCGTATCGGCAAGTTGCGCTGAGTCAGAAAGGTGCGTCGGTGATCATTCGATTTCGGCCTGCGCGCTTCGCCTGAAACATCAGTGCGTCAGCTCTGTCGAGTGTGCTGCGAAGACCTTCGTTCGGTCGCTGGAGCGTGTACCCGGCCGAGAACGTCACCCCCGATGACGTGGTGGCGGCGGCAAGAGCCTCGAGTGATCGAAGCGCACCACGACGATCGCACTTGCGCAGAGTGATCACGAATTCCTCTCCGCCCCATCGAGCCAGGAGTCCATCGACGCCGATGCAGCTGCGGGCAGCCGACGCGAAGTCGCGGAGCAACGCGTCGCCGGCGGCGTGGCCGAAGCGGTCGTTGAACTGCTTGAAATGGTCCAGATCGAGAACCGCGACGACTGTGTCGACCGAATCGTCGCCGACGAGGGACACCGCGTGATCCGACCAGCCGCGACGGTTGAGTGCCCCGGTCAGTTGATCCGTTCGCGACGCGAGCAGGATGCCGTCCTCGACCTCTTTCCGTTCGGTGATATCGAGAGCGGCACCGAGCGTCCACTCGGCATCGGACGGACCGGTGAAAGGGACCAGAGTCAGCAGAACCCAGCGAATCTCGTCGTTCGGTAGAACGAACCGCACCTCGACCTTCACGGGTTCGTCCGCGGCCGTCCCAGCGGCCATCAGGTCCTCGACGCTGCCATGGAGCGGGAGGTCGTCCGGGTGAGTGTGCACCGTCGCGGATCGACCTATCAGTTCCGAGGAGGACAAGCCCACGAGTTCGCAGTAGCCGCATTGACGTCGACGAAGAGCCCATCGGCGTCGGAGAGAGCCTGCGCCACGGGGCTGGAGGCGAACATGCGCCGGTACCAGTGATCCTCCACGACGCAACGACCCGCTTTCTCCCCTTCCCGGATGGGGAGTGTAGTTGAGGTCTGCTCGAGCCCTGTGGCGCATTCGGCTGCCGGCAGCTCCGTCCGGCCGACTCGTGCGGGAACTGTCGCCGGTCAGCGGCAGATTGGCACGAATGTACGACTTTCGGGAACCGTGTGCGCTTGCGCGCCGTCCAAGGGGTTGGGGTGGCCGGCCGACGAGGGGTCTCGATGACGACGAAGTGGCGAGAAGTGACGAGCATCGAGTGCCAACAGGATTTCGACGGCCTGCTCGACGTCTGTATCGACATCGCCGCCGAACGGATCAGCGAGAACTGGGGACTTCACCCGGTGGCCGTCGTCAACAACCTCTCCGGCGGGCAGCGGGTGCTCGCGCCGCAGCAGCCACCGGGAGACGTCGAGTCGCACGCGGCGATGCACGAGCAACTCGTCCGCGATCTGCGCGCCGTCGCCGATGATCTGCGGTCGTACGCCATCGTCTCCGACGCCACCGGCGAGGGGGCGTCGGGCACCTATCTCGAGGTCGTGCTCGAACACCGCGAATATGCGATGCGGATACTCGTCCCGTACCTGATGCCCGACGCCACGACCTTCGATCTGGGTCCGACGAAAGCTTCGGTGGGGCAACGACTTCTGTGGCCCTGATCGCTCCGCGAACGCGCGCGCGTTCGCCGAATGCGCGCGACATCGTGCCCGGATCGGTGGCGAATCCGAACGCGTCCGACAAGTGCGCGCGCGTGTGCGAAACCGGGGGCGTCGGCCTCCTCCAGGGGATTGGCACTCTCACCCGCCGAGTGCCAAAATAGAGGCACATTCTCACTCGAAAGGAGTCCGCAGTGACCGTCACCTCTCCCCACTTCCATACACGTGATTCGGACGACGACATGCCACCGAAGTGGTGGAATCGGCGCATTCGTACTCGCGCGCAGGTGACCGAATTTGCCGTCATGTTCGGTGCGATGTCGATCGTCTCGTTCTGGGCCGCCGGGCTCGGCATCGCAGCAGGATTGATTGCCGTCGCCTCTGCTCTGTGGGCCGATCGCAGCCCCGACCTCTCCGGCCCGCGCGCCGATCGCAGTGACACCGCGCTGGCCATCGGAACCGGAATTCTCGGCATCGTCATCGGCGTGGGCTTCGTCGCGATGGTGTTGCCGTATTGGTGATGGAGCGACTTCGTCGCACGTGAGCGGAACTTCGTAGTCCACTACGAATTTCCGTTCACGACCGAAGCGCCTGCCTCGAGGCCGGCCGACCGCACTGCGGTCGGCCGGTTTCGTCGTTTCGAAGAACATTTCTCATGTATCTGCGACGGAGCGTTGCACCAACCAGTTTTATGTGTGACGCTGTGTTGCGTACACATTGTTCGGACGCAGGCGGAAGGACCACCATGACTGCAGTCGACGACGCACGAACGCTCTACCGAGACAGGCTGCACGCACTGTCGACGGCATCGGTGCACCAGCACTTCGACGCCTTCCTCGACATCCCCTGGGACGAGCCCGAGTACGCGATCGTTCCCGACGATCCGCGCTGGGTGCTCCCGGACGCGGACCCGCTCGGTCACACCGACTGGTACAAGTCGCTTCCCCTGGACCGGCAGATTCACATCGGGATGTACCGCCAGGCCAGCATGGTCAAGGTCGGCCTGCAGTTCGAGCAGATCCTCATCAGCGGCCTCATGCAGTATGCCCTCACGCTGCCCAACGATTCACCCGAATTCCGGTACTCGACGCACGAGGCCACCGAAGAGTGCCACCACACGCAGATGTTCCAGGAACTGGTGAACCGCATCGGCATCGACGTGCCGGGCGGGCCCGCGTGGTTCCGCAAGATCGTGCCCGTACTGACCCTCTTCGCGAGCCGATCCGCACCGTTCGGATTCTTCGTCGGAGTGCTGGCGGGAGAAGAGCCGATCGACCACATGCAGAAGGGCGTCCTGCGCGCCGGTAGCGTCGGACACCCCTTGGTCCAGCGAGTGATGCAGATTCACATCGCCGAGGAAGCACGACACATCGGCTTCGCCCATCAGTACCTCGAGCACAAGGCCCCGCGGCTCGGACGCTTCGAGAAGGCGTCGATCTCGATCCTCATGCCCGTCATCATGCGACTGCTGTGCGACGTGATCATGAAACCGAGCAAGCAGATGCGACGCGACCTCGCCATCCCCGACGAGGTTGTCGACGCCGTGTGGTGGAACAGCGAACCGTCACGAAAGGCATTGCGCGACACGTTCGGTGACGTCCGAATGCTGGCCGGCGAGCTCGGACTGATGAACCGTGTGTCCCGACGCGTCTGGCGCGCCCTCGGTATCGACGGACGCCCCTCGCGTTACCGCAGCGAGCCGTCGTTCGGCTGACTCTCGTCGAGGACGCTTTCGAGGGGCACCTGCGGGATCGCGATTCCGCGGGATGCCCCGAGGCCCTTGACCTGCAGCCAGATGGTGTCGGCCAGGAACGTCGCGAAATGATCGAGACCGGTGCGATGTTCGGTCTGCCCGCTCCAACTGCGCACCGCACCCATGCAGCCGGAGACGAGGCCCGCAACCCACGGCCGCACCAGCGACCAGTCGTCGGTGGTCAGGTCTGCGTGCACCAGTGACAGGAATGCCGCGACGCTCACTTCCAGCTGCTCGGCCAGCAGAGCGTTGGTCTCCTCGAGGGGCGTGGGTGACTCGGCACTGACGTCCTGCTCGACGAATCGCGTCCACGCGGGATGCTCGGCCACCCAGCGCACGTAGGTGCTCACCATGCGATGCACCGCGTCGCGAGGAGTGCCGGTCAACGCAAACGACGAGACCAACGTGGCCGTCAACTCCGAGCAGATGGCGCGCTGAATGGCCGTGTCCAGGTCGGTTCGATCGCGGAAATGCCGGTACAGCCCGGTGCGGTGCACGCCGGCCTCGGCCGAAATCTGGGCGGTGGTGAGCCGCTCACCGGGTGCGATATCGCGCGCCAGAACCGTCATGGCCGCGTCGATGATGTGGCGTCGACGATCGGAGTTGTGCTGTTCCCAACGCCGCTTACGGCCATCGGACTCCGGGCGCTGGCCACCGTCACTCATGCTGCATGTTCTCACGTCCTTATCGGGTGAGGACGTCAGTTGCTGCGTTTACGAAGTGCGAACAGCACGCCCGCTGCGCCGATCGCGACGACGACCACCGCGACGATCCAGATCGGAAAACCGCTGCTGTCCTCGGGCTCTTCTGCGGCAGTCGGTGTCGTTTCGGTAGGGGCGGGGACTGCGGTGGCTGCGGTTGCCGCCGACGTCGGGGACGCCTGGGTCAGTTGGAACGGAATGCTGCCGGTGATCGGGTGCCCGTCCGCGGAGACCACTCGGTAGCCGATGGTGTACTCGCCCGCCGCACCGAGCCCGTCGAGATCGACGGTCACCGTGCTGCCGTCGACGACGGGATCCGATGCCCCCCATTGGGTTCCATCGGCTCCGACGACGGTGACGGTGGCGAAGTTCGACTGCACGGACTGATTGAACGTCAGGGTCACCTCGTCCGGGGCGGCGTCCAGCACGGAGTTCTCGGCAGGGTTGCTGGACTGCAGAGTTGCGTGCGCAGCTGCCGGGGCGATCGACAGTGCCGTCGCGGTGAGAATGGCGGCGGCAATCACGGCCAGGCGTTTCATCGGGTGCTTTCTTGTTGTGGTGCAGGGTTATTCGTGCGGGGGCTCGCCGGTGACCTTGTGGTCGGCGAAGTTGAGGCCCTCACGCACGAGCCGGGCGAGGTGACCGTCGGCCAGGCGGTAGATGACGTTGCGGCCGTCGCGTCGGGTCTCGACGAGTCCGGTGAATCGAAGCTTGGCCAGATGCTGGCTGACGGCGGTGCGGGAGGTTCCGGTGGCCGTGGTCAAGGCGCTGACGTCGGCAGGGCCGCGGTCGAGCAGCCAGAGGATGTGCAGTCGCGTGGGGTCCGAGAGCATCCGAAAGGTGTCGCTGGCCGTGGCCAGGCGTGCGGAGTCCGGTTCGACGGCATGGTCGAGACTGATGCGCGGTTCCTTCTTCGGTGGCATCGAACGTCGTCTCCCTACGCGGAGGCGACCACCGACACTCGGGAGCGACTCCACAGGCGTGCTGCGGACAGTGCCGCAAGTGTAGCCAAGCCCGTGAGCACCAGCGCCGCGGTGAACAGTCCGAACCGGCCCCCGACCCATCCCGCAATCGGATAGGTGAGCAGAAATGCCGCGTGCGACAACGAGAACTGCGCCGTGAAGATGGACGTTCGGGTGCTCTCGTCGGATTCACGACGCAGAATCCTCGCCGACGGGGTGTTGATCATCGACGTCCCGACGCCCAGCAGCACCCACGTCGCGGCCAGCGCAACCCAGGCGGTCGACCCTCCGTGCAGGGTCGCCACCAGTGTTGCTGCGGCAGTTCCCATCACGGCCGTCGCAGCCCCGGTGAGCATGAGCGTGTGATCGTTCGTAAATCCGAGGGCTCGTGGGATGCACAATGCTGCGACCATCGAGCCGGCGCCGTAGCAGCCGAGAGCAATGGCCAGCTGACTGCTCGATCCGCCGAACAGATCGCGGACGTAGAGAACGGAGTTGACCACCACGAGAGCAGTCGCCGCAGCGACCACCGTGTTCAACGCGAGCAGTCCCTGCAGTTCGGGATTCCTGACGAACGTCGCGATGCCCGAGGTCGATCGTCGGATCTCGGGTGCGAGGTGCCTCGGAAAGTCGGTACCGACCACCATCACCGCGGAGACGACGAACCCCACAGCCGTGCCGACGAACAGCGTGTGGAAGCCGATGACCGTCAACAATGCGGCGGCGATCAGCGGGCTGACCAGTGATTCGAGGTCGTAGGCCAGTCGCGAGAGCGTCAACGCGCGGGTGTACTGCTGCGCGTCGGGCACCACGGACGGAATGACGGCCTGGAAGGTGGGAGTGAAGGTGGCCGACGCCGCCTGCAGAACGAAGATCAGCACGTAGACCTGCCACACCTGATCGACGAACGGCAAAGCCAGTGCGGTGAGCGCCCTGACGGCGTCGGCGCTGACCAGCACGAGCTTGCGGGGGAGCGTGCCGGTCAGTGACGACACGATCGGAGCGACGAACACGTACGCGATCATCTTGATCGCGAGAGCGGTACCGAGCACGGCTCCCGCGGCACTGCCGGCGATGTCGTAGGCGAGCAGCCCCAGCGCCACCGTCAACAGTCCGGTGCCCAGCAACGCGACGACCTGCGCGGTGAAGAGGCGTCGAAAAGCGGGGTTGGCGAACAACATGAATTCAACGTACACACATGTGCGCAAGTGCGCACTCGTGAGACCTGTGAAAACGGCGCAGACAGGGTCGATAACGCGACTGGCCGCACGTGAAGCGATGTCCTTCTGTAGCGTCGTGCAGAATTGAGCGCAGTCGGTCACATCGAGCATTCAGAGGTGGTTCATGACCGTAACTCGCAACACGTCCAACGAGTTGATGCGTCGAGCCGTCGACCGACTGCCGTCGATGATCGGGTACTGGGACAGCTCGCTCGGCAATGTCTTCGCCAACCGCGTGTACGCCGACTACTTCGGAATCGAACCGCAGGATCTGGTCGGTCAACACATCAGCACACTGCTCGGCGAGGCGCTGTACGAGCTGAACCTGCCGTACATCACCGGTGTCCTCGCCGGCGAGCAGCAACAGTTCGACCGCACGCTCATCGATGTCAACGGTGCTGTGCGCGTCTTTCAGGCCACCTACGTCCCGGATCTCGTCGACGGCGTCGTGGTCGGGTTCACCGAGCTGGTCGTCGATGTCAGTGCGCGCGCCGAGATCGAACGCGAACGAGATCGCGCGATCCGGCTGTTCCAGAACGTGATGGAGAACGCCCCGATCGGCAAAGCCGTGATGACCCGCGACGGACGCTGGCTCCAAGTGAACAAGGCGCTGTGCGAACTACTGGGATACAGCGCAGAAGAGTTGCAGCAGAAGACATTTCGCGATCTCACGCATCCCGATGACATCCCCCTCGCCGACGAACATCTGAAGGGACTGGCCGATGGCACGCTGACGAAGGTGGCGTCGGAAAAGCGGTACATCCGTAAGGACGGAGCCACCATCTGGGTGCAGCGCAACGTGACCGTGGTGCGCGACGCCGAGGCCGGTGACATGATCATCGCGCAGATTCAGGACATCACCGCACGCAAGAACGCGGAAGCGACTCTGGAACGCCAGGCGCTGATCGACGACCTCACCTCGTTGGGAAATCGTCGACGACTCATGGCCGAGCTGAACAGTCTCAAGGAACTGTCCAGCGATCGGCCGGTCGGAGTACTTTTCGTGGACGTCGACGCATTCAAGTCCATCAACGACCGATTCGGCCACGTCGTCGGCGATCGCGTGCTCGCCGCCATCGGACGTCGCATCCTCGACAACATCCGCGCCGAGGACATCGCCTGCCGAATCGGCGGAGACGAGTTCGTGGCCCTGCTGCACTCCGCCAGATCGGCCGAAGGAGTCGAACGGCTCGCCGACCGAGTCCGCGGACTCCTCGCCGGCCCCTACGACATCGGCGATGCCAGCATCCCGGTATCGGTGAGCGTCGGATGGAGCTGGGAACCGACCACCGACCCGGACCACCTACTGCGCATCGCCGACGAGCGAATGTATTCGTCCAAGCGCGCCTGAGGTCCGGATCGATGCGGGTTTCGGTCGGTCGGAGTGCAACAGAGTCGCATTGATTCGACTCGAAGGGTTCTAAGCGATGACGACCTCGACGCCCTTGCTCTCGAAGGCGTCGATCTGGGCCCGAGATGCCTCGGAATCGGTGATGAGTGTGGTGCCCGGCGGGATGGGAGCCCAGGCGTGGAAGGGCTTCTGGCCGAGTTTGGCCGAGTGCGCCAGGATGTAGGTCTTCACTGCCCGCTCCATCATCAGTTCCTTGAGTTGGGTCTGCTCGTAACCCGCCTCGCAGATACCGAAATCCGCGGTCACCGCATCGGCTCCGAGGAACGCTCGGTCGAACGAGACTCGCCGCAGCGATGCCTCGGCCAGTGGACCGACGAACCCCTGACTCACGTGCCGCAAGGTTCCGCCGATGCACTCCACATGCACCTCGTCCGCGTCGACCAGTGCTTCGAGAGCGGTCAACCCCGCGGCGATGACGGTCAGATCGACCGCGGTGCGCAGAAACTCCGCCATCGCGCCGACCGTGGTACCGGCGTCCAACAGAACCGTCTCACCGGGCTCGATGTACTCGGCCGCCTTGGCCGCGATGAGCCGCTTGGCGTCGTAGCCTTCGAGGGATCGTTGTTTCACCGACGCCTCGTGGCGGCCGCCGATGGCGATGGCACCGCCGTAGGTGCGGGCCAGTAGTCCTTGCTTGGTGAGGTGGTCGAGATCGCGTCGGATGGTCGAGGCCGTCACCTTGAACAAAGCCGACAACTCCTCGACGCTGGTCAGACCGCCCGACTTCGCCAGCCGCACGATCTCACCGCGTCGGGCCTCCGATACTCGCAACACCCACCCCTGTCAGCTCAGTAGCGCTGGGCTGGTGGCCAATTCGGCCGCCTGCCGCAGAGCTTCGATCATGCTACCGGCCTCGGCAATGCCCTTGCCGGCAATGTCGAATGCGGTGCCGTGATCGACCGACGTGCGAATCACCGGCAGGCCGACCGTGATGTTGACTCCGGCCTCGATCCCGAGCACCTTGACCGGTCCGTGCCCCTGGTCGTGGTACATGGCCACGATGAGGTCGTAGTCGCCACGACCGGCCAGGAAGAAGGCGGTGTCGGCGGGCAGGGGACCGACCGCGTCGATGCCCTCGGCCTTCAACTTCTCGACGGCCGGAACGATCTTGAGATCCTCCTCGCCGTAGCCGAACAAGCCGTTCTCGCCCGCATGCGGATTGATCCCGCAGACACCGATTTTCGGTTGGGCGGTGCCGGAGCGAACCAACGCCTCGTGTCCGCGACGAATGGTGCGCTCGACCAATCCCGGTTCGATCTTGGCCACCGCGTCGAGCAATCCGATGTGGGTGGTGACGTGAATGACCTTGAGCTTGGGCGTCGAGAGCATCATCGACACCTCCTCGGTGCCGGTCAGGTGCGCCAAAAGTTCGGTGTGACCCGGAAAGATGTGCCCGGCAGCGTGCAGCGCCTCCTTGTTCAGCGGCGCGGTGCAGATCGCTTGAACCTCGCCGCGCACCGCGAGTTCGCTTGCGACACGGATGTAATGGAAGGCCGCATCACCCGCGGCTGCGGACAACTCGCCCCACTGGAGGTCCGCGGGGAGGAGATCGAGGTCGATGACGTTGATCCGACCCGGCGTGAACTCGGCGTCCTCGACACGCTGCACGGAGACGATCTCCACGTCGGTGCCGAGCACCTGCGCCGCGAGTCGTAGACGCGACGCGTCGCCGATCACGACGGGCTTGCACCGCTCGAGGGTGGCAGGGTCGATCATGGCGGGCACGATCACCTCGGGACCGATTCCGGCGCCGTCGCCCATGGTTACCGCGATGTAGGGCTGAAGTGTTGTGGTCATGCCAATGCCTCACTGTGAGAGAACGAGTGTGTGCTGTCGACGCCGCGCAGGTACGCGGTCATCGCGACGAGACTGTCCGGTCCGCCGAAGCTGCCGGGCCGTGTGGCGACGTATCCGCCTGTAGCCGTGCGGGACACGACTGCTCCGTGATGGATCTCGGCGATCGGATGAAGAGTGGTCACGCCCAGGGCGTCGAGAACGCGGCGAGCGGTTTCGCCGCCGGTGAGAACGAGTCCCACGGTCCGATCGCGGATGGCTCGGGCGACGAGATCGGCCAGCGCGGCCGAGATCTCGCTCGACCGAGCGGGATCGACCGGACCGGCCACCGTCAGGAGGGCAGTGCCGGCGTCGACGGCGTTGCGCACCGGAGTGGGATCGGTGCCGGCCAAGAGGTGGTCGACGTGAATCCGGACGTGCGTCGCGCCGGAGCGCTCCAGTTCCGATACCTGCTGTACCGCAACGGCTTCCGCAGTTCCGACCACGACGAGAGTGGGGACGGGGTCGATCGGCGCAGCACCGGGAGTGCGTGGCTGCAGCGTTCTGGCCACCGCCGCGGCGAGCGCCGAGGTGCCCACCAGGCGGATGCCCGGTACCTGCGCCGACAGTTCGACGATGTCGTCGAGGTCTGCGTCCGAACGCACGTCGAACACTGCTACGGAACCGGAATCGACTGCAGCACCGAGCCCGTCGATTCCGTCCGCGAGTGCAACGTGCCTCGTGGGGACGTGCCCGAACAGGTCGGCTATCGAGGCAGGGGCATCGGCCGTCTCGAGCGCCCACCGACCGCTCTCGTTCAGGGGCACCCCGTCGATGTACGGAACTCCGTGCTCGACGGTTCGGCCGAGGGCAGGAAGTCCGGCGGCGAAGACGACCGGTCCGGTGGCGAGGAGGCTCTCCACTTCGGCAGCGATGTTGCCGCGCAACATCGAATCGATCTTCTTGATCACCCGAACATGAGTCGGAAGAGTGCGCACCGAGGTCAGGACTCGGTCGGCGGCCTCGGCACCGGACATGACTCGGGTGCCGAGATCGACCACTCGGACGTCGCTCTCGCCGTGAACGTCGCCGATGTCGATACCGAGGGAGACGTCACGATCGAGAAACAGTGCCGCAGTTTCGGCTGCTCCCGACAGGTCGTCGGCCAGTATCAGGATGTGGGGGCGCTGCGCGTTGCTCATCGTGCCTCACCCCTTCGTATCTGCGCTATGTGCGCATATGACGGTAGCATTATTGCGTGTTTCGCGCACTATTGTCATAGAGATGTTCCGCCGCACTGGACGATGGTCTGGCCGGTGATGCTGCGCGCGTGCGGTGACAGCAGGAAGGCGACGGTCTCGGCAATCTCGTCGGGATCGATGAGGTGACCCAGAGGTGGAGTGATCGGCGGAGTGGCGACCCGCCCCGGATCGCGGAGCATCGGAGTGTCGGTGGGTCCGGGGGCGACGACGTTGACAGTGATGCCGCGGCTCACCAACTCCATCGCCCACGACTGAGCCATGCCGACCAACGCGGATTTCGTGGCGACGTACTGACTCTTTCCGGCGACCCCGGTCATGGTTCTGCTTCCGATCAGCACCACCCGGCCACCGTCGTGCAGACGGGCGGCCAACCCATCGACCAGAACCTCGGCGGCGGCGACGTGTACCCGCCACATCTGCTCACTGTGCGCAGGATCGAGATCCCCGAGCCGGCCCGACCGCTGCAGGCCTGCGGCGTGGACGATCGAATGCGGATCCGGCAAGTCGTCGATCAGATCGGAGACGGCCCGGGTGTCCGCGAGATCGACACCGATCCAGCGGTTCGGTCCGCCGTCCTCGAAGCCCTGCGCGGGACGGGTCCGACTGAGCCCGGTGACGTGCCATCCACGACCGGACAGTGTCCGGGCGATCGATGCTCCGATCCCGCTGCTGACCCCGGTGACGATGGCCTCTTGCGTCGAACTCATGCGCTGCCGGCCCGGTCCGATTCGAGCTGGACGTACTTGATCGCCTGACGAAAGTAGGTGTACGCGATGTGAAGCCGACCGTCGGAGTCCTCCACGATGGACGGGTACGAGAACTCGCGGTTGGAGCCGTCACGAGAATTGTTGGTGAGGCAGTAACCGTCCCCGACATCGAGATCTCGACGGACAGGCCACGTCACCCCGCCGTCGGACGAGATGGCCAGAGTCATCGGCGCTCTCGGAGCTCCCCAGAACGCGGCGCGAGCATCACCGTCGTCGAGGGGAGACTCGGCCTCCTCGGTGCCGTCGGCCAAACCGTCGTCGTCGATCTCGTCGTACAGCGAGACGCGGCGTGCGGTGGCATCGAGCGCAGACGCATGGTTGTAAACCAGTGCCAGCGTCCCGTCTGCCCGGGAGATCACCTGAACCGACGAGTTGTTGTTCGGCAGTTCCGTGGGAACCGGGGCGCTCCACGAGTCGCCGTCGTCGGTGGAGACGCTGCGGTAGATGTGATCCGCCCACCGGCTGCGATACAGCGCGACGAGCGAACCGTCTTTCTGCACAACGGTGTTCATGTGAACGCAGCCGACACTGTCCGGAACCACCACCTCACGCCACGTCGTACCGTCGTCGTCCGAGACCATGGCACCGCTGTAGTCCCGATCGCCGACCCATTTGCGTCCGTCGATCTTGACGCAGTGGAACACCGGCAGCAGTAGCCGTCCCGACTCGAGCCGAATCACGGGTTGGCGAACGAAGATTCCGCCGGCGTCGGTTTCGGGAAGCAGCACGTGCGCCTCGCCCCAGCTCAGGCCGCCGTCGGGGGAGATGCGACGCAGTACCCGTGCGGTGTCCTGGTTGCCGGCGTGCTGCGAGGTCCACAGCAACCACACCTCACCCGAATCACGGACGAACAGAACAGGATTCTGCTCCGACCGCGTCGGATCGTCGGACAGTTGGACGGGGGTGCTCCACTGATGCTCTCCGGCCTCGAGCCGGGAGAACCACACGCTGATGTCCGGAACACCTTCCTGCGTGCCGGCGAACCAGACGCACGCCAGCGCGCCGTCGGGCAGGATCGCCAGGTTGGCGGCGTGATTCTGCACCTGAGGTGCCGGGAGGAACGCGTCGGACCGTCCGGGCTCGGAGGTCTCGCGCACAGCGCCGTCGGCGAGGAGATCGCCCGGGGTGAGGAAGCTGGTGTTGCTCATGTTCTACCTTCTGTTCTCGCTCAGGAGTTGAGCGTGACCGCAGCCATGTCGTAGGAGTTGGTGGGACGCAGAGCAATTCCATCGATGCGATTGCGACGGGCGATGACGGTCTTGGGGACGAACGACCACAGGCAGGGCCAGGTGTCCCAGATCTGACGCTGGGCCTGGGCGAGTGTCTCGTTGCGAGTGGCGTCGTCGGCATCCTCCGAGGCCTTGGCGATGAGGGCGGTGATCTCGGGAAAGATGTACCCGTGGTAGGTGTCTCGGGTCTCTTCCTTGGCGGCGGTACCTGCGTACATGCCCTGCATGATCGTCACGGCCAGCCCGGTGGGACTGGGGTAGCCGTTGCCCAGGATGTCCCAGTCACCCGCCTTGCCCTGACGCCACGTCGAGATGTCACCGCCCGGCTCGAACTGCTGCAACGTCGCACGAACACCCACGGCGGAGAGCATCTGCAGAACCGACTCCATGATGTCGGTGTCGGCGGCGAATTCGCCCGTCTCCCAAATGATCTTGACTTCGAGATCGCGGACACCGAGAGCGTCGAGCTCCTGCCTGGCTCGCTGCGGATCGTAGACGTACTCGCCGGTCTCGATGGCCCCGGTCAGGATGCCCGGGACGACGCCGCGTGACGGAGTCGCCGCCCCCTGCATCACCTGGTCGATCAGTGCGTTGCCGTTGATCGCATAGCTCAGTGCTTTTCGGACGCGAGCATCGGCCAGGGGATGGCCTGCCGGTTTACGGAAGTTGTAGAACAGCTGGTTGAGCCGAACGCCGTCGGTGCGCTCGACGGTGACCCCGGCCAGACCCGCGAGCTGATCGGCCGCGTCCGGAGTGATGGCATCGATGACGTCGACCTCGCCACTGCGCAGGGAGACGACACGGTTGGACTCGTCGGGAACGAACCGGACGCTGACCGACTCGACCGATGCCGCGGTGCCCCAATAGTTCGGATTTCTCGCGAGCGAGTAGTTGCCGGTGCCGCGATCGGCCTGGGTCACCACGAACGGGCCGGTGCCGACGCCGTCCTGCAGATCCTCGGGAACGTTGTTCTCCGCGGGCGTGATCAGGATGTTCGACATCAGGTAGTCGAGCACCGGAATCGGCCGTTCGGTGTCGAGAGTGAACGTCGAGTCGTCGATCTTGCCGACCGTGGGCCACTCGGGAAAGAACGTCCCGACGAACGAGCCCGTGACCTGGCTGTACATGCGCAGGGCGGTGTCGACGTCTTCGACTCGGACGGGTCTGCCGTCGGAGTAGGTGATGCCCGGACGTAGATGGACCAGCCACTGCGTCGGTGCGACGAGTTCGAAGCTGTCGGCCAGAACGAGCTGGACCTTCAGCGACGGAGTGATGGTGGTCAGCGCCTCGCGGACGGAGCGTTGCACGGTCAGAGCCGCGTCGAACTGGAGGAGCTTGTTGTCCAGGCTCACCATCGACCTGTTCATCGCGAGGCTGACGGTGTTCGGCCCGGGCTTGCCGGTGGGCGTCGCGCATGCCGACATCGCGCCGCCGAGGGTCAGACCCGCGCCGAGGATCAAACTCGAACGGAACAGCGTTCGCCGTGAAAAACGCTGGTTGACAAAGCTTTCGGTCATCATTGACCTCTCGTGACTGACACATCGAAATGTGGATGTCGGTTCGGGTCTCGAAGACCGCCGTCGACGAAAGTGATCGTGGACACAGGGCGACTGTACTACGAAATGCTTGAAGTGCGCAGAAAAATATTGAAGGTTGCGCAAACCGCGCATTAGTGCAATTGTGAGCTGAGTTACAACGAGGCAGTGTTATCGAAAGGTCGACGATGACCCAGGCAATACCAGTAGCGCAGGTGGGGCGATGACCCAGCTCACCGCAAGTCCACCCAGTGTGCCCGCGGCCACGTCCGCCACGAACTCCGTGCTGCCCGCGTTCCTCACCGCACCGATGGCTCGGTACGTGGTGCGTCGACTCGGGCAGAGCGTGCTCACCATCTTCCTGACGCTCACCACAGTGTTCGTGTTGATCCGAATGGCCCCCGGCGACCCGGCCTACTCCATGGCGGGGCCACTGGCCACCACCGAGGACCTGGCGCAGATCCGTACCAACCTGGGCCTCGACCAGTCGATCTTCACCCAGTACGCGCTGTACCTGAAAGGTCTGTTCACCCTCGACCTCGGTACCTCGTACTCCTTCCAGGCACCCGCGCTCGACGTCGTCCTGCAGCGCATTCCGTACACGATCACCCTGGCCTTCGCGGCCATCCTGCTGACCACGGTGGTGTCCATTCCGCTGGGCATCTGGATGGCCCGTCGCGCCGACACCCGCCGCGAGCTGGGCGCGAACGTCGTCACCATCGCCGGCCAGTCGATGCCGGACTTCTGGACCGGCTTGATGCTGCTCACCTTCTTCGCCGTACTGGTTCCGGTACTCCCCGCAGCCGGCTTCACCAGTTGGTCGTCCTTGATCCTGCCCGCAGTAACCGTCGCCATCCTGCAGATCGCACTGATCTCCCGAATGGTGCGACGCGAGATGGTCAGCGCGTACGCCTCGCCCTACGTCACCGTCGCCCGCTCCCGCGGCGTCACCGAGCGAGAGATCACCTGGCGCTACGCCCTGCGCAACTCCTCGATTCCGGTGGTGACCGCCCTCGGCACGCGCTTCGCGTCCATGCTCAACGGCGTCGTCGTGGTCGAGGTGGTCTTCGCCTGGCCCGGTGTCGGCTCGTTGGTGGTGCGCGCCCTCGAAACCCGCGACTACCCGTTGATCCAAGCAACGGTTCTGGTCACCGCAGTGCTCGCCGTCCTCGTGCAGTTGGCCGTCGACCTCTGTTACCCACTCCTCGATCCCCGCGTTCGCCTCGGGAAGGCAGCAAGCTGATGACAGTCGTCGACAAGCCCTCGGACACAGCACGTCCCAGCGCCGTCACCACCAAGGATTTCGCCTCGGCCGGTGCCACGCGCAGGAGACGAGACAGCCGCGTCAAGATCTGGATCGGCAGCGTGTGCGCCCTGGCCGTCATCCTCCCGGTGGCCTTCGCTCGCGTACTGCCGCTGGCCTCACCCGACGCGACCGACCTCGCCCAACGGCGACTCGCACCGTTGACCGACGGCCACCTCTTCGGAACCGATCAGCTCGGTCGCGACCTGCTGGCGCGAGTGCTCTACGGCGGGCAGGTCTCGCTCACCGTCGGAATCCTCGCGGTCCTCGTCTCCGGCTTGATCGGACTCACCCTCGGATCGCTCGCCGGCTTCTTCGGCGGCTGGGTCGACGCCGTCGTCTCCCGTCTCCTCGAAGCGCAGCTGTCCCTGCCGCTGTTGATGATGTTGCTTCTCGTCGTGGCATTGTTCGGCCCGTCCATCCCGGTCATCACCTTCGTGATCGCCATCGCGCAGTGGCCCGAGATCGCCCGTCTGACACGATCACTCGTCCTCGTCGAACGCGAGAAGCCGTACATCGCAGCCGCACGCGTACTCGGACTCGGACGCATCGCGATCCTGCTCCGCCACGTGGTCCCCAACATCATCAAGCAGGCATCGCTGGTCGTCCTGCTGCTCCTCGCCCAGGCCGTGCTGCTCGAGAGCGCACTGAGCTACCTCGGTGCCGGACCGCAACGCCCGTTCGCCACCTGGGGACGAATCATCTCCGACGGCCAGGACTACATCACCACCTCGTGGTGGCTCGTGACTCTGCCCGGACTCGTCATCGTGCTGCTCGTCGTCGGAGTCAACTTGCTCGGCGACGGTCTCCGAGATCGACCGGCCGGATCGAGCCTGCTGCGGATGTTCTCCCGCTCGAACAAGAAAGGGCGTGCTTGAGAGATGGGCAATCTACTGAAGGTCGACGAACTGCAGATCGAGTTGGTCACCGACAAGGGCCTCATCCGGGCCGTCGACGGCGTCTCGTTCTGCATCGAGGCCGGTGAGACCGTCACGATCATCGGCGAATCCGGATCGGGCAAGTCCACGACTGCCATGGGCATCCTGGGCCTGCTGCCCACCGATCTCGCCGTGCTCTCGGGATCCGTGACCTTCAAGGACACGGAGATACTCGGAAAAGACAAGGAGTTGTGCGGTATTCGAGGCAAGCACATTGCACTCATACCTCAGGATCCGATGACGGCACTGAGCCCGGTACACACCATCGGTAGCCAGTTGCGCGAAGCCGTCCGGCACAGCGGCGTCGCAGGCCGAACTGCGCAGACGGCACGATGCATCGAACTGCTCGAGCAGGTCCGCATTCCCGACCCCGCCGGCCAGCTGAACAAGTACCCACACCAGCTCTCCGGCGGCATGCTCCAACGCGTCCTGATCGCCGGCGCTCTCGCGGCCGGTCCCGAACTGATCGTCGCAGACGAGCCGACCAGTGCTCTCGACGTCACCGTGCAGGCCAGCATCCTCGACCTCCTCCTGGAACTGCAGGAACGCACCGGAATCGGACTGCTCGTCATCACCCACGACCTCGGCGTCGCACGCTTGATGTCCGACCGCATCTACGTGATGAAGAGCGGAGTGTTCGTCGAGAACGGCGGAGCCGAGGAACTCGTCAATGCTCCGCAGAATCCGTACACCAAGCATCTGCTCGACGCGATCCCACAACTGGGACCGTGGAACGAAGCAGCCGAGAAGGTCGAGGCCACGGTATGAGCGCACCACTTCTGTCGGTGGAGAATCTCGTCGTCGAATACCCGGTTGCCACCGGCACATTCCGTGCCGTCGACACGGTGAGCTTCTCGGTGGACAAGGGCAGCACCATCGCCATCGTCGGCGAATCCGGATGCGGCAAATCCACCATCGCGAAATCCATCGTGCGACTGCTCACCCCCACGTCGGGACGCATCGTCGTCGACGGCACCGACATCGCGCACCTGTCCGAGAAAGCACTGCGGCCCTTTCGCTCCCGGGTGCAGATGGTGTTCCAGGATCCGTACGGATCGCTCGACCCGCACCTGACGGCCGTCGACATCGTCGGTGAACCGCTGCGGCTCAAAGGTGTTCGCAGCAAATCCGAGCGAGCGAAGAAGGCCGCCGAACTCATCGACCGAGTCGGACTGCCGACAACTGCCCTCGGGCGTCGGCCGGCAGAATTCTCCGGTGGTCAACGCCAACGGATCGGAATCGCCCGTGCTCTCGCGTCGGGTCCGGAAATCCTGGTGTGCGACGAGGCTACGAGCGCCCTGGACGTTTCGGTCCAAGCGCAGGTGCTCGAGTTGCTGCGTGAGATCCAGCAGCAGACCGGTTTGACCTACGTCTTCATCTCGCACAATCTCGGGGTCGTCCGCGAGATCAGCGAGACGGTCATCGTGATGTCCAAGGGTCGCGTCGTCGAAGGCGGCGATACCGAGGAGGTCCTCGCGCGACCCAAGGAGTCGTACACCCGAGCGCTGCGCGCCGCGGCTCTCGACCCCGCAGCCATGACAGGAATCAAACCGCGACATGTGGTGTCACGGCTCACGAAAACACCGGCAGGAGTTCCCGCATGACCTCGCTCGATATCTCACCCCTCGTCCTCGGGACCATGACGTTCGGTGACACCGTCGACGAATCCGGTGCCGCCAAGATGCTCGACGCGGCGCTGGACGCCGGGGTCACTCACATCGATACCGCCAACGGCTACGCGGGCGGAGAATCCGAACGGATCTTGGCCACCTTGCTCGCCACGCGCCGCGACCGGGTGACCCTGGCAACCAAAGCGGGTATGCCCCATCCCGACGCCGGGGACAACAGTCCACTGTCTCCGAAAGGCCTGCGGCTCAGTGTCGATGCCAGCCTGGCGCGGTTGAACACCGACTACGTCGATCTGTTCTACCTGCACCAGCCCGATCGTGCGACGCCGTTGGTCGAAACCCTCACTGCGGTGGCAGAGCTGGTGTCGGAAGGCAAGATCAGGGGACTCGGCGTCTCGAACTTCGCGGCGTGGCAGATCGGTGACGTCAACCGAGTGGCCGACGAGGTCGGTGCTCCCCGGCCGATCGTCGCGCAGCAGCTCTACAACCTGCTCGCCCGCCGGATCGAGGAGGAATACGTCGAGTTCGCGGCCGTCACGGGGCTGACCACCATGGTCTACAACCCGCTCGGCGGCGGACTGCTCACCGGAAAGCATTCTGCGGCAAAAGAACCCACCGATGGCCGGTTCGGCGACTCGCGCCTGGCCGCGATGTACCGCGAACGGTACTGGAACACAGCAATATTCGACGCCATCACGCAGCTCGGTATCGTTGCCGACGATGCGGGGATGCCGCTCACCGAGCTGGCGCTACGATGGTTGGTATCCAAGCCCGCGACCGGACCGGTGCTCCTGGGCGGATCCAAGGTCGAGCACCTCGAATCGAACATCGCAGCCCTCGGACGCGGGCCGCTCGACGTGGATGTCGTCGCTGCGTGCGACGAGGTCGGCGCAGCGCTCCGTGGCCCGATGCCGAACTACAACCGCTGAAGGATTTTGATGTCTGCACAGGAATTCGCTGCCCGCGTACGCAATCGCGAGCGCATCCTCGGGTATTGGTCGGTCATCGACAGTCCCGTCTCCACCGAATGGCTCGCACACGTGGGCTGGGACTACATTGCCCTCGACCTCCAACACGGTCTGATCGGCTACTCCGGCATGCTCGCCGGGATCACGGCAATCGACGCCGCGCACGGGCCCGCCGCCCTCGTCCGCGTCGAAGCCAACAACGCCACCGTCATCGGCCGCGCACTCGACGCCGGTGCCGCGGGAGTCATCGTGCCGCTCGTCGACACCGCCGCCGACGCAGCCGCTGCAGTATCCGCGGCGACCTACCCGCCGTCGGGCATCCGCTCCTACGGACCGATGCGCTCACAACTACGCATCGGACCCGATCCCGCCGCGGCCAACCGCGATACCGTCGTGCTGGCCATGATCGAAACCCCACAAGGTTTGGCCAATGTCGAGGAAATCTGCGCCGTACCAGGACTCGACGGCGTCTACGTAGGACCCTCGGATCTGCGATTGGCCGTCGGCGGATCCTCGCCCACCGACCCCTCCGTCGACGCAGAATTCGACGCAGCCCTGGTGCGAGTGCAGAAAGCCGCTGCCGCAGCAGGAATCACAGCGGGAATCCACACAGCCTCGGGAAGCATTGCTGCGCAACGACTGTCCGAGGGATTCACCTTGGCGACAGTGGCATCCGACCTGACACACCTCAAAGCCGTGTCGGCCGAGCACCTAACGGCGGCGCAGGGGTAGACAGATTCAGTCGACTCTGGGGTCGCGGCTGGCTCGGGGTGGGCGGGCCGCGGCCTGGAGATGTGGCAAATGCGCGCGCGTTTGTCACGTGCGCGCGGAATTGTCAGGTGGGCGGGCACTGTTTTGCGAGCGTTTGGCGAATGCGCGCGCGTTTGCGGGGGAGCAGGCCTGGTAGCCCCGTACCGGATCGATCTCGTGAGACCATCCGAATCGTGCTGGACGCTAGGTCCGCTGACAGTCGACTCGATACGCGACGTAGAGGTACAGCAACCCAGTTACGCCACCGGCAAAGCATCCGACGGCGATGTCGAGTGCAATCGAGCCGAGGCTCACCACCAGTTGCGCGAGGAGAAAGCCGATCACCACCGCAGGAACCAGCGCAAGCGCGTTGATGTAGTCACCACGGGTTGCGCCGTTCTTCTTGCTCAGCGGGCCAGTCATCACGTACTCGCGAAACGTTCGCTGCTTCGACACGTCGGTCCTTCTGTGGTGCAGTAGTTACCCAAACAATATACCGATCGGTCGAATTTGTCCGATTCGAGTGCTCATGAGGTGTCGCAGTGCGTGCGGCGGTCGTCTTCGTGGTTCTGGGCATTGCGTACACATGGCGCCGTTCGGAGACGACGCCGATCCAGGGGCGGCGTTGTCCATTCGACGACGGCTCCTCCGCAAACGCGCGCGCGTTTGCCAGCGGCGCGGGGAATAGTGAGCGAATCGGGGGAATTTCGAGAAATTCCTGCAAACGCGCGCGCGTTTGCAGGCAACGAGCGCTCGGCTCCACGCAGGGACCGTTAGACGGGCCGATAGCGTCGATGACTGTGTTGAACCGAAACCGATTTACTGCCAATGCAATTGATCGTCAACGACGGTGGGTGTCCGACCGTCGAAAGCTGTGCCGGTCTCGAGACTGTCGGCCAACTCGGTCAACATCGCGGTCAGTGATGGCCACTTGGGGCCTGCGCCGTCAGTGTCGACCTTCTCGAACTCGGTGACGCACCCATTGCGAGGGCCCCATCGAGCGTCGACAAACAGCAGATACCCGTCTGCTCCCGCGAACGGAATGAAGTGAGGTAAGTAGGTTCCGACGTATTCTCCGGCGGGTGAATCGGTTCGAGGTTCGGCACCCATTTCGGCGTCGATCTCGCTCCAGATATCGAGTTCGAGCTGACGCTCGCTGACGGTACGGGCGAGGTCGAACAGTTCATGGGCGGGAAAGATCGACACCCAGTTGTCGCGAGGGAATCCGTTGACCAGGCCGAAGAACGACGTCAACTCTTCCGGCCAGATGCCGCCGGTTGCGCGCATCGCTTCGTTGATCTGTTCCTCTGTGGCACCGGTGATCGACACCGACTGGAGATTGTCTCCGAGCCACCGGGCAATTCGAGCCCATTGTTCGGCAACCGATGTCGACGGAGTGAGAAATGTGGTCTGCGGTGGAGCGGGATTCGCGACTCCAGCGTCGTATTCGGTCTGTTGTTTTATCCGACGCCGAAGGTCGTCTTCGCGCGCGGTGTCGCCGCCGTCGTCCGTCGATACCCCGTCACCGTCACCGATTCGGTAGATCCGTGCCGGGCCGAGCGGAGTGCCGTCGTCCGCGTGGGTCAATTCGCGCCCGGTCTGGATTGCCAGTGTGACGGCCGCATCCCAATCCGGTGCGTCGCCCGTTCGTATGGTGCTGCTGATGGTCTCTGCACTGCGGGCCGACACGAACCACTTCATCTGAGCTTCCACCTTCGATTCGGCAACACTGATCAGAATCCGAGATCTCGCTTGCGGCGCTCGCGCTCGAGTCGACGTTGCTCCTCCGCGCGCTCTCGGCACTGCCGAAGAAATTCCGCATCGGCATCGGGATTCTGCGCGGCCTGACGACCGGGGCGCGTCTCGTACTCCGGAAACGCAGAATTGCTGACGCGACGGTTACCGTCGCCGGAACCTCCCCAAATTCCGCCACCGATCGGGCGTCCCGCGAACAACCATGCCAACGAGCCGGCCAACGGGAGAAACACCACCAACAGCAGCCACACGATCTTCGGGAGGAATCGCACTCCGCCGTCGTCGGCCGTGATCACGTCGATCAAGCAGAACACCCACAGCAACATCACCAGCAGACCGAGATACGGCATGTGATCCTCCATGTTCAAGACCGTTCGGTCTGTTGTATCGAGGATCGTAGCGGGATTGCTGTGAAATCAACAGATGGCACAGAATGGACAGGCGATTCCGTGGTCGGAACAGTCAGTGACCTTGGGAGTAGATGAACAACGACGACTGCCGCGAGTCGGAACCGACACAGCAGGAGTCACGACACCATCGTGCACGATCGCTGCATGACAAGGACAAATATTGGGTGCAGCCAGCCGCGCTCAGCGCGGTCGCCTGCACCCGATTCGAGCCGGCATGCATGCTCTCAACGGTCATCGCGAATCTCTGGGCACGAACTGGCCGGCGGTGGAAGCGAAGAGTGCGATTCCGAAACCCGCGCACTGTAATCCTGTCATGTTCTGTCCCAACACGATCCATCCGAGTACGGCAGCGGTGAGCGGACTGAGGATGCCGAGCAGAGAGACGTTTGCGGAGGGCAGAGTGCGGGCACCGCGGAACCAGAGCGCGTACGCCATCGCACCGCCGACGACCGCGAGCCACGCGTAGCCGAGTACAGCCTCGGCGTCGATGGCCCATGGTCCGTCGTCGACGATCGGAATCAGCGGAAGGATCACCATGCCGCCGACAAGTAGTTGCCACGCAGTGGAATTGAGTGGATTGGTGTTCGGCGGAACTCCCCAGCGTTTGGTGAGGGCGACGCCGGTTGCCATGCTGGCGGTGCCGATCGCTGCGGCGGCGAGGCCTATCGCGTCGAGCCGAACAGTGCCGGACATGGTTGTCAGCGCTACCCCGACTACGGCGACGAGCGCCCATCCGACCTGAACAGGACGGGTGCGCCCCCACCCGAACGCCGTGGACATCGCAATGATGATCAGAGGTTGTGCAGAACCGACGACGGCTGCAGTGCCTCCCGGAAGTCGATAGGCCGCCACGAACAGCATTGGAAAGAACAATCCGATGTTCAGCACCCCGAGGGCAGCAGTTTTCAGTCGCCAACCGTGTCCGGGAATGCCTGGTGCGATGAGCAGGAGCAGCAGCCCTGCCGGAACCGCGCGAAGGACGCTGGCGGTCATGGGCCGATCCGGAGGAAGAAGTTCGGACGTCACCAAATATGTTGTCCCCCAGACAATAGGGGCCAGTGCGGCTGCGGCAGTGATCCCCAGGGTCGAGGATGCGCCGCGTGGTCCCCGAGTGTGGGTCGAATCAGCACCGGCATGTGATGCCCGCATCGCACCTCCTGGTTCAGGAAACATCTTAACGTTGAACTATCGCTGCGTTGAACGGTATGCGTATGCTTGCCGGACGTCAACTGTTCAGCGGTGAGGGGTCTGTAGGTGTCGAACGAGGCACAGGATGCAGTGGATCGGATTCTGCAACAGTGGAAGGTCGAGCGGCCCGACGTCGACGTCAGCCCCATGGCAGTCATCGGGCGCATCGGCAGAGCCGCATCCATTCTGGACAAGCGTGTTCAGGCCACTTTGGCCGAGTATGGTTTGCAGCCGGGAGAATTCGATCTGGTCGCTACGCTTCGACGCGCCGGGGCCCCGCATCGCCTCACTGTCGGTCAATTGCTCGACAGTGCCATGGTTACATCCGGAGCCATCACGAACCGCTTGAATCGGCTCACCGACAAAGGGTTGATCGAACGCGAAATCGACCCGACGAACCGTCGAGTGGTCATCGTGCAATTGACGCCTGCTGGAATTTCGGCAGTGGACGCCGCGCTACCGGCACACGTGGCGAATGAGGAAGTGCTGCTGGCATCACTGACTCCTGACGAACGAAGCCAACTCGCTACCTTGCTGAAGCGAATGCTGCTCGACATTCAGCAGTAGCAACCCCGTCGTATCCTTGGCCGCATGGGCGAATCACAGATCGACTTCCGAAGGCCCGCTCTGATCGCCATCGATGTACAGGCGGGATTCGACGATGCCGAGTTCTGGGGTCCGCGAGATAACCCGTTGTGCGAAAGCAACATCGCTGCCCTACTTCGCTTGTGGCGGTCCAGGTCATGGCCGGTGGTGTTCGTCCGACACGATTCCGACAACCCTCTGTCTCCGTTGTCGCCGAGTAGTTCTGGGCACGCGTTCAAAGACGTCATCGAAGGAAGTCCAGATCTGCTGATCAGCAAACGGGTCAATTCGAGCTTCTACGGCACCCCGGATCTCGATGCCTGGCTCCGGGCCGAGAGCATCGATCAGGTCGTCATCTGCGGGATCACGACAAATCATTGCTGCGAGACGACGGCTCGCATGGCCGGAAACCTCGGATACGACACGTATTTCGTCATCGATGCCACGCATACTTTCGATCGAGTCGCGCTCGATGGAACAACTGTGCCTGCCTCGACCTTGTCTGCGATCACCGCGACAAACCTGCACGGGGAATTCGCGACTGTTGTCACGACAGAAGACCTGCTCTCGGACTGAAGAAGGTGCGCAATGGAGGTAGCAGGGCGATTGTCCCCGGACGAGTTCTGGGAACACATGAGCCAGCTCGAGAGCCGAGTGCTTTCGGAAGCTCGGCAGGTTCGCGTGTTCGGACTGAAGGAGTGGATCGGCCCCATCACGATCGGTGACTGGGGATGGGTGGACGACCGACTGTCATCCGCCGGACTCGTGCACGGCACTCCTGACGGCGACCTGTCTGTACAGATCAGCACGGTGGTCGGAGATCCTCGGCGGGAGGTGGTTCGAGCGATCGAACGCGCTACCGGAATTTCCCCGAGGGAGCCCGACTACGAGAACCGGCACCGGGCAGTTCGCGACGCTCCCGGGGTCGCTGTGCCAATACCCTGCGACGGTGTGAGTGTGGAGTTCTCGAAGTGGGGCGGACCCGACCGATGGTGGGCCGCCGGCGAAGTCGACGCTATCTCGCTCGTCATCGAAAGTCGGAACTACCCGGTCGAAGATGTCGCTTTGATCGAAATCGATGATGTGAAGCCCTATGTGCAGGGATGGCGAGAATGCATGCGATGCGTTCGAGGTGGAATCTAGACGGTCGTTCCAGTACTTCGATTGTGCACCAGCATGAGTCGAAATACGTGGGCATCGCTGAAGCGGTCGAACGGAGATGGGATGAGCAGAATCGCGACACCCTAAATCGCCGTGGTCGCCGCTGTATCGCTCGTCGGCTGGATCGCGTCGTTCGGGATCTTCGCCCAGTGGGGACTGATGGGCGGAATCGACGAACTGTGCACGCGGATACCCGGCGCGCTCTACGAGGCGCACTGGGCGTGGTTGCCCGTGCCGGTGGGAATTTGCGTGAACTATGTCGACATCGACCTCGCCGTGGGAACCAGACACTGGAGCTGGCAGAACACGGGGTTGGGAGGAGCATGTGCCGTCGTATTCGTGGCGAGTCTGTCGAGTGTGCTGCGACGGATGCGAGCACTCCGAACGGCAAAATCACGACCTTCGGCGTCAACGCCTGACGACATTTCAGCCGTTTGATACCGTTCGGTATGGCGAATCGGCGGACTGCAGCGGGTCTGGCGGGACCCATCGTGTTGCTGTATCTGGGCTACTTCGCGTCGGTCCCGATTCTCGGGGCATTCGTCCGCGGGCTGTTCGATCCGCGGTTGAACTGGGCTGAGATCGGCTGGGGTGGAACGATTGTGTTCGCATCCATGGTCGTTGCAGGACTTATTGCGTGCGTCGCAGCGATACGCATTCTTGTCGACTCGCCGCGATTTCCTGGAATCGTCGCGCCCCCGGGTGCGTCTATCGGCCGAAAGATCGATTTGGTGGGTGTCACTCTGCTCGGGTGCGCCGTCGTTGTGATGTCGCTGATGGGGGAGGGCCTGACACTCGGATTCTTCGCCCCCATCGTCACTGGGTGGTTGTGCGTCAACACGATTCGAAACTATAGAGCGTTCTCCAAGTCTGGCCGAGCTGCAACGGCACGGTGATCCGTGAACACTGCACTCGCTCTTGGGCTGATCGCGTGAATCGTCTCGTTTGCGTACGGCTCGTCAGTCGGGTTGCGAGGCAAAGTGCTATATCCGGACTACTACGGCCGCGACATTCCGGACCGGGTGAAGACCACGCCGCACCTGCGTGCGCGGGCGAACAGACTGTTCGTGGTTTGCGGCGTCGTCGCCGCCATTCTGCTTCTAGCCCCGTTTCTTTGGATATTCTCCGACTTCCAGCGCGAAAGAACGACGTGGGAGTTGGCAGGGCTGGCAGCCTACGTGTTCGTCGCTGTGGTGATCGGTGGCTACCCGTTCGCCAAAATCAAGACCCTGTGATTGGTGACTCTTGTTGCCGAACCCGCGAAGGAGCTCGACATGGCTCCGGTGATGAGCGGCAGAACGTCGCCATCCGTCGCGAAAATGTCTAGAACTGAACGTCTGGAGTCTGGCAGGCTGTGCCCCATGACCCGATCGTTCGAGGAGTTGGTGGCCGAAGCGGACTCCGTGTCGGTCGATGGCTGGGACTTCTCATGGTTGAACGGTCGCGCGTCCGAACAGCGTCCCTCATGGGGATATCAGCGGCTCATGGGCGAGCGGCTCGCACTCGCCGAGGCGGCACTCGATATCCAAACCGGAGGGGGAGAGGTGCTGGCGGGCGCAACGTCGTTTCCGCCAGTGATGGCCGCTACCGAATCGTGGCCGCCGAACGTAGCGAAGGCGACTGCGCTGCTGCATCCGCGCGGAGCTGTGGTGGTGGCAGACGCCGATGAGCCGCCTCTGCCCTTTGCCGACGGGGCCTTCGATCTGGTGACGAGTAGACATCCTGCCGCGGTGTGGTGGGAAGAGATCGCCCGCGTCCTGCGTACGGGTGGAACCTATTTCGCGCAGCACGTTGGACATTCGAGTGTCTTCGAACTCGTCGAGTACTTTCTGGGACCGCAGCCCGCGGCCACTCGTCGCGCGCGTCACTACGAGGACGAGAGCGCAGATGCTCGGAACGCTGGACTCGACGTGGTGGACATCCGGTTCGAGTCGCTACGAATCGAGTTCTTCGACATCGGTGCCGTCATCTATTTTCTGCGCAAGGTGATCTGGATGGTGCCTGGCTTCACCGTCGAGCAGTATCGCGACTCGTTGTACGAACTGCACGAACGAATCGAGAACAACGGGCCATTCGTTGCACACTCGACTCGATTCCTCATCGAGGCCAAAAAAATCGACTGAGCTGTTCGAGAAGTCCGTGGCACGTCGATGGTTCCACGATCACGAAAACAGTGAGGCTTCGGTTCCTGTGCGTTTCGTCGATTGCATCATCCGGGCTGTGAGGCGTCGTGCTCCCGTACCTTGCTGTCCGAGAATGTCATTGGGGTTCGAGTAGGGGCACGATGTCAGCGACAGGCATCCGCATCCGATACAGTCGGAAAAGTTGTCTCGCAGCGCAGTCAATTCTTCGATGCGAGCAGTGAGTTCGTCGCGCCACTGTCGAGATATCCGCGCCCAATCGCGTTTTCCCGGTATCGCCTGTTCCGGCATGTCCGTGGCCATGAAAAAGTACCCACTGGTGGCCAGGTCGAGGTCCCCACTGGTGGCCAACTGAAAGTCCCCACCCCGTGTTCGTCGTGTCGATCAGGAACTTCTGGCCCGAGCGGTGACGGTGA